>Ga0222426_100009_pt1 | contig 775398 bp, 653 predicted proteins | sample 2B50Ametagenome_FD_180087 | JGI IMG/M metagenome (GOLD analysis project Ga0222426, IMG submission 180087) | Enriched microbial communities from leaf-cutter ant dump, University of Wisconsin, Madison, United States - 2B50A (version 2) | ecosystem: Environmental > Terrestrial > Nest > Insects...
TTATGCTGAACAAGTCGATTCGCTGCTTCCAACATCCCGGATTTCTCGACTTGCGCATCATGGCGACCCGACTGGAGATCATATTCGCACGGCAATCACTGAACCCATTTCCTGTGTCCGGCCGGCCCGACTTGCCGCTCGAGCCATGTCTGCCCACAGACGGTGGACTGCCCTCGACCGCGCGGCAAAAAAAAGCCCCGGAGGTCAATCCGGGGCTCGACTACCAGGTCTTAATGGGCTGTGGCTTCGCTAAGCCTTCGGGAAGAAGCCCGCGAAGGGAGCATACGCACCGAGCTGAAAATCCGGAAGCGACGAACCAATGCTTACGGGTCCCTTCGACTTTGTCTCGGTCTCGTGCGTAATATCGTAGGTCTTGTGACCGTCGATTTCGCGTCCAACCTGCACCGTGATCGTTTGCGGATTGCCGCCGAAATCGAAGAACTGATTTTCGAGGCGGCGGGAGGATTTGCTGTCAGTTAGATCGACGGGAGTGTGCTTGCGCAGGAACTTTTCAAGTTCCGCTCCATCGCCCTTATACGCGGGGATCGTAATGACAACTGAGTTGCCGCGATTCTCCACCTTGGCGATGGTTGCTTCGTAAACGGTCTGCGACAGTCGGAGCACAGCCATGTTTTTGGCAAACTCACGCAAGTGCTCGTCGCCAATGTTCTTGGTCGCGTCATTGCGCTTCAAGGTTTCAAAAAAGCTGCGTTCGACAACTGCAAGTGCCGTTGAGTATTGGGCATCATTTCGATCGATAAACGAAATGGCACCGGCCGATTTGTTGGACGCCGCAAATGAAGACATCGCAGCGAAACCGAGCGCGAGAAGTGTGAGAAGAAGTTTTTTCATGATTTGATATATGAGTGAGGATGATGATGAATCTTGGTGAAATTAAAAGTCGGGGTACTCGGTATCGGCGATAGTGACATAATAGTTGAGGAAGCGGCCGTACCAACTGCCGGAGCCGGTACCGCCACTAAGTCCGGCGGCCCTAATTAGTCTATCTCCGGCGTTAAAGTTGTATTGGCCGGTGACCATGCGGTATGCCGCGTCGTATGCATCTAGACCGATGAGCTCAGGCGTTATTAGGATGTCGTGATTGTAGACTTCCCCGGGAGTGTTCACTAACACCTTGAGGTAGATGACCTTCTTACCGTCAACTTCCACAACTTCGTATGTCCATGCAAAGCCAAAATTGAGAGCATCGCCGCTTAGTGTCGCAATGCCCGCAGATACCGATACGGTTACTCCGAAGCCCACCTTGGAATTTGTGTTACTCCCGGCAAGGCTCCCTGTGTTTGGGGTAAGAGTATAACTGGATTCTTGGCCATCTGCCAACCACTGCAAATACGCGACTGCAGCAGCATTGGAATGCGCTGCAAGCGGTACGTGATTTTTGAGCAGTTCGCCGGTGGGTAATTGGATCTCCATTGGAGGTCCAAGATATTTCGGCGGCATGGCCCATGCCGCGGTTGATAGAAACAACGCGATTACGATAGCTATCAGTTTTTCATTTAGTTGTGTTTTGTCGGCCCGCGCGGCAGCAGCTTGGGCCGCGCACAACAGAGCACAACTTTGGTATGCACCTTATTTAAGGCGCAGTCATTTTTGCGGGAATTTTACACTGAAATTGTCGCGCCGCATCGGCAAATGTTTCAACGGGCGATACTCCTACGCTAAAAACGCATAGTCTGACTCGACCCAACTATCCAAAACAATGCCCGCGTCGGCGGTTGGAGGAATGCGTGAGAATCAACCCCCAAAGAACGGAGGTGGAGGTCGGTGTTTATGCGACGCTATCAACCTTCAAATCCAGAGACGGAATTGCACTTGCTGCAGTGATGGGGTTTTATGGACAGCAATATGCGCGAGAAGGTTTTGCAGAGCTTAAAAAGAAATCTAGGGGTGAAGTCTCTGATGTTCAGAAAAGCTCCAATAATCCTAAAGATTCTGAGGATTTGAGAATGAGCGAAGTACTGAAACCTGTCGGTGTGGGACCCAATAGCGTGGTATCGTTTAATCAGCAGGGAGGTATCACCGCAGCGACTGTGAATATTACTGAAGAGTTTGTGCCCCTGCAGGAAAGGATACTTACGGCGGAGGCGAAGCAGGCGATACAGTTCACAATTGCTGATTGGCCACGCCTCAAAGTAGTGGTGATTCGTGGTAACTCCCGCGAAGGTCAGGCTTATTCGAAACAGTTTGAAGAATTATTCGAGAAGGCAGGCTGGGAAGTGCAACATTTTCTACCCGCTACATCCTTTCGTAAAGAATCACCTATGATTTTTGGGATGCGTGAGGGCCTGGATGACGTCCCTGCCCGAGAGCTGTCTCAGGTATTCTCAAGATTTGGCATCCCGCATAAAGTTAGTGCATTCTCCTCGAAAGGTGCGCGAGAAGACATGCTGTTTGATGTCGGAATTATAGATGCGAAACCACTCCAAGCCATCGCAGATAAAATAAACTGAGGGCCGAAAATGGGGTCAGGCTGCGGGAATTGATGTGATCGTCGCTCAATCGCGATTTCGTAAGCGGGCTACTCGTGCCGACCGGTCCAATAAAGCGGGTGTCGCTTACTGTGGCTGACCGACAGGATTTCCAATTCCTCGCCGGCCCTCTTTTCCCAATAGAAGAAGGCGTAGGGGAAACGGGACAGCAGGCCGCGGCGGACATCGGCGCGGACAATCCGCCAGCGCGCCGGGAACTGGACGAGGTCGGCGAATGCTCGCTCGGCCTCGTCCAAAAACGCCACACCCAGTCCGGGGCGGCGGGACTCGTAGTATTGCGCGGCGGCGATCAGTTCGCGTTCAGCTTCCCGTCGCAGGACGACTCTCATGGGGCTTGATCAGCCCGGCCCGCAGGGAGGCGATCGCCTCCTGATACGGTCGGCTGGTTCCTTGGCCCGATAGTGACTCCTGTTTGCGCTGAAGTGCGACCTGTAGTGCCGGATCATCCTGTTCCATCTTCAGTATGAACGCCGAAACCTCGGCCAAATCCTCCGGGGGCAGGCTCTTGATCTCAGCGATGATCTCAGCGGCTTTCACGCCGCGAGCATCGTCTGAATGGCTCGAGAGATCAATCCTGGTTTTGGCCCGCCTCGACGTTGCCGGAATCTCCTTGCGCCAAGGCCGCGACGCGATTCGGCAGCCTTCGCGCTCTTCGCGTCCATAGCGCGAGGTCTTATGTGTATTCTGTGGGTTCCGTGGTTTCTCCGATGGGAATCGGCTCTTGCGAGGGTATTTCAGCCGGGTAGGGTGGTGTCATGAAGCCGAGCGTTATAGCCATTGATCTCGAGATCATGAGCGGGGTGCCGTGCTTTGTCGGGACTCGCGTGCCGGTACAGACGCTTTTCGACTATCTCGACGGTGGGCACCCGCTGGCCGATTTCCTCGACGACTTTCCGACGGTCCCCCCTGATCAGGCCCGCCAGTTGCTCGTTGAAGCCCGCGAGCGCGTCATTACCGTCGCTGAAGACTGAGTATCATGCGCATCCTGCTCGACGAGTGTTTACCGGCAGGTTTTGCGGCGCGACATCGTCAGACACGAGGTGATGACGGCCCCGCATCTGGGCTGGGCCGGAATCAAGAACGAAGAACGGCGCGCTTCTGGCCCGCGCGGCCGCTGAGCAGTTCGACGTCTTCCTGACCGTAGACAAGAATCTGCCCAGCCGGCAAAAGCTGTCATCCTGCGCTATTGCAATGATTGCTCTCCGTTGCCGGAGCAACGACATCAACGATCCCAGAAAGCTTGTTCCCTCGCTCCTCGCCAAGCTGCCTGCTGCTCGAAAGGGCGAGGCTTTGATCATCAGTTGAATCTGGTGAATGGAACGAGGCGTTTGGTTCACTTTACCGAAGTCGCTCCCGTCAGGTCCGCCAAGCTGGGACGTACAGGCGAATTTCTGTGTATTCCGCGCGTTCCGTGATTCTGCTCGCTCAATACCGATTAGAGGGCGGCAAAGCCGCTCAAACATTGGAATACCAAACTCATGGCGGCGGGCCGGGAATAGGGTAGTTTGGCGGTGTTCTTACCCCGAACACCCTACCCCCATGTCATCCCTGTCCGCCCTTAGGCGCAGCCTGGCCTGCGTACTGCTCCTTTCGCCCGCGTGGCTCGCCGCGCAGGCCGTCAACGTCACGGTCCAGGCCGGCACGGTCGTCCGCACCGTCGACGAACGCATCTTCGGCCTCAACGCCACCATGTGGGACGGCGAGGCCGGTACCACGCAGACCGTCTCCCTGCTCCAGCAGGCCGGCATCCGCACGATCCGCATCCCCGGCGGGTCGCTGTCCGACGAGTACCACTGGCGCGTCAACCGGACGCTCGCCAACACCTGGACCTGGGCGAGCGGGATGAACCGGTTCGCCGATCTCATCACCGGCCTCAGCGCGCAGGCGTTTGTCACGGTCAACTACGGCACCGGCACGCCCGAGGAGGCCGCCGCGTGGGTTGCCTACGCCAATGCGGCGACGAACGCCACCGCGGCCATCGGCACCGACAGCAAGGGCTATGACTGGCTGACCGCGGGCACCTGGGCCGCCTTGCGCGCCGCGCAGCCGCTCACGACCGACGATGGCATGAACTTCCTGCGCCGCGGCCGCACCGCGGCCTACGCCCTCAAGTACTGGGAGATCGGCAACGAAAACTACGGCCCGTGGGAAACCGACGAGCAGGTCGTGAAAAACGATCCGACCACCTACGCCGACCGGGCCAAGGATTACATCGCGAAGATGAAGGCCATCGATCCGACCATCAAAATCGGTGTCGTCGTGGTCACCAGCCGCGAGAACGCGAGCTACAAGAACTGGACCCCTGTCATGCTCGCCCGGCTCAAATCGCACGGCGCCGTCCCGGATTTCGTCATCTACCACCGCTACGAACAGACGCCCAAGGCCGACGCGATCCAGTGGGGCGCGCCCTACGAATCCGACGCCGGCCTGCTGCAGAAGGCAAAGACCTGGCCCGACGATGCCGCGGATCTCCGCCAGCAGGTGGTCACGGCCTTCGGCGCGACCGATGCCGCGAAGGTCGAGATCGTCGTCACGGAAAACAACTCCGTCTATTCCCAGCCCGGCAAGCAGACCACGAGCCTCGTCAACGGCCTCTTCCTTGCCGACAGCATCGGCCACCTCCTGCAGACCGAGATCAACGCGCTGCTCTGGTGGGACCTCCGCAACGGCACCGATTTTTCGAACAACAACGGCACCGAGCTCTACGGCTGGCGCAATTACGGCGACTACGGGATCATCTCGTCCGCGGCCTCGGGCGGCCCGGCGGATTCCTACACGCCGTATCCCGCGTATTACGCGTTCAAGCTGCTTTCGAAATTCGCGCGCGGCGGCGATTCCATCGTGCCCGCCACGAGCGCCAGCAACCTGCTTTCGGTCTTCGCCGCCAAGACCGCCGCCGGCGGCCTGAATCTCCTCGTGATCAACAAGGACTCGACGGCCACGCTCGAAGCGAACTTCACGCTTAACGGCTTCACGCCCGCGGCAACGGCCGAGCGGACGTTTTACGGCAAGGGCCAGGATGAAGCCGCCCGCACGGGCAGCGGCAGCACCGACCTGCTGGCGCAGACGATCACCAACGCCGGTTCGACCTTCAGCGTCTCGTTTGCGCCGTACTCGATGTCGGTGATCACGCTGGCCGCCGGCAGCAGCACGCCCACAACCCCGACCACGCCGACGACACCCACGACTCCGACCACCCCGACCACGCCGCCCAAATCCGGTGGAGGAGGCGGCGGCGGCGCTCCGACGCTTTGGTTCCTGGGCGTGCTCGCCACGCTCGCCTTCGCGCGCGGCCTGCGCCGATCGAATTGATCGTTGTCGGGCGGGGTCGCCGAACCCCGCCTTGGAGGGCTCAGCTCCTGCTGAGCCACGGCACATCGGGAGACGTGCCCTCCACCAGACGCAGGCGGGGTTACGGAGACCCCGCCCGACAAACATGCCGAGTGCAGGGGAGCGCCTCGTGCGCGCCCTCTCCTGCAAATGCGATGCTCAAGCGGACGCGGTCAAGCCACGCCCCTTGTTGCTACAGTATCCAAGTCCAAGCTGAAGCGCTGTGTTTGCGTCACTCCAACGCTTGACCCTCACGGCGCAGCGCCCAGCCTCGGCGCAAAATCAGCCGCCTCGGGCCGGGTCGGCGAAAAGGAATGCATGAAAACCTCCGGCCCGGGATTCAGGCGCGTATTGTGGTGTGCGGCTTTGTCGGTTGTCTGTTTCATTTTTGGCTCTGCATCGTCAGTCGCCGAGCCGGACGCACGGCTACGGATGATCGAGCTGCGGACCGAAATCGCCCGGCACGATGACCTGTATTTCAAGCGGGCTTCGCCCGAAATTTCCGATGCCGCCTACGATGCGTTGAAGCGCGAATTGCAGGCGCTCGAAGCCGCGCATCCGGAACTGGCCCCAGAGCCGCCGGGCATCGGCGACGATCGCAGCGGACGTTTTCCGACGCACCGGCACGGCGTTCGCATGCTGAGTTTGGAAAAAGTCTACACGGAGGCGGAGTGGCGGGCCTTTCACGCACGGATGCTGAAGCCACTCGGGCTCATGGAGGCGGTGTTCGTCATCGAGCCCAAATACGACGGACTGGCCGTCAGCCTGACCTACGAGCAGGGCCGGCTCGTGCGCGCGATCACGCGCGGCAACGGCAGTGAAGGGGACGATGTGACGGCCAACGTCCGGGCCATGGCCGACGTGCTGGACCCGTTGCGACCGGGCGCAGTGTTTCCGGCGCGCATGGAACTGAGAGGCGAGGTGTTCGTCACGACGGAGGAATTTGCGCGTCTGAACGCGCTGCAGGAAGAAGCCGGACGGGCGCGGTTTGCGCATCCGCGCAATCTCGCCGCCGGCACGCTCAAATCCTCCGATCCGGAGGAGCGGGACGGACGGAACCTGTCTCTGGTCATTCACGGCTGGGGAGCGTGGGAGGGAACGTCCGTGCCGGAGTCCGAACAGGCATTTCGGGCCACGGTGCAGGCCTGGGGATTGCCGGCGGTGGAACGCGTGCAGACCGCGCGGACGGCCGACGCGGTTTGGGGCGCGGTGCAGACGCTGGCCGGCCAGCGCCGCGAGTTGGGATTCCCGATCGACGGCGCGGTGGTGAAGCTCGACGACACGGCGTTGCGGCGGCGCTTGGGCGAAGGCGAAACCGCGCCGCGCTGGGCTGTCGCGTGTAAGTTTTCTCCCGAACGCGCGGTCACGCGTTTGCGCGCCATCACGTGGCAGGTGGGACGGACAGGCGTGCTGACGCCGGTGGCGGAATTCGATCCCGTCGACGTGGGCGGTGCAACCGTGGCGCGCGCGACCTTGCACAACCGGGGTGTCATCGCGCGACTCGGGCTTCATGTCGGCGATTTCATCGAGATCGAGCGGGCCGGGGAGATCATTCCGACGGTCGTGGCCGTGCAGCCCGGGCGTCGGGCGGACGGGGCGCTTCCGGTTGAAACGCCTCTCCGATGTCCGGCTTGCGCGTCGGTCCTTGAAGGCACCGACGGGGCGGCCGCGTTGCGGTGTTCGAATCCGGAGTGTCCCGCGCAGCGTCAGCGGAGGTTGGAACATTTCGTGGCGTGCGTGGATATCGATGGACTTGGTCCGGCGACCTTGGGTGCGCTGGTCGGATCAGGCGCGCTGAAAACCCCGGCGGATCTCTACCGGTTGCGTCGCGATGATCTGCTTGCGATCACAGGCATCGGGCCGAAGACGGCAGACCGGTTGCTCACGGCCATCGAACAGAGTAAGCGGGCCGAGTTAGGACGGTTCATCCAAGGGCTGGGTATTCCGCAGGTCGGTGCGGTCACGGCGCGCAAGCTGGCAGCTCGCTCCGGTGATCTTGCGGGTTTCGCCGCGTTGGACGCCGGACAGCTGACGCGGGACTTGGGGCCCTCGGTGGCGGCGTCCGTCGGTGCCTTTCTGGCCCGGCCGGAGGTGCAGGCTGAGTTGCGCGCCTTGGCCGGTGCCGGGGTGCGGCCGGCGGCGGACACATCGGCAAAGCCGAGGGCGGAATTGCCAGGCAAGGTGTTTGTCTTCACGGGCATCCTGCCGGGAGTGTCCCGCGCGAAAGCGACCGAATGGGTGGAGCGTGCCGGTGGCCTTGTGCGCGAGGGGGTGAGTGCCCGGACCGACTACGTGGTCGCAGGCGACAATCCCGGCGCGAAGCTCACCGAAGCGCGTAAACTCGGGGTCCCGATCCTGACGCCCGCAGAGTTCAAGACGCTGCTAGGCATGCCCTGAGACAGCGCAGTCAGCGCAATTTCCCCGCCTGCGCCAACCGACCTTGGCCGGACGATTCTCGGTCCCATGCACGAGTACCCTATTAGGGTACTTGTGCATGGAATGGCGGAGGGCGTGTGTGCGGCATCTCGTGGCGGGTTGTGGCGAAGCGGGTGGGGGCGCTCTTGCTTCCGGGCGGACCGGCGTGTTGGGTGGGCGGGTCATGGAGATTATTTTTCTCGGTACAGGCACGTCGCAGGGGGTGCCGATGATCGCGTGCGAGTGCGCCGTGTGCACGTCGCCGGATCCGCGCAACCACCGCACGCGTTCATGCATTCACGTCGTGATGGACGGCCTGCATGTGCAGGTGGACGCGGCGCCGGAGTTCCGGCTGCAATGCTTGCGCGAGAAGATCACGTGGGCGGATTTTTTCATCCTCACACACGGGCACGCCGACCACATCGTCGGCATGGACGACCTCAGGCGGTTCTGCGACCTGCACGGCGGCAACGCGCTGCCGGTTTACACCACCGACGAGGGCATGGCGCGCGTGCTGGCGATTTTCCCCTACACGATCGCCGAGCGGCCGGTGTCGAAGGGTTACGCGGCGTTCAGGCTGCAGACGATGCCCGCGGTGCTCGAGCTGCCGCAGGGCACGATCCGCTCCACGCTCCTGCCGCACGGCGGCATCAACACGCTCGGGCTGGTCTTCGAGGAGAGGTCCTCGGGCAGACGGTTCGCCTACTACAACGATTGCAAGCGCGTTCCCCGCGAGGCGGTGGAGCTCGCGCGCGGCGCCGATGCCGTCGTGCTCGACGGCCTGCGCGTCGAGCCGCACACGACGCACATGAACATCGAGGAGGCCTGCGCCGCCGCGGCGGAGATCCGGGGCAGGGCGACCTGGCTCACGCATCTCACCCACGGCATCGAGCATGAAACGTGGAGCCGGAAGCTGGCCCCGCAGGGCGTGCAACTGGCGTACGACGGGTTGCGGATCAAGTTGTAGCGGCGCTCTATGAGAGCCTGACTGGCCTTTCTGTTGCAGGGGCGTGGCTCGTCCGCGCCCGTTCGGGTGCTCTCGAACCCGGGCGCGCACAAGGCGCGCCCCTACAGGTCAGGCGGTTTCCGACCTCAAGCGCGCCGGCGGTCCGCTCTTGGTCGGGATCGTGCAATCGAGCCTCTTGGCCGCGGGCGGGAATGCCTGGTGCAACGGTGGGCTGCCCGCTTGCGGGCGCTTTCCCGGAGCGCGCGAGCGCGCTGACCCACATCCGACTGCCTGATCCCGATCAGAACGGCCACACGGCCGGGATCACGACGAGAGCAATGATGAAGCACAGGGCGTTGAGCGGCAGGCCGAATTTCATGAAGTCGGCAAACCGGTAGCCGCCGACGCCGTAGACGTAGGTGTTGGTCTGGTAGCCGATCGGGGTGGCGAAGGCCGCCGAGGCGGCGATGCACACGGCGATCACGAACGGACGCGGGTCCACGCCGAGCTGCGCGGCGAGGCTGAGCGCGAGCGGTGTCATGAGCGCGGCCACGGCGTTGTTGGACAGGATTTCGGTCAGGACCGTGGCCAGCAGGTAGAACGCGGCGAGCAGCACGAGCGGCTTGTGTTCCGCCGGGACAAAGGCGTTCACCGCCCATAACAGCCGGTCAATGACATAGGTCGAGGTGCCCGTGTCCTCCATGGCCACGCCGACGGCGAGCATGCCGTAGATGAGGAAGAGCAGGTTCCACTCGATGGCCTCGTAGCCTTCGCGCGGCTTGAGGCAGCCGGTGAGAAACACCACGACGCAGGCGAGCAGCGCCGCGACCTCGATGTTCATCCAGCCGCAGGACGAGGCCAGGATGACGCCGGCGATGCTGCCCAGCACGATGCGCAGGTGTCGCTTCGGCCGGGCCACGGGCAGGGGCGTGCGGTCCACGAGGAGCAGATCCTCGCTGGCGCGAAGGCTTTCGACGGCCCGTTCGGTACCCATCAGCAGGAGAATGTCGCCGTTCCTGAGCGAATGGCCGTCCACCGCGCCGCGGAGTTCCCGGCCGTGGCGGTGCACCGCCAGCACGACGAGGTGGAAGCGCCGCCAGAACCCCGCTTCCTTGAGCGTGCGGCCGATGAGGTTGGAGTTGGGTGCCACGATGCCCTCGACGATGACGCCCTCGTGCGTGGAGATCTGGCCGAGGCCAAGCTTGAGTTCGGCCACGAGGTCGAGGCCGGCGATGGAACGGGCATGTGTCACGCCCTGCGGCCGGCAGGCCAGCACGAGCCGGTCGCCTGCGGCAAGGGTGGGGGCGGGGTTGTCCAGGGGCAGGGGCCGGTCGTCGCGCACGATTTCCAGCACGCGGATGCCCCGGGTCATCGTGAGTCCGGCTTCATCCGTCGTGCGGCCGATGATGGCGGCGTCGTGCTGCACGAAAACCTCCGTGATGTATTCGCGCCGGTCCTCTTCCTGGAGGGTGGTCTTGGCCGGCTGGCGGTTCGGCAGCAGGTGGCGGCCAAGACCGGCGATGTAGAGCACGCCGGCCACGAGCAACGGCAGCCCGATCCAGGCGAGTTCGAACATCCGCAGGGGCGGCAGGCCGCGCGATTGCAGGATGCCCGCCACGACAAGGTTGGTGCTCGTGCCGATCAGGGTGCAGCAGCCGCCGAGCACGGCGGCGTAGGAGAGGGGAATGAGGAACTTCGAGGCCGGCAGGTTCATCTTCCGGGCGAGGCTGATCAGCACGGGCACCAGCACGACGACCACCGGGGTGTTGTTGATGAACGCCGAAAGGCCGCCCACGCCGAGGACGACCAGGGCGATGACGGTCGTGTAATGAAAGCCGGCGAGGCCCTTGAGCAGGCCGGCGAGCTGGTCGACCGCACCGCATTTCACCAAGGCGGCGCTCAGGATGAACATCGCCCCGACCGTCAGCGGGGCCGGATTGGCCAGCACCCCGAAAACCTTGTTCTCGGGAATCACGCCGCTGACCAACAGGATCACAAAGAGCGAAAGCGCGGTGACGTCGGGCGGGATCTTTTCATGCAGAAACGCCAGCAGAGCGCCGAGGATCAGCAGCAGCACGAAGGCGATATCCCAAGTCATCAGGGGCAGGCTGGGGAAGGTCCGCCGGTTGCCGAGTAAAATGCTTGCGCAACCGTCCTTTCTCCGGGGCCGGTATCCCTAAAATCCCCCATCCTCAAAAATATGACAAAGGCTTTAAATAGAGCTTGCTATAATTCCCACTAAATTAATGTAGATTCAATAACTGGCCTATGAAACTTTCCAAACGCGGCGAATACGCCCTCCGCTCCCTGATCAACCTCGGCATCGCAGCCAAGGTCGGGCGGAGGCTCGTGCGCGTGACGGAGCTGGCCAAGGCCGAGGACCTCCCGGTGAAATTCCTCGAGCAGGTCATACAGCAGCTCCGCGAGGCCGGTTACGTGGAGAGCGAGCGCGGCAAGCATGGCGGCTACCGCCTCGCCCGGCCCGGCGAATCCATTCACATCGGCGAGATCGTGCGCCTCATCGACGGTCCGCTGGCCCCCATCGGCTGCGTGAGCCAGACGGCCTACGAGCCGTGCAACTGCCCCGACGAGGCGCATTGTGGCCTGCGCATGCTGATGCTCGACGTCCGCAACGCCATCGCGTCCATCCTCGACCGCTACACCCTCGCCGATGTCGTCGAGGTCACCACCCGCAAGATGGTGCGCGACGGCATTCCGCTGCCGTTCAGCGCCACCGCGGAGGCCGGCGAAGCCGGCGGCCGCACCAAGGTCCGCGGCGCCCGGTCGCGGGCCGCCACCAGCCCCGCCGAAGGGGTCATCCACCAGATTTTGGGAGATTACGCCATATGAGCCAGACCATCCAACCCATCCAACCCGCGCCCGCCGCCCAGCCCGAGTGGCTGCGTGTCGTGCAGCAGAAAGTCGAGACGCTCCGGTACGGCGTCGTCCAGCTCGTCGTTCACGACGGGCGGGTGACCCAGATCGAGCGGACCGAAAAGACCCGCATCTACGCGTCGCATTCCAACAGCCAGGACAGCGCCGCTTTGTGAGATTTCCACCGACCGCCTTTCGGGCGGAGGTGTCCTACCAAGCCCTTGTTTCAGCCAACCGACCCGACCACGGGAAGTTGCTTTCAGACATCCACAGCAATCATTCCCATGAGGACCATCCTCCTACGCAAATCCGCGCCCGCGCTCCTCGCGCTGCTGGCGCTCCCCGCCGCCCTCCCGGCCGACGAAGTGTCGGCGCTTCGTGAACAGCTCCGCCAGCTCGAGCAGAAGATCCTGATCCTCGAGCGCAAGCAGGAGCTCAAGGACGAGACCGCCAAGGCCGCGCCCAAGCCCGTGACCGTCGCCGCTTCCGACGGCCGGATCGAGATCACGTCCGGCGACGGCGCCACCTCGCTCCGTCTGCGCGGCCTCGTGCAGGGCGACTACCGCTGGTACGATTCCGCGAACGATGCGAACGACACGTTCATCCTGCGCCGCGCGCGCCTGATCTTCGAGGGCAAGTTCAACAACCTCTTCAGCTATGTCGTCCAGCCCGAGCTGGCCGGCACGATCCAGATCCTCGACGCCAACCTGAACGTCGCCTTCTCTCCCCAGGTCAACCTGCGCGTCGGCAAGTTCAAGACCCCCGTCGGCCTCGAGCAGCTGCAGTCCGATCCGGTCGCGTTCTTCAACGAGCGCTCCGTGGCCACCAACCTGACGCCCAACCGCGACGTCGGCCTGGCGCTGCACGGCGACGTGCTGAACAAGACCGTCAATTATACCGTCGCGCTGCTCAACGGCGTGCCCGACGGCGGCAACAACGTGACCGGCGCTGCCGACTTCGACAGCGACAAGAGCGTGGCCGCCCGCGTGTTCGCGACGCCCTTCGTCAACGACAAGGATTCGCTGCTCAACGGCCTCGGCGTCGGTTTCGCGATCAGCGCCGGCGATTACGCCACGACGGCCGGCCGCACCGGCGGCTACCGCACCGACGGCCAGCAGACGTTCTTCAGCTACGACAGCTCCGTGGTCGCGGCGGGCAAGGGCTTCACCTGGTCGCCCCAGGGTTACTATTACAACGGCCCGCTCGGCATCCTCGCCGAGTATGTCGGCTCCTCCATCGAGGTGCAGCGCCCGACCTTCGGCGTGCGCGAGGTGAAGAACTTCGGTTACAACCTCACCGTCGGCTACGTGCTGACCGGCGAGTCCGCCTCCTACCGCGGCGTCACGCCGAAGACCGTCTTCAATCCCGCCGCCGGCACCTGGGGCGCCTTCGAGCTCGTCGGGCGCGTCTCCGGCCTCGACGTGGACGACACGGTCTTCGCCGGTCCCGCCGCCAGCCGCCTGGCCAATCCCAACACCAGCGCCACCAAGCTCACCGCCTACGGTGTCGGCCTTAACTGGTACCTGTCGCGCTCCGTGCGCGCCAACTTCAACCTGTTCCAGAACAAATTCGATCTCGCGCCGGGCGCGGCCCCCGCGGCCAATGCGCTCATCGCCGACGACGAGACCACGTTCATCAGCCGTCTGCAGGTCTCGTTCTAAACCCTGTCCCCAACCCGCAACCTGTCCGTCCCATGAAGCTCAAATCCCTCCTCCTTGCCTCCTTCGCCCTCGCGGCCGGCGCGCTCGCCTCCGCCAAGAACATCGAGTTGCTCAACGTTTCCTACGACCCGACGCGCGAACTTTACGTGGAGTTCAACAAGGCCTTCGCCGCCCACTGGAAGGCGCAGACCGGCGACGACGTCACCGTGAAGCAGTCGCACGGCGGCTCCGGCAAGCAGGCGCGTTCCGTCATCGACGGTCTCTCCGCCGATGTCGTCACCCTGGCCCTCGCCGGCGACGTGGACGCGCTCGTCACCAACGGCCGCTACATCCCGGCCGACTGGCAGAAGCGTCTGCCGCACAACTCGGCGCCCTACACCAGCACCATCGTGTTCCTGGTGCGTGCCGGCAATCCGAAGGGCATCAAGGACTGGGACGACCTCGCCAAGGCGGGTGTCTCCGTCATCACGCCCAACCCGAAGACGTCCGGCGGCGCGCAGTGGAACTACCTCGCCGCCTGGGAGTTTGCCCGCCGCAAGTTCGGCGGCGACGACAAGGCCAAGGATTTCGTCCGCGCGCTCTACAAGAACGTGCCGGTGCTCGATTCCGGCGCCCGTGGCTCCACCACGACCTTCGTGCAGCGTGGCATCGGCGACGTGTTCATCTCCTGGGAAAACGAGGCCTTCCTCGCGCTCAAGGAGTTCGGCGCCGACAAGTTCGAGATCGTCGTGCCTTCGCTCAGCATCCTCGCCGAGCCGACCGTCACCGTCGTGGACAAGGTCGTGAAGCGGAAGGGCACCGAGGCCGTCGCCAAGGGCTACCTCGAGTACCTCTACTCCGAGGAGGGCCAGGACATCGCCGGCCGCAACTTCTACCGCCCCGCCGTGAGCGAGACGGCGAAGGCCAAATACGAGAACCAGTTCCCCAAGATCGAGCTGTTCACCATCGACGCCGCCTTCGGCGGCTGGACGAAGGCCAAGAAGGACCACTTCGCCGACGGCGGCACCTTCGACCAGATCTACGCGCCCTGATCATCCCTTAACGACAGCCGCCGCGTTGCACCGCTACCGGGCGACGGCGCGCCTGCGCGCGGCGGCTTCCTCATCATGCCTGCACTCATGAGCATTTCCTCCTCCCGTCCAGCGACGGTCGCCCCCCACCGGTCCACGTCGCTTTCGTTGGTCGCCGCCATCGGCGACCAGCTTTCCCGGCTCTACGGTCTCGCGGAACGCTCCGATTTTGTCTTCGGCACGCCGCTCGGGCCCTTCCTCAACGCCGGCCGGCATCACCACCTGCCGCGCTTCGTTTACTTCGGGCCGCACACGTCCGAGGAATCGCCGCGCCTCGCCTTCCTGGCCGGGCTCGACAGCCGCGATCTGCGGCCGACCCTGGCGCTGCTCCACCTGGTCGAGGAACTGGCCGTTCGGCCCGACCTCGGCCAGAGCCTGAATGTCTCCTTCTATCCGCTCGTGAACGTGCTCGGCCACCTGCAGTCGGATCCGGCGCGCGACCTCTCGGGCGAACGCTGGTCCGCTCCCGCCAGCCCGGAGATCGATCTGCTGGCCAAGGATGCGCGGCTGCGGACCTACCACGCGTTCGTGCGCGTGGAATCGTCCGTGGGCGAGGATGTCGTCACGCTGCGGGTGCGTTCCACCCGCGGCGGCGACTTCGGCGTGCCGTTCCTCTCCTCGGCGGACACGGATCCGTTTCCGGTGCGCTGGGAGATCGAAGCCGATCCGGCGCCGGTCTCCGGCCCGCTTTCGATCGGCGAGGATCTGCCGTTCCGGCCCCTCGACCTGACCGTGCGCGTGCCGGCCGACTGGCCGCCCGAATACTACCGCGAGGCCGTGGCCTCCATCCTCAAGCGTTTCATCATCCGTTACCGCGCCTTCCTCGCGTACGGACAACACCTCTAAACCTCTCTTCCGATGACCCTCTTCAAGAAAATCGCGCTCCTGCTGGCCCTGGCCGGCGCGGCGCAGCTTGGCGCCGCCGAGCAGACCCTCCTCAACGTCTCCTACGACGTCACCCGCGAGTTCTACAAGGAGTTCAACCCCGCCTTTGCCGCCCATTGGGCCAGGACCACCGGCGAAAAGCTGACCCTCAACCAGTCGCATGGCGGCTCCTCCAAGCAGGTGCGCTCCGTCATCGACGGTCTTCAGGCCGACGTCGTGACCATGAACGGCGTGCCCGACGTGGACCAGCTGGCGAAAAACGGCCTCATCCCCGCCGACTGGGCCGGACGCCTGCCCAACGAAAGCGTGCCCTACACGTCCACGATCCTCTTCATCGTCCGCAAGGGCAACCCGAAGGGCATCAAGGACTGGTCCGACCTCGTGAAGGACGGCGTCTCCGTCATCATCCCGAATCCCAAGACCTCGGGCAACGGCCGCTACAGCTACCTGGGCGCGTGGATCTACGCGTTGCGCCAGTCCGGCGGCAACGAGGCCGCCGCGCGCGACTTCGTGAAGAAGCTCTTTGCGAACGTGCCCGTGCTCGACACCGGCGGCCGCGGCGCCACGACGACCTTTGCCCAGCGCGGCATCGGTGACGTGCTCCTGACCTTCGAGAACGAGGTCGCCCTCATTGTGAAGGAACTCGGCCCCGACGCCGTCGAGGCCGTCGTGCCGCCCTCGAGCATCCTCGCCGAAAATCCCGTCGTGTGGGTGGACAAGGTGGTGAAGAAGCGCGGCACGGAAAAGCAGGCGAAGGCCTACCTCGACTACCTCTACAGCCCCGAGGCACAGGAACTGGCGGCCAAGTATTACTTCCGTCCCCTCGACGCGTCCGCCGCGGCGAAGTTCCCGGGACGCTTTCCGGCCATCAGCCTGTTTTCGGTTCCCGAGACCTTCGGCTCCTGGGAGGTCGCGCAGAAAACCCACTTTGGCGAAGGCGGCGTCTTCGACCAGATCTACCTGAAGCAGTAACCCGGTCGTCGCCATGATTGCCCCGCTCACTTCCGAACAGCCGGTCTACCCGCACAAGCTGCGGCGTCTTTACTGGCCGTTCCTCGCGCTTGCCGAGGTCTGCCGCGAAGTGGTGGGCACGGTGGCCGGCTCCTTCGAGTCGGAAGGCAAGCGCTACACGATCCCGCGCTTCGCCTTCCACGGGCCGGCCACGAACGTGGCCCCGATCCGCCTCGGCTTCTTCGCCCTGCTGCACGGCGACGAGCCGGCCGGCGCGCTCGGCCTGCAGCACTTCCTGAACCTGCTCGTGGACGATCCCGCCTCCGCCGCGGGCTACGAACTGGTGTTCTATCCGCTCTGCAATCCCACCGGCTACGAGGACGACACGCGTCACAACCGCGCCGGCCTCGACCTCAACCGCGAGTTCTGGCGGGGCTCGGCGCAGCCCGAGGTGCAGATCCTCCAGGAGGAGCTTCGCCGCGAGCATTTCGACGGCATCGTGGCGCTGCATGCCGACGACACCAGCGACGGGATCTACGGCTACACCCACGGCCAGGTGCTCAACGAGAACCTGCTCGCGCCGGCGTTGCGCGCGTCCTCGCACATCCTGCCGGTCAACCACGGCGGCATGATCGACGGTTTTGCCGCCGCCGCCGGCCTGATCAAGGACTGCTTCCAGGGCATCCTGGCGCCGCCGCCGGAGCAACGGCCGCGTCCCTTCGAGGTCATTTTCGAGACCCCGGCCGCCGCCCCGATGACACAGCAAGTTGAAGCAATCAGTTGCGCCCTGCGGTCGGTTTTGAAAGAGTACCGGGCCTTCATCGCCCAAGGAACCAACCTGTGAGCAGCACCGCCCTGAAACTTCCGTCCTTCCGCCGCCGCATCCTGCCCGGATTTGGTCTGTCGCTCGGCTTCACGCTGGCCTACCTCGGGCTCATCGTGCTCATCCCGCTGTCGGCCGCGTTTCTGCGCACGTCGGGCATGACGTGGGAGGAATTCATCGCCGCGGTGAGCTCGCCGCGGGTGATGGCTTCGTACCGGCTGAGCTTCGGCGTTTCCCTGCTGGCCGCCTTAGTGAACATGTTCTTCGGCTTCGTCCTCGCCTGGGTGCTCGTGCGCTACCGGTTCCCCGGTCGGGGAATCATCGACGCCCTCGTGGACCTGCCGTTCGCGCTGCCGACCGCCGTTGCCGGCATCGCGCTGACCGCCATCTATGCCCGCAACGGTTGGGTGGGGGAGTGGCTCGACCCGCTCTGGGCCTCCGGCGTCGCCAGGCTCGGCGTCCTCGTGCCCTGGATCGACTGGGCGGGCTGGCTGGGCACGAAGCTCGCCTTCGACCGTCCGGGTGTGTTCATCGCGCTCACCTTCATCGGCCTGCCCTTCGTGGTCCGCACCGTGCAGCCCGTGCTGGCCGAGCTCTCGCCCGAACTCGAGGAAGCCGCCGCCACGCTCGGTGCGAACCGCTGGCAGACGATGACGCGCGTCATTCTGCCCGAACTGATGCCGGCGCTCATCACCGGCTTCGCCATGGCCTTCGCCCGCGCGCTCGGCGAATACGGCTCCGTGGTCTTCATCGCCGGCAACATGCCGCTGCACAGCGAGATCACCCCGCTGCTCATCATCACCAAGCTCGAGCAATACGACTACCGCGGCGCGACCGCCATCGCGAGCGTCATGCTCGTCGCCTCCTTCCTTCTCCTCCTCGGCATCAACCTGCTCCAGAAGTGGAGCCGCCGCTACCACGCAATCTGACCATGGCCGGAGCCGCCACATCCCTGCGCAGCAAATCCATCGAGGCCGCCGGTCCGCGGACGATCCGCAACCCGTGGTGGGTCAAGGTTGCGTTCATGTCCATCGCGTTCGCCTTCGTCGGCTGCTTCCTCGTGCTGCCGCTGGTCGCCGTCTTCGGCGAGGCGCTCCGCAAGGGTGTCGGCGCGTTCTTCGAGGCCTTCCGCGATCCCGATGCGCTGAGCGCCATCAAGCTCACGCTGACCACCGCCGCCATCGCGGTGCCGGCCAACCTCGTCTTCGGCGTGGCCGCGTCGTGGTGCATCGCGAAGTTCGACTTCCGCGGCAAGAGCCTGCTCATCACGCTCATCGACCTGCCGTTCGCCGTGTCGCCGGTCATCTCCGGCCTGATCTACGTGCTGGTTTTCGGCGCGCAGGGCTGGTACGGCCAGTACCTGAATGCCGATGATCCGTTCCTGCCGGCGCTGCAGGCGTGGCTGATCGAGCAGGACTTCAAGATCATCTTCGCCGTGCCCGGCATCGTGCTCGCCACGATCTTCGTGACCTTCCCCTTTGTCGCGCGCGAACTCATCCCGCTGATGCAGGCGCAGGGCAGTGACGAGGAACACGCCGCCCTCACGCTGGGCGCCAGCGGCTGGCAGACGTTCTGGTACGTGACGCTGCCCAACATCAAGTGGGGTCTCTTCTACGGCGTGATCCTCTGCAACGCCCGCGCGATGGGCGAATTCGGCGCCGTCTCGGTCGTGAGCGGACACATCCGCGGCGAGACCAACACGATGCCCCTGCACGTCGAGATCCTCTACAACGAATACAACTTTGTCGCGGCGTTTGCCGTCTCCTCCCTCCTGGCTTTGCTGGCCCTCGTGACCCTGGTGCTGAAGACCTTCATCGAGTGGCAGCACACGCGCGGCCGGAGCGGAGGATGAACACCGAACATTGAACTTCGAACGCCGAACTTTGAACCCATGACCGCCGAAAAATACGATCTCGAAGAGCGCCTGCTGGAATACGCGGCGCGGATCATTCGGTTGGCGGAGCATGTGACGGCCTCGCCCGCGGGACCGCACGTGGCTCTGCAGGTTTTGCGCTCCGGCACCTCGGCACTGCCCGACCACGGTGGGGCCCGGGCGGCCGAATCCAACCGCGATTTCATCCACACATTGAAGCTGTCCCTGAAGGAGCTTCGCGAGACCGAGCGCTGGCTGAAGCTCATCCAGCGCGTGCCACTGGTCAAAAAGCCGGCCCTCGTTGAGCCGCTCCTGCAGGAAACCGACGAAGCTCATTCGCATTTTCGTCAGCAGCATCAAAACCGCCCAAAAGAACTCCCAATGATGAGGCTCCTTCAACGTTCGATGTTCGCAGTTCAGCGTTCAAAGTTCATCCGCGCATGAGCATCACGGCATCCAACATCCGCAAGACCTTCGGGACGTTCACGGCCCTGGACAATGTCAGCCTGAACGTCGGTCAGGGTAAACTCGTCGCCCTGCTCGGCCCGTCGGGCTCGGGCAAGACCACGCTGCTGCGCATCATCGCGGGCCTCGAATACGCCGACCCGGGCAGCGGCCGCATCCTTTTTCACAACGAGGACGTCACCGACGTCGAGGCCGGCCGGCGCCGCGTGGGTTTCGTGTTCCAGCACTACGCGCTGTTCCGCCACATGACCGTGACGGAGAACATCGCCTTCGGCCTGAAGGTGCGCCGCCGCAAGGACCGGCCGCCGGCCGCCGAGATCGGCGAACGCGTGCGCAAGCTCCTCAAGCTCGTGCAGCTCGAGAGCTACGGCCACCGCTACCCGCACCAGCTTTCCGGCGGCCAGCGCCAGCGCATCGCCCTCGCGCGCGCCCTCGCGGTCGAGCCCAAGGTGCTCCTGCTCGACGAGCCCTTCGGCGCCCTCGACGCCAAGGTCCGCAAGGAACTGCGCCGCTGGCTCCGTCAGTTCCACGACGAGATCGGCCTCACCACGGTCTTCGTGACGCACGACCAGGAGGAGGCGCTCGAGATCGCCGACCAGGTCGTGATCATGAACCAGGCCAAGGTCGAACAGGTCGGCACACCGCAGGAGGTTTACGACCGGCCGGCCACCCCCTTTGTCTACCAGTTCCTCGGCAATGTGAACGTGCTGAAAGCCCAGGCCCTCGCCGCCTCCGGCGCGCCTGCGCCCACGGGCGCCGGCCTGCAGGCCGACGGACGGGTATACGTGCGCCCGCACGACATCGAGGTGGTGCCTTATGTGCCCGACCAGCCCGGCCTCACCGCCGTGGTCCGCTACATCCACGCCGCCGGCCCGGCCGCCCGCCTCACGGTGGAGCAGGTCGAAAGCCGCGAAACCGTCGACGTCGAGACCTCCCGGGTGGCCCTCGCCGGCCTTGACCTCAAGCCCGGTGACTTGGTCAGCTTGCGCCTGCGCCAGGCGCACTCGTTCGAGGCCGATTACGCCATTTAATCCATAAACCAAACCTCAACCCCCCGACTACCATGGCCAGGATATACAACGATATCACCGAAACCATCGGCAACACGCCGCTCGTGCGTCTCAACCGCACTGCCGCCGCCCACGGGGCCCAGGCGGAAGTCCTCCTCAAGCTCGAGTTCTTCAACCCGCTGTCCAGCGTCAAGGACCGCATCGGTTTCTCGATGATCGACGACGCCCTCAAGTCGGGCAAGATCACCAAGGACACCGTCCTCATCGAGCCGACCTCCGGCAACACCGGCATCGCTCTGGCCTTCGTGGCCGCCGCCAAGGGCCTCAAGCTCATCCTCACGATGCCCGAGACCATGAGCACCGAGCGCCGCAAGCTCCTCAAGGTCCTCGGCGCGCGCCTCGTCCTCACCGAGGGGCCGAAGGGCATGAAGGGCGCCATCGCCAAGGCCGAGGAGCTGCAGTCCAAGATCAAGGGCTCCGTCATCCTCCAGCAGTTCGCCAATCCCGCCAACCCCGCCATCCACCGCAAGAGCACCGCCGAGGAGATCTGGAAGGATACCGACGGCAAGGTCGACATCGTGGTCTCGGGCATCGGCACCGGCGGCACCATCACCGGTGTCGGCGAGGTGCTGAAGCAGCGCAAGCCGGACGTGAAGATCGTGGCGGTCGAGCCCGATGCCTCCCCGATCCTCTCCGGCGGCACGCCCGGGCCGCACAAGCTGCAGGGCATCGGCGCCGGCTTCGTGCCCGCCGTGCTCAACACCAAGGTCTACGATGAGGTCATCCGCGTGAAAGAGGCCGACTCCGGCCCGGTGTCCAAGCAGGTCAACCAGCTTGACGGCATTCCCGTCGGCATCTCCTCGGGTGCCGCCGTCTGGGCCGGCCTGCAGCTGGCCAAGCGGCCCGAAAACAAGGGCAAGCAGATCGTCGTGATCATCCCGTCGAGCAGCGAGCGCTACCTCTCCACGTGGCTTTTCGCCGACGTGAACGTCGAGAGCGACTCCATCGACGACCTGATCGGCGCCGGCGCCTGATCCCTCCCGCGCTTCGCGCGCGTTCCGTTCTTTCCGCCGACTCCCACACGGGAGCGGCGTCCCATTCCTCCCGGCCGGTGCGCGGATGCGCACCGGCCTCCCGTACGCGATGTTGACCAGACGACTGGAATCGATCGCGGCCTTCACCGGCCTCACTCCCGATTTCCGTCCATGTCCGCATCGCGTTTTTCTTTTCTCCGCGCCCTGAAGAGGGCGGGGGACCCTTGCCCGGCCGCCTGTTGAGGCGGCGGAACGCTTGTATCACGGCTCCTCGGCGGGCCGTGCCGCCGCTGCGGCGTGCCCTTTTCAGACCCTTTCACCGCTTCCTGAACAAACCATGAAACCTAAGAAAGAAAATCACTCCCGCCGGATTCTCCGGCCCTTGGCGGGCTTCCTCACCCTCGCCGGCACCGTGGCCGGCCTGGCGCAGACACCTGCGCCGGCCTCCGCGGACGTCTTCGAACTCGATCCGCTCGTGACCCTCGGTTCGCGTTTCGACCTGCGCACCGTCACCGACTCGGCCGTTCCGATCGACGTGCTTTCGCAGCGCGAGATCCGCCAGGGCGGATACACCGAGGTCGCCAAGATCCTGCAGACCCAGATCCCGTCCTTCAACAACCCGCACCCGACCACGCCCGACGGCAACACCCACGTCCGTTCCGCCACGCTGCGCGGTCTGTCGCCCGACCAGACGCTCGTGCTCGTCAACGGCAAGCGGCGGCACACCAGCGCCTGGGTCAACACCGGCGGCACGATCGGGCGGGGCGCGGTTTCGACCGACCTCAACGCCATTCCCTCGACCGCCATCGGCAGCATCGAGGTGCTGCGCGACGGCGCCTCGGCGCAATACGGCTCCGACGCCATCGCCGGCGTGATCAACCTCATCCTGCGCCGCGACACCGGCCTGAGCGCCAGCGCCACCGTCGGCCAGACCAGGGAGGGCGATGGCAACGTCACCGAGCTGTCCGTCGAGTCCGGCCTCGCGCTGGAGGGCGGCGGTTTCGTCAACGCCACGCTCTACTACCGCGACCGCAACGCCACGAACCGCGCGCTGCCCGACACGCGCCAGTTCTACTTCGGCACCAATGCCACCACCGGCGCGGTCACCGCCAATTCCGGCGCTTACGGTTCCGGCACCACGAATCCGCCGGCCAACACGATTCCCGACGCGCGCGAGGCCACGGTGGATCGCAACGTCTGGCGCTACGGCGATGCCGATGTCGTCGAACGCACGCTCTTTCTCAATGCCGAGAAGCCGCTCGCCGGCGGCCTGACCTTCTATGCCTTCGGCGGCTACGGCCTGAGCAAGGCGTTTTCAAACGCCTCGTTCCGCCGCCCGGCCGACAACAACAACGTCCGCGCCCTCTACGCGAACGGCTTCCTGCCGTTCGTCGCGACCGACAGCACCAATGCGTCGCTCGCCGCCGGCCTGCGTGGCAAGGCCGGGAGCTGGGACTGGGATCTCAGCCAGGAGATCGGCTCCAACGAGCTCGAGTTCCGCACGCGCAACACGCTCAACGCCACCTACGGCGCCGCCAGTCCGACCTCGTTCTACAACGGCAGGGTGCGCTTCACCCAGGCGGTCACCAACCTCGATCTCAAGACCGCCCTCGACACGGCCTGGTCCGCTCCCCTGAAACTGGCCGTCGGCGCGGAATATCGCGCCGATCGTTACGCCATCTCGCCCGGCCAGCCGGAATCCTACACGGATGGCGGCGTGCGCATCCTCGACGGTCCGGCGGCCGGCACGGTCGCCACGGTCGGCGCCCAGGGCTTCGGCGGCATCCAGCCGCGCGACGCCGTCACCGCGGACCGTGACAGTTACTCGGTTTACGGCGAGGCCGAGACCGACTTCGGCCGCCTGCGCCTGACCGGCGCCGTCCGCTACGAGGACTACAGCGACTTCGGCACGACCTTCAACGGCAAGGTCGCCGCCCGGGTCGCCGTGGCGGGCGGGCTCGCCGTCCGCGGCTCGGTCAGCTCGGGTTTTCACGCCCCGGCGCTCCAGCAGCAATATTTCGGCTCGACCAGCAGCCGCACCGACCCGAACACGAACAACATCATCCTGGCCCGCCTTTTCCCGGTCGGCGACCCGGCGGCCCGGGCGCTCGGCGCCACCAGGCTCGATCCGGAGGAATCGGTGAACTTCACCGGCGGCTTCGCCTACGACCAGGGCGCCTTCACCGCGACGCTCGACTTCTACCGCATCAGAATCGACGACCGGATCCTGCTTTCGAGCCAGTTCATCGGCACCGCGGTGCGCAATTACCTCACCTCGATCGGCATTCCCGGCGTGGAGGGCGCCCGCTTCTTCACCAACGCCGCCGACACGACCACCGAGGGCGTGGACCTCACCGTGCGCTACCGTCTCGACCTCCGGCAGGCCGGCAGGCTCACGCTGACGGCGGGCTACAATCACAATGAGACGACCCTGCGCCGCGTCGCACCCACGCCCGCGAGCGTGATCGCGCTCGGCATCACCCAGCCCCTCTTCGACATCACGGAGCGCATCCGCGTCACGCGGGGTCAGCCGGCCGACAACTTCCAGTTCTCGGCCGGCTGGGACATCGGGCGCTTTTCCGTGCTCGCCCGCGCCGTGCGCTACGGTGACTTCGAGGCGGTTGCGCTCACCAACCTCGCCCCCGCGCAGGTGGCGCTGTTTCCGGCGGGGTCGCGCTATTACACGCTGCCGACCGAGACCGTCGGGGCCGCCGCGGGCAACGTGGACGTCATCGGCACCTTCGGGGCCAAGGTCGTCACCGACCTCGACCTCGCGTATCGCGTGACCGACCGCCTCACCTGGTCGGTCGGCGCGAACAACCTGTTCGATCTCTACCCGGATGAGGTCATCCGCAGCACCCCGCAGCGCCTCGGCGCCGACACCGGCGGCGTGTTCCGCTACAGCGAGTTCAACCCGTTCCCGTACAGCGGCGCGTTCTACTACACCCGCCTGGCCTGGAAATTCTGATCCTTCCGCCATGCCCTTCTCCCGTCCTCCCTCCCTGCTCGGCTCGCGCCCCGTGCGCGTGCTGGCCCTCGGCCTGCTCGGTGCCATCGCCTTCTCGCTGCTGCTGGCGGCGCAGGCCGGTCGTACCGCGCCGGTCCGTCTCACGCTCAACGAAAATGCCTTCGGCCCGTCGCCCCTCGTGGCGCCGGCGTTGCGCGAGGGGCTGCAGGATTTGCATCGCTACACGACCGCGGAGGAGGCCGATGCGCTCATCCGTCTGCTGGCGGAGAAGGAGGGCGTGGCTCCCCGGCAGATCGTGCTCGGGGAACTGCTGGAGCCGCTCGGGCTCCACCTCGGTCTGCAGGGCGGACCGGGTGGGGAGTTCATCTATTCGGTGCCCGGTTATCCCGCGCTGACCGATGCGGCCGCGCGCGTCGGCGGCGTCGTGGTGGCCGTGCCGCTGGATGCGCGTCTGGAGAACGACCTCCCCGCCATCGCGGCCCGGATCACCGACCGCACGCGCGCGGTGTTTCTCGTGAACCCGCACAATCCCTCGGGCACCGCGAGCGACACCGCGAAATTCCACGATTTCCTGCGCTCCGTCTCGCGTCGCGCACTGGTCATCGTGGACGAGGCCTACCTCGAATTCAGCGACGACTACGCGGGCCGCACCGCGGTGGCGCACACGCGGGCAGGGGAGAATGTGCTCGTCTACCGCACCTTCGCCAAAGCCTACGGCCTGGCCGCGCTTCCGCTCGGCTATGCGGTGGCGCCGCGCCCCGTGGCCGATTTCCTGCGGCAGCAGGGCCTGGGCAGCCCGCGCGACCAGAACCGTCTCGCGCTGGCCGCCGCCATCGCCAGCCTGCGCGATCCGGGCTACCTGGACCGCGTGCGCCAGGCGGTGGAGCGGGAGCGGGGCCGCTGGCACCGGCTGTTCGACGAACTCGGCCTGCGCCACACGGAATCGCAGGGCAACTTCGTGTACTTCGACGCCGGGCGCCCGCACGCCGAGGTGTTCGCCGCGCTCAAGGAGGCCGGGGTCTTCATCGGCCGGTCGTTTCCGCCCTACGACACCTGGGTGCGCATCACCGTCGGCCGGCCGGAGGAAAACGCGCCGGCCCAGGCGGCGTTGCGCCGGCTTTATACGGGGAACCGCCAGCCGTGACCGGTTTCCCTGCACGTTTCGCTTTGGCCGCCCGCGCGGCCCGACGCTTCGCCTGGCACGCTCCGGTGTGCGAGGGATCCCGCCGGGTCCGCGGACGCGCCGATCCTTTTCTGCGTCCGCCCGTGTTAACCCCGCCACGAAGGGTAGTCATGGGTCTGTGGGTTTGGTGCCCGGGCGGGCGCAGAAACCATTTCCCCGGCAATGCCGGGGCGCCCCTACCGCACCAGCGGAGGCTTTCACTCCATCCAGCCACCCACCTTGCCCAAGGAGGTCATCAACCAGCCAACACCATTCCTATCAGTCATGTTTAGTCACCTTGTACGTTTCGCCTCGGGCGGCGCGCTGCTTGCCGCGCTCGCTTCCGCGGGCCCTGCCAGCGCCCAGCTCCATCCCACCGAGGCCGACCCCAACGTCCTGCAACTCGATCCGCTCGTCGTCACCGATGCGAAGTCGCTCGTCACCACGCTGCCGGTCCGCCCGGTCACCGGCGTGTTCGGCTTCGAGTCGAGCAACCGGGACACCCCGCGTTCGATCTTCCAGATCAATCCGGAGCAGATCGAGAACGACTTCATCGCCAGCGTCAGCGACCTGGCCCGGTATTCGCCTTCGGTGAACCAGGCCACCGGTTACGTGGAAAACTACGGCACGCCGAACCTGCGCGGCGCCCAGGGCGACGCCTATCAAAATGGCGTCCGTCTGATCACCCGCGGCGGCAACAACCGCCCCTTCACGACCAACGCCTACGAAGGTGCGGATATCGTGGCCGGTCCCGCTCCCATCATCTTCGGGACGTCCGCGCGCACGGCCGGTTATATCAACTACCTCACGAAGAAGCCGTTTTTCGACCGCCATCGCGGCAGCGTTTCCTGGACCATCGGTCGTTTTTATGGCGACGGCTCCGGCTTCAAGCCGCAGAACACCGTGCAGATAGACGTCGGCGGTCCCTTGGTCGAACGGAAGCTTGCCTACCGCCTGAGCTTTGAGGGCACCGACCGCGAACAGTTCTACCAGGGTCGCGACACGCGTTACGGTCAGATCTACGGCACCCTGGGCTGGTTGCCTGACGCCCACACGGCGGTGGATCTGAATTTCGAATACGGCCGGTTTTTCTGGCAGTCGAACAACTACCAGAACCGGGTTACCAACGAACTCATCCGGGACCGCACCTACCTCGCCGGTCCCGCCACGCCCATCATCCAGGTGGGTTCGGCCTTCTATTCCCCCGTCCTGAACCAGGGCGGTGATGTCACCGGTTGGATCCGCCGCACGCGCGTGGTCAACGCGGATGGCACGAACGGCTTCACCGCCGGGGCCGTGGTGGGCGATCCCACGGGCAATTCCACCGCCGGCGCCGGGACCATTGTCGGTTACGTGCTCGATCCGTCGATCGTTTCACCGGTCCGGATCGGCGACGACGTGGGCCTGAACGCCCCCGGGTTTGAGTCGGAAACGACCGCCATCAACGCGCAGCTCCGGGCCAAGCGGCAGTTCAGCCCGGTCTTCACCCTCGTCAACAACACCACCTACCAGTACTACGAGACCAACAATCCGAGCAACGGCGGCGTGCACAACTGGATCAAGGCGCAGGTGCTCGAAAACCGTCTCGAGGCCCTGCTCACCGCGCGTTACCAGGTGTTCGGGCATGATGTCCGCCACCAGAGCAACAACGGCCTGTCGTACCGCTGGGAACCCAACCTGAATTACAAGGACGGCCAGCGGGCGGGGTACGGCCCGACGGGCGACCAGTACGACCTCACCGCCGATCCGGCGACGTTCACGCGCAACGCGTTCTTCGGGGCCACAATCTATCCGTTCAGCGGCACGGTCAACGATCCGGTCCTGACGCGGTTCGGATACCTCAAGGGCTTCTGGGCCACCTATCCGGTTCCGGAAAGTCCCGGCGACTACAACACCCCGGGCGGAACCGGTTCCACGCCGATCGGCACCCTGGCTTCGCAGACCTACGACACCACGCTGGATACCTTCAGCCTTTTCTCGCAGCACCGGCTCGATGTCGGACGCTTCATTTTCGATGCGGGCGCGCGGTGGTCGGAGCTGAAGGCCAGCATCGCCAACCCGTTGCCTTCGCCGCTGGTGCCCGGCAACGACACCATCGGCGATTCGATTCGCGAGGAAAACTTCAGCCATTCGCTCAGCCTGAGCTACCGTGTCTCCGACCGGATCACCGCCTACTACACCTACGCCGGCATCGAGGCCGTGAACGGCAACACCAGCGGTGCGGTGGCGTGGCCCCGCACGACGCTCGACCAGGATCGCGGCCCGAATCGTTTTTCCACGCGCGACTTCCACAGCGTGAGCAAACTGAAGGAGGCCGGCCTCAAGTTCGAGGCGGTGCCCGACAAGCTGTTCCTCACCGCCGCCGCCTATGAACAGACGCGCCTGCTCACGCTGGCCCTGCCGGCCGGCTTCACCGAGCCGCTGGATGCGCTCGGCGTCTTCCGCGGGGTCGAGCTCGGTGTGCGCTACCAGCCCTCGCGCCACATCTTCATCGGCGCCAGCTACACGTACCTGGATGCGATCATCAAAAATTCGACCTTCGCCAGCGCCGCCCCGCTGGTGGCGGACAATTTCACGAACATCCAGAGCAACACCACCGCCGTGCGGCGGGACTATCGGGTGACGGCCCTGCCGCGAAACACGGCGTCGGCCTTCGCGAATTACCAGTTCAACAATGGCTTTGGCATCCGGGGTGATCTCTCGCTCCGCGACTCGGCCAATGTGGACAATGCCGGCCGGATCACCGTGCCGGGATATCTCACGGCGAACGCCGGCCTCTATTACAATCAGACCCGCTACCGCGTCAGCATCGACGTGCAGAACGTGACCAACGCCGACCGGCGTGCGGGCGGCAACACGCCGCTCGAGCCGATCAACGTCCAGGGTCGCATCGTGTATCGCTTCTGAACCAACCCGGCTTCGTGCCGCCCGCCGGTGACCCGGCGGGCGGCTTTAAAACCTCTCCTTCCATTTCCCATGTTCGATCGTCGCACTTTTCTCCGCTCGGCCGCGCTTGGCGCCGCCGTCAGTCTCACCCCCACGCTGCGCAGCCGGACTTCGCCCGGCGACGCCGGTTCCCCGGCGATTCCCCGTGGCCGGATCATTGATCTGCACACCCATTGGATCGGGCCCCGGCTCTTCCGCCTGCTGGCCGGGCGCACGGCCGGTCCGCGCTATGTTGTCGACGGCCAGGGCCGGCGCTTCGCCGTTCCCGCGGGCCGCACCGATCCGCTGCCCGGCGCCACGCCGCAGACTTCGATCTGGTTCGATGTGCAGGAGCGCCTGGCTCACCTCGACAGCGTGGGTGTCCGCACGCAGCTCATCAACTGGGTTGGGGCCTCCTACGATGCGTTCCTGCCTCCGGCGGAGGCCACCGCGCTCTGGCGCGCCCATAACGACGATCTGGCCGAGCTGGTGCGCGGGCACCCCGGCCGGTTCCTCGGCCTGGCCACCCTGCCCACGGCCGACATCCCGGCCGCCGTGGCCGAACTCGAACGCGCCCACCGCGAACTCGGCCTGTCGGGTGCCGTGCTTCCGCTCGATGCCTTCGTCCACCTCGAGAGCGCCCGTGCCCTCGCGCCGATCTTCGCCGCCGCCCAACGCCATCGCAGTCTCATCTACATCCATCGCGGCCGCGCCGCCCCGTCGATTCCCCTGGAAACGCCGGAGGTGGGCCCGACCAACGCCTACTTCGGACTGCCGCATTCGAGCGAGCCCAACACCGCGGTGGCCAGCATTCCCGGCGACTATCCGGCGGCCCGCAGCGCCCTGATCACCAGCACGCACCTGACCACCGGCGCCATCACGCTCGCGCTGACGGACTTTCTCGATCCCTACCCGGATGTGGCCGTGATCTACACCATGAACGGCGGCTCCATCGCCCACCTGATTGAAGCGGTCGGGCAGCGCACCTCGCGGGCAGGGCAGCCCGATCCCACGCCCAGGCTGCGGCGGCTTTACTACGACACCGGGGCCACCGGCCGCGGTCCGCGCGGCATTGCGCTGGCAGCTCAGGTCATTGGCGCAGACCGGATCGTCTTTGGCTCCGATTTCGGCCCCTGGCCGAGCATCGAACCCTTCGTGCAGGGTGTCGTGGACTCGGGCCTGGGCGAAGCGGATCGCAACCGCATCTATTTCGAAAACGCCGGGGAGCTTCTCCGCGGCCGGGTTCGCACCTGATCGACCGCCATGAACACCCGACGAGAATTCATCCGCGCCGCCACCTTCGGGGTGGCGGCGGCCTCCCTGCCGCAGATCGCCCGGAGCGCCGGGCCGGATTCACCGGCCTCCTCCTCCGGCGTGCGCCCCTGGGCCGACTGGCACAGCCATGTTGTCACCCCGGGCGAACTCAAATTCCTGGCCGGCCGGACCGCGGCCCCTCGCGTTCATGCCGGCGCCGACGGGCAGTTGCTCCTTGAGAACGTCACCACGGTCTCGGCCGTGGCGCGCCAGGCTTCGCCGATTTCCCCGTCCGACATCGGCAAACGGCTCGAACATCTCGATGCCAGCGGGGTGCGGCGCCAGCTGCTGACCTACACCGTGGCCATGGGCTACGACGCCACGCTGCCTGTCGGGGAGCTGCGACCGTTCTATCGCGGTCTTAACGACGAACTCGCGGCCATTGTCCGGGGGCATCCCGACCGGTTTCTGGGCGTCGCGGCGGTGCCCACGCTGGACCCGGTGTGGGCGGCGGAGGAACTCCGGCGCGCGCATCGCGAACTCGGCCTGATCGGCGCGGCGCTGCCGTTGAACGCCTTCAGTTCGCTCGCCGGGGCGCGCACGCTGGCCCCGCTCTTCGCGGCAGGCCAGCGGCTCGGTTCGCACTTCTTCATCCACCGCGCTCCGGCCAGCCCTGAAATCCCGGGTCAGCCGCCGTTGGTGATTCCGGAGGACACCGGCCCGCTGCGCTGGAGCATCATCAGCAACAGTCATCTCGCCAACGGCGCGATCACCCTCGGTCTGACGGACTTCCTCGATCCTTACCCGGACGTTTCCGTGCAGGTGATCATGCTCGGCGGTTTTCTGCCCTACCTGATCGACACGATCATCGGCGCGGGCCCGGCGCTGGGGGTGAAGGACCCGCTCGAACGCTTGCGGCGGATCTACCTCGAGCCGGGGCCCTACGCCGGGCGCAACGCCGATTGGGTCGCCTACGCCGCCGCGAAATTCGGGGCGGACCGGATCCTCTTCGGCACGGATTACGGGGTGGGCGGCGGAGCGGCCACCGACCGGCTGGCGCCTTCCATCGCGGCGCTTGACGCGGTGCTCTCCACCCATGATCGCGAACTCATCTATGTCGATAACACGCGCCGGCTCCTGCGGGCCAAGGGATTGACATAGCACACACACGAAACGGGCCGGGCTCCCGGCGCGGGTGCCCGGCCCCACGCGACTTTCACCGATTTTATGATCACCGCCGACATTCCCGATTTCGGACGCCTCGAACTCCACCATTTGGTGACCGACTACAACGGCACGCTCGCGCTCGACGGCATCCTTCATGCCGGCGTGCCGGCCCGGCTCAAGGAACTCGCGCGCGACCTGACCATCCATGTCATCACGGCCGACACCTTCGGCCTGGCGCGGAAACAGCTCGCGGACCTGCCCGTCCGGCTGACGATCATTCCTGCGGAGAACCAGGCCTTCGCCAAGCTCCAGTATGTCGAGAAACTGGGCGCCAAAAGCGTGGTGGCCGTGGGCAACGGCCGAAACGATCGCAAGATGTTCGGTGCCGTGGCGCTGAGCGTCGCGCTGATCCAGGAAGAAGGCCTGGCCCGCGCCGCGCTGTTCGAGGCCGATCTGGTTTCGACCAGCATCCAGGACGCCCTGGATCTCCTGGCCAATCCCGAGCGGATCAAGGCCACGTTGCGCTCCTGACTTCGAGCCCTGCTACCATCATGTGCCCTTCATTCACGGGTTCTGGCTTCGTTGACGGTTTTGTCGGCGCGATCGGCCGCACGCCGCTCATCCGCCTGCATCATCTTTCCGCGGCCACCGGCTCCGAGATCCTCGGCAAGGCCGAGTTCATGAATCCCGGCGGCTCCGTGAAGGACCGGGCCGCGCTCGCCCTCATCGAGGATGCCGAGCGTTCGGGCGCGCTGCGTCCCGGGGGCACCATCGTCGAGGGCACCGCCGGCAACACCGGCATCGGCCTTGCGCTCATCGGCAACGCCCGCGGCTACCGCAGCCTCTTCATCGTCCCCGACAACTTCAGCCACGAAAAAACCGACCTGCTGAAAACCCTCGGCGCCGAGGTGCGCCGCGTCCCTCCCAAGCCCTACAGGGATCCCGACAACTTCCAGCACATCGCCCGGCGCACCGCCGAATCCATTCCCGGCGGCTGGTGGGCCAACCAGTTCGACAACCTGGCCAACCAGGAGGGCCACTACCGTTCCACCGGTCCCGAGATCTGGGAGCAGACCGCGGGGCGCATCACGGCCTTCGTCACGTCCATCGGTTCGGGTGGCACGCTCGCGGGCGTCAGCCGCTTCCTCAAGGAACGCAACCCCGCCGTCCGCACCGTCTGCGCCGACCCGCTCGGCGCGGCCATGTGGTCGTGGTTCCGGCACGGGCACACGGATTTTGACGACGGCGATTCGCATGCCGAGGGCATCGGCCAGGGCCGCGTTACGAAGAACGTCGCCGCGGCGCGGGTGGACGACGCCTACCGCATCCCCGATCCCGTGGCGGTCGAGTTTGCCTACCACCTGCTGCGCGACGAGGGGCTTTACCTGGGCCTCTCCTCCGCCATCAACGTTGCCGGCGCGGTCAAGCTCGCCCGTGAACACGGACCGGGGCAGGTGATTGTCACGCTGCTGTGCGACGGCGGCGCCCGCTACGCTTCGAAACTCTACGATCCCGCCTGGCTGGCCGAGCATAAGCTGGGCCCGCGGCACGCCTCCGGCCTCGGTTTCCTGCCGGATCTCGATGCCACCCCCGGAGCCCCCGCCGCCTGATGACGTCTTTCCACCGACCCCTGCCCGGGGAGGCTTCGCATCCTCCATCAATCCCGCCCGGCGACCACCCGCCCGTGGAGCCATCGCAGGTTTCCCACGCATCCATCATGAAATCACTCGTCCGAACCAGTCTCGTCTCTGCCTTTGTCGGCGTGCTGTCCGTTGTGGCGTCCGCCAAGGACGTCCTCGTCACCACCGATTGGGCCGCGCAAAACGCCAACCATCCCTCCGTCCGCATCCTCGAGGTCTCCGTGGACCCCGGCCTCTACGAGAAGGGCCACATCCCCGGCGCGCTGAACGTCAGCTGGCACAACGACCTCGTGGACACCGTCCGCCGCGACATCGTGTCGAAGGACGAGTTCGAGGCCCTCGCGTCGCGTCTTGGCATCAAGCCCGACACGACCGTCGTCCTCTACGGCGACAACAACAACTGGTTCGCCGCCTGGGGCGCGTGGATCTTCAACGTTTACGGTCACGGCGATGTCCGTCTCATCGACGGCGGTCGGAAAAAATGGGAAGCCGAGAAGCGTTCGTTCGACACGATCCCGCGCGCGGTGAACCCCACCCGCTACAAGGTCGCCAAGGTAAACCCCGACCTCCGCGCCCGCCTGGCCGACGTGGTGGCCGTCGCCGAGGGCCGGTCCGATGCCCGGCTGCTCGATATCCGTTCGCCCGACGAATACAACGGCAAGCTCTTCGCCCCGGCGAACAGCAAGGAACTCTCCATTCGCGCCGGCCACGTCCCGGGGGCGGTCAATGTGCCTTGGGTCAAGGCGGTCAACGAGGACGGCACCTTCAAGTCCAAGGAGGAGCTCAGAAAGCTCTACGCCGAAGCCGGGGTGGACGGCTCCACCACCACGATCGCCTACTGCCGCATCGGCGAGCGCTCCAGCCACAGCTGGTTCGCGCTGAGCCAGATTCTCGGCTATCCGGCCAGGCAATACGACGGTTCGTGGACCGAATACGGCAACGCTGTCGGCGTGCCGATCAACAACCCGTCCGGCACCGTCTGGAACGGCAAGTGAGACCCTGAAACGCCCAAGGGCTGAAGAAGCGTTTCTTCAGTCCTTGCTCCATGCCGATTTCTCCCTCGATGCCTTTCGCCGGCCGCCTGCTCGCCTTCCTCCTCCTCGCTGCGCTCGTCGTGGCTGCGTGGCACCTGCACGGGAGCGTATTCTATGGCCGCGTCAGCTCCTGGGTCCTGCTCAGCGGCGCCGTGTTCGGCTTCGTGCTGCAGCGCTCGCGGTTCTGTTTTTATTGCGGCCTTCGCGAGTTCATCGAGGAGCGCGATGCGCGTCCCGTGCTCGGATTGCTCGCCGCCCTGGCGGTCGGCACGATCGGTTATGCCGTGGTGCTGGGCGCGTGGGTGCCGTTTCCCGAGGCAGGACAATACCCGCCACGGGCGCACGTCGGTCCGGCCGGCTGGCACCTGCTTGTCGGCGGCCTGGCCTTCGGTGCCGGCATGGCCTTCTCCGGCTCCTGTCTCAGCGCGCACTTCTACCGGCTCGGCGAGGGCTCGCTGCTCGCGCCGGTCGCCCTCGCCGGCGCGGCGGGCGGCTTCATCCTCGGATTCAACGCCTGGGAGTTTTTCTACCTGCGTGCACTGACGGAGGCTCCGGTCCTCTGGCTGCCGAAGCATCTCGGCTACGCCGGCGCGCTCGTATTGCAATTCCTCGCCGTGGCGGCGCTCGCCTTCTGGGTCTGGCGGCGGGGAGCCGTCCAGCCGCCGCGTCCGGCGGTGGGGCGCTCCCTGCGCGGCATCGCGCGCGCCGTGCTGGTCGAACGCTGGCCGCACTGGGTCGGCGGCGTCGCGGTCGGCCTGCTGGCCACCGCGACGTACCTGCGCTCCATGCCGCTCGGGGTCACCTCCGAGCTCGGCCGCCTGGCGCGAAAGTTCGGCGGCCAAGCCGGGGTGGTGCCGGCCAATCTGCCGGGACTCGACGAATTTCCCGGTTGTGGCACCGCCTATATGACCGAAGTCCTCTTCACGCCCAATGCGCTCTTCGTGATCGGCCTGGTGGTGGCCGCGCTGGCGGGCGGACTCGCCGCAGGCCAGTTCCAGCCGGAGCGTCCGACCTGGCCGCGTCTGGGCCTCGCGCTGCTCGGTGGCGTGTTGCTCGGCTTTGGCTCCATGATCTCGCTCGGCTGCTCCATCGGCACGCTGCTTTCTGGCATTCAGGCCTTTGCGGTGTCCGGCTGGATCTTCGCGGTCGCGCTCGTCGCAGGGGTTTATGGCGGTCTCCGGATCCGTCGCGCCTTGGGCCAGTGAAGCATCTGATTTCCCATGTCACTCGATTCAACCATCACTTCCTCCTCCAAGACCCTTGCCATCATCGGTGGCGGCGCCAGCGGCACGCTGGTGGCCGTGCAACTGCTGCGCCGGGCGGTTTCCCCGCTGCGAATCCTGCTGTTTGAACGCATGAGCGAAGTGGGGCAGGGCGTGGCATACGGCACGGGGTTTTCCGGTCATCTGCTCAACGTGCCGGCGGCGCGCATGTCGGCGTTTCCCGATCAGCCGGATCATTTTCTGCGCTGGGTGGAGGCGCGGGCGGGGCGTCCGGGATTCCCCGCCGCGGTGACGCCGGGGGATTACCTGCCGCGCCAGGTCTACGGGCTGTATCTGAGCGACGTGTTGGCCGAAGCCGAACAAGGCGCCGCGCCGGGCGTGTCGTTGCAGAGCGTCAAGGGCGAGGTGCTCGAGATCGAACCCGAGGAATCGGGCGTGCGCCTGCGCTGCGGAGGCGGCCAGTATTTTGCCGCAAACCGCGTGGTGCTGGCGATCGGCAACCTGCCCGGCGAGCATCCGATCCGGCGCCCGCTGCCGGTCTACCGCTCGCAACTCTACGTGCATGTGCCCTGGCGGCCGGGCGCGCTCGCCGGCATCCCGCCGGACGAGGATGTGCTGCTCGTCGGCGCCGGGCTCACCGCGATCGACCTGATCCTGAAACTCACGGCGGAAGGGCATCGGGGCGTCATTCACGCGCTGTCCCGGCGCGGGCTGCGGCCCCAGGCCCATCTGGCTGTGCCGCCATACCGGGATTTTCTGGCGGACGACGGCAAGCGGCCGGACACGGTGCGCGAGCTGACGCGACGGATCCGGCGTGAAATCGCCCTTGCGGCCGGCGCCGGGCACGACTGGCGGGCGGTGATCGATGCGATCCGGCCGCATGCGCAGGCGCTTTGGCAGGGATTCTCCTGGTCGGAGCGCAGCCGTTTCATGCGGCATGTCCGTCCCTTCTGGGAAGTGCACCGTCACCGCGTGGCGCCGCCCGTCGCGGCCAGGATCGAGGAGTTGCTGGCAACCGGCCGCCTGCGTTTCTACGCCGGCCGCCTGGAAGAGCTGCGCGAGCGCGGCGGCGGGGTGGATGCGAAGTTCCGCAGCCGCGGCACCCACCGTTGGCATCATCTCCAGGTCGCCCGGGTCATCAACTGCACCGGCCCGCGCACGGATTATTCCAAGTATCAGCACCCGCTCTTGTTGAATCTGCTCGCCAACGGCTTGATCGACCACGATCCGCTGGCGCTCGGGATCCGGGCGACGCCGCAGGGCGAGGTGCTGGATCACAACGAAGGGGTCGTGCCTTGGCTGCACACCATCGGAGCTCCGTTGAAGGGTGATCTCTGGGAATGCACCGCGATTCCCGAGATCCGCGAGCAGGCGGCGATGATCGCCCGGCAATTGCTGGCCTGAACGAATTGCGGACGCCTCAGCCGCGTTTGAGCTTCAGCAGCCGCTCGCCGGCGGCGTGGAGCGTTTCGGCGCGTTTGGCAAAATTGAGCCGGAGGTAGCGGTGCTCGGGCGTGGGGAAAAACACCGACCCCGGCACGCCGGCGACACCTATTTCCTGCGCCATCCAACGCGCGAAGGCGACGTCGTTGGCGTGGCCGAAGGGCGAGATGTCCAGCATGACGAAATACGCGCCCTGCGGCTGGGTGTAGGCCAGCCCGACCCGGTCGAGATAGCCGAGCAGAATCGCGCGGCGTTCGGCGTACTCCGCGGCGAGCCCGGCGTAGTAGTCGTCGGGCAGGTCGAGCCCGGCGACGATGGCGTGCTGAAGGGGCGCGGCCGCGCCGACGGTGAGGAAGTCGTGGACCTTGCGGCCCTGCGCGACGAAGGCCGGGTCGGCGAAAATGTAGCCCAGACGCCATCCGGTGATCGCAAAGGTCTTGGAGAGCGAGCTGCACATCACCGTGCGCTCCGCCATGCCCGGCAGCGACGACAGGTAGGTGTGCCGGTGCGGGGCGAAGACGATGTGTTCGTAAACCTCGTCGGTGATGATGAAGACGTCGAATTCCTGCGCGAGCGCGGCGATCTGCTCGAGTTCGGCGCGGGTGAAGACCTTGCCGCAGGGATTCGAGGGATTGCAGAGGATGAACGCCTTGATGCCGCTGGCGAAGACCCGGCGCAGCTCCGCAAGGTCGAAGGTGTAGTCGGGCGGGTTGAGCGTGGCGAAGACCGGCGTCACGCCCGAGAGAATGGCGTCGGCGCTGTAGTTTTCGTAGAACGGCGAGAACAGGCCGATCCTGTCGCCGACATCGGCGACGGTCATCACCGCGACCATCATGGCCTCCGTGGCGCCGCAGGTGACGATGAGGTGCCGGTCGGGATCGCAGGGCAGCCCGGTGAACCGCGAGAGCTTGCGCGCGAGCGCCTGCCGCAGCGGCGCGGCGCCCCAGGTGACGGCGTACTGGTGGTTGACGCCGTCCATCTCCGCCTTGGCGGCGTCGAGCACGACCTTCGGCGGATTGAAGTCGGGAAAGCCTTGGGAGAGATTGATGGCGCCGTGCTGGGCGGCCACGCGCGTCATCTCGCGGATCAGCGACTCGGTGAAGACGGAGGTGCGGCGGGACGTGCGAGGCATGGTGCGGGGAAAATGACCCTGCGTCTACGGCACGCAAGAGTTCATGAGGCCTTCATCTTCTTCGCGAAAGCATGACACCGGGGATCAGGGAAAAGCCGTTATGACAAAATATCCTACTATTTAAGTTTACATTGCGCCGCTGGGGTATTTTTTCGCGTGCACCTCTACGCTACGAAGCGAGAGTCAAAAGACGTCCCTTCGATTGTTCTGGCCGACCACGGCAGACAGATGGGGCAGGAAAAATCCACATCCGCGGGCCACCGGACGACCGGCATTCCCTCCCGCAGCTTCTGGCGCCTCACGGTTACCGCCCGGGCACAGGACATCATTCCCATCAACGGTGCAACGCGCACACCCACCAAGCCAATCGCATGAAATTCCCTGTATCCCTGCAATCCGTCCGCCGACCCTTGTGGAAAAATGGTCTGCGGCTTCTGACCCTCGCGGCCTTTGTTCCCGCATCGATCGCCCAGCAGAGCACGGCTCCCGTGAAACCCGTGGGCGCGAAGGACGAGGTGGTCGATCTGGGCAGGATCGAGGTCCATGGTTTTTCGGCCGACGACACCATCCTGCCGGTCCGCCCGTCGAGCTCCTCCAGCGGTTACGATGAGGCGATCAAGGACACGCCCCGTTCGGTGTATCAGGTTTCCAAGGCGCAGCTGGATCGCGACAATGTCTCCACCTTTTCGGATCTCGCGCTCTACGCGCCTGCGGTGCAGCGCGGTTCGGCCAGTCCGTATTCGACTTTCGCCAGCATCCGCGGTGGCAACACCGACACGATGCGCAATGGCATTCTGCTGCTGAACCCGGCCGTGCGCCCGTTCAACAACAATGCCTGGGATTCCGTGGACGTGGTCGCGGGCGCCCCGAGCGTGATCTACGGTTCCACCACGCGCACCGCCGGTTTCGTGAACTACATCACCAAGGCGCCGTCCTTCGACGCCCGTCGTTCCGAGTTCAGCACGGCGTTCGGCCGTCTCGGGCTGGACAGCGCGGGCACGTATCCGCAGGTCACGGTCAAGCTCGACAGCACCGGTCCGCTCATCGACGACAAGCTCGCCTACCGGGTCAGCGTGCAGAAGTCGGAGTCCGAGGCCTACTGGGGCAACACCGAGGCCAACTTCAAGGATTTCTACACCGCCCTGAGCTGGCGCCCGACCCGGCACCTCAGCTTCGACCTCAATCTCACCTACACCAAGTCCAGCGGTGCGCTGCCCTACGGCACCAACCGCGTTACTCAGGAACTCATCGACCACGGCACCTACCTTGCCGGTCCCGCTTCGCCCATCGTCCGGCAGGTCAGCTCGACCAACATCAATTCCGGCGTCTCCGGTTTGTTCTACCGTCTGGCGGCCGATGGTCAGGGGTGGGACGCCGGCACCGTGGTGAACGGCCGCTTCGTGGCCAACGGCACCCAGGTCGCCTCGCAACCCGGCACCCAGGACCGCCCGTCTGACATCGTTGGCTGGGTCATTCACCCCGAGAACGCGCGCAAGGTTCAGGTGGGCGGCGACGAGGTCATCTACGACAAGGATTCCTTCGGCAACGCCGCCGAATACATCGGCCAGCTCATCACCAACTACGCGGTGCACGACGGGTTTCGCATCCGGAACAACACCCTGTTCCAATACAGCAAGGACTACCGCTACGGCTACGACCTTTACCAGAGCTACATGGTGAACAAGCTCGTGGCCAACCGCACCGAGCTCATCACGGATCGCAACTTCACGCTCTTCGGTCGGAATGTCCGCCACCTCAGCAACAGCGGCCTCGACTTCCGCCATCTCTGGAACCTGTGCGACAACCTCGGGCGGAGCTCCGAGAGCGCGATCCAGGCCGCCGATGTCACCGTACCCGGCATCCTCAGCACCAGCGATCTCGTCGGCGCCGACATTCATCCGACCCCGGCGATCAATGCGGCCAACTATAATGCGGTGCTGACCGACTATGGCTGGGTCCGTTACGCCAAGGCCTATTACCGCGACCCGCTCCGCAAAAGCGGCCTCTCCGCCCCCACGGGCATCTATGGTCAGGACATCCGCATCAACCAGCTGACCACCGCGAGCCTGTTCAGCGAGAACAAGGTCGAGTTTGGCGAAAAGTGGAGCCTGCACGTCGGTCTGCGCCTGACTTACATCCAGGACTATCTGCGCTCCACCGGTGTGAGCTACGAGGTCCAGGCCGCCGGTGGCCTCGTCGGGGAGAATCTTTCCGACCAGAAGCACGCCAACAACGGAGAGGCCGTGGTCAGCCTGTCCTACAAGCCGGCTCCCTGGGCGACGCTCTACGCGACCTACGACCACAACCTCGCTTCCACGGATTGCGGCTGCTGCCTGACACAGGGCTTCACCAGTCCGGGCAACCGGATTACCGCGAGCTATTTCCGCACGCTCAGCGAACTCAAGGAAGTCGGCGCCAAGTTCGAGCTCCTTGAAGGCAAGCTGTTCGCCTTCTTCTCGGCTTTCCAGCAGACCCGCCACGTCTCGTCCACGATCTCGCCTTCCTCGCCGAACTACTTCCCCGTGAAGCTCAAGTTCGACGGTGCCGAGGTCGCCTTCACCTATCAGCCGAACAAGCGCATCCAGGGCGGTCTCAACTACGCCTACCTGCACGCCGTCCTCGACAATCAGGTGCAGTCCGCCCTGTCGGGCCAGTTCCTCGGCTTTGTGGCCGATGGTTCGACCGTGCTGAACAACGCGACCGGCAGCAATGATCCCGCCGCCGGCCTCCGCGGCAACTGGCGCGCCAACGGCGCCCCGTTGCACACCGTCAACGGCTATGCCAATTACTACATCGGCAAGGGCTTTGGCGTCCGCCTGAACGGCTGGGTCACCTCCTCCTGGACCGTGGTCAAGGACGTCAAGGTCGGCACCCAGTTCCAGTTCGGCGGCGGTGTCTTCTACGGCGACAAAAAATGGTCCGCCTCGCTCGACTTCAACAACCTCACCAACGAGGACAACTGGAGCCGCGGCGCCGGCATTGGCGGTGACACGAGCAACTTCCTGCTCAAGCGCGAGCCCTTCGGCATCTCCGGCAAGATCGCCTACAAGTTCTAGTCACGCACACACGGCGCCGCCGGAAGACATGCCGGCGGCGCCACCTCCAACCCTCACCTCAACCGATTCATCCGATGAACCCGAAACGCCTCGTCCTCCTCGCTCTCGTTGCCGGCGCCCTGTCCGGTCCTTCCTCCGTTTCCCTGAACGCCGGCTCCGGCTGCTGCCAGGGCAACGGCGACTTCGGCCTCGACGGGCAGTGGGAGCGTCCTGATGCCAAGGACAAGGGACCCAGGACGGTCACCTTCGTTCATGCCTCATTCGAGTCCAGCCGTCCGCTTTTCGCCGAGCTCAACCAGGTCTTTGCCCGGGAATGGGCCAGGAAGACCGGCTACAAGCTCACGGTCACCGGTTCGCATGGCGGCACGGAAGCGCAGGCGCGTTCGATCAGGCACGGCGCCGAGCCCGACATCGTGAGTCTCGACAACCCCGGTGCGCTGGACGAGATCGCGCGCACGACCCAGGCGCTGCCCGAATCCTGGCAGACACGGCTGCCCAACAACAGCGCGCCCTACACCACGACCGTCGTCTTCGTCGTCGACCAGGGCAATCCCAGGCGCATCCGCGACTGGAGCGACCTCGTCGCCGATGGCGTCAAGGTCATCACGCCCGATCCGCGCAAGAGCGGCCGCGGCCAGTGGAACTACCTCGCGGCGTGGGGCCAGGCCCGGCGCACCCTGGGCAGCGACGAGGCCGCGCAGGATTTCGTGACCAAGCTCTACGAGCGCGTGCCGGTCCTCAACTCGAGCGCCCGCGGCTCGACCGAGACCTTCACCAAGCGCGGCGAGGGCGACGTCCTCCTTGTCTGGGAAAGCGAGGCTTATGAGCTGGTCAAGCAGACGGGTGGCCGCCGCCTCGAGGTGGTAACCCCCGCCTCGAGCATCCTCGTCGAGCCGCCGGTGACCTGGCTGGATGCGAACGTTGGCAAGCACGAGAACGCGAGGGTCAGCATCTCGTTCGCGAAGTTTCTCTATACCGAGGAAGCCCAGGAAATCATCGGTCGGCATCATTTCCGTCCGCGTTCGGCCGAGGCTGCGGCCCGCGTGCGCCCGAAGCTGCCCGCCATCACGACCTTCACGGTCGATGAGGCGTTCGGCAGCTGGCGGGTCGCCGCGCAACAGCATTTCGACGCGGGCAAGCGGGCTGACCAGATCCTGCGTACGGCCGGCATCATTCCGACCGACCCCATCAAGGTGGCCTCGCACTGAGCGCCGCGTTCTCACCAACGGCTGATGCAACTCGAAACCATCTCAGTCACCTCCGCTCCCGCGTCCTTGTCGGCCGGGGACCGGCGGCGTGCGGGCCGGCGTGACGTGCGTCTTCCTGGGGCTCCGGTGGAGGAGGGGACGTTCAGCGGCCTGCTTCCGACGCTGGCGGTCACCTCGGTGGCCCTGCACCTGCTCGTGGCCGGCATCCTTGGTTTCGGCGTGGGCGCGGATGCTCCGTCGCGTGCTCCGGCGGTCAGGGAGATCGCCCCGACCACCCTCGAGCAGCGGGTGGAGCTGGAGGCGGCGCCGCAGGAGGAGATCCCCCTCGACGAGCCTCCGTTGGCGGAGGAACTGCCTCCCGAGCTTTCGGTCCCGGTGGTGGCGGATCTCGCCCTGCCACCGCTGCCGGATTTCACGCCCGTCACCGCCGTGGCGCCCACGACGCCCGTCGCCTTCGCCATTCCGGTCAAGGGCCCCGTGCGCCTCACGGAGGATCCCGCGCGCGCCACCGCGGCCTTCGGCGGCTTGAGCGGCCCCGTCTCCCTCGATGCCGACGGCCAGCTGGCCAGGAATCTGATTTTGCCGCGGGTCGAATATCCGCTCGTCGCCTTGCAACGCCGCATCACCGGCACGGTGGACATCGAATTCCGTGTCTCCGCCGTCGGGGGCCGGATCACCGATGCGCGCGTGCGCACCAGCTCGGGTTTCACCGAACTGGATTCAGCCGCCCTCCTCAATCTCCGCCGCGGTCGCTGGCTCGGCGCACCCGGCTTCTACGTCAAAACCTACTCCTTCGCTCTGAACAAGTAACTCTCATCCTCTCATGACCACTCCTCTCCTCGCCAACATCGTCGTCGATACCTTCATTCAAGGCGGCATCATCATGTGGCCGTTGCTGGCCGTCTCGCTGGTTTCTCTCGGTCTCGTCGTCGAGCGGGCGATCTGGTATCGCTCGGCCCGCCGGGCGCGCTCACCCGGCACCCTGGCCCAGGTTTATGCCGCCCTCACGCGGGCGGACAAGGATGCGGCCCTGCGTCTGGCGCATGGCTCGGCGGATCCGCGGGTTCGCGTCATCAGCTACGGTTTGGAGCATGCGGAGATCGACGTGGAGATCGCCACCGAGGTTCGCGCCGAGGAGGAGGTCAAGCTCGGCCGCCGTTTCCTGGGCGCGCTCGACACGATCATCACGCTTGCGCCGCTCCTCGGTCTGCTCGGCACGGTCGTCGGCATCATGCACTCGTTCCAATTCGTCGGCGGCGACCAGGAGCTGGCGGTGTCCAAGGTGAGCGGGGGCATCGGCGAGGCGCTGATCGCGACCGCCGCCGGTCTGGGTATCGCCATCTTCACCCTCATTCCCTTCAACTTCCTCACCAGCCGGGCGGAGGAGCTGGAGGATGAGCTCGAAACCGTGGGCAAGAACGTCCGCCTGCTGCTGCAAAAGCATGTGAACGGCTCCCGCGTGGCGGTGGACTCCGCCGACCGCCTGCCTGAAATCGCCGCCTCTCGCTGAATCCCGCCATGGCACGCAGACCCAGAAAAAAGGCGCGGATCGAGATCATCCCGCTGATCGACATCATGTTCTTCCTGCTGGCCTGCTTCATGATGGTCAGCTTGTCCATGGCGACCACCAAGAGCATCAAGGTCAACCTGCCCGTCGCGCAGTCCGCGGATCCGGACCGCCATCCCAACACCCTGGTCATCTCCGTGGATGCCTCGGGCGGAGTCTACCTCGACAGGCAGCCCATCGGACGCAACGAACTCCAGACCGAGCTGACCCGGCTGCGGAGCCAGGATCCCGCCCTGCGGGTGGTGATCACGGGCGACACCGATGCGCGGCACGGCGCCATGCTCGGCGTGCTGGACCGTGTCCGCCTGACCGGCATCCAGAACGTGGCCTTCGAAACCCGTGAACAAACCGTGGCCGGCGCCGTTCGCTGAACCCGGCTCATCCTTACCATGCTCGCCCATCTGCACCGCATCAATTTTGTCCTCCTGATCGCCGTCGGTTCGCTCTGCCTGTTCCAATGGGGCACCGAAACGAGAGCCCGCGGCCGGATCAGCTCGCTGGTGAGCAACCAGGCCGACCTGACGCGCCAGCTCGCCGACCAGACGGCCTCCCTTCAGGCCGCCAACGAGGATCTGGATGCGTTTCGCGGCCAGATCGTGTCCCTCAAGTCCCAGGTGGATGAGCAAAAGGCGACGATTCGCACGCAAAACTCCCAGATCGCCCGGCTGGAGACGGTCGAGGCCTCCCTCAACCGGCAACTCGCTAACTGGAAGAATGCCGTCGAGGAATACCGCCTCGCGATCGAGGCCCGCGATGGCCAGATCACGACGCTGGTCCAGCAGCGCGACCAGTTGTACGAAGCCAACAAGGCCTCGATCGAGCGTGCCAACTCCGCGGTCGCCGCGCTCAACGACCTGAACGAAAAATACAGCGACGTGGTCACGCGTTACAACGACCTCGCCGCGCAGGCCGCGGCCCAGCCGGCCGCCGCCGCCCAGGGCGGCTGACCGGGCCCGGCCATTCCGCTCCGCCTTCCCGTGTCCCGCAAGACCCTCCACGTCATCTTCCTCTCCGCCTGGCTCGTCGCCACCGGCGGGGTGTGGGATTTGGTTCAGGTGGCGGCCTGGGGTGGCATGTTCGCGCAGCGGCTGGAGAACATGACGGTGCTCGAGGCCGCGCGACAGACCTTTCTGCCCGATCAGAAGTGCAACCTCTGCCTCGCCGTCGAGGACGGCAAGCGGACCCAGGAGGAATCGGCGGGTGTCGCCGGTGGTGAATTTTCCAGCAAGGCCCCGATTGTCATCCAATCGACAGGCCGGGTTGCCGTGAATCCTCCGGACGGTGTGTCCACGATGAGGGTGGAGCCGGGGCATGCCAGCTACCGGCGGGAGACCCCGCCGCTGCCGCCGCCGCGCGCCTGAAGGCGTCCGGCCTTGATTGGCTCGATGGGGCCGGCCCGGCCGCTTCGCTGCCTGGTCCGGCTGCTCCTCCCGGGCGGCTCCGGCTCTGCCCTTCCGTTGCGCGCGTTCGCGCGGCGTTTTCTCCCTCTCCCTGTCCCTATCCCCGTCGCGTTGTGCGCACGTGTCATCGCGTCCACCGCGCCGCATTTCTCATGAATTCTTTCTCCTTCCGTCTTCTCTCCATTCTCCTGGGCGTCGCCACCGCGGGTGCGACTGCTTACGATGTCGGCGAAGGTCTGCCCGTCGAACTCGACAAGTTGTCCGTCACGGCCGATCGCGACCAGCCGCTCACCATTCCCACGTTCGAGGCGGCCCGCGCCGACCTCGCCCGCGTGCCTGGCGGCGCCGAGACCGTTTCGGCCGAGCGCTGGCTGCGCGGGCGCGCTTCCACGCTCGCCGACACCTTCTTCCTCTCTGCGGGCGTGATCGCCCAGCCGCGTTTCGGCTCCGACGAAGCCCGACTGGCCATCCGCGGCTCGGGTCTTCAGCGCACCTTCCATGGCCGCGGCATCCGCGTGCTCCAGGACGGTGTGCCGCTGAACCTCGCGGACGGCGGCTTCGACATGCAGGCGCTCGAGCCGCTGGCCGCCGCCTACGTCAACGTCTGGCGCGGCGGCAACGCCCTCGCCAGCGGAGCCTCCACGCTCGGCGGTGCCATCGACTACGTGTCCCGCACGGGCCGCGATGTCACCGCACTCAGCCGGGTCGAGGCCGGTTCCTGGGGCTACTGGCGCGCCAACGTCTCCGGTGGCGGCGCCCGCGGCAGGCTCGACGGCTATGCCTCGTTCACGCACCAGCAGCAGGACGGCTTCCGCCGCCATGCGAAGCAGGAGAACCAGCGTCTTTTCGCCAACGCCGGGCTGCGGCTCTCCGCTCACGCCGAGACGCGCCTTTATCTCACGGGCGTGCGTACGGATTCCTGCCTGCCGGGCAGCCTGACCAAGGCCCAGCTCGACCGCGATCCCCGGCAGGCCAACGCCGGCAACCTCACCCTCGATCAGAAACGTGACTTCGACCTGCTGCGCCTTGCCAGCCGCACCACCGTGCGCACCGGCGCCACGGTGTGGGATTTCGTCGCGGCGTGGACCTACAAGGATCTCGACCACCCGATCGGGTCGGTGGTGGACCAGCTTTCCAACGACGCGTTGCTCGGCGTCACCGCCACCCACACCGGCGAAGTGGCCGGCCGTGCCCACCGCCTGCGCGCCGGGGTGCTGTTCAATCGCGGCGTTACCAACGCCGCCAATTTCGTCAACGTCGCCGGAAAGCGGGGCGCGCAGACGAGCGCCGCCATCCAGACCGCCGCCAACCTCGAGGCCTTTGCCGAGGAACAGGTGGCTTTGGACCGTGGTTTCACGCTCGTGTTGGGTGTCACCGCCGCCACCAACCGTCGCGAGAACGACCAGACCGTCGGCACGACACCCGACTACGACCTCGAATACGAGCGCGTCCTCCCAAAACTCGGGCTGCGCTGGGACCGCCACGATGTCCAGATCTATGCCAATGTCTCGGGCAGCTACGAACCGCCCTCCTTCAGCGAGTCGCTGACCCTGAACACCGCGCGGTACGCGCAAACGGCGACGACGTGGGAGATTGGCACCCGCGGTGTTCGCGGCGCCTTCCGCTGGGATCTGTCGGTCTATCACGCCCGGGTGCGGAACGAACTGCTCGCCCTCGACCACGACAACAACCCGGCGACCGCCGCCGCCACCGTCAACGCCGACCGCACGGTCCACCGTGGCGTCGAGTTCGCCTCCGAGATCGACCTGCTCGGCCACGCGTGGAGTGCGGGCGAGACGCCTGCACACCGGCTCGTGCTCCGGGCCGCGTGGACTTTCGGCGACTTCCGCTTCGACGGTGATGCCCGTTACGGCGACAACCGGCTCGCCGGCCTGCCGCCGCATCTGATCCGCGGTGAGTTCACCTGGGAAAGCGCCGCCGGCTGGTACGCGGGGCCGACCTGGGAGTGGGCGCCGAACAAGACCTACATCGATTTCCGCAACACCTACGCGGCCGACAGCCACGCGCTCGCCGGGTTTCGGCTGGGTCGTCGCCCCTCGCAGGGCGTGTCGTGGTTCGCCGAGGTGCGGAATGCCTTCGACGCGCGCTACGCTGCGACCACCGGCGTCATCGAGAACGCGGCCGGACGCGACCAGACGCAATTCCTGCCCGGCGACGGCCGCGGGTTTTTCGGCGGCTTTGAATACCGCTGGTAGGCGGCCGCTTGAACTTCCCATGAAAACGACAACCACCCCAGCCACCGGAGCTCTGTATCGCGCCGTCTGGCGCCTGCATTTCTATGCCGGCATCCTCGTCGCGCCCTTCGCTGTCTTCCTGTCCGTCACGGGTGCGCTCTACCTGTGGAAACCGCAGTTCGAGGAATGGAAATACCGCGATGTCTTCAACGTCGCCGTGCCGGCGCAGGCCGCGCCGCTCTCCGTCGACGAGCAGTTCGCCGCGGCGCGCGAGGCTTTTCCACCGTTCCGACCGGTGCAGTTCATCCCGGCTTTCGTGGAAGGGAGGGCGAGCCAGGTGGAATTCGAAACGCCGAAGGGCAAGCTCTCGGTGTACATCAACCCCTACGACGGCGAGGTCACCGGGACCATCGACGAGAACACACGGCCGATGAACGTCCTGCATGACCTGCACGGCGAACTGCTCGCCGGCCCCCTGGGCGGCTACCTGGTCGAACTCGCGGCGAGCTGGGCGTTCGTGCTTTTTCTCAGCGGATTCTACCTGTGGTGGCCGCGACCCCGATTCACGGTGTGGGGCTTTCTGCTGCCGCGGTTGCGGGAGAAAGGCCGCCTGTTCTGGCGCGATATGCATGCCGTGCCGGCGGTCTGGCTCTCCGGCGCAACGCTGTTCCTGCTCGCGACGGGACTCCTGTGGTCGCAGGCGGGCGGCAAATGGTATCGCACGATCTCCGCGGTGATCGGGCAGGGGACGCCGGCCGAGTCCCGTTCCGGCGCCCATCGCTCGGAACTCACGGGCTGGTCTCCTCCGTTGAAAGAGGGCCTGGCCGAGAGGATCGACGCGCTCGTGTCCACGCCGCGCCGGCCTGAGGTCGAGGCCGGGCACAGTGGCCGGGGGGCGCCGACCTGGACGCATACCGGCTACACGGGACCGGAGGAGGACGCGCTGCCGCTCGACCGGATTGTCGAACTGGCGGCCGAGCATCAGGTGCCGCAACCTTATGCCATCGTGCTGCCGGCCGGCCCGGTCGGCGTCTACAGCGTGTTGTCCGACCGGCACCAGGCGCTGAAGCGCACCTACCTGCACCTCGACCAGTATTCCGGCAAGGTGCTGGCCGATGTGCGCTTCAAGGATTTCGGCTACCTCGCGCAGTTCACCCTTTGGGGCATCATCGCACACGAGGGCCGGCTTTTCGGTCTCGCCAACCAGATCCTCGGGTCCGTGGCGGCGGGCGGGGTGTTTCTGCTCGCGGTGTCCGGTCTCGTGATGTGGTGGCAGCGCCGGCCGGCCGGCAAACTCGGCGCGCCCGTGGCTGTCGTCACGATGCCGCGTCCGGTTTTCTGGGGCACGCTGGTCCTGTCCCTGGCGCTGCCGTTGCTGGCGGCCAGCTTGGTGGTCTTGCTGCTTTTCGACCGCGCCCTGTTCCGCTTCCTGAAACGATCCACGGCATCGGCGAGCTGATGTCAGGAGTCCGGATCAGATCAGGTTTTGCACCAAGGACGCAAAGTTAGCAAAGCCCTGCGCGGATCGACCTTTGCGATCTTCGTGTGAAATCCCACTTCTGAGTCTCAGCTATGACAAACAATCGGCAGACGCTGCCGGGTTTATACTTTACTCGTTTGGTGGGATTGGGTGTCCTGCGCGTGCGATTCAACGCTACTAGGCGAGAGTCGTTTTTCCGACAGTGGCTCCTGGCCGACGACGGCAGACCCTGCGGAGTTTCCCTCCCTCTTCCCGCTGCCACCGGACATCCGGGTCCCCAGCGACAATGATCAACCAGTCGGATGACCCGTGCGGCCCATGCCAGGCGGTGTCTCCCGATCCATGGCCAGACCGCCCCTTGGCGGCCTGCGCCCTTGAGCCATACCCAATGAAATTCACGACCAGAAAGAACGTTCACGGAATCATCGCCGGCCTGCTGCTGGCGGTGACGCCGTCCCTCCACGCCCAGGCGACCCACGCCGCCCAGGACTGGGCGCAGTCGCCCGGCGCCCCTGACAACGGCGAGTCCCTGCGCGATTTCCAGGCACGTCAGCAGGCCGCCCTGTTCCTGCTGAAAGGCAATCCCGAGCTGAATCAGCCGCTCAAGCTGGAGGCCAGGGTCACGGCCGAAAGCCGCACCGGCATCCGGCGTCTGCGCATCCGCAATTTCCAGCTGCTCAGCGATGGCGGCCGCGAGACCGCTGAATTCGAGCTGGCGGCCGGCTCCTGGCCCAGCGTGGTCGGCGCCCTGGGCAGCGCGGTGGCCGGCGATTTTCTCACCCAGGCTTCGCTCAAGGGCATTCCGATCGATTCGCTGGAAGTGGTCTTCACCAGCCGCCCGGGCGCCGCGCCATCGCAGACGACCGGCGCGGTCGTGAGCTATCCGCGCAACCTTGCCTACACGGTCTTCATCCAGTCGCCGGCTTCGGATGCCCAGCTGGAGGAGTTGCGCCAGACGGTGGAGCGCGTTTCCCCCGTGCTTCGCCTGGTGACGGAAGCCCAGGGGATCGACCACGGCAAATTGTTCTACACCCAGACCCCGGCCACGCCGGTGGTCAAGACCATCGCCGGATTGCGCGAGTTTCTGACGGACAAATATGCCGCCGCCCAAGGCGCCGTGCCGCCGCCGGCGGAAGGCGTGCTGGCAAAACGCGATCCCAACGACTGGCGTCCGCCCCTGCGTGCCCACATCAAGGTGGAGGGAGGTACGGGCATCCGGCATATCCGCACCGACCTCAGGAATTTCCAGGTCATTCACGACTACCCGCGGTATCTGGCGGGACACAACCTCGGGCCGGTGCCGGAGGAGGACATCCTCGGGCGCATGATCACCTGCCTCACTCACATCTATGAAATCGAGGCTTCCAAGCGCCAGTTGGCGCTGGATTTCCTTGAGCTCGAGGTCGAGGGCACGCTGACGACCCGTCTCGGGAACATCGACAATCCGCCGAACTACAAGAATATCGGTTACCGCGTGCACATCAGCTCGCCGGAATCCAAGGAGAAGATCGAGGAGCTGCAGAAGGCCGTCGAGTTGATCTGCCCGATCTACAACATGCTGAAGGATGCCCAGCCCGTAAAGGGCGCCATCGTGCGCGGCACCTACTCGGAGGAGAAGGAGAAGGCGGTGACCGACTGACGCTTGCTTTGCTGGTGCAGGTGCGCGGCCTGCCCGTGAGGGTGGGTCGCTTCCTGTCGGAACCGCCTGTCAGGCCCAGGTCTGCCCATGCGCTCAAGCTTACCGCTGCTTTTCAGCTGCCTGTTGGTCGTCGCCCCGCGGGCGGACGGGGATTACAATCAACGGATCGAGGCGGCGCGTGCCACCCGCCTTGACCGGCTTACGCATCCGGGCGGCTGGCTGACGCTCATCGGCCGCCTCGGGTTGTCGGACGGCGCCAGCACCCTCGGGCAGGCACCGGGCAACCGGATCGTGCTCGAGGCGGGGCCGGCGCATTTCGGCACGATCACCTATTCACCGGAGACCGGCGGGGTCGCCTTCTCGCCGGTTGCGGAGGGCGGAGTGCGGGTGGATGGCGCGACGGCCACCGCCGACGTCGAATTGCATGCAGGCGGTCCGGGGCGGCGCCCGACCTTTGTCACCGCCGGCACCGTGGGATTCTACGTGACGGAGTCCGGTGGACGGAAAGGCCTGGTCGTGCGCAATCTCGCGCATCCACGGCTGATCGATTTCCCCGGTCTCGACTACTACCCGATCGATCCGGCATGGTGCATCGAGGCAGAGTGGACGGCCTTTGACCTGCCCCGCACCGTGAAAAGCACCAACATGCACCGTGAGGTTTCGGACGTGATTACGACCGGCAAGGCGTCGTTCCGCCACGGCGGCAAGTCATTCGAGCTCTCCCCCCTGGTGAATCCCGACGGCACGCTGCTTTTTGTCTTTGCGGACGCCACCAGCGGAACGGACACCTATCCCATGCGTTTCCTGCACGCGGCGCGGCCGGAGGGAGGCAAGGTCGTGCTGGATTTCAACCTCGCGGAAAATCCGCCCTGTGCCTTTTCACCCCTGGCCGTCTGTCCGTTGCCGCCGCCGGAAAACCGGCTCCCGTTGGCGATCACCGCAGGCGAAAAGGTTTTCCTCCCATCGCATCCCTGAAATGGCCCGGCTCATGAACGCCCGCTTGAAATTCCTCTTGTCCTGCCTGCTCCTGTCCGTCGTCGCCGGCGCAGCGGAGCCGGCCCGCGAACCGGCGGCCCGGGTGCGCTCGCTGAAGATCACGGTCCTTTCCACGATGCTGGCCGATGGCAATGAACTCGGCGAATGGGGGTTCGCTGCGCTGGTGGAGGTGGATGGACATCGCCTCCTTTTCGACACCGGGGCGCACACCGATGTCGTGTGGCGAAACGCGCAGACCCTCGGCCTCGACCTGGCGACGGTGCCCGACGTGGTATTGAGCCACAACCACTCCGACCATGTGGGTGGATTCCTCGCGTTGCGCGAGGCGGTGCAACCCAAGGCGGCCACGGCGCTGGCCCGGACCCATGTGGCCGAGGGGATTTTTTATCCGCGGTTCTCGCTCCGTCCGGACCTTGAGGACAATCCCATGGTGCGCCTCAAAACGGCCTACGAAAAGACGGGCGGTGCGTTTGTCGTTCATCGCCAGCCGGCCCGGCTCCTGCCGGGCGTATGGCTCACGGGGCCGGTGCCGCGCACTCATCCCGAGCGCAACTGGAGCGGGGTGGGAAGGGTGAGGACACCGGACGGCGTCGTCGAGGACACCGTCCCCGAAGACCAGGCGCTCGTCTTCGACACGGAACAAGGGCTGGTCGTGCTGGCCGGTTGCGCGCATGCGGGCGTCATCAACACGCTCGGGTACGCCCGGACGTTCATCCGGCCGGCGCGGATTCATGCGCTGATTGGCGGCATCCATCTGTTTTCAGCGTCGGACGAAACGTTGAACTGGACCGAGGGAAAATTAGCCGAGTTCGGCCTGGAGAACTTCATCGGGGCTCATTGCACCGGGATCGAGCCGGTCTACCGCTTTCGCCACGCCCTGAACCTGAACCGTACCCATGCCGTGGTGGGGGCGGTCGGGACGGTGTTCGAACTCGGGCGCGGCATCGATCCGCGTCACATCGCTAAATGACCTTCAGTTCCGGCGGGCAACGGACGCCTTGCCGAGGGAGGGATGGCTTCGTTCGGTATGCTGGTACCAACGGTAGAAGCTGATGACGAAGGTCAGACCGGCGACGGACATGCCGACGAGCTTCATCATGGCGCCGGCGAGGAGCTGGTCGCCGGCGGCGTCGAGGTGGCTGATACGCGGGGCAAATTCATAGGTGGGGTAGAGCACGTCCGGGGAGAAGGTGATGTAGGCGAACACGGGCGTCATGCCGATGACCACGGCCGGGATGTAGAGCATGTGCCAGCCGTAGGACATGGGCGGATATTCGCGGGAGGGACTGAGGATCGGCCACCAGTAGAACAGCGCCGCCCCGAACATGGTGAAGTGTTCGAGGATGTGGAGCGGCCGGTTTTGCAGCGCGAGGTCGTAGAGCAACGGCATGTGCCAGCCGGAGAGGACGACCGTGTACACCACACCGCAGACCACCGGGTGGGTCAGGATGCGCAGGATCGGGCGCAGGCCCGGGCGCCCGGTCACCGGGCGGACGACCCAATCAGGCAGCCCGAGCAGGATCAGCACCGCCGCCGGGTAGATGATCAGCTGGTGCTGCAGCATGTGGGCGCTGAGCAGGAAGCGTTCGCCGATCTGGTCCAGCGGGGAGCCCACGGCGAGGTAGAAGATGAACAGGGCGGAATAGAAACAGAGGGCCTGGCGGCGGGGGTAGGGGGCGCCCGGAGCGAGTTTTCCGCGGAGCGGACCCGTCAGGATGGCGTAAAGCCATCCCAGGAAGATGAGTCCGCCGATGAGGATGGGTTCGTTGTGCCAGTGGGTCCAGTCGATCATGCGGGGAGACACGAATTGCACGAATTACGGCGAACGCAAGGCAACGCGGCCTGCCGGGCGGGCACAAAAAAGCCGCGACCGGAGTCGCGGCTCGAAAGGGCGGAGGCCGGACGATCAGAAGCGCAGCATCGCCGCAGGGACGGCGGTGAGCGGGTGGCTGGCGTCGGCGCCGAAGAGATGCAGGAAGGCCCACATCGTGCCGCCGGCGAGGACGAGCCCGATGAAGAACAGGATCGTGCAGAACACCTTGTCCCAGCGCAGGTGCATGAAGTAAAAAATGACGAACAGGAACTTCACGGCGGAAAGCACGCAAAGCAGCGTGACGATCAGCCAGGTGGCGAGCGGCATGTAGATCAGCACGACCTCGATGCCGGTGATGACCGACAGGATCATCGCGATCTGGATGTAGATATGAAACTTGCTCGGCTCGTGATGGCCGGCGTCGGCGGAAGCGGTGACGGGAGCAGACATGTTAGAGGTACTCCAGGAGGTAGACGGCGGTGAAGATGATGATCCAGACGATGTCGACGAAGTGCCAGTAAAGGCCGATCGCCTCGATGTCTCCGGCGTTCTTTTCGCCGAACTCGACCTGGCCGTGGTCGCGACCGAGCCAGATGGTGAGGGCCAGGGCCGCGGCGCCGACGACGAGCGGGATGGCCGCGCGGCTCAGGAAGGTGCCGAAGCCCAGGCCGTAGATCACCTCGATCAGACCGGGCACCAGCCAGATGAACGAGACGGCCATCACGGTGCAGACGGCGGCGAGGTGGACGAAGTTCTTCAGGAGGCCGTTGCCATGCAGGGGCTTGAAGGTGCGCACGTACATCATGCCCAGCAGCAGCACGCCGATCGCGACGTGGGTGCCGTGCGTGCCGGTGAGGGTGTAGAACGTGGAGCCGAAGATGCTGTTCGAGAGCGTCATCTTCATCTCGTGGACGAAATGGGCGAACTCGTACACCTGGCCGCCGAGGAAGATGCAGCCGAAGAACATCGTGCCGAGCAGCATCCGGCGCGTGCTCTTGATGTTGCCGCGCTGGATGGAGTTCACGGCGAGGGCCATCAGGAGCGACGACATGAGCAGGATGAACGTCGAGAACGACGTGAGCTCGATGTTGAACACCCGGGTCGGCTCCGCGTTGCCCGGGGGCGGGTTCAGGCGGTAGACGAGGTGCGTCGAGATGAGGGCGCCGAAGAACATGCAGTCCGAGGCGAGGAAGGCCCACCAAAGGAGCTTCTTGTTCGGAATGCCGGTCGACGTCGTGTGGTCGTGATGATGATCGATGGCGCCAGTGGCCGCGTGACTGCTCATGGAAATGAAAGGGTGTGTGATCTTGGGTCTGGGCTCCGCGACGGATCAATGATGGCCGCCGCGCGACTCGGTGATCTTGCCATCCTTGCCGATGTGGAGGTGGTAGCCGCCCGGGCCTTCCAAGGACCAGAGGTAGAGGCTCAGGACCATGATGACGCCGCCGGTGATGGCGAAGGGGAGGTGGTTGGCGAGGACCTGGTTGCCGAAGAAGGTGACCGGGTGCCAGAGCTGGCCGAAGTTGTAGGCGCCGATCAGCAGGCCGATCGAGGCGAAGAGCGGATACCAGGACTGGTCGGGCATGTGGATGCCGCCATGGGACTCCTCATCCTTCATGTGCTTGGCGCGTTCGGCGGCGATTTCCTCCTTGTGGGTCTTTTCATACCACCAGCCGTCACGGGCGTGGACGGTCGGGATCGCGTCGAAGTTGTGCTCCGGCGGGGGCGAGGGGATGGACCATTCGAGCGTGCGGGCGTCCCAGGGGTCGTTGCCGCACTTCTCGCCCTTGAAGTAGGTCCAGACGAGGACGGCAAAGTAGGTGAAGATGCCGACGCCGAGCAGGTAGGCGCCCATGGTGGCGAAGAAGTTGCCCTCGTTCCAACCCATGTTGCCGTCGTAGGTCCACGTGCGGCGGGGCATGCCGTTCAGACCGAGGAAGTGCATCGGGAAGAACGTGGCGTTGAAGCCCACGAAGATGATCCAGAAGGAGAGCTTGCCCCAGAACTCCGGCACGAGGCGGCCGAAGAACTTCGGGAACCAGTAGTGGATCGCGGCGAGCAGTGCGAAGGTGGCGCCGCCGATGAGCACGTAGTGGAAGTGCGCGATGACGAAGTAGCTGTCCTGCTGCTGCGCGTCGGCCGGGGCGGCGGAGTGCATGATGCCGGAGAAGCCGCCGAGCATGAACATCCAGATGAAGCCGAGGGCGAACATCATGGGCGTGCGCGTGACGATGCGGCCGCCCCAGAGGGTGCCGATCCAGTTGAAGATCTTGACGCCGGTCGGGACCGCGATGGCCATGGTCGCGAGCGAGAAGGCCGCGGTGGCGATCGTGCCCATGCCCGTGGTGAACATGTGGTGGCTCCACACGCCGAAGCCGATGAAGCCGATGGCCGCGCCCGAGAAGACCACGATCGGGTAGCCGAAGAGCGGCTTGCGCGAGAACGTCGGGAGGATCTCCGAGACGTAACCCATCGGGGGAAGGATGAGGATGTACACCTCGGGATGGCCGAACACCCAGAAAAGGTGCTGCCAGAGGATGGGCTGGCCGCCGCCCGACACCTCGAAGAAGCTGGTGCCGAAATTGCGGTCCATCATCACCTCGACAAGGGCGATGGCGATGGCGGGAAGAGCGAGGATGAGCAGGAAGCTGGTGACGAGCGTCATCCACACGAACACCGGCAGGCGCATCATGGTGAGGCCCGGGGCCCGCATGTTGATGATCGTGACGATGAAGTTGAGCGAGGCCACGATCGAGGAGACGCCGAGGATCTGGAGGCCGAGCACCCACATGTCGGTGGAGATGTCGGGGCTGAAGACCTTCGAGGTGAGCGGGGCGTAGCCGAACCAGCCGATGTCGGGGGCGCCGCCGAAGCCGGCGAAGGCCTCGCTCACGTGCGAGAGCCAGCCGAGGTTGAGCAGGATGGCTCCGACCACCCAGGTCCAGAGCGAGAAGGTGTTGAGGCGGGGGAACGCGACGTCGCGGGCGCCGATCATGAGCGGGATCAGCAGGTTGAAGAACGCCGAGTTCAGGGGCATCACCGCGAGGAAGATCATCGTGGTGCCGTGCATCGTGAACAGCTCGTTGTAGAGCTGCGCGCTGATGAAGCGGTTGTTCGGCAGCATGAGCTGCGTGCGGATCAGCAGCGCCTCGAGTCCGCCGATCAGGAAGAACAGGACGGCGAAGCCGGCGTACATCAGGCCGATCTTCTTGTGGTCCACGGTGGTCAGCCAGCTGAGGAGGCCGGTCTTGGCCGTCGGGCGGGCGAACAGCTGGAAGGTCTGCGAATCGGCGGCGGGCGCGGGGGCGCTGCCGGAATAGTCGGATTTGGCGATGGCTTGGGCCATGATGGGAGAGGGTTGCGGCTTACTTCAGGCTGTGCAGGTAGGCGACGAGGGCGTCGATCTCGGCGTCGGTGAGGGTGAACTTCTGCTGCTTGGTGTTCACGTCGATGTAGCCGCCGTGGTACATCTTGTTGCCCGGTTTGAAATAGTTGGGGTCCTTGATCCACTGGTGCATGCGCTCGGCGGAGTTTTCGAGGACGCCGGCCGCGATGGAGGTGCGGGCGCCGATGCGGGTGAGGTCGGGACCGGTCACGCCGATGCCCTCGTGGCCACGGACGGTGTGGCAGGTGATGCAGGTCTTGCCGGCGAAAAGCTTGCGGCCCTCGTTGATCAGCGCGGCGTTCTCGCCGGCCTCGACCTTCTGCTTGGCCTGCCAGCCGGCGAAGGGATTCGCGTCGAACTCGGGCGAGCTGCCCAGGGTGCTGCCGGGGGCGGTGCCCTTCAGGCTGGCGAACTGCACGCGGGGCGCGGCGGCCTCGGCGGCGAGCGACTGGGCGGTGACGGTGCGGGCCGGCTGCTTCTGGTTCTCGAGCCATTTGGCGTAATCCTCCTGGCTGAGGGCGATGACCCGGAACTTCATGATCGCGTGCGACTCGCCGCAGTACTCGGCGCACTGGCCGTAGAAGTAACCCGGCTTGTCGGCCTTGAACCACAGGTGATTGGCGCGGTTGGGCATCATGTCGACCTTGCCGGCCAGCTTCGGGATCCAGAAGCTGTGGATGACGTCGACGGTGCGGAGATTCACGCGGACCGCGACGCCGGCGGGGACGACCAGCTCGTTGCCCGTGACGAGCGGGGCTTCGCCACCCGCGGGGAGCTGCACCTGCTCATGGGGATATTCGAACCTGAACCACCACTGGTAGCCCGTGGCGTTGATCTCGAGCGCGTTGCCCCTTTCCTCCTCCGGCACCTCGTGGCTGTACCAGATGCCCTGCAGGGTCGGGATGGCGATGATCACAAGCAGCGCGACGGAGCCGGCAATGAGCCCGATTTCGACGAGCGGGTTGCCGTGGCCGGCCTCGGCGGGCGGCTCGGCGTGCTCGTCGGCATCGCTCTTGGCCCGGAACTTGATCTGCGCATAGGCCAGGACGGCACCGGTGATCACAAAAATGAACATGGTCACGTAGACCGTGACCATGAAGAGATCCCACTGTCTGGCGGCGACGGGGCCGGCGGTGTTCATCGTGGACTGCGGCCCGCTCAGGTTGAACACCTCGGCCAGCTTGCAGCCGGACAGGGTCAAAAGGGCGGCGCCGGCGGCCATGGCGGTGGCCAGACGCGTAAAGAGACGGAGGACGGACGGTGTGCGGGTCATGTGTAACAGTGACGGCATCAGCGGTGTGCGCCGGGCCGAGAGTATCGGGGCAGGGTTCGGAAATTATCGGGCATTTCAACCGCAAAAAAAGAGCAATTTATGCGTAGCCAACCACTCAGGAATCCCTTTTGCCCGAGGTATTAATCCGGAAGTTCACCGTATTAGCGCGACATGGTTTTTTCAGTTCCGCCATTGCGCGATCAACAAGCCTGTGGCACGTTGCGCGCCCCATGAAATCCCTTATCCCCCTCACCCTGATCGTCAGTGGACTTCTTTTGGCCGGTTGCGGCAAAAAGCAGGCGGACGCCGCCGCTGCCGCCGCGCCCGCGCCTGCGGCCGCCACCCCGGCCGCGATGCCTGCGGCGCCCGCCGCTCCGGCGGCCGCGGTCATCGAGATCACCGCGAATGATGCGATGAAGTTCAGTGTCACCCGTTTCGAGGTCGCCGCCGGCCAGCAGGTGAAGCTCACGCTCCGCAACATCGGCACGATGCCGAAGGCTGCGATGGGGCACAATATCGTCATCCTCAAGAAGGACGCCGACGTGAAGGCCTTCGCGGATGCCGCCGTCATGGCCGCCGCCACGGATTATTTCCCCGCGGCCAAGGCCGACCAGGCGGTCGCCCACACCAAGCTCCTCGGGCCGAAGCAGAACGACGAGATCACCTTCACCGCGCCCAGCGAGGCCGGCGAGTATCCCTTCATCTGCTCCTTCCCGGCGCACTTCCTCGCCGGCATGAAGGGCGTGATGGTGGTGAAGTAAGCATCGGAAAAATCTGAAATGCGAAAGCCGGGCCCTGGGCCCGGCTTTTTTGTTGGCGCACGTCGCGGTTAGCGGGTCGCCGTCAGGTCATTCATCGAACCGCAAGGCCGAGGGGAAGCGCGCGAATCGGGTCCGTGCCGGTTCGTGCAGACACCCTGACTCTGCCGGCGCCCCGCGCCGGAGCAAGGCCTTGCCGTCGCGTCAGGTCGCGGGCACCGCGGGCCACCACTGGTAGAGGAACAGGTACACCAGCACGCCCGTCACCGACACGTAGAGCCAGATGGGAAAGGTGATCCGCGCCCAGCGCTGGTGGCGCGCGAAGTCGCCTTTGAGGGCGAGCGCGAAGGTCTTGGGCACGAGCCAGGCGATCGCGATCGCCAGCACGATGTGGGAAAACAGCATCGTGTAGTAAACCGCCCGGATCGCCGGATTCTCGCCGCCGAAGGGCGTGTGCACGCCGCGGACCAGGACCTTGTGGGCGACGTAGCCGACGAGAAAGACGGCCGAGACGACCCCGGCCGAGAGCATGGCCGCGCGATGGGCGTCGCGTTTGCCCTGTTTGATCAGCACGAAGCCCGTGAGAATGAGCACGGTCGCGATGCCGTTGAGCACGGCGTTGAGGGTCGGAATGTCGGAGACGGTCATGGGAAAAAGTGGCCCATTGATCACGCCAAAGGACGCCAAGGGTGGAGAGAGCGGGGCGGGCGTTTTTCCGGAAAATGCGCGGGCATTGGCGTGATTCGCGGGCGGACTACAGCTTGAAGATCATCCGGTCGCCCACGAGCAGCGCGAGCAGCAGCGGCAGGTAGGAGATCGAGATCAGGAAAAGCCGGCGCGCCTCGGTGTCACGGCGGGCCGGATCGAGAAACACGAACGCCGAGCGCAGGAACCACAGGTCGAGCGCGGCGGCGAACGCGAAGTAATACCAGGAGCAGTAGCCGAGCAGCGCAGGCATCAGGCTCGCGGCGGTCATGAGCACCGTCCAGAAGAAGGTCCAGCGCGCGAGCCCGTTGCCGGTCGGATCCACGACCGAGCGCATCGGCATGCCGGCGGCGGCGTAGTCCTTGCGATAGGTCCAGGCGAGGGCGAAGAAGTGCGGCATCTGCCACGCAAACATGATGGCGAACAACGACCAGCCGAGCCCGGGGTTGGAGCGGCCCGCGGCGGCCCAGCCGATCAGCGGCGGCAGCGCGCCGCTGATGGCGCCGAGCTCGGTGTTCCAGCGCGACCAGCGCTTGGCGGGCGTGTAGATGGCGAGGTAGGCGACGACCGTGCCGAGAGCGATCAGCGCCGAGAGCCCGTTCACCAGCTTGAACAGCAGCATGAGGCCCGTGAGGCACAGCGCCCAGCCGACGACGAAGGCCGAGCCGGGCGGGATGATGCCAGCGGGAATCGGCCGGCCGGCCGTGCGCTGCATCTTCGCGTCGGTGTCGCCTTCCATCCACATGTTCAACGCCGCCACGCCGCCCGCGCAGAGCGCCGTGCCGAGCACGACCAGAAACGTGCGCTTCAGGTCCCAGTAGGAATACGGCACGGCCGCCAGGTAGCCGACCATCGCCGTGATGACCGACATGAAACTCAGCCGCGGTTTCGTGAGTTCGAGGTAGTGCCGCCACGTCGCGCGCGGCAAGGCGGGGGCGAGCCCCGTGGTCTGTTCGCCTGTGCGCGTCATGCTGAGGCGGGACGCTCGATCAGGTTGCGCTGGGTGAGGAACACCACCGCGAAGGTCGTGGCGAGGGTGAGCGCGCCGAAGACCACGTGGCCGGTGGTCATGGTCACGCTGCGCCCGGTCCAGATGATCTTCGCGCCGAGCAGGATTTGCCCGGCGACCAGCGCCACCAGCACGAGGCTGCCGGCGCGCACGAGCGGATGCAGCGCCTTTTCGCGCCAGAGGTAGTGGCCGTAGACCGCCACGGCGGCGCCGATGAGCATCGCGAGCACACGATGGGTGAACTGGAGCGCGACCCGGTAATCCCAATACGCCGGCAGCAGCGCTCCCTCGGGGGTCGAAAGGGGGAAGGTCGGGATCACCATGCCGGCATAATTGTGACGCATGGTCACGGCGACCGCCAGTTGCATGAAAAGCAGGAACAGGCACAACCCGCCCAGCAGGCGGGTCCGGCGCGAGGCCTGGCCGATCGTGTCGGCGATCCACGGCCGCGACAGCCCGGCGACGATGGCGAACAGCACGCACACATAGACCTGCGCGAGCATGCCGTGCGGCAGGCGCAGCATCTGGCCGAGCGTCATGTCGAAGCCCGGCACCGCGATCGTGTCGAGCAGCACGCGCTTGCCGCCGATGAGCCCCTGGAAAATCACGATGCCCAACGCCCACCAGCCGAGCTTGCGCAGCCACGCGCGCTGTTCCTTCAGGTGGAGCCAGAGGGCCAGCACGATTGTCACGAGTCCCATCACGGCGCCGGAGAGGCGGTGCGAATGCTCGGCGAACTTGTCGATCTCCGTGAGCCAGCCCGGCGGGTTGACCGAGCCGTTGGACAACGGCCAGTCGGGGAAGGCCATGCCGGCGCCGATGGTGGTGGTGAGGGCGCCCAGCGCGACGAGCACGAAAACCCAGGCGCTGCCGATGGCGGCGAACCAGGCGAGGGCGGGCTTGTAGGCGGCGGTGCGGGACATCAGGAGGGGTGATGGCGTGGAATCCGGCAGGTCATAGCCCGGGCCGGGTGGGCGCAAACCTTTTGACAATTCCCCGGCTTGGCAAATGGGTTGGGAGCATGCTGCCAAGGTATTCGCCCGCCGTCCTCGCCGCCGTTTGTCTGCTAATGACCGGGGTGGGTTGTGCAAAGCGGGAACCGGTTTCGGCCTCCGCCGCAAATCCGGCGACGACTGCGGAGTCAGGTGTCGCGGAGGTCCGCCATCCGATCAAGGGTGAGATCCTGCAGGCCGACGCCGGGCGGCAGGTGCTGATCGTCACACACGACGAGATTCCGGGCTACATGCCGGCCATGACCATGGAGTTCAAGGTGGCCAAGGCCGACGTGGCCAACGCCCGGGCCGGCCAGCGCATCCGCGCCGAGCTGGTCGAGCGCGGGGAGGACTACTTTCTGGAAAAAATCTGGCCCGACGACTCCGTGACGCTTTCCACGCTGGATGCGGCGGCCAAGGCCCTGGCCCAGGATACCGCCATTCGCGGCAAGGAGGCCTACCGCGAGATCGGCGAAAACCTGCCGGCCTTCACGCTGCTCGACCAGGAAGGGCGCACGGTGGCTGCAAACCGTTTTCGCGGGAAGCGCGTCGTGCTGAACTTCATCTTCACGCGCTGTCCCATCGCCACGATGTGTCCCGCGGCGACGCTCCGGATGTCGCAGTTGCAACAGGCGGCCCGCGAGGCGGGGGCGAAGGACTTTGAGCTCGTTTCGATCTCGCTCGATCCGGAATACGACACGCCCGGGGTCCTGCGCGATTATGCCGAGGCCCGCGGGCTGGATCTTTCCAACTGGTCGTTTCTCACCGGCCCCGACGCCGCCGTGCGCCACCTGCTCGCGCAGCTCGGCGTGATCCGCGAGTTCGAGGGCGCCACCATCAAGCACACGCTCGCGACCGTGCTCATCGACGAGCAGGGGCGCATCATCTACCGCGCCGACGGCAGCGTGTGGCAGATCGATGACTTCGTGAAACGGCTGAAGAAAGCATGAACGCCGCCAGTCAGCCGGGATTTTTTGTTGCAGGGCGGGGTCGCCGAACCCCGCCTTGGTTCGGCGGGGATGCCGCGTTCACCGGCGGGGTTCGGCGACCCCGCCCTACAGGTTAGTCATGAGCCGCAATCGTCAGATCGTTCTCATCACTGCCGCCGCGCTCGCGCTCTACGTCGGCGTCCGTTTGCTGCCGGTGGGTTCGAGCGTGAACCACATGGATTTCCGTCTGGAAGGGAAGGGGGCGATCGAGTTCTGCGACCCGGCGAACCCCCAGTTCATCCCCGTCGTTTTGGCGCGCTCGCCGGTCGTGATGAAGCTGAAGAGCGACCGTCCGCCCGTGCGCGGCGAGCCGGCGGAGTTCACGCTCACGCTGGGCACGGCGAGCGGCAAGCCCATCGGTCCGGCCGACCTGATCGTGGCGCACACGCGCAAACTCCACCTGCTGGTCGTGGACCCGACGCTGTCCGATTACCAGCACCTGCACCCCGAGCCCGGCCGCAATCCCGGCGAATGGAAGTTCACGATGACCCCGACGCGCGCGGGCGACTACCGCGTGTTCGCCGATTTCACGCCCGCGGCCACGCAGCGCGGGCTCTACGCCGCGACCGACTTCAACGTGCCCGGCACCGTGGCCGACGTCATCAACGCCGGCAACACGACCTGGAACGATTTCGGCTTCCGCTTCGAACTCGTGCTGCCGCCCGTGCTCAATGCCGGCGTGCCCGCGGATCTCAGGTTCCGCATCGAGAGCCCCGGAGCCAAAAAGGAACCCGTGCCGCTGCAGCCCGTGATGGACGCGTTCGCGCATCTCGTGGCCTTTGACGAGGCCCGCAGCGGTTTCGCCCATCTGCATCCGATGGAGACCGATCTCGCCGTGCCGCCCGATCCGCTGCGGCCCGAGTTGAACTTCAAGATCACGATCCCGCAGCCCGGTCGCTATGTGATCTGGGCGCAGGTGAATCTCGGCGGCCGCGAGATATTCGTGCCGTTCTGGGTGGACGTGCTGCCCTGACGTCCTGCGGACACCCTGCCTGAGTGCGCGATCACTCCACGTAGAGGGCCGTCCCCTGCGGAGACTTGTCATATAATAGATGACAAATCTCCCGATCCGGTTACGAGCATCACTAGACGGGGAAGTGACTCGGAGGACGCCTATTCCCGAAGTTTGTCATACATTATATGACAAATTTTTAGGTACGAATTTCCAGGAATCTTAAGGACGCGAGTGAGCTTGAGGTCCCGTGACCCGGTGAGCCGAGGTGCGCTCAGACCGGTTCGCCGGAGAGTTGCATGACCTGGCCGGTGTCGGTGCGCAGGTAGCGGCCGAGTTCGGTGCCGGGAAAACTGCCGAAGACGCCCGGGTGACAGCGCAGCAGTCCTTCGCGAGCGAGGCGCACGATGCTGCGGGCGTTGGAGTCGGGGTCGTTGCAAAACCAGTGCGGCCGCGACTTGTTCGGCCAGAGAAAACTGCCGCTCAACATATCCCCGATGATCGCCTCGCCGGAGGCGAGCACCACCGAGGCCGAGCCGGGAGTGTGTCCGGGCGTGGCGAGCACCTTGCCCTTCACGCCGTGCGGCTCCAGGGAAAAGCCTTCGCGGAAAACCAGGTCGGGTTCGAAGGGTTCGAATTCCTCGTCCACGAAGGGCCGCAACACGCGGCCCAGCGCGTCCTGGGCGGCGAGGACGCCGTTGCGTCCCTGGCGTGCGAGCGGCGCGTCGCCGGTGTGGATCGCGATCTGGCGCGCGCCGCGGCGGCGCAGTTCGGCGGCGCAGCCGGCATGGTCGCTGTGACCGTGGGTGAGCAGGACGAGCGCGAGATCCGCGGGCTCGAGGCTCACGGCGCGCAGCGCGGCCAGGATGCGCTTCAGATCACCGGGCGTGCCGGTGTCCACCAGCACCGGTCGCCCGCCGAGCAGGAGGTAACAGTTGGAAATGGCACCCTTGATGCGAATCAGCATGGGGACGGACCCTCAATCGCGGCCGATCCGGATTGACGAGTCATTGGCCTGAGAGAGGAGCGGAGCGCGACGGTTCCACGGACCGTTTCAGAATTTCAGATGCTTGACCGTAAGCCCCTTGTTGAGGAGCTGCTTCAGGGAGTCGAGGCCGATGCGCAGGTGGGTGATCACGTGCTTTTCATCCACCTTCCTGTCGCTGGCGGTGGTTTTCACGCCCTCGGGCGTCATGGGTTCATCGGAGACGAGCAGCAGCGCGCCGGTCGGGGTCTCGTTGGCGAAGCCGGTCACGAAGATCGTCGCGGTCTCCATGTCCACGGCCATGGCGCGGATCTTTTTCAGGTAAGCCTTGAAGGCCTTGTCGTGTTCCCAGACGCGGCGGTTGGTGGTGTAGATCGTGCCGGTCCAGTAGTCGCGCTTGTGGTCGCGGATGGTGGTGGAGATGGCTTTCTGCAGGGCGAAGGCGGGGAGGGCGGGCACCTCGGGCGGGAGGTAGTCGTTGCTCGCGCCCTCGCCGCGGATGGCCGCGATCGGCAGGATCAGGTCGCCGATCTTCGCGCGGTGCTTGATGCCGCCGCACTTGCCGAGGAAGAGCACGGCCTTGGGGTTGATGGCGCTGAGCAGGTCCATGACCGTCGCGGCGGTGGCGCTGCCCATGCCGAAGTTGATGATCGTGATGTCGCCCGCGGTGGCGCTGAGCATGGGCTTGTGCCGGCCGTGGACCGGCACCCGGTGCCAGTTGGCGAACAGCTCGACGTAGCGGTCGAAGTTGGTGAGCAGGATGTAGCGGCCGAACTGCTTGAGCGGCACGCCCGTGTAGCGCGGCAGCCAGTCGGTGACGATTTGTTGCTTGGTCTCCATGTTTGGTTGCTTTGCCCGCAAAAAAATAACCCCGCCCGGAAGGTTGGCGAGGTTATTCAATTTTCGGCCCGTAACGGCCGGTCCGGCAAACCGGGCGCCGCTCACCAGCGCGTGACCAGCTCCACGCCCCAGGTCAGCGGGGCGCCGGGCGTGGCGTGGCCGACGCCGGGCGTGATGGCGCTGTAGTATTCCTTGTCGCCGAGATTGCGGCCGAAGGCGCGCACGACACCCCGGGAAAAAGCATAGCCGGCGTCGGCCTCGATCAGCGTGTAGGAGCGCTGGGCGAACATCGCCGTCTCCCGCTCGTCATAATAGGTCGTGCCCGTCCAGACCACGCCCGCGCCGGCGAAGAAACCCCGGGCGGGACGGTAGTCGACGCGCAGCGAGCCGTTGCCCTGCGGGGCGTACGGCGCCTGGTTGCCGGAGTAGCTCGTGCCGGTGAACGGGTCGGTGAAGTCACGCAGCTCGGCGCGGCCGACCGAGGCGGCCAGCGTCACGGTCCAGCCGGCGGCGGGTTTCCAGGTGGATTCCAGTTCGAGTCCGAGCACGCGGGCCTCGTCGGCGTTCACGACGAGGTATTCGTCGGTGAAGGAGTTCGGCACCGCGAACGAACGCTCGATCTGGTAGCCGGTCACGCGCGAGGCGTAGGCGCGGACGGTGGCGGTGAGATTCGCTTCCTTCATCGCCGTGCGGTAGGCGGCTTCCGCGGTCCAGGCGCGCTGGGGGCCGAAGGCGGCGAGGTCGGAGCGGCCGGTGAACGCCGAGAAACCGCCGGCCTTGAAGCCGCGTGCGAGCGAGAAGACCACGTCGGTCTGCTCGTCGATCGTGCGCTTGGCGGCGAGGCTGGGCAGGAACGCGGACCAGTCTTCGCCGCGGCGGATCACGGTGGAGGCGGGGATGGTTTCGATGCGCTCGAAATCCTTTTCGGCGCGCTCGGCGCGCAGCCCGGGGGTGAGGGTCCAGCCCTCGGCGATGGCGATCTCGCCGCGACCGAACAGCGCCAGCGTATCGGCGTCGGTGGTGAAGGCCGAGCGCTCGATCGGGAAGCCGCTGAAGGTCCGGTCCGTGGAGCCATGGATCCGCGACGTCGACCAGAAGGCCCCCGCGGACCACTGCCGGCCGACGAGGCGCAGTTCCTCGGCGAAGCTGCGCTGGGTCTGGGTCATGGCCGAATCGAAGTCCGCGCCGCCGAACACGACGAGGCGGTTGGAGTAGGGCGACAGCTCCCAGTTGGACCAGCTGGTGGTGGAACTGAGTGCGCCGAAATCCAGATCGCGGCTCAGGCCGAGGGCCGCGGCGGCGAAATCGATGTGGGTTTCACCTTCCTTGCCGCGCGCGACCTCATGGTAGGAACCCCCGAGCGGCACGAGGGCCTGGGCGCCGTCGCGGATCCGCGAGCCGAGCACGTGGAAGGAAATCTCCGTGCCCGCGGCGGGGCGGTGCGTGACCTTCACGCGGGCGGAGAGGGATTCGCGGTCGTCCACATCCTGGTTGAGCTGGGTGTTGCGGACGTAGCCGTCGCGTTCGCTGTAGCCGACGCTGGCCGTGAGATCGGTGGCGTCCGACGGCGCGCTCAGCACGGAGGCGCTGGCGGCGAGCAGGCCGTGGTTGCCGGCGGTGAACGTGGCGCGCGACTGCGTGCCGGCCTGCGGGCGCGGCGCGGTGAACCGGATCACACCGGCGTCGGCGGCGCGTCCGAAAAGCGTGCCGGCCTGTGGCCCGCGGTGGACGGCGACGGAGCCGAAATCGAACAAGCCGGTCGGAAACGTGGCCGCCGTCGTCAGCGGGATGTCATCCAGGTAGACCGGAGCCGAGGAGTCGCCGAAGAACGGCGTGTTGCCGAGACCGCGCAGGGTCGTGATCTGGCCGAAGCCACGGGCGCCGGCATCGCTCACGGAGAAGCCGGCCGTGCGCGCGGCCAGGTCGCTGAGACCCGCCGAGTCCTCGGCGCCGGCCGATAGACCGGCAAGGGTTACCTGGATGTCCTTGGTCACGGGCCTCGCGACGGTCATGTCGGGCAGCTTCTGGACCTCGTCGGCGGAGCGCGCGGCCGGGAGGGCGGCGATCAAGGAGAGCAGGGGAAGGGAGCAGAGGGACTTGAGCTTCATTCGGAATTGCCGAATGGGAGTTCCCGACACGAAAAGCGCAAGCCCGGGGTTGGGCGATCACTCCGCACCGGGATGTCGGCAGATGGAGCTGTCCCGGGCATTTTCGCTGAACGCCGTCCTTCGACATGCATCCGGGGCGACGGCGAAACCAAGCCGCATGCCCGGCATGTCATGCGGATTGCGGCTGGCGTGGTTTGGTCAAACGAAGCCCGAACGGGTTAATCCGACGACCTACAAAAACTAACCCATTATTCGTGCGCAACCGGTTGCAAATGGAGCCGATGCGGGTTTTTTCTGCCGTCACCCCATGCAGTTCAGTCCACGGTTACCCCTCGCGTTCCTGTTGCCCGCGGCCCTTTGTGCGCAGCCGGTCATGGAAAAATTCAAGAAGGACATCCAGCCGATGCTGGAGACCTATTGCTACAGCTGTCACGGCGACGGCGAGAGCGAGGGAGGGGTGACGCTCGACCAGTTCAAGGACGAGGCGTCGCTCAAGGACCACAAACTCTGGCTGCGCGTGCTCAAGAACACGCGTTCGCGCATCATGCCGCCGGTGGACGAGGATTACCTCGAGGACGAGGAGATCGAGAAGTTTGCCACCTTCATCAAGCGCGAGGTGTTCGAGCTCGACCCGGCCCGGCCCGAACCCGGCCGCGTGACCGTGCGCCGGCTCAACCGCGTGGATTACCGCAACACGGTGCGCGACCTGATGGGCGTGGATTACAACACGCAGACGGAATTTCCCGCCGACGACACCGGCCACGGTTTCGACAACAACGGCGACGTGCTGACCATCTCGCCGATGCTGATGGAGAAGTACCTCGATGCCGCGCAGGCCATCGTGGCCGGCTCCGTGCCGACGCGGCCGCTCGTCGCGGCCGAGAACCGGGTCGAGGGCCGGCAGTTCGTCACGCTGCGCATGGAAAGCCCGGCGACGCTCCTGGCCGATGCCACCACCTCGGCGCCCGCCCCGGCCGCCCCGACGACGCCGTTTGAACGTCCCGCGCCTTCCATCCAGGGACGCGCGCTGGATCTTTCGTATTACACGCCGGTCACCGTCGAGGCCGTGCACAAGATCGAGCATGCCGGCCGTTACCAGGTCGAAATCGACCTCAAGGCCATCGAGCGCTACGTGGACGACCAGTTCGACTACAACCGATGCCGTCTCCTTTTCAGCGTCGATGGCGAACAGGTGCTGGACGAGGAATTCGTGCGCGAGGGCAGCAAGGATTACAAGTTCGCCTTCGATCGCGAGTGGACGCCCGGCGAACACCACCTGCGCGTCGAGGTCCGTCCCATCGGTCCCGATCGCGACCAGAAGCGCTCGCTCCGCGTCCGGCTCAACGGCGTGACCGTGCGCGGGCCCTATGCCCCGGAACACTGGGTGCAGCCGGTCAACTACGCGCGTTATTTCCCCCGCCCGGTGCCGGAGGCCCCCGCGGCGCGTTCCGCCTACCTGCGCGAACTGCTGGGTGATTTCGCGTTCCGCGCCTACCGCCGCCCGGTGGAGCCGGCGACCGTCGAGAAGCTGGCCGCGCTGGCCGAGCGCACGGCGCAGCAGGAGGAGGGCACCTTCGAGGCCGGCGTGGCGCAGGCCATGGTCGCGGTGCTGGCCTCGCCGCGCTTCATCTTCCGCGAAGAACACACGCTGCCGCCGGCCGCCGGCGAGGCGCATCCGCTCGTGGACGAATGGTCGTTGGCGTCGCGGCTCTCGTATTTCCTCTGGTCCACGATGCCCGACGAGGAGCTCTTCCGTCTCGCTCGTGAGGGCCGCCTGCGGACCGGGCTGAAGCCCCAGGTCGAGCGCATGCTCGCCGACCCGAAGGCCATGGAATTCGTGCGCAACTTCACCGGCCAGTGGCTGCAGGCGCGCGACATCGCCACCGTCATCATCAACCCGCTCGATGTGTTCCTGCGGGAGCATCACAATCCCGAGTTCCAAACCGCGCTCGAGGGCTTCCGCGCGCTCGGCCGCATTCCGCCCGAGCAGCGCACGGCGGAGCAGAAGGCCGAGGCCGACCGGTTGCGGGATATCGTCCTCCCGGTCTTCCGCTCGCCGAAGCCCCAGCTGACAAACAGCCTCCGCGAGGCCATGCGCCAGGAGACGGAGATGAGCTTTGCGTATGTCCTCCGCGAGGACCGCCCGCTCACCGAGCTGATCGATGCCGACTACACCTTCCTCAACGAGGAGCTGGCGAAACATTACGACATCGAGGGCGTTTCCGGCCGCGAGATGCGCAAGGTCCGGCTGCCCGACGGCAGCCCGCGCGGCGGCGTGCTCACGCAAGGGACCGTGCTCGCCGTGACCTCGAACCCCACGCGCACCTCGCCCGTGAAGCGCGGCGTGTTCATCCTCGAGAAGATCCTCGGCACGCCGCCGGCGCCGCCGCCGCCCAACATCCCCCCGCTCGAGAACATCGCGACCAAGGAGCAGCTCGCCAAGATGACGCTCCGCGAGACGCTCGACCTGCACGCGAGCAACGGCATGTGCCGTTCTTGCCACAACCGCATGGACCCGCTCGGCCTCGCGCTGGAGAACTTCAACGCCCTCGGCCGCTGGCGCGAGATGGACAGCAACCAGCCGGTCGAGCCCTCCGGCAAGCTCATCACCGGCGAGAAATTCGCCACCATCCAGGAGCTGAAGCGCATCCTGGCCAACGAGCACCGCCATGACTACCTCCACAACATGGCCGAGAAGCTCCTGATGTACGCCCTCGGTCGCGGCGTGGAGTACTACGATACCGACACCCTCGACCAGTTGACCCACCAGCTCGAAGCCTCGGGCGGCCGTCCCTCGGTGCTGCTCCATGGCATCATCGAGTCGGCCCCCTTCCAGCAGCGGCGCCTCGAACCCGTCACGCAGACCGCCGCCCGTTCCGATTCCCTCTCCACCCCTCGCAGTTGAACCCCCGAACCCCCACGCACGCATGAACCCCCGCCGCTCCTCCGCCACCCTCCGCGAACAGATCGCCCTGATGGACCGCCGCCGGTTTCTCAAGGGACTCGGCGCCTGCATCGCCCTGCCGGCGATGAATTCGCTCCTGCCTTCGCGCCTGCTCGCCACCGCCGCGGCGGCGCAGCTGGCCACCACCGCCACCGGTGCCCCGCTGCGCACGGCCTTCGTCTTCTTTCCCAACGGCGCCATTCCCTCGCAGTGGTGGCCCACCGGCGGGCTCACCGACTTCGCGCTCCAGGGCACGCTTGCGCCGCTCGAGGCCATGCGCTCGCACATCCAGGTGCTCGGCGGCCTGGCGCAGGAGAACGCCAACGCCGGCAGTGACGGCGGCGGCGACCACGCGCGCGGCAACGCCGTGTTCCTCACCGGCGTGCGCATCAACAAGAGCGCGACCGACGTCCGCGCCGGCATCTCCATCGACCAGGCCATCGCCAACGAGGTCGGCCACCTCACGCGCTTCCCGTCGCTCGAGCTCACCTGCGATCTCAACCGCAAGTCCGCCGACTGCGACTCGGGCTACTCCTGCGCCTACCAGTACAACATCTCCTGGCAGTCGCCGACCACGCCGATGACGCCCGAAAACAACCCGCGCCTTGTGTTCGAGCGGCTCTTCGGCGCCGGCGCGCACGGCGATCGCGCCGAGAACGCCCTCCGCCGCATGCAGGAGCGCCGCTCCGTCCTCGATTTCGTCATGGACGACGCCAAGCGCATGCAGGGCCGGCTCGATTTCGGCGACCGCGCCAAGCTCGACCAGTACCTGACCGGCATCCGCGACATCGAGGCCCGCATCGAGAAGGCCGAGCGTTTCGGCCCCGGCCCCGACCCGGTCGTCGCCACGCCCGCCGGCATCCCCGCCACGCATGTCGAATATGTGCAGCTGATGTACGACATGATGCTGCTCGCCTTCCAGACCGACTCGACCCGCGTGGCCACCTTCGTGCTCGGTCACGACGGCGACAACCGTTCGTTCAGCGAGATCGGCATCACCGAGGGCCACCACGACCTTTCGCACCACCAGAACAACACCGAGCGCGTCGCCAAGGTCGCGCAGATCGACCGCTGGTACGTGGAGCAGTTCACCAAGTTCCTGGCCAAGATGGACCAGATCAAGGACGTGGACGGCAACACGCTGCTGCACAACTCGCGCATCCTCTACGGCAGCGGCAACGCCGACGGCAACCGCCACACGCACGACAATCTCCCGCTCATCCTCGCGGGCGGCGGCGGCGGCCTGCTCCATGGCGGCCGCTACGTGCAGCATGGCGGCAAACCGCTCACCAACCTCTACCTCGATCTTGCCGACCAGGCCGGCATGAGCAGCTTCGAGCGCTTCGGCGACTCGACCGGACGGTTGGGCAACGTGTAAGGCCGGCTGTAGGGCGGGATCGCCGAATCCCGCCTTTGTTCGAAGGCGATGCCGTATTCGAGGCGGGGTTCGGCGACCCCGCCCTACACGTCACGGCTGCCCAATCCGCTCCGTGCCCGGACGGTTGTCGAGGAAGTCCCGCACCTCGGCATCGACGAGGGCGCTGAGGCGCACCGCGCCGGCATCGTCGTACAACCACACCACGTAGCCGCCCGCCTCGGCGATGCGGACGGGTTCGCCGTATTTTTCTCTCAGCGCCGCGGGGTCGAGATCGTTCACGAGGATGAAACTGTAGCGCGGCGCGACGAGCGGGGCCCCGGACGAAGCGGTGTCGAAATGTTGAAAGGCGTTGTTCCCCCAGAAACGGACGCGTCCGTCGGGCCGGAGCTGGTTCAGGCGCAGGCCGCTGCGGTTGACGGTGTTCAGGTAGTGGGCCGGCCAGAAATCGGCCAGGCCTCGTGTGTGGCCCGCGGAGGCCAGCAGGGATTCCAACTCCGCCACGCCCGTGGGATGCGGCCAGGCCCAGGCCTTGAAATCCACCTGGGGTGCGCGCCATGCCGTGAGTCCGAGCAGCGAGGCGGTCACGATGCCCGCGAAAAACGGAGTGCGCAGCTTGGCCACCGGCAGCAGGGTGAGCAGCCACCAGGGCGGGATGACGAGGCAGGGCAGCAGGTAGCGGCCGTGCTGTGGATTTTGCCAGTACACCGCGAGCACCGGCAGGCTCACCGTGCTCACCAGACCCAGCACGGCGAACCACGCCGCCTGTTTCTGTTCGATCGCAAGTCTGCCGGCGGTCCGGAGGTTTGTCATATAATGTATGACAAACTTCCCCGTCAGGCGCGTGCCTTGGGCTGCGGCGGCCCGGGCGATCCGTCGGAGCAGAAGCGCCGTGGCGGCGACGGTGCTGGCGAGGCCCAAGGCGAAAAAACCAGGCACCGCTGCGGCGATCGGGCCGGCCAGATCCGCCAGCATCCGTCCGGCCGCGCCGGTGATGGCGGCTGGTGTCGGTGCGTAGCGGACGACCTTGGGAAAATTCCACCACTCCGCCAGCGCCAGGCCCAGGCGCAGGAGCGCAATCAGCACGATGGCGACGACGAGCGAGAGTCCGAAGGCCCGCAGGCGCGGCGACCGCCGACGCGGTGAGGGCGAGGTCAGCCAGAGCGCGGCGCCGAGAGGCGCGACGAATTGCGTGAACAACAGCGTGTCCGAAGCGAGCCCGAGGAAGAGCAGGGTCGTGGCGAGGACGAAACGGCCACGGGACGGGGCGTTTTCCGGCGGACCGGCCCAGCAGGCGAACTGGGCGAGTCCAAGCAGCACGGCGCCGCCGTGAAAGGTCGCGGTGCCCAGCCACCACAGCCACCGGGCATGATCGCCGGTTCCCTGCCAGGCGAGGAGCCCGTTCACGAGCAGGGCGCCGAGCAGCCAGGGATGATCGGCCGCCTTGATCACGCGCCGCAGCGCCCAGCCCGTGAGCAGCGCCAGCGCCAGGTAGCTCGTCACGAGATAGAACGGCAGCAGCGGAGCGGGGCCGAGCACGGCCCGCCAGATCAGGCTGAACGCAAAGTCTGGAAAAAGGTAGGGCGAGGAGCTGAGCGTCCAGCCGGAGAGCGGGTGGGTGCCCGAAAAAACATCGTCGGCGAAGCGCTGCGGCAGCAGGTAGTCGCCATCGAGCCAGGGCTGAAAATAGCGCGTGGCCAGAGCCATGGCCTGGAGGATGACGACCGCGAGGGCGGCGAGCGTGAGAGCCCGGGAGAAGGCCTTGGGCATGGTCGCGGCAATCTCAGTTCGCTTGGGTGGAGCCCGATCTTCGGGCGGGCTTTGGAGCAGCGTCACGGCAATAACCCGTCCGGAGGCCGGGTTTCACCCGCGCTCATTCCTTCTTCTCGCTGGTGGTCGCGGTGACGTCCTTGAGCCAGTCGAGGAGGATGGCCTTGTGGCCTTCCTTGTCGTAAGTGGCGCGCAGGGCGTCGAGGCGGGCCTGGGCCTCGGCGTTGCCGCGCAGGCGGCGCGACAGGCGCGGCTTGTGCGGCATCTTGTCCTCGAGAATCACCTGCTTGAGCTTGCCCGCATTGGGCAGCGTGCGGCCGATCAGCTCGTCGGTGCTCAAATCAATGTCGTCGCGGATCTCCTTCTCGCCGTCGATGACCTCGCCGTGACACATGACGCAGCTCGCATCGAGGACCTTCCTCACCTCGGGATTGAGGGGCAGGAGACCGGCGATGGCCGGATCGGCGGCGAAGCTGGACGAGGTGGCAAGCAGGGTGGCGGCGAGCAGGAGGTGACGTGGGATCATGAGGGGTCGAGGAGGGGGAGGAGGCGTTCGATTTCCTGGGCGGAAAGCGGTCCGGTTTTGTTAAGCAGGAGAAGAAAATCGGCAAGCAGCTCTTTCTCGGCGGAAGTCAGCTGGTCGCGGTAACCGGGCATCGGGATGGCCTGCCCGTCGAAGTATTTCTTCGCAATGCCGCCAAGCAGGCCCGCCTCGATGGCGCGTCCGCGCCCGTGCTCGATCCAGTGCAGGATTTCGGTGCGGTCGCCGTTGGCCGTGAGTTTCAGGAAATCCCGGCCTTGGAATCCGGGGATGTAGCCCTTGAGCGAGTCGGGGTTCGCCACGCCGCCCTGGCCGAGTTCGCCGTGGCATTGGTAACAGCCGGTCTGGCGCGCGAGCTGATCGCCAGCGATGAAGAGTTCGTCGCCGGCCAGGGCCTTGGTTCCTGCGCCGGACGCGGCGGGTTTCCACCCGCCCGGTTTGATGCGGAAGCGGAGGCCTTCGGCAAGAATCCAAGCGGCGATGTCGTCGATCTGCCCAGGGGTGAGCCGGTCCTTGTAGGCCGGCATGCGGATGAAAAGCTGGCGGTGTTTTTCGGCCTCGTCGGCGGGCACGCCGTTGGCGATCCAGTCGGCCAGCACCTTGACCTCGGTGATCTCGCCTTCCCAGAGCGACGGGTTGTTCTTGGTCCGCCATTGGCCGGGCGAGGCGAGGCGGAGGTTGAAGCGGCGTTCCTCCTCGGCGCGTCCGTGGCAGGCGAAGCAGCCGGCGTCCTCGGCCAGCCGGGCGCCGCGAGAAACGGGCGATGATTCCGGCCGTTTTTCCAGCTGCACGAACACGGTCACGCCAACGGCAACGGCGAATCCGGCGATCAGCAGGAGGCCGAGGATCCTGCCGGCCTGGGGATGGGGAGGCGTCGGGGCGCGCATCCGGGCAGCAAACGGGCGTTCGTTTGAAAAGCAAGGCGGCGGCGCAAGCGGGGCGCCCGTGACGGCGAACGGCAGGCGAAACCCAGGCCAGCCCGCGCGGAGCGCGGGCTCCGCCCTCAGACCTGCGCGAGCGTCGGGCGGACGTTCAGGTGCTCCTCGCCCGTGTATTTCGCGGATTGTTCGTCGGCGTGGTAGCTCGAGCGCACGAGCGGGCCGCTTTCGACGACGCCGATGCCCAGGCCGAGGCCGAACTCGCGCCAGTGCTTGAATTCGTCCGGCGGCACCCAGCGGTTCACGGGCCAGTGTTGCGATGTGGGCTGCAGGTACTGCCCGAGCGTGAGGATGTCCGTCTTGTCGGAGGCGATGTCGCGGATCGTCTGTTCGACTTCCTCATGTTTTTCACCGAGGCCGAGCATGATGCCGGTCTTGGTGGTGAAGCCGCGGCTCTTGGCGTGGCGGACCACGGAGCGGGAACGGTCGTAGCGGGCCTGCACGCGCACGGCACGCTGGAGGCGTTCCACGGTCTCGAGGTTGTGGTTGAAGATGTCTGGCTTGGCCGCGAGCACGATGTCCACCTGTTCGAATTTGCCGACGAAATCCGGGACGAGCACCTCGATGGCGCAATGGGGGTTGCGGTAGCGCACGGCGCGGATGGTGGCGGCCCAGACGCTCGCGCCGCCGTCCTTCAGGTCGTCGCGGGCGACGGAGGTGATGACGCAGTGGCGCAGTCCCATCTTGGCGACGGCGTCGGCCACGCGGGCGGGTTCGCCGAGGTCGTGCTCGGTGGGGCGTCCGCTCGCGATCGCGCAGAAGTTGCAGGAGCGGGTGCAGATGTTGCCCAGGATCATCACCGTGGCGGTGCCGCGGGACCAGCATTCGCCGAGGTTCGGGCACTGGGCGCTCTGGCAGACGGTGTGCAGCTTCTGGCCCTCCACCATCCGGCGGGTGGCGGTGTAGGCCGGGCCGGACGGGAGCTTGGCGCGAAGCCAGTCGGGTTTGCGTTGGGCGGACATCGGGAGGAAGTCCTCACCAAAACCAGGTCCGGCGCAAAGACAATCTTCGCGAGGCCCGGGGCAGAAGCCCTGCCGCGCCGGTCATGAAACCTGCTTACGGGGCGGCCGGCGCGCCCGCCGGCGGCGCATCGCCGATCAGGTAGAATCCGGCGACGCCGGCGGCCACCGTCAGCGCCATGAGGACGGTCACGTGTTTCCGGAGGACCGGCGACCCGAGGGAAACGGCGAGGACGGTTTTGAGCAGGGAGTTGGCGATCGCGGCGGTCACGATGGCCCGGACGGCCAGGTCGGATACGATGGTGGCGGCGCCGGCATTTTTTGCGACGGAAAGGGAGATGGCGTCGAGGTCGGTGAGGCCGGACACGAACGAAAGGGGCAGCAGGCTCGATTGCAGATGGCCGGAGTGGGCCGCCGCCTTCACGAGGAAGCTGATGGCCGTGTAAAGCAGGCCGAATTTCACGGCCATCATCAGGCTGAGCGGATTCTGCAGCGGGGGCGAAGGAGACTCCTCCGGCGAGACGCGTCTTTGGCGCCGCCAGTTCCATACCGCGTAGAGAATGCCGGGCAGGGCCATGCAGCCGAAAGGCAGCAGCAGCCGCATGGCCAGATCGCGGTTGATCAGGCCGATGATCACCAGCACGCGCGGGAGCATGATCGTGCAGGCGATGCCCACGGCAAGGGCGTAGGCTTCGGAGCGGGTGCTGTCCTCGCGGCTGCGCCGGCTGAAGGCGAGGGTAGTGGCCGTGCTCGAGGCGACCCCGCCCAGCAGGCTGGTCAGGGTGATCCCGGCGCGCTCGTCGAACAGGCGCATCAGCACATAGCCGATGAACCCGATGCCTGAAATGAGCACGACCATCATCCAGGTGGAGTGCGGGTTGAAACCGTCGAAGGGGCCGTAGGCCCTGTCGGGGACCAGCGGCAGGATCACGCCGGTGACGGCGACGAATTGCAGGGTGGAGCGGATGTCGGTGGGCGTGAACTTCCGGGTCCAGTCGTGGATGGGTGTTTTCAGGCCGAGCAACACGGCCATCAGGGCGCTCACGAGCACCGCTTCCTGGTGCTGTTTCCAATACACCAGCGCCCCCACCAGGACCGTGAGCAGGGCCGCCGCAAAGGTCGTGGTGCCGGTTCCGCCCGCGGCCGAAGGCGGGCGCGAGAGCACGAAATGGACGCCCACCGCGACCAGCACCACGGGCAGGAGCGCCGCGGAAAATCCGTCGGAAAGAAACGCTCCCACGCATCCGAGCAGGCTCCAGAGCGTGAAGGTGCGCACGCCGGCGTATTCGCCCGGCTGCGCGGTGCCGCTCCGCTGATCCCACTGGCGGACCAGTCCGATCATGGCGCCGAGCCCGGCGCTGGCGATTAGGGCGATCATCAAGGGGTGCATGGTGAAAAGGTGGGATGGATTTACGCCCACCGCGAGCCCGCGATGTTGCGGGAAAAGCGGGCCCACTTTCCGTTTGCCCCGGACGGGCCGGATGCCAAGCGTCTTCCGCTCCATGAGCGACATTCCCCAGGACATCACCCACGACCAGCATGCCGTGCGGCTCAAGAAGCTGCAGGACCTGCGTGCCGCGGGCTCGGATCCGTTCCGCGCCAATTGCGAGCAGACGCACTTCTCGGGCGAAGCGCTGAAAGCCCATGTGGAGGGCCAGGACTACACCGTGCCGGTCAAGGTCGCCGGCCGTCTGGTCGTGATCCGCGACATGGGCAAGAGCCAGTTCGTGAAGATCCTCGACCAGCAGGGCCAGATCCAGCTCTACGTCAAAAAGGACCAGGTGGGCGAGGAGGCCTACGCTCATTTCAAGAAACTCGACCTCGGCGACATCATCGGCGCCGAAGGCCCGCTCTTCAAATCCAAGAGCGGGGAGATCACCGTCCGCGTGGACCGGTTCACCCTGGTTTCCAAGGCGCTGCGTCCGCTGCCCGAGAAGTGGCACGGCCTGACCGATCGCGAGCAGATCTACCGCCAGCGCTACCTCGACCTCATCGTCAACGAGGAGTCCCGCAAGCGCCTCATGCTGCGCAGCAGGATCGTCGCGAGCATCCGCGCCACGCTGGCCGGTCGCAAGTTCCTCGAGGTCGAGACGCCCGTGCTCGAGGGCGTGGCCGGCGGCGCCGCGGCGCGTCCGTTCACCACGCACCACAACGCGCTCGGCGCGGATTTCTTCCTGCGCATCGCGCTCGAGCTGCGCCTGAAGCGCCTGCTCGTGGGCGGCTACGACCGCGTGTTCGAGATCGGCCGCGTGTTCCGCAACGAGGGCGTCTCCACCAGGCACAACCCCGAGTTCACCATGCTCGAGGTCTACCAGGCCTACTCGGATTTCCGCGGCATGATGGAATTGCTCAAGGGGATCTTCGCCGACCTGGCGCGCGACGTCATCGGCACGACCGAGATCAGGCACGCCGCCAGCGGCCAGACGATCAACTTCGCCGGCGAGTGGCGCGAGGCGCGTTATTTCGACCTGGTCGACGCGGCCGTGGGCGACAGGCTCGGCGGCGCGAAGCTCAGCTCGTTCCGCAACACGTCCGATTACCGGGCCAAGGCCATCGAGGCCGCTTCGGCGCTCGGCCTCGACCTCCACCCCGGCTGGGAGACGCATGAGATCGTCAACGAGATCTTCGGCAAGAAGATCGAGCCGACGCTCATCCAGCCGACCTTCGTCACGCACCTGCCCAAGGAGCTCTGCCCGCTGGCCAAGCTCAACGCCGAGGACCCCGGCCTGATCGACGTCTTCGAGTGCATCATGGGCGGCATGGAGGTGGCCCCGGCCTACTCCGAGCAGAACGATCCGTTCATCCAGCGCGAGATGTTCGAGAAGCAGGTCGGCGAGGAGAAGCAGAACCTCGACAACGACTTCCTGCTCGCCCTCGAGCACGGCATGCCGCCCGCCGGTGGCATGGGCATCGGCATCGACCGCCTTTGCATCCTCCTCACGGGGGCCGAGAGCATCCGCGACGTGATCCTGTTCCCGTCCCTGCGTCCAAACAGTTGAGGTTTGAACCACGGAGACACAGAGGGCACAGAGACGGACAGAAAAAATGGTTTCCCTCCATGTCCTCCGTGTCTCTGTGGTTTAACTAACAATGCCTTGGCCGATCTATCTGGCGTTCAAGCAGCTGTTCCCGACCGGGCGGGTGTCGTTTTTCACACTGATCTCGGTGCTGGGCGTCGGCTTGGGCGTGGCGCTGATGCTGGTCTCGACCAGCGTGATGGGCGGGTTCGGCGAGCAGATCAAACGCATGATCGTCGACACGCAGGGCGAGGTGCAGATCCGGGCGCGCACGCTCATCGATCCCTCCGCCGGGGTTGAAAAAGTGCTCGCCGCCGATCCCGGCGTCGCGGCCTTCGCCCCCTACGCACAGGGGGTGGTCATGCTGGAATTCAACCGCCGGCCGGCCTTCCCCGCCGTGCAGGGTTTCGATCTCGAACGCATCCGGGAGGTCATTCCTTTGCAGCGTTACCTGACGGCCGGCTCGCTCGACGACCTCGATGACGACTCCGTGATCCTGAGCTCGCTGCTCGCCAGCGGTCTGGGGGTGCGTCCGGGTGACACGGTGAGTCTCTACACGCCGCTCATGCTCGAGCGCATGAAGAACAACGAGGTGCTCCTCCCCCGCGAGGTGCGCGTGGCGGGCATCTTTCACATCGGGCACCAGCAGCTCGACAGTTCAACGGTCATCTGCCCGCTGCGCCTGATGCAGGACCTCTACGGGTTGGAGCACATGGTCCATGGCTACAACGTCCGTCTGAAGGCCGGCGCCGATGCCGACGATGTCGCCTCGCGGCTCAACGCCTCCCTGCCTCCCGGCGTGGGCGCGCTCACGTGGTTCGAGGCCAACGCCGATTTCCAGGCCGTCCTGGCCTTCGAGCGCAACATGATCTTCTTCCTGCTCACGTTCATCATCGTCGTGGCGGCGTTTTCGATCACGAGTTCGCTGCTCGTGACCGTGGTGCGCAAGACCCGCGAGATCGGCCTGCTTGGCGCGATGGGCGGCCGCGCGCGGGCCGTGGCGGCGAGTTTCTGCGTGCAGGGCTTCTTCATCGGCCTCGCCGGCACCGCCGCCGGCCTGGCGTTTGGCTTCGCGCTCCTGCACTGGCGCAACGCCATCGTCGGTTTCATCGCCCGCATGACGATGGGCGAGGCGGCTTTCGTGCGCTTCTACCAGTTCAGCAACCTGCCCGCCTACACGGCGGCGAAGGACGTGTTGATCATCGTTGTGTTCTCGATCCTGGCCGCGACGCTGGCCGGCTTGGTTCCCGCCTGGCGCGCCGCGCGCCTCAAGCCCGTGGAGGCGCTGCGCAGCGAGTGAACGCAGCGGAATTTCGAACGCTGAACATCGAACTTTGAACTTCGAAATCCAGGAATAACATGCGGCCTACCGCCCAGCCTCATTCGCCCCGCGCTTTGGATGTTCAAGGTTCGACGTCCGATGTTCAGGGTTCCGGCGCAGTCCTCCGCGCCGTCGGTCTGGCGAAGACCTACCCGAGCGGTGACAAGACGCTCGGCGTGCTGGCCGGCGTGGGCCTGGCCGTGGCGGCCGGCGAGAGTGTGTCCATCCGGGGCGAATCCGGTTCCGGCAAGAGCACGCTGCTCAACCTGCTGGCCGGTCTCGACCGGCCGGATGCGGGCGAGCTGTTCTGGGGCGGCGAGGCCGCCCACACGCTGAGCCTGGGCGCACTCACCGCGCGCCGCGGCCGGTTCCTCGGCATGGTGTTTCAGGCCTATTACCTCATTCCGGAAATCGACGCGCTCGCCAACGTGCTCATGGCCGCGCGCCTCGTGGGCGGGGTGGGGGCGGCCGAGCGCGCGCGCGCCGCGGCGCTGTTGAAGCGCGTCGGTCTCGGCGAACGCGGCCATCACCTGCCGTCACAGCTGTCCGGCGGCGAACGCCAGCGCGTGGCCGTGGCCCGCGCGCTCATGAACCGCCCGCAGGTCATCCTCGCCGACGAGCCCACCGGCAACCTCGACGAGCGCACGGGTGACGAGGTCATCGCCCTGCTGCTCGAGGTCTGCGCCGAGGAAAAGGCCGCGCTCGTGCTCGTCACCCACAATCCCGCCCACGCGGCGCGCACCGCCCGTCATTTCACCCTCCACAACGGCCGGCTCGAAATCCATTCTTCCGCCCCATGAAAATCCTGAGCCGTCTCTTGCTTCCGGCCTGCCTTGCGCTCCTGTTTTCGCCCATGGCTTCCGCCCAATCCGACCTCAGCCGCCTCGCCAAGGACTACGTGGATCTCGCCCTGGCCGCGGGCGTGCACGATGGCGATTACGTGGACGCCTATTACGGTCCGCCGGAATGGCGTGCCGCCGCCGAGGCTGCGAAGCTTCCGCTGCCCGAGGTACGGGCGCGGTTGAAGCAGCTGCACGAAAACCTGACCACGCTCAACCCCGCCGGCCTGGATGCGGCCAGCCTGAAGCGGCATGCCTACCTGACCAAGGTCGTGCAGGCCCTGCAGGCGCGCCTGGCCCTCGTGGCGGGCGAGAAACTCGCCTTCGACGAGGAGTCGCGGCTGATCTACGACACCGTCGCGCCGCAACACGACGCCGCCTACTATGACGCCGTGCTGGCCGAGCTGGACCAGGCGCTGCCGGGCGAGGGTTCCGTGGCCGCGCGCTACCAGGGCTTCCGCAACCAGTTCATCATTCCGCCGGCGAAGCTCGATGCCGTCTTCCAGGCCGCCATCGCCGAGGCGCGCGCGCGCACGCTGAAGAAGATCCCGCTGCCGTCCGGCGAGAAGTTCACGCTCGAGTACGTCACCGGCAAGCCTTGGAGCGGCTACAACTGGTATCAGGGCGACGCCCACAGTCTCATCCAGATCAACACCGAGCTGCCGATCTTCATCGACCGCGCCGTCGACCTCGCGGCGCACGAAGGGTATCCGGGTCACCACGTCTACAGCTCGCTGCTCGAGCAAAAGCTGCTCAAGGGGCGCGGCTGGGTGGAGTTCTCCATCAACCCGCTGTTCGGGCCCAACGCCATCATCGCCGAGGGCAGCGCCAACTACGGCATCGACGTCGCCTTCCCGGGCGCCGAGCGGCTGGCGTTCGAGCGCGACGTGCTGTTCCCGCTCGCCGGCCTCGATCCCGCCCGGGTGGACGAATATTACCGGGTGCTCAGCCTGACGAAGAAGCTGGGCTTCGCCGGCAACGAGGCGGCGCGCCGCTTCATCGACGGCCGGATCGATGCGGCCGAGGCGGTGGCCTGGCTGGAGAAATATTCGCTGATGGAGCCGGTCCGCGCCCAGCAACGCATCAAGTTCATCGAGAAATACCGCAGCTACGTGATCACCTACAATCATGGCCAGCAGCTCGTGAGCGACTGGGTGGAGGCCCAGGCGAAGGGCGACGCCGGCAAACGCTGGGAGGTGTTCACCGAGCTCATCTCCTCGCCGCAGCTGCCGTCGGGTTTGAAATGATGCGGTGAAGGCCGCGCGTCTTGGCGGCGGTCCCGAAATGAACAAAAATTAACCTGCCGTTCACGGCGGGTTAATGTCGCGGAATTAGTCTGCCGGCATGAATCCGCGCCTGCTCCTCCTTTTTGCCATCCTGTCGCTGGGCGGCGCGCCGGCCGGCCGGGCCGCGCAGCTTGCCTGCGATCCGGTGCAGTCACGCATCGAGATCATCGTCAAGGCCACCGTGGATTCGTTCACCGGGCACCTGGTGAAATTCGAGCCCGTCGTGACCCTGGGCGCCGACGGCCATGTGACGGCCGCGCGGATTCGTTTTCAGTTTTCCGACGTGCAGACAGGCCGGGACAGACGCGACAAGGCGATGCACGAGTGGCAGCAAACCGAGCGCTACCCCGACGGCGAGTTCCAGCTCGACCGCCTCACGCCGCAGGCCGATGCGGCCTGGCTGGCACGGGGGCGCCTGACCTTCCACGGCCGGACGCAGCCGCTCGAGTTTCCCGTGACGATCCTCACGCAGGGCGACGTATGCGCCATCGATGGCGAGGCGGTGATGGACACACGTGAGTTCGACCTGCCGGTGATCCGCATGATGGCGTTGCTGACGGTGGATCCGCTCGTGCACGTGCGTTTCCACCTGCAGGGCCGCAGGCAGAAGGCGTCGTGAGCGCAGAGGGCGGGAGCTGCGCGCCGTGCCACGACGCGGAAGGTCGGGCGGCGGACCGTTGGTGCCGCACCGTCTCATGCCTCCGCCGGCATGGAGGCGCGACGCCTGGCGCTGCGGGCCGGTCATGCAACCGTCACCGATGCCGAAATCCTTGGGCTGGCGCGCCACGCCAAATTCCTGCACAAGGAAGGACATCCCGATGAAAATCCTGGTTGTCGAGAACGAGCGGAAGGTCGGCCAGTTCGTGGAGCGCGCCCTGTCCGAGCAGGCCTACACCGCGCGGCTGGTGGGCTCCTGTGCCGAGGCGCGGGATGCGCTGGCCGATTCGCCCTACGACGCCGTGGTCCTCGATCTCGGGCTGCCGGATGGAGACGGCCTGGACCTGCTGCGCGAATGGCGGACCAGCGGGTTCAACGAGCCGGTCCTGATCCTCAGCGCGCGCGACGCCGTGCAGGATCGCATCAGCGGGTTGAATCTCGGGGCCGATGATTACCTGCCCAAGCCGTTCAGCGTGGAGGAACTGCTGGCGCGCCTGCGCTCGCTGCTCCGCCGGCGCGGCGCCGCGGCGCGCGTCGCGACCGTGCTGGAACACCGCGGCGTGAAACTGGACCTGCTGGCGCGCACGGTCACCCGCGAGGGCGAGCGTCTCGAGTTCACCGGACGGGAACTGGCCCTGCTCGAACTTTTCCTGCAGAATCCGAACCGCGTGCTGACGCGCACGCTCATCGCGGAAAAGGTCTGGGAGGCGTCGTACGACATGGAGACCAACCTGATCGACGTCTATGTGCGCCGCCTGCGCCGGAAGCTCGAGCCGCCGGGGGCGGAGCCGTTCATCCGCACAATCCGCGGCACAGGCTACCGGCTCGCATGAAGCATTCGTTCACGCTCCGGCTGACGGTCCGGTTTGCCGTGCTGGTCACGCTGACGACCGCCGCGGTGCTCGTGGCCGGCGGCTGGTTGCTGCACCGGCAGGCCATGGCCGGGCTCGTCGAGCTGCACGAACTGGAAAGCGAGGAGCTGGGTGAAATCCTCGCGGCGGCGGCCCATGGCGCGGCGGACGTCGGGCACGAGATCAAGGCGGAGGCGGACAGCGACATCGCCCTGTTCTACATCCAGGTGCGCGACGAACGGGGCGACATCGTGTTCCGTTCCGCGAACCTCGGGGCGGCCCTGCTGCCCGTGCTCGGCGGTGCGGAGGGCGACCGCGTGATCGAGCTGCCGGGGGCCGGGCGCGTCCTGATCTCCGAGACCCGGCACGGCTCCTGGCACCTGCAGGTGGCCAGCCGGCTGGAACCCATGGAGCGGCTGTTGCGCGATTATGCCAAGGTGAGCGCGCTGCTGCTCGCCGGCGCGGCCCTGCTCAGCATCGGGCTGGGCTACCGGTTCAGCCGTGCGACGCTGCGGCCCGTGCGCGCGATCGAGGCCACGGCCCGGCGCATCCGCGCCGACAACCTGAGCGAACGCATCCCGGTGGCTGCGGGCCATGGCGAGCTGACCGCGCTCATCGACCTGCTGAACGACACCTTCGACCGTCTGCAGCGTTCCTTCGAACAGGTGCAGCGTTTCACGGCCGAGGCGTCGCACGAACTGAAGACCCCGCTCGCCCTGGCGCGGCTCAATGCCGAAAAACTCCAGGCGTGCGTCCATGCCGATCCGGAGGCGGAAATGCTCACGGCGGAAATCCTGGATGAGATCGCGCGGCTCAACCACATCATCGAAAGCCTGCTTTTCCTCGCCAAGACCGAGGGGGGCGCGTTGCAACTGCCCCGGCGCGAACTCGACCTGGCCGGACTGCTGGCCGACTTCGCCGACGATGCCGCGGCCCTGGCCGAGGATGCCGGCGTGAGGTTCCGGCTCGCGCGCAATGACGCCGGGACGGTCCGGGGCGATCCCGGGCTGCTGCGCCAGCTGCTGCTCAACCTGCTCGGCAACGCCCTCGCGGTTTCGGCCGGGGACGACGTCGTTGCATTGGAGTCGGAGCGCACGCCGGAGGGCTGGCGGCTGGTCCTCACGGACGAGGGGCCGGGATTGCCGGCGGAGCAGCTGGAGCGGGTGTTCGAGCGTTTCGCGCGCTACGAGGGCACGCCGCGCCGGGAGGGGAGCACCGGCACGGGGCTCGGCCTGGCGATCGGTCGCGGCATCGTGGAACTGCACGGCGGCAGAATCCGCGCCGAGAACCGCACCGACCGCCGCGGCCTGCGGGTTGTGGTGGAGCTGCCGGCGGGAGCGCAGTAGGTCCGGTCGGGCGGCCGGCTTGCTGGCGCCACGCAGGCGGACCGGGTGGCGCGGACCGGGCCGCCGTCCGCCGGCCAAAAGAGTCTGGCCGCGGAAGCCGCCGCCACTACGTTCGCGCCATGGCCAAATCCAAGATCAAGTGCGGCGTGGTCGGCGTCGGTTCGCTCGGGCAGCACCATGCCCGCATCTACGCCGCGTTGCCCGGCGCCGAGCTCGCGGGCATCTACGAGACCAGCGACGCCCGGGCCGCCGAGATCTGCGCGAAGTTCAACTGCCGCCGTTTCACCACGCTGGCGGAGCTGGGCGCGGCCTGCGAGGTGGTCAGCGTCGTGGTGCCCACCGACAAGCACGAGCAGGTCGCGCTGCCGTTGCTGGCCCAGGGCTGCCATCTGCTGATCGAGAAGCCGCTTTGCGCCACGCTCGAGGAGGCGGCCAACGTGCTGGCCGCGGCCCAGAAGGCCGCGCGCATCGTGCAGGTCGGCCACATCGAGCATTTCAACCCGGTGATGAGCTACCTCGAGAAGCACGCGAGCAGGCCGCAGTACATCACGACCGAGCGCCTCGCACCCTACCAGACGCGCGGCACCGAGGTCGGCGTGGTGCTCGACCTCATGATCCACGACATCGGCATCGTGCTCGCGCTGGTGAAGTCGCCGATCCGCAAGATCGATTCCGTCGGCATCAACGTGCTTTCCAAGACCGAGGACATCGCCAACGCGCGCATCGAGTTCGAAAACGGCTGCGTGGCCAACCTCAGCGCTTCGCGCATGAGCCTGAAGAAGAACCGCGAGATCCGCGTCTTTCAGGACAACGCCTACCTGTCGCTGGATTTCATGAACCAGAAGGGGCATCTGGTGAAGAAAAGCGACATCATCGCGTACGGCCTGAAGCTGAAGGTCGGCCTGGCCAAGGCCGACGAGGACAAGGTGCCGGTCCACGAGATTCCGATCGAGAAGGGCGAACCGCTCGCGATCGAGCTCGCGCATTTTCTCGAGAGCGTGAAGGAGGCGCGCGAACCCAAGGTCGGCGCCGCGCTCGGCAAGTCGGCGCTCGAGGTGGCGATCGCGATCACCGAGGAGATCAGAAAGAAACAGAGCAAGTGAACCACGGAGGCACAGAGAGCAGCGGAATGATTTCGGAGCGGTGTCATCCTGGGCGGAGCGCAGGATCCGGCGGATCGGCCTGTGGGGCGGGGTCGCCGAACCCCGCCTTGATCGAATCGCCATCGTCGCACCCGAGGCGGGGTTCGGCGACCCCGCCCTACAGGGGGAGGGGCGATCATGGCTGAGCTCGCTCTCCATGACGGCCTGCCGGCGCCGGCGCACGGCTCCGTGGATCTGCTCATCGTCGCGGCCGAGCACTCCGGCGACGAGCATGCGGCGCGTCTCGTGCGCGGCTTGCTGGCGAAAAAGCCGGAGATGAAGATCTGCGCCCTGGGCGGACCGCGGCTGGCGGCGGCGGGAGCGCAGCTGCTGCGGGATCTCACGGGCCAGTCGGCGATGGGCTTCGCGGTCATCGCAAAGATTTCCTATTACCGGGCGCTGATCGAGTCCGTCGTGAGCTGGGCCGGCCGGCACCGGCCGCGCGCGGTGTGTTTCGTGGATTCGTCGGGATTGAACCTGCGCATCGCGAAGGGACTTTTCGAGCGCGGTTACTCGGCCAAGGCCGGCGGTCCGACCAAGGCGCTGTACTACATCAGCCCGCAGATCTGGGCCTCGCGCGCCGGCCGGCGTTTCGAGATGGCGAAGCACCTCGACGGCCTGGCGGCGATTTTCCCGTTCGAACCGGCGGTGTATGCGGACACGGCCCTGCCGGTGGAATTTGTCGGCCATCCGTTTGTCGCGCCGGACTACGCGGCGCCGGTCCGGTATGACCCGTCCGGTCCGATCCTGCTGCTGCCCGGCAGCCGGAAGGGACCGGTCTCGCGGATTTTCCCGGTGCTGCTGGCCGGTTACCAGGCGTGGGGCGGGGATCGCGAGGCGGTCGTGCTCTACCCGAGCGACGGCATTCTCGCCGCGCTCAAGGCCGCCCATCCGCCCGCCCGTGTCCGGTTGCAACGGACGGGCGAGGGCGCTCCGGTCGCCGCGTCGGCGGTGCTGACCTCGAGCGGCACGATGTCCATGCACTGCGCGCTGGCGGGCATTCCGGGTGCGGTGACCTACCGGACGGATCCGCTCACGTATTTCCTCGGCCGGCTGCTGGTGAAGGTGGACTGCATCGGCATCGCCAACCTGCTGCTGAAGGAGCCGATGTATCCCGAATACATCCAGGGCGCGGCCCGGGCCGGGGCCTTCGCCCGCGAGCTGAAGGATTGCCTCGACAATCCGGCGCGCCGCACACGGACCGCGGAGCAGGCGGCCCGGCTGCGCGCGTTGCTCGCGCAACCCACGGCGGGTTCGGCCGCGGATTGGATGATCCGGCAACTGGCCGGATGACGCGGGCCCGGGCCGGGCGCCGGGCGGGTTGACACTCCTGTCGGAGGCGGGGAGGCTTTCAACCGTCGCATGCCGTCTCCTGCTTCATCCGACAACTCCCGTTTGCGCTGGCTGCCGGCAGCCGTGGCGGCGGTGTTCCTGGTGCTGGCCGTGCTCACGCTGGTGGTCATGCAGACGGAGCAGCACCGCAGCGAAAGTACGCGTTTCGAACGGTTGAGCAGCCGCCTGGCGCGCGAGGTGGAAAACCGGTTTCGCAGCACGGAACAGGTGCTCATCGGCGCGCGGACGCTGCTGGTGAACTCGGCGCTGACCATGGATCGCGTCCAGTGGCACATCTACACGGAATCCGTGCGGCCGTATGTGGGCGAGGGCCTCGTGGGCCTGGGCTTCATCCAGGTCGTGCCACAGGCGGAGCTGGCGGAATTCGAGCAGGACATGCGCACCGCCGGCTACCGGGATTTCCGCCTGCAGAACGTGGGCGCCGCCGATCCGGCCTGGATCGTGGCGCACAACGCGCCCCTGCCGGTCAACGCGCGGGCGCTCGGCCAGGACATTCGCGGCGGCGAGACCCGGCGGCGGGCCGCCGAGCACGCGGCGCAGGCCGCCACCTTCAGCCTGACCAAGCGGATCCGCCTCGTCGATGGTGACAGCGACGTGCCGGGATTCCTGCTGTTCCTGCCGGTCTGGCCGGGCGGTGAGGCGCCGCCGCCCGAGGCGCGCCTGTCGCGCGTGGCCGGCTGGGTCTACGCCGCCCTGCGGCTCGAGGAGGTGCTGAAGGGGACCGGCGATGCCTTCTCCGGTCACCTGGACTTCGAGGTTTTCCAAGGCGACGAGCCGACCGCCGACACGCTGCTCTACGATGCGGACGAACATCTCGGGCCCAATCTCGAACGGGTCATCACGCGGAAGGATTACCAACGGCGCACCTTCAAGACCGACCAGCGTCTGCTGCTTTACGGGCAGATGATGACGCTGCGCATGAGCACGCTGCCCGCATTCGACGAAGCCGGGCGGAACCGCCTGCCGGTGGTGCTTTCATCGGCCATGATGGTCGTCGGGCTCTTTGCCGCGGGGCTCACCTGGGCCCTGGTCACGGCCCGCCAGCGGGCGCTGCGCCTGGCCGGGGACATGACGGCGAGCCTGCGCGCGAGCCAGGAGGAGAACCGGCGGCTTGCGCTGATCGCGCGGCACTCGGCGAATGCCGTGGGTCTGAGCGACACCGAGGGGCGCGTGCAGTGGATCAACGAAGGCTTCACCCGCCTGTTCGGCTACACGATCGACGACATCCGGGGGCGGTTCGCCCCCCACGTGCTGCGCGGGGCGAAGTCCGATGCGCGGCTGCTCGTCGCCCTGACCCGGGCGGCGCAGGCGGGCGGCGATTTCCACGGCGAGATGCTCTGCTACGCCAGGGACGGTCATGAGGTGTGGACCGACTTCGAGATGCAGCCCCTGCGCGACGAGCAGGGCCGGCTCACGGGTTTCATGTCCATCCAGCTCGACATCACCGCGCGGCGCGCGGCCGAGGCCGAGGTGCGGAGGCTGGCGGTGGTGGCGAGCAGCACGGCCAACGGCGTGCTGCTCGCCGACCGCGCGTGGCGCATCGAGTGGGTCAACGAGAGCTTCACGCGCATGACCGGCTACGGCCTGGATGAAATCAAGGGCCGCCGGCCGAGCGCATTTCTGGCCGGCCCCGCCACCGATCCGGTGGAGTTGCGCGCCATGGAAGCGGCGGACGCCGCCGGCCGCCCCTACAAGGGCGAGGTGCTGAATTACGCCAAGGACGGGCACGCCTACTGGATCGAACTCGAGATCCAGCCCCTGCGCGACGGACAGGGGCGGCACTACGGCTACATGGCGCTGCAGCTCGACATCACCGAGCGCAGGCGTTTCGCCGAGGCGCTCGCGCGGCAGGAGGCGTTGTTCCGCTTCATCTTCGATTCCGTGCCGGTCGGGCTTTCGTGGGTGGTGCCGGGACGCGACGAAACGCGCATCGTCAACGCCGAGCATGTGCGCCTGACCGGCGTCACCTCCGCGCGGGCCGGCGAGCACCGGATCTACCTCGACCGCACGCATCCCGATGATCGCGAGCGCCAGCTGGCGCTGATCGAGCGCCTCAATCGCGGCGAGATCGACCGTTTCACGATCGAGAAGCGCTACATCCATCCCGACAGGCATGTCACCTGGGTTCAGCTGTCGCGCCGGTTGTACCGGGACGCGGCCGGGAAACCCGTGCAGGAGCTCAATACGCTCGTGGACATCACCCCGATCAAGGAAGCCGAGCGGCGCGTGGCCGAGGCGAAGGATGTGGCCGACCGGCTGAACGCCGAGCTGGCGGCGGCGATCACGCGTGCCGAGCAGGCTGCGGAGGCGGCGAACCAGGCGAACATCGCGAAAAGCCAGTTCCTCGCGATGATGAGCCACGAGATCCGGACCCCGATGAACGGCGTGATCGGCATGACGGGCCTGCTGCTCGACACGACGCTCAGCCCGGAGCAGCGGGATTACGCCGAGACGATCCGGGTGAGCGGCGAGTCGCTGCTCACGATCATCAATGACATCCTGGACTTCTCGAAGATCGAGTCGGGCCGCTTCGATCTCGAGCAGGTGGAGTTCTCCCTGCGCGAATGCATCGAGGGCGCGCTGGACCTGCTCGCTACGCGGGCCGCGGACAAGCGCATCGACCTGTTCTACGAAGTGGCCGACACCGTGCCGGGGACGGTGAAGGGCGACCCGTCGCGCCTGCGCCAGATCCTGGTCAACCTGCTCGGCAACGCCGTGAAGTTCACCGAGCGGGGCGAGGTCGTGCTGTCGGTGCGCTTGCTGCCGGCCGGCGGGGCCGGGCTCGAACTGCAGTTCGACGTGAGGGACACGGGCATCGGCATCCCGCCCGAAGTGCAGGCCCGGTTGTTCCAATCCTTCAGCCAGGCGGATGCCTCGACGACGCGCAAATACGGCGGCACCGGCCTCGGTCTCGCGATCAGCAAGCGGCTGGCCGGGCTGATGGGCGGTCGCATGTGGGTGGAAAGCGCGCCGGGGTCCGGCTCGACCTTCAGCTTCACCGTGCAGCTCGGCGTCGCGCAGGCGAAGCCGAGGCTCTACGTGGGCGGCGGCAAGGCCAGCCTGCAGGGCCGGCGGCTGCTTGTGGTGGACGACAACGCCACGGGGCGCCGCATTCTCGGCGAACTGGCCCGCAGCTGGGGCATGGCGGTGCGCGCGGTGGCCGGCGGAACGGAGGCGCTCGCGCTGCTGCGCGGTCCGGAAATCTTCGACCTAGCCATTCTCGACATGCAGATGCCCGACCTGGACGGCCTGCAGCTTGCAGAGGAAATCCGGCGCCTGCGCGGTCCGGCGGAGCTGCCGCTGATCCTGCTTTCCTCGATCGGCCGGCGCGAGGCCAGCCCGCATCTGGCGGCCAGCCTGCACAAGCCGGTCAAACCGTCGCAACTGCTTGATACGATCATGGACGTGCTCTGGCGCACCGGCCGGCCTGCGCCCGCCGTCCAAGCGGCGGCCACGGCGGCGCCCGCGGATCGCGCCGGGGCCGTGCACCCGGATCGCATCTTGCTGGCCGAGGACAACGTCGTTAACCAGAAGGTGGCGTTGCTCACGCTGCGCAATCTCGGCTATCGCGCCGACCTGGCCGCCAACGGACGGGAGGTGCTGGAGGCTGTCGGCCGCCAGGTCTACGACGTCGTGCTGATGGACGTGCAGATGCCCGAAGTGGATGGTTTCGAGGCTACGCGCCGGCTGCGGCAACTCTTTCCCGAAGGCACGGGACGCCCCTGGGTGATCGCCGTCACGGCCAATGCGATGGAAGGAGACCGGGCCGAATGCCTCGCGGCGGGCATGGATGATTACCTCAGCAAGCCGCTCAAGCCCGTCGAACTGCAGGCGGCACTCACGCGCGCCCGGCAGGTCCGCGCCCGAGGACAAGGGTGAGAGGGCGCGATCGCGGGGCCGGCATAAGCCTCGCTGGCGGATCGTGTAATAAACGTTCAGGCGACGCCCGGGCGTGTCGATGAAGGGGATGAAACATGGAAGCAACCTCGTCAGCCTGCTCCTCTCCAGGCTGGCCGTCCTCCCGGATTCCCGCCGGGGTGACGGTGGGGAATGCTTTGTTTCCGACCATTCTCAACACGCTGCCCGTCGGGGTGTGCTGGGAGCGGGTGGACGGCACGTTGCCGTGCTGGGCGAACGCCCCCTTCGTGCGCCTGACGGGCATGCGGCGCGATGACATCCGCCGGCTGGAGAGCTTGGTGGACGTGCTGCATCCCGAGGACACGGACGGCTACCTCTCCGGGGTCGCCCAGGTGCGGTCCCAGCAGGCCGATGAGATCACGCTGGAGCTGCGTTGCCTGATCGAGGGCAGCCCCGCCTGGCGGCAGGCCACGGTGCAGGGCTTTCGCGATCCCGGCGGCGTCGAGACGGACCTGCTGCTGACGATCACCGACATCGGCGAGCGCAAGCAGCACCAGGAGGAGATGCGCCTCGCCTTCGAGGGCGTGGAATCGCTCAACCAGCAGATCGAGGCGGCGATCGACCGGGCCCAGCAGGCCGCCGTCGAGGCCAACCTGGCCAATCTCGCCAAGAGCCAGTTCCTCGCGACCATGTCGCACGAGATCCGCACGCCGATGAACGGCATCATCGGCATGACGGGCCTGCTGCTCGACTCGCCGCTCAATCGCGAGCAGCGCGAATTCGCCGAGACGATCCGGGTGAGCGGCGAGGCGTTGCTCACGATCATCAACGACATCCTGGATTTTTCGAAGATCGAGTCGGGCAAGCTCGAACTGGAGCAGGTGGATTTCGATCTGCGCGACTGCATCGAAGGGGCGCTCGACCTGATGGCCGCCCGCGCGGGTGAGAAGAAGCTGGATCTGCTCTACGAGATGGCCGACGGCACGCCGGCGCGCGTGAAGGGCGATGTCACCCGTCTGCGGCAGATCGTCCTCAACCTCATCGGCAATGCCATCAAGTTCACCGCGCAGGGCGAGATCGTCGTGCGCGTGGAGCCCGAGAACGGCATGGTCGAAGAAGGGCCGGTCGGCCTCCACGTGTCGGTTCGGGACACGGGCATCGGCATCCCGGCCGAGGCGATCGGACGCCTGTTCCAGTCCTTCAGCCAGGTGGACGCCTCGACGACGCGCAAATACGGCGGCACCGGCCTCGGTCTCGCCATCAGCAAAAAACTGGCGGAGCTGATGGGCGGCCGCATGTGGGTCGAAAGCGAACCCGGCGCGGGCTCGGTTTTCCATTTCACGGCCGTGCTCGTCGCGCTGCGCGGAGAAATCCGCCCTGATCCCGAGGAGGTGCGGAGGCAGTTTGGCGGCCGCCGGATCCTGATCGTGGACGACAACGTCACGAGCCGCATGATTCTCACCCACCATGCCTTGCGCTGGGGGTTGCAGCCGCGGAGCGCGGCCACGGTCGAGGATGCCCTGGCTGTGTTGCAAAGCCGGGAGGAAATCGACGTGGCGGTGGTCGACCTGCATATGCCGGGCATGCACGGTCCCGCCTGGGCCCGGCAGATCCAGGCGCTGCGGCCGGCAACGCGGATGCCGCTGCTCCTGCTGTCGCCCCTCGGCGAGCGCGTGCCGGAGGGGGTGGAGGCCAGAAACGTACCCCGGCCGCTCAAACCGGCGGTGTTGCTGGAAGCGCTGATCGAGGCTTTCGGCTCCGTCCGCCATGAAGAGAGCGTGGTCCCGGGCGGTGCGGTGCTGCCGCTTCACGGGGTCCGGCTTCTCCTCGCCGAGGACAATGCGGTGAACCAGAAGGTGGCGGTGAGCCTTCTCCGGACGCTCGGTTACCAGGCGGATGTCGCCTGGAACGGTCTGGAGGTGCTCGCCGCGGTGGAAAGGCAGGCGTACGACGTCATCTTCCTCGACATGCAGATGCCGGAGATGGACGGCCTCGAGGCCGCCCGCCGGCTCGTGGACAGGTATCCGCGGAGCAAATCCCGGCCGTGGATCATCGCGCTCACGGCCAACGCCATGGTCGGGGATCGCGAATCGTGCCTCGCGGCCGGCATGGACGATTACCTCACGAAACCGATCAAGAAGGCCGAACTCGTGGCCGCTCTCGAATACGGCCGCGCGATGGTGGCCAGGCGCCGCGGGACGGCTTGAGGCAGGGCGGGCTTACGGCGCCGGTTCCTGCAGGCTCCGCGCCACCTGCGGCCAGAGCGAGGCGGTGCGCTCGGCGAGGATGGCGTGGCACCGGCTGACCTCGGCCTCGCGCTGGGCGAGGTTTTCCTCGGCGATCTTGGCGAGGTCGTCGAGGTTGTAGAGAAAGACGTTGGGCAGTTCCGCGGCGGTCGGATCGATGTCGCGCGGCAGGGCCAGGTCCACGAGGAAGAGCGGCCGGCCGGCGCGTTTGCGCATGGCGCCGGCCACGAGGTCGCGCGTGATGACCAGGCCGGGGGCGGAGGTGGAACTGGCGACGATGTCGGCTCCGGCGAGGACTTCGGGCAGGTCGGCCATGCTGGCGGCCCAGCCGCCGGCGGCGGCCGCCGCCTCCTCGGCGCGCGAAAGCGTGCGGCTGGCAACCGTGATGGATCTGGCGCCGCGGCTTTGGAAGGCCTGCACGGTCTTGAGGCCGATGTCGCCGGCGCCGACCACGAGCACCTTCACGGGGGAGAGGTCGCCGTAGATCTTGCCCGCGAGTTCCACCGAGACGCTGGCGATGCTGATCTGGCCCTCGCCGATGCGGGTGTGCGTGCGGATGTGCTTCGCCGCCTGGAAGGTCTTCTGGAAGACCCGGTTCAGGACCGGGCCGGTCCAGTGACGGGCGAGCGCCTTGTCGTACGAGTCCTTCACCTGGCCGAGGATCTCGGTCTCGCCCACGATCTGGGAGTCGAGCCCGGAGGCGACGGCGAAGAGATGCGAAATCACCTCGTGATTCTGACGTTGCCGCAGCACCGCCTCGATTTCGGCCGGCGTGCAGCCCGTCGTCTCGGCGAGGGCGTCGCGGAGCGCGGCGAGGGCTTCGGGCGCTCGGGCCACGCCGTAGAGCTCGACGCGGTTGCAGGTGTTGACGAAGGCGAACTCGCTGACGCCGGGGGTGGACCGGAGCCTGGCGGCCAGGGCGGCGGCGCGGGTCTCGTCGAGGGCGAGCTTCTCGCGGACGGCGAGCGGCGCGGTGTGATGGCTGGCGCCGAGAAAGAAGAGCAGGGGCGAGGCGGGCTCCATGTCAGCGTTCGGCGGGGGTGAGAATGACCTCGTGGTGCCGGCTCGAGTTGACCGGCCCGAGGGAAAGGAGGGCCAGCATGAACATCACGAGGCAGACCCAGGAAAAGCGCACCGACACGAGCAGGGCCCGCCAGCGCAGCGCGAGCACGATGAGGTAGGCCAGCCAGATGCCGATCGTGACGACAAGCTTGCCGTAATCCACGGAGGCGGTGTCGCGCAGCCACCACGAGGCGCCGACCCCGAGCGAGAACGTCAGCAGGAGCACGCCGAGGCCGAGCATGCGCGTGTTGATCTGGTCGAGCTGGACCACCGAGGGCAGGAACCAGAACAGGCCACTGAGGCGCTTGTGCTTGAGGCTCCAGTTCTGGAGCAAGTGCATCACGGCGGTGAGGGCGAGCAGGCCGAACACGCCGTAGCTGAAGACGGCCAGCGCGGCGTGCAGCTCGATCCATGGATTGGCGCCGAAGATCTTCTGTCCGCGGGTGGCATCCCAGGCCGGGATGAGCAGCGAAATGAAGGCGAGGGTCGCGGCGTAGCCGGCGGTGAACAGTCCCAGCAGGCTCACGCGAAAGGCGGTGCCGACGAAGAAGTACACCACCATGGCCGACCAGGCGACGAACTGGACGAGTTCGAACGTGTTGCCCAGCGGGCAGCCGCCGGCGGCCAGCCCGCGCACGTAGAGGCCGCTCATCTGCACCAGCCACCCCGCCACCAGGAGGGAGTTCAGCAGCGTGCGCGGCACCGGGGCGTTGTTACGCCGCAGCAGCGCCGACAGGCCGGTCAGAAAGCCGGCCAGATAAAGCAGGGCGCCGAGCCATAGGAGGGCGCGGTCGGTGGGCAGCGAGGACATGGGGCCAACTTGGCAAGCGAAGCGCGGCCCGGCAAGCGCCGTGGCGCCCGGCGGGCGATTATCAGCGCCCGGAGGCGGGGCTATCAGTCCGCGCAGGACACCGTCGGTCATAGGCCGCCGCTACAGCAGATACGGCTTGGGGTGGGGCGGACGACGGGTAGGGTCGCGGCATGGATTTTGACCCGCAACCCGTCGTGTTGGAAGGCCGCCACGTGCGGCTGGAACCTCTTTTGCCGGCCCATGCGCCGGTTTTGTTTGCCGCGGCGAAGCCGGAGGTGTTCCGCTATCTGATCATCCCTCCGTTTGCCGCGGTGGCCGATGCGGAGCGATATGTGGCCGAGGCGCTTGCCGCCCAGACGGCCGGCACGGAGGTGGCCTATGCCACGGTTCGCCGCAGCGACGGCCGGGTGGTCGGCTCGACGCGGTTCATCGACATCCGGCGTCCGCATCGGGGGCTGGAGATCGGCTGGACATGGATCGCGCCCGAGGCGCAGCGCACGGCGGTCAACACGGAGGCGAAGTACCTCATGCTGCACCAGGCCTTCGACGGCTGGGGGGCGATGCGCGTGCAGCTCAAGACCGACGTGAAAAACGCGCAGTCGCGCGCCGCGATCCTGCGGCTGGGGGCGAAATTCGAGGGCGTGCTGCGGAAACAGATGCTGCGTCCGCACGACGGCTACGAGCGCGACACGGCGATGTTCAGCATCATCCGCGACGAATGGCCGGCCGTGAAAGCCGGCCTGGAGTCGAAGCTGGCGCGGTAAATTCGGGATCGCGCTGCCGTCGCGCGCCGTTCTTGCTGGGCGCGCTCGCATGCGTTCCCACGCCACCTCCTTGCGATGCGCCCGGCGCGTCGTCGCGCTTGTCCTTGCCCTCCTCGGCGCGGCTCTGCCTGCGGCCGCGACGGAAAAGGTGGTCCGGAGGGTGTCCGTCGCAGGAGGTGAGCAGGCGGTGCACGACGCCCTGGCCGGTCTGCCGCCCGAGGGCGGGGTGGTCGAACTGGCGGCCGGAACCTTCCTGATCAGCCGGCCCGTGTTTCTGGACCGCGATGACGTCGAGCTGCGCGGGCAGGGAGATGAAACCCGGCTCATGCTCGCGGCCCGGGCCAATTGTCCGGTGGTCGTCATCGGGCGGGAGGGCACGCGTCCCGACCGGCTGGTGCGGCGCGTGACCGTCCGCCGCCTGTTCATCGACGGCAACCGCGCCGAGCAGCAGTTCGAGTGCTGGGGCGGCGGCTGCGACGAGGTGGGCCGGACCGCGATCCGCAACAACGGCATCACGATCCGCGGAGCCGAGGACGTGCTGGTCGAGGACGTGACGACGGCGCGCGCCCGTTCGGGCGGCATTGTGCTGGAGAAACACTGCCGCCGGGTGCGGCTCCTGCGCGTGGAGGCCTTTGAAAACGAATTCGACGGCGTGGCGGCCTATGAGACGGAGGAAAGCGAGTTCGCCGGATTGAAACTGCACCACAACCGCAGCGCCGGCTTCTCGTTCGACTGGCGTTTCAACCGTAACCGCGTGACGGACAGCGACGCGAGCGACAACGGCAGCCAGGGCATCTTCATCCGGGATTCGATCTGGAACGTGTTTGAGCGGATCACGCTCCGCAACAACGGCGAGCAGGGAATCTTCATGGCCGAAACCCGCGAACTGCCGGGCACGGCGTGCCGTTACAATCGCATGGCCGGGCTGGTCATCACCGGCAACCGCACGCAAGGCATCCGCATCAACGACGCCTCGTGCAATCCGAACACGCTCGAGGACTCGCTGGTGAAGGACAACCGGCTCGAGGACATCAGCCTCGCGGATTTCGGCCAGCTGGAGATTGTCCGGCCGAGGGTCGAGTGACGCCGGAGCGGACGGATCACTTCGGCCGTATCGGCATCAGGAAGTCGAATTCGCAGTCCTGGCCGCCATCGCCGAAGCGTTCGTCCTGGCGGTCGAGGTTGGGCGTGTCGCCGTGGACGTACTTCGAGCGGGGCAGCCACGTGCCAAACGCGTAGTGGATCGTCTCGCCGAGTCCGGCCACCGGGCCGCGATGCGTGAAACAGGCGTAGGTGGAGGCCGGGATCTTCCAGAGCGTGAGCGGAGGAGCCGCCTTGGTGCCGGCGGTCACGCTGATCGAGGCGAGGTATTCGCGCTCATCCGGATGCCGGCGATCCCGGTCCGAAGGATAGCGGGCGGCGCCGTAGACGTATTTGTCCTGCATGGGCGGCAGCGTGGGGATCAGCGGACAGAAGCGCCGGTAGAGCTGCGGCACGACGTCGAGGTTGTCGGCGGCGGGCGACATGGGCGGGACAAACCGGGCGCCGAGGCCGAGCAGGTGAAGAGCGGGCAGGTCGAGGATCGTGGGTTTCATCGTGGTCCGGACGGGCAGGGCATGAAGGCGGGCGGCGGTGAGTTCGGGACGGGTGCGCAGCCAGGCCAGTTTGCCCGTGCGGCGGAAGCCCGCCGGCGTGGCGTCGAAGGCCGCCTTGAAGGCGCGGGTGAAGGCTTCGTGCGACTCGAACTGATAGTCGAGCGCGATGGCCAGGATGGTGCGGTCGGTGCGGGCGATCTCTTCCGCGGCGGCGGTGAGCCGGCGCTTGCGCAGGTAGGAGCCGAGCGATTCGCCGGTGTGCTCGGCGAAGATGCGGTGAAAATGCCAGAGCGAGAATCCCGCGTGCCGCGCCAGCGCATGGAGCGCGATCGGCCGCTTGAGATTGCGCTCGATCGCATCGAGGCTGCGGAGCACGGCCTGGCGGTAGTGGTTCATCGCGGAGAAACGGAGTCAGCCCGGAGGCAGCGTGCGCGCGAGAAAGGTTTCGATCATGTCCGGCAGTTCCTGGTGGAAGCGCTCGCGATCGAACCCCGCGGGATCCTGGGAGGGAGGAAAGTCAGCCCGGCGCATGGCACCGGGGAAGGGGCTGAGAAAGGAGTAATGCCCCGCGTCCTTGATCACGACGAATTCGCAGGGCGCGGACGCAGGCAGCCCGCGCAGATCCTGGCGGATTTCCTCGGCCGGCGTGGCGTCGTCCTTTTCGCCCATGAGAACGAGCAGCGGAATGGACACCTTCGCCAGCGCCCCGGGGCCGCGGTAGTAGCCGGTGGCCGGGGCCATCAACACCGCGGAACGGAAGCGGGCATCGGTCTGCACAGGGATCGGCGTGCGGTTGCGCGACCAGGGTTGGCCGCCGGCGAGGGCCAGCGCGGCGCAGCCGCCGAGGGAGTGTCCGACCAGGCCGACGCGCTGCGGATCGGCGGCGGGGCCGAATTGCGGATGCGCGAGCACGGAGTCAAGGGTCTGCCGGAGTTGGAGGCAGCGGTTGGTTACGGCCTCGTCGGTGTAGGCGAGCGTGCGGTCGTTGCGATTGTCGCGCGGGGCCTCGGGACAGACGGCGATCCAGCCGCGGCGCGCGAGATGTGTCGCGATCGAGCGGTAGAGGAGATGCGAGCCGCCGGCGCCGTGGGAGATCACGCAGAGGGGGAATCGGCCGGCTTCCAGCGGTGCGTCGAACGTCGCCTCCCAGGTGAAGGGGCCGATGGTCGCGCCGACGGCGGGTTGCGAGGTCGGGTACTGGATCAGGGCGGGGAAGGTGCCGCCGAAAACCGGGTCGGAAATCTGCAGGTGCTGGAGTCCGGAATGCATGAGACTGGGCCGGATCCTAGCAGGTTGACGGGCGGGGCGGCTTGATCGTTTGTGCGAAAATCAACCGCGCAGCCGGAGGTCATTCCGTCGGTTGCCAGCGGCGCAGGAAGGCCAGGATCTTTGCGGGGTCGTGCGCATCCTTGCCCTCCTCGAGCGCGCCGGTCTCCTGGGTCACGAGCAGCCGGCCGTCGGCGTCGAGCACGAGCAGCACGGGGAGGCCGTGCTGGACGGGATTGCCGTAGCGTTCGTTCACCGCGATGTTGCGCTTTTTGCCGTCGCGCCGGTTCACGTCGACGGCGACGACCACGAAGCGCTGTTTGAGCAGGGCCGCGATTTCGGCGTTCTCCTCAAAAGTCTGGTGCAGGCGGCGGCACCAGATGCACCAGTTGGCGCCGAGCTGGAGCAGCACGTGCTTGTGCCCGGCCTTGGCTGCGTGGAGGGCGCGGGCGATGTCCTGTTCTCCGTCCGCCTCGGTGTCGTAGATGTCCGGTCCCCGGCCCGGGTATTCGGGCGCGGCGTGGAGGGCGAGAGCGGTGGCGAGCAGAAGCGCGAGGTGGCGGAGCGAGCGCATGGAGGCACGCTAGCCGCCGGCGGTCGCGGGGCCATTACTTTTTGGCGACCCAGAAGCGGCAGTTGTCGGAAAAGTTGCGGACCTTGGGCGTCTCACTCGCGAGTTCGTCGCGCATGCGGTCGTGGATATGGGTCCAGCCGGTGGCGGCGAGGTCCTCGAGGATCTCGCGTCGGTCGGGCAGGTGCATGAACGTGTTGCCGGTGTCGTCGCTGAAGTAGCGGTCGCCGAATTCGAGCAGGCGGGGGTTCTGCTCGCCGCGGGCCCAGCGGGCCGCCTCCTTGGCCCATTCCTTCAGGTCGCGCGGGTCGTCGCGGTCATGGGTCGTGAAGAGAAACGGCGCGCCCGGCCGGCAGACGCGGTTCAGTTCACTCATCGCCCGGCGGCGGTTTTCGCGGCCGGGAATCTGCATCAGGCCGTTGAACAGGAAGAGCGCGCCATCGAACCGCATGTCATCCATTAGATGACATGCGCCGAGGGCGGTGGCGTCGGCCTGGAAGAAGGTGATCCCGGCGATGCCGCGTTCCTGGGCGAGGTTAAGGGCCTGTTCGACGAGTTCGGCGGCGAAGTCGAAGGCGGTGAGGCGGCGGTAGCCTTGCTGCCAGAGGCCGACGGCCACGCGCCCGGCGCCGCAGCCGGCTTCGAGGAGGTGCGCCTCCCGGTCCGGGAAATACTCGCGGATCAGGCGGAGCTCCGATTTCCAAAGCCCGATGTCGTGCGCGGCCTTGGTGTAATGAATGACCGTGCTGATGGCGTTGAAGTCATCACGCACGGTGTCGCCGGTGATTTTGGGGGCGGTCGGGTCGGTCACAGGTTCTTGTCGAGGAACCGTTCGACGGCTTCGAGAAATTTCTGGCGGTTCTTGCGGTCGGTAAAGCCGTGAAACTCGGTTTCGAAGAACAGTTTTTCGTGTGGCACCTTGTTCCTCTTCAGTTCGGAGAGGAGCTTGGTCGACTGCTCGTACTCCACGTTGAAGTCCAGTTTGCCGTGGATGACGAATACCGGCGCTTTGATCGCCGCGACATGGGCGATGGGGGATATGCTTTCAAAGCGCTCCTGTTGCTTCTTGGGGTCGCCGAGCTTATCGAGAAGCAGGTCGTAGTTGAACCGGTTGTAGCGGCGATTCATGCGGCTCTGGCGGAGCAACTGTTCCCAGTTGAAGACCCCGGCAAACGTGATGCCGCAGCGGTAGAGATCGGGTTCGAAGGCCAGGCCGGCCAGCGTCAAGTAGCCGCCGAAGCTGCCGCCGAAGATGGCGATGCGCTTGGGATCGACCACGCCGAGGCCGACGACGTGACGTACACCGTCGGTAACATCGTTGTGCATCTTGCGGAACTCCCATTCGTCGTCCTTCGAGACGGCGCGCGAGTAGCCGGGGGAGCCGCGGTAGTTGGGCTGGAAGACGGCGTAGCCGCGCGTGGTGAGGAACTGCACGTCGGATTCAAAGCCCCAGGTGTCGCGGACCGAGGGACCGCCGTGTGGGTACACGACGAGCGGCGGTTTTTCGCCGTTGGCCGACGGAGGTGGCAGGGACAGGTAGCCTTCCAGCACGAGTCCGTCACGGGCGGTGAACTTGATCGGACGCTTCACGCTCATCTCCGCCGGTTTGAGCCAGGGGGCCGGGGCGGGTAAGGGCAGGAAGCTGCCGTCGGCGTGGTCGTAGACGGCGAAGCGGGCCGGCTCGCGGCCGTTGGACGATGCGACCACGCAGCGCCGGATGTGGTAGTCGATATCCCAGATGATGTTGAGGCGTCCGGGAAGCTTGGCGTTGATGGCGGCCTGCAGCTCGGCGAACATCGGGTCGATGGCCCGCTGGGCGAGGAGGTCGCGATGGTAGCTGAGCGCGAGGGTGCGGTACCGGCCGTCGGGCTGCCGGACGCGCCGCAACGTCGCCAGGCTCATCGAGTAGTCGGGATCCTCGAAAATCGGAGGCCCGAAATCCCGGGTGCTGACGCGATACCGGTGCAGCCGGCTGCTATGCGACTCCTTGGAGTAATGGGCGATGAAGATCGTGTCCGGGTCGTCGGAGAACCCGAGCACCTCGGTGGACTCGTATGAGAAAGGCAGTTGCACCCAGGGCGCCTGGGGCGTCGGGCGGTAGTGGAACTGGAATTGTTTGTCCTTGCTGTAGATCGTGACGAGACGCACTTCGCCTTCACCGTCCACCCAGGTGCCGTGGTGTTCCCCGTCGGGAATCTCGATCCATTCCTTCACGTTGTTCCGCCGTACGGGCGAGGCGCTGTTGATGACCGCGAGCCCGCTGCGGTGGCCGCTGGCCTCGTAGTACCGGACGACAAACAGCTTGGGGTCGCGGCGCAGATTGCTGATGTAGGTGGATTCGTAGCTATCGGCCACGGTGCCGATGACCGCGTTGCGCTCGGCATCGTAAACCTTGATTCCTCCGCTGACGTAAAGGATGACGAGCCGGCTTCCCGCGATCCACCAGTAATCCCAGACCTCCATACCGCCCAGGCTGAGTTTTTTGGATTCCTTCGTGTCGATCTCGTACACATTCAGGTCGAAGTAGTCGTCCTTGGAAGGTGTCAGGAAACTGACGTAACGTCCGTCCTCGGACATCTGGGCATTGGAAATCTCCATCCGTCTGGCGAAGTCGCTGGCCGGGGGCGGGGCGGGGAGGGCGGTCAGGGGCGCGAGCAGGAGTGCGCAGAGACAGGGCAGGGCGGGCAGACGGAAGGGGGGCATGGAGAAGGACGGTTGTTCTCGCCGGCCCGAGCGAGTGACGGACAGGCTAGCGGAACTCTCCGCACCCTGTCGACGGCGGAAATGCGGGCGCTCAGCGTTTGCGCCAGGCGGCGATGAACATGCCGTTGGCGTTCAGTGCCTCCGGACGGAGGAACAGCTGAGAGTCGAGAGCTGAGGATTGAGCGCTGAAGACCGGGCAGGGCTCGAAGTCGGGGTGCGTGGCGGTGAAGGCGTCGGCGATGGCGGCGGTCTCGGCGCGCGTGAGCGTGCAGACGGAATAGACCAGCCGGCCGCCGGGCTTCAGCGAGCCGGCGACGTGGTTGAGCAGATTGATTTGAACGGCGGCGAGCTCGCGCACGTCGTCGGGGGTCGTCGTCCAGCGCGCATGCGGGTTGCGCTGCCAGGTGCCGACGCCGCTGCACGGGGCGTCGACGAGAATGCCGTCGAATTTTGTCTTCGTAGGGAGTTTCGCGCCGCCGTCCCATTCGGCCGCGCGGTAGTTGAACACCTTGGCGCGGGCGGCGCGTTCCTTGAGTTTGGCGAGGCGCCGGGCGGAGCGGTCGCTGGCCCAGAGCATGCCCTTGCCCTGCATGAGGTCGGACAGATGCATCGTTTTGCCACCTTCTCCGGCACAGGCGTCCCACCAGGTTTCGCCGGGGCGCGGTGCGCAGGCGTGGCCGACGAGTTGCGAGGCCAGATCCTGGATTTCGAATTCGCCGCCTTGGAATTCGGGGGTGCGGTAGAGGTCCTTTGTTCCGCCGTAGCGGAACGCGGAAAGCAGGGAGTCAGGAGCAGGGAGCAGGGAGTTGGCCGCCGGGAGGCAGTGGCCGAGGCGTTGGGCGACGGATTCGGCGGAGGCGGCGCGGGCGCGGATCCAGAGGGCCGGATCACGTTGGAACTGGCGCAGCGTTTCAACCGGGAGGTCCATTTCGGCTTTCAGCCAGTCGGGCACGGCGAGGGCGGCGAGGGCCTCGGGTTTGATGCTAGCAGGGTTCCGGTCGAAACGGTCCTGCAGGGCGAGGGCGGCTTCGGCCTGTTTCTGAAGCGAGTCGTTCGCATCGAGCCAGCGCCACCAGCGGAAATAGACGAAGACCGCGTGGCTGACCGCACGGCGTCCGGCCGGGTCGGTGAAATGCCGGTTTTGCGTGAGCGATTCGCGCAACGCCTGGTCGGCGGGGGTGCCGGTCTGGACGAGTTTCAGGACGCGGGCGGCCTGGTTGAGGACGGGGGAGGACATTTTGAGACCACGAATACACGGAAGAGACGGAAAAGGGGAAGAATGCTTTTGGGCGGTGGCTGGGACCCGGAAAATTTCATCCCGGACGGCCCTCATTTGATTTGAGAGGGGCGCGGAGATGGCTTTCGTCGGCACGATGAAGTCGCCGCTCAAGCTGCTGGCCATATTCACCCTCGGTCTCGTGTTCGGTTCCGTATTCGCCGCGGCGCCGGCGACGCTGACCCTGAACGACCTCCGCAACAACCCTGAGCGCTGGCCGGCCGCGGTCACGGTGCCGCGGGATCTGAAGTTCCAGGGCGGGGCCGGCGTCAAGAAAGGGCAGGAAGTGCGGCTGGTCGAACTCAGCGGCAACGAGGTCGTTCTCGACGACGGCAAGGGGCTGGTGTTCGCGCTGCCGCCGGCCGAGACGGACCTGCTGGCGCGTGCCAACGAAGCGTGGGCGAAGCTGAGCCCGGAGCAGCGCGAGGTCACGGCCGCCGTGCTGGCGAAGGATCGCGACTTGTGGCCGCTGCGGGTGCGCAGCACGGCCGAGTTTGAACTCAACAACGGCACCGTGCTCAAGGCCGGCGGGGAGTATGACCTGCTGTCGGTCGCGCCAGGCGAGGTGCAGCTTTATTCCCCGCAGCACAAGACGACGCTGACCGCGCCAATTTCGTCCACGGACGTTTTTGCACGCGCCCGTGCGCTGGTGCCGGTCCCGGCGGCGGAACGTCCCTCGCGCATCGCCGCGGCGCTGGCCGGGACTCTGGTCGGGGCCGACGGCAGGCCGGCCGAGGTGGAGGGTCTGGCCGGCGCACAGGTGTTCGCCCTCTATTACGGTGCGAGCTGGTGCGCGCCGTGCCGCAAGTTTTCGCCCGACCTGGTGAAGTTCGTGAACCGCGTGGGCCCGGAGAATCCGCGCCTGATGGTCGTGCTGATGAGCAATGACAAGGCCGACGCCGCCATGTACGGCTACATGAAGGAGGAAAAGATGCCCTGGGCCGCAATGCCGCTGGACAAGCTGAATGAGCGACCTGTGCTTACCGGTTACGTCAAGGGCAGCATCCCGCACCTAGTGGTCGTGGACCGGCAGGGCAAAATACTGGCCGATTCCTACCGTGGCGCGACTTACATCGGGCCGCAGGCCGCGATGCAACAGCTGGAGCGGATCCTCGCGACCGGCGTGGCGAAGTAAGGGCGGGAAAAGACGGGCAGGGCGGGGTGGAGTTGTCGGACAGGGCTTCCGGGCCCCGCCTTGGCTTCCGCTGTAGCAACCGTCGTCGCTTGCGACGACCTCGCACGCGAGGCGGCCGCAAGCAACGATCCTGCACGTGCAGGCGGGGTTGCTTCGCCATCTCCGCAAATCTCCGCCGGGTCTCCGTCCTCCATCAACCCCGCTTGTTGCCCCAGCGGCGGCGCTCTTCCTTGAGTTCGAGGGGGCGGGCTTCGGCGAGGAGGCCGGCGCAGGCGGGGTGGGCGCGGAGGCGTTGGAAGGCCTCGGGCATGATGCGCCACTTGAGCGCGGTCGAGGTTTCGGCGATCGGGGCGACGCGCTGGTCGAAGAGGAAGGCGAGCTCGACCTTGGTGTCGCCGTTGGCGGCGTCGATGGTCTTGCGCAGCGTGCGCAGAAACTCCGGGACGGCCGGGTGCTCGGGGCGGATGAGCCAGGTGACCTTGCGGATGTTGTTCTGCAGGTAGGCGTCGAGCGGGTAGAGTTCCTTGACGTTGAGGCGCGTGCCGTCGTTGCCCCTCATCACCGTGCCGCAGATCACGACGGGGGCGTTTTCGGCGAGGTGCTTGCTGTAGTTCTCGTAGGCGTCGGCATACATGTTGACCGAGAGCGTGCCGCGCTTGCTCGAGAGGGTGAAGAAGGCCCAGGGGCGGTTGTCCTTCTTCGAAAGCTTCTTGTTGATGCCGCTCATCAGGCCGGCGAGGCGGTACTCGATGCGGTCGCCCTCGAGCATGACCGTCTCCTCGGTGTGCGTGCAGAGCGCTTCGGCGAGGCCGGTGTAGGCGTTGAGCGGGTGGCCGGAGACGTAGAAGCCGAGAAGTTCCTTCTCGAACTGGAGGCGCTCCGCGGCGGAAAAGTCATCGGCGGAGACGGTGCCGGCATCGTTCCGCGGCGAGGTCGCCGCGGCTCCATTCCCGGCAGGTTTCTCGTCGGCCAGCATGTCGAGGAAGGTGTTCTGGCCGGCGGCCTTGTCCCGGGCGTGGGCGGCGGCGCCGGCGATGGCGGCGTCGATGCCGTCGAAGAGCGGCTTGCGGGGCGAGCCGCTGAAGTCGAAGGCGCCGGTCTTCACGAGGTGTTCGAGCACGCGCTTGTTGAGGGCGCGGGAGTCGACGCGCGAGGCGAAATCGGCGAAGTCCTGGTAGGGGCCGCCGCGTTCGCGCTCCTCGAGGATCTTCTGGGCGGCCTGCTCGCCGACGCCCTTGATGCCGGCGAGGCCGAAGCGGATCTTGTCGCCGACGGGGGTGAAGTTGGCGCGTGATTCGTTCACGTCGGGGCCGAGCACGGTGATGCCCATGGCCTCGCACTCGGCGATGAAGTGCGCGACCTTCTCGGCGTTGCCGAGCTCGGAGGTGAGCACGGCGGCCATGAACTGCACGGGGTAGTTGGCCTTGAGGTAGGCGGTCTGGTAGGAGACGAGCGCGTAGGCGGCGGAGTGCGACTTGTTGAAGCCGTAGCTCGCGAACTTGTTGAGCAGGTCGAAGATTTCGTTGGCCTGCTTCTCGCCGATGTTGTTCACGCGCTTGGCGCCATCGACGAACTTGAGTCGTTCCTTGGCCATGGCCTCGGCGTCCTTCTTGCCCATGGCGCGGCGGAGCATGTCGGCGCCGCCGAGCGTGTAGCCGGCGATGATCTTGGCGCACTCCATCACCTGCTCCTGATAGACGATGATGCCGTAGGTTTCCTGCAGGGACTGCTCGAGGAGCTTGTGCGGGTAGTTGACGGAGGACGGGTCTTTTTTGCCGCGGGCGTAGTCGGGGATGAACTGCATCGGGCCCGGGCGGTAGAGGGCGCAGATGGCGTTGATGTCGTTGATGTCGGTCACGCCGACCTGCTTGCAGGCCGATTGCATGCCGCCGGACTCGAGCTGGAACACGCCGACGGTCTTGCCGGCGTTGAGGATGGTGTAGGTCGTGGGATCGTCGAGGGGGATGGTCTCGATGTCGAAGTCCGGCTTGACGGTGCGGCGGACGTTGTCGACGGCATCGGAGATGACCGTGAGCGTCTTGAGGCCGAGGAAGTCCATCTTGAGCAGGCCGAGCTTGCCCACGGCGTTCATGTCGAACTGCACGGTGACGTCGCCTTCCTGAAGGGTGAGCGGGACGAACTCGTCGAGCGACTTGTCGGTGATGATGATGCCCGCGGCGTGCTTGCCGGTGTTGCGGACCATGCCCTCGAGCACGAGGCCCTGCTCGATGATTTTTTTCGCGACGGGGTTGCGGGAGATTTCGTCGCGGAGCTCGCCGGACTTCTCGATGGCGTCCTTGAGGGCGATGTTGAGCTCGTCGGGGATCATCTTCGCCAGGCGGTCGGCCTCGGCGAAGGGCAGATCGTGGACGCGGGAGACGTCGCGCACGACCATCTTCGCGCCGAGCGTGCCGTAGGTGATGATGTTGGCGACGCAGTCGTTGCCGTATTTCCGGCGGACGTAGTCGATGACCTCGCCGCGGCGGCGCATGCAGAAGTCGATGTCGAAGTCGGGCGGCGACACGCGCTCGGGGTTGAGGAAGCGCTCGAACAGGAGCTTGAAGCGGATCGGGTCGAGGTTGGTGATGCCGAGCAGGTAGGCGACGAGGCAGCCGGCGCCGGAACCGCGGCCCGGGCCGACGGGGATGCCCTGTTCCTTGGCCCAGTGGATGAAATCCCAAACGACGAGGAAGTAGTCGACGAAGCCCGTGACGTTGATGATCGCTAGTTCGAAGCCCATGCGGACGGCCAGTTCCTCCTCAAGGGTGAGGCCGGAGTAGTCGGGCGCCGTGGGTTTCTGGCCGGGAGGGAGATCGGTGAGTTTGGCGAGGCGTTCGGCGACGACCGGGCGTTGCTCGACGGTCTCGAAGTCGGTGCCGTAGCGACGCTTCAGGCCCTCGATGCAGAGCTGCTGCAGGTATGCGGAGGGCGAGTACCGGCTCTTCACCTCGGGCGGCAGCGGGTATTTCGGGTAGCGTTCGGAGCCCTTAGGGAAGGGGATGGAGAGGTCGCACATCTCGGCCACGAGCTGAGTGTTCGTGATGGATTCCGGGACTTCGCCGAAGACCTGGGCCATCTCCTCGCGCGACTTGAGGTAGAACTGGGTGCCGTCGAACTTCATCCGGTTCTCCTCGGCGACCTTCGATCCGGTCTGGATGCAGAGGAGCGTGTCGTGCGGACCCGCGTCACCGGCGTTCACGTAGTGGACGTCGTTCGAACAGATGATCTTCAGGTTGAATTCCTCGGCGAGTTTCAGGAGGCCGGGGATGATCTTGCGCTGTTCCGGGATGCCGTGGTCCTGGATCTCGACGAAGTAGTTTTCGCGGCCGAAGATCTCGATGAAGCGACCGCAGGCCTTGCGGGCCTCGGGGTAGTTGTCGTGCAACAGGTGTTGCGGGACGAGCGAGGCCAGGCAGCCGGTGAAGCCGATGAGGCCCTTGGCGTGCCGGGCGAGGGTGTCGATGTCGGTGCGCGGCTTGTAATAGAAGCCCTTGAGGTGGGCGTCGGAGACGAGCTTGAGGAGATTCTGATAACCGGTGAGGTCGCGGGCGAGCAGACCGAGGTGGTAGATGGACTTGCCCTCGTCGGAGCGGCCGGTGCGTTCGAGGCGCGAGCCGGGGGCGAGGTAGAGTTCGCAGCCGATGAGAGCCTTGATGCCCTTGGCCTTGGCCTGATTGTAGAACTCTATGGCGCCGTAGAGGTTGCCGTGATCCGTCAGCGCCAGGGCCTTCATGCCGAGGGCGGTGGCGCGGTCCATGAGCCGGTCTATCCGGCAGGCTCCGTCCAGCAGGGAATAATCGGTATGGACGTGAAGGTGGACGAAATTGGAGTCGGGGGCGGCCAAGGTTCGCGTATGGGAGTCAGCGGGTTAGGCTCCCGCAAGAATTAATGCAGCTGAGGGCGGTCCGGCCCCTTTGTTGGTCGTAGTCCCCGAGGGCGGGGCTCCCGTGAAAATAGGGGTTGACGGTCGGCGAGGCGGCTGACTCCTTTTGACCCTTTCAACCGACAACACCTTCCCTTTCACCATGCCCATCGAGATCAAAATGCGTAAGAACGAGCCGATCGACCGTGCGCTGCGCCGCATGAAGAAGAAGCTCGAGCGTGAGAACATCATCAAGGACGTGCGCACGAAGCGCTACAACGAGAAGCCCTGTGAGCGTCGCCGCCGCAAGGAGAAGGTGATGGCCTTCACCGCCATGCTCCGCCGCAAATACGCGGAGTAAGCAGACATCCGATTCCATTTTTCCGGCCGGCTTCCCTTGGGAGCCGGCCGCTTTTTTTAGGGGACGGAAAGGACGCAGCATGCAGGAGCACATGGCTTGATTTAAGCCGGGGCCCGTGTCCTAGTGGCGCCTTTCCTCCGCATGAAACCGATCGTCGCCCTCTCCAGCTGCTGGTGCTCGCCGCGCCATCAGGATGGTTACGCGATGATGCAGGAAATGGCGTCGCTGGGTTTCGACTACGTCGAGCTCAGTCACGGGATCCGGATCACGCTGGTCCCGGGCATCCTGAAGGCGGTGGAACGGGGGGTAATCAAGGTCGCCACCTGTCACAATTTCTGTCCGCTGCCCCCCGGCGTGAACCACGCCGCGCCGAACCTTTACCTGCCTTCTTCGACGGATGGCCGTGAACGCGACCAATGGTTGCGGCAAAGCAAGCGCACGGTGGATTTCGCAGCCCAGGTCGGGGCCAAAAAGATCGTGCTGCACCTCGGCTCGGTGGAGTTCTTCTGGTTCAACCCGAAGGGCAGGGTGGAGGGGTACTACGAGGCGAACCTCGGGAAGGATCTTTCCGCCGATGCCGCCTACCAGAAACTTCTCGCCAAATCCCTCGCGAAGCTGAGGGCGCGCATGTCCGACTATTGGGCGAACACGAAGCGGAGTCTCCGCGAGCTGCTGCCCTACGCGGAGCAGAAGGGCGTGATGCTGGCGTTCGAGAACCGCGAGGCCTTCGACGAGCTGCCCCTCGACGCGGATCATCCGGAACTGGTGGCCGAGATGGCCCGGCCCGCGGCCTGCGGTTACTGGCACGACGCCGGGCACGCCCAGATCAAGCACGACATGGGCCTGCTCAACCACCGCGAGCATCTCGAGAAAAACGCGGCCCATCTCATCGGCTTCCATTTGCACGACGTCAGCGCCGACGGCCAGGACCACCAGCCCATCGGCACCGGCAAGATCGATTTCGACATGGTGAGCCGTTTCTGGCGTCCGGAGCACACGCTCGTGCTGGAATTCAGCCCGCGCCTCACATCCGAACAGGTGCTGGCTTCGAAGCAGCGGGTCGAGGAACTGCTGGCGCAGCGTTTCGGCGCCTAAGCGGGTCATAGGGCGGCCTGGCCGGTCGCCTGCGCTTGACGATGAGGGTTTCGTGGATGGCTTGGGCCGCGTTATGCAATGGCTCAAGACCAGCATCGGACGGCTCCGTGTCATCGGTTTCTGGGAAGGCGTGTCCTTCCTGGTGCTTCTGCTCATCGCGATGCCGTTGAAATACGCCTACGGCGAACCGGGCGCGGTGCGCGTGGTCGGCATGGCCCACGGGATCCTGTTCATACTCTATGTCTGGGCCGCGATCCAGGCGGCCCTGGATCACCACTGGAACTGGAAACGCACCGGCCTGGTGTTGCTGGCCAGCCTGCTGCCGGCGGGGCCGTTCATCGTGGACGCGAAACTCCTGCGCGAACCGGCGAAGTGAGGCGGCGCCGCCTTCAGGCGGTCCGGCGGGTCTCGAGCCAGCGATGGATGCCCTGCGCGGCGCGGCGGGCATCGCGCACCGCGTGCACGACCAGGCTGGGGCCGCGTACCGAGTCGCCGCCGGCAAACACGCCGGGCGCGGAGGTCATCTGGTTGGCGTCGACCTTGAAGCCGCCCCACTTGTCGAGGGCGATCCCGGCCAGGTCGCTGTCCGCGGGAAAAGGCACCGGGTCGAAGCCGTAGGCCACGATCACGAGTTCGGCGGGCACGTCGAATTCCGAACCAGCGACGGCCTTGGGGGAGCGACGGCCCGACGCGTCGGGCGCACCGAGTTCCATGCGCACGCAGCGCACGGCGGTCACCCGGCCGGCCTCGTCGCCGAGGAGGGCGACGGGATTGGTGAGGAAATGAAACTGCGCGCCCTCCTCGAGCGCGTTGGCGTATTCCTTGCGGCTGCCGGGCATGTTGGCGAGATCGCGGCGGTAGAGGCATACGGCCTGGCGCGCGCCGCTGCGGAGCGACGTGCGCAGGCAGTCCATGGCGGTGTCGCCGCCGCCCAGCACGGCCACGCGCTTGCCGCGGACCTCAATCGGCGCGCCGGCCATCAGGGGCGAGGCGACGTTCTTCTGGATGAGGAGGGGCAGCGCATCCACGATCCCGGACAGGCCGGCGCCGGGAACGTCGAGGGGTTTGGGTTTCTGCGCGCCGATGCCGAGGAAAACGGCGTCGAATTTGTCGCGCAGCCCGGCGAGCGACACATCCCAGCCGACGCGTACGCCGAGGCGGAATTCCACGCCTTTGCGCGCCAGCAGGCCGATGCGGCGTTCGACGATCGTCTTCTCCAGCTTGAAGGCCGGAATGCCGTTCACCAGCAGTCCGCCCGGGATGGGCTGGGCTTCGAAGACGGTGACGCCGTAGCCCAGCTGCGCCAGTTCGTCCGCACAGGCCAGGCCGCCAGGACCCGAGCCGATGACCGCGACCTTGCGCCCGTTGGCCGGAGCGCGGAGGGCTTCGACCGCGCCGTGGTGGAAGGCGTATTCGTTGATGAAACGCTCGATCGCGCCGATGGCGACGGGATCGGTCCGGCTGTTGAGGATGCAGGCGCCCTCGCAAAGCCGCTCCTGCGGGCAGACGCGGGAGCAGATTTCGGGCATGTTGCTGGTCGAACGCGATACCGCCGCGGCCTCGAGAAAGGCGCCCTGGGCGGTAAGCGCCATCCACTCGGGAATGCGGTTGCCCAGCGGACAGCCGGACATGCAAAGCGCGCCCGGACATTGGATGCAGCGCGCGGCCTGGGCGCGCGCCGTGGCCTCGTCGAACTCGCTGTAGATCTCGCGAAAATCGGCGACCCGTTCGCCGGCCGGACGTTTCGGCGGAGCCGCCCGGTGGATCAGCGACCAGGCGTATTTGGATTGTTGGTCGGCGAGGGTGGACATGCGTGGCGGCGACGGAGTATATCCGCCTGGTCCGAATAATGCCGCCAACCGGCCGAAGTGGCTCGGCACCTATTGACCAAGCCCGCGCATGGGTTGCGGCTGTCCGGCGGGGGCGGACACGGCCACGAGGCGGCTGATGCGGCAAAGGGTGGGGCCGAAGCGGCGCACCGCCAGTTCCTCGAGCTGCCAGTCCGCCGGCACCGGGTCGGTTGCCTCCACCGTCGGCGATGCACCCGGATCCGGCGCGGAAATCCGCTGGCAGACCAGCACGGTGCCGAGCGAACGGCGTTGCAGGTGCCAGCTCAGTTCGGCGCCGCGCAGGCGGGCGCGGTCGAGGGAGATGGCGGGCGTTTTCCGGCCCAGCCAGACGAGAGGCGAAAGGTTGCTGATCACCAGATCCGGCGACGGGGCGTGTGCGGCCACCACCCGTTGCTGCCATTCGATTTCCTTTCGCAGGAGGAGCGACTCGCTGTAGCGGTTCGCGTCGGTTCGTCCGGCCGCCCGGCCGGACGCGGCACACTGCCGAGGAGTTCCTGGATCCAGCGGCGATGGGGGCCGGACAGGGTCACGTGGTCGAGCTCCGTCAGCGCCACCCATTCGAGGGAGTCCCTGGCCGCGATCCGACTCCGCAAAGCCGGCGTGGGGGCGACGGCATGGATCGCTTCGACGATCTGGAACCGCGTGATGGCGCGCCGCTTGGTGGCGAGCAGAGAATCTCCGGCCGGTTTCAGGTCCAGATCGACGGCCTCCGGCAACTCGTGCAGGCCTGCGAGACGTTTCGCGGCGGCCGGGCCGCGGCGCAGCAGCAGCCGGCCTGCGTCGACGCACCAGACGCGCGTGACGGTTTTCTGTTCGATGACCTTGGGTTTCAGGCGCGGCAGGTTTTCGGGATCGCCCGCCCGGCGCGCGGCACAGAAGGCCGAGACGGGGCAGGTGAGGCAGAGCGGTTTCTGGCGGAAGCAGACGGTGGCCCCGAGTTCCATCATCGCTTGGTTGTGTGTGCCGGGATGTGAGCCGTGGATGAGTTCGTCGGCCAGCGGCGTGAAATGTTTCACGGCCTCGGTGCCGTCGCGGAACTGCCGCCGTTCGTCCGTCAGGCGGGCGAGGATGCGCACGACGTTTCCGTCCACCACGGCGGCGGGTTCGTCGAAGCTGATGCTCGTGATCGCGGCGGCGGTGTAGGGGCCGATGCCGGGCAGTTCGCGCCATTCGGCCGGGGTGCGCGGTTTGAGGGCGGCGGCGACCCAGGCCTGGGCGAGCTTGTGCAGGTTGCGCGCGCGGGAGTAGTAGCCGAGGCCTTCCCAAAGTTTCATGACCCGGGCCTCGGGTGCGGCGGCGAGGGCGGGGAAATCGGGGAATTCGCGCAGCCAGCGGTCGAAGTAGGGCAGGACCGTGACGACCTGGGTCTGCTGCAGCATGAATTCCGAAACGACCGTCTTGTAGAGCGATGGCGCCTCGCGCCACGGAAGCTTGCGCTGGTGGACGGCATACCAGCCGTGCAGGGCCGCCTGGAAGGCGGAACGGACGGAGATGAGCTTTTCCGGATTGGCCACGAAAACACGAAAAGACACAAAAAGGCGGAGGTGGGAAGAGGTGATTTTCTCTTTGTGCTTTTAGCGCTTTTTGTGGCTATTCCCTCCCATGCCCAAACGGAGAGACGACGCCGAGGAAGAGAAACCGAAGGCGATCACGACCTACACGATCAAGCTCGACGACGCCCAGATGGAAAAACTGCGCGCGGTCGTCGCGGCGAAGTATTGGGAGGAGGTCGAGGTGCCGTATGCGCGCTTCGCGTTCAAGGGGCCGAAGGTCAACGTGACCGCCTACACGAGCGGCAAGGTCGTCGTCGCCGGCAAGGAAACCGAGGATTTCGTGCAGAACGTGATCGAGGCCGAGGTCACGGGCGCGCCCAAGCTCGGTTACGACGTCGTGCACCATCCGGAATGGTTCGAACCGCACGCAGGGCTCGATGAGAGCGGCAAAGGCGACCTGTTCGGTCCGGTCATTGCGGCGACGGTCATCGCCGAAAAGCCCGCGATCGACGCCTGGCGCGCGGCCGGGGTGCGCGACAGCAAGAGCATCGAGGATTCGCAGATCCTGAAGCTCGACGAGGTCATCCACAACACGACGGGTGTCATCGTCGAGGTCGTGTATTGCAGCATGGCGAAGTACAACGAGCTCATGCTCAAGCCGCAGGCGAACCTCAACCGGCTGCTCGCGTGGCAGCACGCGCGGGCGCTCGAGGCGGCGTTGCAGAAAAAATGGGTCGGGCGCGGCCTGCTCGACCAGTTTTCCAAGGAGCCTCTCGTGCAGCGTGAACTGAAGAAGCGCGGCCTGGAGCGGTTCAACCTCGAGATGCGCACGAAGGCGGAGGAGGACCCGGTCGTGGCGGCGGCCTCGGTCGTCGCGCGCGCGGAATTCGTGCGCCAGATGCGCGAGCTGTCGCGGGAGTTCGGCGGGAAACTGCAGTTCGGCGCCGGCGCGCTGGCCAAGGCGCAGGCGGCGCAGATCGTCGAACGTTTCGGCGCACGCGCGCTCGGGCGTTTCGCGAAGCTGCATTTTCGCACGAGCTACGAGGTTGTCGCCGCCGCCGGCAAACTCGACGAGCTGCCGTTGAAGGTGCCGAAGGAAAAGATCGAGTGGAAGCGGTGACCGGCCATGAGGCGGCGCACCCGCCGGTCGTGACGCAGGCGGAGCAGGGGCTCACGAGGCCCGTTGTTCCTCATCCATCAGGCGTCGGACGTAGTGGGTGAATTCCTCGTCCTCGCCTTGGAGCAGGGTGGGGAGGGCGTCGCGGAAATCGGTGCGACGCACCCATTCGCGCATGTAATCTTCCCACGACTGCCACATGCGGCGGGTCTGCTTGTCCATCTCCTCCTCGTAGACGAGCAGGTAGGCGCGCTCGAACAGGGAGATCAGGATGCCGAAGATGGCGAGGCGGCGTTCCTTCTGGTCCTCGGTCAGTTCCGTCTGGATGCCCTCGCGTCGCAGCAAGTGCAGGTCGGCGTTGTCGAGCACGAGCTTGAGAAATTCGCGGTATTCGTCGGAGAGGCGTTGGAAAATCTCCTCCTCCTCGTTCCGTCGCTCCTTCCTCTGCTCCAAAAGGAACGTCAGGATCGCCAGCGGCAGGCCGACGACCGTCACGACGTAGCTGAGCAGTTCCATGGTTTCGAGGAAGGTCATGGCCGAAATTGAATCCAGTTTGAGGCCGGTGGCCAGCTGGGGTTGGGTGACGTTCAGGTTAAGCTGGAAATCGATGGCCTTTCGTCGGTTAAGTCACCCGGCGGCCGGGCTGCCCCGGTACGGGAAAAAGGCGCCTCCCCGCTTGCGTGCGAACCCGCCGGCCTTACAACCTCCGCATGCCCAAACGCCGCCAGCTCCGTGGATACGACCTGAAGCAGATTCAGGGCGTGACGGGTTTGATCGGGGTGGACGAGGCGGGCCGGGGCGCGCTGGCCGGTCCGGTCGTGGCGGGCGCCGTGCTCGTCACGCCCGGGTTTCTGGAAGGCCGCTGGGCGGCCACGAAATCCAGCCGCGTCAACGACTCCAAGCAGCTCACCGCCGTCGAACGCGAGGAGTTGTGGGCCGAGTTCGAGGAGTTGGTCGCACAGGGCGAGATCCACGCCAATTTTGGCGTCGCGACCGTGGCCGAGGTCGAGTCGGTGAACATCCTCGGGGCGACCAAGCTCGCCATGCGGCGGGCCTTGGGCGGCATTTACCCGCCGTCGGCCTTCGAGTTGAAGACCGAGCCGGATCTCTTCGCCAGCGAGGAGGAGAAGGCTGCGTTCCAGCCCACGGTGTCGTGTCGCGTTCTGATCGACGGCCTGCCGTTGCGCCATTTCCCATATCCCCACCAGGGCGTGGTCAGCGGTGACGCCCGCTCGCTGTGCATCGCGATGGCTTCGATCGTGGCGAAGGTGACGCGCGACCGGATGATGGACGAGCTCGACAAGCAGCATCCCGGCTACGGTTTCGCCCAGCACAAGGGCTACGGCACGGAGGAGCACCGCGAGGCGATCCTGAAACGCGGACGCTGTCCGGTGCATCGCGACAGTTTCCTGCGCAAGCTCTTCGCCCAGCCACGCGACCTCGAAGGGCAGATGACGCTGTTCGGGTGAAGAAGAACCGGTTTGAACCACAGATTCACACAGATGGACACAGATCGTCCGATAGCCTTTGCGGCCTGGATCGGTAGTGTAGGGGCGGACCTTTTGTCCGCCCACGGAGGGCGTGGACAAGCCACGCCCCTACAAGAGAGCGTCGGACTTTCCATCCGGGCGAATCTGTGTCCATCCATGGTTAACCCCTGCTGAGAAATGGCCGTCAAAAAGCCCAGTTCGCTCGACAAGGTGCTCGGCCGGCTCGACCAGCTCGACGAGGCGAGCCTGCATAATCTCGTGCAGCGTCTCGCCCGCGAGCGCGCGACGCTCGAGACGGTGTTCAACACCCTGCAGGAAGGCGTGCTCGTGATCGATGCGGAGGGGTTCATCGAGTACGCGAACGAAGCCGCCGCGGGCCTGATCGGGCTCAAGGAACCGGCCGCGGGCGGGAGCCTCTGGCGGTTCGTGCCCGGACTGCGCGACTCGCTGGAGACCGGGGGCGACGCCTCGCCGCTCGTCACGCGCGAGTTCGAACTGGCCTACCCGTCGCCGCGTCTGGTGCGGCTCTACATGGTGCCTTTTGCCGACGACGCGGACGGCGCGCGCCGGCAGACGATCATCCTGTCCGACATCACCGCCGAGCGGAAGTCCACGGCCGAGCTGATCGAAAATGAGAAGATATCGTCGATTCTGCTGCTGGCCGCGGGCGTCGCGCACGAGCTCGGCAACCCGCTCAACTCGCTCACGATCCATCTCCAGCTCATCGACCGGAAGCTGAAGAAGCTGAAGGCCTCGAAGGAGACGCGTTCACTGGAGGGTTCGATCAAGATCTGTCGCGACGAGGTCGCGCGTCTCGACGGCATCATCAAGAATTTCCTCGAGGCCATCCGCCCGCGTCCGCCGGACCTGGCGGAGCTTTACCTGCCCGAGCTGATCGAAGAGGTGCTGCATTTCCAGGCGCGCGAGCTGGCCGATCGCGGCATCGCGGTCGAGGGCGAGATGCCCGCCGGCACGCCGGTGATCATGGCCGACCGGGACCAGTTGAAGCAGGTGTTCTTCAACCTCATCAAGAACGCCATGGAGGCGATGCAGCCCGGCGGGCGGTTGAGCATCAAGCTGCGGACCGACGACGATTCGGTTTACGTGGCGATCGCCGACACGGGCAGCGGCATCAAAGCCGAGGACCTGGCCAAGCTGTTCCAACCATACCACACGACGAAGGTCAGCGGCCACGGCCTTGGCCTCATGATCGTCCAGCGCATCCTGCGCGACCACGGCGGCCACGTCGGCATCGAGAGCCGGGAGGGCGTCGGCACGGTCGTGACCCTCCAGTTTCCCCAGAAGCACCGTCGCGTGCGGATGCTGGGCGGCGGGTAGGGAGCGTTCGCTTTGTGCCCTGTGCAAATTCCAAGGCTGGGGCCGCTGATCGTTGCGGCAGTCGCGGTCCGGGCGCTCCGCCTGCTCGCTTGACCGTCGGACGCATTTGCGTTCCCCAAATGTCGCCACCTTCAATGCGTCACGCATGATTGCCAGACTTCCTCCTCTTCCCGCCTGGTCGGCGGCGTTGATCGCGGCGCTTGTCGGCTTTGGCGGCACCGTGGCCTTGATCGTCCAGGCCATGCGCACGCTGGGCGCCTCGGTCGAGCAGACAGGATCGGCCGTGACCGCCTTGTGTCTGGGTATCGCGCTTCCCGGCGCTGCCTGGTCCCTCCGCTGGCGCATGCCAATCGTCCTGGCCTGGTCCACGCCGGGCGCCGCGCTTTTGGCCGCGACTACGCCGGGGCTCGACTGGCCGCGGGCGATCGGCGTGTTCATGGCGGCGGCACTGCTGATGGTTGTGCTCGGGTTGATCCCGGTCTTCGGCAGGCTGGCCGAACGGATTCCCTCGTCGATTGCGTCGGCGATGCTGGCCGGCGTGCTGCTGCCGTTCTGTCTTGGCCTTTTCAAGATCGGCACGGTGGATCCGCTGTTGGTGGCAGGCCTTGTCGGCATCTTCCTCGTGGCCCGGCAACGCGCGCCGCTCTACGCGCTGCTGCTGGTGCTCGTGGCCGGCGTGGCGCTCACGGTGCTGCGAGGCGCGGTGGCACCGTTGCCGCCCGGCGCCACGTTCGGTTCGCTCGTGCCGGTGATGCCCGTCTTCGATGCGCGAGCGGTGGCCAGCGTGGGCGTGCCCTTGTTTTTGGTAACCCTCGTTTCACAGAATCTGCCCGGTTTGGTGGTATTGCGCACCGCCGGTTACGAGCCCAAGGCGAGGTCGCTGCTGGTGGGAACGGGGCTGACCAGCCTCCTGGCGGCACCGTTCGGCGCCCATGCGGTGAACCTCGCGGCGATCACGGCCGCGATCTGCACCAGCGAGGAGGCTCACCCGCAGCGGGAGAAACGCTGGGTCGTGGGGGTGATTTATGCGGGGTTCTACCTCGTGCTGGCGGTCTTCTCGCCGGCCTTGGTGCGGCTGTTTTTTGCACTGCCGGCCCCGGTGATCGCCGTGCTGACGGGTATCGCCTTGATCCCGGCCCTCACGAACGCGATCGAGGTCATGCTGCGGGCCAGGGACGAGCGGGATGCGGCGATCGTCACCTTTCTGGCCACGAGTTCGGGTCTCGCGTTGTACGGGCTGGGATCGGCTTTCTGGGGGCTTGCCGCCGGGTTTGCCGCCCTGGGGGCGAAGTCGCTTTTGCGGCGATGACCGCGCGCCGGGGCCGGGCGGTCAACCGTGCCGCCTTTTCGTTTGTTAAGCCGGCCCGGTTTGTGTGATCTCCGCGAAGGAATCGCGGCCCGGGAATATTCTCCCGGCCCGCGGCTCTCACCCCACGCATGTCCAGCGAGATGTTCACTCAGTTGGTGGATGCGCATTACGCGCCGCTCTACCGCTTTGCCCTGAGTCTGACGAAAAGCCCGTCGGATGCAGGCGATCTCACGCAGCAGACGTTCTTCATCTGGGCGAAGCAGGGGCATGCGTTGCGCGAGGCGGGCAAAGCCAAGTCATGGCTGTTCACCACGCTCTATCGGGAATTCCTGCGCGGGCGCCGCCGGTCGGAGCGGGTGAGCGCGCTGGAGGAGCTCGGACCGGTCGAGGCGGATCCGCCGGCGCCGGAAGTGGACGTCGTCGCGGGTATGGACGCCGGGCTCGTGGTCGAGGCTTTGCAGGAGGTTGATGAAACCTACCGGGTGCCGCTGACCTTGTTTTACCTACAGGACCTGTCCTACAAGGAAATCGCCGAGATGCTCGAGGTTCCGATCGGCACGGTCATGTCGCGGTTGTCGCGGGGCAAGGTCCAGCTCCGCGTCACCTTGGCCCGCAAGGAGGCCGGATCGCAGGGCAGGGTGGTCGCGTTCAACAATCCGCAAGCGAGGAAGTTTTCATGAACAACGAGGAGGCAAAATTCATCCTGCAGGGTTACCGGCCCAACGGCGCGGATGCCGGCGATGCGACCTTCTGTGCTGCGGTGGAGCAGGCGAAGCGTGATCCCGCCTTGGGCGAGTGGTTCGCCCGGCAGCAGTCTTTCGACACGGCGGTCGGCGCGAAGCTGGCGCAAGTGGCGCCGCCGTCCGGTTTGCGCGCGGCGATCCTGGCCGGCGGCAAGGTCACCGCCCCCGTCCGGCCGGCGCCACGCTGGTGGAACCGGCCCGCCTGGGTCGGGGCGGCGGCGGGCGTCGCCTTGTTGCTCACGGCGGGCGTGGCCTTGTGGCCGAATCGCGCCGAGGCTCTGAGCGATTTCGTGCTGGATGACATGCGCACATCCGGCGGACATGAAGGCCACGGTCCCGGCAGCAGCGTCTTGCAGGCTGTCTTCAGCAATCCGGACGCCCGGCTCGGCCAAGCGCTGCCGGTGAATTTTGCCCAGCTCCACGAAACGGGTTGTCGCACGCTGCTCTGTCAGGGCAATCATGTGCTCGAGGCGTGTTTCAATCGCGATGGCATGTGGTTTCATGCCTATGTGGTCCGTCGCGCCGATTTTCCGGCCGAAGTTCGCAATAGCTTGCTCATCAGCGATCACGGAAAGATGAGCATGGCTACTTGGGCGGACGACGAATACGTGTACATGGTGGTCAGCAGGAGCGGGCGCAAAAATCTCGAATTGCTGCTTTGAACCGTGCCGGGTCACGAAAATTGGCCTGTTTTTTACAGCCCGGTGGAAAAATTTATGGGCAAAAGCGGCGCGTAAAAAACGTCACTTTTAGGGACTTAGAAAAGGGGGTAGTGAAAACTGTGACACCCCGTCGCGAACCCCTTTTTACAGGAGAAATTCCCCCTTGTCGGGGTCGTAGGGATAGCCTTTTTGCGGGCCACCTACGTGATGAAAAAACAGCCCACAACGATCCTCCTGCTGGTCTTCGTGCTCGGTTTTGCGACCGGGTTTGCGAGCGAGAACCGGTGGCAGACCTTGCGCGCCATCAACTGGGTCGAGAACCCCACGAACCATACGAGAATAGGCCGTTACGGCGAACTGGGACCGTACCAGTTCCGCCCCGCGACCTGGCGGATGCATACCAACAAACCCTTCCGGCACGCGGCCGACCGCACGGCGGCCGATGAAGTGGCGGTCAAGCACTACGAATGGCTCAAGCAGACGCTCGAGCGCTCCGGCGTCGATGCCTCTCCCTTCAACATCGCCCTCGCCTGGAACAGCGGCGTGGACAACGTCCTGAAGGGGCGCGCTCCCGTCGTGGCCTACGATTATGCCACGCGGGTCACCAACCTGGTTGAAACGCTCAAGCGCCAGACCCCGGCCAAGGTCGCCCCGCCCGCTCCGGCCGAGTCCGTTCGCCTGGCGGCGGTCATTTCGCTCGATACGCCGGTCGTGAACTTTGCCGTGGGCACACACGCGCCCAGGTTCGATCTCGTGCTTCCGACGGAGCAGGAAATGCCGGTCGTTTATACCGACCGGGAACCGGAGGCGACCGTCGTCACGGCCACCGAGCCGGCGCACACCTTCACCTTCACGACCGCGGCCACGCTTACGCCCCGTTTCAGTCTTTGAGCGCCGGGCGCTCGCCATAGAAAAAACGCCGTCCTTCCATCGGGACGGCGTTTTTATTTGGTCCGATGCCGGCGCTGTCCCCTTACGGGAGGCGAAAACACTTGGCGTGGAGAGGCGGAGGGCGGCATGATGCCGGTGCCGCATGAGCCGCCAGTCCCGCCAAACCCTGCGCCAGCTTTGGTGGGCTCCGTTGCTTTGCTACGGCTTGTCCTACCTGTTGTTCGAGGTGGAGCTGTTCCGCCAGCTTGCGTGGAAGACGCTGGATTGGCGCACGGAATTCCGGCGCATCTTTCAACCACCTCCGGATCCGCGGATTGCGGTCGTGCTCTTCGACGACGATACGGAGACCCGGCTCGATTCCTGGCCGGTGGACCGGGCCTGGCACGCGCAATTCATGGCGCTCGCCGCGCAGGCGGAGCCTGCGGTCATCGCCTGGGACGTGATCTTCGATGCCCAGGGACGCACGCCGGAGGGCGACGCAGAATTCGCCCGCATTGCGGCCGGGGCGCGTGAACTGGGCATCAAGGTCGTGAGCGCAGCCGTCAGCACGGCCGATCCGACGGGCAGCCGGCCGGAGGAAGGCGGATTGGCCGGTCCGATCAAGCACGTGACGGGCGACATGAGCCGGCTGCACGGCGACGATTACGGTGTTCTGCCATACCCGGGTTTGCGGGCGGCCGCTCCTTACGGGTTCGCGGACACCCCGCCGGAGACCGACGGCGTGCGCCGGTTCATCCCGCTGGTCGTCCGCATCGGCAGCCAGGTCTATCCCTCGCTTTCGCTCGAGCTTCTGCTGGAATACTTCGGCGTGAAGCGCGACGAGGTGCGCGTGGTGCTGGGCGATGCGGTGTATTTCCCGGCGGAGGGGCGGCTGCGCCGGCTGGCGATCAACGATCGGGCCGAATTTTTGCTGAACTACCGCTACGATCTCACGGATTTCGGCGCTGATTTTCCGCTCTATGGCTATGGGAACCTGTTGATCAGGCTGAATGCGCATTTCGTGGAAAAGGACGCAGGGGTGCCGGCGCCGCCCGACCTGAAGGGCCGGATCGTGCTGGTCGGCCAGACGGTGACGGGCAAGGCCGATTCCGGGCCGACGCCGCTCGGATCGTACAGCCCGCTCGTCTTCGTGCACGCGAACCTCCTCAACAACGTGCTGGCCGACGACTACGCGTGCCGGTTCCCGGATTGGCAGATCTACGCCATCATGGTGATCTTGGGCTGGGCGGGATTGTGGCGGGTGGCGGATCGTTCGGTTTTTCTGCTCTGCGGCGGCGCCGTGTTCGGCGTGGTGGCGTATGTTTCGGTGGCGGTCTGGGCCTGGGCGTTTTCATCGTTGTGGGTGCCGCTGGTTTCGCCGCTCACCGGTTTCGGGCTGCTGCAGTTCGTGGTGATCGGGCGCCGCGTGTGGACGGAGCAGAAGACGAAACTGGAGATCAAGGGCATGTTCGGCTCCTACGTCTCGCCACTGCTGGTGGAGCGGTTGGTCCGTTCGGGCAAGCCGCCGGAACTCGGCGGAGTGGAGGAGGAGGTCACGGCGTATTTCAGCGACATCCAAGGGTTCTCCACCTTCGCGGAGCAGCTCCCGCCGCGCCAGCTGGTCGAATTGATGAACGAATACCTCACCGCCTGCACCGACCTCGTGCAGACCGAGGGCGGCACGCTCGACAAGTATATCGGCGACGCCGTGGTCGCAATGTTCGGCGCGCCGTTGCCGTTGCCGGATCATGGCTACCGGGCCTGCTTCGCGGCCCTGCGCGTGCAGCAGCGCATGGACGAACTGCGGCGGAAGTGGGCTGCCGAAGGCGAACGCTGGCCGCAGGTGGTGCGGCAAATGCGCACCCGGATCGGCCTGAACACCGGGCATTGCGTGGTTGGCAACATGGGGAGCCGCACCCGTTTCAACTACACCATGATGGGCGACAACGTGAACCTGGCGGCCCGCATGGAATCGGGCGCGAAGAGCTGGGGCGCGTACACGCTTTGCACCGAAGCGACGCGGGAGGCTTGCGTGCGGCATGGCGGCGACCGGATCGTTTTCCGCCCGTTGGGCCGCATCGTGGTCAAAGGGCGCACCTTGCCCGTTCCGATCCACGAAATCGTCGGCCTGAAGGAAAATGTCAGCGATCGGACACACGAGTGCCTGTCGATCTTCGCCGAAGGCCTCCGGTGCTATCACGAACGCGATTGGTTGTCGGCTGAGACGTGTTTCAGCCGGTCGGCGGAGTTGGAGCCGAATCAACCGGGAATAGATCCCGGTGTGGCGGACAATCCCTCCTTGGTTTACCTGAAGATCACGAAGTCATGCCGGAGCACCCCGCCGCCCCCGGAATGGGATGGCGTTTATACGATGCACGAAAAATGAGTTAAGTTGCTCGAAGAGTATTAGTATCTTGTCGCAGGGGTGGACGGACTGCATAGGCTATTACCCGTCACACACCACCTATGAAGAAATTCTTCTCAAGTTTAGTCGCGGTAGCGTTCATCGCCGCCACTTCGCCCATGCTTCGCGCTGCGGAGACGCAGACCGAGGCCAAGGTAATCAAGATCGTCGGCAGCTCCGCGCAGGTGCAACTCGCCAGCGGTGAGACCCGCGCGCTGGTCGAAGGTGAATCGCTGCCGCAGGGTGCCACCATCATCACCGGCGCGGGCACGGAAGTGTACATCGCGCCGATGGAAGGCACGGTTTCGACCGTGAAGCCGAATTCCTCCGTCGGGCTCGAGCAGCTTTCGGTGACCAAGGACGGCGCCACCGTCACGAAGCAGACGGCGCTGCTGAATCTGAAGTCCGGCAACCTCGTTTCGTCGCTGGATCCGACGAAGAAGGCCATCAACAACTACGGTGTCCGCACGCCGAAGGGCGTTGCCGCCGCCCGCGGCACGGTGTTCACGGTGAACGTGAACGGCACCAACTACCGCGTCGTCACCGGTACGGGCAGCGTCACCATTTCCGCTCCGGGTGTGCCCGAGGTCACCCTCGCGGCGGGACAGGTTTCGGTTTCCACGTTCAACGGCGGCGCCGCCACGGCGGCATCCGCCCTGCCGGCCGCCGAGCAGCAGGCGGTTGCGGATGCCGTCACGGTCGCCGCCGCGGCGGTCGCGGTGGTCGCCAACAATCCCGCCGCGTTCAATGTCACGCCGGCGGTCGCCGCTTCCGAGCTTTCCGCCGTCGTCGCGACCACGGTCGCAGCGGTGCCCGCCGCCACCTCTGCGGTGGTGCAGGCCGCGGCCGCCAATGCGCCTGCGCAGGCCACGGCCGTCGTGCAGACCGCGATCCAGTCTGCGGCAAGCTCAGGGCAAAACACCGGGCAGGTGGCCGCACAAGTTTCCGCGGCGGCGGCAGCCGCCGCTCCGGCCCAGGCAGCCCAGATCGCTTCCACGGCGGCAACGGCCGTTCCGGCGGCGGCAGCCCAGATTGCGGCCTCAACCGCCGCGGTTGCTCCGGCGGCGGCGGCCCAGATTGCGGCCCAGGTTTCTTCCACGCTGATGAGCCAGAGCGGCCTTGCGGCCAATGCGCGGGTTACTGCCATTGCTTCGGTGGCGGCTTCCGTGGCCGCGGTCGTACCGGCGGAGGCGGCCAACATCGCGGTGGCGGTGGCGACCCAGGGCGTCGGCAATCAATCCGGCAACACCACGATCACGGGTACCATTGCCGGAGCCGTGGCCAAGGCCAGCGGTGCCTCCACGGCGAGCGTGGTGGGTGCCGTGGCGACAGCGACCGGTGGCAGCACCACTTCCTTGACGTTCTTTGCCAACAGCTCCACGGCGAACAATGCGGCCGGCACCGCCGGGGCGATTGCCAGGCAGGCCACCCAAACCGCTCAACAGCAGCAGGTGGTCGCGACGCAGGTCAACCAGGCCACCGGCACCTCCACGGTCGCGCCCACGACCCCGGTCACGACGCCCGCCACGCCTGCGCCGACTGCGCCGTCGACCGCAGCCCCGATTGCGCCCGAGGTCACGACGCCGCAGCCGATTGATCCCGGTACGGTCAGCCGTTCGGCGCGGTAAGCAGGCTCTGCCTTGAAACGACAACGCCGCCCTTCGGGGCGGCGTTTTTCTTTTCAGGGATTCCGTTTGGCGCGGCAGCTTATTCGAGGAACGAAGTCTGTTTCGGCGCCTTGGGCATGTCGGCCGAGGGCGGTGCACTCAGGTGGCGCGGCGGACGGCTGATGCGCGCGGCCATTGCGGCCTCGCGGTCGGCGACAATGCGATCGCAGATCTTCTCGATCTGGAGATGCAGCCAGTGCGTAGTGGCGCTGTTTTCGGTGTAGTCGGCCGGACCGTAGTGGTCGATACGGCCGGTCTGGCGGAGGCGGTCGTTTTGCTCGAACTCCGCGCGCACCGCGGGGTTGTAGACCGCGTAGGTCTTGCCGCCGCCTTTCTTGACGACGGAGAAGCTCGGCACGTCGCTGGGACCGTCGGCGATGTAGATCATGTTCTGCAACGGCACGCGGCGGTCCTCGGGCGGCACCTGGGCGTTGACGTCGATCGCTGGATTGCGGTTGGTCCCCTTGTTGATTTCGAAGATGGCGCGCGTCTTGGTCGTGTTGTCGATCATCACCCCGATCTGCGCGATCTCGGCGGCGGCCTCGATGGCCAGCTCGTTCTGGCGCAGGAAGCCCGGTTGCAGCGGGTTCTCGACGAACTCGCACGCCCAGACCGCGTCGATGTAGGGGGCGAGGGCACTGCCGCGGACCATCTCGGCCAGGCCGGTGCTGACGACGTAATGTTCGAGCTGCAGCTCGTGTTTGGCGTATTCGGGCTTGGCCTTCACCCAGGCGCGCGAGGTTTCGAAGAATTTCGGCAGGCCGGGATAGAATTCGATCTCGCGCCCGCACTCGCGCAGGACGCGGTTGTTGAGACCGGCCATCTTGCCCGACAGCACATAGGTGAGCAGATGGTTGAGGTAGCTGATCTCCGGCGAAATGTTGTAGCCACGTTTCTTGTAGTGGCCGGCCAGCGCGTTGGTCTCGGCCCAGAACGTCGCCTCGTCGATGCCGTAGCGGCGGAAAAGCGGGGCCTGCATGTAGGCCGGGATCAAAGTCTTGTCAAAGTCCCAGACGCAGGCGATGATGTTCTGAGTGAAGAGGGTCGAGGCCATCAAAAAGGTTTTCTACTAGCCGGCGGCGCGCCGGCTCGTTTGGTCGTTCATAAAGCCGCGCGTCGCGGCTTGTGCAATTCGCAATTTCCCTCCGCTCTTCCTCCGTCTGCATGGACCAGCTTCCTGACATCACTCCGTTCCAACGCCGTCTCGACGAACTCGATGCGCAGATGGCGGAGCCGTCGTTCTATGGCAACCCGCGCAAGGCCGCCGACATCACCCGCGAGCAGCAGGCGTTGCGCAAACTCGTGGACGATTTCGATCTGCACGAACGTCTCGGGCGCGACCTGGAGGAGCATGCGCGCCTGATCAAGGACCCGCGGGCGGACGCCGAGCTCAAGGCCTTGGCCGAGCTCGAAATCCCGGAGCTGAACCAGCGTCGGACGACGTTGCATGAAGCCGTGCTCGGGGCGATGATCCCGCCCGAGCCGTCGGATTCGCGCAACACGGTGATGGAAATCCGCGCCGGCACGGGCGGGGACGAGGCCAGCCTGTTCGCCGCCGATCTCTACCGGCTCTACACTAAATACGCCGAGGGGCGCGGCTGGAAAATCCAGCCGATGAGCTCCAGCATGTCGGATCGCGGAGGGTTCAAGGAGGTCATCTTCCTCGTGACCGGCGAACAGGTTTACCGGCAGTTCAAATACGAGAGCGGGGTGCACCGTGTGCAGCGCATCCCGGTCACCGAAGCGAACGGTCGCATCCACACCTCGACGGTGACGGTTGCGGTGCTGCCCGAAGCCGAGGAGGTGGACGTGCAGATCGATCCGCAGGATCTCGAGATCACCGTGCAGCGTGCCAGCGGCCCGGGCGGGCAGGGCGTCAACACGACCGATTCGGCCGTGCGCATCATTCACAAGCCGACGGGCCTCATGGTCTATTGCGCCGACGGACGGTCCCAGCAGAAGAACAAGGCCCAGGCGATGGCCGTCCTCCGTTCGCGCCTGTTGAAACAGAAGGAGGATGAAGAGCGCAGCCGTTATGCCGCCCAGCGCCGCAATCAGATCGGCACCGGCGATCGCAGCGAACGCATCCGCACCTACAACTTTCCGCAGAACCGCGTCACCGATCACCGCATCGGGCTCACGCTCTACAGCCTGCCGGCGATCATGGAGGGCGGGCTCGATCCCGTGATCGAGGCGTTGCAGCGCGCGGATTTCGAGGAGAAGCTGGCCGACCTCACGGGCGCTCCGCGTCCGACGCGTTTGCGGGCGGGAGGCGACGAGGACTGATCATGCAGACCGTGCTCGACATTCTCAAGCTGACGGCGGGCTTCTTCGAGAAGCGCGGGGTCGAGTCGGCGCGGCTCAACGCCGAGCTGTTGGTCGGGCATGCGCTTGGATTGAAGCGCATGCAGCTCTACCTTCAGTTCGAGCGTCCGCTGACGGAAGCCGAGCTGGAAAAGATCCGCCCGCTGGTGAAGCGCCGCGCCAATCGCGAGCCGTTGCAATATATCCTGGGTTCGGCGGAATTCTGCGGGTTGCGCCTGAAGGTGGATCGCCGGGCGTTGATTCCGCGGCCCGAGACCGAGTATCTCGTTGAAATCGTGACGGGATGCCTCTCGTCGCCGCCGGCTTCGATTCTCGATCTGGGCACGGGCACGGGTGCGCTGGCGCTGGCCTTGGCGGCAAAATACCCGGCGGCCCGCGTCACGGCCGTGGACAAAAGCCCCGAGGCGCTCGCGCTGGCATCGGAAAACGCCGCGGCTTGCGGGCTGGCGGACCGCGTGAGTTTGCTCGCGTCCGATTGGTTCTCGTCGCTGCCGGCGGATCAACGCTTTGCCTTGATCGTGGCCAACCCACCTTACCTGACGACCGACGAGGTCAGGACGGCCGAACCCGAGGTGCGCGATCATGAGCCGCACCAGGCGCTCGTGGCGCCGGAGGAGGGGCGGGCCGATCTCGAGACGATTTTGACGCAGGCGCCGCGGTTTCTCGAAGCGGGCGGCCTGCTCGCCTGCGAAACCGGGATTGCCCAGCACGCCCGGTTGCTGGACGTGGCGAAGGAGGCGGGCTTTGCCCGCGCGGAGTCGCGACGCGACCTGACCGGACGCGACCGCTATTTGTTAGCCTTTGTTTAGGGCGACGCCGGCCTGGGTCTCGGCCGAAAGCAAAGCGCCGCCTTCGATACGCAGGGCGTCGGCGATGACGCGCAGGGTCTCGCGCAGGTGCACGTCGAATTTGGCCTTGATGTCCTCATCGGCGGCCTCGTCGGTGTCTCCGTCTTTGGCCTCCGGCTTGGCGGCAAGTCCGGCGGCCTCGGCCTTGATGACGGAGTCGAGCTTGATCTCCCGGGAGGCGTAGTTGCCTTGGGCGAGCCGCTCGGCCTCGGATTTCATCGTGTCCTTGAACTGTTCATCGGCCTGCTTGATCGCGAGGCGACGGTCGAGGTTGAGGGAAATGGTCTTCTGCTCCTGCTTTTCGCGGAACCAGTCGATGTTCTTGCGCAGGTAGCTGAATTCCTCGAGCGAATCCTGGCGGGCCTTGCTGGCCTGGAGCAGCGGCTGCACGAGGGTCTGGTCGAGTGCCTTGCCCGTGAACGCCGTGGTCGGGATCTCGTCCCAGACCAGCGCGCGGGGCAGCGTGGCCTCGCCGATGGGCAGATAGTCCTCGATGGAGGGCAGCGCGATGTCGGGGGTCACGCCCTTCTTCTGCGTGGAGGCCCCGTTGGGCAGGTAGAACTTGCGCACGGTGAGCTTGGCGGCGCCGGTGTTGCCGATTTCCTGGTTCATGCGCGGCATGAAATTTTTCATCTCGAGGACGGCCTGGACGGTGCCTTTGCCATGGGTGGAACTGTCGCCGATGATCACGGCACGGCCATAGTTCTGGAGAGCGCCGGCGAAGATCTCGGAGGCGGAGGCGCTGAAACGCGAGGTGAGCACGGCCAGCGGACCGTCGTACGCGACACGGTTGTCGTTGTCGCTGTCCACGGAAACCTGGCCCTGGAAGTCGCGCTCCTGCACGACCGGGCCGGACTTTATGAAGAGTCCGGTGAGATTGACCGCCTCGGTGAGGAGGCCGCCGCCGTTGCGGCGCAGGTCGATCACGAGGGCCTGGATGCCCTCGACCTTGAGTTTGCCGATCAGTTCGGCGACGTCCTGGGAGGCGGTGTTGCGAACGTCCTCCGGGGCCGCGCCCTCGGGGGAGCCGTCGTAGAACGAGTGAAGCGTGATCACGCCCACCGGCACGGTCTTGCCGGGTTCCGTGCCGGGCAGGTCGTAGATGGTGGCGCTGGCGCGGGCGGAGTTGAGTTTGATGACGTCGCGCACGATGTGCACCTGCTTGGTCTGCGAGGCGTCGGCGGCGTCCCGCGGCAGCACGGTGAGCGTGACCTTCGTGCCCTTGTTGCCGCGGATCATGTCCACGATGCGGCGGAGCTTCATGCCGATGACCTCGACGGGTTCGTTGCCTTCCTGCTGCACGGCGACGATCTTGTCGTTCACGTGGATCTGCCCGCTCGTGAAGGCCGGGCCGCCGGCGACGACCTCGCGCACGATGCAGTAGCCGTCCTCCTCGATGCCGAGCACGGCGCCGATGCCCACGAGGGAGAGCTTCATCTGGATGCTGAAATCCTGGTAGGTGTCGGCGGAGAAGTAGTCGGAGTGCGGATCGTACATCCGCGTGAGGCTGGTGAGGAAGGTCTCCTGGATGTCGGAGGTCTCGGTGTCGCCGATGTTTTTGAGCATGCGCTCGTAGCGCTTGCGCAGGGTTTCCTTCGCGTTCTCCACGGTCTTCTTGGCGAGCATGTCGTGGAGCATCTCGTATTTCAGGCGCCGGTTCCAGAGATCGTCGGCCTCGGCCTGGTCGGCCGGGAACGGGCTTTTGCTGCGGTCGGGCGCGTAGGTTTCCTCCGTGGCGAAATCAAATTCGCCCGGAAGTTTCTCGAAGATCCAGGAGAGCCGGGCCTTCACGCGCTGTTCGTAGACCTTGTAGATGTCGAAGGCCGCATCGATGTTGCCGAGGTAGGCGAGGTCGGTTTCGAGGCGCGGGCCGTACTGGCGGCGGAAGGCCTGCTCGTCGGCCTGCGTGAAGAACAGCCGCTGCGGATCCAGCTCCTGCATGTAGCCGGTGATGATCTGCGGGTAGTCCGCGGCGGTGATGGCGCCCTTGTTGTAGTGGAAGTGTTCGAGCATCTGCACCAGGGTGCGCGTCTCGAGACGCATCAGGGGCGTCGTTTTGAGCTCGCGGTCGGGAGCGGCGGCAAGGAACGGGGCGGCCGCAAGGGCGATCAGGAGCGCGGCGGAGGGGACGAGTCGGCGGATGCGAAGATTCACGATGAGCGTGGGATACGGGGAATTAGTGCGCAGGCGCGGGGGATTGTTTCTAAAATAGTTACGATCGGTCGGCGAACGGGGCGGACGGTGCTAGCGTTTGTTGAGCAAATGTCGCGCCGCGTCCAGCGTGCGCCGCTCCTCGGGCGTCAGGGAACGGAAGCCATGGCTGTTGATCTTGTCGAGGATGCGGTCCGCATCGGCCCGCAGTTGCTCGGCGGAAAGCGGTTCCTCCAGTTCGGCGGGCGGGATCGCAGGCTGGGGCTCGCGGCGGGGAAGCTTGAGCCAGGCGGGCAGGGCCAGGGCGGGGCCGGGAGCGCGGTCCCAGCCGTTGCGCGCGTGGAACAACCGGAAGTAAAGCCAGCCGGCCAGCATGCCGCCCAGGTGAGCGGACGGGGTGTAGCCGAAGGGCAGGGTGGAGCCGGGCAGTTCGGCGGAAAGGAGCAGAATCACCTCCACGACGACGAAGCCGTAGACCAGGGTCATGGGCCGAACAGTCATGGAAAACAGAAAGAACGGCATGAACGTGAGCGGTTTGTTTTCATGCAGGCTGGCCAGCACCACGACCAGGGCGAAAAGCGCCGCGCTGGGTCCCAAATGAAACCCGCCTTGCTGCCAATGCAACAGGAGCCACGCGCCGCCGCCGGTCAGCAAGGCCGTGCCATACAGGGCCGCGAGGTTTCGCGAGCCGAGGTGGGGCTCCAGTTCCCGTCCGAGCAGGATCACGCCGAGCAAACTGAAAACCACGTGCAGCGGGTTGGCGGTGCTGTGCAGGAATCCATGGCTCAACAGGGTCCAGAGCTGCCCTTGTTGCACGCTCCGGACCGTGAGGCGGAGGTGGTCGGTCATGCCCGTGCCGGCTCCGAGCCAGGGCGAGAGCATGGCCCATTGCAACACGTAGACCGACACGATGGCCGCGACCAGCCAGACCAATGCCGTGGTGCGTTGCCGGGGGTAATCACCACGCATGTAGGAACGGTCGTCGAGCATCATGGCCACGCTAGCCGGGTCGGCTGGCAACTCAAGCTCGCGGCGCGACCTAAACCGCGGCAGCATGCGCCATCCTCCCTCTTGACAGTATTCTTAATTCCCCTTGATTGCTCTGACCCATGGCCAACAAAGCAGACAAGTGGAACGACAACGCAGCCGGTAAGTTTTATGTGGATCAGCAGTGCATCGACTGCGACCTCTGCCGCGAGACGGCGCCGGCTTTCTTCAAGCGTCAGGAAGAGGGTGGTTACTCCTTCGTGCATAACCAGCCCACGACCGAGGAAGAGATCCAGCTCTGCATGGAAGCCCTCGAAGGCTGCCCCGTCGAGGCCATTGGCAACGACGGCGACCAGTAAGCCGGTCCCCGCGCGAATAAAGGCCGCTGCGGCGGCCTTGTTTTCGGCCCTCCTTGTTAAGGTAATTGTATATTGAATTTAACTTAGATGATTTTCCCCTTCGCTAACCGAGTTGCGAGCAGACGAGCCGCATGCCTCGTCGCCCTCGCCGCCTTGCCGGCCCACTCCCTCCCGGCGCAGCAGGCCGAGGCGCCTTATGAATTGCCGGTGCTCGCGGTGTATTCCGAGCGCGTGGCCAATCAGGCGCCCGTGGCGACTTTCGCGATGCCGGTGTCGGGCCTGCAGTTCGAGCCGCGGGTGGACGTGCAGGCGCGCAACCTCGCGGAAGGCCAGGCCGACATCGCGATCCGCGGCGGGCTTTTTGAGCAAACCGGCTTCAAGGTCGGAGCCCTGGCGCTTTTCGACCCGCAGACCGGGCATTACTTTGCGGAGCTGCCGGTTGCCCCCGCCATGCTGACCACGCCCAGGGTGATGACGGGCACGGACAATGCCCAAAACGGATTCAATGCGCAGACCGGCACTGTGGCGTATGGCTGGAGTCCCGTCACCGCCCGCGGCGAAATCGCGCTCGTGGGCGGCAGTGACCGCACCAACCGGCAGAGTTACTACCAGGGCTGGAGGGGGCCGGATCTGGGCAGCGGGCGCCGGCTCGCGGCCGACCTGGATCTTTCGCGTTCGGAATCCGACGGTTCGGTGCCGGGCGGCGATCACGATTTCAAACGCGCCGCGGCGCGCGTGCAACTGACCGGGCCGGGAACCCAGACCGATCTTTTTGCGGGCTGGCAGGAGAAGTTCTTTGGCTGGCCGAATCTCTACACGCCGTTCGGGTTCGACGAGAGCGAGTACCTGAAAACGGAATTATACGTCCTGAATCACCGCGCCTGGACTTCGCCGCAGGATTACTGGCAGGTCGGCGCCTATTACCGGCGCAACTACGACGATTATGAATTCAATCGCGCGGTGCCGGGCGCTTCGAATCCGTTCATCCACACCACGCGCGTCCGGGCTCTGTCCGCCGAGGGACATCAGGAAGCGGGCGACTGGGCGCTGGCGTGGTCGGGGCGTTATTTGAGCGACGCGCTCGAGTCCACGGCGCTGACCTTCGGCCGGTTCCGGACCCGCGACTATGTCAAGCTGGCGCTCGTGCCGGAGCGCCGGTTCGCGCTCGCCGCCGGGCGGTTCGCCGTGCGCGCCGGTGCCACGTATGATGATACGAACCGGGATTCGTCGGAGGTGTCGCCGTTGTTCGAGGTTTCGCTGCGTCGTCCCGGCGGCGAACGTTTCTACCTGCAATATGCCGCCAGCAGCCAGGTCGCGACCTATACGGCCTTGAATTCGAATCCCGCCGCCGGGCTCTTTCGCGGCAATCCCGATCTCGGTCGGGAAACCAGCCGCAACCTCGAGGCCGGCGTGGAATTCGCGCGCGGTCCCTGGACCGCGCAGGTGGCGGTGTTTCATCGGCGCGACGACGATCTGGTCGACTGGACGTTCCGGAACGGCGTTACCGCCCGCACAGCCAATGCCGTCGACACCGATACGACCGGGCTGGAGGTCGTGGCCATTCTCAACGCCCGGCGTTGCGACCTCGTGCTCAGTTACGCCTTTCTGGAAAAAGACGCCGATTATCGCGGCGCGTCCGTGGATGCCAGTTTCTATGCGCTGAACTTCCCGCGGCATCGCTTCACGGCTGCGATCGTCGCGCGGCTCGCGCCCGGATTCGAGTTGCGCGTGGACAACGAGTACCGCGTCCAGGAACGCAATCCGCTGCGCACGGCCGGCGGGAACGAGGCCCTGCTTTCCTCGGTCGGTCTTCACTGGTCGCCCCGTGCGCTGCGTGGTCTCGAACTTTCGCTGCGCGTCGACAATGTCTGGGACGATGATTTCCAGGAGGTGCCCGCCGTGCCCGCCGCCCGTCGCCAGTGGGCCGGCGGCGTCGCGTGGCGCTGGTGAGCGGTAATTCGTTTGACAGTGCCGCGCCGGGCCCGGTCATTTCGGGGCGATGGACAATCCCTTTCTCGAACGCGCGTTTCAGATCCGTTGGTCGCAGCTGACCGCCGGCCAGGTCGGGACGGCGGTGGACGCCGCGCTCGCGGATGCCGAGGCGGAGATCGCCGCGATCACGGACCGTCCGCCCGGCGAGGCCGATTACACGAACACCTTCCTCGTGCTCGAGCAGGCGACGGATCTGCTCAACGAAACCTGGGCGAAGATTTCTCACCTGACGAGTGTCGCCGACTCACCCGAATTGCGCGACGCGCACAACGCGGCGCTACCCAAGGTCTCCGCGTTTCAGGCCCGAATTCCGCTGAACGATGCCCTCTGGGTGCGGCTCAAGGCCGCCTCTGCGCATCCCTCGGCGCAGGAGTTGCAGGGGGAGCATCGTCGGTTTCTCACGGAAACGCTCGAAGATTTTCGCCAGCAGGGCGCCGATCTGCCGGCGGACCGCAAGGCCCGGCTCGAGGCCCTGCAGGGCGAACTGGCGCAGCTCGCGCAAAAATATTCCGAAAACGTCCTCGATGCCACGAACGCCTGGGAACTGGTTGTCACGGACGCTGCGCGCCTGCGCGGCCTGCCCGAGCATGCGCGCGAGGCGGCGCGGCAGAGCGCGTTGAAGAAAGGGCACGGAACGGCGGAGCAGCCGGCGTGGCGTTTCACGCTGCACCAGCCCTCGCAGGAGCCGGTCATGCTCTACGCCGAGGACGAGTCGCTGCGTCGCGACGTGTGGACCGCGGCCGTTGCGGTGGGCGCCAGCGCGCCGCATGCGAATCAGGAACTGGTTTCCAAAATCCTCGCGTTGCGCCAGGAAAAGGCCGCGTTGCTCGGCCGGTCGCATTTCGCGGATCTCGTGCTCTCGCGTCGCATGGCGAAGAGCGGGGCCCGGGCGCTGGCATTCATCGAGGACCTCCATCGCAAGGTGAAGCCGGCTTTCGAGCGCGAGACGCGTGAACTCGAGGAATTCAAGGCGCAGCAGACCGGCCGGCCGGTTGCGCGGCTGGCGCCGTGGGAACTCGGCTACTGGGCCGAAAAGCTGCGGCGGGCCCGTTACGATTTCGACGAGGAGCAGTTGCGTCCGTATTTTCCGCTGCCCGGCGTGCTGGCCGGAATGTTCGGAATCGTGGGCCGCGTGTTCGGCCTGCGTGTCACCGAACGGCCGCCGGGCTCGGTCGAAACGTGGCACCCGGAGGTGAGTTTCTACGACGTGCACGATGCCGGCGGGCGCCACCTCGGTTCGTTCTACGCCGACTGGCACCCGCGCGAGTCGAAGCGCGGCGGGGCATGGATGAATTACCTGATCACCGGAGGTCCGCGTCCCGACGGACAGCGCGCGCCGCATCTCGGTCTCATGTGCGGCAACCTCACGCCGCCCGCCGGCGGACGGCCCGCCTTGCTCACGCATCACGAGGTCGAAACGGTCTTCCATGAATTCGGCCATTTGCTGCACCACCTGCTGGGCGAGGTCGCGATCAAGTCGCTCAACGGCGTGAACGTTGCCTGGGACTTCGTCGAACTGCCCTCGCAGATCATGGAAAACTGGTGCTGGGAGCGCGAAAGCCTCGATCTGTTCGCGCGCCATCACGAAACCGGGGCGCCGATTCCCGACGAACTCTTCCGCCGGATGATCGCGGCGAAGAATTTCCGCAGCGCCACGGCGACCGTGCGGCAGCTCGCCTTCGCGAAGATGGATCTGGACCTGCACATGCATCCGACACCGGCCGGCGCCGATCTCGCGGCCTGGATCCGCGGGCGGCTCGACGGCTACCTGCTGGCGACCGAGCCCGCCTCGCCGACGATCGAAAACCGCTTCACGCACCTGTTTGCGGACCCCGTCGGTTATGCGGCCGGGTATTACTCCTACAAGTGGGCCGAGGTGCTCGACGCGGATGCGTTCACCCGTTTCAAACAGGAAGGTATTTTCAACGGCTCGGTCGGCCGGGATTTCGTCGTCAAGATCCTGAGCCGGGGCAACGGTGCGGACCCGATGGAGCTGTTCACCGACTTCATGGGACGACCGCCCGACCAGCAGGCGCTCCTGGTCCGGGCCGGCCTCGCCTGAAAGTTTCCGAGGGTTACAACATCCTGATGCCGTTTCCATTCCGGCCGATTTCACTGGAAATTGCCCGATTGGTGGTAATCTCTATGCCGCAACCTTAACCACTGAAACAACCATGATGCTCTGGATCGCCCTTATCGCTGTTCCCATGCTGTTTGGCCTGTATGCGCAGTTTCGCGTGTCCAGTGTCTACAACAGGAATGTCCAGCGTCCGTCACGCGGCCGGATCACCGGTCGCGAAGCCGCCGCCGCGGTGATGGAGAGCGCGGGCATTCGCGACGTGCAGATCGTGCAGGTGCCCGGCCAGCTGACCGACCATTACGACCCGATCAACAAGCGTCTCGCGCTGTCCGAGCACAACTACCGCGGCACCAGCCTTGCGGCGCTTGGCGTCGCCGCGCATGAAGCCGGCCATGCCATCCAGCACAAGGTGGGCTATTCGATGATGAAGGTCCGCCAGGTGCTCGTGCCGGCCACGCAGATCTCCGCCGGCGCCTCGCAGTTCCTGATCATCGCCGGCATCCTGCTCGGCGCGCAGGGCCTCGGCGGCATGTTCCTCATGCTGGGCGCGGTCGCGCTGGCGGTCATCTGCCTGTTCCAGCTCGTGACACTGCCCGTCGAATTCGATGCCAGCAACCGTGCCAAGGCGCAGCTGGTCAACCTCGGCATCCTCGATCGCGACGAGATGCCCGGCGTGCGGGAGACGCTCGATGCCGCGGCGCTGACCTACGTGGCCGCCTTCGTCGCCTCGCTCGGCAGCCTGCTGCACATCCTGCTCCTGTTGCTCGGCAACCGGCGCGACGACTGAGTCCGACGCCCCTTTGCCTTCTTCGACGCCAGCCTGCGGGCTGGCGTTTTTGTTTGGGGCGGATTGGCGGAAGGGGAGGGATTCGAACCCCCGGAACCTTGCGGTTCAGCGGTTTTCAAGACCGCCGCAATAGACCACTCTGCCACCCTTCCTTGAGCCGGCTGACCGGGTCGAATTTCGGCTGGCAGCCTTGGCAGTTTTGCGGCTGTGTCGAGTCCGCAAAACTTCGTCGCAGGGCCAGGCGACCTCCGGATGCCATGGCCAACGTAACCGACCAAGTCCACGAGATGCAGGGCCTCTACGGCCCGTTCACCCTTTCGGAGCGGGTCATGCAGAAGATCTGGCTGCGGCAGGATTTTGACGCGAGGCGGGCGTGCCTGTTCGACGGTCGCGCGCTGACGACGTTGCGCCCGGGGCGCTGGAACCTCCTCGCCGGCCCTGATTTTCGCGGTGCCCTTTTGCGGATCGGAGAACGCGAGATCGGCGGGGATGTGGAGCTGCATCTCCATGCGTCTGACTGGCGTGCCCACGGGCATGATCGCGATGCCGCCTATGATGGTGTGGCGCTGCACGTGGTCATGTTCCCGCCACCGGATGCGCAGCCGGTGGCGCGTTTGCGCACCGGCGAGCCCCTGCCGACGCTCGTCCTTTTGCCGTTGTTGAACCGCGGCTTGGAGGAGTATGCGTCGGACGACGCCTTGGAGCGCCTTACGGCGCGGGATGCAGCGGAAAGGCTGGCCGAGCTGGCCACCCTGCCGCCGGCGGAATTGCGCACCGGGCTGTTGCAGCGGGCGCGTATGCGTTGGGAGCAGAAAGTCGGTTATGCGCACGTGCGGCTGCAAAAGCTCGGGATGGACGGCGCGGCCCATCACGCGGCGTTGGAAATTCTCGGTTACCGGCACAACCGCGCGGTCATGTTGGCAACGGCCACGCGTCACCCACTGGAGGAGTGGCGAAATGCTCCTGACGTGCAGGCGATTTACGCCGCGGGCGAACCTGCCTGGCAGATGCAAGGCGTGCGTCCGGCGAACCATCCGCTGCGACGCCTGCGGCAATACGCGGCCTGGGTGGCTCAGGTTCCGGATTGGCCGGACCACCTGTCGTCGCATCTGACCGGTGCGGCGACGACGGGCCGGTTTGCCTGGGGTGGGGCGGAGCGAAAGCGGTTGCAGGTGGCGCGGTTGCGCGAGGGGATCCAGGCAGGCATCACCGGCAACATGCTGACCGGTAGCCGGCTGGACAATCTCGTGTGCGATGGCCTGCTCCCGCTGCTGTCGGCGGCCAGCGGAAAAGATTTGCTGCCGTTGTGGTTCAACTGGTTCGTGGGCGACGTGCCGGCGGAGGTCCGGCATGGTCTTGCGAGCCTCGATCTGACGGGGCCGGGCGTGGGCCCGCAAAGCCATGGCTGGGCCCAAGGCCTGCTGGGTTGGATGATCGAACGCGACTCTCGCGCAAGTGGCTGAATTTCAGCAGCCTTGACCGGGCTTGACAATTCTTTGGATGCGCAGGTATTTTTCACACCCTAAATCTAGTTCACTTTCCAGAAAGTGGGCCCTCGGGTCCGCTTTTTTTTTCCCATTAATCCCAACACACCATGAGCAGCGAAATCCTGTCCGTTCTCGAATACATGGAGAAGGAGAAAGGCATTCCCCGTGCCGACATGATCTCCACGATCGTCAACGCGATCAAAACGGCCGCCCTGAAGGGCGTGAATTCCGGCCAGGAGCTCAAGATCGAGATCAATCCGAAGAACGGTCAGCTCAAGGCCTGGTCGCTGCTCAAGGTCGTTGACTCCGTCGCGGATCCGAAGCTGCAGATCCACGTCGAGAAGGCCCAGGTTTTCAAGGCCGGCGCCGTGATCGGCGACACCATCGAAAAGGAAATCGATCCGTCCTACCTTGGCCGCATCGCCGCGCAGACGGCCCGCCAGGCAATCATGCAGCGACTCCGCGCCTTCGAGAAGGAACGCATTTACGACGACTTCAAGGACTCCGTCGGCGACATTGTCAGCGGTACCGTTCGCCGCCGCGAGCGCAATGACCTCTACATCGATCTGGGCAAAGCCGAGGCCATCATGCCCGGCAAGGAACAGGTCCCGGGCGAGGAATATTCCCCCGGCGAGCGCATCCGCTGCCTGCTGCTCGAGATCGAGAACAGCAGCCGCGGCCCCGAGATCATCCTCAGCCGCGCCAGCCCGAAGTTCGTCCGCCGCCTTTTCGAGCTCGAGGTCACCGAGATCGCCGACGGCACCGTCAAGATCGAGGCCTTTGCCCGCGAGCCCGGTTACCGCACCAAGATCGCCGTCACGAGCACCGATCCCAAGGTGGATCCGGTCGGCGCCTGCGTCGGCGCCCGTGGCGCCCGCGTGAAGAGCATCGTGCGCGAGCTCGGCGGCGAAAAGATCGACATCATTCCCTACCACGCCGACACGAAGGAAATGCTCATCGAGGCGCTCAAGCCGGCCGTGCCGCGCGAAATCCAGCTCGACGAGAAGAACAAGCGCATCCTCGTGCGCGTGGTGAACGACGACCTCGCCGTCGCCATCGGTCGCAAGGGCCAGAACGCCCGCCTGACCTCCCGCCTCGTGGGCTGGCGCCTCGACATCGAAGAGTTCAAGACCACGGCCGCCGATCCGCGCGCGCAGGCCATCGGCGTGCTGGTCAGCACCTTTGGCTTCGACAACGGCATCGCCGAGCGCCTCGTGGCCAACGGCATCAATTCGCCCGCCGCCTTCGAAGGCGTCGAGGCCAGCGACCTGGTCGACGCCGGTTTCAGCCCTGAAGAGGCCGACGGCATCATCGCCAAGGTTTCCGGCAACTGAACGAATCTCCAACCGACAACCCACCCACGCGACTTACCACCTCCTGCTGAATGAGTGCCCGTATCCACGAGATCGCCAAGCAATACAACATTGAGCCCAAGGAAATGCTCTCCTGGCTCAAGCAGCAGGGCTTTGTCGCGGCAGACACCAAGTCGGTCTCCAGCACCGTCAGCAAGATCTACTACGACGAGATCGAGAAGCATTTTGCCAAGCCCGCGGCCCCCGCGCCCGAGGCGGCCCCGGCCCCGGCGCCCGAGCCCGCTCCGGTGGCCCCTCCTGCGGCGAACGAGCCGGCGAAGGTCAAGATTCCGGCCGGTGTGTTCGTGAAGTCCGCGCAGGACATCCAGCGCGAGAAGGAGGAAGCTGCGAAGGCCGCCGCCGCCGCGCGTGCCGCTGCGAGCGCCGTGGTCACGCCCGCTCCGGTCGTGGTGCCCCCGAAGCCTGCGTCCGCGCCGGCTCCGGTCGTCAAGGCGCCGCCTCCGCCGCCGGTGATGGCGCCGCGGGTATCGTCGCCCCCGCCGGTTTCCGCCCCCAAGCCCGCGCCGGCGCCGGCCCCGATTTCGCGTCCGCCGGTGGTCGCCGCGCCGCCGGTCGTCAAGGCACCCATGACGCCGCCGCCGGTGCCGTCCGCCCGTCCGCCTGCGTCCCCGGCCCCTGTGGCCAAGGTTGCGCCGTTCGCTTCTGCCGCGCCCGCGTCTCCGAGCCAGAGTTCGATGACCGTGACCGAGGAGGGCGGGGTCAAAATCATCCATCTCAAGCCGCCGATCATCGTTCGCGACTTCGCCGTGGCGCTCGGCCTGAAGCCCTTCAAGCTGATCTCCGAGCTCATGGAGATGAGCATCTTCGCCTCGATGAACCAGTCCATCGACGAGGCGGTGGCCAACAAGCTGGCCGAGAAGCACGGCTTCCTGCTCGACATCAAGCACCGCGGCGAGACCCAGGCTCCGGCGGCCGCGCCCGAAAAGGTCAAGCAGACCAAGGAAGAGAAGGCCCGCGAGGAGGATCTCAAGAACCTCGCGCCGCGCCCGCCGGTCGTCTGTATCCTCGGCCACGTCGACCACGGCAAGACCTCGCTGCTCGACGCGATCCGCAAGGCCAATGTCGCCTCCGGCGAGGCCGGCGGCATCACCCAGCACATCGGCGCCTACCAGATCGAGTACAACGGCCGCAAACTCACCTTCCTCGACACCCCCGGCCACGCCGCGTTCACCAAGATGCGCGCGCGCGGCGCCTCCGTCACCGACATCGCGGTCCTCGTGGTCGCGGCCGACGACGGTTTCATGCCGCAGACGGACGAGGCGCTGAAGCACGCCCAGGACGCCAAGGTCGCGCTCATGGTCGCCGTCAACAAGATGGACGTGAAGGGCGCCAACCTCGATCGCGTGAAGCAGCAAATGCAGGAGCGCCAGATCACGCCCGAAGACTGGGGCGGCGAGATCGTCACGGTGCCCGTCGCGGCCATCAAGGGGCAGGGCATCACCGATCTGCTCGAGATGATCCTTCTCCAGGCCGACGTGCTCGAGCTGAAGGCCAATCCGAAGGCCGAGGCCAGCGGCGTCGTCGTCGAATCCGAGGTGGACGTGGGCCGCGGCCCGCTCGCCACCGTGATCGTCCAGCGCGGCACGCTGCGCGTCGGCGACGCCATCGTGTGCGGCCCGAACTGGGCCAAGGTGCGCGCGATGTTCGACGACCAGGGCAAGAACATCAAGGAAGCCCCGCCTTCGACCCCGGTGCGCGTCATCGGCTGGTCCGGCACACCCGATTCCGGTTCCAAGTTCCACGCGGTCAAGAACGCCCGCGAGGCCGAAAATCTGGCGGAGGAGGAGGAGCATCGCCTCAAGAAGGAGGCCGTCTCCGCGGCGGCCGCCCCGAAGGATACCTCGCTCGACGCGCTGTTCGCCAATATCGCCGCCGTCCAGGCCAAGACCCTCAAGATCGTGCTCAAGTCCGACGTCTACGGTTCCGTCGAGGCCGTGAAGAACGTGCTCGAGGGGATCAAGAGCAGCAAGGTCTCGCTCGAGATCGTGGCCGCCGACGTGGGCATCATCACGAAGAACGACGTGCTCATGGCCGCGCCCTCGAAGGCCACCATCATCGGCTTCAACACGAAGCAGGAAAACGGCGTCACCGCGCTCGCCAAGCATCACGGCGTGACCATCGAGAGCTTCGAGATCATCTACGAACTGGGCGATCGCGTCCGCGAGATGATGGCCGATCTGCTCGAGCCCGATCTCAAGGAGAACAAGCTCGGCGGCGCCGAGGTCCGCCAGGTCTTCCCGGTTGCCAAGGGGTTCGTCGCCGGCTGCCTCGTCACCGAGGGCAAGATCACCCGCAACGCCACCGCCCGCGTTCGTCGCGGCAAGGAGAGCGTCTTCGAAGGCAAGGTCGGCACGCTGCGTCGTTTCAAGGATGATGCCAACGAGGTCCGCGCCGGTCTCGAATGCGGCATCCGGCTCGACGGGTTCGACGGCTACCAGCCGGGCGACCGCATCGAGTGCTACGAAATCCAGAAGGTCCGCGCTTCGCTTTAGTTTTCGATTCTTGGTTCTCGATTTTCGCAAGGCTGACCGCGCCGGAATAAAATCGGGAATCGAAAATCAAAGGTCGAAAATCCGATGTCCAACCGTCTTCTCCGCGTCAACGAGCTCATGCAGCGCGAAATCAGCGCCTACCTGCGCAAGCGCTACACGAGCGAGTCGGTGGCGATCACGATCACCGGCGTCGATGTCACGGGCGATCTGCGCGAGGCCAAGGTGTTCTACGCGGTCGCGGGCCCGGAGGCGGACGCCGAGCGCACGGGCAAATGGCTCCGGAGCAAGCTGCGCGAGATCCGCGAGATGGTGGCCAGGAACGTGGTGATGCGGCAGGTGCCGCTGCTGACCTTCGTGCACGACGATTCGGCGCCGCGCGCCCTGCGCGTCGAACAGCTCCTGGAGGACATCGATCGCAAGGAGGGGAAGCCGTGATGCATTATCCGCGATTCGCCGCCCGATTCGCGGTCTTGCTGTCCGAGCTGCGCGGCAAGCAGGTTTCGGTGATCGGCCACCAGCGTCCGGATGCCGACTGCATCGGCTCGCAGGTCGCCCTGTGCCGCGTGCTGCGAACCCACGGCGTCGATGCGGTCTGTGTGAACCCCGACCGCGTGCCGCGGCGCATCAAGTTTCTGGTCGGCGACACGCCCTTTTTCCAGCGCGACGAGATCTCCCCGCAGGGCCGGCTCGCCGTGTTTACCGACTGCGCCGACCACGGACGCGCGGGCGATCGCATCCGCGAGATGTATCCGGCGCCGATCGCGTGTTTCGACCATCACATCTCGAACCGGGGCTTCTCGCGATTTGATTTCGTCGACACGGCGTCGGCCGCGTCCGCCGAGGTGCTGGCGGGTTTGTTTCTCGACGCTGATCTCACCTTCGATCGCGTCACGGCGCAGGCGCTCTACACGGGCATCATGACCGACACCGGCCAGTTCCGCTTCGCCTCGACGTCGGAGCGGGTGTTCCGGCTCTGTTCGGAGCTGGTGGCGGCCGGCGCCGATCCGGCGCTCGCCGGGGCCGAGCTCTACGAGCGCGAATCCTTCGGCAAGCTCAAGCTGCTGCAGCATTTCCTCGGATCGCTGAAGCTGGAGTGCAGCGGCCGCGTCTGCATCGGCGTGCTGCCCCATGGCATTTTCGACAGCATCGGAGCCACGGTGGAGGACACCGAGGGCCTCGTGGATTACGCCCGCAGCATCGAGGGCGTGGAGATCGGCGTGCTGATCGAGGAGCGCGCGGGCACGATCAAGGCGAGCCTGCGCGGCATGCAGAGCGTTTATCGCATGGACACCATTGCAGCCCAGTTCGGCGGCGGCGGACACGCCAACGCAGCCGGACTCAACTGGCCGGGTACGCTGGCCGATTTTTATCCGCGGCTCCTTGCCGCCATCACCCAGCGCCTCAACGAGGTCGACGCCGCCCTGCAATGAGTCTCGGTCCCGTCAAGGAAATGGAGGGCGTGCTCCTGGTGGACAAGCCCCAGGGGTTGACCTCGCACGACGTCGTCTACCGGTTGCGCCGCAAGCTCGGCATGAAGAAGATCGGCCACGCGGGCACGCTCGATCCGATGGCCACCGGCCTGCTCGTGATGCTCATCGGCAAGGCCACGCGCATCTCCCAATACCTCATGAGCGTGGACAAGGTCTACGAGGGCGAGGCCACGCTCGGTGTCGTCACGGATTCGCAGGACGCGGAGGGTGAGGTGCTGACCTCCATCCCGGTGCCGCCGTTCACGGAGGCGCAGGTGCTTGAGGCGATGAAGGGGTTTCTCGGCGACCAGTACCAGACGCCGCCGATGCACTCGGCCATCAAGGTGGACGGCGTGCCGCTGTACAAGATGGCCCGCAAGGGCGAGGAGGTGGAGCGCGAGCCGCGGTTCATCCGCGTCATGGCCTTCGACCTGCTCACGTTCGGCCTGCCGAAGTTCAGTTTCCGCCTGCACTGCACCAAGGGCACCTACGTGCGCACCATCGCGCACGATCTCGGCCAGAAGCTCGGTTGCGGCGCGCACCTCTCGGCGCTGCGCCGCACGGGCAGCGGCCAGTTGAACATCAGCCAGTGCCTCACGCTCGAGGCCATCGAGGCCATGGCGCTGCCGGAGATCGAAAAGCGGCTGATTCCCGTCCACGAGGCGGCGCCGCGCATCGCGCAGTGAGCCGGTTGCTCCAGTGCGACGGCCTGGCGGGGGCGCAGCTGCCCGCGAAGCCGTTGCACCTCGCCGTCGGCATGTTCGACGGCCTGCACCTCGGCCACCAGTCGGTCATCGAGGCGGCCATCCACTCGGCCCGGCGCTGCGGCGGGCTGGCCGGTGTGCTGACATTCGCCCCGCATCCGAGCGTTTTGCTCCGTCCTGAAAACCCGACGCGGCTGCTCATGACGCCCGCCATGCGCCGGACCGTCCTGGAACGGCTGGGCGTGGATGTGCTGATCGAGCAGCGGTTCGACCGGGCTTACGCGGCCATGACCGCGGAGGAATTCGTGCCGCACCTGCTCCGGCATCTGCCGCATCTCGCCGCCCTTTACGTGGGCGAGAACTGGCGTTTCGGCCGGGATCGCGCGGGCGACGTGGCGCTGCTCATCGCGCAGGCTAAGGCCGCCGGTTTGTCCGTTTACAGCGCCCCGCGGCTCAACCACAACGGCGCGCCGATCAGCAGCTCGCGCATCCGCGAACTGCTCGCGGCGGGCGACATGGCCGGGGTCAACGCCATGCTGGGCTACACGTATTTCACCGACGGGGTGGTGGAGCAGGGCCGGCAGCTGGGCCGCACGATCGGGTTTCCGACGCTGAACATCGCCTGGACGCCCGAATTGAAGCCGCGTTACGGCGTCTATGCCGTGATGGTCACGGCCGCAGGCGGCCCTCCGCTGAAAGGCGTCGCCAACTACGGGCTGCGTCCGACGGTTGCCGATACGCGGGAGCCCTTGCTGGAAGTGCATCTGTTGGAGAACGCGCCGCTGACTTATGGCGACCGGTTGACGGTGGCCTGGCTGCATTTCCTGCGTGCCGAGAGCAAGTTCGGCAGCCTTGAGGCGCTTCGCCGGCAGATTGAAAACGACCGGCAGGGCGCCTTGGATTTCTTTGCCGAAAATCCTGTCGGATAATTTCCAAAGGACGCTTGACAGGGGGTGGGCCGAATCTACGTTCCGGCCTCTTTCCCGACTTAACGGGGTGGTAGCTCAGTTGGTTAGAGCGTCTGCCTGTCACGCAGAAGGCCGCGGGTTCGAGTCCCGTCCATCCCGCCAGTTTCAAAAGAAAACCCCCGGTTTCCGCCGGGGGTTTTGCTTTGGAGGGGAAGTGATCAGCGCGGGACTTCGAGCAGGTAGTCGTAGGTGCCGGCGACAAACCGGCCGTGGTCCACGGCGGGCACGAACACGGCGGAGCGCTGCAAGGGGGCGGCGAGTTGCGGAATCAGGTTGGCCGGGATCGAGCCGTCATCCTTGATCGTGACGTTCGTCACCTTGCCGTCGGCGTCGACCTCGATCTTCGCCTCCACCCGGAGGATGCCCGCCTGCTTGAGCTTGCCGGCGACGAGCGGATTGCCGACGAGGACCGGGCCGGCCTTGTCCTGCTGGTGCTGCCTGGCGTGGAGCGCGGCCTGGTAGTGCGCGCGGTCGGACCAGCCCTGCGGGTTGCCCGGCCGCAGCAGGGCGAGCAGGGTGTTGGCATCGGCGAAGAACTGCGTCACGCCTGCTTCGTCGGGATTGGCGGTGCCGAAGATCGGCACGCCGTCACGGGAGAGCGCGTAAATCGCAAATTCGCCGCGACGCGGCGAAAGCCGGAAGAGTGCGGGGATGCGTTGTTGCTCGCTGTGCAGGACCAGCAGCCACGGGGCCTTGGTGCGCAAGATCATGTCGCTGTGATCCTGCACCGTATGATTGACGCCGTACTGGATGGCCGCCACCTGGCCGGCGTGGCGTTCGCGCAAGGCCTGGTAAAGCGGAATGGACTTGTTGACCATGTCCCAGGAGCCGCTCGCCGAGGCCTCGGCATAGAACACGATCAGCAACTCGGGTTCGGGGTAGGTCCGATCATCTGCGGTGACGAGATTCACATCCTGGAACGTGCGGAGGTAGCCGCGCAGGCGTCCTGTGAGTTCTCCGCTCGCATCGGCCCAGCGGGCGGCGGGATCGGGTTTGTTGCCGGTCTGCTCCGCGAAGCGGACGCATTCCTCCGCCGGAAGCGCGCGCCAGGGCAGGCGGCGGCCGGCGTTGGTCGCCGTGCGAAACAGTGCGAAGGGCCCGAAGGCCTCGACGGGTTCGGCGTTGAAGGTGTTGCCCTGGACATCTTTCCATTCCTCGATTTTGGCGGGCGCGAGGAGCGCGGAGGACAATGCCAGGGTCCAGACGATACGAATCAGGGGTATACGCATGGCGCAGAAGGGGTGAGGCGGCACTCTACGACTTTCCGTTACCGGCCAACAAGCGGCAACTCGGTCTCTTGTTAGACGCATCGGGCGAGCGTCGCCCGCCAGAGGTCCGCTTCGCCGGGCACGCCGTGGACGCGCAGTTGCGCCGCGATTTCTTCGGGCGACGGCTCGATCACCTTGTGCTTGGGGTCGGCGAGGAACTCGGGCCGCACTGCGCGGCAGATCGCCCAGCAGGCCCAGATGCGCCAGCGGCGCTGGTCGCGACGTGGTTCATTCATGCGGTCGGCGAGATGCTGGAAATGAACGCGAGGATTGCCGATGAACACGTCGGGCGGCGTATGGCGCAAGAACCACGCCTGCGCCTCATAAGGCAGCGGCCACTCCGCGAGGACGGGTTCATCGCCGCGCAGGTCCGTGCCCAGGGCCCGGTCCAGCGAGAGCACTGCGCGCGCCGCGAGCCCGCGCAGCCACAGGTGGTGTGCGTAGGTCAGGGCGGTGAGGTAGAAGGCCGCGTCGCGCGATTCCCCATGTGCGGTCAGGGCGCTCGCGTCCATTTTCTCGGGAGGCACAGGCAGAAGCGGGCAGGGCGGCAGCGGGCGCGGCATGGCGGTCAGGGTTTGCAAGGGACGGGGGAGGCACAAGTTTAACTTGGCGGTCGGGCCGGCTTGGGCGCATAAACGGGGCCTTTGCAGAACGCACCCACAGCATCCGTCAACGAGGTCACCGGCTGGCGCTGGCTGCTGCTCTGGTTCCTCGCGGCGTTGTTGCGCGTCTGGGGGCGCACGCTGCGTTTTGAGGCTGATGCCGCCACGCGGGAGCGTCTCACGAAATCCGACGAGCCGCTGGCCGTGGTGCTCTGGCACAACCGGTTGTTCCTGTCGGCCGAGATGTTCCGCCGCTATCGCACGCGACGGAAGGTCTACGGTTTGGTGAGCGCGAGCAAGGACGGGGCATGGCTGGCCGCGTTCTACCGGCTGATCGGCATCGTGCCGGTGCGCGGCTCGAGCAGCAATTTCGGGCGCGAGGCCGGGCGCACGCTCATCGAGGTGATGCGTCAGGGGCACGACATCGGCATCACGCCCGACGGTCCGCGCGGGCCGATGTACACGGTCGAGCCCGGCGTGCTTGTGGTCACACGCCGGCTGAACGCGCCGATGGTGCTCATGGGGGCGGAATTCACCCGCGCCTGGCGGCTGAGGAGTTGGGATCGTTTCTACATCCCGGTGCCGTTTTCGCGGATCAGGATGCACAGCACCGTGCTGCCGGCAAAAACACCGGAGGGCGAAAAACTGGAGGCGGACGCCGTGCGCGCCGCGTTGCTGGCCGTTAATCCGGATCTGCCGGATTGATCAGGGCACCACGAAATACACAAAATACACGAAAGTAAGGCTGTGATCCGCACCCAGATGCATGCACGGGATGGAAGGAACCGGGCGCGGATTTTCTTTCGTGTGATTGGTGTGTTTCGTGGTCAAATCACCGGCTCAGAAGCTCGGGTAGACGGTGATGCTCTGGCCGGGGTCGACGACGTAGTCGGTGCCGGTGCTCCAGGAAAGATCGTTCACGAGGACCTTGAACGTGACGGGAGTCTTCGCGCCTTTGATCGAGGCGGTCCAGAGGCTGTGGCCGACATTGTCCATCACGAGGCCTTTGTCCCAGCTCAGGCCCGGGCCGGTGCCGCGGAGGGTGAGGTGGTTGCCGAATCCGATGTCGATTTGCGCGGAAATGAACGTGGCGGGCGGCTCGGCCGCGGTCTTCTTTTTGGCGGCGGGTTTGGCGGTAGCGACGGCGGTTTTCTTGGCCGGTGCCTTGGTCGCGGGCAGCGTGGACTTGGCGACGGGCTTGGCGGCGGACTTCGGAGCGGGCTTTTTCATGTTTTGATTTCAGTTACAGGTTAAGGGAAGGAGAGGCTGTATTCCCTCTCCGTCCGGTGAGTCGCAACAGCAAATTAGGGGCCAATATTGCGGTGGGGTTAAATCACGCTTTGCGAGGCAGAAGCGGGGACAAAAAATTGTGTTTTACTCCGGCCGGGGCGTCCTTCACAAAGACCGCTCGCTTGGGGGCCGGTAGCTCAGTTGATAGAGCGCGTCGTTCGCAACGACGAGGTCGTCGGTTTGATCCCGATCCGGTCCACCAGCCTTCGCGCTTCGAGCTGTGGCCCGGCAAGCCAGCCGGTGAAGACGGCATTTTAGGATGAACTCACGATGCGCGGGGCGAAGCCGCCTCCCTCAATGTGATCGCCAGTCACAGGAGGTCTCACTTGGTCGGTGAAACGCAGATTCCTAAAAACTTTCCCCTCCAACTTCCTCAGCGCCGATCAGGAAGATTAGCGGTTAACCGACTGCGGAATTTAGGTTCCGGCACTTGAAGTGACCGGAGAACCATCGGCCGCAACAGGAGAAATCGAAGGACTTTGGCGAAGCCGGACATCCCAGAGCGACGGCCCCACATTGTCATCAATCCGGACAAAAGGTCTTATCCCGACGCAGGCCGGCAGTTCCTGGCGCTCTGTAATACAAAACCGCATCAAGTCGCCCTGATGCGGTTCAGTCAAAATGGTCGGGCTGGTGAGATTCGAACTCACGACCTCTTGCACCCCATGCAAGCGCGCTACCAGGCTACGCTACAGCCCGATGATTCATCGGAAGGGCGAAAAAGCCCCATGCGTGCGGGCTACGCAAGTCATTATTTTCACCTTCTGCGCCGCCCAAGGCAGGCTTGCGCCCGGCCGCGGGGCGCGCAATCTGCCGGACATCGGTTCCTCCTCCCAAGCGAGGGTAGCTCAGCTGGATAGAGCATCGGTTTTCTAAACCGACGGTCACGGGTTCGAGTCCCGTCCCTCGCGCCATTTTTACCGCGACGGGAGGAGGGAATTGACTCAACGTCGCCGGGCATGCCGTTGCCCAGGCTTAAAATCCGCCGCGAATCCGTGTGGCCGCTCGTGCTGGCCGCCACCATCACGTGGTGCTCGGGCATGCCGGCGGCCGTGCCGTCGAGCGACCTGGTGGAGGTGGACAAGCTCGGTCATTTCGCCGCCTACGGGGCACTGGCCACGGCCATCGTCCGGCATCCGGCCGTGCTCTGCTGGCCGGGGCTGGGGGCCTGGTGGGCTTTCCCGTTGGCGTCGCTTTACGGCCTGGGAGACGAGTTCCGGCAAAATCTGACGGATTTCCGCACGTACGACTTGATGGATTGGGCGGCGGACAGCATCGGCGCCTTCGTGGCCGTCCTGTTCTATGTGCATTGGCCGGCCTACCGGCGTTGGTTGGAAATGCCGGTTTGGAAAAGGCGGCCCAAAACCGAAGCCGGCCGACTGGCAAAGGGGGACGGAGCGCAACAAGCGCAGGAAGCGCAAAAATGACCGAGTCCGGTCATGGTCTTCCTTTTTGCGGCCTTGGTGTCTTTGCGGACCCTGATCGTGGCTGAACCGCGGGTTGAAATTTGACCTGAAGCCCTGCCTAATCCGCCTGCATGATTCCCGCCGAGGTAGAGAAACGCATCGCCCAGCTCCGCGCGGAGGTGGCGCGTCACGATGAGCTCTATTACCGGAAGGCCGCCCCGGAGGTCTCGGATTTCGAATACGACCGCCTGAAGCGCGAACTGGCCGATCTGGAGGCGGAGTTCCCGCTGTTCGCCAGCGCCGACTCGCCCACGCGCAAGATCGGCGACGACCGCGTCCAGGGTTTCAAGGAGGTCGCACACCGCCAGCGGATGCTCAGCCTCGACAACACCTACAGCGAGGACGAGGTGCGCGCGTTTCATGCGCGCCTGGCCCGGTTGCTCGGCGCGGAGGATCTGCATTACACCGTCGAGCCGAAAATCGACGGATTGGCGATCAGCCTGACCTACGAGCGTGGCCGTTTCGTGCGCGCCGTCACGCGCGGCAAGGGCGACAAGGGCGACGATGTCACGGCCAACGTGTCGACGATCGCCTCCCTGCCGCGCGAACTGGCGCCCGTTCCCGGCACGACGATGCCGGATGTCGTCGAAATTCGCGGCGAGATCTACCTCACGGCCGCCGAGTTCGAGCGCATCAACGCCGAGCGCGCCGCCGCCGGCGAGGAACTGTACGCCAATCCGCGCAACACCGCGGCCGGCACCATCAAGCAGCTCGATTCCGCCGAGGTGGCCCGTCGCAAGCTGTCGATCGTGCTCTACAGCCTCGGCTACTGCGAACCGCAGGTCGTCGCGACGCAGGAAGAATTGCACGCGCGGCTGAAGGCCTGGGGCCTGCCCGGCGTGGAGCGCATCTGGCATGTGCGTGGCATCGACGAGGCCTGGGTGGCGATCGGCGAACTCGACAGCCTGCGCCGGACCTTCGCCTACGGCACCGACGGTGCGGTCGTGAAACTCAACGACCGGACCCTGCAACGCGAAGCGGGGTCCACCGACAAGGCGCCGCGCTGGGCCATCGCTTACAAGTACAAGCCCGACACCGCGCGCACGCGCCTCAAGGCCATCACTGTCCAGGTGGGCAAAACCGGCATTCTCAGCCCTGTGGCGGAGCTGGATCCGGTGTTCCTCGCCGGCAGCACCATCGCCCGGGCGACGCTGCACAACGAGGAGGAAATCCGGAGGAAAGACATCCGCATCGGCGATCTGGTCGAGATCGAGAAGGCCGGCGAGGTCATCCCTGCGGTCCTGCGCTCGTTTCCCGAGGAACGTCCGGCTGGCGCCGTCGAATACGACCTGCCGACGGCGGTCGGGCACCGGTGCCCGGTCTGCGGCGGTCCGATCGCCAAGCTCCAGGTGGCCGACGAGGAGGCGCAGGGCGTGGCGTGGAAGTGCCAGAATTACGATTGTTCCGCGCAGCGGGCCGGACGCCTGGGGTTTTTCTGCAGCCGTCGCGCCCTCGCGATCGATGGTGTGGGCGGGGTGGTGGCCGAAAAACTGGTCGAGCTCGGCCACGTGCAGGATCCGCCCGATCTTTACGACGTCTCGCAGGAGACGCTCGCGACCCTGAACCTGGGCACGGTGGAGAAACCGCGCGTATTCGGCGAAAAAAACGCCGCCAAGGTCGTGGCTGCGCGGGAGGCGGCGCGTTCCCTGCCGCTCGAGAAATGGCTCTACGCGCTCAGCGTGCCCGACGTGGGTGAGTCCACGGCCCGCGAGCTGGGCCGGCGCCATCGCAGTTTCGCCGAACTCACGGACTCGAAACTGATCCAGGCCGTGTTGAAAAAGGCCGGATTGGTCGCCGAGCGTGAGCTGCAGGCGCCCAATTCGCGCAAGAACCCGCCCAAGGACGAGGCGGACAAGGCGCGGCGCAAGGAACGATGTGCGCAGATCGACACCGAGGTCGACATGCTGGACAAGGGCATCCTTGCCGGCGTGCCGTCCGACATCGGCCCGGCCGTGGCGGAGAGCGTCGTGGAGTTTTTCGCCAGCGACCCCGGCCGGCGGCTGCTGGCCAAATTGGAGAAGTTCGGCATCGACCCCCAAGGCACGGTCGTCGCCGCGGGCATTTTCACGGGCAAGACCTTTGTGCTCACCGGCACGCTGCCGACCATGAAACGCGAGGAGGCGGAGCAGCGGATTCTCGCCGCCGGCGGCAAGACCAGCAGCAGCGTCAGCAAGAAAACCAGTTACGTTCTCGCCGGTGCGGAGGCCGGCTCCAAGCTGGAGAAAGCGCAGCAGCTGGGCGTCCCCGTGATCGACGAGGCCGGATTCCTGCGGCTGTTGGGGGCCGGATAGACGGGCGGGCGGTGCGAAAAGGCTTTGTGTCGACGGGGGTGATTTGGCATAAAGCCGGTACCCCCGTTGACTTGCATGAAGTGGATCCGCCGTCTTTCCCCTTTGTTGTTCGCGTGCGTTTGCGCCGTTATGTCCGCGGTCGAGCGCCTGCCCGTGGAGAATTTTTCCCGCAACGCCTCCGTGGAGCAGGCCCGGTTGTCGCCTGACGGACGGCGCGTGGCGTTTTTGCGCGAGCGCAATGGCCGCGCGACGCTTCACTTCGCCGATCTGGAAACGAAAAAGGTGAGCTGGCTCGACCTCGGCGAGGCGGTGATGCGCAACGATGCGCCGAAGGAGGTTGCCAGTTTCACGTGGGTCGGACCAGAGCGGCTGGTCCTCACGACGACTGTCTGGGACGCCTTTTACGGTGTGTTGGCGGTCAACTGGAACGGGGCGTTGCCCACGCCGATCAGCGGTTGGGAGGATCCGAAGGCGCGGCTGCAGTCGGTCGGTGGCGGCGTCGCCACCTTGACGGCCACCTCACAGCTGCGGGAGATCGTGCATGTGCCGTATGATAAGGAGCAGAGCGTGCTGGTGCTGGACCGGCACGAGGGCGGGGGCGGCTCGCGCAACCGGCCGGACATCGTCCGGATCGATACCGAGCGAGGCAGGGTGTCGACGGTGCTGAAGAATCCGGGCGAGGTGGCGCACTATGGCTTTGATTACGATGGCGTGCCCCGGTTCGGGCTGCTGTCGCACGGCGACCTGGCCGGCGTGATTTATCGCGAGAGTGCGCAGGCGCCGTGGCAGACGATTCTGCCGCTGGCAAAGCGCGAGGGGCAGATGCGTCCGCTGGGCTTTGACGCCGCGGCCAACCGGCTCATCGTCAGCGATCTGACCCCCGAAAAACGCTGGGCGGTCTACGCGCTCGATCCGGCGACCAAGACGTTGGGCGAGCCGTTGCTGGCCGATCCGGAGTACGACATCGTTCCGCAGCGAAACATTCCCGGGATGAACGGGATCCCGCTGGCCGGGCCCGTGTTCTCGCGCAGCCGGCGGAGCCTGGTGGGCATCCGGTACTGCAACGAGGCGCCGCGCGTGAAGTGGCTGAACGCCGATTTTGCCAAATACCAGGCGGCGGTGGACCGGGCGATGCCCGACACGGTCAATGTGCTGGTCAACGAATCGATGGACGGAAAACGGATGCTCTGGTTGGGCTTTTCCGAGCAGGATTCGGGCTTCTTCTTTGTGATGGATCTTGAGAAGAAGGGGTTCACGCCGGTGGGCGGGGTGCGTCCGTGGCTCAAGCCCGCCCAGATGGCGCGGACGCTTTTGATCAAATACCCGGCCCGCGACGGCCTCCTGATCCACGGATACCTGACGGTGCCGGCGGGGCATGAGCCGAAGAATCTCCCGCTGGTCGTGATGCCCCATGGCGGGCCTTGGGTGCGCGATGTCTGGGGCTTCAACCCTCTCGTGCAGCTGCTGGCGAATCGCGGCTATGCGGTATTGCAGATGAACTATCGCGGTTCGACCGGCTACGGCGACGAACTCCACCAGCAGGCACGGCGCGAGATCGGCGGCAAAATTCAGGACGACATCGAGGACGGTACGCGCTGGGCCATGGCGGCGGGTGTCGCCGACCCCGGGCGCATCGCGATCATGGGCATGAGCTACGGCGGTTACTCGACCCTGTTCGGTCTCGCGCACAATCCCGAGCTCTACCGTTGTGGCATCGCGGTGGCGGGCGTGAGCGATTGGCTGGCTTTCCTGGAGGACAGCGACATCGCCGAGTACCGGTCCGCCAGCCGCCACTGGCGCGAACAACTCGGTGACCCGGACAAGGACCGTGATCGCCTGCGGGAGGTGTCACCGGTCAGTTTCGCCGGCAAGATCGCCGCTCCTTTGTTCATCATCCAGGGCCGGCAGGACCAGCGCGTGCCCCTGGATCAGGCGAAGCGCATGGTGGCGGCCTTGGAAAAGGCCGGACGGAAGGCCGATACGTTGTTCGTTTCCGGCATGGGGCATAACTACGGCAACGAAAGGCAGCGGACCGAGATTTATACCAAGATCGTGGCATTTCTGGAAAAGCACCTCGGCCCCGGTGTGCGCTGAAGCGGCGCAGGAGATGCTTCCTATTCCGATGCGAGCGCTAAGCGCGGTCAGAAGCGCCGGCCCAAATCGCTCCTCGGGCTGGGCGGCGGCGGTTGTTTCCCAAGCGGGCGGTTTCGATCGAAGACGGGGGATGGCGAAACAGCCCCGCCTCGAAGGCCTCAGCGCCTTCGCACAAAGCGAGGTTCGGAACGATCCCTCCCTACATCAATACCCCTGCCGCTGGAGCTGGAGTTGCAGTTCACGCTGGAACGCCTGCACGTCGGCGGCGCTGGGCTGGTAGCCCTTCTGGCCGGTGTCGAGCATCAGGCGGCCGTATTGGTCGAGACCCCATTTGCCGCTGACGCCGTCGCTGAAAGTCACCGTGCCGCTGACGACCGTGCCGGGACGCATGATGCGGTCCACCTCAAGGGTGAGGGTGCCGGAGCCAGCCGGGGCGTCGGCGGGAACGCCTTCGTCCTCGGGGTAGGGTTCCTCGGGCGGGAGATCGCCGGTTTCGTCGTCGCCTCCGAGGCCGACCTTCTCCTTCAGCTTGTCGACGAAACCCTTCTTTTCCGCGGGAGCGGCGGGAGCGGGTGTGTTCACCTGGGCTTTGGTGACATCGGAGGCGTCGGTCTTGGGCGCGGCGTTTTTCAGTTCGAGGCCGAGATCATCCACGAGGAAGCGGACGTCGCGGTAGGTCAGGGAAAGCTTGAACTGCTCCGAGAGCTTCTTCTGGACGGTGGAGAGATTGTCGCCGGCGGCGATCCAGGCGGCAACGGCTTGTTTTTGTTCGGGAGAAAGGTTCATGACGGAGGGAAATATAACCACGGATTACACCGGATGAGTACGGATTAGAGACAAGATGGGAAAAACAACAAGCCTGTGGAGGCGGAAGCGCGGGTCCCGCAGGTTGTCGGGCGTGCGGTTTGACTGGGGCGGTTCGGGATTCGTGGGATGGGCGGTTGCGTTTCCTGCCGGGTGGGAAAAGCAACAGGCCCGGCTTTGCGGCCGGGCCTGTCGTTGGGGTTATGGCTAAAAACCTACTTGGCCAGCTGCGTCTTGAGGAAGTCGACGCTGCCGCGGACGGAGTCGTCCTGTTCCATCATGTTTTCCACGGTCTTGACGGCGTGGATGACGGTGCCGTGATCGCGACCGCCGAAGGCTTCGCCGATCTCCTGCAGGGAATGGCGGGTGAGCTGGCGACAGAGGTACATGGCGATCTGGCGGGGGAAGGCGATGGCGTTGGGCCGGCGCTTGCTCGTCATGTCGGAGTGCCGGATCTGGTAATGGTCGGCCACGCGCTTCTGGATGCCCTCGATGTTGAGGCGGTTCTGGGCCTCCTCCATGAGCACGTCCTTGAGGAGGTTCTCGGCGGTGGGGAGGTCGAGGGATTTGCCGGTGAGGGCGGCGTAGCTGGAAATCTTGATCAGGGCGCCCTCGAGACGGCGGATGTTCTTCGAGATGTGCTGCGCCATGAATTCGATCACGGACTGCGGCAGGTCGACCTTCAGGGTGGCGGCCTTGGTGCGGAGGATGGCCACGCGGGTCTCGAAGTCGGGCGACTGGATGTCGGCGGAGAGACCCCACTGGAAGCGCGAGACGAGGCGGGCCTCGAGGGTCGCGATCTCGGTGACGGGACGGTCGCTGGAGAGGACGATCTGCTTCTGGGACTCGAAGAGGTCGTTGAAGGTGTGGAAGAACTCCTCCTGGATGCGCTCCTTGCCGGAGAGGAACTGGATGTCGTCGATGAGGAGGACGTCCACGTTGCGGTAGCGCTGGCGGAACTTGGTCAGCGCGTTCTCCTGGATCGCGTGGATGTACTCGTTGGTGAACTTCTCCGTCGAAAGGTAGGCGATCTTGGCGTCGGGATTGCGCTGGAGGATGCTGTGCCCGATGGCGTGCATCAGGTGGGTCTTGCCGAGGCCGGTCGAGCCGTGGATGAAGAGCGGGTTGTAGGCCTGCGCCGGGGCCTGCGAGACGGCGAGGGCGGCGGCGTGCGCGAGCTGGTTGTTGGAGCCGACGACGAAGTTCTCGAAGGTGTTGCGCGGGTTGAGCGCGCCCACGGCGGCGGCGCGTTCGTCGTAGCGGACGGTGCGCTTGGCGGCGGGGCGGGCCTTGGTCTCGACGAGGGCCGCGCGCGGGGTGGGGGCGGGGGCGCCGTTGGCGTCAACCTTGCGCAGGTTGACCGACACCATGCGGCCGGAGGCCAGGCGCAGGCGCTGGGAGATCAGGTCCAGGTAGTTGTCGTGGATCCAGATCGCCGCAAAGTCGTTGGGCACGCCCAAGGTCACGGCATCCTCCGTGCTTTCCACGCAGTTCATGGGCTCGAACCACATCTGGAACACGTCGTCGGGGAAAAGCCCCTTGAGATCGCATTTTACGGTTTCCCAGAGGTTGGCCTGGAGGGTGGGGTGGGACATGGACTTGGCGAAAGATGGCAGGTTTATTCACACCTAGGGACTGGCTGCTGGCTGCCGCTTCGCCGGGTCGGTCTCACTCAAGGGAAAATAGGTAGGAAGGCCCGGCTGCCAGCCTGTGGTGGGGTGTGGCTGGATCAGGCCGGAAGGCCTTTGTCTGGGGGAACCTTGGGTGTTCCGTGCACCGGGTGCGCTGCGGAGCTGGCAATGAACAATCGAAAGGGAGAACGGTTAAAAGAGACTTTGCGAATAACGTGAATCAAAAAATCGCTTTCAAGGCGAACTTCCCGACATCTTGTTCACACGAGACGGGTGGATAAAAAAGGTGACTTTGGTGTTGCGAAAAAACGCGCGGGACTCGGTCGCGTTTTTCCCTCGGAAAGTGCGCGGAGGGGGACGCGGCGAGAGCTTGGTTGGGCTGTGGGCGGCCAGCTTGCTGGCGCCACCATCAAGGACGGAGTGGCGTGAGCAAGCTCACCGCCCACGGGCCGGTTCTGCAGGAGGGCTCACGCGCCCGCGACCTGGTGCGGCTCGGGATCGACCCACTTGCCGTGCTCGCGGATAAGGGCGATGAGACGGGCGTCGGCCTCGGCCTGCGGGATGTTGTATTGGACGCAGTTCTTGCCGACGTAGAGGTTGATCTTGCCCGGGGCGCCGCCGACATAGCCGAAATCGGCGTCGGCCATCTCGCCGGGGCCGTTCACGATGCAGCCCATGATGGCGATCTTCACGCCCTTGAGGTGTCCGGTCTGGTTGCGGATGCGCTGCGTGGTCGTCTGGAGGTCGAAGAGCGTGCGGCCGCAGCTCGGGCAGGCGACAAATTCGGTCTTGGAGATGCGCGCGCCGGCGCCCTGGAGAACGTTGTAGGTAAGCTTCGTGGCCCGGGCGACGTCGGTTTCGGTTTCGATGCTTACCAGGTCGCCCGTGCCGTCGCAGAGCAGGCTGCCGGTGAGGAAACTCGCCTCGAGCAGCTTCGAGAGGAAGCTGTTGTCGCCGTGCACGGCGGTGGCCGCGGTGTTGCGGATCCAGACCGGGGCGTTCGAGCCGGCGGCCTTGAGCGCCTCGACGAGCCGGCGGTAGGCGCCGATGGCGTGGCCGGCTCCGGTGGCGGAGCTGAGCGTGAACACGAGTCCCGCATCACCGGCGGTGCGCAGAGCGGGATCGAAGGCGGGCAGGTCGGCGGGCGCGATTTCGGCGGCGAGGAACTGGCCGTGACGGCGAACGAGGTCCGCGAAGGCCGCGAACGCCGCCGTTTCACCGGCTGCGAAGCGGCGGACCAGCATCACCCGGCCGTTCACGAGCGCCAGCAGCGGTTGCAGCACCTCGGGCGAGAGGGCGGGGCCGACTTCCAAGGCGAGGAAATCGACCGGCAGCGCGGTGCGGGCGGCCATTTCGCAGAGCGCGGCGAGGTCGCCGGGCGTGGCGACCGGCACGAGCAGGCCTTCGGCGGGCGTATCCTTCAGCTTCGGCGATGACAGCGCGGCGGCGGCCTCGGCGAGCTTGTCCACCGTGCCGGCCCGCATGATCACGCGCGGCGGTTGTTCCGGGCCGACCGTGCAACGGTCGGACAGTTTCAACGCGGACGTTTCGCGGCGGGTGAAATGGTAAGGGTCGATGGAATCGCGATGCGATTCGGAGATCGGGGATCGAAGCTCGGAGTTCGGGGACTTTGGCGTTTGGGATTTGGCATCTGGCGTTTGCCAAAGCGTCATCGCTTTGGCGGCGATCGCGCGGGCCACGGGGATTTCGTAGACGGAATCCTCGGTGAGTGATACGCGGATCGTGTCGCCGAGGCCGTCCAGCAGCAGGGAACCGATGCCGATGGCGCTCTTGATGCGTCCGTCCTCGCCGTCGCCGGCCTCGGTCACACCGAGGTGCAGCGGGTAATGCATGTCCTCCTGCGCCATGCGCTGAACGAGCAGCCGGTAGGCCTGGATCATGACCTTCGGGTTGCTCGCCTTCATCGACAGGATGATGTCGTGGTAGGAATGGGCCCGGGCGATGCGGAGGAACTCAAGGGCGCTTTCGACCATGCCGAGCGGCGTGTCGCCGTAGCGGTTCATGATGCGGTCGGAGAGCGAGCCGTGGTTGGTACCGATGCGCATGGCGCGGCCGAGCTCCTTGGCGCGCTGCACGAGCGGCGAAAAGGCGTCGTGGATGCGCTGCAGCTCCTCGTCGTAGTCCGCGTCGGTGTATTCCATGACGGCGAACTTCTTCTTGTCGGCGTAATTGCCCGGGTTGACGCGGATCTTTTCGACGTGTTCGACGGCCTCCATGGCGGCGGAGGGCAGGAAGTGGATGTCGGCCACGAGCGGGATGTGACCGAAGCCGGCGGCGCTGAACTGCGCGCGGATGTCCTTCAGGCATTTCGCGGCGGCGACGTTGGGCGCCGTGATGCGGACGATCTCGCAACCGACCTCGGCGAGGGCGATGGACTGCTTCACCGTGGCGGCGACATCCTGGGTGTCGCTGGTCGTCATGGACTGGATGCGGATCGGATTCGCGGCGCCGATGCCCACGCCGCCAACCTTCACCTCAACGGTGCGACGGCGGATGGTCTGGAAGCGGGAGGAGCAGTAGGACACGGGGGAAGAAGAAGTACCAAGTAACAAGTGGGCAAGTAACAAGACCGGAAGCCAGTGCCGGCCATGCCTGCCGCCTGGTCATTTGACCCTGGTCACTTGCCCGACTTGTCGGACGCCGGCGCGGTCTGCTCGGGGGCGGTCCAGCGGTACTGCACGAGACGCCGGATGTCGTTGTAGCTGACGTAAATGATCAGGCCGATCAGCAGCACGAAGCAGGCGGCGACGGCGTTCTGCATCCAGACGGGGTTGAGCGGCCTGCCCCGCAGCTTGGCGATCGTGGCGAACAGGATGTGGCCGCCGTCGAGCACGGGGATCGGCAGGAGGTTGAAGATCGCCAGGGAGACGTTGATCGCGATCAGGAAGGCGAGGGCGGGAATGATGCCGAAGGTGGCGACCTGTTGCAGGTTGTCGACGATGCCGACGATGCCGCTCATGTGGCGCACGCCGATGTCGGACTGGCGGTTGAGCAGGCTGCTGAGCGTTTGGTAAACCTGTTTCATCGCGTCGCCGATCTGGGCGAGGGGCGTCGGGTGGATGAGCACGGTCTCCAGGCGCCAGGTGACGCCGATAAGGTAGAGGGTCTGGGTTTCGATCGTCTGCAGGCGCGGCTGGATGGGGGCGGTGATCTCGCGGCCGTCGCGCTTGTAGAGCAGGAGGCTCGGCTCGGTGTGCTTTTTCTGGAAGTGCTCGCGCAGTTCGTCGCGACGGGTGAGCGGCTTGCCGTCCACGGCGATGATGCGATCGCCGGGTTGGAGACCGGCGGCGGCGGCGGGTGAGCCGGCGTTGACCTTGTCGACCAGGAGGTCCGAGCGCGGCGCGATGCCGATGGTGCGGAAGCCTTCGTTGCCGACCAGTTCGGGGAACACTTCGCGGGTGAGCGTGGCGCCGTCGCGTTCGAACGTGAGTTCGAGCACGCGCCGGCCGTCGGGCGCGACCCGGGCGCCGAGCACGATGCCGTTGATGACGTCCTGGAAATTGGCCACGGGCTTGCCGTCGATGCGGCGGATGACGTCGCCCGGCTGGAGGCCGGCGGCGGCGGCGGGACCGGGCACGGTCTTGCCGCCGGTGGTGGCGATCTCGCGGGCCAGTTCGCCGATCTCGGTGCGGTTGAACTCGGCCGGCACGCTGACGCCGACGGCCCACACGACGCAGCCGAGGGCGAGGGCGAAGAGGATGTTGGCGGCCGGGCCGGCGACGGCGACGATGACCTTCGACAGGTAGCCGGCGGGCGGCAGGTTTTTCGCGGCCTCGGGCACGTCGCCCTCGAAGTCGCCGAGATCGGCCAGCTGGGGCACCATCACGTAGGCGCCGATGGGCAGCCAGCAGACGCAGTACTCCACGCCCCGCCATTTCCAGCTGAAGATGGGTTTGCCGATACCGAAGATCGAAAAGCGCGGCACGACCATGCCGCGCCAGCGGGCGGCGAGGAAATGTCCCAGCTCGTGGATGAAGATCGAGAGGGTGACGAGACCGATGGCGAGGAGAAGCTGGAGCATGGAAATCAGGAGACCGCGGAAACGTGGGCCGCGGTGATCGCGCGGGCTTCCTGGTCCACGGCAATGACCTCGGCAAGGGAATTGGGTTCAACGGTCTTCACGCGGGACAGACCATGTTCCACGAGGCGTGGAATCGCAAGGAAGGGGACGCTCCCCGCGAGGAAGGCGGCGACGGCCACCTCGTTGGCGGCGTTGAAGACGGCCGGCGCGGTGCCGCCGGCGCGCATGGCATCCTGGGCAAGCCGCAGGCAGGGGTAGCGCGCCGCGTCGGCGGGGCGGAAATCGAGCGAGAAAACCTTTTCCAGCGGCAGCGCAGAATCCGTGCCGTTCGGAGCGCGATCGGGCCAGAGCAGCGCATGCTGGATCGGGAACGTCATCGAGGGGGGGCACATCTGCGCCAGCATCGAACCGTCGGTGAACTCGACCAGGCAGTGGACGATGCTCTGGGTGTGCAGCACGGCCTGGCATTGCGCGGCGCGGAGTCCGAACAGCCACTGCGCCTCGATCAGTTCGAGGCCCTTGTTGGCGAGCGTGGCCGAATCCACGGTGATCTTGGGCCCCATGGCCCAGTTGGGATGCTTGAGCGCGTCGGCCACCGTCGCGGTGGCGAGGCGTTCGACCGGCCAGTCGCGAAACGCGCCGCCCGACGCCGTGAGCACGAGCCGGCGGACGTCACTCGAGCGATGGCCCTCGAGGCACTGGAAGACGGCATTGTGCTCGCTGTCCACCGGCAGCAGGCGCACCCCGGCGGCCTGCGCGGCGGCCATGACGAACTTGCCGGCCATCACGAGGATTTCCTTGGACGCGAGGGCGATGGTCTTCTTCGCCGCAATCGCAGTCAGGGCGGGCTGGAGACCGGCCGTGCCGACGACGGCGATCAGCACGGTGTCGGCCTCGGGCAGGCTCGCGAGTGCGTTCAGTCCCTCGAGGCCGCCGTGAAACCGGGTGCCGGCCGGGAAAGAGGGGTCGGCCTGCGCGGTCTTGAGCGCGGCTTCGTCATGCAGGCCGACGTGACGCACCCCGAACTGGCGGGCGATCTCCGCGAGACGGGCGTGATTCCGCTGGGCGGCGATGCCCACGAGTTCCAGCCGGTCACGGTGCGCCGCGATCACCCGCAGGGTGCTCTCACCGATGGAGCCGGTGGCGCCGAGGAGAATGACGCGTTTTTTAACCACGGATGGCACGGATCAGCACGGATGAAGCAGGGGTTTCCGCAGCGTGTCATTCTGAGCGCAGCGAAGAATCCAGCGACGGCGTGCGTGATGTCCGGAGGCATCTGGATTCTTCGCTGCGTTCGGAATGACCGAAGGGGCGAGGTGGGTTTGATCCGTGTTCATCCGGGCAATCCGTGGCTCCGAGCCCTCACTCCAGGAACAGGAAAATGAAATACGCCAGCGGGGCCGTCAGGATGAGGCTGTCCGTCAGGTCGAACGCGCCGCCGATGCCCGGGATGAGGGCGCCGGTGTCCTTGGTGTCGGCGCGGCGTTTGAGGGCGGATTCGATCAGGTCGGAAACGATCGTGACCACGGCCAGCGGCACGGCGATGAGCGCGGCGACGAGCGGGGTGAGGGTGGGCGACAGGTGCTCGGAGGCGAACCAGGCGATGCCCGCGCCGATGCCGGCGGAGATCAGGACGCCGCCGACGGCGCCTTCCCAGGTTTTCTTCGGGCTGATGTTGGGCGCCATCTTGTGTTTGCCGAAGGCCAGGCCGGTGAGCAGCGCCCCGACGTCGCAGAACTTCGACACCGCGACCGTCCAGAGGCAGAGCACGAGGTTGTCTCCCTCGTAGCCCGGGCGCATGAGGATCGCGACGAGGAAGTGCAGCATGAACGACACGAACAGCAGGCCCATCATGGTCGAGGTGATGGCCTCGACCCGGCTCGTGGCGTCGCGCTCGCCGAGCACGCGCACGCAGCACACGATGAGAGCCAGCACCAGGAAGCCGGTGGGCAGGCTGGCGATGACGTCGGGCTCCTCGCTGAAATAGGCCAGCACGTAGGGGGCGCCCGTGATGAGGAGATTGAAAACCTGGCCCATTCCACGGAACGGCCGGCCGCCGAGCCTGGCCGCCATGCCGTAGAATTCGTGCAGCGTGAGCGCCGAGAGCACGGTCACGAGGGCCACGGCCGCGTGGGCGCCGAAGAGCCAGAGGCTGCCGAGAATGACGGTCCAGAGGACGACGGTGCTGAGGAGGCGTTTGGCCACGGGAAAGGTTGTTTATTGTGGGCCGGCGCGGAGTTGATCGGTGGTCAGGCCGTAACGGCGCTCACGGCGCGCGTACTCGGCGACGGCGGCTTCGAGGTCGGTCTTGCCAAAGTCGGGCCAGGCGACCGGGGTGAAGATCATCTCCGAGTAGGCCAGCTGGAGCATGAGGAAATTGCTGATGCGCAGTTCGCCGGAGGTGCGGATGAGCAGGTCGGGGTCGGGGATGCCGGCTGCGCCGGTGTACAGGTAGCGGCTGAACGTTTCCCAGGAGGCGGTGGCCGGGCTTTCCAGGCCGGCCTGGACGGCCTCGGCGTAGGCGCGCGCGGCGTCGGCGGCCTCGGTGCGGGCGCCGTAGTTGAGGGCCAGCACGAGCGTCCACTCGGTGAAGTCCTTGGTGGTCTCGATCACCCGATGGAGTTCACGCTGCACATTGTCGGGCAGGTCCTGCGTGCGGCCGATGGTCAGCAGGCGCACACGGTTCTTGATGAGGTTGTTGAGCTCCCGTTTCAGGAAGTAATCGAGCAGTCCCATCAGGCCCGAAACCTCCTCGGCCGGGCGGCGCCAGTTTTCGACGGAGAAGGCATAAAGCGTGAGGTAGCGGATCCCGATTTCACGGGCTGCGTCCACCACGGTGCGCACCGTCTCCACGCCGCGCCGATGCCCCTCGAGGCGGGGGAGGCCGCGCTGCTTGGCCCAGCGGCCGTTGCCATCCATGATGATGGCGACGTGCCGGGGGATCTGGCCGGAGGAAAGTGACGACATGCGAAGGGCGCGATTTAGGGTGGCGGCGGCAAATTTGACAAGGGGCGATTCTCGACGCTCACTGCGGCATGGCCAAGCCGCTCAGCCCCGACGAAATCAGCCAGACCCTGGCCTCGCTGTCCGGCTGGCGCCTGGAGGGCGACGCGCTGGCGAAGGAATTCAAATTCGGCAGTTTCCGCGAGGCGCTGGCCTTCATGGTGCTCGCCGGTTTCGAGGCCGAGGCCATGGATCATCACCCGGACTGGACGAACGTTTACAACCGCCTGACGATCCGGTTGAGCACGCATTCTGCCGGCGGCAAGATCACCGAATTGGACGTCGCGCTCGCGAAGAAAATCGAGGCGCTCGTGCCGGCGCGGTGATCAGAACACCCGCACGAAGGACCGCTGGCCGGCGTCGAGAAACCGGACCGGGTTGCCGTCCGAAGTCGGCACGGTCCGGAGGAGGTTGCCCTGTTGGTCGAACACGGCGATGCGCCCCTCCGAGGCGCAGGCGATGTGGATTTCCCCGTTCTGCGGATCCAAGGCGAGGTGGCCGCGGGCGTCCTCATGGTGAAGCCGGACCTGGTGGAGGCGTTTTCCGTCGAGCGTGTACGTGTACAGCCGGGGACCACGGTCGTCGGCGAGGGCCCAGAGATGGTTTTGCGCGGGATCGAACGCGATCCCGACCAAGGAACCCTCGAGGCCGGCCAGTGCGAACCGACGGATGAATTTTCCGAAGCGATCGGTTTCGACAAGGGTGGCCGGGGCCGCATCGATGAGAAACAAATGACCGTCACGCGGACGGACCGCCATGTCGCCCCCTGGGCCTCCAGGCAGTCCGGCGATCGTGAACTCGCGTTTGATCTGTCGGGCCGGCCGGTCCACCACGCGGATCCGGTTGCCGGGTGACAGCCGGAGAAAGAGATGATCGGTGTAGGGATCGTAGGCCAGGCCCGTCACTTCCTCGCCGGGTGCGACAAAACCGGGGATTGTCACCACCGGTCCGGGCCCCGCGTCCTCGATCATCTGGCTCCGGGCTGAGGCGAGAGAGTAAACATGATTCGGTCCCGGGGTGGCGCAGCCCGCAAGCAAGCCCATGAGCGAGGCCAGGGCAACCAGGCTCAGGCGCGGATCACGCATGATCGCCCTCACAGCACCTTCACCGCGGCGAGCACGAGTTGTTCGAAGGCGGCGGCGCCCTTGCCCGCGTTTTCGAGCGTGTGGGCGTGCGTGAGCTGTTCGTCGGAGAGCCCGGCGCCCATGTTGGTGATGCAGGAGACGCCGGCGACCTTCATCCCGCAGTGCCGGGCGATCAGGCATTCCGGCACGCTCGACATGCCCACCGCGTCGCCGCCCCAGCCCTGGGCCATGCGGATCTCGGCCGGGGTTTCGAAGGACGGACCGCGGAACGCGACATAGACGCCCTCGTGCAGCGTGAGGCTGGCCTGGCGGGCGACGGACTGGATGCGCGCGCGCAGCCCCGGGTCCCAGGCGTCGGTCATCGAGAAGAACCGCGGACCGAAGGCATCGTCGTTGGGGCCGACGAGCGGGTTGAGGCCGAGGAAGTTGAGGTGGTCGGTGATCAGCATCAGTTCGCTCACCTTGATGTGGGCGCGGAGCGAGCCGGCGGCGTTGGACAGGAACAGCGTTTCGACGCCGGCGGTCTTCAGCGTGCGGATCATCGTCTTGAGCGGGTAGGGGTCGCCCGTCTCGTAGAAATGCTTGCGGCCGTTGAGCACGATCACCGGCGTGCCGGCGAGCGTGCCGATGACCAGCTGACCCGCATGTCCGGCCACGGTGAGCACGGGAAATCCCGGCAGGTCGCGGTAGGCGAGGGTGACGGGGTCCTGCACGAGCCGGGCGAGGCCGCCGAGGCCGGAGCCGAGAATGACGGCGACGCGCGGGCGCAGCGTGCCGCACGCGGCGGTGACCTTGGCGGCGGACAGGCGCACGTTTTCAACATGGGCGGCGGTTTCGTTCATGGCCGGGAGCTTGGCGGAAGCCGGGACGCAGACAAGCCCGGCGGCGCGGCGCCCGGAATCCCGCTTGCGTGGAAATCGGGACGCGGCGAAGAATCCGCCGGCATGCGCGGCTCCGCTGGCAAACCGGGAATTCTCATGGCGTTCAGGCCGATGCTGACGGGGCCGGTGATCTTTTTCCTGCTGGCGGTTTCGGCGCAGGCGGAGCCGGACACGCCTCCCGTGCCGCTGGCCGGTTCTCCCGTGGGCATCGCGGCGGCGGCGAAGGAGCACCAGGTGGCCCTGCTCGAGAGCGGTTACGATGCCCTGCTGCTGCGGGTCCACCTCATCCGGCAGGCGCGCGAAGCCATCGCGGTGCAGACCTTCATCTGGAGCAACGACGAATGCGGACGGCTGCTCATCTACGAACTCATCGAGGCGGCCCGACGCGGGGTGGAGGTGCGCATCATCGCCGACCATCTTTTCTCCGATCAGGATCCGGACACGGTGGCATTCCTCGCGACGGTGCACCCGAACTTCGAGGTGAAGCATTACCGGCCGGCGGCGTCGCGCATCAAACCCTCGCGTTTTGCCCTGCTCCTGGAAGGCCTGAAATCCTTTCGTGGCATCAACCAGCGCATGCACAACAAGGTCATGCTGTTTGACGGCGCGGTGCTGGTCACGGGCGGACGGAACATCGAGAACAGCTACTTCGACCATGCAACGGGCCTGAACTATCGCGACCGTGACGTGCTCGTGACCGGGCCGGCGGTCCGGACCGCGCTGGAGTCGTTCGATCATTACTGGAAGTTCCGCCACGCGATTCCCAGCCGCGAGCTGACGGATGTCGCGGCCGTGATCGCGCGCGGCGATTTCCGGCGCTACCCGCGCCGCGAGGATTGGGATTTCGGCGGACTCTTCGGCGCCCTCGGCCGCGAGGCCGACGATACCGCGCTGATCGGCGAGCGCTTCGCCTCGAAGCTCCGTCGCGTGGCCAGGGCGGAGTTCATCGCCGACGATCCGGGCAAGGGGCGCGGCTTCTTCTCGACCAACGCCCGCATCACCCGCGAGCTGCGCGGCGTCCTCGAAGGGGCGCGCAATCGCGTCACCATCCAGACGCCATACCTCGTGCTCAGCGCCCCGGCGCAGCGGTTGGTCGGCGCCATGCAGGCGAAAAACCCGGGCCTCGTGATCCGCGTCTCGACCAACAGCTTCGCTTCGACCGACAACCTGCCGGCCTACTCGGCCAACTACCGTCTGCGCGGCGACTACATCGAGAAGCTCGGTTTGCAGGTGCACGAATTCAAGCCCCAGCCCGCGGTGCGTGCGCGGGTCTTCCCGGGTTACGAACGCATGGTGGCGCGGGCCCGGCAGTTGCACGGCCCCGACGGCAGGCGGCCGTTCCTGTCCCTGCACGCGAAGTCGCTCGTCGTCGACGATCGGGTGGCCTTTGTCGGCTCCTACAACCTCGATCCGCGCTCGGAGAACCTGAATTGCGAGGCCGGGCTGCTGGTCGAGGACGAGACCTTTGCGCGGACCTTGCGCGAGGAGATCGATCGCGACCTGCGACCGGAGAACAGCTGGGTCATCGCGCGCCGGCGGCTGCCGCTGCGCCTGGATGCGGTGAACGGATTGATCGAGGGTGTGCTGTCACTCAGTCCCGTGGATGTCTGGCCGTTGCAGAACACGTCCAGCTTCGAGCTGAAACCCGGCTTCGACGAAGTGCCGCCGGACGATCCGCGATTCTACGACAACCACCGCGACGCCGGATCGTTTCCCGGTGCCGACGGCGCGTTGTCGACGAAGGAAATCCTGACCCGCCTCTACAAGGCGATCGGCACGCCGCTCACGCCGGTGCTGTAATTGTAGGGCGGGGTCGCCGAACCCCGCCTTGAATGGGGCATTGCTTTCGAACAAAGGCGGGGTTCGGCGACCCCGCCCTACAAAATCCAAAAACGGCTTACCGCGCCTTGCCTGTCAGCACGACGGGTTTTTGCGGGCCGAAGCCGACGTTCATCTCGCGTTCGTAGGTCACCGTGTCGCCGGTGAATTTCAGGCGGATGGTCGCGATGAACGGCGCGCGGTATTGGGCGAACTGGATCGTGTAGGTGTCGTCGGAGGTCCAGGCGCCGGAGGCGGCGACCGGCTGCGTGGTGTTGGGGGACAGCGGGAAGGCGCCCTTCACCCAACGGCCGTTTCCGATGGCGGCGGTGAGATCCTGGCCGTACTGGCGGGCCTTGAGCGTGACGGTGCCGTCGGCGCCGAGATCGAGCGTGAGCGACTCGAGCGTCGCCTCGTTGGTTTCGAAGGTGAATTTTCGTCCGGCGACCCGGTCGGCGAGCGGGCTGGTGGCGGCGCCGGCGGTGACCGGCAGCGTCAGTGCGGCGAGCCGCTGGCGGAGCGCGGCCTGCGCCTCGGGATTCTCGGGCAACGGGGCGGCGCGGAGTTCGGGCAGCAGCTTGGTCCAGAGCATCTTCATGACGCCGCCCATGTCGCGGGTGCCGCTGTTGATGGCGATGACGGTGTCGTGTCCGGGGATGACGATGACGAACTGGCCGAAGGCGCCGTCGGCGCGATAGAAACCAGGCACGCAGCGCCAGAATTGGAAACCATAGCCCTGGTCCCAGTCGCTCTCCGGGTTGCTGCCGTTGGAGGCTTGGCGCGACGTGGCCAGGTCCACCCACTCGGCGGGCACGAGGCGGCGGCCGTTCCATTCGCCGCGCTGGAGCAGGAGCTGGCCGAACTTGGCGATGTCCTCGGTGCGCAGATGCAGGCCCGATCCGCCGAAGCTGTAGCCCTGGGGCGTCAAATCCCAGTCCGGCGTCGGAATGCCGAGCGGTTCGAACAGACGCGGCACGAGGTAGTCGCGCAGCGTCTGGCCGGTGACCTTCTGCAGCGTGGCTGAAAGCATGAACGTGGCGGGCGTGTTGTAGTAGAACAGCGTGCCGGGTTTCTGGCTGACCGAAGCGGCGAGGAATTGGCGCGTGCCGGACTTGTCGGGGGCGTACACGTTGATCTTGTCCACATCCTCCTTGTGCTGCCCGGTGGACATCATCAGCAGGTCGCGCAGGCGCATGGCCTTGAGGTTTTCCGAGGCGTCGGCCGGGGCCTCGTCGGGGAAGAACGTCACGAGCTTGTCGTGGATGTCGATGCGCCCTTCCGCCTGCAGCATGCCGATGGCGGTGGAGGTGAAGCTCTTGCTGAGGGAGAAAAGCATGTGCGGCTCGTCGGCGGAGTAGGGCGCCCACCAGCCCTCGGCCACGACCTTGCCGTGGCGCAGGATCATGAGGCCATGCAGGCCGAGGGCCCTGGCTTCGGCCTCGTCGACCAAGGTCTGGATGCCGGCGGAGGCGATGCCGACGGATTCGGGCGTGGCGCGCGGCAACGGAGCGGCGGCGGACGCAAGGGAGGGGAGCAACAGGGCGGCGACGACGGCGCCGGTGCGGAGCAAGGCGGGGTGTTTCATGCGGGGTGGCGTTCATTACTACGCTTGAAGCACATGAACGCAACTCCGGGCACGCTGAGGGCCGCCGGCAGGAGCTGCAGAGCGGAGGCGTCTTCGAATCCGGCCACGACGGGAAGCGGACCGGGAAAGCAGGACAGGGAAAGCGTGGAATGCCGGCCGGCCCGGGGGAATCCGTTTGCGCCTGCAAAGGGCGCCCGTAGCGTGCCGGCATGAGTGATTTTGCCCCCGCCACCGAAGTCGCCGCCGTCCGCGAGTCCCTCGCGCGCCTGAAGGCCAACATGCGACAGACCATCAAGGGCAAGGACGAGATCATCGACCAGGCGCTCGTCTGCCTGCTGGCCGGCGGGCATCTGCTGATCGAGGATCTGCCCGGGGTGGGCAAGACCACGCTGGCCTACTCGCTGGCCCGTTCGATGGACTGCGGTTTCTCGCGCATCCAGTTCACCAGCGACCTGCTGCCGACCGACGTGACGGGTGTTTCCATCTACGACGAGAACATGAAGACCTTCATCTTCAAACAGGGGCCCGTCTTCGCCAACGTCGTGCTCGCCGACGAGATCAACCGCGCCACGCCGAAGACACAGTCGGCGCTGCTCGAGGTCATGGATCGCAGCAAGGTCACGGTGGACGGCGAATCCCACGCGGTGGGGGCGCCGTTCATGGTCGTGGCCACGCAGAACCCCGTCGACTACGAGGGCACCTTTCCGCTGCCCGAAAGCCAGATGGACCGTTTCCTGATGCGGTTGCAGATGGGTTACCCGCAGCCCGGCGACGAACTCGAGATCCTGCGGACGCCCAGGCTCGGCTACGACGCCATCGCGCTCAATCCGGTGGTGACACGTTCCGACGTGCTGAAGATGCAGGCGCTGACCGGCAAGGTGTTCGTCGAGGACAGCGTGCTCGACTACATCCTGCGCATCATCACCGCGACGCGTACGGAGTCCGAGTTCAAGGCCGGCGTGAGCGTGCGCGGCGGCCTCGCCTTGCGCACGGCGGCCCAGGCCCGCGCGCTGCTGCTGGGGCGCGATTTCGTGATTCCCGAGGACGTGCAGGAATCCGTGGGCCCGGTGCTGGCGCACCGCCTGTCGCTGGCCCGGCAGACATCCGATGCGCTCGAGGAACGCCGCACGGTGATCGCCGCGTTGAAGCGGATCGTGGCGGCCGTGGCCGTGCCGGAATGAACGGAGAAACGCCAGACGCCAAAGGTCCAAACGCCAAAGAAATTCCAATGACGATGATCGACGATGCCTGCGTCCGGTGTTTTGGCGTCTGGCATTTGGGATTTGGCCTTTTTCGAGGCGGGTCATGAACGCACCTTCTGCGGTCATCGCGTCCCCGAGCCTCGACTGGCATGGCCCGGGCGCAACCTCGAGGCCGCGGCGGCGGCTGGAATGGCATACCGTGCTGTGGGCGCTCGTTTTTCCAAAGAAGCGGCACCGCATCGTGCTCACCGTGCCCGGTCTGTTTCTCATGGCGCTGGCCATGGGCATCGGCACGGCGGCCTACAACACCTCGAGCAACATCCTCTTCATCGCGCTTTCGCTCCTGCTCGCGTGCCTGCTCCTGAGCGGATTGTTGTCCTGGTTCAATTTCATGGGCGTGCGGTGGCGGATGCGTCCGCCGGGACCCTGGCGCGCCGGCCATGAAACGCTGGTGACGGTCGAGGTGGTCAACGGCAAGAAATGGCTGCCGACCTACAGTCTTTGGTTCGAGTTTGCCGCGCGGCCCAGCCGTCTGCCCGAGCCGGAAAACCCCGGGCGCGAACTCAAGATGCGTGAAATCCTGGCGGCGGCCGAAAAGCACATTTTTCGCGGCCGGGTCCCCTTGCGCGAACGCGTCGAGCCGGGTGGGGGACAGACCTTGGAGTGGGGTGTCAAGCCGGTGCGCCGGGGCGAGACCCGGGTCGAGCTGGTCTCGGTGGGATCGCTGTTCCCGTTTGGGTTTCTGCGCAAGCATCTTGGGACCGATGCGCACCAGGCCGTGCTCGTCTGGCCGGCGCAGGTGGATTACACATGGACGGGGGGCATGCCGGCGCACCAGGGCACGCAAGGGCGTCGCACGGCCCGGGCCGGCACGGGCGACGATCTGCTCGCGTTGCGGAAGTACCAAGCGGGGGACTCCCACCGGCTGATCCACTGGAAGGCCAGCGCGCGGCTCGGACGGATGATGGTGCGCCAGTTCGCGGCCGAGAGCCATGACGGCTACGTGCTCAGCGTCGACGCCTCGGCGGAGCTCTGGCCCCGCGCCGACCAGTTCGAACTGCTGTGCAGCCTCGCCGCCACGATGGCCGAGGACCTTTTCGCGTCGGGACGTTTGCGGGCGGTCGGCCTCAACGGCGGTTCCTGGCGGGAGACGCGGCGTGTGCGCGACGTCGAGGCCTGGCTCGACTGCCTGGCGCGGTTGGAATTTGGCCAAAAGGGAGACGAGGTGCCCTCACCTCCAGGCCATTCGGCGCGGCCGGAGGCCGGGCTCCACCTCAACCAAAACGTGATCACCTTCGCGCCCGACGGGACGCGCGGCGTGGTCGCCCTGATCAATGGCCGCAAGACCGCCTCAGCTTAACCTCGACGAGCTGTTGCGGCTGAAATGGCTGCTCGGCGGCGCCACGGCGCTGGTGGCGCTGTGGACGGTGTTCTTCCTCGACATCGAGGCGCTCGGGCTTGTCGTCGCCGCCACGGCGTTCGTGGGCGCGGCGGTGGTCTGGCCGCGGCTGCCGGGGCGCGTGCCGGCGCTGGTGTGGAAACTGGCGGTGCCCGGGATCATCGTGGCGGTGGCGGTGGATTTCTATTCCAGCCCCGACACGCTGCCGGTGCTGATCCGCCTCGCCATGCTGCTGGTGCTTTACCGAGCAATCGCCTACCGTCGGAAGCGCGAGGACCTGCAGCTGCTCGTGCTCGGCCTGTTCCTGATCGTCGTGGCGGGCGTGCTCACGGTGGCGATCGAGTTCGCCTTTCTGCTGTTGGTGTTCACGGCCTGCGCCCTCGGGTTTCTTTTCGTGGTCAACCTCGTGGACGCAGCCGGTGCGACCGCCGTCGGCGCCGCGGAGACCGGGGCGGCCTGGACGCGGCTGCCGTGGGGACGGTTTCTGGCGCGTTTGCGGGCGGTGGCGGACTGGCGGTTGCTGGCCTTCGGCGCCGCCCTGTTCACGACGGTCGTGCTGATGTCGGGCCTGCTGTTCGTGCTCATCCCGCGTTTCGAACTGGCGAGCGGCTTCTTCCTCGACCGCTACATCACGCGCCAAAGCCGTTCGGGTTTCACCGACACCGTGCGCTTCGGCGACGTGACCGAGCTCGTGAAGGACAACAGCGTGGCGATGCGCGTGGACCTGACGGATTCGAGCGAGGTGCACGCCAACCCCTACTGGCGGCTCGTGGTGCTGGATGAATATGTGCCCGAAGGATTCCGTGTCTCATCGCAGTTGAAAGGCTTGCTGCTCGGTTCCGAGCGGCAAACCCAGGGCATCCGTGGGCGGCGTTCGTTGGTACGGCGGAGCGAGACCGTCGGCGGTTTCTGGACGGTTTACCTGGAACCCGGCGTCAGCCGTTACCTGCCGCTGCCGGGCACGTTTGCGACGCTGCGCCTGCGCGAAAATGCGCGCCTGCAAACGACGATCCCCCAGGAGCGGGCCCGATCCGACCGGCAGGACTCCATCGACGGATTCAATGTCGTGGCGTTGCGCACCGAGGCGATGGCGATGACGGCCTTCCAACTCGAAGGGGTGGTGATGACCGACTCGTTGCCGGACCCGCAGTACGCCCGTCATCTGCGTGGCTGGCAGCAGGGCGGCGAGGGTATCCGGGATCAAAAGAATTATTTTTCGCCAACCCTGCTGCAAGGCCCCGCCGGGCCTGCGAACGTGGCGACGCTGGAGAGGCTGCTGCAGGAAATCACCCGGGGCGAGAAACTGACCGCCGCGGAGTTCGCCGGGCGTGCCACCGCGTGGCTGCGGGCGCGCCATGCCTACACGCTTTCAGTGCGGATTCCGCCGAAGGATGGCCGCGATGACATCGTGCGCTGGCTCGACTCGCGCGAGCCGGGTTTCTGCGAGTACTTTGCCGCCGGCCTGACGGTGCTGGCGCGCGCGGCGGGGCATCCGGCGCGCGTGGTGGCCGGTTTCCAGGGCGGCGCGCTCAATGCGTTCGAGAATTACTTCATGGTCCGGAATTCCGACGCCCATGCGTGGGTGGAGATCTTCGATGGCGAGGCCGCCTGGATGCGGGTGGACCCCACGCCGGGGAGCGGCGCGGGCGCGGACATCGCCGCCGGCGCCGCGGCGGCACAGGAGCAGGACAGCAGCTGGTCCGCGCGCCTGGACAGCCTGCGGGTGCTTTGGTACCGCCGCATCGTCAACTTCGACTCGCGGCAGCAGGTGCAGATGCTCGACCAGGTGAAGACGCTCGCGACCGGTTCCGGTGCGACATTGCGGGCGTGGCTGGACGAGCGGGCGGGACGGCTCAAGGCCTGGCTGGCGCGCCCCTGGGATTCCAGGCGTTTGGCGCGGCTGGCCGGTGCGGCTGTGGGCATCGTGGCCGCCGCCTGGGTGGCCGGCCGTCTGATGCTGGCGGGCTGGCGTCGCTGGCGGTATCGCGGCCGGGTGACGCGTTACGATCCCGTGCGGCAACAGGCCGGGCGCTGGCTCGGAAGAATTGCGGATTGCGGAACGCGGAATGCGGAATGCGCGGCGGTACGCGAGGAGCTGCGGCGCCTGCGTTACGGCCGTCGAGAAACCTGGCCGGAGCCGCGCGGGGTGTTCAGGCGGGCGAAGGAGGCGAGAAGGGCGGCGCGACGGTAGGATGCCTGATTCCCCTCTTGATGGAGGGAAATCTGCGATCTCGTTGGCCGTGCAACTGCAGGTGACACGTGAACGCCCGCGCTGCGTCGCCCAGCGGTCTGCTCGCCCTCACTGCAGGTTGAAATTCACCGGCTTCACCACCGGGCGGTCCTGCTTCTCCTTCCAGGCCTGGAAGATCGCCTGCACCACGGGGGCGGCGTAGACGCCGCCGCCGAAGTTGTTGTCGTCTTCGGCGCCCTCGAGCACCACGGCGACGGCGATGCGCGGGTTTTCCACCGGGGCAAAGGCGACGACCCAGGCCATGTCCTTGCGTCCGAGCTGGGCCGTGCCGGTCTTGGCGGCGCCGCGCAGGCCTTCCACGCGCGCGAGCTTGCCGGTGCCGATCTGGTAGCACATCTCCATGCCGTCGAGCACGGCGTTGTAGTCGGAGGGCGAGAGTCCGATCGGGGCGGTGCGTTGCAGCGTGCGCTTCGGGTCGTGCAGGATGCTCGGCTTGGTCTCGGTCTCGCCGCGGGCGAAGGAGGCCACCATGCAGGCCGCCTGGAGCGGCGTGATGAGCGTGTCACCCTGGCCGATCGCGATGTTGGCGGTGTCGCCCGGACGCCAGACGCCGTCGACGAGGCCGTAGCGTTCCCAGTTGAGCTTGCGCCACTCCGGATCGGCGACGTGCGGGCTGCGGTATTCGTGCGGGAGTTCGATGCCGGTGGGGTGGTTGAACCCGAAACGCTTGGCTTCCGCGGAAATCAGGCTGGGCCCGATCTCGAGGCCGTATTTGTAGAAAAACACGTTGCAGGAGTCGCGGATCGCGCCCTTGAGGTCGCGATCGCCGTGGCCGTGGCGGTTGTGGCAGGGGAAGTTGCGGTTGCCGACGCGGTAGAAGCCGGGGCAAAGCACGTGCGACTCGGTGGACTCGACCGCGCCGGCGCGCAGGGCGGCCAGGGCGGTGATGATCTTGAAGGTCGAGCCGGGCGGGTACTGGCCCTGGGTGGCGCGGTTGAGCCACACGCCGGATTTTGCGACATCCACGTCGGGAGGCAGGTTGGGCACGCGCAGAAGCGGGTCGTAATCTGGCTTGGAGACCATCACCAGCACCTCGCCGGTGCGGATGTCGATCGCCACCGCGGCGCCGGTGCGTTCGCGGCCATCTCTGTCCTGCATCGCGGCCTCGGCGGCGGCCTGAAGGTCCAGATCGAGGCTGGTGGTGAGGTTGCGACCCTGGATGGGAAGGCGTTTCTCGATGGGAAGGTCCACCTTGTAGCCGGCGGGGTCCACCCGGTAGATCGCGCCGCCGGCTTCGCCCTCGAGCTCCGAATCGAAGACGAGTTCGAGTCCGTCTCGGCCGAAGGCGCCCTTCATCTTGAACGTGCGCAGATCCTCGCCCGGGAAGTCCTCGACCTCGGGGTCGGTGTTGACGCCGATGTAGCCGAGGGCGTGGGCGGCCAGGGAGCCGTGCGGGTAGTCGCGGTTGCTCGAGGCGTAAACCTGCAGCGGCGAGGAAACGGGCAGGCGCTCGATGAGCCGGGCGTATTCCTCGGGTTCGAGGTCGTCGAGGAGCACGTAGGGCAGCAGCAGCGAGTGGTTGAAGTGGTTGTTGAGCCGGCTCGAGTGCACTTTCTCGTCGCGTCCGAGGATGCTGTTGACCTGGTCGAGGTAGCGCTGGGCGACGCTGGCGCGGGCGATGCGGGCCATCTGGTCGGAGCTGGGGCGTTCGCCGGGGGGAAGGGAGGCGTAGTTGCGCGAAATGGTCCGGTATTCGGTGCGGAACTCGGCGCGCAGTTCCGCCAGGTCGAGGGTGACGGAGAAGCGGGCGCGGTTGCCCACGAGGACGCGGCCCTCGCGGTCGTAGATGTTGCCGCGCGGGCCCGGGGAGATGATGCGGCGGAGGTTTTGCAGGCGTTCGCGCTCGGCGTAGAGCCCGCTCTTGAACATCTGCTGGTAGGCCAGGCCGCTGACCAGCACCACGACCATCGCAATCACGATCGCGTAGAACACGAGCATGCGCGGATTGCGCGGGGTGCGACGTTCAATGAGGCGGCTCATTTGCAGCTAAAGCAAAGTAACAAGGATCAAGTAACAAGTAACAAGTGAACGGAAGTCAGGCGCTGACGGTTGTTGTTTGCTGAGGCGGGTTGGCTGCAGGCGAAAGCATGTCATGACTGGCGTACAGCCGGTCCTGGTACTTGATCCTTGCCACGTGTTACTTGCCCGCGTCAGCGGGTGATGGGTCGGCCGGTCTCGGGGTGGATGCCGGCGAGCTCCATGGCCCGGTCCTGCAGGGCGATGAACCACGGTCCCACCGCGGCGAGGGCGAGCTGGGAGAAGATCAGATCCGCAAAGATGCGCAGCCAGGCCGAGGCGGGCTGCGGGTTGGCGCCGATCAGGAGGAAGGACAGCGCAAGCATCAGGAACAGGTTGGCCAGGAGCGAGACGACGAGGGCGAAGAGCGCGCCCTCGCGGGGAAAGCGATGCCGGCCGTAGAGCAGCACGCCATGCACGAGACAGAAGAGGAAAAGGCTGGTGCCGAAGGGCACCGGGCTGAGGGCATCCACGAACAGCCCGGTGAGGAAGGTCGAGGTCAGGCCGCTGCGGGGGTCCAGGCGAAGCGCACCGTAGGCCACCAGCAGCCCGCCGAGGTAGAGGTTCACGGCCAAACCGGCGAGGTAATGATTCAGCAGTCCCACCAGCCACCCCAGCAGGAGGTTGGCGAGCGTCACGATCAGCCAGCGGGGATCGTAGCGGCGCATGGTCAGGGAAGACGAAGCGGTTCAACCACAGATGAAGGCAGATTCACCCGGATCCCGGACGCCAGAAACCTCCCGTCCTGGTTTCCCCGTCTGTGTTCATCGGTGTCCATCGGTGGTTGCTCCCTTGGCCCGGTCATTCTTCCGGGTTCAGCGGGATGAGGACGGTGACCTCGGAGAGCGTGCCGAGGCGGCGGTCGAGCTGGACTTCGCCGCTCTTGAAGAGGCCGTCGGCGCTCGGTTCGAGGGAAGTGAGCTCGCCGATGGTCAGCCCGGGCGGGAAGACGCCGAGGCCGGAGGTCACGAGGCGCTTGGGCAGGTTGGCGGCGACGTTGATGTCGAGCGGGACGAAATCCACCGTGCCGCGCGGCGCGCTGAACGTGCTGTTGAGGCCGCCTTGGTAACTCACGGGCCGGGTGTCGCCCTGCACCGTCGCGGCGAGACGGAGGGTGGGGCTGGTGATGAGGTCCACGATGGCGGTGTAGCGGTGCACCTCGGTGACGCGGCCGACCACGCCGCCGGCAAACACGACGGGCGCGCCGACGGGGATGTTGTAGTTCGAGCCTTTGCGGATGACGAAACGCTGCCACCAGCCGGTGAAGTCGCGCCGCGCCACGCGGGCGGGCTCGAGTTTGAACGCCGGCATCGGGGGCAGGTTGAGCAGATTCTCCAGGCGCAGGATCTCGGCCTGCAGGTGGGCGTTCTGCTGCGTGGCGTACTCGTACTGGGCCACGAAGCCGGCGAGCTGGCGGCCGGATTTCAAGAGCTCCTCCTTGGAATGGGCGCGGCTGGACCAGTAGTCCTGCAGGTCGCGGACGAGCGAGTCCGCCACGACCAGCGGCGCCTGGATCTCGAAGAAGGCCGAGCGGGTGAAGAGCTTCGCGCCGAGCGGCAGGAAGATCCACGCCAGCAGGATCACGCCGAGCGTGACGAAGGGGCGGGCATGGTCGAAGCGTTTGGGAAACACGGCGCGGGCGGTTTAGGCGGAGATCGTGAAATCGGGCATCTGAAATCGAAAATCGGAAAAGGTCAGAGAACCGGCTCTGAAATTTCAGATTCTAGATGTCCGATTGCTGATTTCACGATTTCTGCCCCGCAGCAGGAGCCGGGTCCCGCTCAGAGGTCCGCGGCGATGCGGCGGTAGTCCTCGATGTTGTTGATGAAGACGCCGGTGCCGTTGGCGACGGCGGAGAGCGGATCTTCGGAGACGGTGACGGCCAGGCCGGTCTTCTCGGAGAGGAGCTTGTCGATGCCGCGGATGAGGGAGCCGCCGCCGGCCATCACGAAGCCGCGGTCCACGAGGTCGGCGGAAAGCTCGGGCGGGCAGCGCTCGAGCGTGATGCGCACGGCCTCGACGATGGCGCCGATGGTGTCGGCCATGGCTTCGCGGATTTCCTGCGAGGTGATGTGGATCGTCTTGGGCAGGCCGGCGACGGAATCGCGGCCCTTGACCTCCATCGAGAGTTCCTGGTCGAGCGGGTAGGCGGAGCCGATGGTCATCTTGATCTCTTCCGAGGTGCGCTCGCCGATGAGAAGATTGTAGGCCCGCTTCATGTAGTTGATGATCGCGAGGTCGATCTCGTCGCCGGCGACGCGGATGGACTTCGAGAACACGATGCCGTTGAGCGAAATGATGGCGATCTCGGTGGTGCCGCCGCCGATGTCGACGATCATGTTGGCGGCGGGTTCGTCGACGGGCAGGCCGACGCCGAGCGCGGCGGCGAAGGGCTCGGGGATGGTGTGCACCTCGCGGGCACCGGCGTGCGTGGCCGACTCCATCACGGCGCGCTTTTCGACCTCGGTGATGCCGCTGGGGATCGCGATGCAGACGCTGGGCTGGGGAAAGGTTTTGCCGCCGTTGGCCTTGCGGATGAAGTAGCGCAACATGGCCTCGGTGATGTCGAAGTCGGCAATCACGCCGTCCTTCATCGGGCGGATGGCGGTGATGCTGCCGGGCGTACGGCCGAGCATGACCTTGGCCTCGTCACCCACGGCGCGGACGCGGCGCGAGTTCGTGTAGACCGCCACCACGCTGGGTTCGCGAAGCACGATGCCCTTGTCCTTGACGTAAACAAGGGTGTTGGCGGTGCCCAAATCGATCCCGATGTCGTTGGAAAAAAGTCCCAGGAGTTGGTTGAACATGTGGCGGTGACGGGGTTTCCGAATCAAAGCCGCGCCCCGGCGGAATTGTCAAAAGCAAACACGTTGAGCCGCCGGACTTTCGGCGAGCGGAAGAAGCGGCGAATCCGTCCGATTGCGGTGGCCGGGCAAGGCTGCGCGGCCTGAGCCGGTTTCTCAGGGGCCGGAGGCGTTCGGGGGCGTTATTTGAGGCCCTTGCGTTCTTCGGCGACCTCGGCCGGGGTGACGGCGTTGGCGCGGTTGCCGTAGCTGGCACGAACGTAGGTCAGGATCGCGGCCAGATACTCGTCGGGAAGGTGGCGGAAGGCAGGCATTTCCTGCTCGTAGAACTCGCCGTTCACCTCGATGCGCCCGGAGAGGCCGCCGAGCACGACCTGGAGCAGGCGGTTCTTGTTTTTGACCCAGTCGGTGTCGGTGAGGGGAGGAATGAGGCCGGGGGCGCCGGTGCCATCGGGGCGGTGGCAGGCGGCGCAATACAGCGCGTACAGATCCTGGCCGGCCTGGAGCTCGCTGCTCGTGGCGGGGTAGGACCAGTTTTCGTTCATGAGCGGGAGCGGCTCGAGGTCCTCGGTCCAGGCGTCAGCGGGGGCCGGGCCGGGGACCGTACGCAGGCGCACAATGCGGTCGGAGCCGCCGGGCAGGCCTTCGTACATCCAGGGCTGGAAGCGCGGATGCCAGTCGGTGTTGCTGGTCACGAGGTAAAGGTCGCCGTTGGGAGCGAGGCACAGGTCGCGGATGCGGCCGAGGCGTTGTTGAAGGTGGATGTGTTCGCCTTCGATCCGGTCTCCGGCGGCGTTGAGCGAAAGCACGCGGAGCGCGCGGCCCTTGAGGGTGGCGAGCAGCAGGGAGTGGCGCCATTCGGGGATCTCAGGGCGATCGTAGTAGAGGAGGCCGGAGGCGGCGATCGTCGGCGTCCAGGCGCGGAGCGGTTCGGTGTAGGCGGTTTCGCGGGCGGCGGCGATCTCGGCGGGCTTGTCGATGAAGCCCTCGATGACGGGCCAGCCGTAGTTGCGACCGCGTTCGATCAGGTTCACCTCGTCGTCGTTGAGCGGACCGTGCTCGGAGGCGTAGAGCCGGCCGTTCGCGCCGAAGGCGAGGCCTTGCGCGTTGCGGTGGCCGAGCGTCCAGACCGGGCTGCCGGGGAACGGGTTGTCGGCGGGGATGGTACCGTCGGGATTCAGGCGCAGGACCTTGCCGCTGATCACCGCTGGATCGAGGCTGCCGCGGGTGTCACCGGCGTCGCCGGTGGTGAGGTAGAGCTTGCCGTCCGGGCCGAAGGCCATGCGCGAACCGTTGTGAAACGATTTGCCGGGGATGCCGTCGAAGACGGTTTCCGGCGCGCCGAGCGCCGTGCCGTCCCACCGGCAGCGGATGACGCGCGAGCGCACGATCTCCTCCGTGTTCCGGGTCGGGAGCTGGTAGACGTAGTGAAGGTAGAGGTAGGGGGCATTCGCGAAGTCCGGATGAAACGCGAGGCTGAGCAGGCCGTGCGATTTCCGATAAAAGACGTCGTCCACGCGCAACGCGACGTCCTTGGCGCCGGTGGCGGGGTCGATCCGCCAGAGCGTGCCGTCGAGCTGGGTGCACCAAAGCCGGTCGTCGGGTCCCCAGGCCAGGGCGAAGGGTGCATCCAGGCCTTCGGTGACCGAGGCGATTTCGAGGGTGGTGCTTTCGAGGCGGAGGTGGGCGAAGACGGACGGGGCGGCGCAAAGGCGCGGCGCAAGGGCCAGGCCGGCCAGCAGGATGGCGGCCTTGGGGTGAAGGCGTGGAAGCATCGGCACGGAAAAGTGTGCACGAGTGCGGTCAGATCAAGGCAAACTCCCCCGGTCCCCCATCCGGCGAGGGGCCGGCCTGCGGAAGGGCTATTTTCTCTCCGGCATCGGGAACGGAGCGTAGGTCTGGCTCGGCTCCTGTTCGGCGATGAGCTGGTCGAGGGTCTTGTCACCGAGGCTGGCCGGGAGGCAGGTGGCGAGGCGCGCGTGGTAGTGCGCCAGCACGGGGTCGATGTGGTCGAGCAGGCCGCCGCTCGGGGCTTCGCCGTAGTTTTCGAACTTGTCGCGGAAGTCGGCCAGCGTGACGCGGTCGAGCGGGCGCGCCGGCTGGTAACGGTGGTCGCTGGGATCGGCGCTGGGCGCCGGCGGCAGCTCGTCCACCAAACGCAGCTCGCAGAGCCGGTTGAGCGATTCGTTGAGGATCTGGGACGGCACCCGGATCAGGTGCGACAGCTCGGTCACCGAGTAGGCCGGGGCACAGGCCTTGAAGCGCCGGGCGATGAGCAGCAGCACGACCAGCGACATGCTCTCACGGGTGGCGTGGTTGAGGTTGTGCCAGGCCGTCTGGCTGCTGCGGTAGCGCACGTTCTGCACCGCGTAGGTGAGCTGGCCGCCCACGAGCACGAAGAACCAGAAGATGTAGAGGCCGGCCATCAGGATGGGCACGATGCCGACGGAGCCGTACAGGCTCTTGGTGCGGAGCACGCCCTTGAAGTAGAGGAAGGCGACGTAGTTGTTGAGGAACAGCAGGCCGGTGACGACGATGGCGCCGATGAGCGCCGCGCTCCATTTCACCCGGGTGTGCGGCACGGTGCGGTAAAACACCATGAGCAGGACCATCAGCAGCAGGAACGAGGACGAGGGCAGCAGCCAGTTGACGAGTCCGAGCAGCTGTTCGCCGAGCGGAAGCCAGCCGGTGAGGTGTTCGAAGACCCGCAGGAAGGCGCTGGCCGAGAGCAGCGTGATCGAGGTGAAGAAGAGCACCGCGCCGAGCGTCACGGTCGTCCAGTAGTAGACGATGCGCGTGATCCAGCTGCGCCCGCGCCGCACGCCCCAGATGTCGTTGAAGGTGTTTTCAATGCTCGTGAACAGTTGGAGCACGATGAGCAGCAGGGCGAACACGCCGATCACGCCCGCGGCGCCGGACCGGCTGTTGCTGATGAAATGGCCGATGAGCTTCTCGAGTTCAGGGTCGGCCGCCGGGGAGGCCTGGCCCTCCGCGCCGACGGTGATCGCCGGCAGCACCGGGGTGCCGTCCTCATCGGTCTTGTCGTATTGGGTGACCTGCGGCGCGATGAAGCCGATGACGCGGTGGAGGCTCCCGGCCATGATGGCCGGATCGCGGTCGCCGAGCGCGAAGCCCGAGATCAGCACCGCGAGGGCGACGAGCGGGCCGAGGCCGAGCAGGGAACTGTAGCTGAGGGCGGCGGCGCGCGTGGCCACCTTCAGTTCCTGCAGGCCGGAGACCGTGATCGAGAGGACGCGCAGCAGCGCGTAGAAGCGGTTGCGCAGCGTGCGCTGGCGGTCGAAACTGGCCGACCAGATGTCGTCCTGCCACAGCCGGCGCAGGCGTTCGAGCAGGGACGTCAGCGGCATGGCGGGGTGACGCGCGCCGCGCTCAGAGGTAGGCCATCGTGGCCAGCATGGCCATGCCGCCGAGGCCGAGCAGGGCGGCAACCGCGAGCGGGATGTAGCTCAGGAAGATCGTGCTGAAATAAAGGCCGACCGAGCCCGCGGCGACGGCGATCGACGGCGTCGCCTGGCCCTGGGCGAGAAACAGGAAACCGAGGAAGCCCAGGCCGAAGACCGCGCGGAAGCGCACCAGCGGGTAGATCTGGATCACCCCGAGGAAAAGCAGGAGGGCGAGCACGACATCGAGCAGGCCGAGGATCACCGTGGGGGATTGCAGGACCTTGAGGTAGTCGAGCGAGATGACAGCGTCGATGCCAGGCAGCACGAGCGCCGCGGCGCTGGCCAGGGAAATGGCCGCGGCGGAACGCGTGCCCCACTGGGCCGCGCTCATCATGACCTCGGATTTGTCGGTGCGGCCCTTGGTGTCCTCGGTCTTGCCCTCGGCGGCGTCGAGGAACTGCTGGACGGTGATCGGCGGCGCGCTGTCGGTCTTCTCCTCGTTGATGGGCTTGAATTCCATCTGTTTGAACCCGAGCTTGCGCTTCTCGGGCCAGAGGACGGCCTTCATCTGCTCGTTGCTGGTGATGAGCAGCCACTGCTCGGAGGCCGCGTCGTAGTAATAGGTCTGGGCGTCCACCTGGCCGGCCTCGACGAGCGAGGCGAGCTGTTCGATGGAAAACGGGCCGCGCGCGTCGGTGTCGTTGAGGCCGCGCACGTAGAATTCCGGGCCGGAGGATTGCGAGGAGCCGCCTGACATAGTGCCGCTAGCTTGTGCGAGGGAGGGGGACGGGCAAGAGTGAATCGGTGAAAGAAATCGCAAACGCCAAAGGTCCAGACGCCAAACAAAGGGCCGGAATCGAAATGCGGGTTTCTTTGGCCTGTGGGGCTTTGGCGTTTCCCTGATTACATTCGCTCCAGCGTGCGGAGGCCGAGCGTGTGAAGGCCGGTCTCGAGCGTGACCAGCGTGCGATGGCAGAGCAGCAGGCGGCGGGCGCGCACGGCGGGGTCGTCGACGATGACCTTGTCGGCGGCGTAGAACGCGCTGTAGGCGCCGGCCAGTTCGTACAGGTAGAGGCCGAGGAAGTGCGGGCGCAACTGGTCGGTTGCGAGCTTCACGGCGTCGGCGAACTGCACGAGCTTGCGCGCGAGGGCAAGTTCCTGCGGGGTCTCGGGCGCCGTCGCGCCGGCGACCGGCGGCCGCGCAGGATCGAGGCCGGCCTTGCGGAAGATCGAACGCACGCGGGCGACGGCGTAGAGCAGGTAGGGCGCGGTGTTGCCGTCGAGGGCGAGCATCTTGTCCCACGAGAACACGTAGTTGCTGCTGCGGTTCTGCGAGAGGTCGGCGTATTGCACGGCCCCGATGCCGACGGCGCGCGCAATGTCGCGGCGCTCGTCCTCGGGCAGCTCGGGATTTTTCTCTGAGACGATCGCGTAGGCGCGCTCCTCGGCCTCGTCGAGCAGGGCCTTGAGCTTGATCGTGCCGCCGTCGCGGGTCTTCAGCGCCTTGCCGTCCTCGCCGGTCACGGCGCCGAAGGTCACATGATGCAGCTCGGGCAGGCGGTAGGCCTTCGCGGCGAACCATTTTTTCACCGTGAGGAAAAGCTGCTCGAAGTGGTCGCCCTGGCGGAAGTCGGTGACGACGGCGATGCCGTCGGCCTTGAAGTGCTCGACGCGGTAGAGCGCGGTCGCGAGGTCGGTCGACGCGTAGTTGCTCGCGCCGTCGGCCTTGCGGATGAGGAACGGCTGCTTCGCGAAGCGCGGGTGCTCGGGGTGGAAGACGACGAGCGCGCCCTCGCTTTCCCGGGCCAGGCCGGTCCCGGTGAGCTCGCGGTAGATGCGCTCGACCTTGTCGTTGTAGAACGACTCGCCGAGGTTGTGGTCGAACACGATGCCGAGGCGGTCGTAGATCTGCTGGAACGCGGCGAGGCTGACGTCGGAGAATTTTTTCCAGAGCGCGACGTTCTGCGGGTCGCCGGACTGGAGCTTCACGAGTTCGCGCTTGGCCTCCTCGAGTTCGGGCGAGCCGTCGGGCGTGGCGGCGTGGCCGAGCTTGTAGAGGCGTTCGAGCTCCTCGATCGGGTCGGAGGCCAGCGCGGCCTCGTCGACCCAGCGCTTGTATCCGTAGATGAGCTTGCCGAACTGCGTGCCCCAGTCGCCCAGATGATTGTCGCGGATGACCTTCGCGCCGGTGAACGCGAGCAGACGGCAGATCGCCTCGCCGATGACGGCCGAGCGCAGGTGGCCGACATGCATCTGTTTGGCGGTGTTGGGCGAGGAATAATCCACGACCCAGGTCTGGCCGGCGTGGGCCGCGGAGGCGCCGGCCCGCAGCTGTTCCTCGGAGTCATGCCGGGCAACCCACGCAAGCAGCGAGGCGGGCTTGAGGCGGAAATTGATGAAGCCCGGACCGGCCAGCGAGATGTCGAAATCGGTTTGCAGCGCCTCAAGCTGGTCCACGAGCTGTTGGGCGAGGGCGCGCGGATTCTGCTTTTCACGTTTGGCAAAGGCGAGGGCACCGTTGGCCTGGTAATCGCCATGAGCTGGATCGGCCACACGCACTTCGGGATCAAAACCGCGCCCCGTCAGGCCGAGGCGTTCGGCGGCGGCCCGCAGGCTCGCATCGAGGTGGGTGGCGACGTTGAAAGAAAGAAACATCCGGGCATTCAGGAATTGCGCTTGGCTTTGAGCAAGAAGCATTTTCGCGCGTGGGCCGAGGTGGCATCCGCCCGGTAAAATCCAGGGTTTTACCGGGGCCACGAGGCGGTCATACCCCGATTTTAGGCTCGACAAAATCAGCAAAAATCATTGCCTCTCCGAGCTTTGCGCCGCGAGGCGCCTGCCTCGCCAATACCATCTGTGACCTCCATGAGAAAACGTCCCATTCCCACGCGTCGGTTCATCAAGCCTTCGTTTACTTCGCTGATTGAGAAGAAACGCGACGGCCAGGAATTCACGCAGGAAGAAATCCGCTACATCATCGATTCCACTCTCGATGATGAGATGCCCAAGCACCAGCAAGCCGCCCTGTTGATGGCGATTTACTTCGCCAACATGTCGGCGCAGGAAACGGCGATCCTCACCGAGGAAATGATGCTTTCAGGCGAAGTCATCGATCTCTCTCATATCGCCAAGCCGAAGATCGACAAATATTCCACCGGCGGCGTCGGCGACAAGACCGCCTTGGTGCTCGCGCCGCTCGCCATGGCCAGCGGCGTCGTCGTGCCGATGATGTGCGGCGTCGAGCAGGAGTTCGTCATCACCACCCTCGAGAAGCTCTCGGCCATCCCCGGCTTCAAAAGCCACATGTCGATCGAGCATTTCCAGGACCAGCTCGCCCGCATCGGCGGCGCCATCGCCGAGCAGAGCGAGGAACTCGCCCCGGCCGACAAGATCTTCTACGACCTGCGCCTCGAGACCGGCACCATCCCGAGCCTCCCGCTCATCACCGGCAGCGTGCTTTCCAAGAAGCTCGCCGAGGGCGCCGAGGGCCTCGTCATCGACGTGAAGTGGGGCAACGGCTCGTTCATCAAGGACCTCGAGCAGGCCAAGCAGCTCGCGCGCTCCATGACCCGCGTCGGCCGCTCGATGAAGCGCCGCTGTGTCGCGCTCGTCACCGACATGAACCAGCCGCTGGGCGACAGTGTCGGCACCGCGCTCGAACTCAAGGAAGCCATCGCGCTCCTCAAGGGCGAGGGCCCGGAGGACATGAAGGAACTCGTGCTCAAGCTCGGCATGGAGATCGTGCGCCTCGCCGGCGTCGCCGGTTCCACGCTCTCGGCCAAGCAGACTGTGCAGCGCCACCTCACCGACGGCTCCGCACTCGAGAAGTTCAAGGACATGGTGCGCGCCCAGGGTGGCGACACCTCGTTCATCGATCATCCCGAGAAGTTCCCGACCGCGCGCCACATCCGCAAGCTGCCCGCCCCGAAACGCGGTTATGTGCACACCATCAACGCCGCCATGATCGCCAAGGGCGTCTCGCTCCTCGGCGCCGGCAAGGACCCCGCCCACCACAACAAGATCGACTACGCCGTCGGCGTCTCCGAGATCAAGAAGGTCGGCACGCAGGTCAAGCAGGGCGAGCCGCTGATGATGATCCACTACAACGACGAGGCGAAGCTCGAGCAGGCGCTCAACTACTTCAAGGACGCCTACCGCCTCGCCCCGAAGCGCCCGATCCCGCCCCCGCTTGTCGTCGAGCGCGTGGCGTAAGGGGTGGACGCGAGGTTGCTCGCAATGATTCCCCGGCCGGCCCTTTGCGGGGCCGGCCTTTTTTTGGGCACCTTCGGGGCTGGTAATGGGCGAGGGGGCGGATACGTTCAATCCGTTCCCCCCACCTGCATGAATATTAACTACCTCATCTCCATCCTGTGTCTGGTCATGTGGATCGTTGCGTTGGTCGACTGCCTCAAAAGCAGCACGCCCAACAAAATTGTGTGGATAATCGTCATCATCCTGCTGCCGTTCCTCGGCTCAATTCTCTGGTTCATCCTCGGCAAATCCGGACGGGCATGAGCGGAGGTGGACGTCGGTCTCCGGACCGGCGTCTGCAAATCAGGCTTTGAGAAGAAGCTTACGAATGGGTTTTGTCGCCGGTGTGAAGACCGGCGACCCCCTTCGCTTTCTTCACCGCAGTGGCAACCGCAGGCGGTGGCGGAACGCGAACCAGAGCGAACTCGCGGTTACGGCGATGGCGATGAGTGCGGGCGGAGCCGTCAGCGGATTGTTGGGGGAGACGAACAGCTCATCGGTCACGGCGGGGCCTGCGCCGAACACACCGACCAGGGCGAGCGCACCGCCAAGGATCACGGCGGCCATGCAGACAACGCTGCGCTGCACGCGGCGTTGGAAGGCGCGTGGCAGCGCTGCGAGCACGCGGTTCGAGAAACCGGCGTCAGGCAGCGGCGGCAGGGAGGCTTGGGCGCGCAGCCAGGTTTCGAAGGCCGCGTCGTCGGACGGATTGGATTTCAAGTCTGTGGGTTCCATGACGCGAGGAGCGGCCGGAGTTTTTCTTTGCCGCGGTTGAGGTTCGTTTTGACGGTGCCGAGCGGGCACGCAAGCACGTCGGCGATTTCCGGGTGGGAGAGTCCCTGCTGGTAGTGCAGGTGCAGGGCGATCCGCTCGTCGGCGCCGAGGGCGCCCAACGCTTGCGCGAGGTCGTGTTTCAGGTCGCTGAGCGGGGCCGGCGAAGGCACGGGCTCCAGCGCGGCGAGATGCTCGGGTTCGACGGGTACGGGTTGCCGCCGGCGGCGGGCGTTGCGCCAGTGATTATGGGCGATGCCCAGCAGCCACGTGGAGAAACGCGAATGCCCCTGAAAGCGTGCGAGGCCGCGGTAGGCCTGCACGAAGGTTTCCTGGGCCAGATCGTCCGCCAGCGCCGCATCGCCCTGCGCCAGCTGACGCAGGAAGTGGCGAACGGTGGACTGGTGGCGGCGAACCAGTTCACCAAATGCCGAGTGATCGTCCGAGACGACCACGCGGGCGATCAGTTCGGGATCGGTCACGTCAAGGGCGGTCCGTCGGTGGCGGGTTCTTGCCCTTGACGGCCAGGCCCAGCGCGCCGAACAGGAGGAGAGAGACGCCGATGAGCCCGGGAATGGCGCCGACAAAACCGATCTTCGGTCCGGCGATGTTGTTCAAAAACAGGTACAGGCCGGCGCCGACTGCGATCAGGATCAGGCCGGCGCGGATATCGCCGCCGTTGCTGTTCTTTTCCGCTTTTTCCTCGGCCTCGTCATCGGGCGATTTCGGGATGGGCTGGCCCTTTTCGAGGGCGATGCGGGCGGTTTCGTGCCACATCGCCTGGCGGCGGTTGGCGGTGATCAGGCCGCCGACGATGGCGACAACGGCGATGACGATGCCGCCGGCGATGGCGATGACGGCAATCCAGGTGCCGTCGAGGGCGCTGAAGAGGGGATTGAGGGAGGCGAGCATGGGGAGGGCGGTTGGGCCGGGACGGTCCCGAGCTTGGCCGGGGACCGCGTGGTGGCGATGGGTATTTGATGGGTTCGAGAGTGAGTGTCGTGAAGCGATCGGCTGGATTCAGAAATCGGCGGAATTTCCAATTCAACGCAGCCCGCCTGCGGGCACCCCTCTTGACAAGGGGTATGCCGGGAGGCGCGGGTTTGGAGGCCTCTCGTAAGAGAGGACAAGGGCGGCATGGACTGGCCGAGGGTGGCCGGGTTTCGATCCCTACAAAAGATTCGCCCTCCGCGCCTTGCCGGCTTTGCGTGCGTGCATGTCCGACGCGCCCGCCAAACCCGCCGCCAACGCCCCGTCATGGGCCGATCAGCCCGAGCCGCTGCCCCCGTCCCAGTGGCAACGGCCTTGGGCGCAGCTGAAGTTCGTGTCGTTCCAGCCGGCGATCTTCCCGCGCATGCTCGGCGAGGTGTCACGCGACGCGAAGCCCGGCGATCTGGTTTCCGTTTACGACAAGTTCGGCCACCGGGTTGGCATCGGCCTGTTCAACCCGCGCGCCAAGATGCCGCTGCGTGTCGTCACGCATACGAGCCAGATCCTGGGCGAGGAGTATTTCGAAACGGCCATCCGGCGCGCGGTCGCGCTGCGCAAGGACATGTTCAAGCTCGATGCGACCACCGATGCCTACCGCGTGATCAACTCCGACGGCGACGGCGTGAGCGGCCTCACGATCGATCGCTACGGTGACACGCTTTACTGCGACGTCTATTCGCTCGGCATCTTCCAGCGCCTGCCGAAATGGCTGCCGTTGCTTCACGAATTGCTGGGTACGAAGCACGTGCGCGTGCACGTCGACCATGACCTCGGCAGTCTTGAGGGCATCAAGCCGTCGCAGATGAAGGACCTCACGGAATCCGCGCCTGACAAGGTGAAGATCCGCGAGGGCGGCGTGAAGTACGAGGTGGATTTCACCGAGGGCCACAAGACCGGTTTTTTCTGCGATCAGCGCGATAACCGCCATCGTTTCGGCCAGCTCGTGAAGGGCATGCGCGTGCTCGACCTCTGCAGCTATACCGGCGGTTTCTCGATCAACGCCGCGCTCGGTGGCGCCACGGAGGTCACGGCGGTGGATCTCGACGAGAAGGTCATCGCCCAGGGCCGGCGCAACGCGAACCTGAACCAGGTTTCGCCGAACAAGCTCAAGTGGGTGCACGCCGACGCCTTCGCCTACGCGCGTCAGATGAAGACCAACGGCGAGGAGTTCGACGCCGTGCTGTGTGATCCGCCGAAGTTCGTCATGACGCGCGATCCCGCTTTCGCCGCCGAGGGCATGCGCAAGTACGCCGACCTGAATACCATCGCCGCCAGCCTCGTGAAGCCGGGTGGCCTGTTCGTCACCGCGTCATGCTCGGGCCTCGTGTCCCTCGAGGATTTCGAAGGTTGCGTGATCAAGGGCGTGCACCGCCTCAACCGCCGCATGCAGATCTTCGACCGCACGGGTCCGGGTGTGGATCATCCCGTCTATTCGAATTGCCTCGAGAGCCGCTATCTCAAGCTGCTCTGGGCGCGGATGAGCTAACGTGCGGTTTGCCCAAGGTGGTGCCTCGCGCATCCTTGATATCAGCCGGGGTCATGCCGTTGACTGTAGCAACAAGGGCGTCGCTTGTCGGCGGACCGTCCCGCGAGGGAGCGCCGATCCTCGATCCGAGGGCGGCTCCATCGTTGCGTGTGAATCCGGTTGTCCTGCATGAGTCCGGTCGGGCTTGCGTGGCATGGCGCGCCGGCATCCCGGCCGCATAAAAGCACAAGCCACGAGGCGTCGGGCCTCGTGGCTTGGTTTAGGCGGAAGGAATGAAACGAGGCTTACGCGTTCTTCCGGCGTTTGCGCCAGAACGCGTGACTTGCGCGGGTAAAAATATTATTAACTGCAGACTGACGAGCGTGGGGTGAATGATGTATTACATTGGGGTTTATTGGGTTACATTCCTGAAATGTATCCTTGGTTGGAAGAGCAGCGTGACGGCGAAACGTCAATGCCGAGGCGCCGGGTCAAGGGAATCTTCTACGTATCACAGAGAGAGTAGGCTGGCTGACGGACGGATCATCGAACCACTCAACGGGCATGGGATTTAGCTAACTTTCCGTCGCCCCCGTCGTACTCTCCGCCTGCGGGTGCGGCTGCCGTTCCACGGATCGTACCGAAGGCGGGCGCATTGAGGCGGCCACGGCTCGAGCCGTTTCGGCCGGATTGCTTGCCGGTCACGCGGGCTAGCGGGCGTTGCCGCGATTCAATGGTGGACATCAGCTTCGTGCTGCCAACCATCCGGCGCCGTCATGCAGAGCCTGAAGCATCTCTTCGAACAGAACCAGGCGTGGGCCGAGGCCATCAAACGCCGTGATCCGGAGTTCTTCCAGACCCTGTCCCGCCAGCAGAGCCCGGAGTACCTGTGGATCGGCTGCTCCGACTCGCGCGTGCCCGCCAACGAGATCATCGGCCTGCTCCCGGGCGAGGTGTTTGTGCACCGCAACATCGCCAACGTGGTCGTGCACACCGACCTCAACTGTCTGTCCGTGCTCCAGTACGCCGTGGATGTGCTCAAGGTGAAACACATCATGGTCGTCGGCCATTACGGCTGCGGCGGCGTGCAGGCGGCGTACCGTTGCCAGCGCGTCGGGCTGGCCGACAACTGGCTGCGTCATGTGCAGGACGTGCGTGTCAGGCACGACGACTGCCTCGCGTTGCTGGGCGACGACACCGCGCGCAGCGCGAAATTGTGCGAGCTGAACGTCATCGAGCAGGTCGCCAACGTCTGCTCCACGACGATCGTGCAGGATGCCTGGACCCGCGGCCAGTCGCTGGCCGTGCACGGGTGGATCTACGGCTTGCGCGACGGACTGCTGCGCGATCTCCACACCACCGCCAGCAGCGCGGACGAGGCGTCGGCCGCCTATGCCCGCGCTGTCGCCGCGGCGAGCCACGGCAACACGTCGGTGCCGTGGTGAACCGGCCGTGCGAGACGGGCGGACGATTCGCTTTTCACCCAACCCCATGATCCGCCAGCTCGCCCATCTCTGCCTGATGTCCCATCAACTGCCGGCCATGACCGCGTTCTATCGCGACGGTCTCGGCCTGCCGGTCAAATTTTCGCTCAAGCACGACGACGGCACGGTGTTCGGGCATTACTTCGAGGCCGGGCACATGACCTTCATCGAGATCTTCGACCGGGCCGGGGCGGCGAAACAGTGGGGCGGGGACGCGGCCGAAAGGCTGAAGCCGCATGCCGGCACGCATTTCAATCATTTCTGTTTCGAGGTGCAGGGACTCGAGGCCTACCTCGCGACCTTGGAGTCGCGCGGGCTGAAGATCGACCGGCCCGCCAAGGTCGGCATGGATCACTCGAAGCAGGCCTGGATCCACGATCCCGACGGGAACGTGATCGAGTTGATGGAGTACACGCCGAAGAGCCTGCAGTTCTGAGGCCGGGTTCCACCCTGACGAAGCCGCCAAGAAAAAGGCCCGCGACTTGAGTCGCGGGCCAATCGAAGATCAGGATTCGCGAATCGAAAATCCGCTCAGGCGCGGCCGAGGTACGAGGAGTCGGCGGTGCTGACCTTGATCAGCTCACCTTCCTTGATGAAGAGCGGCACCTGAACGACCAGGCCGGTCTCGGTGGTGGCGGGCTTCTGGACGTTCGAAGCGGTGTCGCCCTTCACGCCCTCGGCGCTCTCGGTGACCTTGAGGGTGACGGTCGAGGGCAGGTCGATGGTGACCGGGACGTCGTTGATGAACAGCACCTCGGCCTTGCCGTTGGCGACGAGGTAGTTTTTGGCATCGCCGATCATGGCCGCGCTGAGTTCGAAGCTCTCGAAGGACTCCGGGTCCATGAAGGTGAAATTTTCGCGATCCGCGTAGCTGAACTCGAGGGTGCGGCGGTCGGTCGGGAGAACTTCGACGGGGTCAGGGGAGTTGAAACGCTGTTCCAGCGTCTTGCCGTAGCGGAGGTTGCGCATCTTGATCTGCACGAAGGCGCGGAGATTGCCCGGGGTGCGGTGCTGGGTCTCCATGACGAGGTGCGGTTCGCCGTTGAACTTGATGACTTGGCCTTTGCGGACGTCGTTGGCTGCGGGCATGACTGAATCGGGTCGGAGGTTTCGAGTTTGGAAAGGTTCAGAGATACCCAGTCGCTTTCAAAGCTGTCAACACCGCCCTCGGATTTCTTCGGCGCGTAAAGGCAGGGTGGGGCGGACGGTCCGTATCATCTCCAAGCTTGTCATTTCCAAGTGCTTTCCGACACTGCGCGACACTCATGAAGCAGCGCACCCTTCTGCGCGAGGTCTCCATCAAGGGCAATGCCCTGCACACCGGAGACGCCGTGCAAATGACTTTCAAGCCCGCCCCGGCCAACCATGGCCTGGTCTTCAAGCGCGTGGATCTCCACGGCCAGCCCGAGATCAAGCCCCGGGTGGACCTCGTCACCGATCTGGTGCGCGCCACCACCATCCAGCAGGGCCACGCCAAGATCCACACCGTCGAGCACGTGCTCAGCGCTCTCAGCGGCTGCGGGATCGACAATCTCCTCATCGAGATGAACGCCAGCGAACCGCCGATCATGGACGGCTCGGCTCGCGAATTCGTGAAGATGATCCAGCAGGGCGAACCGGTCGAGCAGGACGCCGAGCGCGAGTACTTTTCCCTCGCCGACACCGTCTCCGTCTCCCGCGGCAACTCCTCCATCATCGCGCTGCCCTACGACGGCCTGAAGATCACCTGCACCAGCGCCGACGATCGCGGCATCCACACCCAGCACCTCTCGCTGACGATCGACCCCGACGTCTACGTCACCCAGGTCGCCGCCTCGCGCACGTTCACGATCTACGAGGACATCGAAGAACTCATCAAGCTGGGCAAGATCAAGGGCGGCTCGCTCGATTGCGCCGTGGTCATCAAGGGCGACAAGATCATCTCCAAGGAGCCGCTGCGCTTCGCCGACGAATTCGTCCGGCACAAGATCCTCGATATCATCGGAGACATCGTGTTGCTCGGCATCCCGCTCAAGGCCCACATCGTGGCCACGCGTCCCGGTCACGCCCTCAACGCCGAATTGACCAAGCATCTGCTCGAGAAGTACGAGGCGTGGAAAAAGGGCGGTCGGAAGCCCGCCAAGCCCGCGGCCCCGAAGGCCGAGATCACGACCGAGACGACCCTCGATGTCCGCCGCATTCTTGACACGCTGCCGCATCGTTACCCGTTCGTCATGATCGACCGCGTGGCCGAGATGGGCGAGGACACGCTCACCGCCATCAAGAACGTCACGATCAACGAGCCCTACTTCCAAGGCCACTATCCGGGCAACCCCGTCATGCCCGGCGTGCTTCAGGTCGAGGCCATGGCGCAGGCCGCCGGCATCCTGCTGCTGCGGCGCATGACCATCGACGGCAAGACCGCGTTGTTCATGAGCTGCGACAAGGTCAAATGGCGCAAACCCGTGCGTCCGGGCGACCAGCTCAGCATCCGGGTCAAGCTCACCAAGCATCGCGGCACGATCGCCTGCGCCGAAGGCGAATGCAGCGTCGGCGGCCAGGTCGTCTCCTCCGCCGAGCTCATGTTTGCCGTGGTGGACAACGCCGACGTGGACTGAGCCCATGGCCCAACAAATCCACCCGACCGCCATCATCGAATCCGGCGCGGAACTGGGCGAAGACGTCGTCGTCGGCGCCTACGCGTATGTCGGCGGTCTCGCCCGGATCGGTAACAACACCATCCTGCACCATCACGCCAACGTCGAGGGCCGCACCACGATCGGCGCGCAGTGTGAGATCTTTCCCTTCGCCTGCGTCGGCACCAAGACCCACGACCTGAAATACAAGGGCGGCGAACCCGGCCTCGTCGTGGGTGACCGCAACGTCTTTCGCGAATACGTCAGCGTGCACGGCGCCACGAACGAGGGCGATTACACCCGCATGGGCGACGACAACGTGATGCTGGCCTACAGCCACATCGCGCACGATTGCATCGTCGGCAACCACCTGGTCATGAGCGCGCAGTCGGCGCTCGCCGGCCACGTGATCGTCGAGAACCATGTGAACATCGGCTGGGGCTCGGGCGTGCACCAGTTCTGCCGGGTCGGCGCCCATTCCATGCTCGGCGCGATGTCGAAGGTCGTGCAGGACGTGCCGCCCTACATCATCGCCGACGGCAATGCCGCCATCGCGCGCTCGATCAACAAGGTCGGGCTCGAGCGCCACGGCTTCACCGTCGAGCAGCTCGAGGCCATCAAGCAGGCCTTTCGCCTTTTCTACCGCTCCGGCTACAACCGCACGCAGGCCTTCGAGCACATGCGCACACACAAGCTCGCGGAAACGCCCGAGTTCAAGCACTTCCTCGACTTCGTCACCCGCAGCGAACGCGGCGTGGTGGCGGGCAAGTGATCGTGTAGGGCGGGGTCGCCGAACCCCGCCTTTGTTTGTTCATCATGTCGCGTGCAAGGCGGGGGTTCAGCCGCCGCCAGGCCTAATGACAGGCGGGGTTCGGCGACCCCGCCCTACAATTTCAGCCTGCGCGGAGCGCGGGCTCCACCCTTATGCCCCGCCCAGCGTACGCAGCAGCTCGTAGCTGTAGAGCCCGGTGCGGTGGCCGTCGCTGAAGTCGAAACGAATGGCGTAATTGCCGACCTGTTCCCAGCCGGTGACTTCGACGCCGCGGTGGTCGCGCGGGACCTCGCCGCCGTATTGGTGGCCGAAGATGTCGCGCTCGCCCTTGACCTCGGCGCTGGGCGAGTTGGCGCGCAGCGTGGCAAAGGTGATGAAGCTCTCGACGCCGTCATCCCAGTGGATGGCGACCTCGGACCCGATGAGCTGGACGTCGACCGGAGAAGGCATGATGGCGCTAAGGAAGCCGGTAAAAACACCGCCGCCAGCCCAAAACCCGCTTTGCCGCCGATATTTGCACTCAAGTATTGCCGTCCGGTCCGATCATAGGCGGCGACTGCGATGAACGCCCCCCAGCGATACCCGTCTCCCGAGCATCTGATCCAGCAGATGAAGGCCCTGCCTTCGTCGCTGCGTTCCATCCAACAGGCTCTGCAGCTGCTCGACGATCCAAACTCCAGCCTCGACGACCTGGTCGATCTGATCCGGCTGGAGCGCGGCCTGGCGGCGAAGGTCATCCACCTGGCCAACAGCGCCGCCTACGTCGGCGATCCCTGCGACTCGATCGAACTGGCCGTGCAGCGCCTGGGGTACTCGGTGGTCCAGGACGCCGCGATGGCCCTGATGGCGATCGAAACATTTCCCGGGCCGCTGCGCCTCTATGGTTACCCGCCGCAGATTCTTTGGCGGCATTCCCTGACGATGGCCTGCGCGATGCGCGAGCTCGCGCGGCTCAAGCAGGACGATGTCACCAAGGCCTACGCCCTCGGTCTGCTGCACAACATCGGCATGGCGTTGATCGACCACTGGGTCATCCAGCGCGACCCCTCGGCCCGCTTCGAGCGGCAGGACTGGCCCGACGAGTGGCAGTCGGCCGAGCGGGATCTCCTGGGCTTCGACCAGGCCGCCGCGACGGCGGAGGTCATGCGCCGGTTGAACTTTCCCGCGCACATGGCGGAGGCGGCGCAGTTCCAATGCCGCCCCGAGGGCGCCCGCGACGCCTACCGCATGGCCTCGCTGATGCTCACGGCCCGCTGGATCCGCCGGCAGATCTGCGGCGGCAGCGAGACCTGTCCCTTGCCCGATCCGCATCACCTGCGCGAACAGGGCCTGAGGATCTCGGACCTGATCGACGTGACGCAACGGGTCACCCTGGAGCTGGACACGCTCTGGAACCGCCTGGGCCTCGGCCTGCGGCGCGCGGCCGCGGCCTGAGAGGCCACGCGGCCTGGAGGCACCTCGTCCGTCTCACCAGGCTTCCGGTGCCTTGGGCGGCGGCTTCGGCTTCTTCAGCCGGCCTTGGTAGGTGCGGTCGATCTCCTCGATCTCCGGTTCGGGAATGCGGGTGAAGGCGATCCGCATCGGGGCGTCCTTGGTCGCGCCGTGCGCGCCGCCGAGGTAGACGGTGTTCTTGCCGAGCACCTTGTTGAGGTGGTCCATCGCTTCAAAGAGTTTGCCGCGGGTGCGTTCGGTTCCTTCCTCGAAAAGATCGGGCGTGTGCAGCTTCATGTCGATGAGTCCGGTGAGGTGCACGCCGATGCGCAGCGGTTTCAGGCGGTCGAATTTTGCGGGACGCTTCGCCCACAGGTCGTTGAGCGCATGGGTGAGCCGCAGGGTGTCCTGGGTTTCGCCGAGCCTCAGTTCGTCGGACCATGTGGCGTCATCCAGGTAGTCGACCGACACGCTGAGCACCGAGGCGTAGAGCCGGGAATGGCGCAGACGCATGGCCGCCTTTTGCAGCAGGCGGTGCAGCACCGCCTGCGCATCGGCGTGGTTGCGCTTCGCCGGCGGCAGCACGTGGCCGTGGCCGATGGTCTTGCCGCTCCCGTGTTCGAAGTAGGGCAGGTCTTCCCCGTGCAGCAGGAGCCACATCTGCTCGCCGCGGACGCCGTTCCAGATGCCGCGGAGCTGGTGCGCATTGGCGGCGTAGAGCCGGGCCATCGTGGTGATACCGTGCTCCGCGAGGCGGCGCTGGATGTTCGGGCCGATGCCGGCGAAGTCCCCGGGGGCGAGGTGAAGGATCTTCGCCGGGATGTCGGCATCCTCGAGGACTACGAGGCCGTCGGGTTTCTGCATGTCGGAGGCGACCTTGGCCAGCAGCCAGGTTGGCGCGATGCCGATGGAGCTGCGCAACAGCGGACCGACGGCGCGGGCGATGTCGGCCTTGATCTGCCGGCCGAGCTGTTCCGCCTGCGTGCGGTTGAGGAATCCGTGCAGCCGGGCGGTGACCTCGTCGATGGACTGGATGTTGGTCTCGGCAACATGGCCCGCGATCACCTCCGCGAGGCGTTTGTGGTAATTGATGTAGAGTTCGGGCCGCGCCTCGACGATCACGAGTTCCGGGCACATCCGGCGGGCTTCGGCGACCCGGGCGTTGCGCTTGAGGCCGGCGGCTTTCGCCTCGAGGCTCACGGCGATGCAGCCGGTCGTCTCGGCCATGACCGGCACGATGCCGACCGGTTTGCCGCGGAGTTCGGGCCGCTCCTGCTGCTCCACCGAGGCGAAGAAGGAGTTGAAGTCGATGGTCAGGTAGCGAAGCGGCACAGCGGGAAAAATTGTCCGCTTGGGCCCGCTGGCAAGGGGCGAGTTCAACGGGCGGCCTGCTCACGGCTTTGGAATCTCTGTGCGTGATTTGTTGCCCGGGGCGAAGGCGGTTGCCCGGCCGGCCGGCGGACGGGTAGGGAAGGGGCGGCAACCCACGGCGGGTTAGCCCCCGTCCGTTCACTTCAACCCCTCCCGCCATGCATGTTCCCTCGTCTCCCGCATATTCGCGCCGGCAGTTCATCAAGACCGGTGCCGCAGCCTCGATGCTGCCATTGCTCGGTTCGCTTCAACCTGTGTTCGCCGCCGGCTCCGACCGTCTGAAGATCGGCCTCGTCGGCTGCGGCTGGCGCGGCATCGACGCCGTGCGCAACTGCGTGGCCGCCGATCCTTCCGTGCAACTGGTCGCCCTGGGCGACGCCTTTGCCGATCGCGTGGACGCCGCCCTGAAGGAATTTGCCGAGGGCGGCGGTGACGAGAAACGGCCGCCGCTGGCCAGGGAGCAGTTTGCCGTCACGCGCGAGCGCTGCTTCTCGGGTTTCGATGCCTACCAGCAGGTGATCGATGCGGGCATCGATCTGGTGCTGCTGGTCACGCCGCCGCAGTTCCGTCCGCGCCACCTGCAGGCCGCCGTTGAGGCCGGCGTGCACGTGTTCATGGAGAAACCGGTCGCGGTGGATCCGGTGGGCGCGCGGCGCGTGATGCAGTTGTCCGATCTCGCCGCGCAGAAGGGCCTCGCCATTGTCTCGGGCACGCAGCGCCGGCACTCGGCGGACTACCTCGAGACGATGGCGCGCATCAAGGATGGAGCCATCGGCGAACTGGTGGGCGGCCAGGCCTACTGGATGCAGGAAGGTCTCTGGCACCGCGGCCGCCAGCCCGCATGGAGCGAGATGGAATACCAGATGCGCAACTGGCTCTATTTCACCTGGCTCAGCGGCGATCACATCGTCGAGCAGCACATGCACAATCTCGACATCATGAACTGGGCCTTCGGCGGCCCGCCGGTGAAGGCCTACGGCATGGGCGGACGCCAGAGCCGCACCGATCCCAAGTACGGCGACGCCTGGGATCATTTCTCCGTCGAGTACGAATATGCCAACGGTGCGCGGGTGCAGAGCCTGTGCCGCCAGGTGCCCGGTACGTCGACGCGCGTCACGGAGCGGCTGGTTGGCACGAAGGGCAACGCCACGCCCTCGGGCACGATCCGCGGGGAGAACGCCTGGAAGTTCACCGGGCAGCTGGTGAATCCCTATGACCAGGAGCACATCGACCTGATCCGCAGCATCCGTGCCGGCAAGCCGCTCAACGAGGGCCGGCAGGTGGCCGAGTCCACCATGACCGCCATCCTCGGGCGCATTTCCGCCTACACCGGACGCGAAGTGGGCTACGCCTGGCTGCTCGAAGCCTCCAAGCTCGACCTCACCCCCGCGAAACTGGCGTGGGGCGATGCGCCGCCGGTGGTCATCCCGGTGCCCGGTCAGACACCGTTGGTTTGAGTCAACGGTGGGCGAAAGGTACGACTGCCACGGTTGAATCCGACCGTGGCAGTTTAAGTTTAAACCATTCTTGGCGCGGGAACGCTGGCATCCGCGCAAGTGGGTAATTTGTGAACAAGTTTTGACGACTTCCGACGGCTTTTTTCTTGAGTCTTGGGAGGGAAATGGGGAGAAATGGGGCGTTCTGGGGGAGATCGGGCTTCCAGAGTTACCCAATGGCGTCAAACGGCACAGTCATTTATTCCGGGCGTTTTGAGCACACGCTCGACGACAAGAATCGTCTCACGATTCCGTCGGCCTGGCGCTGGCCGCACACCGACAGCGAGCAGTTCCTCGCGATGCCGCATCCCGACGGCTACATCTCCGTCCTCCCGCCCGCCCGCGTGCAGAAGCTTCTCGCGCAGGTCTCCGAGATGAAGCTCTCCGATCGCGAGGCGCAGGCCGTGAAGGCGCGCATCTTCTCCGAGGCGCTCTCGTTCACCTTCGACAAGCAGGGCCGCATCGGCGTGAGCGCCGAGCTCCTGCGCCACGCCGGCATCGGCAAGGACGCGGTCCTCACCGGCATGGGCGACACTTTCAACATCCTCAGTCCGGCCCGCTGGACCGAGATGCAGCGCAGCACGGCGGGCGAAAACTTCGGCGACATGATGCGCCGCATCGGCCTCTAAGCTCCCATGAAGATTCTGGTACCCCTCATCAAGTCCCAGCCGCTCCCGAAGCTTTCCACGGTGTTCTGCGCGCACCGCCGGTCGCTCCTGCGCGAACCGATCTCGATCGTTCTGCCCTGGAGGAAGCCCCATGCCCGCGCCCGTCATTAAGCTCTTCCCTCGCGCCATGACTCCGGGCCACCTGCCAGTGATGCTCCACGAGGTGCTCGAATACCTCGCGCCGCACCCCGGCCAGCACATCCTCGACTGCACCTTCGGCGGCGGCGGCCACACGCGGCTGATCCTCGATTCCGGCGCGAAGGTCACCGCCCTCGACCGCGACCCGGCGGCCGCCGAGCGCGCGGCGCACGCGCTGAAGGGCTTCCCGGAAACCTTCCGCTTCGTGGACCTGAACTTCGGCGACCTCGCATCGCTGCCCGACACGGGTTTCCACGGCATCCTGTTCGATCTGGGTGTTTCCTCCTACCAGCTCGACGAGGCGGAGCGCGGCTTCGCCTTCCGGCACGACGCCCCGGCCGACATGCGCATGGATCCCCGCCGCGGCGAACCGGCTTCCCGCTGGCTCGAAACCGCCGGCGAGCAGGCGCTCGTTCGCGCGATCCGCGACTATGGCGAGGAGGATCAGTGGCGCCGCGTCGTCCGCGCCATCCTCATGGCCCGCGGCACCGGCCGTCTGGCCCGCACCGGCACGCTGGCCGCCCTCATCGCCGACGCGATCCCGCCCGCGCTCAAGCGCCGCAGCCCGATCCACCCGGCCACGCGCTCGTTCCAGGGCATCCGCATCGCGGTGAACGACGAACTCGGCGCCATCGAGCGCGCCCTGCCCGCCGCGTTCGCCAAGCTCGCCCCCGGCGGTGTGCTGGCCGTCATCAGCTTCCATTCCCTCGAGGACCGGCCGGTGAAGCACTTCTTCCGCCAGGTCTGCGGTCTGCCCGTGGACGCGAACGATTCCACGCCGCAGCAGCTGCGCGAAAAGCACGCCACGCTGCTCACCCGCAAGCCCGTCACGCCTTCCGCCGCCGAGATCACCACCAATCCCCGCAGCCGCTCCGCCAAGCTGCGCGTCCTCCGCAAGCTCTGAGCCACGCCCCATGAAGCCGCCTCCCGCCCACGCCCTCGTCAACCGCGTCATCCTTCTCACCCTGTGCGCCCTCATGCTGGGGGGCTCGCTCGGCCTTGGCGCCGTCTGGATGCGCCAGGAAATCTCCCAGGCCGCCAACGAAAGCCGCACCCTTCAGGTGAAGATCGCCGACGTCGAGCGCCGCCTCGACGAGGTGAACGCGCAGGTGGCGTCCGCCGTGAATCCCCACGCGCTGCTCCGGCAGAACGAGGCGATGCGCCTCGCGCTGGCCGCACCCCGCGAGCCGCAGGTCGTGCGCGTCGGCGAGTCGCCCGAGCTGCGCCTCGCCGCGAAGCGCAACCGCGAGGTCTTCAGCGTCTCCGCCGCGTCGTTCGAACTTTCCGACAACCGTGCCTCCGTCTTCCCGCTCGTGACGGCGTCGCTGCGCTGATTCCTCCATGTCCAAGGGTTTCGCCTCCAACCGCCTCACCCTGCTCGCCGTCGGCGTGCTGGTCTGCTTCATGGCGGTCGGCGTGCGCCTCGTGTTCCTGCATGTCGTGGATCGCGACGAGTTGCTGGGCTACGTGGACAAGGCCCGCCGTCAGATCGTGGTCGAGCACGCCCGTCGCGGCGCGATTCTCGACGCGAAGGGCAATCTGCTCGCGACCAGCCGCTCGGAAATCACCCTCGCGGTCGACCCGTGGGCGCTCGTGGATTACCTCGAAGCGGACAAAAACCTCGAGCGCCGCGCCCGCAAGGCGGACGACGAGCGCGCCAAACGCGCCCAGCTCGCCGCCATTCTCGGCGTCACGGTCGCCGAAATCGAGACGGCCTTCACGCCGCGCATGCGTTCCGTTCCGCTTGAGAGCGACCGCCGGGACGGCACCCGCGACGGCCAGATCAAGGACCGCTGGCTCAAGCTGCGCGAGGGACTCGACGAACCGACCTACGATCGCATCGCCGCGCTGAACATCCGCGGGATCACTTCGAACCGCATCTACCGCCGGGTCTATCCGGGGGCCACGCTTGCGGCCAATGTCATCGGCTACCTCAACCGCGAGGGCACGTCCGTCACCGGGGTCGAGCGCCATTTCGATCTCTACCTCAAGGGCGAGGACGGCTGGATCGAGTCCGAGAAGGACGGCACCCGCCGCGAGCTCGCCCAGTTCCGCTCCCGCGAGGTGCCGGCGCGCGACGGCCATGATGTTGTTCTGACCATCGATTCGGTCGTCCAGCACATCATCGAGGACGAGCTCCGCACGATCGCCGAGAACTACAACCCGAACTTCGCGACGATCATCGCCACCGAGGCGCGCACCGGCCGCATCCTTGGCATGGGCAGTTACCCGAGTTTCGACCTGAACAATTACAACACGGCTCCGCTCGCCTCGCAGCGCAACTACGCCGTCACCGACATCATCGAGCCGGGTTCGACCTTCAAGATCGTGGCCGCCGGGGCCGCTCTCGACCAGGGCATCGTTTCCCCCGCCTCGTCCTTCGACTGCGGCAACCCCGTCATCAACTACAAGGGCCGCGACCTCAAGCTGCCCAAGGAGGATCATCCCTTCGGCATGCTCACCGTTTCGGAGATCGTCAGCCATTCCAGCAACCGCGGCGCGGCGCAGCTCGCCATGCTCATGGGCGGCGAGCGGTTTCACGAATATGCCAGGCGCTTCGGGTTCGGCGCCGCGACCAAGTTCCAGCTCGGCGGCGAGGTACGCGGCATCCTGGACGAGCCGAGCCGCTGGGACGGCCTCACGATCACGCGCATGCCCATGGGGCACGCCGTGGCCGCCACGCCGTTGCAGATCCACATGGCCATGAGCGTCGTGGCCAACGGCGGGGCGCGGATGCGCCCGCAGATCATCCAGGAGATCCGCGACGCCAGCGGTCAGGTCGTGCGCACGTTCGAGCCCGAGAAGGTCGAGCAGGTCATCAAGCCCAGCACCGCCGCCCTGCTCGCGCAGATGCTCCACGGTGTCGTCGGACCCGACGGCACGGGCAAGGGCTTCGACATCCCCGGCTTCGAAATCGCGGCCAAGACCGGCACGACTCAGAAGATCGTGGACGGCCGCTACGTGACCAACCGCCACGTCGGCTCCTTCGTCGGCTTCTTCCCCGCCAGCCGCCCCGAGATCGTCCTCTCCGTGATCGTGGACGACGCGCAGGTGCCCAACGGCAAGAACTACGGCCGTGCCGTCGCCGCCCCGGCCTTCAAGCACGTGGCCGAACAACTCATCCAGTATCTCGACATCAAGCCCGTGACACCTTTCACCCGCAATCTCGTGGCGATGCAGGGAGGTGCGCTGTGATCGGTTATCTCACGCCCAACTATCCCCTCGTCGCCGCCTTTCGCACCCTGCCCAAGACCCGCTCCCGACCCGCGGACCGCGTCACCCGGCAAATCTTCAAAATGGCTCCCAAGCTTTCCGACTACTTCCGCGATGACGAAATTCGCGCGAGCAAGGGCGACCTCGACCGCCCGATCTCCGGCCTGGCCATGGACAGCCGCCGCGTGCTGCCGGGCAACCTGTTCTTCGCGCTTCCCGGCCGCCGCGCCGACGGCACGTCGTTCATCGACGAGGCCATCCAGCGCGGCGCCGTCGCCATCGTCGCCGAGAAGATCCCCGCCGCCACCGCGACGCGCGTGACCTACCTCCAGGTCAACGACGCCCGCCGCGCGCTCGCGCAGGTGTCGCAGCGTTACTTCGGCTTCCCCGACAAGTCGCTCGAGCTGGTCGGCGTCACCGGCACCAACGGCAAGACCACCGTCACCAACCTCATCAAGCACCTCCTGTCGACCAGCACGCAGCGCGTCGGCCTCGTCGGCACGGTCAACTACGACCTCGGCGCCCGCGTCGTGCCGTCGTACCGCACCACGCCCGAATCGCTGGAACTCTTCGGCATGCTCGCGCAGATGCGCGATGCCGGCTGCCGCCAGGCCGCCATGGAGGTGAGCTCGCACGGCATCGACCAGCACCGCGTGCTCGGCATGCAGTTTGCCGTCGCCGTGTTCACGAACCTCACCCGCGACCACCTCGACTATCACAAGACGCTCGACGCCTACTTCGAGGTGAAGTCCCGCCTGTTCAACGGCGGCGTCGGCAGCTCCCCGCGCGCGGCCGTGGTCAATCTCGACGACGAGTGGGGCCGTCGCCTCGCGTCGGAGGTGCCGGAGCACGTGCGCGTGGTCAGCTTCGGCGAGACGCCCGACGCCACGGTGCGTGCGGAGAACGTCCGTCTCGGCTTCAAGGGCACGGCGCTCACGCTCGTCTGGCCCGAGGGCCGCGCCGAGATCGAGAGCCCGTTCATCGGCCGTTACAATGTGAGCAACCTGTTGGCCGCCTTCGCGGCCTGCTATGCGCTCGGCCGCGATCCGTCGGTCATCGCGCTCCGCCTCAAGAGCTTCCCCGGTGTCTCCGGCCGCATGGAGCGCATCGAGGAGGGCCAGCCGTACAACGTGCTCGTCGACTACGCGCACACCGACGACGCCCTGCGCAACGCCCTCGGCATGCTCCGCGCGATCACGCCCGGCCGGCTCTTCGTGGTGTTCGGCTGCGGCGGCAACCGCGACCGCAGCAAGCGCCCGCTCATGACGGCCGCCGTGCAGGAATTCGCCGACTTCGCCTGGGCCACCGCCGACAATCCGCGCGGCGAGCAGCTGGGGCAGATTTTCAACGACATGAAGGCCGGCGTGAAGGACGCGACGAAGATCGCCTTCGTCGAGGACCGCCGCCACGCCATCAGCCTCGCGCTCGATGCCGCCAAGCCGGGCGACTGCCTGCTCGTGGCCGGCAAGGGGCACGAGACCTACCAGGAGTTCGCCGACACCATCGTGCCGTTCGACGACCGCCAGGTCGTGCGCGAACTCATCGGGATCAAAGCCATCAAGCCTGCCTGAACTCCACGCCATGCCAACGTTCGCCGCAGAAAAGCTCGCCACCTGGACCGGTGGCACTTGGTCCCCGTTTCCGGGGACGGCGATCACCGGTTTCAATCAGGACACGCGCGCGCTGAGCGCCGGCCAGGCGTTCGTCGCGCTCAAGACCGACAAACGCGACGGCCACGATTTCCTGGGCGAGGCCGCCGCTTGCGGCGCCGCCGTGGCGCTCGTCGCCCGGCCGGTGGCGGGGCAGGGGATTCCGCAGCTCGTCGTCGCCGATCCGCTGGCCGCCTTCCAGGCCATTGCCCGGGAGCATCGCCGTGAGTTCCACGGTACCGTCGTCGGCGTGACCGGCAGCGTGGGCAAGACCTCGACCAAGGATCTGGTCGCGTTGCTGCTGGGCGGCGCGCCCGCCGTGCTCGCGACCGAGGGGAACCTCAACAACCATCTCGGCGTTCCGCTCACGCTCACGCGCCTCGATCCCTCGGTGCATCGCGCCGCGGTCGTCGAGGCCGGCATCAATTCGCCTGGCGAGATGGCGCCCCTGGCCGCCATGATCGAACCCGATCACGCCGTGGTCACGCTCGTCGGCCCGGCGCATCTCGAGAAGCTGGGCTCGCTCGGGAACGTCGCGGCCGAAAAGGCGGCCTTGCTGGCGTTCACGCGCCGCGGAGGACTCCAGGTGTTTCCGGTTTCCTGCTGGCCGTACGAGGAGTTCCAGAGGCTGGCGAACCCGCTCGTTCTCGTGCCGGAGAACGAGGGCATGGTGCGGGTCACCGGCCGCACGCTGAAGTTCAACGTCTTTCACCGTCCCGAGCGGACGGAGGTCCGGCTCGACGGCCGGCGCACGTTCATCCTGCGCCGCGTGTCGGCCGGCATGGCGCAAAACACGGCGCTGGCGCTGGCGCTGGCCTCCGAGTTGGGCGTCGACGACGCCACGCTGCAGGCGCGGCTTTCGACCTGGGCGCCTTCCAAATGGCGGGGCGAGCTGCGCCAGAGCGGCGGGGCGACGGTCTACTGCGACTTCTACAACGCCAATCCGGCTTCGATGACGGATTCGGTGAGCGCCTTCGGCGGCATGGTGGGCGAGGATCTGCCGCGGATCTACGTGATCGGCAGCATGGAGGAACTCGGAACCGCCGCGGCGGACTATCACCGCCAGTTCGGTCGCACGCTGCTGCTCCAGCCCGGGGACCATCTTTACGCCATCGGCAGCCAAGCGGTGGCGCTACGCGAGGGACTGCTCGAGAACGGCAACGACCCGGCGCAGGTCGAGGTCATCACCGGACTCGATCCCGTGCGCGCCCGCCTCGCCGGGTTCAAGGGGGCGGTTTTTCTGAAGGGCAGCCGTCGCTACCAACTCGAAACGGTGCTCGATCCCCAAACCGACGCCACGCCCTGATATGCTCACCGTTCATCACAGTTTCTCGACGCGGATCTTTCTGAACCCAAGGCCGGTTTCCCCCGAAGCCGTTGTGCGGAGGCGTGCCGCGGTCGGTTTGGAGGGGCCGCGTCCCGACGGGCGGTTCGGAGGAGGCGCCCGGCCAACGGCCCGGTCCGCGGGAACGTGGACGCTTCCGCGGCGAAAAGGCGGCCATGCTTAGCTATCTTTCCCAATACGACCACCTTTTCGGTCCGTTCCGGCTGCTGAACTACATCACGGTGCGCTCCGTCGGCGCGGCCATCACGGCGCTGCTTATCGGTTTCATCATCGGCCCGTGGCTGATCCGCCGCTTTCGCGAGTTGAAGTTCGGCCACGGCTACATCGACGAACGCACCGGCGCGCTCGGCGCGACCTATTTCGACAAGAAGCACACGCCCACGATGGGCGGGCTCATCATCTTCCTCGCGGTGTTCTTCAGCACGGCGTTGTGGGCCGTGCCCAATGTCTGGACGGTGGTCGCGCTTTTCGTCTACACGGCCCTCACCGTGCCGGGCTGGCGCGACGACTACCTGAAGGTCGTGCACAAGAACAAGGACGGCATCCGCTCCTGGGAGAAGATTGCCTGGCAGACCGGCGCGACCGTGGTGGCGCTCGGGATCCTGCTCTGGCACCCGCAAAGCTCGGCCAAGATCAGCGAGCTGTGGGTGCCCTTTTTCAAGGAGGCCGTCATTCCGCACATGCCCTGGATGCTGCTGCTTGTGCTGATCTACCTCTGGATCGTCGGGTTCAGCAACGCCATCAACCTGACCGACGGCCTCGACGGTCTGGCGGTCGGCTGCACGATCACGGTGGCCCTGGTGCTTGCCATCATGGCCTATGCGGCGGGCAACAGCATCATCTCGCAATACCTGCTCATCAGCCATGTGCCAGGCACGGGCGAGCTCACGGTCGTGTGCGCCGCGCTCATCGGCGCCTGCATGGCCTTCCTGTGGTACAACTCGCATCCGGCCGAGGTGTTCATGGGCGACACCGGTTCCCTCGCGCTCGGCGGCCTGATCGGCGTGATCGCTTTCATGATCCATCAGCCGTTCACGCTGGTGATCGTCGGCGGCGTGTTCGTCCTGGAGGCGCTCTCGGTCATTTTCCAGGTCGGCTGGTTCAAGTTCACGCGCCGCCGCACCGGCACGGGACGGCGGCTCTTCCTCATGGCTCCGCTCCACCACCATTTCCAGAAAAAGGGCTGGCCCGAGACGAAGGTCGTCCTGCGCTTCTGGGTTCTCTCCCTCGGCTTCGCCCTCGCCGGCCTGGCCACGCTCAAGCTCCGTTAACCCAACCCTCCCCTCTCACCTTCTCCACGCCATGTCCGCCATGATCAAAGCCCTCACGAAGCAGCTCGACACCCGCCTGCCGTTCTCCCGCACGACGCTGCTGATCGCCGCCCTTTGGGCCGGCACCTTTGCCACCTTCATCGCGCTCGGCCTCAGCCGCTGAAACGGCTGCGCCGCAAACGCCAAAACCCAGACGCCAAAGGCCAAATGAACGCTGCGTCCCACACCGTCCATCTGAAGAGCTCATCCGTCGGTCGTCCGGCGGCCGGATCTTTTTGGCGTTCGGCCCCTGGCGTTTGTGATTTGCGGCGCCTGTGCCCCAAGTGTGTCTGCCTGACCTGATCCACTCCCTCAACACCACTCCGCCGCCGATGCCTCTCGACTACAATTACGAGCATACGCCCACGTTCCGTGATGTCACCCGCACGAGCCTGGTGCTGCTGAAGCAGCCGCTCGTGCGTTCCCTTTCCAAGCTGCGCCGCCTCCGGAAGGGGCAGCCGGTGCCCGAGGGCCCGGTGGTGCGCAGCGCCAAGTCTTTCGCAGGAGTCCGCTGACGGGTTCTTTATACCATCCCTATCGGAACCTTACCAAATTTGCCGTCAGCGGATTCCTGCCGTTTTTCCCACCAACGTCCTTTCCCTGCATCGCCCTGATGGAGCCCGCGTTCCCCGCAGGTTCGGTCTCTTGATCCGTGATTCCCGCCCCTCCTGAGTTCATCACCGCACTGCTCGCCCGTCCCGTCGCCGTCTTTGGCGCGGGGGTGAGCGGGCAGGGCGTGCTCGAGCTGCTGGCGGCGATCGGCGGCGGCGGACTGCTCTACGATGAAAAAGCGGAGGGCGCCGAACGGACGTTCACCGCCCGCGAGGCGGCGCGCCACGCGCTCGTCGTCTTCAGCCCCGGCTTCGCGCCGGAGCATCCGTGGCTCTCGACCGCGCGGACCGCCGGCTGCACCTGCCTCGGCGAACTGGATTTCGCGTCGCTCTTCTGGCGCGGCGAACTCGTCGCCATCACCGGCACCAACGGGAAAACCACGCTTACCGAATTCCTCGTCCATGCCCTCAACGCCGCCGGCCGCCGCGCGCACGTGGCCGGTAATGTCGGTTATCCCTTCAGCCGCCTGGTGGTCGAGCAGACGGATCGGACCGACATCGCCGTCTGCGAGGTCAGCTCGTTTCAGGCCGAGACGCTCGAGCACCTGCGCCCCACGGCGACGCTTTGGACCAATTTTGCCGAGGACCACCTGGAAAGGCATCCCGGGATGGCCGCGTATTTCGCGGCCAAATGGCGGCTGCTCGAACGCACCGCTCCCGGAGCCGCCTTTGCGGGATCGTCCGTGCAACGACACGCCGTCCAATATGGACACACCCTGCCTGCGTCGGCCGGCCTCGCCACCGAAGGCCAGCCGGCCGACGCCCGCCTGGCGGGGACCGTTTTCTCCGGGTACCCCCAGTACGAGAATTTCCTCCTGGCCGCCGCTTGGTGGCGCCAGGCCGGCCTGTCCGAGGCGGCGCTGTTCGACGCGGCCCGCAGTTTCCAGGCCGGCGCCCATCGCCTGGTGCGGGTGGGGGAGAAACGGGGAGTGACCTTCTGGAACGATTCCAAGGCCACCAACTTCCACGCCGTCGAAGCCGCGCTGGCTACCTTTTCCGCTCCCGTGCTCTGGATCGGCGGCGGCAAGGCCAAGGGCGGCGATCTCGGCGCCTTCATCGCCCGCATCGCCGCGAAAGTCCGGCATGCTTTCCTGATCGGCGAAACTTCGCCGGCCCTTGCCGGTCACTGTCGGGAGGCGCGGGTGCCCGCAACCCTTTGCTCCAGTCTGGCCGGGGCCGTTCAGTCCGCCTTCGCCCAGGCCGGCGCCGGTGACCACATCGTGCTCAGTCCGGGCTTCGCCAGCTTCGACATGTTCCGTGGTTATGACGACCGCGGCCGTCAGTTCGAAGCCCTTGTGGGCAACCTGTGAACAAGTCCGTTTTTTAAGTAGCAAATCACGAACCATCATACTCATATACCGCCATGAAAATTCTACAGATCTTCGGAGCCGTGGTCGCCGTCCACCTGCTCGCGTTTATCTTCATTTTCGCCAGTCCCGGCTGCTCCTCCGGTCCCCGCACCATGCCCACGCCGGACGCCACCGTGCCGGCCGGTCCGGTCGCGCCGCCCGTGAGTTACAACAGCGCGGCTCCCGAGCCCGTCGATCTGGGCACGCCTTCCGTTTCCTACACGCCGGCTTCACCGCTCGGCCACGCCACGCCGACGCGTCCCGGTTCCGCGGCCGCGGTTACCGTGACTCCGGCGAAGCCCGTTGAAAATGTCGCGCCTGTCTCGACCTACACGGTCGAGCGCGGCGACAGCCTTTGGAGCATTTCCAAGAAACACGGTCTCACCGTGGCCGAGCTCGCCAAGGCCAACAGCATCTCCACCGGCACCGCCCTCAAGCCCGGTCGCAAGCTCATCATCCCCTACAAGCCGGGTGCCGCGCCCGCCCGCGAGGCCGACGTCGCGCCGCTCACGCTGCCCGCGTCGTCCACCGCGTCCACGCCTGCGGCCCGTCCGGTCAACGGCGAGTCCGTGAAGCACACCGTGGTTGTCGGCGAAAGCCTCGGCGTGATTGCGCGCAAATACCAGGTTTCCGTCGGCGAGCTCGCCGCGGCCAACAACATCACCGATCCTTCCAAGGTGCGCGCCGGTCAGCAGCTCGTGATTCCGGGCTTCAAGGCCGTGGGCTCGCGCCCGGCGGCAAGCACGCCCGCTCCTTCGGCCGCCGCGCGCGCCGCGACCGACACGCCCGCGCCCGCGCCCTCGGCTCCGGCGACGAACGCTCCGCGCTTTGAACTCACTCCTCCGCCCCCCGGTCAGGATCTCGACGCCGGCCTGAAGGACGCGGAGATCCCGGTGCCGACGATCAAGATCGAGGAACCCGCTCCCACGACGAACTAAGCCGCCACCCCCATGGTGAGTTCGCCGAGCGCCGTCCTGCCCCGCCGCCCACTCACGATCACCCCCGCGAGCGTCATCATCGTCTGCGTGGCGGCGTTGGTGTCGATCGGGCTGGCCGTGCTCTTCAGCGCCAGCTCGCCGATCAAGGGCGGTCCCTACGCCTACCTCTACAAGCAGCTGATCTTCCTCGCCATCGCGATCGGCGTGGGCTGGCTTGTCGCGGTCGCCGACCTCGAGGCCTTGCGGCGTTTCGCGTGGATCGCCGCGGCCGTGGCGCTGGTGACGCTCGTGCTCGTGTTGATTCCTCAGATCGGCGTGAGCGTGAAGGGCAGCCGCCGCTGGATCAACCTGGGCTTCACGCGCCTGCAGGTCTCGGAGTTCGCCAAGCTCGCGCTGGTCTTCTCGCTGGCGCACTACCTGGCGCTGAATCAAAGCAAACTGCACGATTTCTGGCGCGGCTTCGTGATTCCCGCGGGCTGGATCGGGCTCTTTGCCCTGCTGGTGCTCGCGGAACCGGATTTCGGCACCGCGTTCCTGCTGGGCACCATCGGTGTGATCCTGCTGTTCCTCGCCGGCGCGCGGCTGCGGTTCCTGCTGCCGTCCATCGGCGCGGCGTTGCTGGCCTTTGTCATTCTCGTGTGGCACAACCCCGTGCGGCTGCGCCGCATCACGTCGTTCATGGACATCGAGGCGAACCGCGGCGACGGCGCCTACCAGCTCTGGCAGGCCATCCTCGCGTTCGCCGCCGGCGGCGTCGACGGGGTCGGCCTGGGCCAGGGGCGCCAGCAGAACTCCTTCCTGCCCGAGGCGCACACCGATTTCATCTTCGCCATCATGGGCGAGGAGATGGGGCTGATCTTCACGCTCTTCACGGTGGCGCTGTTCGTCACGATCTTCGTGGCGGGCCTCATGCATGTGCGCCGCGCGCCGAACCTTTTCCAGTTCCTGCTCGTGACCGGCTGCCTGCTGCTGATCTGCCTGCAGGCGATCATCAATCTCGGCGTCGTCACCGGCATGCTGCCGACGAAGGGCATGTCGCTGCCCTTCATCAGCGCGGGCGGTTCCAATCTCATCCTGATGGGCCTGCTCGTCGGCGTCATCGTCAACACCCAGCGCACCTGGGAGCGTCCGAAACCCCTCGTGCGGAAACGCGCGCTGACGGAGGTGATCGGGTGAGCGGGGGAGGTAACAAGGGACAAGTAACAGGTATCAAGGGCGGGCGGTTGCCGGGCTCTTGTTACCTGGTCCTTGATACTTGGCACTTGCCCACGGAGGTGACTCCGTGAGCCGTTTCCTCATTGCCTGCGGCGGCACCGGCGGACACCTGGCGCCCGGCATCGCGTTGGCCGAGGCGCTGCTCGCACGCGGCCACCATGCGACGCTGCTCATCAGCCACAAGCAGGTGGATGCGCGGCTGAGCGCGAAATACCCGCACCTGTCGTTCGAACGCGTGCCCGGCGCGCCGTTCAGCTGGAGCCCGCTCCAGCATCTGCGCTTTCATTGGGAACAGGCCAAGGGCCTGCGCTTCTGCCTGCAACTCATCCGGCGGACCCAAGCGGACGTCATCATCGGTTTCGGAGGGTTCACCAACGCCAGCGTCGTGCTGGCCGGGCGGATCCGCCAGGTGCCGGTGGCGTTGCACGAAGCCAATCGCGTGCCGGGTCGCGCGGTGCGGCTGCTCTCGCGTTTCGCGCGCAGGCTCTACCTGCCGCCGGGCGTACGTCTGCCGGGGCGGCTTGGCCTGATGGTGCGGCATACCGGCCTGCCCGTGCGCAGCGAAATCGTGCGCCTCAGCCGCGCCGAGGCGCGTGCCCAGCTCGGGGTCGATCCGGCCCAGCGGTTGCTCGTCGTGCTCGGCGGCAGCCAAGGCGCGGGTCCGCTCAACCGCTGGGTGGAGGACAATCTGGCCGCGCTCGCGCAGGAAGGCGTGCAGGTGTGGTGCGTCACCGGTCCGGGCAAGGGCGACGCGCAGGTGCGGTCGTTTTCCGGACGCGGCGGCGCGACCGTCCGCGCCTGGCAGGAGGCGTTTTCCGACCGGGTCGGCGTGCTGATGTCGGCGGCCGACCTGGTGCTCAGTCGTGCCGGCGCCGGTACGATCGCTGAATTGGTGCGCTGCGAGACGCCGGCCGTGCTCGTGCCGTATCCGTTTGCGGCCGACAACCATCAGGCGGCCAATGCCGCCAATTTCGAGCAGCAGGGCGGCGGCCTGGTCGTGTCCGAAACCGCGCTCACCGGTCTTCGGCAGGAGGTGCTCGATGCGATTTTCAACGACTGGCTGCTGAACAAATTCCGGGGTAACCTGCGGCGCATGGCCCACGAAAACGCCATCGAAATCATCGTGCACGACCTCGAGGCGCTCGCCGCCGGCGCCCCGCCCCCGAGGCCGGCGGGGCATTCGACGTCACCCCAGGCCGTATGAGCGCCGCATTTCAATCAGGTGGAACGCGGCCTCCGGACGTGTTTTCTTCACCCGGGCAAGCGCGCCCGGAGGTGTTTGGACTTTCCGTGCGCCACGTCCACCTGCTGGGTGCGGGTGGCATGGGCATGGCGCCGCTCGGGCTCTACCTGGCGGAACTCGGTTTCCAGGTGAGCGGCGAGGACGACGGCTGGAATCCGGCCGTGCGCGCGTTGCTCGAAAAAGCCGGGGTGCGCGTCACCTCCGCGGGCGGGCTGCCCGAGGAGGCTCAACTGGTGGTCTATTCCTCGGCGGTCGCGTCCGAGCACCCATCGCGACGTCTCGCCGCGGCCCGCAGCCTGCCGCAGGTGCGCCGGGGCGAGATGCTCGCCGAGGTGGTGAAAGGACGGAAACTCGTCGCGGTCGCCGGTTCGCATGGCAAGACCACGACGACGGCGATGCTGATCACGGCGCTCGAACGCGCCGGGTTTCCCTGCGGCTGGGTGTTGGGCGGACTTTTCAGCGAGGAGGCGCTGCCGCCGGCCCGTGTCGGCTCGGGCGAGTGGGTCGTGGCCGAGGTGGACGAAAGCGACGGCACCATCGGACGCTTCAGCCCCGAGGTGACCGTGGTTGTGAATCTCGATTGGGATCATCCGGACCAGTACGGCCGGCTCGACGATCTCGAAGCCGCCTTTGCCGCCTTGTTCGCCCGCACGCGCGGCGCGATCTTTCTGGGCGATGCCTGTCCGTTGTCCGCCCGCCTCGCCGCCCGCGGCGGATTCAGCGTCCCGGTGCACACCTTCGGCCGCACCGGGGAATTCCAATGTAATACAATACGTTACAACGCCCCGGGCCTGGTCCTCGAACTCGGCGGACGTTTTTCGATCGCCGAGGCGCGCGTGCGCAGTCATGGCGAGTTCAACGCGGTCAATGCCACGGCGGCGCTCGCGGTGGCGCAGTACCTCGGCGCGAAGATCACGCCCGACTCGCTGGCGGGTTTCTCCGGTGTGCGCCGCCGGCAGGCGGTGCTGCACGCGTCGAGCCTGACGGTGATCGAGGATTACGCGCATCACCCGACCGAAATCAGGGCGCTGCTGGGCAGCTTGAAACAGGCCGGGACCGGCCGCCTCGTCGTTGTGTTCCAACCGCACCGCTACACGCGCACGGCGCAGTTCAAGGCGGAGTTTGCCGCCGCGCTGGCGGGCGCGGACCGCTTGTTCCTGATGGATGTCTATGCGGCCAGCGAAACCCCGGTCCCCGGCGGAACCACGGCCGACATCCACGCCGAGATCGAGAAAGCGGGCGCGGCCGGACACGTGACCTATTTGCCCGGTGACGAGGCCGGTTTGCTGCGGACGCTGCGCGCCGCGCTGTGTCCGGGCGATGCGCTCGTGTTCGTCGGCGCCGGCGACATCGAACAGACGGCCCACGCGTTTGTGGCCCGGCTCAAGGCGGCGGAGGAACGCGAGGTGGTCTGGGGCCGGTTTCTCGACACGGTGCGCGCGCGGCTTGGCGCCGCCACGGAATTGTCCGAGCACGAGCGGTTGGGGCCGAAGACGACGATGCGAGTCGGCGGCCCCGCGCGGGTGTTCGCCGAACCGGCGAGCGAGGCGGATCTGCAGACGTTGCTGGCCGAGGCCGGCCGCCAGGCGCTGCCGGTGTTCCTGCTGGGTCGCGGTTCCAACCTCATCGTGCCCGACGAGGGCGTGGACGGTTTGGTGATCAGCCTCGGCCATGAAAACTGGCAGCGGTTCGAGCCGCATCCGGACGGCCGCATCCGGGCCGGCGCGGGGTTGCGGTTGAAGAACCTGTGCGGGCTCGCGATCAAGGCCGGCTTCAAGGGCTTCGAGTTTCTCGAGGGCATTCCCGGCTCGGTGGGCGGCGCGCTGCGCATGAACGCCGGCGCGATGGGCGGCTGGATGTTCGATGTTGTCGAGGAGGTCAGGCTCATGACCCTGCAGGGCGAAATCCGCACGCTGAAGAAGGCGGAGATGCATGTGGATTACCGGCATTGCGCCGAGCTGCACGACGCCATCGCGCTCGGAGCGTGGCTGCGTCCGGCGGCGAATGCGGATTCCGCGGACATCCGCCGGCAGATCGACGTCTACCAGAAGAAGCGCGTGGAGTCGCAGCCGCGCGAACCGAGCGCCGGGTGCATCTTCAAGAATCCGCCCGGCTCCTCCGCCGGACGTCTCATCGACGAAAGCGGTCTCAAGGGAGAGCGGGTGGGGGACGCCGAGGTTTCGGCCGTGCATGCGAATTTCATCGTCAATCGCGGCCACGCCACGAGCGCCGACATCATCGGCCTCGTCCGCAAGGTGCGGGCCCGCGTGAAGGCCGCCAAGGGGGTCGACCTCGAGCCCGAGGTGCTGCTCTACGGGGCCGACTGGAGGGACGTGCTGTGAATTTTCGATTGATCGGGCGACTAGGCGCGCGCCGCTCGGTCGTGTCTGCCCTGGATCGAAAATCGAGAATCAAAAATCGAAAATTCCAATGACCTCCCTTCCCGTCATCGCCATTCTTGCCGGAGGCACGTCACCGGAGCGCGAAGTGTCGCTCGGTTCGGGCAAGGCCATCGCCCTGGCCATGGCCTGCTCTCATCCGACGGAACTGTTCGTCGTGGACGCCGATGCCCTGCCGCCGGGGCTGGACCCGGCCCGGCATGTCGTCTGCTCGGCCCTGCACGGCGTGTTTGGCGAGGATGGGGGCATGCAGCGTCTGCTGGACGCCGCGGGGTTCGGCTACACCGGCTGCGATGCGCGCAGCAGCGACCTGTGCTTCGACAAGTGGCGCACGCGCCTGAGCGTGTCGGCCATGGGCGTGCAGGTGGCGCCGGGCCGGAATTTCACCGTCGAAAACAAGCCGGCGGCCGCCGCGCTCGTCGCGGAATTCGGCGAACAGGTCGTGCTCAAGCCCAACCGGCAGGGCAGCAGCGTCGGCCTGCAGATCGTTTCCTCGCGGGTCGGCCTGGAAATCGCCCTCGGGGGCATCCGCAGCGGCGACTGGATCGCCGAGAAGCGGATCCTCGGCCGCGAGCTGACCGTGGGCCTCGTGCGCGGGCGCGCCATGGGGGTGGTCGAGATCGTGCCGAAGTCGGGCGTGTTCGACTACACCAGCAAATACACCAAGGGCCTGACCGAGTACCTCGCGCCCGCCCGGTTGTCCGACGAGACCGCCGCCCGGGTGCGCCAGGCGGCCGAGACGGCCTTCGCGGCCTGCGGCTGCCGGGACTACGCGCGCATCGACTTCATGCTCTCCGCCGAAGGCGAGTTGTATTTGCTCGAAATCAACACGCTGCCCGGCATGAAGGAAACCAGCCTGCTGCCGATGAGTGCGCGCTGCGTGGGGCTGGATTTCATCGCGCTTTGCCGCGAACTGGCCGCCCCCGCCGTGGAACGATTCCGGCCGGCCCTCCACCGCTGATGAAGTCCGCTTCCGAAAAGTCCGCCGAGGCTCCCGGCCGCTCCTGGCGCAGCATCCGCCAGGATGTGAGCTCGCCTGCCATGTCGCGGCGCGGGCGCCGGCGCCGCCTCATCGCGTGGAGCAAGGCCGCCGGCCTCGCCCTCGCGGTGGCGCTGTCGGGCTGGGGGCTTTACGAGGTGATCCATTCCTGGACGGCGGACCGGGCCGCGCTGGCGACCGCGGTGCGCAGCGCGCCGGTGCGCGAGGTGGTGCTGATCACCGACGGCGTGCTCAGCCAGAAATGGGTGCACGACACGCTCGCCCTGCCCAAGGGCGCGAGCCTCGTGGAACTGGACCTCCCGGCCCTCCGTGACCGTTTGCTGGCCCACGGCCAGATCCGCCTGGCGGTGCTGACCCGCAGCTTTCCGGACACGCTGGTGGTCACGCTGCAGGAGCGTTCGCCGGTGGCGCGCCTCCAGGCCAGCGACGTCTCCGGTGCGAAGCGCCAGCTGCTCGTGTCCAAGGAGGGCGTCGCCTACGAGGGCTTCGGCTACGACGTTCCCCTGCTCACCAGCCTGCCCTGGCTCGACGGCGTGCGGCTGGTGCGCGACGGGAAGAGTTATGCGCCGATCGCGGGCATGACCGAGGTCTCGGCGCTGCTTGCCACCGCGCAGCTGCAGGCCCCCCATCTTTACCGGAAATGGCTGGTCGTCTCGCTCGAACGCCTGGCGCTGTTCGACGAGATCATCGTGAAGGCCGAGGATGTTTCGCAGATGGTCTTCAGCCGCCAGCGGGATTTCTACAAACAGATCGCCCAGCTCGACTACGTGCTCGACGCCGCCCAGGGTCTGCCCGACGGTCGCGGTCTGCAGTCGGTCAACCTCACGCTGGAGGGCCAGGTGCCCGTGAAGCTGATCGACGGCCCCGCCACCACCGTCACGCCCGCCGCTCCGGCGGTCCAGGCGCCCCGTTTTATCCTTCAACCCTCTTCCCAACGGAGAACGAAAAGTGATCTCTAACAGCAGCAGAATCATCGGTGCCGTCGAAATCGGCACCGGCAAGGTCACGGTCCTCGTGGGCGAAATCGCCCGCGGCCGCAGCCTCAACATCGTCGGCGTGGGCGTCGCCCCGTCGCGCGGCGTGATGAAGGGCGAGGTCGTGGACTACAAGGCCGCCTGCGAGGCCACGCATCAGGCCCTCGAGATGGCCGAGCAGCGCGCCGGCGCCAAGCTCGAGGCCGTGTGGCTCGGCCAGAGCGGCGGCCACCTCGACGCGTTCTACAACGAGGCCTCCGTCAACGTGAAGTCGGCCGACAACACCGTCACCTCCCTCGATATCGATTCCGTGTGCTCCCTCGCCAAGGAGAAGGAACTGCCCGCCGGCCGTTCGCGCATCCACGAGATCCGCCGGCCCTTCCGGCTCGACGGACGCGCCGTGCCGGACCCCGAGCACCTGTCCGGCCGCCGGCTCGAGGTCGGCTACTGGATCGTGCATGGTTCCGAGAGCAAGGTCAGCGACAACATCCACGTGGTGGGCGGCTACCACCTCGAGGTCCGCGAACTCGTGCTCGCCAGCCTCGCCAGCGGCTCGTTGCTGACGACCGCGGAGGAACGTTCGCAGGGTGCGCTCGTCATCGACATCGGCAAGGGCGTGACCGACTACGTGCTTTACCGCGATGGCCACGTGCTGGTCACCGGCACGCTGCCGGTCGCCGGCGACCACCTCACCAACGACCTCAGCATCGGCCTGCGCGTGACGCTCGCCCAGGCGGAGATGCTCAAGCTCCGCCACGGCCGCGGCGCCGTGCAGACCCGCGACAAGGGCGACAAGGTGTGGCTCAACGGCGACGGTGCTTTCGGCGACCGCCAGTTGCCCAAGCTCGCCATCGAGACGATCACCTCGGCGCGGGCGATGGAGCTGCTGGAGGTCGTGCGCCAGAAACTCGGCCCGGCCTTCCTGGCCGAGCATTGCGGCGCGGGCGTGATCCTCACCGGCGGCACCGCCAAGCTTCCCGGCATCGAGGAGGCGGCCACGCGCGTGTTCGGCCTGCCCGCCCGGCGCGGCGAATCGCCCGGCTGGGTGAAGGACGAGCTCAAGGACCCGATGTTCAGCACCGTGCTCGGCATCTTCCAGTTCGGTCTCCGCACCGCGCACGAACATGCGCTGCCCGTGCGCCGCAAGCCGGGACTGCTCAGCAATCTCACCAAGATCTTCGCCTGACCCCGCCATGGACCAGACTCCTTCCGAACTTCCCCTCGAGGCGCTGGCCGACCGCGATGTCGGCATCAAGCTCATCGGCATCGGCGGGGGCGGCTCGAACGCCGTCGACCGCCTCAAGATGGAAAACCTCGACCGCCTCCAGCTGGCGGTGATCAACACCGACCTCAAGGCCCTCGGCACCTCGCCGGTGCAGGACAAGGTGCTCATCGGCGCCGGCCTGACCCGCGGCCTGAGCGCCGGCGGTGATCCCGAACTCGGGCGCAAGGCCGCCGAGGCCGACGCCGACAAGATCGTCGAGGTCGTCAAGGACACCGACCTGGTGTTTCTCGTCGCCGGCCTGGGCGGCGGCACCGGTTCCGGCGCCGCGCCCGTCGTGGCCCAGATCGCCAGCGAGGCGGGCGCGCTCGTCATCGCCTTTGTCACGCTGCCTTTCAGTTTCGAGGGCGGCCGCCGCGCCCGGCAGGCCGAGGAGGCCCTGACCGAGCTGCGCCGCACCTGCGACGCCGTGATCCCGCTGGCGAACGACATGCTCCTCCAGGAGGGCACGGAGCAGACCAGCGTGCTCGATGCGTTCGCGCGGGCCGACGAGTGGATCGGTCGCGGCGTGAAATCCATCTGGTCCATGCTTTCGCGCACCGGTCTGATCAACGTCGATTTCACCGCCGTCCGGCAGGTCTTCCAGCACCGCGGCGGCAAGACGCTTTTCGGCCTCGGCAGCGGAGCGGGGGAGAATCCGGCGCTGACGGCGCTCGAGGACCTGCGCAATTGCCCGCTCTTGCACACGCCCGAGCATGCCCGCAAGGCCGACCGCCTGATGGTGAACATCACCGGCGGAGCCGACCTCAGCCTCACGCGCGTCAACGAGATCATGTCGGCCGTGACCGAGCAGTTCGGCCCCGAGGCGCACGTCGTCATGGGGGCCGTGATCGACGAGTCCCTGCAGGGGCGCGTCGAGCTCTGCGTGCTCGGCGTGAGCGACGTCGGCGGCCGCAATTTCGTGCGCCGTCCCCTCCCGTCGACGGCGCGCAAACCCGAAAAGCCCGTCGCCACCGCGACGGCGGCCCCCGCGAGCACGCACGTCAGGACCACGGTCACCACCGACCGCACGGTCACGCGCACGAGCGCGGCCGAGGCGCACCCGCACAAGCCCAAGCAGGAGGAGTTCGGCTTCCCCGGCGGCGAGCCCGCGGAGAACCGCGGCGCCTTCGACAAATCGGACCGCAACCTCTTCGAGGGCCAGGATCTCGACGTACCCACCTACCTGCGCAAGGGCATCAAGGTCGTACTCTAGGCGGCCGCCCGGCGGCGGAGGGCGGTGGGGCTCCCGGTTGGGGCCGCCGTGCCGGTGCGGGCTCAGGCCGGCCGGCCTGATGCGAAACCCGCTGATGCGGCCGGGCTTGTCGCCTGCGCCCTCTGCCGAACATCGCTTGGCAAAGCCGTCCTTTTCTGCACCTTCGTCGCAAAACATGTTCATCGACGAAACCTCCATCAAGGCCCGCGCCGGCGACGGCGGACGCGGCTGCGTCAGCTTCCGGCGCGAAAAATACGAACCGTGGGGCGGACCCAACGGCGGCGACGGCGGCAAGGGTGGCGACGTCGTGCTCCGCGGTGACGACGACCAGAACAACCTGATCGATTTCAAATACAAGCCGCACTGGAACGCCGAACGCGGCGAGCATGGGCAGGGCAAGGATTGCAACGGTCGCGAAGGCCGCCCCGCGGTCCTGCGCGTGCCGCTCGGCACGATCGCCTACCGCCTCGACACCGGCGAGAAGGTCGCCGAGGTGCTCGAGGACGGCCAGGAGATCGTCCTGCTCAAGGGCGGCAAGGGCGGTTTCGGCAACACGCGTTTCAAGTCGTCCACCAACCGCGCCCCGCGCCAGTACGGCTCGGGCGAACCGGGCGAGACGGGCGAATTCCGCCTCGAGCTGAAGAGCATCGCGGACATCGGCCTCGTGGGCTTCCCCAATGCCGGCAAGTCCTCGCTGACCAATCTCATCACCAAGGCGCGCCCGAAGACCGCGCCGTATCCCTTCACCACGCTGCATCCGCAGATCGGCGTGATCGAGTATCCCGCCGAATATGACCGCCTCGTGCTGGCGGACATTCCCGGTCTCATCGCCGGCGCCGCCGATGGCAAGGGTCTCGGTCATCGTTTCCTGCGCCACATCGAACGCTGCAAGCTCCTGCTCGTCATCATCGACATGGCGGGCACCGATACGCGCGACCCGCGCGACGACTACAAGCAGCTGCTCAAGGAACTGGAGCGTTACGATCCCGCGCTGCTCGACAAACCGCGCCTCGTCGCCGCCAACAAGATGGACGAGGACGCCGCCGTCGCGAATCTCAAGAAGTTCAAGAAGCGCCACCCCAAGGTCGAGTGCGTGCCCATTTCATGCCTCTCCGAGGAGGGCATCCCGAAACTGCTCAAGGAACTCCTCAAGCGGGTCCGCAAGCTGCGGGCCAAAGAAAAGAAATCGCCAAGGTCCCGGTTGTAATTAGGTTGCATCAGTCTCCCGCCGATGCCGTCCGCCGAATACCGCCCGTTGCTCATGCGTGCCAACCGCCTGCTCGGTTCGGCGTTGATCGAGCACAACCTGGTGAAGTTCGAGGACCTGGAGGCGGCCAACGAGCGCCTGCTCGAGATCGCGGCGAGCGGCCAGGTGCGGCAGAGTTCGGTGCTGAGCATCCTGGTTTACGAGAAGAAGGTGCTGCGTGAAGAGGATGTGCTGCACCACGTCGTGGACGACCATGGCATCGGAGTCGTGGATCTGCGCAGCTACGATGTGCCCGACGACGTGCGTCGCGACCTCGATCTGGACGCCTGCTGGGCGACGTGGAGCGTGCCCTTCGACCGGGAAGAGGACTTTCATTTCGTCGCCACCGCCTACTACCTGAGCCCCGCGGTCCGCACCCACTGGGAGAAAAAGCTCGGCGGCCAGATCATCTGGCAGGCGACGACCATGGACATCATCGCGGACTTCCTCGACCGCATTCAGGGCGAGCGCCAGGCCGAACTGAAGAGCTCCGCGAGCCGCACCGGCGGCACCCGCGCGCCGTTCCCGGTGGCCGGGCTCACCGGCAGCACGCCGCCCGTCCCGGGCGCCGGCAGCCATCCGGCGGTCGCGCCGGCGACGGGCACGCCGATTCCGTTTCCCGTTTCCAGCGCCAACAAGCCCGCGACGACCCACTAGGCCATGCCGCTCGGACGCACCCAGACGCAGATCATCGACAAGCTCGAGGAGATGGGAAAGCTCTCCGCCGAGCAGAAGGCCGTGCTGCTGGCCCGGCCCGACGAGCCGACCGGCGACCAGCTCGACCAGATTCTCCAGACCGACCACCACATCACGCACTTCCAGCTTCTGCTGGCCAAGTGCCGCGCGCTCGGTCTCGCGCCCTACAACGTCGCCCGCTACCGTGTCCAGCCGGCCACCTTCGAGAAGATCGACCTCGAGTTCTGCCAGAAGAACATGATCCTGCCGGTGGGGCAGGTCGGCGACTTCCTGCTGGTGGCCTTTGCGAATCCGTTCGACACGACCGTCGCGGCCAAGATCCAAGACAAGACCGGCCAGCGCGTGGTGCGCCTGCTCGGCCGCGAGGCCGACATCCGCGACAAGCTCAAGAAGGACCAGGTGCAGGAGGTCCAGTTCTCCGACGTGGTGGACCAGCTCGGCGCGCAGTTCACCGAGGAGGAGACGGAGATCAAGGACGAGGATCTGGAGAACGAGGAGTCCGCCCCGATCATCCAGCTCGCCAACCGCATCATCGAGGACGCCTATTTCGCCGGGGCATCGGACATCCATATCGAGCCCTGGGAAAAGGAAGTCGTGGTCCGCTACCGCATCGACGGCCTTACGCAGGAAAAGCTCCGGCTGCCGGCCAAGGTCTCCGGCGCGCTCGTCGCGCGCGTGAAGATCATGTGCAACCTCGACATTGCGGAGCGCCGCCTGCCGCAGGACGGACGCATCGTCTTCAAGCAGTACAACAAGAAGAACATCGACATCGACCTCCGCGTCTCGACCGCGCCGCTCAACCACGGCGAGGGCGTGGTCATGCGCATCCTCGACAAGCAGAAGTCCACGCTGCCGCTGCCGGCGCTCGGCTTCACCGAGGAAAACCTCCGCAAGTACCGCGAGTGCATCCGCCAGCCCTACGGGATGATCCTGCATTGCGGTCCGACCGGTTCGGGCAAGTCGATGACCCTTTACTCGGCGCTGAACGAGGTGAACACGTCCGATGTGGTCATCCGCACGGCCGAGGATCCGATCGAATACACGCTGCCCGGCATCAACCAGATGCAGATGCACCGGCAGATCGGGCTCACCTTCGCCGCCGCGCTCCGCGCCTTCCTGCGCCAGGATCCCGACATCATCCTGGTGGGCGAAATCCGCGACAAGGAGACGGCCAACATCGCCGTCGAAGCCGCGCTCACCGGCCACCTCCTGATCTCCACGCTCCACACGAACGACGCTCCGAGCACGGTCGCCCGCCTGACCGACATGGGCATCGAGCCGTTCATGATTTCCTCGTCGCTCGTCTGCGTCTGCGCCCAGCGCCTCATGCGCCGCGTGTGCAAGGTCTGCCGCCAGGCTTACGAGCCCGAGGGCCGCGAGAAGGAAGTGCTCGAGCGGGCCATCGGCTGGAGCGGCCTCATCTACAAGGCCAACCCCAAGGGCTGCGCCAAGTGCAACAACACCGGCTACAAGGGCCGCGTCGGCATCCACGAGCTGATGGTCACCAACGAGGAACTGATCGAGGCCATCAACAAGGAATCCGAGACCGCCGAGCTGAAGCGCATCGCCATGAGGGCCGGCATGAAAACGTTGCACCAGGACAGCGTCATCAAGGTCAAGGAAGGTCTCACCACGCTCGCCGAAGCGCTCGCCACCGTGCCCCAGGACATGGAGCTGCGGGCCAGGGGGCAATCGATCCCGTGATCATTCTCTTTCTCGTTCCTCCCGGTTTGGGACCTGAGGACGATGATGATTAGGAGAACGGGAATGAGTCGCGCCGCATGTCCCATTTTACCGAATTCCTCACCATCGTCGTGGCACACGGGCTGGCCGTGGCCAGCCCGGGACCGGACTTCGCCATCGTGCTGCGGCAAAGTCTCCGTCACGGTCGCCGGGCGGCCTTATGGACGAGCGTGGGCATCGGCTGCGGGCTCAGCGTCCACATCGCCTACAGCCTGCTCGGACTCGGGCTGTTTCTGAAAAAATCGTCCCTCGCGCTCGCGACCGTGAAATGGCTGGGCGCGGCTTACCTGGCCTGGATCGGGTGGCAGGCCCTGCGGGCGAAACCACGCGAGGGTGACATCGAATTGAAGGGAGCGGAGCCGGCCCCGTCGGATGGCGCCGCCTGGCGCACCGGTTTCCTGGTCAACGTGCTCAATCCCAAAGCCGCGTTGTTCTTCATCTCGCTTTTCCCGCTGGCGGTGAGCCCGGCCACGCCGCGGCTGGTGCAGGCCGGCTACGGGGTGTGGATGACGGTCAGCACGATGGCCTGGTTCGGTTTCGTCTCGGTCGTGTTCACGCAGGAGCGCGTGCGCCGGGCCTTCCTGAGGCACGGGCATTGGATCGACCGGACGCTCGGCGTGGTTTTCCTCGCCTTCGCCGGCAGCCTGGTGTTCGCGGAATTGTAGGGCGGGGTCGCCGAACCCCGCCTTGCGCGCGGCATACCACCCTCGGATTGGCGGGGTTCGGCGACCCCGCCCTACAGATCACAGGTTCCGACTCGGGAAGGTGAAGGGATAGCGGTCGCCAGGCGCATACGGTGCGTTGCCGTCGAAACGGCCCGGCGCCTCCTCGTAAACGAGCACCTGCGAGGCGCCGATCTCCGAGGTGAAGTAACCGAGGACGGTAAGCTGCTTCATCATCCTGAAGTAGTGTGCGGGTTGCTCGGGCGTCTTCGCGGCCTGATGACGCTGCTGCTCGGCGTCGAGCGCGTTGAGCCGGGCCGTGCGTTCGGCCGGGCTGGCGGCGAGGAAGCCCTCGCGGCGCAGTTGATCCAAACCCGTTTGGAAGGCCGCGTGGTGCGCGTCGTCGTAACAGTCCTTGACCATCATGGCCATGAACGCACCGACGCCGGCGGCCTTGGCGCCGGGCGTGGCGGTGGCGGGGATGATCGTCTCCGCGATTTCATCGAGCAGGGCGATGTCTTCGGGGGTGAAATCGCGGCCGGACGTCTTGCCTGCGAGCGCGGCGCCGCGCAGCCAGGTGTCGCCACCGATGAGCGCGCCGCCGAGCAACACGCTGAGGCGGGCGAGGACTTCGCGGCGGGTGAGGGTGGTGGGAGCGTTCATCACAGGTTCCCCTTTTTGAGTTCGCTGACGGCGTGGTCGGCGGCGCGGGCGGTGAGCGCCATGTAGGTCAGCGAAGGGTTCACACAGTTGCCGGAGGTCATGCAGGCGCCGTCGGTCACATAGACGTTCGGGGCGTCCCACACCTGGTTGTGGGCGTTGAGGACGGAGGATTTCCGGTCGCGGCCCATGCGGGCGGTGCCCATCTCGTGGATGCCGCGGCCGAAGTTGTAGCCGGCGCTGGTCTTGCGCACGCTCTTCATGCCGGCGGCCTCGAGCATCTCGGCGGCGTCATCCTGCATGTCGCGGCGCATCTTCCATTCGTTGTCCTTGATCTCGCAATCCATCGCGAGGACGGGCAGGCCCCACTTGTCCTTGCGGGAACGGTCGAGGGTGAGGCGGTTCTCGTGGTACGGGAGGATCTCGCCGAAGCCGGTCATGCCGATCACCCAGGGACCCGGGGCGCTGAGCGCTTCCTTGAGCGGGGCGCCGATGCCGAGTTCCGGCACCTCGCGTTCCCAGCCCAGGCGCGAGGCGGCGCCCTGGTAGCCGAAGCCGCGGAGGTAGTCGCGCTTGTCGCCGAAAAGATTCCGGTAGCGCGGAATGTAGAAGCCGCCCGGCCGGCGGCCGACGACGATGCGGTCGAGGTAGCCCTCGACGACGCCGAACGCGCCGACGCGGAAGTGGTGATCCATGGCGTTGTGGCCGAGTTCGCCACTGCTGCTGCCGAGGCCGTCGGGCCACACGTCGGTGGCCGAGTTCATGAGCACCCACGTCGAGTTGAAGGCCGAGGCGCAGAGGAAGACGACCCTGGCCTTGTACTCCACCGTCTGATGCGTGCCGGCGTCCACGACCTCGACGCCGGTGGCGCGCTTGGCGTCCTTGTCGTAGAGCACGCGCGTGACGATCGAGAACGGACGGAGCGTGAGGTTGCCGGTGGCCAGGGCGGCCGGGAGCGTGGCCGACTGGGTGCTGAAATAGGCGCCGAACGGGCAGCCGAGCCAGCACTTGTCGCGGAACTGGCAGTTCACGCGGCCGGCGTGCGGCTGGCTGAGGTTCGCGAGGCGGCCCATGATGAGCCGGCGGTGGCCGCCAAATTGGGAGCGGAGGCGGGCGGCGACGTCCTTTTCGACGCAGTTGAGTTCGAAGGGCGGCAGGAACCTGCCGTCGGGCAGTTGCGGCAGGCCTTCCAGCGAACCGCTGATGCCGGCGAAGGTTTCGACGTGGTCGTACCACGGCGCGAGATCCGCGTAGCGGATCGGCCAGTCCACGCCGTGGCCGTCCTTGGCGTTGGCCTCGAAATCAAAGTCGCTCCAACGGTAGCTGTGGCGCCCCCAGAGCAGGGACCGGCCGCCGACCTGGTAGCCGCGGAACCAGTCGAAGGGTTTCACCTCCGTGTAGGGGCAGTCCCGGTCGTCGGCCCACCAGTCCGCATTCGCCTCGTGCAGGAGGTCGCGGTTGAGGATCGGATGCTCCGCGATGAGTTCGCGGGATTTCTTGCCGCGGTGCGGGAGTTCCCAGGGCGCCTTCAGGGTGCTCGGGTAGCCGGCGATGTGTTCGACGTTCTGGCCGCGTTCGAGGAGGAGAACCTTGAGGCCTTTTTCGGTGAGTTCCTTCGCCGCCCAGCCGCCGGAAATACCGGAGCCGACGACGATGGCGTCATAGGAGTGCGTGGAGACGGACATGGGGTGGGGCGCCCCCAGAGAGGCCAGAAAACGTACCGTGGCAACCGCGAGTTTTTTGAATCCGCCGTCCTGGACCGGAGCCTCAGGGCCTGGCTGCGGTCGCGGCTCGCCGCGAAAGGATCAAGGCAGCGCCCGCAACGGCGAGGAACAGCGAGTAGAAGGTTCCCCGGCTGAGGCCGAACAGCAGCGAAATGCCGGCATCGGGTTCGCGGAAGACCTCGCACACGATGCGGGCAGCCGCATAGGCGACGAGAAATTCGCCGGCGAGGCGCCCCGGTGCGGCCTTCACGGCGGCGCTGCGCCAGAAGCGCCATTGCACGAAGCCGAAGAGCAGAAGTCCTTCGAGCGCGGCCTCGTAGAGCTGCGACGGATGGCGCGGCACGTTGCCGCCGCCGGTGGCTGAAAACACGAGCGCCCAGGGCACGTCGGTCGCCTTGCCCCAGAGTTCGCCGTTGAGGAAGTTCGCCAGGCGGCCGAGGCCGAGGCCGAGCGGGACCGTGCTGACGATCATGTCGCCGAGGTGCAGAAACGGCACGCCGGTGCGGCGGGCGAACAGCAGCAGCGCCAGCGTGACGCCGGCAAATCCGCCGTGGCTGGCCATGCCGCCTTCCCAGACGCGGAAAAACGCGAGCGGTTCGGACAGCAGGCTGCCCGGTTGATAGAGCAAGAAATAGCCGAGGCGTCCGCCGACCAGCACGCCGGCGATGATGTAGGTCATCAGGTCCCAGATGTCAGCGGACCCCAAGGTCGAACGCCCGGCGCGGTGGTAGCGGCGCAGCAGCCACGCGGCGCCGGCGAACCCCAGCAGGTAGGCGAGCCCGTAATAGCGGATGCCGAAATTCTCCCCGAAGCGGATCAGGAACGGGTGGGGCGTATGGACAGCCCATTGGGCGAGAGCCGGGAATGGGATCAGGAAGGAGAGGGAAGCGGCCACGGTGACGAGGGACGGCGGCGAGTAGGCGGGAATCGGAAGGTTGAAACAATCTCTTTCCCCGCCGATATCCCGCTTAATGACCGTAAAGAGGGGACACTGTTGCCTTGCCCGGTCGGGGCGGGGCTGGCTTGGTTTTGGCATGAGCGCCCTGCAAGTCACTCCTCTCAACGCTTTTCACCGCCGCCACGGCGGCCGCATGGTGGATTTCGCCGGTTGGGACATGCCGGTCCAGTACCGCAGCATCCTCGAGGAGCACAAGGCCGTGCGCCAGCGCGCCGGGTTGTTCGATGTGAGCCACATGGGCGAGGCGGAGGTGAAGGGGCCGGAGGCGCTCAGGTTCCTGCAACACCTCGTGACGAACGACTGCAGCAAGCTGTTCCCCGGCCGCATCCTTTACACCGTCATGTGCTATCCGGGCGGCGGCGTGGTGGACGATCTGCTCGTCTACATGCGCGGTCCGGACGACTATTTCCTGTGCATCAACGCCGGCAACATCGCCAAGGACATCGCGTGGATGCAGGAGCAGGCCAAGGGCTTCGCCTGCACCGTGACCGACCGCTCGGCCGGGTACGGCCAGCTGGCCGTGCAGGGGCCGCAGGCCGTCGCGATCGTGCAATCGCTGACGAAGACCGATCTCGCCGGGATCAAATATTACCACTTCGCCGACGGCGAGGCGGCGGGCGTGAAATGCATCCTTTCGCGCACGGGCTACACCGGTGAGGACGGTTTCGAACTCTACTGCGCCGCCGGCGACACCGAAAAACTCGCCGAGGCCGTGCTCGCCGCCGGCGCGCCGCTCGGGCTCGAGCTTGCCGGGCTGGGCGCCCGCGATTCGTTGCGTTTGGAGGCGGGTTTTCCGCTTTACGGCCACGAGATCACGCAGGACGTCAGCCCCTTGACGGCGGGGCTCGGCTGGGTGGTGAAGCTGGACAAGGGCCCTTTCATCGGTTCCGACGTGCTCGCGGCGGAAAAGGCGAAGGGCTCGGCGCACAAGATCGTGTTCTTCAAGACCGGCGACCGCCGCATCATTCGCGCCGAATCGCCGGTGCTCGATGCGGTCGGCGCGACCGTGGGCCGGGTGGTTTCCGGCACGCTGTCCCCCCTGCTCAACGAAGCGATCGGTTCGGCCTTGGTCGAAGCCCCGGCCCTGAAGGGCCCCCTCGCCGTTGACGTGCGCGGCACGAAACTGGCTTTGCAACTGGTCAAACCGCCGTTCGTGCCTCTCAAAAGGAGCGCTTGATGGCGGACGTTCGAGAAAGTCTCCCTGATCCAAATTTAAGGTTCCTTCGTTTCCCTTAGTGCTTTTCCCTCCCATCACCTTCCTGCCATGAGCAACATCCCTGCCGATCTCAAATACGCCAAGTCCCACGAATGGCTGAAACTCGCCTCCGACGGCACCGCGCTCGTCGGCATCACCGACTACGCGCAGAACAGCCTCGGTGACATCACCTTTGTGCAACTGCCCAAGGTCGGAGCGGCGCTCAAGGCCGGCGAGACCTTCGGCGTCGTCGAGTCGGTCAAGGCCGCCTCCGATGTCTACGCTCCCGTGGCGGGCACCGTGCTCGAGGTGAATTCCTCGCTCGATGCCAATCCCGAGAAGGTGAACGGTTCGCCCTACGCCGAGGGTTGGATGCTCAAGTTGAAGGTTGCCGATCCCGCCTCCGCCGCCGCCTTGCTGGACGCCGCCGGCTACGCCGCGGTCATCGGCTGAGCCGTTCGCTTGTGCCGCGGACCGGGCCGCAGGTCGGCCATACCCGGCCCGGTTTGAGCCGGCGCCGGTCTCATTGTCACTTGCGCCGGTGTGCTTTGTGGGAAGAATGAGGCCTTTCATGAGGCCAGTTCACCCCCTGCTCCTGTTGCCCGCCGCGGTCCTGCTTTTCAGCGGTTGCGGGCGCAAATCCGCCAGCCCCGCCGTTTCCGCGGCCCAGCAAATCCAGCCGGTGGAAGTGGCTCCCGTCGAGCGCCGCGACCTGGTCGAGACGCTGTCGCTGGTCGGTTCGCTCGCGCCCAATGAAACCGCGCAGATCCGCGCCGAGATCGCCGGCCAGGTGCGGGCCGTGCTTTTCGAAGAGGGGCAGGTGGTCAAAAAGGATCAGGTGCTGCTCCGCATCGACGATGCCGAGCTTCGCGCCCAGCTCGCCCAGGCCGAGGCGCGTTTCAAGCTCGCCGAGCTCAACCTCAAGCGCAGCGAGGACCTCACCCAGGCCCGCTCCATGTCGCAGGCCGAGGCCGACCGCATGCGCTCGGAGCATGCCTCGGCGCAGGCCGAGCTGCAGCTGCTCCAGGTGCGCCTCGGCAAGATGGAGATCAAGGCGCCCTTCGCCGGCATCGCCGGCGCCCGCACCGTGTCGCCCGGCGACTATGTGACGGCCAGCACGAGCATCACGACCATCGACGATCTCAGCCGGCTCAAGGTGGATTTCCAGGTGCCCGAGCGCTTCGTCGAGCAGGTGAAGCCCGGTTCGAAATTCATGCTCCGCGCGCAAACGCCCACGGGCGACGTGCGCGCCGAGGGCGAGGTCTACTTCACGTCATCCATCATCGACCGCATGTCGCGCTCCAGCCAGGTCAAGGGCTGGCTCGCGTCCGAACTGGCCGGCCTCAAGCCCGGGATGTTTGCCAACATCGACATCGTTCTCCAAGTGCGGAAGGGGGCGCTGACCGTCCCCGAGGGCGCGATCCTCGCCAAGCCCGGCGGCACCTTCCTGATCGCCGTGCGCAGCGCCGGCGATGCCAGCGTGGCCGAGGAGGTTCCCGTCCAGCTCGGCCTGCGTGAACGCGGCCTCGTCGAGGTGCGGCCCCTGCGCGAGGGCGCGCTTGAGGAGAAACAGCCCGTGGTCGCCTCCGGCGTTGGCGCGCTGATCCTTTATCCGGGCATGAAGCTGGCGCCGCGGCCGCTGCGGGAGGAGTTCCGGGTCGGAGGCGGATCATGATCCTGTCCGATGTTTCCATCCGCCGCCCGGTGGTCGCGCTCGTGGCGTCCATCCTCGTTGTGTTGATCGGCCTGCTCAGTTTCGGCCGGCTGCCGGTGCGCGAATACCCGCTGATCGATTCGCCGGTGGTCACCGTGGAGACGAACTATCGCGGCGCCTCCGCCGAGGTCGTCGAGGCCAAGATCACCGAGCCGCTGGAACGGGAGGTCGCCGCCATCGACGGCATCCGCGTGATCCGCTCGGATTCGATCGAGGAATTTTCCCGCATCACGGTCGAGTTCAACGTCGGCCGCAATGTGGACGAGGCGGCCAACGACGTGCGCGACCGCGTGAGCCGCGCGCGCAGCCGCCTGCCCGACGAGATCGAGGAGCCGCAGGTGACGAAGGCCGACGCCGACTCCTCGCCGGTGCTGAGCCTCTCGTTCAATTCCGACCGTCATTCGCGCCTCGAGCTGCGCGAGCTGGTCGAGCGCGTGGCGATCCAGCGCCTGCAGACGATCCCCGGCGTCGGTTCCGTCAATGTCCGCGGGCCGCGCTATGCCATGCGCCTGTGGGTGGACAGCGACCGCCTCGCCGCGCACCAGCTCACGGTGGGCGACGTCGAGGCCGCCCTGCGGCAGCAGAACGTCGAGATCCCCGGCGGGCGCATCGAGTCGAGCTCGCGGGAATTTCCCGTCCGCATCGAGGGGCGCATGACGCAGGTGGCCGAGTTTGAGAATCTCGTGCTCGCCACCCGCGGCGGCCATCAGGTGAAGTTCTCCGACATCGGCCGCGTCGAACTCGGCTCCGAGGACTACCGCTCCGAGACCTATTTCAAGGGCCGGCCGACCGTGGGCGTGCAGATCCTCCGCCAGTCGCAGGCCAACCTGCTCGACGTGGCCAGCGGCGCCAAGGCGATGATTCCGCTGATCCAGGCGGACATGCCCGCGGGTGTGATGGTCAACGTCGGCTTCGACAGCTCCGTGTTTGTCGAGCGCTCCGTGAGCGAGGTTTACCAGACGCTGTGGGAAGCCGCCGTGCTGGTGGTGCTCATGATCTTCCTCTTCCTGCGCGACTGGCGGGCGACCATGGTGCCGCTGGTGGCCATCCCGGTTTCCATCATCGGTTCCTTCGCGGTCATGCAGGCGATGGGGTTTTCCATCAACACGCTCACCCTGCTGGCCCTGGTGCTGGCGGTCGGCCTCGTGGTGGACGACGCCATCGTGATGCTGGAAAACATCTACCGGCGCATCGAGGAGGGCGAGGCGCCGATCCATGCGGCGATCTTCGGCGCGCGCCAGGTGGCCTTTGCGGTCATCGCCACGACCCTCACGCTGGCGGCGGTGTTCCTGCCGGTCGCGTTCCAGAGCGGGCAGACCGGACGCCTGTTTTTCGAGTTCGGCATCACGCTCGCGGTGTCGGTGCTCGTGTCGGCCTTCGTGGCGCTGACGCTCACCCCGATGCTGTGTTCGCGCGTGCTGAAGGAGAAGGTCGTGAACGGCCGGACGCAGCACGGCTGGTTCTATGAAAAGACCGAGCCGTTCTTCGTGTGGCTCAACGGCTGGTTCGAGCGTTCGCTGCGCGGTTCGCTCCGCTTCAAGCCGCTGGTGCTCCTGGCGGCGTTCCTGTTCACCGCCGCGGGCCTGGGGCTCTACACGCAGCTCCAGCGCGAGCTCACCCCCATCGAGGACCGCGGCATCTTCACGGCCAACCTGACGGCCCCCATCGGCGCCACGCCGGAGTACCTGCGGGCCTACTCCTACGACATGGAGCAGATGATCCTGCGCATCCCGGAGATCGACCGCACCTTTCACCGCACGGGCGACGGCGGCCGGGCCTTCGTGTTCGCCACGCTCAAACCGTGGGAGGAGCGCGAGCGCAAGACGCAGGAGATCGTCGCGGACATGCGCCTCAAGTTCCAGCAGGAGGTCACCGGCGGCCAGGCCATCGCCAGCCCGGTCCGGCCCTTCGGCCGCGGTCCGCGCGGCGGCAGCAGCGGCGTGGCCCTGGTGCTGCTGGGCAGCGACTTCAACGAACTCCAGCGCCTCGGCGCCGACATGCTCACCGCCATGCGCGAAAGCGGCCAGTTCATCCAGCCCCGCGTGGATCCATCCCCCAGCAAACCCCAGCTCGACGTGAACATCGACCGGGCCAAGGCGGCCGACCTCAAGGTGCCGGTCAGTGCCATCGCCTCCACGCTCGAATCGCTGCTCGGCGGGCGGCGCGTGACCGAGTTCCAGCGAGGCAACCAGCAGTATTACGTGATGGTGCAGGTGACCGACGAAAACCGCGCCACGCCGAGCGACCTCGCCCGCCTGTACGTCCGCTCGACCGACGGCGTGCTCGTGCAGCTGAGCAACGTCGTGACCTGGTCGGAAAACACCGTGCCCGAGAGCTACCCTCATTTCAACCGCCTGCGCGCGGTCACCATCACCGCCCAGATGGCCGAGGGGAAGACCATCGGCGACGGCGTCGTGTTCATGGAAAACCTGGCGCGCGAGAAGCTGCCGTCGGGCTACACCTACGCCTGGGACGGGGAGACCCGCGAGTTCGTCGAGAGCGGCAACGACACGATCATCCTCTTCGCGCTCGCGCTGCTGTTCACCTTCCTGATCCTTGCGGCGCAGTTCGAATCGTGGATCCACCCGGTCACGATCTTCACCGGCGTGGCCATCGCCATCGCCGGCGGCCTGCTGGTGCTCTACTGCACGCGTTTCTGGGGCGTGCCGATGACGGACAACCTGTTCTCGCGGTTCGGTCTCATCATGCTCATCGGGCTGGTGGCCAAGAACGGCATCCTGATCGTCGAGTTCGCCAACCAGCTTCAGGTCGAGAAGGGCATCGCCGCCGCCGAGGCGGCCTTCGAGGCGGCCACGATCCGTTTCCGGCCGATCATCATGACGTCGATCTCGACCGTGCTCGGCGCCGTGCCGATCGCCTTCGCGCAGGGCGCCGGCGCGGAGACGCGCAACCCGATGGGCATCGTGGTCGTGGGCGGCCTGACCCTTTCGACGGTGATCACGCTGTACGTCATCCCGATCGTTTACGTGCTCATGGACCGCCTGTGCGTGAAGGTCACCGGCAAGTCCAGCGCGCACGGCCTCAAGAAGGCGGCCGAAATCGAGCGGGAAACCGCGAGCCTGCCCGTCGGCGCCCACTGACGAAATCGTTTGAGCCTGTGCGCCCGGCGGATTTTGCTGGGCGCCCATGAAACGGTTCCGATTCGTCCTTTTGTTCCTCGCCTGCGCCGCCGGCCTCCTGCACGCCGAGGACCTCGCCTCGGCGCGGGCGGAGTTGAAGGAATTGCTGGGCCGCTACGGCGAGCGTCACCCGCGCGTGCGCGACCAACGGCTGCGCGTGACGGAGTATGAACGGCTGGCGGATTCCGCGGAGCCGGCCGTGATGAAGACCGCGCGGGTGGACCTGGCCGTGGTCGATCATCGCTACGGCGACTCCCATCCGAAGCTTCAGGAACAGCGGGCGCGCGTGCAGGCCATGGAAGCGGCGTTGGCCGCCGATCCGCAGACCCCGGCAGAGCTGCTGGAGGCGCAGGCAGAACGCGCCGTTGCGCGACTGCGCCTCGGCGAGCGGCATGTGCGCCGCATCGAGGCGGAGGCACGGGTGGTGGCGTTGGAAAAGCACCTCCGGGCCCCGGGTGATGATTCCCATGAACTGCGCCTGGCCCGGGCGGAGCTGGAGGTGAAGCTGGCCCGCTACGGTGAAAACCACCCCAAGGTGATCGAGGCGAGGGAACGGATCGCCGCGCTGACGGAAAAATAAAAACCCGCGCCGGAGGACGCGGGTTTGAGGAAGCGGGGCGCGGCGCCGGGCTCAGGCGTCGGTCTTGGCCTGCTTCACCGCCTTCTGGCGGGCGCTGTTGTTGAGGATGCGCTTGCGGAGGCGCAGGTTCTGCGGCGTGACCTCGAGCAGCTCGTCGGCGGCGATGTATTCGATCGAGCGCTCGAGCGAGAGCTTCGTGGCGGGCGTGAGACCGGCGGCGACGCCTTCGCCCTGCGAGCGGAAGTTGGTGAGCTTCTTCTCGCGCACGGCGTTGATGGCGATGTCCTCGTTGCGGGGATTCTCGCCGACGATCATGCCTTCATAGACCTTCTCGCCCGGGTTGACGAACAGCTTGCCGCGCTCCTGGCACATGACGAGCGCGTAGGAGGTGGTCTCGCCGGCCTCGGTGGCGATGAGCGTGCCGGTGATGCGGGTGAGCACCTCGCCGGCATAGGGGCCGTACTCCTTGAAGAGGTGGCTGGTGACGCCGCGGCCGCTGGTGGCGTTGATCACGTCGATCTCGAGGCCGATGAGGCCGCGGGTGGTGATGACGGCCTCGAGCATCGTGGAGTGCGCGAGCTTCTCCATGTTGGCGAGCTTGCCCTTGCGGTTGGCGAGATTCTGCATGATGGCGCCGACGCACTCGTCGGGCACCTCGATCCACACGGTTTCGTAGGGTTCCTGGCGTTCGCCGTTCGGGCCGGTCTTCTCGATCACGGTCGGGCGGGAGACGAGCAGCTCGAAGCCCTCGCGGCGCATCGTTTCGACCAGGACGGCCACCTGCATGGCGCCGCGGGCGCGGACGTTGAACACGCCGGCCTTGTCGGAGTCGGTGATGCTGATGGAGACGTTGGTCTTCAGTTCGCGCATGAGGCGCTCGCGCAGCTGGCGCGAGGTGACGAGCTTGCCTTCCTGCCCGACGAGAGGGCCGTCGTTGACGGAGAACTGCATCTCGAGCGTCGGCGGGTCGATCTGCTGGAAGGGCAGGGGATGGGCGTCCTCGCGGATGTCGAGGGTGTCGCCGATGTCGACATCCTCGAAGCCGGAGAGGCCGATGATGTTGCCCGCGTGGGCGATATCGACCTCGCGCTGGCCGAGGCCGGTGAACTCGAAGATCTTGGTGATCTTGGCGCGGGCCTTCTTGCCGTTCTCGGCATGGCGGAGCACGTAGACGGGGTCGCCGACCCTGATCGAGCCGCCGAGGATCTTGCCGACGGCGATGCGGCCCACGTAGTCGCTCCAGTCGATGTTGGAGACGAGCATGTGAAAGGGGTTGTCGGGCTTGGCGAAGGGCGGCGGGACGTGGTCGATGATCGTCTGGAAGAGGGGCGTCATGTTTTCCTTCCGGTCATCGAGCTTGTACATCATGTAGCCGTCACGGCCGGAGCCATAGACGACGGGGGCGTCGAACTGCTCCTCGGTGGCGTTGAGCTCCATGAGGAGTTCGAGCACCTTGTCGTACATCTTGACGGGATCCGCGTTGTCGCGGTCGATCTTGTTGATGACGATCACGACCTTGAGGCCGTGGGCCAGGGCCTTGCGGAGCACGAAGCGGGTCTGGGCCTGGGGACCGTCGTAGGCGTCGATGACGAGCAGCACGCCGTCGACCATGCGGAGGGCGCGCTCGACCTCGCCGCCGAAGTCGGCGTGGCCGGGGGTGTCGAGGATGTTGATGATCTTGTCGCCCCAGTGGACCGAGGTGTTCTTGGCCTTGATGGTGATGCCCTTCTCCCTTTCGAGATCCATGGAATCCATGGCGCGCTCCTGGACCTGCTGGTTGGCGCGGTAGACCCCGCCTTCCTTGAGGAGTTTGTCCACGAGCGTGGTTTTGCCGTGGTCAACGTGGGCGATGATCGCGATATTGCGGATGTTCTGGTTCATGGGCGGGCGGGCGCGTTTAAAATGCGAAAAGGGTCACGGTGCGAAACGGCCCTGTCCTTGGCAAGGACTAACCTGAGAAGACGGGGCGCGAATTTGCGCCGGCCATGGGCGGCCCGGTTTGGGCCGGCTTGCTAACTCCTGCGCTGGGCGCGGTTTCCACCTTTCCGGGGAAACAAGTCAGCGCGCCGGGCCGGGGTAAACCAAGGTTCCGGGTACACACGCCGGCCCGGCGCGCTGGCAGAGGGTCTCTCTATAAAAGCAAAAAGGCCCGGAAACCTTGCGGTTCCCGGGCCTAATTGAGGGGGTGGGTGCTCGCCACGCACTCTTTCCCAGTCGCACATCGTTGGGCGCCTCGCTTTCGCGGGCCGTGTGCTCCCCGACGCTACTCTACGCGGCAGGCGCAGCTTTCGGTCTCATAGCGGGACCGTCCCGGCCGTTTCCGCACCGGAATTTATCGAGTGAGGCCTCTACGCCCGGTTCGGCGTCATCTGCCGATGACTCGCTCGCCGGACGGGTGTTGGCACGCCTGCAACAGTGCATTTCGCGCCAGCACCTTGCCACGGGGACGGCCCCGGCTTTTGGCCGGGCGTTGGCCCCGTGTAACGGGTCTGACCTCTTACCTCTCAGGTTGCTTTCGATTTGCAGTTGGGTGACGCGGTTTTCGCGCCGCCCCAAGGAGGAGGTTTTGCGAGCTTTGCCAGACTCGCCCGCTCCCCGTCGTGTCTCGCCCGTTTCGCGCCCCGCCTTGCGGGCCGGGCCTTTTGGTGGGGTGGACCCACCGGAGCGCTGCACAACGTCCTGGTGATACAGTAGCAACCACAACCCTCTGGGTAACTGCATGGACGCGGGGCCCGAAACTGACCCCGGATCTGACCCGGCTCGGACGCGGTTTCTGAGTTCGCGCCTCGCCGCACAGTTCCATGTTCGCATTGCTGGACCGGGTGCGACCCCGGCCAGAGGAACTGGTGATATTTGCCTGCGGCCGGCTCGCGCCGTCGAGGGGAACGCGGCACCAGTTGCCGCCTTCCTTTCCCCGGTTGCCCGGGATCATCCCAGTCGCGCTTCCGGCGGGTTTTTCATGCCGCCGTGCTTCGACTGTTCTATCAAGGAACAAGGCCAAGATGCGGCCGGCCGGGCCCAAAGTCACGGGGTTCTTCCTCCCATCTTATTCACGCGCGGGATGCGGATTTCGGCCCCGGTTCCGGTGAATAACTTGTGCACGGCGGTTTGTTCCCGGGTTGTTCACATGTTCGAGCGGCGCGCCTGCTTGCGACCGGTCGCAATCCGGCCGACATAAACGCCATGCTACCCCGCCTTCGCCCCGCTCTGGCCGCCCTTTTTGCCGTTGTCGCCTGCGTCTTGCTTCGCGCCCTGCCGAAATCCGGCGAGGTGCATGTCTGGGAGACACAGGAGATCATTTTCCACGCCGCGCAGGACTACGCCAATCCCTACTCCGAGGTGGACGTCTGGATCGAACTCGAGGGGCCCGGCTTTGCGAAGCGCGTTTACGGATTCTGGGACGGCGGGCGCACGTTCCGCGTGCGTTTCGTCGCCACCGCGCCCGGCGAATGGAAATGGCGCTCCGCCTCCAACCAGCCGGCCGATGCGGGGCTCAATGGCGGCGGCGGAAAATTGAAGGCCGTCGCCTGGACCGAAGCCGAACTGGCCGGGAATCCCAACCGGCGCGGCTTCGTGCGCAACACGACCAACGGTCATGCGCTGGAGTACGCGGACGGCACGCCGTTTTTCATGGTCGGTGACACCTGGCTGGCTGCTTCGACATGGCGGCTGCCTTATCGCGGCGCGCCCGCGGCGGCGGACTATGTGCCGGCGAGCGGCATCAGCTTCGAGGAGGCCGTCGCGTGGCGGAAACGGCAGGGCTACAACTCGGTGAGTTTCATCGCGGCGTTTCCCAACTGGGCGGCGGATCACCACGGCGCGACCTTCGCCAACACCGACGGCGTCTACCTGCGCAACGCGTGGGAGAAGTTCGGCCACTGGGCACCCAACGCCACGATCTCCACGTCCGACGGCGCGACCACGACGGCCAAGGACATGCATGACGAACACGGCAACCGGCCGTTCGAGATGATGCCCGGACGCGACGACGGGCTCGCGAACTTCGACCGCATCAATCCCGCGTACTTCCAGAGCCTCGACCGCAAGATGCGCCATCTTTCCGACGAGGGTTTTGTCCCCTTCCTCGAGACCATCCGTCGCGACAATGCGCCGGCGTGGAAGGCCTATTTCGATTTCAACACCTCCTACGCACGCTTCGTCCAGTACCTCATCGCGCGGTACGGCGCCAGCAACCTGATCTTCAGCGGCATCCACCTCGACTGGATTCCGAAGAATCTCAGCCTCACCGGCGCCGAGTTCAACGCCGCGCTCACGCACCACTGGAAGACCTACGGCCCGCTGCCGTTCGGGCAGCCCTACACGGTGCTCATCGACAGCGCCACGCACAAGGTCTTCGGTCACGGCGACACCGCGCCCTGGCTCACCATGCACACGGTGGGCAACAAGCCGCGCAACCACGCGATCTACGCCTCGCTCGAGGAAATCTTCCGCCTCACGCCGGCGTATCCCGCGGCCAACCTTGAGCCCTACTACACGGGCTGGAACCATTCCATCAACCGACCCGGCGGCGAGACGCCGGAGGAGAATTCCGATCGCGACAACTATTTTTCCCGGGCGATGATGTACGGGTCGCTGCTCTCCGGCGGCCTGGCCGGCCACGTGCACGGCACCGCCGCCTACGACGTCACCAGCACCGGCGAGCCCGCCGGCTGGCGTCCGCACATCTGGACCGCGCTCCGTTACGAGTCCGGCGCCCAGATGCGGCACCTGCGCGACTTCGTGCTCTCCGAGGGCTCGCGTTACCAGGAGCTCGAGCTCGCCTCGGCCGACCTTTCCACGCGCGCCGCGGCCAACCCGCGCGACGACGGCCTCGACGGCTGGTCGTTCATGATGCGCACGCCGGAGCGCGATTTCGCGCTGCTCTATTTCGAAAACAAGGCCGAGGCGCCCGTGCTGGCCGGCTTCACACCCGGAGCACGCTACCGCTGGACGTGGTTCAACCCGCGCCAAGGCGGATGGGGGCCGGCGGTTGACGTAGCCGCCGACGCGGAAGGCCGGATTCCCGCCCCGGTCTTTCCCACGGGCGAACCTGGTCTCATCGCCGACTGGGCGGCCAGGCTGTTGCGGGCGCCTTGAGTGTCCCTTGTCGGCTCAACGGCGTCGGATTCCGGGTGAGGCCCCCCTGACAGCACATAGGAGGGCGGCTTCGGTTTGCTTGGACAGCGCGCGGGAGTGGCGCGCGCTGTCCGGTGTTCCGTAGGCTCAAGAGGAACGCGCGCGGGAATTTTCCTCCGACTGTCGGTTTGCCTTCTGGAGCCGCTCTTCCAGCCGCTGGCGCAGCTCGGCCGCCTTGGGATGGCCCAGGTTTTCAGCCCGGGTGGTGAAATCGATGGCCTCTTCCAATTTCGGGGCCGAAGGTTCGTTGTTCCAGGTGAGCGACGCGAGGAAGTACTGGGCTTCGGGCGTGTTCATTTGGGCCGCTTGGCGGAGGAACTGCATCGCCTTGTCCATGTCCGCCGGCGCCTGTTCGCCAAAATAATAGATCTGCCCCAGGTTGTAGGCGGCACGGCCGATGGTACGGGCGGCCACGGTCAGGTTGGCGAGGCCGTCCGCGATCTGTCCGCTGGCGATCTGTTGGTGGGCAAAGGTGGTGAGGGCGTTGCCGTTGCCCTTTTGCAGCGCGATCTTGAAGTGGCGTTCGGCCCGCTTGGGGTTCTTCTTCACCCCCTGACCTGTTTGGTAACAAAGGCTCAGACGCTCATGGGCGTGGCCGGAAATCGCGGGATCGGGCAGCTCGGCGAGCCGCTTCAAGAGCGCCACGGCCTGCGCGTATTCCTGTTTCTTGAGCAGCACGTCGGCGATCATGGGCAGGGCGTCTGTCTGGTTGAGTCGGACCATGAGGCCGAGCCAATAGGCGGCGCGGTCGAAGTCGAGGCTCACGCCGGTGCCGGTCAGGTAGAAGTTGATCAGCCGGCGCAGCGCCGCGATGTGTCCCTCGAGGGCCGCGATGCGGTAATGGTAGGCTGCCTCGGTGTAGGTGACGGGCACGCCCTGGCCAAATTCGTGCATGAAGCCGAGGCGGTAGTGCGCGTCGGCTTTGCTGTAAGGGCTGTCGACGGCCTGTTCATAAAGGCGGTACGCCTTGTCCCAGTCCTTTTTGGCGAAATTACCCTCGTAGTGGAGATCGCCCAGCGCGATGGCGGCGAGCGAGGGATCCTTGGCAAGGGCCGCCTCGTAGTGGAACAGCATTTTCTCGCGCCACTCGGAGGTTCCGATGCTGCTGCCGGTATTAACGAGGCGTACGCGGTAGAGTTCGGCCAGATTTACGTGGGCGCGTGCATTGTCGGGTTCGAGGCTGAGGCTGCGTTCGTAGATGGCGATGGCCTCGCGTTCGTCCTTGGGGACGCCGAATCCGCGCTGGAGGCAGCGGGCGTAGTTGATCATGCCGTCGACATTGCCGGCGGCGGTCGCGGCGCGGTAGTCGGCGACGGCGGCTTTGGCAGCCTTGGCCGGGTCCGTGAAGCCGGCGACCCGGGGGCGAAACTCGTTCATCCAACCGAGCTGAAAGAGGGCACCCCCGTGCTTGGCCTTGGCGGCGCGTTTGAGCCAGCGAAGGGTTTCGGTGGCGCTCGCCGGCACGCCTGCTCCCTCCCAGGAGCGGCGGGCGAGCAGGAACTGGGCATGCGGATCGTTTTTTTCCTTCGCCCAGGTCAGATTGAGGGCGACGGCTTGTTCGTAGGCCACGATTTTTTGGGGTGCTTGGCCCAGGGAGCCGAGATAGCAGACGATATCGTCGTTCCGGTGCTGCCGGAAGATGGCGGCGGCGCGCGCCTCGTCCTTTTCGGTGCCGATGCCCTCGCGCAGGCAGATGGCAAGGTTGGCGGCGCCGAGGTAATGTTTCGGACGGTCCCCTTCGCCGGCCTTTTCGAACCAGTGGAAGGCCTTGGCGAAATCCGGCGCACCCAGTTCGCCGTCGGCATAGAGGAAGGCGAGGGAAAGCATGCCCCAGACCTGGCCATTGTCGGCGGCCAGCTGGTACCACTGGGCCGCCTCGGCGGCGTTGTAGTCTTTTGATTTCTTGTTGGCGAGGGATTGGGCGATCTGCAGTTGGAGTGCGCTCTGCTGGGCCTCGCCCTGTTTTTCCAGAGACTCTTCGAGATCGGCGACAGCGAAGTCATCCACGAGCTTCAGCTGGACGTAGTTTTGGATGAGATTGACGCCCCGGCGTGCGTTCAGCCGGCGGCTCTGTTCGAGCAGTTCGCGCGCCCGGGCGGCGTCGCGCGGGATACCCTTGCCGAAGGCGTAATTGAGCGCGGCGTCGACGGCGGCCTGGTAGACGCCGCTGCGGCCGTCGGGGCCCGCGGTCGCGGCGGCGACATAGTGGGTTTGTGCCTCGGCGGGTTTGTTCTGGCGCGTGCGGATCTGGCCGAGGAGGAAATGCGCGGTGGCCTGCGAGGCGCTGGCAGGGTCGTCGGCAAGTTCGCCCGCCACACCGGCGGGCCTCTCGACGGCGCCGTCAAAGTAATCCGGCGACGGCACGGGCCGTTTGTAGTTGGCGGTGGGAGCGATGGCCGCCAGCAGCCATTCCTCGGCCCTGGCATCGTCGCGCCGGGTGCCGGTGGCCGTGGCGTAGCAGGTGCCGAGGCTGACCATGGCGAAGGCGTTGCCGCGTTCGGCGGCGAGCCGGAACAGGTTGAACGCCTTGCGCGGTTGTTTGGAAAAGCCGTAGGAGCCGGAGAGCAGGCAATTGCCGAGCAGTACCTGAGCGTGGCTGAACTCGAGGTCGGACGATTCCTGCAGGAGGGCTCGTCCGGCGGTCTGGTCGGTGGCGGTGTTTTTCCGGAACAGCTGCAGCGCCTGCCAGAACTTGTCGGCCCCGGGTTCGGGCTTGGTCTCCGCGGGTTCGGAGTCCTCCGCCTCATCGGGCTCCGTCAGGGTGGCTTGCGGCGAAGGCGCCGTCGGCTCGACGGCCAGGGCCGGACGGAAGACGAGCGTGCCGAGCATGCAGAGAAACAGAGGGCGAAGACGGGTGGACGGAAGCGGGGTGTTCAAGGGGAAACCGGGTGGGTTGAAGTGAGTTCGGCCCAGCGGGCGGCCAGCCGCAGGGCTTCGCGCAGGGGCACGTCGAGCGGGTTGCGCTCGTGTTCGAAGCTTTCGTCCATGCGCGTGATTGCGAGGAGCACGGACTCCAGGGCTTCGCGACGCAACCGGGTGTCCATGTCGTGTCCGGTCAATTCGCCGGCCACCTGGGTCAGCGCCGGCACAGTGACGTTTTCGAGCAACGAGGCGCGTTGCAGGAAACGCCGGACGGCGCCGGCGTCGAAGGTCCGGCCGGAGGCGGCGTTGAGGCGGGGCGTCAGCGCGTCGGCCTCGGCCACGCGTCGGAGAAAGTCGAAGGACTCAAGACGGATTTTTCGCCGGAGACCCCCGGCCGTCTCGATCACAAAGGCACCTTGGTGCAGGCGGTGAAGCGGAACCGGTTCGCCGCCGGTCTCATCGCGCAGGCGCGCGTCCTCCGCAGCCAGGATGTCGCGTCGCTCGCGGGTGTCATAAGCCCGGGTGGGGTAGGCGGCCTGCGCCGTCCGTTCCCGCCGGCGCAGCCACCAGGCATGAGTGGCGGCGGATTGCTCCTCCCAGAGAAGACGCCGGGCGTCGAGCTGCAGCGGGCGTTCCTTTTCCTGCTGCCGCTGGGTGTTCATCTCAACCGCCTCGCGGATGAGCTGCCATTCAGGCAGGCGGCGGATGTTTTCGGCGGCATGGGCCGCGAGTTGTTCCTGCAAGGCGGCGGTGAGCTGAAGGCCGTCCGGCGTGGCGGGGGCCAAGCCGGCGGGAGGTGGGACAGTTTCAGCCGGGAGTGCACCCGGCACATCGGCCTCACGGCGTTGCTCGTCCCGGGGCCGGTCGTCGGGGAAAACAAGGTCGCTGGCGACGCCGGAAAACTGGACCGAACCGCCGTCGGGCAGAAAAAAGCGTTCGCGGGTGAGTCGCAGCGTGCCCCATTCGGGCAGCCCGCCCGGCAGCTTGGCGAGATCGATGTAGTTCTGGACGGTGCCCTTGCCGAAGGTTTCGGCCGCGCCGACGATGAGCGCGCGCTGATGGTATTTCATGGCGCCGGCAAAGACCTCGCTGGCCGAGGCGCTGGCGGACGAGACCAGGACAACCAGCGGACCGGTGTAGACGGGCGGCCCGTTTTTCAGGCGGTGCTCGGTCACCTTCCCGTCGAGACCGCGGCTCAGCATCATGACGCCCTCAGGGAGGAACAGTTCGCTCAGCGCGGCGGCCTCGGTAAGCGCACCGCCCGGGTTCGTGCGCAGGTCGATCACCAGGCCTTCGAGCTCCGCGGCGTTCATGGAGGCCAGGAGTTCGCGCACGTCGCGCGCGGCGCTGCTCACGCTGGAATCCTGGCCGGAGGCGTAGAAGTTGGGGAGCATGATCCAGCCGATGCGCCGGGTGGAGTCCGCGCCCGGCACCTCGCTCACCGCGCCGTAGGCCCGCTCGCTGCCCAGATCGACCCGGCGACGTTCAAGCGTGGTGAGGCGCCGGTCGGTTTCGCCTTCCGGCCGGTAGGCGATCTGCAGGCGGGTGCCGGCGGCGCCGCGCAGCAATCCCACGATTTCCCTCAGTCGCAGGCCTTCGAGATCGCGCCAGGCGCCGTCGTAGTCCGCCACGGCCTCCAGGATGTCGCCGGGCTGGATATCGCCGGCGAGGTCGGCCGGACCTCCGCGTTGCAGGGCCGCGACGACACACTGGCCGTCCTCCTTGCGGACGCTGAGACCGACGCCGACCACGGCTTTTTCCATTTCGACCGCAAACTCTCGGGTCGAGTCGGCGGAAAAGTAGCCGCTGTGCGGATCGAACGACCGGATGATGGCATCGAAGAACCGTTCGCGCACGGCCAGCGCATCGTAGGCGGCAATGGCACGTTCGATCCGGGCATATTGTCGGCGCACCTCCTGGCTCGCCTCGTCGGTTGTACGTCCGCGCAGGATTTCGACGAGCATCCGTTCCTTGAGCAAGAGATCCCAATAATGGTCGGCTTCCGCGCGGGTGGCAAACGGGACGGGCTTGCCCTCCCGGTCGCGGCGCGTTTCCGGTTCGCTGAAATCGAACCCCCGGTCCAGCCGCCGTCGCACCCAGGCCAGGCGTTCCTCCGCCCGTGCCACGAAGCGGTCGAAAATCTCGAAGGCCGGCTGGAGGTCGCCGCGAAAAAGGTAGACGGATTTCAGGGTGCGATCGAAGCGCCGATGCAGGAACTCATGATCGGCCGCGTCGAGAAATTCGGCCTGCGGGTCGAGTTCCTCGATGAAACGGGAAACCATGGTCTTGCTGTCCATCTCGCGGAAAGCGCGCCCGGAAAAGTGATGGTTTTGCAGCAGGTCGACGACCAGCCGGGCCTCGCGCTGGAGGATCTGGCGTTGCGCCACTGGCAATTGCACGGCGACCGAAGCCGCCGGGGCGAGCGAGGCGGGGCCGAGAAACAGGGCGAACAGGAGAAGGTGCCGGGTGTATCCCGGACGCAGGTATTCAATCATTCAATGGCCCGCCTGACGTTGCCACCGGCCGCGGCGACTCGTCAACAGCGGGTTACCCGAATCAGCAGGCTGTCCTTGCGAAAGACGCGGGGATGGTCTGAATCTTCGCCCCTTATGCCCGCGCCGCGCGATCTGCCCATTTATGAACTCGAGGAACGCCTCGTGGCGGCCGTGCGCGCCCAGGGCCGGCTGATCGTCCAGGCGCCGACGGGTTCGGGCAAATCCACGCAGGTGCCCCAGATGCTGCTCAACCACGGCCTCCTGGGGCAGGGCGAGGTGGTCGTGCTCCAGCCGCGCCGGCTGGCCGCGCGCATGCTGGCCAAACGCGTGGCCGAGGAGGTCGGCACGCGGCTGGGTGACATCGTCGGTTACCAGATCCGCCTGGATTCACGCGTGTCGGAAAAGACCCGCATCCGTTTCGTCACCGAGGGCATTTTGCTGCGCCAGATGTCGTTCGACCCGCTGCTGCGCGGCATCAGCGCCCTCGTGTTCGACGAGTTTCACGAGCGGCATCTCTACGGCGACATCTCGCTGGCGCGCGCCTTGCAGATCCAACAGGACCAGCGGCCCGACCTGAAGATCGTGGTCATGTCGGCCACGCTCGATACGGCGCAGCTCAAGGGCTACCTGGCGCCGTGCGACGTGCTGACCTCCCAGGGGCGGACCTTTCCCGTGCAGGTCGAATACCTGTCGAAATCCGTGGATTTCGACCACGATCCGGTATGGGCCGTGGCCACGCGAGAATGCGAGCGCATCGCGGCGAAAACCACCGGCGACCTCCTCGTGTTCATGCCCGGGGCCTATGAGATCAGCCGCACGGTGCAGGATGTGCAGGGTTCGCATGCGCTTCGCGGTTTCGTGTGTTTCCCGCTGCACGGCGAGCTGCCGCCGGACCAGCAGGACCGGGCCGTGGCGCGTTACGACACGCGCAAGATCATCGTCTCGACCAACGTGGCCGAAACGTCGCTGACGATCGACGGCGTGACCGCCGTCGTGGATTGCGGCCTGGCGCGCGTGGCGCGCTACGATGCGCATCGTGGCATCAACACGCTGCTCATCGAGAAGATTTCCGTGGCCTCGGCCGACCAGCGCGCCGGTCGCGCCGGCCGCACGGCGCCGGGTGTGTGCGTGCGGTTGTGGACCGAGAGCGAGCACGCGCGGCGTCCGTTGCAGGAGTTGCCCGAGGTGAAGCGCCTCGACCTGGCCGAGGTCGTGCTGACGCTCAAGGCTGCGGGGATCGACGACATCGCCCATTTCCCCTGGCTGGAGAAACCCGATCCCAAGTCGCTGGAGCGGGCGGAGACGTTGCTCGAGGATTTGGGGGCGCTGCATCGAAATGTAGGGGCGTCGCTTGACGACGCCCAAGGGCGCGCGCAAGGCGCGCCCCTACGGATCACCGACACTGGCCGCAAGATGCTGCGCTTCCCGATGCACCCGCGCTATGCCCGCATGTTCCTCGCGGCGCAGGATTACGGCTGCGTGCGCTCGGTGGCTTTGATGGCGGCGCTGACGCAGGGTCGGAATTTCCTGCTGCGCAACGTGGACCGTCGCACGGCGGAGGCCCGCGAGGAGCTGTTCGGCGAGGAGCACGAATCCGATTTCTTCCTGCTGATGCGCGCCTGGCGTTATGCGGACAAGGCCGGTTACAACCCCGACGCCTGTCGCCGTCTCGGCATCCACATCCAGGGCGTGCGCCAGGTCGGGCCGCTGTTCGAGCAGTTCCTCGGGATCGCGCAGGCCGAGAAACTAGACATCAGCGAGAAGCGCATCGACGGCGTGGCCGTGCGCAAATGCGTGCTGCTCGGCTTCAGCGACCACCTCGCGAAGCGCCTCGACCAGGGCACGCTGCGTTGCGAGCTCGTGCACAAGCGCAAGGGCCTGCTCGCCCGCGAGAGCTGCATCCAGGAGGCGCCGCTGCTCGTCGCCGCGGAGATCACCGAGATCGAGAGCCGCGGCGAGGTGAACACGCTGCTCAACCTTTGCACCGCGGTGGAGGAGGCGTGGCTGAAGGAGCTGTTTCCCGAAGATTTCAGCGATGCCGGCGGGGTGACGTACGACCCCACGATGCGGCGGGTGCTCGCCCGCAAGGAGCGGCGTTTTCGCGACCTCGTCCTGGAATCCAAGCAAACCGCCGACGAACCGCCCGACGGCGAGGCCGCGGCGATCCTCGCCCGCGAGGTGATGGCCGGCAACATCGTGCTCACCGAGTGGAACGAGGCCGTCGAGCAGTGGATCGTGCGGGTGAACTGCCTCGCGAAGTGGTGGCCCGAACTCGAGGTCAACCCGATCACCGATGCCGACCGGGCCACGCTCATCGAACAGATCTGCTATGGCAGCCACGGGGCGCGTGAGCTGAAGGACAAGCCCGTCATGCCGGTCCTCCGCGACTGGCTGCTGGCCGAGCAACTGGCCGTGCTCGACGACTACCTGCCTGAGCGGCTGGTGATGGCGAACGGACGCAAGGCGCGGCTGACCTACCACAAGGAGGGTCCGCCGGTGCTGAGTGCGCGCATCCAGGAACTGTATGGCGTCAGCTCGAAATTCACGCTCGGCCACGGCCGTGTGCCGGTGAAGATCGAAGTGCTGGCTCCCAACCAGCGCCCGATCCAGGTGACCGACGACCTGACGAACTTCTGGAGCGAGCAGTACCCGAAAATCAAGACGGAGCTCTCGCGGCGCTATCCGCGCCACGAGTGGCGTTGAGCCGCTCAGGGTTGGTCCCGCCTGATGTTTTCGAGCAGGCGCCGGGCGGGTTCGTAGTCGGGCTTGAGCCGCAAGGCCGCGGCGAGAACTGCGCGCGCTTCGTCAGCACGGTTCACGCGCAGCAGGGCGCGGGCGTAGTTGGTCCGGATTTCAGGATCATTTGGCCCGAGCTGGGTCGCGGTCTTGAAATGGGAGAGGGCTGATTCGTGCTGTCCGAGTTCCGTGAGCAGCAAGGCCAGGTTGTAGTGGGCGGTCAGCGAGTCGGGTCGCAGGGCGATCACGCGCTCCCAATGCGGCAGCACCTCGCGCAGCCGGCCCAGTTGGTACAGAGCCGCTCCCAGGTTGCCCTCGGCATCCGCATGATCCGGTTGCAGGCGGATCGTTTCGGCAAACGAGGGCAAGGCGTCGGCCGGGCGGCCCAGCTTGAGCAATATCAGGCCGTGACGGAAAAACGCATCGACGCTGGTTGGCATCAACTCCTGGGTCCGTCGGAAACTGGCCGCCGCTTCCTCCAGCCGGCCCTGCCGTTCCAGGATCTGGCCCAACGTAAAGTGGGCTCCGGCGTGGGTGGGCAGGAGGGTGATGACGGCACGGCACTCGCGTGTCGCCTCGGCGAGGCGTCCCTCCCGGTTGTGGACCAGGGCGAGACTGAAGCGGGCCCAGGGGTTCGAGGGGGTTTTCGCCACGTTGTCGCTCCAGAGCGCGAGTTCGCTCGCGTAGTCGGCGCCACGCCGCACGGTGCCCCAGCCGGCGGCCAGGGCGGCGAGCAGGCAGACGGCCAAGGCGGGACGCACCGGCATCCGGAACAGGGCGAGGACGGCCGGCGTCAGCACGGCGGCCAGCGGCAGGTGCATGCGGTGTTCGGCGATGGTTTGGGAGATGAGCGGGTAGAAACTCGAACTCGGCGCGAGCACGGCAAAAAATCCCAGGCCGACGAAGCCCAGGCGGGGCCGGCGCACGGCGGCCCAGAGGGTGAAACCCAGCAGCGACACCACGAGGATCGATTCCCAAAAGACCTCGCGCAGGCCCGGCGCGAGCCACGCCCCGTAGTCGACGATCAGCGGGTGGGGCCAGAAGGAGAGCTTGAGGTAGATCGCCAGCGCGCGCGATTGGGTCAGCAGGTAGGTCCAGGCGGACACACCCTGGCCGAAACCCGTGGTGCCGCCGCGGTTGCCCCCGGAGTGGAGGACCAGCGCGGCCAGCAGCAACCAGGTGCCGGCAAAGGCCAGGTACCACCGGCCCCGCAACCGCCAGGCTTCGCGGAAACTGCCGGCGGCGAAGGTCCGGTCGTAGAGCAGAAGCATCAGCGGGGCGGACGCCATGACTTCCTTCGAGGCCATGCCGAGCAGGCAGGCGAGCCAGGCGGCCCCCAGCCAGAGCCGGTGGCCGCCGGGTTCCACGGCCCGAACAAAGCAATAAAGCGTCGTCAAATACCACAGGCTGACGAGGGCCTCGGTGCGTTGGATGATGCTGATGACGGTTTCGGTCTGCAGCGGATGCACCGTCCAGAGCAGCGCGATGCAAAAACCCGCCGGCAGTGCGGCGCGGCGCCACCGTTCCGGCATTTCCGGCCGGGCGAGGGTGCGGCGGACCAGTCCGAAGAGGGCCAGCGCGCCGAGCACATGGATGGCGATGTTCGTCAGCCGGTAGCCGCGCACGTCCTGCCCGCTGACCGCGTAGTTCAAGGCCAGCGAGAGGTTGACGATCGGGCGGGAGTCCACCCCCGCGCCCTCGGCCGGCGGCAGCAGGACTCGGCCGATGTCGCGCAGATCCCGGATGGACTGGTTTTGCGTCACACCGGGGATGTCATCGAATACGAAGGGCGCTCCCAGCGTGGGCCAATAGCTCGCCAATCCGGCGGCCGCGATGACCATGGCTCCCAGCCACGGCAGCCAGCGGGGCGGCTGGCTGGACGGGGCGGATGGCGGGGTGGGCATGGGGACGTAGGATTTTGGCGCCGGAGGATGCGCCAAGAGCCGGCTAAGTCCAATTGAAGAATGCGGCGCGGCCGGAGTGATATTATGACAGCGGAGTGCCGATCTTTTCGCTTTCGCCACGGCACGGGAATTGCGTATTCAGGCACCTCAATGGTCGCACCCACGAACGCCCTGGACCAACACGCCAAGCTGAGGGCCGAGATCCGCAGTCTCGGAGCCACGCTCGGGCAGACCATTGCCGCGCTGGAGGGGCCCAAGACCCTTGAGCTGGTGGAAAACCTGCGCACCCTCGCCAAGGGCAGCCGCGCGGGCGACGCCGCGGCCGGGCGGGAACTGGCCCAGACCGTGGCCCGGTTGTCGCCGGCCGAGGCCTTCAACCAGGCCATGGCCTTCACGCTCTATTTCGAGCTCGTGAACCTGGCCGAGGAAAATTTCCGCATCCGCCTGCTTCGCGGGCGCAACCAGCGTCACCGCAGCGCCCTCGCCGCGGGTCATGCCAGCGAGCCCATGCGCGAGTCCATCGAGGCCGCGGTGATCGAGCTCAAGGAACAGGGTGTCTCCGCGCAGAAGATGCAGAAGCTGGTCCGCCAGCTGGCCATCGAGCTCGTTTTCACCGCCCATCCGACCGAGTCCAAACGCCGCACGATGCTCGAGAAGCTCGCCACGCTGGCCGGCATCCTGCGCAGCCACAGCCTCGAGGAGATCCAGCACGCGCCGGACGACGTGCGCCGCGAGATCGTATCGCTCTGGCTCACCGATCGCAGTCGCACGGAGCGTCCCGAGGTCGCCGACGAGGCCCGCACCGGCCTCTGGTATTTCGACCGCACGCTCTACCGGCTGCTGCCGCGGCTGCACGCCGACCTGCAGGAGGCGCTGAACCGCCATTACCCGGGCGTGCGCGCGCCCAACCGCTGGCTGTCCTTCGGTTCGTGGATCGGCGGCGATCGCGACGGCAATCCCGGCGTCACGGCCGGGGTGACCGCCGAGGTGCTCCGCATGAACCGCCGCATGGCCATCCGCAAGCTGGCCGACATGCTCTACCGGCTCGCGGGTTCGCTCACGGTGTCCGACCGCCGCGCCCGTTTTTCGCCGACGCTCCGCCGCCTGGCCGAGGAGTGCCGGGCTTCCTCGAGCCGCATGGCGACCGTCGGGCAGCGCTACCCGCGGGAGCCCTACCGGATCATCCTCAGCAGCCTGCGCGAGCGCCTGCTGGCCCAGGCCGACGCCGACCTGCTCGAACTGGCGGAGGCCGACGCCTTGCAGGAAACCACCGCCAGCGTGCGTACCATTCTCGCGCAGATCGAGGCCGACCTGCTCCGCGACCGCGCGGCGCCGCTGGCGAGCGGCGAATTGCGCGATGCGCTGACGGCGGTCGATGTTTTCGGCTTGAGCATGGCGCGCCTCGACCTGCGCCAGCATTCCGGTCCGCATGCGCGGGCCGTGGCCGAGTTGCTCGGGCGCAACGACTACGAGTCGCTGTCCGAGGAGACGAAACAGGAGCTGCTGACTTCCGCGTTGAAGCACGCCGAGGTGCTGCCCGCCGGCCGCCTGGCCGCGCTTTCGCCTGAAACCCGCACGGTGCTCGAGCCGCTGCGCCTGGCCGTCCGCGCGCAGCGCCAGTACGGCCCCGACGCGCTCGGTCTCTACATCATCAGCATGACCAACGGCGTTTCCGACGTGCTGGAAGTGCTGTTCCTGCAGCGCCTGGCCGGCGTGCATCTGCCGATTGCGCCGCTGTTCGAGACCCTCGACGACCTCAACCGCGCCCCCGGCATCCTTGCGGCGCTGTTTGCGCATCCGGCCTACGCGGCCGAGCTGGCGCGCAACCGCGGGCACCAGCACGTGATGCTCGGCTATTCCGACAGCAACAAGGACTGCGGCTACCTCACCGCCAACTGGGCGCTGTTCCAGGCGCAGGACGCGATCATGGCGGTCTGCCGCAGGCACGCCGTGCGGGTCACGCTCTTTCACGGGCGCGGCGGCAGCATCGCGCGCGGCGGCGGTCCCGCCGCAAAGGCCATCCTTGCGCAACCCGTGGGCCTCAAGGACGGCGGCATCCGCGTGACGGAGCAGGGCGAGGTGCTGTCGACCCGTTACCACGATTCCGACCTTGCGCACCGGGTGCTCGAGCAGATGGCCTACGGCGTCCTGCTCGGCACGCACGAGGCGCAACGCGGCGCGCGGCGCGTGCCAAAGCGCTGGCTCAAGGCGATGGAGGAGATGAGCGTTGCGGCGCTCGCCGCGTACCGGGCCTGCGTGCACGAGGATCCGGAGTTCCTGACCTTCTGGCGGCAGGCGACGCCGATCGACGAGATCAGCGAACTGAACTTCGGCTCGCGCCCGACCTACCGCCGCTCCGGCAGCGTGAGCGTCGCCGACCTGCGTGCGATCCCGTGGGTGTTCTCGTGGATGCAGAGCCGTTTCAACTTCCCCGGCTGGTACGGCCTCGGCAGCGGCCTGCAGGCCGTGCTGGCCAAGCCGGGCGGCGTGAAGCTCCTGCGCGAGATGTACCAGCGCTGGCCTTTCTTCCAGACGATGGTGGACAACGCCCAGCTCACGCTGTGCAAGGCCGACATGTCGATCGCCCGGGTTTACGCCGGGCTCGTCGACGACGAAGCGCTGCGCGAGCGCGTGTGGACGCGGCTGGTGCACGAGTTCAACCTCACGGAACGCACGATGCTCGTCGTGACCGGGCAGGGGCATCTGTTGGAGAACGAGCCCGTGCTCGCGAAGTCGATCAAGCTGCGCAACCCGTACGTGGATCCGCTGAACTACCTGCAGGTGGAGATGATCAAGCGCCGCCGCCGTCCGCGTCTGAAAAAGGCCGACCAGGAAGGCATCCGCACGGTGCTTGAGCTGACCGTGAACGGCATCGCGGGCGGGTTGAAGAACACGGGCTGAGGCGGGCTCATGTTGTGGGGCGGGGTCGCCGAACCCCGCCTCAAGTGCGGAACGCCGCCGCTCTCGAACCAGGCAGGGTTCGGCGACCCCGCCCCACAATCCAGGCAGCGCGCGCCACCTCCGAGGCCGTTCAGCGCTTCTTCTTCCCGTTCTGTTCGATGTTCAGGTAGGTCTTCGCCTGCATCTGGGATTCGTAGAACTCGACGAGGCGCACGCCTTCACGGGGCTTGATGAGGTCCTTCTTCGTGGCGTGGTCGATCTGCTGCTTGATGCGGCGGCAGAGCTCCTCCCACTGGTACTGCACGCCCTCGATGACCTCGGCGACGCGCGAGCCGGCGAGGGCCTCCTCGATGTAGTAGCCGTTGGGTTCGTCGTCCTCGAGGAACACGTGGACCTCGTTGACCCGGCCGAAGAGGTTGTGGAGGTCGCCCATGATGTCCTGGTAGGCGCCGGTGAGGTAGATGCCGAGGTAGTAGGGCTGGCCGGCCTTGAGCGGGTGGAGCGTGACGTAGTCCTTCACGTCCTGCAGGTCGATGAAGCGGTCCACCTTGCCGTCGGAGTCGCAGGTGATGTCCACGAGCACGGCGTTGACGGACGGCCTCTCGTGGAGGCGGTGCAGCGGGCTGATCGGGAAGAGCTGCTTGAGCGCCCAGCTGTCGAGCAGCGACTGGAAGACCGAGAAATTGCAGACGTACTGGTCGGCGAGGAGCTTCTTGAGATCGTGGAGTTCCTCGGGCTGGTAGCCGGCCTTGTCGCTCTCCCGGTCGATCTGTTCGCAGATCTGCCAGAAGATCTGTTCGGCGGCGGCGCGGTTCTCGAGGTCGAGGTAACCGAGGTTGAAGAGGGAGAACGCCTCCTCCTTCTTCTGGAGCGCGTCGTGGAAACGTTCGAGCCGGCCGAGGCGGGCCTTGTTTTTGAGCAGCACGGCCAGGTCGTCGACCACCTTGTGGCGGGACTTCGGCTGGTGCTGCTTGCCGAGGGACTCGTGCTTGTTGATGCGCTCGAACACTTCGACGACGAGGAGCGAGTGGGGGGCGGCGACGGCCCGGCCGGACTCGGTGACGATGTCGGGGACCTTCACGCCGGAGGCCTCGCAGATTTCGCGGATGTTGAACACGACGTCGCGCGCGTATTCGCCGATGGTGTAGTTCATCGAGGACTCGAAATTCGTGCGGGAGCCGTCGTAATCGATGCCGAGGCCGCCGCCGACGTCGAGGTAGCCCATCGGGAAGCCCATCTTGGCGAGCTGGCAGTAGAAGCGCGCGGCCTCGGTGACGGCCGCCTTGATCGTGATGATGTTGGGCACCTGCGAACCGATGTGGAAGTGCACGAGGCGCAGGCACTGCGTCATCTTGGCGGCGCGGAGCTTCTCGACCGCAAACAGGATCTCGGCGGTGTTGAGGCCGAACTTGGCGTTGTCGCCGGTGGACATCGCCCACTTGCCCTCGCCGCGGGTCTGGAGCTTCACGCGGAAGCCGATCATGGGCTTCACGCCGGTCTCCTTCGAGATCTCGATGATGTTGTCGACCTCGGAGAGCTGTTCGACGACGATGATGACCTTTTTGCCCAGTTTGCGGCCGAGGAGGGCGAGCCGCATGTAGTCCTTGTCCTTGTACCCGTTGCAGATGATGAGGCGCTGGCCGCCGTCATGCATTGCGAGGGCGATCATCAACTCGGGTTTCGAGCCGGCCTCGAGGCCGTAGTTGAAGTCCTTGCCGGCCGACACGACCTCGTCCACGACCTCGCGGAGCTGGTTGACCTTGATGGGGAACACACCGCGGTAGTCGCCGGCGTAGCCCTCGTCCTTGATGGCCTTGCGGAAAACCTCGTTGAGCTGGGTCACGCGATGCCGGAGGGTATCCTGCATGCGGATGACCAGCGGGGCCTTGAGACCCATGCTGTTGGCCTCGTCGATCACGTCCATGAGCCGGACGGTGCGGCCGTCGGCGAGAGGCTGGACTTGCACAAATCCCTCCGGATCCACGGAGAAGTGATTGGCCCCCCAGCGTTTGAAACCGTAGAACTCTTCAGATTGGGCGGCGGACCACGTGGGTGCAGTTTTGGTCTTCAATTTTACAGACGGAAAGGGAAGGGCTTAGGCTTGCTTTTTAAAATGGGGCTCGGCTTAGTCGCCCTTTTCCATTTTTCAAAACACCCGAAGAAGCAATGACTAAAATCTCCCTGTCCCTCGCCCAAGCCGCTCCCGCCCCTTCCGCCACTTCCGGACTCATGCAGTTCCTGCCTTTGATCCTCATGTTCGCGGCGATGTACTTCCTGATCATCGCCCCGCAGCGCAAGAAGCAGAAGGAACACGACAAGATGCTTGGTGCGCTCGCGGCGGGCGACGAGGTCATCACGTCCGGCGGCATCTACGGCGTGATCACCCAGGTGAAGGAGGATCGTTTCGTCATCCGCATCGGTGGCGACAACGCCAAGGTCGAGGTCGGCAAGGGCTTCATCAGCGCCCTCGTGAAGAAGGCCTGAGCCTTCCCGCCATCAGGCCGCGCGGTCCGTGCCGCGCAACTACCCCTTTAAACAACCAACACCCATGCTTCGTCAAAACCTGTGGAAATTGACGCTGTGCGCAGTCATCATGCTGTGGGCAGCGTTCAACCTCGTGCCGCTGAAGGACCAAGACTTCGGCACCTATTTGAAAGCGGAGGCGGCGGAGGCCAAATCCGCCCAGTTCTCCACCCTTCTCGCGCGTGTTTCCGAGCGCGTGAAGTCCGGCCAGGCCCCCAGCGTCTACGTCGCTCTCAAGCAGATCGGTCGCGAGGAGAAGCTCGATCTCTCGCAGTTCTTCCCGCAGGTCCGCCTTGAGGACTCGCTCCGGAATGTCGAGAAGCGCAACAACATCCTCCTCGACGAACTCCTGCGCCGCTCCAAGGGCCGCCTTCAGCTTGGCCTCGATCTCAAGGGCGGCATCGCGTTCACCCTCGAGATGGATTCCTCCGCCGGCGGCAGCGCCCAGGTCCGCGAGGAGACGCTCAAGAAGGCGATCGAGATCATCGAGACCCGCATCAACAGCCTCGGTGTGACCGAGCCCATCGTCCGCCCGATCGGCACGAACCGCATCGAGGTCCAGCTGCCCGGCGCCTCCACCAAGGAAAACCCCGAGATCACCTCCGTGCTGCAGAAGCCGGCCCGTCTCGATTTCCGCATGGTCCATCCCTTTGCCGCGCCGCCGATGGAGGCCCCGCCGGGCTACATGCCGATGACCCTCGAGGGCGAGGGCCGCAGCGGCGAGTCCTACGTCGAGGAGCTCTATGTGAAGCGCATCCCGGAGATGACCGGCGATGCCGTCGCGGACTCCTATCCGACGATGGATGAGTTCGGCCGCTTCAAGATCATCCTCAAGTTCACCAGCGAGGGCGCCAAGCGCTTCGCCGAGGTCACCCGCGCCATCGCCGAGGAAGGCCAGCGGACCGGCCGTCGCGGCCGTCTCGCCATCGTGCTCGACGAGAAGCTTTACTCCGCGCCGGGCGTGGAGCGTGAGATCAACAGCGACTCCGCCGAGATCTCCGGGCATTTCTCGCAGCGCGAGGCCGTGGACCTGGCCAGCGCCCTCAACAACCCGCTCGATACCCCGCTGCAGGTCAAGGAGCAGTACGAGGTCGGCGCCTCGCTCGCCGACGACGCGGTCGCCAGCGGTTGGAAGGCCGCCATCATCGGCACCGCCGCGGTCTGTGCGTTCATGATCACCTTCTACACCACGGGCGGCGTGGTGGCGGTGATCTCCCTCGGCGTGAATCTCCTGATCATCCTGGGCACGATGGCCAGCATCGGCGCCACGATGACCCTCCCGGGCCTCGCCGGCATCGTGCTCACGATCGGCATGGCGGTGGACGCCAACATCCTGATCTTCGAGCGCATGCGCGAGGAGCTGGCCGAGGGCAAGGGCCTCGTCAGCGCCAACCGCGGCGGCTTCCTCAAGGCGCTCACGACCATCATCGACGCCCACCTGGTGCAGCTGCTCATCTGCGGCATCATGATCTGGCTCGGCACCGGCCCGATCAAGGGCTTCGGCGTCACCCTCCTCATCGGCGTCATCTCCACGCTCTTCTCCGTCCTGCTCACCGGCCACTTCCTGATGGAGCTGCTGATCGAGTCCGGCACGATCAAGAAGCTCACGATGTTCCGCATGCTGAAGGACCTCAACGTGGACTTCGTCAAATACGGCAAGCCCGCGGCCATCGGCTCGGTGCTGCTGGTCGTGGTGGGCTTTGGCTACGTGCTCTATCAGGGCGACCGCATCTATGGCATCGACTTCGCCGGCGGCGACCAGATCACCGCCACCTATGCCAAGCGGATCGACGCGGGGAAGATCCGCGAACTCGCCAAGGCCACCGGCACCGGCGAGATCAACCCGACCTACGTCAATGACCTCGGCACCGGCCGCGAACAGCTCAAGATCGAGACCGCCTACGGCAAGTCCGCGGCCTTCTTCGAAGCCCTGCAGCGGGCCTACCCGGATGCCGGCCTGGTCAGCCAGGGGACCCAGCAGATCGGCGCGACCATCGGCAGCGAGATCAAGTGGAACGCCGTCAAGGCCATCGCCGCCTCGATGCTCGTCATCCTGATCTACATCGCCTTCCGCTTCGAGTTTGGTTTCGGCATCGGCGCCATGGCGGCCACCCTGCACGACATCCTGATGAACATCGGCATCTTCGTGCTCACCGGCCACCAGTTCTCCGCCCCCATGGTGGCGGCGATCCTTTGCGTCGCGGGCTACTCGGTCAACGAGGTGGTCGTCGTCTTCGACCGTATCCGGGAGGAGCTCAAGGTCGACCCGACCGGCTCCCTGCGCGACGTCATCAACAACGCGATCCGCAAGGTCTTCGCCCGTACGATCATGACGGCGACGACGACCCTGCTCGCGGCGGCCTCGCTCTGGGTCTTCGGCGGCGGCCAGCTGCACGACATCGCCTTCACCTTCCTCGTCGGCATCGTGACATCGACCTTCTCGGCCATCTTCATCGCCGCCCAGATCTTCTACTGGTGGCACAAGGGTGACCGGAAGCACGTCGAGGCCCACCAGGACATCGCGCCCAAGTACGAGTGGGCCGGCTCCTCCCGCGCATCCGAGTAACCCAGGCGGCTTCTGCCTGCCATGCGCTGGAACTACACGCCGGTCCACGCCGAAAGCGTGGAGGCCCTCGCGCGCAGCCTGGGCACGACGCCGATCGTGGCCGAACTCCTGTTGCGCAACGGTGTCGAGGGCGACGCCGCCGCGCGCTTCCTGCAGCCCACGCTGGCCAGCCTGGGGGACCCCTTCGGCGTGGCCAACCTGGAGCGGGCCGTGGACCGTCTGCTGCAGGCTCTGCAGCGCAAGGAAAAGGTCACCGTGCTGGGCGACTACGATGTGGACGGCGTCTGCAGCACCACGATTCTCGTCTGCCTGCTGCGCCGGCTCGGCCTCGAGCCGGCGTATGTCGTGCCGCGCCGCGCGGAGGAAGGTTACGGCCTCACCCGCACGTCCATCGAGCGCGCCCTGGAGTCGGGCACGCCCAACCTGTTCGTCGCCCTTGATTGCGGCACCAACTCCGCGGAGGAGGTGGCCCTGCTCCGCGCGCGCGGGGTGGATGTCATCATCGTGGACCACCATCGCTCCACCGAGCCGCCGGCCTCGGATGCGATTCTGATCAACCCGCACGTCCACCAGGCGCCCGGGGACGGCGCGTGGCGTTTCCTTTGCACCGTCGGGCTCGTGTTCAAGCTGGCGCACGGCCTCCTCAAGAAGCTGCGCGCGGAGAACCATCCCGTCGCCCTGACGATCGTCCTGAAGGACTACCTGGACCTGGTGGCCATGGGCACCATCGCCGATCTCGTGCCTCTGCACGGTGAGAACCGGATCTTCGCGCGGCACGGCCTGCGCGTGCTGGCCGAGACCCGCCGCCCCGGCTTGCTCTCGCTCATGCAGGTGTCGGGCCTCAAGGCCGAGCAGGGACTCGTGCCGACGGACATTTCCTTCCGGCTCGGGCCACGCATCAACGCCAGCGGCCGGCTCGCCGACGCGGCGCTGTCGGTCGACCTGCTCCTGAGCGCGGACGCCGGATTCTGCGACCGGACCGCCCGCCAGCTCGACGGCCTGAACCGCGAGCGACAGGACATCGAGCGCCTGATCACGGAGCGGGCCGAACGCTATGTGGAGGAGCATTTTCGCGACGCCGGCGGGCTGGTGCTCTTCGACGAGGGCTGGCACCCGGGCGTGGTCGGCATCGTGGCCGGACGCATTTCGCGCAAATACCACCGCCCGGCGATCGTGCTCGGCAACGAGGGCGATCTCGCCAAGGGCTCCGGACGCGGCATCAACGGGTTCAACCTGGTCGAGATCCTCGGCGCCTGTTCCGACTGCCTCGACGGGTGGGGCGGCCACCCGATGGCCGTGGGCGTGTCGCTGAAGAAGCAGCGTCTCGACGAGTTTCGCGCGCGTTTCGAGGCGGCGATCCGGGCGCGCCAGGAGGGCGCCGGCGGCGAGCCGGGGCTCGATCTCTCCGGCTGGCTCGATGCGACCCAGGTCAACGAGCAGCTGATGGGCGAGCTGGACCGCCTGCATCCCTTCGGCATGGGCAACCCCGAACCGATCTTCGGCGTGCGTGGCGTGCGCTTGCGCCACCGGCCCGACGTGTTCAAGGAGCTGCATTTCCGTTTTGCGGGCGAGGATGCGACCGGACGGCGGATCAGCGGCGTGGCCTGGAAGCTTGCCGACCGGCTGCCGCCCGTGGGCACGCCGCTCGAAATGGCCGTGCAGCTGAACTGGAACCATTACAACGGCCGCCGCACCCTCCAAATGGAGTTGCTAGATTGGCGTCCTGCGAAAACCTAGTTGCTGCCGCTGTATCGCGCATGTTCGAGACCCTGCTCAAGTCGTTCCAAAATTCGCCCCTGTCGCTCTGGGGCCCCTTTTTCGTCCTCCTGCTCTGCGGTCTCGGCCTGCCGCTCCCCGAAGATGTGGTGCTGGTGACCGCCGGCGCGCTGGGGCAGATCGAGGGCCGGCCCTGGATGGAGGTCGCCGCCGTGATGTATGCGGGCGTAATGATCGGCGATTCGATGATCTTTTGCGCCGGGCGGTACTTCGGCGTGCGCTGGCGCAACTCGCGCTGGTTCCAGCGCTATTTCTCCGAAAAGAAACAGGCCAAGGTCGAAGACCTGTTCGACCGCTACCATTCGTGGGTGCTGTTTGTGGGCCGCTTCCTGCCGGGCTTGCGCATGCCGATCTTTTTCACGGCGGGTTCGACCCGGGTGAAGTTTTGGAAATTCTTCTTTTTCGACGGTCTGGCCGCGCTGATCAGCGTGCCGTTCTTCGTCTGGCTTGGCCACTGGCTGTGGATGAAGTTCAAGGACGACATCGCCCAGCTCGACCGGGCGCTTTCGCAGACGCAGACCTACACGATGATCGCCGCCTCGGTGATCCTGATCATCGTGGTGATCGTTGTGGTCCGGAAAGTCCGCCAAGCCCGGCTGAAATGGGACGAGTGAGGAGGGAAAGCAGGCCTGCATTTCCCGAAAAAATTCTGCTTGAAGTCGCTCCCGAGACCCCGCTTATTCGCCCTTCCTTCGCGCACCCGTAGCTCAATTGGATAGAGCATCTGACTACGGATCAGAAGGTTTGGGGTTCGACTCCCTACGGGTGCGCCACTTTCAACCGCCGAACTCTCAACGGGTTCGGCGGTTGTTTTTTTAACGGTGACACCGGCTCAGTCCGGCAGGCGCTTCACCCGGATGTTCCGGTAATGGACGACGCTCTTGGGGTCGTGGGCTTGCAGGGCGAAGGTGCCGCGGCCGAGTTTGCGTTCGAAATCCTTCCCAGGCTGGGTGCCGGGCGGCTCCTTGTACTGCACGACGATCATGTCGTTTACCTTCACGGTGACGACGTTGCCTTCGACGATGATGTGTTGCGTCCACCACGTGTTGTCCTCGGCGGCGGCAAAGCCGACGCTGGCGACATCGTAAACGCTGCCGGTCTTTTTCCAGTCCTTCTGGGTGTTGTTCACCTGCGTCTCGAAACCGGCCCTGGGCCAGTTGGCTTCCTGGTATTTCGTATGAAAGTAGATGCCGCCGTTGGCGCCGGGCTCGGTCATGACCTCGACCTTGAGCTCGAAGTTTTTGAAGGGCGCGGCCTCGCCGGTGTAGAACAGGTGGCTGCGCGGGCCGCGGGTCACGAAGGCGCCGTCCTCCAGTTTCCAAGTGCCGGGATTCTCGGTGGACGTGGTCCAACCGGCGAAACTTTTGCCATCGGTGAGGGCGACGAAGCCGTCCTCGGTAGCATGGGCGAGGGCGGCAATGCCAAGGCTGAGAAGCAAGGCGAGGCGAAGGGGTAGTGGGGACATGGAGAACGCATGCCCTTTGCCGCGTGGAGTCGCAAACGCAAACCGGGCGGAAAGCCGGTGCCTGATGTTGCCGTCACGGGCCGTCGGCAATGAAAAGGCCCGCGTTGCCGCGGGCCTCGAAAAGTCGCCGCCGGGTTACGGCTTCAGATCGCCTTGGGCAGTTCGACGCCGTTGAATTCCACCGGGTGCGGGTGGTTGCGCTTGTCCTTGTGCTGGCCGTGGCGCTTGTGCAGCACGTGGTCGACCTTGTCCATCAGCAGGTCGATGGACTTGTGCATCTCCTCGGACTCGGCCGAGCAGTTGATGTTGGGCCCGCGGAGTTCAACATGGGCCTTGGCGACGAACTGGTGTGCGACGTCGTGTTTGCGATCGCATTCCAGTTCAACGCGGATCCTCACGATGTGAGCCTGGTGTCGGAACAGTCGCCCGGCTTTCTCCTGCACGTAATTCTTGAGGGAGGGGGTGAGCTCGAGGTGGATACCGGTCACAATGACTTCGTGGGATTTGTGGTGGTTGTTCATGGTTGTTCCTTCGGTTGGACTGACACAAGGCGCGGGGAAGCGGATCCGTTTCCCGATGGAGGTTTTGCCTGAAGTGCGGGCCGTCGCGAAGACCGGGCCGAGCGTCACTGGTGACAGGCGTTTCATTCGACTGAAGAGAGGACTATCCGCGGGGCCGTTTTTGGCAATGCTTCTCGGCTTCATTTTCGCGGGAAAATTATTGAACGTATCCAGCATGACGCATGCCGACGAACCCCTGCCTCCCGCCGAGCCGCCCCTGGTGCAGCCGGCGGAGCTGCCCCGCTGGGTGTTGTTCGACGACGCGCGGCTGCTGGTTCTCGACAAGCCCGGCTGGCTGGTGGTGCATCCGTCCAAAAACGGTCCCTGGTCGAGCCTGGCCGGCGCGGTGCGGGAAGGACTGGGACTGGAGACCATCCGCTTCATCTATCGGCTCGATCGGGAGACTTCTGGAGTGGTGATTTTGGCCAGGGACGAGGCCACGGGCAGCCGCCTGCAGAAGGCGATGGCCCGGCGCCTGATCGGCAAGGCCTACGTGACGATCCTCGAGGGGGAGCTGAACGGCCCCGTGACCGTGGACCAATGGCTCGGGCAGGATCTGAGCGCGGGCGTCACGGTGAAGCAAAAGGTCGTGCCGGCGGAAACGGAAGGCGCGCAGTCGGCCTCCACGATCTTCCATCCGCTGGTCGTGCGCGGCGGCTGCACGCTGGCGGGAGTAGAACTGCTCACGGGCCGCAAGCATCAGATCAGGGCGCATGCTGAATGGCTCGGGCATCGCGTGATCGGCGACAAACTCTACGGCGCGGATCCGCGGCTTTACCTGGAATTTGCCGAGCACGGCTGGACGCCGCGGCACTCGGCGCTGCTGCGTTTCACCCGGCAGGCCTTGCATTGCGCGGCCATCGATCTGCGGCCGGCGCGCATGGACTACCTGTTGCGGGCGCCGTGGCCGGCCGATCTGGCGCGTTTTGCCGCCCGCGAAATGAGTCTGCCGGCCGACGAGGCGCAGGCGCTGATCGACGCGTTCATCGCAGCAAAGCTGCCAGCGCCGCCCGCACCACCGCCACCTGCGCCGTGACGCACGTTTCGATCGGGAGGGCGGACGGCGTTTCCAAGGTATAGCCCAACGGGCAATGCAGGTACCGCAGGTAGATCGCCTCGGGCCAGGTGTCGCGGAGCAACGGGTCGTGGACCGGACGGATGATGCCGGGTTCGGCCGACTCGCGTCCGTCGATGATGGCGGCGGATTCGATCGGCACATGGGCGCGGGCGGCGGCGATCATCGCGTCGGCCAGGGTCGGCCGGTTTTGCGGGTTCAGCTCGTACAAGTAGAAGCCCTTGGCCTCCCAGTCCTCATGCAGACAGAGCGTGAGGTCGAAGTTTGGCTGGTGCCGGAGCCACGCCACGTGCGCCCGCATTTCGATGGATTTGGGGTCCTTGTAATCGCGATTGAGGTCCACGCCGGCGTAGTTCTCGCGGGTGCGCGCGAGAAAGCCGGTCGGATTGAGCATCGGGCAAATGAACCATGTGCAGCGGTCGTCGAAAAAACCTTCCTGCAGGAGACTCAGCAAAGCCCAGGGCGGGGCCGGTTCGTCGCCGTGCATGCCGGCGGAGAGGTAGATGCGGGGCCGCGGCCCCGGCGTGCGCCGGGTGTAGGCGTTCAGGGCGTGTCCGTTGATTTCGCCAAACGTCGTGGCCTTGAATCCGGCCGCACGGGCGGCCTCGGCAAAGCGCGGGATGAAATCGGCGGGATCGGGCGGTTGGACGGCGGGCGCGGTCATGGGAGGAGGGGAAATCCGGCTCCGGCAGCATGGCGGCAAGATCGCCGGGGCGTAAAGCCCCTCCCGCGCCAGGGCCGGCACATCGGACGCGTCCGGCCGCCGGCTCAGGCTTTGACACTCCCCGGCGCTTCCGCCTAGCTGACCCTTCTCCCATGTCCAACGTCCGCGTTCGTTTCGCTCCCAGTCCCACCGGTTTCTTCCACATCGGCAGCGCCCGCACGGCCCTGTTCAACTGGCTCTACGCCCGGCACACCGGCGGCACGTTCGTTCTGCGCATCGAAGACACCGACCAGGCGCGCAACAGCGAGGCGTACCTCAAGCTGATCTACGACAGTCTGACCTGGCTTGGCATGAACTGGGACGAAGGTCCGAATCCCGACGGTCAGGGCGAGCGCGGCGACTACGGACCGTACCGCCAGAGCCAGCGTGCCGACCTCTACAGAAAATACCTGCAGAAACTTCTCGATGGCGGTCGCGCCTACGAGAAGGACGGCGCCGTGTGGTTCAAGCTTCTCGGCGAGCGTTACACGGTGTTCGACGACCACCGCAAGAAGGAGGTCGAGAAGGTGAAGAGCGATCCGGTGGTGATCGACGACCAGATCCGCGGCCGCGTCGAGCGGCAGGAGGACGAGGACTTCGTGATCGTCCGCTCCGACGGCAATCCGGTGTTCCATTTCGTGAACGTCGTGGACGACATCGAAATGAAGATCACGCACGTCATCCGCGGTGAGGATCATCTGTCCAACACCAGCAAGCACGTGCGTCTCTACGAGGGTTTCGGCGTGCCCGCGCCGGTGTTCGCGCACATCCCGCTCATTCTGAAGTCGCCCGAAATGGGCCAGGGCAAGATGTCGAAGCGCGACAAGGGCGCGCTCATCGAGGAGTACCAGCAGCGCCATTTCCTCCCCGAGGCGCTGGTGAACTACCTCTCGCTCCTCGGCTGGAATCCCGGCGATGACCGCGAGAAGATGCCGATCGCCGACATCATCCGCTTGTTCGACCTGCCCGGCGTGAACCAGAGCAACGCGAAGTTCGACGGCAAGAAACTCGCGAACATGAACATGCTCTACCTGCTCGAGCAGCCGGCCGACCGTTTTGTCGCGCTCGCGAAGGATTTCTTCGCGAAGCAGCCAAATGGTGCGGCGGTCATGGCCAATGAGGCCTATTTTCGCGAAATCATGCTGCTCGCCCAGCCGAAGATCAAATCGGTGGACGAACTTGCGGCCTACACGATTTATTTCTTCACCGAGGATTATCCGGTGGACGACAAGGTGAAGGCCAAGGTCATGGCCAAGGGCGATCCGAAGGCCCGCCTGGCCGAGCTGATCGCCGCCGTGCCGGCGATGGATTTCTCAACCGACGCCGCCGTCGAGGCCGGCATCAAGGCCCTTGCCGAAGGGAAGGGCCTCGGTTTCGGCGACTATCAGGCCGTCGCCCGTCTCGCCGTCACCGGCACCAACGCCGGCCCTAGCATCACCGCGATCTTCCGCGTGCTGGGGAAGGAGCGGATCCTGGCGCGGCTGGGCCGGTTCGCCGCCACCGTTTGAGCACCGCTACGCGAAGGGTGCGCGGCCTCAGATGCCGAACACCCAGCGGCCGAGCGTCCACATCAGCAGCGGGAGCAGGACGGCGAACGTAAGATTCATGCACAGGCCGGCCCGCACCATCCGCGGCAGCGACACGAGGCCGGAGCCGTAGGCGATTGCGTTGGGCGGAGTGCCGACGGGCAGCATGAAGTCGGCGCTGGCGGCCAGCGTCACGGGAACGCACAGCAGCAACGCCGGCTGGCCCACGGCCAGCGCGAGCGCGCCCGTCACCGGCAGAAAGGCGGTGGCGGTGGCCGTGTTGCTCGTCAGCGCGGTGGCGAAGATCATGACCAGCGTGACGAGGAAAACGATGGCGAGGGGTGGCCAGCCGTTCATGCCTTCCAGAGCCTTCGCCAGCGCGAGCACGAGGCCCGTTTTTTCCATGGCCGCGGCCAGGCTGAGCCCGCCACCGAACAGGATCAGGACGTCCCATGGCAGTTTTTTCATGTCGGACCAGCCGAGCACGAAGCCGTGGCCGCGCCCGGCCGGGATGAAGAACAGCAGCAGCGCGGTGCCCATGGCGATGACCTCGTCGGTGAGCAGCGGGCCGAGCGGCGGGATTGCCTTCCATGATTCGCGGCTGATCCAGAGCGTGACCGCCAGCGCGAAGGCCGCGGCTACGGTCCACTCGGCGCGGCTTGGCGGACCGAGCCTCGCGCGGGCGGTGGCGATCTCCTCGCGCACTCCCTCCACCGCGGCCGCCGGCACGCGGAAGCACAGACGCGTGAGGATCCACCAGGCCACCGGCAGCGTGAGCAGGATCAGCGGCACGCCGAGCAGCATCCACTGGCCGAAGCCGATGCTGATGCCGTGGGAGCGTTCGAGGTAGGCTTTGAGCACGGCGTTGGGCGGCGTGCCGATGAGCGTGCCCATGCCGCCGATGTTGGCGCCGTAGGCGATGGCGAGCACGAGGGCGGCGCCCGTTTCCGCGGCGCCGGAGCGGCCGGCGGACGAGGACTGCAACAGCGTGTAGACGCTGACGCCGATGGGCAGGAGCATCATCGCCGTGGCGGAGTTGCTCGTCCACATGCTGATGAACGATCCCGCGCAGATGAACCCCAGCACGAGCGCCCGCGGGTTGGTGCCGACCCAGGCGATGATCGCCAAGGCGAGCCGGAGGTGCAGGTGGCAGCGCTCCATGGCTAGGGCGAGCATGAAGCCGCCCATGAAGAGGTAGATGACGGGATCCGCGTAGGGCACGGCGGCCTGGCGGATGGGCGAGACGCCGAGCAGGGGGAGCAGCGCCAGCGGCAGGAGGGCGGTGGCCGGAATCGGCACGGCCTCGGTGACCCACAGCACGGCCATGAGCGCGGTGAGCAGCGCCACCTTGGTGCCCATCGTGTCGAGCGAGCCGAGCGGCGGAGAGACCCACAGCGCGACAAAGAGCAAGGCTGCCAGAGCGGCGCCGATGCGCTGGCGGAGGTCGTAACCGGTTTCCGAATGTTCCTGGGGTGTGGAGCGGGGAGCCGGTGGTTGGGTCATGCGTGGGGGGCTATTTGGCCCAGGTGTCCTTGAGCGTGATGGTGCGGTTGAAGATCAACCGCGAGTCGGGGGCCGAATCCTTGTCCAGGGCGAAGTAGCCGAGGCGTTCGAACTGGAAGCGGTCGGCGGGTTTTGCGGTGGCCAGCGAAGCCTCGAGCTTGGCGGTGACGATCTCGAGCGACTGGGGGTTCACGACCTTGAAGAAGTCCGCTTCCGCCGCAGGTTCGGGCACCGTGAACAGGCGGTCGTAGAGCCGGACCTCGGCGTCGATGCAGTGCGTGGCGCTGACCCAGTGGATGGTGCCCTTGACCTTCTTGTCGGCGTTGGGCTGGCCGGTGCGGGTGTCGAGCTGGGCCGTGCAGCGGAGTTCGACGAGGGCGCCGGATGCGTCCTTCACGATCTCGTCGAGCTTGATGATGCAGGCATATTTCAGGCGCACCTCGCCGCCGGGCTTCAGGCGGAAATATTTCGGGGGCGGCACCTCGGCGAAGTCGTCGGACTCGATGAACACCTCGCGGGTGAGCGTGATCTTGCGGGTCGTGGGATTCCCGTCCTGCGGATTGTTCGTCGCGTCGCACTCGATCGTCTCGCCGGGGGCGAGGTTGGTGAGGACGAGCTTGACCGGCTTCAGCACGGCGAGCCGGCGGGAGGCGAGGGCGTTGAGCTCGTCACGCACGGCGTGTTCGAACACGGCGATCTCGGTGACGCTGTTGTAGGTGGTGACGCCGACGCCGATGGCGAACCTGCGCAGGGCGCTCGCGGGGATGCCGCGGCGGCGGAGGCCGGAGATCGTCGGCAGGCGCGGGTCATCCCAGCCGTTCACGACCTTTTCCTGCACGAGGCGCATGATGTTGCGCTTGCTCAGCAGCGTGTAGCTGGGGAGGAGCTTCGCGAATTCGTACTGGCGCGGCAGCGGGCGGGGCAGCCCGAGGTTGTCGAGGATCCAGTCGTAGAGCGGGCGGTGCGGCACGAATTCGAGCGAACACAGGCTGTGGCTCACGCCTTCGATGTAATCGCTGAGGCAGTGGGCGTAATCGTAGAGGGGGTAGACGCACCACTTGTCGCCGGCGTGGTAATGGGGCACGTGGCGGATGCGGTAGAGCAGGGGGTCGCGCAGCCAGATGTTGGGCGAGGCCATGTCGATCCTGGCCCGGAGGGTGCGGGCGCCGTCGGGGAACTCGCCGGCCTTCATCCGCTGAAAGAGATCGAGGTTCTCCTCGATGCTGCGCGTGCGGAACGGGCTGTCCTTGCCGGGCGTGTCGGGCGCGCCGCGGTATTTTTCGGTGTCCTCGGGGCTCAGGTCGCAGACGTAGGCCTTGCCGCGGCGGATCAGTTCGAGCGCGTAGTCATAGAGCGCATCAAAATAATCGGAGGCGTAGAAGGGCTCGCTGTCCGGGCCGGCGGGCACGCCGCCAAGGTAGTAGTCGTTGCCGGCGTCCTTGGCGGGAAGAACTCCCTTCGGTTTGAAACCGAGGCAGTGGTCCGCCCAGCCGGCGATCAGCCACTGGATGTCGTGGGTGATCGACTCGACGTATTCGACGTCCTCCTTGGTCGGGTTGGTGTCGTCGAAACGCAGGTTGCACCGGCCGTTTTGCTCCTTGGCGATGCCGAAGTTCAGGCAGATCGACTTCGTGTGGCCGAGGTGGAGGTAGCCGTTGGGTTCGGGCGGGAAACGCGTGACGATTTTCGGGTAGCGCTGCTCGGCGACATGACGGGCGACGATATCGCGGATGAAATCGCTGGGAGCGGGCGCAGGGACGTTGGCTTCGGACGACATAACTTGTTGGCAGGGATGCAGGTTGACGGACAATAGGCAAGCCAGCGAATCCCGCGCCGGTCTTGGGGAATGAAAAGAGCATGGCCTAATCTCATCCTTTCTGCCTTGGCTACCGGTATGATTTGCCGGCAGGGCCAGTTCGGTAAGTGGATAGCGAGCGTGCTTTTCCTGATGCTTGCAGGAAAGGCTCTGGCTCAGGCGGCGCTGTATTATGTGGATTTCGAGGCGACCCAGGATCGTCCTCATCATGGGCTGGCGGCATTCAACGAGCTGAACGTGAACGCCACGGTCTTTGAATCCGAGTCGTTCGCGGACGCACTGGCCGGAGGCGGTTATTCGTTTGTGCTGATCGAGTCTTACGGGAACACGCTCGATAGCCGCGATATCACGGCGCTGATCACCTTCATCCAGGGAGGCGGGCGGGCCGTGGTGAACTACTGGGATCTCGACAGTTCATCCGCCTTGCAGGCGGCGCTGGGCGTGAGCGTGGCGCAGGATATTTTCACGCCGCAGCCGATCTCGATCTGGGAAGGTGCCCATCCGGCGAACAGCGGGTTGGCCGGCACCCTGGCACTGGGGGAGAATGCCAATTCGTGGAGTGACGATGGCGACAAGCTTACGCTGCTCTCCGGTTCGATCGCGCTCGCCGGCTATACGTCGACGCCGACGGCGGGTGAGGCGGCCATCGTGCTCGCCAACGACGGGCGCACGATCGTCAACGGCTTCCTGGCGACGGATTTTTCCGAATCGGACATGGTTGCGCTGTACAAGGCGCAGATCACGACGGTGGCGGCGATCCCGGAGCCCTCGACCTATGCGTTGCTGGCGGCGGGAGGCGGGCTGCTCTGGCTGACGGCCCGCCGGCGCCGGGCCTGAGCCGGTCCGGCTCGGCGGTCGGCTGCGTCAGCTTGCGGAGGTGAACGGCGACGTCGTCTTGGCGGAGGGCGTGGCGCCCTCGCTGGCCATCGCCTTGAGCAGGTCGGTCAGGTAGGGGATGAGCTGCTTCTTGCGGCTGACCACGCCGGGCAGATCAAAGACCTCGTCCTTCTCGACATGGGAGTAGGAGATGCGCCGGATGAAATCCGGGTCCCCTTTCACGAGCATCAGCGAGTTCTGGGTGTTGATGTCGGTGATGAGCAGCGCGGCAAACGCCAGGCGCTCCGAGGAACGCAGCTCGGCCAGCGCGGCGGTGAGCGGTTTCGCATGCTGCCAGAAGTTGTCGAAGCCGAGTTCCTCGACCTGGGAGACGGCGAAGCGCACGCCCTCCTCGTCGTAGATCTTGAAATCGGAGCGCACGACCTTGTCGGCGGGGCTGGCGAGGATGACGGAACCGGAACTGAAGATGAGCTTGGCGAGGTCCTCGGCCTTCATGCCGGCGTGCGCCTGGAGCCAGTTGAGGATGTCGGCGTCCTTGGCGGTCGAGGTCGGGCTCTGCAGGAGCAGCGTGTCGGAAATCAAACCCGACATCATGATGCCGGCCAGGTTGGGATTCGGGTCGATGCCGTGGCGGCGGAAAAGGTCGGCCACGATCGTGCAGGTCGAGCCGACGGGTTCGTTGATGAAGAGGATCGGCTGCGCCGTGGTCACCGGACCGAGGCGGTGGTGGTCGAGGATCTCGGTGATCGTCACCTCCTCGGCACCGGGCACGGCCTGGGTGAGCTCGTTGTGGTCCACGAGCACGAGACGCGTGGGCACCGGGCGGAGCAGGTCGGACTTCGTGATGATGCCGAGCAGGGTTTCGTCCTCGCTCGTGACCATCATGGCGTGCGGGGCATTCTGGGCGAAACGTTTGCGGATGTCCGCGATGCGGGCGTCGGGATTGAGCGCGGAGAAATCGCGGTCCACGAGCCGTTCGATGGTGGAGGCGGTGCGGACGAACCACGAGGTCGTCGCCGTGTCCTGCGAGCTGCTGATGATGCTGACGCCCCGCTCGCGGGCGAAGGCGACGATGTCCTCCGCGACGGGCAGGTTGCCGCTGACGATCATGGCCCGGATGCCGATCTCGATCGCGCGGCGCTGCACGTCGGCGCGGTCGCCGACGATGATGATGGACTGGGCGGCGGGAATCTCCTCGCGCCGGGCGATGCTCCAGAAGGTGCCGACGTCCATGGCCGCGATGCGGACAAACAGCTCCTCGAGCCGGTCTCCGTCCACGAGGTGCATCACGGTGGCCTGGAGCGACTGCACGATGCGCGCGAGGCTCGTGCGCACCGAGCGCAGCGCGCGCGGCTCGTTGATGCGGGGAATGAAGAAGTGACCGAGGTGCGCCAGCGTGAGCGTGCCGATGGCGCGGTTGTCGGAGGAGACGACGGGGAGCACGTTGAGGCGGTGCTGGTCGATCACGCGCAGCGCCTCGGCACAGGTGGCGCCGAGGTTCACGGCGATCGGATTGACCGTCATCAGGTCCCGCACGCGCGGCGAGACGTCTCCGAGGTACAGCGGCAGCGGGGTGTGGAAGCGCGCAAGAATGGCGTCGATGCGGGCGTTGGAATTGCCGCAACGGGCGGCGACGTAGCCGTGCTCCCCGCGGGCCTGCTTGAAAGCGGCGTAGGCGATGGCCGAACAGATGGAGTCGGCGTCGGGATTGCGGTGACCGATGATGTAGATGGGATGCGCGGGAGCCATGGAGCGCGGCGAGCGTAGGCAGGTGGCCTGCCGGGGGAAGAAAAAACCCGGTTGAAGCCGGCCGCGGGAAGCGTGGTCAGTCCGAACCTGAGCCGGGCCTCAGGGCGCCTGGCCGGGCGTGCCGGCCGGAGATCCCACCGTTTGCCCTCCGGCCGGCGGGGTGGCGTAGATGCGGGCATGGACCGGGATGGCCTGGCGGACCGATGAGCCCTTGGTTCCGTTGCTGAGCGTGAGACGATTGTCGGCTTCGGTGAGATTGGGATAGAACTGGACGTTGCCGCCAAGGAAGGCGATGTGGCCGCCCACGTCTTTGTACACACCGCTCGCCGGATCCCACTGGCCGGTGACCTGCAGTCCCCGGGTGAACGCCACCGGCGTGGCCGGGCCATCGCCGATGCGCAGGCCGCCGACGAGTTCAAAGCTCAGGACACGGCTGGCGAAATCTGCGGAGAGGGTGGTGCGATTGGCCGGGTCCACGATGGTGGCGGGGTAGCTGCCGTTGAAGAAGGGATCCTGCCTGGCGAAATAGGATTGGGTGTCGGTGACGATGCCGCGCTGGGCGAGGATGCCGGCCCAGGCGTGGGCACCGGTTCCGAGTCCCGGGTACTGCGCGGCGATGGCGGCGGGGTCGGGCAGCCGCTCGTTGTTGTCCGCGGCGTAAAGACTGGCGGCCTTCACGATCTCGCGGAGGTTGTTGGCGTCGGCCGTGCGCTGGGCGGTCTCGCGGACCTTGCCAACGGTGGGAAAAATCAACGCGGCGAGGATGCCGATGATGGCGATGACCGTGAGCAGCTCGATGAGCGTGAAACCGCGACGGGAGACGGGAGGGCGCATGGATGGGGAGTGCTGGAAGCGATGCGGCCCGTCTCCGGAAGAGTTCGCGTCCATGCCGGAAATACAAGCGCATATTCGATTCCCGGACTGGACAAGCCCCGGGCGTTCCAGTCAGATGCGGACACCATGGTCGTTTACTTTGATGGCAAATACGTCGACTCCAACGATGCGAAGGTTTCGGTCTTCGATCACGGTCTGCTGTACGGCGACGGCATTTTCGAAGGTATCCGCATCTATGGCGGCAACGTCTTCCGGCTCGACGAGCATCTCGAGCGCCTCGAACTGTCGGCCCGCGCCATCATGCTCACGATCCCGCAATCCCGCGCCGAGCTGGCCGAGGCCGTGTGCGAGACCTGCCGCCGCAACAACCTTCAGGACGGCTACATCCGCCTCGTCGTGACCCGCGGCGTCGGCGATCTCGGGCTGGCGCCGTGGTCCTGTTCGAACCCGACGACCTTTGTAATCGCCAGCAAGATCTCGCTCTACCCGCAGGAGTATTACGACAACGGCCTGAGCATCGTCACCGTGCCCACCCGTCGCATCGCGCCCGACGCCCTGCCTCCGACCGTCAAGTCGCTCAACTACCTCAACAACATCCTGGCCAAGATCGAGGCGAAGCAGGCCGGCGCCCTCGAGGCGATCATGCTCAACGCGCAGGGTTACGTGGCCGAGTGCACGGCCGACAACATCTTTGTCATCTCGAAGGGCGAGATCATCACGCCCGCTTCCACCGCCGGTGCGCTCAAGGGCATCACGCGCGGCACGATCTTCGACGTGGCGAAGAGCCTCGGCGTCACGATCCGCGAGGCCAATCTCACGCGTTACGACGTCTGGTGCGCCGACGAGTGCTTTCTGACGGGCACGGGCGCCGAGGTCATCCCGGTGGTGAAGCTCGACGGCCGTGTCATCGGCACCGGCAGGCCCGGCCCGATCACGGCCCGGGTGCTCACCGGGTTTCGCGAACGTGTGCTGGTCGAAGGCACGCGTATCTGACGGCCTCCGCGCTTGCCTCGCCGCCCGGCGGCGGGCACAGTTTTTGCGCAAGGAAGAGCCGGTCTGGCGCATTTGCGTTTCCGGGCCGCGGCGCTATCCTGCGTTTATCAATTTCCATGGCCAATTCACTCAAGTGTGACCTCTGCTCCAAGCCGGCGACGGTCCACCTTACCCAGATCGTAAACAGCAAGATACACAAGGTGGACCTCTGCGAGGCCTGCGCCCAGGCCAAGGGCGTGACCGATCCCAGCGGCTTCTCGCTGGCGGACCTGCTCCTGAAGGCCTCCCTCAATCCCGAACCCGCCGGCGACGTGAAGTGCTCGGCCTGCGGCTTCACCCAGCAGGATTTCAAGAAGACGGGCCGGTTTGGCTGCCCGGAGTGCTACGCGCATTTCAGCGGCCTCCTGGAGCCCATGCTCGAAACCATGCACAAGGGCAACGCCCACACGGGCAAGGTTCCGCAACAGGCCATCAGCCGCAGATCCCTCTACGAGCGTCTGACCCGGCTCGAGACGGAGCTCGACCAGGCCATCAAGTCCGAGCGCTACGAGGACGCCGCCCGCTACCGTGACGAGATCACGCAGGTCCGTCAGGCTGTCGGACGCAAACAGGACGTCGGCCAATGAAGATCAACGAACTCATCGATTCGCCCTCCGAGCTGACCGACACCGCCGCCAGCAAGAGCGCCGTCGTGCTCATGACGCGCATCCGCCTCGCCCGCAATCTTGCCGGCCACCCGTTTCCCGGCTGGGCCCGCGATGCGCAGAAGAAGCAGATCCGCGACCAGTGCATGCAGGCCGTCGCCGCCCTGCCGCAGATGAAGCGCGGCCTGGCCATCCCGGTCGAAAATCTCGACGAGCTGCAGAAACAGATCCTCGTCGAGCGCCACCTGATCAGCCGCGAGCTCTGCCACGCCAAGGCCGGGTCCGGCATCGTGATCAGCAAGGATCAGTCCTGCGTGGTCATGGTGAACGAGGAGGACCACCTCCGCATCCAGGTCCTGCGCGCCGGGTTCCAGTTCAAGAAGGTCTGGAACGCCATCAACGCCCTCGACACGGACCTCGAGGAGCACCTCGACTTCGCGTTCCAGCCGAACCTCGGCTACCTCTCGGCCTGCCCGACCAACCTCGGCACCGGCATCCGCGCCTCGGCGATGATGCATCTGCCGGCCCTCGTGATCTCCGGGCAGATGGAAAAGGTCGTGCGCGCGGTCAACCAGCTCGGCATGGCCGTGCGCGGCCTGTTCGGCGAGGGCTCCGACGCCAGCGGCAGCATCTTTCAGATTTCCAACCAGACCACGCTCGGCGAGAGCGAGGACGAGATCATCAAGCACCTGCACGGCGTCCTCAACACGATCATCGAGCAGGAGCTGAACGCCCGGGAAAAACTCATCGAGGCCGACGCCAACAAGCTGTTCGACAAGATCGGCCGCGCCTTCGGCATCCTGCAGAACGGGCACCTGCTCAACTCGAGCGAGGCCATGAACCTGCTTTCGCTGATCCGCCTTGGCATCGACCTCGGCGTCTTCGCCGACACCCAGCGCGCCGTCGTCGACCGCCTCTTCATCGAGTGCCAGCCCGGCCACATCCAGCACGCCGCCAAGGGGCCGTTCGACCCCAACCAGCGCGATGTCCTGCGGGCCAGCCGCTTGCGCTCCGAATTTGCGAAATTGCCCCCACCGGACTTCACTCACGCCGCCAAGTAACCGATATAACCCAGGCACTTCATGGAACCAATGAACAACTTCACGCCCCGCGCCCAGCAGGTCCTGGCGCTGGCCCGCAAGGAGGCGGATCGCTTCCACCACAACTACGTCGGCACCGAGCATCTCCTGCTCGGCCTGATCAAGCTGGGGCAGGGCGTGGCCGTGAGTGTGCTCCAGAAGATGGGCCTCGATCTTGAGACCGTCCGTGCCGAGGTCGAGAAGCAGGTCGGCATCGGACAGGAGTCCAAGACCCCCGTCGGCAGCATCCCCTACACGCCGCGCGTGAAGAAAGTCCTCGCGCTGGCCGGCAAGGAGGCCAAGGCCCTCAACCATTCCTACGTCGGCACCGAGCACATCCTGCTCGGCCTGCTCCGCGAAGGCGAGGGCGTCGCCGCCCGCGTGCTCAAGACCCTCGAAGTCGACATCGAGCGCACCCGCAACGAAATCCTCCGCGAACTCGACCCGCAGTTCTCGTCCGGCCAGGGCGACGGCGGCCAGGGTTCCGGTGGCGGCGAGGAAGTCGCCCCCCGTGGCGGTTCCGAGGAGAAGAAGGAGGTCAAGACGCCCGCCCTCAAGGCGTTTGGCCGCGACCTCACCGAACTCGCCCGCAAGGGCGAACTCGATCCCGTCGTGGGCCGCAAGAACGAGATCAGCCGCGTCATCCAGATCCTCTGCCGCCGCACCAAGAACAATCCGGTGCTCGTGGGCGAGGCCGGCGTGGGCAAGACCGCCATCGTCGAGGGCCTGGCGCAGGAGATCGCCAAGGGCAACGTGCCCGAGATCCTCGCCGACAAGAAGGTCATCACCCTCGACCTCGCGCTCATGGTCGCCGGCACCAAGTACCGCGGCCAGTTCGAGGAGCGCATCAAGGCCGTGATGGACGAGATCAAGCGCGCCAAGAACGTCATCATCTTCATCGACGAGCTCCACACCATCGTCGGCGCCGGCGCCGCCGAGGGCGCGATGGACGCCTCCAACATCTTCAAGCCCGCCCTCAGCCGCGGCGAGCTGCAGTGCATCGGCGCCACGACCCTCAACGAGTACCGCAAGTACATCGAGAAGGACAGCGCCCTCGACCGCCGCTTCCAGAGCGTCAAGGTCGAGCCGCCCTCCGTCGACGACACCATCATCATCCTCAAGGGCATCCGCGGCAAATACGAGGAGCACCACAAGGCGGTCTTCACCGACAAGGCCATCGAGGCCGCGGCCAAGCTCTCCGACCGTTACATCACCGGCCGCTTCCTGCCCGACAAGGCCATCGACGTGATGGACGAGGCCGGTTCGCGCGCCCGCATCACCACGCTCAACCGCCCGCCCGAGATCGAGGCGCTGGGCAAGGAAATCGAGGAGGTCTGCACCAAGAAGGAGCAGGCCATCGCCGCCCAGCACTTCGAGGAGGCCGCCAAGTTCCGCGACCAGGAGAAGCAGCTCCGCGCCAAGCAGGACGAACAGATCGAATCCTGGAAGAAGACCCGGGACGAGAACCGCATCACGGTCGACGAGGAGCAGATGGTCCGCGTCGTCGCCGAGTGGACCGGCATCCCGCTCAACCGCCTCGAGAAGAAGGAGAGCGAGCGCCTGCTCGCCCTCGAGGCCGAGTTGCAGAAGGCCATCGTCGGCCAGGATCCCGCCACCGTCGCGATCGCCCGCGCCCTGCGCCGTTCGCGCGCCGACCTCAAGGATCCGCGCCGCCCCATCGGCTCCTTCATGTTCATGGGCCCGACCGGTGTCGGCAAGACCGAGCTCGCGAAGCAGCTCGCCGCGCAGATCTTCGGCAACCAGGACGCGCTCCTTCAGATCGACATGTCGGAATACATGGAGAAGTTCGCCGTCTCCCGCCTCATCGGCTCGCCTCCGGGCTACGTCGGTTACGAGGAGGGCGGCCAGCTCACCGAGGCCGTCCGCCGCCGGCCGTACTCCGTGATCCTGTTCGACGAGGTCGAGAAGGCGCACCCGGATGCCCTCCAGCTGCTCCTGCAGATCCTCGAGGACGGACGTCTGACCGACTCGCTCGGCCGCACGGTGGATTTCCGCAACACCATCATCATCATGACGACCAACGTCGGCGCCTCGCTCATCCAGCGCCAGACGACGATGGGTTTCGCGGCCGCCGGCCAGTCCGACTTCCGCGATATGGACCGCCTCAAGGAAAAGGTGCTCGAGGAGGCCAAGCGTGTCTTCAAACCCGAGTTCCTGAACCGCATCAACGATCTCGTGGTCTTCCGCCCGCTCGAGAAGGCCGACCTGCTCAAGATCGTCGAGATCGAGGCGGCGAAGGTCGTGAAGCGGCTCGCCGCGCGCAACATCCACCTCGAGTTCTCGCCCGAGTCCAAGGCGCTGCTGGTCGAGAAGGGCTATGACGAGAAATACGGCGCGCGTCCGTTGCGCCGGGCCGTCGAGCACCTCCTCGAGGACCCGCTCGCCGAGGCGCTGCTCCGCGGCGACGTCAAGGAAGGCGACCCCATCCTCGTTGTCCGCAACGGCGACAAGCTGGAGTTCAAGTCCCAGTCCCCGGCCTCCGGCAGCGGCGTGACATCGTAAGAAAAGCGCCGCCTCAAGTCTGGCTTTCACGCCGCCGACGCTCTTGCGCGTCGGCGGCGTTTTGTTTTTCCTCGGACCGAAGATCAGCCACGTGTGCCGGGCCAGGTGTTCTTGGTGATCATCGTTTCACGATGAATCCTCGGAAAACGTTCCCGATATGAACAGTCCCTGGATGAAGTTCCTGGCGGGTGGTGCGGCACTGATGTGTGGGGTCGGTGTCTGGCTTCTTGTCCGTCCCCAGCCCTCCGACGTGGGCACCCCGGGTTCTCGACCGGACAACCTCGTGAGGGCCCATGGCGCTCCGGTCGCCTCCGCCCGATCAGGCATGCCGGCCGCCAAGGAAGAAACCGCCCGGCGCCCGAGCATGATCGGCCCCACGGGAGCCATCCTCACCGGCGGAAAATCTCTCGAGGAAGTCCAGATCCGGTATTGGGCGGAGTCCTATGACTTTGAGATCACCGATGACGAACTGCGGCAGGCTCAGGAAGCCTACAATGCCGTCACCGCCGCCCGGCGGAAATGGGAAGACAGCCTGGTTCAGGTGGAGCGAAAGACTCCTTCCCATTTCAAGATCGTGATTCCGGCGTATCTGGAAACAGGTCTGGGGTTGAGGCAGCAGTTTGAGGCGGACCTCGTCTCGGTGTTGGGCGAGGGCCGGGCCAGGGATTTTCTGTCGAAGATAGGGACGAGTTTGGAACGCGCCCACTTCGGGTGGGGCATGACCGATCAGGTGCTGGACGTTGTTTTGCGGCGCTCCGGCGGGGTTGAAATCCTGGAGATTGCACACGGGTTTGCTCTGGCGGATTCCGGGGTGCTGACCGACATCGCAGGCGTAAGCAACAGCCTCCTGACGCCGGACGATCTTGGAATCTACGCCTACCTCAGGCGTCACTTCCCCAAGGAGGCGGCCGACTGAGTGGACTTCAGGCGTGGGCAGACATGGCTGTCTTCATCCTCCAGAATTGCTTGGAGAGGGATTACGGTTTTGGCTGACGGCGTGTTGAAGCGACTGTGCGTTCTCAGTGCCTTGCTCGTTGCGCCTGTTCTGGCGCAGGAAGCGATTCCGGCTGAGGAACTGGCGCGGGCGCCCACGCAGGCTCGGATTGAGATGCTGGTGGACCGGGCGGCGCAGCAAGGGTGGGGCAGCGCGATCCCGATGATGCGGGCCGGCGCCCAGCAGGCGTACGAGTCGGGCTCCGGTTACGCTTCGCAGTGGTATTACCTCCAGCGCTGGGCGCGGCTTTTCGGAACCCCCTATAACAAGGCGACCGACGACTGGATCGAGGCGGTGAACGAAGCCCGGGTTGGCCACGCGAACATGGCCTCCAGCTACCCGCGGCGATCCGGTTCGCTGGCCGCGATTGTGCCGCGGGAATCGCAGCTGGCCCTGCTGGGCAATGCGGCGTTTTCCGAGGAGTTTTTCCAGGTGCTCGCTCCGGTGGACAATCCGGCGGAGGTGCTGGGCATTCTGCATAAACTATACGAGACCGAACCGGCGCTGTTCGCGGCTTACCCCTCGCTCGCGATCGCCATCGCGGTCGTGTATGACGTGCCGCCGCCGCCCGGCTGGCCGCACGGTCAGGTCAGCGTGGCCGGATTGCCCCGTCGACCGCCGGCCCCGGAGAAGCTGTTCGGCTACCTGGCGCGTCTGGACCGGGCCGGCGGTACGGCTCACAAACTCGGACGCCTGCCGGCGGCGGAACTCAAGTTTCTGGTGGATATCGTGGCGCCCTTTTCCGAACTCGACTGGGCCCGGCAGCAGGTCGGGCCCGGGCTGACCGATTTTGCCAAGGCCTACGATTTGATCAAATACCGCAAGGACCGCGTGGCAGCCAACCAGTACCACTGGCCGGGCGGCGCCTACACCCTTCAGGCCATCCTGGCCGAGGGGGGGATCTGCGTGGATCAGGCGTATTTTGCGAGCACGGCCGGCAAGGCGAAGGGCATTCCGACGATCATGTTCCGCGGCGCGGGGCTTGACGGACGCCACGCATGGTTCGGTTACCTCGGGGCCGGCCAGCGCTGGCAGCTGGATTGCGGACGTTATGCCGAGCAGAAATATGTGACCGGCTTCGCCTTCGATCCACAGACGTGGAGCGACATCAACGATCACGAGTTGCTGTTCATCACCGAGCGCTTCCGGGCGCTTCCCACCTACAAGCTTTCGGTGATGCATGCAGAGTTCGCCGCCGACTATCTGGGCGACGGAAAACCGGCCCTGGCCTTGAAGGCCGCGCGCGAGGCGGTCAACCGCGACCGGCGCAACCTGGCGGCCTGGCAGGTTCTCCTGGCGGCGCAAAACGCCCTGGCGCCGGCCGACCTGAGGGCGCGCGAGGCGCTGGTGCGGGAGGCGATGCTGGCCTTTCAACGCTATCCGGATCTCGAAATCGGTTTCTCGCGGGACCTCGTCGCGATTTTGCGCCAACGCGGCGAAACCAGTCTCGCGGATTTCGAGGAGCAGCGGTTGGGGAAAAAGTACCAGGCGGCGCGGCAGGATCTGAGCATCGGGCAGGCCGCCGTTTCATTGCAGCGCAGCATGCAGCAGGACGATCCGGCCACGCAGATCCGGGTGTTCAACCGCCTGCTGGATGCCCAGGGACGGGGTTCGCCGCTCGCGACCTTTGACGAACTGGTGGAGCCGTTCGTGTTGCATCTGGCAAAGAGCGGGCAGATTCCGGCCGCGCTTCAGGCTCTGGCCAAAGCCAGGGGAAGTCTGGCTGTCGCTCCAGGCTCCCAACTCGACGGCGAGATGAAGGCGCTGGAAAAGCGTCTGCGCGACGGCGGCAAGTAGTTCGTTCAGGAACGTTCGCGGGCGGCGGACTCGGCCTCCAGCCGCTCGCGCAGCCGCCCGACTTCATAGGCGGCGGCGAGGGCGGAAAGTTCGTCCCAGAAGGCACCGGCCTGCGGATTTTCGCTGCGCTTGAGGGCGAGCGCGGCGCGGAAGGCGAGCACGTCGCCCTGCCGGATCAGCGCAAGCAGTTCCTCCACGGCAGCGGCTGGTGGCCGGGCGGCGCTCGCGGGTGCTGCGTCCGGCGTCGCATTCGTGGCTTGGGCGCGGATCCAAGCCAAGCCGAGCAGGTGCTGGAACTTGTCGAGCAGATCGGCCTCGCGGAAAGGCTTGGGCAGAAAATCATCGCAACCCGCGTCCAGCGCGTGCCGTTGGTTGAAATCCAGCACGCTGGCGGACAAGGCGATGATCTTGAGACGTTCGCCTCCCGGCAGTGCGCGCAGCCGGCGGGCCGTTTCGAGCCCGTCCATTCCCTGCATGCGCAGGTCGAGCAACAGGATATCCGGTGCGGAGCGGGCGAGGGCGGACAGGGCGGCTTCACCGCTCGCGACCTCGCTGACCTCGAAACCCAGCGGTTCCAACATTTCCCGGAGGAGGGCGCGGTTGACGTCGATGTCGTCCACGATGAGCACGCGTCGCCGGGGGCCTTGGTAGCCGTTGATGATGCCACTCGCAGCCGGGCGTGGCTGCTCGGCGGACAAATCGACCAGCGGAATGCTGAACCAGAAACGGCTGCCCTGGCCGGGTACGCTGTCCATTTCGAGCTGTCCGCCCATCAGTTCGACCAGGCGGCGGCTGATGGGCAGGCCGAGTCCGGTGCCGGCCTGCGAGGTGTTGCCCGCGGACTGGCGGAACGGTTCGAAGACCCGCGCGTGCTCATGCCGGGGAATGCCCGGACCGGTGTCGGCGATCTCAAAGCGGAGGCGGTCGCCCTCCCGGGCGACCGCAAACGTGACGCTGCCGGCCTCGGTGAACTTCACCGCGTTCCCCAGCAGGTTGTCGATGATCTGGCGGAGTTTTTGCGGATCGCCGGAAACGACGGACGGAAGGTCGTCCGCAAAACGGGTGGCCAGCCGCAGTCCCTTCGCGGAAGCCTGCGGTTCCATGCCGGCGAGAATGTCGCGCAACAACTGGTCCAGCCGCAGGGGTTGCGGGCGCAGCTCCATGCGACCGGCCTCGATCTTCGAGAGATCGAGGACCTCGTTGATGAGGCGCAGCAGGTGCTCGCCGCTGGAATACACGACGCGCACGCGCTCGGCATCCCGGGCGACGAGCGTGCCCGCCTTGAGCAGGATCTGGGCGTAGCCCAGGATGCCGTTGAGCGGCGTGCGCAGCTCGTGGCTCATGTTGGCCAGGAAGGTGCTCTTGGCGGCGTTGGCGGCGTCGGCCTGTTCCTTGGCGACCTTCAACTCGGCGGTGCGGGCGGTCACGAGACCCTCGAGCCGGCGTTGCTCGTGCCGCGCGGCCGCGAGCCGCCAGCGCACGAACCCCGCCACCGCGCCGAAGGCGCCGAGCAGGTACAGCGCGTAGGCTTCGTTGGAGCGGTGCCAGGGCGGCGTCACGGTGAACGTCAGCCGGGCCGGCGAACTGACCGCGCCCGTGGCGTCGATGGCCCGCACCTCGAGCGTGAACGGACCGCGCTCGAGGTTGGTGAAGCTCACCTGCGGTGTGGCGGTGGGCGCCGACCAGGCCGCCGAGTAGCCGAGCAGGCGTGTTTGGAAACGCAGGCCGTCGAGTGCGGAAAGCCGCGGGGCCGCCAGTTCGAAGACGAGCGGTTCGCGCGAGTAAGGGAACTCCAGACTGTCCGGAGCGTCCGGCAGGGGGCGCAACCGGCCGGCGGCGGTGATGCTGCGGATGACCGCGGACCAAGCGGCCGGAGGCGTGGCCGGGCGGCGCAGATCGTAGCGGATGGTGTTGTTGTAGCCGCGGGTCCACAGGATATCGCCGCTTCCGGTGTGGTCCACCCACATCACGGCGGCGCCGGAGAAACCGATCTCACGCTGGGCCGATTGGGGCGCGGGCGTCCACTCGATGCCTCCGCCCGGTTTCGGCGCGAAACGGCCGAGGGGAAAGGCGGCGGCGATGGTGGAGTCGCGGAAAACCGAGGCCCAGGTGGCGCCGCCCGCGATGATGGAAGGGCTGACCATGAGCGGTCCTTCGCTGGGGATGACATAGCGATCCTCCGGCAGGAATGTGCGCGTGGCCGGATCGAAACGACGCGACCCCTTGTCGGTGAAAAACACGGTGCCGGCCGTGCCTTCGGTGACGGTGGTCCAGACGATGTTGTCGGGCAGGCCGTGCCCGGAGCGGTAGTTCTCGTAAGTGGCCTGACTCCAGTCGGTGAGCCGGTCGGCGCCGGGTACGCGCCAGAATCCGCGGGTGTAGGTGGAAAGCCAGAGCGTGCCGTCCGGCTCGAGCACCATGTTGTGGGCGTCGCCCATGTCGTGATTGCCGGCGACCACGTGCCAGCCGGTCGCGTCGTGTTGGATGACCGTCAGGCCGGCGACGCCGGCGATATAGAACCGGCCCGGCGTCCGGGCGGAAGGGACGAGCCAGTAGGGGCGGTTGTTGTCGATCGCGATGAGCCGCTCGGGTTCGTCGGCGTCGTTCAGGGTGTACAGACCCGCCTGGGCGGCCATGAGCAGCCGGCCCTGGTAGGAATGGAAACCGAAGATGTGGATCAACTGGTCGGTGAGGCGTTCGAAGCGCGCGGGCCGGCCCCGGCCATCGGCCTGCTCGAGCCGGTACAGTCCGTCGTAAGTGCCGGCGTAAAGCCGGCCGGCGTGGCGCCCCCAGCTGTCGATGGTGCCCGGCGTGGGGCCGTTGGTGGCGTCGAACACGGTGACCGCGGCATTGAGGTCGAGCCGGGCGGCGCCGGAATTATAGCCGAGCCACAGGCCGCCTTCGCGATCGGCGGCCAGGCTGATGACGGCGTTGTCGGCCAGACCGGTGCTGCGGTCCAGGATGCGCAGGGTCGAACCATCGGCCGACCACAGGAGCAGGCCGCGGCTGGCCGTGGCGATGGCGATCGTGCCGTCGTCGAGGCGAAGGGCGGCGTTCACCCGGACTGCGGCGATGATGTCGTTGGCGGGGCCGGACAAGGGCTCACAGGCCCGGGTGGCGGGATCGTAGGCGAAGATGCCGGTGTTGCTGATGAAAAACAGCGTGCGACCGTCCGGCAGCGCGGCAGAGGCGATGCGTCCGTTTTGCCGGAACGGCGCGGCATCGCTCAACGGTTCAAGCGTGTCCTGCTTGAGCGCGAAAAGGCCGCGGGTGCCCAGGTGGACGATGACGCGGTTTCCCACCAGATGGAGCGTGGGCACCTCGCCCGGTTGTACCGTCCAGGTGCGAAGCGCGTCGTTTTCATACCGGATGATGCCCTGGGTGCTGCAGGCGAAAACCGCTGCTCCCTGCACCAGCACGCTGTGGGTTCTTCCCCAGGGGCTGAACGACTCGGGAAGGCGGTCGAGCAGGGTGTGAAAGGTCATGACGCCGCTGGCGTCGGGTTCATAGTAGCCGAGTTCATCGTTGCCGCCGGCCCAGATGCGCCCGTCGGGCGTGGCGGCGAGGCGGAAGATCAGCGGGGAGGGTGCGCGCCGATGGATCCAGCGGGTCCCGTCGAATTCGATGATGCCTTCCTGGTTGCCGAAGTATACCAGGCCGTTCCGGGCCTGCAGGATGCTGAAAACCTGGGGATGACCGCGGTATTCCGTCGGACGGAAGTCCCTTAACACCGGCCGGCCCGCCTCGGGGTCAAAGTAGGCCGGCTCGGCATTCCCCCATGCCTGCCACAGCAGAAAAAGCAGGATGCAGGGCAGGAGAGGGGGGCGCATGAGGGGCAAGGTGAGGCCGGTTCCCTGCATGCAAGCAGACCGCCCCGCCCGGTCAACGCCGCCGGCTGGGACAAATATTTCAATCCGAAGATGAACCTTTTCCGCCTTGTCGGCGTCATATAGCCGGCTTCACTGCCTCTCAAACACCATGTTCGACATCATCAAGGGCGCCGGCCTGCTCATCTACCCGCTCTCCCTGTGTTCCGTTGTCGCCGTCTACATCATTTGTGAACGGCTCTTTGCCCTCCGCAAGGAGGCGGTGCTGCCCGACGATCTGGTGGACAAGATCATCGAGGGCAAGGTGCCGGAAGGTGGCCGCCATTCGGTCATGGCGCGCATCGTGGAGTACGCCGGCCGCCACAAGGACGATCCCGAGGCGGTCAAGGCGTTCGCCCGCCTGGAACTCAACCGCATGGAGCGGGGCATACCGTACCTCGACGTGATCTACATCGCCGCGCCGATGCTGGGTCTGACCGGCACCGTCATGGGCCTGCTGCGGGTGTTCGGTCAGATTTCGCCCGAAACCGGTTTGCCCGATCCGGCGGCGTTTACCAAGGGTGTTTCGCTGGCGCTGTCGGCCACTCTCATCGGTCTGATCGTGGCGCTGGTTTCCATCGTTCCGGCCGGCTACCTGCAGCGCAAAATCGAGAACTACTCCGCGAAGATCGATCTGCTGCTCGAGCGCGTGCTGGCCACGCAGGCGAAGTCATGAGCGGTCTCTACGTCAAGCGTCGCCGCCGGCCGGAGCTCAACCTCCTGCCTCTGATCGACGTGCTCGTCATGCTCGTGTTCTTCGCCTTCGTCACGATGCAGTTCCGCTCGATGACGACGATGAACCTCACGCTGCCGAAGGTCGAGACGGCGGGCAAAAGCGAGATCAAGGATTCGCTCACAATCAGCCTCACCAAGGAGGGCGGCGTCGAGGTCAACGGACGTGTCGCCAGCTTCGAATTGCTCGATCAGCTCGTGAGCGAGATCGGCCGCGTGAGCAAGGACATCACCGTGGTCATCCGTTCCGACGAAAATACCCCGCTGCGCTATGTGACACAGGCGATGGATACCTGCCGCAAGCAGGGGTTGAACAAGATCCGGCTGCAAAGCCGCTAGAGTGGGGCGAGGTTGAAGGTTGAGGGCTGAATGCCCGCGCCCCGATTTCCGGGCTTTCAACTTTCACCATTCAACTTTCAACTTTGGGCCATGCCCAAAACCATCGTCATCACCGGAGTCACGCGCGGACTGGGTCGCGCCCTGGCGGAATGGTATATCGCGAACGGGCACACGGTTGTCGGCTGCGGCCGCGGTTCGGCGATCCTCGACCTTCGTTTCGATCACCCGGCGCCCAACGATTTTTCCGTCGTGGATGTGACGGAGGAGACCAAGGTGATGATCTGGGCCGAGAAGATGCTCGCGTCGCACGGTGCGCCCGACCTGCTGATCAACAACGCCGCGCTGATGAACGATCCCGCGCCGCTCTGGAAGGTGCCTGCGGCGCAGTTCAACAAGCTCATCGACGTGAACATCAAGGGCGTCGCCAACGTCATCCGGCACTTCGTGCCGGCCATGGTCGACAGGAAGTCGGGCGTGATCGTGAATCTCAGCTCCGGCTGGGGGCGCGGCACGTCGCCGGAGGTCGCCCCGTATTGCGCGTCCAAGTTTGCCATCGAAGGGCTCACCCAATCCCTCGCGCAGGAACTGCCCGCCGGCATGGCGGCGGTGCCGCTCAACCCGGGCGTGATCGATACCGCCATGCTGCGCCAGTGCTGGAGCGACGGCGCTTCGGCCTATCCCAAGGCCGAAGCCTGGGCCAAGGTCGCGGCTCCGTTCATCCTGGGCTTCGGCGCGAAGGACAACGGACGCTCGCTTACGGTACAAGCATTCGAGGGCTGACGCCGGTCGGCGCCGGAAACAAAAATGCCCGGCACAGCGGCCGGGCATGAAAAGGGCAAGAGGAGAACCAGCGTCAGGATTTGAATTCCTTGGCGACCCAGTCGGTGATCAGCGCCTTGTCGTGGAACAGCGGGTCGTTGCGACCGACGATGCCGGCGTTGTTCATGAAGTTGAGGTCGCTCAGGCGGCGTTCGCCTTGGGCCAGCACTTCTCCGGTGGGGGAGAGGAGCTTGAAGGTGAGGCGCTGGCGCGGGATGTAGATATCCTTGATCACGCGAATGTCCTGGCTGCGGGTGGCGCTCGGCAGGAAATCACCGGCGAGGTCGATGTCGGTGAACGTGACTTCGAGGCGCTGGCCGGGCGCCAGGCGTTTCGCGGCCGTCTTCTTGAGGTGGGAGGCCAGCGTGTCCAAGTAACCCTGGTCCGGGCCGCCGCCGAAGTGCGAGCGCGCATCCGTGAATTTCTCGGCCTCATGGAACGAAACGGTCACGGAATCGGACGGCTTGTCGGCGGCACGCATGACCGTACCCACCACCAAGGAGAGGGCAGCGATCAGAGAGAGGGTAAGTTTGGCTTTCATAGTGCTGAAACTGACCCTTTTTTCAGGGTTTTGTGCCATGAAAACGACGCGTTTGGGGCATTTTTACTCCCTGGCTTTTGAGTCGAGGAGCAAGGTAACCGGGCCGTCGTTGACGAGGGCAACTTGCATCATGGCTCCGAATTCGCCCATGGCAACCGTCCGGCCCAGCGCGGCGCCGAGTTGTGCGATGAACTGCTCGTAGAGCGGTCGGGCCTGCTCCGGCCGGGCCGCGGCATGGAAGGACGGGCGCGTGCCCTTGGCGGTGCTGGCGTGGAGCGTGAACTGGCTGACGAGCAGGATCTCGCCGCCGATGTCTGCGACCGACCGGTTCATCTGGCCGGCGTCGTCGGAAAAGATGCGCAGCCTGACGATCTTCTGCGCAAGCCATTCGCCGTCGGCCGGGGTGTCGGCGCTTTCGATGCCTTGGAGAATGAAAAGCCCGCGTCCGATCCGCCCCGCGACGCGACCCTCGATGGTAACGCTGGCGGAGGAGACGCGTTGAAGAACAACTCTCATCGCGGGGCGAAGTAACAAGGATCAAGTAGCGAGTACCAGGAGCACTCCTGCCGGTCTGTTCCTGATCCTTGTCACTTGTTACTTCCACCTTGCGATGCTCAGAGCATCGGCTGATGGGGTTCGACGTCGGCGTCGTAGTCGATGCCGGGCAGCCCGAAGCCGAACATCTTGAGGAACTCCGTGCGGTAACCTTCGATGTCGGTGAGCTGGGCGAGGTTTTCGGTGGTGACCTGCGGCCAGATTTTCGCGACCTCGGCCTGCACGTCGTCACGCATTTCCCAGTCGTCCACGCGCACGCGGCCCTCGCTGTCGAAAGTGGGCTGGTTGCCGTTGTAGAGCTGGGTGGCGAACAGGCGTTGCATCTGCTCGATCGTGGCCTCGTGAATGCCTTTCGCCTTCATGACCTTGTAGAGGATCGAGATGTAGAGCGGCACGACGGGAATCGCCGAGCTGGCCTGGGTGACAAGCGCCTTGTTGACGGAGATGAAAGCGCGGCCGCCGACGGCGGACTTGAGCTTGGCGTCGATGGCCTTGGCGGCGCGTTCGAGGTCGATCTTGGCGCGACCGATGGTGCCGTCCTTGTAGATCGGCCACGTGTGCACCGGGCCGATGTAGGAATAGGAAATCGTGGTGGCGCCGGGCGCGAGCAACTTGGCGTCGAGCAGGGCCTGCATCCACATTTCCCAGTCCTCGCCGCCCATGACGGCCATGGTGTCGGCGATGCCGGCCTCGTCGGCCGGCGGGATCGTCACCTCGCTTACGATGCCCTTGTCGGTGTCCACCGTCTTGTTGGTGTAGGGGGCGCCGATGGGTTGGAGCGTGGACTTGTGGACGGCGCCGGTGCGGGGGTGCTGGCGGCGCGGGGAGGCGAGGGAATAGACGACGAGGTCGACCTGGCCGAGATCCCGGGCGATGGTTTCGAGCGCCTGTTTCTTGATGTCGTCCGAAAAGGCGTCGCCGTTGATGTTCTTGGCGTAGAGGCCGGCGGCGTGGGCGGCCTGGGTGAAGGCGATGGTGTTGTACCAGCCGGGCGTGGCGGGGCGTCCCTCCTCGGAAGGACGTTCGAAGAAGATGCCGAGCGTGGCCGCGCCGGAACCGAAGGCGGCGGCGATGCGCGAGCCGAGGCCGAAGCCCGTGGACGAACCGAGCACGAGAACCTTCTTGGGGCCATCCTTGATCGGGCCCTTCGACTTCACGTAATCAATCTGCTGCTGGATGTGGGCGGAGCAACCCGTGGGGTGGGCGGTCACGCAGACGAAGCCGCGGACCTTCGGTTTGATGATCATTGCGGCGAATTCTTGCGGGGCCCCGGGGGCTGACAAGTGCCAAGTTGAGACGGGAAAATCTTGCTTGCCGGATGCCGGCGCGGCGTTCCACGCGCTCAGATGCCGGGCAGCCGGCCGAGCATCACGATCGGTCCCTCGGCCTTGGGCACGCCGCCTCTTTTTTCGAGGCTGATGGCGAATGCCGTGGCCTTGGTCACCGGCTGGTCGGGTCGGAAGGCGAGGGCGGCGCCGCCGTCCTCCGTCACGTGGAAGACACCGCCGTTCACCGGATTCTGATAGGCCGGATCGACGACCCAGATCTGGTAATCCTGATGTTCCGCGGTGGCGGGAAGTTTCTCGAACGTGAGCAGGCCGGCCTGCTGGTCGGGGTCCCACACGGCGATGGCGCGGGCCTCGGCGGTGTTGCCGGCGAGGGAGGCGAGCGCGGACACCTTGAGCCGGGCAAGGTCCTCCGAGCGGCGGAGCCGGGTGCCCAGGCCGCTGATCAGGCGTTCCGCCAGCAGGGAGCGCTCGGCCAGCTGGGTGCGGGTGGTCTCGTGCGCGATCTCGGCGAGGCGTTGCTGCGTGCGCAGGGAGTCGTTCTCCGCGCGCAGGGAAACGTATTTCAATCCGAACCACGTGGTGCTGACCGCCAGAACCGCGGCCATCGCCCAGGGAATGATGCGGGCGGTCGGGAACGGCACGGCCGGGGCGGGCTGCGACGAAGCGGGTTCCGGCGCCTGCTCACACGCGGCGAGGATCCGGGATTTGAGACCGGGAGGCGGCGTCCGCATCGGAGCGGCGAGGGCCAGCGCTCCCGCGGCTTCGCGCAGGGTGTGGGTGAACGCCTGCAGCTCCCGGTCTGTGGCGAGTTCCCGCTCGAACGCCGTGCGCTCCGCCTCTCCAAGCAGCCCGAGGGCGTGGAGCGCGGCCAGCTCTTCATGGCGTTCGGGGATCATGGCCGTGTGGGAAAGCGGTCCTTCAATTTCAGCAGGCCGCGGCGGATGCGGGCTTTGATCGTGCCGAGCGGTTCGCCGAGCCGGCTGGCGATCTCCTGCTGGGTGAGCCCGCCGAAGAAGGCGAGTTCGATGGCGTGTCGCTGCTCCGCGGGCAGTTCGGCGAGCGCGGCGCGCACGGCGGCGCCTTGTTCGCGCAACCAGAGCGTGGCGGCGGAGTCGGTGTCGCCGCCGGAGCCGGACGGCTGCAGGTCGGGTGCGGCGGTGGACAGGATCTCGGCGCGCCGCTGGCGCATGCGGATGCGGTCGATCGCGCGGTTGCGGGTCAGGGTCACCGCCCATGAAAACACGCTCCCGCGCGAAGGCTCGTAGCTGGGCGCGGTGCGCCACAACTGGAGGAAAATATCCTGTGTCAGGTCCTGGGCCTCGGCGGTGTCGCCGAGCATGCGGCAGGTCAGGGAATAAAGCGGGCCGGCCAGCTGGTCGTAGAGCGCGGCCATCGCTCTCTTGTCGCCCCGGGCCATGGCGGCGACGAGCCGGGCCTGTTCCTGGTGGCGTTCGTCACCGGCCGCGGGTTGGTCGGCCTCCACACTCATGCGGCCGGGAGGGCGGCTGCTCCGTCCGGATGTGCCGGTGTCGCCGGAACGGCGGGGAGAACCTGTGACGACGAGCATTGCATCGGATACGTGCGGTGAAGTGGAACGGATGCCACGCTCGCCAATTCGTCCGGCTTGGCAATCCCAATGCCGGTCCGGTTCAGAGCACGGCCAGGCCGATGAGACCGAGCACGACGAGCAGGGCCAGCACGGCGAGGATGACGCGTTCCTGTTTGGTGACGGCGAACGGCATGGCGGATCAAAGACCGACCCGGTCGAGGTTGGTGAAGACCTGCCGGATCAGCGGATCATCCCGGAATTCCTCCCAGGGGCGGTTGCTGGAAAGCCGCACGAAGTACTGGCTGCCCTGCCGGTTGAATCCGTATTGCCAGGCGATCTGCAGCAGCGCGGAAAGCGAGTAGGGATCGCGGTAGTCGATCACGCGGCCATCGAAGATGTGCCAGAACCACACGTGCTGGGAACTGCCGCGTTCGGTGCGGAACAGGCGGTACTCGGCCGGAGCGAGCTGCAGGCCGGGGATGGCCAGGGTCTGGCGGCGGTCGGTGCCGGCGGTGGTGCTTCGCCAGCCGGCGCCCGGCCAGCACGCATCGGGAGTATGGGACGCAACCTGGCTCACCGAGGATTGTCCGGCCGGCCAGAACGCCACGTAGAGCGTGAGTTGCAGCAGTTCGCCGTTTTCGTTGGTGCGCAGGTAGGTTCGCTCCGCGAGGTGCTGGGTGAGGAGGATGTTGCTGAAACGATACAGGTCGTCGGGCGTGACGACCTGCCAGCCGGGAGCCTCGGCGGGCAGCAGATCGGCGAAAGCCACCGGCTCGGGCGGGCGCGGTCCGTTGATTGTCCGGGAATTCAGGAAAAAGAACAGGCCCAGGGCGGTGGCGACGCCGACGCCACCCAGCAAGACACCGAAGGGGCGGACCGGCAGACGCGGCCAGGCCCACGCCGGAGCCGGCGGAGCCGGCTCACGCGATTCGAGCAGCATGGCCAGGCCGGCGAGCACCGCGGCCGTCACGCCGAGGATGGCGAAGCCCGTGGCGTCATGCCAGGTTCCGCTGATGTCCACGCCGCGGTTGGCCAGCAGGGTCAGCGTGAGCGAGCGGATGAAATTCATGCCGAGGGCGAGCAGCGGGGCGGTCACGATCAGCACCACGCGCCGCCAGGGCCGGCGCACCTGCCAGGCCGCGAAGAAAAATCCCGCGTAAACGCACGAGATCAGGCTGCGCACGCCGCTGCAGGCCTCCTCCACGCCCACGGTGGTGCGGGCAAGTTCGATGATGTTGCCGTGCTGGCGCGCCGGGATGCCCAGGATTTGCAGCGCGTCCATGACCGCGCCGGTGACCCATTGTTGGAGGCCGAGGGTCAGGCGCGAATAGGTGCCTTCGGGAATGGGGGCGACCAGCGGCCACAGCAGGAGGGCGGTCAGGCTGATCCAGTTGAGCGGGATGAGGCGTACCCGCTCATCGGCGAGCAACAGCAGGATCGCGCCCAGGAAGCTGACCAGGACCGCGGACAAAAGAAAGAGCACGAGGGAGTGGTTCCAGTTGACCGTGGCGGCAAACAATCCCGCGAGAGCGAGAAGGCCGGTGCCGGCCAGAGTTGCCCCGAGGATCAGGCCGGTGCTCCACCGCCCGGCCGGCACCCAGCGCCAGGGCCCCTGACGCCGCGCCTCCCAAAGCAGCAACGCAAAGACGAAGGGCGCGAAGTAGCCGTGGGAGAGGTCGGGGTTGTTGCTCCATTCGGGCCAAAGGTGCAGGCAATACGCCGTCACGGCGGCCACGGCCAGCCCCCCCAGGATCAGCACCTCGGCGGGTGGACGGGCGGAGGACGGGACCGGCGGCGAAGTCGTGGCGGCCGTGCTCATGATTTCCGCGCCGGTGGCGCCGGCCGGTCGAGGATGGCGTAGATCACATCCACGGGCAGCGGCACCAGCGGCAGGAGCTGCGACACGTGCTGGCCGGTGCTGCCGCGGGCCAGCAGTTCCGCCAGCGTGTGCAGGGCCTTGGCGTTGCCGGAGGTGTAAGCGGTGATCTGGGCGGCGATTTGCCCGGCCCGGGTGGTGTCCTTGCAGGCGATGGCGGACAGGTAGAGGGCGTGGTAGACCGGCAGGGTGCTGCCGTCGAGCTTGGGGCCGTTGCGTTCCAGGCGGGTGGCGAAGCGGGCGAAGGCGGCGGGGTCGGGCGACTCGATGAACCACGTGCAAAAGCGCGTCACAAGGGTCGGCGTCAGCGGATAACTCAGCAAATTGTCGTATTCGGCCGCTTTGAGGGAATCCCAGTCGCTCGCCGAAAAGGCGCGCAGGCGCAGGAAGGCGGCTTCGTCGGCCGGCAGGCGCGGGCCGTACGCGTTGACGAGATCGCCGGCCTGCTCGTTGCGTCCGAGGCTCAGCAGGCGGGTGGCCTGGTAGTAGGGCAGGTAGGGACTGCCGGGACGCCCGTGCACGCGTGTCAGCAGCGGCAGCGCCTGATCGTCCTGGCCGCGCATCAGGAACAATTCCGTCCGCATCGGTTCCAGGCACCAGTCCGGCAGTCCGGACGGGGCGTGGAGGATGGCTTCAAGCGCGTTCTGATCCCGCGTCTGGCGGGCGGCGAAAAGCAACGCGTGCAACCAGGCCTCCCGGCGATTCGCGTCCTCGCTCAGCATCGCGGTGGCGAGCGGTTTGATCTGGGCGTAATCGGCGCGCGCGAGCAGAAAGCGCACCCAGATCTGGGCGGTGGCGGCGCGCTGTTCCGGCACTTCGTGCATCAGGCGCGCGAAGATGTGCTCGGCCACATAGGGCTGGCCGGCGACCTGGCTGAGGTTGGCCAGCGTGATGGCGGCGGGGTAGTTGCGCGGGTTGATCTCGCAGACCATCTGCAGGGCGAGGATGGCTTCCGCGTAGTTGCCGTCGGCCAGGGCCTGCTGGGCGCGGGTGGCGTAGAGTTTTTCCTGGGAGCTGCGGAGTTCGCCCCAATGCGGGGGCCAGACCACGCTGACGTAGCTGACGTCGTACTGGGCGGTGCGCAGGAACGCGTAGACGGCGAGGGTGCCGGCGAAGTAGAGCGCGAGCAGGGTCGCGCCGAAGTACCGCAGGGCGCGGCCCCAGAAGGGGCGCACGCGTTCCGCGTCCACGCCGCAACGCCAGCCGTCCTTGGTCTCGGTGAGCAGCGGGCAGACCTTGCGGAAACGCGCCGGCTTGCGCCAGTTGACGACGGCATTGCAGCGCGAATCGAGGGCATGGCCCGAGTCGCTGAAGACCTGGCAGGGGCAGCTGTCGCGGGTGGGCCCGGTGAGCCGGAACCAGGTTTTGCGCACGTTCCAATAGAACAGGGCCCACCAAAAGAGAAAAAAGTCTGCAATCCAGCCGGTCACGATCCCGCACGGTAGAAGCCCGCCGCCGGCCCGCAACGCGCAATTCGCCGGCGGACTTTGACGGGGAATGCTTTCTGGCTAGGCTGCGGACGGTTTCTTTCCACGCCATGAAATCATTCAAGCAACTCCTTCTCGCGGGGGCCGCCGTGGCGGCTCTCGCCGTTGCCGTCCAGGCGGCGCCCGCCATCGGCCGGCCCGCGCCGGACTTCACCCTCGCCGACATCGACGGCCAGTCCCACACGCTCTCCGCCTACAAGGGCAGGTATGTGGTGCTGGAATGGGTCAACCCCGAGTGTCCCATCGTCGTGAAGCACTACGACAGGAGCGGCAACATCCCCGCCACACAGAAGGCGGCGATTGCCGACGGGGCCGTCTGGCTGGCGATCAACTCCGGCCATGCCGGCGCGCAGGGGGACTTCGATCCGGCGGAGGTTGCAGCTTGGAGCGCGAAGAACGACGCCGGCTTCACCGCGTATCTGCGCGATCAGACCGGCCGGGTCGGCCGGCTCTACGATGCGCGTCATACGCCCACGCTGTTCATCATCAACCCCGAGGGCACGCTCGTGTACGCAGGCGGCATCGACGACATCAGCTCGGGCAATCCGGCGGACATCGCCCGGGCCAACAACTACGTGAAAGCGGCGTTCGCCGACATCAAGGCCGGCCGGCCCGTCGCGAAACCCGTGACGAAGGCCTACGGCTGCAACGTGAAGTACGCGAACTGAGCCGTCACCCGCCCCGTGGATCGAAGCCGGAGCGCGCGCTCCGGCTTTTTGCGTCTGGGTTTGCCGGTTTCAGAGCGAGAGGTTCACGGCGTAGGGGGAGCGCAGGGCGGGCGTGTCGAGTTCGCGGTAGCCGGTGATCTGCATCGAGCTGTTGCCGCCGAAGTTCAGGAGCGACTCGTCGTAGTGGAAGGCGCCGCTGCCGCTCAGGGTCGCATCCTTGACGATCGCCGCCCCGTAGAAATGGGTGCCGCCGGGCAGGCTCAGCGTGGCGTCGGGGGCGTAGACGATGGCCGAGATCGCGCCGCTGCCGCCGAGCGTGATGGCCTGCGTGCCGCCGGCGCCGTTGCGCGTGCTCCAGAGCTGCAGGTTTTCGGGCGAGCCGGAATTCACGATGCCGGCGCCGGACACGTTGATCTCGCCGGGCGTATAGATCTTCAGCTTGGCGCCGGCCTCGAGCACGATCTTGCCGCTGCCGGAAATCTGCAGGGTGGCGAGCGCGCTGGGCGGCAGGAAGAGCGTGACGTCGCCCTTGATGGTGAGGGTGGCGGAGCCGGAGATGTTGACCGAGTCCATCTGCAGCACGGTCGTGCCGCCGGTGGTGCCGATGGATTCGGCGCTCAGGTAGTAGGGCGGGCCGCTGACGTTGCGCGGCAGGACGTACGGCACCTGGACGGTGGTGCCGGTGGGATTGGGCACGTTTTCAAACGAGGCGGTGAAACCGGTCGAAAGGGCGCCGGCCGCCAGATTGTAGGAACCGGAGATCGGCATCCCGCGCGGGCCGACCTGTCCGCCCCAGTCCATGCCGAGGCCGGCGTTGGTCGTGGCGCCGACGGCGACCCGGCCGTAAACGTCGGCGCTGCCCAGCGTGATGGACGGGGTGGAGGTGGAGGTCGTGGCAATCGGGCAGTTGTCGCGGGCGACGCCTGCGCTGTAGGCGACCGCGGGCGTCGCGGGGTTGTTGTCGGGATCGGAGATCCAGCTGTCGAAGTACGCGCCGCCGCTCGCGGTGATGTGGTTGCGGGCGAGCAGGCCGTAGGCGAAGAGGCTGCGATTGCCGACGGTGATGCGGATCCATTTCTCGACCTGCTGGCCGTCGCTCAGGGTGATGCGGGCCCGCGCGACCGCCGTGGGGGTGGAGGAGGTGTAGCCGATGATCCGGACCTTCACGACGCCCGTCACGCCGCTGCCGTAGGCGAAGCCGGAAAAAGTGCGCGTCGCATCGCCGCCCGAGACGGTCCAGCTGCTCCAGACCGAGGAGTCGCCGGACTTGGCGGTGTTGAGCGCGTACATGGCCTGTTCCAGGCCGGATTCGGCCTGGTTGACGACCGCCGTCTGGTAAAAGAAGCGCATCGACGCGCGCCGGGCGTTCTTCGTCAGCAGCAGCATGGATCCGATGCCGGCGGACAGGATCACGGCGAAAATCAGCACGGTGATCAGGGCGCCGCCACGCTGGCGCCGAGGGCGGGGGTGTCGGAGTTGCGTCCCCGTGGGCATCTCAGGTGACGGGCTTGTTGCGCAGAACATAACGGGCGGAAACCACCGCTTCCGTCGCCTTGGGCATGCCGGTCGGCGCGCGCGACAGCACGAGGCGCATCTGCACCATTTTGGTTGAGACGCCGATGGCCGAGGGATCGGAGGCCAGGGGCAGTTCGGAGCCTTCAATGCTGTAGGCGTGGAAGGCGAAGGTCCTGACGTTGGAGGCGAGCACCTTGGTGGCGCCACCGGTCGTGCGCGTGAGCCGGCCCGTGGTCGGGTTGAATCCGTAGGTCACGCTGCCAAATTCGCCGGTCAGCCGGAGCGTGTTCACATCGACCCACACCGCATTGCTGGCCTGCCTGGTATCGAGGCCGAATTGGAGCAGGGATTGCCGCGCCTGCATCTCCATCTCGGTGTAGACGGTCAGCCCGGCGCTGCTGCGCCCCACGTAGAGAAACGTGGCCAGGACCGCGGCGAGCAATATGCTGCTCACGCTGCAGGCGATCATCACCTCGAGCAGGGAAAAACCGGATGACTCCGGCCGCCGGCGGGGCGGTTCAGGACAGAGCGCTGCTGTAGTAGTAGTCATAGAGCCCGTTTTTGCCGTAAAGCATGCGGAAGGTCCGTTCGTGAGTCGTGCCGTTCACCGCGGTCCAGCGGACGGTGAGCGTGATCTGTTTCATCCGGGCCGGTGAGCCCGTGCCCGAGACATCGGCGACTGCGCGCCTCAACGTCATCCGGTTGCGCACGGCCGTGGCGCTGGTGATTTCACTGCCGAGGGCGACGTTCTCGGTGGCGGGGAGCGCTTCGATGCCGGTCCAACTGAGGAGCCGCAGCCGCTCGACCTCGTTTTGCATGACCTGCGCCGCCGCGCTGGCCATGCGGGCTCCATCGAGTTCGCGCACAGAGATGCTGATGGCCACCACGGACGTCATGATGACGAAGGCCAGCACGCACATGGCCATGATCACCTCAATGAGGGTAAAGGCCGCTTGGCCGGCGGGACGGCGTCGTGGAGGAAGGAAACAGGTCACAAAGCAAAGAGGTAGGTATAATACCCTATTTTTCAATAGGCATTGTCGTCAATTACCTGCTCTTAATCGCGTCATCGGTACTATTTATGGACCTTGGGATGACGCCGTTTGGGGTGTACACGCATGATGCGGCCACCTTGATACGCTAAATATTGGAGATTAATTACTTGGCTAACTCTCTCCGACTGGTGGCGCCGATTTCCTTCAGCGGGCCACTCAGAGCGTTTCGGTCCTGCCTGCGTTCTTAGTTCCTAGAGCACCGCAAAGAAGATCGAGGCGCGTTCGCGGGGCGTGAGCTTCACTTCCTGGCCGCTTTGCGGGTCGAGGTAGACCGGCCCTTTTTCGGTGAGGGCAAAAATGATCGCGTGGCCGCCGCCCTGTTCAGGCCGATACCAGATCGGGCCGAGCGCGAGGGTGTGGGCTTTGATATCGTTGTGAAATTCCTTCTGAAAAAAGTGATTTTGCGCCAGCTCGGTGAAAAGCCCGGCGAAGCGCCGGCAGTCGTAGCGCGAATCCCACTTCACCACCCCCATGCGCGACAGTTCGGAGCGGTAGGTTTGGTAGAAATTTTTCAGCCACTCGCTGTTTACCTCGGCGTAGGAGACGTCGCCCAGGTTGGCAACGGGCAGGTTGCTCACAATGGCGGCGCGATCGAGGGTCCGGCCGGTCACCGGTTTCACGGCACGGGCCTCCGCCGGGATGGCGGCTACAACCAGCACCAGCGCCGCGGCGGCAAGGCGCGCGAGGGAGGCAACGCGGGTAGAAAGGGACAAACTCATGCCCATCATTTCGCTTGATGCGTGCCACGGCTTTCCCGCGCCGTGCTTCGTTCTGCCTGCCAGCGTGTTGTGCCGTATTGAGGTTCATGGGCCTGTTTTCAGCCCCGTCGTATTCCTGAATGTTTTACCGGTTCGGCCTCTCAAGCGGCAGGACTTACAGTCGTATTCTTACGGGTATGAGCAAAGCCTCCTCCAAATGCCCGCAGATTCTCGTGGCGGACGACACCGAGTCCGTGCGCGAGACCGTGTTGGTCGCCTTGAACAAGGCGGGCCTGCCGGCCAAAGGATTCGACTCGGGCCTGGAGTTGATCGCCGAAATGACGGAAGAGGTGCAGGTCTGTCTGCTCGATCTGCGCATGCCGGGGCGCGGCGGATTCGAGTGCCTGGAGATCATCAAACAGCGATTCCCGCACACCGAGGTGATCATGGTCACCGGGGTCAACGAGGTGCGCGAGGCCGTGCGCGCGCTCAAGGCCGGAGCCTTCGACTACCTCACCAAGCCCTTCAGTTTCGAGAACCTCCTGCGCACCGTGACCAAGGCCCGGCAGCTGAGCCTCACGGCCCACGAGAACGCCGCGCTCCGTCACACGGTGGGCGACGCCGGACACTCGGCCGACCTCACCGGGTTTTCCGAGGCCATGATCGACGTGCGCGCCAAGATCGGGCGCATCGCCCCGTCCGAGGAGGTCGTTCTTATCACCGGCGAAAGCGGCACTGGCAAGACCCGCGCCGCGCGCGCCATCCATCAGTCCAGCCGGCGCGCCGACGGGCCGTTCGTCAGCGTCAGCTGCCCTTCGCTGCCGCGCGAGCTGCTCGAATCCGAGATGTTCGGCCACGAGAAGGGCGCGTTTTCCGGCGCGCATCAGCGCCGCCTCGGCCGGGTCGAACTCGCCCACGGCGGCACGCTCTTCCTCGATGAGATCGGCGAACTTCCCCTCGAACTGCAGCCGAAGCTCCTGACCTTCCTCCAGGACCGGACCTTCTTTCGCATCGGGGGCGAAAAGCCGCATCAGGCCGACGTGCGCATCATCGCCGCCACCAACCGCGATTTGAAACAGCTCTGTCGCGAGGGCCGCTTCCGCGCGGATCTCTATTACCGCCTGTTTGTCGTGCCATTGGAACTGCCTCCGCTGCGTCAGCATCCCGAGGACATCCCGGAACTCGCCGCCCAGTTCCTCGGACACTTCGCCCAGCGCAACGCCGCGCCGGTGCGCCAGCTCACGCCCGATGCGCTCACCGCGCTCCTGCGCCACGCCTGGCCGGGCAACATCCGCGAACTGGAGAACGTCCTTTCCCGTGCCGCGCTCATGGCCGGGCCCGGCGGACTCATCACCGCCGCCGATTTTCCCGCGGGTTTGGGGCAACCCGAGGCCACCCTCGTTTCCGTGGAGGGCTCGCCCGGATCCATGGCCGCAGCCGGGCTGGCCGGGCGCACGCTGTTCGAGATCGAGCGCGAGGCCCTCGTCCAAACCCTCACCGCCTGCCGCCAGAACCGCGCGCAGACCGCCCGCATGCTCGGCGTGAGCGAAAAGACGGTTTACAACATGATGCACCGCCACCAGCTCGTGCCGGTGGCCTCGGTGCCGGAAATCGCCAAGGTGCCGGCCTGAACGGCCCGGCCGGTTGGAACGGCGCGAGCGCAAAAAAGGCCGGTCTTCCGACCGGCCTCACGTTTGCCGTCCCGTCGCCGGGGTTGTTCAGACCCGGGTGGTGAACAGCTCCGGGTGGAGCGTGCCCTCGGCGACACGCGTCACCGGACCGGTCATCTTGATGGCGAAGTTGTCGCCGATCTCGATGCCGATCTGGCCGCCCGGCATGTGCACGGTGACCTTGCGGTCCACGAGGCCGAGCCTGTGCGCCACGGCGGCTGACGCGCTCGAGCTGCTGCCCGAGGCGAGCGTGTAGCCGGCGCCGCGCTCCCAGATTTCGATGCGGATGTTGGCGCGGTCGATCACCTGCAGGAACTGGACGTTGGTGCGCTTCGGAAAGTTCGCATGGGTCTCGAGGTGCGGGCCGTACCGGTGCGCCAGTTCGGGCGTCGCGGCCGGGACCGGGATCACGCAGTGCGGGTTGCCGATGGTCGCGGCGCAGAACGTGAACTCGCGGTCGAGCACCGTGATCTTCTCGTTGATGACCTCGCGCGACGGACCGGCCACGGGGATCCTGTCGCTCGTAAAGCTCACGGAGCCCATTTCGACGGTGAGCAGCTGGCCGCCGGGCTGGATGACGACCTCGACCACGCCACCGGGGGTGTCGATGGTGAACGGAGCGGTGCCGACCTTCTTCTGGTCGTAGAGGTAGCGCGAGAAGATGCGCAGGCCGTTGCCCGACTTCTCGGCTTCGGAGCCATCGGGATTGAAGATGCGCAGGCCGAACCGGGCGCGCGTGGTCGGCAGCGGTCCCCAGAGGATGCCGTCGGAGCCGGCGCCGAAATTGCGGTGGCAGATGACGCGGGTCTGCTCCGTGGTGGGGGCGGACCAGCCGGGAAAGTCGGCCGGATCCATCACAATGTAGTCGTTGCCGAGGGCGTGATACTTGTGGAAGCGCATGGTTTTCGGAAAACGGACAACAGAGGACAGAAGCCGCTCCGGGTAAATCCTCGAATACGGGGAAGGCGCGGAAAATGCGTCAGGATCGCCAGGCGCATAAGCCACGCGCGGAGCGCGTTGCTCGGGTGGGCTGGTTCGGCTTCTTTATTCAGAGCGCTGCACGGGGTGGACTGAATCGTGCCAATCCACCTTACCGGCGATCGTTTCAGCTCAGTCACGCCGCATTAGCGGCGTTGGGCGTGACGGTCGGATCGGCCCTTTCAATTCGAGCGAGGCAAGGGGAACGACGTCGTCAGAACCATCGCCATACTCCACGAGATATGTCACGGTCGGGACAATCGACTGAGGTGAAATGACCGCAGCCAAGGAGCCGCTCTTTCTTCCTTCTCTGACGAGAACCACATCGTCCGCGGCGAACGGATACGCAGCGCTGCGACGGCCTGCATAAAACGCGTCCATGATCTCTTGGTTTTCGACCATCTTTCCGCCTAACGCTAAGGATGAGCCACGACACTCGATGGTGCGACTCCTGCGTCAGCACGAGGCGTGACAGCAAGCGTCGTGGGCTCTGGCGTCTGGTTAGCCGTTGAGGGACTTACGTTAATTTTCCAGGACACCCCGAAGCGGTCTACCACAATGCCATACCAGGAGGTGAACGCAGATTCTGACAGGGGAATTACCACCTGACCGCCACTGCCAAGATTGGAAAAGAACCGCTGGGCTTTTTCCGCGGAATCCAACTGCAGAGCGAGCGAGAATCCTGAGAATTGCTTCGGAGGATCACCTTTCGCATATCCGACGTCGCTGGCCATGAACTCCGTTCCTTCGATCCGGAATGTGGCGTGAAAAATCAATTCATCCATTCCCGCCAGCGAATGGCTTTGATCCGGACTCTCTCGGAACCGCATCAAAAATACCGTCTCCGCATTTAGGGCTTCGGCGTAGAATTTTAAGGCCTCTTCGGTTCTGCCTGAGAAGTTGAGGGTCGTTACAGCCGGCATTTCTTCAATTCTTGGCTAACGTCAAAGATGAGCCAAGCGGCCCGAATGACCAGTGGCGTTTATGCGTGAGGGAAATCCGCGAAAACGGACGGCTGGCCGCGTTGGCTCTAGCGCCTGGTTAGGCTGTTTTTTCTTTCGCCTGATAGCTTTCATACGAAATGAACTCCATCAACGATCCATCTGGATCTCGGAAATAGACGCTGACTCCCTTTCCTTTCACTCCAGTGCGAACAGCGGGACCGACTTCGATCGGCACAGCGTGATGCTGAAGATGCGCAATCGCTTCTTTGATCGGTCCTGACCACTCGAAGCACAAATCACTGCCGCCCGCAGGAACGGGAATCCGTGCGTTCGGATCGCCCGGCTGATTTGGGCCATGCACATTCAACTGTTCGTCGCCAAACCGATATGCCCATCCATTCGTAAACCGAACCAATTCCGCACCGAGAACGTCGCGATAAAAACGATTCGAGCGCTCCCAGTCAGAAACGGTGATAACGCAGTGATCAAGTTTCGGTTTCATATTTTGCCCAACAGTGTTATCAGCCACAGGGAAACCTCACATTTTACTATGGCTCATGGACGGCAAATTAGAAGTAAGTGACTTTGGGGCAACAGCCATCTTGTAAAGTGTAGCTTTGGGGACTGCACGGCGTCCGGCAAAAAACCACACTTTACGAACGGGCCGGCCGTTGGTGGCCCGAGGTTCCGGGGGGCCAACGGGGCGTCCTTGGCGCGTCGGGGAGAAACGCGCCCCACCTGACGACGAGCAACAGGCAACCGCCAACGGAGTCGCGCTTACTTCGCGCGTCCGACGGTGAGGCTGCCGTTGACGCTTTCGAGGGTCACGCGGGGGCCGCCGCCGTTGACGGAACCGCGCAGTGCGCGCTTGTCGGATTTCTGGAGCGTGAGCGGGAAATCGCAGCTCACGCGGCCGTTGACGGTGTCGGCTTCGAGGTCGAAGGCGGCGTTGTCGGGCAGAAGAAGCCGGCAGGTGCCGTTGACGGTTTCCAGATTCACCCGGCCGGAGGCGGGCAGGGCGGCGTAGGTGATGCGGATCGAGCCGTTGACGGTTTCAAATTCGCCCGGACCGCCGAGGCCCTCGGCTTCGATGTTGCCGTTGACGGCCTCGAGTTCGACCGCGCCCTTCACACCGTCGATATGGATGCCGGCGTTGACGACCGAGATCTTGTCGAGCGAGACGCCGGCGGGAACCATGAGCTTGTAGTGGACCTGGGCGTTCATGTTGTCCCAGAATTTCCACTTCTTTTCGTATTCGGTTTTGACGGTCAGGCGCCGGGCGGTGCTGTCGATGCGAAGATGGATGCGGCCGAGGCCTTCGGCGTTGTTGGCGGATTTTTCGGCTTCGAGGGACACCTCGGGTTTGTCCCAGGCGACGATCTCGACCGAGCCGTTGACATTTTCCAGCTGGATCGAGCCGCTGGCGTCGAGCGGGTAGGTGTGGGAGAATTTTTCGGTGACCTTGGCGGTGGCGACGGTCGCCAAGGACAACACGAGGGCGAGGCTGGAGAGGAGGGCGGATTTCATGGGAAAAACAGGGTGGTACGGGTAAAACACGATTCTCTGGAGAAAGTTACGGAGTTTTAGGCCGGCAGCGCGATTGAATCATGAAATACACATATCCCCGAAGGGCCTCAGTCCAACAAATCGGCAGGAAACCACAGATGGCCGCGGATGAACGCAGATCAGAGCGGCTTGCCGCGGCCATGACGTCGCGGTTTGGCCTCACCATTCCATGAGAGACACTGAGAGGCATTTTTGAGCCACCCCTGCGCCTCTCTGCGTATCTGTGGTTCAACGGCCTGAGGCTGGTTCAGTACTCCGGCGGTTCCTCGGGTTTGGCGGTCGGGGCGGGCGCGCCGGTGTCGAAAAGGCGTTCGTGGCCATCGTAGGCGGTCAGTTCCAGCAGGTCGAAGTCACTCAGGCCGCGGCGGACAACCGGCAGGCCGGCGAGGTGGTTGCGCGCGTCCAGCACGCTGGCGCATTCGAGCAAAAGCACGGCACGCCGACGCGGCACCGTGAACCAGATGTCGCGGATCACACCGCGTTTTTGAAGGGCCCAGACGGCGGCGGCCTCCGCGCGGAGGATCTCGTCGAGGTCCGGCCGCGGAGCGGCGGACAGGTCGTGTTCAAGGGCGAGGATGCGCATGGGAGGACGGGAAGGGCGCGAGAGGGGCGGGCGATAGCTTGGCCGCGATGAGCGTGGCGAACAGGCCGGGCTCGAACGACACGCGGTCGAACTCGAACAAGGTGCCTTCGGGGTACCGGCGGGCGGTTTTCAGGAGCGCCTGGATCCGGTCCGCGTGGGGTCCGGACGACAGCGTGGCGATCGCCTTGCCGCCGAGGATGATCGAGAGGCGGTAGTCGCCCCGGAGCGGCACCAGATAGAACAGGCGCCGCTTTCGCTTCATCTGAGTGTGATACCAGCCGGCCCGGGACGAAAACCGCCAGTCGCCGGTGAGGTCCGGCTGGGCGGCGCGAAGCCATTCGAGCAGACGGCGCAAACGCGGCCACGCCCGGCCGAGCGCACTGCCCAAGTCGTCATCCGCGGGACGATTCCCCGGATCGGGAAACGCCGCCAGAGGGTCGGTTGCGGGAGCGGTTTTCATGGCTGGTCGGGTTCACGGCAAACCAGCGTGGAATGATGCTGCCATCCGGAGGCTAGCGCGTCGGCGCATGCCGGGTCTAGTGCGCGCATCGGCCGGGCGAGAACGATAAATTCCCCGAATGGGGGCAAGAAGCACGGGCAATGACTGCGGTGCATCGGGGGACGCCCGATGCAAAAATGTCACCCGGGATGTCGCGCGGAATTTGACACGGGTGGTCGCATGCGCACGGACTGGAGCCCGTGCGTTTTTGCACGGAAAAGTCGTTGCGCATGAAACGTTCGCGGCGGTTTTACGTCTCCCCTTCGCACCCACATCATGTCCGAACACCCGAAACCCTCCCGCCGCCGCTGGATCATCTATGCCGTCATCGTCCTCCTCATCGCCTGGGGCGTGTGGCATTTCAGTTCGCGGCAGAAGCCGACGGGCAATCGCTGGGGTCCGAATCCCGCCTGGGCCGGCACGGGGCCGATGCAGGCCGTGCCCGTGCGCGTGGTGAAGGCCGAGCGTCGCGATCTGGGCGTGCACCTCAAGACCATCGGCACGGCCACGCCGTTGAACACGGTCACCGTGCGCAGCCGCGTCGACGGCCAGCTTCTGCGGGTGGCGTTCGAGGAAGGGCAGTATGTCCAGGCCGGCGATCTGCTGGCCGAGGTGGATCCCGAGCCCTACCGCATCGCCTTGGCGCAGTCCGAGGGCCGCCAGCGGCAGAACCAGGCCCAGCTGCAAACGGCGCGCGCCGACCTGGAGCGATTCAACCAGCTTTACGAAAAGAGCCTGGTCACGAGCCAGCAGATGGAAGCCCAGCAGGCGCTGGTGCGCGAACGCGAGGGCGCCCTGGCCGCCGACCAGGCGGCGGTGGATGACGCCCGCCTTCAACTGGCCTACACGCGCATCACCGCGCCGATCTCCGGCCGCACCGGCCTGCGCCGTCTGGACGCGGGCAATCTCGTCCGCGCCAACGATACGAACGGCCTCGTCATGATCACGCAGACCCGGCCCATCACCGTGCTGTTCACCGTGCCCGAGGTGGACCTCGCAAAGGTCCTCGAACCGATGCGCGCGGGCGAGCGCCTGGCGGTCGAGGCCTGGGACCGCGGCGAGCGGAACCGGCTCGCCAGCGGCGTCCTGACGACCGTGGACAACCAGATCGACCTCGCCACCGGCACGGTGCGCCTGAAAGCCGAGTTTGCGAACGACGACGAACGCCTCTTCCCCAACCAGTTTGTCAACGTCCGCCTGCGGGTGAGCACGCTCAAGGATGCGGTGGTGATCCCGGCTGCGGCCGTGCAGTTCGGCTCGCGCGGCACCTACGTGTTCGTCGTCAATGCCGAGAACCGGTCCGTCGTGCGCGACATCGTGCTCGGGCCGGCCGAGGGGTACGAGCAGGCCGTGGTCAGCGGGCTCGCGCCCGGGGATGCCGTGGTGCTCGAGGGGCTCGACCGCCTGCGCGAGGGAAGCCCGGTCGTGATCGTGGAAAACGGCGTCGCCGTGACGCCGCCTCCCGGCCCCGGCGCGGCCGGCGGCATGGGCAAGAAGAAGAAACAATGAACCTCGCGCGTCCGTTCATCCTGCGCCCGGTCGCGACGACGCTGCTGATGGTGGCGCTGTTGCAGACCGGCATCATGGCCTACCGCCTGCTGCCCGTCGCCGCGCTGCCGCAGGTGGATTTCCCGACCATCCAGGTCTTCACGTTCCAGCCCGGCGCGAGCCCGTCCGTCACCGCCAGCGCGATCACGGCGCCGCTCGAGCGGCGTTTCGGCCAGATTCCCGGCCTCAACCAGATGTCGTCGTCCAGCTCGGCCGGCGCGTCGGTGATCACGCTCCAGTTCTCGCTCGACCTCTCCATGGCCGTGGCGGAACAGGAGGTGCAGGCCGCGATCAACGCCGCCAGCAACCTCCTGCCGAACGACCTGCCCGCGCCGCCCGTCTACCGCAAGGTCAACCCGGCCGACACGCCGATCGTCACGCTCGCGGTCACCTCCGCCACGCTGCCGCTGCCCGGGGTGCACGACCTCGTGGACACGCGCATCGCGCAGAAGATCGCGCAGCTGCCCGGCGTGGGCCTCGTGAGCCTCGCCGGCGGCCAGCGCCCGGCGATCCGGGTACAGATCAACCCCGCCGAACTGGCGACCCGCGGCCTGGGCTTCGCCGACGTGCGCAACGCGATCAACGCCGCGAGCGTCAACTCGCCGAAGGGCAGCTTCGACGGCCCCGTGCGCACGATCCTGATGGACGCCAACGACCAGCTCCGCTCGGTCGAGGAATTCCGCAACCTGATCATCGCCTGGCGCGACGGCGCCCCGCTGCGTCTCGGCGACATCGCCCGCATCGAGCAGGCCACCGAGGACCGCCGGCTCGCGGCCTGGGCCGACCGGCTGCCGGCGGTGCTCGTCAACGTGCAGCGCCAGCCCGGCGCCAACGTCATCGAGGTGGTGGACCGCGTGCAGGCGCTGCTGCCGCAGCTCCGCGCCAGCCTGCCGGCCGCGGTCGAGATGGCCGTGCTCACCGACCGCACGCAGAGCATCCGCGCCTCGGTGCGCGCCGTGCAGCACGAGCTGGTCTTCGCCATCGCGCTGGTCGTGCTGGTGACCTTCATGTTCCTCCGCAAGCCCGCCGCCACGATCATCCCCAGCATCGCGGTGCCGCTGTCGCTCGTGGGCACCTTCGGCGTGATGTACCTCGCCGGGTATTCGCTGAACATCCTCACGCTGATGGCCCTGACGGTCGCGACCGGCTTCGTCGTGGACGACGCCATCGTGATGCTCGAGAACATCGCCCGTTACCGCGAGGAGGGCCTGTCGCCGCTCGAGGCGGCGCTGAAGGGCGCGGGCCAGATCGGGTTCACGCTCGTCTCGCTCACGATCTCGCTCGTGGCCGTGCTCATTCCGCTGCTGTTCATGGGCGGGGTGGTGGGCCGGCTCTTCCACGAGTTCGCCATCACGCTCGCCGTCTCGATCCTGATCTCGCTGGTCGTCTCGCTGACGCTCACGCCGATGATGTGCGCCCGCATGCTGCCGCCGCTCGATCCCCACGGCGGGGGCGGGCTGCTCGACCGGGTGATCGAGCGCTACGGCCGCTGGCTCGACTGGGTGCTGGACCACCAGCGTCCGGCCCTGTGGGTGATGGCGGGCACGCTGGCCGTCACCGCGCTGCTTTACCTCGCCGTGCCGAAGGGCTTCTTTCCGTTGCAGGACACCGGTTCCATCCAGGCCGTGACCGAGGCGCCGCAGTCGGTGTCGTTCGCCACCATGGCCGAACGCCAGCAGGCGCTGGCGGCGAAGATCCTAGAGGATCCGGCGGTGGACAGCCTGTCGTCGTTCATCGGCGTGGACGGCACGAACACGACGCTCAACAGCGGGCGCATGCTGATCAACCTGAAGCCCCACGGCCGGCGCGACGCCGGCGCGCTGGAGATCGTGGACCGCCTGCGGGAGGCCGCGCGCGAGGTCCCGGGCATCACGCTCTACCTGCAGCCCGTGCAGGAACTGACGATCGAGGACCGGGTCAGCCGCACGCAGTTCCAGTTCACGCTGACCTCGCCCGACTCGGCGCTGCTGGAGGAATGGACGCCCCGGTTTGTGGATCACCTGCGGGAGCGGCCGGAGCTGGCCGACGTGGCCAGCGACATGCAGAACCACGGCCTGCAGGCCTTCGTGGAGATCGATCGCGACACCGCCAGCCGTCTCGGCGTGAGCGTGGCGGAGATCGACGAGGCCCTCTACAGCGCCTTCGGTCAGCGGCAGATTTCCACCCTGTTCACCCAGGCCAGCCAGTACCGTGTCGTGCTGGAGATGGATCCGCGTCTGGCCACCGGTCCGCAGGCGCTCGAGGGCATCTATGTGCGCGGCAACGGTGGCGCGTCCGTGCCGCTGGCGGGCGTGGCCCGCGTCAGCGAGCGTCCGGCCACCCTTTTGATCAACCACATCGGCCAGTTTCCGGCGGTGACGATTTCGTTCAACCTCGGCCCCGGCGCCTCGCTGGGCTCGGCGGTCCAGGCGATCGAGGAGGCCTCGCGGGCGATGGAGCTGCCCACGGCCATCGAGCTGCGGTTCCAGGGCGCGGCGCACGCGTTCCGCGATTCGCTTTCGAGCACGCTGTTCCTGGTCCTCGCCGCGGTGGTGACGATGTACCTCGTGCTCGGCGTGCTCTACGAGAGCGCCATCCATCCGGTCACGATCCTGTCCACGCTGCCCTCGGCGGCGGTGGGCGCGCTGCTCGCCCTCTGGGTCACCGGCCGGCCCCTGGACATGATCGCCATCATCGGCATCATCCTGCTCATCGGCCTGGTGAAGAAAAACGGCATCATGATGGTGGACTTCGCCCTCGAGGCGGAGCGCAACGAGGGCATGAGCCCGCGCGATGCGATCCGGCAGGCGGCGTTGCTGCGCTTCCGTCCGATCCTCATGACCACGCTCGCGGCGCTGTTCGGCGCGCTGCCGCTGATGTTTTCGACCGGCTCCGGCGCCGAGCTGCGCCAGCCGCTCGGTCTGGTGATGGTCGGCGGCCTGCTGGTCAGCCAGGTCCTCACGCTCTTCACGACCCCGGTCGTCTATCTGTTCTTCGACCGCCTGGCGCGGCGTTCCCAGGGCAGGCACACCCAGGCGCCGTTCCCGGCCGGCGCGGAACCGCGGCAGGCCGCGTCATGAACCTCGCGGCGCCCTTCGTTCGCCGGCCGGTGGCCAGCAGCATGATCGCGGTCGCGCTCGTGTTGATGGGCGCGCTGGCCTACGGGCTGCTGCCGGTGGCGCCGCTGCCGGAGGTCGATTTCCCGACGATCCGGGTGAATGCCTCGCTGCCCGGGGCCAGCCCGGAGACGATGGCCTCGAGCGTGGCGACGCCGCTGGAGCGCGCCCTCGGCAGCATCGCGGGCGTGACGGCCATCACGTCCGACAGCCGGCAGGGCGGGGTGAACATCACGCTGGAATTCGACATGGATCGCAAGGTCGACGATGCGGCGCGCGACGTGCAGGCGGCCATCAACGCCGCCCGCGGCCAGCTGCCGTCGGGCATGCCGGGCAATCCGTCGTACCGGAAGGTCAACCCCTCCGCGGCGCCGATCATGGCGCTGGCGTTGAGTTCGCCGAACCTTTCGCCGGCCCGGCTGTACGATTTCGCCTCGACGATCCTGGCGCAGAAGATCTCGCAGATGCAGGGCGTGGGCGAGGTGACGGTCGGCGGCAGCTCGCTGCCGGCGATCCGGGTGCAGCTGGATCCGCACCAGCTGGCGCATCACGGCATCGCGCTCGACGAGGTGCGCCGCACGATCAACGCCACCAACTCCCTGCAGCCGCGCGGCGTGATCGAGGGCGGCGGCCGGCAGTGGCAGGTGCAGGCCAGCGACCAGCTCCGCCGGGCCGAGGACTACATGCCGCTCATCATCCGTTACCAGGATGGCGCCCCCGTGCGGCTGGGCGACGTGGCCCGCGTGTCGGAGTCGGTCGAGAATCGTTACAGCAGCGGCTTTCACAACCACCGCCCGGCCGTGCTGCTGATGGTCACCCGCCAGCCCGGCGCGAACATCATCGCGACGATCGACTCCATCAACGAGCAGCTGCCCGGCCTCCGGGCGCTCCTGCCGGAGGACGCCGACCTGAAGGTCGTGATGGACCGTTCGCCGGCGATCCGCGCCACGTTGCGCGAGTCGCAGTTCACGCTGCTGCTCGCCTCGGGCCTGGTGATGCTCGTCGTGTTCCTCTTCCTCGGCAGCCCCCGTGCGGCGATGATCCCGACGCTGGCGATCCCGGTGTCGATCATCGGCACGTTCGGGATCATGTACCTTTACGGCTTTTCGCTGAACAACCTCTCGCTGATGGCGCTGATCGTCGCCGCCGGACTGGTGGTGGACGATGCCATTGTCGTGCTGGAAAACATCTCCCGGCACGTGGAGCAGGGGCTCCCTCCGCTGGAGGCGGCGGTGCGCGGGGCGGGCGAGGTCGGATTCACCCTGCTGGCGATGAACCTCTCGCTGGTCGTGGTCTTCGTCTCGATCCTGTTCATGGGGGGCCTGGTGGAGCGCCTGTTCCGCGAGTTCTCGCTCACGCTGGCCGCCGCCATGCTCGTGTCGCTGGTGGTCTCGCTCACCCTCACGCCTTCGCTTTGCGCCCGCTGGCTGCGGGCCGGCCACGAGCGGAAGCCCGGGCGCTGGCAGGCGGCCGGCACGCGTTTCTTCGGTGCGCTGAAGGCCGGCTACGCGCGTTCGCTGGCCTGGGTGCTCGGCCACACGACCCTCACGCTGCTCATCCTCGCCGGCATCATCGCGCTGAACGTCTCGCTGTATTACAGCGCGCCGAAGGGATTCCTGCCCGAGCAGGATACGGGGCAGCTGGGCGGTTTCGTGCGCGGCGACGACGGGTTTTCCTACCAGGTGATGCAGCCGAAGATCGAAAACTACCGGAAGCTCGTGCTGGCCGACCCCGCGGTCGAGGACGTGATCGGCTACACCGGCGGCGGTGTCGGCACCAGCAACGCCTGGATGATGATCCGCCTGAAACCGCGCAGCGAACGCGGGGTGAGCGCGCGCGAGGTCGTCAACCGTCTCCGCCTGCAGTCCCCGCCGGTGCCGGGCAGCATGCTGTGGCTCAGCGTCAGCCAGGACATCCAGCCTCCGCGCACCTCCGAGGCGGGGTCCTACGACCTGGCGCTGCTGGCCGACGACATCGGGTTGCTGCGCCAGTGGCAGCCGAAGATCGCCGCGGCCATGCAGGAGATTCCCGAGATCACCGACGTGGACACGCCCAAGGACGGCGGCACGACGCAGGTCATGCTCACCATCGACCGCGAGGCCGCGCGCCGGCTCGGCGTGGACATGCGGATGATCACGCAGGTGCTGAACAACTCCTTCAGCCAGCGGCAGGTTTCCACGCTCTACGACCGCCTGAACCAGTACCGCGTGATCATGGAGCTGGAGCCGCGGTACACGCAGGATCCCGTCGTGCTGGACAAGGTGCAGGTCGTGGCCGCCGACGGCTCGCGGGTGCCGCTTTCGGCGTTCACGCGGTATGAATACTCCCTGGTGCAGGACCGGGTGCGTCATCGCGAGCAGTTCGTGGCGGAGAACGTCGGCTTCTCGCTCGCGCCCGGCGTATCGCTGCAGGAGGCGCTGACGGCAATCGACCGCGCCATGCAGCGCATCATGCTGCCGAACGACATCCAGGCGCGCCTGGCCGGCTCCGCGCAGACCTTCCAGAGCGCGCTCGAGAACCAGCACTGGCTGCTGCTCGGCGTGCTGGTCGCGGTCTACCTCGTGCTCGGAATCCTTTACGAGAGCCTCGTGCATCCGCTCACGATCCTGTCCACGCTGCCCTCCGCGGGACTCGGGGCGCTGCTGGCGCTGCGGTTCACGGGGACGGAGTTCACGCTCATCGCGCTCCTCGGCCTCTTCCTGCTCATCGGCATCGTGATGAAGAACGCGATCCTGATGATCGACGTCGCGCTGTCGCGCGAGCGCCAGGACAAGCTGTCGCCGCGGCAGGCGATCTTCGAGGCCGCCCAGATGCGGCTCCGTCCGATCCTCATGACCAACCTGGCCGCGCTGCTGGGGGCGCTCCCGCTGGTGCTGTCGAGCGGTGAAGGCGTCGAAATGCGCCGGCCGCTCGGTCTGGCGATCGTCGGCGGCCTGGCCGTCAGCCAGCTCCTCACGCTCTACACCGTGCCCGTGGTCTACCTCTGGCTCGACCGCATCCGCCTGCGCGTGCTCACGCGCTTTCGCCGGGTGAAGGACGCCGCGGTCGCCGCCACGGCCTGAGACGGGTTCCAGGAGCCCGCCTGGCGGAGGCGTCCCGAAGCCGGGCGATGAGCTTGCGGCAAACAGCGGTTGGGAAAGCGGCGGGAAGCAACCGGCCGGGAGCGGAATACCGGCAACCGGAGGATTATTCCGTGCGCAGGGCGACCATGGGATCGACCCGGGTGGCGCGCCGCGCGGGCAGCACACAGGCGACGACGGCGGCCAGGGCGAGCACCAGGGGGGCGACGGTGAGGGCGGCGGGATCGGTGGGCGCGACGCCGTAGAGCAGCTGGCCGACGACCCGGCTGAGCGCCAGATAGCCGGCAAGCCCGGTGCCAATGCCGAGCAGGACAAGGCGGGCGCCCTGGTACAGGACGAGGCGGGTGATGTCGCCCCGGGTGGCGCCGAGGGCGATACGCACGCCGAACTCGGACGTGCGCTGGGTGACGGAGAAGGCCAGCACGCCATAGACGCCGAGCACGGCCAGCAGGAGGGCAACGCCGCTGAAAAGCGAGAGCAGCAGCATCGGGGCGCGGCGCGATTGCGCGACGTCGTCCATGCGCTGCTGCATGGTCTTGATGTCGAAGAGGGGCTGCTCGGGGTCGGCCTCCCGCACGGCCGCGCGGACCGCCGCGGCCAGCAGGGCCGGATCACCTCCGGTCCTGACGACAAGAACGAGGTTGGTGCGCGGCTGCTGGGCAAACGGGAAATACAGGGTCTCCTTCTTCACCTCCTCCTCGAGGTTCTGGGATTTGACCGGAGCAACGATGCCGACGATCGTCCAGATGAGCTCTTCCGTGTCGCCGCGGCTGATGCGCTTGCCGACCGGGTCCTGTCCCGGCCAGTAGCGGTCGGAAAGCACCTGGTCGACCACGCAGACCTTTTGGGTCGCGGCGGTGTCGGTCGCGTCGAACAAGCGGCCGCGGATGAGGGTCAGGCCAAGCGCCTTGAAGTAGCCCGGATCGACGGTGCGCTGCTGGCCATGGGGTGACGCGGCGCCCGAGGGCAGGACGATGTCGGGGCTGCTGTAGGAGCCCGAGCTGTTGTTGCCGCTGAACGGGAGCACGTTGGTCAGGCCGGCGGCGGTGACCCCGGGCAGGGCCCGCAGCCGCGGCAGCACGGCATCGGCAAAGGCGGTGATTTTTTCCGGCTGGTCGTATTTCGCGACCGGCAGGGAAAGCGCGGCGGTGAGGACGCCGCCGGGACGGAAGCCCGGGTTCTCCTGTTGCAGGCGCTCAAAGCTGCGCACGAGCAGGCCGGCGGTGGCGAGGAGCATCACGGCGAGGGCGATCTCGCCGACGACGAGGCTGACGCGGAGGAAGGCGGTGCGCCGGCCGGCGGAGCCGCGCGCGCCCGCCTCCTTGAGGGCCGCGGCCGCATCGCCGCGCGAGGCCGACCAGGCGGGCAGGGCGCCGAAGCCCAGGCCGGTGAGCAAAGCGCAGAGCAGGGTGAACCCAAAGACGGAGAGGTCGAGCCGCACCCCGAACGCGCGCGGCAGGGTGGAGAGTCCGAGCGAGCCGAGGGCGTCCACGCCCCACCAGGCCACGAGGAGGCCGAGCAGCCCGCCGGTGAAGAAGAGGAGCAGGCTCTCGGTCATCAGCAGGCGCATGAGCCGGGAACGGCCGGCGCCGAGGGCGGCGCGGATGGCAAGTTCGCGCTCCCGGGCGACCGCGCGGGCGAGGAGGAGGCTGGCGACGTTGGCACAGCCGATGAGCAGGGCGGCGGCGACCCCCGCCTGCACGAGCCAGAGCATGCCGCGGATGTTGGTCACGTTCTGTTCGAGGAAGCCGCCCACCCGTCCGCCGAAGCCGCTGGTTTTCCAAAAGGGCGCGTTTCCGGGCAGGCGTTCGGCATTGCGGGCCTGGATGAGGTCGAGGTCGCGCTGCACCATCTCGAGGGTCGCGCCGGGCTTGAGCCGGGCGATCATGGTGGAGAATTCGTTGCCGCGCCCGGCGTCGCTTGTTTGCGCGGGGGTGAAGGCGAAAGGCACCCAGGCCTGCACGCGGGGATTGGGGAAATAGAAATCCTCGGGCATGATCCCGATCACGGTGTAACTTTCGGTATTCAGGCGGATGTTCCGGCCCACCAGCGACGGGTCGGCGCCAAAACGGTTCCGCCAGAGGGCGTGGCTGAGGACGATGACGTGTTCGTTGCCGGGCTCGGCATCGGCCGCGGTGAAGACCCGCCCGCGCGCGGCGGACGACTGCAGCGTCGTGAACAGGGAGGGGGACGCGCATACGCCGGTGATGCGCTCCGGCTCGCCGTCGCCGGCGAGGTTGTAGCTCTGCGTATTGAAGATGGCCGCGTCGGCGAAGGCGGCGACGCCGTCCCGCCGGTCGAGGTAATCCGGGATGGAGGTGCCGGCGTTGGCCAGGCCCATCAACGGGTAGGAATTATAGACATACACGAGTCGTTCGGAACCGGGCCAGGGGTAGGGTTTGAGGAGGATGGCCTGGACGACGGAAAAGATCGCGCTGTTGGCGCCGATGCAGAGCGCCAGGGTGAGCACGGCGATGGCGGTGAAGCCCGGCGTTTTGCAGAGAGAGCGGAGGGCGTATTTAAGATCGGAGAGCATGGTGGAGTCGATCGGGGGGAGGAAGAGGTTGTGACGGCGGGGGGACGCGGGCTATTCGATCGCGGTGGATAGGATCGTGACCGTGCGGGCGGAGGGAGGATGGGCCGGGGGCGGGTCGAACAGCGCCCAGCCGCTGTTGCCCACGAAATGGAAACGGCCGTTGAAGACCTGCCCGAGGGCGAGGTCGGTCATGGCGGGCCGGCGTGCCGCCACGACGCGGGCGGGTGAGGGGCCACCCTCCTTTGGCTCGATGCGCAGCACGCGCTGCGGTTCGACACCGTTCTGGACCGCGAGCAGGCCGCCCGGGACGGCATAGAGCCCGTCAAGGCCGAAGAAGGTGCTGTTGGATGGCGGGGTGAGCAGCGAGGCGGTGGCGTGGTCGAGTGAGATCCGCCAGATGCCGTTGGCGTAGTCGGCGACGAAGAGGTCGCGGTGATCCTCGCCGAGGGTGATGCCCTGGAGACTGAGGAACTGGTCGCTTTCCAGCCAGGGTTCGAGCTTCGTGGCGCCGGGGGCGAGGCGCCAGATGACCGGCGAGAAGCTGTCGGTGGCGTAAAGCGAGCCGTCGGGCGCAACGATGAAATCACCGAGCAGGTGCTTCCGGCCGTCGTCGGGTGTGGGGTAGCGGGTCCGGGCGCGCCCGGTCGCGAAGTCGATTGCGACGAGGGCCGAGCGCTTGCCGTCCTCGGCATCAGGGCCGGTCATCACGGCGAGCGAGGCGGTGGCGGCCCACAGGGTTTTGCGGTCGGCGGAAAGCGCGAGCTTGAAGACGCCGTCGAGCGCATCCTCGTCGGAGGTGAATTTCCGCAGCCGGCCGTCGTTTTCGGCAGGGCCGCGCTGCCAGACGCAGCGGTTGCGCACATCGCTGAAATACCAGACCTGCGTTTCGGGGTCCACGAGGCAGCTTTCGATGATGCCGGTGACGCCGGAAAGGGCGAAGGCATCGTTGTCGGCATCCGGCATGAGGGGTTCCGGCTGGAGGGCGGCGACAAGGGCCTGGAAACGCGGCAGGTCCCTGAGCGGCGCGAGGCCGGGGTCGGCCGCGAGGTTCATCTGCAGTCCCATGTCGACCAAGCGCTGGAGGGCGGCGAGGGCGTCGTCGGGCCGCTGCAACGCCGCGTAAACCCGGGCGAGATTCAGCTGCACGCGCGGGTAGTCGGGCCGAAGTTTCGCGGCCTCCTCCAGTTTGGGCAGCGCGCCGGGCAGATCGCCCGCTTGTGCCGCGGCCGTCGCCTCGCGAAGCAGCCCGGCATGCCGGGGCGCGGCGAGCAGGCTGACGGATAACGTGAAGCCGGCGGCAAGGAGGAGCGGGCGCATGGAGATGCGGGTTTAGGTTTGGGGAGGCGGGGTTTAGGCGCGTGTTTCGACTTCGGCTGCGTGCTTCGACTCGTTCTCTTGCTCGTTGTCGTAATCTCGCTGTTTGGGCCGTTGGGAAGGAGGGCGGACGATTAGGATCAAGAGAATGAGAAACGATTTATTCGGCGCGCAGGGCGGTCACCGGGTCGACCTGGGTGGCGCGCCGGGCCGGCAGCCAGCAGGCGAGCAGGGCGACGAGGCCCAGCAATGCCGGGACGGCGAGGAAGGTCAGCGGATCGAAGGGGCTCACGCCGTAGAGGAAATTGGCGAGCAGCCGGGTGAGCGCGGCGGCGAGGGCCAGGCCGGCCAGGGCGCCGAGGAGCACCAGCCGCATGCTCTGGCTCAGCACCAGCCGGAGCACATCCCCGGCGGTGGCGCCGAGGGCCAGACGCACGCCGAATTCCTGGGTGCGCTGGCCGACGGACTGGGCCATCACGGCATAGACGCCCATGGCGGCCAGCACGAGGGCGACGGCGCCGAGACTGGAAAGCAGGTCGGAAGCGATCCGCTGCGCAAACAAGGCGCCCTGGATATGCCCCGTCATCGGCAGCATGCCCCAGACGTCCACGCCTGGATCGAGTTCGCGCACGGTTTGCCGCACGAGGTCGGCGGAGGCCAGCGGCTCGGTCCGGGTGCGGACCGCGATGCTGAGATCGAGATCGGGCACGTACTGGCGGTAAGGCAGGTAAAAGAAGGCTTTGGGCGCCTCGTTGAGCTGGCTGTACTTCCCGGCCTTGGCGACACCCACGATGGTGCGTTCGCGGCCGGCGGTGAGGAACTTGCGGCCGACCGGATCCTGTCCCGGCCAGAATTTGCGGGCGAAATGCTCGTTCACGATGACGACATCCTGCGCTCCGGCGTCGTCGGCGTCGTTGAAATCGCGTCCGGCGACGAGCGGAATGCCCATCACGGCGAAATAACGCGGGGAAATGACGGCGTATTCGTAGGTGGGGTTCTCGCCCGCGGGGCGCTCATAGCCTTCGACCGTGACGCCATGACCTTTGCCGCCGGCGAGGCCGAGCGGAAACCAGCTGGCGAGAGCCGCCTCCTCCACGAGCGGAAGCGCGGCGAGCCGTTCATGCAACTGGCGGTAGAAATCCCGGCCCGTGTTTTCGGTGTAGCCGTTCATGCCGATCTGCAGCCCGGCGATGAGGACGCGGTCCGGTTGGAAACCGATGTCCACCTGGCGCGCCCGATGCAGGCCCTGGAGGCAAAGCGCCGCTCCGACCAGAAGCGCGAGGGCGAGTGCCACCTCGGCCACGACCAGCCCGCGACGCAGGCGATGATGCGACGGAGCCCCGCCGGTGCGTCCGCCCTGCTTGAGCGTTTCATAGAGTTGCGGGTCGGACGCCTGCCAGGCGGGGATCAGCCCGAACACGAACCCCGTGCCAAGCGTGAGGACGAGGGTCTGGAGCAGGGTCTCGACGTGCAGACCGGACGCGAGGGCAACGGGTTCGCGCATGGCGGGGATGAAGACCGACAGCCCTTCCACGGCCCACGCGGCGAACAGCAGGCCGAGGGCTCCGCCGCCGAGCGCCAGCAGCAGGCTTTCGGCGAGCAACAGGCGGATCAGCCGCCAGCGGCTCGCCCCGGTGGCGAGGCGGATGGCGATTTCCTTCCGTCGGGCGGCGGCGCGCGCGAGCAGGAGATTGGCGACATTGGCGGCGACGATGAGCAGTACGCCGAGGCTCACCACGGAGAGGAGCCGGAGCACCGGTCCGAGCAGCGATTGCGCGCCGTAGGGACACTCGGCGTAAGGCACGAGCCGGTGTGTGACGAGCCGGTTGGATTTCGGGTAGGTGGTGGACAGGTGCCGGTCGAGTCCGGCCACCGCCGCCGCGGCCTGCTCCACGGTGACGCCCGGCTGGAGACGCGCGACGTTGTGGAACGGACGCGCCTGCCGGTGGTTCAGGTTGGGCTCGGCCGGCCACTTGGCGACCTCCCCGATCATGGAGACCGGCGCCCAGAAATCGCAGAGCAGCCCGGTCATGGTTCCGCGAAATTCGCCCGGCACGACGCCGATGATGGTGAAGGCCTGCCGGTTCAGGTCCACGGTGCGTCCGATGATCGCCGGATCGGCGCCAAAGCGGCTGCGCCAGAGCCGTTCGCTGATGACGAGCACGGGATCGCCGCCGGGACGGCGGTCTTCATCAGGCGCAAACGTGCGGCCGAGCAGCGGTTTCACCCCGAGCAGGTCGAAGAGATTGGCGGTGGCGATCTGTCCGTAGGTCCAGGCGGCGCTGCCATCCACGATCAGCGAGGCGGGTGTGATCTGCGTGCCGGCAACGCCGGTGAAGACTTCACGCAGCGTGTCGAAATCCCGCAGGTCGGGGAGCGAGGCGTTGCCGCCGCCTTCGTTGGACACGAGGACGACCAGCTCCGACTGGTTGACGGCGCCGGGCACGGGTTGCTGGAGGACGGTGCGGATCCAGGAAAGAACCGTCGTGTTGGCTCCGATGCCAAGGGCCAGCGATAGCACGGCGACGAGGGTGAAGCCGGGCGTTTTGAGGAGTTGTCTGAGGGCGAAGCGGAGGTCGTTCATGGCTGTTTCGGGTGGTGTTCGAACCAGCGCGGAATGGTTCTGGGAGGGAGGGGAAGGGAGGACGATCGTGCGGCCGGTTTAAGTCGGAAGTTTAAGAGGCAAGGTGGCGGCTTCGACTTCGGCTGCGTACTTCGACTCGTTCTCTTAATCGTTCTCGTAATCTCGATTATTGAGTCTGTTTCGAAAGGTGGGAGAACGATTAAGATCAAGAGAACGAGTCATTCGGTGCGCAGGGCGACGAGTGGATCCACCTTGGTGGCGCGTTTGGCGGGGAACCAGCAGGCGAGGAGGGCGATGGCGAAGAGGATCCCGGCGGTACCGGCCACCGCGAGCGGATCGGAGGCGGCGAGGCGGGGCATGAACGAGGCGAGGAAGCGGCCGAGGCCCCAGGCCCCGACCAGTCCGATGGCCAGTCCGATGCCGGCCAGCCGGATGCCACGGAGCAGGACGTCGGAAAGGATGTCGCGCGGTGTGGCGCCGAGGGCGAGGCGGATGCCGAACTCGCCGGTACGCTGGGCGACGAGGTGGGAGATGACGCCGTAGAGGCCGACGCCGGCCAGCACGAGACCGAGCGCCGCGAAACCGGTCAGCATACGACCCACCACGACGAGATTGTGTTGCGCCCGGTTGATGAACTGCTGGACCGTGCCCACCTGGTCGACGGCCAGGTCGGGATCCACCTCGGCCACGGCCCGGCGCATGGAGTCGGCGAGTGCGGCCGGATTTGCGCTGCGCACGGCGATGTTGACGAAGGACCAGGGCTCCTGCACCAGCGGCCGGTAGAACTGCAGCTTGCTGGCCGGGTCGGTGATGTTGGCGGCCATCTCCACGTGGCCCGTCACCCCGATGACCTCGCGCCAGACGACCTGGTTGTTCTCCATCATGCCGAGCCGCTTGCCCACGGCGCTTTCGCCGGGCCAGAAATGGCGGGCGAGCGCCTCGTTGACGAGGACCTGCGGTGCGCTGTCGGGTTTGACGTCGGCGAGGAAGTTGCGGCCTTCGAGGATGGGAATGCCCAGGGTGGCGAAATAGCCCGGGGTGACGAGGGCGCCCGGGGCGGTGGGCGTGGCGCCCTCGGCGCCGGAGGACGGCGCATCCTTGAAGATCTGGCTGCCCGCCTGGTAGTTGAACAGGGGCAGGGAGTTGGTGAGCGCGACCGATTCCACGCCGGGCAGGGCGGCCAGCTTGTCCTCGAGCCGGCGGTAGAAGGCGACGCGTTTCTCGCCGTTGTCGTAGCGTCCCTCGGGCATGGGGAGGAAACCGATGAGGAGGCGGTCGGTATCCCAGCCGGGATTGCGCTGGAGCATGCGGTCGAAGCCGCGGTTCATGATGGCGGCGCCGCCGAGCAGCACGAGGGCCAGCGCCACCTCGCCGATGATGAGCGCATGGCGCATGAGGTTGTGGCCGCGGCCGGAGGTGGCGCCGCGGGACTGGGACTTGAGCGTGGCGTTGACGTCGCTGCGCGACGCGAACAGCGCGGGCACGACGCCGAACAGAATGCCCGTCAGCAGCGCGATCAGCAGCGTGAGCGAGAGGATCTTCAGGTCGAGGGACAGGTCCAGGCCGCGGGCGCCGTCGATGAGGATGCTGCGTTCGAGCAGGTTGTTGATCCAGAGCGCGACCGTCACGCCCAGCAGGCCGCCGCCGATCGAGAGCAGGATGCATTCGGTGAGCTGCTGGACCACGAGCCGGATCCGCGAGGCGCCGAGCGCGGCGCGGATCGCGAACTCCCGGGCCGAGGCCGTGGCGCGGGCGAGCTGCAGGTTGGCGAGGTTGGCGCAGCAGATCAGGAGCACGAAGCCGGCTAGGCCGAGGAGCATCCACGAGATGTTCCGGCCGACGTCGTCCATGGCGGTTTCATGCAGCATCACCGCCCGGTAGCGCAGGCCGGCGTAGTCCTGCGGGAAGGCCTTTTCCTGGTCGGCCGCCACGGTGGCGAGCGGGGTCACGGCGGACGCGGCGGTCACGCCGGGCTTCAGCCGGCCGATGAGGGAGAAGGCCCGGTAGCCCCGGTACAGGGACTGGTCCTTGGTGAAGTTCAGCGGGCGGATGATCGACACGTTGCCCCAGAGCATCTTGTAGTCGAAGCGGGCGGGCATCACGCCGATGATGGTCACCAGCTCGCCGTCCAGCCGGAGGGTGCGGCCGATGACGCTGCGGTCGCCGCCGAAGCGGGCGAGCCAGAACGATTCCGTGAGGAGGATGACCTGGTTGCGGCCGGGCTCGAATTCCTCGGGCAGGAACGCGCGGCCGAGCAACGGCTGGATGCGGAAGGTTTCGAGCATGTCCGCTGAAAAAACCAGACCGCGGACGCGCTCGGCCGGACGTCCCGGCTCTGCCAGCGCGTAGAACGGGTAGCCCACCGTGGTGAGCGAGGCGAAGCCGGCAGCCTGAGGCCTGATCTCGCGGATTTCCTGGTCGGAAAACACGCGAGTGTCGCCGCCGCGCGTCGAGGCCTGGAGCATCACGATGCTCTCCGACTCGGGAAACGGGGCGGACCGGAAGAGCAGCGTGTCCACCACGCTGAACATCGAGGTGTTCACGCCGATGCCGAGGGCCAGCGTAACGAGGGCGACGAGCGTGTAGCCCGGGGCGTTGAGCAGGGAGCGGAAGGCGTATTTCATGGGGAGGGATCAGGGAACAAGGGGCAGGAGTGGCGGCCGGCGGGTGGAGAAGGATCGGGCTTCCTGAGGCTTGTTGCCTGGCCCATGTTACTCCGCGCGGAGGGCGGTCAGCGGGTCGACCTTGGTGGCCCGGCGGGCGGGGAGCCAGCAGGCGAGGGCGGACACGGCGAAGAGCAGGGCCGCGGTGCCGCCGAGGGTGAGGGGATCGGTGGCGATCATGCGCGGCATGATGGAGGCGAGGAAATTACCGAGGACGCAGGCGCCGGCCACGCCGAGCACGAGGCCGAACGCGGTCAGCAGCAGGCCGCGGCCGAGCACGAGGCGCAGCACGTCGGCGGGTTTCGCGCCGAGCGCAAGCCGGATGCCGAATTCGCCGGTGCGTTGCGCGACGATGTTGGAAATCACGCCGTAGAGGCCGACCGCGGCGAGCACGAGCCCGAGGAGGGCGAAGCCGCCGAGCAGCTGGGAGACGACGACGAGGTTGTGCTGCTGGCGTTCGACAAACTGCCGGACCGTGAGCAGTTCGTCGGCGGGAAGATCCGGATCCACCTCGGCCACGGCACGGCGCACGCTCTCGACCAGGGCGCCCGGGTTCTCGCTGCGCACGGCGAAGCGGACCCAGGACCAGGGCTCGTGCACCACGGAGCGGTAGACCTGGAGAAGCGTGGGCGGATTGGTGAAGCTGGCGGCGGACTGGGCGGTGCGGACGACGCCGATGATTTCCGCCCAGCGCGTCTGGCCGTTGTGGATGAAACCGAGGCGCTGGCCGAGGGCGCTGCGGCCGGGCCAGAGCTGCCGCGCGAGCGCATCGTTGATCACGACCTGCTCGGCGTCGCCCGCCTTGATGTCGGGGGAGAAGGTGCGGCCTTCGACGAGTCTGACCCCGAGCGTGTCGAAATAGCCGTCGGTCACCATGACCACGCTCGCGCGCGGCAGGGTGGTCGGGTCGCTGCCATTGAGCGCCTCGCTGAGGATGTGGCGGTGGTTGCCATAGTGCCAGAGCGGGAGGGAGGTCGAGAGGGCGACGCGCTCGACGCCGGGCAGGGCGCCGATCCGGCGTTCGACCCCGCGGTAAAACTCGAGGCGTTTTTCCGGGGTGTCGTAGCGCTTGTCGGGCATCGGGAAGAGGCCGGTGAGTACCTTGTCGGTGTCCCAGCCGGGATCCTGTCCGAGCAGATGCGCAAAACCGCGGTGCATCATGCCGGCGCCGCCGAGCAGCACGAGGGCGAGCGTGACCTCGGCCACGACGAGGGCGTGGCGCATGCGGTGCTGGCCCCGGCCGGAGGTGGAGCCGCGGGACTGGGCCTTGAGCGCGCCGATGACGTCGGTGCGCGAGGCCAGCCAGGCGGGCACGATGCCGAAAAGGATGCCGGTCAGAACCGAGGCGCCGATCGTGAGCAGGAGCACGTTGGGAGACAGCGGGAGGTCGAGGCCGCCGGGCCGGTTGTTGATGCGGATGTTCGACTCGAGCAGGCCGTTGACCCAGAGGGCCACCAGCATGCCCAGGCCGCCGCCGACCACCGAGAGCAGGAGGCACTCGGCAAGCTGCTGGCCGATGAGCCGGGCGCGCGAGGCGCCGAGGGCGGCGCGGATGGCGAAGTCGCGGACCGAGACGGTGGCGCGGGCCAGCTGGAGGTTGGCGAGGTTGGCGCAGGCGATGAGCAGCACGAACCCGGAGAGGCTGAGCAGCATCCACGATAGCTTGCGGCTCTCCTGGTCCATGATCGCCTCGTGGAGCGGCCGCGCTTCGTAGCGGAGGCCCGCGTAGTCCTGCGGGAAATCCCGCTGCTGGGCGGCGGCCAGCGGATCGAGTTCGGCGGCGACCTGCCGGGCGGTGACGCCTTCCTTCATGCGGCCGGTGAGGATGAAGGGCCGGTTGGAGCGGTTCTGACGCTGGTCGGCGGAGTAGGCGAGGGGACGCCAGAACGCGGCGTCGCCCCAGAAGAAACGATATTCGAAGGAGGCGGGCATCACGCCGATGATGGTGTGCGGGTCACCGTCGATCCGGAGCACGCGGCCGATGACGGAGGCGTCGCCGCCGTAGCGTTCCTGCCAGAAGCTGTGGGAGAGCAGCACCACCTGGTCCCGCCCGGGCTGGGTTTCCTCGGCCGTGAAGGGCCGGCCGATCTGCGGCGGGATGCGAAAGGTCTCGAACATGGCCGCGTCGGCCAGGATGCCGTTGAGGCGTTCGGCCGGCCGGCCGGGCTCGGCGACGGCGGCGAAATCCTGGGCGAACGTCGTCAGCGACGAGAAAGCGGTCGTTTTCTCCCGCACCTCGCGCTGCTCGATCTCGGAGAAGTTGTTGTCCTGCCCGGCGCGCGTGTTGCGGTTCAGCATGACCAGGCGCCCGGACTCCGGGAACGGTGCATTGCTGAAGAGCAGCGCGTCGATCAGGCTGAACATCGAGGTGTTCACACCGATGCCCAGGGCCAGCGTGATCAGCGCGATGACCGTGAATCCCGGGGTCTTGAGCAGGGAGCGAAAGGCGAACTTCATGGGCAGGGAAAGGGCATGGGTAGGCTGGCCGGCATCGAGCGTAGGTCTGGAGGACGCGCTGCTGATGCCGGAGCCGGCGGGCGGAGGGCTGGCCGGGCGTCAGGCCCGGGTCGGATCGGACTCCATCTGTTCCTCGACGACGCGGCCGTCGAAGACATGGATGGTGCGGTCGGCGTTGCGGGCGAAGCGGGCGTCGTGGGTGACCATGACGATCGTGGAGCCGCTCTTGTGGAGATTGCGGAGGAGCTCCATCACGGCGTCGCCGTTCTTGGAATCGAGGTTGCCGGTCGGTTCGTCGGCGAGGAGCACGGCGGGCGAGCCGGCGAGGGCGCGGGCGACGGCGACGCGCTGCTGTTGACCGCCGGAGAGCTGCGAGGGCAGGTGCTTGGCGCGGTGGCCCATGCCGACCTTCTCGAGCGCCTCGGTCACGCGCGACTTGCGCTCGCTGGCGGGCATGCCGCGGTAGGTGAGCGGCAGCTCGACGTTTTCATAGACCGTGAGGTCGCCGATGAGGTTGAACGACTGGAAAATGAAACCGATCTCGCGGTTGCGGATGCGGGCGCGCTCGGGGAGCGTGAGGCCCTGCACGGGACGGCCGTTGAGGATGTAGGTGCCGTCGGTCGGCGTGTCGAGGAGACCGAGGATCGAAAGGAGCGTGGACTTGCCGCAACCCGAGGGGCCGGCGATGGAGACATACTCGCCCTTGCGAATGTCCATGTGGATGCCGGAGAGGGCGTGGGTCTCGACCTCGTCGGTGAGAAAGACCTTGGTGACGCCTTCGAGTTTGATGAGGGAGGGGGAGTCGGAGCTCATGAGGAAGTTTTCTATGGGTTAGGGCGGAAGTGAGGGAATAACACGGCGGGAGGGCCAGGGGTTACGGAATTTTCGATTTTTGAATTTCGATTCCAGTCAGTCCTGGGTGTCGGTGGCGATCAGGACGGTGAGGAGCGAGAGGATGAGAGCGGGGAGGAACATGGCGGGTCAGGAAGTCGATAATCCAAAATCGAAAGTTTCCGGGTCAGTTGAGTTTCACGCGATCGGCGGAGTCGTGTTGCGACATGTCGGACAGGATCACGCGGTCGCCGGGCTGGAGGCCGGCGAGGATCTCGATGGTGTTGACGGAACTGCGGCCGAGCTGGACCTGCGTGCGGGTGGCGAGGTTGCCTTCGCCGAGTTTGAAGAGGGAGATCGTGCTGCGCTCCTGGCCGAACGCGGGACGGTCCACGAAGAGCACGTCGTCGAGCCGCTCGAGTTCGATGGTGCCGTCGACGGACAGGTCGGGTCGGGCGCCCTTGGGCAGGGCTTCGGTGAAGATCACGTCGACGGTCACGGTGCCGTTCTGGACGGCGGGATCGATGCGCGAGACCTGGCCGGCGACGACGCCGTTGCGGGTGTCGACGGAAGCGAGCTGGCCGATGGCGATGTCCTTGGCCTGCGTCTCGGCGATGCGGACCTCGGCCTTGAGTTTCAGCGGATCGGCCACACGGGCGATGTTCTGGCCGGGCTGGACCTGCGCGCCGACTTCGACGGGGAGAGCGGAGAGCACGCCGGTCATGGTGGCGCGGACCTGCAGCGCCTCGAGTTCCTCGTTGCGGAGGCGAGAGAGGGAGGCGAGGCGTTCGACCTCGGCCTCCTGCACGGCGAGCTGGGGCTTGATGGACTCCTTGGCGAAGGCGAAGCGTTTTTGTTCGATCTCGTTGCGGATGGCGGCCTCCTCGGCGGAGACCTTCGAGAGCTTCAGTTGCACGGGTGAGACGAGCCCGTCCTTGAAGAGCTCCTCGTTGACCTCGGCCTGGAGGCGGGCCTGCTCGTAGGTCGCGCGGGCCTGGGCGGCGGCGGCCTCGGCGGCGAGGAGCTGGGATTCGAGCTGCACGCGCTGGTTGGCGAGCTGGGCCTCGGCGGCGAGGAGCTGGGATTTGGCGTTGGCGGCGGCGGAGACGACGTCGGGGTTGCTCAGTTCGAGAATGAGCGTGCCGGGTTCGACCGGCGCGCCGGGGCGGAGGATGATTTTCTCCACGCGGCCCTGGGTGCGCGCGGCGATCCAGCGGATCTCCTCGGGAACGAGCGTGCCGAGGCCGCGCACCTGGCGGAGCATGGGGCCGCGTTTGACCGTGCCGATCCACACCAGGTTGCGCTCCATGGTGGGCGCAGCGGGCTTGAGCTGCGAAAGCAGCACCGTGATCCCGATGAGGACGACGCCGGCGATGGCGGCGTAGATGATGCGTTTGCGGCGTTTTTCCTTGGCGACGTTGGGGCGGGCGATGTCCATGCGGGTATTGTTACGCGCCCAATTGCACCGACCGTGCCAAGTGTGTTGAGGAGGTGTAAGACGTTAACCATAAGATGTAAGTGAAATAGGATGAAAAACGCAGGAACGCGTTTCAGAGCGAAGCCGGGAAGTGGGCGTCCCAATTGTGGGATATCGCAGGCGGCCGGAAAAACCGGTTCGGGTCTCTCCGCGGCTCGATCTGGAGAAGTCTGTTGCGCTGCAGAGCCCTACGTAGGACTGCGTATGGGCGTGATCCCGGGTATGGCCTAAAGTGCGCTTCGCATGCTTTCACCCGGACGTTTTTTCCTCGGCTTGGGCTTGTTGGTAACGATGTCGGTGCACGCGGAGGAAGCCTCGCTGGCTTACGTTGCGAAGACCTCCGCCGGCTGGGTGGGACGCAGTTTCAACGATGATCAGGGCTGGGCGGTGCGGGCGAGTGCGGACGGCGAGACCTGGACGGCGGCCTATCGCGTGGCCGGCCTGCCAGGCGGGCTGGCGGTGGGCGGAGGACGGATCGTGGTGTCCAGCGAAGCCGGGCTTATGGGCGGGGCGTGGCCGGCGGAGGGCGAACTCGTTCCCGTCGACGCTGCGCCGCCGGCTGCGCTCACCTGGCATGTGGCGTGGAACGGAAAACAATTTCTCGCCCTGGCGGACGGGTGGGCGCTCGTTTCGTCCGATGGACTGGCCTGGACGCGACATCGCTGGCAGGCGGAGGATGACGACCGCAGCGGCGAGATCGCCGGCCTCGCGTGGGGCGCGGATGTCTGGGTGGCCGGTGTGAACGCCGTCGAGAATGGGAGCAATGTGCGTTACCTGATCGTGTCGCCGGACGGAGCCGCGTGGGAGGAAATCGAGCGGGTGCAGGGCGAAATCCTCGGCGCCGTCGTGTTCGGCAACGGTCGGTTTCTCGCGGCGAGCAATGACGGCGTTTTTCATGCCAGCACGGACGGACACACCTGGGAGGAGGTGGAGGCCGGGCCGGGTTTCAGCGACAAACTCGCCTGGGACGGCTCCTGTTTTCGCGTGACCGAGTACGACAGTTCCGCCCGCAGCGAGGACGGCCTGACTTGGGAGGAGACCGTGCCCGGCAAATCGGGCGAGCTTTTGGCGTTCGTGGCGAGCGACGACGGTCTGAGCCGGGTGCTGTTGTTCGATGCGGCAACCCGCACCACCCGCATCGGCTCCTTCGACGATTGGAAACCCGCCGCCGCCGTGCAGGAAACCGCCGCCGTGGCGGTGCCGACGTCGAGCGTCACGCACCAGGTGGCGGACTTCGCGGCGCTTGCGGCGGAGCGGGCCGCGCGCGAGGCGGCACAGCCGCGGGTCGCCCTGGCCAGGCCGCTGGTGGAGCTGTTTGCCGGTTACGACGCCGCGATGGCCCAGGCGAGGGACCGCGCGACCCGGGTGCGGGTGAGCCTCGACTACCTGAAGACGCTGCAGGCGGCCGGCATCCCCGAGGAAAAGGCGGAGGTGATCGAGGTCGCCCGGCGCATCAAGCTTCGCGCGCCGCGCGATGGGGGCGGCGGCCAGCCCCGGTTCGATTTCGACGACCTGTTCCTGCTCATGATGAAGGCGTCGGAGAAACACGTTGCGTGGATCCGCGAGTCCCTCGACAGCGCCGAGCGCATGATCATCCAGCAGATGGCGAAAAAATTCCAGATGTTCGGCTACGCCACGGAGCCGGCCTACCAGCCGCCGGAGAAGGACGCGAAGCAGACGGCGGTGAACTTTCCCGCGCTCGATCTCGACGCGTTGCGGCGCCGGGCGTTTGCGGGGGACAAGGTGGCGTGCGCCGAGTTGTTCCAGATCTACTTTCATGGCCAGGGCACGGTGCGAAATCGCGATGCCTACGCCTACTGGCGCGATCGCGCCGAACGCCGCGGATGGCAGCACGGAAAAGGCCGCGACATCGACGAGGAACTCGGGATTTTTTCCCGCCAGGGCTCGGTTTTCGCGCTCATGGCGCTGGCGGTGCGCACCTATGGCAAGGATCCGCAGGCCGGCCGGCCGCTGCTGGAGCGCGCGGCGCGCGCCGGTGCCGGCCCGGCGGCGCTGGCGTTGGGCGGAATTCACGATGATCCGAAAAATCCGGCCGACTTCTCCCCCGCCAAGGTGGCCGGTTGGTACGAGATCGGTGCGAAGTCCGGTTATGTGCCGGCATGCTATTATCTGGCGGAGATGCTGGAGACGGACGCCGAGGGCGTGTCCGCCGATCCGGCGCGCGCACGGACGCTTTACCGGCAGGCGGCGGAGGCAGGCCACCCGTATGCGATGGACCGGCTCGCCCGCATGTTGCGCGAAGGCGCGGGCGGTGCTCCGGACCTGGCGGCGGCGACGGAATGGACCGAGCGGGCGCGGGCGGAAGGCGTTTACCGCGACGTGGACCAGATGATCGCGGCGATGGACAGGATGAACGAGATCAACGCCGAGCTGAACGCCAAGATGGGCGCCACGGCCCGCGCGACGGCGGAGAAGCTCAAGGAGATCGACCGCAAGGCGCGCGAGGAGATCGAGGCGATCCTGGGCAAGGCGAAGCCGGTGGATGAGGCCGCGGCGAATCCCTGAACGGGATTCGTTTGAAGTTGTAGGGCCGGGCCGCCGAACCCCGCCTCGAATACGGCATCGCCTTCGAACAAAGGCGGGATTCGGCGATCCCGCCCTACAGTTCGGGCAACGCCTCAGAGCGGGAGGCGGAGACGGGCGATGCAGCCGGGACGGTCCGTGCGGTTTTCCAGGACGAGCGAGCCGTGGTGGTTTTCCGCGATCTGACGGCAGAGCACGAGGCCGATGCCCGAACCGGAGGGTTTGGTCGTGAAGAAGGGGACGAAGAGATTCTGCAGGTTCGCGATGCCCGGGCCCTCGTCGGTGATCGTGATCTCCAGCGCGCCGGGGATCTTCTGCCAGGCCACGCCGACGGTGTCATGCGGCGGGGTGGAGTGCCCGGCATCCTGCACGGCCTCGACGGCGTTTTTCACCAGGTTGATGATCACCTGTTCGAGCTGGGCGGCGTCCGCGTTGATGACCAGCTCCGGACCGGGATCGAGCCGGACCCTGGCGCGTGTTTCCAGGGCGGTGACGCGGCGGAGCAGCGGGCCGATTTCGCAAGGCTGCCGGTTGGGGACGGGCAGCTTGGCGAGGCGCGCATAGGACTGCATGAACTGGTTCAGTCCCTCGGCGCGCGCCTCGATGATCTCGAGGCCGCCGCGCATGTCGTCCTCCCAATCGTCGGCCTTCTGCGGGCGGCGCAGCATGGTGTTGAGCGAGCCGGCGATGGATTTGATCGGGGCGAGCGAATTGTTGAGTTCGTGACCGATCACGCGCACGAGGCGCTGCCAGGCCTTGAGCTCCTCTTCGCGAAGGGGCTGGCTGAGGTCGGCGATGACGACGAGGTTGTGCGGCAGGCCGCCCTCGCGAAACATCGTGCGCCGCATGCCCCAGCGGCCGGCGCCGCCGGGAAAGTTGCGGCTGAGCACGCGCGTGGCGACGCCGTTCAGGCAGTCCTGCATGTCGAGCTCGGAGGCGGGGCGGCCGAGGAGACGCTCGGCGGGCTGGGCCAGGAGCTCCTGGCCGGCCCGGTTGACGAGGCGCAGCGTCTCGTTGGCGTCGAAGGCGAAGATCGCGACGTCGATTTCCTCCATGACGGTGCGCAGGAGGGCCGTGGCCTCGAGGGCGCCGAGGCGCTGCTCCTGCAGCGTGCCGCTGAGCAGGTTGATCTCGGCGAGCACATCGCCCAGCGGTTCGTCGCGGTTGGCGCCGCGGGCGCGGGTGGAAAAATCGCCCTCGCGCAACGCGGTGAGCAGGTTGGCCATGGTCTGGAGCGGGCGCACCACGCGCTCGCGCACGGCCAGCGCGTAGCCGAACCAGCAGCCGAAGATGACGAGGCCGAGCGTCCAGCGGATCTTGGTGTCCGCGGCCGGCACGAACCAGATCAGCAGGACCATGGCGGTGACCACGGCCGGCAGGCCGCCCAGCAGCGTGTAATAGAACACGCGCTGTTCATGGGAGACACGGGGTTTGCGGGGCGGCGGCATACCGGATGCCGAGATCGCCGCAAAAACCGGTGTGCGGCGCAAAGAGATTATGCGGACGGATTCCGGACGGGATGGGCGGCGCGGCAAATCGGGCTTTGCGGGCGCAGGGCGGGGTGTTTGCATCGGCGCATGGCCCGTACGATCCACGTCCTCACCGGTTGCACCGCCGTCGGCAAGACGGAGCTGGCGCTGCGCTGGGCGGAGGCGAACGGCGCGGAGATCGTGTCGTGCGACTCGCTGCTGTTCTACCGCGGGGCCGACATCGGCACGGCGAAACCCACGAGGGAAGAACTCGCGCGCGTGCCGCATCACCTGATCGACGTCGCCGACGTGACCGGGCGGATGGATGTAACGGATTATATTACAAAGGCGCGGGAGGCGGTGGCGGGGATCTTCGCGCGGGGACGCCAGGTGCTCGTGACGGGTGGAAGCGGGTTCTACCTGAAGGCGTTCTTCGCGCCGGTGGCGGACGACGTGGCCGTGCCGGCGCAAATCCGCGAACGCGTGCAGCGACAGCTCGAACAGGACGGATTGGAGCGTCTGTTGGCGGAATTGCGACGGTTGAACCCGGACGGCCTGGGCGCCCTGGACGTGCAGAATCCACGACGCGTGACGCGCGCGCTGGAGCGGTGCCTGGCTTCCGGACGCACGCTGACGGATTTGCAGACGGCGTTCGCGGCGCAGCCGTCGCCGTTTGCCGATCATGCGGTGACCCTGTGCGAACTGGTGCGCGAGCCCGCCGAACTGGAGGCGCGCATCGCGGCGCGGGTGGAGGCGATGCTGCGCGCCGGCCTGGTGGACGAGGTGCGCGGGCTGCTGGCACGAGGACTGAAGGGCAACCCCAGCGTCGCGGGCGCGATCGGCTATCGGGAAACGGTGGATTTCATCGAGGGCCGGCTGCCCGGAGCGGAACTTGCGGCTGCGATCGTGCAGAACACCCGCGCGCTCGTGCGCAAGCAGCGCACGTGGTTCAGGACCCAGCTTCCCCCGCACCGGCAGGTGCCGGCGGCGTCAGCCGATCCGGCCGGGCTGTTTGCCCCGCCAGTTCAGCCAGAGCGTCAGGAGCGGTGAGGCGATGAAACCGAAGAGCAGGTAAACGCAAAGAATCGTGACGGGCAGGCCGGTCGGGCCGGTGCTCCAGCGGTAGGCGCGGGCGACGGCGCGGACCTGCTCCTCGGGCTCCCCGGCCTGGCGCATGCTGCGGACGAGCCACTCGAGGTGCAGATCGGGGTAGAGCGGATTGATGAAGTTCAGGTAGAGGGAGAGGAAGGTTGCGATTCCCATCGCGGCGACGAGCGAGGTGAGCAGGCCGTGCAACAGGCCGCGCCAGACGGGCAGCCAGTAGAAGTTCCGCTCGCGCAGGTAGGCGCGCAGCGAAAGCCACAAGGCGAGCGCGAGGAAGACCTCCGCACCGTAATTGGCGTAATGGCCGACGGCGATGTGGCGCGAATGCCAGCCCAGCGCGTAGGCCAGAAGCAGCCAGAGGCTGGTGGAGCCTGCGGCGAGCAGGCCGTATTTCAGGGCTTGGGACATGTCAGGGCGAGGCCGGCCTGGTGCGCGCGGCTTCGAGCTGGCGCAGGATCAGGCTTTCGGCGGCGGAGGGCACGTTGTTCGGAGCCGGCGCGGCCGGCGTGGAGGACGGCGAGGGAGCACCGGGCGAAGCGGCCGGCGGCATGCCGGCGCCGCCTTGCCATTGCGCGATGAGCTGGCGGGCGGCCGCGGCACTGCGTCCGTCGGGGAATCGCGTCAGGTAGGCCTGCCAGGTTTCCACGGCCTTGGCCGGCTGGTTGAATCCCTCGAGGTAGAGGCCGCCCTGGTTGAAGAGGCTGAATTCGTGGTTCGGATTCAGGCGCTGGGCGTATTCGTATTGCCGGAGCGCGTCGTCGGGCCGGCCGGCGAAACGGTAGGCGTTGCCCAGATCGGTGCGGATGTCGGCGTCATCCTCACCCAGGCGGATGGCGGATTCATACTGCCCGATGGCCTGCGGCCAGTTGCGGTGATCGTAATAGAAATTGCCGAGGATGCGCGCGGTGTCGGCGGGTGACTTGCCGGCGGTGAGCGCGGGATCGGGGAGGTGGGAGGTCGGGTCGGGACTGAGCGCGGCGCCCGGAGCCGCCGTCGCGATGGCGGGCTGGCGCGGGCGCAGGGCGAAGAACATGAGGGTCGCGCCGAAAAGCGCGCCAAACAGCCCGATGATGCCGAACGCGAGCCACGGCGAGGGGGCGGAAGCGGGCGGAGGAGGCGCGGCCTTTTTGCTCATGGGAGCGGGGAGCAAAAGCCCTGGGAGACGGCGTGGCAATCGGAGTTTGGCCGGGCGTCCAAGGCAGAAGCGGGGCGTATGGCGCGCCAGTTCCCGTGGCTGCGACGGAAAACAGCGAAGGCGGAGTCCGGAGACCCCGCCTTCGGTTTGTGCCTGGTGTCGGTCGGAAGGTTTACTGAAGCGGCACGGCGTAGCGTTGCAGCGAGCTGCCTTCGAGGCGGTGGAGCGCGGAGACGGCGCTGCTGAGGTTCACGCGGGCCTGGAGTTCGTTGACGCGGGCGGTCTCGAGGTCGTCCTGTGCCTCGAGCACGCGGCGACTGGTGGACAGGCCGGCGTCGAACTTGGCCTTCTCGAGCTCGTATTGCTTCTGGCTGAGGGCGGAGGCGAGGGCGGCGATGCGAACGCTCTCGGTGTTGGCCTCGACCGAGCGCACGGCGCTGCGCACCTGCACCTCGATGTTCTGCTCGATCAGGCGGAGGCGGGTCTGCTCGCGGCTGAGGGCGGAAAGGCTCTGGCGTTCGCGGGCCTTGTCGGCCTTGCGACCCCAGGGGTATTGGAGGGAGAGGTCGACCTGCCAGGAGTTGCTTTGCGGATCGAGGGCGTCGTTGAAGGCGTCGCTGCCGCTGCCGTTGACGCCGTTGAGGCCGACCGCGGCGCCGACGCTGAGGTCGGGCTTGGCGGAGTCCTTGGCGAGCTTGAGGTCGATGCGGTATTGCTCGATGGCGGCTTGCGAGGAGAGGAAGTCGGGCTGGTTCTGCTTGGCCATCTGGAGCGAGGAGGCGAAGACGGGCAGGGCGCTTTCGGGATCCCTGAAGCGCACGGTTCCGAGCGGGGCGTCGAGTTCGAACTGGCCGATGAGGGCGAGCAGGGCGTCCTGCCGGTCCTTGACGGCCTGTTCGGCGAGGATGAGGCTGCGCTGGGCGTTGGCCACGCCGACCTCGGCCTGGAGCACGTCGAGATCGGTGGCGACGCCGGTGTCGCGGCGCGTCTTGGCCTCGTCAAACAACCGCTCGGCAAGCGCGAGCGAGAAACGGCGGACGGCCAGCTGTTCGCGGGCATAGGCGAGGTTGTGGTAGGCGTTTTCGGTGGCGAGGATGACATCGAGCACCTGCGCCTTGTAATCGAGGCGGGCGCGGTCGAGGCCGATCTCGGCGCGCTTGATGCCGGCACGGTTCACCTCGAGGCCGGCGCCCTGGAGCAGGGACTGGCGCACCGAGAGCGTGAGGTCGGCGTTGTAGGCGGGGTTCGTCGCGAGCGCGGGATTGGTCGAGGTGCGGGCAAGCGAGCTGCTGGCGCTCAGCGTGGTGCCGGTGTAGAGGCGTTGCGTGACGCCGACGCGCACGTCGGACCCGTCGCGGGTGTTGCCGGCGGGCCCCGTCTCGCTGCCGCTGCGGCTGGCGGTGACGGAGACCTGGGGCTCATAGCCGCCCTTGGCCACGGCGATGCTGTCCTCGGCGATCAGCGGGGCGTAACGACCGATCTCGAGGTCGAAGTTTCGCTGGAGAGCGCGGGCGATGCACTGGTCGAGCGTGAGCTCGGCGGCGGCGGGTTCCTGGGCGGAGGCGCTGGCCGCGGTGAGCAGGGCGGCAATCAGCGCAGCGAGGAGACGGCGGGACGGATGGGTCATGGAAAGGAGTGACGGAAGCACAACACGCGAGATTACGGGAAAGTTTAAGCTTTTTGTGACGCCGGCCGGGGTGCGCAGGTTTCGAGGCAGAAAAAAGCCACCGCGCTGGGCGGTGGCAGTGTCCGGCTGGCCGGGCGGCGGATTCGCGGGATGAGCGGTGTCCTCAGCGGGCTGCGGGCGTCGTCGTCTTGGCGAGCTCGGCCTCCACCATTTCGGCCAGGAGGGCGTTTTCGTTCGTGCCCGCGGAGAGCGCCATCAGCTGGGCCTGGGTGTCGGCGTAGCGGGGATTGGCGGGGGTCAGGTCGGGCAGCTTCTTTTCCTGCACGTGGACGAGCAGGCCCTTTTCACCGAGACCGACGAGGTCGGAGACCTGGCCGGCTTCGAGCGAAGCCATGGCGATCAAGGCGGGTTGGGGCGCGTCCTGCGGCGGCTGGCGGAGGGTGAAGCCGGCGTAGCTCTTCACGGCGAGCTTTTCGGCCTCGGCGGCGGCGGCGAACCCCGCGCCGGCGGCCTGCAGCCTGGCCTTGAGGGCGTTGCCGCGTTCGATGAAGAGGCGGCGCTTTTCGTTCTCGCGGTAGTCGGCGAGGACCTTGGCCCGGACGTCGACGAAGAGCGGTTTGTAGGACGGGAGGGTTTCGTGCCAGAGGAGCACGGCGAAGCCATCGGGCGTGGGCAGGGCGTCGGAGAAGAGGCGGTCGGCGCCGAGGCGCGCGGCGGTGTCGGCGTAGCTGGCGAGCCAGGGGCGGTCGGCCGGCGGGCTGTCGGGCGTGAACGGGGTCACGGGAACGGCCTTCAGGCGGAGGCTCTCGAGGAACGGCGTGAGTTGCGGCGAGGAGGGCTTCAGCTTGCGCTCGAACAGGGCGACGGTGAGGTCGTTGGCGGCCTGGGAGGCGAGGCGGCGGGAAGCGAGGTTGCGGAGGGAGGCTTCCACCTGGGCGCGAACCTTCGGGAAGTTGTCCACGGTGGCGTCGTTGGCCGCGAGGCTGGCGGCGGCGTCCTTCTTGTCGCCTTCGGCCGGCACGGGGAAGCTGGCGCGGTTGGCGTTGTAGAAGGCCCGGAGATCCTCCTCGGAGGGGGCGACCGGCGGCGCGTAGTCGGCGGCCTTGAACTCGATGACGCTCAGGCGCGGGCGGGCCGGCACCTCGTAACGGAACGAATTGTCGTCATGGAATTTTTGCAGATCCGCGTCGCCCGGATTGATGGTCGGGTTGAAGCCGGCGTAGTCGAGCTCGGCGACCTGGATGGTCCAGACGGAATCGGAGCGGGTGAGCTGCTGCTTGATGTCGGCCGGCAGCACGTAGCCGGGGCCGCCGATGACCTTGCTGACCTCGCTCAGCCGGGCGTCGTCGCGCAGCACGCGGGCGACGTCGGCGATCGTGAAGGGGCTGCCGGCGGACTTCAGCGAGTCGCCGAAGCGGGTGTAGACGGACTGGTCGAACTGGCCCTGAGGGTTCTGGAAGGCGCGGAGGGTCGCGGTGTGGGCGGAGACCTGTTCCGGGGTGGCGGCGGGCAGGTGGAACTCGTCGGCCAGGGCGAGGCCGGCGATGCGCTGGAGGCCGTACTGCTGGAGCTGGGCACCCTGGAGGGCGGAGTAGCCGGCGCGGAGGTAGGCGCTGAGCTCGGCGTCGCGGAACACGCGCTGGGCCTGCTCGGGGTTGGCCAGGTTGACGCTAAAGAACCTTTGCTCCCGGACGCGCGACTCGCCGTGGCCGATGCCCGACGACTGGCTGTAAATGAACACCATCGGCAGGCCGATGACGAGCAGCATCACGAGCATCACCAGGCGGATGTGCTTCTGGAAGTAGGTTTGGATCCAGGAAATCATGGGGGAAAGGGAGCCACGGAATAGGGCGTCCCATTCTCTGTCAACAGGCGAAGCAGGGAGGTGGTGTCCTGATTGGCGGTCGGCCGCCGCAGGTCCATGCCCAAAGAAAAGGCCGGACGATTTGTCCGGCCTCGGTGGAAGGAAGTGGGGATGGGCTTACGCCAGCTTCGTGCCGCGGGCCTGGGCGGCGCGGACGAGGGCGTCGGCCATGTCGCTGGGAGTGACGGCACACTCGATGCCGCACTCCTTGAACACGGCCAGCTTGGCGGCGGCGGTGTCCTCGGCGCCGCCGACGACGGCGCCGGCGTGGCCCATGCGGCGGCCGGCGGGAGCCGTGGCGCCGGCGATGAAGCCGGCGACGGGCTTCTTGCAGTTCGCCTTGATCCAGCGCGCGGCCTCGACCTCGGCGTTGCCGCCGATCTCGCCGATCATGATGATGCCGTAGGTCTCGGGGTCGTCGTTGAACATCTTGATGACGTCGAGGTGCGACGTGCCGTTGACCGGATCGCCGCCGATGCCGACGGACGTGGTCTGGCCGAGGCCCTTGGAGGTGAGCTGGAAGACGGCCTCGTAGGTGAGGGTGCCGGAGCGCGAGACGACGCCGACGTGGCCCTTCTTGTGAATGTAGCCGGGGGCAATGCCGATGCGGCAGCCGCCGGAGGAGTCCTTGCCGGTGCCGGGCGTGACGATGCCGGGGCAGTTGGGGCCGATGAGGCGCGTGCGCTTGCCCTGCATGGCGCGCTTGGCGGCGATCATGTCCTTGATCGGAATGCCCTCGGTGATGGCGACGCAGAGGTCGAGGTCGGCGTCGGCGCACTCGAGGATGGCGTCGGCCGCGAAGGGCGGGGGGACGAACACGGCCGAGGCGGTCGCGCCGGTGGCGGCGACGGCGTCGCGGACGGTGTTGAAGATCGGAACCTTGTGGCCGTTGTGTTCGAAGAACTGGCCGCCCTTGCCGGGTGTGACGCCGGCGACGATCGCAGAACCGTAGTCGAGGGAGAGCTTGGTGTGGCGGCCGCCGAACTCGCCGGTGATGCCCTGGACGAGAACCTTGGTCTTTTCGTTAACGATGATGGCCATGGAAGTATGCGGTAAGAGGTGAGGGTTGGATCAGGCGACGAGTTTCACGATCTTCTGCGCGGCGTCGGCCATGGTGTCGGCGGACTCGATCTTGAGGCCGGACTCGGCGAGGGTCTTCTTGCCGGCGGCGACGTTGTTGCCCTCGAGGCGGACGACGAGCGGGATCGTGAGCGTGAGTTCGCGGGCCGCGGCGACGACGCCGGTGGCGATCGTGTTGCAGTCCATGATGCCGCCGAAGATGTTCACGAGGATGCCCTTCACGTTCGGGTCGGTGAGGATGATCTTGAAGGCCGCGGTGACCTGGTCCTTCGAGGCGCCGCCGCCGACGTCGAGGAAGTTGGCCGGGCTGCCGCCGAAATGCTTGATGATGTCCATCGTGCTCATGGCGAGGCCGGCGCCGTTGACGAGGCAGGCGATGTTGCCGTCGAGCGCGATGTAGGAGAGCGAGTACTTCGAGGCTTCGATTTCCTTCGGGTCCTCCTCGTTGAGGTCGCGGAGGGCGACGATGCCGGGGTGGCGGAAGAGCGCGTTGTCGTCGAACGAGACCTTGGCGTCGAGCGCGAGCACCTGGCCGGTCGGCGTGGTGATGAGCGGGTTGACCTCGACCATGGCGGCGTCGGTTTCCCAGAACATCCTGTAGAGGGCCGGGATCAGCTTCACGGCGTTCTTGAAGGTGTCGCCGGTGAAGCCGAGGCGGAAGGCCAGTTCGCGGGCCTGGTAGCCCTGGAGGCCGACGGCGGGATCGACGTGGATCTTGAAGATCTTGTCGGGGGTCTCGTGCGCGACCTTCTCGATCTCCACGCCGCCCTCGGTGGAGGCGACGATGACCGGGCGCGAGGTGGCGCGGTCGAGGAGGATCGCGAGGTAGTACTCCTTCTGGATGTCGCAGGCCTGGGTGAAGTAGACGGTCTGCACCTTGCGGCCGGCGGGGCCGGTCTGCGCGGTGACGAGCGTGTTGCCGAACATCTTGTTGGCGTACTCCAGCGCCTCGGCCTTGGTCTTGGCGAACTTCACGCCGCCCTTGAAGCCGTCGGTGAACGTGCCCTTGCCGCGACCGCCGGCATGGATCTGCGCCTTGACGATGATGGGGCCTTCGTGGCCGAGCGTGGCGAGGGCGGACTCGAATTCCGCCGGCGTGCGGGCGGCAACGCCCTTGGGAACGGCGACGCCGTATTTCTCGAACAGAGCTTTGGCCTGATACTCGTGTATGTTCATAGAAGAAAAATGGGGGCCTTGCTTTTAGCCACAAAGCCGGGGCAATTGACACAAAAAAGCGCGGATTCTTCCCGGCCGGGCGTCGGAGCGTCCGTCCGTCCGCCGATGACGCGCACGAGGGCAGGGGAGGATTGCGTTTGCGGAGGCGGATCGCAAGATACGCGCATGCAATCGCATGAACTGCTGAAGGAAGTCCTGAAGAAAACGAGCGCGAAACAGATTTCGGCCGACATGGGGCTGTCGCTCTCCCTCATCTACAAGTGGGCGGAGCCGCCGCAGGACGAGACCGGCAGCGGCTCCAACAACCCGCTGGACCGCATCGAGCAGCTCCTGCGCATCACGAACGACACGCGCATCGCGCAATGGGTGTGCGAGCGCGCCGGCGGTTTCTTCATCACCAACCCGAAGGCGAAGCCGCATCCCTACCAGCTGATTCCGCTCACGAACAACATCGTGCAGGAATTCGCCGACATGCTCGGGGTGATCGCCGTCGCCGCGGCGGACAGCACGATCTCGAAGGACGAGGCCAAGGCCATCCGCCGGCGCTGGGAGGACCTGAAATCCGTCACCGAAGGTTTCGTGCACAGTTGCGAGGAGGGTAATTTCAACGCATTGCAGGGCGAGGTGATCACGAAAGCTGATGCGCCCAGGCCGCGGGATTAGTCCTGTTTGATCTTCGGCCGGGTTTTCCCGGCCCGCGGCGCGGGGATGCACCCGATTGACCGGACCGGTTTTCACTCGGGAAAAAAGGCGGAATGAATTTCATTCATGCGATCCGCATGGGTGCATGAATCCTATGGGCCCTTTATGACAATGGGGCGTTTTCGGGCTGGCAGGGGAGTTGCTCAAAGGCGGGCGTGGCCGGCCGGTGTTTTCACCGGGCGGTCACCCCAAACCACAAACCAGCAACAAACCTACTGCACTCATGACCAAGCAATCATTCCGTCTCGCGGGTTGGGCTTCCGCCCTCCTGGCTCTTGCCGCCACGGCCCAGGCCGAGGTGAAGTTGAACGATAACTTCTCCGTTTCGGGTTACATCAGCGGCTCGGCCTCCTACACCGAGTGGGACGCCGGTGCGGCCGGCACCACGGACGACTCCTTCATGGATGTTGACGCGGTCAAGCTGCAGGGCACCGCCTCGTTCGAGAAGGTCAAGGGCACGGTGAGCCTCCACACCTTCACCAGCCACGACCCGGTCGTGCTCGACGCCTACGCGACCTACACGATCGACTCCGGCACCACCGTCACCGTCGGCAAATTCCTCAGCTACCTCGGCTACGAGGCGTTCGATTACCCGAACATGCTGCAGATCTCCTATGCCAACAACTTCTCGGGCTTCATCCCTGCCTACCACTCCGGCGTGAAGCTCGATTATTCGGGCGAGGGCATCTCCGGCGGTTTCGCCGTGCTCGATTCCGTCTACGGCCCGACGTACTACAAGGGCGACGGCGATCTCGACAACGGCGCCGGCTTCGAGGCCTACCTGAAGTTCTCGAAGGGTGACTCCAGCCTCTTCGCCGGTGTGGCCTATGACGACGGCGTCGCGGGCACCAACAACAACCAGACCACCTTCGACCTCTGGGCCCAGACCAAGGCCGGCAGCGTCACGCTCGCCGCCGAATACTGCTACTCGAAGCTCGACACCGCCGCCGGCAATGCCGACGGCTACTTCTGGCTGCTCCTCGCCATGGCCCCGCTGAACGACAAGTGGACCGTCACCGGTCGTATTTCCGGCGGCGAGAACGAGGCCGTCGCCTCCGGCCCCGGCACGCCGAGCTTCTTCAAGGCCACCATCTCCCCGGCCGTCGCGCTCACCGACAACCTCGGCGTCCTGTTCGAATACAGCCACATCTCCTACGACCGCCATTCGCTCGACAAGGAGACCTTCGTCGGCGCCCAGTTCATCTTCAAGTTCTGAGGTCGTCCCGGCCTCCGCACGGGCGGCCGCGTTCAGCCGGGGTCTGCGGATCCCGGCTCCGGCCCCGCCCGTTGGTTGAAGAAAGTCCGATCGGCTTCCGTCCGCCGGGTCGCGCCCAGCCGGGGCCCGGCGGGCCACTCTCCCGCACACACCACTACTACAATCCATCCCGTTTCCGCCATGTTCAAGACATCCCGTTACCTCATCGCCGCGGGCGCGCTCATCGCCTCCGCCGCCCTCCAGGCCGCCGATACCGTCAAGGTCGGCGTGCTCCACTCCCTCTCCGGCACGATGGCCATCAGCGAGACTTCGCTGCGCGACGTGCTGCTGTTCACCTTCGACGAGATCAACGCCAAGGGCGGCGTGCTCGGCAAAAAGATCGAGCCCGTCGTGGTGGACGGCGCCTCGAACTGGCCGCTCTTCGCCGAGAAGGCCACCCAGCTCCTCGAACAGGACAAGGTCGCCGTGACCTTCGGCTGCTGGACCTCGGTCTCCCGCAAGTCCGTGCTGCCCGTGTTCGAGAAGAACAACGGCCTGCTCTTCTACCCGGTGCAATACGAGGGCGAGGAGGAGTCGCAGAACGTCGCCTACACCGCCGAGGCCGTCAACCAGCAGGCCACGCCCGCGGTCGACTACTACCTCGCCGAGGGCAAGAAGAAGTTCTACCTGCTCGGCTCGGACTACGTCTACCCGCAGACCACCAACCTCGTCCTCCTCGAGTACCTCCTCTCGAAGGGCGTGCCGCTCGAGAACATCGGCGGCGGTTTCCGTCGCGACGGTTCCGGCAAGATCATCTCCGCCGGCAAGTACACGCCGTTCGGCCACACCGACTACCAGCAGATCGTCGCCGAGATCAAACAGTTCGCCGCCTCCGGCGACGCTTGCGTGATCTCCACGCTGAACGGTGACACCAACGTCCCCTTCTTCAAGGAATACGCCGCCTCCGGCCTCACCGCCGAGACCTGCCCGGTCGTTTCGTTCTCGATCTCCGAGGATGAATTCCGCGGCCTCCCCGCCGACCAGCTCGTCGGCCAGCTCGGCTGCTGGACCTACTTCCAGTCGATCGACACGCCGGCCAACCGGAAGTTCGTCGCCGACTTCCATGCCTGGCTGAAGAAGAGCACCGTCCCCGGCATCGTGAAGGAAGGCCGCGTGACCTGCTCGCCCATGGTCCTCTCCTACGTCGGCGTCTACCTGTGGAAGGCCGCCGTCGAGAAGGCCGGTTCCTTCGACGTGGACAAGGTCCGCGCCGCGTGGAAGTCGGGCCTCTCCTTCGACGGTCCCGGCGGCAAGGTCACCACCCAGCCGAACATGCACCTCACGAAGAACGTGTTCATCGGCGAGACCAAGGCCGACGGCCAGTTCAAGATCCTCAAGTCCTTCGACAACGTCTACGGCGAGCCCTGGCTGAAGGGTAAGTTCAAGTAAGCCGCCCGGCTTCCTCACCGCTCCCTGTAGGGGCGTGGCTCGACCACGCCCGGGCGCGCACAAGGCGCGCCCCTACATCGGATCGGTCTCGGGAAACGGGCGCCAAGAGACTGAAACACTTTGTTTGTAGGTATTGGACGCGGGGCGGGTTCTCATGCCCGCCCCGCTTTTTTTGGCATGAATCCAGCATAGGGACTTTCTCAGCAGCATGAAATTTTTTCAGCGTTTGGTTCTGCTCGCCCTTCTGTCCCTGGGGATGGCCGCCCCGGCCGCCGAGCCCGCGCGCGCCACGATCGTGAAAGCGATCCTTGCGCCCGATGCGGCCCAGACGCGCACTCTTGTCAGTTCACTCACGGGCAACGCCGACGAGGCGATCCCGGGCCTGCTCGAGGCCTGGCGCGCCGACCAGCTTTTCATCCATCGCGACGGCGAGACCGCCGTGCCCGTCCAGCTCATCGGCGCCAAGGACGCGTCCGGCGCGCGCACCGCGGTGCGCGTGGACAACGGCGAACCGCTTACCGACGCCGCGGGCCGGCCGCTGCGGCTCGTGCCCGGCCCGACGCTCAAGGCCGTGGACCACACCACCAGTTTGCGGCGCGCCATGAAGGGCGTGCTCGACGTTTTCGATCTCGTCTCGCCCGACGCCGGCCGCCGCCTCAAGGCGATCCAGGCCTTCGGCCTCTCGCAGGACGCCACCCGGCTCGCCGTGCTGCAGGAACGCCTGCCGCTCGAGGCCGACCCGCGCGCGCATCGCGCCCTGCGCGAGGCCGTCGCGCTCATCCAGCTCAAGGATCCCGGCGACGCCGTGAAGCTCGGCGCGCTGGCCGAGCTCAAGACGCTGCACACGCTCTCGAGCACCGATTTCCTCCAGCGCGCCCTGAAGGAGGCGGAGGAAAGGAAAAACGAGCCGGTCGCCGTCGCGGCCCGGTCCGCGCTCTATTCGGTCGAGTCGCACCGCTCGACGGTGGATTTCCTCGGCACGATTTTTCGCGGTATCAGCCTCGGCAGCATCCTCCTCGTGGCGGCGCTCGGCCTCGCCATCACGTTCGGACTGATGCGCGTGATCAACATGGCGCACGGTGAGATGATCGCGGTCGGCGCCTACACGACCTACCTCGTGCAAAACGTCTTCGGCGCCGGCGTCACGATCCCGTTCTTCGGTTTCAGCCTGCCGATCCCCGGGCTGAACCTCGCGGGTTCGGCCTACCAGTGGTATTTCATCGCCGCGCTGCCGCTGAGCTTCCTCGCCGCGGCCATCGTCGGCATCGGTCTCGAGCGCAGCGTCATCCAGTGGCTGTACCGGCGTCCGCTCGAGAGCCTGCTTGCGACCTGGGGCGTGTCGCTGCTCCTGCAGCAGGTTTTCCGGCTCATGTTCGGCGCGAACAACGTGCAGGTTTCGAGTCCCGTTTACCTGAGCGGCAACTGGACGGTGAACGACGTCCTGCTCGGCTGGAACCGCGTTTTCGTGATCGGTTTCGCGATCCTGATCGTGTTCGGCATGTGGCTCGTGCTTTCGAAGACGTCGCTCGGCCTGCTCATCCGCGCCTCGATGCAAAACCGCCAGATGGCCTCGTGCATGGGTGTCCGCACCGAGCGCGTGAACATGCTGACCTTCGGTCTCGGCAGCGGCCTCGCGGGCCTCGCCGGCGCTTTCCTCAGCCAGATCGGCAACGTCGGTCCGTCGCTCGGCCAGAGCTACATCATCGACTCGTTCATGGTCGTGGTGGTCGGCGGGGTGGGGAGCATCGCCGGCACGATCATCAGCGCCTTCGGCATCGGCGGCGTGGACCAGGTGTTGCAGCAGTACCTGCCTTACTGGGCGCCCGGATTGAGCTGGGTGCCGGGCATCGGCGGCTTCCTCCAGAACCTCGCGCAGGATGCCGCCGTGTTCGGCAAGATCCTCGTGCTCGGGGGCATCATCCTCTTCCTGCAATGGCGCCCCGCCGGCCTCTTCGTCACCCGCAGCCGCAGCCTCGATGAGTAATCCCATGCCGACTTCCCCTCATCGCGGTCCGCGCCTCGGCCTCGAGTTCACCCTCGTGGCGTTGGTGGCCTTCGCCATGATCGTGGTGTTCCCGCTGCTGCACGCCAACGGCGTCGTGAGCGACTTCACGATCCGGCTTTGGGGCAAATACCTCTGCTACGCGCTGCTCGCGATCTCGGTGAACCTGCTCTGGGGGGCCACCGGCCTGCTGAGCCTCGGCCAGGCGCTGTTCTTCACCCTCGGCGGCTACATGCACGGCATGTACCTCATGCGCATGATCGGCGAACTCGGCCAGTACAAGAAGCCGATCCCGGACTTCCTCGTGTTCCTCGGCTGGGACCGCCTGCCGGCGTTCTGGGAGCCGTTCGACCGTTTTCCGTTTGCGATGCTGATGGTGCTGTTGCTGCCGGGCCTGGTCGCCTACCTGTTCGGTTTCCTGGCGTTCCGCTCGCGCATCAAGGGCGTGTATTTCTCGATCCTCACGCAGGCCCTGACCTACGCGGCCTCGATCATGTTTTTTCGCAACAACCTGCTGCTCGGCGGCAACAACGGGTTCACCGACTTCAAGTTCATCCTCGGTTACGACCTTCTCGCCTCGTCGACTCAGCGCGGCCTCTATGTCGCGACCGCCGTCACGCTGCTGCTCGTCTACCTGTTCTGCCGCTGGCTCGGGAAGACGAAGTTCGGCCTCGTGCAGCAGGCGATCCGCGACGGCGAGAACCGCGTGCTCTTCAGCGGCTATGCGACCGCGCACTACAAGCTTTTCGTCTTCGTGCTCGCCGCGCTCATCGCGGCGATCGGCGGCGCGCTCTACGTGCCGCTGGTCGGCATCATCAACCCCGGCGAGATGCAGGCCGACAAATCGCTCGAGGCCGTCGTCTGGGTTGCCGTGGGCGGCCGCGGCACGCTGCTTGGCCCGATCCTCGGCGCGGTCAGCATCAACGCGCTGAAGAGCTGGGCCACGCGCGCCTACCCCGATCTCTGGCTCATCATCCTTGGCGGCCTGTTCATCCTCGTGGTGCTCTTCCTCCCCGGCGGCCTCGTGAGCCTGCCCGCGCGCCTGAAGGCCCTCTGGCAGAAGTTCACGAAGCCCAAGGAGGCCGCCGGCTCGGCCGCCGCCGTCGCGCCCTCGACGAAGCCGTAAATCGAAAATCGAGAATCCAAAATCGAAAATCCCCCATGCCGCGTCCGATTCTCACCGTCGAGGATGTCTCCAAGACCTACGATGGCTTCAAGGCCATCACGAACCTCAATTTCTACCTCTACGAGGGCGAACTGCGCACGGTGATCGGACCCAACGGCGCCGGCAAATCCACGTTCTTCGACCTCATCACCGGCCGCGCCCAGCCCGACAAGGGCAAGATCGAGTTCGGCGCCGATCCGGCCACTCACCGCGACCTGACCGAACTGAACGAGTACGAGATCAACCGTCTCGGCATCAGCCGGAAATTCCAGACCCCGAGCGTCTACACCGAGCACACCGTCCACGACAACATCGTGCTCTCGCTGAACGGCCCGCGCGGCGTCTTCGCCTCGCTGTTCCGGCGCCTGTCCTCGACCGATCGCGACCGCATCGACGAACTGCTGAAGCTCGTCCGGCTCGACGCCAAGCGCGACTGGAAGGCCGGCCTGCTCGCGCACGGCGAGAAACAGTGGCTCGAGATCGGCATGCTGCTCGCGCAGGAACCCAAGCTGTTGCTCGTCGACGAGCCCGCCGCCGGCATGACCGACGAGGAGACGCACCGCACGGGCGAACTGCTCATCAGCCTGTCCGGCAAGCACAGTATCGTCGTGGTCGAGCACGACATGACCTTCGTGAAGCAGATCGCCCGCGACGGGCAGGTCACCGTGCTCCACCAGGGCACCGTGCTCTGCGAGGGAAAATTCGACGAGGTCCAGTCCAACCAGAAGGTCCGTGAGGTCTACCTCGGCCGCGGCAAGCACGGCACCCGTTGAACTTTGAACGCTGAACTTCGAACCTTGAACATCGAATCATTGATGACCTCCGCCGATAATCCGCTCGAAGTTCAGGGTTCGACGTTCGATGTTCAGCGTACAGAGCCGCTCCTGCGGCTCGCCGGGGTCGAGACCTACATCGGAGGCTCCCGCATCCTGCGCGGCGTGAGCCTCGAGATCAACCCGGGCGAGGTCGTCGCGCTCATGGGCCGGAACGGGGTGGGGAAGACCACCACGCTGCGCTCCATCACCGGCGTGCTGCCCATCCGCGCCGGCACCATCACACTCGACGGCCAGCCGCTGGCGAAACTGTCGATGGACGTTCGCGCCCGTGCGGGCATCGGCTATGTGCCGCAAGGACGCGATATTTTCCCACACCTCACGGTGGAGGAGAACCTGCAGGTCGGCCTGGTCGTGCACAACCGGAAGGGCGCCGTAGCCCGGGCCGCACTCGAACGCGTGTACGACCTGTTTCCGATCCTGAAGGACTTCCTCAAACGCAAGGGCGGCGTGCTGTCCGGCGGCCAGCAGCAGCAGCTGGCGATCGGCCGCGCCCTGTTGACGGATCCGAAACTGCTCATCCTCGACGAGCCCACCGAGGGCATCCAGCCCTCCATCATCGACCAGATCGGCGACACGCTCAAAAAGCTGAAAACGCCCGCGCCGCCGCCCGACACCTTCACCCGGGCCGCCGAGGCCGTCGACGAGATCAAGCACGCCGTGCAGAAGCTGAAGCAGACCCACGCGCTCGCCATCCTCCTGGTCGAGCAATACGTGGATTTCTGCCGCGAGGTCGCCGACCGTTTCTATGCCATGGATCGCGGCGTGGTCGTCGCCTCCGGCGCCATCGCCGAACTCACCGACGAAGTCGTGAAGGAGCATCTCCAGGTTTGAATTGAACCACCGAGGCACAGAGGACACAGAGAAAGGCGGTCGTACGGAGTCGCTATCTTCGTGCCCCTTGTGTCCCTGTGGTTGAACCCCTTTCCCGATGCACCTGACTCCCCGTGAACGCGAGAAACTGCTGGTCGTCACCGCCGCCGACCTGGCCCGCCGCCGGCAGGGCCGCGGCCTCAAGCTGAACTATCCGGAGGCCGTCGCCATCATCACCTACGAGATCATGGAAGGGGCTCGTGACGGCAAATCCGTGGCAGAGCTGATGGGCTTCGGCACCACGATCCTCAAACGCGGCGACGTGATGGAAGGCGTGCCCGAAATGATCCACGAGGTGCAGGTCGAGGCCACGTTCCCGGATGGGACGAAGCTGGTCACCGTTCATGATCCCATTCGATGAATTTTCGATTTTCGATTCTCGATTTTGGATTAAGGGGAAGGCCGCCCTCGACCGTGGCACGTCCATCGCTCCCCTTTGGCCAATCGAAAATCGAGAATCCAAAATCGAAAATCCCATGATTCCCGGCGAAATCATCCCTGCGTCCGACGCTCCACCCCTCGACGCCAACCTCGGCCTCAAGACGCTGACGCTCGACATCACCAACACCGGTGACCGCCCGATCCAGGTCGGGTCGCATTACCATTTTTTCGAGACCAACGAGGCCCTGAGCTTCGACCGGGGCGCGGCGCGCGGATTCCGCCTGAACATCCCCGCCGGCACCGCCGTCCGCTTCGAGGCGGGCGACACCAAGCGTGTCGAACTCGTCGCCCTCGCCGGCCTGAGGGCAGTCTATGGCCTTCAGGCCAAGATCAACGGCAAGCTGGATAAGAAATCGAAATCTTCAACACAGAGGACACAGAGATCACGGAGAAAGTCCCGCTGATCATTCTCTGTGCCCTCTGTGCCTCTGTGGTTCAACTCCGACTTCCCATGCCTCTAAAGCTTTCCCGTCGCCAATACGCCGAGATGTTCGGCCCCACCGTCGGTGACCGCGTGCGCCTCGCCGACACCGAGCTGTTTGTCCAGGTCGAGCGCGACCTCATCGCCGAAGGCGGCGGTTACGGCAACGAGGTGAAGTTCGGCGGCGGCAAGGTCATCCGCGACGGCATGGGCCAGTCTTCCACGGCGACCGACGCCGAATCCCTCGATCTTGTCATCACCAACGCCACGATCCTCGATCCCATCCTCGGCGTCATCAAGGCCGACATCGGCATCAAACACGGCCTGATCGTCGGCATCGGTCACGCCGGCAACCCTGGCATCCAAAACGGCATCGGCTCCGTCTTTGTCGACCCGCGCACGAAGAAGAAAAACCCGATGATCGTCGGCGCCTGCACCGAGGTCATCGCGGGCGAGGGCTGTCTCATCACCGCCGGCGGCATCGACACGCACATCCATTTCATCTGTCCGCAGCAGATCGACGAGGCCATCAGTTCCGGCATCACCACGATGCTCGGCGGCGGCACCGGCCCCGCCCACGGGACGTTTGCCACCACCTGCACGCCGGGCGCCTGGAACATCCACCGCATGATGGAGGCCGCCGAGGCCTACCCGATGAACCTCGGCTTCCTCGGCAAGGGCAACTGCGGCACCGCCGCGCCGCTGAAGGATCAGATTCTGGCCGGCGCCATCGGCCTGAAACTTCACGAGGACTGGGGCACGACGCCCGGCGCCATCGACGTGTGCCTCGGCGTCGCCGACGACTACGATGTCCAGGTCGCGATCCATACCGACACGCTCAACGAGTCCGGTTACGTCGACGACACGATCAAGGCCTTCAAGGGCCGGACGATTCACACCTTCCACTCCGAGGGGGCCGGCGGCGGCCACGCGCCCGACATCATCCGCGTGTGTGGCGAGGCGAATGTCCTGCCGTCGTCCACCAATCCGACGCGCCCGTTTACGGTCAACACGATCGACGAGCACCTCGACATGCTCATGGTCTGCCACCACCTCGACGCGAAGATCCCCGAGGACGTGGCGTTTGCCGAATCGCGCATCCGCCCCGAGACCATCGCTGCCGAGGACCGGCTCCACGACCTGGGCGCCATCTCGATGATGTCCTCGGATTCGCAGGCCATGGGCCGCATCGGCGAAGTCATTCTCCGCACCTGGCAGACGGCTCACAAGATGAAGGTCCAGTTTGGCGCGATGACCCACAAGTCCCATCCCGCGGCCGACAATTTCCGCGCCCTGCGCTACCTCGCGAAATACACGATCAATCCCGCCATCGCGCATGGCATCGCGCACATCGTCGGCTCGATCGAGGTGGGCAAGCTGGCCGACCTCGTGATCTTCAAGCCCGCGCTTTTCGGCGTGAAGCCCGAGGTCGTGCTCAAGGGCGGATTCATCGCCTGGGCCAACATGGGCGATCCCAATGCCTCGATCCCGACGCCGCAACCCACGTTCTACCGCCCGCAGTTCGGCGCCGCGGGCAAGGCCATCGGCAAGACCAGCCTCACCTTCGTCAGCGCCGCCTCGTTGCGCAGCAAGACCGGCCCGAAGCAGCTCGGCCTGTCACGCCGCCTCGAGCCCGTGAAATCCTGTCGCAAGGTCGGAAAAAAGGACATGGTCCTCAACGACGCCATGCCCAAAATCGAGGTCGATCCCGAGACCTACACCGTCAAGGCCGACGGCGAGCACCTCACCTGCGAGCCGGCCAAGGTGCTGCCGCTGGCGCAGCGGTATTTTCTGTTTTGATTGCAGTTCTGGAATAATTACCCGGCGGTGGCCGTGGTCATTTTCAAGCCGATGATGGAAATGATCAGCAGGCTGAGGAACACGCCGCGGGCGACGGTCATGGCTTCGCCGTGGAACAACATGGCGAAGATCGCCGTGCCGGCGGCGCCGATGCCGACCCAGACGGCGTAGGCGGTGCCGACGGGGAGGTTTTTCACCGCCACGCTCAACAGGTACATGCTGCCCGCCAGCGTCACGGCAAAGAACAGCGTCGGCCAGAGGCGGGTAAAGCCGGCCGTGGATTTCAGGGCACTGGCCCAGCAGACTTCCAGCAAACCGGCGATGACGAGGATGAACCAGGAATTCATGGATGGAGGGGATTGGCGCGTCGTCTTTGCAGAACCGGGTACGGCGCATCTCGTCCGGGTGGCGAACCACGTGGAAGGCGATTTTTGTGCGGGCGGTGAACCGGTGTGGCAAGTCCGATCATGATTCCGATCAATAGATGCCGGGACTTGCATGAATGGCATGCCGGCGGCTTTGATGGGATGGCATGCAGTTGATCCATGAACCGCTTGTCGCATCCGATTCGGCGCTGCCGGAAGTGGCGTTGACGGTGGAGCGGCTCACGCTCGCCAAGCGCATCTGGCGCGGGACGGCGGCGGATGGCATGGAATTCGGTTTCGAACTCGAAAAACGCCTCCAGCCCGGCGACGTGTTCTGGCAGACGGCGTCGGCGCGCTATGTCGTCCGACAACAGCCCGAGTCGGTGCTGGAGGTCGCGCTGGACATGGCTCCGTCGGCTGCGGCGGGCATCGGTTGGGCGGTCGGGAATCTTCATCTCGAATTGCAGAGCGAGCCGGCGCGCCTGCTGGCGCTCGACGAGCCGGCCGCGCGCCAGTTGTTCGACCGGTTGAAGGTGCCGTTCAAGGCCACCACGGCGGTTTTTCGTCCGGGGCGTTTTTCCCGGGGAATCCTTTCCACGCATGAACTCGGGCCGAGTCACAAACACTGAAAAGCCGGTGGCGGAACGCGTAAGCGTTTCGATGGATGGCGAAAGGCTCACGCCTTCCGCTACGGACGCCGGCTGGATTGCCGGTCTGTTGCAGGCGGGGGATTCGTTCTACCCGACGGGCAGCTACGCGCATTCGTTCGGACTGGAGGGCCTCGTGCAGGAGGGTGTCGTGCACGATCGCGCGACCCTGCGGGAGTTTCTGCTGTGGTCGGCGCTGCCGGCGCTGCGTCAGGCCGAGCTGCCGCTGGCGGCCCATGCCTGGCGGGCGCTGGGGACGGAGGACTGGAAACAGATGGGTGAGCTCTGCCGGCTGTCCTCGGCGTTGAAAACCTCCCGTGAGGCCCGCGCTGCGGCGGAAAACATCGGCCGGCAGCGGGCGGAGTTGATCGGCACGCTGCGTCCGCATCCGCTGGCGGAGGAATACCTCGGGCGCGCCGGCGCCGGCGCCTGGCCGTTTTCTACGGCCGTTGCGGCGGCGTTGGAGGGCCGCGTGCTCGGCGCGCCGCTGCCGGCGGTGCTCGGTGGCGTCTATTACGCGTCGCTGGCCGCGGTGTTGTCGGCGGCGATGAAGCTCCTGCGTCTCGGGCAGAACGCGAGCCAGTCCCTCCTGACCGAACTGCTCCGGCAGGCGCCGGCGGTCATCGCCGCGGCCGAGGCGGTATCGCGCGAGGATATCGGCTGGTTCAATCCCTGGCTCGATATCGCGGCGGCGCGGCACGAGCATGCGGATTCCCGGATGTTTATTTCCTGAATCCAAAATCGAAAATCATGAAGCGCGCTCCCCGCATCGGCATCGGCGGCCCGGTTGGATCGGGCAAGACCATGCTCTGTCTTCGTCTTTCCCAGAAGCTGCGCGACCGCTACTCGATGGCGGTCGTCACGAACGACATCTATTGCTCGGAGGACGCGCAATTCCTCATCAAGCACAGCGCGCTCCCGGCCGGGCGCATCGCCGGGGTCGAGACGGGCGGCTGCCCGCACACCGCAATCCGCGACGATACCACGATGAACGAACAGGCCTGCCGGGCCTTGGAGGAGAAGTTTCCCGACCTGCAACTGCTGCTGGTCGAAAGCGGCGGCGACAACCTCACCGCGACTTTTTCGCCCGAGCTGGTGGACGCGTTCATCTATGTCATCGACGTGGCCGAGGGGGACAAGATTCCACGCAAGGGCGGCCCGGCGATCCGGTTCAGCGATCTGCTTGTGATCAACAAAATCGATCTCGCCCCGCTGGTCGGCGCCGATCTGGGCGTCATGGAACGCGACGCCAAGGTGCAGCGAGGAGCCCGGCCGTTCCTGTTCTGCGATCTGAAGCGCGAGCACAACCTCGACCAGGTGATCGCGTGGCTCGAGCGCGAGGTGCTGTTTGCGGAGAAACCCAAGGCATGATTGGCCGCGAAAAAGCGCGACAAGACACAACAATGAAGCCGGTGCGAGAATCCCGTGGGAGCGCAGAAGCCCGGTCCCTCGTTGTGGGCGGTGCGCTTGCGCACGCCACGACCATGATGAGGTGTTCGTGGCGCCAGCAAGCTGGCCGCCCACCCAAGAGTGCGTTGTTCGCTACGCTCGAAACCGCAGGTTGGGATGAGTCGCGGGCGATCGGCGCATGACGACGTTCTCCGGGCATCTCCGCCTGCGGGCCACCGCCAGGGCCGGCGGGCGCACGGCGCTGACCGGGCAGTCGTTTCGCGCGCCGTATCATGTGAGCAAACCCTACTGGGATGCGGGGGCGGACACGCTGTTCGTGCAGGTGGTGAACCCGACGGCGGGCATCCTGGAGGGCGATCTGCTGGAGTCGGACATTGCGGTCGGGGCCGGGGCCGCGCTTCTGGTGACGACGCCGAGCGCCAGCCGGGTCTTCAAGATGCAGACGGGGTCGGCCGAGTGCCGTCAGCGGTTTGCGGTGGCGAAAGGCGGCTGGCTCGAGATCCTGCCCGAACCGCTCGTGCCTCATCGCGGCAGCCGGTACCGTCAGACGACCACGGTCGAGGTCGAGACAGGCGGCGCGCTGTTTTTGGTGGACCTGCTCATGCCGGGGCGCATCGCCCATCGGGCCGAGGCCTGGCTGTGGGACCGGCTTTGCCTTGAAACCGAGGTGAAATTGGACGGGGAACTGGTCCTGCGCGAACGCTTCGACCAGACCGGGGCTGATTTGAAGGCCCTGGCGATGCTGGTCGGCTCGGGACCCAAGGCCTGTTTTGGCAACGCGGTGCTGATCGCGGAGGGCGGGGCGCCGTGGCTGGAAACCGTCCGGGCCCTGCATGGCGAGGGTGTGTGGCTGGGCGTGAGTGCGCTCCGTCGCGGCGGTTGGAGCATCAAGTTCGTGGCAGCGGACAGCATCCGGCTGCGCGCGAGTCTGAAAGCGCTGCGTACGATCCTGGCGGCGTATTACCCGCGACTGGCCTGCGATCCGCGGAAGTTGTAGGGCGGGGGCGCCGAACCCCGCCTCGAATGGGATATCGCCTTCTGACAAAGGCGGGGTTGGCGACCCCGCCCTACAGTCGGGTTACTTGCGGCGGGTGAGATCGGTCTTCGCGGCTGCACGCGACTTCACGAGTTTCCACACGCCCCAACCGGCGGCGGCGAGCAGCGAAAGGCAGGCGATCGTGGCCAGCGGGTTGGCGACGAGGTGGCCGAAATCCCAGACGAAATCATGATCGCCATCATGGCCGGGGTGGGCGTGGGCCAACGCAGGGAAAAGGAGGGCGGCGGCAAACGAAAGCGTGATCAGGCGGGGGGATTTCATGGCTGAGGGAAAGCAGCTAGCGGGCCAAGTCAGCAGGCTGCACCGGCAGGCAAATGCCGCTGGAGGAAGGCGGTTTGCAGGGTGGTCACTTCCTGCAGCCCACCCCGGGCCAGGCCGAGCAGGGCGTCGAGCTGTTCCTGGGAGAACGTCGATTCCTCGCCGCTGCTCTGGACTTCCACGAACCGGCCGCGCCCGGTCATGACGACGTTGGCGTCGACTTCGGCGTCCTTGTCCTCGACGTAATTCAGGTCGAGCAGCGCCTCGCCTTCGAACAGACCCACGCTGACCGCGGCGACCGAATCGGTGAGCGGGTTCTCGGCGATTTTTTTCGCATCGAGCAGCTTCTGGATGGCGAGGCGGGCGGCGAGGTAGGCGCCGGTGATCGAGGCGGTGCGGGTGCCGCCGTCGGCCTGAAGGACGTCGCAGTCGACCCAGAGCGTGTTTTCGCCGAGTTTCTGGAGGTCGAGCACGGCGCGCAGCGAGCGGCCGATGAGACGCTGGATCTCGATCGTGCGGCCGTCGATCTTGCCCTTGCTGATGTCGCGCGGCTTCCGGTCGAGCGTGCTGTAGGGCAGCATGGAGTATTCGGCCGTGAGCCAGCCGCCCTTCACGCCCTGTTGTTTCATCCACGAAGGGACCTTGGGTTCGATGGTGGCGGCGCAGATGACGCGCGTGCGGCCGAAACCGATGAGCACGGAGCCGGAGGCATAGGGGGCGATGCCGGCTTCAAGCGTGATGGGGCGCAATTGGTCGGGGCGGCGGGAATCGGTGCGTTGGGCGGACATGAAACTCAGGGACGGTCGTTCTCTATCACGCCCGGGTCCTCGTCGAGATCGGAGAAGGAGGCCAGATCGACCTTGTGGGAGGTCGTGGCGGCGGATTGCTGCTCGGCCATGTGGGCGATGAGGCGCTCGTTGAAGGTGCGGGCCGGGTCGTGCCCCATGAGCTTCAGCGCCTGCACCAGCGCGGCCACCTCGACGAGGCGGGCGATGTCGCGGCCGGGGCGCACGTAGAACTCGATGTGCGGCACCTTCACGCCGAGAATGTTGTAATAGTTTTCCTCGAGGCCGGTCCGCTCCTCGATGACGTCGGGCGACCATTCGCGCAGGGAGACGACGAGGTCGATCCGTTTCTCGAGGCGGATGCTCTTCACGCCGAACATCTCGGCGATGTTGATGATGCCGATGCCGCGGCACTCCATGTAGCCGCGGTTGAGCGGGCGGGAACTGGCGGAGAGTTCGCGCTCGTCCATCAGGCGGATGCAGGTGAGGTCGTCGGCGACGAGGGAATGACCGCGTTCGATGAGGGCGAGGGCGCACTCGGATTTGCCGATGCCGCTGTCGCCGCGGATCATCACGCCGATGCCCTTCACGTCGAGGGTGGTGGCATGCTCGGTCGTGGTGGCGGCGAACTCGTTGTCGATGCACAGCGTGGCGGCGTTCACGAAGTTCATCGTGATGAGCGGCGTGCGGAAGATCGGGAGGTTCATCTCCTCCGAAACCGCGAGCATCGGGTGCGTGGCGTTGTAATTGCGCGTGAGGACGATGGCGGGGATGCCGCGCCTGGCCATCTCGCCGAAGATCTCGACCTGCTGCTTCTGCGGGAGCGTCTTGAGGTAGGTCATCTCGGCCGCGCCGAGGACCTGGATGCGCTTGTTCGCGAAATATTTGAAGAACCCGGTGAGGGCGAGGGCGGGGCGGTTGATCGAGCCTTCGCGGATCAGGCGGTGCAGGCCGTTGCTGCCGTGCAGGAGTTCGAGCTGGAGCTTGGCGCCATAGGTTTCGAAAAAATGCGAAACCGTGATGCCGTGGAGAGCTTTGGCAGGCATGGGGAGATCCAGTGGTGGGTGGCGAGTAGCGGGTAGTGAGTAGGGGAAGATTTTCCGGACAACAAGCTCCTACTCGTGCCCCGCCGGGGCCGCCCCGCCGCTAAAGGTCGAAATCCTTGCCGAGGTAGATTTCGCGGGCCTGCGGGTCGTGGATGAGGAAGTCGCCGTTGCCTTCGGTCAGGACCTTGCCCTTGTTGATGATGTAGCCGCGGTCCACGATGCGGAGCGTCTCGCGCACGTTGTGGTCGGTGATGAGGACGCCGATGCCGCGCTGCTTGAGCTGGAGGATGATCTTCTGCACCTCGGCGACGGAGATCGGATCCACGCCGGCGAAGGGTTCGTCCATGAGCAGGAATTTCGGGCGCGTCACGAGCGCGCGGGCGATCTCGAGGCGGCGACGCTCGCCGCCGGACAGCGTGTAGGCCTTCTGTCTGGCGAGGTGACCGAGACTGAGTTCGTCGAGGTGGTGCTTCACGAGGGCCGGGCGGTCGGCGGAGGCGACGCGCAGGGTTTCGACGATGGCGAGGATGTTCTCCTCGACGGTGAGCTTGCGGAAGATCGAGGCCTCCTGCGGCAGGTAGCCGACGCCAAGGCGGGCGCGGCGGTGCATGCGCAGGTCGGTGGCGTCCTGTTCGCCGATGAACACACGGCCGGCGCTCACGGGCACGAGGCCGACGACCATGTAGAAGGTCGTGGTCTTGCCCGCGCCATTGGGGCCGAGCAGGCCGACGACCTCGCCGGCGCGCACGCGGATGTTGACGCCGTTGACGACGGCGCGCTGGCCGTAGGTCTTGGCCAGCGCCTCGGTGCGGATTTCGGTGACGTCCGGTGCGGCGGCCATGCTCACGGCTGCTTGGGGGCCTCGGCGGCGGGGGCCGCGTCGTGCTTCTTGTCGAGGTCCACGCCGAGGTCCTTGATGGGCGGGCCGGTGAAGCGGGCGTTGCGACCACGGATCTGGCGCTCGCCGCGCAGCATCTCGAGTTCGTCCCCGGTCCAGGTCCAGTTCACGGAATGGTCCACGACGACGGGCGAACCCGTGAGCAGGATCTTGTCGTCGCCGGGCAGCACCTCGGCGCGTCCGCAGGCGGCTTCGCGGTCGCCCTGGATGATGCGGACGTTGCCGGTGGCGACGAGGGACTTGAAAGCCTCGATCTTGCCGATGGTGGCGCCAGGGTCGCCCGAGCGAAGGGCGACGATCTCGAGCCGGTCGCAGGTGAGGCGCAGATTGGTGCCGGTCACGACCACGCGGCCGGTGAAGACCGAGGTGGTTTCCTTGTCGGTGCTGCGCCAGTCGAAGGATTCGCTCTCGATGACGGTGTTCTGCGGGGTGACATTCTGGGCCCGGAGCAGGGTGCCAAGGCAGGCGAGACAGAGGATCAGGCCGGGGCGGAGGAATTTCATTTCAGGATGTCGTTCAGCTGGGTGTGCAGGATTACGCGCACGTTGCGGGCGATGGAAACTTTTTTCTCCCGATGGTCGTAGCTCCATACGGAGCCGGTGGCCTCGAACCGGTCGTTGATGACGCGGATGGATTCCGGGCCGCCGACCTGCTGGTCCTGCAGGCGCACCTGCGCGGCAGGGCTGAGGATGAGGGTCTCGACCTTGTCGCCGGCTTCACCGGTGAAGATGGTGAGATTGAGTTCCTTGATGTCCACCAGGCCCTCGCTGGCGTAGCGGGCCTCGGTACCGCGCACGAGCCAGGAACGGTGGCCCTCGGGCGTGAAATCCGGCAGGCGGAAGTTGATGATCGGCTTGTCGGTCGCGATGCGGGTGGTCGAAGCGAGGGCGGTGCCGGCGGCCAGCAGCAGGAGAAACGGGCGGAGGAGACGCATGCGGCGGTTACAGACCCCGGTGGGCGAGAATATGTTCACAGACTTCGCGCACGGCGCCGAGCCCGGCGGGGCGTTTGGGCACGAGGCGGGCGGCCTTGAGCGCGGCCGGCATGGAGGTGGCGGGGGCGACCCCGATGCCGGCCCAGGCGATGGCGGGGGCGTCGATGTCGTCGTCGCCCATGTAGCACACCTGCGCGGCGGCGAGGCCGAGCTGGCTGGCGAGTTCCTGCAGCACCATGAGCTTGTCGGTGCGCCCCTGGATGAGATGCGAAATTTTCAGCTCCGTGGCACGGGCGGTGGTCGCGCCGGAAGGGCGACCTGAAATCCAGGCGACGGCGACGCCGGCCTTGTTCAGGCGCACGAGGCCCATGCCGTCCAGAATGGAGAACTGCTTGGACTCCGTGCCGTCGGAGTGGATCTCCACCGTGCCGTCGGTGAGCACGCCATCGACATCCATGGCGAACAGCCGGATGGCGGCCCATTGGGAGCGGCGGATGGCGGATTTTGAGGTGCGGACTGCGGATTTGGCCACAAGGCCGGAGATTGGCGGGGGGCGAGAGCATCGCCAGTCCGAAATGTTCGGCTGCGGAGGCCGAGCCTGGCCTCCGAGTCGGGCTGGTTGGGGCGAGTGTCACCAGCCCGCGTGGAGCGCGGGCTCCACCTCGGAATGGATCAGCGTCCGCGCAGGAAATCCCGCGCGTGCGCGAAATCCGCCTGGGCGAGTCCGTGGCCGGTGTCGAGCCACTGGAGGGAGACGTCGGCTCCGGCCGCGCTAAACTGCGCCGCCAGACGTTCCGGGTGATCCAGGGGGACGATCGGATCGTGGCGCCCCGACAGGATCATGATGCGCTTGCCTTGCAGATCGGGGATCTTGTCCGGCGCGAGCACGACCATCGGACGCAGCAGCACGGCGCCGGCGAGCGATTCGGGGCGGAGCAGGAAGAGCGAAGCTGCGATGTTCGCGCCGTTGGAGTAGCCGAGCGCGTTCAACCGCGCGGCGTCAAAGCCGTATTGCGCGGAAGCGGCACCGATGAAGTCGGCGAGCGCATGCGTGCGTTTGGCGACGTCGTCGAGATCGAACACGCCTTCGGCGAAACGCCGGAAGAAGCGCGGCATGCCGTGTTCGTTGACGTCGCCGCGCGGGCTCAGCAAGGCCGCGCCAGGTGCGAGTTGTTCGCCGAGCGGGATCAGGTCGTGCTCGTTGCCGCCCGTGCCGTGCAGCAGCAGCAAGGGCGCGGCGTCGGGGTTCGTGGCGGGTTCGAAGCGATGGGTGTAGGAGAGGGTGTTCATGGAAGGAAGGGATCGTTCTCGTAATCTTGCTCTCCGGCTTGGACCGAGGGTTTAGGACGGAGAGAAAGATCAGGATCAAGAGAACGAGAACGGTTGGATCAGTTGATCGCGGGCAACCCGGCCTCGATCTCGGCGCGATGGGGCTCGAGGTGCGGCGGCAGCGAGAGGATGGTGCCGAGCGTCTCGACCGGTTCATCGATGGCGAAACCGGGCTGGTCGGTGGCGATTTCGAACAGCACGCCGGCGGGTTCACGGTAATAGATCGACTTGAAGTAGGCGCGATCGATGACCGGGCTGACCATCAGGGCGTTTTCCTGCAACACCGCTCGGGCGGCCACCTGCGTGGCATCGTCGGGCACGCGGAAGGCCACGTGGTGGACGGTGCCGGCGCCGCTCAGGCCGCGCGGAATGGAAGGATCGACGAGCAGATCGACGTAGGAGCCGGGGCCGCCTTCGCCGGCTGTGAAACGCGTGCGGTAGCCGCCTTCACCGACCTGACGGTAACCCATCTGCTCCGTGAGCACGGCCGCGGTGGGCACGGCATCGTTGAGCGCGAGGGTCGTGCTGTGGAAGCCGCGGATCGCGTGTCCGGCCGGGACATCGGCGGACGGCGTCGGCGGACGCGGATCGTTTTCCGTGGTCGCAACGAGTTCAAGGCGCAGGCCATCGTGATCCATGAACGGCAGGACCTGGTCGCCGTAGCGCTCTTCGACCGGGAAGGCGGCGACGTTGAAACGCGCGAGACGCTCCTGCCAGTAGTTCAGGGAGCCGGCGGGCACGGAGAAAGCGGTGGCGTAAGCCTGGCCGCGTCCCGGCCGGCCGCGGGTGAGGCCGGCGAAGGGGAAGAACGTGAGGGCGGTGCCGGGCGCGCCGGTGTAATTGCCGTAGTACAGGTGGTAGGTGTCGGTGGCGTCCTGATTCACCGACTTCTTCACGAAGCGCAGGCCGAGGACCTGGGTGTAGAACTGGACGTTGCGTTTAACATCCGAGGAAATGGCCGTGATGTGATGGAGGCCGGTGACGTGGTGGGTTTTGGTTTTCATAGTGGTTTGATATTGAAGTATTGGGTGCGAAGAAATCAGGCTTGTCGGCCGATCTTCTTGCAGAGGCGGCCAAGGTCGAAGAGCTCGGTGGAGGACAGGGAGGACATTTCCTGGGTGACGTTGGCGACGACCTTGGGGAAAAGCGCGGCAATGAACGCCTGGCCCTTGGGGGTGAGTTTCACGACCACAAAGCGCCGGTCGGCGGGATCGCGTTCGCGCTGCACGTAGCCGGCCTTTTCCAGGTTGTCGACGACGAGGGTGAGGTTGCCACCGCTCTTCAGAAGTTTCTGGGCCAGTTCGCTCTGGCATAGCGGGCCGATGTGATGGAGCGCTTCGAGCACGCCGAACTGCGTGATGGTGAGGTCTTCGGGCAACACGCTGTGGACCCGGGCCGACACCGATTCCGCCGCCCGCTGAAGCTTGATGAAGGCGTTCAGGGCGTTGATTTCTTCAATCGTGCCGCGGTGTCTTGTTCCCATGCCCCAAGACGATTGCGATTAATACTACAATGTCAAATCATTGCTTCTAGCCCTTCATCTGTGCCTAGTTGCGGCGCATGGGAAATACAAAAAACCCTGAGCACAACGCTCAGGGCTCGCTTTTACGGTGGTCGGAGTCGGAGCTCGCGCTCAGGCGTCGATCTTCTTGATGCGTCCGAGGTGGCGGCCGCCTTCGAACTCGGTGGCGAGCCAGGTTTTCACGATCTTGAAGGCCTCCTCCTCGGTGATGGTGCGCTGGCCGAGCGAGAGCACGTTGCCGTCGTTGTGCGAGCGGTTCCAGATGGCGACCTGCTCGTTCCAGCACAGGCCGCAGCGGATGCCTTTCACGCGATTGGCTACGATGGCCTCGCCGTTGCCGGAGCCGCCGAGCACGATGCCGCGCTCGAATTCACCGCGGGCCACAGCCTCGGCGACAGGGCGGATGTAGTCCGGATAATCGCAAGGCGCGTCGGAGTTCGTGCCGAAGTCCCGCACGGTGTGCCCCTCGGCGAGGAGCAGGGCTTTGATCTTCTCCTTGTAGGCGAAGCCGGCGTGGTCGGAACCGATGGCGATGGTGAATTTCTTCATGGGAACGTATTGGCGGAATGAACCCGAAAATGGGGTGGCTGTCCATAGTTCGCCTGCCAGCCTGTCCGGCAAACCAAATTCCCGCCATGCGCGTCCTATCCGTCCTCCTGTTCGCCTCCGTCATTGTGTTCAGCACCGGTTGCGCCACGTCCACACCGCAAAGCCGCATCGACGCCAACCGTGCCGCCTATGCCGAGTATTCCCCGGATGTCCGCCGCAAGATCCGCGAGGGCCGGGTCGAGGTTGGATTCACCGCCGAGATGGCCGAGATGGCGCTTGGCAAACCGGGGCGGAAGCTTTCCCGGAAGGACGAGACCAACGAGGAAAGCGAGGTCTGGGTCTACTACCGCAACCGGCCGCGGGTGAGTGTCGGCATGGCGGTCGGCAGCGGTGGCTACCGCAGCACGAGCACAGGCATCAGCATGAGCACGACGCCGGACGACGACATGGAAACCATGCGCCTGATCCTGCGCGACGGCCAGGTCGTGGCGGTTGAAACGGTGCGCCGGTGAGCGGAGCGCAGAGCCCGATCGCCGACGAAGGCTTGGCGGAGATGGCGAAGCCATCCCGCCTCGTACACGCTATCGCCACCGAATGAAGGCGGGGTTCGGCGACCCCGCCCTACGGTCACACCGCGTCGATCGTCCGCAGGAACGCGGCGGTGTCGCCGAAATCCTTGAACACGGCCGTCGGCTGGTGGGCGGCGAGTTCCTCGACGCTGAATTTGCCGGTGGCGACGGCGATGGTCCGCGCGCCGATGACCTTGCCGCATTCGATGTCGTGCGGGGTGTCGCCCAGGATGAAGATGTTTGCCGGATCGAAATCCACGGTGTGCCACTCCTTCGCGCGGCGCAGGGCGTGCGGACCGAGATCGTTGCGGCGCGGGCTGTCGTCGGCGAAGGCGCCGAACTCGAAGTAGTGCCAGACCTTGTAGTGAGTTAGCTTGAACTCGGCACCGCGCTTCAGGTTGCCGGTGAGCAGGCCCTGGACGACGTCGGCGCGGTGGTGCAGCGTTTCGAGCAGTTCAAGCACGCCCGGCAGGACGCGGCCCTGCGGACCGTCCGCCAGTTCAAGCGGAAGCAACTCGAGGTAGGTTTCGAGGTAGTCGTGGGCGTTTTGCGGCGTGTCGGGCAGGCCGACATGACGGAACACCTCGCCGGTGATCCAGCTGTCGGTGCGGCCGGCCCAGTCGATGGCGCCGAGGTCCACCGTGACGCCGAAGCGTTTGGTCAGCGCCTTCTCCATGGCGCGCACTCCGGCGCCGTGGGAGACGATGATGGTGCCGTCAATGTCCCAGAGGATAAGTTTCTTGGCGGAGGATTTCATAGCCACGGATTTCATGGATGGACGAAGAGGAGGTGCGATGGGCCACCAGATTCAGGGGACCGGAGCTTTTGGCCACAAAAAGGCGCAAGAATGTTTGTGCCTCTTCGTGGCCCGGATCAGTTCACTCCGCTTCGGCGTTGGCGCGCGTGGGTTGCCGCAGGGCGATGAAGGCCGTGCCGCCGAGGATCAGCGCCGCGCCGGCCAGTTCGTGAACGGTGAAGCGTTCGCCGAAAAACAGCACGCCGCCGGCGGCGATGCCCACCGGCACAAGCATCTGGAGCAGGGATCCCTCGGCCACATCGAGATCGCGGAAGGCGCGCGTCATGGCCAGCTGGGCGACGGCGGCCGTGACGCTGGCGAGAAGCGTGAGGGTCAGCGCCAGCGGCGTGATGGGTTGCAATTGGACCAGCGCAGGTCCGCCGCACAGCAGCAAACCGTAGAAGCATTGCGCGGCGAAGATCGTGGACGAGTGCTCGGAGGCGTGCAACTGCCGGATCGTGACCACCACCCAGGCCGACACCAGGGCGGCGACCACGGCGAGTCCGTCATACAGGCCGGGGGCCCGCCCCGAACCAAGTACGTTGGTGAGCAGCGCGAGTCCGGTCAGCGAGGCGGCTCCGCCGATCAGCAGGGCCGGGCGCAGTTTCTCGCGCAGGATCCAGGCGGCCAGCAGGGCGCCCCAGATGACATAGGTGTTGTTGATGAACGTGGCCCGGCCCGCGCCGAGTTTCACCACGCACAGGTAGGTCAGGTAGACACCGGTGCCGCCGAGCAGGCCCCGTTCGATGAGGCGGGGATGCCGTACGAGGTTCAGCGGGCGCCAGTCGCGGCGATAGACCACGGCTACCACGCCGAGTCCGACGACGAAGCGCGCGCTCGAGATGAGCCAGATGTTGGCGAAATGCAGGACGTCGAGGGCGCGCACGAGCAGCACGTTGCTCGTGAAGCCGGCGACGGAGAGGAGCATCAGGGCCAGGGCGCGACGATGGGCGGAAACGGTCACGGGAACAAAAGACCGCGCCCGGGAGCGGGCGCGGTCAAGGCGGGTCAGGCTGTCTGGTCGGCGATCACAGGCTGTGCATCGCCGATTTGCTGACGGCGAGGCCGGCTTCCTTGACGGCTTCGCTCATCGTCGGGTGGGCATGGATCGTGCGGCCGAGGTCTTCGGCGCTGCCGCCGTATTCCATGTGCGTGACGATCTCGCTGATGAGTTCGCCCGCGCCGCGGCCGATGATTTGCGCGCCGAGGATCTTGTCGGTCCTGGCGTCGGCGATGATCTTGACATAGCCGTCGGTGGCGTCGGCGGCGATGGCGCGGCCGTTGGCGGCGAAGTTGAATTTGCCGACCGCGATCGTGAGGCCGCGCTTCTTCGCCTCGTCCTCGCCCAGGCCGACGGAGGCGACCTCGGGATCGGTGTAGACGATGCCGGGCATGCGGTCCCAGTTGATGTGGCCGGCCTTGCCGGCGATCCACTCGGCGACGGCGACGCCGTCCTCCTCGGCCTTGTGGGCAAGCATCGGGCCGTCGATGACGTCACCGATGGCCCAGATGCCGGACGCGGTGGTTTTGAGGTGGGCGTCGACCTTGATGCGCTTCTTGTCCGTGAGCTCGACGCCGGCCTTTTCGAGGCCGAGACCGTCGGTGTAGGGGCGGCGGCCGACGGCGACGAGCACGACGTCGGCGGGGAATTCGAGTTTCTGGCCGTCGCGTTCGGCGGTGAGCACGCCCTTGGCGTAACCGGTGACCTTGGCGTTCACCTCGATCTTAAGGCCTTGCTTCTGCAGCAGGCGGGTGAAGTTGCGGACGATGTCGTCGTCGTAGGTCGCTGCGATCTTCGGCAGGAATTCGACGACGGTGACCTCCGCACCGAGGCGGGCCCAGACGGAGCCGATTTCGAGGCCGATGACACCGCCGCCGACGACCACGAGTTTTTTCGGCACGGCGGGCAGGGCGATGGCGTGGTCGCTCGAGATGACGGTCTTGCCGTCGAACTTGAGGAAGGGGAGTTCGACGGGGGCCGAACCGGTGGCGATGACGATGTTTTTCGCGGTGAGCGAACGGTCGCCGACGGCCACGGTGGTGGCGTTGACGAAGGAGGCGGCGCCAGTGACGACGGTGATCTTGCGGGCCTTGGCGAGCTGGGCGACGCCGGCGGTGAGCTTGGCCACGACATCGTCCTTCTTTTTCAGCAGGGCCGTCAGGTCGATTTCGACGCCGGCGATCTTGATACCGTGGGCGGCGGCGTGGTGTTTGGCGAACACGTATTGCTCGGAGGAGTGGAGCAGGGCCTTGCTCGGGATGCAGCCAACGTTGAGGCAGGTGCCGCCGAGGGTGGCGCGTTTTTCGACAAGCGCCACCTTCAGGCCGAGCTGGGCGGCGCGGAACGCGCAGACATAGCCGCCCGGGCCGGCGCCGATTACGATCAGATCAAAGTTTTCAGAGGACATGGGTAAATCGTTCTCATTGTCGCAATCCTTCCCGTTCGCTCGATCTGGTTGCTCCGCCAAGGCTGGAGAACGATTGCGATCAAGAGAACGGGAACGATTGCTTACGCGCCGATGAGGAGCCGCGCCGGGTCCTCGATGGCCTGTTTGACCTTCACGAGGAAGGTGACGGCTTCCTTGCCGTCGACGAGGCGGTGATCGTAGCTGAGGGCGAGGTACATCATCGGGCGGATGACGACCTGGCCGTTGACGGCGACGGGGCGCTCGTTGATGGCGTGCAGGCCGAGGATGGCGCTCTGCGGCGAGTTGAGGATCGGAGTCGAGAGCATCGAGCCGAAGATGCCGCCGTTGGTGATCGTGAAGACGCCGCCGCTGAGATCCTCGAGGGTGATCCTGCCTTCACGGGCCTTCTTGGCGGATTCGGCGATGGCCTTTTCGATGCCGGCCATGTCGAGCGTGTCGCAGCTGCGGATGACCGGAACCATCAACCCCTTGTCCGTCGAGACGGCCATGCTGATGTCGTAGTAGTGGTTCTGGATGATCGAATCGCCGTCGATGATCGCGTTGACGGCGGGCACCTCGCGCAGGGCGTGGACCACGGCCTTGGTGAAGAAGCTCATGAACCCGAGTTTCACGCCGTGCTTCTTCACGAAATCGTCCTGGTACTTTTTACGCAGTTCCATGACGGCGGACATGTCGACCTCGTTGAACGTGGTGAGCATCGCGGCTTCCTGCTGCGCGGCGACGAGACGCTTCGCGATCGTCTGGCGGAGCTTGGTCATCTTCGTGCGGGTCTGCCGTTCGTCCGCGGCCACCGGCGCCGCTTTCGGGGCCGGTGTGGGCGAGGGAGCGGTCGGAGCCGGCGCGGGGGGCGTCGGCTGGCTGGTGGAAGCGGCCAGCATGTCGCCCTTGGTGACGCGACCGGCCTTGCCGGTGCCGGTCACGGAAGCGGGATCGATGCCGGTCTCGGCGGCGAGGCGACGGACCGCGGGCGACCCTGCCGGGGGATTTTCGATTTTCGATTTTTGATTTCCGGCTGCTGCGCCTGACGGCGGGGTCGCCGCCGCTCCAGCGGCGGCTTCGTCGATCGTGGCGACCACCTGGCCGATTTTCACATCGCTGCCGGCGGCGACGCTGATGCGGATCTTGCCGGCGGTTTCGGCCGTGCCTTCCGACGTGATCTTGTCGGTTTCGAGTTCGAAGAGCGGCTGGTCCTTTTTCACGATGTCACCGTCCTGGACGTGCCACTTGGCGAGCACGCCGGAGGTGATGGATTCGCCCATCGGGGGGATTTTGACGTCAATGGCCATGGGATTCGGAGTTCGGAATTCGGAGATCGTAGTTCGGGGCCGGGTTACAACGTGAAGGCCTGGCCGAGGAAGTTGGCGAGCTGCAGGCGGTGCAGGGCGAGGAGGCCGACGGCGGGGGAGGAGGCGGCCTCGCGGCCCGCGTAGGCGGGCTTGCGGCCGAAGATTTCCTCGAGCTGCGGCGCGATGAAGGTCCACGCGCCCATGTTCTGGGGCTCCTCCTGGCACCAGATGAGGCGCGCGTCGCGGCTGTAACTGTCGGCGATCTCGGCCAGCCGGTCGCGATGGAGCGGATAGAGCTGCTCGACACGAACGATGGCGGTGCCGGCCGCCTGGTTCTTTTCGCGGTAGTCGACGAGGTCGTAGTAGACCTTGCCGGAGCAGAGGATGATGCGTTCGGTCTGCCTGGTGCCGGCCGGGTCGCCGATGATTTCCTGGAAGGAGCCCCGGGTGAAATCGTCGAGCTGCGAAACGGCGGACGGGTGGCGGAGCAGCGATTTCGGCGACATCACGACGAGCGGCTTGCGGAAGTCGCGCTTCAGCTGGCGGCGCAGGCAGTGGAAGAGCTGGGCCGGCGTCGTGAGGTTCACGACCTGGATGTTGTTTTCGGCGCAGAGCTGCAGGAAGCGCTCCAGGCGGGCCGAGGAATGCTCGGGGCCCTGGCCCTCGTAGCCGTGCGGGAGGAACAGCGTGATGCCGCTCGCGCGCTGCCATTTCGATTCCGCGCTGGCGATGAACTGGTCGATGACGACCTGGGCACCGTTGACGAAGTCGCCGAACTGCGCCTCCCAGATGCAGAGCATCTCCGGGTAGTCGAGCGAGTAGCCGTAGTCGAAGCCGAGCACGGCCGCCTCGGAGAGGAGCGAGTTGTAGACGCAGAACTTGGCCTGTTTCTCCGCGATGGCGTTCAGCGGCGTGTGTTTCTCGCCGGTCTCGGTGTCGTTGAACACGGCGTGGCGGTGGGTGAACGTGCCGCGCTCGCAGTCCTGTCCGCTCAGGCGGACCGGCGTGCCCTCGAGGAGGAGCGTGCCGAAGGCCAGCGCCTCGCCCATGCCCCAGTCGTAGGGGCCGCCGTGCCTGTGCGCCTCGGCGCGGGCCTCGGTGAAGCGCTTGATCTTGGAATGAACCTTGAAGCCCGCGGGAACGGTGGTGAGCGCGTGCACGACGCGGTCGAGCGTGGCGGCGTCCACGGCGGTGTTGACGGAAACGTGCTTGAACGCCGGCTGGAAGATGGCGGTGGAGCCCTTGTACGCGGCGGCGTGAACCCTGTCCGCGGCGGCGGCCTTGCGTTTCTCGGCCTTGGCGGCCTCGCGGGCCTTGGCCTTGTCCAGGTTCTCGTTGAGGGCGGCGGAGTACTCGGCCTTGATGGCCTCGCCCTCGGCCTCGGACATGCTGCCGGCTTCCACGAGCTGCCGGGTGTAGAGCGCGGACACCTGCTTGTGGGCGGCGATCTTGCGGTAGAGCATCGGCTGCGTGAACGACGGTTCGTCGGTCTCGTTGTGGCCGTGCTTGCGGTAGCAGTACATGTCGACGAACACGTCGCGCTTGAACTGCACGCGGAAATCCACGGCGAGCTGGGCGACCATGCAGACGGCCTCGGGGTCGTCGCCGTTCACGTGGAAGATCGGGGCCTCGATCATCTTGGCGACATCGGTGCAGTAGCGCGTGGAGCGCGAGTCGCGCGGGTCGGTGGTGAAGCCGATCTGGTTGTTGATGACGAAGTGCACGGTGCCGCCGGTGCGGTAGCCGGGCAGCTGCGAAAAGTTCAGCGTCTCGGCCACGATGCCCTGGCCCGCGACGGCGGCGTCGCCGTGGATGAGCAGGGGCATGACCTTGCGGCGCTCCTTGGCGTCGCCGCGGATGCGCTGGCGGGCGCGGGACCTGCCCTCGACGACCGGGTTGACGATCTCGAGGTGCGAGGGATTGGCGGCGAGGCGGACCTCGACCTTTTTGCCGCTGGTGGTGGTGAGGACGACCTCGTAGCCGAGGTGGTATTTCACGTCGCCATCGCCGGCGACGGTGTCGGGGATGTAGTTTTCGGAGAACTGCTCGAACAGCTGGTCGAACGACTTGCGCATCACGCTGCACAGGACGTTGAGGCGTCCGCGGTGGGCCATGCCCATGACGATTTCCTCGATGCCGGCGTCCGGGCAGTGGTCGATCACGGCGTCGAGCGCGGCGATGATGGTTTCGCCGCCTTCGAGCGAGAAGCGTTTCTGGCCGACGTATTTCGTATGGAGGAATTTTTCGAACAGCTCGGCCTTGTGGACGCGGCGCAGGATGCGGACCTTCTGCGGCTTGGTGAAGTTCGGCTGGAGGCGGGTCGATTCGATGCGCTCCTGCAGCCAGCGGCGGCACTCGGGATCCTGGATGTGGGCGTATTCCACACCGACATGGTCGCAGTAGGTCTGCTGCAGCGTGGCGATGATGTCGCGCAGCTTCATCTGGCCGCCGCCGAGGTAGGTGCCGGTGTCGAAAACCGTGTCGAGGTCCTCGTTGCCGAGGTTGAACTGGTCGAGCTGGAGCCGGGCTTGCGGGGCGGGCGGAGCGCTGAGCGGGTCGAGGTGAGCCTGGGTGTGGCCGAGGGCGCGGTAGGCGTTGATGAGGTAGTGGACGTGCGCCTGCTTGAGGCTGTCCACAATGGTCACCCCGTTGGCGGCGGGAGCCGAGGCGGGGGCGCTCTGGCCGCCGGCGAGGGTGAAGCCTTGGAAGAAGGCACGCCACGTCGGGTCGACGGAGTCGGGATTGTCGAGCCAGCGCTGATGATACTCCTCGATGAGGGCGGCATTGGCACTTGCGGAAACGGAAACGGGATTCATGGGAGAAAGAGATCGCCGCTTGCCTGTCTCGAAACGGATGGGCACTGCGGGAAGGTTACCAATGCATCAGCAAAAAAATGAGACAAGTGGATTCCCGGTCGGGACGACCAACAGGAGCTTGATTCGCGGAAGCTCAACTATTTGGTTTAGATAACTTAATAAAATCCGGACTTCATGATCGAGACTCAAGTCAAAGGCGCACTAATCCGTTTCAACGGGGCGATAAAGAACTCTGATGGGGCGGCGCTCTCCGCCGCCCTCAACGAGGTGGAAGCGCTGCTGGCGAAGCACCGCGCCGAGATCCATCCGCAGCTCCGGCATTTCCTGGAAGGCCGCAGTTACGCGAAGGCGCTGGCCTGGCTCGGTGCGGCCGACGAACTGGAGGCGAAGCCCTCCTCGCCTCCCGGCGGTTGTGGAGGAGGCCACGCATGAGCCGTCCCGGCAAAATCCCCACCGAGGGCGGACAATCGCTCGGTACGAATCCTTTCGCCCAGTTGAACAGCGCCGGATTGCCGGTCAGTCCGGTCCGACCGGTCGAAGCCGGAGAAGCCAGGATTGAAAACCGGAAGAGCCGCGGCCGCGTGGACATCAAGCGCACGACCGCCGGCCGGGGCGGCAAAACCGTCACGGTCGTTTCCGGTTTCGTCGGGATCGGGCTGCCGGAGAAGGAGTCGCTCGCCAAAAAAATGCGCAACGCCTGCGGTTGCGGCGGCACGGTGAAGGACGGCGAGATCGAGATCCAGGGCGACCAGCGGGAGAAGATCGCGCGAATCCTGAGCGAGGCGGGTTTCCGCCCGGTGTTCGCGGGCGGCTAGGCGGCGAGACCGGCGGCGAGGGCGAGGCCGCTCTTGGCGCGGTTGAGAATGTAGAGGTGGTAACCCGGCGCGCCGCGTTCGAGCAGTTCGCGGATCTGACCGAGCGCCCATTCGATGCCGAGCGCCTCGACGACTTCGGGATGATCGCCCGCCGCCTCGAGCCGCTTGATGAGCCGGGCCGGCAGGCTGGCTCCGCACATTTCCGTGAAGCGTTTGATCTGTTTCAGCGACAGCACGGGCATGATGCCGGGTACGATCGGGATGGCGATGCCGCGGGCGCGGCAGCGTTCGACGAAGCGGTAATACACGGCGTTGTCGAAGAACAGCTGCGTGGTGATGAAGCCGGCGCCGGCGTCGACCTTGCGCTTCAGGTGGTCCAGATCGTCTTCGAGGCTGGGGGCTTCGGGGTGCTTTTCGGGATAGCCGCCGACACCGAGGCAGAAGTCGGGATGGCGGGCCTTGAGCAGCGCGACGAGTTCGTTCGCATAACGCAGGCCGTCGGGCGTGGGTGTGAAGGCGGTGTCGCCCTTCGGCGGGTCGCCGCGCAGCGTCATGATGTTGCGGTAACCGCCCGCATGAAGCTGGTCGGCGATGTCATTCAGCTCAAAACGCGAATGCCCCACGCAGGTGAGGTGCGGCATGACGGTGAACCCGATGTCCTCGCGCAGGAGCCGGCTGACCTGCGCGGTGCGTTCGCGGGTGCTGCCGCCGGCGCCATAGGTTACGGAAACAAAGTCAGGGGCGATCCGCTTGAGCGTGTGGGCGGTTTCCCGCAAGGCAGCGACTCCCGCATCATCCTTGGGCGGAAAGAATTCCAAAGACCGCAACGGATGGGGCTTCTGCGAGAAAAGATCGGAAATAGGAAGGTCGGGAGGCATGTTTAATCAACGTATCGTCATTCGTTGATATAAAGTAAAGCCTCCAGTTGGGCAGGTGCGAAAATCCCGTGCACCGACGGGCGCAGCGTGAAAGGCGGCTTGCCCGGCGTGCTTTAACCTTGGGCCGGGACCGCTTCCCGCGCCTTCTCCGTTTGCAGGCGGAGCTGGCCGCAGGCGGCGGCGATGTCGTGGCCTTTCTCGCGGCGAAGCGTGACGGACACGTTGGCGTCTTCGAGCACGCGGGCGAAGCGTTCCTGCCGCGTGAGGCTCGGGCGTTTCCAAGGCAGGCCCTCCACGGTGTTGTAAGGGATGAGGTTCACGTGCGCATGCAGGTCGCGCGCGATGTCGCGCAGCTTTCCGGCCTGTTCGAGCGAGTCGTTGACCGCTTCGATGAGGATGAACTCGAGCGTGACCATGCGGCCGTGTTTTTCGGAAAACTCGCGCACGGCGGGGATGAGCTCGGCGAGCGGCCAGCGTTTGTTCACGGGCATGATCTGCTCGCGCACCTCGTCGGTCGCGCCGTGCAGCGAGATGGCGAGGCGGATGCCGAGCGGCTCGTCGGCGAGCTGCCGGATCTTCGGGACCAAGCCCGACGTGGAAAGCGTGATGCGGCGGGCGCCGAAGCCGAGGCCCCACTCGGCGTTGAGGATCGTGAGGGCGCGGAGGATCGCGTCGTAGTTGTGCAGCGGCTCGCCCATGCCCATGACGACGAGATTGTCGAACGACACGAGTTCGGCGCGGGCGCGCGGGGTGCGGCTGTCCTCCTGCCGGCAGACCTGGATGAGCTGGTGCACGATCTCGCCGGCGGAGAGGTTGCGCTTGAGGCCGGCGAGGCCGGAAGCGCAGAAGCGGCAGCCCATGGCGCAGCCGACCTGCGTGGAGATGCAGATCGTCTTGCGGGATTTCTCCTGGCCGACGCCGAGCTGCGGGGCGCGGATGATGACGGTCTCGATGAGGGAACGGTCGCCGAGCTCGAGCAGGAGTTTGTCGGTCACGTCCTCGGACTGCTTGGTGAGCACGAAGCTTGTCGGCGCCAGGTCGAAGGTGTCGGCCAGCCAGCCGCGGAGGGGGCGGGGGAGATTGGTCATCTCGTCCCAGGTCTGGACGCGTTTCTTGTAGAGCCACTCGAGGATCTGGCGGGCGCGGAAGGCCGGGTGGCCGTGCTCCTTGAGCAGGGCGGTGAGCGAGTCGAGCGTCTCGCCGTAGATGGCCGATTTGGCAGGTGTGAACACCATGGAACGTGAAAGGATGCGGAAAAGGTGCCGGCCGAAAAGTCGGCGTTGCGGTCGGACTTTCAAGCCTCAACCATCGCCTTTCAACCCAACAGATGAACCTCCTCCACCGGCATATCCTTGCGAATGTGTTCGTCACGTGCGCGGCTTCGGTGGGGCTTTTCGGGTTCGTGTTGATGCTTGGCAACGCGATGAAGGACCTGCTCGGGCCGATGCTGGCGGGGCAGCTGGCGCCGGAGACCTTCGTCCGCCTGGTGGCGCTGCTGGTGCCGTTCGTGGTCTATTACGCGCTGCCGATGGGCATGCTGACCGGCATCCTGCTGGTGCTGGGCCGCATGTCGTCGGACCGCGAGATCACGGCCATGCGGGCGTCCGGACTGAGCGTCGCGTGGCTGTCGGCGCCGATCCTGTTCCTGGCGCTGCTGGGCGTGGGGGCGGCGCTGCTGATCAATTTCCATTTCATGCCGGTGGCGCGGCTGGCCTACCAGCGCGAGTTCGCCGAAGCCGTGCGCCAGAATCCGCTCAGTTTCATCGTGCCGCGGACCTTCATCCGGGATTTCCCGGGCGTGGTGCTCTACGTGGGGGAGAAGGAGGGCAACCAGTTGAAGGATTTCTGGCTGTGGGAGCTCGACGGCCAGAACCGGGTGCGGCGTTTCGCCCGCGCCGATGCCGGCCGGCTCGATTACGTGGAAGGCGAGAACAAGCTCGTGCTCACGCTCGACCAGGCGCAGGCGGAGGTGCGCGACGACAAGGATCCCGAGAATTTCGCCCGCGTGCACAGCTCGGCGGCCTGGGAGCAGGCGACGTTCGACCTCCCGCTCAGCCGCCTGACCGGAGACCGGTCGATCAAGCGCAAGCTCAAGTGGCTGACCTTTCCCCAGCTCATGGCGGAATGGACGCGCCTGCAAAAGGCCGATCCCGAAACCCCCAAGGAGGAACAGGCGAAGCAGGTGATGCGGGTGCAGATCACGATCCAGGAGAAATTTGCCACGGCGTTCTCGGTGCTGTCGTTCGCCCTGGTTGCCATCCCGCTGGGTATCAAGGTCTCCCGCAAGGAGACTTCGGCCAATCTCGGCCTCGGGCTCCTGCTCGCGCTGGGCTATTATTTCGCCACCGTGATGGCGGGGTGGCTGGACAACAGCCCGGCGCTCCGGCCCGACCTGCTGGTCTGGGTGCCCAACCTCGTTTTCCAAGGGCTGGGTCTCTGGCTCTTTTACAAAGTGGACCGCGCCCGCACTTAGCGGACGGCCCGTAACTTGCGCTTCCGAGCGGCGTCACAAGCCATGTGCTCAAAGCCAGCCACCATTCATGGTTGAAGAAGCGTTCGATTACGCCGGTTGCCTCGAACGGGTACGCGCACGTGACCAGGGCGCGGCCAGGCAGCTGGTCGCGCAGCTTTACCCGCAGGTCATCCGCATCGTGCGGGCGCACCTGCCGCGGCGCGTCGCCGAGGAGGACCTGGCCCAGGAGGTCTTTCTGAAGATGTTCACCCGACTTGAACAGTACCAGGGCAACGTGCCGTTTCCTCACTGGGTGTCGCGCATCGCGGTGACCACCTGCATCGACCAGCTGCGCGCGCAGAAACGCCGGCCGGAATTCCGCTGGGCCGACCTGCCCGAGGAGCAGGCCGAGGTGCTCGACCATGTGCTGACCGACGAACGGGACGCCGCTCCGGGCGACGCGCTGGCCGCGCGCGAACTCGTCAACCGCCTGCTCGCCCAGCTCAAGCCCGAGGACCAGCTCGTCATCCGCCTGCTTGATCTCGAACAAAAGACGCTGGCCGAGATCAGCACGCTCACCGGCTGGAACCAGACCCTCATCAAGGTGCGCGCCTTTCGCGCACGTCGGAAATTGCAAAAACTTTTTCAGGAACTCAAAAAGGAGGAGAAATAATGAGCCGTTACGACCAAGACTGGCAGAAACTCGTCGCCCTGGCGCGCCAGGCGCCGCCCACGGCGGACGAAATCATGCTGCCGCCCGGCTTCGCCACCCGTCTTGCGGCGCTCGCGGCGGAGCGTCCGGCCCTTTCGCCCTGGGGCGGCTTCGAGCGCCTCGCGCTCCGCGGCTTCGTGACGGCCGCGACCTGCTGCGCGGCGGCGGTGGCGTACAGCTATTTCGGCCACAGCCCTGAATTCAACGAAGAGCTCGCCCTCGACGACACCGTCGCGGTGGTTTTGGATCTCCGGTGATGAACAAGACCTGGAAACTGATCCTGCTGCTGGTCGGCATCTTCCTCGCGGGTGGCGTTGCGGGCTCGTTCCTCACGATCCGTTTCGGACGCAACTGGCTGGCGGACCGGGCGGCTCCCGCGCAATGGGCGGAAGGCCACATTCGCAAGCTGGCCGAACGCCTGGAGCTCCGGCCCGAGCAGATCGAGCAGTTGAAGCCGATCATCCGCCGCAACATGGAGGATCTGGGGCGTCTGCGCACCGAGTCGGTCGCGGCATCCCGCGCCGTGTTCGAACGGATGGAGAAGGAAATCGCCGCGACACTCACGCCCGAGCAACGCGTGAAATTCGAGGAATACAGCCGCGAAAAGCGCGAACGCATGCACAAGCTCATGCAGAAACGCGCCGAAGACGACCGTCCGAAAGGCGAGCGCCCGGGCGAGGGCCCTCCGCCGCCCCCTCCGCCTCCGGGCGGGCCTCCCCGCGAGCCGCGCGACTGAGCGAAACCTCGCGGTGCTTTTATTTTGGTTGCAGGGTCGGAGGTGCGGCCTACGGTCCGCCTCGGCCAGGCGCCATGCATGGGCAGGCGCGTGAACCCCGCCAGGGCCGGAAGGCAGCAACGGTGACGACGTTCTCCCAGTGCCGTGGAGTGCCTGGCCACTTTTTTCCACCGCGGCGGCGCCGTTGAAGTTGAAGGTTGAAGTTGAAGCGGAACGCACGAATAACACCGCGACTTCCGGCTGGCGCTCCTTCAACTTTCTTTCTTCAACTTCAACCTTCCTGATGTCCGGCTCCTACCAAGTCATCGCCCGCAAGTGGCGCCCGCAGACCTTCGACGACGTCGTCGGGCAGGATCATGTGGTCCGGACGCTGAAAAACGCCGTCGCCCGCAACCGGATCGCCCACGCCTACCTGTTCGTGGGGCCGCGCGGCACGGGCAAGACCAGCACGGCGCGCATTTTCGCCAAGGCGCTCAACACCACCGGCGGCCCGAAGGCCGATTTCGACCCCGCCGACCCGATCGCCCAGTCGATCGCCGAGGGGCGCTGCCTCGATGTGATCGAGTTCGACGCCGCGTCGAACACGCAGGTGGACAAGATCCGCGAGTTCATCATCGACACGGTCGCCTACGCGCCGGCGCAGGGCAAATACAAGGTCTACATCATCGACGAGGTGCACATGCTCTCGGCGGGCTCGTTCAACGCCCTGCTCAAGACCCTCGAGGAGCCGCCGCCGCACGTGAAGTTCATCTTCGCCACGACGGATCCGCAGAAGATGCCCGCGACCGTCATCTCGCGCTGCCAGCGTTTCGACCTCAAGCCGATCCCGACCGAGCTGATCGTGCAGCGGCTGAAGAAGATCGCCGCCGCGGAGAAGATCAAGGCGAGCGACGCGGCCCTGGCGAGCATCGCCCGCATGGCCGACGGCGGCATGCGCGACGCACAGTCCATTTTCGACCAGATGATTTCGTTCTGCGGCGCGGAGATCGGCGAGGCCGACGTGCTCGATGTCTACGGCCTGGTCTCCTCCGCCAAGATCGCCGAGCTCGCCGGGGCGCTCGCCGCCGGCGACCACAGGAAGATCGTGGCCGTCGTCGACGATTGCGACGACAACGGCCGCGACCTTTACCGCCTGCTCGTCGACCTGCAGGCGCACGTCCGCACGGCGCTGCTCGACGCCATCGCCAAGGGCGGCACCAGCGAGGCGCTGGGCACGCCGATGACGACCGAGCAGATCACCCGCCTGCTCGACGGCCTGCGCGAGGGCGAGGGCGGCGTGAAGCACGGCCTGTCGGAGAAAATCAATTTCGAGGTCGCGCTGCTGAAGGCCGTCGAGGCCAGCCGCGCGCGCGCGATCGACAGCCTGATCAAGGAAATCGCCACGCTCGCCGAGAACGCGCCCGCCGACGGCTCAAAAAAAAACGACTGAGGAAGCCGGTTGAGACGGCCGAGGAGACGGAAGGCGGCGTGCTGAGCGAGGAACGCGCGGCCGAATCCGCCCTCGAGGACGGCGCACCGGTCGGGCCGTCGGCCGACGAGGAGGCCGCTTTCCTCGCCGAGAACCCGGCGGAAGCCGCCGCCATCCGCACGGCGCGGGCCGCGCCGGCCGAAGCCGAAAAGGAGCCGGCCGGCGGATTGCCTCCGCTCGAGGATCTCGTGAAGCGCATTCCGATGCCGGCGCGCGACCTGATGGAGGAGCTTTTCCGCGCCCGGTTCGTGACCGTGAAGCGGATCCCGGGCGCGGCGCTCAAATCCTGAATCCGCCCGGGCGTTCAGCCGGCGAACACGAACCGTTCGAGATCGTTCAGATCGCGGCCCTCGCCGTCCACCGTGGCGGCCAGCTCCTCGGCCGGCTGCTGCAGCCGGTTGACCCAGTAGGTCGGGTAGCCGAACCACTTCGCCCCGGCGGCGTCCCAGGCGCCGAAGGCGACGAACAGGATCTGCTCCTTCGGCAGCGCGAGCCGGTCGACGCCGAGCTGGTAGGCGCGCGGGTCGGGCTTGTAGGTTCGCACGGCATCCGTGCTGATCGCGGGCCCGACCAGTCCTTCGAGCCCGGCACTGGCGGTCGCGGCCTCGAGCATGCGGGGCGAGAGATTGGACAGGAAGGCGCAGGTCAGGCCCGCCACTCGGAAGCGCCGCAGAACCGGGAGTACGTCGGGCCAGGTTTTCAGCCGCAGCCAGGCGTCCATCAGCCGTTCGTGTTTTTCGGGCGTGAGTTCGACCTGCGTTGCGCGCGCGGCGTAGACGAGGGCATCGGCAGTCACCTGCCAGAAATCGACGTAGCGATCACCCGCCACGCGCAGCCAGGAATACTCGAACTGCCGCGCGCGCCAGTTCGAGACCAGGGCGTCGCCCTGTTCGGGAAACAGGTTCCGGGCCAGGGCGAAGACCGGGCGGGGGTCGAGGATGGGAAATCCATCGAAGGCGAGCGCCCGGAAGCGGGAGCGGATTGTCGTTGCGAGGGCGGGGCGGGCCAGGCCGGTGAGGGTGGCGCCGAGGGCAAGGGTAACGAATTGGCGGCGGTGCATCCTGATTGGGATGCGCGAATCCGGCCGGATATTCCGGGGGATGCGGTCAGCCGGCGCGGATCGGCCAGGTGTCGCCGATCGGCGACAGGCCGGCGGGTGGGCGCAGGTAGAGGTAGGCCTGGGCGGAGGCGGCGTGCGGATTGGGCGCGAGGAGCACGTCCGCGCGTTCGTAGAGTCCCTCGTCGAGGCCCTCGAGGCGGTCGAGCTCGGCCAGCGTGGCGTCGTCGACCGACCAGAGCTCACCGGTCACGCCCGCCGTGTCGCCGGAGGCGCGGACCATGCCCGGGTACTCGCCGAGCGAATAGAGCGTGAATCCCGGTACCGTGCGGGCTTCGCCGATGAAACGCTGGGCGGTGAGAAAGAGGTGATTCGATCCTCCCCGCTTGAGCGTGCCGTAAACGAACACCGTGGTCATGCGACGGGCAGGATTTCGACGACGAGCGTGGAGATGTTGTCGCGGCCCGAATTGGCCAGCGAAGCGGTCACGAGGCGCTGGGCAAGGGGGGCGTCGCCGGGGGTGCGGACGATCTCCTCGATCTGGGCGTCCCAGAGTCCGTCGATCAGTCCGTCGGAGCAGATCACGAAGCGATCGCCGGGCGCGCAGGGATGGGCGCCAATCTGCGGCTCGACGAACTGGTGGCCGGCGCCGAGGGCCTGGTTGAGCACGTTCTTGCGCGGGTGCGTGCGGGCCTCGCGTTCGTTCAGGTGCCCGCTGCGGCGCAGCCAGCCCACGTAACTGTGATCCTCGGTGAGCTGACGGATGCCGCCGCCGGCCGGCAGGTGGTAGATGCGGCTGTCGCCGATGTGCCCGAGGTAGAGCCAGCCGGGGGTGAACCAGCACAGGCTGAGCGTGGTGCCCATGCCGCGGCACTCTTCGTACGACTGGCCGAGTTTCATCAGGTCGAAATGAATGGCCTTGAACAGCTCGCCGAGCGTGTGGCTGAAATTGCTGCCGGGACCGGGCACGGCGGAACGGAAGCCGCGCGGCAGGAGCTTGGTGATGCGGTCCACGGTGAAGCGGCTGGCGAATTCGCCGGAGTTGGCGCCGCCCATGCCGTCGCTCACGGCGAAGACGAAATCCGTGCGCGCCCACGAGGCCTCGCCGGTCTTGCCGAGGTAGTGCACCTCGTGGCCGTCGAAACGCAGGGCGAGAAACGTGTCCTCGTTGTTCGGCCGGACCTTGCCGCGATGCGTGAGACCGGACCAGCGGACATCGGGCGGAGCCGGGTGGGCGACCTCGTCGAGCAGGGCCGCAAATTCGAAATCGATGATGCAGAAACGTCCGTCGGTTTTCCGGTAGGTGACGTTGCGCAGCTCGGGGTCGTCATGGCGCACGCCGAAGGCTTCGAGTTCAGCGAACAGCTCCTTGAGGCGTTCGGGCGTGATCTGGTCGACGCGGGCGCCGCAGTTGGTGGTCACCATCGACAGGCTGGCCTCGTCCGCCTCGAGGAGCCGGGGCACGAAATCGCAGCCGCGGGCCTCGAGATGCCGGAGCACGCGGACTTCGTTGCTGAAGCGGGCGTAGGCCTGGTGGCCGCGGAAGGTCTTGTGCACGCGTCCGTCATAACCGATGCGGACGAGCGCGCGTTGGGTATCCTTGACCTCTTGCATGATGATGGAAGCCCACGATTTAGCGCGGTTGAAGCGTAGGCAAGGGGCGATTGGCCGGAATGATTTCGGTTCATGGCATAAGCCAAATTGCGCTTCCCTCTGGCATGTAAGGTGCTTTTTGTCGCCCGTATCGCGTGACTTCATCCCGGTTTCCCGGGCCCCTTGCGCTTTACGTCCAAACCACAAACAAACTCATCCGATCCATGGCCAAATACAAACTGGAATACATCTGGCTCGACGGTTACACGCCTTTGGCGAACCTGCGCAGCAAGACCCAAATCAAGGAATTCGCCAGCTTCCCGAAGCTGTCCGAGCTGCCCAACTGGGGCTTCGACGGCAGCTCGACGCAGCAGGCCGAGGGCAAGAGCTCCGACGTGGTCCTGAAGCCCGTCGCGGTGTTCCCGGACAGCACCCGCAAGGACGGCGTGCTGGTCATGTGCGAGACGTACCTGCACACCGGTGAGGCCCATCCTTCCAATTCCCGCGCCACCATTCCGGATGATCCGGATACCTGGTTTGGTTTCGAGCAGGAGTATTTCCTCTTCAAGGACAGCGCTCCGCTCGGCTTCCCGGTCGGTGGCTATCCCGCTCCCCAGGGGCCCTACTACACCGGCGTCGGCTACAAGAACGTCGGCTCCGTGGCCCGCGAGATCGTCGAGAAGCACATCGACCTGTGCCTTGACGCCGGCATCAACATCGAGGGCATCAATGCCGAGGTCGCGAAAGGCCAGTGGGAGTTCCAGGTCTTCGGCAAGGGCTCGAAGAGCGCCGCCGACCAGATGTGGGTCGCCCGCTACATCCTGACCCGTCTTTGCGAAGGCTACGGCATCGACATCGAGTGGCGCTGCAAACCCATCCTCGGGCCCTTCAGCTCGCCGCTCGACTGGAACGGCTCCGGCATGCACTCGAATTTCTCGACCAAGCACATGCGCGAGGTCGGTGGCAAGGAGTACTTCGAGAAGCTCATGGCCGCCTTCGCCAAGTACATGAACGAGCACATCGCCGTCTATGGTCCGGAGAACCATCTCCGCCTCACCGGTCTCCACGAGACGCAGTCCATCGACAAGTTCACCTACGGTGTCGCCGACCGCGGCGCCTCGATCCGCGTGCCCCACAGCTTCATCAACAACGGCTACAAGGGCTACTTGGAGGACCGTCGTCCGAACTCCGCCGCCGACCCGTACCTCGTCGCCGGCCGGATCCTCAAGACGATCCAGTCAGTTCCGACCTCCTGATCGCGTCGGATTTCCAGTTGTCTCCCTCAAGCCGCCCGGTCCTCCGGGCGGCTTTTTCTTGGGGGCGCCGCCCGGCTTCGGGGCGGCCCCGCACATCGTTCAACGCGGGTCTGTCGGGAGACTTCATTCCTCCCTTGGCCACTCCGGGCTTTTTTGTGGCCCCGCGTTCGCAAGCCGTGTTGAAGACCAGCGGCATGACACCTCCGGCCGGTCCCCAGTCCATTTCTGCCCGCTTCATTTTCGCGGCCGAATGGATCGTGATGCTCGGGCTCGGCGCGACCCTGGCGTGGACGACGCTTTGCCTCGGGGGTTACCTCGCCGAAACGCTGGTGGTGACCTCCTGGATGGTGTTCGGGCTCGCGGCGCTCGGCGCGGTGCTTTGGGCCGTGGACCGGCGTCCGCTGCATCTGGCGTTTTGGCTGCCGGTGCCGTTTCTGCTTTATGTGCTCGCCAGCGTGGTGTGGCTGGCGCCGGCAAAATGGCTGGCGTGGCGTGAGTGGCTGCTTGGTTTCCAGGCATGGCTCGTCTTCGGGCTGGTGCTGCATTTCGGCCGGGGGCGCGGGCATCAACGGTTTCTTGCCGGACTTTTGGGATTGCTGGGGTTGGCGGGCGTGTCGATGGGAGCCTACCAGCGTTTCGTCGATCCGACATGGATGATGCTCGGGCGCACCCAGGCAGAACAGTTCAGGGCGCGTTCCGCGGGCATGTTCGGCATTCCCAACAGCCTGGCCGGATTGCTCGAGCTGATGATTCCGCTGTGTCTCGTGCTGCTGTCCGGGCGGAGCGTACGGCCGGCGGTGAGGATTGTCTCCGGCTGGTTCGCCGTCCTGTTTGTTGTTGCGCTGGTTCTCACGGGCAGCCGCGGCGGCTGGATTGGTGTCGCCGCAGCCCTGCTGCTCTGGCCGTTGCTGGCCGGCGGTGGCTGGAGACGGCGGCTTCTCGGCATGACCGCCGTCGGCGTCGCCGCGACGCTGGCGCTGATTGCCTTGTACCGGCACAGCGAGGCGGCGCGGGAGCGCATCGATCCCATGCTCGAAGGACGTTTTGAACCCACGCGCCCGATCATGTGGAAAGCGGCGTGGCAGATGTGGCAGGAGGCGCCCTGGACCGGACGCGGCGCGGCCGCCTACAACGTGTTGTTCGACCAATACCGTCCGCGCGGTTTCCTCAATGAGCCCGATTGGACGCACAACGACTACCTGAACACGCTGAGCGATTACGGCCTGATCGGGCTGCTGCTGGCGGTGGCCGCCGGGTCAACGCTGCTGATTGTCGGTTGGCGTGCGGTGGTTTGGGCGCGGCGCGAAGACCGGTGGAGAGGAGAGATATTCGGGCATTGGCGCTGGCGGTTCGGGCTTTGGTTGGGGCTGGTGGCATATGCGGTGCACCTGGGAGTGGATTTTCATACGAAGATCCCGGCACTGGCTTTTCTGGCTGCGGTGGCCGCGGCGTGGCTGGTGCGCGAGGAACAGGATTGGTGGCGTGTTCCCACGCGATGGCTCGCCTGGAGCGCGGCCGGCGCGCTGGCGACGGCCGGATTGCTCATCGGCTGGCGGGTGGCGTCGCCTTTGTACCGTGCCGAGGCCCTGCGCTACGAAGCCCGGCGCAGCATCGATCGCTATGCCCGCACGGGAGCGGGGGAGTTGCACGCGATCATCCCGGCGGCGCGCGCGGCCTTCATCAAGGCCACGCGCCTGGATCCGGACAACGGACAGGCCTGGTCCGATCTCGCCTATGCCACGGTGCAAATGCTGAATGCGGGCGGCACCGACCGGGTCACGCTTGGCCGCATCGCGGAGCTGGCGGCGGACGAAGCGCTGCAGCGGAGTCCGGTGATCGCGGAATTCTGGGTGCGCAAGGCGGTCGCGCTGGACATCCAGCGGGGGCGGCCGGAGGCCGAATCCTGTTACCGGCGGGCGCTCGAACTCGCACCGCACTCGGCAGCATGGTGGTTTTACTATGCCCATCATTTACAGGCTTTTCCCAACCGTCGCAGCGATGCGCTGCAGGCCGTGGAAACCTGTTTATCTCTTGACCGGTCTTTCGCCGGTGCGGAAGCTCTGCGCCAGCAGCTTCTGAGTCGCCTCCACCCGAAACCACCCGAGGTTTTATGAAAATCGCCGCTTTGCTCCGCTTCTTTTTCTGCGGATTTGTTGCAACCGCCTTGTCCTTGGCTGCGCACGCGCAGACACAGGCCGGGCAAATTGTCGCCGCCAAGGTTGAGGGGCAGGTCATGCGCATCGCCGCGAACGGCACCACCGCGCCGGTGGCCAACGGCGACCGGCTGGCGGAGTCCGATACGATCACCACGGCGAAAAATTCCGGTATCGTGCTCGTGTTCATGAACGGTTCCACCGTGAAGCTCGGCCCCGAGTCGCGTCTCGCGGTGGAGGAGTTCAAGATGGACCCGCTCGGCGCCGACCTCGAGGTCGCGAAGCTGCAGGCCGAGCCCTCCGTGTCGAAGACCACGCTGAACCTCAGCTATGGTGAAATGGTGGGCGATGTGAAGAAACTGAACACCGCCGGCGGTTCGAGCTATAACATCAAGACCCCGGTCGGCGCCGCCGGTATCCGCGGCACGATCTACCGCATCGTTTTCCGTCCGGCTTCCGACGGCAAAGCCTTCTTCACCGTGCAAACCTCCGAAGGGCGCGTGGTGATGCAAGGCGTCACGGCGCAGGAGATTCCCGTCGAGGCCGGCAAGGAGGTCGTTGTCGAGGTGGACGTGCCGGAGACCCCGGGCGCGACGACCTCGCCGCCGAATGTTGTCACCAACAACCTTGCGCCGGAAACCCAGGCCGCCATCAACAACGAGGTCCAGGTCATCACGCAGGCGTTGCAGACGGTCGTGATTCCGCCCGCGCCGCCCGCACCGGCTCAAACGCCGCCCACGACACCCCCGCCGGAACCGCCGGCTCCGCTGCCGCCGACGACCCCGCCGGTCTCGGTGACCCCGGGTGCGGGGCTCTGATCAGTCGGATGATTCAACACCCGGTGCCGCGAGCATCGGGTGTTTTTTTGCGGACCCTGAATCTGCTTTAACTCGATTCGGCGGTGCGTAGTGTCCGCCGTCGTGCCGGAGCCCAAGAAAAAGAAGTTCAACTGGAAGCTGCTCCTGCTCCTGCCCGTACCGTTGCTCTGGGCCCTGGCGGCGCAGCAGGGCTGGCTGGTGTTTGCCGACAACCTGCTGCTCGATCTGCGGTTTCGCGCCCGCGGCGAGCTCGAGTCGCCGGTGAAGCTCGTCTATGTGGACATGGACGGGCAGGCGATCGAGGAGCTGGGCAACACGCCGTGGCCGCGTTCGTATTATGCCGAAGTCAGCCGGGCGCTCGTCGAGCAGGGCCGGGTCAAGGGCATCGGCATCGACGTCGTCTTCTCGGAAAAGGGCGTGCCGGAGGTCGTGGATCGCACGCGTTGGATCGAGGCGAACCTGCAGTTCGCGCGTTTCCTGTCGAAGAATCCGCCCGTGGTCGTCGCGGCCTCGTACGCCGAGGCCGACCACCGGGACGTCACCGGCCGGCGCGTGATGGTGAGCCTGCCGCTGATTCGCGAGGGGCTGCCCCCGCTGAATGCGATTCCGCTTCCCGAACAGCCGGAATTCGGCATCGGCAACGGCCGCATGTGGAGCCCGTCCCGGATCGGGCTGATCGACACGCTCGACCTGGCCACGCGCTGGGTTCCGCTCTTCGCCCCGACGGCGGTCCGCCGTTACGACCACATGGCCCTGGCGCTGGCCGGGCTTCACTGGGGCGTGGATCCCGCCACGTTCAGGTTCACCGAGGAAGCCGTCGAGGTGCCGGCGTCCGACGGACGCTCAACCCTGGCGCGCATTCCGCTGACGGACGGGCAGCTGGTCGAGGTGAACTGGTTCTCGCCGTGGCTCTCGCCTGCGAATCCGCGCATCGGTTTCTCGGTGGTCTACAATTACGCCCGCATGCTGCAGTCGGCGGAGGAGAAGGAGCGGGCCGCGGCGGAGGTGTTTTTCCGGCAGTTCGAGAATGCGATCGTGCTGATCGGCCCGGTGGATGCGTTGTTGCAGGATCTGGCCCCGACGCCGTTCGACGATTTTCCGGTGCCCAAGGTCGGTGTGCACGGCAACCTGCTCAAGACGATCGTGAGCGGCATTCACCTGCGGCGGGTTTCCGTCGAGGCGATGGTTGCCCTGACGCTGGCGCTCACCTTGGTCGTCGCGACGTTTTCCGTGGCCGGCGGCGCGCGCGGCCTGCGCTCGAAGCTCACCGCGCTGCTCGTGCTGGTCGCCTATTTCTGGCTGTGTTTCCGCCTGTTCGAGACGAATCACCTGGTGCTGCCCATGGTGGCCCCGCTGGGGGCGGCGCTCAGCACGGCCTTCCTCGGCGTGATCTGGCAGCTGATCGTGGAAGAGAAGCAAAAGGGCCGCATCAAGGCCATGTTCGGCACCTACCTGGCGCCCGAGCTCGTGAACCAGATGGTCGAGGCCGAATCGGACCCGCAGCTTGGCGGTCACAAGGAGGAGATCACCGCCTACTTCTCCGACATCCAGTCGTTCTCCACGTTTTCCGAGCTCATGCCGGCGGCGCAGCTCGTCGAGCTGATGAACGAATACCTGACCGCCTGCACCGACATCGTGCAGGAGGAGAAGGGCACGCTCGACAAGTACATCGGCGATGCCGTCGTCGCAATCTACGGAGCCCCTCTGCCGGTGCCGGACCACGCGTACCGGGCGTGTCTCGCCACCATCCGCGTGCAGAAGGCCATCGAGGAATTGCGCCGGAAATGGCGCGGCGAAGGCGACAAATGGCCGCCGATCGTCCACCACCTGCGCGCCCGCCTCGGTTTGAACACCGGCGAGGCCATCGTCGGCAACATGGGCAGCCGCTCGCGTTTTGCCTACACGATGATGGGCGACAATGTGAACCTTGCCGCGCGCATGGAGTCAGGCGCCAAGTCGCTCGGCGTCTACACCATGATCACCGAGGCGACCAAGCTCGAGGCGGAGAAGCATGGCGGCCAGCGGATCGTGTTCCGGTTTCTCGACCGGATCGTGGTCAAGGGACGCACGTTGCCGGTGCCGGTGTACGAAATCGTCGGTTTGCGCGACGAGATTACATCCGCGACTCTCGAATGCATCGACCTGCACGCGCAGGCGGTCCGGTGCTACCTCGCGCAGGATTGGGACGGTGCGATCGCCCTGTTCACGCGCAGCGCGGCGTTGGAGCCCTACCAGCCGAGCAAGGCGCACTTCATCGAAAGCAATCCGTCGCTCATCATGATCGAGCGCTGCCACCGGATGAAGGCGCACCCGCCGGCCTCCGGTTGGGACGGGGTGTACACGATGAAGGAAAAGTGAGACCCCCAGCGGCACTTGGGAAAAATTTGTAGGGCGGGGTCGGCGAACCCCGCCTCGAGGGCAATATCATCAACGAACAAAGGCGGGGTTCGGAGACCCCGCCCTACATAAAAAAGCCGCGCCTCGCGGCGCGGCTTGGAAAGGGATGGGATGGATCCTTCGCTTTGCTCAGGATGACGCTGCGCGTCACTTCAGCGCGGCGACGTAGTTCGCCTCGGCGGCGTCCCAGTCGACCATGTTCCAGAACGCGGCGATGTAGTCGGGGCGGCGGTTCTGGTAATTGAGGTAGTAGGCGTGTTCCCAGACATCGAGACCGATGACGGGCTTGCCCTCGAGGCCGGCGACGGCCTTGCCCATGAGCGGGCTGTCCTGGTTGGCGGTCGAGCCGATGGCGAGCTTGCCGCCCTGGACGACGAGCCAGGCCCAGCCGGAGCCGAAGCGCGTGGCGCCGGCCTTGGCGAAGTCTTCCTTGAACTTGGCGAAGCCGCCGAGCTCGGCGTCGATCGCCGCGGCAAGCCTGCCCTTGGGGGCGCCGCCCTTGCCGGGGCCGAGGATGGTCCAGAAAAAGGCGTGGTTGCTGTGGCCGCCGGCGTTGTTGCGGACGGCACCGCGGATCGCCTCGGGCACCTTGGAAAGGTCGGCGATGAGCGTGTTGACGTCGAGAGCCGCGAGGTCGTCGTGATCCTTCAGCGCGTTGTTGGCGTTGGTGATGTAGGCTTGGTGATGCTTCGTGTGATGGATCTCCATCGTCTTGGCATCGATGTGGGGCTCGAGGGCGTTGTAGGCGTAGGCGAGTTTCGGGAGTTCGTAGGCCATGTTATTTTTCGTGGGTTGAAGTTGAACCAAGTTGCATGCGGGGCCGGCGGCGTCAACTGCCACTCGTGTCCTCGGTGCGCTTGAGTTTGAAATACGCCTGCAGCAGTTCAAGGCAGGGTTGCTCCAGAACGCCGCGGACGATTTCCAAGTGATGGTTGACCTGCGGCAGGGCGTTGAGATCCGTGGCACCGCCGAGACAGCCCATTTTCGGGTCGGAGATCGCGAACACCACGCGCTTCACACGGGACATGAGCGTGGCGCCGGAACACATCGGGCAGGGCTCCTTGGTCACATAAAGGGTGGCGTCGTTCAGCCGCCAGTCGCCGATGACCTTGGCCGCCTGACCGAGGGCGAGGATTTCGGCATGGGCCGTGGGATCGCGCGTGCTGTCGCGCTGGTTGTGGGCCGAGGCGATGACCTCGCCGCCGAGCTCGATGACCGCCCCGATGGGCACTTCATCCTCCCGCCAGGCGTCGATGGCCTGGTTGTAGGCCAGCCACATGTAAAAGGCGTCGTTCCGATTCAACTGGGAGGGAAAAATCTTGTTGAAGGGGCAGGGCGGAGCTGAGCGGAGGGGCTGGACCATGCGGAGTGGTTAGGAGGCGGAAACGATAGCCTTGACTTAGTCCCCCGGGTGCGGTGTTACAACGGCTTTTTATTCATCTGCATGCAGCACACCCTCGTTTCCCATCCCCACCATGTCTGACGGCAAAGCGATCGAAGTCGAAGGCAAGATCGTCGCCGTCCTCCCGGGAACGATGTTTCGCGTGCAATTGGACAACGGCCACATCGTGCTGGCCCACATCTCCGGCAAGTTGCGCAAGCACTTCATCAAGATCGCCGCGGGCGACAAGGTGAAGATGGAGATGAGCCCCTACGATCTCGACAAGGCCCGCATCACGTTCCGCCTGCGCGACGTCAACGCCGCGCCCCCGCCGCCTCCCGGCGCGCGCCGGAACAACCGCCGCTGAGCCTTCGCCGCCGCGCGCGCATGAAGCCGCCGCCGGCCACTCCCCGCGCCAAACCGGCGCCGATGCCGCCCGCCCCGGCGGGCTTTGCCGACGGCATCGACGATTTTCTGGCCTACATCGAGCTGGAGAAGGGGCTGTCGCGCAACACGGCAAAGTCCTACGAGAACGACCTGCGCCAGGCCGCGCATTGCCTGAAACGCCTCGGCGCCGCCGGCTGGCTCCAGGTCACGTCCAGGCACCTCGCCGGCTGGCTGCACTGGCTGAGCGACGAGGAGTTCACCGCCTCGAGCCAGGCGCGCAAACTTGCCGCGATCCGCATGCTGTTCCGCCATCTCGTGAAGCAGGGCCGGCGCGAGGACGATCCGGCGGCGTTGCTCAGCGGGCCGAAATTTCGCCGCAAGCTGCCGCAGGCGCTCAACGTGCGGGAAATGGACCTGCTGCTCGCGGCGCCCGCGGGCGGCGACGCCTACGCGGTGCGCGATCGCGCCATGCTGGAGCTTTTCTACTCAAGCGGCCTGCGCATCTCCGAGCTGTGCGGCCTCACGCTCCAGCAGGTGGACCTCGACCACGGCTTCGTGCGCGTTTTTGGCAAGGGGTCCAAGGAGCGCGTCGTGCCGCTTGGCGGGAAGGCCCGCGATGCCGTGCGCGCCTACCTGGGTTCCGCGCGTCCGAAACTCGTGAAACCGCGCACCGGCAGCGAACTTTTCCTGAGCGAGCGCGGCAAGGCCATCTCCCGGAAGACGCTCTGGGTGATCGTCAAGAATGCCGCGAAACGCGCCGGCCTCGAGAAGCCGGTGAAGCCGCACGCCCTGCGCCACTCGTTTGCCACCCACCTGCTCGGCGGCGGCGCGGATCTGCGCGCCATCCAGGAAATGCTCGGCCACGCGAGCATCGGCACCACGCAGATTTACACGGCCGTCGAGTCGTCACGCCTGCTCGACCAGCACGCGAAATTTCACCCGCGGAACCGGCGGAAAAAGTAGTCAGGTAGCGAAGCCGGGGAGAACGGGCGCCGTCCGCACTCACCAGCGATCGAAGGACAAAGACGGTCGCGTCCGAACCCGGCTTCGGTCTTACTCCAGCTTCGTCCGGAAGAATGCCAGCGTCCGCGCCCACGAAAGTTCAGCCGCGGCCTTGTCGTAGCGGGGCGTGGTGTCGTTGTGGAAGCCGTGGTTCACGCCGGGGTAGAAATGGGCCTCGTAGCTCACCCCCGCGGCCTTCAGGGCGATTTCATAGTCGGGCCAGCTGGCGTTCACGCGGGTGTCCAGTTCGGCGAAGTGAAGCAGGAGCGAGGCGGTGATCTTCGGCACGTCGGTGAGCGTCGGGGCGCCGCCGTAGTAGGGCACGGCGGCCTTGAGGGAGCGGCCGAGCCGGCAGGCCAGCGTGTTCGACATCCAGCCGCCAAAGCAGAACCCGACGACGCCGAGCGAGCCGTTGCAGCCGGGATGGGATTGGAGGAATTTTGCGCCGGCCACGAAATCCTCGGTGATCTTGCCGCGGTCGAGCCTGGCCTGGAGGGCGCGTCCCTCGTCGTCGTTGCCCGGATAGCCGCCGACGGGGTAAAGCGCGTCGGGCCCGAAGGCCACGAAGCCCGCGGCCGCGAGCCGGCGCACGACGTCCTCGATGTAGGGATTGAGCCCGCGGTTCTCGTGCACGACGAGCACGCCGGGCAGCCGGCCGGTGATGTCCGCGGGGCGGGCAAACAGGCCGCGCATCTCACCGCTGCCGTCAGGCGAGGCGTATTTGAGGTGCTCCGTCTTGATGCGGGCGTCGTCCGCGGGCACCTGGGCCGCAAAGACGTATTTCGGACTCAGCATCTCGAGCAGCGCCGCGGCCGTCACGCCGCCGACGGCGAACTTCGCGGCGCGTTCCAGGAAGACGCGGCGGTCAATCTGGCCGTGGACATAATAGTCGTAGAGATCGAGCAGCTCCTGGCTGAATTGGGCGGCGGGTGGACGGTTCATGCGTGGAGGGTGGGGTGAGATGACCGGCTTGGGCATCAGGATGCACGGGATGCGCCCGGTCGCAAGGGCCGCGCTCCGCCGTCCAAGGGCGCCTCATGTATTCCGCGGCGGCCACAATTCCGCCGGCCAGGCGTAGCTGCCCGGTTTGATGTGGAGCCGGGGGGCAGGTGTCACGCCGACCGGTTCCAAGACCGCCGCGTCTGCGATGGCTCCGACCACCCGCAACCGAGACCAGCCGGTGGCGCGCATAAAGGCCGCGGCGGTGTCTCCGCCTTCCAGCAGCAATCGTTCCGGACGCGCGGCGAGGAACAGCGGGATCGCAGTGTCGATCAATTCACGGGTGAGCTCGCGGGAGGATTTTTCGCGGGTGACCGGGCCTTCGCCGATTCCGAGCAACACCCGACCATCGGCTGTCAGCGCCCGGACCAGCGTGTCGTGATCGTGGGGGAGTGGGCAGGCGCGAACGGCGTGGCGGGCGGCTTCCTGCGCGCGCTGCGGCCAGGCGGCGGCGCTGCCGCAGACCACCAGCGTGCGGCCGGTGGTGACGGGCGGTTGTGGCGCGGGCGGGCGGGCCGGAATCCGGACGGCAAGCAATGCGCGGAAGAAATCGGCGGCTCCCGTCGGCAGCGTCCTGGCGTCCAGAAGACGGGCTTCGCGCTGAACATCACCGGTGGTCAGGATGTCGGGAACGCCGACCTCGTCTCCAGGATCGCCGAGCAAATCCTTCACGCGCGCAGTGTGGCGCGGATGATGGGAATCCCGGGCAAAGGGCGTCCGGTCGAGCGGCTTCCCCTCGATCAGGTAACGGCCGTTTTCAATGATTCTTCCGCGGGAAGGATTGGCCGGAACCAGGCGCACGCGGCGCAACCCGGCGGCTTCGGCCACCGCCCGGGCTTCCGCCAGCACGTGACCGCGGAGCACGGAATCGCATTTCTTGAAAATCCAGGCAGGGTGCGCGGCCAGGATTGCCCGGGCGATTTCGGCCACGCGTTTGCCCGCTTCGTCCGCCGTCAGGAGCCGGGTGTCCGAATCCACGCAGATGACGTCTGATTCGGTGGCGGGATCGAAGACGGTCTGCACCTCGACGCTCAGGCCATGATGGAAAGCGATGCCGGCGAGTTCGGCGGCGCCGCTCAGGTCGTCTGCCAGCACCGCGATCATGCGGCCGGCTGGCTGAGCCGGGCGGCCAGCCGCACGGCTTCGAACAGGCTGTTGGGATTGGCCTTGCCCTGCCAGGCGATGTCGAAGGCCGTGCCGTGGTCGACGCTGGTGCGGATGACCGGCAGGCCGAGCGTGGTGTTGATGGCCGAGTCGAACGCGAGGGCCTTGAGGGGAATGTGTCCCTGGTCGTGGTACATGCACACGAACGCATCCGTCTCGCGCCGGCGCCGCGCGAGGAAGGCCGTGTCGGGCGGCAACGGTCCTTCCACCTGCAATCCGCGGGCGCGGGCGGCTGCCACCGCCGGCTGGATGAAGCGCTCTTCCTCGCGCTGGCCGAACAGGCCGTTTTCGCCGGCATGGGGATTCAGGCCGCACACCACGAGCTTCGGCGCGCGGCCGCGGATCCGGTGCATAGCTCCGGCGGTGAGCTCGATGACATCCAGGATGCGTTTCTCGCTCAGGAGGCCGGGCACCTCGTGGTAACCGACGTGCACGGTGGCAAAGCTGCAGGTGAGCTCCGGCGACGTGAGCATCATGCACGAGCGCGGAGCCTGCATGCGTTCGGCGAAAATCTCGGTGTGGCCGGGGTAGCGGTGCCCGGCGGCGTGCATCGCGGCCTTGTTCAACGGGGCCGTGGCCACGGCGTCCACGCGGTTGGCGAGTCCGGCTTCGATGGCGCCGATGACGTAACGAAACGCGGCGTCCCCACAGGCGGCGTTCACTGCGCCGGGAACGACTTGCGCGGCATCCAGTCCGCCCAGGTCCAGAACGCCCGGCCCGTTCAGTGCGTCGGGCGAGCTCACGACGGGCGCGGTGAAGGGAATCCGGAGGAGGGCGGCCACCCGTTTCAGGACGCCCGCATCGCCAAACACCACCGGCGCGCAGAGCGCGGTCACCGAAGCCTCGTTGAGCAGGCGCAGGCAGAGTTCCGGACCGATACCGGCGGGATCGCCCATCGTGACGGCAATGCGGGGTATGCGTGCGGGATTCATGGGGCGGGAATGCGGGCAGGAGATGCGGGCCGGTCGGCGCTGCCAACCTCAAAGCGCCGGGTGGAAATGAGGTTGTCGCGAGGACGGGGAGATCCTGAATACCCGCATGAGCGAAACAACGAAGCTGGCGGTGGTCACGGGCGCGAGCCGCGGGATCGGGCGAGAAATCGCAGTCACGCTGGCGGGGGACGGCTGGGACGTCGCGTTCTGTCACATCGCTCCGGAGGTGGAGGCGGACGAGACCGCGGCGCTCATTCGCGCGACCGGCCGGCGCGTGCTGGCGATGTGGTGCGACGTCGGCGTGAAGGCCGACGTCTGGGCTTTCTACGAGGCTGTGCTGCGGTATTTCGGCGACGTCCCGGCGTTGCTGGTGAACAATGCCGGCGTCCAGACTTGGGCGCCTCTGCTCGAGTTGAAGGAGGAGGACTGGGACCGCGTGATGCTCACCAATCTGAAGGGGTGTTTTCTCAACACGCAGCGCGCCGCCCAGCTCATGGTGGAGCGCGGCCGGCGCGGAACGATTATCAACCTCGGCTCGGCGTGCAACCGGATGGCATTTCCGCGACTCGTGGACTACACGGCTTCGAAGGGTGGCATCGAGCAGTTCACCAAGGTGTCGGCCTTGGAACTCGGACCGCACGGCATCCGGGTCAACTGCGTGGCCCCGGGAGCGATCGAACACGAACGCACCCGGCTCGAGGCGCCGGATTACGCCGGGAACTGGGCGCGCGTCACCCCGCTGCGACGCGTGGGCACGACGGCCGATGTGGCCCGCGCCGTGCGGTTCCTGGCCGGTCCGGACGCCGGCTTCGTCACCGGGCAGACTCTCTTTGTGGACGGCGGAGCTTTCTCCGTGCCCAACTGGCCGCAGGAATACGACCAGGGCAAGGCCTGACGCCCGCAGCTCTCCTGTAAGGGCGCGCCTCGTGCGCGCGCTGTCGGGCGACGATCCGGGGGGGAGGGGTGCCCGACACCGTGTTTTGACCGTTCGTGCAGTCAGATTTGCCCGCTGGCTCCCAACGGGCCCAAGATTCGTGTAACTCCGGCGCAGCCGGCGTGTTTTCACTCCCGTGCACTCCCTGATCCCCCTGGCCGATCTTAGGCAAATTTTCCGCCGGCTCATCCGCGAGCGCGGCTTCACGCTGACCGTTTTGCTCACACTGGCCCTTTGCATCGGGGCGAATGTCGCCATCTATGCGGTCGTGGACGCCGTGTTGGTGCGCGCCCTGCCATACCCCGAGCCGGAGCGGCTGGTGACGGCGGTCAACGCCTATCCGGGCGCCGGCGTGGAGCGGGCGGGGGCTTCGCTGCCCAACTACTACGATCGGAAGGAATACATCAAGGCCTTTGCCTCCACGTCGATCTGGCAGCCGGGCAATGCCATCATCGGCAGCGCGGGCTCGCCGCAGCGTGTCGACCGCGACCGGGTCTCCCCGGAATTTTTCGCCACGCTGGGCGTGCCGCTGGCCATGGGCCGGACGTTCACGGAAGAGGAGATGTTCTACAAGGACAGCGCGCGGGCGATCCTGACCGATGAATTCTGGCGCAACCAGTTCAACGCCGACCCGGAGGTGCTCGGCAAAACCTTCATGGTGGACTCGCTGCCGGTGACGGTGATCGGCGTGCTGCCGCCGGGTTTCCGCTATTTCACGAGCAAGGCCCGTTTCTTCGTGCCGCTCGCCTCGGATCCGAACGATCGCAAACCCGACCGCCGCCACTCCAACAACGTCCAACTGATCGCCCGGCTGGCCCCGGACACGAGCCTGGCCGTCGCGCAGGAGCAGATCAATGCGCTCAACGCGCAGCAGCTCGAGGATGATCCCTTTGCCAATCTGATCAAAGGCGCGAAATTCCGCACCGATGTCTACGGACTGCACGAGGACACCGTTCGCGAGATCAAGCCCGTGCTGCTGCTCCTGCAGGGCGGCGTGTTCTTTCTCCTGCTCATCGGGGCGGTCAATCTGGTCAATTTGCTGCTGATCCGCGCGAGCGGCCGCACCAAGGAACTCGCCGTGCGCCAGGCGCTCGGGGCCGGAGCCGGTCATGTCGCCCGTGAAGTGGCCTTCGAGACCGTGCTGCTGGCCCTGGGGGGCGGCTTGCTGGGCCTGGGCGTGGGCGCGGCGGGCATCCGGTTGCTGACCACGCTCGGCACCGATCACCTGCCGGTCGGCTCGGCGATTCTGTTCGATACCCGGCTCGCCTTGATCTCGCTCGGCGCCTCGGCCGGCGTGGGCCTGGCCCTTTCGGTGCCGATCATCTGGTTCAGCCTGCATGCGCGGCTGGCCTCGGTGCTGCAAACCGAGTCCCGCGGCGGCACCACGAGCCGCGCGGCCCAGCGCGTTCGCCACGGCTTCATCATCGCGCAGGTGGCGCTGGCCTTCGTGCTGCTCAGCGGTGCGGGTCTGTTGGGCCTGAGCCTGCGCAAGGTCATGAACACGTCGCCGGGATTCCGCCCGGAAAAGGTGCTCACCGGCAATATCGCGCTGCCGTGGAAGGGGTATCCGGAGGACGCGCCGCGCCTGGCTTTCATGGAGCGGTTGCTCACCGAGCTGCGGGGGCAGCCGGGGGTGGAGGCCGTCGGACTGGTTTCGGGCCTGCCGATGGGCGGCCGCTATAACAACAGCGCAACCACCATCGAAGGGCACGAGCCGGTGGCGGGAGAGTCGGTGCGCGCCCACGTCATGACCTCGGCCGCCGGGGAGTACTGGCAGGCCATGGGCATCCCGCTGATCGCAGGCCGTTTCATTGAAGATGCCGACAACCACCGCGAGCTGCGGGTTTGCCTGGTGGACCAGGATTTCGCCAACCGCTACTGGCCGGGCCAGAGCCCGCTCGGACGGCGGATTTCCCCCAACCCCAAGTTTGAGGAGAAGGAGGCCTTCACCATCGTCGGGGTGGTGGGGAGCGTGAAACAGACGGAACTCGCCGAGACCAAACCGCAGGGTGCGATCTATTTTCCAATGAAGGCGAACTGGACGCCCGCCGGATTCTCCGTGGTCATCCGGACGGCGATGGAACCGACGGCGCTCGCGCCGATGCTGCAGAAGGTCGTGCTCAAGCTGGATCCCGAGCTGCCGGTGGACGAGTTGAAGCTGATGCAGGCGTGGATCGACGAATCCATGGTGGCCCGCCGTTCGCCGGCCCTGCTGGCGATCATTTTCGCGGCGGTGGCGCTCGTGCTGGCGGCGGTCGGCACCTACGGCGTGCTGGCCTACGCCGTGAACCAGCGCCGCCGGGAGATCGGTGTGCGCATGGCCCTGGGTGCGCTCCCCGGCCAGATTTTGACGCAATTTCTCGGGCTTGGGGCGAAGCTGCTGGCGGTCGGGCTGGTCCTCGGCGCGCTCGGGGCGTGGGGCGCAGGCAAGGCGATGCAGAGCCAGCTTTTCGGCGTCGGCTCCGTTCACGCCGGCGTGCTGGTCGCCACGGCGGTCGTGATGATGCTCGTCGTGCTGCTGGCCACGTTCCTGCCGTCGCAACGCGCCTCGCGGGTGTCGCCGATCGAGGCGCTGCGCGACGACTGAACGCCGCGCAGCCGCGGCAAGCAACAAGTTCCAAGAAGGAGTCCGGAAGCGGGCGGCCTCTTGTTACTTGGATACCTGGGCCTTGTTACTTCCCGGCACCGCCGGGCTACACATGCAGCACCACTTCCTCGCGCGGGAAGCGGACCTTGGGCGCCACCGCGTACTTGTCACCGTCCTTGCGGTAGCCGAGGGCGGCGATGACGGAGGCGGTGAGACCGCGGGCCTTCAGGCCGAGGATGGCGTCGTAGCGGGCGCGTTCGAAGCCCTCCATCGGCGCGGCGTCGATGCCGAGCAGGGCGGCGCTGGTGACGAGGTTGCCGAGGGCGATGTAGGTCTGGTTGGTCGCCCAGGCGCGGCGGGCGGCTTCGTCCAGGCCCTGGACAACGGAGCGCACCGCCATGGTGCGGAGTCCGTCCAGGGACTCCACGGAAATCCCGCGAACCCGGGCGACCTGGCGGATGTGCGCGTCCACGTCGGTTTCGGAGTAGTTGGTTTTGGTGGCGAAGACCACGAGATGCGAGGCGTCGACGACCTGCGGCTGGCCGTAGGAGGCAAGCAGGAGTTTGGCGCGCACCTCAGGATCGTCCACGACGAGGAACGTCCAGGGTTGAAGCCCGATGCTCGACGGCGTGAGCACGAGGGCCTCTTCGAGCGCGGCCCAGTCCTGGGCGGAGATCTTTTTCTCGGGATCGAACTGCTTGGTGGCGTAACGCCAGTTGAGCTGATCGATGAGTTGGGAGCGGCTGATGGGTTTCATAAAAGGAATGGTTCTCGAGGTTCGCTGGCTTCGGGCGGAGCGGGACATCACTGGCGGGAAGGGGGCTCGCGGTCGTGGGATTCGACGGGGATCAACTGCCGGCTTTCTTCGGCTTCGGCGGCATCCCAGGCGGTCAGGAGAACGAGGGCGGTGAGGAGGGTGAGGGAGAGCATGGTGTGGCGTGGCTGGATGGTTCGTTGTCGGTGTGGGATGAGAATAACCGATCTCCGCGGATCCGCCCAATGCCATGTTTTTGGCGTCGCTCATACTTTTGGTTATAGCCCTGTCCGTGGCCTGTAACCTGACATCCTGTCAGGCGTCTGGATGAATGTCGGCCGGCGGTGTGTCATCGCCGTCGAACCAAGTTCAGCCACCCGGGTCGAAAGGACGGGTCCGGGGCATCACGACCGGCGTCCTCCAATCCTCAACCAAAGGAATTCCATGAAAACCTTCCGCCTCTTTGCCATGATCACGCTTCTGGCCGGCTCGCTCGCGCTGCCGGCGCACATGGCTGCGGCTGACGCCGCACCGAAGTCCGTCCTGCAGGTGCGGGTCGTCGCGCCTTTCGTCTTCGACGCCATTCGCGAGGACGACATCAAGGATACGCTGTTTTTCCGCGTGAGGGACGCCTTGGAGACGAAGCACCGGGGCCTGGAGGTCAAACAGGTCGACGGGGGCAAGGCCGACGCGAAGGCACCGGTTTTGACCCTGTCTTTGGTCAACTGGCGCGTCACTCACATGGGTGACATCGAATGCCGGTTTGCCGCCGAGTACAGTTCCGCTGACGGCAAGCGTTCGCTCGGCATGTTTGAAGGCACGACTTCATCCCTTCTCCGCTCCCGCGCCTTCATCGGCACCGATTTCGAGCGTGCCGCCGAAGAGGCGGGACGCAGGCTCGGTGAGGCGCTCAGCAAACAAGGCCTGATCTGAGATCGGAAAGTCCCGGCTTCCCGAGGCGCGGCCATCCGGCCGCGCCTTTTATGTTCCTATGTTCCGCCACCGGCCTAGAGTTTCGCCGCCTTCCGTGCCTCGACCAGGCGGTGAGGCGAAATGGTGACGGCCTGCACGCTGCCGGCTCTGTCCATGCTGACACTTTGGCTGGGACAGACGGGAACTTGCAACCAGGGCGGCGCCACGTGTGGGTGATGGCCCGCGCTTGCTCCCGGGGCGCGCGGTGCCACGATGCCCGGCCATGGAATTGCGTCATCTCCGCTATTTTGCCGCTGTCGCGGCCCACGGCAGCTTCAGCCGGGCGGCGAACAACCTGCACCTGACGCAGCCGGCGCTGAGCCGGCAGGTGAAGGATCTCGAGGAGGAACTCGGGGTGCCGCTGTTCGTGCGCGGCACGAACTCCGTCACGCTCACCGAGGCGGGCGAGATCTTCTACGAGGAGGCGCGCGATCTGTTGGCCCGCGCCGACCAGGCCATCCAACGTGTGCGGGGCGAGGCGAAGAGCGAGGTGTTGCGGGTCGGCTACGGGCCGTCGCTCACGTCGGGCATCATGCCCAAGGCGCTCGAACGTTTTCAGGCGGCGGTGCCCCGGGTGCGCATCGAGCTGGAGGATCTCGCGCCGAAGGAACTCGCGGACAAGGTCGGAGCCGGCCTGCTCGACCTGGTGATCGCGCCGGCGAGCATCGAGACCCTGATTCGCGGGTTTCAATGGCAGGAGATCCGCCGGATGTCGCTCGTGTTCGTGGCGGGCGGCGGGCACCCGCTGGCGAAGCTGACCAAGATTCCGCCCAAGCGCCTCAAGGGCCTTCCGCTGCACGGTCTCGGGCGCGTGAACTTCCCCGAGTATGTCAGCTGGATGCGCGCGGTGCTCAAACCCTTCGGCGTCACGCCCGATTTCGCCGTGCTGGTGAACGACGGCGTGATGACCATGTTCGCAGGGCTCGAGGCGTGCAACGGCGCGACGATCCTGACCGATGGCGTGGCGAACGTGCTGCCGCGATCGTTGGTGATGCGGCCGTTTTCGCCGGCGCTGCCGGATGTCGTGATCCTGGCCGGCATGCCCGAGGACCGGCCGAGTCCGCACGCCGAGACCTTCGCGAGGCTGTTGCGCGAGGAGGCGGACCGGCTCAAGGCCCGGGCCAAGTCCATCGTGTGACGAGGGTGGGGTTTGCCACCGTGGCGATTGCGGTCAGACTGCGGTTCACATGAAACCCCGTCTCACCCCCTGGCTGTCCGTCATTTCGTTTTGTTTCGCATCGCTGGCCGTGGCCCAGACTCCGGCCGCTCCCGCGCCGTTCACGGCCCCGCCGGAGGAGGCCAAGGCCGGCGTCACGCTGCCGGCGATCTCCGTGCAGGGAAACCGCTTCGTCAATCCGCAGGGCGAGACGGTGGTCTTCCGCGGGCTGGCCCTGTCGGATCCGGGCGAGCTGGCGAAGAAAGGCCAGTGGGGGCGCCGCTATTTCGAGGAGGCGCGGAAGTGGAACGCGAACGTCGTGCGCATTCCGATCCATCCCGCCGACTGGCGCCAGCTCGGCGAGGAACGGTATTTGCAGATGCTCGACGAGGCCATCCGGTGGTCCGGCGAACTCGGCATGTACGTCATCATCGACTGGCATACGATCGGCAACCTGCTGACCGGCGTGTTCCACACCCCGCGCTACCTCACGACCCGCGACGAGACGTTCCGCTTCTGGTATACGATTGCCGAGCGCTACAAGAGCAACCCCGTCGTGGCGATGTACGAGCTCTACAACGAACCCACCAACCGCGATGGCAACATGGGGCCGCTGCCGTGGGCGGATTACCGCCGGTTCATCGAGGACCTGGCCTCGATGATCCAGACGATCAATCCCCGCGCCATCGTGCTCGTGGCCGGCTTCAACTGGGGCTACGAACTCACCCACGTGCGCTACGATCCCATCCGGGCGAAGAACGTCGCCTACGTGACGCATCCCTATCCGCAGAAGCGCCGCGAGAACTGGGAGGCCACCTGGCAGGCGGATTGGGGCTATGTCGCCGAGCGTTATCCGATCGTCGCCACGGAGTTCGGTTTCATGCAGGACGGCGAGCGCGGTTCGCACGTCCCGGTCATCGGCGACGAGACCTACGGCGAGACGATCATCGCGTTCTTTGAAAAGCGCGGCATTTCGTGGACGCCCTGGGTGTTTGATGTCGAATGGACGCCCAACCTGCTCGCCGATTGGGACTACACGCCCTCCCGCCAGGGACGTTTCTTCAAGGCCAAGATGCAGGAACTGAACAAGCGGTGAGGCGCAGCCGGTTTTCCGAGCCGTTTGTAACGTATTATCATTACAAACGGCCAGGCGCACGCCCGGTGGAGCCAGATGCGGTGGCTTCATCGGGCGGGGAAATCACCTTTAAGACAGAAAACGGCATTCACGCTGGCCCGGTTTAGGCTTCAACTGCGGCCATGGAGCAAACGTCCAACCCCGTCGTTCAACCCGCTTCCAAGCCGATCTGCGTCGGCCTCACCTGCTGGCGATGGCAGAAGGCCAAGGGGCGTGTGATCGTGGGCCTGGCCCAGCAAATCGGGGTCAAAATCCAGCTGACGGAAAGGATCTCGGGGCTGCGCCGGCACATCGAGGCCGAGGTCAGCGGTCCGAACCACCGCACCGATCGCTTCATCGGCGAGTTTGTGCGGCATTGCTGAGGGCACAGGCCCCGCTCACACTTTCTGCTCCTTCCACCGGCCGCGTTTGAAGAGCACGGCGCTCCACACCGTCAGGGCGGTGAACGACACCGGCACGGCGATGTAGACTCCGAGCGGGCCCAGCCCAGCCGGACTGGAAAGCAGCCACGCCAGCGGCACCTGGCCGAGCCAGAGGCAGAAGAAATTGAGGCGCGTTGGCGTCCAGGTGTCGCCCGAACCGTTGAAGGTCGCCTCCAGGCACATGCCCGCGGCGTAGAGTGGGAAGGCCAGGCTGATGATCCACAGGGCGCGCACGGCCTCGGGGTAGACCACAGGATCGGTCGTGAACAGTCCGGCAATGAACCGGGAAAACACGATGAACAGGAGCCCCACGCTGCCAAGGAACAACACGTTGTAACGCGTGGCGATGCGCACCGACTCTTCGGCCCGGTCGGGCCGCTTGGCGCCGAGGTTCTGGCCGACGAGCGTTGCGCCGGCGTTGGCGAGGCCCCAGGCGGGCATGAGCGCGAAGATGACGACGCGGATGGCGATGGTGTAGCCGGCCAGCACCGGGCTGCCGAAGACCGCCAGGATCTTGAAGAGGCCCACCCAGCTCGTGGTCGCGATGATCAGCTGGGCGATGCCGTTGCCCGAGGTTTTCAGGATCGTGACGAGCGATTCGCGGTGCGGCAGCAGATCCGCCAGGTGCAGGCGGATGCGTCCGGTGTGGGCTGTCAGATGCCAGAGCTGATAGAGCACGCCGATGCCGCGACCGATGTTGGTGGCCACGGCCGCGCCGGCGACGCCCATCTCGGGGAACGGGCCCCAGCCGTAGATAAGGCAGGGATCGAGCACGATGTTCAGGCCGTTGGCCAGCCAGAGGGTGCGCATGGCGATCACGGCGTCACCCGCGCCGCGGAAGATGGCGTTGATCAGGAAAATCAGGAACACGGTCGCATTGCCGCCGAACATCACCCGGGCATAGCCGGTACCGAGTGACACGACTTCGGGGCTGGCGCCCATCAGGTGCAGGATGTCGTCGGCGAACCAGCCGAACACCACGCCGATGGCGGCCGCGACCGCGGCGCCGAGCACGATGATCTGGCCGGCGGCCTGGGCCGCGAGGGCCGGGTTGTTCTCCCCGATGCGCCGGGCCACGATGGCCGTGGCGGCGAACGAGATGCCGATGGCCACGGCGTAGATCAGCGACATGACGGATTCCGTCAGGCCCACCACCGCGACGGCATCGCTGCCAAGCCGCGACACCCAGAACACGTCCACCACGGCGAACAGCGACTCCATGGACATTTCCAGCACCATGGGCACGGCCAGCAGCAGCACGGCGCGGTTCAACGGCAGGGTGGTGTAGTCGCTATGCGTGCCTTTTAGGGCGAGCCAGATGCTGCGCCAAAAGGAAGTCGGAGCGCCGGCCTCGGGGACGGCGGATGGGGGCAGGGAGTCGGTCATGGTGTCAGGCGTGGGGATGCCGTCTCCCCACAATAGGGCCGGCGACTGACAGCGTGTTGTCAGCAGGGTTTCCCGGGAAGCTCACATTTCCAACGAACGGGCGCTCGTCACCGGACAGTGGCCGGCATTTTTGATCGGGACAGAATGAAGTGAAGACCGGCACGGCGGCCAGCGCCAAGGCCGCGGTGATCAGGCGGTGGCCCGAGGTGACGGAAAGCCCCGGCATCTGGGTGATGCCCAGAAAAGGCTTTCGCAGCGGAGTCCACCTCGGGAGACGATCCCGCGGTACGTGCGCCGCGAGTGAGCGAGGCGATCCGGACCGGGCTGCCGGCGTACCGGCCCTGGTCGGAGGGCGTCAGACTTTAGCGCCGAGCAAGCGGGCCGGCAGAAAGAGCAGCGCCTTGATGAAGGCGAAAGCCGCTCCCATGCACGCACCGGCGAGGCGGAAGGGCAGGGCGAGCAACCAGATCGCGGGAGCCAAAATCAAGGCCAGCAGCGCCACCGGCCAGCAAAACACGAGCAGCAAGCACCACAGGAAGAAGACACCGATGACTTTCATGCCCCCTAGAACCCGGCTCGGGCGGGCAAAGTTGCAGACGGGATCGTGCGCAAGGTGTTTTTCTATGTCAGGCGCACGTGGCGGAGCTTGTCGGGGTTGCGCACGAGATAGAGTGCCGTGATGGCGCCGTCGCGGATTTCGAAGGCGAGGGTCTGGGTAAGCCCGGCGGCGTCCTGCATGACGAGCCCGGGCAGCCCGTTGATCCGGGCGGGCTCGGCGCGGCGGGCGGGACCGGATTTACGGGTCAAAATCGCAAAGAGCCGGGCAATGCGATCCGCGCCGACAATATGGCGGCGCGCGGCCCGCACCTTGCCGCCACTGTCCGAATGCAGCACGGCGTCGCACGCCAGGACGCGGGTCAGTCCGGTCAGGTCGCCGCTCTGCGCGGCGCGCAAAAAGGCCTCGACGAGACGCTCGCCTTCGCCCGGCGGCACCGCGAAGCGCGGCCGGGCTGCGCGCAGGTGTTGGCGGGCTCGGGTCGCGAGTTGACGGCAGGTCCCCGGCGTGCGGTCCAGGGCGGCGGCGACTTCCTCGAAGGTCTGGCCGAACACATCGTGCAGCACGAAGGCCGCGCGTTCCAGCGGACTCAGCCGTTCGAGGGCCAGCATGAGGGCGACGGAGATGTCGTCGGCGTTCGCAGCCGCCGGATCCGTGGCGTAGCCGGCGGCCTCCACGATGGGTTCGGGCAGCCAGGGGCCGACGTAACGCTCGCGACGGACGCGGGCGGACTTCAAGTGATCGAGGCAAAGGCGCGCCGTGATGCGGGTCAGGTAGGCGCGCGGTTCCTCGACGGCGGCCAGATCGGCCTGCGCCCAGCGCAGCCAGGTTTCCTGCGCGATATCCTCGGCCTCGGCCACGGAGCCGAGGAAACGGTAGGCGACGTCGCGCAGGTGCCGGCGATGCGGCTCGAAGGCGACGGCGTGGGCGGACTGGCGGGATTGGACCATGGAAGCGGGATCGGAGGAGATGGTCACAAAAGGCACAAAAAGCGCAAAAGGTCAGATCGCTTGATTGGGCAGCGGGTGCACGGCGCGGAAGCTTACGGCGAGGCGGTTCCAGGTGTTGATGACGCCGATGGCGAGGGTGAGGTTGACCAGCTCGGTGTCGTTGAAGTGGGCGCGGGCTTGGGCGAAGACGTCGTCGGGTACGCGGGAGCTGGCGACGAGTGTCACGGCTTCGGTCCAGGCCAGGGCGGCGCGTTCTCGTTCGGTGTAGAGCGGCGATTCGTGCCAGGCGGCGACGAGGTGCAGGCGCGGTGCGGTCTCACCGGCCGCGGCGGCCTCGCGCGTGTGCATTTCGAGGCAGTAGGCGCAGCCGTTGATCTGGGAGGCGCGAATTTTGACGAGCTCCCAGAGCGAGGGTTCGAGACCGCACTGGTCCACGAACTGGGACAGCGCGAGCTGGGCTTGGTAGGCCTGCGGGGAGGCCTTGAAATGGTTGAGGCGAGGTTTCATGGCAGAGGACATGGAATGAGTGGTTTCACTCCTTGGACGAGACAGGCCCAGGAAATGTGACATCGGCGGAAAAATTTCCGTGTTCCGGCTTGATCGGGTGCGGCGGTTGCCGGCAGAAACACGCCCCTTTTCATGCAGACCCAGATCCAGGACATCCCCCTCGAGCAGGTGAACCTCTTCGGCGGCACGCAGACGCGGCTGAAGACCAACGACGATGCCGTCGAGAGCTACGCCGACGAGATGATGCGCGGCACGGTGTTTCCGCCGATCAGCGTCTATTTCGACGGCACCACCTACTGGCTGGCGGACGGCTTTCATCGTTTCCTGGCCACGAAGCGCAACGGCACGGCGACGATTTCGGCGGAGGTCCAGCCCGGCGGGCGGACCGAGGCGCTGCGGCATGCGCTGGGAGCGAACGCCACCAACGGCGTCTACCGCACCAACGGCGACAAGCGCAACGCGGTCGAGATCGCGCTCGAGGAGTGGCCCGAGCAGGCCAATCCGGTGCTCGCCGAGCTCTGCAAGGTCTCCGTCGAACTCGTGCGCAATTGCCGCCAGCAGATGCAGAAGGCGGGCCGCATCCCCGAGGTGATCACCGTGACGGGTCGCGACGGACGCAACTACCCGGGTGCCGTCGAGCGTCAGCCGCGCGGCAAGACCGAGGCGCCTTCCAGCGAGAAGGGCGGCGGGGGCGGGGGAGGTGGCGGTGGTTTCGCCAAGGGCAAAGGCGACGGCGGCGCGCTGGGCGGCACAACGAGCGAACTTGAAAGCGAGGCCCGCCAGATGATCCGCAACGGTGAGATCAACCCCTTCGAACTCGCCAAGATGTCCAGCGCCACGCCGCTCGATTACGCCGTCACGACGATCAAGCTGCTCGGCACCATCCGCCGCGACGACCCGCGCCGCCGTGAGGGGCTCGGCAAGGTCCGCGATTGGATCGACCGCGAACTGCGCGGCGAGAACACCGTGTCGTCTGAGGACGCGGTGCCCGCCGAAGCCGGTGCGCCGGACGCGGGTTGATCCTCAACCCACCCAGGTGCGGGCGTTGTAGAAGAGCTGCATCCAGGGGCTGTCCTCGCCCCAGGTCTTGGGCGACCAGCTCATGCAGGCCGAGCGGAACACGCGCTCGGGATGCGGCATCATGATCGTCACCCGCCCCGAGGGGGTCGTGAGCGCGGTCATGCCGAAGGGCGAGCTGTTCGGGTTGAGCGGATAGACCTCGGTCGGCTGGTGGTGATTGTCCACGAAACGCGCGGCGACGAGCCCGGAGGCGCTGAAAGCCGCGGCCGCGGCGGCGTCCGGGAACTCGGCGTACCCCTCGCCGTGGGCGACGGCGATCGGAATGACCGATCCTTCCATGCCGCGGAAAAGCACGCTCGGGCTCTTCTCGATCTTCAGGGAAACGAACCGGCCTTCGTAGCGCTCGGATTTGTTCTGCACGAAGCGCGGCCAGTTGTCCGCGCCGGGAATGATCGACTTGAGGTTGCTGACCATCTGGCAGCCGTTGCAGACGCCGAGGGCGAATACGTCCTCGCGGGCGAAGAACGCCGCGAACTCGGCGCGGGCGCGCTCGTTGAAGAGGGCGCTCTTGGCCCAACCCTCGCCGGCGCCGAGGACGTCGCCGTAGCTGAAGCCGCCGCAGGCGGCGAAGCCGCGGAAATCCTTCAGCGAAATCCGGCCCGACAGGATGTCCGTCATGTGGACGTCCACGGCGCGGAAGCCCGCGCGGGTGAAGGCGGCGGCCATCTCGACCTCGCCGTTCACGCCCTGCTCGCGCAGCACGGCCACGGCAGGACGGCTGCGTGAAGTGACAGGTGGCGAGTGGGAAGTAACAAGAGACGAAGCGGAATCCTGGGACTTGGTACTTGATCCTTGTTCCTTTCCGCCGGTCGTTCCCGGTTTCGCCCAAGTCGGCATCTCAAAAGTAATCACCGGACGAATGCCCGGGTTCGTCGGGTCGAGGCGGACCTGGTGCTCCTGCTCGGCGTGAACCGGGTTGTCGCGCAGCGCGGCGATGCGGCGCGTGACATCGGACCAGATGGCCCGCAGGTCGAAGAGAGACTCGTCGAGGAGGGGCTGTCCGCCCTGGCGGACGATGAAGCGGTGGGAGCCGTTGAGGCGGCCGATTTCGGAAACGATCGAGCCGAGTCCGGCTTGGGCAAAGGCTGCGGTGACCTGGGCCAGGTCGGCCTTGCGCACCTGGATGACCGCGCCGAGTTCCTCGGCGAAGAGCGCCGCGAAGGCGTCGCCGGCCGGCAGATCGAGTTCGACGCCTGTGTGGCCAGCGAAGGCCATTTCCACCGCGGTGGCGAGCAGGCCGCCGTCGGCACGATCGTGGTACGCGAGGAGCTTTTGCTCGCGGCCGAGTTGCTGGATGACGTTCCAGAACGACTTGAGGTCCGCCGCGCTGTCCACGTCCGGCGTGGCCTGGCCCATCTGTGAAACAACCTGAGCCAGAATGGAACCGCCGAGACGGTGCTGGCCGCGGCCGAGGTCGATCAGGAGGAGGACGGTGTCGCCGAGCTGCTGGAGCTGGGGAGTCAGCGTCAGTCGGATGTCGGTGACGGGCGAGAACGCCGAGACGATGAGCGAGATCGGGGCGGTGATGCGCTTCTGTTGGTCGCCGTCCTTCCCCTTGTCCTGCCAGACCGTGCTCATGCTCATCGAGTCCTTGCCGACCGGAATCGTGATGCCGAGGGCGGGGCACAATTCCATGCCCACGGCCTGCACGGCGGCGTAGAGATCGGCGGCGTCGCCGGGCACGGCGGGCGCGGCCATCCAGTTGGCGGAGAGGTTCACCTTGCCGAGGTCGCCGACCTGGGCGGCGGCGAGATTGGTCAGCGCCTCGCCGACGGCGAGGCGGGCCGAGGCGGCGGCGTTGTTGACCGCGACGGGCGTGCGCTCGCCCATGGCCATGGCCTCGCCGGTGGTGACGTCGAAGGTCGCGGCGGTGACGGCGCAGTCGGCGACAGGCACCTGCCAGGGACCGACCATCTGGTCGCGGGCGATCAGGCCGCCGAGCGTGCGGTCGCCGATGGAAATAAGGAAGGTCTTGTCCGCGACCGTCGGGTGCGCGAGCACGCGGTGAACCGCCTCCTTCAAGGTCAGGCCGGCGAGGTCGAGCGGCTGTTGCGGGCGGGTCAGGGACTGCTCCTTGCGGTGCATGCGCGGCGGTTTGCCGAGCAGCACCTCGAGCGGGAGGTCGATGGGCGTGTTCTGAAAATGCGGATCCTCGACGACGAGTTTCTTTTCCTCGGTGGCCTCGCCGACGATGGCGTAGGGCGCGCGTTCGCGGGCGCAGAGTTCCTTGAAGGTCTCGATGCGGTCGGCCGGGATCGCGAGGACGTAGCGCTCCTGCGATTCGTTGCACCAGAGTTCGAGCGGGGACATGCCGGGCTCGTCGTTGGGCAGCTTGCGCAGGTCGAACCTGCCGCCGCGGCCGCCGTCGTTGACGAGCTCCGGCAGGGCGTTGGAGACGCCGCCGGCGCCGACGTCGTGGATGAAGGCGATGGGATTGTCCTCCCCGAGCGCCCAGCAGCGGTCGATGACCTCCTGGCAGCGGCGCTCCATCTCGGCGTTGTCGCGCTGCACGCTGGCGAAATCGAGGTCTTCGCTGCCGTGGCCGCTGGCCATGGAGCTCGCCGCGCCGCCGCCGAGGCCGATGAGCATGGCGGGGCCGCCGAGGACGACGAGCTTGTCGCCGGGATTGATTTTCCCCTTCTGCACGTGCTCGGCGCGGATGTTGCCCAAACCGCCCGCGAGCATGATGGGCTTGTGGTAGCCTCGGAGTTCCGGCCCGTTGGCGCCGGGGACGGTTTGCTCGAAGGTGCGGAAGTAGCCGTTGATCGCGGGGCGGCCGAACTCGTTGTTGAACGCGGCGCCGCCGAGCGGGCCCTCGATCATGATGTCGAGGGCGGAGACGATGCGGCCGGGTTTGCCGTTGTCCTGCTCCCAAGGCTGGACCGCGCCGGGCAGGCGGAGGTTGGAGACGGAGAAGCCCACGAGGCCGGCCTTCGGCTTGCCGCCGCGGCCGGTGGCGCCCTCATCGCGGATCTCACCGCCGGAGCCGGTGGCGGCGCCGGGGAAGGGCGAGATGGCGGTCGGGTGGTTGTGCGTCTCGACCTTGCAGAGCAGGTGGATGTCTTCCTGCGAGGAAACGTAGTCGTTGGTGCGCGGATCGGCGTAGAAGCGTCCGCCTTTCGAGCCCACCAGCACGGCGGCGTTGTCCTTGTAGGCGGACAGGATGCCGTCGCTGTGCAGCTGGTAGGTGTTCTTGATCATCTGGAAGAGCGACTTCTCCTTGGCGGAGCCGTCGATTTCCCAGGTGGCGTTGAAGATCTTGTGGCGGCAGTGCTCGGAGTTGGCCTGCGCGAACATCATCAGCTCGATGTCGTGCGGATCGCGGCCGAGCTTGGTGAAGGCGGCGACAAGGTAGTCGATCTCGTCCTCGGCCAGCGCGAGCCCGAGGTCGGCGTTGGCCTGCGCGAGCGCGGCGCGGCCGCCGGCCAGCACGGGCACGCTGGCCATCGGGCGCGGCTGCTCGTGCCGGAAAAGCACGGCGCAGTCGTCCACCGAGCCGAACACGGCCTGCGTCATCCGGTCGTGGAGCTTCGCGGCGAGCGTCCTGACCTGGGCGGCCGAGAGCACGCTGGCGGGCGGCTGGAGCTTCGCGTTGTCGAACCGGATCGTGTAGGCGATGACGCGCTCGATGCGTTTGACGTTGGTCAGGCCGCAGAGGCGCGCGATGTCGGTGGCCTTGGAGGACCACGGCGAGATCGTGCCCGGACGCGGCGCGACGACCTGCAGGAGACCGGTGATCGGTTCGGCCCGGCGCGTGGGGCCGTAGGTCAGCAGTTTTTCCAACACGCCGTGCTGCGCGGCGGTCAGGGTGCCCTCGACCTCGGCGAGGTGCACGAACTCGGCGGTAAGGGCCCGGGCGGGCAGGCCGGCTGAGACGAGGTCCGCCAGAAGTTTCTGGACGCGAAAGGGAGAGAGGGCAGGTGAGCCGCGGAGGATCAGCATGGTCTTGAACGGGCATGTTCGCGAAGGGGCCGGGCGCGTCAAGCGGGGTAACGACGCCGGGCCGGCACAACGCCCCACCGATGACACAGATTTACACAGGCCGGGGCGGCAGCCCCTCTGTCCGGGCGCACCGGGGCCGGCGATGAGGAAAATTTTTCACCTAACCCCCGCAGCATCGGCGTGGCGGCGAGAAAGCCGTTGACGAATCCCCGGCGCTGGGCCCAATCAACGTCTTTAATGCCGTGACGAGCAGAACCAGCCCAACACCTTACCGAGAAAAACCGGAAGGGGGCAGTGTGGCCGGCGGCAAAAGGGGCCAGTCATGAGCGAATTCATTTCCCACGAGTGCGGTGTCGCGCTGGTGCGGCTCAAAAAGCCGCTCGCCTATTACCAGGAGAAATACGGGACGCCCCTCTGGGGCTTCTCGCAGCTCTTCCTTCTCATGGAAAAGCAGCACAACCGCGGCCAGGACGGCGCGGGCGTGGCCTGCGTGAAGTTCGACGTGCCGGCCGGCGAGCCCTACATGTTCCGCGAGCGCAACGTCGAGTCCAACCCCCTCGACAAGATCTTCCAGTCCCTGCTCACCCGCTACAACCAGCTCGTCGAGGACGGCGCGGTGCTCCCGGAGTTCCCCGACACGGCCAAGCGGCGCTTCGATTTCTGCGGCGAGCTTTACCTCGGCCACCTGCGCTACGGCACCTCCGGCGGCTACAACCTCAGCTCCTGCCACCCCTTCTTCCGCCGCAGCTCCTGGCCCACGCGCAACGTGATGCTTGCGGGCAACTTCAACCTGACGAACACGCAGGAGCTCAACAACAGCCTCATCGCGATCGGCCAGCATCCGATCTTCGCCACCGACACGCAGGCCATCCTCGAGCGCATCGGCTTCTGCCTCGACGACGAGCACGACCGGCTCTTCCGCGAACTGCGGACGCAGGGCCTGCCCGGCGACGAGATTTCCCGCCGCATCAACGCCGAACTCGACCCCGCCCGCGTGCTGCGCGAGGCCGCGGTCAACTGGGACGGCGGTTACGCGCTCGTCGGCGCGCTGGGCAACGGCGACGCCTTCGTGCTGCGCGACCCGTCGGGCATCCGCCCGTGCCACTGGTTCGAGAACGACGAGGTCGTGGCCTTCGCCTCCGAGCGCGCGCCGCTCTGCACCGTGTTCGATCTCGAGGCCCACCAGGTGGACGAGGTCGAGCCGGGCTGCGCGGTGATCATGAAGAAGGGTGGCGCCGTCTCCGTCGAACGCGTGCGCCCGGCGCTGCCGAAGACGCAGTGCACCTTCGAGCGCATCTATTTCTCGCGCGGCAACGACGCCGACATCTACAAGGAGCGCAAGGCGCTCGGCGCCGGCCTGGCCGACAAGATCTGGCAGTCCATCGGCGGGGACCTCGAGAACACCGTTTTCAGCTTCATCCCCAACACCGCCGAGGTGGCCTACTTCGGCCTGATGAGCGAGCTGCGTTTCCGCCGCCGCGCCGAGGTGAAGCAGACCCTGCTCGACGCCGCCAAGGCCGGCAAGCTCACCGAGGCGCTGGTGGACGACCTGATCCTTCACAACTGGCCGCGCGGCGAGAAGATCGTCAGCAAGGACGTGAAGCTGCGCACCTTCATCAGCCAGGAGAAGTCGCGCAACAACCTCGCCTCGCTGGTCTACGACGTGACCTACGGCCTCGTGCAGGCCAAGGACAGCCTCGTGTGCGTGGACGACTCGATCGTGCGCGGCACGACGCTCCGCCGCTCCATCCTGCGCATCCTCAAGCGGCTGAATCCGAAGAAAATCGTCATCGCCTCCACCGCGCCGCAGATCCGCTACCCGGATTGCTACGGCATCGACATGTCGGAGATCGGCAAGTTCATCGCGTTCGAGGCGGCGATCTCGCTGCTGAAGGAGCGCGGCCAGGGCGCGCTCATCGAGGAGGTCTACCAGCTCTGTCGCGAGGAGCTGCGCAAGGCCGGTCCGCTGTCCGTCAACCAGGTGAAGCGGATCTACGAACCGTTCACCGCCGACGAGCTGTCGCGCAAGATCACCGACCTCGTGTCGCCCAAGCCGAACGGCTGGAAGGGTGAGATCGAGATTCTCTTCCAGTCCATCGGGAGCCTTCATCACGCGCTGCCGAACCACACCGGCGACTGGTATTTCACCGGCGACTACCCGACGCCCGGCGGCTACCGCGTCGTGAACCAGGCCTTCGTGAACTATTTCGAAAAGGCCGAGGGGAGAAGTTATTGATCGGGCGTTTCGGGAAAATGAAGAAAGCAATCGTCAACCACAGAAACATAGAGGACACCGAGTAAGGCCTCCGTGCCCTCCGTGTCTCTGTGGTTCAAAACAATGTCCTTATCCTACGAATCCTCCGGAGTCCGTTACGACCAGCTCGACGCCTTCAAGCGCGCCTGCCAGAAGGCCGCGCGCGGCACGATCAATGAGCTGGCCGCCCACGGCTATGCCGAGCCGGCCACCACGCGCGGCGAAAGCGCCTACCTGATCGAGGCGCCGGATCATTTCCTCGCCCACGTCGAGGAGGGCCTGGGTACGAAGAACCTTGTGGCGGATGTCGTCTACGCGCAGACGGGCAAATGTTTCTACCGTGAGATCGCCATCGATACGGTCGCCACGATCGTGAACGACCTCATCACCTGCGGCGCGCGGCCGATCTCCGTCGCGATGCATGCGGCGGTCGGCGCCTCCGAGTGGTTCACCGATGCCGTGCGCATGCAGGCGCTCGTGGACGGCTGGGCCGAGGGCTGCCACCGCGCCGGCGCGGTGTGGGGCGGCGGCGAGACGCCCACGCTCAAGGGCATCGTCCATCCCGAGGCGATCGTGCTGGCCGGTTCGGCCATCGGCAAGATCGCCCCGAAGTCGCAGCGCATCACCGGCGGCGTGCAGGATGGCGACGCGATCGTTTTCCTCGCCTCGACGGGCGTGCAGACCAACGGCCTCAGCCTCTGCCGGCTCATCGCCGAGAAGCTGCCCGCCGGTTACCAGACGCCGATCGGCCATGGCGACCCGCGCACGTACGGCGAGGCCTTGCTCGCCGCGTCGGCCATCTACGTGGATTTCGTGGTGAAGTGCCAGCAGGCGGGCGTGAAGCTCAACTACGTTGCACACGTCACCGGCCACGGCTGGCGCAAGCTCATGCGGCTCGAAGAGCCGTTCGTCTACGAGATCACGGAACCGCGCGAGGCGCCGTCGCTGTTCAAGTTCCTGATGGAGGCCGGTCCGATCACGCCGCAGGAGGCCTACGCGACCTTCAACATGGGCGTCGGTTTCGCCGCCTACGTTCCGCCCTTCGCCGTCGAGGCCACGCTCGCCGCCGCCAAGGCCGCCGGACACGAGGCCTGGCTGGCCGGTCGGGTGAGAAAGGAAGGCAACCGCAAGGCCGTCGTGATCCCCTCGCTCGGACTTGAGTATGACGGCGAGACGCTGCAGGTGAGGTAAGCTCGCCCGCGAAACCGAGGCGGACGCATGAAAACCGACGTCGCTGTCCCGCCGGACGTTTCGCGTCCGCGGTGGATGCGGCGGGCGGAAGCAATCCTGATCGGGGCGGCGCTGCTGCCGGCGCTGACGCAGCTCTGGCTGATGATCTGCACGCTGCCCTCCATTCCCTGGAGTGCCTACCGGATCACGCCGGCGGCCGCGCTGGTGCGCGGGCTTCCGATCTATTACGTGCGTGAGTCGGGCGTGCAGCTGGGGTGGTTTTACGGGCCGGTTTTCCCCCTTTGGTATCTGCCGGTGGCGTGGGTGGAAAACCCGACCGCGATGCTGGTCCTGGCGGCGGTCTGGAACATCCTGACCTTTGGCGTCCCGATCTATCTCTGTTTGCGCGCCGGGCTCGATGGCGATGTGCGGCTGGCCCGGCGGGTGTTGCTGATCAGCGTGCCGCTGCTGCTCGCGCATCCGGCGGTGCAGAGCGGCATTCACTGTTTGCACGTTGATGCGGTGGCACTGGCACTCGGTTTCGCCGGGTGCCTGGCGCTGCATGCGCGCGCGGTGCGCGGCTGGCAGCCCGGGCTGCCCTTGGCCGCACTGGCGGTGGTGCTGTCGTGTTTCACCAAGCAACTGGCCGTGGTGCTCGTGCCGGCGACCTGCGTGTGGCTGTGGCGCGAAGGCCATCGCGCCTTGCTGTCCCGCTGGATCTTCTGGCTGGCGGCCTGTGGTGGCGGCGTGGCGTTGGGGTTCATGATGTTTTTCGGCGCGGAGGAACTGCTGTTCAACCTGTGGCTGGTGCATGCGCGCACGCCCTTCGAAGACGGGTGGCAACACGTGCTGGGCGTCCGCCTCTGGCAGCTCTTTGAATGGAACTGGGTGTGGCTGCTGGCCCTGGCGCTGGGGGCGTGGTGGCTGCGCCCGACGTCACGCGACGATGCGCCCGCCCTGGTCACGCCGCTGATCCGTTTGCTTGCCTGGTGCGCGGTCTGGCACCTTCCGCTGGGAATCATCGCGGCGATGAAACTCGGCGGCGGGGTCAATTCCATCTACAGCATGAACTACGCGATGGTCGCCGGTTTGATTCTGCTCGGCCGTCTGTGGCGCGCACGCGAGGCGGGGCGCGTGGGGGCGGGTCTGGGGCTGGCGTGGCTGGCGGTGGTGCTCGCCTTGGCGACGATCGCGGGCGGCGCCCGCCTGCTCGCGCGCAAGCCGGAGTCGACGCTTTATCGCGGACAGGAGGAACTCGTTGCGATGGCGCGGGCGAACATCGGCCGGATTTACCTGCCTTGGAATCCGCTGACGACTGTGATCACGGAGCGGCGGGTCTATCCCTTCGACGATGCGCTGGTCTGCCTGGATCGTGCCCGCCTGCTGCCGCCGGCCGACGCGGTTCGCGCGGCCGTGCCCAAGGGGGCGGTCTTGTTCTACCACGATCCCAGCCAGAGCTATTTTGCGCTGAGATATTTCAAACCGGACGCGGTTGCACAACCTCCGGGCCGGCCGTGAGGATCAAGCCGAAGCGATCGGAAAACCGCCGTTAGCGCCGCTGCCAGCGGCCACGGGAGAGCGCGCCCGGCTTGTGCGGGGGCTGTCCGTGACCGTGTCCCTGGCCTTGCGGCTGAGCGGGCCGCGGACCGCCGGGGGACGGTTGCGCCGGCTGGGACGGGTGGCCGTGGGCTTGGGCCGGACGCGACTGCGGACGGCCGCCGCGATGTCCCTGTGACGGCCGCTGGCCGTGCGGGTGGCCGCGCGGTTCAAAGTGCCTCTGGCCGCCGGCCGGTGCCGGTGTCGCCGGGGCATTGTAGTCGAAGCCCTCGAGCTTGAGCTGCGGGACCTTCTGGCCGATGAAGCGCTCGATGCCGCGGATCTCGCCGGCCTGCTCGGGGGTGGCGAGCGTGAAGGCGTCGCCGACGGCCAGGGCGCGACCGGTCCGGCCGATGCGATGGACGTAATCCTCGGGGTTGGCCGGAATGTCGTAATTGATCACATGCGACACCCCCGCGACGTCGATGCCGCGCGCGGCGATGTCGGTCGCGACCATCACCTCGTATTTGCCCGACTTGAAGCCGGCGAGCGCCTCGACGCGCTGGTTCTGCGAGCGGTTGGCGTGGAGGACGGCGACGGAGTGGTTGGCGTTCTTCAGCTTGCGGGCGATCTTGTCGGCGCCGTGCTTGGTGCGGGAGAACACGATGCAGCTCTGGAAGTCGGTCTTCTCGAGCAGCGCGACGAGCAGGTCGAACTTCCTCTGCAACGGCACCGGATAGAAGGCGTGGGTGACCGAGGTGTTGACCGTGCGCGACACGCCGATCTCGACGCGCGCCGGGTTGCGCAGGGCGAAGCGGGCGACCTCCTCGATCTCGGGCGGCACGGTGGCGGAGAAGAACAGCGTCTGGCGCTCCTTCGGGCACATGCCGATGATCTTCTTCACGTCCTTCACGAAGCCCATGTCGAGCATGCGGTCCACCTCGTCGAGGATGAGGATTTTGACGCCCGCGAGGCTCAGGGTGCGCTCGTTGATGAAATCCATGAGCCGGCCCGGGGTGGCGACGACCACGTCGGTGCCGGCCCGGAGTTCGCTGCGCTGGCGGCCATAGCCGACGCCGCCATGGAGCACGGTGGCGCGGAGGTCGGTGAAGCGGCCGAAGTCGCGGAAGGCGGTCTCCACCTGCGCGGCGAGTTCGCGCGTGGGTTCGAGCACCAGCACACGCGGGCCGCGAGGCTCGTGCTTGCCGAGGCGGGCGAGCACGGGCAGCGCGAACGCGGCCGTCTTGCCCGTTCCGGTCTGGGCCGAACCGATGAGATCGCCGCCGCCGAGCACGACCGGGATGGCCCGGAGCTGGATCGGCGTCGGGTCGGTGTAACCCATGGCCTTGACTCCGTTGACGAGGGCGGGCGGCAGCCCGAGCTTGGAAAATGGCATAGCGGGGGATTACCCCGGGGATGGTCTCTCATAGCGAGGTAAATCGCCGTGCATCCCAGTTTGGGCTCTCCTTTTGCCGCGATAGGGCCACTCTCAGCCCATGGAAAAACGCCCGTTCAACGAACTCGGCCTCTCGCCGGAATTTTTGAAGGCGGTGGACAAGATGGGTTTCGAGGAAGCCTCGCCCATCCAGACCGCCGTCATTCCGCATGCGCTGGCCGGGCGCGATGTCGTCGGGCAGTCGGCCACCGGCTCGGGCAAAACCGCGGCGTTCGCCATTCCTGCGCTCGAGAAGGTCGACGTGACGCTGAAGAAGGTGCAGGTCCTCGTGCTCTGTCCGACGCGTGAGCTGGCGGTGCAGGTGGCGGAGGAGTGCGGCAAGCTCGCCACCTTCAAGAAGGGTCTGATGGAAGTGCCGGTTTACGGCGGCCAGAGCTACGAACGGCAGTTTCGCGCGCTGGCGGCGGGCGCGCAGGTCGTGATCGGCACGCCCGGGCGCGTGATGGATCACATGGAACGCGGCACGCTCCGGCTGGATGCGCTGAAGGTCGTGGTGCTGGACGAGGCCGATCGCATGCTCGACATGGGTTTTCGCGAGGACATCGAACGCATCCTGTCCGCGGTGCCCGACTCCAGGCAGTGCCTGTTTTTCTCGGCGACGATGCCGCGCGGCATCCAGGAGCTCATCAAGCGCTACACCCGCGATCCGGAGTGGGTGAAGATCGAGGCCCACGCGCAGAACGCGCCGAAGGTGGAGCAGGTTTATTTCGAGGTGGACCGCCGCTCGAAGATCGAGGTGCTCACGCGGCTGATCGACCTCCACGATTTCCGCTTCGGCATCATCTTTTGCAGCACGAAGATCATGGTGGACGAGCTCGACGAGCACCTGCATGCCCGGGGCTATTCGGTGGACCGGTTGCACGGTGACATCACCCAGGCCCAGCGCACGCGCGTGATGGACAAGTTCCGCCGTCGCGGCTTCGAGTTCCTGATCGCCACCGACGTCGCCGCGCGCGGGCTCGACGTGGACGACCTCGAGGTGGTCTTCAATTTCGACCTGCCCAACGACGCCGAGGATTACACGCACCGCATCGGCCGCACCGGTCGCGCCGGCAAGACCGGCATGGCCTTCACCTTCGTGTCCGGCCGGGAAATCTACAAGCTGCAGGGCATGATGCACTATGCGCGGTTGAAGATCCGGCGCGAACGGGTGCCGTCCCTCGACGAGGTGGAGGAGGCGAAGGGCAACGTGTTTTTCCAGAAACTCCTCGCGACGCTGGAGGAGAAGAAATTCAAATCGCACGACCAGATGGTCGACCGCCTGCTGGAGATGGGGCACACCAGCACCGACATCGCCTCGGCGCTGATCCATCTCATGCAGGGCGAAGCCGCCGAACCGGCCAAGCAGCCGGCGCCGGCGCGGGCGGCACAAATCGCGGCCAACGAGGCGCCGGCAGGGACGCGCGACCTTGGAGTACGCGCTGAACCCGCCCGGAGGCCGGGGTCCACCCAGGAGCCCGGCGGCGACAAGTTTTCCGCCCGGAAGCGCACCTATGATCGCAAGCCGCGCACCGGTCGCGAGCCCGGCTTCTCCGTCGTGGCCTTCAACGTCGGACGTCAGCACCTGGTCACGCCCGCCGATCTCGTCGGCAAGATCGCCGGTGTCACCCGTCTGCCGGCAAACGTGGTCGGCGCGATCGACATCCATGAGGACCACACCCTCGTGGACGTTGCGACCGCGCATGCCGAACAGGTGGCCGCCAAGCTGGCTGGCATCCGCATCAAGAACCAGTCGCTGAAACCGTCGGTGGTGCCGCCTGGCGGGGGATGAGGCGGGGGCGTTTCCTTTGCGTGCAAGCTGCCTTTGCCCGGTGGGCGGACAGCTTGCCGACGCCACGAACACCGCCGCCTGATCGTGGCGTGAGCAAGCTCACCGCCCACGGCATGGACTTGAATCGCCTGCAAGCAGGCTCCTGCACCTGATGCGGTATGACCTCTGGTAATCTCACCCCCGATACGCACCGCGCCGACGACGTGGCGCGGCTGCTCGGTCTCCAGCCGCTGGAGCCGGAGGGAGGGTATTTCCGCCGCACCGGCGAAGCGGCGTCACGCGGAGCCGACGGACGGCGCGCCTGGTCGACCATCCTGTTTCTCGTGACCCCCGAAGGCTTCTCGGCGATGCACCGGTTGCGCGCAGATGAGATCTGGTGCTTTCACGCCGGCGACCCGCTTGAGTCGCTGCGCTTGCCCGACGAGGGGCCGGGCGAATGGGTGCGGCTGGGGCTGGATCCCGCGGCCGGCGAGCGAGCTCAGGATGCGGTGCCCGCCGGGATCTGGCAGGGGACGCGACTGGCGCCCGGCGGACGCTGGGCGTTGGTGAGCTGTATCGTCGTTCCCGAATTCATCTGGGAGGACTTCGAACTGGGCCGGCGGGAGGCTTTGTCGGCGCGGCATCCGGTTTTTGCGGAAGGCATCGCTGCGCTCACGCGCGGCTGAAAGGGCGCGTGAACAACTTCACAAAACCGTCGCGGAGGGTGACTTGACAGGGGAGAGCGACGGGCGTATCAGACAGGCCCGTTGCGTATGGAAGCCGTGCTCGATCAACCGGTGCTCGTGCTGAACCGCCTCTGGCAGGCGGTCAATGTCATCGCTGCGCGTCGCGCCTTCGCCCTGCTGGCCCGCGAGCATGCCCAGGTGGTGCACCAGACCGACGACAACTTCCGCACCTACTCGTTGATGGATTGGATCGATTTCTCGGCCTACAATCCGCCGGTCGAGGAACTGGAGACGGTGCGCACGATCAACCGCAAGGTCCGTCTGCCGCGCGTGATCCTGCTGACATTTTTCGACAAGCTGCCGTGCAAGGAGCTGAAGCTCACGCGCAACAACGTCTTCGAGCGCGACGACGACAAGTGCCAGTATTGCGGCGTCGTGTTTCCGCGCGAGGAGCTGAACCTCGACCATGTGATCCCGCGCCACTACGGCGGCAAGACCACGTGGGAGAACATCGTCTGCTCCTGCATCAAGTGCAATTCCCGCAAGGCCAACCGCCTCCCGCACGAGGCACACATGCGGCTCATCCGCAAGCCGGTGCGGCCGAAGTGGCGCCCCGTGATCAGCCTCGTGCTGAACAACCACCGCCACGAAAAGTGGAAGGACTTCCTCGACGTCGCCTACTGGAACGTGGAGCTGGAGGAGTGAGGGGATTTTGGATTTTTGATTTTCGATTGAAGGAAGGGGTGGTGGGCGGCCTGCTTGCAGGCGCCACGCATAAGGACCGAGTGGCGCGAGCGAGCTCGTCGCCCACCAAGGGCAACCTGCTGCAGCCATGGCTGCAAAACCCTGTTGCCCGGCAGCGGGTCGCGCCTAACGTCACGCCATGATCGAAACCCTCGTGATGACTATCATGGCGGCCGACCGGCCGGGATTGGTGGAGCGGATCGCCGCGTGCGTGACCGACCACGGCGGCAACTGGCTGGAAAGCCGCATGTGCCACCTCGGCGGACGCTTCGCGGGCATCGCGCGGGTCCAGGTGGCCTCGGACAAACTCACGGGGCTCAAGCGTGCGCTGCACGGTCTCGAGGCCGACGGCGTGCGCATCCTGGTGGAGAGCGGCGCGGGCGCGGCTCCGGCGACGGGGCTGGCCGCTACGCTCGAACTCGTCGGCAACGACCGTCCGGGGATCCTGCGCACGGTAACCGGCGTGCTGGCCACGCACGGCGTGAACGTCGAGGAGCTTTCTTCGGAATGCGTCAGCGCCCCGATGGGTGGCGGCGACCTCTTTCAAGCCCGGGCACGGGTGCTCGTGCCGTCCGGCGTGAAGCTGGAGGCGGTCCGCGCCGATCTCGAAAAAATCGCCACCGACCTGATGGTGGACCTGAAGCTGCAGCCGGTGGGGTGAGGCGGAGCCGGGCCTCCGGGCGGGCTTGCCGCGGATGAGCAAGAACCTGCCGGGGGGCAGGTTCCACCCAGATCAACGGTAGTCCTCGCGCACAGGGGAGAAAATGTCGATGACGTGGCAGGGCGTGAGCGTCTTGCCGCCATGCACGACGCCGCCGGGGATGAGGGCGGTCATCCCGGGCTCCATCACCGTGGTCTTGTCACCGACGGTGAATTCGTAGCGTCCGGAGATGACATAGGTGATCTGGTCGTGCGGGTGCGAGTGCATCGGCAGCACGGCGTCGGCGGCCATGCGGACCTCGCCGATGGTCATCTTGTCGAGGTGGGCGTAGTGGCCTTTGACGGCGCCGCCGAGGACTTCCTTGATGGGCAACTGCGTGAGGGTGACGAAGCTCATGGATGAACGGTAAACCTGGCCGGTGGATGTGCGAGTCCGGATGAGCGGCAGGCGCTTCAACCCCGGTGGAGCCCGGCCTCCGGACGGGCTGGCGGCGAACGAGGGGAAAGCCTGCCCGGAGGTCAGGCTCCGCCTTCTTCAGTCCTGCAGCACGGGCAGGGTGACACGCATGGTGGTGCCCCGCGGACCGGTGCTGCGGAGCTGGAGCGCGCCGTGGTGATCCTTCACGATGCGCAGGGCAATGGTGAGCCCCAGGCCGGTGCCCCCGGCACGGGTGGAGAGGAAGGATTCGAAGATGCGCGGCTGGACCTCGGGCGGAATGCCGCTGCCCGTGTCGGTCACGTCGACGTGCACGACATGGCCGTCGGGAATGCACGTGATGCGCAGCTCGCCGCCCTGGGGCATGGCGTGGAAGGAATTGAGCGCGAGGTTGAGGAAGACCTGCTGAATCTGGCCCTTGTTGACGTCCACCGCGAGGGGCTGGGGCGGCGGCGTGTAATGAAGCGCGACGCCGGACTGGGCGAGCTTGGCCCGCAGCAGGTGGTTGGTGTCGCTCAGGATTTCGTCGAGGGACCAGCGCGAGTGCAGGCTGGCGGGCGCGCGGGCGAAGGAGAGCACGCGGGTCACGAGGCCTTCGAGCTGCTCGATCTTCTCGGTGATGATCTGCAGGTCCTTGCGGCGGGGGTCGCCCGGGGCGAAATCGGCGCCGAGCGGACCGTGCAGGAGCTTGATCACGGTGAGCGGATTGCGGATCTCATGGGCGATCTCGGCGGCGAGAAGGCCGAGGGTGGTGAGCGTTTCGTTCTTGCGCAGCACCTCCTCGGAGTGGAAGACGCGCGAGTAGAGCCGGGCGTTGTGGAGGGCGACGGCGGCGAAATTGGCCAGGGCGGTGAACAGGCGTTTTTCGTCGTCGCTGAAACGGTGCGGGTGGTCGTGGAAAACGGAGAGGATGCCGGCGGGCTTGCCCTCGAGGTTGAGCGGCGTGGCCAGGGCGCTGCACAGCGCGCGGTCGCGCGGCAGGTCGGCGGCCTCGCGGTAGCGCGGACCGTCGAGATGCTGGTACTCGGTGGTGCGGCCGGTGCGCAGCGGCGTGGCCAGCAGCGACTCGTCGACCGGCACCGTCTGCTGCTGGAGCGCGAGGCCGGCGTTCGCGTGGTTGCCGCTGGCGGACCAGGCGTGCATTTTCAGCTCGCGCGAGGCGTCGTCGTAGTCGTGCAGCAGGCTCAGCCGGGCGTTGAAGAGCGCGCGGGAGCTGTCGGTGATCGTGTTGAGCAGCTCCTCCGGCGCGAGCTGGGCGACCAGGGCGTGGCCGAGTTCGACGAGAGTGGTGAGCTGCGTGGAGTTCGCGCGCAGGCGGTCGAACTGCCAGAGGCGGTTGAGCACGCGGCCGGCCTCGTCGGCGAAGGAGGCAAGGCGGTCCAGGTCGGTGGAGTTGAAGGCGGCGGGCTGGTCGGCGTCGAGGTTCACCACGCCGACGACCTGGCCGTCGATGACGATGGGCGCGGCCATCTCGCAGCACACGCCGCGCCGGGCGGCGATGTAGCGGGGCTCGTGGCTGACGTCGGCGACCAGGAGCGGCTTGGCGTGGAGCGCGACCCAGCCGGTGATGCCTTGACCCGGGCGCAGGGCGAATTCTCCGGTCTCGGGCGGCAGGCCCTGCTGGGCGCAGATCTCGAGGCTGGCGCTTTCGGGGGTGAGCAGGGACAGCGAACCGCTGTCGGCGGGGAAGGCCGACATGATGGCGGCGAGCACGCCGGTCTGGGCGGAAACGGCATCGGGAGCGCTGACGGCCAGCGAGGCGAGCGCGTGGTGGGCCGCTGCGTCCGATTGGCGGGCGGGGATTGCGGGTTGCGGGATGAAGGCGGCCATCGACGTTGCGCGTGGAGTGCGGCCGAGCTAAGGCGGGTTCCGGAGGGTCCGCAATTCGCAATGCGGCGCGCGGCAGGGTCAGCCCGCGGCCTCGGCCTTCGCAGGAGAGATGACGGCGCGCAACGCGTCGCGCAGCTTGTGGAGGCCGGCTTCGTCGACCGGGTCGTCGGCTTTTTCCGGCTCGATGTAGAAGGTGTCGAGGGCGATGGTGCGCTCGGTGTTGATGCGGGCGAAGGTGATGTCGAAGCCGTGGTCGGAGATGGTCTTCACCAGCTGGTAGAGGAGGCCGATTTTGTCATGGGCCTGGATCTCGACGATGATGCGCTTCAGCGAGAGCTCGTTGTAGACCTCGACCGTCGGCGGGAACGTGGTGGGCAGCTCGGAGACGCCGGCCTTGTAGCGGTTGGCGTGCGCGAGGCGGACCGCCTGGGCGTTGATCTCGGGCAGCAGGTCCTTGTCGCTCACGAGCGCGTCGTCCACGGTCTTGGCGAAGGTTTCCATGGCCTTCTGGTTCTGCACGACGCCCCGGCCGGGTTCGACGATGTGGAACGTGTCGATCGCGATGTGATCGGCGCGCGTGGTGATGCGGGCGGAAAGGATGCTCAGGCCGGCGACGCTGAACGCGCCGGCGAGCTTGTAGAAGAGGCCGGCGCGGTCCCACGTGACGACGTGCACGGTGGTGTAGCTGCGGTTGAGGTCGTCCTTCCACTCGATGACGGGGCGCAACGGATTGAGCGAGTCGGCGGTCGAGATGGTCTGGAGCAGGCGGTTCACCATCTGGATGTGGAGGGTGATCTCCGCCTCGTCCGTCTGGATGAAATAGCGCTCGGGCAGCAGATTGAAATGCGCGGTGATCTCGTCGGTGCTGATGCCGGGGATCGTCTGGGCGATGAGGGTCTGGCGGATCATTTCCTTGCGCTCCTGCAGGCGGGTCTCGACCTGCTCGCCCAGCGCGAGGCGCTCAAGCGTCGTGTCGAAAAGACGGCGGTGGAGGGAATCCTTGTAGCTGTTCCAGAGGCTGGCCGACGTGCCGTTGGCGTCGCAATACGTGTGGACGTAGAGGTAGCGCAGGAGATCGGCGTCTCCCACGTGGGCGGCAAAGGCGGCTGAGGACTGAGGGTCATCCAGATCGTGCTTCTGCCAGAAGCGTGCCATGATCAGGTGATTTTTGATGACGTAATTGACGATTTTTCGCGTATCGGGCGGAACCCCGAGGCGTTTGAGCACCGGGGCGGCGACGGTCACGCCGGCCTCGGCGTGCCCTTGGATGCCCTCGCTCTTGCCGATGTCGTGCAGCAGGAGAATCAGGTAGAGCAGGGTGGGCTTGGCGGTCTGGTGCAGGACTTCGCGGTAACGCTGGGCACGCGGATCGCTCGACGTGAAAATGGTGTCAAGTTCCCGGATCGTGCTGAGCGTGTGGATGTCCGCGGTGTACCGGTGGTAGTACTCGTGCTGCACGAGGCAGATGAGCGGCGCGAATTCCGGCATGAAGCGCCCGAGCACGCCGAGTTCGTGCATGAGCGACAGGGACGGATGGACCTGGCCGGCCTCCTCCATGATGGCCTGGAAGCTGAGGTTGGCGTCGGGGGATTCGATCACCTGCCGGGTGATGAGCTGCACGGAGCCGCGGATCAGCGAGGCGAGGTCGAGGTCCGGAGTGACCTCGAGCTGCTGGCAGTGGCGGAACACGCGGATCAGGCGCACCGGGTCCTGTTGGAAGATGTCGCGGTTTTCGTAGGCCAGTTCGCGTCCGCGGATCAGGAAGCCGTCGATGCGTTTGGTGCGCTCGGAGCGCCGGGCGAGCATGAGGTTCTTGAGCGAGCCGACCAGCCCCGGCGTGGGGGCGACGCCGAGCGCGAGGCGTTTTTCGACCGTTTCCGAAATGCGGAAGATGGCCTGCGCGTGCCGGTAGTAATCCTGCATGAACGCCTCGACGCGCTCGAGCAGGTCCTGCTGCGGGTAGCCGAGGTTGGCGGCGAGCCGCGGCTGGGTGTCGAGGTTGAGCACGTCGGTCGGATGCCGGCTCATGTAGTGCAGCTCGTTGCGAACCCGGAGCAGGAAGTCGTAGGCGTCCTCCATCGCGCGGAGTTCGGCCGGTTGGAGGTAGTTTTGCTGGGCGAGTTCCTCGAGGCGCGTGATGCCGAGGCGCACGCGGGACATCCAGAGCGTGTTCTGGTAGTCGCGCAGGCCGCCGACGCCGTTCTTGATGTCGGGTTCCTGGATGAAGACCGTGTCGCCGTGCTGGGCGCGGCGGCTGGTCTGGTCGCCGAGGCGGGCCACGATGTAGGCCTTGGGGTCGTTCTGCAGGTAATGCTTCCGGTACGCGTCGGCGAAGTTCTCGTAGAGCGTGGCCGAGCCGGCGAGGAAACGGGATTCGAGGAGGGCCGTCTTGGATTTGATCTCGCGGCCGGCCTCGGCGAAGACCTCGGGCAGGGTGCGCGTGGAGTGCCCGATCTTCAGCTTGAGGTCCCACATCGGGTACAGGATGCCGTTGGAGAGATGCTCCTGGAACTGCGCGAGCTCGGGCGTTTTGCGGACCTCGGGATAGAGGAACATCACGTCGACGTCGCTCAGCGGGCTCAATTCGGCCCGGCCGTACCCGCCGAGCGCCATGAGGCAGACCGGGGCCGACGGTTCGCCATGCTGGTTGCGCCAGGAGGCGAGGGCGGTCGTGAAGAGGGGCACGAGCAGGCCGTCCATGCGATCCGACAGCGCCCGGGCGATCAGGCGGCCCGATTCGCCCGCCTGGTGGCGTTCGCGGATGCGTTGTCCCTCGGCTTCCAGGTAGGCCTTGCAGGCCGCCAGGCGGGCGGCGGGCGGCGTCTCGGTCGTGAAGACCGGCTGGTTGGGCGTGACGGTGGAAGGGCGGACGGACATCGGCTGGCTACATCAGCAGCGCAACTCCCTCGGGGGAAGCTGGAAATATTTTCGCAGGGAAGACGGAAAATTTAAGAATTCTAGTTGACGGTTGAAAATCGGGACGAATACTCCGCCTCTCTCTCGCGGGTGTAGCTCAGTTGGTAGAGCACCACCTTGCCAAGGTGGACGTCGAGAGTTCGAGTCTCTTCGCCCGCTCCATTTCAAGAAGGCCGCCGGAATCAACCCCGGCGGCCTTCCTGTTTTTACTCCGAAGCGAGGTCTGTCCGCCTTTGGATGGGCTGCCTTGGCGGTTGTCCGATCCACGGCAATCGTTCGGAAATGAGGAGGGTTTGACTTTCAAAAATCGCTGGTTTCCAGCGGGTTTTCCGGTATCAAGACGGCGTGAAAGCCTCGGAATTCTTCACCCTGCCGCCGTCGTTGAATCGTTTTGCCGCCTGGTTTCCGTCCGAGGTGGCCCCGTGGGAGTGGTTGAAGCAGATCGGCGCCGCCTTGGCGGCCGAAACGCCCGGGCCGTTGGAGCTCAAAATTCCCGCGGGCGTGCAGATCGAGGGCAAGGTCTGGCTCCACCCGACGGTCAGGCTGCCGGCTTTCGCGGTCATTCAGGGCCCGGCCTGGATCGGTGCCGGGACCGAAATCCGTCCGGGCGCGTTCATTCGAGGCAACGTCATCGTCGGCGAGAAGTGTGTGCTGGGGACTTCCAGCGAGTTCAAAAATTGCCTGCTCATGGACGGCGTGCAGGCGCCCCATTTCAATTACGTCGGCGACTCCCTCCTCGGCAACGGCGCCCACCTCGGGGCCGGCGCCATTTGTTCGAATCTTCGTCTGGACCAGGGCGAGGTGACGGTGCGCCTGGCTTCGGGCCTGGTGGGCACGGGCCTGCGGAAATTCGGCGCCATCCTCGGCGACAAGGCCGAGGTCGGCTGCAACGCCGTCCTGAATCCCGGCTCGCTGCTCGGCCCGCGTTCGCTGGTGATGCCGACCGTGGCTTTCAGCGGCACTTTGGCTCCGGCGACCATCGCCCGCGTCCGCCAGACGGTGACGACGATCGCGCGGCGGGACTGAGTTAAAATCTTTCTCGTTCTCTTAATCTTTCTCGTTCTCTCTATCGGGTCCTTCGAGAAAGATTACGATCAAGAGAAAGAGAACGATTTCCAACATGCCCCGCATCCTCACCGGCATCACGCCCTCCGGCACCCTTCACATCGGCAACTATTTCGGCGCGATGCGCCCGGCCATCGAACTGCAGACGGGCGGCGATGCATTCTATTTCATCGCCGACTACCATTCGATGACGGCGCTGACCGACGCCAAGGAGCGGCGTGCCTTCACCCAGGGCATCGCCCTCGACTGGCTCGCGTGCGGGCTCGATCCGGCCAAGGCCGTGTTCTGGCGGCAGAGCGACATCCCCGAGGTGTGCGAACTCATGTGGCTGATCGGCTCGCTCACGCCCATGGGCCTGCTCGAGCGCGCCCACAGTTACAAGGACAAGACCGCCAAGGGCATCGAGGCCAACTTCGGCCTGTTCGCGTACCCGGTGCTCATGGCCGCCGACATCCTTCTTTTCGACACCCATGTCGTGCCCGTCGGCAAGGACCAGAAGCAGCACCTCGAGATGACGCGGGACATCGCGATCAAGTTCAACCACACCTACGGCGAGACCTTCGTGATTCCCGAGGAGCGCATTGCGGAGTCCGTCGCCGTCATTCCGGGCCTCGACGGCCAGAAGATGTCGAAGAGCTACGGCAACACGATCGAGATCTTCGGCGAGGAGAAGGCCCTCCGCAAAAAGATCATGGGTATCGTCATGGACTCGCGCACGCCGCAGGAGCCGAAGCCCGATGCCGAGCGGAACCTCGCGATCCAGCTCCTGAAGTTCTTCGCCCCGGCCGACGTCGCCGCCGATTTCGAAAACCGCCTGCGCGCCGGCGGACTCGGCTACGGCGATCTCAAGAAGGCGCTGTTCGAGCACTACTGGAATCATTTCGCACCCTACCGCGCCAGGCGCGCCGAACTCGCGGCCAACCTCGATTACGTCGAGAAGGTCCTGCAGGACGGCGCCGAACGCGCCCGGGCCGTGGCGGCAAAGACCCTCGCGCGCGCCCGCCAAAACTGCGGCCTGCGCTGAGCCGGGATCAAGCCGTTGCGGTGAAGCGTCTGCTCCGGAGGGCGCCCGCGTGGTTGCCCGGTCACCGGCGCTGCGCGTGGGCTTCGTCCAGATCGCGGATTTGCTCGATGATGGCGGAGAGTTTCCGGCCGGTGTCCGTAAGCTCGTATTCGACCCGCAGGATTTTTCCGGGGAACTCGCGCCGCGTGATGAGCTGGTAGTCGATCAGCTTGCGCAGGCGTTCATTGAGAATCTTGGTGGAGATGCCCGGGATGAAACGTTCCAACTGGCCGGGACGCGTCACGTTGCGCCCGATGGCGGCGAGCACGGCAGCCGACCATTTGCAGCCGACGACGTCTTCGAGGCGGCGGTAGGCAGTGCGATCGGGCAGGCTGAGGTGCTTGGCGCGTGCTTTCATTGGAGAAGAAGGGAAGCAGATCTTCGTGGACTTGTCATCCTGGGCGAGGCGAAGCGATTCCAGCCAACCGATCCTTTGTAACATATTATATGACAAACGGACCGGGGCTGTCGGGCGAGATTCCTCGCTTCGCCCAGAGTGGCGGGTGGTGGTGACGGAAGTATAGCGGAGTGGCTCGTTGCTTTCATCCGGGTACAAAACGGTGCCCGGTCACCGTTTCGTACCTTCTGCCGGATTTTGGGAGTTGTGGCAGATTGCAGCCATGCGGACGGCATGATGCCAGCCGCGTTCCAACTGAACCAAACAAAAGCCACCCATGAAAACCAAAGCCATCTTCTATCACGCCGGTTGTCCGGTTTGTGTCGCCGCCGAGACCCATGTCGCGCAAGCGCTTGATCCCGCGCGCTACGACGTCGAGGTCGTCCATCTCGGTCAGACCAAGGCCCGCGTCGCCGAGGCTGAGCGTGCCGGGGTGAAATCCGTACCCGCGCTCGTGCTCGGCGGCGAGACCTACCACATCAACTTCGGCGCCGGCATCGAGGCGCTGCGCTGAGACGGTCCAGACCGGAGGTGGCGCGCGTCTCTCAGGGCGCGGTCCTTTGCGCGCCGGGGAACAACGCGCAGCACCCTTCACCGAAGCGGGCGGGCCGGCTGCCAGCCTGCCCCGTTTCGGTGTCACCGGGTGTGATTGTGGTTGGCCGTGCCGGCGGCGCGAGCCGCCTGGTATTCCTCGACGAGCTTCTTCTCCTGATCGGGGGACATCTCCTCGTAGTGGGCGAATTTCTCGCTGTGGAGGCCGCGACCGCCGGTGAGGGAGCGCAGCACGGTGCCGTAGTGGTGGAGCTGGGCGGCAGGCACGAGCGCCTTCACGATCTGCAGGCGGCCGGCCACGTCCATGCCGAGGATGCGACCGCGGCGGCCCGACAGGTCGCCGACGACGCGGCCGACGAACTCCTCGGGCACGCGGATCTCCAGTTCGTGGATGGGCTCGAGGAGCACAGGTTGCGCGGCGGCGAAGGCCTCGCGAAATGCGAAGTAGCCGGCGATCTGGAAGGCGATGTCCTTCGAGTCCACCGGGTGCATCTTGCCGCCGTAGAAATCGACCTTCACGTCGGTGATGCGGTAGCCGGCGTGCGCACCCTCGGCGACGCAGGTTTTCACGCCTTTCTCCACCGACGGCACGAAAACGCGGTCCACGTCCTGGCCGACGAGGGACTCGGCGAATTTCAGGCCGCTGTCGCGCGGGCCGGGCTCGATGCGCAGCCAGACCTCGGCGAACTGGCCGGCTCCGCCGGTCTGCTTCTTGTGGCGGTAGCGTGCCTCGCCCTTGCCGCGGATGGTCTCGCGGTAACGGATCTTCGGCGGCTCGAGGGAAACATCCACCTTGTAGCGCCGCTTCAGGCGCTCGAACAGGACCTCGAGGTGCAGCTCGCCCTGCGCCGAGATGATGAACTGGTGCAGCTCGGAGTCGGTGTGGTAGCTGAACGCCGGATCCTCCTCGTGCAGCGCGGCCAGGCCGGCGGCGAGTTTTTCCTCGTCGCCCGCGGCGTTGAGCCGGAGGGCGGCGTGAGTGTAAGGCGTGGGATAGGTGAGCCTGGGCAGCGCGACCGTGTGCCGGGCGTCGCAGAGCGTGTTGCCGGTGTGGGTGTCGCGGAGCTTCACGGCGGCGCCGATGTCGCCCGCATGCAACGCGTCGACGGGCGTGCGGGTTTTGCCGTTCAGGCGGTAGAGCGGACCGATGCGCTCGGCGACGCGGCGCTCGCTGTTGTGCATCTCCATGCCCGGCTTGATCGTGCCGGAGTAGACGCGGAAGATGGAAAGGTCGCCCGTCTGCGGATCGGTGAGGGTCTTGAAGACGTAGGCGACGGGCTCGCCGCCGTCGAGGCGCACGAGCACGGGCGAGCCGGTGACGGTGGCGATCGCGCCGATGGTCTGCCGGTCGTCGGGGGAGGAACCGTACTTGGCGATGAAGTCCATGAGCCGGGCGACCCCGACATTGGCCTCGCCGGAGACGCAGAGCAGCGGGACGAACACCTGGTTCTGCAGCGCGGGGTGGATGCCCGTGCGCATCACCTCCTCGGAGAGGCCGCCTTCATCGAAATACTTCTGGAGAAGGGAGTCGTCGCTCTCCGCGATGTGCTCGATGAGTTCCTTGTGCAGGGCCTCCACGCGGGCCTTCTCATCGCCGGCGGCCGGTTCCTCGGTGTATTTGCCGGAGCGGTCGGAGGCGTAGCTGCAGACCTCGCTGCGCATGACGTCGAGCACGCGGTGGAATCCCGGACCGGAGTCCAGCGGCAGCGCCAGCGGGAACACGCCCCGGCCGAAGTGCTCGCGGATCTCCCCGAGCAGCGTGTCGAAATCGTATTTCTCCTTGTCGAACCCGGTGACGACGAGCATCCGCGGGATGCCGATGGCGCCGGCCTGTTCCCACATCAGGTCGGTGCCCACGCCGATGCCGTGTCCGGCATGGATGACGACGAGGGCGAAGTCGGCCACGCGCAGGGCGTTGATGGCCTCGCCGGAGAAGTCGAGGTAACCGGGGGTGTCGATAAAATTGAGACGCCGCCCCTGCCATTCGCAGTTGAGCGGCGTCCCGTGGATCGAGATGTGACGCGCTTGTTCTCCGACGTGATAGTCGGAGACCGTTGTTCCCTGGGCCACGGCGCCGGGGCGGTTGATGGCGCCGCCGCAGAGCAACATGGCTTCTGCGAGGGTCGTCTTGCCGCAACTGGCGTGGCCCACGATGGCGAAATTGCGGATGTCCGCGGGACGGGTGCCATTCATAGTCGTGGTCTCCTGGGTTGGAGGCCGGCCCGGCCCGGGCGGGTCGCGCCGGTCACTGGGTGGGGTTGGTTACAACCCGGAGGCTATCCGCGCGCTGCGGCGGGTAAAGGCGCAAGACCGTTCGTAAATTGGCGGGCCTTGCGCGTGGCTTGCCGGGAGCGGAGCCTGCGTCCGCGCCGGCCGGAATTCAGATCACCCGATGCGCCGGCGCGGGAATCGCGGCGATGCGGTCCATGATGCGCCGGGCGGCGAGCTCGTACCGGGCTTTTCCGGCGGAGGGATCGTCGTATTCCGACGGAAAAATCGGCGGACCGAAGACGATGCTGATGGGCGACCCCAGGCGTGGCACGGACGAGCCCTTGCCGAAGGCCTCGAACGAACCGAAGATGCGGCAAGGCACGACCGGCACGCCGGTTTTGCAGGCCATGAGCCCGACGCCGGGCTTGGGTTTCTGCAAATGGCCGTCGGGGGAACGCGTGCCTTCCGGGAAAAGCACGATCGCGCGGTTTTCCGCGAGCGCCTGCAGCACGCGCTTGATGGCCCCGATGTCGCCGCTGTCGCGTTCGACGGGAATCGTCTCGACCTGGTTCATCCACCAGCCGAGCGCGCGGCTGTTCCAAAGGGTCTTGCGGGCGAAGAAGCGCATCTGCCGCGGCACCTGGCAACCGACGAGCGGCGGGTCGAGGTGGCTGGCGTGGTTCGAGGCGATGAGAAACGGCCCGTTGAGCGGAAAGTTGTGCGTGCCGGCGATCTCGCCGCGGAACCACATGCCGTGGATGTTCGCCGCCAGGTAGTGGAAGAAGCCGTAGAACGGCCGCATCTTCAGTTGGTCGGGGGTCTGGGACATGGCGTTGGCCGGGCCGGGGACGTTTCAGGCCAGTTTCGGGGCGATCAGGGCGGCGAGCTTGTCCACGACCTGTTCGAGGGTGAGGTGGGTGGAATCGATGTCCACGGCGCCGGGCGGGCAGGCGAGCGGGGCCGTCTTCCGCGAGGAGTCGAGGCGGTCGCGCTCGGCGATCGAATCCTGCCGGCCCTCGGCGGCGCGGCGCTTGGCGCGCTCGGCGGGATCGGCGTGCAGGAAAAACCGGAAGTCGGCGTCGGGAAAGATGACGGAACCGATGTCGCGTCCTTCCATCACGAGGCCGCGGAAGCCGTGCTTGCGCGCGACGTCCGCCTGGCCGCGCTGGTAGGCGAGCAACGCGGCGCGCACCTCGGGAATGGCGGCGTAGTACGACACGTTGTCGTTGACCTGCTGGTCGCGGATTTCGTCGCCGGCCGGCTGGCCGTCGATCAGCATGCGGGCGGAGCGGCCTTCGAGGCGGGTGTCGAACCGCAGGGTGGGCAGCGTTGCGAGCAGGGCGGGGCGGTCGGTCGCCGGGACCTGGCGCCGCAGCAGCTCGAAGGTGATGTGCCGGTAGAACGATCCGGTGTCCACATGCAGCAGGTTGAACCGCTCGGCGAGGAGCCGTGAGGTGGACGATTTGCCGGAGGCGGCACCGCCGTCGATGGCGACGATGATGAAGGGAGAGCCCATGCTTGGCTCAATGAGAGCCCGCACGAAGGCCGGCCAGCAAGTCAAAGAATGCCGGGAAGGTCTTCGTGCAGCAGGCGGGATCCTTGATCGTCAGCCAGGGCCGGCCGTCGCCGTGCAGGTCATGGCAGCCGAGCACGCCGAAGCTCATGGCAAAACGATGGTCGTGATAGGTCTCGATCTCGACCCCGGCGGTCAGCGGGCGCGGATGGACCTCGAGCGCATCCTCGGTTTCGATCACGTGCTGGCCGAGCTTTCTCAGCTCACGCGCCATGCCGGCGACACGGTCGGTCTCCTGTTTGCGGGTGTGGGCGATGCCGGCGATCTTCGTGGGTCCGTCGAGCAGCGGCGCGATGGCGGCGAGCGACAGGAAGGTGTCGGAGAAATCGTTGAAGTCGGCGATCACGCCGGAGCGCACGGAGGCATGCGCGACCGTGCGACCGGAACAGCGGATGAGCCCGCGGGCGGACAGCAGGTGGTAGAATTCGATGTCGCCCTGCAGCGCATCGGGCGCGAGGTTGAGGCCGTTCACCTCCACCGTGCCCTGCGTGACGATGGCCAGCGCGGCGAAGTAGCTCGCGGCGGTGGCGTCGCCCTCGATGGCGTAGTCGGCGGGAGCGGCGGCAAACTGCGTGACCATGCGCTCGGTCATCGCGACGAATGGACGCGAGACGGTTGCTCCCTTGAGCTGCACCTTGAGCGGGGTCCGGGCGTGCGGTGCGACCATGAGCAGCGCCGACAGCAGCTGGCTGCTTTCGGCGGCGTCGAGCAACACCTGTCCGCCGGGCAGGCCGGCCGTGCGCAAGGTGAACGGGAAGCTGCGCGCATCGGCGCGCGCGCCCTGGGTTTCGAGCGCCTCGAGCAGCGCGCCGATGGGCCGGCGGCGCATGGCCTCGTCGCCGTCGAAATGGTAGACCCCGTCGGGACGCAGGCACACGAAGGCGGTGAGGAAGCGCGCGGCGGTGCCGGCGTTGCCGACGTCGATCCTGGCCTCGCGGGCCGGGATCTCGCCGCCGCGGCCCTCGATCCGGATGGTGAGGGCGTTCTCGTCGGCCTCGACCGCGAAGCCGAGCTGGCGGAGCGCGGCGATCATGATGCGCGTGTCGCGGCTGAAGAGCGCACCGTGCAGCGTCACCGTTTTGGAACCGAGCGCGGCGAGGATCAGCGCGCGGTTGGTGATGCTCTTGGAACCGGGCAGCGTGGCGCTGCCCCGCACCGGTCGGGTGAAGGGCTGGATCGGAAGCGTGGGAGGGTAGGTCTGCATCGGCTTGTAGCGGCGGTCTGCGACCGCCGGACGGCGCTCATGGAGCGCCGCTACAGTTTGAATTCACGGAATGGGACGAAACTGTTCGCGATAGGCGCGGCTCCGTTCAAGGATGGCCTGCACCTCGAACCAGTCGCGGTTGGCGAGGGCGCGCTCGAAGCCGTGCAATTCCTCCTGGTAGGCGCGCACGGCGCGGAGAACCTCGTCGCGGTTCTGCGCGAGGATGGTCTTCCAGAGCTTGGGATCGCTGCCGGCGATGCGGGAGGTGTCGCGCAGGCCGCCGCCGCCGAAGTTCCGCCAGCACGGATCGCGTTTCGCCAGCGTGGCGCAGAGCGTGGAGGCCAGCACCTGCGGCAGGTGGCTGATGTGGGCGACGATCTCGTCGTGGGCGTCGGGCTCGACGGTGGCGACATCGGACTCGAGCGCGGTCCAGAACGAGGCGACCGTCTCCGCGGCCTTCGGGTCGGTTTCGGGCAACGGGGTGACGAAGGTGGCGCGACCCTTGAAAAGATCGGCGCGGCCGTGCTCCCAGCCGGTTTTTTCGGAACCGGCCATCGGATGCGAACCCACGAAGGCCTGGCGCGGGGCGAGCGCGGCGTGGCCGAGGCGGCTGATTTCGCCCTTCACGCTGCCGACGTCGGTGACGATCGCGCCGGCGGGAAGCGCGGGAGCGATCTGTTGCGCGAGCGCCACGATCTGGTCCACGGGAGCGCAAATGACGGTGAGCTGCGCCTCGCGGGCGGCGTCGGCGGGCGTGTCGGCCACGCGGCTGCACCACGGCTGGGCCTTCAGTTGCAGACGCACCTCCGGGCGGCGCGCCCAAAGGACGGTGCGTTTGGCGACGCCGTAATGATGCGCGGCCCGGGCCACGGAGGCGCCGAGCAGGCCGGGAGCAAGGATGGCAATCTCGTCAAACACGCCACCGACGAAAGCACCCCGGCGGGGTTTGTCGAGCCCGGCCGGGCTCGACGCTGCCGACGGCGGGCGGACCATGTGTCTTGTGGCTGCCGGGCATGAATTTCCGGATCTGCCCCCACCAAGCGTTCAGCGATGTGCCGTGGGATCGGTCCGAAGCGATGGTGCGCGCAGACCTCAGCGTCCGCCCAGCTTGACCACGCGAGCGAATTCGGCGGGCGTGACCGGCTGGACGGACAGACGGGACAGGCGGAGAAGCGCCATGTTTTTGAGCGCCGGCTCGGTCTTCACCTGCGCAAGCGTCACGGATTTCTTGAGCGCGGCGACCGGGGCGAGCCCGACCGCCACCCAGCCGTCCTCGTCGGCGGTGGCATCGGGGAAGGCGGCCTTCGTGACCTTCGCAATGCCGACGATGTCCTTGCCCTCGTTGCTGTGGTAGAAGAGCACCTCGTCGCCCGGGCGCATGGCCTTGAGATTGTTGCGCGCGGCGTAATTGCGCACGCCGGTCCAGTCGGTGCGCTTGTCGCGGACGAACTGGTCCCACGAATAGGTGTCGGGTTCGGACTTAACGAGCCAGTATTGCGTTGTCATCGGCGGGGAGGGTTGGTCGGATGCGGGCCATGAGCGAAGACGGAAACGATCCGGAGCTACAGAAAAAAGCCCACCGGGCACAAATGATTCTTTACGGTGTCATGCTGCTCTTCGCGATCCTGCCCTTTGTCTTGCTGTGGCTTAAAAACCGCGGAGTATTCGGCCAGCCCTGAGTCCGTCGCATGAACAAGACCCTGCTCGTCATCCGGTTTGTCTTCATCTTCCTCTGCATCGCGGCGAGCTGGCTGGTTTGTTACACGATCAAGGAATGGGATGATCACCGGGCGCTGGCGATGGCGATCGGCCTTCTCATCGGCGTTCTGATCGTGCTGGTGGATGTGATGCTGAAGGGGTTTTCGTTGCGCGGATTGACGGCGCTGACCTTCGGCCTGGCCATGGGCATGATCGTCTCCTGGATGATCGGCAATTCGCCCCTCCTCGAAGAGGGGGACCCGCAGGTCATCTACCTCGTGCGCCTGGCGCTGTTCGTGATCTGCGCGTACCTGGGCACGGTCATCGCGTTGCGCGGCAAGGATGATTTCAACCTCGTGATCCCCTATGTGCGCTTCGTGCCGCACGAGGTGGATGTGCCGCTCGTGGTCGTGGACACCAGCGCGTTGATCGACGGACGCATCGCCAGGATTGCCCGCAGCCAGTTTCTCAGCTCCGCGCTCATCATTCCGACCTTTGTGCTGAGCGAGCTGCAGCATATCGCGGACTCCCCGGATGCCCTGAAGCAGGCGCGCGGGCGCCGCGGCCTGCAGGTGCTGAACGACCTGCGGGCCATCAAGCACCTCGACATCCGCATCCACACCAGCGAGGTCACGCGCCGGCAGGACATCGAGGCCAAGCTCGTCTTTCTCGCGCAGTCCATGCGGGCCAAGCTGCTCACCACCGACGATAATCTCGCCTCCATGGCGCGTTTTCAAGGGGTGCAATGCCTCGACATCCACCTGCTGGAGGAGGCGCTGCGGCCCGAGCTGGTGATCGGCGAGAGCGTGGTCGTCGACCTGGCCAAACCGGGCAAGGACGAGGGCCAGGCCGTGGGCTACCTGCCCGACGGCACCATGGTCGTGGTGAACCACGGCCGGGCGTTCGTCGGCAAACGCGTGTCGGCCGAGATCATCGGCGTGCTGCCGGGCGCGAACGGCAAGATGGTGTTCGCGAACCTGCTCGGCGAGAGCCCGGCGGCCTGAACCAGCGGTGTGGCCAGATGGAGGATCCCAAACGGGTCCTGGAATTTCCTTGCCGTCCTATCTGTACTAGCTCAAATAGTACAGAGTGCTTCCGTTTTCCATCGAACTAAAACCCGGCCTGCCGATCACGGAGCAGGTGATTTTCGCCGTGAAGCGCGCGGTGGTGGCCGGCCGCCTGAAGCCGGGCACGCCTTTCCCCTCCGTGCGGACGCTGAGTCAGGAGCTGCGCATCAATCCGAACACCGCGCACAAGATCGTCGGCACGCTTGTCGCCGAGGGCGTTTTGCTCACGACGCCCGCCGTGGGCAGCGTGGTGGCCGAGCCGTCGGGCGACGACCGCCAGGCCAAGGCGGCGCTGCTCGGGGACGAACTCGAGCGGGTGGTGGTGGAGGCGAAGCAACTTGGGCTCGGTCTCGAGGAAGTGCAGGCGGAGCTGGCGGCCCACTGGAAGCGCCTCGGCCGGAAATGACTTTCCCCATGAACATCATCGAAACCGACCGACTCACCCGGCGCTTCCGTGCGACCGAGGCGGTGCACGCGCTGACCCTGGCCGTGCCCACCGGCAGTGTGTTCGCCCTGCTCGGCCCGAACGGCGCCGGCAAGACGACGACGTTGAAGATGCTGGCCAACCTGCTGCTGCCCACCGCCGGCTCGGCCCGGGTGCTCGGGGTGGACTCGCGCAAACTCGGCGAACGCGAGCTGGCGCAACTCGGTTATGTTTCCGAGGACCAGAGGCTGCCGGATTGGATGACCGTGACGCAGTTGCTCGGGTACTGCCGGCCCTTTTACCCGACGTGGGATGCGGATCTCGAGGCGAAGCTGCTTGTCCGGTTCGAACTGCCGGCGGATCGTAAGCTCAGCCAGCTTTCGCGCGGCATGCGCATGAAGGCCGCATTGCTTTCCTCGCTCGCTTACCGCCCGAAGCTGCTCGTGCTGGACGAGCCTTTCAGCGGGCTCGATCCCGTGGTGCGCGATGACCTCACTGCGGGGCTGTTGGAGGCGGCGCAGCTGGGCGAAACGACCGTGTTGGTTTCATCGCACGACATCGAGGAAGTCGAGCGGCTGGCCGATCATGTCGCCTTGCTCGATGGCGGGAGGTTGCGTTTCTCCGAAACCACCGAGGCATTGCTCGGTCGCTTCCGGCGAATTGAAGTGGACTACGAGGGCACAGTCGATTCCTCCTCCCTGCCTGAGAGCTGGCTTGGCTGGAGCAGTGGCGGAGGCCGGGCGGTCTTTGTCGAAACGGCGTTTCAGTCCGAACACACCGAGCGGGCCTGTCGTGAGCGCTTTCCGTTGGCCCGGGTGCGCGCGCACCCGATGACGCTGCGCGAGATTTTCATCACTCTGGCCCGTGCGGGCCGTCACTCAACGGAGGAGATCGCGCGATGAAACTCACGCTGCACATCATCAAAAAGGATATGTACCAGTTTCGCTGGTCGCTGGTGCTCTGGCTGGCCTGTTTCGTCTATTTTTTCCTGTTTCAGGAAAGGGCGACCTTCCATGTCGATACCCAGCTCCGTGATATTCTCCGGCTTGTTGCGGTGCTGACGATCGCAGTCTTTTCATGGGCCCTGCTGGTGAGCATCATCCAGCAGGACCATCCGACCGACACCCGCGCCTTTTGGAAAACGCGTCCTGTCTCGGCGCTTCGTCTTGTCATGGTCAAGCTGGGTCTGGTCCTGGCACTCTTTGTGGGCATTCCACTGCTGATTGCGCTGACCGGCGGTTGGCTCCAGCACCTGGTTGTTTTCAATACGCTGCGCGAGTTCAGTCTGATGGTCCTGGCGATGAGCAGCGTCACGCTCACCCTGGCCGCCGCTGCGTCCTGTACGAGCAACATCGTCTATGCGCTCGTGCTATGGCTTGGCGTGGTTTTCGGCAGCGGAACGGTGGCGGAGCTGCTGAGTCGTTCGTTACCGAAGTTGACTGCGCACCTCGCGATGCAGATGAATATGAACAGGATCATTACACTGCTGGTTTTCAGCGCGGTGCTCAGCCTGGCGATCATCCTGAATCAATACCTGCGGCGCCGCCTCACAACCACCATTCTCTTGCTGATCCTTGCTTCTGCGGGCTGCTCTTTGGCTGGTGTGCTCTGGAGTTACTATTATTTCTATCACGGCTGACCCACGTCCAGCCACCCGTGCAGGTCGGCATCGGCGGTGATCTCGCGATAGAACTGGTAGTCGGTGGCGAGCAGCGAGCTGTAGGACGGATCCGCGAAGCGCCGGCAGTGCAGCAGGACCTTGGCCTGTTGCCCGGGCGCGCGGACGATGCGGCCGAGCGCCTGGTTCACCTTCTGCAGACCGGGGATCTGGTAGACGCGACGGAAGGCGGCATCGCGGCCGAGAGGGTTCAGCGCGGCCATCTTGGCCTTTTGCACGGCATTGACCTCGGGCAGGGCCGGACCCACGACCATCGCGTGGCTGACGCGTCCGCCGAGCAGGTCGATGCCTTCCGCGAAGCTGCTGCCGAGCACGAGAAACAGCGCGTCGCTCAACGCGAGGTGTTCCTCGACCCATGCGGTCTGCGCCGCGAGGTCGGGCAGCTTGGGCTGGAGGGCGATGCGCAGGACGGAGCCGTAGTCCCCGAGCGTTTTCAACACGGCCTCCGCATAGGCGTAGGACGGGAAGAACACGGCGATGCAGCGCCCCGTGCCGGTTTGCGACGCGGCTTCCTGCATGGCGACGATCGTCGCGGCGGTGTCCGCGTAGTGAGCGGTGCGGTGGCGGAAGGTCGTGTCCACGCGCAGGTCCACCGCCACGTCGTAGGCGCCGGCGCGCCACGGGGTGGGGGCGTGGAGGGTCGAGAATTGCCCGGCCGGGAGGCCGCAGGTCTCGGCAAATTCCCCGTAGGGCTGGAGCGTGGCCGACATGAGGATCGCGCCGCCGAATTCGCGCAGCGCGGCGCCGATGGCCGGGGCCGCGTCGAGGCAGGTGAATTCCAGCTGACCGGTGCGAGCGACCCAGAGCAACTTGGCGAGCTGGTCGTCGGCCAGGAACGCGGCCAGAGCGGGAAACTGCCAGAGTGTTTCGCTGTGATGCGGACCGAGCGCGGCGTAGTCGAGCGGTGTGGTGGTGGCGAGTTCGGCCAGCCGGTTCAGCAGATCGTGAATCTCCGCCTCGGTGGACGGATCGAGGGAGTCGGTCGGTCGGAGCACGTCGAGCAGGCGGATCCATTCCTCGACGGCCAGCACGAGCGGGGTCGGGGCGCCCTGGTGGTCCAACTCGGCGAGCAGAAGCTGTGCGTCGGTCTGGCTCGCGGTGTGCGAATGGGCGCCGGCGGCCCGCGAGGGCAGGTTGTGCGCCTCGTCCACGATCAACAGGGTTTCGGCCGGATCGAATCCCGGACGTTCGTAGAAAAGGCCGCGGTTGTCGGGGGCGAAGACGTAGTTGAAATCGCCGATCCAGACATCCTGAAAGGGCAGGGCCGCGCGGGTGATTTCGTACGGGCAGATCTGCGCCGCCTGGCCGGCGGCCTTCAGCGTCTCAAGGTCGTGCGGCTGGCGTTCATCGGTGTAGAAGCGATTGAGTCCGCTGCCCGGCCAGCGTTCGGCGCAATCCCGCAGGTAGGTGCAACCGTCGCGCACGCAGTGAAAAGTGTGGTTGACGCAGTGCTCCGCTTTGTTGCGCACCTGCCAAACGCCCAGTCCCGAGGGCACCTGCCCAAGCGGAGGTTTGTCATATAATGTATGACAAATTTCAGGGGCAGGATTTTGCCCATTTTCCGTCGATAAGGGGGGAACAGCGGAAGAGGCAGGTGGCGATTTGTCATCTATTGTATGACAAACTTCCGGAGAAATCATCTGCCTGAGAGTGTGCATCACCTGCAACTGGCCGGTGGATTTTCCGGTGAGCCACACCAGGCGGGCGAAGCGGCCGGATTTCAGCTGTTTCAGTGCGAACTCCAACGCGCAGCCGGTCTTGCCGTAGCCGGTGGGGGCTTCCAGGAGGAGAATTTTCGGCTTTTGATTTTCGATTTTCGATGGGTCGAAGGCGGCGGCGAGATCCTGCTGGATGGTTTCCTGACCGGGTCGCAGACGCTCGAACGGGGTGTGGAAACGCAGCGCGCGGCGACGTTCGGTGGCGCGCAGGCGGAGGTTCAGGAATTCGACGATCGTGTCGAGCTGGTGGAAAACCAACGCTTCGTCGAAGGGCGTGAGCGTGACCGTCTGCACCAGGCCCGAACCGGCCTCGACGAAGACCAGTTCCGCTCGCGCGGCGGGCACACCCAGCGTGCGACGCAGCACGACGTAGGCGCCGAGCTGGAGAAAGTAGGACGGGTAGTCGGCGCGCAACGCGGGTTCGTCCGCGGGCAGCGGCCGGGTGACGCTCTTCACCTCGCGCAAGGCGGGGCCGACCACCTGGTCGATGCGTCCCTGCAGGTCGAAATGCCAGCCGCGATGCGTGAGTCGCCCCTGGATCGGCACCTCGAACTGCACATCGGGACGCAGCACGCCGTCCTCGCTGTTTTCCTCCGTCGTGCGCCGCTGCAATTCCGTGTGCCAGTGCTGGCCGAGTTGAGCCCGCCACAATCCCTGCGGTCCTCCGCTGCTTTCCTGCGGCCCGAGGCTGAAGCCGGCGAATTCGCCGACGCTCAGGCTGACAGTGCGGGTTTCAAGGGAGAAATGCATTTAAAGGCGGAGGAGGGAGCGCGGAAGACGGCGTGGTCGGACGGAAGATTGGCGCCCGGGCGCATTCCGCAATCCGACTCTCGCCTCCGTCACAATTTGATTTCCGTTTCCGCGGCGACCCAGTCCTCGAGCCGGCGTGTCACGCGGGCGACGGTGGCGGGCTCCGCGGTCTGACCGGCCAGCGGCTGGTTCAGAAGTTGCGCGGCGAAGGTCCGGTCGTCGGCGGTGAGCTGCGGCCACCATTGCTGTTTCACGGGATAGCCTTCGTCACGGAGCAGGCTGTAGAGGCTTTTGAGCCAGACGATGTCCGGCCGGCCGCCGGCGGAGAGGGCGCCGAGGCTCGTACGGAGGAGCGCGACGACGGCTTCGCGGGATTCGTCGGGCACGGGATTACGGGCGAGCAGACGGCCGAGCGCCGCGGCGGTCTTGAGCGCCTCGTAGGAGCGGCCGATGCCTTCATGGCGCCGGACATGGCGGTGCTCCTTGATGAACCAGCTGCGGCCCTGGCTGGACGACTCGAGACCGACTTCGGCCTCGTCGAAAAGATCGAGCGGCGTGGCGGCAGCCTTGCCCTGCCTGACCCGCCGCAGGAGCAGCAGCACGCCATGCTCGGCGGAGAAGGCCGTCAGTTGTTCGAAGTTGTCCGACCCCGAAAGCTGCCGGCCGATGATGATGGCCGTGGTCTGGAGCGGTTGGCCGGGCATGACGGTCGGAAGGCGTCGGCGCGTGGCGGGCCGGAAGCCGGTCTCAGGCCGGCTGGCCGAGGGCGGCTTTGGCGCTGGCGGGAGTCGGCCAGACCGGAAGCACGGCGCCGCAGGAAATGATGGTTTTCATGCCATCGCCCACGGGCATCTCGAGTTCGATGATCTCGGAGGCCGGGAGGTACATGAAGAAGCCGTTGACCGGGCTGGGGCAGGTGGGCACGAACACGGCCCAGTGCGTCGCGGCGAGATGCGCATGGGGCTCGCCGGCGGTGGTGTTGGTGAGGAAGCCGAGCGTCCAGGCGCCGGTCCGCGGAAACTGCACGAGCACGACCTTGCTGAACTGGGCCCGGTCCTTGGCGCCGAAGGTGGCGATGAACTGTTTCACGCTCTGGTAGAGCCCGCCGATGCCCGGCAGATTCTGGATGAAACGCTCGGCTGCGGCGCCGATCATGCGTCCGAGCAACAGGCGTGAAACATAGCCGAGCAGCGTGATCAGGCCGACCGCGATGATCGTGGTCACGATGTCCCAGAAGATGGCCGGCAGATGCTGGAGGGAGGCCGGCAGGTAGGGGGCGAAGAGCGGGGTGATCGAACCGCCGACGATGCTGATGACGACGCGGATGGCCCAGATGGTGACCACCAGCGGCGCAATCAGCAGCAGGCCGGTGAGGAAGGCGTTGCGAAGGGAGGCGAAACGGGTCTCGGGCATGAAGAGCGGGAGGCTCGCGCAAAGTCGTCCGAACGCAAAGGGAAATCGGGGCGGTCAGCGGCCCGCCGGAGCCAGGCGGAAATCCGGAATGGCGCCCTGCCTGCGCAAAAGCTTCATGGCCCGGGCCTCGGCGGCGCGCATGCGGCGTTTCTTCGACGGCTGAAGATCGTCGTAGCCGGCCAGATGCAGCCAGCCATGGACGAGGTAGAGGGTGAGCTCGGCGGCGAATGCGTCCTGCCGGAGCGCATTTTCCGTACGATCGCGGGCGCGCACAAGGCGCGCCCCTACATAGTGCCAGGCGGTATCGGCGGAAACACAGACTTCGCCCGCGAGGCCGGCGGGGGCATCGCCTTCGAACGTGATCACGTCGGTCGCCGTCGGGTCGTCCATAAAATCGGCGTGGATCCGGGCCAGGGCGGGATCGGTGAGGAAAACGAGGGAGAGTTCGCCGGCGGGACAGACGCCGTGGATTTTTGATTTCTGATTTTTGACTTTCGCTTTGAGGCCGGCGAGGCGGGCGGGGGGCAGGCTCAGGTGCGGGAGGTCGGCGGGCGACATGGCGAAGTGCTCATCGAGCAGGCCGATTGCGCGGACGACGGCGGGACGCGGGATCTTGAGCCGCGGGTGGCGGTTGGTGAGGGCGATTTCGCGGCTCATGGCGCAGGTTGCTCCGAGGGCTTGGCCGGGATGCGGCTCAGCGGGAGCTGAGCCCTCCGGCGGGGGCAGGTCGACGGATTAAGTCGCTCACGACGTCGGGGCGCCGGGCTCGCTGTTCTTCGCCTGCTCGTAGGCGTCGATGATCTTCTGCACGAGCGGGTGGCGCACGACGTCGCTGGCCGTGAAATGATGGAAGTCGATGCCGGGAATGTTGCGCAGGATGCGCGGGGCCTGGATGAGGCCGGAGGCCTTGCTGCGCGGCAGGTCGATCTGGGTGATGTCGCCGGTGACGATCATGCGCGATTCCTCGCCGAGGCGGGTGAGGAACATCATCATCTGCTCGGGTGTGGTGTTCTGCGCCTCGTCGAGGATGATATAGGCGTTGGCGAGCGTGCGTCCGCGCATGTAGGCGAGAGGCGCGATCTCGATGAGGCCTTTCTCGGTGAGCGTGGACACATCCTCGGGCTCGAGCATGTCGTGCAGCGCATCGTAGAGCGGGCGGAGGTAGGGCAGGATTTTCTCCCGCAGGTCGCCGGGCAGGAAGCCGAGCGCCTCGCCGGCTTCGACGGCCGGCCGTGTGAGCACGATGCGCTGAACCTGGTTTTTCAGCAGCGCCGAGATCGCCGCGGCCATGGCGAGGTAGGTCTTGCCGGTGCCGGCCGGGCCGATGCCGAAGACGATCGGGTTCTTCTGGATGGACTGGAGGTAGAGTTTTTGCCCGAGGGTCTTGGGGACGACGCTCCTGCGGCGCGTGGCGATGACGACGGGATCGTTGATCAGGGCGCGCAACGCGGCGGCGTCGCGGGCGAAGAGCTCGAGCAGGCGCACGTAATCGGGCGTGCGGTAGGCGAGGCCCTGCGCGCGGCCGGTGTTGAGCAGGGAGAAGAATTCCTCGGTGCGGGCCACGGCCTCGGCGGGGCCGTCGAGTTTCAGCCAGTCGTCACGCGAGACCACGCGGGCGCCGAGGGTGTTTTCGGTGCGCGTGAGGTTGTCGTCGCTGCCGCAGTAGAGCTGGCTGGCGTGGCGGGCGCTCGGGAAGGTCAGGGTCTTGGAGGCGGGCACGGGGCGTTCGGAGATCGAGGGACAGGGTTCGGAGATCGGTTGGCTAGGCCTTGGCGGAGAGCTTGCCGGCGGTTTCCTTGAGGCGGTTGAACATGGCCTCGAGGGATTGGGGGAGGACCCGGGTCTGGCCGATGACGGGCATGAAATTGGTGTCGCCGTTCCAGCGCGGCACGATGTGCGCGTGGAGGTGCGGAATGCTGCCGCCGGCGGCGGAGCCGAGGTTGAAGCCCAGGTTGAAGGCGTGCGGGTTGACGGCGGCCTGGAGGATCTCCTTGCCGAGGATCATTTCGTCCATGAGGTCGGCGCGCTCGGCGGGGGTCAGCTCGGCGAGGTCGCTGGCGGCGCGGAACGGGATGGCGAGGAGGTGGCCCGGGTTGTACGGGTAGCGGTTGAGCATCAGGTAGGACAGCGGGCTGCGGTGGATGATGAGGGCTTCGGCGTCGTTGCCGAGCCCGGGCAGTTCGGCGAAGGGATTGGCGCCCGCGGGCAGGCGGGGGGCCTCGATGTATTCCATGCGCCAGTAGGCGTGCAGATGATCCATGTTTCACGGGCAGGCTTGCCCTGCGGGCGCGGGATGTCAAAGCGCGAGAAAACCGGACGCAACGGCGGGTCGTCGGGCGCGACGGAAGGGACAAGGAGCCGCTGGACAGGACTTCGCCCGACGGGCTTGATGGGGTGATGTCCGATGTCCTTCTGCAAGTCGCGGCCAAGCGCGGGGTGGCCGTGCCGCCGCCGCCGCACACGCCCGAAGTGCTGGGCGAACTCGCGGCTTCGGTGTTCCTGCATCCGTTGAGGAACACCCGCAGGATGCCGCGCGAACTGGGCTACCTCGCAACGGCGCGGCGCTTAGTCCTGCACACGAGCGAAGGCGAACTGGCGGCGTGGGAGTGGGGCGGGACGGAGCGTCCCTTGGTCGGCTTGTTGCATGGTTGGGAAGGTCATGCGGCCCAGCTCGGGGCCCTGGCCGCACCTCTGGTTGCGGCGGGCTTCCGGGTGCTGGCGTTCGATGCGCCCGGACATGGCGACTCGCCGGGCGAGGAGTGCAGCGCGCCGCTGGTCGGGCGGCTCGTGGTCGCGATGCAGGCGCAGGTCGGGGAATTTTTCGCGCTGGCGGCCCACTCGATGGGTTGCGCGGCGGCGGCGATGGCGGCGGTCAACGGCGCACCGGTGCGCGGAATGGTGTTTCTGGCCCCGCCGCTGAGCCAGCTCGACCGGGTCGAGCGCATGGGCCGGCGCATGGAGATCGGACCGGAGGTGGCGGGATTCTTCCAGGCGGCCGTCGCCCGGCGCACGGGCATGAGGTTCGAGGAGGCGGACATGTTTCCGGTGGCGGACCGCGCGCCGTGTCCGTTGCTGGCGCTGCACGATCCGGCGGACGACAGTACCGATTATGCGGCGACGGAGCGATTTGTCGCCCGCTGGCGCGGGGCGCGGCTCGTGCCGTGCCCCGGACGCGGGCATTACCGGTTGCTGTTCACGCCGGAGGTCGTGCGGCAGGGTGTGGAGTTCATCGCCGGCTTGCGGTGAGAGACCGGCGCGGCGAGGCTCGTCCCATGGACAGAAGGCTGCTCTGGTTTGCCGGTTTGCTGCTGCCGGTGCTGGTCTGGTCGGGCTTCGGCCCGCATGACCGGTTCACGTGGTTTCTCGAGGTGGTGCCGGTGTTGATCGGCGTGCCGCTGGCGTTCGTCGTGCAACGGCGGTTCCCTCTGTCGTCACTGCTGCTGGTTTTGTTGTGGCTGCACAGCGTGATCCTGATCGTCGGCGGTCATTACACCTATGCGCGGGTGCCGCTCGGCGACTGGGCGATGGAGTGGTTCGGGTGGACGCGGAACAATTACGACAAGATCGGGCATTTTGCGCAGGGCTTCGTGCCGGCGATCCTGACGCGGGAGATTTTGCTGCGGACCTCGCCGCTGGGCCCGGGGTGGAGCGCAGATTCCAACTGCCGGCCCAGCCGCTGGCTGAATTTCCTCTGCGTGAGCGTGTGCCTGGCGTTCAGCGCCTTCTATGAACTGCTCGAGTGGTGGGTGGCGGCGGCGAGCGGGGCGGCGGCGGATGATTTTCTCGGGACGCAGGGTTACGTGTGGGATACGCAGTCCGACATGGCCTGGGCCTTGGGCGGGGCGCTGGCGGCTTTGGCCTTGCTCAGCCGGGCGCACGACCGTTCGCTGGCGGCCCTCACGTCGAATGGAAGCCGCTGAAACCCAAGTCCGCCCCGCGTCCGAGCAAGGCCTGCCGCGCGGCTTCCTGTCCGCCCTCGGGCTGGCGGCCGGTTTCATGGCCTTCGTGGCGTGGGATCAGTCGCATTGGTGGCAGCGGAAGGAGGACTATTCGTTCGGGTGGCTGGTGCCGTTGTTCACGGCCTACATCGTGTACGATCGCTGGGCGCAGATCACGGCGCGGTTGCGCGAGGCGTCCGTGGCGCCGGCGGGACCGCGCTGGGCCCGCTGGACGTTGAACGGGCTCGCCGCGGGCTCCCTGGTTTTGGGCGCGCTGTTCTTCCTGCTCGGAGCCTTTTACCGTGCCGGTGCGGGTACGTCGCAACCGGGCACGTTCGCCCTGACGCTGGGCATGGTGGGCGTGGTGCTGCCGCTGATTTTTTTCAACGTGGGCGGGGGAGGCGCCGCCAGCGATTCGCCTGCAGAGACGGCCCGCAGGGACGCGGGCCCTCCACGGGCGGGAGTGGCGTCATTGTGGAGCGAACCGAGGTTTCGCGTGACGGTGCTTTTCCTGTTTCCCGTGCTCGTGTGGCTCATCTCGGCTCCGCTGGTGTCGGCGATCGAGTCCCAGATCAGCCTGTTTCTGCTCCGGAAGGTGGTGACGGTGGCCGCTTTCTGCTTCGATCTGCTCGGCTACCCGCTGGAGCAGCAGGGCAACGTGCTGATGCTGCCGAAGGGGCCGGTGGGCGTGGCGGACGCGTGTTCGGGCATCCGTTCGCTCACGGCCTGCCTGTTTGCGGGATCGTTTCTCGGCGCTGCATTCTTCACGGAGTTCTGGAAAAAGGCCGTGCTGGTCGGGGCCTCGATGTTTTTCGCCTTCGTGATGAATCTCGGGCGGAGCCTGTTTCTGACCGGCTGGGCCTACGCTTACGGGCCGGATGCGATCAATGGTACGGTGCACGACACCGCGGGCTACGCGGTCCTCGGGCTGACGTGCGTCGGTCTGCTGGTGCTCGTGCCGCTGTTGAATTTGCGGTTGGAAAGCGCGAGCGGCACAGCGGTCACTTCGGACGGGCAATGAAGGTGTAGGTGCGGCCCTCGCCGAGGAAGCGGCGGGCGACGGCCTCGACCTCCTGGCGTTTCATGGTGCGGTAATCGGCGTCGCGGGTGAGCGGCCAGTCCACGCGGGCGGGGTTTTCCTGCATGCGGGCGAGCACATGGTAGGTCCAGTAACCGTTCTCGCGCAGTTCCTGCTGGAGGGTGGCGACACGCGGTTCGAGGGCGCGGGCGAATTCGTCGGCGGTGACGCCGCGCGTCGCAAGATCCTGGGCGATGCGACGGGTGAGGGTTGCAACCTTTTCGGCGAGGGCGGGGGCCGTCTCGATTTCGACGACGAGGTGGCCGTAGCCGGGCCAGACTTCGCTGCCCCAGACGTCGTGCTGCGGGCCGTAGGTGGCGCCGAGTTCCTCGCGAATCCTGACGCGCAGGCGGTCGTTGAGAATGGAGGCCAGGATCTGCAGCTGACGCGTCGTGCGATAATCGTCGCCATCGGTGCCCGGCCAATAGACCCGCACCGCGGCCTTGCCGGGTTCGCTGTTCTCCAGGCGCCAGGTTTGGAGCACGGGCTTCGGCGGCAGCACGGGCTGGCGGGCGGGATCCGGGCGGGTATCGGGCTTGCGCGCCGGCAGGGCGCCGAACGTGCGCGCCAGGGCCGCGGTCGCGGCTTCGGGTTCGAAGTCGCCGGCGAGTCCGATCTCGATCTCGCCCTGGGTCAGCACCGGACGCAGCCAGTCCTCCACCTCGCCGAGCGTGCGCGCGGTGATCTGGACGGGCGTGGGCAGGCCGTAGCGGGCATCGCCATTGGCCATGACGATCGGGCAGACGGCACGCAGGAACTGCACGGGTTCGCGGCTGACGGTGGGGTAATGGGACTGCAACCGTCCGACGGTGGCCTGCCAGCCCTCGGGCCGGAAGGCGGGATCCGTGAGGAACGCGGCGATGAGCTGCAGCAACTTGTCGAGTTTGTCGGGACTCGCCTGGCCGGTGAAGTAGAAGGCGTCCTCCTCGATGCTGAAGTTGAACGACAGCGTGTCGCCGGCGAGCATGCGGCTGAGTTCGACATTGTCGTAACGGCCGAGGCCGCCGCCGGTGTAGGCGCCCGCGGCCACGGCGGAAAGACCGGGCTTGTCCACCGGCTCGACCGCCTGGCCGCGTCCGAGCCGGAGGCGAAGCTGGACGGAATTCCGTTCGTAGTCGGTCACCTTCAGGTTGGCGCGGACGCCATTGGCAAAAACCAGCGAGTGGACGTCGATGCGCGGCTCGTGACGACGGCTCACGATGGCGCCGGCCGGGCCGAAATCGGTGTAGTCGAAATCGTTGATCACCTTGGCGTCCTTTTCGCTGAAGAACGCGGCGTAGGCGCTCTCTCCATATGCGTCGAGGATCTCGGCGGTGGCGAGTGGGGACGGATAGTGGCCGATGATCGCGACACGCCGGTTCGGCGAAGCCCAGGCGGCGCGGAAGGCCGCGGTGCAGGATTCGGGGGTGAGCGCGGCGACCAGGGCCTCGGCCTCCCGCCAGTCGTCGGCCGGATCGGTGAAGGCATAGCCGGCTTCGAGGCTGTTGCGCAGGGATTGGGCGAGGAACTCGGACGTGCGGTTGGTGGCGTAGCGGATGGCCTGTTGAAACGAGTTCCGGTAGGCGATCGCCTGGAGTTTCACCTCGTCCGCGGTGAAACCGTGGATCAGCGCGCGCCGGAGTTCCTGTTCGGCGAGACGGAGCCCGCTGCGCCAGATCTCGGCGCGGGTGTCGATGCGGATCAAGGCCTGCCGCCGCCGGCCGAATTCCTCGGCCCAGCCGGCTTCGGTGTCGCCGATGTCCACGGCGCGATGGCGGGCGATTTCATCCAGCCGGGCGCGGAAGAGGGAGAAGGCGGCGTTGGTGATCAGGTGCTCGGCGCGTCGCGCGCGGGTGTCGGGGGCCGGCGCGATGGCCGACAGGCTGTAGATGACCGACGAGGTGCCGGCGGGCGTGGGCGTGGCGAAGAAGCGCGCCTGCAGGTCGTCCGGGATCGCGCCGGCAAAACCGGGATCCGGCTCGGGCGGTTCGGCGGGGACGGCGGCCCGAAGGGAGGCGAACTGCTCGCGAATGAGCCGCTCGAGCAGGTCCGGATCCGCGTCGCCCACCGCGATGAGCGTCATGCGCGAAGGACGGTACCAGGTCTGGTAGAACTCGCGCAGGCGTTCGGGGGTCGCGGCTGTGACCGAGGCGGGCGTGCCGATGGGCGAGCGTTCCGTGAGCCGGGTGTCGGGATGAAGGAAGGCGGTGATGGCTTCGCCGACCTGCGACACGGAGGACTCACGCGTGCGGCGCTCGCTTTCGATGACCTTGGCCTCGCGCTTCACATCGGCCCTGGCCAGGAGGCCGCCGTCGGCGAAGTCGCGGAGGATGGAGAGTCCGAGCGCGATCTTTTCGGACGAGTTCCGGGGCAGGTCCAGGTTGTAGAACGTGGAGTTGTAATTGGTGAACGCGCTCGAGTCCGCGCCCATCGCCAGGCCCTCGTGCTGGAGAAAGCCGGTGAGCCTGCCGGCGGGATAGCGCTTCGTGCCGCGGAAAAGCATGTGTTCCACGAAATGGGCGTAGCCGCGCTGGTCGTCGCGTTCGCTCAGCGAGCCGGCGGCGACCTGCAGGACCAGGTAGACACGGCCGGCCGGTTCGGCGTTGGGGCGCACGGCGTAGCGCAGGCCGTTCTCGAGCCGGCCCCAGCGGATGGCGGGGTCGGGCGGCACGTCGCCGATCTCATGCGGCCAGGGCGGCGAGGCCGGGGCGAGCGCGGCGAGGAGGCTGAAAAACAGGATTCCGGTCAGGGCGCGAAGGCGGCTGATCCAGCGGGCGGATGGAGGCATTCGGGTCAGGGAAATCCGGAGGAAGGGACGCCGCGCGCGACGTGTTCTCCGCTGCCGGTTCAGGCCGAGGTCCTGCGTTGCAGCAGGTACGTGGGCATCGGCGCGGAGTTCTTGATTTCGATCACGCCCATGGGTTGGAAGTCGTATTTGCCCTCGAGCAGGCGCTTGGTGACCTCGGAAACCTGCACGTGGCCGGGCTGGCCGTGGGATTCCATGCGGCTGGCGATGTTCACGGTGTCCCCCCAGAGGTCGTAGGCGAATTTCTTGGTGCCGATGATGCCGGCGACGACGGGCCCGCTGTTCATGCCGATGCGCACGGCCCATTCGAGCCCATGGCGGCGGTTGAAGGCCCGCACGGCTTCGAGCAATTCGAACGCGGCGGCGGCGCAGACCTCGGCATGGTCGTTGCGGATCACGGGCACGCCGCTGACCATCATGTAGGCGTCGCCGATGGTCTTGATCTTCTCGAGGTCGAACTGCTCGGCGACGCGGTCGAAACTGGAGAAGATGTCGTTCAGCAGCTGGACGGTGCGCTGCGGCGACTGCCGGGCGGAGATGCGGGTGAAGCCGACAATGTCGGCGAAAAGCACCGTGGAGTCGATGAAGCTGTCGACGATCGTGCGGTGGCCGGCCTTGAGCCGCTCGGCGATGGCCTTGGGGAGGATGTTGAGCAGGAGGCGTTCGGATTTCGTGCGTTCGACCTGCAGCTGGGCGAGGAAGGCCTGTTCCTGGTCGCGGAGGCGCTTCTTTTCCAGCGAAGCGGAGATGCGGGCGCGCAGGATGACGGAGTTGAAGGGCTTGGGGACGTAGTCCTCGGCGCCGGCCTCGATGCAGCGGACGGTGCTGTCCACGTCGTCGAGGGCCGTGAGCATGATGACGGGGATGTGTTTGAGGCGCGGATCCGCCTTCATGAACTCGAGGGCCTGGAAGCCGTCGAGATCGGGCATCAGGATGTCGAGAAGCACGAGGTCGAAACCGCCGTCCTTGAGCTTGGCGAGCGCTTCGCGGCCGGTGCCGGCCTCGGTGACCTGGTAGCCAAGCTTGTCCAGGCGGCGCACCAGCATGTCGCGGTTGAGGGGATCGTCGTCGACGGCCAGGAGGCGGGCCGTGGGCATGGGCTGAGTCGACAGGCCGAAGTCCTGGGGTCCGACGGCGGCACCGAGCAGCGGCACGCCGAGCGGGGGCAGCGCGGGATCCAGGGCCACGCCCTCCGGCTCCTCGATCTCGATGACGTGGGAGTTTTCGGAGAGCGAAAGCAGGTTCTGCGCGGCCCGGAGGATTTTTTCGACATCCTGGACCAGAGCGGGCTGACCGGCGGCGCGGGAGCGCTCAATGCACTGGTTGGAGAGCGTGATGACGGTGGCGAGGGGGAGGCGGAGGTCCTCGCGAAGGGCGGGAAAATCCACCTTGCCGGCCTCGATCTTCCAGCCGGCGAGCGCGTCGTTGATGAGGGCGAGAAGCTCGCCGCCGCTGCTGTGGATGCGCTTGAGCTCGGCGCCGATGGCATGGGCGCCGTTTTCATCGGCGCTTTCCATGAGCAATTCACAGTAGCCGATGATCTGGTTGAGCGGCGTGCGGAGGGCGTGGCGCAGCTTGGACAGGCCTTCCTGGTCCCGGGTCCGGAGGGCCTTCAGCAGGGGCGTGAGCGTGGTGGGATTCGCGGAGCCGCCGTCGGAGCTGGGCGCAGGGCTGCTCATGCCTTGGGCGGGAACTTCTTGAGCAGTTCCTCGATCTTGAGGAGCAGGCGGGGCAGTTCGACCGGCTTGGTGTCGAAGTCGTCGCAACCGGCTTCGAGGGCCTTCAGGCGGTCGCTTTCCATGGCGTGGGCGGTCAGGGCGATGACGGGGATGCTGGCGAGCGAGGGCACGGCCTTGATCTGGCGCGTGGCGTCCCAGCCATCGAGAACGGGCAGGGACATGTCCATCAGGATGAGATCGGGGGACTCGGAGCGGGCCTTGGCGACGCCTTCGGCTCCGTCGACCGCGAGAATGACGGCATAGCCGCGCTTTTCGAGGCGACGCGAGAGCATGTCGCGGTTCATTTCGTTGTCTTCGATCAGAAGGATCTTGGGCATGATAAGGAGGTTGCTTGGGTCAGCGGATGGCGTTGTCGGGCGCGGCGGGGCGCACGAGACGCAGCAAGTCCTCGCGGCTGAAGCGGCCCTTCGCGAGGACGCCGGCGGTGCGCGGCGCGAGGTAGTCGCGCATGTCGGCGGTGAGGTCCATCGAGGTGACGATGACGACGGGAATCTTGCTCCAGGCCGGGTTCTTGCTGATGACCTCGAGCAGTTCGAAGCCGTTCATGCCGGCCATCTTCAGGTCGAGAATGATCAGGGACGGCGCGGCCTGCTTGAGGACGCGGAGAGCGGCGTTGCCGTTGATGGCGGCGCGGCAATTCCAGCCTTCGCCCTCGAGGAGGCGCGTGAGCAGGGTCCGCGAATCGGCGTCGTCCTCGACGAGCAGGATGTAGGAAGGAGGCAGCGGGGCGAGCTGGGCGGCGATCTCGGCGGTGAGCTGGTTGGCGTCGACGGGCTTGAAGAGCACGGCGGCGGCGCCGAGGGACATGGCCATCTCGAGGCCGCTGGCGCCGCTGAGGATGATCGTGGGGATGTCGGCGGTCGCGGGCTTGTGCTGGAGCTTGGTGAGCACGGTCCAGCCGTCCATGCCGGGCATCATGAGGTCGAGCACGATGAGCGCGGGCTGGATCTGCGCGGCGAGGTCGAGGCCCTGCTGGCCGGAGGTGGCGGTGAAGACCTCGTAGCCGCTCTGGTCGAGGATCTCGGTGATGACGGTGCGGATGTCCTTGTCGTCGTCGATGACGAGGATCTTGGGGCGCTTCTGGTCGGGGAAGGGCGAACGGGTGAGGCGCGGGCTGCTCTGGTTGACGACCTTGGGTTTCTTGGACTCGACGCGCGAGGGCAGGCGGATGGTGAAGTTGGAGCCGACGCCGGCGGTGCTGGTGACGGTGATGTCTCCGCCCATCATCTGGGCGAACTGCTTGGAGATCGCGAGGCCGAGGCCGGTGCCGCCGTACTTGCTCGCGGTCGAGGCGTCGGCCTGGCTGAAGGCCTGGAAGAGGCGGCCGAGCTGCTCGGGGGTCATGCCGATGCCGGTGTCGATGACAGCCAGCGCGACGCTGTCGTCGTCGGGATTGCGCGTCAGCCGGAGGGTGATGGTGCCGTTCTCGGTGAACTTGCTGGCGTTGCTCAGCAGGTTGAGAAGCATCTGGCGCAGCTTGGTGGCGTCGGCGTGGATGACGCCGATGTCGGGCGGGCAATCGAGGGCGAGGGCGTTGCCTTTCTTGGCCACGAGCGGCTGGGCGGTGGCGATGACCTCGTTGACGGCCTTGGTGAGGTCGAAGGTCTCGAGGTAGAGTTCCATCTTGCCGGCCTCGATCTTCGAGATGTCGAGCACGTCGTTGATGAGGCCGAGCAGGTGGCGGGCGGCGTTGAGCACCTTGTCGAGGTCATCGGCGGTGCGCGTGTCGCCGTCGTCCACGGCGTCTTCGCGGAGGATTTCGCTGTAGCCGATGATGGCGTTGAGCGGAGTGCGCAGCTCGTGGCTCATCTTGGCGAGGAAGCTCGACTTGGCCTTGCTGGCCTCCTCGGCGTCCTTCACGGCCTTGGCGAGGAGCTTGGTGCGGTCCTCGACGCGGGCCTCGAGGGTGCGGTTGGCCTCCTCGAGCTGGTCCTTGGCGCCCTCGGCGGTGGCGCGCGCCTGCTCGAGTTCGGCGGTCTTGGTCTCGATCGTCCCGAGCATGGCGTTGAAGGATTCGATGAGTTCGCCGATCTCGCCGCTGGCGGAACTCTCGACCCGTTGCGAATAGTCATGCGTGCGCCGGACGGACGTCGAAACCTGGGCGAGTTCCGTGATCGGGGCGGTGAACCGGCCGCCGATGCGGAAGGCGACGGCGACGGCAAGCAGGGCGGAGCCGGCAAAAATGATCAACGAGCCGCGCAGGAGGTTCGAGAAGCGCTCTTCGTCGCCCTCGCTCTTCGCGGCCTTGAGGTAGAGCAGGCCGACGGTCCGGCCACCCGCCGTGATCTCGCTCCAGGTCACGTAGCGATGCGTGTCGAAAAGCCGGGTGACGCCCTTGGGCGGAGGCGGGATGACCTCGCGGTCGCCTTGCCGGACGTAGCGGGCCAGCAGCTTGCCATCGGGGGTGAAAACGGCGGCGGCGGCCGTCTGTGCGTCCACGCCGAGTGCGCCCAGTTGCAGGTCGGTGGCTTCCGGGTTCTGCTCCAGCAGCGGCGCGATATTGCCAATCATTAGGAACTGCGTGCGCTCGAGCCGGCCTTGGATCTCGAGATTCAGCTGGCGCGACTCCGCCAGATACAGCCCGACCAGCGCAAGTGACAGGGTCACCCCGCAGATCATCAGGATGAAGAGTGTGAGCTGCCAGCGGAACGAAAGGCTTTTCAAGGGGAGGAAGGCGACGGGTTCCTAGGCTGTTGAATCTGGCGTAAAGTCAACGGGATAGCTCAGCCGAGGCGGGGCGGTAATCCGTGTAATGCAGTTCGAGCTTTTCTTCCGTCGGGATGAACAGAATCCGGCCGGCGAAGTGCGAGATCTGGCGCTCGGGCAGGGCAGGATGTCCGTCGGCGGGGGGAAGGAAATGGACCTCGACGCGCAGGGTGAGCATTTTGACCCCCAATACGGGCCAATAGGGTTCCTTGAGTTCGAGCGTATAGGCGGCGACGTGGGGTGTCTGCTTGGCGACGGTCAGGCTCAATTTGAGGTGTCCCAACATTTTATCGGGACCGGTGGACGTTTCACGAAAGCCGGCCGACCACTCCGCCACGCGGTCGTCTTCACGAACCAGACGGAGGCTCGCAGGTTCGATGTCGGTGCGGTTGAAATTGGCCTGGGCTCCGCCCGCCGAGGCCTGGGGACGCGAGCGGGCGTACTTGGCGGCTTCGTCGGCGTCGGGCGCGCGGCCCAGCCATTCGCTCAAGGTCCATTGGGCCGAGGGCGGTTTGGCCGGATCATATCGCTCGACCATACGCTGGTCGTTGCGGGTGGTGGTGATCGAGTAAGCCCAGCCGGCCGGTACGTCCGTGTGCAACCCGGCCAGGGCCGTGCGCAGGTAATCGGGCAGGGGGCTGGCGACGGCGAACCCCGGCATGAGCAGAAGAAAACACAAGACCGGCCCCAGCCGTTCAAAACAGCGGCGGAGGGACGCGGGAGATGAACCACTCGAACTTGCCATGAAAGGTCAGCGTGCCGCTGCGATCCTTGAGATCAATCAGGATCACGGCATTGGCGCGTCCGTGTGCGGCGAGTTCGGTGAGCAACTGGCTGGCGGTGGTATCGTCGGGCCGGCCGTAGGCGAGCAGGTCGCCGGTGGCGGGTCGTCGGTATTTCACCTCGACGCCGCGCACGACTGCGAACACCTCGCCGGCTTCCGCGCCGAAACGGCGTTGCAGGCATTCCGCGCTGGCGGCCTCGGCGAGCGAAAACTGGGCGGCGGCGTGCATCGTGCCGAGGTGGTTGTGGACCAGCGGGGCGAACGGCATTTCCAGCAGGTGTTCCGCGCCGGCGGGAGCGTCGCGCAAACCGAGCGCGCGGTTGTAGGCGAGATCGGTGGCTTTCAACCCGGTGACGTTCCGCCCGCGGCCGTTTCATGGCAACGTCGGAGTCGCCTAAGAAAGGCTGTGGTCGCGCGTGGTGCTGTATGGAGACCCCCCCATGAACATCCAACGCTTCAAATGGCCGGCCATCATCGCAGCGAGCCTGCACGGCGCGCTTTTCCTCGTCAGCAAGGAGCCCGAGACCACGTTCACGCCGCCGACGGGAGGGACCGTGATTCCCCTTTCTCCGATACCGCAGGACGAGCCGGTCGCAATGCCGCCCGAACACACGGATGAACCGGTCGGCGGGGCGGCGGGTGCGCCGGTCACGCAACCGCCGGTGCTGCCGGAGCCGCCGCGCGAGCCGGTTTCGCGCGATGCTTTTACCGTGCCGGTTTCGCCGACGGCGCCGTCCCGCGCGCCGGTGCCGACGCTGACCGGTTTCACCGGGCTTCCCTTCGATTCTGGCAATAACGACGGCATCCTGAACGGCCGTCCCGCGTTGCCTGGCGTGCAGCACCTGGATCGCACGCCGCGGGCGGTGGTCCAGCCGTCACCGGGATATCCCGAGGAACTGCGCCGTGAAGGCGTGGACGGCGAAGTCGTGGTCGAATTTGTGGTGGATACCGAGGGGCGCGTGGTGAAGGCCGAGGCGGTGAGGTGGACGCGACGCGAATTCGCGTCGCAGGCCGTGAAGGCGGTGCTGCGCTGGCGGTTTCAACCCGGCACCCTGGGCGGCCGTCCGGTGAGCTTCCGGATGGCGGTGCCGATCGTGTTCAGCAACGAAGGCTGAGCGAAGCGCTCAACCGGCGCGCGCGTGGATCAGGCGGTTTACGCGCGCGACCAGTTCCTGCGGACTGAACGGCTTCGTGAGGTAGTCGAGCGCGCCGAGTTCGAGGCCCAGGTTGCGGGAGTCGGGTGAAGACCAGGCCGACACGATCACGATGGGAATGGTGGCGGTTTGCGGATCGCGCCGCAGGATCTCGCAGACGCCGAAGCCGTCGAGATCGGGCAGCATGAGATCGAGCAGGATGATGTCGGGCCGGCCGGCCCGCACGGCGGCGATGGCCTCCCAGCCGTTGGCGGCGGTCGTCACGTCGTGGCCGGCCCGGACCAGGTGATACTGCATCAGGTCGGTCAGTTCGGGCTCGTCGTCGACGGCGAGGATCTTGGCGCGTTCACTCATCGCTCGCCATGTTGCCATGGCTGGGTGACGGATGTGTGGTCGCGAGGTGACGATCAGGTGACGAACGGTTCGTCACCATTGATGGTAAGCGGGATGTCCCGGCCGGACGGCGACAAACAGGCCGCGGAAGGTGGCGCGCACCTTGCCGTCGGAGGACAATTCGGCTTCGATGGTGGCATGATCGGCTGAAGAGGCGGCGAGGCGGGCGACAAGGGTGAGCGGTTGGTTGAGCGGGGTGGGGCGGAGCAGCTTGACCGCGTAGTCCGCCGTGACCGTACACGGCGGATGATCGAGTCCGCTGAGCTGCATCAGATGCCAGGCCGCGGTCCAGTTTCCGTGGCAGTCGAGCAGGGTGCCGATGATGCCGCCGTTGAGCATGAGGGGAAAGGCTTGGTGGCGCTCTTCCGGCTGCCAGCGGGCGGTCACCAAGTCGCCTTCGATCCGGCTGCCGAGACGCAGGCCGTCGGGGTTGGCCGGCCCGCAGCCGAAGCAGCGGCTGTGCGGGGCGAAGCGTTCCTGCAGGCTGAGGGTGTTCATCACGGTTCAGGAAAGGGTCGAAGCGGCGGCGCGGACAAGTTCGTGAGATTTTTAACTGGCGCGCCGGGCGGCATATGCCATTTTGTGTCGGTAGCTACATAAAATACCAATGGCACGCAAGATAGCCTTCCTTAACTACAAAGGCGGTGTGGGTAAAACCTCGCTGATCGTCAATACGGCGGCCAGCTTGGCGCGTCGTGGCATGCGGGTGCTGTTGCTGGATTTCGATACGCAGTCCAATGCCAGCATCTGGCTGCTGAAATTGGAGCGCTGGAACAAGATCAACACCTCCACCACCGGGTCCATTTACTCGATCTTCGACCCCGGCACCCAGCGGTTGAAGGACATCATCATCAAGGATGTCGTGGAGGGGAAAGAGGGCGAAAAGCTGCTGCCCGGTCTCGATCTGGTGCCCACGAGCTTCAACCTGGTCGACCTGGAGGGTGAGTACAAACCCGACCCGAAGCGTCCATCCTACGTCATTTTCCAGGAGCAGCTCGCCGAGATCGAAAACAATTACGATTTCATCCTCTTCGATTGTCCGCCCAACGTGCTCCGTGCGTCCCAGAACGGCGTGTTTTGCGCGGGGGAGATCTACGTGCCGTCGAATCCCGACGCGCTCAGCCTGATCGGTTTCACGCTGCTGGTGGAGAAGATGCTGCGCTTCCAGCAGGCCTCGGCGAGTTTCCGCACCACCGCGATGGGCCCGGCCGCGCAGGTATGCGGCATCGTGTTCAACTCGATCAAGGCCAACACGGACATCGAGGTGCCGAAGATGCGCATGCAGCTTCGGCTGAACCAATTCAAGGCCCAGAAACGCGGCTGCGCGCCGACCGCCAAGATCTGCAGCACCCAGATCCGCGACGCCATGATCGTGCGCCGCGCCGTCACGCTCGGCCTGCCGGTGTTCCTGGTCGGCACCGAGGGCAACGAGGCCGACAGCGTGGCCAACGACTACCAGCGCCTCGCCAACGAGATTCTCGAGAGCGCGCTGCCCGATTCCCGCTAAACCCTCCGCCCCTCCCGCCATGGCCAAGTACACTCCCGCCGACTGGGACGAAGTTCGCAAAAAGTTCCGCACCTCCATCATGGCCGACACCTCGCTGGTGAGCCTGGCCCAGAACCTCGACACGAAGGACTGGCCGCACAAGGGCGACGAGGAGAAGCCGTCGAAGTACATCGATTTCACCTACGACGAGCTGCTGATGATGCCCGAGATCGCGGGCAAGGCCGACCGCGCCGACCACCTCATCAGCATCCTCAAGGAGACGCTGGCCTTCGATGATCCGTTTGGCGACATGGTCGCCCAGGTCGAGGAGACCTCGGCGAAGGAAAATCCGATCCTGAAGACGCTCGCCCGTCTCGGCATTCCGGATGCGTATCCGCTCGTGCTGGCGAATTTCAGCGAAGGCACGCGCGTCGTCTGCGCGTCCGAGGGCATCAAGACCATCGGCGAGTTTGCCAACCTCGGCCAGCAGATGTCCACGAAGGTGGTCCTCGGCGGCGATTTCCGCGCCGCACTCAATGCACTCACGCATGGCGACGAGGAGGGCATCGGCCAGTTCCTGCCTTACCGCAAGGGTTCGACGGGCCTGCATTTCCCCGAAGCCGTCGGCATCATCGCCGCCGCCCTGCCTCGTCCCGACCAGCTCGGCCTGGCCAAGGCCTACGGGGCCAAACTTTCGCCGGCCGACGCCGCCGCGGCGCGCCCCCTTTCCAAGGATCAGATCGAAAAGCACGAAGGCATGTTGCGCGTCACGCTCAACACCGCCTTCGAGTGGTTCAAGGACGGCAAGCAGTCCGTCATCAAACACGTTTCCGACGGCGGCACCTACGAGCGCTATTTCATGGTCATCAACGACCCCACCCGCGAGGCGATCGCCGTGCGTCTCGTGAGCAGCGTGCTGAAGGACCAGATCAAGGCCGGCGCCGCCAGTACGGTCGTGGTCCCGGAAAAGAAGGGTGGTTTCTTCTCGCGCCTGTTTGGCCGCGGATGAGGTCTGCCGTCAGCTTGCAGTGAATCCCCAGCCTTCCAGACCGCCACCAGGAGCCTTTTTCCCGCCGCCGCCCCGTGCTGCCACGGGCCCGACACCCGGTCCGGCCTTCCCGCCGCCCGGAAGCGGTCCGAACACCCCTGTCCGCGCCCCGGGCGGTTTGAAGCCCCTCGTGCTTCCCCGGCGGGTCAATCCGCTCCAGCGCGCCCAGGAGGCCTCGCAGGCCACGGCCGCCGCCCGCAAATCGATCGATGCCATCATGTCGGCGTCCCGCGCCCCCTGGGGGGGCAAGACATCGCTCAGTGCGCCGCAGGTGGAGGAACTGGAGAAGGCCCTCCGGGCGCTCGAGGCGAAGGTGGGTGAGCGCGAGATGGCGCTGGCCGAAATGGAAAACAAGCTCGCCGAGCGGGATCGCATGCTCGCCGAGACCGAGGCGCTTCTGCAGGCCCGTGAAAAGGTGATCGACGCCATGCGCAAGGAGCAGGGTGCCGCCGGTTCGCGCGGCGCCAGCCCCGCCGAGATGGAGGCCCTGACCAAGCTCAAGGAGGAACTGGACCGCCAGGAAGCCTCGCTCAAGGAGCAACGTCAGTCGCTGCAGGAGCGGGAGGAGTTCCTCAATCAAAGCGAAGGCGCCCTTTTTGAGAAGATGCAGGCCCAGCAGGAGAAGGAGACCGAGCTCGAACAGAAGGAGGACGACCTGAAACGTCTTGCCCGCCAGCTCGGCGTCCTCAAGGACGAGCCGAAAGAGCCCATCGAAAAAGCCTGACACGGAACCGACGCCAATTTCGCCTTTCCAAGGCTGCTTGCCCTCCCTATGCCCCTTTCTTCCATGACGTCACGCCTGTTCTCGATTGCCTGCCTCGCGCTGCTTTCCGCCCTGCCGGGCTTGTTGAACGCCCAGGAAACCAGTGCCAAGGAGGACGAGCGCATGAACGCCCTCATGCAGCAGGATTTCGTCTACCGCGAGCCCCGGACGCGCATCACGGTTGGCGTGCGCATGATCAATTCCGGCGGCAAGGTGAACTTTGGCAACCTGGGCGAACGCACGGCCGCCGCCGTGGCCCCGGCATCTGAGGGCGCGGTGGACCGCGTTTACGACAACGGCACGGTATTCGCGGACGCGCTTCGCTCCAGCGAAAGGGACGCCAACGGCATCCAGGTGCCCCTGACCGGCGGCCGTTACACGGTGAAGGATGCCGACGGCAAGGTGGTGCAAAACCTCATCGGCTACCAGACGGGTGCGACCCGCAACTGGAACGGCAAATACGACGCCCAGACGGAAGATCACGAGGGCTATGTCGGTTTCAACACCTACAGCGCCATTTCCGAAGGAGCCTCCGTCGCCAAGGAACAGGGCGCGACCGGGGGCATCGAGCTCACTCTCACCCAGGATATCGGTCGCCTCGGCCGTCGCGTGTACTGGGGGCTCGCGGCCGGCGTCACCCTGAACGGTATCAACGCCAAGAGTTCCGGCACCATTGCCGCGACCCTCCGCAAGCAGTCCGATTATTACAAAATCCTCGACGGCTCCAGTGTCTCCATGCCGTACGGGACGCCCAGTTTCACCTTCCTCTTCGACGATGCGGGCAACTTCGTCAACGACTCCGGCTATGAGACGACGGCGGTGCTCTCCAGCACGCCGGACACGGCCCTGAGCGCGCTCACCGACATCGCCGGTGGCGCCGAGGTGAAGGGCAACTGGCAGGTCAAGGGCGCCTACCTGATGGTCAAGGTGGGCCCCACGCTTCGCACACAGATCACGGAGCGCATCGGCCTGACGGCCAGCGCGGGTTTCGCCGCGGCCTACGCCGGCACCCGCTACACCGTTTTGGAGACCTTCAAGATCCCGGCGATGGGCGACCTCGAGCTCAAGGTCGAGGACCCGGTCGGGAGCACACAGACGAAGTTCCTGAGCGGCTACTACGCCGACCTCACGCTGGATTTCCTCGCCAACGATCGCACCGGCCTCTTTGGCGGTCTGACGGCGCAGCAACTCGACAGCTACGACCAGCGGCTTTCCGGGCGCACCGCCAAGATCGACCTCGGCAGCGCGGTCGGTGTCCGCGGCGGCGTTTCGATCAGGTTCTGAGGTCCGCCAGCACCGCCTCGATGTCCCGCAGGCGGTCCACGGGGAACAGCGAGTTGATTCGCGTGATCACCTGCTGAACCAGCCCGTCCGGGCAGGACGCCCCGCCGGTGAGCAGCACGGTCTTGGGTGTCGTGCAGTCTCCCCACAACGGCAGCATTTCCACATGTCCGGCCGAACCGCGACCGGCCGAGGGAAAGACGTAGTGCATGATCCGGTCGGCGGAGAGGATGCTTTCCTCCGACTGGATGAAGAAGGCGCGTTTGCCGAGCGTCTGCTCGCAGAGGCGGTAGAGCTGGTAGGTGTTGGAACTGTTTTTTCCGCCGATGATGAAGGCCGCGTCGATCGGCAGGCTGAGGGCGCGCTGCAGGGCGTCCTGGTTGACCTGCGTGGCGTAGCAGAGCGTGTCCTTGCGGCCGGCGCCGCCCACGCGTTCCGTCGCGGCCTCGGGGCCGAACCGGGCGGCGTAGACGTCCTTGAAGTAGTCGATGATCGCCGCCGTCTCGTTCATGAGCAGCGTCGTCTGGTTGACGACCGCGATGCGCTGCAGGTGCAGCTCGGGATCGAAACCCGGCGTGTGCAGGCCGGCGAAGCGCTCGAGGATGGCGGCGCGCCTGGTCTCGTCGGGGGCCGCGATGTAGTCGCCCAGCAGGCGGGCTTCCTCCAGATTCCGGATGATGAGTGACGGCGCATGACGGCGGGAGTTGGAGAAGGTGGCCTTGGTCTCCTCGTGTTCGCTCTTGCCGTGGATGATGACGGTGTAGCCGGCCCGGCCGAAGGAGCGCGCGGCCTTCCACACCTTTTCGACAAGCATGCAGGTGGCGTCGTACTGCGCGACCTTGAGCCCCTTGCGCACGAGCCGGCGCTTGTCCTCGTCGGTGGCGCCGAAGGCCGGGATGATCACGACGTCGTCGCCGGTCAGCGTGTCCCAGAGCAGGCGCGGCGTGGCGCCGGAGGCGGCGGGCAGCCCGTCGACGGTGAACGGGACACCCTTGTCGCTTTGCAGGTAGCGCAGGCCGCGGCGGAGGAGATCCTCGTTCACGAACGGATTGTGGATCAGCTCGCTGAGCATGAAAACCCGGCGGCCGGGATTCTCGGCGAGGGTTTCGTAGGCGCGCTCGATGGCATTTTTCACGCCGAGGCAGAATCCGAAATGGCTGGGAATCACGTAGCGCACCGCGCCGAAGTCGAGCATGGCGGGTGCGCCGGCGGTGCGTTCATGCGTGCGGGAGAGAGCCTTGATGGCCTCGCAAAGCCGGCTCTGGTACAGGACGCGCGCGGCATCGTCCTGCTGGTAGATGGAGCGGTTGCGGTCGCGCTCGACGCGGAACTTGTAGATGTAGTCGTTCTCGCCGAGGTGCAGGTAGGGGATCCCGATCAGGTGCGGCTCCAGCCCGGCCAGCACGGCGCGCAGCGACGGGGCGAGGGCATCCCGACGCTGGTCGAGCGATTCCAGCGAGTGAAACCCCACCTCGGTGTCGGCCGGCTCGCCGGTGACCTGGACGAAGAAAACCCGGTAGGCAAGGGCGCCGGCGTTGCAGGTGAAATATTCGGCCGCCGGGGTGTGGGCCTTGAAGCAGGATTCCAAGCGGGCCGTGGCCATGGCCTCGTCGGCGCCGACGAAGGCGAGGCCCAGCTTCGTGCCCGCCGCGCGCACGGCGACCTGGTTGCTGGCGTTGAAGGCGAGGATGACGGCTTGGGCGGGAACGGACATTCCCTTTCACGGAACCAGAACCCCGTCACGGGTCAACCGCCGGGACGCCGCGTCTGCTGCGGGCCCCGCATGTCCTTGAGCGTGGGAGAGAATCCTTCGTGGAGATGGGGTGATCAACAAGGGCTCTGCATCAGCCGTCGCCAAGCCTATGGCTGACAGGCCCGCTGGCCGCGGCCCTCAGGAGACTGTCTTCCCAAAGCCCAAGGCGGAATCATTGATCCCGCCTTGGCTTTTGGATCAGACGGCTGCGGTGCGGAAGCTGCGCCACTTTTCCAGCGGGACCATCGCGAGGGCGATGATCGCGAGCTGGCTGACGACAAAGGCGATGAGCCACCAAAAGGCGGCGTCCATGAAGCCGTAGCTGTGCAGGCCGACACCGAGCATGTTGGTGCCGAACCAGCTCCAACTCGTCACGATGTTGCCGAAGATCGCCAGGTTCATGAGGCCGCGTTGCTTGACCATGCCGCCCCAGCGGGCGTGCAGGATGACGGCGTTCCAGATCACGATGAGCAGCGCGCCGTTTTCCTTCGGGTCCCAGCCCCAGAAGCGGCCCCACGATTGGTCGGCCCAGATGCCGCCGAGCACGGTGCCGACGAGGCTGAACAGCGTGGCGAAGCACACGATGCCGTAGACCATGCGTGTCAGGGCGTCGGCGGTGGCCTTGTCGAGCGTCCGGGTGAACAGGCCGCGGACGATGTAGATCGCCGCGAGGAAGCCGGCGAGGAAGGTGGCCGAATAGCCGATGGTGATGATGATGACGTGGGTCGCCAACCAGAAGTTGGAATCGAGCACGGCGCGCATCATTTCCATCGTGTCGCCGCTGAGCGACAGGTGGTGCGCGATGACGAGGGTGGCCAGACCGATCAATCCGCCCGCGACGCTGCCAATGGCGTTTTTGTAGGCCCATTCGAGGATCAGGCAGAGGAACACCGCGCCCCAGCCGACGAACAGGGCGGAGGAATAGAGGTTGGTGACCGGCGGACGGCCTTCCAGCCACATGCGGGCGAAGATGCCGGCGCTGGTGGCGACAAAGGCGAGGGCGAGCAGCCACATGGCGGCGCGACCGAGTTCCCGCGGCCATTTGAGCCATGAAAAGACGGCGAGCAGGAAGGCCCACACGTAGAGCGTGATGCTGCTGTAGAACGGACCGGCGGCGTTGAAGCGTGATTCGATGTCGCTCTTGCGCATGGCCTCGGGGAAGCGGGGTTCGATGTCGTCGTGCAGCGTCTTGACGATCCGGTTGAACGTGGCGGTGTCGCCCTTGCGCCAGGCCTCGCCGAGGCGGGCGTAACTCATGACGGTCGGGTCGATTTTCCCGGTGCCGAAGGATTCGAGCAGCTTGGTGCCGGTCAGCTCCCAGTGTGTCGGATCGCTGTCGCCGGCCGGCGGCGGCACCAGGCGCAGGTGGCCGAGCTGTTCCATGTAGGCGAAGCGGTCGGCCATCTCCTTCATCACGCGCAGGGCGTTTTCGTCGTGCGCCTCGCCGCGCTGGCGGGCGAGGACGGCGGACACGCCCGCGGGCAGGGCCTTCTCGAAGAGCTCGAGTTCGGTGAGGAAGCTCGTGGACTCGGGCATCTGCACGGCGAGCCGGAGCTGGAGGTAGAGGATGACGCGGTTGCGGACGGCGATGACCTGCTTCTGGAACGGCGTGCGCAGCTGCGCTTCGACGGGTTCGGCGAGGCGGCCCTGGCGGTCGAGTTCGGGCAGCTTCGTCTTGAGCTGGTTGTAGGAGAAGCGCGACTTGGTCGATGGCAGGAAGCCGAGGACGGCAAAGGTCTTCTTTACGGTGCTGTCGTAATCGATGCGCACATCCTTGTCCTCGAGGCCGAGCAACGAGAGCACTTCGGGGGACTCGATCTTGATGGTGGGCAGGTCGTCGGCCTTGGCGGGGTTGAAGAACACGGTGGCCAGCCACTCGGCCGGCGACTCGACGAGCAGGCCGGCCTCGGGCGAGCTGACCCGTTGACGGCCCTGCAGGGACAGCAGGGAGGTGCGGGCGACGGTGTCGAGCGGCTTGATGCGGCCATTCACCAGCACCGGCACGTGGCCAAAGCCACCCAGGTCGAATTGGGTGGAGTTTTTCTCGGGCCGCAGCGTGGAGGCGAGGTAGAGGGCGCCGAGCAGAAGGACGATCAGGGGGAGAAACTTTTTCATGAGGCGGCGGCGGTGGAGGTGGCGGTGCGCTTGCGGATGAAACCGAGCAGACTGTAGCCGAATTGCCAGGTGAGGCCGATGCCCATCATCACGCAGGCGATGTAGGGCAGCAGCCAGCCGGGGTTCTGCACGACCTGGAAGGCCGACATCTTGCCGGCGGCGTTCATCTGGTATTGATAGAAGGTCAGACCGCCGTGACGGAGCGGGTTGTTCATGAAGATCACGACCTCGCGATCCTCATGCCCGGCCTCGTCCTTCAGCTGCACGCGGCTGGCGAAGTTCTTGGGGATCTCCGTGCCCGGGTATTTTTCATGGGTGACCTGGTGGAGTGTGATCGAGAACGGCATGTAGTGACGCTTGAGGCGCAGCACCAGTTCCCAGGTGCGGCCCTCGAAGCTGAAGGTCTGGGGCATGCCGATGATCGGCGAGAGCGCCCAGGTGCCGAGCGAGCCCGCGGGACCGGTGATTTCGACGAAGGCGGCCGGCAGGTTGTTCTCGTCGGGTTTGTACGTGAGGGGCAGGGGAATGACCTGGATGCGCGTGCCAACGCCCTGGGTGGCGAGCGGCAGGCCGGGGCGCGCGGTGGGATCACCCATCTGGAGCGTGGCGTTGGAGAAATAGGCCTTCACCGCGATCTGGAAGGGCAGCTTGGGATGCTGGAGCGATTTCTGGTCGGCCAGCACGGCTTCGGGCACGGCGACGACCTCGTCGTATTCCGGATTGGTGCGGTCGATGATCGCGAGCTCATGCTCGCGGAAGCTCTCGGCGTAGGACTTGGTCTGACCTTCCTCCAGGCGCATCGAGCTGTCCTTTTGCAGGATGCCGGTGATCAGCTCGCCGACGAGCAGGATGATCAGGCCGGCGTGCGCGAGCTGGATGCCGAATTTTTTCCACGTGAAGGCGAAACGGTAGACGTGCGCGGCAACGAGGTTAAGCAGCAGCAGGCCGCCGATGAAGTAACCACCGGGGAAGACCGGGATCGGGACGTCGGAGCCGGGCAGGCGCCAGAGGACGAAGAAGCTGCGGAAATATTTCTCCTGCACGGCCCAGATGCCGAGGTTCACCTGGTCGAGTGTCGCCACGAAGACGAGCAGCAGCGACAGGATGAGAAGCACCACCGTGAGCTGGAGGGAGACGAAGAAATCGCGGAACTGGCGGTAAAGGTCTTTCATCGTGAAATCAGGGGGTCTGCACGGTGTGGAGGAAGTCGATGAAGGCCGCCCTTTCGCCGGCGACGACGGCATCGGGCCCCATGAGTTTGAAGAACCAGCTGTTGCCGTTATAGCTCGCGATGGCGCCCAGCATGCGGGTGCCGGAAGGTCCGATCAGGTCGACGACGTCGAAGTGCAGGCCGCCGCGTCCATCGAGATGCTGCACCGAGGCATCGAGCTCGGCAGGAATTGCGTTGGGCAGGCCGACCTGGCCGCGCCAGCGGTTGATGTTGGCATGGAGGCCGCCGGTATCGCCCGGGAAGGCGGTGATGGCGAAATCGGCTTCGCCGCCCGGGCCCGTGACCGCGTAGCTGCCTTTGCGCATGCTGGAGCCGGGCTTGGTTTTCCAAGCACCGGGGGCGATCCATTTGAGATCACTTCCACCTGCGGTCGGGACCGCGGTGTTGGCCATCGAGGCCATGTCGTCACCCGACGACGGCGCGCCGCCGCTGTTGCCGGAGACCGGCGGATGACCATCGGGCAAGGCCTGCCCCTGTCCGGTGGCCGGCTGAGCAGCCGGAGCCGGATCCTTGGGCGCACGATAGGCGGTGACCTGACGATCCTTGCAGGCGGCCAAGGACAAGACGGCGAATGACAGCAGGCAGGGGAGGAGTCGTGGGAGCATGACGGCATTCAGCATAGCGATTCAACGGTGACCGCAACCCAAACAGGAATCTATGAGCCGGGCGGAAAGTGCTGATTAGCACGGAGATTTTGCCTGCGAAACCGCTTCGGATGCTCATGTTGGGCGCATGCAATTCACTCCGTTGGGCGACAGTGCGCTGATGCTGACCGTGGGGGACAAGGTAAACGAGTCCACCCACCGGCAGGTACAGTCCGTCTGGCGGTCTTTGAGCGCCGCGCCGTTGCCCGGGGTGAGCGAAGTTACGCCGGCCTATACGACGGTGACGGTTTTTTATGATGCCGGGCGCGCGGTGGAGGCCGGGGCGCCGGAGGATGGAATCGTGGAGTGGCTGACCGCGCAACTACGGCAAAGGATCAAAAATCCACCCAAGGCAGGCAGGCCGGCGAAGCCGCGGGCGGTGGAGATTCCCGTTTGTTATGGCGGCGAATACGGACCCGATCTGGGACGCGTCGCGGCCCAGGCGCGTCTCTTTCCCGAGGAGGTCGTCAGGCGTCACACCGCGGCGAAGTATCTTGTGCACTTGATCGGCTTTGCGCCGGGATTTCCGTACCTCGGCGGCCTGCCCAGGGAACTGGCGACGCCGCGTCATGCGAAGCCGCGCATGGCCGTGCCGGCCGGCTCCGTGGCCATCGGTGGCGAGCAGACCGGCATCTACCCGCAGATCACGCCCGGAGGGTGGAACCTGATCGGGTGCACGCCGCTGCGCCTGTTCCGGCCGGAGGCCGAGCCGCCGGTGTGGCTGCAGGCGGGCGACGAGGTTCGTTTCAAGGCGGTCACGGCCGAGGAATTCCGACGCATGCGGGAGGTGAAGACATGATTCGCGTGCTCAAGCCCGGGTTGCTCACGACCGTGCAGGATCTGGGGCGGCCGGGTTACCAGCAATACGGTGTCTCCGTCGGCGGTGCGCTCGATGCCTTTGCCGCGCGCGTGGCCAACCTCGTGGTCGGCAACGACGACAACGCGGCGCTGCTCGAGATGGCGCAGACGGGGCCGGAACTGCAATTCGAGCACGATGCGCTCGTGGCGTGGAACGGCGGTGATTTCGAGGCGACGGTCGGCGACCGGCCGTTGCCGCGCGACCGCGCGGTGCGGGTGGCGGCGGGCGAGACCGTAAGCTTCGGCGTTGCGCGGCGAGGCTTGCGCGCGTGGCTCGCTCTTGCCGGCGGTTTCGACGTCCCGCGGGTCATGGGCAGCCGTTCCACCTATCGCCGGGCCGGTCTCGGCGGACACAACCACGGCCGCGCTCTGGCGGCGGGGGAAACGCTCCGGAGCTTCACGCCCGGTCCTTGGGCCAGGACCATCCTCGCTTCGCTCGCGCAACGCGGCGAACGGGCGACGGTGTGGTCGGTGCGTCCCGAAACCCTGGGCCAGCCGGCTCCGGCCGACACCGTCCGCGCGTTGTGCGGACCGGAATGGGATTGGTTCAGCAACGAGGCCCAGCGGCTGTTTTTCGCCTCGGAGTGGGAGGCGACGCGCGAGGCCGATCGCATGGGCGTGCGGCTGCACGGCCCGGAGCTCGCCCTGCACAAGTCTCATGAAATGATCTCCTCGGCGGTGAACACCGGCATCGTGCAGGTGCCGCCGTCGGGCCAGCCGATCGTGTTGCTGCCGAGCCGGCAGTCGGTGGGCGGTTATCCGCGCATCGCCGCGGTGGCGGCGGTGGACATCGGCCGGTTTGCGCAATTGCGCCCGGGCGGAAAGGTGCGCTTCGCGCGCATCCCGCTCGCCGTGGCCTTGAAACTCCAGCTCCAGCGGGAGCGCGACCTCGGACGGGCGCGCCTGGGGCTGGCCCGACTCACGGGGTGATGTCATGCTGAGAGTCGACCTGAATTGCGACCTGGGCGAAGGCGGCGCGCACGACGCGGAGCTCATGCCGCTGATCACGTCGGCCAACATCGCATGCGGCGGACACGCCGGCGACGAGGCGACGATGAGGACGGCGATCCGGCTGGCGCTGGAGCACGGCGTGGCCCTGGGCGCGCATCCCTCGCTGGCGGACCGGGTGAATTTCGGCCGGACCGAGCGGCCGGTTTCGCCGGAGGAGGCGGGGGAATTGGTGCGGACGCAAACCGAGCGCCTGCAAGCCCTCGCGGCCGAAGCGGGCGGCATGGTCACCCACGTGAAGCCGCATGGCGCGCTCTACAACATGGCCGCGCGCGATCCGGTGCTGGCGCGCGCCGTGGCGGAGGCGGTCTTCGAAGCCGATTCGCGGCTGGTGCTGGTCGGCCTGGCCGGCAGCCGCCTGCCCGAGGCGGGCCTCGCCTGCGGCCTGCGGGTGATGCACGAGGTGTTTGCCGACCGCACCTACCAGGCCGACGGCTCGCTCACCCCGCGCAGCCGGGCGGACGCGGTCATCCACGACCGGGGCATCGTCGTGGCGCAGGGGTTGCGCATGGTGCGCGAAGGACGCATCCGGGCGACCGATGGCAGCGAAGTCGAGATCCGGGCGGACACGATCTGCCTGCACGGCGACGGTCCGGATCCGGTGGCCTATGCGCGCGGGTTGCGCGACGCCCTCAAGGAGGCGGGAGTGATGATCAGCCGGTTCGGCTGAGGCGGCGTCGGCGCCAGGCCAGCCAGCCGCCGCTCGCGGCCAGCAACAGTGCGCCGTAGGTGGACGGCTCGGGCACGGGCATGGGCATAGGTGTGATCTGGGAATCGTAGTCCCGCCAGTGAGTGCTGTTGCCGGAGTAGCCCGTGAAAACGATCTGGTTCATCGGCGAACTGCCGCTGGTGTTGTAGGAGGCGCCGCTCCAGTTCTGGGCATAGAAGTAGTCCACGGCATCGGCCCAGTTCTGGATGGTCAGCGTCACGCCAGCGCTGATCACCAGGTTGCCGATGTCGAGAATCGAGCTGCCGCCGAAATCGATGATCGTGTTGGCGGTGACCAGCAGCGTGCCGGCGCTCAGGGTCATGGCGTCGAGGACGAGTTTGCCGCCTCCGAGTTTCAGCGTGCCGTCGAAGTCGATGTTTTCGGTGAAGGTCAGGGTGCCGGAGCCGACCTTCTCGAAAGTGCCGGTGCCGGCGATGGAGCCGCCGAAGGTGGAAGAGCCGGAGTTGACGCCGACGGTCAGGTAGCCGCTGGTCGAGAGATCGACGAGGCCGGTGCCGCCGAGGAGGTTGATGGCGTCCGTGAAATTGTTCATCTGCAGCACGCCGTCGGCATTGATCGTGATGAGGCCGGCGTGATCGGCGATCTGGTTGGAGGCGTCGAGGCGGAGCCGGGCGGAACCGGCCGCGCCGGAACCGTCGCCGATGTTGACCGGGGCGCCGCCGATGGCGTTGGTGCCGGCGGTCTTGTTCAGCACCACCGTGCCGTCGTTGATGGCGAGCGTGCCGGTGAAGGAATTGGCGCTGCTGCCGGAGAAGGTGAGGGTGCCGGAGCCGTTCTTGGTGACGCCGCCGCTGTTGTTGATGTCGCCGCTGATCACCAGATTGCCGGAGCCCGTGGTCGTGAGGTTGTACGCGAGGGAGAGCTGGCTCGTGAGGGTGAGGGTACCTGTATCGGAGCCGATCGTGGTGGCGCCGGTGAGCGAGAGGGACGCGTTGAGGGTGTTGTTGCCGCTGAGATTGCGGATGGCGCCGGTGTTGCTGATGCCCGAACCGGCGACCTGAAAATTGGATTCCTGCAGGCTGATGTTGTTTTGGAGATGGAGGGCCGCCCCGCTCGCGATGGTGTTGCCGTGGGTGGAGGAGCCGAGGGCCGTGTCGCTGGCCGCGACCACAACGCCCTGATTGATGTTCATGACCCCGCCGAAGGTGTTGTTGCCGGACAGCACGAGGGTGCCGTTGCCGTTTTTGACATTCGTGCCCCAGCCGCCGGTGATGTTGGAGGCGATGGTGAGGCTGCCGGAGCCGCTGATATCGAAAGTCCAGCCGGCATCCCAATCGTTCTGCGGGGCGAGCGTGGTGAAGGCCAGGGTCTGATTTCCGCTGCTGCCCGACGTGCGGGTGATGGTCCGGGAAGTCAGGCGGAGCGTCCGGTTGCCGGAGCCGTTGAGCAGGGAAAAATTGTCGTCTACGTTGTTGAATTTGAGACTGTTGGCCACGCGGTCGGCGGTGAGCGAAATGTCGTTCACCGTGGCATCATTGTCGGTGGCGTTGAACTGCACGTTGGAGGAGGACGTGGGGAGGGTGTTGCCACTCCAGTTTGCAGCCGTGCCCCATTGGTTGTTGCCACTGTCATTATCCCACACGACCTGCGCGGAAGCCCAAGCTGGCAGCAAACACAACGCCGCCAACGCCCACAGAGGGACGAAAGCGCGCCGGAAGGCTGAACTTTGGGCCGATAACACCATTGCAAAGCACTTTTAGGGTGAACACCCTAAAAGGCAACCCCAAGATTGGGGCTATCGGCCTTATTCGGTCACGTTTACTCAGTTATTAAACCTAAACAGCGCCACGTCGCCGTCGCGGAAAACGTATTCTTTGCCTTCCAAGCGATATTTGCCGGCGTCACGGGCTGCAGCGACCGACCCCAAACGCGTGAGGTCGTCGTAACTGACGATCTCGGCCTTGATGAAGCCCTTTTCGAAATCCGTGTGGATGACGCCGGCCGCCTGCGGCGCTTTCCAGCCCTTTTTGATGGTCCAGGCGCGGACCTCTTTTTCGCCGGCCGTGAAGTAAGTCTGCAGACCGAGCAGAGAGTAAGCGCCGCGGATGAGCGAGGAAACTCCGGAGTCGTCCACCCCGAGGTCCTTGAGGAACGCCTTCGCCTCCTCGGGCGGCAGATCGATGAGCTCGGCCTCGATCTTGGCGCTGATCGGCACATAGGCGGCGTCGTGGTGGGTGCGCACGTAGTCGGCGACCTTTTGCACGAATTTGTTCTGTTCGGCGGTGGCGAGTTCGTCCTCGGCGACGTTGCAGGCGAAGAGCACGGGCTTGGCGGTGAGCAACTGGAAGAGCTTCATCATCGCCGCCTCGTCCTCGGTCGCGCCGGGCAGCACGTTGGCGGTCTTGCCGGCGTTGAGGTGGGGGAGGAGTTTTTCGAGCAGCGCCATCTCGGCCTGGGCCTCCTTGTCGCCGGACTTGGCCTTCTTCTGGGTTTTGTCGATGCGCTTGGCGACGGCGTCGAGGTCGGCCAGCACGAGTTCGGTCGTGATCACCTCGATGTCACGCACCGGGTCCACCGCGCCCATGGTGTGCACGACGTCGCTGTCCTCGAAGCAGCGCACGACCTGCACGATCGCGTCGACTTCGCGGATGTTGGCGAGGAACTGGTTGCCCAGGCCTTCGCCCTTGCTGGCGCCGGCGACGAGGCCGGCGATGTCCACGAACTCGATGGCCGCGGGGATGACGACCTGCGTCTTGGCGATTTTCTGGAGGACGTAGGCGCGCTCGTCGGGCACGGTCACGACCCCGACGTTCGGGTCGATCGTGCAGAACGGATAGTTCGCGGCCTCGGCCTTGCGGGAGCGGGTGAGGGCGTTGAAGAGAGTGGATTTGCCCACATTGGGCAGACCGACGATGCCGGCTTTGAGCATAAATTTGGGTGCTTAAAGGTTCGAATGCAGCGGTGGCACTGGGGGCTTGACAAGGGCAAAGTTGTTCCGTCCATTCTGCCCCTTTTCCAACTCAGAACCGCTTCCGTAAAAGCAACCAGACACATCCATGGCCCTTAAAATCCGCCTCTCCCGCTTCGGCACCAAGAACGAGCCTCACTACCGCGTGGTCGTCGCCGAGGCCCGTTCCCGCCGCGATGGCGATGCCGTCGAGCAGATCGGCGCCTACAATCCGAACAGCAAGGGCAATCCGCTCACCATCAAGCTCGACCGCGTGGACTACTGGATCGCGAAGGGCGCCAAGCCCACCGACACGCTGCACGCGATGATCAAGCGCGCCCGCCGCGCCGCGGCCGCCCAGGCCTGAGCGGTCTATAACCACAGAGACACAGCGGTCACCGGGTGACTTCTGTATCGACCCAAACCTCGGAGTAATCCGGGGTTTTTTGTTAAGCCGGTTTTCTCTGTGCTCTCCGCGCCTCAGCGGCTAAACCAATCCCATGCGCATCGACGTGCTGACGCTGTTCCCCGCCATGCTCGACGGGTTTTTGTCCGAGAGCATGCTGGGCCGCGCCCGTGAGGCGAAGCTGCTCGAGATCAATGTGCGCAATACGCGCGACTGGGCGACGGACAAACACAAGACCACCGACGACCGGCCGTTTGGCGGCGGGGCGGGGATGGTGATGAAATGCGAGCCGCTGTTCGCCGCCATCGAGGAGCTGCAAACCCCCGGCTGCCGGCGCATCTACCTGACGCCGGACGGCACGCCTTTTACGACCGCCAAGGCCGAGGAGCTGTCGACGCAGCAACACCTTGTCTTCGTCAGCGGTCACTACGAGGGCATCGACCAGCGCATCCGCGACACGATCATCGACGAGGAGATCAGCATCGGCGATTACGTGCTGACGAACGGTACTTTGGCGGCCGCGGTGGTCATCGACGCGCTCGCCCGGTTCATTCCCGGGGTGCTCGGGGAAGAAAAGTCGTTGACCAGCGAAAGTTTCACCCGCAACTTGCTCGACTTTCCCAATTACACGCGTCCCGCCGTTTTCCGCGGCATGTCCGTGCCGGAAGTGCTCCTCCAGGGCAACCACGGCGAAATCGACAAGTGGCGGCACGCGCAGCAACTGGCGAAAACAGCGAAAATCCGACCCGATTTACTCAAAAAACAGCCATGAACCAGATCATCAAAGACATCACCGCCGCCCAGGTGAAATCCTCCGTTGCCCCCTTCAAGGTCGGCGATGGCGTCCGCGTGCACACGAAGGTGCGCGAGGGTGACAAGGAGCGCGTCCAGGTCTTCGCCGGCGTCGTGATCGCCCACAAGGGCAGCGGCATCCACGAGACCTTCACCGTCCGCCGCATCAGCTACGGCGAGGGTGTCGAGCGCGTGTTCCCGGTCAACTCGCCCAACATCGAGAAGATCGAGGTCGAGAAGGAGTCCGAGCCGGGCCGCGCCCGCCTCTACTATCTCCGCGCCCGCTCCGGCAAGGCCGCCATGGCCGTCAAGGAGAAGCGCGTCGAGGACGCCAAGGCCTGAGCCGGCGAGTCCACAATGTGAACAAAAGCGAACCCGACGGGTTCGCTTTTTTTATGCCAAATATTCAGCTTTGCAGGTCCAAGCCTGCACCCGTTAATTCAAAACCCTTCCTCAACCCGCGACTTTCATGAAACTGAACACCGAGATCCTCTCCCAAGCAGCCAACCAGGCCCGCGGCCTCGCCATCGACGCCGTCCACAAGAGCTCGTCCGGCCACCTTGGCCTGCCGCTCGGCGCCGCCGAGATCGGCGCCGTCCTCTACGGCCACGCGCTGGTGCACAATCCCGACGAGCCGCGCTGGCTCAATCGCGACCGTTTTGTCCTCTCCGCCGGCCACGGCTCCATGTTCCTCTACAGCTGGCTCCACCTGAGCGGCTATGATCTGTCGCTGGACGAGGTGAAGAACTTCCGCGTCCTGCACAGCAAGACCCCCGGCCATCCCGAGTTCCACGAGACGCCCGGCGTCGAATGCACCACCGGCCCGCTCGGGCAGGGCATCGGCAACGCCGTCGGCTTCGCGCTCTCCGGCAAGATGGCCGAGGCGCGCTTCAACACCGCCGAGCACGCCATTTTCGATCATCACGTCATCTGTCTCGCGGGTGACGGCTGCATGCAGGAAGGCGTCGCCATGGAGGCCGTTTCCTTCGCCGGCCACCAGGGCCTCGACAACCTGATCCTCATCTACGACGCCAACGACGTCACCCTTGATGCGATGGCGGACAAGACCCAGAGCGAGAACGTCGCCCTGCGTTTCAAGGCGATCGGCTGGGACGTGCAGACGCTCGCCGACGGTCATGACCTCGCCGCCATCCTCAAGGCGGTCAACAAGGCCAAGAAGACCAAGACCGGCAAGCCGCAGCTCATCATCGCCAAGACGATCATCGGCAAGGGCATTCCCGAGGTGCAGGGCACCTCGAAGGGCCACGGCGAGGGTGGGGCGAAGTTCGCCGACGCCGCCCGCAAGGGCCTCGGTCTCCCCGAGGAGCACTTCTACGTCAGCGAGCCCGTGCGCGAATATTTCAAGGCGCACAAGACCCGCCTGAAGCGCGCCTACGGCAAATGGCGCAAGACCTACGAGGCCTGGCGCACCGCCAACCCGGAGAAGGCCGCGCTGCTCGACTCGCGCAACGACCGGATCAGCGCCGCGCACCTCATCGAGAAGGTCATTCCTCACTTCCCGGCCGACGCCAAGCTCGCCACCCGCGCCGCGGGCAAGGACGTGCTTCAGCCCGTCGCCGCCGCGCTGCCGCTGCTCATCTCGGGTTCCGCCGACCTCCACGGCTCGACGCTCAACTACATCGCCGCCGACAAGGATTTCGACAAGGCCAACCGCGCCGGCCGCAACCTGCGCTACGGCATCCGCGAGCACGGCATGGCCGCCATCAACAACGGCGTGGCCTACGACGGCATCTTCCGCCCGTCGTGCGCGACCTTCCTCGTGTTCGCCGATTACTCGCGCCCCTCGATGCGCCTCGCGGCGCTGTCGAAGCTGCCGGTCCTCTATATCTACACCCACGACTCCATCGGCGTCGGCGAGGACGGCCCCACGCACCAGCCGGTCGAGACCGTCACCGGTCTGCGCGTGATTCCGAATCTCGACGTCATCCGCCCGGCCGACCCGGAGGAGACCGCCGGTGCCTTCGCCGCCGCGCTCGAGCGTCACGACGGCCCGACGCTGCTGGCGCTCACGCGCCAGGCCGTGCCGATGCTCAACGACATTCCGGCCAGCATCCGCCGTGCGGGCGTGCTGAAGGGCGCCTATGTCGCGGTGCAGGAAACCGCTCCGCTCACGCACATCCTGCTTTCCTGCGGCAGCGAACTGCAGTGGGCCATCGCCGCCGCCAAGCAGCTCGGCGCGGGCGCACGCGTGGTCTCCGTGCCTTCGTTCCTGCGTTTCGACGCCCAGCCCCAGGAGTACCGCGATTCGATCCTCCCGCCCTCGTGCCGCAAGCGCGTGGCGATCGAGGCCGGTGTCACGGGCCTCTGGAGCAAGTACGTCGGTCTCGACGGCAAGGTCGTCGGCATTGATCGCTTTGGTCTCAGCGCTCCTGGTAACATTGCGATGAAGGAACTCGGCATCACCACCGAAGCCGTGGTGGCTGCAGCCAACTCCCTCTGAGCCAAGGAACTGGCTTAAAGCGACAGCCGGCCATCAGGCCGGCTGTTTTGCTTGGGGAGCGGAGCAACTGTCATGGAGGTGCGGAAAATGAGATCTTGATCATTTGATTAGGATCCTGATTGTCAGGCTCCTGATATTTTCGATTCTCGCTCCATCATGCCGCATCTGCTCCTGAAAGACCTGCCGCGCTACGAGTGCCTGCTTGAAGCGGCGCGGGAATTCCCCGACCTTGATCCCTCCGCCGCCGAGGCTTTCATGCATTTGCTGCGTACCGGTGACGAGGTTTTTGCCATGACCGAGCGCAATCTGACCGAGCACAGCATCTCGCACGGCCGCTTTGGGGTGCTGATGCTGCTGTGGCGCAGCACCCAGCCGCGTGCGGCCAAGTTGATGGGAGCGGATGATTGCAATTGTGGCGGTCCGCGTACTCCCGCCGAACTGGCGGATGCCGCCGGTGTCACTCGTGCTACGATGACCGGCCTGATTGATACCTTGGAGCGCGATGGCTTTGTGAAGCGCGAGCCTGACCCCGACGACCGCCGCATGATGTCCGTCCTCCTTACCCCCAAGGGCGACCGCTTTCTGAACGAGTTCCTGCCGGGCCACTTCAAGGTCATCGCCGAACTCATGTCCCCGCTGTCCGAGGCCGAGCGCAAGGCCTTGGTGCGGATTCTTGGCAAGGTGCAGCAGCACGCCGCCGTTCTCCGTGGCAAAACGTCCGCTCAACCCGCCTCCGCCTGACTTTACGCCTTTCTGATTCAATCCTTCCAACCCGACCCACGCCCAAGCCATGCTTAAGAAGTTCCTCATCGCCATCGCCGGATTCATCCTCGTCGTGCTGACGCTCGGCGCCGTCAAGGCCAAGCAGATCAGCGACATGATGTCCGTTTCCCACGTGCCGCCACCGAGTGCCGTGACCACCATCGAGTCCAGGTCCGTCCAGTGGCACTCCTACCTGAAGGCCATCGGCACGCTGGCGCCCGTGGAGGGCGTCACACTCGCGGCCGACGCCGACGGCACCATCACCCGCATCGCTGCGGACAACGGCTCCGCCGTGAAGGCCGGCGATCTGCTCGTCGAACTCGACACCAGCGTCGAGGTCGCCCAGCTCGCCTCGGCCAAGGCCCGCGCCGAGCTCTCCCGCATCAATTTCGATCGGGCCAAGGAGCTCTGGGAGCGCAATGCCACGTCCAAGTCCGACTTCGACCTGGCCGACGCGACCCTGAAGCAGTCCGTCGCCGATGTCGCGGCCATCGAGGCCTTGATCGCCAAGAAACAGGTGCGCGCACCCTTCGACGGCCGCGTCGGCATCCGCCTCGTCAACGTCGGCCAGTTCGTGGCTCGCGGCCGGGCGCTGCTTCCGTTGCAGAAGCTCGACCCGATCTACGTCAATTTCAGCATTCCGCAGCGTCAGCTGCCCGACATCGCCCAAGGCCAGGAAGTCGGCATCCTCGTGGACGCGTTTGAAGGCCGCACCTTCAAGGGCACCATCACCGCGATCAATTCCGAGGTCGACGCCGCCACCCGCAACATCTCGGTGCAGGCGACCCTTGCCAATCCCGATGAAATCCTGCGCGCCGGCATGTTTGCCCGCGTCGAGGTTCAGAAGAGCGCCGCGGAGGCCCAGGTCGTCGTCCCGTCCACGGCCATCGCCTACGCCTCCTACGGCAACTCCGTGTTCATCGTCGAAAAGATGAAGGGCGAGGACGGCAAGGAGTACCTCGGCGTCCGCCAGCAGTTCGTGAAGCTCGGCGCCACGCGCGGCGACCTCGTCGCCATCACCGACGGTCTCAAGCCCGGCGAGCAGGTCGTCACCTCCGGCATCTTCAAGCTCCGCAACGGGGCGCCCGTGCAGGTCAACAACATCGCCCAGCCCACCAGCAGCGCCAATCCGCAGCCGGCCAACACCTGATCGGTCCCTCCACGAGGATTCCGCCATGTTATCCAAGAGTTTCACCGACCTGTTCATCCGCAAGCCGGTCATCGCGCTGGTCGTCAACATCGTCATCCTGGTTGTCGGCGTCGTTTCCTACTTCCAGCTGAACACCCGGCAGTATCCGCGCAGCGACAGCGCGGTGGTCAACGTCACCACGGTCTACTTCGGCGCCAGCGCCGACACCGTGCGCGGTTACATCACCACGCAGCTCGAGCGGGCCATCGCGAGTGCCGACGGCATCAACTACATCGAGTCCACCAGCAGCGCCGGCCTCAGCGCGATCAAGGTCTACCTGCGCCTGAACTACGACACCAACGCCGCCCTGGCGCAGATCAGCGCCAAGATCGACCAGGTGCGCAACGAACTCCCGCCGGAGTCCGAGTCGCCCACCATCAGCGTCGAGACGGCCGACAACGAATTCGCGTCCATGTACCTGAGTTTCTACTCGGACAAGATGGACCAGAACCAGATCACGGACTACCTGAACCGCATGGTCCAGCCGCGCCTCGCGGCCGTGAAGGGCGTGCAGAAGGCCGACGTGCTGGGCGGCCGCGTGTTCGCCATGCGCGTCTGGCTCAAGCCCGACGAACTGGCCGCCCACGGCCTCAGCCCCGCCGAGGTCCGCCAGGCGCTCGCCGCCAACAATGCGCTGGCCGCGGTCGGCGCGACCAAGGGTTCCATGCTCAGCGTGAGCCTCGTGGCCAACACCGATCTCAAGAACGTCGAGCAATTCCGTCAGATGGTGGTCGCCGAACGCAACGGCACGATCATCCGCCTGGCCGACGTCGCCGATGTCGTGCTCGGCGCCGAGAGCTACGACGAGGAGGTCCGCTTCGGCGGCAAGACCGCCACCTTCATGGGCATCTGGGTGCTCCCGAGCGAGAGCACGGTGGAGGTCATCGAGCGCGTCAACCAGGCCTTCCCTGAAATCCAGGCCAGCCTGCCCGCCGGCCTGAACGGCACGATCGCCTACGACGCCAGCGGCTACATCGAGGACGCGCTCCGTGAAATCGTGAAGACGCTCACCGAGACGCTGCTCATCGTCACCATCGTCATCTTCCTTTTCCTGGGCTCCCTCCGTTCGGTCATCATTCCGATCGTGGCGATGCCGCTTTCGCTGGTGGGGGCCATGGCGCTGATGCTGGCCTTCGGCTTCACCATCAACCTGCTCACGCTGCTCGCGATCGTGCTCGCGGTCGGTATCGTGGTGGACGACGCCATCGTGGTGGTGGAGAACGTCGAGCGGCACATCCGCGAAGGCCATGCCCCCGTGGACGCCGCCATCCTCGGTGCCCGCGAACTGGTGGGCCCCATCATCTCGATGACGATCACGCTCGCCGCGGTCTACGCCCCGATCGCGTTCCAGGGCGGCCTGACCGGCGCGCTCTTCCGCGAATTCGCCATGACGCTGGCCGGCGCCGTCGCCGTGTCGGGTTTCGTGGCCCTCACGCTGTCGCCCATGATGAGCGCCTACATGCTCAAGGGCGGCGATGCCGAGGAGAAGGGCCTCACGGGCCGGATCAACCACTTCTTCGACCGCGTCCGCAACCGTTACGAGCGCATGGTCGAGGCCAGCCTCGGCTGGGTGCCGGTCACGCTCACCGCGGCCTTCCTGCTCACGCTGCTGCTGGTGCCGTTCTTCATGCTGGCCCAGCGCGAGCTCGCGCCCAAGGAGGACCAGGGCGTCGTGTTCAGCCTGATGATCCCGTCGCCCACCGCGACCATCGACCAGAACATCATCTACGCCGAGCAGGTGCAGAAGATGTTCGAGTCCGTGCCCGAATACGAAAACTCATTTCAGCTCACCGGTGCGCGCTTCGGCTTCTCGGGCATCGTGCTGAAGCCGTGGTCCCAGCGCAAACGCGGGGCGCTCGAGATCGAAGAGTCGCTCCAGGCGCCGGCGGCGGCCATTCCCGGCATGAACGTCGTCATCACCACGCCCGATCCGCTGCCCTCCGGCGGTTCGATGCCCATCGACTTTGTCGTCCGCTCCACGGCCGACCACCGCGAGATGGAGGACATCGCCCAGCAGCTCGTGCTCTTCGCCAACGGCGAGGCCAATGCCGGCGGCGGCGCGCCGACCTTTTATTTCGCCGACACCGATCTCCGCTTCGACCTTCCGCAGGTCGAGATCGAGATCGACAAGGACAAGGTCGCGGCGATGGGGCTCAACCTCACCGACGTGGCCCGCGATCTCGGCTCGATGCTCGGCGGCGGCTACGTCAACCGCTTCATCAACGAGGGGCGCAGCTACCGCGTCATCCCGCAGGTCGAGCGCGGCCAGCGGCTCAACGCCGAGCAGCTGCTCGACTACCACGTCCGCGGTCCGCAGGGGCAGTTGATCCCGCTTTCGACCATCGCCACGCTCAAGGAGACGGTGCAGCCCCGTACGTTGAACCGCTTCCAGCAGCTGAACTCGATCAAGATCCAGGGCGTCGGCCCGAGCGTGGATGCCGCCCTCAAGAAGCTCGAGGCCAAGGCCAGGGAAATCCTGCCGGCCGGCTACTCGATCGACTACGGCGGCCAGTCGCGCCAGCTCCGTTACGAGGGTGATGCGCTCTGGGCCGCCGGCGGGCTCGCGCTGATCCTGATCTTCCTCGTGCTCGCGGCGCAGTTCAACAGCTTCCGCGATCCGTTCATCATCCTGCTCGGCTCGGTTCCGCTCGCCTTGGTCGGCGCGATGTTGCCGGTGTTCCTCTGGGAGACCTCGCTCAACATCTATTCGCAGATCGGCCTCATCACGCTGGTCGGCCTGATCGCCAAGAACGGCATCCTGATCGTGGAGTTTGCCAACAGCCTCCAGGAGCAGGGGGTGGCCAAGCGCGACGCCATCCGCCGGGCCGCCGCCACCCGCCTGCGGCCGGTGCTCATGACCTCCGCGGCCACGGTGTTCGGCCACGTCATGCTGATCTTCGTCAGCGGCCCCGGTGCCGCCGCGCGCAACAGCATCGGCTGGGTGCTCGTGGTCGGCATGGCCATCGGCACGCTCTTCACCCTCTACGTGGTGCCGGCATTCTACATGCTCATCGCCAAGGATCATGCCAAGGCGCATGCCGCCGCCACCACGCCTCCTCCGCTTCCCACGGAGCCGGTCCTTGCCAAATAATCCCGCCCGCATTTCATGAATCCCTTCATGCGTCCGTCCAAATTCCTCCTTGTGGCGGCGAGTCTTCTCGCCGCCCTTCCTGCTGTCGCCCAGCTCAACGACGGCAAACCCGATCCCGATTTCACCGTCCCGGAGCGGCTCGACCTGCCGTACGCGCTCGCCTATGCCCTGGATAACAACTTCGCCATCCGTCAGGCGAAGGAGCGTATCCGCCAGCAGGAGGGTGTCGTGCTCGAGGTCCGATCAGGCCAGATTCCCAAGGTGGCGGCGAGCGGCGGCTACCAGCGCAACGCTGACGAAATCTCCACCAACGGTCGCGACGAGGCCTGGTCGGTGGACATCACTGCCCGCCAGGTCATCTACGCCGGCGGCGCGGTCTCGGCCAGCGTCAAGGCGCAGAGGCTGTCGCTGGATGCAGCGGTGCTCGCGCTGCGGCAGGTCATCAACAACGCCCTGCTCGGCGTGCGCACGCAATTCTACACCGTGCTTCTCACCCGCGAGCGCATCAAGGTGCAGGAACAGAACATCGAGCTGCTCCAGCGCCAGCTGCAGGACGTGCGGAACCGTTACGAAGCCGGCACCGTTTCCAACTTCGAGGTGCTCCGGGCCGAGGTCGCCCTGGCCAACGCCCAGCCCGCGCTCATCACCGCCCGCAACGACTACCGTCTCGCGATCGAGGAATTGCGCCAGGTGATCGGCTACATGGCGCAGAGCGAGACCAACGTGGCCAGGGTCCCCGAGTTCCTCGGCACGCTGGAGTTCAATCCCGCCAGCTTCGATCTCCGCTCCTCGTTGGGCACCGCCCACGAGCAGCGTCCCGACCTGCAGCGCCTCGCCAAGCTGACCGACGCGGCCGAGCAGGGGGTGATCTCCAGCCGCTCCGGCTACCTGCCGACGGTCTCCGCGTTCGGCTCCTACGACTGGCGTCAGGCGCCGGCCGCGAGCAACCGTTCCTCGCTCGACGGCTGGACCGTCGGGCTGCAAACGAGCTGGAACATCTTCGATGGGCGGGCCACGGCGGGACGGGTGGCCCAGGCCCGGTCGTTCCTCGAGCAGACGAGGCTCGCCCTGTCCGAGGCCCGGCTCGGCGTGGATGTCGAGGTCCGGCGTGCGATTTCGCTGTTCCAGCAGGCGACGGAACTGGCCGAATCCTCCAAGCGGGTGGTCGAGCAGGCTGAGGAAGCCGTCCGTCTGGCGAATGCCCGCTATTCCGCCGGCACCGCGACGCAGCTGGATGTGCTGACCTCGCAGGTTGAACTGACGACCGCCCGGCTGAACCAGCTGCAGGCGTTCTATGGTTACAACGTCGCGGTCGCCTCGGTGCGTACCGCGATGGGCCTGTCCGACGAGGCCCTGCCTTCGGGCGAGATCAAGTATCCCTGAGCGGCCGGACGATCTCCAGGTCCAGGCCGCCCACGGGCGGCCTTTTTCTTGGCGCGTTCTGGCAACCTGGCTTACTCTCCTGTGTCCTAATCGCTTCCCCATGAAACCTGTCCGCATCCTGCTCATTGTATCGGGTGTTTTGGCGGCTCTGGCCGTCGTCGCTTTGGGTCTGGCTCTGACGCCGGCGATCCAGCGTTGGGCCGTGTTGCGCGCGGTACAGGATACGCCCGGGCTCAAGCTGCAACTGGGCGGGATCTCGGCCGGATTCTCGGGCGTGACTCTGAACGAGGTGCAGGCGGAGCAGGATGGCCTGCCGGTGCGATTTGCCCGTCTGGAAGCGGATTTCTCCCCTCTGGGCTTCGTCTGGAGCCGGCATCTGAAGATCGATCGCCTCCGGGTGACCGGGCTGTATGTGGACGCAAGCCAGCTGTCCCGCGGGAAAACCGAAGCGGTGGCGGCCGGCGCGCCCGCCGCCGCCCCCGGGGTGTTGGCGCAGGTCCGGCTGCCGTTCGATCTTTCGCTGGGCGAGGTGCGCATCGAGGGCACGGGGCTTCTGCCTGGCACTCCCGCGCAGCCGCCGATCGAGGCCGCGTACACGATTACCGGCGGCGGCTTCGCGCCCGGCAAGGAAGGGCGCTTGCAACTCGCCGCCACGCTGCGGAATCCGTCCACCGGCGCCAAGGTCAGCGCGCTCAAGACGACGGCGTCGCTTGCCGCCACGCTCACGCCGCAACGCGGATTCGACAAGATCAGCCTGAGCACGCTCGTCGATGCGGACGGTCCCGCACTGGCGGGCTCCAGCCAGCTGAAGGTCGGCGCGGAAATCTATCAGTCGTCTGTCGGTGAAAACTACGAGCTGACCGTCAGCACGCTGCTGCAGAATCGCACGGAGAACGCGCTGATCCTGCGTTCGCTGCTGCCCGCCGGCACCCGCCGTTACAAGGGGGAATGGGCGCTCAAGGCCCGGACCGCGCAGATCGAGCCTTTCATCCTGGGCGGAACCCTGCCGGAGTTCGATGCGGGGGGCGACGGGCGCTTTGAATTCGATGAGGCGTCGGGCAATTTCATGGTCGAAGGCGCCCTGCAGGCCCAGGTCAGCCGGCTCGAGGCGATCGAGCCCGCTTGGCGCGCCTTCGGCAGCCTGCGCGTGGATGCCGATTTCGACCTGACCCAGCAGGGCGGGGTGCTCGATGTGCGTCGTCTCCAGGCGGCGGTCGCGGGAGCGGAGCCCGTGCTCGCCATCCGCAACACGTCGCCCTTGCGCTTCGACCTCCAGAAGCGCGAACTCATCGAGAACAACGCCCTGTCCGACACGCTGCTGCACGTGGATGTGCGTGGACTGCCCGTGGCCTGGATCAGGCCGTTTGTCACGGCGGCGGATGTGTCGGGCGACCGCATCACCGGACAGCTCGACGTGGGGCGCGTGTCAGGCAAGACCGCAGACATCCAGGTCCGGGGCGATTTTGCGGTGGCCGACCTGAATGTCGTGCAGCAGGGGCTGGCGCTCGTCACCAAGGCCGCCTTGCGCTCGCAGGTTCAGGCCACCTATGCCGCGGGGGCGCTCGATATTCCGACGGTCGAGTTGTCCATCAAGACGGCCACGGGTGACACCCTGGAGCTTTCCGGGCATGCCACCACCAGCGCCGATCCCGCGGGCCCGATGTCCTTTGCGGGGCGCTTTTCCGCCGCCAGTGAAAAGCTTTTCTCCCCGGTGCTGCCCGGCGCGCCGGTCGCCGTCCGCGGTGAATTCGATGCCACCCTGCACGGAGACACGGTCGAGATCCGTCCCGGCGGTTTCGACCTGAAGCAGGGGAACGGGCCGGCGCTGCTTGAGATGGTCTGGCTGCAACCCGGCACCCTGAACCTGGCCACGCAGGCGCTGACCGCCCGGGAAGCCGGGCGTCCGCTGGCCCGGCTGAAGCTCGGGCGCCTGCCGCTCGGCCTTTTGCCGGTGACGCAGCCGAACGCGGTGCTCGGCGGGTATTTCCAGGAAGGCGACTTCGAACTCGTGGCGGAGTCGGGCCGGTGCGTTTTGCGCAGCCTTTCGCCGTTGCGCCTCACCGACGTGTCGCTGACGCAGGACCGCCAGCCGGCGCTGACCGGAATCTCGATCGAGGCGCGGCCGGTGGTCGAATACTTCACCGGCGGACGCCTTCGCGTGCAAAGCGGCGAGATCAACGTGCGCTCCGGTCTGAACAATCTCATGGCCCTGCAGGTCGAAGCCACGGCTGAACCGGGGCAGGACACGCAGGCGCTGGCGACTTTCACGCTCGAGGTCCCCGCGCTGGCTGCACAGCCGCTCTTCGCCGGTGCGCAGGCGGTGCGCGCGGGTCGCGCGAGCGGCGAAATCCGTGCCTCCGCCGGGGCGCATACCCAGCTCGAGGCCCGCCTGACGCTGAACGGACTCGTGGCCGTCGAGGGCGACCGTTCCCTTCCCGTGGCCAATCTCGGCTTCCGCGGCCTGGTGCAATCCAACGGAGCCGTGGCGATCCAGGCCCCGTTGCTGCTGGACAATGCGGGACGTCGTTCCGACCTGAATTTTGCCCTGGAACTTACCCCGCTCGGCCGCGGCTATTCCGTCGATGGCAAACTCACCGGCCAGACGGTCGAGTTGGAGGACCTGCTCGGCGTGCTGGCTGTCTTCTCGGCGTCCGCGGCGCCGGACGACGGCAACAAGCCCGCTCCGGCCGCCGCCGTGAGCCCGGATACCGCGGCCGCCTGGGCCCGTTTCAGCGGCCGCCTGTCCCTTGACGTGAAATCGATCACGCGCGGCAAGGAATGGTCGATGACCGGCCTGACCGGCGACGTGGCGATCGATCCCGCGCTCATCAGCCTGCAGAAGCTGGAAGCCACCTTCAGTGAGAAAAGCCGCCTGGGGGCGAAGATGGAGGTGCGCTTTACCGGCGGGGCGATGCCGTACCGGCTGAGCGGTGACTATTCGCTCACGGATTTCGATGCCGGCCGCCTGTTCCGCGCCATCGAACCGGGCAAGCCGCCCACGGTCGAGGGGCTCTTCAACGTTTCCGGCAAGGTGGCAGGCAATGGCGAAACCCCGGCGCGGGCCTTGGAGCGCGTGCAGGGCGAATTGCAGGTCACCAGCCGCCAGGGCATTTTCCGCGGTCTGCAGCGCACGGCGGGCAAGGTTTCCATGACCTCCAAGGCGGTGGAGCTCGGCGCGTCCGTGCTCGGTTCGCTCTTCGGTTCCGACAAGGCGGTGAAGACTGCCGAGAAGGTCGCGGGCCAGGCCTATTTCGTGGACCAGCTTGCCCAGAGCCTCGGCGAATTCAGCTACGATTTGCTGAGCGTGCGTTTCGCCCGCGACGAGTTGCTCAACATGAATCTCCAGGAAATCAGCCTGCTCTCGCCCGAGATCCGGCTCAACGGGCGCGGCTCGGTCAGCTACGTTGTCGGCCGGCCTCTGCTGGAGCAGCCCTTGAGCGCTTCGCTGAGCATCGCCACGCGCGGCAAGGTCGAGCAGCTGTTCTCGCGCCTCCGTCTGGTCGACGGCACGAAGGATGAACTCGGTTACGCAAAGAGCCGCGAGGCGATCACCGTCGCCGGCACCCTGGCCAAGCCCGACCCCAGCGCCTTCTTCACCAAGCTGGCGACCGCCCGGATCGTGGATTACCTCGATGGCGAGTGACCGTCCGCCGGGTCGCGACTGTTAGACCGGATTCCGATTTGCAGCACCGTGTCATCGGGCGGAGCTTCGCCCGATGAATACACGGATTTTCGGCAAGACGGGCAGGGTGGTGGGCGAAGTCGGTCTCGGCTGCTGGCAGATCGGCGGCAACTGGGGCGAGGTGTCCGACGAAACGGCCCTGGGCATCCTGCGCACGGCGTTCGAGCAGGGCACGACCTTCTTCGACACCGCCGACGTCTACGGCGGCGGGCGCAGCGAGACGCTGATCGGGAAGTTCCTCCGCGAAGCCAAGGCGCGCGACCGGCTGTTCATCGCCACCAAGCTGGGCCGCCGCGGCGATCCCGGCTGGCCGGCCAATTTCACCCGGGAAGCCGTGCGCCAGCACACCGAGGATTCGCTCCGCCGCCTCGGCATCGACACGCTCGATCTGACGCAGCTGCATTGCGTGCCATCCGACGTGCTGATGCGCGGCGAGCTGTTCGGCTGGCTCGAGGAGTTGAAACGCGAGGGCAAGCTGAGGGCCTATGGCGCGAGCGTCGAATCCATGGACGAGGCGCTGTGGTGCTGCGCCCAGCCCGGCTGCGCTTCGCTCCAGATCATCTTCAACCTCTTCCGCCAGAAACCCGTTCAGGTGCTTTTCGACCGAGCCCGGGCGGAGGGCGTGGCGTTGATCGTCCGTCTGCCGCTGGCGAGCGGTCTGCTGAGCGGGCGTATGACCGCCGCCACGACTTTCCCGGCCGACGACCACCGCCATTTCAACCGCGACGGCGCGGCGTTCAATGTCGGCGAGACGTTTGCCGGTCTGCCCTTTGCCAAGGGTGTCGAGCTTGCCGACGCCCTGAAGGCGCAGGTGCCCGCCGGTCTCACGATGGCCGAGATGGCCTTGCGCTGGTGCCTCGATTTCGAGGCCGTGAGCGTGATCATCCCGGGGGCAAGGAATCCCGACCAGGTGCGGGGCAACCTCCGGGCGTCCACCCTGGCGTCGCTGGGCGTCACCCGCCACGTGCAGCTGGCTTCCTTCTACGAGCGCCACGTGGCGGCCCACATCAGAGGGCCCTATTGAGGAAAATCTCAAACGCCGGAAAAATCCCCAAGCCCGGAAGCCCCGGCATCCGTTCGCTGATTTGGGGTTTGGACTTTTGGCCTTTGGGATTTGCCCAAGCTTGCCTTGGGCCGGGCTTGGCACGATAAGTGCGGCTGCTTTCTCGCGATGCCCGCGTCCCGCCCGCTCATTCCATCCGGTATCACCCTGCTCAACTGGTTTCTCCGTGGCTGGACCGCGCTGGTTTTCGTTTTCCTGTATGCGCCGATCGTCGTGCTCGTGGTGTTTTCGTTCAACTCGTCGCGGCTGAACATCGTCTGGGAGGGGTTCACGCTCAACTGGTACGAGCGGCTGGTGAACAACACGCCGTTGATGCGGGCGGCCAAGAACAGCCTGATCATCGCCACGGCCACGACGATCCTGTCGGTCGTGATCGGCACCGTCGGGGCCTGGTTGCTGCACCGCTACCGTTTCCGGTTTTCCCGGGCGATCCAGACGCTCGTGGCGATTCCGATGGTGATGCCTGAAATCCTGCTCGGCATCAGCCTGCTCATCCTGTTCGTGACGGTCGGCCTGAAACTGGGCTTCGCCTCGGTCATCATCGGCCATGTGACCTTCAGTTTTCCCTTCGTGCTCGTGGCGGTGCAGGCCCGGCTGCAGGGGCTGGATGCCTCGCTGGAGGAGGCCGCCCTGGACCTGGGCGCGACCCCGCTCAAGGCGTTCTGGCTGGTGATCGTGCCCAGCCTGCGTCCGGCGATCATCGCCGGCGGGCTGATGGCCTTCACGCTCTCGATGGACGAGCTGATCGTGACCGTCTTCGTCAAGTCCGCCGCCTCGGCCACGCTGCCGGTGAAGGTGTTCGACATGGCCCGCGTGGGACTCAATCCGATGCTGAATGCCTTGTCGGCCATTTTCATCGTCGCCACCGTGGCCTTCGTGCTGTTCTCCGAATACCTGAAAAAGCTCGGTCGCTGAACCCGTTTTCACCCAACCACACCAACCATGAAATCGCTGAAAAAGCTCCTCCTCTCGCTGACCCTGCTGGCCGGTTGCTCCGGTCTGGGCGCGGCTGAACTCAACCTCTTTGGCTGGTCCGAGTACGTTCCGCAGGATGTGCTCGATGGTTTCACCAAGGAGACCGGCATCACCGTCCATTTCGAGACCTACGCCTCCAACGAGGAAATGCTTTCCAAGCTGGTCGCCGGCGGCGGCAATTACGACCTCGTGCAACCCTCCGAGTACACCGCGGAGCTCATGATCCGCCGGAAGATGCTCGCCCCGCTCGACAAGTCCAAGATCCCGAACCTCGGCAACATCGCCCCGGAGTTCAAGGGACTGGTGCACGACCCCGAGGACAAATTCACCGTGCCCTACATGTCCGGCACCGTCGGCATCGTGGTGAACACCGACAAGGTGAAGGACGACATCAAGGGCTACAAGGATGTGTTCCAGGCCAAGTTCAAGGACCGCCTCGTCGTGCTCGATGACAACCGCGAGATCGTCACCTGGGCCCTCTACAGCCTCGGTCTGCCGGCGAACGAGATCAACGCCGCCAGCCTCGCCAAGGCCCGCCCGGTCGTGGCCCAGTGGGTGAAGCTGGTGAAGGTCTTCGACTCCGGCAGCCCCAAGACCGCGCTCCTCAACGGCGATGTGGACATCGGCATCGTCTGGAGCGGCGAAGCCGCGTTGCTCTGGAATGAGGACAAGAAGTTCAAGTACGTGCTTCCGGTCGAGGGCGCCCACCGCTTCGTCGATATTTTTGCGATCCCCGCCGGCGCACCGCACAAGGATGCCGCGCACAAGTTCATCAATTACATCCTGCGGCCCGAGGTCTCCAAGATCATCTCCGCGAACTTCCCCTACACGAACCCCAACACCGGGGCCCGCAAGCTTCTCACACCCGAGGAGCTCGCCAACCCGGCCAGCTACCCGCCCGGCGCGCCCAAGCTCGAAACGTTCCGCGACATCGGCCGGGCGGCCGCGGACATCGACGAGCTGATGACCGATATCAAGAGCTCGAAGTGAGCAACAGTTCCAGCGTGGCGGTGTTTCGGAACCTCCGGTTCGGGCCGGAACGACGATCATAGGCGGTTTCTGCAGGCATGCACGTCACCGCACCGTCCGCCGTTCCCGTTTCCGATCACTCCCGTCCAGGCTGGAAGGCCTGGGCGTTGCTGGCGCCGATGGTCCTGTGGCTGCTGCTGTTCGTGGTCGTGCCCGGCGCCATCCTGTTCGTTTACAGCTTCTGCGAGCGGGATGAGATCGGCGGAGTGGTGTTCACCTTCACGTGGACGAACTACCAGCGCGTCTTCGATCCCGTCTACCTGCGGATCTTCGGCCGCTCGATCGGCTATGCGGCGGTCACCACGGTGATCTGCGCCGTCGTCGGCTATCCCGTGGCGTATTACATGGCGCGGGCGGGGGAGAGCCTGCGCAACAAGCTGCTCCTGCTGGTGATGGTCCCGTTCTGGACAAGTTTCCTGATCCGCACCTACGCCTGGATCACCATCCTCAAGCAGGAGGGTTTGCTCAACAGCCTCGTCAAGGCCGCCGACCTCGGCATCGGTCCCTTCGACCTGCTCTACACCCCGGCGGCGGTCGTCATCGGCCTCGTCTACGCCTACCTGCCGTTTATGATCCTGCCGATCTACGGCAGCGCCGAGAAGCTCGACAACTCGCTCATCGAGGCCGCCTATGATCTCGGAGCCGGACCGATGCGCGCGTTCTCGGCGGTGATCGTTCCGCTGACGATGCCGGGCATCGCCGCCGGCACGCTGCTCGTGTTCGTGCCGGCGATCGGCATGTTCGCGATCACCGACTTGATGGGCGGAGCCAAGGTGCCCATGATCGGCAACGTGATCCAGAATCAGTTCCTGCTCGCCCGCAACTGGCCCTTCGGAGCCGCGCTCGGCGTCGTTTTCATGCTCATGTTCGTCGTCACCTATGTGATTCTCCAACGCCGTGGCTCGCGGCCCGCCTGATCATGGCCGATGTCCCCAAGCCCATGATCGAACTGCGCGGCGTCACCAAGCGCTTCGGCAGCTTCACCGCGGTCAATCAGGTCAGCCTCACGGTCAAAACCGGCGAGTTCATCACGCTGCTCGGCCCCTCGGGTTGCGGCAAAACCACCCTGCTGCGCCTCCTCGCGGGGTTCGAGATGCCCGACGAGGGCACCGTTCTGCTCGACGGCGAGGATGTCTCGCACGTGCCGCCCTACCGCCGGAGCGTCAACCAGGTCTTCCAGAGCTACGCGCTCTTCCCGCACATGACCGTGCAGGAAAACGTCGGTTTCGGTCTGCGCATGCAGCAGGTGGCCCCGGCGGAGCTCGCCGCGCGCGTGGCCGACGTCCTGCGCATGGTCTCGCTCGAGGAAATGGCCGGCCGTTACCCCCACCAGCTCTCCGGCGGCCAGCGCCAGCGCGTGGCCATCGCCCGGGCCATCGTGCCGCGCCCCAAGGTGCTCCTGCTCGACGAACCGCTCTCGGCGCTCGACGCCAAGCTGCGGCACGGCATGCAGCTCGAGCTCAAGCGCCTGCAGCGCAAGCTCGGCCTGACCTTCGTCTTCGTGACGCACGACCAGGAGGAGGCGCTCACGATGTCGGACCGCATCGCCGTCATCAACCAGGGCCGCATCGAGCAACTCGGCGACGCCACCGAGATCTATCACCGGCCGCGCACGGCGTTCGCCGCCGACTTCATCGGCCAGGCCAACCTGCTCGAATCCACCATTGTCGGTCGCAACGGAACCACGGCGAAGATCCGCCTGGCGTCGGGTCTCGAACTCGTCATCGCCAGCGGTGAGCTGCCCGCCGCCGCGACCAAGGCGCTGGTCTCCGTGCGTCCCGAAAAAATCCACATCGGTCGCAGCCCGGCCATCGCCGAGAACATTTTTCAAGCGCGCATCGAGGAGGAGATTTTCCAGGGTGCGACCGACCGGCTGACGCTCATCACCGACCAGGGGACGCGCCTGCATGCGCTCGTGGCCAATGAGAGCGCGACGCAGGAGGCGTTTCACGAGGGAGACCGGGTGTATTGCAGCCTCCATCTTGACGACCTGGTGATCGTGCAGGCCGAGTGACTGTGTCCGTCGCCGGCATCGCCGTTGCGACGCCGATCACAAATCCGGCCAAATGGGCCAGCGGCACCGGTACGAAGGCGGCACCGGCGTCGACGAACAGCGTCTGGCCCGCCGTGAGTTCGTAGATCGTCTTGGCGAGAAATCCGAGGGAGGCCGCCCAGGCGGCCGCCTGCAGCATGCCGTCGCGGTGACGGCGTGCGGTCCGGACCAGCGAAATCACCAGCAACCCGAACGGGACACAGGCCAGCCCGGACAAACCACGGTAGGTCGCGAGATGCGGCTCCCGCCAGGCGACGAGCAGCGGAATGGCGATTGCCGCGATGCCGAGCGCGAGCGCCCAGCGTCGACGCGAGAGCGTTTCCGCCCAACATCCGAAAACGAGCAGGCCGACGAGGTCCCAGTGCAGGTGACTGTCGTTGAAGTGGACGAAATGGGCGGTCGCGATGCGCCAATGTTCGCCTTGGGCAAAGGCGGTCCGGTTGAATTCCAAAGCGGAAGCCATCGCCGGCACGCGATGGAGCAGCCAGGCGGCAACGGCGCAGGACAGGGTGATCCAGGGGAGGGCGCGGGTTTTCATGACGACGGGAAAGGGGCGGCCGGCTCAGGCGCCGGCCGCCCCCGGTGTTTACCGTTTCCCCTCCTGGGAATCGCGGAGTACCTCGCGGCGCCAGTAGCGGTAGGCCGCGAAGAGCAGGAGGCCGCACATGAGCGATACGAGATGCGGATCGAGGGCACCGCCGCCACCACCGCCGCCGCTTTGCAACGTGGGCGCGGGGGCCGCGTAGGTCGGATGGGCGGCATCCACGCGGTAATTTCGGACGGGCTGTGCGGTGCGGACGTTCTGCGCCGCACGTTCGGCGGCGACCCGCTGCTGGTTGCGGCGTTCGAGGCCGCGTTTGGCGAACGACTCGTCGCTCATGACAACCATCGAGGTCTGGTCGGTGACGAGCTGGTAGGTGACGCCCAGATGTTCGATGGCGTTGTCGCCTTCCGAGGCGGGCATGAGGCCCAGGAACTGTTTTTGCTCGATCTGTTCGATCTGCGCCATCGCCCAGAGGCGCTCGATCTCCGGGTTGTCGGTGTCCACCTCCGGGAAGTCGAAGGTGGTGACGTAGGTCTTGTCCTCGCCGGTCAGCCTGGCGTTGAGCACGACCTTGGCCTGACCGGCGCCATCATAGCGGCCGAAGATCACGAGCTGCTGGCCGCGGTAGATCTTGTTCGGCGTGTCGCCGGTGGTCTCGGATACGCGGGCACCGGAGAACTTGAACGACGCGCCGTGCATGGCCTCGTGGGCTATTTTCGATTTGGCCAGAAGGAGCTGGCCGACGATGTCGTCCTCGTTGGAGACCGCGGCGTAGAAGCCGCCGGAGGTTTCGGCGATGAGCCGCATGAGCGGCCAGTTGGCGCTGTTGCCCATGAGGAAGCCGAAGACGCGGACGTCGACCTGCGCGAGAAGCTTGGCGAACTGGGCGGGTTCGACGAATCCCTGATTGGCGACGCCGTCGGTGACGAGAACCAGGCTGGTGGCTCGATCGGCATCCAGGTGGCGAAGGCCTTCCGCAAGGCCGGCGTAGAGATCCGTGCCACCGTTGGGGGCAAGATTCTGGACGAGGCCAAGAGCTCGTTGAACGTTTTCGGGCGTGGCGGGAGTCCAGGGGAGGATTTCGTGGGCGCGGTTGTTGAAGGCCACCACGCGAAATCGGTCTCCGGTGCGCATCTGGCCGAGGGCTTGGCCGACGCCCCGGGCGAGCGTGGCGATCTTCCCCTGCATTGAGCCGGAGGTGTCGAGCACGTAGACATAATCGGCGCCCTGCCTGATGGGCTGAAGATCCACGCCGGGCGTGACGACCATCATGAACGTGCCGGGTTTGTCCTTCGCGGCGCGGTACGGGATGACCTCGACGCGACCGGGCAGGTTGTCGGCGAGGCGGTAATAGAACACGAAGTCGCGATCCAGTTTGGCCGACGGGCGGCTCAGCGAGACCTTGTAATGGCCTTCGTCGAGCTTGCTGGTCGAAGCGGCGTTTTCGAAGCCGGGCACGCGCACGTCGGCGACCGGCCAGGCGGACTTCAGCTCGACGTTGATGAGCAGCTCGCCCTCGACCTGCGTGTTCGGCACCCAGAACGACTTCGCAACCTCGTCCGTGCCGCCGTCCTCGAGCGGGTAGAGGTAGCGGCCGACACCGGTGTCAATTTCCAGCGGCTGATAATACACGAAGCGCAGCTTCACCTCGCTGTTGGCTCGCACCGGATGCACGCGGAATTCGTAGGTCTGGTAACTGTTCTTCTTCGCGAAGCCGGTGTCGTTGCCCTGTTTTTTTTCGTCTTCATAGGCGGCTTCGGCGTCCTTCTTGGGGAGCACCTCGCCCTCGAGCGTGCGCTCGCCGGTCGTGATGGTGACCTCGCTGAGGCTGGCGCTTTGGGGCACCGGGAACGCGTAGATGGCTTCGAGGTCCTGGGCGTTGGGATTGAAGAAGGACTGAAGGACCTCGGTTTGGGCGAAGCCGTTGTTGATGACGACATTCACCTGATGCGAACGGATCTGGATCGGCTGGTGCGCCGAACCAACCGGCGTGAGCGTGCCACCAGCGAAGACGCGGGCGGCGGCGAAAAGCCCGAGAAGGGCGGGGAGGAGGGAGCGGAACGTTTTCATGGTTAATCCTTGGGAGGACGTTCGCTCCTATTGCTGGCCCGATGCCAGCCAATCGGGGTTATTTTCTAACTACTGTCATTCAACGAGAAGCGATTTCACCCGGCTTCCTTAATTGGCTCGATTAATAACATAAAATGACTGGTAATGGTCATAATATGTCAGCCAAGGCTTCTTTGTTCACTCCTCGCGACCGGGCATTTGCCACCGCGATCGCGCGACTGAATCACGCCAATCCCTTCACGTCCGAACGTATCGCGCATGAGAAGGAGGCGTTGGGAACGGATTTTGTCGAGGTGCGGGCGGACTGGAATCTGGCCGGCCCGGCCCTCGGGGCGCATCCCAATGTGACGCGTTTGCAGCAGGAGTCCGCCGCGTTGGTGAAACGCATCGCGGCGGCCTGGCCGAAAGGCGGCGGGGTGGGGGCGGAGGAGCGCGATCTTTACGTGCAGGTCGCCTTGTTCTGGCTGTTTCACGAATACGTTCCGTCCTTCGACGCAGCCATTCGTGCCGGCGGCGCCGGCGGGCGCATCGAATTCTATCCGGGGTTTCGCTCGCTTGCGGAACGGCATCTCGCGCTGCCGGGACTGGCTTACCTGGATGAGATGCCGGTGCCGCATTTGTTCGCGTGTTTGTTCCAGGTGCGGCGCGCCTTTCATCACATCTACCATTCGCTTGTCGGCGCGTCGGCCCCGATGGCGCGGCTGCGGGCGGCGATCTGGGAATCCATCTTCACGCACAATCTGGAGCGCTACCGGCGTTCGCTGTATGCCCGCATGGGCGATTTCGCGACCCTGGTCACCGGTCCCTCCGGCACCGGCAAGGAACTCGTCGCCCGCGCCATCGGGCTGTCGCGCTACCTGCCCTTCGATCCCAAACGCATGGCCTTCGCCGGGGAACTCGACGCCGGTTTCTTTCCGCTCAATCTTTCCGCCCTTTCGCCGACCTTGATCGAATCCGAATTGTTCGGACACCGGCGCGGCGCGTTCACCGGGGCGGTCGCGGATCGCGCGGGCTGGATGGAGATCTGCCCGGCGCACGGCGCGGTATTTCTCGACGAGATCGGCGAGGTGGATGCGTCCATCCAGGTGAAGCTCCTGCGTGTGCTCCAGTCGCGGCAATTCCAGCGGCTCGGCGACACCGCCACCCTGACCTTCGGGGGCAAGATCATCGCAGCCACGAACCGCGACCTCGCCGCCGAAATTCGCGCAGGGCGCTTTCGTGAGGATTTCTATTACCGGCTCTGCTCCGACCAGATCGTCACGCCATCCCTGCGGGAGCAGATGGACGCCTCGGCCGGCGAGCTGCCGCTGATGATCGGCACGATCGCGCACCGCCTCGTCGGTGCGGAGGAGGCGCCGCGGTTCGCGCACGAAACCGTCGCTTGGATCGAGCGAAACCTGGGTGTCAGTTACGCCTGGCCGGGCAATTTTCGTGAGCTCGAGCAGTGCGCGAGAAACCTCCTGATCCGGCGCGATTACCAGCCCGCCGGTCCGCTCGTCGCCGCCGGACGTGAGGATTGGAATTCCCTGCTCAATCGCGGCACGCTCACCGCCGAAGAGGTGTTGCGACGTTACACGCATCAGGTTTTCGAGCAATCCGGCGGCAACGTCGAGGAGACCGCGCGGCGCCTCGACCTCGACCGGCGCACGGTGAAAGGCCGGCTCACGCCGGTCAGGTAGTCGCTTGCGCCAGTCGTGCGGGCGGCTCAACGTCGTTGCATGATCGCCGCCGTCCAGTTCCGGAATTTCAAGGCCCTGCGTTCCACCGGTGTGAAGCTGGCTCCCTTCAACCTCGTGCTCGGGCCCAACGGCAGCGGCAAGACCAGCGTCATTCAGGCGTTGCTGCGGCTGCGCACGCTTGCGGCGTTGCCGGCATCCGCGGAGCCGCCGCCTGACACGGGCGGTCCGCGCATCGATTTCGCCTTTGCCGCGCCCTACCAGGAGATCGGCGTTTCACTCGGTTGCAGCGCCGACGAGATGGTGTGCAACGTGCTCACGGTGAACCGTCCTCCCGGCGCCGCGGGCGAGGCCTTGTGGGAGGAGTTGCGCGCAAGGTTGCGCACGATCCGGGCCTACCTGTTCGATCATTATGCGATGGCGGCGCCCGGGAAAACGGAGGAACGGTACGAACTCGTTTCCAACGGCGGCAACCTGGCCGCGGTGCTGCTGCACTGGCGCGACCACCAGCCGGCGGCCTTCGCGGCGCTGCAGGCGGAATTCGTCCGACAGATGCCTGAATTCGGCGGGCTCGACCTGCGCGACGGCGCCGCGGGCACGGTCGAACTCGGCGGGCGGCTCAAGGTCAACGGGCATGAATTCATCGCGGCCGAAAACCTGTCCCAGGGAACCCTCTACCTGCTGGCGATGCTCGTGCTCGTGTTTTCGCCCGCGCCGCCGGCCGTGGTCTGCCTCGAGGAGGCGGATCGCGGCATGCATCCGCGCACGCTGCGCGAGGTGCGCGATGCGCTTTACCGGCTGAGCTACCCGCGCGACGCGGGCATGGAGCGCGCTCCCGTGCAGGTGATCGCCACGACGCATTCGCCCTACCTGCTGGACCAGTTCCGCGAGCACCCCGAGGAGGTCATCCTCGCGAGCAAGCAGGGGCCGGCCGCGACGCTCGAGCGGCTTTCCGACCGGGCCGACATCATGGAGCTCATGAAGGAAACCCATCTCGGGGATCTCTGGTACACGGGAATTCTCGGCGGCGTGCCCGGCGAATGAAGATTGCCATCCTCAGCGAATCTCCGGCGGACGAGGCGGCGCTTCACGTGCTCGTGGAATACGTGCTGGGCGGACCGTTCACGCCGGTCCAGTCCTCGCTGCGCGCGCGCGGCTGGCCCTCGGTCGAACAGGTGCTGCCGCCGGTCGTGCGCCACCTGCATTTCAACACCGATGCGGACGGACTCGTGGTCGTCGTCGACTCCGACGATTCCGTGGTGCACACGCCCGAGCACGAGGCGCCGGGGTATCATCACGGCCTGTGCCGCGTCTGCCGGTTGCGCGGGGCGTTCCGCCGCACCGTCAAGAACCTGCCGCCGGCGCACGGACGCGAACGCGTGCTGCGGGCCGTGGGGATCTGCGTGCCGGCGCTGGAGGCGTGGCTGCTTTGCGGACGCGACACCTCCGTGAACGAACAGGCCTGGCTCGACGGTCAGGTGAAGGGCCGTCCGCCCTACACGCGGCGCGAGCTCAAGTGGCGGGTTTACGGCACGGAGCGTCCGTCGTTGCAGCACGAGCTGAAGCGGGCCGTGCAGGAAGTCTCGCGGCATCGCGGCGACGTGCGCCGGCTGGAAAATGATTTTCCCAACGGGTTTGGCGCCTTGGCGCGCGATCTGCGGAGCTGGCGTGAGAAAACCGACGGTCCCGTCCGGTGAAGGCCTTCCGCCACCGGGTGCAAACTGACTTGCCGAAGCGGGGAGGCATCGCACTGTCATAAGCGTTTACCCCGGAATGAAGTCATCCCGAATCTCACTGGCTGCGCTGATCGGCGCGCAGGCCCAGGTCACCTTCAACGATTGCGCGGCCAAATTCATGCTCATTGCCATGGCGCAGCAACTCGCGCGCGCCGGGGGACATGATGCCAAGCCCGTGATCGCCTTTATCGGGGCGCTGCTGGTGCTGCCGTACATCATGTTCGGTCCGGTCTGCGGCTGGCTGGCCGACCGGTTTCCGAAGCAGAAGGTGATCAATGCCGCGCTTGTGCTCCAGATCGGCGTGATGGGATTCATGCTGGTCGCACTCTGGCTGCGTTCGTTTCCCGCGGCCATGGTCGCTTTCACGCTGCTTTCCGTGCAGACCTGTCTCCTGGCCCCGGCCAAACGCGGGGTGCTGCTCGAGTATGCGGGCGAGCGCACTCTCTCGCGCTGGGTCGGGATCATGGAGATGCTGAACGTAACGGCCATCCTCGTGGGGTCGTTTGCGGGCGGGCAGCTTTTTTCGCACTGGCTCGCGGCGGGCGACGATATCTGGTCGGCCGGCCTGAACGTCGCCTGGGTGCTGGCCGGGCTCTCGGTGGCCGCCTGGGCGCTTTTCCAGTTCGCCGCGCCGACCCGGGCGCAGTCGGCGGAGCCGTTCGGCGCGGGACTCTGGGTGCGCCATTTCAAGGATGTCCTCGAGGTCTGGCGGGAACGCCCGCTCTGGCGTTCCACCATGGGCATCTGCTTCTTCTACGGCGTGGGCGGCTACTTCGTGCTGCTCATTCCGCAGATCGCCTACGAGCTCGAGGCGGGCGGCGCGCATTCCGGGGCGGTGGCGAGCACCATGATGTTGCTCGTGGGTGCCGGCACGATGCTCGGCAACCTGACGGCGGGCTTGTTGTCCCGGCGTGGCGTGGACCTCGGTCTTGCGCCGATCGGCGGCATGTTCCTCCTGGCCGCGTTGTTTGCGATGGGATTCACGTCCTTCGCCGCGACCGGCTTCAAGTGGCTGCTTGTCGGCGCAGGCTTTTCCACCGGGCTGTTTCTCGTGCCGTTGTTCGCCTTCATCCAGCAACGGGCGGGCGACCACCGCCGCGGGCGAATCCTGGCCGGGGTTGCGCTGCTGGACAGCCTCGCGGGCTTTGCCGCCAGCGGCTTGAACTTCGTGATCGCCGGCGACGCCTGGCTCGGGCTGGATCCGCACGCCCAGTTTTTCCTCATGGCGGCGCTGACGCTCGCGATGCTGCTCTACGGGGTCTGGCACATTCCGCATCACACGGTGTGCACCGTAATGCGGGTGATCGGGCCGATCTTCTACCGGGTGAAATCGATCGGCTGGGAGAATATCCCGCAGGGCGGGGCGCTCGTGATCTGCAACCACCTCTCCTACGTGGACGCCGTCGTGCTGCAGATCGCCTCGCCGCGACCGATCCGGTTCATCGCCTTCGCCGGCTTCGTGAAGAGTCCCGTCATGCGCTTCATCTTCCGGGCCGCGGGGGTCATTCCGGTCACGGCGAACAAGCCGATGAAGGGCATCCGCCTCGCCGTGGAGGCGATCCAGAACGGCGAGCTGGTGTGCGTGTTCCCGGAAGGGGCCATCTCGCGCACGGGCCAGCTCATGCAGCTGAAGCGTGGCTTCGGCCTGATTGCCGAGACCTCGAAGGCGCCGGTGGTGCCCGCGGCGATCGACGGCCTCTGGGGCTCGATCTATTCCTTCGCGGGCAACAAATACCTCTGGAAGCCGCCTCGGATCATGCCGACGCATGTGTGCGTCGTGTTCGGCCGGCCGATCCCGCCGGAGAAGGTGACCATGGATTCCGCCCGTCGCGCGCTGCTCGACCTGGGCGAACAGGCCTTTCAGGAGCGTCCGGTGCTCCGCCGCAACCTTGCGCGCGAGGCCGTGCGCGCGCTGGCCAAGCACCCGCGGCACGTCGCCATCGTGGACCGCACCGCCGAGCGACGCGAGGTGAAGGCCGGCCAGCTCATCGCCGTGGCCGCCGTGCTGGCCCGGCGCATCAGGGCGACGATTCCCGAGAAGCGTGTCGGCATCGTGCTGCCTCCGGGAGCGGGCGCCACCATCGCCAATCTGGCCGTCGCCTGCGCCGGCAAGATCCCGGTGAACCTCAACTTCACCGCCGGCAAGGCCGCCGTCGAGGCGTCGCTGCGGCTGGGCGAGATCAACACGGTCATCTCCGCCGACGCGATGCGGGCCAAGGTGCCGAATTTTCCGTTTCCCGAGCACACCCTGGATTTCCGCAAGGAGGTCGAGGCGGCCGGCGGCAAGAAGGCGATCATCCCGTGGCTGCTCGCGGCCCATGTGCTGCCCAACCAGTGGGTGGCCGGACTGATGGGCCTGCCGCGCAAGGGCGACGAGGAGGAGGCGGCGCTGCTTTTCACCAGCGGCAGCTCCGGCGAACCCAAGGGCGTGGTGCTCACCCACCGGAACATCCTCTCGAACTGCGCGCAGATCTCGTCGCTTTCGATCCTGCCCGAGTCGGCCACGATGCTCGGCTGCCTGCCGGTGTTCCACTCGTTCGGATTCACCGTGACCCTCTGGTACCCGCTCATGCGCGGCTGCCGCGTGGTCACGGTGCCCAGCCCGCTCGACACCAAAAAGATCGTGGACGCGATCAAGGAGGAACAGGCCTCGGTCATGATCGGCGCGCCGACCTTCATCCGTCCGTTCCTCAAGAAGGCGACGAAGGACGAACTCAGGACGCTCAAGCTCGTGGTCACCGGTGCGGAGAAGCTGCCGATGGATCTCTACGACGCGTTTCTCGCGCAGTTCGGCATCGAAATCCTCCAAGGGTACGGTCTCACCGAGACGACGCCGGCCGCGAGCATCAACCAGTATCATCCGCCGATCACGACCTCGACGGCCGAGCACCAGGAGGGCAAACGTCTCGGTGCGGTCGGCCGCCTGCTGCCGGGATCCACGGCCAGGATCACCGATCCCGACTCCGGCGAGGAACTGCCCCTCAACTCAACCGGCATGCTCTGGCTCAAGGGCCCTCATGTTTTTCCCGGTTACCTGAAGGACCCCGAAAAGACGGCCGCCGCCATCAAGGACCGCTGGTTCGTCACCGGCGATCTCGGGCGCATCGACGAGGACGGATTCCTTTTCATCGAGGGACGCCTTTCCCGCTTTTCCAAGATCGGCGGTGAGATGGTGCCGCACGGCACCATCGAGCAGCGTCTGATCAGCGCCTTCGACTGGGATCAGAACGAAGGGCCGACCGCCGTGGTCACGGGCATTCCCGATGCGTCGAAAGGCGAGGCGCTCGTGCTGCTGACGACCAGGGATGTGGCCATGGCCGACGTGCGGGCGAAGCTGCTGGAGGCCGGATTTCCCAACCTCTGGGTGCCGAAGTTCATCGCGAAGGTGGAGACGATTCCGATCCTCGGCACCGGCAAGACCGACCTGAAGGGCTGCCGCATCCTGGCGATGGAGCGGGTGGCGGCACTTGGCGAGACGTAGGCGCCCTGGGCGGGGCCATCCGGTCCCGTCTCACGCGGCCACTGCCTGCTCATGCTTCTCCCGGGCGAGCCAGAGCAGCAGAAAGGCGGCGGTGCAGGCGACCACGCAGACCAGGAAGATCGGCCGGTAGCCGATCACCTCGGCCAGCGTGCCGAAACTGAGGTAGCCGGCCGTCGAGCCGAGACGGTTGGCGGTGGTGTAAAGGTTGGTCGCGGTGCCGGGCTGGTCGGGAATGTAACTCTGGAAAAACGTGATCGCGATGCCCGAGACGATGGCGATCATCGCCGCGCTGAGGATCTGCACGGGGTAGATGTGCCAGGGTTCGCGGACGAAATAGAGCATCAGGTAGTACGCGATGGCGATGATCACGCCCAGCCGGATGAGCCGCCCGGGATGGCCGCGCGAGGCCAGCACGCCGAACCAGAACATCAGCGGCAGCTCGAACACCGGGGCCACGCTGTAGGCGATGCCGATCTGCTGCTCGTTGCCGCCGAGGGTGCGGAGGATCATCAGCGGCAGGTTCATCATGCCGATGGTCGTGCACATGAACACCAGCGCGATGGCGGCGAAGTAGCAGAGCAGGTCCGGCCGGCGCAACACCCGGCCCAGCGGCACGCGGGCGGCGTTTTGCGCGGCGGGCGGCGGGCGCGCGGGAATGAAGAACCATACCACCACCAGCAGCACCGCGAACAGACCGGCGCAGACGAGGAAGATGCCTTCGTAGGAACTGTGTACCATCACCCAGGCCGAGACCGCGGGGCCGATCGTCCAGGCCAGCGAGAAGAGCAGCCGGAAGATGTTCATGTAGAGCGGAGCCTGCGACTGGGGGATGCCGTGGCGGCCGATGGCCTCGCGGGCGGCGGCGAACAGCTGGGCGAAGGAAATCGAGGAAATGCCGAGGGCGATGGAGCCGATCAGCGTCAGTGCGACCACGTTGCGCACGTACGCGTAACCGGTGTAGCCGGCGACGCCGCAGACGCACCCCAGCAGGAGGATCGAGCGGCGGCTGAAGCGCGTGTCGGACCACCGCGCCAGCGCGGTGGTGATCACGATGCCCGAGAGCGAGGTGATCGTCATGAACACGCCGAAGACCCAGTTGGACATGCCCACCTCGATGGTGCCGAACATCGAATAGAACGGCACGACGAAGGAGTACGCCATGCCGAGCAGCAGGTTGCTCAGCAGCAGCACGACGAACTCGCGCTCGGACAGCAGCCTCCGCCAAGGTGTGATCAGGTCCTTGAGATTGATGGGGGCATCCATGTGGCGGAGAAAGAGCCCTGAACCATGCGAGGACCGGCGGGCAACCGCAAGCGGTCATCCGCCGGCCCGGCTTGTTCGCGAAGGTTTGACCGCGTCTGTTCCGGCGTGCTCAGACGGTGCAGGTCTTGAACGCGGTTGCATCCCACAACGGCTGCTTCGCCTCGGCGGCCAGTTCGTTGAAGGCGTCGACCTCGGCCTTGGTGAAGAGCAGGCCGCCGGCGCCGGCGCTATGCTTCGCCCAGCCCGCCTCGAGCTGTCCGGGGAGCATGCACTTCTCGTTGCCATGACCGAGTACGTCCTGGATGACGGCCTTCACATTCTGCTGTTGGTTGCGGCCCTTGGCAAAGGCGCCGCCGCTGATGGCCTCGGGATGGATGACCTGGAAGAAGAAGCAGCAGGTGCCCTTGTCGCCCTCGGTTTTCTCCCACCGGTTGCGGATGGTCGGCAGCGAACCGCCGATGAAGCCGCCGACGATCTCGTTGATCAGCGCGAGGCCGTAGCCCTTGTGCGCGCCGAAGGGGATGAGGTACTTCGCCTTCTTCGGGTCGGTGGTGACGGCGCCGTTCTCGTCCACGGCGGCGTCGGGCGGGAGCGACTTGCCCTCGCGCGCGAGCTGTTGCACGCGGCCCATGGCGACGACGGATGTGGCCCAGTCGATCACGATCGGGTAACCGACGGCCTCGGTCGTGGGGAAACCCCACGAGTGCGGGTTGGTGCCGAGGGTGGGGAACTTGCCGCCGAACGGCACGACCTCGGCGAGCGCGGCCGTGCAGTTGGTGTAGGCGATGTAGCCCCGCCGCGCGGCGTCCATCACGTAGCCGCCGCCCCACAGGTAGTGGAACGCGTTGTCCACGGAGACGGTGCCGACGCCGTACTTGTCGGCGAGGCGGATGGCCTCGTTGATCGCGCGGTAGGCGGTCGACTGGCCGAGCTTGCGGTTGGCATTCCAGATCCTGGCGGCCTCGAACTTCGAGGGCTTCTCCTCGATCCTGGCGCCGGGGACGCAGCCCTTCGAGCCGGAGCCGAAGAGATGATCGAGGTGAAGGGCTTTGATGCCGTTGTGCGTGCGGATGCCGTGGCGTGAGGCGTCTGCGCACACGATGGCGCCTTCGCGGGCCTCGTCGGCGTCGAAACCGCGGTGGCGGTAGGCGGCCTCGATGAGGGCGTTGTGCTGGGTCTCGGGGACGATGAAATAGGTTTCGGGCATGGGAGGGGAGGGATTTATATGGGTCCTATAGGTCTTATAGGAAATCAGATCAGACCACCTTCTTCACCGGCACCTCGGGGTTGATCTGGGCGAGGGGCTTTTCGCCGTTCATGGCGAGGATGAGGTTTTTGACGGCCGTGGTGGCCTGGCGCACAACGCTCTCGTAGGTGCGCGAACCGACGTGCGGCGTGCAGACGACGTTGGGCAGCTTGAGCAGCGGGTGGGCCGGCGCCGGGGGCTCGGAGTCGAGCACGTCGGTGCCGTAGCCGCCGACCTGTCCGGACTTCAACGCCTCGACCATGTCGGCCGTGTGCACGATCTCGCCGCGCGCGCAGTTGAGGATGAGCACGCCCTTTTTCATCTTGGCGAAGGATTTCGCGCTGATCATGTCCCGCGTCTCGGGCGTGAGGTTGGTGTGGAGCGAGAGGTAGTCGGAGGCCGCATAAATCTCGTCGAGCGTGGCGGCGCGCTTCACGTTGTGTGTGGCGGCGAACTTGTCGTCCCAATAGACGTCGAAGGCGATGACGTTCATGCCGAAGGCGCGGGCGCGGACGGCGACCTCCTTGCCGATGCGGCCGAGGCCGATGATGCCGATCGTCTTCTCGAGCAGCTCGTGTCCGGTCTTGCGCTTCCAGGTGTTGCCGCGGGTGGAATCGGTGTGGAAGAGCAGGTTCTTCTCCAGGGCGAGCAGAAGGAGGAAGGTGTGCTCGGCGACCGTGGTGTGGTTGACCCCGGGCGTGAAGAGCAGGGGCAGGCCGAATTCGGTGCAGGACTTCACGTCGATCTTGTCCACGCCGATGCCGTATTTGCTGATGACCTTGAGGCGGGGCCGCGCCTTTTCCAGCACCGCGCGCGTGATCATGTCGTCGCCGCAGATGTAGCCGTCGATGTCGCCGACGAGGGCGAGCGTGTCGGCCTCGTTGAGCGGACCGCGGGCGCGGATGATTTCCCAACCGGTGTCGGCCAGCATCTGGTGGTGCGCTCCGGGGGTGTCTTGAAAGGAGGTGGTGGTAAGCAAAATGCGCGTCATAGGGGGGCGCGAATCTGAGCACGCGTAGCCGGTGCACACAAAGCGAATCTTGCCGCGAGGCTGTCATGCGGGTTGCGCTGACGCCAAAAATTTCGTTCGGTGTTCTTTCGCTAATGAAAACTCCTGCGCAAGTCACTGCCACCCTGAAGCGTCGGTTGGGCGCCCGGGTAGATGTTTCCGAAAAAGGCCGCTGGGCCGCGTCGTTCGACAGCAGCAAGATTTCCTTCCTGCCGGACGCCGTGATCACGCCGCGCCAGGAAGCGGAGATCGGGATCGTGCTCGAACTCGCGAACAAGCATCGCGTGCCGGTGACGGTGCGTGGGCGTGGCACGACGCTCATGGGCTCGGCGGCGCCGGTGCGCGGCGGCTGGGTGATCGACATGCTGCGCCTGAACCGGATCGCCATCGATGCCGACGCCGGCATGGCGCACGCGCAGGCCGGAGCGACGACCGCGGCCATCCAGCAGGCGGCGGAGGCGCAGGGTTGGTTTTACCCGCCCGACCCGTCGTCGAAGAATTACTGCACGATCGGCGGCAACATCGCCTGCAACGCCGGCGGCATGCACGGCGGCAAATACGGCGTGACGCGCGATTTCGTGGTGGCGTTGCGCGGCTTCCTGCCGACGGGCGAATTCGTGGAGTGGGGGACCGCGACGAAGAAGTTCGCCGCCGGTTTCAATCTGCGCGATCTGTGGATCGGCAGCGAGGGCATGCTCGGCGTGGTGACCGGGGCGGTGCTGAAACTCGTGCCTGCGCCGGCCGCGCGCTGGACGTTGCTCACCTCATTCACGGACGAAACCGCGGCGCTCAAGGCGGCACGGGCGCTCTTCCGCGCGCGCGTGCAGCCCGCGATTTGCGAATTTCTCGACCGCGAGAGCGTGGTCTGCGCGGAGCGTGCCATGAAGACGACCATCTTCCCCGGCCAGGCGGGACGCCCGGTCATCCTGCTCGAACTCGCCGGCGGCGTGAGCGAGGTCGACGACCTGAAACTCGAGGTGCTGGCCTGGGCGCAGGCGCACGCGCTGGGCTTCAAGGAGGCGCGCAGCCGCGACGAGGCCGAGGCGCTCTGGGCCGTGCGGCGCAAGTGCTCGGGGGCGATGTTCGAGCTCGGCGACGCCAAGCTCAACGAGGACATCGTCGTGCCGATGCGTAATTATGAGAAGTTCGCGCGCTACCTCGCCGGCCTGAAAAAGAAGTCCGGCCTGCACATCCCGACCTTCGGCCACCTCGCCGACGGCAACCTGCACGTGAACATCATGTATCATCGCGCCGATCCGAAGGAAACGAAGGCCGCCGAGGCCGCCGTGCAGGACCTGATGGAAACGGTCGTTTCATTCGGTGGAGCGATCTCGGGCGAGCACGGCATCGGTCTCGCCAAGACGCCGTTCCTGCGCATCCAGCACAGCGAGGCCCAGGTGAAGGCCATGCAGGCCGTGAAAAAGGCGCTCGATCCGCGCGGGATCCTGAATCCTGGAAAGATGTTTCAGGAAGTGCGCATCTGGAAGTACGCCAAACTGCAGGTGCATCTGCCGTGGGATCACAAGTGAGCGGACGTGAACAGACAGTCCGGCCCGGAGGCCTGGTGGCGCTGCGTGGCAGGGCCGGTCCCGTTGTTACCCGACCACGCGCAGCCTCGCGGAGTTCGGCGGGGTTCACGGAAATCGAATTCACCCTTGGTCGCGTCGGAATCCTGTCCGTGCAGGCCGCCGACGGTCCGCCGCTGGCGAAGGAGGGCGACGAACTGGCTTTGGTCGGACAGGTCAAGGAGGGCTGCGTCGAACCGGTGGCATGGTGGAATTTCTCAAAGTCGCGCGGCTACAGTCCGCGGGTCTGGGAGTTCTGGCCCTGTGTCGCGGGGGTGGGCGTGCTGCTCCTGTTGCTGGTGATCCGGATCGCGCAGGGAACGCTTGCGGCGGTGGACCTGCTGCGGACTTCCATCCCGTTGCTCCTGCTGGCTGTGCTCGCCGGGTCGGCGCACAACCGGCGCAAGGCGGTGCGGGCCGTGGAGGCGATGCGCGAGGGGAAGCCGCCGGTGTTGTAGCCTGCGCGGGACGCGGCGAACGTCGGTTGGCCGCATAAAATCTTTCATTGCTTCCGGCGCGGGCGGTTTTCACCTTCCCGGGCTTACCCCTGATGTCGTCCCACGCAGACTCCGTCCCCCCACCCGCCATTCGTCCGATCAGAAAGCTCATGGCGGCCAACCGCAGCGAGATTGCTGTGCGCATTTTCCGCGCCGGCACCGAACTCGGCCTCCGCACCGTGGCCGTGTTCGCCCACGAGGACCGCCTCGGCATCCACCGTTACAAGGCCGACGAGGCCTACCAGGTCGGGCAGGGCAAGGGCCCGGTCGCCGCCTACCTCGACATCGCCAGCATCGTGGCGGTGGCCAAGGACAGGGGCGTGGACGCCATCCATCCGGGTTATGGATTCCTTTCCGAAAACGCCTCCTTCGCCCGCGCCGTCGAAGCGGCCGGCATCACGTGGGTCGGGCCGCGTCCCGAACTGCTCGAGATGATGGGCGACAAGACCGCCGCCCGCGCGCTCGCCAAGAAGATCAAGGTGCCGGTCCTGCCGGGCACCGAGGAACCGGTGACGGATCGCGACGAGGCGATGAAGATCGCGAAGGAGATCGGCTTTCCGCTCATCATCAAGGCGGCCTTCGGCGGCGGCGGGCGCGGCATGCGCGTCGTGCACAAGGCCTCCGAGCTGGCGGCCTTGCTCGACGAGGCGCAGGGCGAGGCCGAGCGGGCCTTCGGCAACCCGGCCGTCTTCCTGGAAAAATACATTTCCCGCGCCAAGCACATCGAGGTGCAGGTGCTCGGCGACAAGCACGGCAACGTGATCCATCTCTACGAGCGCGACTGCTCCGTGCAGCGCCGGCACCAGAAGGTGGTCGAGGTCGCCCCCAGCTACGGTCTGCCGAAGCAGGTCATCGGCGAACTCTGTGACGCCGCCGCCCGCATGGCGCGGGCGATCAAGTACGACAACGCCGGGACGATTGAATTCCTCTACGACCTCGAACGCCACGAGTGGTTCTTCATCGAGATGAACCCGCGCATCCAGGTCGAGCACACCGTGACGGAGGTGGTCACCGGCCTCGATCTCGTGCGCGCCCAGATCCTGATCGCCCAGGGCAATGCGCTGCATTCCGCCGAGGTCGGCATGCCGCGGCAGGAGGCCGTGCCCTGCAACGGTTATGCGATCCAGTGCCGCATCACCACGGAGGATCCGGAAAACAGGTTCATCCCGGACTACGGCCGCATCCTGGCCTACCGCTCGCCCGGCGGCCTCGGCATCCGTCTGGATGGCGGCATGGGCTTCGCCGGCGCGGTCGTCACGCCCTTCTACGATTCGATGCTGGTGAAGCTCATTTCGAGCGCCAGCAGCTATGAGGCCGCCATGCAGCGCACCGAGCGCGCGCTGTCCGAGTTCCGCATCCGCGGCGTGAAGACCAACATCCCGTTCCTGGAGAACCTCGTCGCGCACGAGCTGTTCCGGAGCGGCCAGGCCACGACCTCGCTCATCGACACGACGCCGGAGCTGTTCCGCTTCAAGCCGCGCCGCGACCGCGCGACCAAGCTGCTCAATTTCATCGGCAACGTCATCGTCAACGGCAACCCCCACGCCAAGGGCTACCGTCCGGACAGGCCCCTGCCGCATCCGGTGCCGCCGGTCGTCCTCGCCGCGGAGCCGGCCGCGGGCACGCGCCAGCTGCTGCTCGAGCTCGGCCCGAAGAAGTTCGCCGCGTGGACGCTGAAGCAGAAGCGTCTGCTCGTCACCGACACGACCTTCCGCGACGCCCACCAGTCGCTCATGGCGACGCGCGTGCGCGGCTATGACATGCTGGCCTGCGCCGCCGCGCTCGCGCAGCAGGCGCCGACCCTGTTCTCGCTCGAGATGTGGGGCGGGGCGACCTTCGACACCAGCATGCGTTTCCTCAGCGAGGATCCGTGGGAGCGCCTGCGCCACCTCCGCGCCAAGGTGCCGAACATCTGCTTCCAGATGCTCCTGCGCGGCGCCAACGCCGTCGGCTACACCAACTACCCGGACCACGTCGTCGCCGGCTTCGTGCGCCACGCCGCGACCGCGGGCATGGACATCTTCCGCATCTTCGACTCGCTGAACTACCTGCCCAACCTGCGCGTCGCGATGGAGGCCGTGCACGACACGCACGCCGTCTGCGAGGCGGCGATCTGCTACACCGGCGACATCCTCGACGACCGGCGCGACAAATTCTCGCTGAAGTACTATGTGAAGCTGGCGAAGGAGCTGGAGCGCATGGGCGCGCACTTCCTGGCGATCAAGGACATGGCCGGCCTGTGCCGCCCCTATGCCGCGCACAAGCTGGTGAAGACGCTGCGCGAGGAGGTCGGGCTGCCGATCCATTTCCACACGCACGACACCAGCGGCATCGCCGCCGCCTCCGTGCTGCGGGCCGCCGACGCGGGCGTGAACGTGGTGGACCTGGCGCTCGCCTCGATGAGCGGCAGCACGTCGCAGCCGAATCTCAACTCGATCGTCGCCGCCCTGCAGCACACGCCGCGAGAAACCGGCCTGGATATCGACCGGCTCAATGCGTTTTCCGATTACTGGGAGCAGGTGCGCGAGGTTTACCGGCCGTTCGACACGGCGCCGAAGACCGGCTCGGCCGAGGTGTATCTCCACGAGATGCCCGGCGGCCAGTACACCAACCTCCGCGAGCAGGCCGCCTCGATGGGCGTGTCGCACCGCTGGCCGGAGATCGCCCGCACCTACGCCGAGGTGAACACGCTTTTCGGCGACATCGTGAAGGTCACGCCGTCCTCCAAGGTCGTGGGCGACATGGCGCTGTTCCTTTTCTCGCGCGGCATCAAGCCGGCCGATGTGGTCAACCTCGAGCCCGGCGCCACGCCGTTCCCCGAGAGCGTGATCGACATGCTCACCGGCGGTCTTGGCTGGCCTGAAGGCGGCTGGCCGGCGCCGGTCTGGCGCGCCGTGCTCGGCGACAAGCGCTTCAAGGAAGCGAAGGCGAAATACCTCGCGGCGACGAAGAAGGCCGCCGGCAAGAAGCCGGCCAGGACCGCCGGCGGCGAGGCCGAGCTGTCCAAACTCCGCGCGGAACTCGCCGAGAAGTTCAAGCGGCCGGCCTCCGACGACGATCTGTATTCGCACCTGATGTACCCGGCGGTCTTCGCCGACTTCGCGAAGCATCAGCGCGAATACGGCGACGTCAGCGTGCTCCCCACGGCCGCGTTCTTCTACGGCCTGAAGCCGGGCGAGGAGATCACGGTCGAGATCGAGGAGGGCAAGGTCCTCATCATCCGCCTGGTGCAGGTGAGCACCCCCGACAAGGACGGACGCCGCACGGTCACGTACGAGCTGAACGGCATCACCCGCGAGGCCTTCATCACCGACCGGACGGCCGCGCCCAAGACCAAGAGCCGGCACAAGGCCGACCTCGCGGATCCGCTCCAGGTGCCCGCGCCGATTCCGGGACTCATCGTCACCATGAGCGCCTCGGTCGGCGCCAAGGTCGCGAAGGGCGACAAGCTCTTCATGATGGAGGCGATGAAGATGCAGACCACGGTCTATGCCGCCACCGACGGCGTCGTGGCCGAGGTGCACGCCGCCATCGGCGACGCCGTCGAGGCCAAGGACCTGATCGTCCGCCTGCGCGCCTGAGGCCTTGAGGTTCAGCCTGCGTTCCGCGCGGGCTGAACCCGGCTCCACCGGCCGTCGGCGACCGCGCTGCGCCGCCAATCGCCGTGCGGAAAATTTGACCAGCCCAAAATGGCGATTGTGAGTAATTTTCAGAGGGAAAACCGCCGCTTTTTCCGTTGCGCCATCCCTCGGCGGCCGCTCACTTTTCCCGTTTAAAGCCCTAATGCATCTCAAGGCTCTCAAGCTCCACGGTTTCAAAAGTTTCGCCGACAACACGACCCTCAGTTTCCAGCCCGGTGTGACCGCCATCGTCGGTCCCAACGGCTGCGGAAAGAGCAACATCGCCGACGCGATCCGCTGGGTGCTCGGCGAGCAGAGCGCCAAGGCCCTTCGCGGCGGCAAGATGCAGGACGTCATTTTCGAGGGTGCCGACACCCGCAAGGCCGCGCAGCTGTGCGAGGTCGCGCTGCACCTCACCGAGTGCGAAAAGCAGCTCGGCAGCGAGTTTCACGAGATCGAGATCATGCGCCGCGTGTCGCGCGACGGCTCGAGTGAATACTACTTCAACGGCCAGCCCTGCCGCCTGAAGGACATCCACAAGCTTTTCATGGACACCGGCGTCGGCCGGACGAGCTACTCGATCATGGCGCAGGGCCAGATCGACCAGATCCTGTCCTCGAAGCCCGAGGAGCGCCGCGTGGTGTTCGAGGAGGCCGCCGGCATCACGAAGTACAAAAGCCAGCGCCGTGAGGCGATGAACAAGCTGGCGCTGACGGACCAGAATCTCGCGCGCGTGACCGACGTCATCAACGAGGTCGGCCGCCAGATCGGCTCGTTGCGCCGCCAGGCCGCGAAGGCCATGCGCTACAAGCGCCTCAGCTTCCGCCTCCGCCAACTGGCGCTGGCGCACGGCCACCACCAGTGGCAGGGCCTGAGCGCGACCATGTCCGAACTCGACGGTCGCGTGAGCGGGCTGCGCGGCGACGCCGAGACCCGGCGCGCCACGCTCGAGGAGCGGACCCGCGGGCTCGACGAACGCAAGGCCACGCGCAGCAGCCTCACGCAGCGCGTGCAGGATGCCCAGCAGGCGGTGTTCGATTTGCGCTCCCAGAAGGAGCAGGCCGAGAACCAGTCCGGTCTCGCCGAGGTGAAGCGCACCGGCCTGGCCGAGCGCCTCGAGTCCGGCCGCGAGGACCTGTCTGAGCTCGACATGCAGCTCCGCGAACTCGCCACGCAGGTGGACACCGGCGCGCAGGACAAGCAGACGCAGCTGTCGCTGCTCGGCAGCTCCGACGCCGTCTTCCAGGACCGCAACCGCGAGCTCGCCGTCATCGAGGGCGAGCTGACCAAGGCCGAGCAGCAGGTCGGGCAGGAGAAGTTCCGCCTGCTCCAGCTCGAGAGCAACGTCGCCCGTCTGCGCACCGACAGCTCCGGCCTCGAGGTGGACGCGCGCACGAGCCAGCACAAGTTCGACACGCTTTCGCAGGAACTCGACCAGTTGCGCTCCGCCGTCGAGGGCGCCTCGTCGGCGCTCGCCGAGGCGAGCCAGAAGGTGCAGGACGCCCGCATCGAGCAGAGCCGCGTGAACAACGAGGCCCAGGCCGCGCAGACCACGCTGCAGGAAACCACGCAGAAATTCCGCGAGGCCCAGCGCCGTCTGCAGGAAATCGACCGCGGGCTGGCGCAGAAGACCGCCCGCCTGAAGCTGCTCCAGCAGCTGCAGGAAAAGTGGGAAGGGTTCGGCGAAGGCGCCAAGGCGCTGCTTTCCGGCCGTCTGGCCGCGGTGGTCGGCGAACAGAAGCTGACCCCCATCGCCCAGGGGCTCGAGGTTCGCGCCGAATACGCCAAGGCGGTCGAGGCGCTGCTCGGCGCCTCGGTCGAGGCCATCTCCGTCTCGGATCTCGCCACGGCGCAGAGAATCCTCGGCCAGCTTGCCGCCGACCAGATCGGCAGCGTGTGCCTGCAGGTGCCCGGCCTTGCCGGCGTCGCTGCGAATGTCGAACTGCCCGCCATGCTCAAGCCGGCCTCCGAGGCGGTCGCCAACCTCGAGGCGACGCATCCGGCGGCCGCGATGCTTTCCGCCTGCTACCTGACCGAGGACCTGAACGCGTTCCTCGACTACTGGCAGGCGAATCCGGGTTTCAGCTTTCTCATGGTCGCCACGTCCAAGGGCGATCTCGTCGACCGGCGCGGCCTCATTTCCGGCGGCCACCACAAGAAGCCGCAGAACAGCATCGTCCAGCGCGAGGTCGATCTTCGCGAGACGGGCAAGGCCGTCGTCGCGGACCAGGCCGCCCACGACGAGCAGCGCGCGCTCATCGACCAGCTCAACGCCGCCCTGGCCGAGGCAGAGGCGAATCTCGAGCAGAAGCGCAAGGACGTGCTCGCCGCCTCCCAGCACGCCGCCGCGCTGCACACCGAGGAGAAGAACGCGCAGCGTTCGCTGGACGAGGCCAGCAGCCGTCTCCAGCGGATGGAGAACGAGCTGACCAATCTCAAGCGCGACCACGACGAGGCGCTGGCCCGCCTGGCCAAGGCCCAGGCCCAGCTCGCCGAGGCGAACGCCGCGGTCGAGGCCCAGAAGCAGGCCATCGCCGCGATCGAAGGTTCGATCAGCGAAAAGCGCGCCGATCGCGACCAGAAGCGCGACGCCCTGGCCCAGGCGCGCCTGGAACTGGCCGAACGCCGCCAGAAGGTCGAGGTGCTCGACCGGGGCCTGACCGAGATGGAGCGCCGCCGCGCCCAGCTTGCCGACCTGCACAGCCAGCGGCAGATCGAGATCGAGACCTGGACCGAGCAGATCACCGCGCTCGAACAGGAAAGCGCCGGCCAGCGCGCCCGCGCCGAGGAGATCGCCGTCACGCTCGGCGTGGCGCAGGAAACGGTGGAGCGCGTCCGCACCGAGCTCGCCGCGATCGAGCAGGAGATCAACGGCGTCGAAGCCGGCCTGAGCTCCATCCGCAGCGAAGCCGAGTCCGCCATGGGCGAACTGGCCCGCCACGAGGTGAAGGCCGCCGAGACGAAGGCCCGGCTGCAGTTCCTCACCGACGAGATCACGCACGAATTCCAGACCGATGTCTCCACCCTCGACTGGCGCCGCCTGCTGTGGCACGCCGACGACGAGCCGGAGGGCATCAAGGATCTTGATCTCGATGAGGAGGACGAAGGGGCGGCCCCCGTCGCGGCTGCTCCGGCTCTTCCCGCCGCATTGCCGGCCGAAGCTCCGGCCGAGCCGGTGGCGACCGCTGAAACGCCCGCGCCCGAGGCCAGGCCGAAGCGCCGCAAAAAGAAGGAAAACAAGGGCGAGCCCACCGAGGCCGACCTGGCTTCGCTCGACAACATCAACTGGCCCGAGATCAAATCCGAGGTGGACGCCCTGCGCCAGCGCCTCGGTGCGATGGGTGCGGTCAACCTTGTCGCCATCGAGGAATACTCCGAGCTGAAGCAGCGCTACGAGTTCCTCAAGACCCAGAGCGATGACCTCATCAACGCGAAGACCGCGTTGCTGAAGGCGATCGACGACATCAACCAGACCTCGCTCGAGCAGTTCAAGGTCACCTTCGAGCAGATCCGCAAGAACTTCGCCTACACGTTCAACATCCTCTTCGGCGGCGGCCGGGCCGAGATCGACCTCGTGACGGCCGACGATCCGCTGGAGAGCGGCATCGAGATCGTGGCGCAGCCTCCGGGCACCAAGCTCAAGGGCATCACCTTGCTTTCGGGCGGCCAGAAGACGCTCACCGCCGTGGCGCTGCTCTTCGCGCTCTACATGGTGAAGCCGTCGCCGTTCTGCTTGCTCGACGAACTCGACGCCCCGCTCGACGAGTCGAACATCCACCGTTTCACCAACCTGCTGAAGCAGTTCGTGAAGGACTCGCAGTTCATCATCATCACGCACAACAAGAGCACCGTGGCCGCGGCCGACGCGCTTTACGGCGTGACGATGCAGGAACGCGGCGTGTCCAAGACCGTCTCGATGCGTTTCAACAAGGAGCGCGGCGAGGCCGAGGTGGCGCCGACGACCATCGCCGATTCCGTGCGCGGGGCGAAGCCGTTGACCATCAGTTCCTGAGCCCGTGAAAACGACGCCGGGGCGGCGGCTGCCCCGGCCTTGAAGGCGCGGCCTGCGCATTCCTTGTCGCGCATAAACAGGCATTAGCAAACCGCCTAAACGCGGCGATCCGGTCCCAAACCGGCGATGGGGTGGTATACTGGCGGCAAAAGGAGACTACCCCATGAAAACACCTCTCACCGCCGTGATCGCTGGTGGAGTGCTCTGGTTGCTCTATCTGTTCTTCGGTCGCGAAGTGGATATCGCGTTCTGCGCGATCATCCTCTTCGGCTCCGGGCTCGTGGCCTGGACCTTTGAACAGTATGGCCACCATCGCCCGTACTGAGCGGAACCGGTTCCGTGCGTCCGGTGCCTGAATGCGCCGGATGCCGAAACGATCTCTCCGTTCGGGCAGGCAAAAGGCGCGACCCGTGAGGGTCGCGCCTTCTTTGCTTGTCCAGCCGTGGGGTTGCCGGCTGGAAATGTTTGATCAAAGGATGAGGTCGGGCGGCACGTTGGCAAGCGCGTCTTCCATGGTCGTGAGCCCCATCTTGACCTTGAGCATGGAATCCTGGTGGAGGGTTTTCATGCCGTTCTTCATGGCCACGCGCTTCAACTCGGCGACCTCGGCCTCCTTGTTGATGGCTTCGGTGAGCTCTTCGGAATTGGTCATGAGCTCGTGGATGCCGACGCGGCCCTTGTAGCCGGTGCCGTTGCAGACATGGCAGCCGCCGGGGGCGGTCTTGAATATCTCGGGGACTTCCGTGAGGTTGAGCGCCTTCGAGAGGATGTCCCATTCGCGGCCCTCGGGCTTGTATTTCACCTTGCAGTTCTTGCAGACGCGGCGGAGCAGGCGCTGGGCGCACACGCACACGAGCGAGGCCGAGATGTTGAAGGCCTCGATGCCCATTTCACCCATACGGGCGACGGTCGAGGGCGCGTCGTTGGTGTGGAGCGTGGAAACGAGCAGGTGGCCGGTGAGCGCCGCTTCGCAGGCGATCTGGGCGGTTTCCTCGTCACGGATTTCACCGACGAGGATGATGTCGGGGTCCATGCGGAGGTAGCAGCGCAGGGCGCGGGCAAAGGTGAGGCCGATCTGCCGGTTCATCTGCATCTGGTTGAGGCCGGGCAGGGTGTACTCGATCGGGTCCTCGGCGGTCTGGATGTTCACGTCGGGCGTGTTCACCTCGGAGAGCGCCGAGTAGAGCGTCATGGACTTGCCCGAGCCGGTGGGGCCGCAGTGCAGGATCATGCCGTAGGGCTGGCGGATGCACTCGCGGTAGCGCTCGAGGTTTTCCTCGGAGAAACCGAGCGCGGGCAGGGGCAGGGTGGTCTTCTGCTTGTCGAGGATGCGCATGACCACCTTTTCGCCGTGGTTCATCGGCCCGGTGGCGACACGCAGGTCGATGTCCATGTTCTTCTTCGTGTATTTCTTGAACACGATGCGTCCGTCCTGCGGCAACCGTCGCTCGGAGATGTCGAGGTTGCACATGATCTTGAGGCGGGCGACGAGGGCACCGGTCACCTGCCTCGGCAACCGGAGTTTCTCGGCGCAGGCGCCGTCCACGCGGTAACGGACGATCAGTTCCTTTTCCTGCGGCTCGATGTGGATGTCCGAGGCGCCGGCGATGTAGGCGTCCTCGATGATGCGGTTGGCCAGCTGGATGACGGGCGCGGAGTCCTCGCTTTCGAGGTCGGTGGCCTTGACCTCGCCGCCTCCACCGCCGTCGGTGTAGGCGCCGGCGATGAGGTCGGTGACCTCGTCGAGGGCGACCTCTTCGCTTTGCGCGGTGGGGCTGGCGGCCTTCGAGTCCTTGAAGTATTTCTTGATGAGATCCTCGAGAAGCGTGGCGGGGATGACCTTGACGTCCTCGATGGTCATCTCGGTCGCCTGCGAAAACGCCTCGCGCTTGGCGTAGTCGAGCGGGTTGGTCATGTAGACCGCGCAGGAGTTGGTGCCCGTCTTCTTGTAGGGGAAGATGGCTTCGCGGCGGATGAGCGCGTCGCCGGTGACCTCCACGAGCTTCTCGTCGATCTCGGTCTCGTCGACCTTGGTGACGAGCGGCAGCTCGGTGAACTTGGAGATGAACTTGGCGGTGTCGTCGGCGCTGAGCTGGAATTTCGGGTCCAGCATGCGCTGGATGAGCGTGGAGGAGTATTCCGCGACCTCCATGAGGACGCTCAGGTCCTTGGGCGTGAACAGGCCGCCGGTGCCGGCGGAGGGCTCCTTGTTCAGCACCTGGATGGCGCCGATCACGATGTTGGTCTTGAGGGGGACCGTGAGCATCGAGTTCACCTCGAAGCCGACCTCCATCTTCTTGAGCGACGCCGCATCGGGGCCCTTGCCGCTGAAGAAGAGCGGCTCGCCCGTCTGGATGACCTTGCCCACGTTGCCGGTGCCGGCGGGCAGTTTCAGCGAAAGCAGCTTGCGGGTGGTTTCCTTGAACTGGTTCTCCTTGTCCTTGTCCTGGCCCCAGAGGGTGGGCGAATAATAGATGTGCTTGAACGCGATCTCGCCGCCTTCGACGAGGTAGAGGGTCATGGACTGGGCCTGCAGGGCTTCGACGACCTTGCTCGCGGTGAGCTCGATGACGGAATTGACGTCTTCCTTGCTGGGCGCCGGCTTGGAAATGACCTTGATAAGGAGGGAACGCCGGAGGGTGCCCGTGAGGTTGCTTGCGGTGGCCATGGGAAAGGGGAGGGCATCCGACGCGGCCATCGTGGAAGGGAATGGCTCGTCGTTGGAAAAACGCGCTTGCTTGTAACCTCTGATTGCCGCGTGGTCGAGGGAGAATTGCAAATGATTCGCTGGCTCAAATCTCTCTTCCGCAACCTGAAGCCGAGCGAAGCACCGTCATCCGCGGCCGAGGCCGGCGCCCGCGGCGAGCAGGCCGCGGCGGACTTTCTGAAGGCGCGGCAGGGGTTTGAAATCGTGACCCGCAACTGGCGCAGTCCGCGCGACCAGCGCGATGAAATCGACCTCGTCTGCCGCGATGGCGACGTGCTCGTGTTTGTCGAGGTGAAGGCTCGCGCCGCCGGTGCGCTCGTGAGCGGTTACCAGGCCGTCGACGAGCGCAAGAAGCGCGCGTTGAGGCGCGCCGTGCAGGCCTATCTCGGCCAGTTGGTGCCGCCGCCGCGCACGTTCCGTTTCGACGTGGTCGAGGTCACGCTGAGCGGGCGGCTGCCGCCGCAGGTGATGCACTACGGGAACGCGCCGCTTTTCCCCAAGGGGTATTACCTGGCGCGCCAGGGCCCGGCGGCCAAAGGGCCGGATGGCGGCGCCTAGCAGGCGCCGTGCGGCGGGCGTAAGCGCAGGTTGCCGGACAGTCGTAGCGTGTCACAACGGGGCTGTGCCGGAATAAAGCCTTGCGGCGACCTCGCATCGGACCGACTTTGCCGGTCAAATTATGGCTGAAGCAACGAGTCATCCCTTTTTGCATGGATTGAGCAAACACCGGGGGGCGCCGCCGACCGTCGTGGTCATCTTCGGCGCCTCGGGCGACCTCACGGCCCGCAAGCTCATCCCCGCGATCTACAACCTCGCGCACGACGGGCTGCTTCCCACGGACTTCTACCTCATCGGCTTTGGCCGCAAACCGATCCCGGATGCGGAGTTTCAGAAGATCGCCGCCGGCGCCATCAAGGAGTTCTCCCGCCGCGAGCCCACGGCCGATGTCTGGAACCGCCTCGCCCCGCGCACCCTGTACGTCAGCGGCGGCTATGACGAAAAGGCCGCGTTCGACCGCCTCAACCAGCGCATCGCCGGACTGGAGAAGGAGGGCGGTCAGGCCTTGCAGGCCCTGTTCTATGTTTCCACGCCGCCGACCGTCTTCGCCCCGATCATCCAGAACCTGGGCGCCAGCGGGCTGGCCTCGCGGTACCTGGGCCAGCGCCTCCAGTCGAAGGTCATCATCGAAAAGCCCTTCGGCCGCGACCTCGCCAGCGCGCAGGCGCTGAACAAGGAGCTGACCGACGTGTTCGAGGAGTCGCAGGTCTTCCGCATCGACCACTACCTCGGCAAGGAGACGGTGCAGGACCTGTTGGTGCAGCGTTTCGCCAATTCGATCTTCGAGCCGATCTGGAACCGCAACTTCATCGACCACGTGCAGATCACGGTGGCGGAACAGGTCGGCGTCGAGTCGCGCGCCGGTTACTACGAGCAGAGTGGCGCGCTGCGCGACATGATCCAGAACCACACCATGCAGCTCCTCGCGCTCACCGCCATGGAGCCGCCCGTCTCGATGGACGCCGAGTCCGTGCGTGACGAGAAGGTGAAGGTCCTGAAGGCCATCCAGCCCCTCCGTCTCGAGGGTGCGGATCCCGATGTCGCCCGCGCCCAGTACGGCGACGGCCTCATCGGCGGAAAACCGGTCAAGGGTTACCTGCAGGAGAAGGACGTGTCGCCGACCTCCGCCACCGAGACCTACGCCGCGCTGCGCCTCAGCATCAACAACTGGCGCTGGCAGGGTGTGCCGTTCTACCTGCGCTCGGGCAAGCACATGGCCCGCCGCGTGTCCGAGATCGCGATCCGCTTCAAGCGCGCCCCGGGGAGCCTGTTCGCCGAGTCGGAGCGCTTCCAGACCGCGCCGAACACGCTCGCGTTCCAGATCCAGCCCGACGAGGGCCTGAGCCTCGTGCTCAACGCCAAGATCCCCGGCCTCGAGACCCGCACGCAGCCGGTGAAGATGAACTTCAAGTATTCGACGACCTTCGGCTCGAACACGCCGGAGGCCTACGAACGCCTCGTGCTCGACGCGATGATCGGCGACGGCACGCTCTTCATCCGCGGCGACGAGACCGAGCGTTCCTGGCAGCTGATCACGCCCATCCACGAATACTGGGCGACCCAGGGCCGCAACGGCCTCGACACCTATGCCTCCGGTTCCTGGGGCCCGAAAGCCGCCGCCGCCCTGCTCGCGGCCAATGGCCACGGCTGGAGGGAACCCTGACCGCCTGCGGCGGCAGACGCCAAAATTCCAAAGCGCCAAAAGCCAAAAAATTCGAAATATGAAACAGCGTCACGCGCTCGCTCCTTTTGTTTGTGATTTGGAGTCTGGCGTCTGGCGTTTTTCCCCTGATGCCTGAATTCTTCGACGCTCTGCCCGGCCAGGAGGTGCCCGTTGGGGGCATCGCGGCGGGTTTCCAAAAGCTCTGGGCTGACACGCCGGCCAAGGAAGGCCGCGCCGTGCAGCTCAACCTCGTGCTGCAGCTCGGACGCCGTTCCTCCGCGACCGACGCGGTCGAGCAGTTCAAGCACCTGCTGGCCTTCGCCCACCGCTACCCGGCCCGCGTCGTGATCCTGTGTCCGGATTACGAGGAGGGACGTCCGGTCGAGATCCGCGCCAAGATCTACGGCGAGTGCTTCTTCGGAAAATCCAAGAGCGACACCCGCTGCGTCGAGTTCGTCATCCTGCACTACACGATGGCGACGCGCGAGCACCTCGAGAACCAGGTGTCGGTGTGTCTGTCGCCGGACCTGCCGCTTTACTACTGGGCGCACGCGTTTGCCGAGAGCAAGCGTATCGCCGACTACGCCTACCTGCTGACGCGCTCGCAGCGCGTGCTGTTCGACAGCGCGATCGTGCCTGCGGATGCCCTGACGTATCCCTGGCCGAACCTTTCGGCGGTGCGTGACCTCGCCTACACCCGCACGCTGCCGCTGCGGCAGAACCTGGGGCAGTTCCTCAGCCGGTATGAACCGGCCGACATCGCCGCCGGGCTGCAGACCGTCACGCTCCGCCATCAGGAGGGTTTCGGGGCCGAGGCCCTGAGCCTGTTGGGCTGGGTGCGCAAGGGCCTTGCGCGCGGTGGAGCCGACCTGGCCGCGGTCGCATTCAAGGTCCAGCCCGAGAAGTGCCAGGGATGCTTCGAGCTGACCTTCGGCTACGCCGATGCGGGCAAGACCTTCCAGTGGCAGGCCGACCTCTCGAAGAACCATGCCGAATTCGTCGGCGACCTCGGACATGGACGCACGACCCTGACGGCCGGTGCGCATCTGCTCGCGCCGGAGCAGGCGCTGGCCGAGGCGATGTTCTTCTGAGGCGCGGTTCCTGGCCGGCGGAAAATCGCGGTCAAAAGCTAGCACGAAGCCGGAGCTGGCTTTTCGCGCGAAGCCGCATCTTAGTGGTCGCCGCATGTCCACCCCGACCGGCTCCACCCCGAGCTTCCACCCCGACCGGCCGACGCGCACCCGCTACTGGGTGATTGTTTTCGCCGTTACCCTCGCCGTCATCCAATACATCGACCGGGTCGCGATCTCGCAGGCGATGCCCTACATCGCCGCCGAGATGGACTTCAGTCCTGCGCAGCAGGGCATGATCTTCTCGGCCTTCACGCTGGCCTACGCGCTGTTTGAAATCCCCACCGGCTGGATGGGCGACAAGCTCGGCGCCAAGAAGGTGCTGATCCGCGTGGTCCTCTGGTGGTCGTTCTTCACGGCGGCAACCGGCTGGGCCTGGAATTATGCCTCGATGATGGTCACGCGTTTTCTGTTCGGCGCGGGCGAGGCGGGCTGTTTTCCCAACCTGACCAAGGCGCTGAGCACCTGGCTGCCCAAGATCGACCGCACGCGCGCGCAGTCGCTCATGTGGATGGGCGCCCGCTGGGGCGGCGCCTCGGCGCCGCTGCTGGTGGTGCTCGTCATGACCTTCGTGAGCTGGCGCACCGCCTTCGCGGTGTTCGCGGTGTTCGGCGTGATCTGGGCGATCATTTTTGCGAAATGGTTCCGCGACAACCCCAAGGATCATCCGGGCGTCAACGCCGCCGAGCTGGAGCTGCTCAAGGAAAACGCCGGGAACATCAGCGGCCATGGCGACGTGCCCTGGCGGGAGCTGGCCACCCGGCCGACCATGTGGCTGCTGTGGGGACAGTATTTCTTCCTGAGCTACGGCTGGTATTTCTTCGTCACCTGGCTGCCCACCTACCTGCGCGACGAGCGCGGGCTGGAGATCAAATCCAACGTCCTGATGAAATGGCTGGCGGGCGTGCTCGAGGGCTGGTTCAGCCCCGAACTCACGCTCAAGGTGATCTCCGCCGCCCTGGCGGGCACGCCGCTGCTGTTCGGCGGTTTCGGAGCGCTGCTGGCCGGTCAGGTTTCCAGCCGGCTCATCCTCCGTGGCACCAGCGTGAAGCTGATCCGCCGCTCCTTCGGCTTCGTCGGCATCGCCGGCGCGGCCATCCTGCTCATGCTTTCGTTCTACATCCGGGATCCTCTGCTGGCGATGCTCGCGATGGGCATGGCGGGCTTCTTCAACGACCTGACGCTGCCGGGCAGCTGGGCCACCTGCATGGACGTGGGCGGCAGATACGCCGGCACGGTCTCGGGCAGCATGAACATGATGGGCAATTTCGGCGGCATGGCCGGCCCGGTGGTCGTCGGCTGGGTGCTCTCGGTCACCGGCCGCGACTGGCAGCAGGTTTTTATGATCACCTGCGCGATCTATTCGCTCGGCGCTCTCTGCTGGCTGTTCATCGATCCCGTCACCCCGCTCGAGAAGGAGTCGGAAGGTTGATTTTGCGGCGGCAGGATGCTTGCCTGCCGCCATGAAAACCGCGCTGACCGGCCTGCTGTGTCTGGGCCTGCTATGGGTTTCGGCCGCAGGCCAGGAGCAGAAGCCGGCTGCGGCGACGGTGGAACGCCTTGCCTGGCTGGCAGGTTCCTGGCGCATGGAAAAGGCCGGACGCATCGTCGAAGAGCAGTGGATGGCGCCGGCGGCCGGCGTGATGCTCGGCCTGTCGCGCACCGTGACCAAGGGAAGGGTCATTGCGCACGAGTTCATGCAAATCCGCCCGGGCCCCGGTGGGGAATTGTTCTTCATCGCGCAACCGTCCGGACAGAAGGAGGCCGTGTTTCAGGTGCTGAGCCAGACGGAGCACGAAACCGTCTTCGAAAACCGGCAGCACGATTTCCCGCAGCGGATCGGCTACCGGCTCGACGCCGATGGCGCGTTGTTCGCCTGGATCGAAGGCGAGCGCCCCGATGGCGCGACGCGCCGGGTCGAGTTCCTCTATCAGCGCGTGAAGCCCTGAGCAGGCAGGCGGCGCCCCGTGAGCGGTGCCCCCGCCGCGGGCGTCCGGCTCAACCCTTCAACTGGTCCGCGATCTCCTCGAGCGGGTAGGTGACGATCTCCGCGAGGGTCGGGTGGTACCACGGGGCGCGCAGCATGTCGCGCACGGTGGCGCGCATCGCGAGCGGCGTGGAAAAACAATGGATCAGCTCGCCGGCGTCCTTGCCCACGATCTCGGCGCCGAGGATGCGGCCGTGCTTGGGTTCGGCGAGGACCTTTACGTAGCCGTAGTTTGCCTCCATGAGGATGGATTTGCCGTGATCGTTGAAAGGATAGCTGGCCTTGAGGTAGCGCACGCCCTTGGCGTCGAGATCGCGCTCCAGCGCGCCGACCGTGGCCAGCTGGGGATCGGTAAAGACGACGTTCAGCAGGAGGGAGAAATCCACCGGCTTCAGTTTCTTCACGCCCGCGGCGTGCCGGGCGGCGAGTTCGCCCTGGGCGATGGCGACATGCACGATTTCATGCGGGCCGGAACAGTCGCCCGCGGCATAGATGTGCGGAGCGCTGGTCTGTTGCCAACGGTTGATGATGATCTGGCCGTCGGGGCGCGTCTTGACCCCGGCGTTGGCGAGTCCGAGACCGGCGGTATTGGGTTCTCGGCCGAGCGCGTTGAAACAGTGCGCGGCGCGACGGGTGACGGTTTTTCCATCGTGCTGGAAGGTGATGGTCACGCCCTTCCGATCCTGACGCAGGCCGGTGACCTGGGTGCCGGCGTACAGCTCGATGCCTTCGTCCACCAGCGCTTGTTGCACGACGGTGGATGCCTCGTCAGAGTGATCGCGGAGGATGTTTCGGCTGCGCTGCACAAGCGTGACCTTCGAACCGATGCGATTGAGGAACTGGGCGAGTTCGCAGGCCACGATGCCGCCGCCGAGCACGAGCACGCTCTTCGGCACGAAGTCGAGATCGAGCACGTCGTCGCTGGTCCAGCACTTGATTTCGCGCAAGCCGGGCACAGGCGGAACGGCGATTTTGGAGCCGGTGCCGATGAGGAAATGGCGGCCGCGGAGGGTTTTTCCGTCGGAGAGGATGAGCGTGTGCGGATCGAGAAACCGGGCGTGGGCGCGGTGCAGGTCGAACCGGCCCGAATGCAGCGCCTGGTCCCGGTATTTCGCAAAGTCGGCGATGATGCGTTTTTTTCGAGCATGGACGGCCTTCATGTCGGCCCGGGCGCCGGTGACCTTCAGGCCGAAGCGGTCCGCATGCCGGGCGTGGTGAAGCACCTCGGCGGCGTAGAGGAGCGTTTTGGACGGCATGCAACCGCGCAGGATGCAGAGCCCGCCGAGTTCGCGCGCCCCGTCGACGAGGGCGACCTTGAGCCCAAGCCCGGCCGCCACGCGCGCGGCATTGAACCCGGCGCTACCGCCGCCAATGCAGATGAAGTCATAGGTTTTCATGGATGATCGGGAGCCGGAAGCGCGGCGGTCTTCGTGCGCGGTTCGAACCGCTGCAGCAGCTTCAGCCAGCTGGCATGCGGCGGAGGGCTGTCCGGGGCGGGGGAAAGCCCGAAAGCGTGCGCGTAGGTTGCCTGTGCATCCGGCAGGCCATAGAGGCGGGCGAAATTTTCACCAGAGAGGCTGAGCCGGGTGCTATAACCCAAGGCTGCCAAGCCCAGCATCGCATACAAACCGAGGTAGGCGGCGCCCAGTCCTAGACGTGCGGGGGACTCTGCAATGAATCTCCCAATGGTGGACACGAACAACAGGCTGATCAAGGGCAGCACGGGCAGAAAAAAGCGCGGGTCGGTAAACGGCCAAAGGGCGAGGATGCCCACATAGAAGCCAAGGTAGAACAGGCAGGGGCGAAATGTGTTCCACCCGGCCCGTGCGGCGTAAAGGAGACCCGCCGCGACGATCAAACCCGGCAAGGCGATCACGAGACCGCGATTGGCTGGCAAAGGATAGTTGGCAAAAATCGACGTGAGTTCGGTGAGGCGCCAGAGCAGCACCTGCCAGGGTGAAATCTCGGCCTCGCCCTTCAAAAAAGTCAGGACACTGAACAGGTAGCTGCTGGAATTGCTCGGCCTGATCCAACCGGTCAGGGCCGCAACCAGCAACAGCAGCACGAGGGGTATGCCTGTCGCCAACAAGATCCGCCTGCCGGGCCGCAGGCGGGGAGGCACTTGCTTCACTGTCAGGGGATGGCACAAGACCGCGGCGCCGACGGCGGCCAGCAGGGCGATGCCGATGGTGCGAACCTGCATGGCGGCTACGGAAAGAATCAATGCCATCGTCAGATCGCGCCAAGCCAGCCGGTCGGTTGTCGACCAGTAGCGTTGCGCAAACAGAAGCGCCAGGGTCGAAACTCCAAGGTAAGGGAAATCCGTCAGAGGGATCACCGCATGCTTGATGCAAACCCAGGAGAGGAGCGGGAGCAGAACCGCCAGGCCCGCCAGCCACGCGGGCAGGTGTGCTTGGCGACGTCCGATCCAATACCAGCCCCAGCCGCCGACGCCCAGCCAGACAAGGTTCATAAGGTTGAGCCAGGTGGTGCTCCCGAGTCCGGCGTCCAGCAGCAGCTTCACCAGGTAGGGATACCCGGGCGGGTATTGTTCAACCTTTCCATCCACCAGATAGGATCCGGTTTCGTGCGCATTGACCGCCATGGAGAGCAGGCGCACGGCATCGTGGTTGAGTCGCAGCGGAGAGAATACCTGCAGCAGATATACCGCAGCTACCAGGCCGATGCCAACCCGGGTGAGCAGCGACAGCTGCCGGTTTGGGCGGGTGGGCATCATTCTCGATGAGGCGCCTTGCCGTAGTGGATCAACGGCCTTTGCCAAACAGCATGATGTGAATCGTCTTCAGGACGATCGATGCATCGAGGACGAACGAGAAATAGCGGATGTAATAGAGATCGTACTCCAGCTTGTGCAGCGTGTCGTCGATGCTTGAGCCGTACGGGTAGTTGATCTGAGCCCACCCGGTGATGCCCGGTTTGACCAGATGACGGAAATGATAGCAGGGGATTTTTCGTTCATATTCTTCGACCAGCTTCACCCATTCGGCCCGCGGGCCGATGAGGCTCATGTCTCCGCGCAGCACGTTCCAAAGCTGCGGCACTTCATCCAGGCGTGTGGCACGCAGGAAGCGGCCGATCGGGGTGATGCGGCTGTCGTTGGCGCCGGTGTAAAGGGGGCCGTCGTGATGCACCCGCATCGAGCGCAGCTTGAGGACGTGGAAGACTCGGCGATTCTTGCCGACGCGGGGCTGGCGGAAAAAAACGGGGCCGCGGTCGGTGAACCAGATGGCCGCGGCGATGAAGGGCAGAAAGGGGGTCGCGAGCAGCAGGCCGATTCCCGAGAGCAGGATGTCGCTCAGGCGTTTGAGGCGTTCGAAGACGGGCTCCCGGGCGATTTGGAACCCCTGCTGAAAAAGCCACGTCTGGTTGAGCCGGTACAATGGGATTTTTCGCCAGTAAATTTCATGGAAGAGTTCGAGCGTGTAGGTAGGTACGCCCGAGAAGTGCAGCTCCATGAGGCGTTCGGCCACATGTTGGGGCAGATCCTGGCTGGATTCACGCAGGATGATGGCGTCGAGCGATGACTCGTATTCCTTGAGGTAGTGGATCGCGTCGCCCATGGGCGGAACCGAAAGGTCGCTTTGGTCGGCGGGCAGATTCAGCAGGGAATCACGCGTAGCATAGAGCACCGACTGGGTCATGTGATTGCGGCGGCATTCCTCCTTGAAGGCGAGACAGCTTTCCGAGCTGCCGATGAAGAGAAAGTAGCGCTGCTGTTTGCGGTTCTGCTGCCGAAGATAGAACATCCGCCGGTAGAACAGGGTGCAGGGAATCAGCAGCACGGACGCGGCGACCGGCACGAAGCGACTGACCTGGAGGGGGAAGCCGGCAGGAATGACGACGAACGTCAGAAGCAGGGTAAGCACCGCAACCAGCATCAGAGCGATGCAATGAAGGCTGGTGTAGGTCACCGACATCATGTCGGCGCGCGCGCTGTAACCGTCGATGAGATAGACGGCGAGCACATGCATGATGATCGGCAGTAGCAGGGGGCCGAAAATGGGCGCGTGCCAGTCCAGCACACCGCGGGTCCACGCGACAAAATTGAAGACGAGAAACACCGCAAGGATGTCCAGCACCACGAGCGTGAAGGTGATGAGTCGTCCTTGGATCATGGGAGGGCAGGCTATCTGTGTGGACTGACGCTTAGCAAACCGAAGTTAACCATACCGAACGGAGTCCGACAGAAGTTTTTCCCAGCGGTCGAGGGACGCCTGGAACGTGAAGTTTTCTTCGTAAGCCGCGCGGGCGGCGCGACCGCAGGCGGCCGTGTCACCGGGCGAAGCCTGCCAGCGACCGAGAAGTGCGGCCACACCGGCTGCATCGCCCGGGGCAAACACGGCCCCCGCTTGCCGCGTTTGCAGCAGCCGGCCTATGTCGCCTTCGGGTGGTCCGATAAAAAGCGCGGGCCGCCCGGAGGCCAGCACACCGGCCAGCTTGCTCGGGTAGACGAAAGGGGAGAAAGCGGGCTTGAGCGTGACGAGGTGTACATCGGCGGCGGCCAGGGCGATGGCCAGGCGTTCGCGCGGTTCGGGCGGCAAGAGCCGCACGTTGGCGAGGCCATGAGCATGTGCAAAACGCACGACTTCATCGAATCTTGGCCCGCGTCCGACAAAGGTGAAAAGGATGCGGGAGCTGTCGCGAAGCAGCGAAGCGGCGCCAAGCACGGTGGCGAATTCGTGCACGCGCCCGAGGTTGCCGGAGTAAACGACCGAGAATCGGTCGTAAGGATCCCGCGCGCGTCGGAGTGAGGCGACCGCCGCCGGCTCGGGCGGGGTGTGCAGTTCGCGTGGCGCCCAGTTGGGTATGACCACGGCCTTTTCCGGAGCCACGCCACGCGCGAGCAAGGTGCCGCGCATGGTATCTCCCAGGGTGACGCAGGCCGTTGCGTTCCGCCAGGCGGCATCACGTTTCGGGCGCAGCCAAGTCGCCATCGGTTCGGCTAACGGGCCGAAGTGAACGCGAGCGATTTCAGGGTAGATGTCCTGCACCCAGCAAACCAGCCGCAGGCCGAGCCGGGCTGCTACGGGGGCGAGCGACGCCGCGAGCAGGGGCGGATCCGTCATGGCGACGACGATGTCGCCGGGACGCGCCATCGCCGCGAGCCGGTGTTGCTCGGCCCGCTGGAACCGTCGGAAGTTGAGCAGGCGGGACACCAGGCCGCCGTGGCGGTCGCTCCCGCCGGTGCGGTGAATGGTGACGCCCAGGCGTTCCGTCGCGGCCTCGCCGGCGGCGACGACGTGGACGTCCCAGCCGCGGGCGGCGAGTCCCTCGGCGAGGTCGGTCAGCAACTGGGCCGTGGCCTCGCCGGAGGGCCAGTAGACCCGGTTGACGAAAATGACCCTGCGTGGGTGGCTGCTCACGATTTGCGGCGCAGCTCGGCGGCCTTGGCGGCGTTCAGAAATTCATACCACCCCATCAGACGGCAGAACACAAAACCGCGATAGCCATCGAGGAAACCGCCGCGCCAGACGTAGTGGTAAAGGAAGCGCAACAACGGACGGAACGGCAGCCGCCAGGCTAGCCGGCGCAGGCGTCGCTTGCGGGCGAGCGCTGGATCGAGCCCGGCGGCATCCTCGGCGGCATTTTGCACCTGCATACGCGCCTCCCAACTGCTGTAGCGGTTGTGCTTTTCAACCCACGTGGCGATGTCGGGAAAGGCGTAGTGCTCCATTTCGCCTTCAAGGTAGCCGGCCGTGCCCTGCAGCTCGATATGTTCATGGACCTCGTTATCCCCGGAGCCGGTCGCCGCGGCGCCGGCCGGCTGCTCATAGCGCCCGAGCCGATGGCGGAAGAGGCGGAGGTTCCAACTGGGGAAATAGCCGCAGTGGTTGAGCCACCCGTCGAGAAACCAGAAGCGCCGGTTCACGTAGTAACCGGCGTGCGAGCCCGTCTCGATGGCGGTGCGCATTGCGGCTTCCAGTGGTGGTGTCACGCGTTCGTCCGCGTCGATGATGAAGACCCAGTCGTGTTTCCAGGCCACGCTGGCCAGCGCCCAGTTCTTTTTTTTCGGAAAGGTGCCGTCCCACTTGAAGTTCACGACGCGTGCGCCGGCCTCGCACGCGATTTGCTGCGTGCCGTCGGTGCTGCCCGAGTCCGCCACGACGATATCATCGCACCAGGCCACGGAGGCAAGGCAGGCCGCGAGGTTGGCGGCCTCGTTCTTGGCGGGAATCAGGACGGAGATCGGAGCGCGGTCGGACATGTCAGGGTTCCCCGGCCTGGGTGCGAACATCGAGGGTAGCGTAGCGCACGGCGGCGAAGAACAGGAGCCAGAAGGTGAGCATCACGGTAGGGTTGGCCAGGGGGAATTCCAGCCAGGCGTAAAGCAGCACCAGGCCGCAGCCGGCGAGCAGGTAGCGGGGCAGGGCGGAATCGTTGCGTCGCCAGTGTGCGGGAACGAGATTGCGCAGGCCGAGCAGAAGCAGCAACGCCGTGCCGACGAATCCGGTCTCGGCGAACGACTGGAACCAGTCGTTATGTGCTTCCACGTAGCGGGGGGCGGTGAACCAGCGTTCGACCGGCCGTTGTGAATTGTAGATGGGGAACACGCTGCCGTAACATTCCAACCCCCAGCCGAACCAGGGTTTGTCCATGGCCATGCGCCAGGTGTCGCGATAGAGCACGAGCCGCGCGGTGAGCGTGCCCTCCTCCGCGAGTTTGTTCAACTGGACCGAGGTGAGCTGCGCGCGCTGCGCGATGACATTGCGCCCGAGGAACCCGATGCCGGCCACGGCCAGCAAGGCAACCAGAACGAGGGCGGTGATGGCAGGCAGAGCCGAGCGACCTTCGGCGCGGCGGCTGCGCAACACCCGCCACAAGATGTGGATGAACGCACCGCCCAGCAGAACGGTGAGCAGCGCTGTGCTGGAGCGTGAGGCGCTGAGCGGCACGGAGGCGGCGAGCAGCAGCGTGACCACGGCGCCGCTGAGCGCGGGCGAATGCCAGAAATCCCGGTAGCCGCCGCGGCGGTGGTAATGGAAAAGCAGGCCGAGGCACACCACCGTGTTGAGGAGGATGAAGGCGCCCCAATGATTATGATAGACGAAGGTCGAGAAAAAGCGCGGCTGGGGCGACTCCACGAGACCGAACCACAGGCCCTTCGCGCCGATCAGTTTCTGAAAGGTGCCAAACACGGCCAGCAGCAGGGCATTGCCTCCGAGGACGAACATCAACCCGCGCAGCCGGCTGCGGCGCGTCGCGACGAGCAGGAGGTTGGCCGTGGAAAGCACGATGCCATTGAACTGCCACAATTCGCGGAGGGCGAGCGACGGCCGGGCGGCAGACGGCAACCAAGGCACCGGATTAGCCACCATCCAGGAGCGCTGCCCTTCGATGGTGACCGCCTCGAAGGCGGGATTGAAGCAGCTGATGAGCACCAGCAGGTCGTAGAGCCACAGGGGCCAGAACAGCCGCAAGGCCGGATGGCGCCAGCCCCAAGTGCTTGAGCCAGCCAGACTGATCCACAGGAAAAGCCCCATGCCAATCGTGCCCCAACCGAGAATGAACTGGCGGGCCTGCGGCGACTGTCCGCCGAAAAACCAGGAGGATACCACCACGAAGACCGCGAGATGGATCAGGACGGGTTTCTCGAATTTCTCAGCGACGACCATTGAGCAATGAGGCGTAGAACTCGCGTAGCAGACCGGCGGCGCGCGACCAGGAATAATCCCGCTCCATCCAGGCGTGACCGGCGGCGCCCATGGTCTGCAACCGGGTGACGTCGAGCGCAAGCGCCTGTTGCAGCGTGCCCGGATAATCCTCCCACGGGACGCACCAGCCGGCCGAGTTGGCGTTCAGTCCGGACCACGGAGTCGTGTCGGTCACCACCGTAGGCACGCCGGCGGCGAGCGCTTCGGCGATCACGAGGCCGAAATTTTCGGAATGTGAAGGGAGGAGGAACAGCGAGGCAATGGCGTAGGGGGGCGGATGGCCGGTGCTGTCCAGGATGTGCACCCGTTCGGTGACACCGCGGGCGGCGAACTCGGTGGTGAGTTCCGCGGCATTGTATTCCTCGGCCATGCCGGCGACGAGCAGCAACCAGTCGCCGCGGGTGGTGGAAAGCCACAGATCGATCAATTCCCTGACGCGCTTTTTGCGATGCAACCGGGAGTAAAACAAGGCCACCGGGCGCTGTCGGGCTGAGGGGAGGATTTCAAGCCAGGCGGCACGGGCGGTGGCGAGCTCCGTTTCGGACGGGAGCGCGACGCCGTTCGGGGCGACGCAGATGGGCTGACGAAAATCCAGGGCGCGGATGTCGTCGGCCTCTTCGGTGCTGGTGGCATGCCAGCCGGCGGCTTGGCGAAAAGCCCCGGGGTGCACCAGCCAGGAGGCAAGCTGCTTGCGCAGGCGGCGATGTTGCCAGGCCCAGGGGCTCATCATGCCGCGCGGCGAGATGACGAGTGGCCGGCCGTGCCGACGAGCGGCTTCGGTGGCGTAGCGCAAAGTCAGCAGCCAAAGCGAGTGATGGTGAAAGCAGTCCCCCGCGGAGCGAAGCAGTTGCTGGCGCAAGCCCGGGGAACGGCAAAGCCAGCGCGGAGCGAGACGGGGAAAGGCCTCCAGGTGGGCTTGGTCATCTTCATGGTGAACGAACGATCCCGGCGCGTCCTCGGTGGCGAGCAACCGGACTTCATCACCGGCCGAAGCGAGGTGGTTGGCCAGCGCGCGCGCGGATTTGGATGGACCGCCATGGCGTTCCTCGAGACTGGGCACGATGTGGACGAGGTGGCTCACTTGTTGACGGGCGGGGAGGGCGAGACAGCCCTGCCTTCGGGGTGGAGCAGGGCCTCGTAGTCGGCAAGGTGCCTGTCGGCGACGGCCTTGTCGTCCAGGTCTGCGACCGTCTGTTGGGCACGATCACCCAGTGTCGAACGCAAGCCGGCGTCGCGCAAAAGTCGTGACAGGCTGGCGGCCAATGCCGCTGGATCCTTGAGCGGTACCAGCAGGGCGTTGTCCTGCTGCCGCAGTTGATCGGCAAAACACGGCAAATGGGTCACCACCACCGGCAGCCCGGCCGCCATGGCTTCCAGCACCGCCACGGGATGGGCCTCACCTTCCGTTGCTTCGGTCGGATAGCAGAAAACGTCGAGCGATTGGTAGGCGCGCGCCAGTTCAAGTGGGTCGGCCAACGCAGGGGCAAGCTCGAGCCGGCCCTCGTGCCAGAGGTCCGGGGCGAGGCGTTGCATGGATTGCACAAACTCGGGTCCGCCGCCGCCGCGAGGCGTTTCCACGGGGCCGCGCAGGATAATCCGCCAGGCGGGCAGGCCCGTGTCCCTTGATAGCAGGTCAGCGGCGCGAACGAGCGTGAGCAGGCCTTTTTCGGGATGGATGCGCCCCACGAAGCCGATGGTCAGGGGGGCTGAGGCCTCGCGCTTGGGAGCGGCTTTGGTGAAGAGCGAGCAATCCACCGGATTGGGCGTGAGCCTGATTCTGTCGGCAAGCTGCGGTGCCTGCCGGACGGCGGCCGATGCAATGACGCTGCTGGCCGCTTGAATACGCGCTGCCCGGCCATACCAGCGCACCTGTCCCTTGGGGAAGCGGTTGAGGTTGACCACGAGCAGACCAGCACGCGGGCGAAACTGACGAACGATGACCGGCAGCGCCACGGTGTTGGTGATGAGGATGTCGGCGTCCGGCAAGATTTGCATCACGCGCAGCCCCCAGCAGGCATCGAGCAGAAGATTCTGCCAGAGCTTGCGGCGATGGTCGAAGCCGGGCACCCGAAGCAACCGGACACCGTCCACGGTCTCCTCGTCGGGGAAGCCGTGCCAGCGTTTCGCGATGATGGTGACGCGATGCCCGCGTCGGACATAGAGCCGGGCCAGCCGCCACCACATCTTTTCCATGGCGCCGCCTGCAACCGGCGGGATCGGCAGCAGGAATCCGGAGACGATGGTTATGGTCATGGCCGGATCAGCGGAAGAGCGACTGCAGGAAGAACAGCGGTACGAAGATGGCCACGACCGCCTGGTAGAATGACGAAAGCCAGACGGCCAAGGTCGTTTCGGTGTTCAGGCACCAGGCGAGACAGAGGATGCGGAAGATGCCGCCGGCGGACAACGTGCCGCAGGTCGCGGTGGCGAGTGCAACACGGCGGAGCGACCAGCCGATCAGAAACGCGAGGATGCCGGTGCCGTAAAACCCGAAGTTCACGTACGACTCGGCAATGAGGCCGTAGCCGATGCTGGTCGTCTCGGCTTGTTCCGCATCGAGAATGCCCAGGCGGATCGAGAGCATCTTGACGCTGTCGTTGGGGCTCGGCTTGTCCGGCCAGAGAAAGCGGGGAAACACCTGGGGCGGGATGAGTGCGTAAGTGGCGCCATCCAGGTAGGGGGTGGGCATCGGGACCGTGTCCACCGCGTAGCTGACGATCTGCAAGAGGGAGGCGCGTTGGAAGATGTTCGCGTTGGGTTTCCCTTCCCGGCCGGATTCATCCTGCCCGGCGAATGTGGAAGTCAGACCGTAGTCGATCCATTCGATGAAATAGGCCGGCAGCGTCGTGAAAGTCGGCGCCGGAGCGCCCTGCTCCCAGTAGAGTTTGCGCATCTGATGCTTGCCGTTGTGGAGCACGCCGAAGACCACGAGGCAGACGGCGCACACGAGCCATGGAATGCGGCGGGCGGAGGAGAAATAGCCCACCAGTGCGAGCAGCGTGGTGATAAGCGCGGTGATGAGCAGGAGGCCCATGCTTGGCAGGATGACCTGGATGAGGAAATTCACCACGAACAGGATCTTTTGCGAACGGTTGAGCTGCCCGGCGCCCCACATGCGCGCCTGGATGAAGTTGCTGAGCGTGCCGATGCCGAAGAAAATGGCCCGCAGTGCGCCGTAGTATTCGCGCGGTACCAGGTCGGTGAACGCGCTGAACACCAGCCACGCAGACGTGCACATCATCGTGTAGGTGGTGAAACGGAGGTTTTTCTCGCTGACGAATTCCATCCGCCAGAAGGAGTTCACATCCGGCCCGACGTAATTGTAGCCGCTGAACAAGCTGCCGAGCAAGGCCGACGCCTGGAAAACGACCACCAGGAGCGCGGCCTTCACCAACACGCTTTCGTGATAGCCGACGATCTCCTGATGTTCGGTCAGGATCGGTATGGCATAGAAGGGAACCATCGTCAGCTGCAGCAGCTCCGGTAAGGGGTAACTCGGGTCGTTGCGTTGCAGCCAGCGGAGCATGGGGGCGATTCCCAGCGAACAGATGCCGATGGCCAGCAGGTTGAGTCCCACGTCCTGCCAGGGCGATTGGAACCAGAACCAAACTCCCACCACGACGAGGCCGAGCGTGCCGATCAGCACGAGGCGGGTGCCAGGACTCGGCAGAGGCGAACTGGGCGAATGCGGATCCATCGGGAAGCGGATTTCAGGTATGATGCGCGGCGAGCAGCGAGGCAACCGTCTGTGCCGTGCGGGCCGGGGCATGGGCTTCGCCCAGATTGCTCAGAGTATCGGGAGAAGGCGGGTGAGCGGCTACCGTGGCGAGCGAACGCGCGAGTGCAGCGACGTCACCGCAAGGAAAGACATGGGCGGCCCCCTGTGGCGCGGCCAGATCGGCGGCACAACCGCAACGGTCGCTGACGATCGAAGGCAGGCCGGCGGCGAGCGCCTCGTTGACGACCAGACCCCAGGTTTCGCCGTAGTCGCTGGGCAGCACGAGACAGTCCGCGGCGACGAGAGCGGCAGGAATGTCCTTTTGGTTGAGAAATCCCGCCATCGTGGCACCGGGCGCGCCCGGTGCCGTCAGCGCGGCCTCGACCTCGGCGCGCAGCTGGCCGTCGCCGACGAAGAGGAGGTGCAACGGGCGCCCATTCGCTAGCCGCGCCTGGGCGGCGGCCGCGACCAGGTCGAGCGGCCGTTTCTTGGCAATCAACTTGCCGCAGAAAAGAACACACCACGCGTCGTCCGGTACCTGCCAGCGTCGCCGCAGGTCGACGCGTTGTCCACGCAAGGCCTTTGTGGTGCGGCTGAAGCCGTCATGATCGATGCAATAGGGCGCGGGGGCCAGCCGGGACTCCGGGATGCCATGGGTCCGGTAGAAACGCCGGTTGGCGGTGCCGATGAAGAGAAAGTGGTCCACCCGGGCGAAAAGCCGGGCGAGCAGAAGCCGTTTCAGCATGTGCTTCAGTCCGCGCTCGGGCTGCAGGTCGTGGCTTTCGCCGCGCAGCCAGACTTCGAGGCCGGCGCGATGCGCGGCGAAAACGGCCTGCCAGAGCGTCGCGAAACGCCATCCTTCCACCCACAGGTGGGTGACTCCGTGCTCCCGCAGGAGGCCGGACCAGCTGCGCTCGATCTGCACACCGCGAAAGCGGTTGAGCTGCCAGCCCGATTTCACCGGCAGGAAGCGGTGAGGGTAGCCGGACAGGAGATCGGTGTCCCAGGCGAAGGTTTGGCCGAATTCGCGATCGAAGGAGGGTTTCACTGCATGAGGTGTGAGGAACCAGACTTCGAATTTAACGTCCGCTGCCGCCAGCGCGCGCCAGAGCGCGGCTTGGTACTGGATGGGGTGACTGGTGACGATGGCGAGCATCAGGCTGTTTTCTCGAGCAGGTGTGCCCAGCGGTCGCCGTAGGCCGTCCAACTGAATCGATCGTGGAGGCCGGCGCACGCCGCCATCACGGCGGTGCGATCCGGGGGACAGGCCAGATATCCTTCCAACGCCGCACTCAGCGCCTCGACCGAGCCGACGGGAACCAAGGTGCCGAACGGCTCGCCGGCGGGCAGGTCGGCCGCGCCTGTGTGGGGCGTGGCGATGAACGGCAAGCCGGCGGCAAGACCCTCGAGCAGCACGAGACCGAATCCCTCGAACAGGCTGGGGAGGACCAGAACATCGGTCTGCGCCAGCAGAGCGGGGACGTCGGCGTGCGCGACCTGTCCGCGCACGTGCAGGCCGGGTAGGTCCGGGATGAGCCGGCGTTCGTGCTCGCCGCAGGGGCCGGCCAGCCAGAGTTCCGCATCGCCGCGTTTGGCCGCGAGGGTCCGCCAGGCCTCGATCAGGATGGGCAGCCCTTTGCGAGCCAGGTGCGACCCAAGGAACAGGAAACGAAGCGGACGTTCACGGGTCGAAATCATCGGTGCGGCAAAACGGCCCCAATCCACGCCGTAGCAGTTGACCACGATCCGCTCCGCCGGGATGCCCTCCGCCACGAGCGTGTCGCGGGCGAAACCCCCGCCGACGACGATGCGATGGGCGAGCCGATGCTCGGTGGCCTCCGCCTCCATGAGCCAGTCGGGTCGCGGTTGCGGCACGGGGCACCAGTCGGGATAGCGTCGGTGCATCTCCTGTTCCAGACGGGCGAGTGCGGCAGGGTGGGCGATGGTGCGATCCAGATAAAGCGGACGCCCAACGCGGCGGCAGCGCTCCGCGAGTCGCCACGAGGAGGTGTCGAAGCCGATCACGGCCTGCGCCGACCGCAATCGCTCCTCCGGAATCGCTTCCTGAAAACGCCGGTTTCGTTCATGCAGCACCGCGAGGCTGTCGCCTCCGCGTCGCAGGCGGAACAGGGCGCCGAGCTCGTTGAGCGGAAGATTGCGCAAGCACCCCGGCGGCACGCCGCGCGCGATGCGGTTGCTCAGGGCACGGAACGGCCCCAGACGGCGGAGGCGAAGCGCAAGCCGGGCCGGCAGGCTCCCCTCGGCGAGCGCGAGGCCGGTCCAGAATTCGCCGAGCAGGCTGTGCGTGGCGAGCTCACGGGCGAGGCGGGCGGCGTGTTGGGTGCCGGGATGGGCGAGTAGAACCGCCATGGTCATCGCAGCGGTTCGCGCCAAGCGGCGAGCCAGCGGTTGTGCGGGATCGGGCGGAGCTCCGGCAGGAACAGGCGCCACCAGGCGGGCGAGACGATCTTCACGCGGTAGCCGAGTTCCCGCAGCTGGTCCGCACAACCGTTTTCGGCCTCGAGGCTGTGGGTTTCGATGAGCAGGCGGCAGTCCTCGGTGCGAAGCAGGGCGTGGGCGTCGGCGAGCACCTCCGCCTCCGGGCCATCGATGTCGATCTTCAGGAACACGGGCCCCGACAGATCGGAGGTCAGGTCATCGAGCGTGCGCCACAGCGGCGCCTCGCCGCGGCCGGCAAACCCGGGATGAAGGACCAGACGCGGGTCGTGAGCAAAGCCGTTCAGGGCAAGGTTGGCGGTGAACTGCTCGCGTTCGCGTTCCAACGGTTCGACGGCGACCACGCGCTGCATGCCGGGCTGGCGCAGGCAATGGATGGTGAGGTCTCCCTTGGCCGCGCCCAGGTCCACGGCGCCGTGGCAGCCACGCAGGAGGCGCCGGATGTCGGCGTAGGTCTCCCGTTCGTAAATCCCGAGAAGGATCATCAGTTCGCTGCGCAGATCGAGGTGCAGCCGGATGCCGGCGAGAGGGCCGCTCATGACCGTGCGCGGAAACCGTCCGGCGGGGAGCAAGGCTTTGAACGGATTCATCGTGCGTTACGGTGGAAATTCCAAAACGTGTCCCGCCGGACGGGCCGGCGGGATTGCCAGGTGGAGCCGAGATGACGCACAACATCCCCCAAGGCGGCAAGTCCGGCCATGCGATAGAACGGATGGCGCACCCAGAACCAGGCATAGCTGGCAATTTTCCAGGGAAACACGACCAGCAGGTCGGGCAGAGGGCAGCGGCGGAGCGTCATCACGAGCTCATTGCAGACGCCCGAGCGGTGCAGCGGACGGTTGTCGCGATCAGCCCAGGCCTTGTCGTGCCAAACATGAACTCCCGGAAGGCACTCGATGTGCAGGCCCAGATCGGCGAGCCGCAGGCATAGGTCCTTCTCCTCGGATCCGTAGGTGCCGGGTGAGGTGGCGTAGTAGCCGGCCGTGCGCACGGCCGGCAGGCGAAGAAGATGACCGCAGCCGATGAACATGCCCACGCGTTGCGCCGGACTCCGCAGCCGGTGGTCCGGACGATCGGGCGACAGAATGTCGAATGCAATGCCGGCAACGTCCGGGGCGACCTCAAGGCGGGCCACGGCCAGGCCAAGCTCGTCGCCGTCCATGAACCAGGCGTCGTCATCGAGGCAGAGGTAGTAGTCGGCATCGGCCGAGCGCATCAGCTCGTTGCGGCTCTCGATGATGCCGGCGGCCCGTTCGTGACGGATCCAGCGGACCTCCGGGTAGCGCTCACGCAGGGCAGGGGTGCCATCGGTGGAGGCGTCGTCGAGCACGACAATCGAAAGGCCGGGGCGGGCAACAAGCCGGAGCGAATCGAGCGCCTTGGGCAGGATATGTGCGCGGTTCCGGGTGGTGATGCCGGCTAGGATCGTTGGAATGCGGGCGTTGCTCACGGAACGGGGCGCCACAGGCCGCGCAGCACGGCGGGCCACTGTGGCGGCCGGGTGCGAAGGGTGGCCAGGGTGAGGAACAGACGGTGCAACAACAGGCTCCAGGCGAGTTCAGCGCCCCGTAGTCCGAGGATGTCGCGGGCGATGAGGCGCATGTTACGCAGCTTGCCGGCGGTGAGGGCGGCGAGGTCGCGCTTGAACTCGCTGGATAGCGAGTGGTGCTGGATCGGGCAGCACGCGGCGAAGTAGAGCGGCGCGGCACGGGCGATGCGGGCGGTGAGGTGCACGTCTTCGGCGAAACTGTAACCATCGAACTCCGGAAAGCGTTCGGCGCGGAAAAGCGGGGCGCGCACGAAGAGACAGGTCGCCGGCAGCCAGTCGGCCGGGACCAATGCCGGCGAATCGGACGCGTATACGGGGGTGCAATTGATGCCGGGACCAAACAGCCTGCCGCCATAGTCGGGGTGATCGTAGCCCGCCTGCAGGCGGTAATAGGCGCGGACGAACCGGCCCGGTGTCCGCCGGTCCTCGGCGGGGATTCGCGCGGAAATCGCTCCCGGGACGGGTTGATGGCGGGCGAAATAACCGAGAATCCGGACCAAGAGGTCGGAGCCGAACTCGATGTCGTCGTCAAGAAACGCGAGGATTTCGCCGCTGGCGTGGAGCGCGGCCGCGTTGCGCTGGCGGGCGGAACTCTTCACGGGATGCGCCAGCACACGGGTTATGGCGGCGACCGGATGCGCCTGCGCCAGCTTTTCGACCGCGGATGCATCGCCGGCTGCCGCGATCAGGATCTCGTGTGCGGGATGCGTCTGCCGGGCCAGGCAGTCGAGCACGACGCGGAGACTGTCGAGCCGGTCGAGCGTAGCGATGATGACGGAACAGGTCGGGAGCATGCCGGTTGGCTGAGACGGGCTCATGGCCAGAGGCCCGAGCCATGCATGAATAGTTTGACGGCCCGTTGCAGCGGGCGCTCGACATGGCGTGGGAGCACGGCTTCGTCGATCACGTAATCCTCCGGACCTTGGGCGCGCCGACAGGTGGCGGCTGGCACGATTTTCTGGTGCCAGTCGGTTTCGGATGAATAGTCGGCGAAGTTCTCACAACCTTGGCGCATCGCCAGCTGGCGCGTCTGCAGGCGGAGCTGGATCTGCTCCGGGCTTCGGTATTGGTAGTGCTTGAAGCGGATCCGGCGCGGATGGACGACCCCGAGGTGGCGCGGGGCGGAGCCTTCGGCCCAGACGAGCCCGGGACGGTGACGGTAGAAGCGCACTTCGGAATAGTCGCAGCGGAAGTAGCGGAGAGCCTGCTCGGCCGGAACGCGAGGCGGATAGGCGAGAGGATTGCGCTCCCAGCGGGTGACATCCTCGTCGGTGAAGTAGTGTTGGAAGTAGGCGCCCCAGACGACGTGGTGACGCGCGGGCACGGCGGCGAGGAACTCCCGCGGATCGTCCACGTAGAGTTCGTCGGCATCGAGCACGCACCACCAGTCGCCGGCTTGGGCTTCGTGGCGGTAGGCCTCGAAGGTGTCGCGTCGCAGGCTGTTGCGGAACGGCGTGGCGTCCTGCTTGAACGGCACGACACGGGGCTCGCGTCGGGCGAAATCCACCACCTTTTCCCAAGTGCCGTCGGTGCTGCCGTTGTCGAAGACGAAGATGCGGTCGCACCAGCGCGCCGCATGGACGAGGGTCTCGACGATCATGTCGGCCTCGTTTTTGACCAGGCAGTTGCCGAATATCCTCATGGGTGCGAGCGTCGGGTAAACAGGGCGTTGGCGAAAGCCTCGCGGGAGAGATCGCATTGCCAGCCGGAATAATCGTAGAGCGCGGTGAAGTCGTAACCCAGCGGCCGGAGATATGCCTCGATGGCGAAGAAGTCGCCGTGGCGGCCATCGCGACGGAAGTTCACCTCGCTGTAGATGCAGTCGATCGCGCCGGCAGCCAGGAGGCCGGAGGCCCCCCGCAATACTTCGAGGTCGTGCCCTTCGCAATCGGTTTTCAACAGATCGATGGCGCCCACCCCATGGTGGGCGCAAAACGTGTCGAGCCGGAGCATGGGCACGGATTCGACCGGCAGGTCCTGCATGGGCTGGCCGGGTGTGATGAGCCGGTTGGATCCGCCATTCGGGCGCGCTTCCATCAGGCAGGAGCCGTCCGATTCGCCCACGGCAGCCTGATGCAGGTGGAGTTGCGATTGTCCCATGAGGCGCCGCCGCATCGTGGCAAAAGTTGTGCTGACCGGTTCGAAGACGTGAATCGTAGCGCTCGGGAACGCGGCGTGCAAGGCCCCCGTCGTTTGCCCGAGGTTCGCTCCGACGTCGAAGAGGACGCCCGGACGCCGGGGATGCCAGCGGCGCGCGAGGTCGATGAATAGATCGAGACCGCGGGGCAAGGTGCGAAGGGGATGCACGTACAGACCGGCCGCATGCAGAGTACGTCGGATGACCTGCTTGATCATGAAGAGGGCTTGGGGTTTCACTGCTTCGACGTAGGCGGCCTGCATTATCACCCCAGCGATCGAGCCGCGGCGCGGCTCGAAAGGGGGCGTGGCTCGAAGGGGATCCAGTTCATTCTCGAGAAACGGAAATGGTGGCCAGCCTGGCGCTCCATTCATGGCGCAACCGGTTCGCGTCGAAGGCGTCGGCGGCACGGCGTGCTCCGGCGGCAAGTTGTGCCCTCAAGGAGGCGTCGTCGCGCAACCTCACGAGGCCCGTCTTGAGGGCCGAGGACTGCGGGTCGTGCAGGAGCAGCGCAGTGCCCGGGTTGTCTGCGCACCAGCGAGCCCCACTGGCGTAGGCGGGGCCGGTGATCAGCAGGGGTAGGCCGAGGGAGAGGCAGTCTCCCAGCTTACTTGGAAAATGGGTGCGATACTGGAGTTCATGCCGGCCCGGCGGATTGAGGTAGGGTTGGATGATCGCATCGCATCGTTCGCCCAAGGTCCGCCAGGCTTCGGCCGGACTGGGGGCATACCCGTTGAAGCGGATGACGTCGGCAGCCTGGGCAAGCGAACTCACGTTCCCGGCCGGGGCCGGACCGAAATATTCCAGACGACTGCCGGTTTCCCTCAATACGGGCACCAGGGCGAGCAGCTGCTCGCCGTAGCCGTAGTGCAAGCCGCCGGCATAGCCGAGGGTGAGGCGGCCGGGGGTCTTCAAGGAGAGAACAGGCCCCGCCGCCTGCACCGGAATATCATCGCGCGGAGGCAGCAGCACGTCGCAGGGCGTGGCGTAGTGTTCCTTGAACCACTCGGCCATGCCTGGACTGATGCCAAGGCGGAGCGCCGCCTGCCGATAGACTGCCCGGTCACGGGCTTCCTGACAAGCGGCGAGCCACGGAGCAACCGGCTCGAAGCCGTGCGGCAGATCATGAATGAAGAGGCACAAGGGCAGCCGGCGTTTCCGGGCATAGCGGGCCGCAAGGTCGTAATACCAGGAGTCCTGCATGAGCGTGGCGACCACTTGGGGGCGGAAGCCGCGCAGCACAGACTCAACATGGGAGAGCGGGATCAAATCCGGTCCGCCGAGACTGCGCAGGGCCGCCTTCCAACTCCAGAAGCGCGTGCGGTTCAGACGGTCGGCCACCAAGGGGACGGTTTCGTAGCGACAGGCAAGCCGCTCAGCGCCTTCCGGGGGCGGGTGATTGGTGACGACCAGCAGCCGATCCGGAGGGTAGTCACGGAACAGGCGACGAAAAACGATCGCTCCCGGCGCCCGGGTGTGAGGCGACTCGCTGCTGATGAACAGAAGGCGCGGCAGGTTCACCAAGGTATGCCGATGATGCGGCCGCCCGCGCGGGCCAGGAATCGCCGTCGGGCAATGCCGGCCAGATTGCCCAAATGCCAGCGAGTCTTCGCGTACCAAGTCCGGGGCGGATCTTCCGAGTATGGGGCGTCCCCGCCCGGGCGGGTATACAGGCCATGCTCTGCTTCCAACCTCGTAAGCAGACGAAGATAGGGCGCGAAGATATTCCACAGCAACACCCGGCCGGGACTAACCCCGTAGTAGGCGGCGCTGAGGTCAAAAAGGTGGGGGCCCGGCCGGCGCAAGCCGTGGAAGTGAAAGAACACCAGAGGCATGCCGTCCACCCGAACGGCATCCCCGTCCACGGTCAAATCGAAGCGCGCGACATTCCACATCGCGAGGTTGGCGCCGGGTTGGCGCAGGACCTTTACTCCCGGGAAGCGGGTTGGCCATTCGTCGAGGTACTTTTGGTCAGCGTACAGACCGCCTTCGTGGCGGAGGTGGCACCATTCGAGGCAACGCTGGCGCCACCACTCGAGACAGGCGAGCGCCTGCGCATCGCGTCGGAAGCCGATCAAACCTACATTGTAGGTGCCGCTGTCGGCCAGGTGGCGGTTGTGCTCGGAAAAGCCATGGGGAATGATGCCGATGGAGGCCGAGCCCATTTCGGTAAAGACATGTTCCGGGTCGCCGAAGAAGCCGAGGTCGGCGTCCACGTAGGTGACCAGATCGATCTCCGGATGGCGGCGAAACAAGTGCAAAGGAAGACATGGCGTACAGGTCAGATAGTAGGCGATCCGGTCGCGAGTCGGCCGGGCGGCCCGCAGGGCCTCGTCATCGGCTTCGAGCTCTGAAAGCGGGATGATCCCGAGGTCCGGCAGAGCCAGGCGTTCAAGCAGCAGCCGGCTCTCCTCGTCGAAGCACAACACCCAAAGCTTCATACGCGGTGAGACCCTGCGCAGGGAGTGATAGAGCGCGAGTCCCATCGCCGCGTAGTGCGCGTCGAAATATGTGCAATAATGGCGGACGGTGCGACGATGTCGGATCAAGACGCGCTCCAGGAACTGCGTCGGTTCGCCCGAGGCATGGCGATTACGGACGAGTTCGTGCGCGAAGCCGGCCTCCAGAAAGGGTTGCAGGTACTTCCGACACTCCTCCTCCTGATGATGGGTCTCCAGGAAGATCGCCGTGTCTTCGGGCAGTATCGGGAGGATGTCCGGCAGAATCTCACGCTCTGTGCCCTCGACATCAAGCTTGAGCAGCAGGCGTTCAGGCCGGAGTTCGAGCAGGTGGCGGGCCAGCGAAACCAGCGGGACCTCGATGCCGCCGGCCCCGGCGTCCGTGGTGATGTGTCCGCCGAAGCCATCCCCGCTGAAGTGGATCGCGCCGTCGCTGGTGCCGACCGCGGCGCGGACGAGTTGCACGGGTGCGGCATTCAGGGCGAAGTTCGTTTGGATGCGGGCGATGTTGCGCGGCTCGGGCTCGAAGGCCAGGAAGCGCGCTGCCGGAAATCGCGCCCGCGCCAGGAGCGTGAACATGCCGGCGAAAGCGCCACAGTCGATCACCGTGTCGGGCACGAACGGGATCTTCTCCATGGGGTAGGTATGATCGACAAATATCTCCTCGAAGATCATCACCTCATCCGTGTGCGTCAGACCCAGTGCGATGCGCTGGCCGCCTGCCGCGGCCACGCGGGCAGGGCGGGTATGGGCCAGCAACCGACCGAGCCGGCTGTAGAGAGAAGCGCCGCCGAAGGGACGATGCCGGGCGAGGCCCGCGAGACCGAGACGCACCCGGTCAGTCCAGCGCAGGCCAGTGCCGGCGAAGGCGATGATCGTGCGTATCCGACGGCGAATGCTGCGGAGCGAAGTGCTCATCGGTGTCGGAATACGAATCCCTTGGCATATCCCGTGCCCTCCGGCAGCTCCGGGCGGTCGTGCGCGGGCAGGGTGGCCAGGCATTCGTAGCGGGGGGAGAAAATATCCTGCAGCCCCGTTTCGGTCAGGAACCAGGCCGGATAGCTTGCCGGGTAGATCCAGGCGGGAACCTGTTGTACGGTGAGCCGGGGATGGGGGCCTGAGTGGAAGAAGGTGCGGTCGAGGATCACGTGGCGAACGTTACGGGCCAGGGCATCGGCGAGGAATGCCGCCGGATTCGGCAGATAGGCGAGTACGCATGAAAGCAGCAGCACATCGGGCTGCTCCGCCTGCAGTGCGTCGTCGAGATTGGCATGGAAGCTCAGCCGGTCGTCGGCGAATTCGCGCCGGCCGCAGGCGACGTGCGCGGGTTGTTCGACGACGCTCCACCTCAACCGGTCGAGTGCCGCGAGGAACTCTCGACATTGAAAATAGGTGCTGCCCAGTGAACCGCCGAAATCGAGCACATGCAGGCGGCCATGATTCTCCAGCGCAATCCGCTGCAACCAGGCCAGTAGAGGCAGTGGCGGCTCGGGCTCGGGCAGTAGCAGGCCGTCGCGCTCGAAAACCGCGGTGCCGTTCTTCACCTGCAGAATCGCGGCGCGGGTTTGCGCGAGGATGTCGGATGCATCATAACCGGAGGACGCGCGGCGGGCATCCTCCCAGGCGGGGTAGGTGCCGATGAAACGGATGGGTTCCAGAACAGGGCGGCGGGCAGCCGGACGGACGCACCATCGGATCGCCTCATACAGGAACGGCGGGAGCAGCAGTCGGGCGAGTTGCTTCATCCGCCGAGGTGGTCGAGGAACCGGCGGGCAAGCGCGCGGGGCGAGTAGTGTTCGAGTGCCCAAGCCCTTCCTTGGCGCGCGATGCGTTGCGCGAGCCCTGGCTCGGCAGCGAGCCGGGCAAAGGCCCCGGGCATGTTATCCAGCCGCAACGGCACATAGTGGACGAAGGGTTCGGGCATGACCGGCAACGCGGCGCCATAGTGCCTAAGGTCGAGATTGAAGACAAGGCAGCCGGCGGCGAGTCCCTCCCAGAACCGCCAGCTATCCCATTGGATCAGCCGTGGCGGACGTGGGTCGAGGTGTGCCCAGAGGTCGTGCAACTGCCGGTTGATCCGCGCGCGGTGGCCGCCGACCAGATAACGGGGATAAAAGGGGGTGGGCGGGATGAGATCGCCGCAGAAGGCGGCGATGGCCTGGGTGGATTTAAGGCGCGCGTAATATGAGCGGCTGTGCCGGCGCTGGGTCTGTCGCCACATGAGCAGGTCGTAGGGCTCGGTGGGTGCGATGCTGAGGTCATCGCGCCGGTCGTCGATGCCGAAGCTCCCACTGGCCGCCGCGAGGAACGGCGGACCGGCCAGGGCGCGGGCACTATGAACATAAGGATGGCTGGCACCGAAATTGATCAACACGCCAGGCTGCCGCTCCTGCCAGTCCAGCGCACCTGCGGTCATGTGGAGCATTCGCGCGCTTACGCCAAGAACCCAAGGCTGCTGGTTGGACGGATGAAAGCAGCGACGGTTGTACTTTGCCCTCAGGATGAGATCGAAGGCCCGGTACGGCTCCTGCCATGTGCTGGTGGCATAGCCGTCGTCATGGTCGACATAGGCCGTGCGGTAACGACGTCCCGGGGCGAACAGCCCGCCGGGAAGCGGTCGTTCGAGCACATTTAGATCGTCGTCGATCCAGCGCGACCATGCCGAACTGACGATCACGATGTCGCAGTCCTGCGGGCCGACAACGGGATCATGTCGCACCAGCCAGTCGCCGGGGTGCGTTGAGCGCAGCCAGTAGTTGCAGTTCCCGAAGGTTTCGACGCCCAGCTGCTGCAGGCCGTCCGCGAGCACGACCACGTCATCTTGATAGGCGTTCGGTTCCTCTACGCAGTGGAAGTAGACCCGTTTCATTCCGGCGGGGAGATGCGTCAGGCCAGCGCGGCGAGGAAGCGACGGGCGGTGGCGGCCGGCGAGTAGTGTTCCATGACCCAGGCGCGGCCACTGGCGGCAATGCGCTCGAGGCATCCAGGATCCGCGATGATCCGGCCGACGGTTTCATCGAGTCGCCGGAAATCCACGCCGATGTAGTGCTCCCAGTTCACGGGCATCACCGGCAGCACGGCGCCATACTTTTCGAGATCGAGATTGAAGGCCACGGTGCCGGCGGCGAGTGCTTCCCAGAACCGGAAGCTGTCGCAGGAGATGGCGCGTGGGTAACGGGGATCGAACCAGGCGAGCGCATCATAGTAACTGCGCCAGAGCTGCGCCCAGCGGCCGCCGACCAGGTAGATTTCCGGCCGGAGTGGCATCGGCGGGATGATCTCCCCGCAGAACGCGGAACACGCGGTCACGCTCATCATCCGCTCGTAGTAGGCGCGGGAATGCCGCCCGTTGGTCTGCGTCCACATGAGCCGGTCGTAAGGATCGACGGGCGGATCGGTGATGTCTGTGAAGGGCGGCTGGTAGACGGGCAGGATCGTCTGGAGTGCGGGGTGCAGATGTCGGACCGCCGCGAGGCGCGAGCTGTGCAGGTAGGGATGCGAGGCGTTGTAGGAAACGTAGAGCGCGTTCCGGCGCTCGCGAAACGGCGGCGCGCCGGCCGTGCAGTCAACCACACGCTGCGTCAGCCCGTCCGCCCAAGGCAGCATGTTCGGGAACTTCCAAGCCCGGGCGTTTTGTTTCGTGCGGAAAATATGGTCGAATTGCCGGAACGCCGGTTCCCACGAAACCGTCTGGTAGCCGTCGTTGTGGTCGAGATAGACGGTGCGGTACGAGCGGTTTCGCCGGGTGACCAGTTCGGGAAACTCCCGGCGCCGCGGAACCTTGTCCCCGACGAGCCACCAGGTGAACCACGCGTAGGGAAACACGACCACGTCGCAATCCTCCGGCCGGACGTCGGGAGTATGCTTGAAAAGGTAGTCACCAGGGGTGGTGGACTTGAGCCAGTAGTTCGCCCGTGCGTAGAAAGGGATGCCGAGCGCCTCGAGTCCCTCGGCGAGGGCCACGATGTCGTTCTGAAGGCAGTCCGGCTCCTCGCGACAGAAGAAGTAGATGCGGGGATGGCTCATGAGTGGCGCAGGCAACGGCGGCTTCAGTCCGATGGCTTGATCCAGCCCCATGTCACCATGTCACGCCGGGCTTCCCGCCGGGCGCGGCGCAGGGCGCACTCGTGCCGGCGGTCGCGGGTCGACATGCGCAGCCACAGGCGGAGCCAGACGCGAAGGGTGGCAAGGAGGCCTTCGGTGGCAGGCGGCTTGGTGCCAAAGTGGAAGTAGTGCAGGATCACCATCGAGTAGGCATTGCCCGCCGAATATCGGGTGATGTGGGCAAAGGAGCTTCGATTCTCCGGGATCAGGTGGACCAAGCTGAGCGCTTGAAAGAGCCCTGTGCCGTAGCCAAGGCGCACGGCGACGTAATTGAGATCGATGTCTTCGCCTGTGATGAAGCGGTTGCCCGTGCGGCCGAGGATGAGCCGGCGCGGATCGCGTCCGACCTGCTCGAGGTAATCCGTGATGACCTCGCGGCGCAGGCACATGCCGGCCCCGATGGGCATGGTGCGCGGGTCGTCGATGGCGTTCGACCAGCGGTCGGCGTCGACCTGGCGCGTGTTGCCGGAGAAGGCCTCGAAGCCCGCGGGCGGGGGCAAGTCGTAGCGGGCGATGACATTGCCGCCGAACGTGCCCATTTGCGGGAAGGACTGGTAGACGTGCCAGGCGTTGCGGAGGTAGGCGGGGTGGAGGATGTTGTCGTCGTCGGAATGGACCAGCAGTGCGCCGATCGACTCCTGGTAGCCGCGCCGCCGGGCGTGGGCGAGCCCGAGCGTGGTTTCGACGATGATCCGACCGCGGGGATGCCAGGATATGTCGAAGCGGGAGGCCAGCGGCTCGTCGGACTGGTTGTCAATGATGAGCAGTTCCCATTCGGAAAACGGCAGGTCTTGCGCGCGGAGGCCGTCGAGCGTCGCTTGGAAATGCGTCGGCCGCGGATTATGCGCACACAGAATGACGGAGATGCTAGGAGGCATGGGGCAAATCGTTTTTCCCTGTGATTCGTCGGCGCAGTTTCGCCCACAAGGCGGTTGCGGGCGTTGTCAGGTACCACTGTGCGGGCAGGCTGCCTTGGGCGATCTGATCGACGAGGCCGTTGCGCGCCACGGTCATCTGCTGCGCCTGGTTCGCATCCTCGCCGCCCCACGGGGCCAAATACCGCTGGAATGCCTGCCGCGCGGCGGTGCGGCGTTCCGACGGAAGACGGGTCACCAGCGCCTCGAAGGTTTTCACCTGGTCGGCGAGGCGCACGCCCGCCGTGCCCAGGCGGGCGGTCTCGGAGGCACGATGGTTCCGATAGCCGGCGAGAATGCGGGGAGAGTAGGCAAACGGATGCGATGCGGCGATGCGGGTCCACATCTCCCAGTCGAGACAGTAGGGCAGGTCGCTTCTGAAGGTGCCTACCGCCTCGTAGGTGGATCGTCGCACGACAATCGAAGGGCACTGGATGCGCTGGCCGGTCGTCAGGCGATACTGCCAGTCCGCGAGAACGGTGTGCTCATGGCACTCAATGGCCGAGAGTCCGACCCACGCGGACTGCTCATCGATGAAACAATGCCGACAGAAGGCGGCGCCGGCCGCCGGAAGCGCCTGGATCGTTTCGCGCAGCTCCGTGTAGAATCCGGGGAACACCAGATCATCCTGATGGAGAATGTGAATCCAGCTGCCTGTGGCGCGCTGCACGCAGGTGTTCCAACTGCCCGCCAGGCCGAGATTCTGCGGATTGCGGGTCACTTTGATCCGGTCGCCGGCGATGGTGTTCACCAGGGCCGCAACGTCCGTCTTCGGCGACGCGTCATCGACGATTTCGATATGCATTTCCGCCGGTCCCGGGTCCTGTTGGAGGACGCTTTCGAGCGTCTCGCGCAGGTACGCGACCGGCGGCTCGTAGGTCGGAATGAGAACGGACCAAAACGGGCGATCAGGGACGTCCGGCGTCATAGGTCCTTGGCGGGGGTGTTGGTATCGCCGGCATGGGCCGGATCACGTAGCAAAATGAGCGCTCCGTCCAGTCGTTGGGCGTGGAGGAAATGGCCCGGGAGAGTTCCGAGTACCCGGTTTTGCAACACCGCGTCCGTTGCGGTCGCACCACCAAACACCACGGCGCCGACCGGGTGCCCGGCGGCGACCATGTTGGCGATCGCCTGTTGCGACCCATCATCGAAAAACAGCTCGTTATCCCAGGGGACCATGAACGCCCGTCGTTCTGAATAGTAGGGGATCATCGAATTCCAGTCGAAACCGAATACCACGATGCTGCTTCCTCGGGCGGTATGCTGCCGGAGGGTTTCCGTCAGGCGGACGGTCTCCTGGGGCGGCACTTTTTGCAGCAGATGATAACCGGAATAATGATAGGCGGCGGCTTGAGCCAGGATGAAGACCGCCACCAAGAGCAGTCTCGTCACCTTGAGGCTGGCCAGGGATTCCAGCAGGAACGTCCCAACCGTGATTCCGCAGGCCAGGGAAAGGAACACGGTATTGGCGTACCAGTAGTAATCATGGACGAAAAAGAGGTTGGTGAACAGCGCCGGCCCGGTCAGGAAGGTCAGCCCGAGGGCGATGATCACCGTCCGATGGCGGTGAAGCATCGAAAAGAAAATCACGGCGAGGCCGACCGGGAAAAAGGAAGCCACGGAGGCGGAGAGGAAATGGTTGTACAGTCCGCGCCAGGTGCCGGGCTTCGCCCACTGGCCCGAATAGCCGAAATTCCAATCCGTCAGGGCTGTGCTGGTGAGTCGGTGGACGATCGGGCTGGGGTTGCTCAGCTTCGCGACGTCGGTGCGGTGCGTCCACCAGGCGACGACAGCCAGGATGCCGGCGAATATCACGCCGAGGCAAACCGCGTCATTCCTCAGTCCGCGTCGGACGCCGGCGTCGTTCGCCAAGAGCCGTAACCGTTTGCGGTGAAATGCCAGCCAGAGCCAGACGGCGCCCGCGGCATGAACCGCAAAGGTGGTGACCTTTGTCACCGCCGCCAGCATCCCGGCGGCCAGAGCCAGGAGCAGAAAGATGCGGCGCACGCGCCCTTCGTCCGTCTCGTCGGTGGCGGACGGCTCGCGAAACAAGAGAACACTGAGGCAGAGAAGAAACATCCACGACGCAAACAGGGCGGTGGATTCTATCAGGAAGGCCCGGGTGTAGAAGATATACACCGGCGAGACCAGGAGAGCGGCAAGGCCGAGCCAGATTCCCGCCCAGGGCAGCTTCAGGCGGCGCAAGGTGAGGACGATCAGCGGAAGGGTTGCATAGAAAAAGATGATGCTCGTAATCCGGCCGGCTACGTCCAGACGGCATCCGAGCAGTTTTTGCACGCCGACGACGGCAAATTGGTAGGTCGGAAATTCGAATGGGATTGACGCGGGGGAGCCGAAGACCGGGGTCTCATAGTCGGCCGTCAGCCCGCTCCGCTGGAGATAATAGGTGGTGAGGGCGGTCTGCGACTGGCGAAAGTCGTGGGGCCCCTCCAAGGTATTGCCGATGCCCTGAGCCACTTCGAACAGATGGATGACGAGCGCGCCGCAAAACCCGACAAAAGCGATCAGCGCCGGCTTGTGGCGAAGGAGGTCTGTGAGGTGGAGTGGCAAGGGGAGTCCCGGTGGTCGCGCAGGGTGACGGGATCAATTGTTGGGTTTCAACACGCCCAGGAATTTCGGGCCCAAGGTCTCGAGCGTATAGCGTGACCGCACCTTCATTCTCGCGCTGTCACCGAAGCGATGACGAAGAGCGTCGTCCCCCAGCAGATCAAGGCACGCCGTGGCCATGGCGGGGATATTCAAATAGGGGACGACGACCCCGGCGTCGGTCTCCACCAATTCCGGCGCGCCGCCCGCATCGGCGAAGCAAACGACCGGCAGGCGATGGTCCGCTGCCTCCAACATGGCGACCGAAAACGGATCCTCCCTCGAGGTCAGGGCAAACAGATCGAAGGAGGCAAAGCAGGCCGAGGGATCGTCAACCGCCGGCACGAAATGGCAGACGCCTTGGAGGCCCAGCTTCGCCACATCATGGAGCGCCGCGGCGTGGCTGGGGTGGTCACCGCCCACCCACACGCAATGGTAGTCGGCATGCGGGGCGCCCCGTTTGATGTGGTCGGCCAGCTGAACGAAGAGATCCACGCCTTTGCGCCATTGCGGCCAGCCGCACATGCCGACCACGCGTGCAGTATCGCTGATACCCAGCCGGCGGCGCAGGGCGCTTCCTTGACCACTCCGAGGCAGGTCCTTGGCCATCGCGACAGGGAATTCATGAATGACCTGGATTTTTTCGCGCGGCACGGCGATGTCCGTCTCGAGGAAATCCCGCACCGCGTGGCTCGCGGCAATATATGCGTCGACCGATGCCGGCGATGCTTTCAGAGCTTCCTTCACCGCGTAAAAATCCGCGGTGGATGATAATTCGTGGACATGAAGCACAACCCGCCGGCCAGCTCCGGCCAGCTGTGTGGCAAGCTTGAGGGTGACAACGGTGTTCGCATAGACGATCGGATAACGGCTAGGCGGATATAACTCGGCAAGGTTGGGCGCCTTGGGTTTCATCCAGCCCAAATGGCGCATGACCTTGCGGCCGATGCCGCGATTCAGGGTGTTTGACAGGAGATCGTAGCGCGCGGTCGGAGCCAGACTCTGGTATTGGGCTTCCAGATCGCCGCCGGCCAGCAGCATGACCGAAGGATCGATGTCAGAGTGTTCTCGCAGCCAGCGAATCAGGGTCAACATCAGCAGCGGCGCGCCTGTCCGCGAGGCATCGTGCCCGAGAAAAAGAATCCTGGTCTTCTTGTCCGGGTTTGCGGGCTGGTTCGTCACGGGTGCCTCGCTGTGGCGGGACGGGCTGGGCTCACTGTGGCGTCGCTTCGCGCGGCTTCACCGCACGGATGGCAAGCGCGAGATAGAACGAGTGACCGGGTTCCTTGTCTGCTACGACGCGATAGTTGAAATGGTAGCGGTCCGAACAGCGATGGACGAGGGCCCGCCGGCTTGCCGGCAACCATCGGATGAGGCCGAGCCACAGGCCGAACGGATGCCAGCGCGGGCCGAACAGGGCGCCCGAGTACTGTTCCATAAGTTGCAGCATCGCCCGTCCGTTGGTCGTCAATTTGTGAACCGTCTGGCTCTGGAAACCGATCGCCTCCACGTCGTGACGGAGTCCGTCGGCGGTCCACCGGTGAAAATCGTTGGGGCAGGCATGCTCTTCGTAGAAACCATGGGTCGTGAGAAACAACTGCCCGCCGGGAGCGAGCAAGCGGAAGCATTCGCGAAGGTAGTTGCCGGGCGTGGCAATGTGCTCGAGCACTTGCGTCGATAACACGAGGTCGAACTGGCCCTCCGCCGCGTTGATCGTGCTGTCCGGCTGGATGACATAATCCGTGCCGGTGGTGTCCGGCAGATCGGCCCGATAATATTGCGCTCCGGAAAACAGGTTCCGGTAGGGAGATCCGCCGCAGCCGAAATCCAGGATGCGACGCGGGTTGATTGCGGCCACCATGGCCATGGCTTGGCGCAGGTCGGCCAGGTGGAGGTAAAGGGGGTCGCCGGGGCGCGGGTTCTGCCTGGACCGCACATAATCATTTTCGGTGATGATTTGGGCGACGGCCTCGGGAGTTGCCGGATCGTTTGTCATGGATGGGGAGCTGGTGCTTTGGAGACGCGTTTTCCGGGCACGGTCAGGGTGCGGGATTGATTTCCCACGAGGCGGCTTCGAAATAGGCGCAGGTTTCGCTGCGCCAGCCGAAGAGCGTGGCTTGATCGAGCCGGGTGACCTCGAACGCCAGGTCTGGTTCAGCCATCTCGAAGAAAGGGCTGCCAGGCGGACCCGAGAAGAAGGTGCGAAGGGTATAGTGGCCGACATTCAGGCGGACGAACGGAATCTCGCAGCGCAGCAAAGTCGGTCCGGGGCCCCGGGCGTAAGGCCGGTCGGAGCTGTAAAGCCAAAGATGGACGGCGGGCTGCGCGTTGCTGTTGAGGATTTGGAAGGAGAAGCAGGCATCCTTGACCGGCTCCAGGTGATGCAGCTCGAACTCGAGCACGAGCGTCCGGCCGTAGGCCTGGACATTTCCGGGCTCCGAGGTCTGCAGGCGGATGCGGCGCAGGTGTGGACTGGAGACGGGCTTGGCGGGGGCCGTCCATTCGGCGCGGGCCGACGTGCTGTTGCCGAAGTATCGCTGGATGACCGCCGTGATGTCGCCGGTCATGACGGTGCGGCCCTGTTGAAGCAGGAGCCCCTTCCCGGCGAGGGTGGCGATCTGGTTGAGGTTGTGGCTGACGACAAGGACCGTGCGACCTTCGTTGCGGGCAACGCTGCGCATCTTGCCGAGGCACCTCTTTTGGAACTCGGCGTCACCGACGGCAAGGACCTCGTCCACGATCAGAATCTCGGGCTCCAGGTGGGCGGCGACGGCGAAGGCCAGGCGCACGTACATGCCGCTGGAGTAGTGCTTCACAGGGGTGTCGAGGAAGCGCTCGACCTCGGCGAAGGCCACGATCTCGTCAAACTTCCGGGTGATCTCGGCGCGGGACATGCCGAGGATCGCGCCGTTGAGGAAAATGTTTTCCCGGCCGGTGAGCTCGGGGTGGAAGCCGGTGCCCACCTCGAGGAGACTGGCGACCCGTCCGCGGATCGTCGCCCGGCCGGTCGTGGGTTCGGTGATGCGCGAAAGGATTTTCAGGAGCGTGGACTTGCCGGCGCCATTGCGCCCGATGATGCCGACCACGTCGCCTTGGTTGACCTCGAACGAGACGTCGCGCAGCGCCCAGAACTCTTCGACTGTCGACGGACCTGCAGGGGCACGCCAGCGCCGCAGCAGGCCTCGCGCACCGTGCGCGAGGCGGTCGCGCAACGTGTCGTGCCGAGCCTGATGGCCGATGAAGTAACGCTTGCCCAGACCTTCGACGCTGATGACGGGCTGGCTCATCTCAGATGATGTCTGCGAAGCTTCTTTCCGTGCGGCGGAAATACCACAGGCCGCTTCCGAGAAGCAGGGCGCCAATGGCGAGGGACACGCCGAAACTCGGCCAGTAGAACGGGCCGTTGCCGTCGATCAGGCACCAACGGAATCCCTCGATCATGCCCGTCAGCGGGTTGAGGGCGAGCAGGTCGCGCCAACTGGGCAGGATGTCGGTGCGGAAGCCGATCGGAGAAAGGAACACCCCGACTTGCAGCAGGAAGGGCACGATGAAGCGGAAGTCGCGGTATTTGACCGTCAGCGCAGTCAGCCAAAGCCCGGCGCCGAGCGAAATCAGAACGGTGCCTAGCATGAAGACCGGCAGCAACAGCCACGACCAGCCCGGGGGACGGCCGTAAGCGAGGCTGGCGACGGCGTAGACCACGAGCACGATCAGGAAATCGATCGCGGCCACGGCGAGCGCCGAGATTGGCACGATGAGGCGAGGAAAATAGACTTTGGAGACCAGGTGGGTATTGGCCACGAGGCTGCCGCTGGCGCCGGAGAGGCCATTGGCGAAAAGCTGCCAGGGGAGCACGCCGGCCATCACCATGAGGGGATAGAGCGGATCCCCTTTGCCCATGCCGGCGAGCACGCCGAAGATGAAGGTGAAGATGCCGGTGGTGACCAGCGGCTGCAGAATGGCCCAGGCCACGCCGAGCACCGTCTGTTTGTAGCGTACCTTGATGTCGCGCCAGGCGAGGAAACCGAGGAGCTCGCGGTAGCGCCAGAGATCGGCCCAGTAGTGCCGGCTGGCGCGGCCGGCTTCGAGCACGAGTTCGGGGGCGGTGGAGCTGGGCATGGAGTCAGGCAAGGGCGGCGGCCAGGCGGTGCGTGAAGGCGGGGAAAGCAAAGGACGCCGCATGGCGGCGCACAACCTCCGAATCGCGCGGTTGCGTGACCAGGTCGGCGACGGCGGCGGCGAGGTCGGGGATGTTGCCGTAGTCCACGAGGGCTCCCACCGTGTTGTTGATGACCTCGGGCACGCCGCCGGCGCGGGCGCCGATGCAGGGTTTGCCGTAGGTCATGGCTTCGAGGTATACGAGGCCGAAGCCCTCCTTACGACTGGGCAGGGCGAACAGGTCGCAGGCGTCGTACTCCGCCCGCAGCGCCTCGTCGCTGATCGGACCGAGAAAATCCACGGAGCCGGCCACGCCGAGCGTCGCGGCGAGGGCGGTGAGGCGGGGCAGGTCGTCGCCGGTGCCGACGATGCGCAATCGGGCGGTCGGGTAATCGCGCCGGATCGCGGGCATGGCCTCGATGAGCGTGTCGAACCCCTTGTAGGTGTCGGCGGTGGTCAGGCGCCCGACGGTGAGGATGCGTGGCACGGCGAACGGCGCATTGGAGACCTGATCGTTGAGCACGGGGTCGAAGTGCGGGTCCAGCGTGTTGGGCACCACGCGCAGGCGGCCGGCCGGCAGCGCCGGCAGGAAGCGCAGCATCTGCCGCCGGGTGTATTCACTCACGCAGAGGATGCGCGCAGCGCCGAGCAGGGCGTGCTGCTCCAGCCACGAGTAAGGCCGCCAGACCTCGATGCCGTGGGCAACCAGCACGTAGCGGAGGGAAGGGCGGGTGCGTTGCGCGAGCCAGGCGATGGCCAGCTGGTGCAGGTGGCTGCAGACGATCAGGTCGGCGTGCCGGGCGAGCCGCAGGGTCTGGCGGATGAAGACGCCTTTGCTCCGGCCGCAGCCGATATGCTCGCGAAGGCGGTCGTTGCTGTAGCGCGGCAGGCGGAGTTCCGGGCCGGGGCGGTCGTTGAGCACCACGGAGTCGATGCGTCCGTCGGGACCGGCGAGTTCGCACAGTGCCTTCAGGTAGAGCCGCATGATGCGCGCAATGCCGCCTTCATACAGGAAGAGCTCGGGGGAAAGCAGGAGGACTTTCATGCGGCGGTCCTGCGGTTGGCGAAGGCGATCAGCATGGCGAGCGTCCACACCCGAGACCAGGCCCGGGTATCCTGAGCGGCGAGGTAACCCTGCCAGAGTTGGGCAGCTCGGGCTGCGTCGAGCCAGGGACACGCGGCCAGGGAGGCCGGAGAAAAGGTCTCGTCGAGGAACGGTTTCAGCTCGGCGCGCATCCAGCGGGCGAAGGGCAGGGCGAAGCCCTGTTTCGGCCGATGGCGGATCGCGCTGGGCACGAGATCGGCCGTGGCGTCCGCCAGGGCGCGCTTCGGGATCCGCGCGTCGTACTTGAACCAGGCGGGTTGCGGCCACAGCCATTCCAGCAGCACACGGTCGACGAAGGGCACCCGCAGCTCGAGCGAGTGGGCCATGCTGAACACATCGCTGTCGCGCAGCAGCGTGTCGGCCATGTAGGTGCGCAGCTCCCACGCGCTGATGATCTGGAACGGATCGGCGCCGATCAGTTCGAAGGCATAGTCCTCCAGCATCGGGTGATTGGGCCCAAGCCGTTCGGCCTGCCGCCGGGCCTCCGGGGCGAGGAGCGCGAGGCGGCGGGTCTCGGGCAGCACGCGCCGTTGCAAGGAAGCCAGTTCATGGAGATCGCGCGCGTGGCCAAGAAAATCGGCGAGCTTGTGCGCCCGCGTGCTGTTCCGGTTGCCTAGGAATGAGAGCACGCCGCTGCGGAAACGCGCGGGCAACCGGCGCCAGATAGGGAGCATCCGCTGGAGCCGGGGCAGCGTGTGGAAGGAGGGGTAGCCGCCGAACAATTCGTCGCCGCCGAGGCCGGACAGGGCCACGGTGACGCCACCGGCGCGGGCGAGCCGGCTCGCGTAATAGGTATTGATGCCGTCGCCCGTGGGCTGGTCCACCGCCGCGAGGATGCGCGGCAGATCGGCGGCGACCCGCGCACCGGTGAGCAGGTCCTCGTGGTGCTCGGTGCCGAAGGTCTGCGCCGCCAGGCGCGCGCTGGCCTGCTCGGAGTAGCCGCTTTCGCCAAAGACGAGGGAAAACGTTTTCAGCTTCGGGCCGCCGAGCCGGGTCATGAGCCCCACGACCGCGGTGGAATCCATACCGCCGGACAAAAATGCACCGACCGGCACGTCGGCCACGCGATGGGCGCGAATCGAATCCTCCAATTGGTGGCGCAGGCCGTGGATGAAGTCCTGGTAGTTGGTGGCCACGCGGCCGGGTTGGACAGGAGCCGGCAGCTTCCACCAGGCATGCGTGCGCACGGTTCCCTGGGCATCCACGGTCAGGGCCTGGCCGGGCGGGAGGTTGGCGATGCCGCGGTAGATCGTGCGCGGGGCCGGCACGTTGAACCACGCCAGGTATTCCCCGACGGAGGCGGGATCGATCTCGCGGGGAACCACGGCGGCTGCATGCAGCGCATTGAGTTCGGAGGCGAGAACGAGGCCGCCTCCTCCGAGGCGCGCGTAGTAGAGCGGCTTGATACCCAGAGGGTCGCGTGCGGCGAAGAGGGCATGTTCACGCGCGTCCCAAACGGCGAAGGCGAACATCCCGCGGAGGCGGGACAGGCAGTCCGCGCCATGGTGAGCATAGGCGGCGAGAAGCACCTCCGTGTCGCAATGGGTGCGGAATTCCCAGCCGGCGCTCTCCAGCTCGCGGCGAAGCTCCCGGTGATTGTAGAGCGCACCGTTGAAGACGAGCGTGAAGCGCCCGTCGGGCGTCGTCATCGGTTGATGCCCGTTGGCCGGATCGAAAATCGCGAGACGGCACATGCCGAGGGTCGCCGCATCGTCCGAAAAAATTCCCCGATCGTCGGGGCCGCGATGCGCCTGGCGTCGCACCATGCGTTCCACGGCTTCCTCGCGGGCGACGCGATCAATCCTCGGGTGAATGATGCCCGCTATGCCGCACATAATGGCGCGCAGAAGGGACGGCTTCGCCCCATCACTTCCGGATACAGGGAAGAGACCCTAGGGGTGTATGGGTGCAATGGGCCCAAGCAGAGGCCACGGGTGGCCGTCCGAAGCCAATATAACCGGCGGGGTTCTAGCAATGCCGATTTTCACAAAGCCTTAGAAGCAAATGGCTTTGATTATATCGCTGGACTTTTCTGGCGAGACCAGCAACGCGACCAGATGCAGCCCGAAATCCACCGCCGTGCCCGCGCCACGTGAGGTGGTGATCTTGCCATCGGTCACGACTTTTTCGTCGGACAGAATGGCTGGCAGTTCAGCGGCGACGGAGAAATGCGCGGTGTAACGGCGTCCGGCCAGCAGACCGGCGTCGTGCAGCACCGTCGGAGCGGCGCAGATGGCGGCGAGCCAGCGTCCGGCGGCGTGTTGTTTCAGGACGAGGTCGCGGATGCGCGCATCGGCCCGCAGGTGTTTTACGCCGGCGCCACCGGGCAGGAAAACCAGGTCGTAGTCGCGTCCGAGCACCGCCGTGAGCGGGGTGTCGGCGTGGGCGGTGATGCCGCTGCGCCCCGTGACGTGGATGCCGTCGGCCAGCGCGGCGGTGGTTACGTCGACGCCGGCCCGGCGCAGGAGATCGATCGGGGCGAAGGCTTCGATTTCCTCGAAACCTTCGGCGAGGGGGACAAGCACGGTGGGCATGGTGGGGACAAGTATCGGGTGAGAAGTGACAAGTATCAAGAGGCAGGATCGCCTTGGCTGGCATCTCTTCTTGATACTTGTTCCTTGGTACCTGTTACTTCCGCCATGGTTTCCATGGCGGGCAAGCGTCTGGTGATTTTCGGTTGCGGTTACATCGGCTCGGCTGTTGCGGAGGCCGCGCTGGCCGCCGGCGCGCGCGTCGAGGCGCTCACGCGCAATCCCGACAAGGCCGCCGCGTTGCGTGCCGCCGGCCTGGCGAAGGTGGTGGTGGCCGATCTCGCGTCCACGGAGTGGTATGCCCAGATCGATGGCGGGGCCGACTTCGTGGTGAATTGTGTCAGCTCCGGCGGGCCGGACCAATACTGGCGGTCCTATGTCGTGGGCATGCAGTCCATTGTAAGCTGGGCGGCCCGCGGTCCGCGGCCGGTCGGCACGTTCGTCTACACGAGCAGCACCTCGGTCTATCCACAGGGCGAAGGCGCCATGGTCGACGAGGAGGCCTGGGCGCCGGGCGCCACACCCAACGGCCAGACCATCAGCGAATCGGAGGTTTTGCTAAAAACGGCGCCCGCACCGGCGGTGGCGCGTCATTTCATCCTGCGCCTCGCGGGCATCTACGGTCCGGGCCGTCATCACCTGCTGGACCAATTGCGGGCGGGGGCCGAAACGCTGAACGGTTCCGGTGGACATCGCCTCAATCTCGCGCACCGCGACGACATCGTGGCGGCGATCCTGGCCTGTCTGGCGGCGCCGGCGTCGGTCGGCAGCGAGATTTTCAACGTGGCCGACAACGCCCCCGCGCTGCGTGCCGATGTGGTCGGCTGGTTGTGCGGGCGGCTGGGGCGTCCGGTGCCGGCCTTCGATGGCCTGACCACCGCCCGCCGCGGCGGCGCCCCTATGCCCGACCGGATCATCGCCAATGCCAAGCTCCAGCGCGTGCTCGGCTGGACGCCGAAGCACCCGGACTTCAAGGCCGGTTTCGGTGAGATCCTGAAATCGGTCTGAAGGGAAACCACGGAATACACGAAAAACACGGAAGATGGAGCGATCCGGTTGCCCGAGAATCACGCGAATCGACGCGAATGAAATCCCGGACGAACCAATTTTTCCTTTCTGAAATTCGCGTCGATTCGCGTCATTCGCGGGTAGTCCTCGGTCTGAATCCATCCCCAATCCGGGCGCGGGCAAGTTGCGCCCCTACAGGCCTAAATCGGCGAAGGCGGGCTTGCTGATTGGGGTTTCATTCGTGTGTAGTGGTGCGTTCCTGAAAATCTTCCCACCAACCCCCACGAAACCATGGCCGGCGTAGGCAAACTGCTCAAACAAGCCCAGAAAATGCAGCGTCAGATGGAGGAGATGCAGAAATCCCTCGAGACGCGCGAACTCGACATCTCCAGCGGCGGCGGCGCCGTGCAGGTGAAGATCAACGGCGCGGGAAAATTTCTCGCGATCAAGCTCGACCCCGAGTTCCTCAAGGAGGACGCCAAGCTCGTCGAGGAAACCTTGCTCAACGCGGTCCAGGAGGCTGCGACCAAGGCCAAGGCCCTCGGCGAATCCGAGATGCAGCGCATCTCCGCCGGCTTCCAGATGCCGGGAATGTTCTGACCATTTTCGGTTTTGGATGATGATGTCGCTTCGCTCGGAACTCGATTTTCGATTCGTGGCTCCAGAATCCGCATCCCGAGATCGAAAATCACAAATCGAGAATCGAAAATCCCATGACTCCCGCCCTTGAACAGCTGCAGAAGGCGCTGAAACAGCTGCCCGGTGTCGGCTACCGCTCGGCCGAACGCATCGCCTTGCATCTGCTGGTCGAGAAACCCGCGCGTCTGCCCGAGCTCGTGCTCGCGCTGCAGGCGGCGGCGAAATCGGTGCGTCGCTGCACGGTTTGCGGCAATCTCGCCGAGGAGGAGTTGTGCCCGGTCTGCGCCGACGAAAGGCGCCGCACCGGCCAGGTCTGCGTGGTCGAGAACGTGCAGGATCTTTCGGCGCTCGAGCGCTCGGGGGCTTTTCGCGGACGCTACCACGTGCTGCACGGCAAGCTTTCGCCGATTCGCGGCATCGGTCCCGACGACCTCAACCTCGCTTCGCTCATCGCCCGCGTGGAATCGGGCGAGATCACCGAACTCATCCTCGCGCTTTCCAACGACGTGGAGGGCGAGGCGACGTGTCATTACCTCACGGACCGCCTGCCGAAAACCGGGCTCACGATCACGCGCATCGGTTTCGGCCTGCCCAGCGGCGGCGGCGTGCTCTATGCAGACGCCGTCACGTTGAAAAGCGCGCTCGAAGGCCGGCGGAATTATTAAACGGCCGACATGGCGCAGCGTCTGCCGCTCGGCAAGGGCTGGTGCGCCATGAGGGAATCGAACCCTCCTCTCATGCTTGGGAAGCACGCATAATAGCCGATATACTAATGGCGCCTGAGCCGGACGACGGGACTAAAAGCCAGCCGTCGCACGGCGGCAAGTCCTCATTGGGGCCTCGGTGATCCCGGTGTTTTCAACCGGTGTGGCGTGCGGCGCGGTGACCGGGGCGGGGTTCTCGCTTGGCTTGGATCGGATTGGGCGTAGGGTTCGCTCAACCCCAAACCCCCATCCCCCATGAAAAATCTCCGTTTGATCATCGCCCTCGTCGCCGTTGGTTTTGCCGCCGCCTCCGTTGTGCAGGCGGGCGAAGAGAAGAAGGAATCGAAGCCCGCCGGTTGCTGCGCCAAGGCCGAGGCCAAGGGCGAGAAATGCGGTCACGGCTGCTGTGTCGAGGCCGCCAAGGCTGGCAACAACTGCGAAAAGTGCAACGGCAGCGGCAAGGTCGAGAAGAAGGAAGAGGCCAAGCAGTGACGCCATGTCGATGTCCGGCGCGAGCGCCGGATCACCCGCTTTGATTTCGAGCCGCGTACCGATTCCGGGCGCGGCTTTTTGTTTCGGCGCAACGGCCTGACCTTACAAAGGATCCGCCGTTCCCTCTGCGTGAAGCGCCAGGAGACTCCTGGACATGTGCTGGAGCGTTGTCATCGCGAGGCGAACCAAGCGGGTCGTGGCGATCCAGCTGGATTGCTGCGTCGGTCCGCATGGCGGACCTTCTTGCCATGACAGGCCCAAAGCCAGGGGGACGCTCCCCGTTTACCGCACGTCGGCGGTGGCGCGTCCGGTTTGGAGGCCGCGCCAGCGGTCGCTGACGCGCTGGAAGATGGCGTCCGGCGACAGCCCGTGCTGCGCCCGGAGGATTTCGACGCTGCTGCCGTGTTCGACGAACTGGTCGGGCCAGCCGACGCGTTCGACCGGCGTGGGGCAGTGCGCTTCCTGCAGGGCTTCGAGGACGGCGCTGCCGAAACCGCCGGCAAGCACGTTGTCCTCCATCGTGACGATGAGCGGCACGACGGCGGCCTGGCTGAGCAGGAGCGTGCGGTCGAGCGGCTTCACGAAACGGGCGTTCACGACGCCGACGGAAACGTGTTCCTCGCGCTCGAGGCGCCGGGCGAGTTTCAGGGCGTCCTGCACCATGGAGCCGAGCGCCCAGATGACGATGTTGGTGCCGACCTTGAGCACCTCGGCCTGGCCGACGGGCAGGAGCGCGGGCTCGTGCTTGACCGGCGCGCCGGTGCCGGCGCCGCGCGGGTAGCGGATGAAGCCGGGGCCGGGCAGGTGCAGGCTCGTGTGGAGCATGTCCACAAGTTCGTCCTCGTCCTTCGGCTGCATGACCGTGGCGTTGGGCACGCAACGGAGGTAGCTGACGTCGAACATGCCGTGGTGCGTCGGACCGTCGTTGGGCGAGAGGCCGGCGCGGTCCATGCAGAAGGTCACGGGCAGGTTCTGCAGCGCGACGTCGTGGATGACCATGTCGTAGGCGCGCTGGAGGAAGGTCGAGTAGATGGCGCAGACCGGGCGGAAGCCCTTGGTCGCGAGGCCGGAGGCGAAAAGCACGGCATGTTCCTCGGCGATGCCGACGTCGAAGAACTGGCCGGGCAGCTCCTTCGCGAGCTGTGAGAGACCGGTGCCGCTGGGCATGGCGCCGGTGATGCCGAGCACCTGCGGGTTGGCGCGGGCGAAGCGGGCGAGCGCCGCGCCGAAGACATCCTGGTAGTTCGGCGGCGTGCCGGGGATCGGTTTCACGCTCTCGCCGGTGCCCGGGTCGAAGGGGCTGGCCCCGTGGAATTTCTCGGGATGGGCGACGGCGGCGTCGAGGCCCTTGCCCTTCTTGGTCAGCACGTGCACGAGCACGGGCACGTCGCAGTGTTTCGCGAATTCGAGGTTCTTGACGAGCGCGTCGAGGTTGTGGCCGTCGACGGGGCCGAGGTAGCGCAGGCCGAATTTCTCGAACAGCGAGGACTCGACGAAGAAGTCCTTCGTCTCGCGCTTCCACTTGTGGTACACCCGGTTCATCTCCACGCCGGCCGGGAAGCTCTTGAAGAACGCCTCCACGTCGTGGTGCAGCTTGTTGTAGGTCGGGTGGGTGCTGAGCTTGTTGAGGTAGCTCGCGATCGCGCCGACGTTCTTGGCGATGGACCACTCGTTGTCGTTGAGGATGACGATGAGGCGCTTGGTGGAGCTGACGACGTTGTTGAGGGCCTCGAGCGTGACGCCGCAGGTGAAGGCCGCATCGCCGCAGAGCGCCACGACATGCTCCGACGAGCCGCGAAGGTCGCGGGCGGTGGCCATGCCGAGGGCGGCGGAGAGGGCGGTGCCGGCGTGGCCGGCGCCGAAGGCGTCGTGCGGGCTTTCGGCGCGGTTGAGGAAGCCGGAGGCGCCGCCGGTCTTGCGGAGCTTGGCGAAGAATTCGCCGCCGCGGCCGGTGAGGAGCTTGTGCACGTAGCCCTGGTGCGCGACGTCGAACACGAACTGGTCGTCGGGCGTGTTGAACACGCGGTGCAGCGCGATGCTGAGCTCGACGAGGCCGAGGTTGGGGCCGACGTGTCCGCCGTTGCGCGAGGTGACCTCGATGAGCCGGGCGCGGATTTCCTGGGCGAGTTGCGGGAGCTGTTCGGGCGCGAGGGCCTTGACGTCGGCGGGACCGGCAATGCGGTCGAGGAGGGAAGGGGCGGGCAGGGAGGTGCTCATCGTGGTGATCCGGCGGAAAGGATTACTCCGCGCGGGTGGACTCAAAGGCCTCGAAGGACGCGCTGCCGTCCTTCGCCTTCTTCAGCTTCTCGATCTTGAGCTCGGCGTCCTTCAGGCGGCTCTCGCACACCTTGAGGAGCTTGGTGCCTTCCTCGTATTTGGCGAGGAGCTCGGCCAGCGGCACCTCGCCCGACTCCATCGAATCAACGATGGTTTCGAGCTTGGCCAGCGCGGCCTCGAAACTGAGCTTGGCGGTCTTGTCGGAATCCACGCCGCCACTGTGCGTCCGGGGGCGGGCATTTCAATAAAACTTTCCCGATGCGGGAAAGCTCAGTTGTCCAACGGGTTATATTTCATCGGAATCGCGCGGAGATTTCATCGAAATTCTCCCGAAAGGCGGCGACTTCTCCGGGGGACGCGCGTCGATGCGGGCTAAACTTGGCGGACTTAGCGTGAGACCGGGGCCGGTGGTCGTCGCCAACTCGGGGCTGGCGAGGGAAAGGAAAGGTGTTCTCCTGTCGCCATGCATTGGCTGCCCCTGACGGTGATCGCCTTGATTCTGCTCCGCCTCCTCGCCCAGCTCGGGCTGGAGGCCCTCAACCGGACTGAGGTTCGCCGCCGGGCCGGAGCCGTTCCGGGGCCGCTGGCGGGCGTGATGGACGCCGCCACCTACGCCAAGTCCGCGGACTACACACTCGCGAAGAGCCGGTTCGCGTCGTTCGAGCTGGTGTTCGACGCCGGGGTGCTGGCGGTGGTGGTGTTCAGCGGTATGCTGCCCTGGTTGTGGGCGCGCTTCGATGCGCTGGCGCCGGGCGCGGCGTGGAGCGGCGCGCTGTTTCTCGTGGCCACGATGATCCTGCTCGGCCTGCCCGGCCTTCCGCTCGCGTGGTGGTCGCAGTTCCGCCTGGAGGCGCGGTTTGGCTTCAACCAGAGCACGCTCGGGCTCTGGATCAGCGATCAGGTGAAATCCACGTTGCTTGGCCTGTTGATCGGATTCCCGCTTGCGTGGGTGCTGCTGGCGATCGTCGCGCGCATGGGCCCGCTCTGGTGGGTGTGGGGTTTCGGGCTCCTGTTCGGTTTCCAGATTCTGATGCTGGTGCTGTATCCGAAGCTGATCCTGCCGCTCTTCAACAAGCTCACCCCGCTGCCCGAGGGCGAGGTGCGCACGCAACTGATGGCGCTGGCCGACCGCACGGGCTTCCGGGCTCAGACCATCGAGGTGATTGACGGCTCGAAGCGCTCCGCGCATTCGAACGCGTTTTTCACCGGCTTCGGCCGCTTCCGGCGCATCGTGCTGTTCGACACCCTCATGAACCAGCTGTCGCAGGCCGAGCTCGAGGCCGTGCTTGCGCATGAGATCGGCCATTACAAGCGGGGGCACATCCCGCAGCGGCTGGCGACGATGGCCGTGCTCCAGTTCGCGGCGTTTGCCGTCATCGCGTGGCTGGCGCAGGTGCCGTGGTTCAATCCCGCCTTCGGCCTGCCGGCGGGCGCCACGGCGGCGACCTTCCTGCTCTTCGGCCTGCTCGGCGGGCTCGCGACCTTCTGGTTCACGCCCGTCGGCAACCGCATCTCGCGGAAACACGAATACGAGGCCGATGCCTTTGCCCGCGATGCGATGGGCGGTCCGGCGCCTCTGTCGGGCGCCTTGCGCAAGCTCTCCCAGAAAAACCTCTCCAACCTCACGCCGCATCCGCTCTACAGCGCCGTCTATTACTCGCACCCGACGCTCGTCGAGCGCGAGCGAGCGCTGCTGTCCTGAGAAGCGCCGTCGCGGTCAGGCGGCCGGCCGGTCGGCCAGGGCCTTCCGGATCACGGCCAGGAGCGTCTGCGTGTCGTAGGGCTTGTTCAGGAAGTGCGGGACCTGGATTTCGGCCGCCTTGTCCAAGGGCGGGTTGTCGTTCATGCCGCTGGCGATGACGACGACCACATGCGGATTGAGGCGGCGCAGCGAAGCGATCAGCGCCGGGCCGTCCATGACCGGCATCATCATGTCCGTCAGCACCAGGGCGATCTGCCGCTGGTGCTGGTGGTAGACGGCGAACGCCTCCGCCCCGTCGGCCGCGACCAGCACCCGGTAGCCGTGGGATTCGAGCATGCGGCGGGTCACGTCGAGGATCGAGGCCTCGTCGTCGGCCACGAGGATCAATTCGCCGCGGCCGGCGGCGGGTTTCGCCGTGGAAACAGGCAGCGCCTCGGGAGAGGCCGCGCTGCTCACGGGCAGGTGGATTTTGAAAACGCTGCCCTTGCCGGCTTCGCTGGCGACATTCACCACGCCGCCATGGCTGCGGATGATGCCGATGACGGTCGAAAGCCCGAGCCCCGTGCCCTTGCCCGGCGCCTTGGTGGTGAAGAACGGTTCGAATATCTTGTCGGCGATCTCGTCCGGAATACCTGTGCCCGTGTCGGCCACTTCGAGCAGCACATACGGGCCTGGCGGGATGTCGTGGTTGCGTTCGACGAGGGGCTGGTCGAGGCGGATGTTCCTGGCCGTGACGGTCAGCAGGCCGCCCTGGGGCATGGCATCCCGTGCGTTGACGCAGAGGTTGAGCAGCACCTGGTCGAGCTGCGTGGGATCGGCCATGACGAGCGCCAGGTCCTTGGGCACGTCGAAGCGGATCGTGATGTTCCGGGGAAACGTGCTCCGGATCATCGTTTCAACCTCGCGGGCGACGTATCCCAGATGGACGGAAACCATCGCGCCATCCACGCCCCGGGCAAAGGAGAGGACCTGTTTGACCAGGTGCGTCGCGCGGGTGGCGCTTTGTTCGATGCAGTGAACAAGGGACAGCTCATCGCGGTTGCGGATCGACTGTTTGAGCATGCCCACGCCCATGATGATCGGAGCAAGCATGTTGTTCAGGTCATGCGAAATGCCGCCGGCCAGGGTGCCGATGCTCTCGAGCCGCTGTGCGCGCAGGAATTTCGCCTCCATCTGCTTGCGTTCGGTGATGTCGGTGTCGGTCGTGAGGATTGAGCGCGGGCGGCCTTCTTCGTCACGGAGGAGCGTCCAGCGGCAGTCCACGGTCAGCCATGCGCTGTTCCGACCGGCCCTTTGCTGGTCGCCGAACCACGCCCCCTGTTCCAGCACCGTCCGGCTGGCTTCGCTGAAGCTGCCGGGATCGATGTTGAGCAATTCGTCCAGGCGTTGTCCGCGGGCTTCGTTGGCGGACCAGCCGTAGAGTTGCTCGGCACCGCGGTTCCAGAACCGCACGACGCTGTCGAGGTCGCACACGACGATGCCGTCATGGGTCTGGTCGATCAGCGCCGCCTGCTCGGCCAGTTTTTCCTCGCTGTTCCGCCGGCTGGAAATGTCGGTGATGCTGCCGATGATCCGGGTGGTGCGTCCGGCCGGATTGCGCACGGGCGCGGCCCGGTGGAGCACGTAGGCCAGGGTGCCGTCCTGGCGTTTGAGGTGATGCTCGCCCGCCCAGGTGCCGCCTTGCAGGCAGGCGCCGAGGGCCTGCCTGATCCGCTCGCGATCGGAGGCGGGAACCAGGCGGTCCACGAAGTCGTCGCCGTCCTTGAGTTCGTGCGGCACGTAGCCGAGGATGTTGCGCAGGCCCCCGTTCGACCAGAGCCGCCGGGTTTCAAGGTCCCATTCCCAGATGGCCTCGGTCGCGACGCTGGCGAACAGGCGGAATCGCGCTTCGCTGGCCCGGGTGTCGGACAGGGCCAGGTTGAGCTGTTCGATGCCGAGCGAGCAGGCGATGGCGACGCCGAGCGCGATCACGAGGCAGGCGCCGATCATCGCGAAGATGATCCGCCGCAGGCGCTGCGCGGGAATGCCGAACTCCGCCGTCTCGATGGAGGCGCCGACGCTCCAGCCGGTCACGGGCACGGGGGAGAAGGCGGCGAGTTCGCCCGTGCCGCCCGCGATGAGGCTGCGCTCGATGCCGGTCTCGCCGCGCAACATGCGGTCGGCGAGGCGGCCGGCGTTGGGCCGATCCCGGATGTTTTCCGACAGCACGCGCGCGGGATCGGGATGGGTCAGGATCAGGCCCTGCCGGTCGATGACGAAGGGATGGCCGGTTTCGCCGAACTTCTGGCGGTTGATCGCATCCGACAGCGGTCGGAGTTCGATGGCGAGCCCGACCAGTCCGGAAAATTCGCCGCCGCCATCGAGGACGGGAACCGCGACGACCACGATCGGCACGTTTCCCACCTTGGAAAACATCGGGTCGCTGATCACCGGCTTGAGCGTGTCGCGAGCCTGTTCGTAGTAGCGGCGGTCGCGGATATCGAGGTGGTCGTAGGCGGTGGCTTCGCCGGACCGGAGCACGCCGGCGAACAGGAAGCCATCGGCGTCGCAAAGAAAGAGCCCCTGGTATTGGTTGGCGGCCAGTCCCTGCAGCAGGGCGCCGATCTGCCGGTTGACGGCGGCCAGTCCCGGCGCGTCGAGGGAGCCGTCGCGATGGCGAAGGATGCCGTGCACCAGCGGTTCGACCCGGGCCAGGCTGTTCACGGTGTCCAGGTGTCGCTGCATTTCCGTGTTGATGGAGGTGGCGACGTCCCGCGAGACCTGGATCAGGCGTTCGTGTCCCGCGCTTTCGAGCGTGGACTGCACGCGCAGGGGCAGGACGATCGAGGCGATGGCCAAGGGCAGGGTGCCGAGCAAAAGCACCACCACCATCAGCTTGATTCTCAGGCGGTGTTGCGGGGCGTGCAGAAAATGGCTCCACGCCGAACTGTCGGTCGCGCCCGGTTGCCCGGATTCCGTCGCCGGGGTCCACGCTCGCCTGGACGCTTCCACCTGGCCGGATACGTTCACAGGACAAGGTACCGGCCGGGTCGCCGCGGGAGCAGGTTGGTTTTGACGCCGGGAACGGTTGCACGCCGGGCCGGTCGTGGATGTCCGGCGTCAGGTCCCTGTGGAATGCGGGTGCGACGATCGGGTGTCATACGTGTTTGGCGTGTCGGGCCGGGCACAGAATCGGCGTGATCGTTCGAACTGTCGCGTGGCTTCATTACGCATTCCTTGGCTGAAGCGCGCTGAACCTTGTGCTCTGCCCTGTGCCGCCGGGTGATCGTTCGCGTTAATCGGTTGTCGCCGTTCCGGCCCGGGTCATGGATGGTCGCATCATGCGATGCCGTGCCTGTGCGTTTTCCTCCCGTCGGTTTCCTGTCACCGGCTTGCGCCGGCTCGTGGTCGGGCTGGCCGTGCTCTGCGCCGTTGCGGCGCAGGCGGCCATCACGATCGCGACCTACAACCTCGAAAACTACACGCTGGCCAACCGCATGGTCGACGGCGTCTACCGCGAGAAATACCCCAAGCCCGAGGCGGAGCGCGCCGCGTTGCGGCAGGTGATCGGCACGCTCGCGCCCGACGTGCTGGCCGTGCAGGAAATGGGGCCGCCTTCCTTCCTGACGGAGTTCCAGCGTGAACTTAAGCTCGCCGGACACGACTATCCGCATGCGGTTCTCCTGGAGGCGGCTGACGCCGACCGGCATGTCGCGGTGCTGTCGAAGATTCCGTTCAAGGCCGTGCACCGGCATGCCGAGGTGCCGTTCACCTACTTCGGAGAGCCCCAACAGGTGCGTCGCGGCGTGCTCGAGGTGGTCCTGGGCACGGACCAGGGCGACGTGTCGCTGTTCGTCGTCCACCTGAAGAGCAAGTTTACCGAGCGAAAGGACGATCCTGAAGCCGCCTTGCTGCGCGCGCTCGAGGCCGAGACGGTGCGCGACCTTGTGTTGGCGCGCCACCCGGAGCCTGCGCAGGCGAAATTCATCGTGGCCGGCGACTGGAACGACACGAAGGGCGCGCGCCCCGTGCGCGCGATGCAGAAACGCGGCGAGCGGGTCATCGGCGAGTTCGCCGAAGCCCGTGATTCGCGCGGCGAAACTTGGACGCACTACTTCCGTCGGGAGGATCTCTACAGCCGGATCGACTACCTGATGCTTTCCCCCGGCCTGCGTGCCTACCTGAATCCGGCGTCCGTCCGCATCTACGATGGTGCCGGCGTGGGCGAGGCCAGCGATCACCGCCCGGTGATGGTTGAGCTGTCGCTGAACCCGATCCCCTGACTCAGGCGCGCCTCCTTCGCGTTCTCGCCCAGCGTACTCAGCGGGGAGATCGTCCGGACCGAATGTTCGTAATACGAACATTCGGTCGGAGCTTCCTTTCCACCAAATATCGTTTTCAGAGTGAAAACGGCACGTTTCTCAACCGAGTGTCTCGGGCCAATGTTCGTATTACGAACATTGGATTGCCGGGATCGTGTGGACGGAGAGGAGGAAGGCGCGTCACGGGTGAGGGCAGTACGCCAGGACCGTGCAGGGCGGGATTCGCGATCCCGCCCTACAACCACCGCCATTCGGCCGACCGTGTGCCCGTCGCGCGGCGCTCAGGCCAGTCGGATCAGTTCGGCGGTGGCCGGAACGTCCTTGATGATCTGCGAGGGTTCGGGGCCGACGCCGAGGTAACGGAGGTTGGGCAACGAGGCCGGGAGCCTGTCGCCGTAGGCTACCTCAAGGAGACTGCGGACCATCGCGGCGGTGTAGCGCTGCGCGTTTTTCGGCAGGTCGGCGAAATGCCGCACGCCGCTGATGTCCTCGCTCCAGCCGGCGTGTCTCGCGTACACGGGGCGCAGCGTCTTGCGCAGGGCTTCGTTGCGCGGGACGTGGCCGTGGCGCTTGCCGGCGGCATCCTCGTAGGCGGTGCAGATGAGCAGTTCGTCGGCGCCGGAGAGGGCGTCGATTTTGTTGATCATCAGGTCCTGGTAACCGCCGTAGCGCAGGGCATCGCCCTTTTCCACGGCGTCGTACCACCCGACCATGCGCTGGCGTCCGGTGGTCACGCCGAATTCCAGTTTCTTGAGCTTCTGGCAGAGCGGGTGATCGTCCGGCATCTGCGTGAGGAAGGTGTGCGTGCCGACCTTGGTGTCGTAGGCCTTGGCCACGCCGAAGGTGTGGATCGGCTGCACCGGGATGCCGGCGCTTTCGAAGAACTCGGGCGTGAACGTATGCGAGGCGGTGACGTTGGGCGAGTAACCGTGGCGCTTGTCGAGCCAGTAGGACTGGCCGAACTCGCCGACGATGCTGCGGCCGAGGGCGAGCTCGCGCAAAATAAGTTCGCGCACCTCGCCGATGTTGGCGCGCAACTGCTGGCCGGCGTCCCAGTACGCGGCGGTGAGGGCCTCAAGGTTCAGCGTGAAGGGCTCGTCGCCCTTGAAGCGTGTGAAGTCGAACTCGCTTTTCGGGAACAGGCCGAGGTCGGCGGCCTCGGCATTGGCCTTGGTCTCGGCGGTCGTGAGTTTCTCGAAAAACGCGTCCCATGTGGCGGACGAAACCTGGCAGACGTGCCGGATGGTGCGGCAGGCGCGCTCGGCGCGGGCGGCGAGTTTTCTCGCGAAGAAGTTCGGGCCGCCGAGGAAATCGGCGTACGTGATCTGCCACTGGCCGGTCTCGTCCTGGTATGCCGGCGTGATGCCGCGGCCGGTGGAACCGCGCGGCTCCTCCTTGAGGACGTTGACGCGGTAATCCTCCCAGGCGAGATCGAGCAGGCGGTGGCTCAGGTCGGAAACGAGCGTGCGCTCGTCGATCACCAGGCGGGAGAAGATGGCATATCCCTTGGGCTCGAGCGGTCGTCCTTCCCAGAGGAACTTGCGCGGGTCGGCGACGACGCCGGCGCCGATGGCGAGGTGGGGGACGCTCTTCGCGACGACGCCCGCCGGGAGCAGGTTCAGCTTGAGGCCGCCGGCGGTGTGGCCGGAGTTGGAGCCGCCGTTGACCTTGAAGACCACCGAAACGGCCGCGGGTGTGGCGCGGAGTTCCTCGATGACCTCGGGGATGAGGCGGCCTTTGCCTTCGTCACCGAAGGAGATGCCGACGTCGGCGATGAGCTGGCTGCGGAAAGGGGAAAGTGGCATGGACCGGAAGGACGGAGGACAGAGGGCGGAAGACAGCCCGGCAATGGAAAACTTAGTCACACATGACTACGGGGCAACGGGCGGTCAGTTCCGCGCAGGCCCCGGTGGACGCCGGTGCAATGTCACCTATTGGGTGACATTGCACCCCGTGATGCGGGGCTCCAGATCCGTGCCACGAGGTGGGCTGCGGCTGGAGTCGCGGCGATCCCACCGCGAGATGCGATGACCCGTGGACGAGGTCGCCTGCGCTCAAGGTGTGGAAATTCGCCTCGTCGACAACGTTCGGGGGGCTACTGTGCCGGCATGACCGTCCGCGATCTCGAAGCCGCCCGCCGCCTGCTCTGTCGCCTGCAGGATCACATCCGCGACACGCTGCAGGTCGTGCGACGCCGGCAGGCCCGGAGCTTTGCCCGCGTCGCGGCGATCGCCGCGGCGGACACGATCTACCACATCGACCGCCTGAGCGAGCACGCCATCCTCGCGTGGTTCGAGGCGCACTGGCCCAAGGCGTGGCCGGTCGAGGTCGTGATGGAAGGGCGGGAGGCGTACGAGCCGTCCACCTTCCCGCGCGGCACGCCGCCGGCGCGCACGGTGCTCAAATGCATTCTCGATCCCGTGGATGGCACGCGGAACATCATGTACGACAAGCGCAGCGCCTGGATTCTCGGCGCGCTTGCGCCGCAGCGCGGAGTGAAGAATACGCTGCGCGACATCCGGGTCGCCGTGATGACCGAGATCCCGACGGGCAAACAGACGTACGCCGACCAGTTGAGCGCGATCAAAGGCCGCGGCGTGCGGGGCGAGACCGTGGATGTGGTTTCAGGCCGGCGCCGGAAGCTCGCGGTGCGACCGAGCGAGGCGCGCGATTGTCTCGGCGGCTTCGCGTCGGTCAGCCGGTTCTTTCCCGCCGGAAAAACCCTGCTGGCGGAACTGGAGGAGCGCCTCTGGGCCGAACTCTACGGCGCGAAGGCCAACGGCAGCCAGCCGGTGTTTGACGATCAATTCATCTGCACGGGCGGGCAGCTCTATGAACTGGCCGTCGGGCACGACCGCTTCCTCGCGGATCTGCGTCCGCTGGCGTTCCGCAAGCTGGGATTCCAGACGAGCCTGACCTGTCATCCGTACGACATCTGCACGGCGCTCATCGCGAGCGAGGCCGGGTGCGTGATCGAGTCTCCGCTCGGTGGCCAACTGGACGCCCCGCTCGACACGACCTCGGCCGTTGCTTGGGCCGGTTACGCGAACCCGCGGCTCGCGCGCCACATCAGGCCGGTACTGCGGAGGCTGATTGGGGAATTGTTGTAGCGGATGAAGTAAAGAACAGGAAGTTGAGAGCTGAGGGAAGGGTTGGGAGGGGAGGGACGCGCGGGGGCGGTGAGCGGTGATTAGTGACTCGTGATTGGGGATGAGTGGCGTGCTGTGGGAAGGTTCACGCAGAGACGCGGAGCGATGGAGGGCCGCTCTCCGTACCGGCTTTGATTTTGGATGCCGGATGTAAGGCGTCGTCGCCATTATCCCGCTTCGCGGGTGGTACCACTTTCGAGCAAAGGCGACGTACGGCGAACCCGCTTGGCATGGGGGCGCCGCGTCAATCCGTGTCATCCGTGTTTACCACGGTTTGGCTTCCGATTCCGGAGCTCCGGGATTTGGCCTTTCCCTGGCGTTTGAGATTTTTCGGTGCTGACTCAGTTTGCCGTAGCGGCGCGCAGTGAGTGCCGTTTCTTCGGACGGCGGTCATGTTATGGCCACGAAAAACACGAGAACCCGGCGGCGGGTAAAGCTTTCAAGGCGCCTATAGGCGCGCGAAAAACATCCTCCCGCCTGGCCAAGGGCTCTTGGTGTTTTTTGTGGCCAAAACCTCTGCGGCTTGGGGTTCGGTTCCGGCTCCGCCGGGTTGGGATGCTCCATGCTTCGTGGTTGGCGAGGATTAACGTCTCAATCCTTGTCGTTGCTCGCGAGTGAGGGACTAAACAAATCTGCAGCCATGGACATTCGAGCCAGACTCAACTCGGCTCCGAGGGGTTTGTAACGTATTACGTTAAAAACCGGCTTGAGGCGTACGGTCACAGAAACACTTAAACCGCCATAGACCGCCGAGACGGATTTCGCCCGAACAGAGTCACTACCCCTTCATACTTGGCCTCTTTGCCTCAATCCGTGGCCATCTGTGCAATCTGTGGTCTAGACTGAATCGAGGCCTGAATCCTCGCTTCGCTCAGGATGCCGGGACGGGGGACTCGAGGTAATTCGTGCCCGGCCCTTGCTCCGCGTCCTGCGCTCTCCGTATTCAAACGGTTCCGGTGCATCCCGGGCTTCAACTTCAATCCCTAAACCTCAACTGGCGCCGCGCCATGCCGCGCCGCCCAGCCGCCGGGCGATCTCCGCGCGGTTGACCTTGCCCTGGGCATTCACGGGCCAGTCGGGCACGGGCACGTAGCGCTTGGGGCGCTTCCACGGGGACAGGTGACTGTTAATCACCTGGTTCGTGATCGCAAAATCCGGCTGCAAGGTGGCCGGATAGGCCGCGACGACGGCCTGGCCCCATTCCGGATCGGGCACGCCGAGCACGACCGCGTCCGTGAATTCGCCCGTGGCGCGAAGCACGGCCTCCACCTCCGCGGGCAGCACCTTTTCCCCGCCGGTGATGATCACGCCGTCGCTGCGTCCGAGCACGTGCAGGTGGCCGCGAGCGTCGATCCGACCGAGGTCGGCCGTGACGAAGTCGCCCGGCTCGCGCCAATCCGGGTAATAGCCGCGAAACAACGAGTCCCCGCCGAGCCGGATCAGGCCGGCGTCGGTCAACGCGACACGGGCATGGGGCAGCGGCGCACCGTTGCCGCGCAGGCCGGCGAGGAACTCCTCGGGCTGGAGCGCGGTGATCATGGCGGCGGTCTCGGTCATGCCGTAGCCGAGGGAAAGCCGCAGCCCCGCCTCCGCCGCGCGATCCAACAACGATTGCGACGCCGGCGCCCCGCCGAGGAAAATGATCCGGAACCGCCGCAGCCAGGCGACCGCCGCCTCATTGTAGGGCGGGGTCGCCGAACCCCGCCAATCCGGCATCCGATTTTCAGTCTCCGCAGCGCGGCTGCTACGCCCTCTCCGCCAAGACTCCGTCGGGCAATCGTCTTCCTTCGAGGCGGGGTTCGGCGACCCCGCCCTATAGGAAGACAACAGCCGCTCCAGTTGCGTCGGCACGAGGGAAAGCACCCAGCCTTCGGGCGTTTCGGGCAGCGCGGGCAGGACGCCGGACTCGATTTGTTTCCAATCGTGGGGTTGGTAGCATCCTCCGCTGAAGGCGCAGCGCATCCAGGCCATGAATCCGCTCACATGATGCAGGGGCAGCAAACCCACGGCGTTGATCCGGCCGAGACCGAAGTGCGCCTGAAACCCCGTCACGGCCGCGGCGAGCGTGTGCTGATCGTGCCGCGCGAATTTCAGCTTCCCGCTGGTGCCCCCGCTCGGGATCATGAGCCAGCCCTGAGCGATTCTTGATTTTGGATTTTCGACTTTCGATTGGAGGAAGGCGTCGAGTTGGGCGCGTTCGCGTTCGCCCCAGGACGGATCGCAAAGGAAAACATCGCCTTCGCCGGCCAGCGCCTCGGCGAACGCCGCCATGAATTTCGCCGGCTCCGGTTCGCTGATTGTTTTTGGCGTTTGGCTGCTGGCGTTTGGCGTTTTCAACGGCGAAACGCCCAGCTTCGCCGCTAATTCAAGGCGTTCCATAAGTCCTCCGCATTGACGCCTTGCGCCCAGTCCGCTTCGAGCAACGGGCCCAGAACCGGTCCGTCCCAACGCCGGTCTCCGAATATATCGCCCACGCCGAAGCCCAGCGCGCGTTTTGTCAGCGCCGGCTGGGCGAGCGCAAAGCGCAGGATCGCCGCCCGGCCCGCCGCGGTCTCGATCGCGCTGGAAAGCACCACATCGGCCTTCGTTTGCGCAACCCAGGCGCCGAGCGCGTCCAGCGGGCCGGCCAGCGCGGGCTTGATCACGAACACGCCCCGCCAGCCCTCGGCCTGCCAGCGTCGCGCCGCGGAGAGTTGCGCGACCGACTCGTCCAGCGCGAGCGTCACGGGAAAATCCGCGGCCAGACCGCGCAGGCCGTCCTCGTCGGCCGGCGGCAAGGGTTGTTCGACAAACTCCACCGGACGCTCGGCGCACCGCTCGAGCCATCGCGCGGCCGTGCGCCGGTCCCAGGCCCCGTTGGCATCGAGGCGCAGCTTCGCATAAGCCGGCAGCAACGACAACGCGTCGTCGAGCAAGGCGAGTTCGTCCGCCGCCTCGCCCACGCCGACCTTCCATTTGAAACTGAGGTAACCGGCTTCCAGCCGATCCGGTAAAGCCGTCAGCACCGCCCGGCCCGCCGGCAGCAGCGCCGTGACGGGAAGGCGCTTGGACACAGGGTGGTGCCCGGACTCCGGGCGGATTTCCGGGTCTCCACACCCCGCCTGCGTCTGATCGTGATGCCGCGCCCGAGGCGGGGTTGCTTCGCCATCTCCGCCAGGCCGCCGTCGGCGCCCCCACCCTGCAACCTCCGCCAGCGCCTCACCCAGGCCGAAGCGCACGCAACCGAAGCGTTCCGGCACCGCATCGATCTGTTCCGCTGAAATCCGGTCACCGAGGTTCCGGCACACCTCCTCCGCCTCCGCGAGGGTCTCGGTGCCAAACCATGGAATCGGCGCGACCTCGCCGAAGCCGGCGCGACCGTCCGCATCCTCGAGCCGCACCAGCAAGCCCTCGCGCTCCCCCCAAGCCCCATGCGCCGTGCGCAGAGGCACGCGCAACGGAAGGCGGTAAGGGCGATGAGAGAAGCGGAGAAGCATGGAGCGAGGAGCTTGGAGCTGGCGGTATCTTCACGCTAGCTTTTCAGCGAACGCCTGAAGGCCACGAGCATCCTGCTTTGTTCCTCCAACTCGGCCACCAGGCCGACGATCCGCCGCTCATCGAGATGTCCCTGTCGCACGAAGAGAAGCAGCATGCTCGCAACCTCGAAAAGCGAACGTCGCGCCATGTTCAGAAAATGCGCAAAGTCATCCCTGGACACGCTGCCCGAGCCTTCGGCGATGTTGTTGGTGATGCTCAGCGTCGCGCCGCGCAACTGCTCGGCAAAGCGGTATAAACGTCTTTGCTCCAAGGTATCAGCCAGTTCAAAAAGCGGGCCGCTTACTTCGGCGCCGCGTTGCCAGATGGCCATGTCCTGAAACCGAAACTGCGTGCTGTTCATGGTGAATAGGGAGTGGGTTGCGGCCCGCCCGAGGCATCCTTTCCGCCCCACCCCTGCCGTCAAGAGCCGTCCCCGCCGTGATTCGCCCGGCTTTCATACTCCTTGCTCCAAGCTCCCTGCTCCAAGCTCATCGAAATTTCTCGTTGAGCTTCGCCGCCGCAGGAGTATTTCGTTCACGGCAACGATGCCCAAGCCTGTTGCCAAAAAGACCGCCAGCGATTCGGACTACTACCTGAGCGCCGATCGCTTCTTCGCCGCCAATCTGCCGAGCGCCCTCACGTTCGACGACGTCTCCCTCGCGACGCTCTACTCCGAGGTCCTGCCCAAGGACACCGACCTCACCACCGCCCTCTCCGACCGGCTGTCCCTGCAGATCCCGATCATATCGTCCGACATGGACACCGTCACCGAGTCGCGCATGGCCATCGCCATGGCGCTCAACGGCGGCCTGGGCCTGATCCATTACAACCTCCCGGCCAGGGAACAGATCAAGGAGGTCGCCCGCGTGAAGCACCACGTGCACGGCCTGATCCAGGACCCGATGACCGTGAAGGCCGGCGTCACCATCGGCGACGTGCTCCAGATGATCGAGCTCCGCCGCTTCGACTTCCGCACCTTCCCGGTCGTCGACGAGGCCGGCAAGCTGGCCGGCCTGCTCCCGGGCAACGTCGTGCGCGAGCGCTACAAGGCCCTCAAGGTCGCCGACGTGATGACGCCCCGCAAACAGCTGCTCACCGTCGAGGAGAAGAAGATCGCCAACGACCCGATCAAGGTCGCCGACCGCTTCTTCACCGAGCATGTCGGCATCCACAAGATCCTCGTCGTCGACGCGCAGGACCGCCTCCGCGGCCTCATCACCAGCTCCGACGTCGAGCGCATCACGTCCGAGGCCAAGTCCCGCCGCAAGCCGGCGCGCGACGCCCATTTTCGTCTCGTCGTCGGCGCCGCCATCTCCCCGGTCCGCACGCCCGACGGCCGGCTCGACCGCGAGCGCATCCTCGCCCACGTGGGCGAACTCGTGCAGGAGTCCGTGGACGCCGTCGCCGTCTCCACCGCCCACGGCCACACCGCCGGCGTGGGCGAGATGGTGAAGCTCATCCGCGGCGAGTTCAAGGACCTGACCATCATCGCCGGCAACGTCACCAGCGGCGAAGGCGTGGAATTCCTCGCCCGCTGCGGCGCCAACGCCATCAAGATCGGCCAGGGTCCCGGCTCCATCTGCACCACGCGCATCGTCGCCGGCGTCGGCATCCCCCAGCTCACCGCGCTTCACGTCGCCAGCCGCGGCGCCGCGAAGAAGGGCGTGCGCCTGATCGCCGACGGCGGCATCACGAAGTCGGGCGACATCGTGAAGGCACTCACGCTCGCCGACGCCGTCATCCTCGGCGGCCTGCTCGCCGGCTGCCGCGAGGCGCCGGGCGAGATCATGGAAATTTCCGGCAAGCTCTACAAACAGTACCGCGGCATGGGCTCCCACGCCGCCATGAAGGCCGGCTCCGCGGCCCGCTACGGCCACGACAAGAACGACACCGTGCGCAAGGTCGCCGCCGAAGGCATCGAGGCCCTCAAGGAGGTTTCCGGCTCCGTCGACGACGTGCTCAACACCCTCATCGGCGGCGTCCAGAGCGGCATGGGTTACCTCGGCGCGAAGGACCTCCCCGACCTGCGTCGCAAGGCCCGCTACATCCGCGTTTCCCCGGCCGGCATGAAGGAAGCCGCCCCGCACGACGTGATCGAGGTCTCCAAGCGAAGCTCCGGCTGATTCTTTTGCCGCAACAAGGACAACGGGCCCTTTTCCTACTCTCGTATGAAACGTTGTCGTCTCCTCCCCCGGCTGGCGGCGTTCATGCTGCTGGCCGCGCTGCCGGGCCTCCGGGCCACGACCGTCGTGGCCCCGGACTTCGACCGGCTGGTCAATTCCGCCGATTATGTCGTGCGGGCGACCGTCAAATCGATCGCCTCCGGCTGGCGGCCGAATCCCGACAAACCCGGCGAATCCTACATCGGGACCAACGTGGAGCTGGAAGTCCACGAGGTCATCAGCGGCACTCCGCCCTCCCCGCTGGTGCTCGACCTCGTCGGCGGACGCATCGGTGACCGCGAGCTGAAAATCGACGGCGCCCCGGCCTTCAAGGTCGGCGACGAACACATCCTGTTCGTGCGCGGCAACGGCCGTCAGGTCATCCCGCTGGTCGGCATGCGTCACGGCGCCTACCCGATCCTGCGCGACAAGCGCACGGGCGACGCCCGGGTGATGCGCAGCGGCGGCAAGTTTCTCTATGACGAGCGCGAGGTGAGCCTGCCCGAAACCGCGGCCAGCCCCGCACCCGCCCGCGACCCGCAGGCGAAGCCGCTCAGCCCGGCCGAATTCGCGAACCGCATCCGCTCCACCCACAAACCCGCCGACCGTGAGCGCCTCAAGTAAGCCGGTCCGCCGGTTCGTTCTGCTGCTCGCCGTCCTTGGCCTGACGGTCTGCGCGCTGCCCTTCGCCTTCATCATCAACGACGACATTCCCCCGCCCAACGGCACGGGACTGCCGATCAAGTGGCCCGCCGGCACGATCCGCCTGCGCATCATGCTCGGCGAAACCGCCAATCTGAGCGACGGCTCCAGCTTCAACCAGAGCGCGCGCACCGCCGCCCAGACCTGGAACGCCGTGCTCGGCGCCGCGCAGTTCCAGACCGAGCTCGTGGCGGCGGGCAACGCCACCGAACAGAGCTTCGCCGTGCCGCGGCAGGCGCCGGTCAACGAGCTCGCGTTTGCCGACACCGCCTACGGCCGCAGCTTCGGCGAGAACACGCTCGCGATCACCACGACCGTCTATTTCGGCAACGAGCGCCTCGAGGCCGACGTCCTGTTCAACAAGGCCTACGCCTGGGACTCCTACCGCGGCGCCATCCGCCGCTCGAACGGCGCGCCCATCGCCGACATCCAGCGCGTGGCTCTGCACGAACTCGGGCATGTCCTCGGACTCGATCATCCCGACGAGCACGGCCAGCAGGTCGCCGCGATCATGAACAGCACGATCGGCAACCGCTACGAGCTGAGCGACGACGACATCGGCGGCGGCCAGTCGCTGTACGGCCCGCCCGGCACGCCGGCCAACGACGCTTTCGCCAACGCGACCGTCATCACCCTCAACCCCGCCACGAAGACCGCCACGGTCAAGGGCTACAACACCAACGCCACGAAGGAAGCCGGCGAACCCAGCCATGCCGACGCCGGCGGCACGCCCGGGCAGGCCAACCCCGGCGGACGCTCCGTGTGGTGGCGCTGGACCGCCCCGTCCAACGGCAACCTCACCGTCGACACCCGCGGCAGCTATTTCGACACCCTGCTCGGCATCTACACCGGCAATGCCGTCAACGCCCTCACCCGCATCGCTGGCAGCGATGACATCGATCCGGGCGTGGTGCAGGCCAGCTCGGTTACCTTCAACGCGCCCGCCGGCACGGTTTACCGGATCGCCGTCGACGGCTTCAACAACGACGACGGCACCGGCGCCGACAATGCGGGCATCACGCTCAACCTCAGTTTTGACGGCGAGCTCGGCGACCTTCCCCTCATTACCAGCTTCGGCGGTCCCACCACAGGCACCCGAGGTACTCCGTCTATTTTCAGCGTGACTGCCGTCAGTGGTACTCCAGTCAGCTATCAGTGGCTGTTTAATGGCAATCCGATCTCCGGTGCCACCGGCTCCAGCTACCGGCTCGAATCCATGTCGCAAGCCAATGTGGGTGACTATTCGGTGATCGTCAGCAACGCAGCTGGCAGCGTAACCAGCACCACGCTCCGCCTCGAGCTTGGTCCTTCGCCGCCCCCATCCGCACCCCCGGGCAATGGAGGAGGAGGTGGTGGTGGCGGCTCGCCCAGCCTGGGCCTCGTCGCGGTGCTTGCGCTGCTCGCCCTCGTGCGCAGGCTCCGCGGGCATGCGTCCGTGTGATCCAACGCCTGGTTCCGTGCGACTCCACCCGGTGGAGTCTGACCTCCGGGCGGGCCTGGGGCAGCTGCACACGCACGCGGCCCGCCCGAAAGCCGGCCTCCACCTCCCCCTTGTAGGGGCGCGCCTTGCGCGCGCCCGCGTGAGCAATAACGCCTCCGAACGGGCGCGGACGAGCCGCGCCCCTGCAGGCCCGTGGCCGCAGCCTTTTGCCCTCAACGCCTAAAATGAATCTGAAGGAACTGCTCCCCTCCCCTCGTCCGCCCTGGATCGTTGTCGCCGTCGCGCTCGCCGCGCTGGTGATCCAGGTCATGCCGGCCTGGCGCGAGGGTTTGCTCTACGAGCGCACGCAGATCGCCGCAGGCGAGTGGTGGCGCGGGTGGACGGGCCATCTGGTGCATTTCGGCTGGCCGCACTTCGTCGTGGATACCGGCCTGCTGCTCATCGTCGGATGGTTTGCGCAGGTGCGCCACCCGCGGTTCACCGCGTTCGCGTGGGTGCTCATGCCCGCCTTCATCTCCGCGTGCATGTACTGGCTCGAACCCGGCATGATCCGCTATGCCGGCCTGAGCGCGTTCAACCTGGGATTGTTGCTCTACGTCGCCGTGCAGGGCTGGCGGCGCGACTGGACCGACTGGTTCTGGCCCGCCGTGATCGCGGCCTACGTGGCCGAGCTGGCCTGGGAACATTTTCGCGGCGGCCAAGGCGGCGGCGCCATCCGCTTCGACGAACCCGGCGTGCGCGTCGCCACCGGCGCCCATCTCGCCGCGGCCGCATACACGCTGATCGTTATCGGCGCGATGGGGGTGGCCCGCCGGCGGAGCGCCACAAGTGACAAGGAACAAGTTTCCAAGTAACAAGCGGGGAAAGTCGGCAGTGACTCGGTTTGGACGAAATCCGTCGCCGCGGTCTATGGCGGTTTAAGTGTTTCTGTGACCGTACGCCCCAAGCCGGCTTGTAACGTAATATGTTACAAACCCCTGGGAGCCGAGTTGAGTCCGGCTCGAAGGTCCGTGGCCGCAGATTTATTGAGCCCCTCACTCGCGAACCACGACAAGGATTGAGACGTTAATCCTCGCCAACCCCGAAGCATGTTATGGCCACAAAAAACACGAGAACCCGGCGGCGGGTAAAGCGCTCAAGGCGCCTATAGGCGCGCGGAAAACATCCTCCCGCCTGGCCAAGGGCTCCTGGTGTTTTTTGTGGCCCAAACCTCTGCGGCTTGGGGTTCGGTTCCGGCTCCGCCGGGTTGGGATGCTCTATGACCGCCGTCCGAAGAAACGGCACCCACTGCGCGCCGCTACGGCAAACTGAGTCACCACCTATGAAGGGCGGAACTTGACCGCGCTCCCGCACTGACGATAGTGCCGGCATGATCAAGAAGGGGGACATGCTCGTGGTCGGCTCCATCAAGGCGACGCCGATGGAGCGATTCGGACGAAATCAACGACGGGCGGCCCTGGTGGCGCCTCCACGTCGGGTGAAGCCCGGTGTTCTGCGCTTTCGGACTTGGGAGGAACTCGCGGCATGGGAGAAGAAGCACCGCCTGCCGGCCTGACCCGACCGCCCGATGATCGGGATCTGGCGGCTTTGGCCTGGGAGCTGAACCGATTGGGAGCCCGTTACATCGTCATCGGAGGAGTGGCGATCAACCGGCTCGGCTTTATCCGGGCCACAGACGATCTGGATCTGCTGATCGCCCGCGATATGGCCAACCAAAAGCTTGTCCGTCAGGCGCTCGAGATCCTGCCGGATCGGGCGGTGCGGGAATTGGCCGACGACGAGGACATCTCGGCTTGGGTGGTCGTGCGCGTGAATGATGAGATCACGGTGGATTTGATGACGGAAGCCACCGGCATCGCCTACGACGAGGCATCTCAATATCTGGAATGGCACGAGGTGGAAGGCGTGCAGGTTCCATTTGCCAATGCTGCGCTGATGTTGCGCTTCAAGCAGGGCTGGCGGGAAAAGGATTCGATGGATCGTAAGTTTCTCGAAGAAAGAAGAGATGGAATCGGACCGGGGGCCTGAGGAGGCAAAATGCCAAGAGTAAAGCGGCAAGCGGTTCGGAACTCCTCGCTCCCCGTTCCTTGCTGCTCCCCACCCCTGCCCATCTGTGACTTGGAAATCTGAGCGCTGAAACCTGAGACCTGAGTGTGGCGCCGCACCATGTACTCTACGCTTTTCTTTGGTGTTTGGATATCTGGACTTTGGAATTTGGTCCGTTGTCTGCCATCCGTCCTCCGCTGTCTTTGCCTCGATCCGTGTAATCTGTGGTTAATCTGGACCGGGGTTTGCGGTCCGGATTCCTTTTTCGTGTATTCCGTGTGTTCCGTGGTTACGCGGGATCGGGAGACTAGGGCTAGAGTCTAGCGGCAGGGTTGAATCTCCTTCCGTGTCATCCATGATGAAAAATGATTTGGATTAGTGCCCGATGAGTGAAGATTGGTGGTGAACCGTCTTCACCCATGAACAAGACCGAGATCGCCGCCGTCCTCACCGAGATCGCCACGCTCCTCGAGCTGAAGGGCGAGAATCCCTTCAAGACCCGCGCCTACCAGACCGGCGCGCGGGTGCTGGAAGGCCTCGGCGAGGAGGAGATCGCGCAGCGGGTGAAGGACGGGACCCTCAATGACGTGAAGGGCATCGGCGAAGCGCTGGCGCAGAAAATCACGGAGCTGCACCAGACCGGGAAACTCGAATTCTTCGAAAAACTGAAGGCCGGCGTGCCGGCGGGCATCGTCGACCTGCTCTCCATTCCCGGGCTCGGGTCGAAAAAGATCCGCGCGCTGCAGGACAAGCTCGGCGTGGATTCCGTCGAAAAGCTCAACGCCGCCTGTGAGTCGGGAGCGGTGGCGGCGCTCGACGGCTTCGGTGACAAGTCGCAGGAGAAAATCCTGTCCGGTATTCGCAATCGCGAGGCCTACGGGCGGCGTCACCTCTGGATCGAGGCCGATGCGGCCGGCGCGCCCATCCTCGCCGGGCTGCGCGCGCTGCCCGCCGTGCAACAGGTCGAAAGCTGCGGCAGCCTGCGCCGGCGCATGGAGACCGTCGGTGACCTCGATTTTCTCGTCGCCACCACCGACCCCGCCGCGGTCGTTGCGTGGTTCGTCGGCCAGCCCCAGGTGAAGGAAATCACGGCGCAGGGCGACCTGAAGGCGAGCGTGCGCCTGGAGTCCGGCCTCCAGGCGGACCTGCGGCTGGTGTCGCCGGAACAATTTGTGTTCACGCTGCATCACCTCACCGGATCCAAGGATCACAACGTGCAGATGCGGCAGCGCGCGCTGGAGCGCGGCCTGAGCCTGAGCGAGTGGGGGCTGTTTCCGTCGGACCAGAAGCATGGGGCGACGGCGGCCAAGGCCGTCCAGAAACCTGAAACCGGAAACCTGAAACCTGAGGACTCAGAACCCCATTCAGGTTTCAGGTCTCACGTTTCAGGTCTCTCCCCCTCCGCCCCGCCTCCAAGCTCCATGCTCCAAGCTCTCACCACCGAGGCCGAGCTTTTCGCCGCGCTCGGACTCGCGTACATCCCGCCCGAGCTGCGCGAGGGGCGCGGCGAGATCGAGGCGGCGGAGCTAAAGGGAAAACCTGAAACCGGAGACCTGAAACCTGACGATTGCGGCATCATTTCAGCCTTCAGGTCTCAAGTTTCAGGTCTACCTGAGTTGGTGACCGAGGCCGACATTCGCGGCGTGTTTCATAACCACACCACGGCCTCCGACGGGCACAACACCCTCGAGGAAATGGTGGCCGCGGCCGAGGCGCTGGGCTTCGATTACCTTGGCATCGCCGACCACTCGAAATCCAGTTTCCAGGCCCGCGGCCTGGACGAGGCCCGCCTCGCCGACCAGATCGCCGCGATCAAGCGGCTCAACGACTCGAAGCGCTTCAAGACCTGGGTCTTCAGCGGCACCGAGTGCGACATCCTGCCCGACGGGCGTCTCGATTTTTCCCCTGAGGTGCTCGCGCAGCTCGATTACGTCGTCGCCTCGGTGCACTCATCGTTCCGTCAGGACCGCGACACGATGACCGCGCGTCTCATCAAGGCCATCGAGCACCCGCACGTGACGATGCTCGGCCACCTCACCGGCCGGCTCCTGCTGGAACGCGAGGGCTACGAGGTGGACGTCGACAAGGTCGTGGACGCGGCGATCGCGAACGGCGTGGTCATCGAGATCAACGCCGCGCCCGCCCGTCTCGACATGGACTGGCGGCACTGGCGCAAGGCGGCGGACAAGGGCCTGCTCACCTCGATCAATCCCGACGCCCACCGCACGACGCAGCTCGACTGGTTCCGCTGCGGCGTCGGCACCGCCCGCAAAGGCTGGCTGACGAAGGCGAGCGTGCTCAATACGCGCCCGCTGGCCGATATTAGGAAATATTTGGACGCGCGGCGGTGAGCCCGTTCGGTTGTTGGCTGTTAGATGTTGGTTGTTGGGAGCCAGCCGCTGAACCCCCAACCAGCAGCCGGATGCCGACCGCCATACTTCAGTCCGGGCCCGAAGCCGCGCGCTTGAGATAGCTGATATATCCGTTGATCAGGCGCCGGGTTGAATCGACCCGGGAGCGGACTTCACGCAGCAAATCTTCGGAAATCATCGCTTCATCATTTGCGCAAATCGCATGGTCCAGTACTTCGCAACATGAGCCCATCGCATTGCGGCAGAACTTGGCGTTATCGAGATAATGGTTCCGGCCATATCCTTCCGCCACATTGGCGGTAACAGACCGGGCGGCACGGATGATTTGATCTCCGAGCCGGTACTTTTCGTCCCTTGGCAGGGAAGGGAGCAGTCGCTTGGCGATGAACAACCTGAGCTCACGACCAGCTTTCCAACATTCAAGATCTTCGAACGAGAGTATGGGGGCACTCATAGGTTTTAACCCGGCCCGCAGGGTATGACGTTTGTCTATCGCGTAATTTGGCGCTGACAACCCACAACCACCAACGAACAACCGGTATTCAACAACCGGCTCCTGCCGCCGTTTCTTTGTTGAGGGCGGAAGCTTATCGGTCAGAACGAGCGACGTAATCCGTGCCCCGCTTGTCCAAGCCCAACAACCAGCATCGAACAACCAACAACCGCGCGGCGACGCCTGCGCGCCGCGCTCTCATCCTCGGTGTCACCGGGCAGGATGGGTCCTACCTGGCGGAGCTCCTCCTCGGCAAGGGTTACGCCGTCCACGGCGTGGTGCGCCGCTCGAGCCTCTTCAACCGCTCACGCATCGAGCATCTGCGCGCCGGGGAAAAGCAAGGCGCCGGGAGTAAGGAGCCGGGAGTCAAAGGCTCGACTCTTCGAACAGCGAACGCCGGGCTTCGCGCTTCAAGCTCCGACCTCCGTGCTCCTCGCTTCACGTTGCATTACAGCGATCTCACCGACGCCACTTCGTTGCGGCGCATCGTGCAGAAGGTGCAGCCCGATGAGGTGTACCACCTCGCCGGCCAGAGCCACGTCGGCCTGAGCTTCGAGATTCCCGAGGTCACGCTGGAGGAAAACGCCACGGCCACGCTCGCGCTGCTGGAAATCCTGCGCGATCTCGGCCGTCCGGTGCGGTTCTACCACGCCGCCAGTTCCGAGCTGTTCGGCTCGCCGGCGCGGGCGCCGCAGAACGAAGCGACTCCGCTCAACCCCGTGAATCCCTACGGTTGCGCCAAGGCCTTCGCCGCGCAGCTCGTGCGGGTGTATCGTCAGGCGTACGGGCTCTTCGCCGTCAACGGTATCGCCTACAACCACGAGTCGCCGCGCCGCGGCGAGAATTTCGTCACGCGCAAGATCACCCTCGGCGCCGCCCGCATCGCGGCCGGACTCCAGTCCGAGATCCGGCTCGGCAACCTCGAGGCGCAACGCGACTGGGGCTGGGCCCCGGAGTACGTCGAGGCGATGTGGCTCGCGTTGCAGGCGAAGGAGGCGCGGGACTATGTCATCGCAACCGGCCAGGCCTGTTCCGTGCGCGATTTCGCCAAGGCGTCCTTCGCGGAGCTGGGCATCACGCTGGAGTTCTCGGGCAAGGGCAGGGGAGAGGTCGCCTGCCGCACCGACACCGGTGCCGTGGTGCTCCGCGTCGACCCAAAGTTCTACCGCCCGTTGGACTCGGTGCACCTGGTGGGCGACGCCCGGCTGGCGAAACGCATTCTCGGCTGGCGCGCCCGTACCGCCGGCACCGCCGTGGCGCGCTTGATGGCGCGGGCGGATGCGGCCGCGCTGAGCGCGGCAGGCGCGTAGCGCCGGGATTGGTGGGTGCTGGTTGTCCGTCGTCGGATGAAGGTTGCCGGATGGCGGATGGCAGTTGTCGGTGATTCGTGACTGGTGATTAGGTATTGGGCGCTGAGGTGAGGCGCGGCGATCGGCGTAACAGCGGCGGTGACGCCGGCTGCTACGCGCTCCGTCGTCGGATGGCGGAACGGCCACGCCATTCTTCAGTACGCCTTGGATTTAAGGATGCTGAATTCCCCTTGGCGCATTTTGTGCATTGACTGCCTTGGTAGATCGATCTCCGAACCGATTGGCCGCGAAAAGGCGCAAAAGGCGCAAACTATCCAATCACCAACCGCCGATCACCCAACTCCGAACTCCCTGCTCCGCGCTCCAAGCCCAAACCGCCTTAACCACAGATTACACGGATCACTCCCGCCTCTGAACTCCAAACTCCCTGCTCCCTGCTCCAAGCCCTAACCGACAACGATCAACCGGCACCCAACAACCCGGCATCGCATACCGCGCGCCGTGGCGCCCAGTTCAAAATGAACTGAACTTAAGGATTGCCCGGCATCGGCAAAGGCCCCAGTCAGGTCATCAGGCAACACCCGATGGCCGCTTCCACCGCACATGCTTCCGTCAGCGCCCCGCGCTCCGCCGCGACCGGCTTGGTGCTGCCCGGTGACCGGCCGGCCGAGGTGGTGGCCTTCGAGGTGGAGATGGTGGACTTCTTCGTCGCCGCAGCCGACCTGCTGGGCGTGCCGAAGTCCGTGGCGGCGATCTATGGCACTGTCTTCGCCTCCCCGGTGCCGTTGAGCTTCGCCGAGATCGAGGCGCGCCTGGACATCAGCAAGGGCTCCGTCAGCCAAGGCCTGCGCGTCCTGCGCGAAGTCGGGGCGTTGCGAGCGGCTGGCTCGCAGCCAGGAGCAGGGAGCACGGAGCCTGAAGCTGAGGCAACGTCGCGTGGCATCCTGTACGAGCCAGATCTCGAACTGCGCAAGCTGATCGGCCGGTTCATCGAGAACCGGGTCGAGAAGCAGCTGGGCGCAGGCAGTTCCAAGCTGACCGCGCTGCACAAGGCCGTGCCCGGTTCTCCGGCCGAAGCGGCGGAGCTGAAGCGCCGCCTGAAATCCCTCTCTGATTGGCACAGCAAGGCCCGTTCGGTCCTCCCGATCGTGCGCGGCCTCTTGAAAGTGGCCGGTTGAGTCCGTCCGTTCGCGGCGAAACGCCGCCCCCGCATCCCATGCGGACCACACCACATCCCGCCCTCGGTCCCTTCATCCCAGAAGCGACGGGGCGAAGCCTTGCCGACTGCAAGGCGACAAGGCTGAGCATGGCGACGGAGCTCGGCAGCGCAGGGGTGGGAGTGATTGGAGATTTGTGATCAGTGTTGGGAGTAGCCGAAAGGTGCGGATATCGAACCCCAACGCACCAATCACCAACCTCCAGTCACCCAGCACCCATCACCGAAATAGCCGCGAAGAAGCGCAAAAAGCGCAGAATGTCCGAGCAACCGCCAGCCGCCCCGGCTCAAACCGTTTTAACCACGGATTACACCGATGAACACGGAGGGGATCGCAGAGGGGAGGGAGTGACTGGAGATTGGTGATCGGTGATTGGGGGTGGTTGCTGGTTGAGGGTTGTTTGTTGTTGGTTTGCCCGTGGGTTCCGAGTTCACAGGCTTCCGCCCCTTCAGGTCTCAAGTTTGCTTCGCCATCTCCGCCAAGCCTCCGCCAGGTATCAGGTTTCGCTCCCGTCTCCTGGCTCCTCGCTCTCGGCCCCTGGTTCCAACCGCCGTTTCCAATCACCGCAATAGCCGCCAAGAGGCGCAAAAGACGCAAAAAGTCCAAGCAACCGCCAGCCGCCATCCAGCAACCCGCCTCAAACTATTTTAACCACGGATTACACCGATGAACACGGATAGCTCCCCACTCACCGCTCCCAGCTCCAAGTCCTGCTACTTGGTCACCGGCGCCGCCGGGTTCATTGCCTCAAAGGTCTGCGAGTTCCTCCTCGCCGAAGGCCACACCGTGGTCGGCGTGGACAACCTGAATGATTATTATGATGTCCGGTTGAAGGATTATCGCTTGGCGAGGTTGTTGGATGTCAGTTGGCCGTTGCCGGGAGCCGACGCGAAGCGCTCGGTCTTTGCGTCGGGGTTGTCGGATGCTGGCGGTTTGTTGTCGGGGGGGATTCCCAGCAACCAACAACGTTTATCCAACAACTCCGGAAGATTTATCTTCCGTGCCCTCGACATCGAGAATCTGGCCGCCCTGGACGAGGTGTTTCGCACCTACAACTTCACCGCCGTCTTCAACCTCGCCGCCCGGGCCGGCGTGCGGTACTCTATGGAAAATCCGCACGTGTACCTGAGCACGAACACGCTCGGCACGCTGAACATCCTCGAGTGCATGCGGAAACACGGCGTGAAGAAGCACGTCCTCGCCTCGACCTCCTCGCTCTACGCCGGCTGCCCGATGCCTTTCACCGAGGACCAGCCGGTCAACACCCCGCTCTCGCCGTACGCCGCGACGAAGAAGGCGGCGGAGGTGCTGTCCTGGACCTGGCACAAGATCCATGGAATCGACACGACGGTGGTGCGGTACTTCACGGTCTTCGGCCCCGCCGGCCGGCCCGATATGGCCCCCTTCCGTTTCGTGCACTGGGTGGCGACCGGCCAGCCGATCAAGCTCTTCGGCGACGGCACCGCCTCCCGCGACTTCACCTACGTGGACGACATAGCCCGCGGAACGATTCTCTCAGCTAAACCGGTCGGCTACGAGATCGTCAACCTCGGCGGAGGCAACCGCCCGATCACGATCAATGCGATGATTGCGCTCATCGAGCGCGAACTGAACGGGCAGTCGAATTCCGGCCCGGCATCCGCGCCTTATCGAGCCAAGATCGACTACCTGCCTCCGAACCCGGTCGATATGACAGACACTCAGGCCGACATCACTAAAGCCGCCCGCCTGCTCGGCTGGAAACCCGAGGTGACGCCAGAAGCCGGGTTTCGTGAAACAGTACGTTGGTATTTTGCCAATCAGATATGGCTGAAAGGGGTCAATTCCTGATTGTAGTTAATAATAGATAAAGTACCACGCAATGGACACTATTCGATGAGCGCACCTTTAGTTATATTTGAATATGTCAGGTATCGCTTCCTTTTCTCCGAATGTCTATTCAGGGTCATCATATGTGGCTTACTGTTTTGTTTTTCTGTGGGCAAGCCTGAGCTAGGCATAAATTGAAGTGAATACCCTCTGGCTCCTAATCCGGAATCTATCGTGAGCGTGCATTCCGATTCACGTCGCGCCCTTGGAAATGTATTCTCCCTCGCAGTGGTACGAGGTCTGGATTACCTTGTTCCGCTTATTACCATTCCATATTTAGTCAGTAAACTTGGTATTCAAAATTTTGGGCTCGTTAATTACGCCATGTCACTAGCCTTGTATTTCTCGGCCGTCATGCAATATGGATTTTCCATTACCGCAGTCCGTGAAATCGCTCGGAATAGAGAAAATCCTCGGCAAGTCGCCATCATATATAGTGAAACACTTTCAGCAATAGTGGTCCTAATCGCAGTATGTGCGCTTATTTATTTTCCGATCACTCTCTCTGTAGAAATTTTTAGAAAACAACTTCCACTCTATTTCTTCTCCTTTTGCTTCATATCTGCTCAGGCTCTTTTCCCTATTTGGTTTTTTCATGGCATGGAGAATATGCGCCAAAGTGCAATTCTTAGTTTTTTAAGCAAAATTTTATTTTTGGTCAGTATTTTCACTTTCGTAAAGGCACCGGATGACTACTCGCTCGTAGCAGCCGCGAATGCCATTTCCATGATGGCGTGCTCTCTTTTTTCCATACTCTGGATTGCGAAAAGGCATCGAGTTCTTTATATTCGACCCAGTATAAAAAATATCCTCCGGCTCTATGGCAGGGGAAAAGACGCATTCATTGCGCAACTAGCTCCGAATCTATATAATAATTCGGCCACTTTTCTCCTGGGGTCCTTTGCCGGGGCAGCTCCTGTCGGACTATTCAGCGCGGCAACTAGGGTAGTGGAGGTTTTTAATTCGGTAGGCATGATCATATCTAGCGCGTTCTTTCCCTATCTCGCCCGTAATCAGAATGCAGCCAAGCGGTTTCAGTTAGCAATGCTGGGAATTGGGACTGTTTTCGCCATCGTATGCTTTGGCGTCTCTGGATATACTGCATTCATTCTCTTCCCTCTGGAGCATGAGATTATCACTAAATGCATCCAAATCATGTCTGTTGGCATTATTTTTTACTTTGCAATTTCTGCTTACCACGGAAACGGCCTTATGCTTGCGGGTAGGGATGACCTTGTTCGGGATATATCAGTGTTCGCATCCATCGTCTTCTTTATTGCCGGCCTCATTCTTGTTCCCCGATTTGGAATTTATGGCGCGATAAGCATGCTTGTGGGGGCAAGGGGGTTTATGGCTGTTGGGGGGTATATTCTTTATTCATCAAAATGTAAATAATGCAGAAATGATATTTATTAATAGCATCTTCTCAATCGTTAAGAAACTCAGTGCATCTAGTCTTTCATTTCGTAAGTGGGCTGTTCATCCTGCAACATTTATTAGGACTAATCCAACCGCCAATCAAATTCGGCTTCGACTAGGATTGTCTGACAATACATGGTCATTTCAATCGGACAGTGAGTCAGGTAAGGAGTTGATCAAAAAGTACTCTGTTAATCTCAAATCTCTTGTTTGCGAGGATTTCAATGGAACTATCGGTTTAATTGGCACTAGGCATGAAGATGAGTATCGTCACTTCCAGGAGGCCTGCGCATATCTAAAAATAAAGGGACGCGTTATTGATCAAAGGGGATCTTATTTGATTGATGAGGCAAAGCGGAATCCGTGTGAGGTATATCTCATTCGTCCTGGGCATAAAACCGGGCTCGAGCGATCTATCTATCGAGAATTGACGGAGGCTTTGTCTAATGAAGCAGGGGCTTTTGTCTACCCATCGCTACGCGAGCAGAGTTTCTATGAATCCAAGCGCCAGTTGGCTTACTTTCTTAGAATACATGGAATCCCGCATCCTGAAACAGAAGTCTTTTTTTCTGAGCCCGAAGCGCTAAAATTCCTTGCTGAGTGCAGTTATCCGCAAGTGTTTAAGACTGCAATTGGAGCATCCGCAAGCGGAGTTGAGATATTAGAAACCCGAAAGAAAGCGGTGAGATTTACGAAAAATATTTTTAGAAACTACTATGTGGGGAAGAGTCTTTGTGATTATCGAGATGTGGATTATGGTTATGTATTGTTTCAACGCTTTATTCCACATGTACGGGAGTATCGGGTGATAATGATCGGCGATTCATGGTTTGGTCATGAGAAGGCTGCTGGAAGCAATAAGTATTTCATGAGTGGCAGCGGCGTAAACAAGTGGACTCCTCCATCCTATAGAATTCTGGATTTCTGTGAAGACATATCCAAAAAATTCGGCTTTTCTTGCATGTGCTTTGATATTTTCGAGGATGAAGCCGGATCCCTGTATGTTAACGAGATGCAGACTTGGTTTGGAAGTCATAATCCCTCGCAAATGTACATCGACGGTGTGCCTGGGCGCTACATTAAGAGAGGTGGAGCATGGATTTTTGAGCCCGGACTATTTAACGTGAATAAAAGTATATTGCTCAGAATAGTGGATGCAGTGAATCAATATGCCTCAAGGAAAAACAATACAGACACAAAGTAATCGAAAACCATGAATATCGGTACAATCACCGCTGGAGTATTTGGCAAATCGCTCAAAGAGAATGAATATCGCCTGCCTATTCACCCTGAGCACATTGAAAGAATCCCTGAAAGCCTGCGTAAGCGTATGCGTTTTGAGGTCGGATATGGGCAGAATTTTGGAGTGCCCGATGAGGTTATATCAAGGTTGACGGGAGGTTGCTATTCCAGGCAAGAGCTTTTCGAAGGGTGTAATTTGCTTATTCTCCCTAAGCCGCTTGAGGCAGATTTGATCGCAGCTCAACCAGGTACGACTATTTGCGGATGGCTGCATTGTGTTCAGCAACGGGGTATCACCCAGGCGGCTATTGATCGAAAACTGACGCTCATTACATGGGAATCAATGAATGTTGCGCATCGCGCAAATGAGCGCCCTGTTCATGTGTTTCACAGAAACAATGAAATAGCTGGCTATTGTGCTGTCCTGCATGCATTCCAGATTATAGGTGTTACCGGGGCTTATGGGCAGCCCAAGGATGCCGTCATAATTAGTTTGGGGTCTGTTAGCCGAGGAGCGATTGTTGCGCTGCAGGCTATGGGGGTGCAGAAAATCACTGTCCTTACGCGTCGTGTGCCTGAGTTAATTCCAGACAAAATCGTCGGGTGTGACTATTGGCAGTTGATTGAGGAAGGAGGGGTACTTTCCTGTCGAAAAGGCGCGCATCAAAAATCTACTTTGAGTCAGCTGTTAATTGGGGCGGATATTATTGTTAATGGAATATTGCAGGATCCTACTAATCCGCTCTTGTTCTTGTCTGAGTCGGATTTAGCACGGCTTAAGCCGGGATCGTTAATCATAGACATAAGCTGTGACGAAGGCATGGGGTTCCCTTATGCTCGACCTACATCGTTTGAAAAACCTACATTCCGGGTTGGTCCTGCAACTTATTATGCAGTGGATCATACGCCCAGTTATCTCTGGAATACGACCACTTGGGAGATATCGGCCTCGTTTTTACCTTGGCTGTCGGACATCATGGCAGGGCCGGATAAATGGGAGAGTAATAAGACTATTTCTGATGCGATTGAGATCAGATCTGGTAAAATTATTAATACTAAGATTCTTCAATTCCAAAAAAGAGAGCGTCTTTATCCTCATAATCTTATTATTAAAGTATAGTGCATTGGGTAACTTACGATATGCTCAGAAGCATATAATTCGAAAATGATAGAAAACGCGTTTGTCGTTAAGTGCGGATGGCGCCAGTACTTCTTGTCGTTTTGGCCGGGCGACATCGATCAAAGGAGGTAGTCGTGTTCTCTCGCCATTCGGCATCAGTATTTCATATCATAACCGGCTTAAATGACGGCGGTGCCGAGGGCGTCCTTTATCGACTCTGTATTTTCAAATCTGGTTATCGGCATCATGTTATATCATTGATGGGGGAGGGGAAGTACGGGCCATTATTGCTGAAACATGATGTTTCGGTGACTTGCCTTAATATGCAGCGTGGGCGAATAAGCTTTTCAGGTCTGTTACGGCTCTGCTGGCTATTACTTGAAGAGCGCCCTCAGGTAGTTCAAACATGGATGTACCACGCGGATATCATTGGTGGTGTCACTGCTCGCCTAGTTGGGGTCCCTAACGTTTTCTGGGGAATTCGCCATACGACATTGGATGTAAAGCATTCTCGTTGGTCCACGATTTTGGTGGCCAAGCTTTGCGCTTGGCTGAGCTTTTCTATACCAGCTGGTATCGTCTGTTGCGCCCAAACGGCCGCAGCAGTACATCGTGGCCTAGGTTACCAAGCCAATAAACTGCACGTTATCCCTAACGGATATGATCTCGAGAGATTGACCCGGGATCAACAGGCCCGTGCTGATCTTAAAAAGGAGTGGGGTGTTCCTAGCGAGCTTCCTTTGCTTGGCATGGTCGGACGGTTTGATGCGCAGAAGGACCATCAGAATCTTCTGGTTGCTCTGAATGATCTCAAGAAACAAGGAGTGCGTTTCCGCTGCGCGTTCGTAGGCAGGGGGCTGGAATCGGCTAACCCCAGGCTGGACGCTTGGCTAAGTGAATATGACCTCAAAGATGAGATTTTGCTGCTAGGCCCACGCACTGACATCCCAGCCGTTATGAGTGCCTTGGACATCCACGTGTTGTCCAGTGCCTTTGGCGAAGCATTTCCGAATGTTCTAGCGGAGGCGATGGCTTGTGGTACTCCCTGCGTAACAACCGACGTCGGTGATGCTGCGCTGATTGTTGGGAGAACTGGTTGGGTCGTTCCTCCTGGCGACGCAACTGCGCTGGCCGATGCCATTTTGGCTGCGTTGGCTGAGTCCGCCGCTAAGAGAGAATCGAGAGGTGAGGCCGCTCGCAATCGAATCGAGGCAAATTTCAGTCTATCGCGAATGGCTAGAGGTTATCATGCCATTTGGAGCAAGCACTCGGACACTGCTACAGTAATACACTAATAATACATGCATATTCTTGTTACCGGTGGTGCTGGTTACATTGGTTGTCATACTGTTCTCGCCCTATGCGAGGCAGGCTTTGATCCTGTAATTATAGACAATTTTTGCAACAGTCATCCCGCTGCAATTGAACGTGTCAAGGAGCTAGCAAACCGCCCTTATATCCCTGTTGTCTGTGCCGATGTGGCTGATACTGGCGCGTTGGAACGTGTCTTTTCAGATTACCCTATCGGGGCCGTCATTCACTTTGCCGGCTATAAAGCTGTAGGAGAGTCAGTGAGCGATCCCCTGAAGTATTATGGTAATAATATCAAGTCCACGCTGGCACTGCTTCATGTTATGGCGAAGCGAGACTGTTTCAGATTCGTCTTTTCCTCTTCTGCGACCGTTTACGGCCAACCCGAAGTTATTCCTATACCCGAAGCGCATCGCCTGAGCGCAACCAATCCTTACGGACGAACCAAGCTATTTCAGGAAGAGATTCTTCGCGATCTGGCTTTTTCCGATCCACGCTGGCATATTGTGTTACTCCGCTATTTCAATCCCGCCGGGGCGCATCCATCTGGTCGAATCGGCGAAGATCCTAGCGGTCCACCCAATAATCTTTTCCCCTGTATCACTCAATTTTTAGGTGGGCGTCGCCCCGAACTAAGGGTTTTGGGGACCGACTATCCTACCCGGGATGGTAGTGGTGTACGCGATTATTTGCACGTTTGCGACCTGGCCGAAGGCCATGTCTCGGCGCTAAAAAATATCGATGGCCTGCAAGGCGTTACATCCATCAATCTCGGCACGGGAACCGGTTGTTCGGTACTTGAGATCATTCAATGTTTCGAGCAGGTCACCGCGCGTTCCATTCCGTATGTTCAGGCACCAAGGCGCGCTGGTGACGTAGCTGAGTGTATCGCTGATCCGGCGCGTGCTCACGATTTGCTTAAGTGGCGCGCCAGCCGTTCGCTGCGTATAATGTGCGAGGATAGTTGGCGCTGGCAGCAGCTGAATCCAGCAGGATATTTCCCTTCCTCTTTATATCGATAAATTTTCTTTGATGCGCAGGCCCAAATTACTTCGAGTTAGCACAGTGCCCCAATCCCTGAATGTTCTTCTGAAAGGGCAGTTCCGTTTCATGGCGAACCATTTTGATATAATTGGTGTTTCATCCCCTGGCGGCGCCTTGGATGAGCTAAGCCTCCGCGAGGGTGTTCGCGTCATACCGGCTAAAATCGAACGCCGTATACGCCCGCTTTCTGATTTGCGCAGTCTCCTGATTTTATACCTTATTTTTAGAAGGGAAAAACCAGATATCGTTCACTCTATCACTCCAAAGGCTGGCTTGCTAAGTATGATCGCTGCACGTTTTGCTAGTGTGCCGATCCGCCTTCATACTTTTACCGGCCTAGTATTTCCCTCTAGGCGTGGTCTATATCAGGCGATTCTAATATGGATGGATCGCCTTTTGTGTTACTGCGCCACCGCGGTCTATCCTGAGGGCGAAGGGGTGAAGACGGATATGCTGAGATACCGCATAACGAAAAAGCCGCTCAAAATATTGGCCAATGGTAATGTAAATGGCATCAATACCGATTACTATAATCCGACGGGCATTGATTCCGAGGAAAAGCTCCGGATTGTTTCATCGCTAAATATAAAGAATACGGACTTTGTTTTCGTCTTTATTGGGCGACTGGTTTCAGAAAAGGGGATTGCTGAATTGATCGAAGCTTTCGCCTTGTTGGCTGCGAGTCGATCAAATGTCAGGCTATTGCTGGTCGGTGAAATGGAGCCTGCTATTGATCCATTGCCGTCTGCTTTGATTAAAGTGATTCAGGATCACGGTGCTATCAATTTTCTAGGCTACAAAAGCGATATACGCCCTTACTTGGCTGTTTCGCATGCTTTGGTATTGCCTAGCTACCGGGAGGGGTTTCCAAATGTAGTTTTACAGGCTGGGGCGATGGGTTTGCCTTGTATCGTCTCGGATGTAAATGGCAGTAATGAGATCATTAAGAATGAGATCAATGGAATCGTAATTCCAGTTCGATCTGCCGGTGCGTTGCATGCTGCAATGATGCGCATGCTGGATGACATCTCGTTTTATGCTGAGGCTAGGCTAAAGAGCCGCTCATTGATTGAATCTCGCTTCGCGCAGAGCGCGGTATGGAAGGCTCATTTGGATGAATACCAGCGTTTTGCTGTGCTTGCTCGTATCCCGCATGATTAGTGTTTCGGCCTCTTGTCTCAGCATATTGCTGCTGCATATTTCCTTTTTACGTAACTGGTTTGTTATCTCGGGGTTGTAGGCTGCCTATTTATTTATGGATTTTACTATACTTATGACGCCAGAATTGAGCGTGGTTGGTTGGCTCGCGTTGCTCATTCTTGCACTTCCGATCTTTTTCGTCACCAGGCAACCGGATGTGTGGACCATTCTTGGCGTAGCGCTTGTACTTCGTGTGGGTTTTGTTTTCTACAATACTTATATTTCAACGCTTCAGACCGATGATTTCGAGGGATATGCCGCCATTACATCAGCCTATGGGTGGGATAGCATATGGGCTGTGGCGGGGGCTAATTCGAAAGCGTATTACTTCTTTTGTTCTTTAGTATACTTTGGCTTTGGTCGAAATCCGCTTTTGCTTCAAAATATCAATGTCGCATTGTCGCTCGCATCAATTCTGCTTTTGATTTATACAGCTCGCGATATTGCGGGTTGGCGCGCTGCGAGGTTGACTGGTTGGGCTGTAGCCTTGGCTCCTTTTTCTATTATTTATTCGTCGGTGATTTTGCGAGAGGCTACTGTGATATTTCCTGCTGTTCTGGGTGTCCGATTTTGGGTTCTTGCTATGCAGCAAAGGCGTCTCATTTATCATGTTATTACACTGCTTTGTTTTGGAATTTCTGCTCTTTTTCACTATGGTTGTATCGCTTTGGTGTTCGCTTGGGGGTTGCTGCCTAGTGTTTATCACTTCCTTCGCCAGCCCACGCTTCTCCAGAAGGTGGTCACTGCCGGTCTGGCGGGATTAGCCTCAACTATTGTGCTTTTTGTTTTATATTATTTTGGTGTGCTGGATATTTTTATGGCGGATAAAATCGAGCTCTCTGAATTGTCCGCGGGCGGGTTGGGCGAGGGACTGCAAGTTGCGGCTAGGGGGAGGGCTTCTTACTTGCACGGCCTCGTTATAGCTTCACCACTTGATATGGCGTGGCAACTGCCCATCCGAATGGTTTATCTACTCTTTACCCCTTTTCCGTGGATGGTGGAATCACTTGTCGATGCTGCAGGTTTTATTGATGCTTTGATCTATCTTGCGCTAATTCTATTATGTTTCCTTTTCTATAAAAGAATCCTACGTCAGCCTATTTTAGTTGCCATGCTTGTCTGCTTTACGTTGGCAATCGGTGTTTTTAGTGTCGGAACCTCTAACTATGGAACTGCCATCCGGCATCGGGCAAAGTTTTATCCGATGTTGTGTCTTATCGCGATCTGCGCCGCAACGATGCGTGAAGGGCCGTATTTTCTACATCGCACGAAAATTGTACCACTCCGCAGTCGAGATTTGCGAACGAGAAGCAAGTAGGGGCGTTGTCCGGTTCTAGTATGCTGAGAAGCCAGAGTAAGAATGTGATTCTCGTTGTGGCTAGATCTGGCGAATAGGGATTGGGAGTAGACTATTCTTTAAAAGTACAGCGCGACTACTATGAGCCAAATGGGAGCGTATGGTGGAGGAGTGTTGCGACATGAACAAGGTGAGTCGACAAGTGATTCGGTTCAGGCGATTGAGTACAAATCAATGAATATCCTTTTCTCATCAGCCGGTAGGCGTGGGGCTTTGATGGAAGCGTTTCGTTATGATGCGAAATCCTTGGGAATTGGGCTTCGCGCATTGGCTGCCGATTTGAAACCAGAACTAAGCGCAGCCTGTGGGATGGCTGACGCAGCCTTTGCCGTGCCCCGTTGCACGGAACAGTCGTTCGTGCCCGCGCTTTTGGAGATTTGTCAGCGAGAGAAGGTCCAGCTTTTGGTGCCGACCATTGATACAGAATTGTCCGTTCTCGCCTTGAATCGGGAGCGATTCAGCGAAATCGGAACGCGCGTTGTAGTATCGCTCCCTGCGGTCGTCTCCCTTGCCCGGGAGAAGGCGGAAACGGCACGATTTCTTGTGGAGGCAGGCGTCAACGTTCCACAGACCCTGAGCATGGACGGTTACCGTCGGGACCCGAAGCAGTTTTCCGGCCCGGTGATTGCCAAGCCGGTTGGGGGCAGTTCATCGGTCGGCATTGTTCGGGGCAAGGGCGTGGACGATTTTGCGGCTTTGCCGACGGAAGGGTATCTGGTGCAGGAATTGTGGCAGGGGCGCGAATACACGGTGAATCTGTTCTTCGATCAGGCGGGAGGGCTGCGTTGTGTGGTTCCTCACTGGCGCATTGAAACGCGGGGAGGAGAGGTTTCGAAAGGCCGCACGGAACGCGTGCCGCAACTGGAGGAGGCCGCCCGGCGGATGGCACGGGCCCTGCCTGGCGCTCGTGGCCCATTGTGCTTTCAGGCGATCGTCAAGGATTCGGGGGAGTACGCCGTCTTTGAGATTAATGCGCGCTTCGGTGGCGGGTACCCGCTGGCTCATCGGGCCGGGGCGACGTTTTCAAAATGGTTGCTCGAGGAAGCTGCCGGCGTTCCTTGCACGGCGCACAACGACTGGAAGGGGGGAGTCACCATGCTCCGGTATGATGCGGCCGTATTCCGCGATGTGTGACCGTAAGCAGGTGCGGACAGTTGTCCTGGACATGGACGATACGCTCTACCCCGAGCGCGAGTATGCGATTTCCGGATTCAAGGCCGCCGGGGAGTGGCTGTCTGAGCAGCGCGGCATCCCTGGTTATGCAGAGCATTGCATCAGGCTTTTCGAGGCTGGGCATCGGGGGCGGATTTTTGACGAGGCTCTGCTCGCCACCGGATTGCCGGCCGACTCCACCCTCGTGGCTGAATTGGTCGCGGCTTACCGTGACCACATGCCGCGGCTGACTTTGCATGCGGATGCCAAAGCTTTTCTGGACTGGGCGAAAGCCCGTTTCGATCTGGCCCTGCTGACGGACGGTTATGCGCAGGTTCAACGAAACAAGATCCAAGCCTTGGGATTGGAACGTTGGATATCCTGCATCGTCGTGACCGATGAGATGGGTCGCGGGTTTTGGAAACCGCATCCGGCCGGCTTCGAGCGCATCATGGCCACATACCCGGGAGCTGCGGCCGGGTTTCTCTATGTGGGCGACAATCCGGGGAAGGATTTCCATGCGCCCCGCCATTTAGGATGGCAAACCGCGCGGGTAGCCCGTCCAGGGCAGGAGTATGGCACGCTTCAGGCGGGTTGCCTGGAGGCGGATTGCGTGATCGCGAATTTTGATGAACTTCGCGAGCTGCTTCAATCTTAGCACCACTTCCCATGCCTCGTTTCCTCTTTGCCAGTGTCGTTGCGATTTTGCTGATCGCCATCTCGGCTACTCTTTGGCTGAAGCATGACACTTTGCCTGGGAGGGGGCATCATCTGGCAGCGGCTCTGCCGGTTACGGTTGGAAACTGGACTTCCTCGGAGGTCCCGCTTGGCGCCACCGAAGCGGTGCAAGGAGCGGTGGAGAAGACGCTTCAATTCGACGATTCTTTCTTTCGGGAATATCGCTCCGCCAACGGCGTTGTCGGTCTCTATGTGGCCTATTGGGGGCCGGGTAAAATGCCCACGCAATTGGTGGCCTCGCACACGCCGGACCGTTGTTGGAGTGAAAGCGGGTGGATATGCGAGCAACTCAAGCATGCGCAGGCTTTGGCTGGCATGGAGGACCGCCTCTTGCCGGGCGAATGGCGGATATTTTCCGCTCCGGGGGGAAGCCGCTTGCACGTGCAGTACTGGCATTTGGTGGGCGGCGAACCTTACGACTATGGCGGGAGGCTCAATCGCACTCCTTCAATCTGGCGCTGGTGGCGCGATGCAGCGCGACAGGTGTTCAAGGCGCCTGGCGAGCAGTATTTTATTCGGATCAGCAGCAGCCGGCCGTTCGAAGACCTGGCGGCAGATCCCGCTTGGCATGAGATGCTCGCCGCGCTCGCGAAGCTGGGGCTAGCGGCGAAGCCATCCGGTTGATGGATGAGGGTTGCGGGTTGATTGTTGCCGGTTGATGGCTCGGTCGGGAGACCGCGGGCCCGGCTCTCTTAGGAAAAGGCGGGGTCGACGTAGAGGAGCGTCGCTTGTGCCGGATGAAATCCGCCGGTTGTTGGAGGACAGAGGACGGTTGTTGGATGCTGGTTGTTGGTTGGCGGCGACTGTGGGGCGGGGGAGGGAGTCCGTCCGACGCGCTGTGCTTGCTCAGGGTTCGGCTTCGCGAAGACGGACCGCGGAGGGCGCGTTTTTAAACCCAGCCAACGCACATCTCCTGTCATTCTGAACGAAGTGAAGAATCCATCCATGCGCTCGCCAAGGAGGCGGCGAGACCGTGGATCCTTCGCTCCGCTCAGGGTGACGAACCGGGTTTGAAAACACGCCTCAGCATCCGAACTGTCGGCGGAAAAGGGTCGCGACGCGATCCAGGTCGTTGGGCGTGAGGTTCGAGCCGGAGGGAAGGCAGAGGCCGTGGTCGAACAGGCGCTCCGAGACGGCGCCGCCGTAGACGGGGCTGCCGGCGAAAATCGGCTGGCGGTGCATCGGCTTCCACACCGGCCGGGCCTCGATGTTCTCCGCGGCGAGGGCCACGCGCACTTTTTCCCGGTCGGTGCCCGCCGCCGCCGGGTCGATCGTGAGGCAGGTCAGCCAGCGCGTGCTGCGGTTGAAGGCGGCTTCCGGCATGAAGGCCACGCCGGGCAGATCCTTGAAGGCCGCCTCGTAGAAGGCGCAGTTGGCCCGCCGGGCGTTCACGCGGTCCGCGAGCACCCTCAACTGGCCGCGACCGATGCCGGCGAGGACGTTGCTCAGGCGGTAGTTGAAACCCATCTCGGAGTGCTGGTAATGCGGCGCCGGGTCGCGCGCCTGTGTCGCCCAGAAACGGGCTTTCTCGATCAGTTTGTCGTCGCGCGACACGAGCATGCCGCCGCCCGACGTCGTGATGATCTTGTTGCCGTTGAAGGAAAACACGCCGCACAGGCCGACGGTGCCGGGGGCGACGGCGCGGTGGAGGCTTGAGACCTGAGACTTGAGACCTGGATTGGATTTGGAAGCTGCAGGTTTCAAGTCTCCGGCGTCAGGTTTCTGAGCGCCGTAATAAACGGCTCCTAAGGCCTCCGCGGCGTCTTCGATCAGGGGGATGTCGTGCTCGCGGCAGAGGGCGGCGATCGGATCGAGGTCGGCGCACTGGCCGTAGAGGTGCACCAGCACCACGGCCTTGGGTTTCCTGCCTCGTTTGAGGCGATCCGTGATGGCCTCGGCGAGGAGGGCCGGATCCATGTTCCAGGACGTCAGGTCGCTATCCACGAAGACGGGGGTCGCCCGCTCGTAGAGGATCGGGTTGGCGCTGGCGGAGAAGGTCAGTGTCGAGCAGATCACCTCGTCACCCGGCTGCAGGTTCAGCCACCGCATCGCCAGGTGCAGCGCGGCCGTGCCGGAGGACAACGCGGCTGCGTGGAGCATTGAGCCGGGAGCTTGGAGCGCGGAGCCCGGAGCGGGGAGCCCATCTTGGCTCTTTGCCCTTTGCGCTTTGCCCAGGAGTTCGCAAAGCTCCTGCTCAAACTTGTCCACGTGCGGCCCGAGCGGGGCGATCCAGTTGGTGGCGAAGGCGTCCTGCACGAAGGGCAGTTCGTCCGGCCCCATGTGCGGAGAGGAAAGGTAGATTCGTGGTGCGTGGCTCATCGGTTGCCCCGACTGCCGCAAAAAGCCCCGGCGAGCGCAAGGCGGGAAGGGCGGGAGCGAGGCGCGTTTGAAGCGGGGAGCAGGGAGCATGGAGCGCAGAGTAGGGAGCGTGGGTAGCGGAGGACGGTGATTGGTGATCCGTGACCGGTGATTAGGGGTGGTGGTCGGTCTTGTGACTTGGAATTTGTCACTTGGTATGTCGCCTTATTTGGCGTTTGGAGGTCTGGCCTTTGAGGTTTTGTCCTCTTCACACCTCGCTCGGGCGCGCATGCCGGATGTTGGTAACTGGTGATTAGTGACTGGTGATCCGTTGTTGGATGTCGGTTGTAGGTTGTCGGCTCCGAGTGGGTGGTGATTGAGGCGTGGAGGACGACGTTCTGGGCTCCTGCCTCCATGCTCCTGGCTCCTTGCCACGGCGGGCGCTCCTCTCGCGAGGGGATCTCCAAACATCCGTGCAACCGGATCACGCCGGCTGACACGGCAAGCCCGGCCTTGCCTTGACCGCTTCTCCGACCTCCAATCTCCGCCCTTCGGGCTCCGATCACGAACCGCCAATCACCAGTCAATCCCCTTTGTCTCTCAATCAGTCCATTCCGTCGTCGTCTGATAAGCGTCCGCCGTCTGGCTTGGGCGCGAAGCGGGCGTTCGATCTGGCGGTCGTGATTCTCACGGCGCCGTTGTGGCTGCCGTTACTGGCCGTGCTGGCGGTGCTGGTGCGGGTGAAGCTCGGTTCGCCGGTGCTCTTCCGGCAGAAGCGTCCGGGGCATCGGGAGCGGATCTTCGAGATGACCAAGTTCCGCACCATGACGGATGCCCGCGACGCAGCCGGTCAGTTGTTGCCGGATGCGGAACGGCTCACGCCGTTCGGGCGCTTGCTGCGCTCGACCTCGCTGGACGAACTGCCCGAACTGCTGAACGTGTTGAAGGGCGAGATGAGCCTGGTCGGGCCGCGTCCGCTGCTCGTGCAGTACCTCCCGCGCTACTCGTCCGAACAGCGCCGGCGCCACGAGGTGCCGCCGGGGCTCACCGGTTGGGCGCAGATCAACGGACGCAACGCCATTGCCTGGGAACAGAAGTTTGCCCTGGACGTATGGTACGTGGACCACCGGAGCCTTTGGCTCGATCTCCGCATCCTCTTCCTGACGGTCTGGAAGGTGGTCAACCGCAGCGGCATCTCGGCCGCCGGAGACGCGACGATGCCGGAGTTTCGCGGTGGCGCCGATGAGCGCGGTTAAGCGCGGCGCTTGGAGCGTGGCGAGCGGAGGCTGGATGTCCGTTGCCGGATGGCGGATGTTGGTGAGTGGTGATTAGTGATTGGTGACGCGATGTTAGATGTCGGTTGCAGGTTGTCGGTTGACGGATCCAAGCGAGTGCTGACTGGTGGTTGGAGCGTGGATGTCCGTTGTCGGACGGCGGCGGCGTGGGGTGCCACGGTTGACGGTTGTTGACTGTCGGTGGAGGGCTAAGCGCATGAGCCAAGGGCGAAGGGTTCCGAGTCGCTTTGCTCTTGGCTTTGGCACTTCGCCCTTTCAGGCGTCCAGGTTCCGGTGTCCAGGAGTCAACCGGCCATCTCCCTTCTGGTAAAGAAGTTGCTATCTAGCCTCCAACGTCGGTCATCAGATAAAATGGCGTTATTTTTGCCGTGCGCTGTGGCACGTTTCGTGGTCAATAGGCCCTTCGTGAACGAGAAAGGACGCCTCCACGCCGGTCCCTCTGCTGCCGATATTCGGCAGCGCTTGAGCCGTATCTCGGCTTTGATCGCGCTCTATGTGGCGATCCTGGCGGGGTGCCGGTACCTCTCTTATGAAGTCCGGTTCGATTTTATCGTGCCGGCGGCCTTCCAGCAGGAGCGGCTGCTGTCCATCCTGCTGAGCGTTCCCATCAAGCTGGGATTCCTGCTGCTCTTCCGACAGTTCGGCAGCATGCTGACCTATTTCAGCGTGCCGGATCTCATGCGCATTGCGGCCGCCATGGGCGCCGCCAACCTGGCCACCTATGGGCTGCGCCTGGGCCTGACGCCGGGGACGCTGTCTCCGCGCGGCGTGGTGCTCATGGATTTTGTGCTGAGTGTGGCGGCGTTGAGCCTGCTGCGCCTAGGCTTCCGTATCTACCGGGAGCGTTATTCGGCCGGAGCGCCCAAGGAGAGCCGCAAGATCCGCCGGATCGCCGTGCTGGGGGCGGGCGATGCCGGCGCCCAGTTCGTGCGCGAAGCGCTGGCCCGCCCGAACCTGGGGCTGCGGCCCGTGTTTTTTCTCGATGACGACTGGAAGAAGCACGGCCACGACATCCATGGCGTGCCGGTGCTCGGCGCGCCGGAGGCGATCACCCGGTTGCGCAAGGACAACCCGGTCGACTCCTGTGTGCTGGCGATGCCTTCGGTGCCAGGGCGCCGCCTGCAGGAAATCTACAAGCTGCTGTCGGCCGAGGGGCTCAAGGTCGAGATCCTGCCGTCGCTGGCCGAACTGGCGACCGGCCGGGTGCAGGTGACGAAGATCCGTCCCGTGCAGGTCGAGGATCTGCTCGGTCGCGCCCAGGTCGACCTGCGCCATGACAACGTGGCGGAACTGGTCAAGGACAAGGTCGTGCTGGTGACCGGTGCCGGCGGCAGCATCGGCAGCGAGTTGTGCCGCCAACTGGCCGCGCACAACCCACAGCGCCTGCTGCTGGTCGAACAGGCCGAGGGCAGCCTGTTCACCATCGAGATGGAGCTCAACGAGCGCGGTTACCGGAACCTCATCGTGCCGCTGGTGGCCGACATCCTGGATACGCCGCGCATGCAGGGCATCCTGTCGCGTTACGCCCCGAAGGTCATTTTCCACGCGGCGGCGCACAAGCACGTCTTCATGATGGAGCGCCAGCCGGGCGAGGCGGTGAAGAACAACACCACGGGCACGCGGCAACTCGCCGAACTGGCCATGGGCAACGGCGTGGAGACTTTCGTGTTCATCTCCACGGACAAGGCCATCAACCCGACCAGCGCGATGGGGGCCTCCAAGCGGCTGGCGGAAATGCACCTCCAGTCGCTGCAGCTGCGTCCGGGCAACGGGACGCGTTTCATCGCCGTGCGCTTCGGCAATGTGCTCGGTTCCTCCGGCAGCGTGATTCCGATCTTCAAGAAACAGATCGCCGAAGGCGGACCGGTGACCGTGACGCATCCCGAGGTGACGCGGTATTTCATGACGATCCCCGAGGCCGTGGGGCTGGTGTTGCAGACGGCCGTGATGGGGCGGGGCGGGGAGATCTTCGTCCTCGATATGGGCAAGCCGGTGAGGATCATCGATCTCGCCCGCCAACTGATCGAACTGAGCGGCCTGCGTCCGGATGAGGACATCGAGATCAAGATCGTGGGCCTGCGGGCCGGCGAAAAACTCTACGAGGAACTCCAGCATCACTCCGAACAGCTCAAACCGACCGGGCATGCTCGCATCATGCTGTTGAGTTGCGGCGACACGGTCGCTCCGACCGACTGGACCGGACGCTGCCGCCATGACGTGGAATTGCGTGTCGGCGAGCTCGAACCGAACCAGTTGAAGCTGGCGATCAAGCAGCTCGTGCCCGAGTACTCGCCGCATCTGGATTGACCGCGCGCGGACGCGCGGGGGTTGGAGGGCTGGTGGCCGGTGGTTTGTTGATGGATGGGGTAGGTCGGTGATTAGTGACTGGTGACTTGAGACCGGTTGCTGGATGTCGGTTGTTCGGTCCCCTTGCGCGTTTTGCGCTTCTTCGCGGCTATTTCGGCGATGATTGGAGCCAGGGGCCGAGAGCGAGGAGCCAGGAGTACGGAGCGCGGTGGGAGAGAAACCTGATACCTGAAACCTGAAACTTGAGACCTGAGGGGGCGGAAGCCTGAGAACTCGGAACCTACGGGCGCACCGACAACCGGCAACGGCCAACCAGTCACCGATCACCAGTCACTCATCACAATCCCCCATTCCCGTTGCCGCCACACGGCCCTTGCCCTGCACGCTTCGCTCGCTCCAGACTGCCTCCATGCGCACCGAGATGAAGCAGAGGCCTTCGCTGCACCCTTTGGAGAGGACCTTCCTCGCCGTCGTGCTCGTCGAGTTGGTCCTGCTGCCGTGGCTTTGGGGCACCATGGGCGTCGAGGGCCAATGGACGGCGTTTGCGCTGAGCGGCCTGGCCTTCGGCATCGCGACGATCCCGCGGCACTACCGGGAGGAGCACTCCGGCGGACGGGAGTTCCGCCTGAATCCCTGGCCGCGCCTCCTGCGGTTCCCGCTCTTCTGGATCGGCCTGCTGCTGCTCGGCTACATCGCCGTGCAGGGCGTCAACCCCTCGTGGATCTGGGAGCGAAATGAGAAGCACTGGTGGTTGCGGCGGGTGACGGATATCGCCTGGTTGCCGACCTCGGTGGACACGCCGTTCGAGCGCTTCAACCTGTGGCGGCAGTTCATCATCTACGCGGCGGTGTGGTTCACGACCTGCGCGCTCTGGGTGGGCATCACGCGACGCAAAAGCCTGCACATCCTGCTTGGCGTGCTCGTCGGCAACGGGCTGGTGCTTGCCCTGGTGGGTTTCATTCACCGGGCAAGCGGGGCGAGGAAGCTGCTCTGGCTGGAGGAGTTTTCCGATGCCGGTTCGTTTGCGAGTTTCATCTATCGCAATCATGCCGGCAGCTACTTCGGCCTGCTGGTGTTCGTGGCCCTGGGGCTGGCGGTGTGGCACTATTTCGAAGGGCAGCGGAAACTGGCCCGGTCCACGCCGTCGGCGGTGTGGCTGCTCGGGTCGCTGTTCCTGCTCGCGGCCGTGGTCTTCTCGCTGTCGCGCGGTTCCGCCATCAGCGTGGGCATCTTCGGCCTCGCGGCGCTGGCGGCGCTGCTGGTGCTGCGCCTGACGGCCCGCACCCGGTCCACCACGCCGGTGCTCGTCAGCGTGATGGTCGCGGCAATGGTGCTCGGCACGGTGGGTTTCGTCGTGCGCGACCTCAATTTTTCGGAAGTCCAGCGCCGGTTCGAGCAGATGATCAATGATCCGGCGAAGAATCCGAGCGTGACCAGCCGGGTGATGGCCCGGGATGCTGCCTTGGAGATGTACGGCGATCACTGGCAGCGCGGCACCGGTGCGGGGAGTTTCCGGTTTCTGTTCGTCGAGTACGTGAAGAAGCGGCCGGAGATCTATTTCAAGGGCAGGATGATGTGGGAGCATGCGCACATCGACTGGCTGCAGATCCCGATCGAACTCGGCCTCGGAGGCACCTTGCTGATCGCGGCCGGGACGGGGTGGGCGGCATTGGCCTGGTTGCGCTCCGGGGGCTGGCGGCACCCGCTGGCGCTGATGATCGTGATGGGCCTCGGCCAGGTGCTGTTGCACGCCTTCATGGATTTCCCTCTGCAATGCCCTGCGGTCCTGATCACCTGGTGGGCCCTGCTCGTCGCCAGCCTGCGGTGGCTGGAGATGGAACGGGCGTGACGGAGGACTGAGGGCGGACGGATGTTGGTTGTTTGATGTTAGATGTTGGTTGCTTGTTGTTGGTTGTGTAGGGGCACGCCTCGTGCGCGCCCGCGGGCGTAGCAGCGGTGGTGATGTCCCTGGCCCGCCGATTGACACCTGCTACTACGATTGTCGGGCGGGGTCGCGCGTTACGCCGCCTTGGTTTGGAAATGATATCACGTTCGAGGCGGGGATCGGCGTCCCCGCCCTACAACCGGCACCCGCCAACCCCGCCCTTGCCTTGGCTCCTTCTCCAACCCCCAATTACTGATCACTAATCACTGATCACCGATTCCCCGTCACCAATCACCCATCCCTCCTTTGCGTCCGCCTCACTCCAGTCCGCCCTCCGTCCTCCGCTATCTGTCTTCCGTCTTCCACGCGCTCCTGCTGGGCGTGATCATGGCGGCGGCCTGGCGCTACGCGGCGCAGCGCGGAGCGGACGGCTTTGTCGGGTTCGATCGCTGGCAGACGGCCACGATCGTGGTTCCGGCGCGGCCGACGGCGGAGGAAGAGCGGGCGGCCCGCCTCATCCAGCAAACGCTGGCAAAGGCGTCTGGGCGCAAGGAGGCGGCATTTCCGATCACACGGGGGCGGGCCGGAGTGGCGGGGCCGCGGATTCTGCTGCAAGGGCAGGCGGTCACCGCCGGATCCAAGCTGGAGGAGTATGCGGCGTACAAGGTGGGGCAGGGACAGTTGAAACTCACCGCTTACCCGGCCGAGGCCATCGAGGCGGCGGCGGCGTGGCTGCTCGAGCGTGAGCTCGGCGCGCGCTGGTTCATGCCTGGAACGCTCGGCGAGCAGATTCCGCGGAGGGCGGAATGGCGTCTGGCGCCCGGCGAAGCCTCGCATCGGCCCTCATACATCTCGCGGGTATTCTCCTTCGGTCGAGGCGAGGGTCTGTCGGAATGGGGCCGGCACAATCGGTTGCGCCGGTGGTTCGAGCACGGGCACGCGATGAGCCGGCTGTTTTCCGTCGAAGCCATGCAGGCGAATCCGGATCTGCAGGCCCTGTTCCATGACCGGCGCACGCCGCCGGCGGCCGGCGACGGTAACTGGCAGCCGAACATCGCCTCGCCGGCGGCGGTCCGGCACGCGGCCGGTGTCCTGCGGAGCCGGCCGGCGTTTTCATCCTCGATCAGCCTGAATGACAGCATCCGCTTCGACCAGTCCGACGAAACCAAGCGGCTGCTTGGCGAGCCGCGGTGGTTCCGGTTGCGGCCGGACTTTTCCCCGCTGGTTTTCCACTTCGCCAACGAGGTCGCGAAACAGGTGCCCGACCGCTACCTCGGCGCCTACGCCTACGATTGGAACGAGAACACCCCGCCGTTTCCGGTCGAGAAAAACGTCGTCCCTTACCTGACGGCGGATCGCAGCGAGTGGTTTGATCCGCGTTTTGCGGCGGAGGACCGGGCTCTCATCCAGCGCTGGGTGCGGTCGGGCGCCGAGGTGGTCGGCATCTATGATTATTATTACGGTGCGCCGTTTCTGGTGCCGCGGCCGACGCTCTATGCCGTGACGCAGGCTATTCCCTTTGCCCGGGAGGCCGGGGTGCGCGGCTTCTATGCCGAGGTGTACGCGAACTGGGCGCTCGACGGACCCAAGGCGTGGCTGGCGGCACAGCTGTTGTGGGACAGTGCACAGGACCCGCAGGTCCTGCTCGATCTCTATTACCGTGAATTTTGGCGGGAGGCGGCGGAGCCGATGCGGGCTTTTTATGCGCTTTGCGACGAGCAGTGGTGGAACCAGCCGCTGCCCTCGTACTGGATCAAGTATTTCAAGGACGAGCACCAGGCCCTGTTGTTTCCGCCGGAGGTGCGGAGCCGGCTGCGGGCTTTGCTGGACCAGGCCGCCGCCACCGCCACGACCGATTTGATCCGCCAACGCGTGCAGTTCGTTTCCTCCGGCTTCGAGGTCACGGAGGCGTTTTGCCTTTGGAGCGAAACCCGCGACCGGCTCTCGCGGGCAGCCTGGGCGCCGGAGACACCGGTCACGGAACTGGAGCGGTTGATCACGGCGTTTGGCGAACAGCGGGAACGACTGCAGCAAACCCACGCCCGGATCCAACGGGAACACCCGCTGGCGGTGACCGCCGGCCTGGAGGAGATGATGATGCGAAGCGATCCGCGGCACCGGGCGAGGTGGAGGATTCTGCGTGAGGAAGCGCGTGTATCGGGCGCGCCCCGTGGGTCGGAACTGTTGAAAGACCCCGGCCTCTCGGAGCTGCAAGCAGGGCCGACCGGCGGATTCTTCGACATCTGGTGGTCGGGCGGCCGTCCGTGGAGCGGTTACGGCGAGCCGTATGAGACGCGGAGCGTGATGCGGTCGCCGGGCGAACGCCCGGGCATGGCCCATGCGCTCGTGATGCGCGGCTGCAAGCAGGAGACGTTTTCCCAAGTGGTGCCGGGCGAGCCGGGCCGGACCTACGTTGCGCGGGTGAAGTTTCGCGGGTGCGTTAGCCCCGGCAACATGACGTTTCTGATCCTGAATTTCCAGGATGCGCAGGGGAAGACGCTGTCGTATGGCATCGTGGACCGTGTGCCCGTGGGGCGCTATGACGCCCCGGTGGAGCTGCTCGTTCAGGCCGAGGCTCCGGACGGTGCAGCTTGGATCGGCCTCGGTGTCCGGGTCATGAACCAGGTCGAGAACGACGTGGCCGAATTCTCGGACTTCTCGCTGCGGGAATGGGAGAGGGCGGGCGGCAGATGACGGATGGCAGATGACTGACGAGAGAGGACGGAGCTTGGAGCAAGGCGCACGCGGCGAACGCGAAGCGAGGGGAGGAGAACGGGGAGTTGAGAGCTGAGGGTTGAGAGTCAGGAAAAGCGTGGAGCATGGAGCGTGGAGCCGGGAAGGAGCACGTGGAGCCAAAGGCGCGTGGCTTGGTTTCGGTTTCCGTAGCATCTATAAATCTGCGGCGATTTCAGCGTCCGGACTCCGGCCGATCTCAATTCCTTTCCGAGGAGTTTGTAACGTATTACGTTACAAACCGGCTTGGGCATACGAGCGACTAGGCCGCTTCGATGTTGGTTTCCAGCGGCTCGGTGCGTCCTCCATACTCCATGCTCTTTGCTCCAAGCGTCATTCTCGCCCGTATAATCTGCGGTTGAAACGGGACCGGAGCATAGAGCATGGAGCCGGGAGCATGGATGCGTGGAGCAAGGAAGTCGGAGTCGGGGGCACGTGTAGCCCAAAGCGCCTAGCTTGGCCCTGGCCGCTTTGCCCTTTGCAAGCCGGCGCTTTGTATAATCTTTGTTCAAGCCGGCGCTGGTTTATAAAGAATGATTGACCATTCGCTTTGGTAATCGTTTAGAAACCTACATGGACACCGAACTAAAAATTCAGAAGATGCGTGAAGAGATCGCCGCCTTGGAAAAACAGGCGGCCAAAGAGGCCAAGGAAAAGCTGCTGGCGCTGCCGGCCGCGGTCGGCCTCAAGAATGTCACCGAGCTCGTGAAGGCCCTGCTGCCTTACGCGAAGGGACTCAAGCTGTCGGGCGGGGCCGAGGCCTCCGCCAAGGCGGCCCGTGCCGCGAAGAAGGGCAAGCGGGCCAAGATCACCGAGGAGATCAAGAAGGCCATCCTCGAGGACCTGAAGGGCGGCGCGACCGCCGCGGCCGCCGCCGACAAGCACGGCGTCTCCGTCGCTTCCGTGAACCTGATCAAGTCGGCCGCCGGCCTGGTCAAGAAGCGGAAGAAAGCGAAGAGCTGAGGGCGGGAAGCGAAGAGCACGGAGCTTGGAGCACAGAGCTTCCCCATCTCCGCAGGCGCGCCACACGGCGCGCCTTTTTTTATTCAGCCTGGAAACGCAGATGAACCAACCGCTAATCCACGCTGATGATCGCCAATCAGACGAGAACCCGTCCAAACCGACTTAACCACGGATGACACGGATGGGCACGGATGAGGCAGCGGGTTTATGATCGTTTTTGCGCCTTCTGCGCTTTTTTGCGGCCAATGATTCGAAGGTCGACCCATCAAGCAGGATAGCCGCAAAAAGGCGCAGAAGGCGCAAAAGGGAGAAGGCGAAGCGCCAGTTTGGGTTGAGGCGTTTCAGTTGAAGTGAGGAACCTCTCATCGGCTTTCATCGGCTCTGATGGCCTCTTGAACCTAAACTCTAAACCTAAACGGGCGTTGCGCCCTTATCCGTGTTCATCCGTGTAATCTGTGGTTGAAACGGTTCGGGCTTGGGGGGGGCGATTTTGCGCGTTTTGCGCTTCTTCGCGGCCAATGGGTTTGATGCAGGATAGGTTAAGTGAGCCTGTCACTTTGAGGGCTTTAAAGTTTGGCCTCTTTTTGGCCGTTTGCCGCTTTGGCCTGGGGGATTCTTTTCCTGCGCGGTAGCGGAGAGGAGAGGGGGAGCTTGGCGGTTGCATTATGTGGCAGGGAGGCTTTCATGGTGCCCATGGATTACCGGCAATTCATCACCATCGAGGCGGGCAAGCGCGGCGGTCGCCCTTGCATCCGGGGGATGCGCATTTCCGTGTATGATATTCTCGGTTGGCTAGCGTCCGGCATGACGCCTGAGCAGATCGTCGGTGAGTACCCCGAACTGACCCTTGCCGATATCCGTGCCGCCCTGGCTTACGCAGCCGACCGTGAGCACCGTTTGGTCGTGGCATCGGCATGAAGCTGCTGTTCGATCAGAATCTCAGCCACCGGCTGATGCAGGTTCTGGTCGATCTGTATCCCGATTCGAACCAAGTCAGACTGCTCGGGTTGGATCGTGCCTCGGATGATGTCATCTGGGAATACGCCAAGGTTCACGGTTTTGCGATTGTCACGCAGGATGCAGATTTTGCCGAACGCAGCCGGTTGCTAGGCTCGCCGCCGAAGGTGGTGTGGCTGCGGTGCGGTAACCGTCCTGCGGCCGAAATTGAGCGAATCTTGCGCCGAAATCAGGAACTCCTGCGAGAGCTCGATCGCAATGCAGACCTGCACTGGCTCGAAATGTATGACTAGCAGCAAAGCGGAAGCCCGTCCAAACCGACTTAACCACGGATGGGCACGGATGAGGCAGTGGGTTTATGATCGCTTTTGCGCCTTCTGCGCTTCTTCGCGGCCAAAATTGGTTTGGGGTTCGATCTGACAAGGCAGGATAGCCGCATCCCGTTGCGCGGTGCTTCAATCCTCCAGACGGGATAGCCGCAAAAAGGCGCAGAAGGCGCAAAAGGGAGAAGGCGAAGTGCCAGTTTAGGTTGGGGAGCTTAAGTTGAAGTGAGGAACCGCTCATCGGCTTTCATAGGCTCTGATGGCCTCTTGAGCCTAAACTCTAAACCTAAACGGGCGTTGCGCCCTTATCCGTGTTCATCCGTGTAATCTGTGGTTGAAACGGGACCGGAGCATAGAGCTGGGAGCATGGAGCGTGGAGCAAGGAAGTCGGAGTCGGGGGCACGTGTAGCCCAAAGCGCCTGGCTTGGCCCTGGCCCGCGGCGGGCGCGAGGAGCCAAGGGCCAAGAGCGAGGTGAAGAGGGCCCGAAGCCTGGTTCGCTTTGCCCGTAACTGCCGTTGCTGGCTGCTGCCAGCCTGGTATTGGTCCGAGCCGGGTCGCCCGGCAAAGGCGACCTCGCTCGACAACGGCCAACCGCCAACCAATCACCAGTCACGCGCCGCAGGCGTCCGTTCTTGCGCCTTGAAGCCTTGATCCTTGTTACTTCCGGGCTCACGCCACCGTGAGCACGGCATAGGACTTCTTGCCTTTGCGCAACAGGAGGTGCTGGCCGAAGAGGAGATCGTTGACGGTCACGCTGCGCGAAAGGTCCACGCGGGCGTTGTTCAGATAGACGCCGCCGGCTTCGAGGGATTTGCGGGCGGCACCCTTGGACGGCTCCAGGCCGGCGTGCACGACGAGATCGGCGATGGCGGCACCGGCGCCTTCGAGCTTGGCGCGTTCGAGGGGCTTGGTCGGGACTTCGCCGACAACGTCATGGAAGATCGTCTCGGTGACGCCGTCGAGCGAGCCGCCGAAGAGGATCTCGCTGGCCTTGAGGGCGCCGGCGAGGGCCTCGGGGCCGTGCACAAGCTGCGTGACCTCGCGGGCGAGGGCGCGGTGCGCCTCGCGGGCGCCGGGGTTGGCGGCGTGCGCGGCTTCAAGCGGCTCGATCTGCCCGCGGGGGAGGAAGGTGAACTTGCGCAGGTACTCGCAGACCTTCGCGTCCTCGGTGTTCACGAAAAACTGGTAGAGGCGGTACGGGCTCGTCTTCTGCGGGTCGAGCCAGACGGCGCCGCTGGCGGTTTTGCCGAACTTCGTGCCGTCGCTCTTGGTGATGAGCGGGAAGGTCCAGCCCCAGGCAGTGGCCTCGTGGCCGAGCTTCTTGCGGATGAGGTCGGTGCCGGCGGTGAGGTTGCCCCACTGGTCGGAGCCGCCGATCTGGAGTTCGCAACCGAAGGTCTTCTTCAGGTGATAGAAGTCGTAGGCCTGCAAGAGCTGGTAGCTGAACTCCGTGTAGCTGATGCCGCCGTCGCCCTCCATGCGGGACTTCACCGAGTCCTTGGCGAGCATGACGTTCAGCGTGAAATGTTTTCCGACATCGCGCAGGAACCCGAGGAAGCTGAACGGCGCGATCCAGTCGGCATTGTCGACGAGGCGCGCGGGGTTGGCGGCGGCGGAGAAGTCGAGGAGGCGGGAGAGCTGGGCCTTGATGCAGGCGATGTTGTGGGCGAGCTGTTCGCGGGTGAGGAGATTGCGCTCGGAGGAACGGCCCGAGGGGTCGCCGACCATGCCCGTGGCGCCGCCGGCGAGGGCGATGACGTGGTGGCCGGCGCGCTGGAAGCGGGCGAGCGTGAGCTGGCCCATGAGGTGGCCGACGTGAAGCGAGTCGCCGGTCGGATCGAAGCCGCAATAGACCGTGACGGGCTGTCCGGTCGCCAGCCGCGCGCGCAGGCTGTCGAGATCGGTGCAGTCGGCCAGCAGGCCGCGCCATTCAAGTTCCTGGATAATGTCGCTCATGGAGCGAACAAGCTAACGGTGGCGGGGGATCAGGGCGCAAGCGTTCATTACAAAGGGAAATCCCAAACGCCAAGAAGGCGGAAGTAACAAGGGCTAGGTTTCCAAGTGCCTGCCGCTAGCCTTGGGGTTGATCAGCCGCAAAAAAGCGCAGAAAGCACAAAATGGGGAAGGCCAGGCACCGGTTTGGGTTGAGAAGTTTAAGTTGAAGTGAGGAACTGCTCATCGGCTTTCATCGACGCTCATGAAAGCATAAACCCAACCCGGCGGAGCCGGAACCAAACCCCGGAGATTTTGGCCACAAAAAACACCAAGAGCCCTTGGCCAGGCAGGAGGATGTTTTCCGCGCGCCTATAGGCGCCTTGAGCGCTTTACCCGCCGCCGGGTTCTCGTTTTTTCGTGGCCATAAAATCCTTCGGGGTTGGTGAGGATTAACCTCTCAAGCCTTGTCGTTGTTCGCGAGTGAGGGACTAATTAAACTGGCGCTGCGTCCTTATCCGTGTGCATCCGTGTAATCTGTGGTTGAAACGGTTTGGAGCCTAGGAGTCGTTTTGCGCGTTTTGTGCTTTTTTTCGCGGCCGATGATTCGAAGGGCGACCCATCATCAAGCAGGATAGCCGCAAAGAGGCGCAGAGGGCGCAAAAGAAGCAAGGCCTCGGCGGTACCGGAATTCAGGTGGTTTTTGTCGGCTCGGCTCGCGAGGGGATGCCTTACACTCGCGGAATGAAACCAATCGAGGATATCTTTGCCCTGTGTGACATTGTGCGGGAAACGAGCTATTCGCTTCACTGCTACCATCGACACGGGCATCTGGAAAAGATCTACGAAAACGGATTGGCCAGCCGTTTGAAAAAAGCAGGCATCGAAATCGCTCAGCAGCATCGCCTGAATGTCTATGATGAGGATGGAGCTGTGCTCGGCGAATACTTCGCCGACCTCTTTATCGAGAACCAGCTCATCGTTGAGATCAAGGCCTGCAAGAATCTAGCCGAAGAGCATGTCGCGCAATTATTGGGCTACCTCAGGTCATCGCGCTGTGAACACGGGTTGTTGATCAACTTCGGTGCCCGAAAGCTGCAGATCAAAAAATACGCCCTGTCGGACCTGACCGACGCGTGATTCGCTGTGGTTCGAGGACGGATCGTTTTTGCGCCATCTGCGCTTTTTCGCGGCCCATCGGTTTCGGTTTGGTGATTTGGACCTTCTTTGGCGTTTGGGCTTTTGGCCCTCGGCGTTTTTCTCCCATGCAGTTCCGCTAATATTCCCCGCGTCCGATTTAGTATGGGCCATCATACCCGACCAAAATGGTTTGCGGGATTCCGCGGCCCGGCTCTACATCTTTCCTTCTCAACCCTGATCCCTGTAACCTCCCAACCTTACCGAACCATGCCCCTCGCCGTTGGCACCCAAGCCCCCGATTTCACCCTCAAGACCAAGGCCGCTGACGGCCTCAAGGACGTCAAGCTGAGCGACTACGCCGGCAAGCAGGCCGTGGTGATCCTCTTCTTCCCGCTGGCCTATACGGGGGTCTGCACGCAGGAGATGTGCGACCAGACCGCGGGCCTCGGCGAATACGAGAAGCTCGGCGCCGCCGTCCTCGCGATCAGCGTCGACAGCCCCTTCGCGCAGGAAGCCTGGGCCAAGGCCAACCAGATCAAGGTCACGCTCCTTTCCGATCTCAACAAGACCGTCACCAAGGCCTACGACGTGCTCTTCCCGAACCTCGCCGGCGTGGGCGACACCTCGGCCCGCGCCGCGTTCGTGGTCGGCAAGGACGGCGTGATCAAGTACGCCGAGCAGACCCCGACGCCGAAGGACCTGCCGAACTTCGCGGCCATCAAATCCGCCCTGGCGGGTTGAGAGCCGCCTGACGTCCTGAAACTTGAGACCTGAAACCTGAAATAAACCGAACCAACGAATCATCTTCCCGGCTGAGCCCCCCTCAGGTCTCAGGTTTCAGCCCTCAGGTTTCCTCTTTTCCCATGTCCCTCCCCAATCCCTTCAACACCCTCCAGACCTTCGAGGGCGGCAAGAAGTTCTACTCGCTGCCCGCGCTTGAAAAGGCCGGTTTCAATGTTTCGCGCCTGCCCGTGAGCATCCGCCTCGTCCTCGAGGCCGTGCTGCGCAACTGCGACGGCAAGCGCGTGCTCGAGTCCAACATCAAGGAGCTCGCCAGCTGGAAGCCGACGGAGGCCCGCACCGCCGAGATCCCGTTCGTGGTCGCGCGCATCGTGCTGCAGGACTTCACGGGCGTGCCGCTGCTCGTGGACCTCGCGGCCATGCGCTCCGCGGTGGCGAAGATGGGGAAGAATCCGAAGATCATCGAGCCGCTCGTGCCCGTCGACCTCGTCGTCGACCACTCCGTGCAGGTCGACTTCGCCGGCTCGGCGGAGGCGCTCCAGCGGAACCTCGAACTCGAGTTCTCGCGCAACCGCGAACGCTACCAGTTCCTGAAGTGGGGCATGCAGGCCTTCGACACCTTCAAGGTCGTGCCCCCGGGCATCGGCATCGTCCACCAGGTCAACCTCGAGTACCTGGCCAAGGGCGTGTTGAAGCAGGGAGCGGGGAGCGGGGAGCAGGGAGATATCTACTACCCGGACACGCTCGTCGGCACCGACTCGCACACGACGATGATCAACGGCATCGGCATCGTGGGCTGGGGCGTCGGCGGCATCGAGGCCGAGGCCGGCATGCTCGGCCAGCCGGTGTATTTCCTCACCCCTGACGTGGTCGGCGTGCATCTCACCGGTTCGCTCCGCGAGGGCGTCACCGCCACCGATCTCGCCCTCACCGTCACGCAGCTCATGCGCAAGACGAAGGTCGTGGGCAAGTTCGTCGAATTCTTCGGTCCCGGCGCGGCCGCGCTGCCGGTGGTGGACCGCGCGACCATCGCCAACATGGCGCCCGAGTACGGCGCGACGATGGGCTTCTTCCCGATCGATGCCGAGTGCTCGGCCTACCTGCGCGCCACCGGTCGTGACGAAAAACACGTCGCCACCTACGAGGCCTATTACAAGGCGCAGAACCTCTGGGGCATCCCGCAGAAGGGGCAGATCGACTACTCGCAGGTCGTCGAACTCGACCTTGGTTCCGTCGTCCCGAGCGTCGCCGGCCCGAAGCGTCCGCAGGACCGCATCGAGCTGCAGAACCTCAAGAGCAACTTCGTCGGCTCGTTCTCGAAGCCGGTCACCGAAAACGGCTTTGGCAAAAAGGCCGAGGAGTTCTCCACGGTGAAGGCCGAGGTCAACGGCACGCAGATCGGCCACGGCTCCGTGCTGATCGCGGCGATCACGAGCTGCACCAACACCTCCAACCCGAGCGTCATGCTCGCCGCCGGTCTCCTCGCCAAGAAGGCCGTGGAGAAGGGCCTCAAGCCCAACCCGGTCGTGAAAAGCTCGCTTGCCCCCGGTTCGCGCGTCGTCACCGACTACCTCGACAAGACCGGCCTCACGCCGTACCTCGACCGGCTCGGTTTCCAGACCGTCGGCTACGGTTGCACGACCTGCATCGGCAACTCCGGTCCGCTCGCCGCGCCGGTGGAGGAGGCCGTGGTGAAGAACGACCTCGTCGCCGCGTCCGTGCTCTCGGGCAACCGCAATTTTGAGGCCCGCGTCCACCAGAACATCAAGGCCAACTTCCTCATGTCGCCGCCGCTCGTCGTCGCCTTTGCGCTCGCCGGCCGCGCCGACATCGACCTTTCGCAGGATGCCATCGGCACCGGCCAGGACGGGAAGCCGGTTTACCTGAAGGACATCTGGCCGAGCCTGGGCGAAATCCGCGACCAGATGTCGGCCGCGCTCAAGCCCGAGGTGTTCCGCAAGCTCTACACCGACTTCGCCGCGCAGAATCCGAAGTGGAACGAGATCCCGTCCTCGACGGGCAACGTCTACGCCTTCGACGCCAAGTCGACCTACATCCAGGAGCCGCCGTTCTTCACGGACTTCGGCATGCAGCCCGGTACGATCAAGGAGATCAAGGGCGCCCGGGCGCTCGGCCTCTTCGGCGATTCCGTGACGACCGACCACATCTCGCCGGCGGGCGCCATCAAGAAGACCTCGCCCGCGGGCAAATACCTGCTCGAGAACGGCGTCGCCTTCGAGGATTTCAATTCCTACGGCTCGCGCCGCGGCAATGACCGCATCATGACCCGCGGCACCTTCGCCAACGTCCGCATCAAGAACCTGATGCTCGGCGGCAAGGAAGGCGGCAATACGATCGGGCCGGACGGACAGGAAACCTCGATCTACGACGCCTCGATGGCCTACCAGGCCAAGGGCGTGCCGCTGATCGTGATCGCGGGCCAGGAGTACGGCACGGGCTCGTCCCGCGACTGGGCCGCCAAGGGCACGAATCTCCTCGGCGTGAAGGTCGTCGTGGCGCAGAGCTTCGAGCGCATCCACCGCTCGAATCTCGTCGGCATGGGTGTGCTGCCCCTCCAGTTCAAGGAGGGCGTCACCGCCCAGACGCTGAAGCTCGACGGCAGCGAGACCTACGACGTCGTGGGCCTGAGCCCGGCGGTGAAGCCGCAGCAGGACCTCACGCTGCGCATCACCCGCAAGGACGGCGCGGTGCAGGACGTCCCGGTCACCTGCCGCATCGATACGCCCATCGAGATCGATTACTACCAGCACGGCGGCATCCTGCCGTACGTTCTTCGCCAGATCGTGGCGAAGAACTAAGAAACCGGAATGCTGAGACCTGAAACCTGAGCTTCTGCGCCCGCGCATCCGCCTTGCTGCCCTCAGGTCTCAGGTTTCACGTTTCAGGTTTCCGGCCCCTTCCTTCCTCCCATGAACGACTCTCCCTCCGTCTTCCTGGTCGATGCATACGCCGATCCGGTGGTGGTGCGGATCGAGGGACGGGCGTCGTTTTTGAACAGCGCGGCGTTGAAGGAATTCTTCACCGCCATGATCGGGCAGGGGAAGACCCGCTTTGCGGTGGATTTCAAGCACTGCGCCAGCATGGACAGCACCTTCCTCGGCGTGCTGGCCGGCGCGGCGATCCAGCTGCGCAAGCTGACTCCGCCCGGCTCGCTGACGTTGGTACGGGTGGGGGAGCGCAATCTCGAGCTGATCCGCAACCTCGGCCTGCACCGTCTTGCCACGGTGGAGACCGGCGGGGAGGTCGCCGCGGGCGGGATGAACGAGCTCGACGCCCGCAAGCTCGGCGAGATCGAGAGCGCCCGTTTGGTGCTCGAGGCCCACGAGAATCTCGTCGCCACCGATCCCGACAACGCCACGAAGTTCCAGGATGTCCTGGCGTTTCTGCGGAACCAACTCGGCTCGCGCTGAGCGTGGCCGAGTTGGTTCCGCAGAAACAAGTACCAAGTACCGAGGATCAAGTAACAAGAGGACTGAGCCAGGGAGGCGGTCTGGATTCTTTCCTGTCGCGGCGGTCTATGGCGGCTTAAGTGCTTTTGTGGCCATACGCCTCAAGCCGGTTTGTAACGTAATACGTTACAAACCCCTCGGAGCCGAGTTGAGTCCGGCTCGAAGGTCCGTGGCTGTAGATTTACTGAGTCCCTCACTCGCGAACAACGACAAGGGTTGAGAGGTTAATCCTCGCCAACCACGAAGCATGTTATGGCCACGAAAAACAAGAGAACCCGGCGGTGGGTAAAGCGCTCAAGGCGCCTATAGGCGCGCGGAAAATAGCCTCCTGCCTGGCCAAAGGCTCCTGGTGTTTTTTGTGGCCAAAACCTCTGTGGCTTGGGGTTCGGTTCCGGCTCCGCCGGGTTGGGATGCTCTATGCCGCCGTCCGAAGAAACGGCGCTCACTGCGCGCCGCTACGGCAAACTGAGTCACCACCCGCCGTTGCTGCGGGTTGATGCAGATGATATCAGGTTCGAACAAAGGCGGGGTACGGCGACCCCGCCCTACAATTAGGGGGCTCTCCGCCACATCCGTGTTCATCCGTGTGATCCGTGGTTAAGCAGATTCGGTTTCTGTTTTTGAGGGGTTTGAGATTGGGCGCGGTGGATCATTCCCCCTCTTGTTACTTGTTCCTTGGTCCTTGTTACTTCAGCTTCCGCCCATGTCCCTGTTCCTCCTCGGAGCCCTGCTGAGCGCGGCGGTCGTTTACGCGTTCTACTGGCGCGCGCAGCGCGAGGCGGCGCGGCTGGAGGAGGAGAAGCAGACGCTGCTCGAAGAGCGACAGATCGTGCTGGATTACATGCACACCATGGTGGACGCCGTCGGCGAACGTCTGTCGCGCGACGAGCTGTTCCAGCGCATCGTGCACGCGGCGATCCTGAGCACCGGGGCACTCAGCGCGTGCATCTTCGAGAAGGGCGGCGACAACCAGATGCGCGGCGTGGCCGTCGAGGGGCTCTTTCCGCCGCACCGGCCGATTCCCGACACGCAGCGCATGAAGATGGGCACGCGGGCGAAGTTCATCGAACAGGTGCTCAAGTCCGAGCTATTCCCCGTGGGCGAGGGCCTGGTCGGTCGGGTTGCGGCGACCGGTCGCGGCGAGCTGATCACGCACGCCGCCGCGGACCCGCGCATGGTGAAGCACGACGACCCGGCGCTGGCCGTGCGTTCGGTGATCGCGGCCCCGATCCTCGTGCGCAAGCGGCTGGTCGGCGTGCTGTGCGTGTGCAACCCGGCCGACGGGCTGCCGTTCACGGAAACCGATTATTCGCTGGTTGAGGCGCTGGCGGAACAGGCCGGCCTCGCGGTGCACAACGCCGATTTTCTCGCCCTGCAGGTGGAGAAACAGCGGCTCGACCTCGATCTTGGCCTTGCCAGCGAGGTCCAGCGCATGCTCCTGCCGCGCACGATGCCGGCGGTGCCGGGCCTCGACCTCGATGCGCGTTACCTGGCCGCGCAGAAGGTGAGCGGTGACCTCTACGATGTGTTCGAGCTCGGTTACGGGCGGCTCGGGCTCGCCGTGGCCGACGTGTCGGGCAAGGGCATCTCGGCCTCGCTCCTGATGGCGAGCTGCCGCATGGCGCTCCGCCAGATCGCGCCCGCGCATTTTTCCCCGGCGCGGGTGCTCGCCGAGCTGAACCGCGCGCTTGCCGGCGACATGCGCGAGGGCCTTTACATCACGATGACCTACGCCGTCGTGGACCCGGCGCGCAATAGCCTGATCCTGGCCCGGGCCGGGCACGAACGCGCGCTGCTTTCGCATCGCAGCGCGCAGGCCGGCGGATTTGTCAGCGATTTCCTGGATGGCGAAGGCATGCCGCTCGGGCTGGTCGAGCCGTCGTTTTTCGAGGCGGTGATCGAGGACAAGGCCGTCGAGTTCCTGCCCGGCGCGACCCTCGTGCTTTACACCGACGGTCTCACCGAGGCGCCGAACGCCGATGACAAGGAATTTGGCGGCGCCCGGCTGGCCGACGCCCTGCGCAGCGCGCATGCGGGGCCGGCCCGGCAGATCAACGACCACATCCTGCACGCGGTGCAGGCCTTCACCGGCCGGGCGGAGCTGCGCGACGATTACACCTTGCTGACGGTGAAGCGCGTGTGAGCGCGGCTCCGCCGCGCTCACACGCGCAAGTAACAAGGAGGAAGTGAAAAGTACCAAGATGACAGGGCTCCGCTGCGCGAAAAAGAAGAGCCAGGTAACAGGTGTCTCCATCACTTCCTGATACCTGGAAACCTGATCCTTGTTGCTTCGCGCCCCCTTGGGCTCGCCCATCTGTTACGTGGATCTTTGTGGCCTTTCGGCTCCCTCTCTTGCCACTTGGTACTTGGAACTTGTTACTTCTGCCTTACCTCTTGGTCCAATGTCCGCTTCCGTCACCGCCCCGACCGCTCCCACGCAACTGCCCGATGCCGCCGGCCATTTCGGTCCGTATGGCGGCATCTACGTGCCCGAGACCCTGATGACGGCGCTGGCCGAGCTGACCGCCGCCTACGAGCAGGCCCGGCAGGATCCGGCGTTCCAGGCCGAGTTGCGGCATCACCTGAAGGAATTTGCGGGCCGTCCGACCGAGCTCTATTACGCGAGCCGCCTGACCGAGCACTGCGGCGGGGCGAAGATCTATTTCAAGCGCGAGGACCTGCTCCACACCGGCGCCCACAAGATCAACAACGCGCTCGGCCAGGCCCTCCTCGCGAAGCGCATGGGCAAGCAGCGGATCATCGCCGAGACCGGCGCCGGCCAGCACGGCGTGGCGACGGCGGCCGTGTGCGCGAAGTTCGGCCTCGATTGCACGGTTTACATGGGCTCGGTGGACATGGAGCGCCAGGCCCTGAACGTCTTCCGCATGCGCCTCATGGGCGCCAAGGTCGTCGGCGTCGAGGCCGGCCAGAAGACCCTCAAGGATGCCGTCAACGAGGCCATGCGCGACTGGGTGACGAACGTGCGCGGCACGCACTACATCCTCGGCTCGGCGCTCGGCTCGCATCCGTATCCGATGATGGTGCGCGATTTTCACCGCGTGATCGGCCGGGAGCTCAAGGAGCAGATCCTCGCACGCGAGCAGCGCCTGCCCGACGAGATCGTCGCCTGCGTGGGCGGCGGCAGCAACGCCATCGGCGTGTTCTTCGATTTTCTCCAGGACGGCGCCGTGAAGCTGATCGGCGTGGAGGCCGGCGGCCACGGCATCCGGCGCGGCGAGCACGCGGCCCGTTTCGAGGGCGGCAAGCTCGGCGTGCTGCAGGGCAGCAAGACCTACATCCTGCAGAATCCCGACGGACAGATCGAGCTGACGCATTCCGTGTCGGCCGGTCTCGATTACGCCGCCATCGGCCCGGAGCACGCGTATTACCGCGATCAGGGCCGCATCGATTTCGCCTACGCCACGGACGACGAGGTGCTGGAGACCTTCCAGCTCTGTTCGCGCCTCGAGGGCATCATCCCCGCGCTCGAGTCCACGCACGCCCTCGTGCACGGCCTCAAGCGCGCGAAGGCGCTCGGCAAGGACAAGATCGTCGTCGTGAACCTCTCCGGCCGCGGCGACAAGGACGTGCAGCAGGTGCAGCGGCTGCTGACGGCAGCAAGTAACAAGTAGCAAGAATCAAGTAACAAGAGGCGGCGCGTTGGGCCACGTGCCGTTGAGCAGAGAATCTCATGGCCCGAGAACCCAACGATCTGATCCGGCGGATTTTTGAGTTCGCCCGTCTGGCGAGGCGTTTGATCGACCGGTTGCCGCGCTCGGTCGCCAATTTTGAAGATGCCAGGCAACTGGCGAGATCCTCGGGCTCTGTGGCGGCCAACTATCTGGAGGCGCAGGAAGGACTGAGCCGTAAGGATTTTTTCTATCGCATCAAGGTATGCCGGAAAGAGGCGCGGGAATCGGCACTCTGGCTGCGGCTGCTGGATATTTCCGGCGATGGCGAAGCGAACAAGCAGCGTGAAAAACTTATCGATGAGGCAGAGGAGCTGAAGCGGATCTTCGCCAGGATCGCCAGCAAGGACGACACCCAGGACTGACCGGCATCCCTGCTCTTGCTACTTGTTACCTGATCCTTGTTACTTCTCCCCCATGAACAGCATGACCGGCTATGGCCGCGCGACGGCCGCGTTGGGGGAGCAGACGCTTACGGTGCAGGTGAATTCCGTGAACCGGAAGACGCTCGATCTGACCATGAAGCTGCCCGCGGAATGGGAGGGTTTCGAGACGGCCGCCGGCGAGGCCGTGCGCAAGGTCGTCCTACGCGGCAAGGTCCACGTGGCGGCCGAGGTCACCGGACAGGGCGCCGCGGGCGCGGCCTGGGACGAGCCCGCGGTGGCCGCGACCCTCGACCGGCTCGGCGCGTTCGCCCGGCAGAAGGGCGTGCGCTTCGAGCCGACCGCGGAACTGCTCTGGCAGATCGCCAACAGCCAGCGCGCGAGCGGCGGCGTGTTGGCCGACGAGGCGGCCTCCGCCGTGCTGTTGAAGGCATTGGGCGAGGCCCTGCGCGGACTGGCCGCCATGCGCGCGCGCGAAGGCGAGGCGCTGCTGGTGGACTTCCTCGGACGCTGGGAGAAGCTGCACGCCGCCACCGAGGCGATCGCGCAGCGCGCACCGCAGATCACCGGCGCCTACCGGGAGGCGTTGATGCAGCGCCTGCGCCAGGCGGGGCTTGAGCTGGAACTGAGCGACGAGCGCGTGCTGCGGGAGGTGGCGCTGTTCGCCGACCGCTGCGACATCACCGAGGAGATCACCCGCCTGCGCAGCCACCTCGGCCAGCTGAAGGACCTGCTCCGCGCCGACGGCGAGATCGGCCGCAAGGCGGAGTTCATCCTCCAGGAGATCGGCCGCGAGATCCACACGATCGGCAGCAAAGCCAACGACCTCGCGGTTTCGCAGAAGGTGATCGAATTCAAGAACGAGCTCGAACGCGTGCGCGAGCAGATGGCGAACGTGGAATGAGCGAAGCTCATTCCACGAAGTATCAAGTGGCGAAGTAACAAGTACCAAGAGGCCGGCTTCGGGCCTTCCTGATACCTGGGAACCTGCTACTTGTTACCTTGCTCCTCCGCCGGCTGGCGGAGCGACCAGAGGAGGTACCAGAAGACGCCGACGCAGATGCCGCTGTCGGCGACGTTGAAGGTCGGGTAGGTGTAGCCGCCGAAGTGGAAGTCGAGGAAGTCGATCACGTGGCCGTGCAGGAGCCGGTCCACGAGGTTGCCGAGGATGCCACCGGTGAGCAGGCCGAAGGCGGGTTGGGCGGCGGCGTGATGCAGCCCGAGGGCGCGCCGCCACCAGTACATGGCGGCCAGCGTGGCGACGGCCAGCAGGGCGAGCCAGAGGCTCTGTCCGCTGAACATGCTCCAGGCGGCGCCGGTGTTGCCGACGTGCACCAGGTTGAAGAAGCCGGGGATGACCTCGATGTGCGCAAACGGACCGTAACTGCCGAACGGCAGACGGTCCGCGATCATCTGCTTGGTGACCTGGTCGAGCACCAGCACCGCCGCACCGGTCAGCCAGAGGCGGCGGTAGCCCAAAATGCGCTGAAGAACGGAGCGGGGGTTGGGAGTCCCGGGGATCGAGGGAGCGGACGCTTCGATTTTTTCCGTTTCGGACATCAGCGCAAAATCTCAAACGCCAGGGAGCCAAACGCCAAAACAATCAAAAACGGGCCGGCTTCCGGAAAGGAAAAAGGCGTCGGGGTTTGTTTGGAATCTGACATCTGGCGCTTTGGCGTTTCACGCCGCAGGCGTGGCTTATTCGTCATCGCCGCCGCTGTCGTCGGCGATCTTGCCGCCGTCCTCGTCGGTGCCGTCGCCGAACAGGCCGCCGCGCTGGACGGCGCGGTGCGAGTGGCGCTCCACCTGGCGCTTGGCCTCGGTGGAATAACGGGTGAAGGGCACGGCGAGCAGGCGCTCCTTGGCGATGGGCTTCTGCGTGGATTCGCAGATGCCGTAAGTGCCGGCGTGGATGCGCTTGATGGCGGCCTCGATCTCGGCGAGGGCCTCCTGTTCGCTGGACACGAGGCTGAGGGCGAAGTCGCGGTCGAAGGTGTCGGTGCCGGCGTCGGCCATGTGCTGGCCGTAGCCGGAAAGGTCGCCGGAATCATCCTTGGACGACTTGAGGAGCGTTTCCTCGGTGTGCTCGCCGAGCTGCTGGAGCACATGGTTGCGCAGCTCGAGCAGGAGGCGGTAGTACCGGCGGAATTTCTCCGGCACCTCGGACTCGTCCACCATGGCCGCCGGCGCCTTCTTGCCCTTGGTCGGATTGAAACCGAGGATGTCGGCGAGCGAGGCCGTCTTCACGTGGTGCGGCTTCTGGTGCTTCTCGAGCTGGGCGAGGTCGTGGGACTTGGCCTTGGCCTGCGTGGCGGCCTTGCCGTTTTTGGCGGAGGACTCGACCTGCTGTTCGTTCTTCTTCGCGATCTCGCGGACTTCATCCAGCGAGAAGGCGATGGCGCGGGCGGTGGAGGCGGGTTTGCGTTCGAGGAGTTTGCGTTTGATATCGGCGGAAGACATCTGGACTTTGGAAGGGGATTTGGCCGGAGCGGCGGCCGGGGCGGGCGCCTTGGCCGGGGCGGACTTCGCAGGAGCGGTTTTTGCCGGAGCGGATTTCGCCGGAGCGACCTTGGCGGCCGGCTTTCTGGCCGGGGCTGGCTTGGCTGCGACAGGCTTCTTCTTGGCGGTGGTTTTCTTGCTCGTGGCCATAATCGGATAATCGGTTCAGGAGTTAAGGGCTTCCGCGCAGCGAGGGCAAACCTCTCCATGCGGGGTGGTGGCGATTTCCGGGACCCAGCGCCAGCAGCGAGGGCAACGGACAAGGCCCGCCTCCTTGGCGTGACGGGCCGTGATACTGACGTCGGCGGAGGCGCCGGGTTCCAAGGTGACCTGCGAGACGATGAAAAATTCGGGCAGCAGACCGCGGTGGCGGTGCAGCGCGCTGTCGGCCGGGGCGTTGAACGCGAGCACGGCGTCGAGCGACTTGCCGATCGTGCCGGCCTGGCGGAGCGGCTCGAGCGTCTCCGTGGCCTTGGCGCGGAGCCTGAGCAGCGCCTCGAAATCGGCGGCAAGCGCGGCGTCGGTCCACGCGGCGGGCGCGACGGGCCAGTCCTGCAGGTGGACCGAATCGTCGGCGTATTCCCTGCCGGCCTTGGCGAAGCTCCAGGCTTCGTCGCAGGTGAACGTCAGCACCGGGGCGAGGAGCTTCACCAGCGCGTCGAAGATCGCGGCAATGGCGGTCTGCGACGAACGGCGGAGCGGGTGGGCGGCGCCGAGCGTGTAGAGCCGGTCCTTGAGGATGTCGTGGTAGATGGCCGACAGCGTGACCGAGCAGAACTGGTTGCAGAGCTGGTAGACGCGGTGGAATTCGTAGGCGTCGTAGGCCTTCGTGCACTCGGCGATGAGCGTGGCGGTCTGGTGCAGGGCCCAGCGGTCGAGGGCGTCCAGCTTCTCCACCGGCACGGTGTGCTGCGCGGCGTCGAAGTCGAAGAGGTTGGAGAGCTGGAACCGGAAGGTATTGCGGAAAAGCCGGTAGGCCTCGCCGACGTTCTTCAGGATTTCGTCGTCCACCGGAATGTCGTCGCGGAAATCCTGCGAGGCGATCCAGAGGCGGATGACATCGGCGCCATGCTGGGCGATGTAGGCGTCGGCGGTCTGGGGCTTCTGGTAGGTCGAGCTCTTGGAGATCTTCTGGCGGTTCTTGTCGACGATGAACCCGTGCGTAAGGACGGCCTTGTAGGGCGCGGCGCCGGAAGCGATGACGCTGTTCCAGAGGGAGGACTGGAACCAGCCGCGGTGCTGGTCGCTGCCCTCGAGGTAGAGATCGGCGGGCCAGTGGGTGCCCCCCTGGCCGCGCTTGAGCACGGCGGCCTGGGTGGAGCCGGAATCGATCCAGACGTCGAGCGTATCGCGGCCGCAGGTGAGGTCGGCCGCGGCGGGCCAGCCGGAGGGAAGCGTCACGCCGGCGAGGATCTCGGCGGCGGTGGAATCGTACCAGAAATTCGTGCCTTTCGTGGCGATCTTGTCGGCCACGGCGCGGATGACGCCGGCATCAAGGCAGGCCTGCTTGTCCGGACCGTAGAAAGCGATGATCGGCACGCCCCAAGAGCGCTGGCGGCTGATGCACCAGTCAGGACGCGATTCGACGGCGCCGCGGATGCGCGCCTCGCCCCAGGCGGGGATCCAGCCGCCGGCCGCGGCGATCTTTTGGATTTCAGCGAGCGCGACCTGGCGGTGGCCGGCCTTGTCGAGGGAGACGAACCACTGGTCGACGGCGCGGAAAATGATCGGGGTCTTCGAGCGCCAGCAGTGCGGGTAGCTGTGCTGGTACTTGGCCTTGGCGAGGAGGGCGTTGGCCTCGGCGAGCTTCTTGAGGACGGCGAGGTTGGCCGGCGAGGGCTTCTTGGCGGCGAGGTCCTCGACGGTCTCGAGTGTGCTCAGGCCGACGAGATCGGCGGGCACGCGGCCATCGTTCAGGTATTTGCCGTCGTCGCCGACGGGGCAATAGACCTCGAGGCCGTTCTTGAGGCCGGTCTGGTAGTCCTCGGCGCCGTGGCCGGGCGCGGTGTGGACGGCGCCGGTGCCGCTGTCGGTCGTGACGTAGTCGGCGAGCACAACGGGCGAGGCGCGGTCGATGAAGGGGTGGCGGGCCTGAAGTTTCTCGAGTCTGGCGCCGGCGATCGTCTGGACGACCGCAGGCTGCGGCTCGATCTTCGCCGCGGAAGCGACGGAGCCAAGCAGCGCGGCGGCGACGATGATCCGTTCGGTCCCGAGGTCGGCGACGGCATATTCCACCTCGGGATGCAGGGCGATCGCGAGGTTGGCGGGGATCGTCCAGGGCGTGGTCGTCCAGATGACGATGAACAGCGGCTTGTCGGTCGGCAGACCGAACTTTGCGGCCTCGGCGGCGGGCACGGCGAATTTCACCCAGATGGCGACGGAGGTGTGCTCCTTGTACTCGATCTCGGCCTCGGCGAGGGCGGTTTCAAAGGGAATGGACCAGTAGACCGGTTTCTTGCTGCGGTAGACGAGGCCCTGTTCGACGAAGGCGGCGAAGGTGCGCAGGATGTCGGCCTCGAAGGCCGGGGCCTTGGTCTTGTATTCGTTGGCCCAGTCGGCGAGCACACCGATGCGCTTGAACTGGGTCTTCTGCCTGGCGATCCAGCCCTCGGAGAATTCGTCGCATCGGGCGCGCAACCCGGCGGTGGTGAGCGTCAGTTTCTGCTCCTGGATCTCGCGGCTGACCTTCTGCTCGATGGGCAGGCCGTGGCAGTCCCAGCCGGGCACGTAGGGCGTGCCGAAGCCGCGCATGGACTTGTAGCGGTTGACGAAATCCTTGAGCGACTTGTTGAGCGCGGTGCCGATGTGGACGTCGCCGTTGGTGAACGGCGGGCCGTCATGGAGGACGAAGGCCGGCGCTCCCGCCCTGCGGGCCTGGATTTTGGCGTAAAGACCGAGCTTTTCCCAGTGGGCCACCCGCCCCGGCTCGCGTTTGACGAGGTCCGCCCGCATGGGGAAGTCCGTCTTCGGAAGCAGCAGCGAATTTTTCAGGTCTTGGGCCATGGAAAGAAAAGCGCCGGAAGGTACTCCGCCGGGGCCAAGGATCAAGTGCCAAGTGGGCCGCGGGGCGGCCCAAGTAACAAGGGACAAGGATCAAGTAACAGGAAATCGAAGGGGCCGTGGCAGGCGTCGCTGGCGGACTGCGGCCCGAGGTTGGCCAGAGAGGTCACAGCGCTGCTCCAGTTCTACGCGGCGCCTCTTGATACTTGCTACCTGGTCCTTGTTACTTCCGGCCTTTGGCCGGCTCAGGCTCGCCTGAGCGTGGCCACATAGAACCCGTCCGTATTGCGGGTGCCGGGGAGGAGGGTGGTGCCGAGGCCGTCGAAGGTGCCGCCGTGGGTGTCGGCGGCGGGCAAGGGGGCGAATCCGGGATGCTCCTGCAGGAAGGCGGCGACCACATCGTGGTTCTCGTGGTGGCTGAGCGAACAGGTGGCGTAGATCAGGAGGCCGCCGGGCTTCACGCGGGCGGCTTGGGCGGTGAGGATCTCGCGCTGCGTCTGGGCGAAGGCCGCGATACTCGCGGGTTTCACATACCACTTGAGGTGGGGCTGACGGCGCCAGGTGCCCGAACCGGAGCAGGGCGCGTCCACGAGGATGCCGTCGTAGGCATCGGCGGGCGAGCGGACGATCGTGATGTTGTCCAGGCGGGCGCGTTTGGCGCGGTCGCGAAGTTCGTCGAGGATTTCGGGACGGATGTCGGTGGCGTCCACGTGACCGGAGTCGCCGAGCAGGCGGGCCAGCTGGAGGGTTTTGCCGCCGGCGCCGGCGCAGGCGTCGAGCCAGCGTCCGCCGGGAACGAGCGGCGCGGTTGCAAGCACGAGTTGGGAGCCGAGATCCTGGATTTCAAGGAAGCCACGGCGGTAGGCGTCGGTGTCGGCCACCTCGGCGTTGGGGGGCAGGCAGAGGGCGTCCGGAAAATCGGCGGCCGTTTCCCAGGTCCACTGTTTCGAGCGGAACTCATCGAGCACGAGGTTGCGGTCGTTGCACTGGAGCCGCACCCAGACGTTGGCGCGGCTGTTGAGGGCATCGAGGTGCGGGGAGGTGAACGCCGCCGGGCAATGTTCGGCGAACCACGCCGGCAGGAGCGACTGGGGGGAAAAGGTGGGCGCCTCGAGCAGGGAGCAGGGCGCGGAGGCGGAAATTTCCGCGGGTTCGAGCGGACCGACCTTCCGGGTGAGGATGACGGCTTTATCGGCCAGCGAGGCCGGTGCGGCGGGCCAGTCGCCGCAGAGCGCGGTGCGGTAGTGGGCCGTGGCCTTGAGCTCCGGGGCGAGCCAGGCGGTGATCTGCGCCGCGAGATCGGGCGAGGCGTCGAGCAGGGGATCGATCCAGGGGTGAAACCGCAGCCACGTGTAGAGGAGTTCGCGGTAGAGCTTGCGGTCGCGCGAGCCGATGGCGCGCTGGCGGGCCAGCAGCTCCTTGATCCGCCGCGGCAGGCCGCTGTCACGGCGGACGTGCGGACGCAAGCCGGCCACGAAGGCGAGGAACAGGCGTTGCTGGTTGGCGGCTATACCGGGGTTCATCGAAGAAGATTAACCACGGAACACATGGAACACACGTAAGCCAAGGCATGGTTGGCCGCAAAAAGGCACAAAAATCCGGGGGCGAGTGAGGCTCTCAAGGCGCCTATAGGCGCGCGGATGATTTTTGAAGGCAAGCCGGATGCTTTTGCGCCTCTTTGCGGCCAACCCAATGGATCAGAATTTCAGCAGTTCGACCTCGAGGTTGAGGGCGAAGGAGCTTTCGCGACGGGGGCCGTCGAAGAACGACATCTCGTATTTCACCGCCCAGGTCTGGCCGAGGCGCTGCCAGAGGGCATAGCTTTGTTCGTTGAAGCGCCGGTTGCGGGCGTCGTAGCGCCAGAGGCCGGCGATGTCGAACACCTCGTTGAGGCGGCGGCGGTATTCGAGGAGGTATTCGTCGTATTGGCCGCGGAGGTAGTGCGAGGCGAGGCGCATGGACCACCATTCCTGGTCGACCAAGGTGACGCCGGTGTTGATTTCCTGCAGCTCGGGATCGTGCAGGTCGTGGCGCGAATACAGGTCGAAGCGGAGCCACGGGGCGGGCATGAGGGCGATGCCGGTGTGCAGATCGGAAAGGCCGCGGACGCCGGCGGGCGTGTCGAAGTCGTAGTCGGCGGCGAGGGTCAGCGAGGCCAGGTTGCGCGAGCCATATTTCGTGTCGCGGGTCTGGAGCGTGTTGACGACGGAGACCCGGGCGGTGTTGAGGGCGGAGAGGTCGTCGATGAAGCGCGAATCCGCGATGGAGAGCGGTTGCAGGTAGGTGGAGAAGGCGCGGCGGTCGATCGCCGGGATGTAGGCGCGGCCGCGGGCGGCCTCGGGGGCGTAGCGGTAGGAAATCCGCGGCTCGACGAGGTGGCGCAGGCCGTCGAGCTCCCAGATCTCGTTCTTGTAGTCGAAGGTGCGGCTCGCGAGCAGGCGCGTGTCGAAGCCGACCTCGCCGATCGAGCGCGTGTAATCGTCCTTGCCGCCAAGCGCATTGGTGTAGTGCGTCACGCGGCCGCCCGCGACCGGCGTGAAGCTGAACCACGGCGTCGGGGCCCAGGGACGTTCGAGTCCGTAGTAGGCGTCGAAACGGTTGGTGCGGAGGCCCGGTTCGGCGCCGAAGGGGTCGGCCTCGAGCACGGCGGCGCTGGCGTTGAAGCGTTCGTAGAAGCCGCCGGGCAGGGCCACGGGCAGGAGATCGAAACGCAGCTCCGGCAGGCGTTCCTGCACGCGGTGGTAGCGGTTGGGGTGGACGCGCGTGAAGGCGCTCAGGACGTAGTTGTCGCCGGTGTAGGCGGCCTCGAGGAAGGAATCGGGCTGCTGGACGCGGTTGAACTCCTTGTTGCGGAAGTCACGGTAGACCTCTGAATCGCTCCAATAGCTGAAGGTGCCGTCGAGGGTGAAGTGCTCGCCGTGGGTCTGGCGGTGTTCCCAGGTGAGGAAGTCGCGGTCGCGCGGCACGGGCCGGCCGAAGACGTCGGTGCGGCGGTCGCCGCTGTCGTTGATGTAACCGGAGCGGAAGCGGCCGTCGATGCGGCCGTCGGGGCCTTCGCGATGGTAGCTGCCCGAGGGGCCGGCCATCACGCCGCGCGCCGAGTACAGGCCGAGGTCGGCGCCGAGCTTGACGCCCGGGGCGACGGGCAGGTGAAAGCCGAATTCGCCGAAGACGCCGAGCCGGCCGCGGTAGCCGCCGTGGGCGCTGACATAGGAGATGAAATCGCTGTCGAGCGCGTGCTCGAAGCGCGGCAGCTGGAGAAAGTGTCCGCCGAGCAGGCCGATGCCGAGGCCCTCGGCGCGGACGATGCGATCCTTGGCGTAAACGAGGCGGGTGGCCGTGACGGAGGGCGTGTAGGCGGCGTTTTCGCGGAAGAAGACCGTGGCGTTGGTGAAGACGAGTTCGTCGAACGTGCCCTCGACGGTCTCGCCGGCGACGTAGACGGGGAACTGGCCGACGCGGAGGTTGCGCGCGGTGAGGCGTCCCGTGGCCGTGGAGTAGGAGCCCTCGTCGGCCACGAGCCGGCGGGCGCCCGAGGTGATGACGAGGTTGCCCCGGGCCGAGGCGGTGCGCGTCGAGGCGTTGTAGCGGATCTCGTCGGCGGTGAGCACGAGCGGACCGGCGGCGAGACGGGCGTCACCGGTCACGACGGCCTCGCGGGTGGTCGCGTCGAAGCTGAAGTTTTTGCCCGTCAGGTCGGGTTGCGCTTCCTGTGCGGTCAGGGCGGTGACGGACAGAAGCAGGCCGGCCCCGAGGGCGGTCAGGCGGCGAAGAACGCGGGCGAAAGGCATGGAGGTGAAGTGGCGGGCGGCGAAGGGCGGCGCAACGAGATTTGCGAAGGATCCGGATCAGGGAAACCACGAATGGACATGAATGGGCCCGAAGGGTTCGGCGAGTAATGGCGGCGTGGCGGTCCTCGGGCCCGCCAAGGGCCCGTCCTGCAAGCAGGAAGAGAATCCAGCCAGGGTGGGGGTGGCCACGAAAAGGCATGAGGCGGCACGAAAAGACCTGATTTTTTTGTGCGTTTTGTGCCTTTTCGCGGCCGGCCTTTGGGCCTCCTCTCCTTTCGGCTAGACGCGGCAGCGGGGCGGGGCACAGTGAAGGCACTTCGCCGTGATCATACCGGAAAAAGAGCTCCAGGCCTTCCTGCACAACCACCAGGCCAACCCGCACGGTTGGCTCGGCATGCACCCGGCGAAGGTGAAGCGCAAATCCGGCGTCGTCGTGCGCGCCTTCCGGCGCAACGCGGCCCGGTGTTCGGTCGTCGAGCTGGATGCGCCCGGCCAGCCGGCCTGGCCGATGGAGAAGCTCGCTGACGAAGGTTTTTTCGAGGTCTTCATTCCGGGGAAGAAGATCTTCCATCACCAGCTGCGCTACGAGACGACGTGGGGCGACATCCATCAGGTCTATAACGCGTATTCGTTCCTGCCGACGCTGTCGGAGCAGGATCTCTACCTGTTCAACGAGGGTAACGAGCACCGCATCTACGACAAGCTCGGCGCGCACCCGCGCAAGCTGGGCGAGGTGCCCGGCACGGCCTTCGCGGTGTGGGCTCCGGCCGCCTCGCGCGTGTCGCTCGTGGGCAATTTCAACGGCTGGGACGCCCGCTACCACCCGATGCGCCCGCTCGGCAATTCCGGCGTGTGGGAGCTGTTCGTGCCCGACGTCGGCGAGGGTGAGCTCTACAAGTTCGCGATCTGGGACAGCCACGGCCACATGCGGCTGAAGACGGATCCCTACGGCACGCGTTTCGAGGGGCCGCCCAACAACGCCGCGATCGTGCACAGTCCGCGCCACCACACGTGGGGCGACGGCGAGTGGATGACGCGCCGGGCGAAGGAGGCCGGCAATCCCGACCGGCCGATGTCGGTCTACGAGGTGCACCTCGGCTCGTGGAAGCGGAATCTGGCCGAGGCGGGGCGCAGCTACACCTATCGCGAACTCGCGCCGATGCTGGCGGATTACGTGGAGGAGATGGGCTTCACCCACATCGAGGTGATGCCGGTGGCCGAGTTTCCGTTCCCGGGGTCCTGGGGCTACCAGGTCACGGGCTACTTTGCGCCCACGCACCGCTGGGGCACGCCGGAGGACTTCCAGTTCTTCGTGGACCACCTGCACCAGCGCGGCATCGGCGTGATCGTGGACTGGGTGCCCGCGCACTTTCCGCGCGACGCCTTTGCGCTGGCGGAGTTCGACGGCACGCATCTCTACGAGCACGCGGACCCGCGGCTCGGCGCGCACCAGGACTGGGGCACGCTGATCTTCAACTACGGCCGGCACGAGGTGCGCTGCTTCCTCGTCGCCAGCGCGCTTTCGTGGCTCGACCGCTACCATATCGACGGCCTGCGCGTGGACGCGGTGGCCTCGATGCTCTACCTCGACTACTCGCGCCGCGAAGGCGAATGGATCCCAAACCGCCACGGCGGGCGCGAAAACCTCGAGGCGATCGCCTTCCTGCGGCAGGTGAACGACCTGGTGCATCAGTATTACCCCGGCGCCATCACGATCGCCGAGGAGTCGACGGCCTTCCCCAAGGTCAGCCACCCGACCTCCGACGGCGGCCTCGGCTTCGACTACAAGTGGAACATGGGGCTGATGCACGACACGCTGCTCTATTTCCAGAAGGACCCCGTGCACCGCAAGTGGTCGCATGACAAGCTGACCTTCGGCATGGTCTACCAGTACTCGGAGCGCTTCATCACCGTCTATTCCCATGACGAGGTCGTGCACCTGAAGGCCTCGATGCTGGGCAAGATGGGCGCCGGCGCCCTCGCCGACAAGGCGGCCACGCTGCGCGCGCTCTACGGCTTCGTCTGGACCTACCCGGGCAAGAAGCTGCTGTTCATGGGCGGCGAGTTCGGCCAGCGGGGCGAGTGGAACTACGACTCCGCGCTGGAGTGGCATCTCCTGCAGAACGCCGAGCACGAGGGGCTACGTTCGCTCGTGCGCGACCTCAACCGCCTGTACACCGGCGAACCGGTGCTCAGCACCACGGATTACCGCCCGGAGAGCTTCCGCTGGGTGAACGCCAACGATGGCGACAACAGCACGATCAGCTTCCTGCGGCTCGATCCGGCCGGGCGCTGCGCCTACCTTGTGGTCGGCAACTTCACGCCCGTCACGCGTACGCGCTACCAGGTGGGCGTGCCGCACCGCGGCTACTGGCGCGAGGTGTTGAACACGAACTCGAGCTACTACGGCGGCGCCGGCTTCGGCAACCACGGTGGACGTCCCGCCGTGACCATGCCTTCCGACGGCTTGGAACAGTCGCTGAGCCTCACGCTGCCCGGGCTGTCGGTGCTCGTGTTCAAGTGGTCGGCCGACGCCCCGGTGTAGGACGGGCGGACGGACGCCCCGCTCGATGCGGGCTTCTACGGGGGGCCGCCGGCTCCCTTCGCGGCCCAGCGGGAGCCGGGTCCTCCCATGAGGGAGGGTTCCTCCGCCATTGACCGGTTTCGGTCCCCGTCCACACTGCGGGCATGAAACTACCCCGGTGTCTCCTGCTCGCGTGCGGCGTTTTCATCCTTGGTGCCCAGGCCCAGGAAAAGGCGGAGAAGCCGAGGCTCACGGCCATCGAGCGGGCGCAGGGTTGGCGGTTTCTCTTCGACGGCGGCTCGTTGTCGGACTGGCGCGGTTACCGCCAGAACAAGACGCCGGCGAACTGGACGGTGGCCGACGGCTGGGTCACGACCGGCGGCGGGACGGCGCTGGTGTCCGAGGCGGAATTCCGCGATTTCGAACTCCAGTTCGACTGGAAGGTGGAGGAGGGCGGGCTCGGCGAGGTCTACCTGCGCGCCGGCGAGGATGGCCCGACGCCCGAGACCTCGGGTCTGCTGGTCGAACTCGAAGGGGGCTTCGGCATGGGCGGCAACGGCGGGCTCACCGAGCTCTGGCGCAAGATCACGCCGCAGCCCGGCCTGTGGCACCGCACCAAGGTGCTGGTCTACGGCAATCAGGTCGAACACTGGATCGATGGCGATCGCGTGCTGACCTACATGGTCGATTCACCGGACTGGCGCACAGCGGTGGCGCAGAGCCGTTTCGCGGGCGTGAAGGATTACGGCGTGCATGCGGAAGGCCGCATCGTGCTATCCGGCCGGGGCGTGTCGTTCCGGAGCATCAAGGTGCGTCCGTTGTAAGGGACTCTGGCGGACTCCGCGTGTGACGCTCGGGACTCGGGTGCGCAGGGCGGGAGCGGGCGGGTAAACCCCGGTCCGCGAATTCCTTCCCGCCCGCTTTGGGGTTGAACAAAACCGGCGCCTGCCGAACGTAACGGCCATGAGTGATCCCCGTTATGCCCGGCTGGCCGAGGTGCTGACCGGTTTCTCCTGCGACCTGAAGAAAGGCGAACGCGTCCTGATCGACGCCTTCGACGTGCCAGACCTGTTCGTCATCGCGCTGGTCCGGGCGGCACGCGAGCGCGGGGCGATGCCTTACGTGAACATCCAGAAGGCGCGCATCACCCGCGAGCTGCTGAAGGGAGCGGGCAAGGAGCAGTACGAACTCACCGCGGGGATCGAACTGGCCCGCATGCAGAAGATGCACGCCTACATCGCCGCCCGCGGCTCGGAGAACATCTTCGAAACCTCCGACGTGCCGGCCGAGCGCGTGCAACTCGTGGCGAAGGCCATGAAGCCGGTGCTCGATTACCGCGTGAACAAGACCAAGTGGGTCGTCATCCGCTGGCCGTCGAGCGCCATGGCCCAGCAGGCGGGCATGAGCACCGAGGCGTTCGAGGACTTCTATTTCAAGGTCTGCACCTTCGACTACCGTCGTTACGGCCCCGGCATGGCCGCGCTCGAGGACCTGATGAACAGGACCGACCGCGTGCACCTGAAGGGACCGGGCACCGACCTGACATTCTCGATCAAGGGCATCGGCGCCGAGGCCTGCGGCGGCCTGCGCAACATCCCCGACGGCGAGGTGTTTTCCTGCCCGGTGAGGGACAGCGTCGAGGGCGTCATCCAATACAACGCCCCCACGGTCTACCTCGGCACGGCGTTCGACAACATCCGGCTCGTCTTCAAGAAGGGCAGGATCGTCGAGGCCACGGCCAACAACACGAAACGCCTGAACGAGATCCTCGATACCGACGCCGGCTCGCGCTACATCGGCGAGTTCGCGATCGGCTTCAATCCGCACATCACGGAGCCGATGCGAGACATCCTGTTCGACGAGAAGATCGCCGGCTCGTTCCATTTCACGCCCGGCAAGGCCTACGAGCGCGCCGGCAACGGCAACGAATCGGCCGTGCACTGGGACATGGTCAGCATCCAGCGGCCCGAGTACGGCGGCGGTGAGATCTGGTTCGACGGCAAACTCATCCGCAAGGACGGCCTCTTCACGCTGCCGGCGCTGAAGAAGCTGAATCCCGACCAGTTGCTGAAGAAGGGATGAAGCCCGTCGGTCACCGATTGCACGGATGAATCCGGATCGATCCCCTCATGCTGTCATCCTGAGCGGAGCGAAGGATCCGGGCCAAAGCGTGGGCGGTGAGCTTGCTCACGCCACGAGCCGCAAACGACGTTCGGGGCGCCAGCAAGCCGGCCGCCCACAGGACGATGTCCGCGTTTAAAATGAGTGTCTCCGACCTGAAATCCTTCATCCAGGCGCTGCCGAAGACCGAGACGCATCTGCATTTCGAGGGTGCGCTGCCGTTCGAGCTGCTGCAGCGGGTGCGTCCGGAGTTCAGGCAGCCGCCGGCGTCCTGGGCGTGGGATTTCAAATTCCGCGATTTCGCGCATTTCGAGACCGAGTTGCTCGACATGGCGTTCTCCTGGTTCACGTCGCCGGAGCGCTACCACGAGGCGGCGAAGCGGGTCTTTGCGCGCCACGTCGCGCAGAACGTCAAATACGTCGAAACCAGCTTCGCCTCCGGCGTGATCGAATTCCTCGGGCTCGACGGCCGCGAGGTGCTGGCTGCGATCCGCTCCGCCGTGCCCGCGGGGCTCGAGGTGCGGGTGTTCCTCGGCATTCATCACAACGGCGCCGGCCCGAGGATGAGACCGGTGCTCGAGGATGCGCTTTCGTGGCCGGATCTGGCGGGGGTGGACCTGCACGGAACCGAGAGTTTCCCCTTGGAGTCATGGTCGGCCGGGTACTGGGCCGCGGCGCGCCGGGCCGGGAAATACACCAAGGCCCACGCGGGCGAGTTCATGGGCGCCGATTTCGTGCAGCGCATCCTCGACGAGCTGCAGCCGCAGCGGATCGAGCACGGCGTGCGCGCGACCGAGGATCCGGCCGTCGTGCGCGAGTTGATCCGGCGCGGCGTGGCGCTGGACATGTGTCCGATCAGCAATCACAAGCTCATGCCCGGCGTCACGCTCGCGGCGCATCCGATCCGCGCGCTTTTCGATGCCGGCGTGAAGGTCACGATCAGCTCGGATGACCCCATCTCCTTCGGCAACTGCGTGAGCGACGACTACGCCGCGCTTGTCGAACACGGCGGCTTCACGCGTGGAGAACTGGTGCGGCTCGCCCGCAACGGGTTCGACGTGGCGTTGCTGTCCGCGGCGCAAAAGCAGCCATGGCTGGATCAACTGGACGCGGTTGCGACGCCATGACGACCTACACGGTTCCCGAGGGCAGCCGGCGTGAGCGCGCCGACAAGGTGCTCGCCGCGGCGTTTCCCGGGCACAGCCGGGCGGCGTTCCAGCGCGCGCTGGAAGCGGGATTGGTCAGGGCGGATGGCAAAGTCATCGCCCAGGCCGACGACGTGCGGGCGGGGCAGGTGCTCGAATTCAGTTTTCCCGAAACCAGACCCGCGGAGATCAAGGCGGTGGACATCCCGCTGGAGGTGGTTTTCGAGGACAAGCACCTGATCGTGCTCAACAAGGCGGCGGGCATGGTCGTGCATCCGGGCGTCGGCACCGGCGAGGATACGCTGGTGCACGCGTTGCTCGCGCATTGCGCCGGAGAATTGAGCGGCATCGGCGGCGTGGAGCGTCCCGGCATCGTGCACCGGCTCGACAAGGAAACCACCGGACTTCTCGTCGTGGCCAAGAACGACGCCGCGCACCGGGCGCTGGCCGACCAGTTCGCCACGCGGGCGCTCCAGAAGGAATACGTGACGCTGGTCAGCGGCGTGCCCAAGGAAAGCAGCGGCACGATCAACCGGGCGATCAGCCGGCATCCGGTGCACCGGCATCGCATGACGGTGGGCGAGGGGGGGCGGCCGTCGCGCACGGATTGGGAGGTGCTCGAAAGTTTCGGCGGTGCGGCGGCCTACCTGCGTTGTCGCATTCACACCGGGCGCACGCACCAGATCCGCGTGCATCTGAAATCGCTGGGGCATCCCGTGCTCGGCGACGAGACCTACGGGTGGAAACAGAATCCGGCGCTCCCCGTGCCGCCACGCGTACTGCTGCACGCCGAGCATCTGGTGTTCGCGCATCCGGTGAGCGCCAAGGTGCTGGATTTGCGCGCGCCGTTGCCGAAGGATTTCAAGGCGATGCTGGCCGGGTTGCGCAAGGTTTAGGACGGCGGCTCGGCTGTTCAGAACATTTTGAAGGGCTCAACTCGGGTTGAGCCGCGGACCAGCGGGAGCCGGGCCCTCCAACGGGGCGGGACCAGTGAACCGGTCCGCAGGGACGCGGGCCCTCCCTTACCTCGGATCCAGCATCTCGGCGGCGAGGCCCCAGCGGAGGTTGTAGAAGGAATGGATGAAGCCCGCGAAGCCGCCCAGCTCGGCCGCGGCGACCACGGTGGCGAGGGCGGCCGGGAAAACGTCGGCGCGCGAGGAGGGCAGGCCGGGCACGCGCTTGCGCTGGTCGAGGGGCAGGGCGCTGAGGGTGGCCAGCAGTTCGCGCAGTTGCTCGATCGTCACGGCGGGCGAGGTTTCCTCGGCACGCAGCTGCTCGCGCGCGCCCAGGATGCCGCGCACGGTTGCGACGGAGCCGCCGGTGCCGATGGCGACGGACTCGGGCAGGTCGTACCGCAGGCCGGTCTCCTTGAGCGTGGCGGTCACATGGGCGGCGATCTCCGCCAGCACCTCGGGCGGCACGGGCGCGGCCGGATCCTTCACGAATTTTTCGGTGAGCCGCACGCAGCCCAACTGCAGGCTCGCGGCCTGCCGGACCTTGCGATCCTGGAAGGCAAGGCATTCGAGACTGCCGCCGCCCAGGTCGAAGACGTAGAAATTCCGGAGTCCGGCCAGGGCCGGGTCGCAGGTGAGCCCGCGGCCGATGAGATTGGCCTCCTCGTCGCCGCTGAGGAGGCGGATTTCCTGACCGGTGGCCTTCTTCACGCGCTCGCGGAAGACGGCGCCGTTCGAGGCGTCGCGCACGGCGCTGGTGGCGACGAGCTGGATTCTCGCCGGACGCTTTTCGCGCACCTCCTCGACGAGTTCGCGGATGGCACCGAGGCCGCGGGTCATGCCCTCCTCGCTGAGCACGGGTTTCTCCTTGCCGATGCCGGCGCTGATGCGCGCATCGAGGGTGCGCTGCTTCAGGGCATGGAGCTGGCCGTCGGGCGCGCGGGCCGCGATGAGGCTCTTGATGGAATTGCTGCCGATATCGATGACGGCGACGAGGGAAGGCTTTTTAACCACGGATGACACGGATGAACACGGATTGAAGAGGAGACTATCGCCCGCATGTCATTCTGAGCGGAGCGAAGAATCCAGCCCTATCTCAGGCGATGAGCACCAAACTGTGGATCCTTCGCTTCGTTCAGGATGCCAAAAGCAGGGAGTTCTCCGTGTTAATCCGTGGTTGACGCCTCACAACGTGAAATCCTTCGGGGCGATGAGGACGACGAACTCGCCCTTGAGGCTGCCGGCGGTGAGTCTGGCCAGCACGTCGGCGGCGAGGCCGATGTGGAAGGTCTCGTGGAGCTTGGTGACTTCCTTGGCGATGCAGATCACGCGGCCGGGGCCGAGCACCTCGACGATCTCGGCGGCGAACTTGTCGATCCGGTGGCAGCTTTCGTAGAGCGCGAGCGTGTAGTCGAAGTCGCGGTATTTGTTCAGGAACGCGATGCGGGCGGCGGATTTGGGCGGCAGGAAGCCGGCGAAGAGAAAACCGTTGGTCGGCAGGCCGGCGGCGGAGAGCACGGCGGTGAGCGCGCTGGCCCCGGGCACGGGCACGACGGGCAGGCCGCGGCGGCGGCAGGCGCGCGCAAGCCGGAAACCGGGATCGCTCAGGCCCGGCGTGCCGGCGTCGCTCACGACGGCGACGGATTTACCCGCGGCGATGGCGTCGGCCAGGCGTTCGGCGGCCTCGCTTTCGTTGTGGTCGTGGTAGGCGACGAGTTCGCGGTGCAGACCGAGCCGCGTGAGCATGGCGCCGGTCGTGCGCGTGTCCTCACAGGCGACCAGGTCAACGGAGCCGAGAAGGGCGCGGGCGCGCTCGGTGAGATCGGCGAGGTTGCCGATGGGCGTGGCCACCACATAGAGGTGACCGGGCCGGGGCGTGAGCGACGGATTGGCGGCCGGAGCGGTCATGAGGGCGCGGAGCGGCCGCGTTCAAGACCGGCTCAGGAGCCCATGCCGGGGATGCGGCCTTCCCAGTTCGCGGGACGGTTCCACGGGATGGAGGAATCCTGTTTGGGATCCACGCAGCCGGTGAGGCCGAGCGACGCGAGGGCGAGCAGCAGCAGGGCGAAGAGGGTTTTGCGAGAGGAGGGCATGCTTAAGGGCTTAATAGGGCCGGATCGCCGGTCTGCAACTGCTGTTTAGGACAGAGGCGTTTACCACGAAATACACGAAAGACACGAAATGAGGGGACGGTTCCCGGGTTTCGCAGAATGGCCGGGTCTTTTCGTGTGCTTCGTGGTGAACGGATTGTGTGTTACTCCCGCCAGGCGTAGGTCGAGTCGTGCCAGGGCTTTTGGACGGTTTTCTTCACGTGGCCGTCCGGGTTGGCGGCGAGGTGTTCGAGTACTTTGAAAACGAGTTCGGTCTTCTCCGGCTGGTTGAGCAGCGCGGCGAGGGTTTCGGCGGTGAATTCGCGACCGCCGGCGGCCTTCAGGGCCTCGGCGATCTTCAGACGCAGGGCAATGACCCCGGTGGCGGCCTTCTTGCCGGCTTCGACGCCGGGCTGATGGTAGGCGTTGATGCCGACGAGCGAGGCGTAGAGGCCGGTGGCGCGCTCATAGAGCGCGATGAGCTGGCCGAGCGAACGGGGCGAGACCTCGTTCACCGTGATCGTGATCGAGTGGCGGTTCTTTTCGCTGAGGGCGTCGCGGGTGCCGAGGAAGAAGCCCTGCAGGTAGTCGCCGGTGGTGACGCCGGGCTCGACCTCCAGGGAGTTCTCGTTGCGATCCTTGAGGACCTCGATGAAGGTGGCGAAGAAGTTGTTCACGCCCTCGCGCAGCTGCTGGACGTAGGCGTGCTGGTCGGTCGAACCCTTGTTGCCGTAGACCGCGATGCCCTGGTTCACGACGTTGCCCTGGAGGTCGAGTTCCTTGCCGAGGGATTCCATCACGAGCTGCTGGAGGTAACGAGAGAAGAGCAGCAGGCGGTCCTTGTAGGGGAGCACGACCATGTCCTTCGCGCCCTTGCCGTCGGTGGCCCAATACCACATGAGCGCGAGCAGGGCGGCGGGGTTGTCGCGGAGGGACTTTTTGCGCGTGACCTCGTCCATGGCGGCGGCGCCGGCGAGCATCTGGTCGATCTTGATGCCCTGCAGGGCGGCGGGCAGCAGACCCACGGCGCAGAGTTCGGAGGTGCGGCCGCCGACCCAGTCCCACATGGGGAAACGGGCGAGCCAGCCCTCCTTCACGGCGACCTGGTCGAGCTTGGAACCCTCGCCGGTGACGGCGACGAAATGCTTCGCCGGATCGAGCCCGGCCGCCCGGAACGCGGCGGCGGCCTCGAGCATGCCGTTGCGGGTTTCGACGGTGCCGCCGGACTTGGAGATGACGATGACGAGCGTCTGCTTGAGCCGGCTGCCGAGATCCTTGAGGACGTAGTCCATGCCGTCGGGATCGGTGTTGTCGAAGAACGACACGCGCATCTTGTCGCGACCGCCCTTGAGGCGGCCGAGGGCGTGGTTGACCAGCTGCGGCCCGAGGGCGGAGCCGCCGATGCCGACGACGAGCACTTCCTTGAACTTGCCGGCCGGGGCGACGATCCCGCCCTGGTGGACCTTGGCGGTGAAATCCTTGATCGCCTCGAGGGTCGAGGTGATGGCCTGTTTCAGCTCGGGCGTGGGCGCGAGGTCGGGGTTGCGGAGCCAGTAGTGGCCGACCATGCGGTTTTCATCGGGATTCGCGATCGCGCCGCCTTCGAGGGCGGCCATGTCGGCGAAGGCCTGCTGCAGCCTCGGCTGCATCCCGGCCAGGAAATCATCCGGGAAGGGCATGCGGCTGATGTCCAGCGAGAGGCCGAGCTTCGGGTTGGTGTAGTAAAGCGACTTGAAGCGATCCCACGTCATAGGCGCACAGAGATAGTCGCGCTGGCGGGGCGGAACCAGCCCGAAAAAGGGCTTTTTCATCGTTGCCGGTCACGGCCATCCTGGGGGCTGTCCCGACCGGTCGCCAGGCAGGAAATTTACGGGTTGCTTGGGTGGGGACGGACTCCATTCAGTCATGGCTTCCCGCATGGCCTTTGATCTCAAACGCGTATTGAAAGTGATGCTGTTCGCTTCGAACGGTCCGCTTTCGGTGAAAGACATCCAGACGGCAGTGACCCGTTTCCACGAGCAGGCGGAAGCGCTCCCGCTCGAGGAGGAAGCCCCGACGGAGGGCGCCGCGGAAAACGCGGTCGCGGCCGAGCCGGCCGAAGCGACGGCGGTCGAGCCGGTCGATGCGCCTGCGGGCGAGGCTCCGGCCGGATCGGCGGAGGCGCCCATGCCGGCGCCGGCCGAGGACGATGAGTTTTATCGTGACGTGCCGACCTTGGTCACGGCGGCCGACATCCGTGATGCGATGCTGGCGATTTCCACGGAATTGCAGGCGGCGAACAGCGAGGTGGTGCTCGTCGAGGGGGCCAACGGCTGGCGTCTGGCCACGCATCCGCGCTTCGCCCGCTGGGTGCGGTTGCTGCGCAACGAACCGCCGCCGCTGCGGCTGAGCGCGTCGGCGCTCGAGACCATGGCCGTGATCGCCTACCGGCAGCCCGTGACGCGCGCCGAGATCGAGCAGATCCGCGGCGTGTCGGCCGAAGCCGGCGTTACCAAGCTGCTCGAGCGGGAGCTCATCTACATCGTCGGTCGCGCCGATCTGCCGGGACGTCCGATCCAGTATGGCACCACGGAGGCGTTTCTCGAGTTTGTGGGCATCAAGTCGATCGACGAACTGCCCGCGTCCGACGTGCTTTCGCCGCGGCAGATCGACGCCTGGTTGCAGACGTCGGCCAATCCGCGTCCGGCGAGCGACGCCGACATGGGGCTCGATGAAACCGAGGAGGACCAGATGAACCTGCCGCAGGGCGAGACGCTCGCCGCGGAAGCGGAAGCGACGCCGGAGCCGAAGCCCGAGGGCGCTTGAGCGTAGAAGCCCCCTGCGTGATGCAGGTTGTGTACGCATATCCGGAGCGGATGTGCGTACACTAGAATGAAAGCGGTATCAGCGGATTTCGACGAGGCGGGAGCCTTGACGGATGAGCGCAACGATCTGAGGCAATTGCAGTCCAAGCCACGCGCGCAACGCCGCGTTGGACGTGTTGCCCATTCGCAACCACACGACACTTGGTCCGCTCTGGGTCGCTTGCACGCGCAACGCAAAGTCCTCGTCCTTGGTCACGATCACACTGCCATTGGCCTCAGCGTGCCGCCAGATCGCGCCATCGTCGGCCTCCCGCAGGCCGATTTCCCGGACGGCCTGCGCTTCGTAACCAGCCCAGCCTCGCTGAGCCAATGCGCGAGCGCCGGCGGCAACTGGGCATCGACCAAGAATCTCACCGGCTGGCAACAAGCACGGGGTGATCGAGCTGGGCGGCGGCGTATTCGAGACTCGCTTTGATGTCGTCCGCCTCAAGATCGGGATAGTCCGCAAGGATTTCCGCTTCGGACACGCCGGCGGCAACGAGATCGAGCACATCCTTCACGCGAATGCGCATCCCCCGGATGCACGGCCGGCCGCCACATCGGTTGGGGTCGAAGGTTATGCGCTCCATGTAGTTCATGTCGGCATGCTAGGCGCGCTTCACTCCTTCCGCAAGGCTCGTGTCTGGGGCGGGCCAAACCTCGGCGGGGGCATCTGGCCATGGACTTCCTTGAATTGGGGGTGGAGGGGGGCTGGCGTGGGTGCGAACCTGCGCTGTCTGCAAGCTAGCGGGTGACGAGCGCAGACAGATGCTTGGTCGGAAAGGGGGTCTGCCACGCTGGGTCAGGAGTAGCGGGCCGCCCACGGTGGCGATCGTGTAGCGCGCTACGCCGGGACGCGGGCCTCCCGATCCTCTCACGAGTGGGGGCGGAACAGGTAGAAAAGAACCAACGCGGCTGCGAGCAGGGCGAAGGCCGCGCCGAAATAGAGGAAGCAGCCGCGACGAACCTCGCCTTGGATCGAGCGGCCCTGGTGGCGGTATTGTTCGATGATCCGATCCGCCTGCTGGTCATTGACGGTGGGTTCCTGCGTGGTGGAAGCGGATGGCCCGGCTGCCTGCGCGAGGGGCGCGGCGGCGGACGCGTCCACGCCTTCCTCCCGGGCTATCTCATGATCGAACCACGCCAGTTGTTCCTGCGCGAGAGCGCGCTGGCGGCGGAGTTCGTTGAGCCGGTCGGACATGCCGGGAAGTCAGGCGAAACAGGTGAAACGGGGCAAGGACGGCTTGGCTGTAGCAACCAGGGGGGCGCCGAACCCCGCGTTGAACGCGACATAGTGATCGGACAAAGGCGGGGTTCGGCGACCCCGCCCTACAACAGCAGAAACAAAAAAGGCGCACCTTGCGGGTGCGCCTGGAGGATGAAAGCAACTGATCGGGTGATCAGACGACGTTGACCGTGCGGTGGGCCTTGTCGAACTGGACGGTGCCGTCCTTGAGGGCGAACAGCGTCCAATCGCGGCCGGTGCCGACGCCCTTGCCGGCGTGGTGCTTGGAGCCGCGCTGACGGACGATGATGCCGCCGGCGAGGATCTTCTGGCCGCCGAAAACCTTCACGCCGAGGCGCTGCGAGGCGCTGTCGCGGCCGTTGCTGGATGTTCCCTGACCTTTCTTGTGTGCCATGGCTGTGGTTCCTTTAGCTTAAGCTTGGATGGACTCGATCTTGATGACGGAGAGCTCCTGGCGGTGGCCGCGCTTCTTCTCGTAGCCCTTGCGCTTCTTCTTCTTGAAGACGACGACCTTCTTGCCGCGCTTGTTCTCAAGGACCTTGGCCTTGACGGAGGCGCCGGAAAGGAAGGGGGTGCCCACCTTGAAATTCTCGCCCTCGCCCGCGGCGAGGACCTCGTTGATCTCGACCGTGGAGCCGGCTTCCGTCTTGGGATAGCGGTTCACGATGAGGATATCGCCCTCGCTGACCGAGAACTGCTTCCCCTGAGTTTTGATAGTGGCTTTCATAAATTCAAAGGGGCGAAATAAGGTGAGTAGGCCAAGGGTAATCAAGGCTTTATTTATTTTTCCTGCCAAATGCCCCGACGTTCCGCAGTCTGCCCCCGGAGACTCGGCTTGCGAGCCGGATTTTGAGACTTCATGCCGTGGGCATGCCGCGCGTCATTCTTCCGGTCGAGTTTCAAGGTGCCGATACCGTCGGCTTGGCGAGGTGGCTGTTGGGCAAGGTTTTAGTGTGTACAACCCAGGGCGGTCGGGTGGAAGCCATGATCACCGAGGTCGAAGCCTACGACGGCGAAAGGGACCTGGCCTGCCACGCCAGCAAGGGATGCACGCCACGCACCGAGGTGATGTACCGGGCTGGCGGGTGTTGGTACGTTTACCTGTGCTATGGGATGCACGAGATGCTGAACCTCGTGACCGGGCCGGCGGGCGAACCGGCGGCGGTCTTGATCCGTGGTTTGGAAGGCGTGAATGGTCCCGGACGGCTCACGAAACGGCTGGGTATCGACCGACGCCTGAACGGAGCGCCGGCAGCACCGGCGAGCGGTCTGCATGTGGAGGATCACGGCCTCCGGATCCCGCGGTCGCGTCTGCGCCGCGGCCCGCGTGTCGGGGTGGACTACGCCGGACCGGTCTGGGCGGCCAAGCCGTGGCGTTTTTGGGTGGAAAAATTGTAGGGCGGGGTCGCCGAACCCCGCCAGACGCGCGGCATGGCCATCGAACAAAGGTGGGATTGCTTCGCCCTCTTCACCGAGCTTCCGTCAGCGGTCCCGCCCTGCAACTCATGTCTTTGGCGGCTGATATTCTGCGAGCAGCAGGGTGGCGGAGCCGAAGTTCAGTTTCAGCTGCATCTTCACCGGCAGGCGCGAGCCATCCTGGGCGATCCACACCTTCACTTCGCCGCCGCGCTTGAAGAGGCCCTTCGGGTTTTGCTCCATGCGCGGCACAAGCACGAGCGTGCGATAGCGGCCCAAGGGGGTGCGGACCTCCTCGTAACCTTCGGCGTAGATCGAAATCGGGTAGAAATCGCGGCCGAACTGGACCACGAGGTCGTGTTTCTCGCCGGGTTTCAGGTTCCAGTCGCGCGTCTGCACCAGCGCGCTGATCAGGTCGAGGGGATCCCCTCCCTCGGGCAGCGCCAGGCTCCGGCCGCGTTCGGAGCGGACGCGGTCGGTGAACGTCGCGGTGCGCGTGGCGTAATCGACGACGAATTCGCTGTCGATCGGGCGTTTCGGATCGGCGCCGGTCTCGGTTACGCGCAACAGGCGTCCGGTCGGGCGTTCGATGTCCGCCACGGCCTTGTTGTCGAATTCATAGACGCCTCTCACGAAGCCGCGGGAGCGCGTGTCCACCGTGACCGCGATGTGATCGTCGGCCCCGGCCGCCTTGGCGCCGGAGATCTCGATGTCGCCGGCGTGGCTGAAGAGCGCGAAACCGACCTTGTAGGTGAAGCTTTCGCCGTCACGGATGGCGGTGAAGGGCGCGGCGAACGCGCAGGCGGGCCCGAGCAGGGAAAGGAGCAGTTTTCTCACGGCGATGCTGACATCAGCCATGGGGAAAGGTGCGGCGGGCGTCGAGGTTTTGGTGCGACGGGGTGGTGGGCCCGCGAATGACGCGAATCCACGCGAACCAAACGCATTTCAAGGCGGCCTGACCATTCCAAGCGCGCGCCGCACGGCGTGCGGCTCGTTATTCATTCGCGACCATTCGCGTGATTCGCGGGCCGTCTTCTTCCCGGCTCACAACACCAGATCCATCTGGTTTTGCTGGCCCAACGCCCAGGCCTCGATGCCGCGGGCACGCAGCGTCGAGGCGAATTCCTTCGCGAAGCCGTGGACCGTGTAGACGGTTTTCGGCCGCACCTGGTCGACGAAGGCGAGAAGATCCGGGAAGTCGGCATGGTCCGAGAGCGGAAACGCCGCGTCGCAACCGAACTGGTATTTCGCGCGTCCGTCGAGCGCCCAGCCGGAGACGACGGCGGTACGCTTCGGATTGATCCACGTCAGCGGCTCGCTGGCACCGGTCATGGGCGGGGCGATGATGACGTGCCCGGCGTAATGATGCGGGTCGAGTTCGCGGAACGGCGGCAAGGGCATGCCGAGCTCGGCGTAGCGCCGGGTCATGCGGTAGCCGTGGGCGTGCAGCATCACCGGCAGGCCGGCGCGGCCGACGATCTGCAGGAGTTCCTGGGTTTTGCCCAGGCTGTAGGCATAGAGCACCGGGGCGACGCGTTCCTCGAGCGCCCCGCGGCAAAAGGCCACGATGTCCTGCTCGATCTGCGCGTCGGGCGGGAACGCGTATTTCGGCAGGCCGAAGGTCGTCTCCATGATCAGCACGTCGGCGTGCACCGGCCGGCAGGGCTCGGCGGCGAGCGAGGGCCGCAGCTTGAAATCGCCGGTGTAAAGCAGGGTGCCGTGTTCGCTGCGGGCCTCCAGCATGGCGGATCCGAAGATGTGTCCGGCGGGGTGCAGCCGGAACTCGCAACCGAGGTCCGCGTTCCACGGCTGACCGTAATCGAGGATCGTCTCCTGCCGCCGGCCGGACACGCGCAGCCGCATGAGGCTGGCGGTGGCGCGGGTGGCGACGATCTCGCGGTGGGCGCCGATGTGATCGGAGTGGGCGTGCGTGACGACGCAGCGGTGTTGGGATTTTTGCGCGTCGAGCCACCAGCCGATCTGCGGCAGGTTCAATCCGTTTTGTTGACGTACGTCCCAAGGCACACCCCGAACAAGCCGCCAAACCCGGGGATGTCAAAGGTGCGGGGCCGGACTCCTGACAATGGCCTGTCAGCAGCGCGCCGCTGCGCTCAGCGGGCGAAGTACTTGTGGCGCAGCAGGCGCCAGACGGTCACGAAGAATGCCGTGAGCGGCACGGCGAGCAGCATGCCAAGGATGCCGCCGAAAGCCTGGCCCCAGAAGAAGACGGCAAAAATGATGGCCACGGGGTGCAGGCCGGTTTGCTGGCCCATGATGCGCGGGGTGAGCAGCCAGCCTTCGATGAGCTGCACGATGATGAACACGCCCAGGCACACGGCGACGAGTCCGATGCCGCCGCCCTGCTGCAGGAGCGCCAGCGGAATGACGACGCTCAGGCCCAGGATGGAGCCGAGGTAGGGGACGATGTTGAGCAGGCCGACCAGCAGACCGAGGGCCAGGCCGAAGCGCAGGCCGCCGATCGAGAAACCGATGGCCAGCAGCACGCCCATGATCAGGCCGATCAGGATCTGGCCGCGGAAGAAGGCGACGATGATGCCGAGAAATTCGCGCAGCAGGAAGACGACATCGTTGCGGTGTTCGGCCTTCAGGAAGCCCAGGTGTTCCGGCATCTTCTTGACGGGATCGTCGTTGCCCGAGAGCAGGAAGAAAAACAGGTAGACGGGGATGATCGCGAGCGAGGCGATGAAGCCGAAGAAGCCGAAAATACCCGCGCCGGCCTGCTTGAGCGAAGGGGCCAGCTGCGCGACGAAGTCCTGCGCCTGCTGGGCGAGGGTGTCGAGCGTGCCCTTGATGGCGGGATTCTCGAGGTGGCGGCGGGCGATGGCCAGCCAGTCGGGGAAATGCTGCTCGCCCCACTTGAGCGTGTTCTGCCAGAGCACCGGCAGGTAGGCGACGAAGTCGATGACCTGCGAAATGACCGCCGGCGCGAAGGCCAGCATCACCGCGGTCAGCACGAGCACGAAAAGCCCGTAGAGCAAAATGACCGCACTCAACCGGGGCAGGCGGAGCCGTTGTTGAAAGACGCTCACGACCGGACGCAGGATCAGCGCAAGGATGGCGGCGGTCGCGATCGGCCAGATCACGTTCGAGAAGTGCCCGATGAAGCGGCCCAGCATCACGAAGACGAAGCCGAGCAGCGCGACGATCACGACAAAGGCCGCGAAGGACAGCGCGGAACCGACGAGGCGGCGCTGGGCGGGGGAGAGCAGCGGGGGTTGTTCCTCGGTCATGGCACCCCACAAAAGGCGGCGGTGCGACCTGACGCCAGCGCAAAGCGCCGGACCGGGCGTCCCTTGCCGGGGATGATCCCGCTTCGCGGTGCAAGCGGCGCGCAGGTTTGGGCATCGACGCGGGAGGCCTCCTGATCGATCATGGGCGCTTTCAACGATCTCCCTCCGGCCATGATTGCTGTCGTTTTTCCGTTGAGACGTGTCCTGGCGGCCTCGCTTCTGTCCGTCGTGGGGTTTGTCTGGGGTGGCCCCTTGCACGCCAGGCGAAACGACGCCGTCGCCATCAGCGCCATCACCGCCGGGGACTACGTCCGGGTCCTCGCCGACGACGGCAAGCTCACACCCGAGACCTACGTTTTTGCCGAGGGCCGGTTTTTCGGCGGCGCCACGGTGGACGGCAGCCTGGAGCGAATGACCTTTGCCGACATCACCCGCGTTCTCGCGGTGAACCTCGCCGCCCAGGAGTACTATCCGACGAAGGACGCGGCGGCGGCCCACCTCCTCATCCGCGTTTTCTGGGGGACGACGACGGTGCACGACGATCCCTTGCGGGAAAGGAACACCGACGCAATCAACGCGGCCATGCGGGAATTCCAGCAGCTTCCCGAAGGCGCCTTGCCCGACCTCAGCGGAATTCAGAACGCGCTCGATCATCGCGACAGCGAGCAGGGTGGCGTGGAGGGGGCCGTTGCGCGCAACGCCGCCTTGCTGGGCTACCGCCGGACGCTGGACCGCCTGAACCATCGGCTGACCTTGAGCCCGGAGGAGCTGCTGCTGCGCACCGAACTCAACGAGGAGCGTTACTTCGTCGTGCTCGTGGCTTACGACTACCCGCTCATGCGACGGGAGAAGAAGCCGAAGATCCTGTGGATCACGCGCCTCAGCATCCGCGGCCCCGGCAACAATTTCACCGAGGCGCTGCCCGCGCTCGCGCTTGCCGGGGCGCAGGCCTACGGTCGCAGCCTGGGCGATCTCGAGCGCATCAAGGTCCGCGACCTGCCGGCCGGCGAGGTGACCGTCGGCGACCTGAAGGTGCTCGGCGTGGTGGACAAGCCGGGCGGGCTGGCGCCGGCCAAATGAAGTTTCGATGATCTCTCCTTGACATTCTAGGAGAGGAGGGGTTTTCTCCTAGAAAATCTAGGAGAACCATGGCGAACAACAAAGCCGACCTTCTGCAGGGGACCCTCGACCTGCTCATTCTCAAATCGCTCCAGCACGAGCCCATGCACGGATTCGGCATCTCGCTCCGGATCCAACAAATGTCGAAGGACATGCTGACGGTGGAGCAGGGCTCGCTCTATCCCGCGCTCTACCGCCTCGAGGACCAGGGCTGGATCAAATCGGAGTGGGGTGTCTCCGAAAACAACCGCAAGGCGAAGTTCTACACGCTGACCGCGTCGGGCCGGAAGCAGCTCACCACGGAGGAGCAGAGCTGGGCCAGGCTCTCCACCGCCATCAACCGGGTGCTCGGGAATGCCTGAGCGGCTGGAGAGGAAACCTGAAATTTGAGACCTGAAACCTGAGGATGAAACTGCTGCGCCAGCTCCGGAATCTGTTTCGCAAGCGGGCGCTCGACGCCGAGATGGCGGAGGAGATGCGGCTGCACCTCGAGATGCAGGCCGAGCGAAACCGGGCGGGGGGAATGGAGGCGGAGGAGGCGCGTTACGCCGCGCTGAGGCAGTTCGGCAACGTGGCGAGTTTGCAGGAGCGGGCGAGGGAAGGGCGCGGGTGGGTGTGGCTGGAGGACCTTGCGAAGGACCTGCGCCATACGGTGCGGGCGCTGGGCAAGAGTCCCGGCTTTACGACCACCGCCCTGCTCACGCTGGCCGTGGCGATCGGTGCCAGCACGGCGCTTTTCAGCGTCATCAACGCCGTTCTCCTGCGGCCGCTTCCGTTTCCGGATGCCGGCCAGTTGGCGGTCGTCTGGGAAACCAGCGCGCAGCAGGGCGTGAAGCGCGAAGGTCCGGCCGGGCCTAATTTCTACGATTGGCGCGAGCAGACCCGGCTCTTTCAGGATCTGGCCGCGGTCGAACTGGGAAGCGGCACCGTCACCGGGCTGGGCGAGCCACGGCAGATTCCGGCCATGCGCGTGACGGCAAACCTGTTCGCGATGCTGAATGTGCGCCCGGCCCTCGGCCGGCTGTTCGCACCCGAAGATGGTCGCGGCGGCCGCCAGTCCCTCGTGGTGCTTTCCCACGGCTTCTGGGAGAACGCGCTCGGCGCCGATCCTGACATCGTCGGGAAAAGCGTCCAGATCGACCTGATCGCATATCAGGTGATCGGCGTGCTGGAACGCGATTTCTGGCTTCCGGTTCAAGGCGAGTTTTTCGTGCCCTGGCCGGATGACGAATTGCGCCACGAGCGCGGGCGGCTCGCCCACGATCTCGGTGTCATCGGCCGGTTGAAACCCGGGGTCACCGCCGCCCAGGCCGAGGCCGAGCTGAATGTCATCCAGTCGGGCCTGCGCACGGCCCACCCCGAACTCAGCGGCTGGGGGGTGACGGTGGTGCCGCTGCAATCGGTGATGTCGGAATACATCCGCCCCGCCTTGATCGCCTTGTTCGGGGCCGTCATGATCGTGCTGGTCATCGCCTGCGCGAACGTCGCGAACCTCCTGCTCACGCGCGCACTGGGCCGTGGTCGGGAGGTGGCCGTGCGGGCGGCGCTGGGCGCGACGCGGGGACGCCTGTTGCGGCAGTTTCTCACCGAAAGCCTCGTGCTGGGGCTCGCAGCCGGTGTGCTGGGGACGCTGCTTGCCCACTGGGGTGTGATCTTGCTGTCCGCAGTCGTCCCGACCACGATTCCCATCCCCGATGCGGCGTCTGAAGCCACGTTGCGCTCGTTCGAGATCGACGGACGGGTGCTGGCTTTCGGTCTCGGCGTTTCCTTGCTGGCGAGCGTTCTGTTCGGATTGGCGCCGGCGCTGCACGCGCTCAAGACGGACGTCGTTCACGGCCTGAAAATGGGATCGCGGGCCACGACCGGCGGGCGGCGGATCCGGGAGGCGTTGCTCGTGGCCGAGATTGCCCTGGCCCTGACGCTGTTGTGGGGGGCCGGGCTGATGCTGAGAAGTTTTTCCCGGCTGCAGCATGCCGACCTCGGATTCCAGACGGACCGGTTGCTCACCTTGGAAATCGAACTGCCCACCGACTCCCGCTACCGGACATCCCGGGAGCAGGGCGAATTTTTTACCCGCGTGCTCGAACGGGTTGAAGCATTGCCCGAAGTCACGGACGCCGCGGTCACGACGGTGCTTCCCTTGAGCAACCAGGACGACCGCGTCCGGTTCCTCATCGAAGACGGTCCGATCCTGCCGCCCAACGAGCGATTCCAGGCCGATCTGCGGAGGGTGAGCCCGGGGTACTTCCGGACCATGGGGATTGCGTTCAAACGAGGGCGTTTGCCGGACCGCCACGATGGCGCGGAGGGAACGGCACCGCGGGTGGGCGTGGTTGATGAGGCGTTTGTCCGACGTTTCATTCCCGAGGGCGAACCGCTCGGCCGTTTCCTGCTGCTGGGCAGGACGCGCATTGAAATTGTGGGGGTCGTGGGCGACGTGGTTCACGCCGGTGTCGACCGTGAAGCCCGCCCGACGCTCTATGTGCCGTTTCTGCAAAGCCCCGCCTCGCGCATGAGCCTCGTGCTGCGCGCCGCCGCCGCACCGGAGAGCCTCATCGCGAGCGCGAAGCACGCGATCTGGAGCATGGACCGCGATCTGCCCGTTTACCGGATTCAAACCATGGATGATGTGCTGGCCGGCGCGTCGAGCGCGCCGCGTCTGACGCTCTCCCTGCTCGGTCTTTTCGCCGCCATTGCGGTCGGCCTCGCGGCCCTGGGCCTTTACGGCGTCATGAGCTATGCCGTGAAGCAGCGCACGCACGAGCTGGGCATCCGGATGGCCCTCGGCGCCAGCTCCGCCGACGTGGTGGGGCAGATGCTGCGGCAGGGCATGGGGATCGTCGGCATCGGACTCGCAATCGGGCTGGCCGCGATCTTCACGCTGGGCCGGCTCATGCAAGCGATGCTCTATCAAACCAGCGTGCGCGATCCGTTCGCCCTGGGTGTGACCGCGGCGCTGCTGGTCGGGGTCGCGCTGGCTGCGTGCTTCATCCCCGCGCGGCGCGCCACCCGGGTCGATCCGATGATCGCGCTGCGGGCGGAATGAAAAGCGGAAACCTGAAACGTGAGACCTGAAACCTGAGGATGAAACTGCTGCGCCAGCTCCGGAATCTGTTTCGCAAGCGGGCGCTCGACGCCGAGATGGCGGAGGAAATACGCCTGCACCTCGAAATGCAGGCCGAGCGGAACCGGGCGGGTGGGATGAATGCCGACGAAGCACGCTACGCGGCACAGCGGCAGTTCGGCAACGTGGCGATTATGCAGGAGCGGGTGAGGGAGGGGCGGGGATGGGTGTGGGTGGAGCAGGCGGTGCAGGATTTTCGGTATGCATTCCGCCAGCTGGGCCGCAGCCCGGTGTTTGCCATCGTCGCGGTGGCGACCCTGGCGTTTGGGATCGGGGCAAGCACGGTGTTTTTCAGCGTGGTCAATGCCGTTTTCCTGCGGACGCTGCCGGTGGGGGATCCGGCCGGCCTGCACCTGTTCACCGTGGAGGGACCGGAATGGGTGAAGCGACCGTTCAGCCAGGGCTACCACGATTATTTCCGGCAGCATGCAGGCACGGTTCGGGACGTTGCGTCCATGTCGCTCTGGCCGGGATTCCGACAGATGACCGTCGCCGGTGACGCCGCCGGAAATACCGACGAGCTGATGACGCTTCAGGTGAGCGGAAATTATTTCGCGGTCATGGGCGTGCGCGCGGCACTCGGCCGGGTGTTGCTTCCGTCCGATGACAGACCCGAGGCTCCGGCGGTGGCGGTCATCAGCCACGCCCTGTGGGTGCGCCGCTTCGGGAGCGATTCCTCGGTGATCGGCCGGGAGATTCTCCTCGACCGGTTTCCGGTCGTGGTCGTGGGCGTGGCGACGCCCGGATTTGAAGGAACCATGGTGGGCGCCCGCCCACAGCTGTGGCTGCCGGTTCAGCTGAGTTCGCGGATGGATCAGAACCAGCCGTGGGGCGTCACGGGCGTCTCGGCAAACTACCCGCTTTTCAACCTGTTGGCGCGCCTTGCTCCCGGCGTGTCGCCGGAGCAGGCGAATGCCGAGCTGACCGGTTTGCTGCGACAGCAACTGGCCGCCGGGACCGGTCTGCCCAGTTGGCAAAAGCCGGCGCTCCCCGGGGAAGTCCGTCAGTCGAGCATCGCGCTGCAGTCCATTGCCACCGGCTACGGGGGAGCCCGGCACTGGCTGCAGCGTCCATTGGCGTTGTTGTGCGGCATGCTTGCGGTGGTGCTTCTCGTCGCCTGCGCCAACATCGCCGGTTTGCTGCTGGTGCGAGGAAGCGCCCGTGCCCGGGAGTTTGCGTTGCGCGCGGCGTTGGGTGCGGGTCGCGGTCGCGTCATGCGCCAGCTGCTGGTGGAAAGCCTGGCGCTGGCGTCGCTCGGTGGGGCGGGTGGGGTGGTCGTTGCCTGGCTGGGCACGCGGGAGGTGGGTAAATTTCTGGAGGGGATGGATCTGGCGCCTGACGGACGCGTCCTGACTTTCGCGGTTGTGGTCACGGCGATGGCCGGACTGTTTGCCGGCTTCCTGCCTGCGTGGCGGCTGAGCCGGCTGGACCTGATGAGCGCGGCGAAGGGCGTGCCCGGCGGGTCGTGGCTCGGGCGAGGCCTGGTGATCCTGCAGATCGGGCTCGCCTTTGTCCTGTGCAGCGCGGCGACCCTGATCGTCCAGACGTTTCGCAACGTCGCCGGCATCGACACGGGTTTTCGTCCGCAGCAACTGCTGGCCGCACCGTTGGTCGTGCCGCGCGACATGTCGCCGGCGCAGCGCTACGCGCTGGAGCATCAGCTGAGGGAGGCGTGCCTCGGTCTGCCGGGCGTGCGTCAGGTGACGTTCCAGCAGGGGCTGGCGTTGGTCGCGGGGACGCGCATCCGGGCGGGGGCCGCGCATGAAATTCGGGAGAGCCCCGCGGGGACGGTGACCTTGTCCGCCAGCCGGGTGGCCGTGGGGCCGGATTTTTTCTCCACCATGGGCATACCGGTTTTGCACGGCAGCGGATTCGGGCCGGACGACGGCGCCGACCAGGCGCCTGCGCGGGCGGTCCTGGATGAGCGGGCGGCGCGAGGTCTCTTTGGCGAGGGGAATGCAATCGGGCGGCGGATCAGCCTCTGGAAGGAATTCGAGGTGATTGGTGTCGTGGCGGACGCCAAGATCACGAACCTGCGGGAAGAGCCCAAGCCGACCGTCTATCTGCCACGGCAGGCCGGACCAAGCACGCTGCAGACCTCGCTGATGATCCGGACAGAGCCCGGCGGGCGTGTTCCGCTCGAGGAAATCCGGGCCTTGGTGCACCGGTTTGATCCCCATTCCGCCGTATCCGCGGTGGTCCCGGTCGATGACATCTTGAGCAGGGAGGTGCGCACCGAGAAACTGCTCGCGCAGCTGGCGTCCGGATTTGCGCTGTTTGTGTTGTTGCTGACCGGGCTCGGACTGTTCGGCCTGCTCGCGTTCAACGTCGCGCGGCGCACCCACGAAATCGGCGTACGGCTGGCGTTGGGCGCCTCACGCGAAGGGCTGCTCTGGCTGGTGGTGCGGGAGGGATTGCTGCTGGTGCTGATGGGATCCGTGATCGGAATCGCCGGGGCCGTCGGGCTGGCGCGATTCGTCGGTACCTTGCTTTACGGGGTTTCTCCCACGGAGATCTGGGTATATGGCGTGGTCGCACTGACCCTGGGGAGCGCCGCACTGCTGGCCTGCTGGCTGCCGGCCCGGCGGGCGGCCAGGGTGGATCCGGTGATTGCGCTGAGGGCGGAATGAAACCGCGGGCCAGAATTTGGCGAGTTGCCGGAGGCTTGGTGGCAGTCCTGCACGTGGGGGCGTGTCGACATGCACCGCCGCAAGTCGGCACCGGCACGACGTCGTTCAGAATAGTCGAGCCGGCGCCTGATCAGAGCACGCCGTTGAGTCCGGAAGCCAAGGTGGTTCAGGCGACCAACCGCGAACAGTACCGCGACGCCGAGATCATTCAGTCATCCGTGGTGATGCCGGCCTACCCGGTGCGGGCGCTTGAGGCCAGGGCCGGGGCGGCGCAAGTCGGGGTCCACGTGGTCATTGACGCTTCGGGCCGCGTCGTGGACGTGCGTCCCAGTCTCCGGGCGCCCAGCATCACGCCGCCAGGCTTCGCGAACGATTTTCTCGCAGCGGTCGAGGTTGCGGTTCGCCAGTGGAGATTCCAACCCGCGCGGATCCGGACCGTGGAAAGCGTGACCAGGGAGGAATTCACTTACAGTCGTGTGCTGCGAATGGAGAATACCGACGCGGCGTTCGACCTTTCCTTCACGTTCACGCCAGCGGGCAAGGTGGAGGCGGGGATGTAATGGTGCACTTGGCGGGGTCGGCGGCCCCGCCCTATAGTTGCGGAAACGGCCGCTGCGGAATCAGGCGCCGGGGACGTCGGCGGGCTTGAGGTGATGGGCGAGGCGTTTGCGGAACAGCCAGCGGGCGATGGCGGGCATCAGCAGCATGGCGCCGAGCATGTTGAAGAAGAAAAGGAAACTGAGCAGAATGCCCATGTCGGCCTGGAATTTCAGCGCGGAGAAGGCCCACGTGCCGACGCCGACCGCGAGCGCGCTGCCCGTGAACATCACCGAGGTGCCCATCGTGCCGAAGGCGAAGCAGAGCGCGTCCTCGAACGTCTCACCCTGTTCGAGCCGCTCCTGGATCGCGGAGAACAGGTAGATGCCGTAGTCCACGCCGATGCCCACGCCGAGGGCGATCACGGGCAGCGTGGAGGTCTTCAGGCCGATGTTGAGGTAATACTTCAGGGCGTAGCCGAGGTAGGAAACCACGACGAGCGGTACGATCACGCAGAGCGCGCCGCGCCAGGAGCGGAACGAAAGCAGGCAAAGCACGATGACGGCGGCGTAAACCCAGAGGACCATGGGCGTCTGGGCCGCGGCGACGACCTCGTTGGTGGCGGCCATGACGCCGATGTTGCCGGTGGCGAGCTGGAACTTCACGCGATCGGAGGTGTTGGCGGCGCGGAATTCCTTGGCCGCGGCGATGACGCGCTTGATCGTCTCGGCCTTGTGGTCGTGGAGGTAGATCATGACCGGGATCACGCTGCCGTCGTTGTTCAGCAGGCCGGTGGAGGTTTCGACCGGAGACACGGCCTGCGCGAGCGCCTGCGGGTTGCGCGGAATGACGCGCCATTTGAGGGAGCCCTCGTTCCAGCCGGCGTTGATCGTGCGCGCGTAGTCGGTGAGCGCCAGGGTGGACTGGACGCCCTCGACGTTGCGCATGTGCCAGGCGAAGCGGTCCACGAGCGCCATCACCTCGTGCTCGACCACACCGTTGGGAACGGTTTCGATCAGCACCGTGATGACATCCACGCCGATGCTGAATTCCCGGGTGATGACGGCGCTGTCGCGGTTGTAGCGCGAGTCCTGGCGCAGTTCCGGCACGCCGGCGTGCAGGTCGCCGATCTTGACCTCGTGCGATTTGCCCCAGCCGAAGGCGAGCAGCGCGAACGAGACGGCGACGATGATGAGCGAACTGCGGCGGCCGGTGGTGAGGTTGGTGAGCCGGCGCCACCAGGGCTGAAGGGCGAAACGGCGGAAATTGACGCGCCGGCGGAAACCGCCGGGCATCTTCGTGTAGGAGATCAGCACCGGCAGCAGGAAACGGTCGGTGAAGATGATCAGGAAGACGCCCAGGCTGGCCGTGATGGCGAGTTCCTGGATGGTCGGCACATGCACGAGGTAGATGGTGCTGAAACCGACGGTGCCGGTCAGGATGGCCACGCACCCCGGCACAAAGAGGTTGCTGAACGAGGCGCGGGACGCGGCGACCTCGTTCCGCCCCAGGTTGTATTCGTAACGGAACGAGCGCAGCATCTGCGTGGCGTGGCTCAGCGCGATGGCGAAGATGAGGAACGGCACGAGGATCGAGAGCGGATCGATGCCGAAGCCGAGCAGATTCAGGATGCCGAACTGCCAGACCACCGCGCAGAAGGACGTCAGCAACGGCAGCACCGTGAGCATCAGCGACTGCGAAAAGTAGTAGAGCAGCAGCGCGGAGATCACGAGCGCGATGCCGAAGAAGACCAGCACGCCCTGGGCGCCGTCGGTGATGTCGCCGATGACCTTGGCGAAGCCGATGACGTGGATGCTGATGGCGTCGGTCTGGAACTTGGCGCGGATGTTTTGTTCGAGGGCCGATGCGACCCTGGCGTAGTCGAGGGTCCGCCCGGTCTGCGGATCAACCTCCTGCAGCGAGACGATGACGGCGGCGCCGGTGTAGTCGTTGGCCACGAGCATGCCGAGGCGGCCGGATTTGACGATGTTCTGGCGGACTTTCTCGAAGCCCGCGGGGGTGGGCTCGAAGTCAGCCGGGATGACGTTGCCGCCCTGCAGGCCTTCCTCGACGACCTCGATGTAGCGGACGTTGGGCGTGAAAAGGGACGTGACCTGGGCGCGATCCACGCCGGGAATGTAGTAAACCTCGTCGGTGACCGCTTTCAGCCTCTGGAAGAACTCCGGCGTGAAGATGTCGCCCTGTTTGGCGACGAGGGCGATGACCACGCGGTTGGCGCCGCCGAACTGGGTGCGGTGCTTGCGAAAGTTCTCGATGTACTCGTGGTCGGTCGGAAGCTGCTTGTCGAAGCTCGCGTCAACGCGCGTCTTGGCGGCGAACCACCCCAGGAAGAGCGTGATGACCGCAAAGACCGTGAGGGTCGCGGCGCGGTGGCGGAAGATGAGTTCTTCGAGGCGCGCGATCATGGGTGGGCGTGACGTCCGAGCGGAGGGCCCGCGTCCCTGCGGGCCGTTGAAATGAAAGCGGCGAGCCCGGCCCGCAGGGACGCGGGCCCTCCAGTAGGGAAATCAACGGGATCGGAAGTCATTTCAGCGGCAGTTGCAGGCGGGCGGCGCCTTGTTCGCCGATGGCCACCAGGGCGCCGTCGGCCGCCTCGAGCAGGGCGCTGACGCCGCCGGTGTAATCGGCGGGCTGCCAGTGGGCGAAGGTGCGGCCACCGTCGCGACTCAGGTGAAAATTGCCGCCGAGGCCGGCGAGGACGATGACGCCGGACCTGAGTTTCAGTCCGGCGGTGATGAGCACGGGCGTTTGCGTCTCGCGCGCGGTCCAGGACTCGCCGGCGTCGTCCGAGGCAAACACACGTCCCCGGAGCCCGTAGATGAGGAGATGGCTGTCATCCAGCAGCAACGTGCCGTAGAGGGAACCATCGTAGGGCACGTCCAGCTGACGCCAGCCTTCGCGGGCATGGGTCGAGGTCAGCAGGGTGCCGGCTTCGCCCGCCACATAGATCCGGTCGGTGCCGGTCGGGGCGATGTGGTTCAGGTGCAGTTCATCGGGCGGCGGGGCGGCGGGTTTCCAGGATTCACCGCCGTCGAAGGTCAGATGCGCCTTGCCGTAGGCTCCGACAACGAGGCCGATCCTGGCATCGCTGAAAAAGACATCGAGCCAGACCGTATCGAGGTCGTCACCGGGATCCTGCCGCGTCCAGGTTTCCCCGGCGTCGCGGGTGGCGAGGATCACGCCATCGTGACCGACCGCCCAGCCGTGACTGGCGTCGCCGAACGAAACGCCGGTGAGCATGGCGCGGGTCGGCACGATGACCTGCCGCCAGGTTTTGGCCTCGTCATCGGAGAGCAAGACGTGGCCGCGGTCGCCGACGGCGACGAGCCGGTTGCCGGCGCGGGCGGCATCGAGCAGGAGCGACCTGGCTGCCAGCGGCGCCGGCTCCGAGGATTCGGCGCCGGAGGCCGGTGCGATGCACACGGTGCCGAACAGGAGGAGGACCAGAAAGGGGAGCACGACCGCGGGGTGCGCTTTGCGCAACCTGTCCGGAGGCCGGGTTGCACCTCGGGAAGCTTCGCTCCGCTCAGCATGACAGCTTCGAAGAGGTGCAAGGATGGTTCCAGCCCGGGGCAGGCAAGGCATGCGGGAATGCTGTTTTGGGGTGGCGCGTGCGCAAGCCAAAGCACCGTGCATAAAATGAAAAATCCGGCCGGCGAATTGTCCGGCCGGATCGAGAAAAAGCGCAGGATCAGCGCACGCCTTCCTGGCGGAGCTTCGCGGGCGTGTAGTCCTGCGGTGTGCGCTTCAAGGTGTAGTCGTACATCTTGTTTTCGTTATCGAGGCCGATGGCGAGGTAGCGGCCGGCGAGCAGATCGGTGTGGACCTCGAGCGTGCTCCAGAAGAGCTGGGCGTCGTAATAGTTGATGCAATGGGCCTCGGAGGCGCGCCAGAGCTGGCCGCGGCCGTCGTATTGGTCGACCGCGAGCACCTGCCAGCTGTCCTCGTCCACATAGAAGGTGCGGCGCGAGTAGACGTGGTTGGTGCCGGGCTTGAGCGCGGCCTCGACGACCCAGACGCGATGCAGCTCGTAGCGGGTGAGATCCTGGTTGATGTGCAGCGGCTTGATGATGTCGGCGACCTTCACGCGGTCGCTGTGCAGCTTGTAGGAGTTGTACGGGACATACATTTCCTTTTTGCCGACGAGCGTCCACTCGTAGCGGTCGGGGGCGCCGTTGAACATGTCGAACTGGTCGGTGGTCCGCATGCCGTCGGCGGCGGTGCCGGGATTGTCGTATTCAACGGACGGGGCGAGGCGCACGCGGCGCTGGCCGGCGTTGTAGATCCAGGCGCGGCGCTTTTCCTTCACCTGGTCCATGGTCTCGTGGACGACGAGGATGGAGCCGGCGAGGCGGGCGGGGGCGGTGACGGCCTGCTTGAAGTAGATCAGCACGTTCTGGGCGGCGAGTTCCCGGGCCAACTGCTCCTGGGGGATGTCATCGCGGCAGTAGTTGAAGAGAAATTCGTCGTCGAACTGGACGAGATTGTAGCTGCCGTCGCGCTGCGGGGCGGCCTGGGCGATGAGGCGCTGGGCGGCGATGCCGCGGTAGCGCACGAGGTGGTTCCAGATCACCTGCAGGCCGTTTTCGGGCTGGGTGAAGGGGATGCCGACGACGCAGCCGGTGATGCCGTTGCCGCCGTCGGTGAGGGCCGCGGTCGAGGCGTATTGCTTCGTGGCGTCGTAGATGCGCTGCGGGTTGGAGGCCGTGCGGTGCGACGGGTAGACCGGGATCTTGTAGGTCGGGTAGGCCTTGAGCAGCGCCTGCTGGCCGGCGGTGAGCCTGTCGGCATATTGCGCGGCGTTGTCGGCGGTGATGGTGAAGAGCGGCTGCTCATCCGCGAACGGATCCGGATGGTGCATGCCCGGCTGGTAGCCGGCGGGCGGGGTGGTCAGGCCGCCGGTCCATGCGGGGATGGAGCCGTCGGCGTTGCCGGCCTTCTCGCCGCCGAGGGGGGTGAGATCGGCGCCGAGGCGGGCGGGATCGGCCGCGCAGACCGCGGCCACGGCGGACAGAAAACAAAGGGAGGAAAACAGGGTTTTCATGGATCGGTGAAGGCGCGGGTTAGAAGGAGTATTTCAGCGTGGCGGAAACATAGTCGCGGTCGGCGAGGAGGTTGTAGCGACCGGCGCCGCCGAAGTTCACGTAACGGAGCTCGAAGGCCCAGGCGTTCTGGTAGGTGAAGTCGGCGCCGAGGGTGACGGTCTTGCGGCCGTGCAGGAAGTTGCCGAGCGGGAGCGGGGTGTTGCCGCCGACGTCGTGCGCGAAGACGACGAGCGGCGAGACGTTCACGCCGGCGAACACGTTGTTGTAGTCGAGGCGGCCGACCAGCTGGTAGCCCCAGGAGAACTCGTCGGCGAAGGCCGAGGACGGTTCGGAGAGGGGGAGCGTGCCGGCGGTGTTGCTGCCGGAGCCGTTCATGTAGGCGAGTTCGCCGCCGACGAACGTGCCGGCGCCGTCGAAACGAAGGGTGCCCTTGGCGGGCAGGTCGGCCATGACGAAGCCGGTTTCGGCGATGAAGGTGGACTGCGCGGCGCCGAGGATGCCGCGGCCGACCTTGGTGGCGGTGAGCTGGCCGGTCCAGACCTTGTGGCGGCGGAATCCCTCGATGCGGGTGTTGAGCTGGCCGCCGTAGTTGCCGAGCTGGTTGTTGGGGCCGAAGGCCGGGTTGATCGAGGAGAGGGCGGCGAAGAGCAGCTCGACGTCGTCCACCTGCAGGGGCTGGTTGCTGCGGTAGCTCAGCTCGCCCTGGAGGGCGATGCCCTTGATGCTGGTGTTGAACGAGGCGCCGACGAGATGGATGTCCTCGGGGAATTCGATGAGGTAGTTGGCCGAGGCGGCGGAGGTGAGGAAGCCGATCGTGCGTGCGCCGTTGGCGACGCTGTTGGCCGCCGGGTAAAAGGCGGCGTAGGGCGCGAGCGTCGGCGGCAGGCCGGCCTGGGGCACGCCGAGCAGGGCGGCGCCGACGAGGTTGGGCAGCACGGCGGCGACGGTGGCCTGCGGGATGCCGGCGGCGACCATGGCCGGGGCGATGTTGGCGTTGGCCAGCGAGCCGGCCGTGGCCTGCACGAGCGCGGCGCTGATCGCGCTGGTCGGCGTGCGCGCGGAGATCGCGGGCAGCCGGCTGTGGTAATTCATGTAGTAGAGTCCGAACTCCGTGCTGTTCAGTTTTTCGGCGAGCCAGCGGAGGTTGACGCCGTACTGGCCGCCGTCGCCGGGTTCGCCATCGGGGCCGCGGGTCACCGCGCCGAGCGCGGCGTTGTCGGCGATCGCGCCGAAACCGAGGAAGACCTTGCTGCCGCCCTTGGCCACGAAATCGTTCGTGCTGAAGTAGGTGCCGGGCGGGTCCACACGGGTGCGCTTCCAGCCCAGCTGGTAGAAGGCCTCGAGCGTGAGCGAGTCGGTCAGGCTGAGTGAGCCCGAGATCATGTTCACGGGCAGGAGCGCCTCCTTCAGTTCCGAGCCGGGGAGGCGGAGCTTGGCGACGTCGATCGGGTTGATGGAATTGATGCCGTTGGGGATGAACGTGCTCTCGCCCCAGCTGAGCACCTGCTGGCCGATGCGCAGGGTGGCGGGCATGCCGGCCAGGGTGTCGCGGAAATAGACGTAGGCATCGAGCAGTTCGCCGCCGCTGGCGACGAGTTTCGACGCCTCGTCGCTGAGCGGCGTGCGTTCGCGGCTGCCGTTGGAATTGACGAAGTCGTTGAAGTAGTAGCCGCGGACGAACACGCCGGCGTTACGGTAGTCGATCTGCAGGTCGTGACCGGCCTTCACGAGGAAAGAGGCCATGCCCTGCTTGTAGTTGAGATTGCCATCGTCGGCGTTGACGGAGCGCTGGAGGCCGCCGGAGCCGAGTCCGTAATACTGCTTGTCCGGATCCTGCAGGCGGTAGAGGCCGCCGACCGACAGGGTCGTATCGAAACTGCCCTTGGCTTCGCCGAGTTCGAAAACCACGCCATGGGCGGGATATGTTGCGGCGGCCAAGGCCAGGGCGGCGGCAAACCGGCGCAAGAAGGAACAGGTCGCGAGGGTGCGTAGGTTCATGAAGGAATCGTACTCAGATCGGCCCCGGTGAAGTCGGGGCGGGGTTGATGGGGTAGGGGCGACGGACCGGCCGTCGCAGGCAGGCGGGATGAAGCGAACTGTTTGTCATAAATACAAGTCCTAAACGGCGGGCAGGTTACGCGTTTGGGATGGGATTAGCGTTTTGACCTGCGCGTCGAATCAGCAACCTTCCGGGCGTGGACGCCGCCACCCATATTCACGTCAAAGGTGCCCGGGAGCATAATCTCCGGAATCTCGAGCTGCGCATTCCTCGCGGCCGCTTGGTGGTGCTCACCGGTCCGAGCGGATCGGGCAAATCGTCGCTGGCGTTCGACACGATCTACGCGGAAGGGTACCGCAAATACATGGAAAGCCTGTCCGCCTCGGCGCGACAGGTGCTCGAACAGCTGAAGCGTCCCGACGTGGACTTCATCCACGGGCTTTCGCCCGTGCTGGCGATCGAACAGCGCACGGGCGGCGGCTCGCCCCGCAGCACGGTGGCGACGGTGACCGAGGTCGCCGACTATGCGCGGCTGCTCTGGGCGTTATGCGGCGAGCAGCGTTGCCCGAAGGACGGCGGGCGCGTCGAGAAGCGGTCGCTCGACGACTGCCTCAACCAGCTTTTCCGCGACGCCCCGGGCGAGCGGGCGATCCTGCTCGCGCCGTGGATGAAGGCGCGGCCCGCCGTGCTGCGCGACGAACTGCCGCGGCTGCGCCAGCGCGGCTTCCAGCGCGTGCGCATCGCCGGGGAGATCAAGTCGCTCGACGAGCCGCGCCTCGTGCCCAACGGTTCCGACGAGATCGCCGTCGAACTCGTCGTGGACCGCGTCGTGGTCGCGGCCGACCAGCGCAGCCGGCTGGCCGACTCGCTGGAACTGGCTTTCCGCGAGGGACAGAACCGCGCGCTCGTGCTCGTGCAAAAATCGGCCGACGCGCCCTGGCGCGAGGTGCCGCTGAGCCAGAACCTGAGCTGCGTGATCTGCGGCGACGTGTTCGAACCGCTCACGCCGCGGCATTTCTCCTTCAACCACAGCGAGGGCGCCTGTCCCGAGTGCGGCGGCTTGGGCCGCAAGCTCACGTTCAGCGAGGAACTCGTCGTGCCCAAGCCGGAGAAATCCGTGCGCGAGGGCGCGATCAAGCCGTGGCGGATCGGCGGCAAGAACCTGATCATCCGTCACAATGCGATTCTCAAGCAGCTGGCCGAGCAGCTGCCCTTCGATCCGGAGACGCCGTGGCAGGACCTGCCGGACGAAACGCGGCGGACGCTGCTGCACGGGGCGGGGGAGAGGCTGTTCAGTTTCCGTCTGCGCAAGGCCGCCAAGGTGGAGGCCCAGCCGTTTCCCGGCGTGCTGGCCATGCTCGACGCGGCACGGCGCGAATCGCGCAGCGACGGCTACCGCGCGCGGCTGGCCACCTTCATGGCGAGCGGCGATTGTCCTTCGTGCCATGGCCTGCGGTTGAACGCGCGCAGCGCCGCCGTGCTGCTGGGCGGCCGGAGCTATGCGCAGTTCCTGCGGCAGGACATCCGCGCGGCCCTGGCGTTCATGCGCGACCTGCCCGCCCGGCTGCCGGCCACCGACGCGGTGCGCGAGGTGCTCGACGGCGTGACGCAGCGGCTGCACTTCCTGGCGGAGACGGGACTCGGCTACCTGACGCTCGATCGCGAATACGCCACGCTTTCCGGCGGCGAGGCGCAGCGCGTGCGCCTGGCCACGCAACTCGGCATGGGGCTGGTGGGCGTCATCTACGTGCTCGACGAGCCCAGCATCGGCCTGCACCCGCATGACAACCGGCGCCTGCTCGCCACGCTGCGCGAGCTGCGTGACCGCGGCAACACGGTGCTCGTCGTCGAACACGATGCCGACACCATGCGGATCGCCGACGAGTTGATCGAACTCGGTCCGGGGGCGGGCACCGAAGGCGGGGAGATCCTTTTTCAGGGAACCCCCGAGGGATGCATGAAGCTTCCGCCATCGGCCTCGCGCACCGGCGCCTACCTCGCCGGCAAGATCGGCGTGGTGAAGGACGCCAAGACCAAGGACCCCGACGACCGCTGGCTGGTCGTGAAGGGCGCGGCGGAGCACAACCTGAAGGACGTCGAGGCGCGTTTTCCCGTCGGCCTGCTGACCTGCGTGACCGGGGTTTCGGGCTCGGGCAAGAGTTCGCTGGTGAACGACATCCTGGCCGCGGCCGCCGCGCGCAAGCTGAACGGCGCGAAGACGCTGCCCGGCCGCCACCGCGGGCTCGCCGGCCTGGAGCACTTCGAGAAGGCGGTGCAGGTCGACCAGGAGCCGATCGGACGCAGCCCGCGTTCGAACCCGGCGAGCTACGTCGGCCTGCTCGACCTCCTGCGCGACCTGTTCGCGAAGCTGCCGCTGGCGAAGGTGCGCGGCTACAAGGCGAACCGTTTCAGTTTCAACGTGCGCGGCGGGCGCTGTGAGCGCTGCCAGGGCGACGGACAGATCCGGCTCGACATGCAGTTCATGGCCGACGCCTACACGCCGTGTCCGAGCTGCGGCGGGCGGCGCTTCAACCGCGAGACCCTCGAGGTGCGCTATCATGGCAAAAGCATCGCGGACGTGCTCGATCTCACGGTGCGCGAAGCGCTGCAGCTGTTCCGGGCGCAACCGCGCATCGTCGAGAAACTGGCCACGCTCGACGCCGTGGGCCTCGGGTACCTGCAGCTCGGCCAGTCGGCGACGACGCTTTCGGGCGGCGAGGCCCAGCGCATCAAGCTTTCGCTCGAACTGAGCAAACGGGAACAGGGAACGACGCTCTACCTCCTCGACGAGCCGACGACCGGCCTGCATTGGACGGATATCCAGCGGTTGACGGACCTGCTGTTCAAGCTGCGCGATGCGGGCAACACGCTCGTGGTGATCGAGCACAACCTCGATGTCATCCGGCTGGCCGACTGGGTCATCGACCTGGGGCCCGGCGGCGGCCCGGAAGGCGGGGAGATCGTCCATGCCGGACCGGTTGGCGGCATCACGCGCGAGGCGCGCTCGCTGACGGGCCGGTCCTTGCTGGCGGAAACCCCCGCCAAGTGACGGCAGGCGTTCAGCCGCGCAGGTATTCCTCGAACCCGACGCCGGCCGGCGCGGCGATCGCCTTGCGTTTGGAGGAGCGGGGCGCTTCCGGCGGTGCGGCGCGGCGGAGCGCGGCATCGTAACCGAGTTCCGGCCACTGCTTCCAGATGTCGTCGCTGCGGGCCGCTGCGCGAAGCGAGGCGGGCACGGTCCAGCCGATGAGCGCACCGTGGAAGATCACCTCGGCGCCGTCATCGTAGGTCCATTTCTCAAAACCGCGGCCTTTGCTGCGGAGCAAGGGTTCGCCCAGCAGGGCGACGGTTTGTCCGGCGGTGTGCCCGATCTGCAGTTCCTGCCAGCGAGGCTCCCGTGCGGAAAGGCTCGAGGCCAGCAGCACGGCGGGCAGGAAAAAACGGAGAGACCGCAGCATGGCTCCAGCAAGGGCGCACGAGCCTGCGATTCGAGCGTTTAAGCGGCGAAACGGGTAAGCGTGCCGTAAAACGAAAACGCCGCCCGGTGGGAGCGGCGTTTGTTGACCGGATTGTCGCGAACCGAAGCGGCGCGCCGGATTCAGTTCTGCGATTTTTCGCCCGTGGCCTGGCAGATGATGTCGATGAACTGCGTCGGGCTGAACGGCTTTCTCAGCACCCAGCGCGCGCCCATTTTCTCGGCGACTTCCAGGTAGGGCCCGCTCGGCGCGCGCGGAATGCCGCCGCTGATGGCAATGACCTGCACATTGGGATAATCGCGACGGAACTTCTGGATCAGTTCATACCCGTCCATGTCGGGCATGAAAATATCGGTCACCAGAACGTCCACCGGAGTCGTTTGCTGTACGGTGAGGGCCTGGCGGGCGGTCGTGGCGGTGAGCGTTTCGTGACCCATGCCCTCGATCATCATCTGCAGCGAGATGATGACGGGCTCGTGGTCGTCGACTAGAAGGATGCGGCTCATGGTGGAATGATGTCTGGCCCGCTGACGGCTGGAAAATTACAGGGAAGGAAAACGGGTACAACGACTATTTACGTGTTTACGCCCCGGACTGCGGAGTCCGGGAAGCAATTACCAGTCGCGGTAACCGCATGTTTTTGCACGGAGCGCGGTGGGCGCATCCATCCAAACCAAGGCATAAGAAGGGCTTGGCGCGGGCGAAGGAAGCCCGGGATGCCTGGATGAGGAAACACAATCCTGCGCGTAGCACCTGGCGCGACAGCAGGGCGGGTGGATTCCCCTAATCATGCCGCCCTTTGCCGTCAGGTGTGCACCGTCTGCTGCTGCGAATGGACGGTATATGAATGCCCGGGGCCGCGCGTCAGCGGTGGTTGGTCGGGGTATGCTCCAGGACGAAGGCACATTGCGAAATGTCATATCGTCTTGGCAAGGATGCGATTGACGCAGGCCGGCGCACCGATTACCCACACGACCGCACCACCTCTCCGGCGCTTACCCCTTTGGGCGCCGCACCCCATGTTTCGTCAAAAAATCCTCCCTTGGCTGGTCCTTGGGCTTTATCGCGTCTGGGCATCGACCTGGCGCATCACCGTCATCACGTCGCAGGCGCATCGAGATATCCAGGCCGACGGACGTTCCTGTGTTTTTGCGCACTGGCATCGTGACGAACTTGCCGTCGTGCAATACGTCGGCCTCCTGCGTGTCGCCACGATGACGGCGCTCAGTGACGACGGCTGTCTCATCGATTTCGTGATCCGGAGGCTCGGTGGCACGACCGTGAAGGGATCGTCGCAGAGTGGCGGAGCCGGTGCGTTGCGCGGTCTGCTGCGCCTCATGTCGGGCGGCCACTGTGCTTCGCTGGCCGTGGATGGTCCTCAGGGACCGATCTACCAGTCGAAACCGGGTGCGTTCCAGCTCAGCCGGCTGGCGCGCGTGCCGATCATTCCCGTGGGAGTCGCCAGTTCCGAGCGCATCGTCTTCCGCAAGTCATGGAACCAGGCGCGCCTGCCCAAGCCCTTCACCCGCGTCGTGGTCGTTTTCGGCGAGCCTTTCGAGCTGGATCCCGCGCTCGACACGGACCTGCAGTGTCCCCGGCTGGCTGCGCGCCTCGACGCGCACATCCATGCCACGTGCAGCGAGGCGGAGGCGTACGGGTTGCGCGAATTCGGCCGCAAGCGCACGCGGGCGGGCGGGTTTGCCTCGCCGGCCTGAGTCCCGGCGGGGAAAGGCGGCGCCTGGTCAGCCGGCGACGCGCTGGGCGAGCTTGAGGCCGTTCTTTACGCAATCAGGCACCGAAACGCCATCGCGGGCGTTGCCACCGATGAAGAGCCGGGCGTGACGCTCTTCGAGCGCGGTCATCTGTTCCTGCCAGCGCTCGTAGCCGAGCACGTACTGCGGGATCGCGCGCGGCCAGAAGCTGTGGCGCACGAACACCGGCGCGCCGCTGACGCCGACGAGGTCGCGCAGGTCCGCGTCGATGCGAGCGAGCAGCTCCGCCGGGGCCAGCCGCGCGAGATCGGGCTGCCGCATGCCGCCGACAAAAACCGTGAGGGCGACATGCCCGTCGGGCGCCCGGCCGGGAAAGAGCGTGGACGAAAACAGAATGCCCAGGACCTGACGCTTCTCGAGCGCGGGCACCAGGCCGCCGAAACCGTCGAGCGGGTGGACGATCTGGTCGCGTTTGTAGCCGAGGAACAGCGAGGTGACCGGCGGATGGGGAATGTTTTCGAGCGAAGCCAGCGGGCGTTCACCCAGCGTGCCGACGGTGAGCTGTGCAAGCGCAGACGCGGGGGCGGCGAGAACCACGGCGTCGAATTCGCCCGACCGGGTCTGGCCGTCCTGCCGCCAGACGATCCGGTGCGGCCGGCCGGGCAGGAGGGTTTCGACGGCGGCGTTGAGCTTCAGCGAACCGGCGGGCAGCCGCGCGGCGAGCGTGTCCGTGAGTGTCTGGAGCCCGCGTTTGAACGAAATGAGTGGCGGCATGCCACCTTCGCCGGCGGCCTTGCGGGCCTTGGCGGCGGCCATCATGCCGCGGATGAGCGAGCCGTGCGAACGCTCGGCCTGCCACAGCGAGGGAAAGGCATGGCGGACCGACAATTTTTCCGGATCGCCGGCGTAGACGCCCGCGACGAGCGGGTTGACCGCGTAGTCGACGAGTTCCTGCGTGAAGTGCGAGCGCACGAGTTCCGCGAGGCTCAGGTCGGTCGTGCGCACGCGCGGGCGGCTGAGCAGCTCGAGCGGCAGGGAAAGCTTGGTGCGAAGCCCGAAGAGCGGCGACTTCAGGAAGGCCGGCGGCGAGGCGGGCACGGGCACGAAACGTCCGCCGCGGACGAGGAAGCGGCGCTTGGCCTGCGGCGCGGCGGGGACGACCTCGCCTTCGAGGCCGAGTTCGGCGATGAGCGTCTTGAGTTCCTTGCCGTATTGGAGGGAGTTCGGGCCGGCCTCGTGGAGCCAGCCGTCCTCGGCGGTGGAGCGCAGCGAGCCGCCGGGCTGCGGACCCTTTTCGAAGACGGTGACGCGGCAGCCGCGGTGGGCGAGTTTGAACGCCGCCGTGAGGCCGGTGATGCCGGCCCCGACGATGGCAACGTGCGTGGTGGTGGCGTCGGACATCGGATTGGTCCTCATGATACAGGAATCATGCCATGGCGGCTGTGCAAATCTTGGCCATGGTTGCGCCAAGGCCGGTCATTTCCAGCGGATGACGGTGTCGACCAGCGCCTCCATGCACTCGATCCTGGCCATGGGCATGATGCCGTGGCCGAGATTGAGGATGTGTCCCGGGGCGCTGCGGAGCGATTCGAGCAGGCGCGTCGCCTCGCGGCGGACGATTTCGGGCGTCGTGTTCATCAGCACTGGATCGAGATTTCCCTGGAGCGCGATGTTGGCGGGGACGAGGCGGCGCACGACGGCGAGGTCCGCGGTCCAGTCCACGCCGAGCACGCGGGCGCCGCTGAAGGCGAGGTCGGTGAGCTGGGCGTTGACGCCCTTGGCGTAGAGGATGATCGGGAAATCCTTCGGCAACGCGGCGATGATCGCGCGCATCCAGCGCAGCGAGGCCGCCTCATAGTCGGGACCGGCGATGATGCCGCCCCAGGAGTCGAACAGCTGGATGGCGTCGGCCCCGGCGCGGATCTGCATCTGGAAATACTCGATGAGCGCGGCGGTGAGCTTCTCCATCAACGCGTCGAAAAACGCGCGGTCGGTGTAGAAGAGCTCCTTGATGCGGGTGTAATCGTCGGAGCTGCCGCCTTCGATCATGTAGGTGGCGAGCGTCCAGGGGGAGCCGCCGAAACCGAGGAGCGCACGCGAGCCCTTCAGCTCGGCCTTCACGCGGGCGAGGGCCTGGCCGACGTAGTCGAGACGCTGCGCCACGCCGGTCGCATCGAGGCGGTCGAGCTGGGCGCGGGTTTCCAGCCTGAATTCCATCTGGATGCCGCCGCCTTCACGGAACTGGTAGCGCTGGCCGAGGGCCTCGGGAATGACGAGGATGTCCGAGAAAATGATCGCCGCATCGAGGGCGAAGCGGCGGAGCGGCTGGAGCGTGACCTCCGCGGCCAGCTCGGGCGTGCGCACCATCTCGACGAAGGAGTGCTTGCCCTTGAGGGTGCGGTATTCGGGCAGGTAGCGTCCGGCCTGGCGCATCACCCAGAGGGGAGGGCGCTCGAGGGGCTGGCAGGCGCAGGCGGCGAGGAAACGTTCGCGACTGGTCATGCGGTTATTGGTCACAAAAAGCCACAAAAGGCCACGAAAAGCCGGGCGTCGTCATGGTGTATTCCTGCGGCTTTTCGGGGTTATTCATCCGCCCAGTTGCGCGGTTTGAGAAAAATCTCGTACAGCCGCGCCTCGGGGGTGCCGGGTTCCGGTTTCCAGTCGTAGCGCCAGGCGACCAGCGGGGGCAGGGACATCAGGATGGATTCCGTGCGCCCGCCGCTTTGCAGGCCGAAATGCGTGCCGCGGTCCCAGACGAGGTTGAATTCCACATAACGTCCGCGCCGGTAGAGCTGGAAATCGCGTTCGCGTTCGCCGTACGGCGTGGCGCGACGTCGCTGCACGACCGGCAGGTAGGCGGGCACGAAGGCGTCGCCAACGGCCCGCATCAAGGCGAAGCCCGCCTCGAAGCCGGGCGCATTGAAGTCATCGAAGAATATGCCGCCCACGCCCCGCGGCTCGGCGCGGTGTTTCAGGTAGAAGTAGTCGTCGCACCCCTTCTTGAAGCGCGGATAGTGTTCGCCGGTGGCGCTCCGGGCCGTCCGATGCCAGTGCACGCAGTCCTCCTCGAAGCCGTAGTAGGGCGTAAGATCGAAGCCGCCGCCGAACCACCAGGAGGAATTTTCGGTTTCCCCGCCCGCGTTCCCGGCTTGGAAAAAGCGCACGTTCATGTGGCTGGTCGGCACGTAGGGATTGCGCGGGTGGATCACCAGCGAGACGCCGAGGGCATGAAAGGGTTTCCCGGCCAGTTCGGGGCGGTTGGCGGTGGCCGAGGCCGGCAGCGTGGCGCCCGAAACATGGGAGAAGCCCACGCCGGCCTTTTCGAAAACCGTGCCCTCGCTCAGCACCCGCGAGCGTCCGCCGCCGCCCTCGGCGCGGGTCCAGGCGTCCTCCTTGAAGCGACCGGTGCCGTCCTCCTGTTCCAAGGCGGCGCAGATGGCGTCTTGCAACGAGAGCAGGTAAGTGCGGACGGCGTTCAGATCGGGCGGCATGGCGGCAAAGGGCTTCAAATAGTCAGAAAGCCGTTGGAAAATACATGCCAAATCTTCCGCCTGGAGGAACCGTGGCTCCCCGGGTCGGTCCCACTGGGGAAGTTTCACCTCTGCACCCCATGAAAACCAGCGTCCGGATCGGCATGACGATCCTCGCCACGAGCCTGCTTTGGCTGTTCGGTGGCTGTGCGAGTCAGACGGCTTCGGCCTATCGCAACGAGCCGCTGAATGACTTTGAGGTGGTTGAAACCTCCAGCAAGCGCCACCTGACTGCGCGCGAGATGGCGTACCTGCGGGCCAAGGTGGCCGACTACCTTCAGCAGCAAGGTGAGACCGGCAGCGGCGACTATTACATCAAACTCTACCTGGGCGAAGAGGCAGGCGTGAACAAGGGCGAGTGGGTGATCGTGCGTTTCACGCGGTATCCCTCTGCGGTGACCGGCCGCCTGGCCTCGTATGATCCGGTTGGCTACCCGGGCTATCCCCCGTATCAATATGACTACCTGCCGTTCGCCTGGATGGGGTTCGGCGCGCTTTCGTTCCGCTACTACGACGATCCCTATTATTACGGCTACGCCCGGTCCACGCCGCGCTGGTACCATCCCCGGCATACCGGCGGTTGGCGGGATCGGGATGGGAAACACGATTCACGGCACTGGCATCATGGCAACCGGCGGCCGGATGGACGGCCCCGCGACAAGGAGGCCGACAAGGATCGCTGGACGCACCATCCCGGCTCCGGACACCGGCCGACGGCCGGCTTCGATTCCTCCGTCACGCCCGCACCTTCAAACCGGCCGCGTTGGGAAAACCGGCATGACCGCGCGCCCGAGGGAAATCGCACCGGTCCCCGCCGTGATTTTCAGCGATCGGAAACGGGACGCCGCCCGGGCGTACCGCCGCGGACGGTCCCCTCGGCTTACAACCGGCCTGAGTCGACGGACCTCCCGGCCCGCGTCGGTGGGCAGCGTGAGCGCGGCCCGTCCCACGTCGCTCCGCAAACCGGCCCGCGTCCGCGGGTCGACGCACCGCAGCCTGTGCCCTCGGGCCGACAGCGGGACTACACGCCGCCGGCCCGGCGGGAGCCGAACAATGACGCCCGATCGACGGATTCCTCCCGGACCGAGCGCCCGGACAACCAGTTCAACACCGGGGAGTCGCGTCGCGAGGCGCCTCCGGTCAACCGGCCGGTGTTGCAGGATGGCGGCCGCCGCGCGCGCGAGCGCTGAGAGTGCGGCCGGTCGCGGCCTCCGGCGTTTTCCTACCTGATTTTCGGTTTCATGCGCGCCTTGCTCCGTTTGCGCGTCTGAGGCAGTACGCCGAGACGTCGGTCCCGGCGCCGGGCCAGGGAGACGAGACGGATCGCGATGCTTTCGAAGCGGTCGGCGGTTTCAGGCAGGTAGAGCCATTTGGGCAAAACCGGATGCGGCGCCAGTTCCGGGAACTCGGCGCGCAGCGCGTCGTGGTGCTCGTGCGCCGTGCAGGCGAGCACGCCGCGCCACGGCTCTTCGCCGGCGCAGAAGCAGAGCATGAGCTTGCCGTCGAGGTAGGCCGCCTTGGTCCCGAACATCGAGCGCAGCACGAATGCAGCCTCCGCGTTGAGCGGTTCCCAAAGCCACTCGTAACGATGCGGCTGGCGGACGCGGATCGGGCGGGCGTCGGGACGGGTGCGCATGGCGGCAATTTGCCCGGTGGGGATCGTTTCTCGCAAGCGCCGTGGTCAGCGCCCGGCCGGGCCGTGTGCAAGATGATCGCGGTAGAGCTGTTCAACCTCCGCCCGGGCCCACGGGGTCCGGCGGAGGAACTTGAGGCTGGAGCCGATGCTCGGCTCGAAATGGAAGCAGCGGATGCGGACACGGCGTCCGAGTTCAGCCCAGCCATACGCGGCGACGAGTTGCGTGAGGATCATTTCGAGCGTGACCCCATGCAGCGGATCCTTCGAGGGACGCGGGGCGTTCATCGGTCGCGGAAACGCAGGCGGGCGACAAAGCTCCATTCGCCGGCGGCATTCTGAATCTTGATCAGGAGGTGGTTCTTTCCGGCCTTGAGGCGCAGCGGCACGATGTCGTCGTCGAGCCGGCTGATGCGGCGGGTCCAGCGATCGTTCACGAGTTCGCCGTTGTGCCAGACCTTGAGACCGTCATCGCTGCCGATGCCCAGCCAGGCCTGGGTGTCGGCGGAGACCTCGATTTCGGTCCATGCATAGCCGACGCAGTATTCGGGGCGCGGGTAAATGCCTTCCTGCAGGTTGACGTAGCCGTTCTGCGACTGGATCGGACGCCAGCGGTAGGTTTTCCCCTCCACGACCTGTTCCTGTCCGTCCGCCGGCATCACGCTGGCCGCACCGGCTTCGCCGAAGAAATCGCTGTTGAACGCGCTCATCTGCGAGGCGCGCGACACGCGGGCATCGGAAACCTCGAAGGTGCGCATCACGACCTTGCCGTCGGGGCCGACGCTCTCGATGTCGTCGAAATTCTGCTCGCTGACGGAAATCGCCGCGAGGACGCGCCAGTGTCGCAGCGGAATCTCGCCGCGGATGCTGCGATCGAGCCACAGCGCGTCGGTTTCGGCCACGGGGTCGGACGGAGGAACCGCGAGCACGTAGTCATAGGTGGATGCGACGGGCCGGCCGTGTTCGATGGCGGGCAGGAAAACCGCGCGTCGGAGCGCATCGGTCAGCGGACCGGACAGCCTTTCCGGCACGATGCTGCCGGACTGGAGCGTCACCCCGGTCACCTTGCCGTCGGCATCCAAGGCCAGCCGGGCCTCGATGCGTTGCACCCCGCGCTGGCGCAGGCCGTCGGCGCGGAGCGGGTTGCCGATCAGCTTGGGCGGCGCGGAGCCGGTTGCGAATTCGACCGGGCGCACGGCCCGGCCGTAGTGGGCGAGATCGGTCCAGGCCCGGGCATTGAGCGGGTTGGCGGCCCAGGCGAGGTCCGTGACGTCATCGATGAACCGGCGGATGGTATCGAGATTCAACGGACGCGAGACGAGCAGCAGGTCGCCGTCGCGCGTCAGCAGGGCCATGCGGGTGCCGTCGGTCGGTGCGTGCCGGCCGAGTGCGGTCAGTTCCTTCTGCCGGCTGAAGTCGGTGACGAGCCAGGGAGTCCAGGATTGGACTGTGACGCGCGCATGTTCGTCGGCACCGTGCCAGAGACCGTAGAAAACGGTGGCGGTGAGCCCGGGGTAGGCGTTTTGCAGGCGGCGGTGGATCGGAATGATGTTGTTGGACAGGGACCATGTGCCGGCGTCGCCGTGGTAGCCGTAGATGACAATGAGCAGTTCGGGCTCGGGGCGGTCGCCGAGGTCGGCCGGCACCAAACGCCGGTATTGGTAGTCGAGGCGTTGCAGGCGGCCGGCCAGCTCCCGGGTGGCGGCGGCGCGGGCGTCCGTCCAGCGCGCCGCGCGCGGCGGCCGCGCGGCGAGGGCTTCGTGAAAACGCACGCATTCCTCCGGTGAAAGAGCCCGGAGCGGCACTTGTTTCAGGACCGGTTCGTCCGTGCGGAAAAGCGCCAGCGCTCCGAACAGGGCTGCGGGCCGGCCGTTGAAACGCGTGCCATCGGCATCCGGCCAGTCGGCGGCGGGTGCGGCCGGGGAGCGGGTGGCGGCGCCCAGCACCGCCAGCAGGAACAGGAAGCCGGTCCGGGCTCGCATCACCGGTTCAGGCTATGCCGACCGAGTGTCCGGAGGTGCGCAAGGCGTCGACCGCGGCCTCGGCGTTGGTTTCCTTGATCAGCACGTAGTCGGTGTTGAAGGTCGACACGGCGAAGACGCTGATCCGGGCCTTGGCCAGCGGATCGAGAATGGAGGCGAGGATGCCGGTCAGGCCGAAACCGAGCGGCCCGTGGACCTTGAGGCAGCGCCAGCCCGCCTCCTGCTTGATGTCGGCCGGTGCGATGGCCTCCGGCACGACCAGCGACAATTCCTCTGTGGTGCGGGTGATGGACACGAAGGCGGCGGACATGGCCCAGGCGGGCAGGGCAGAGTCCGCGGGCAGCTGGCAGACGCTCAGCCGGCCGGGCTGGAGGGTGAGGTTCAGGATGGGCATACGGAGACGAGGTTAGCGTTTCTCGGCGAACCACACGGCGGTGGTGAGCAACACGAGGCTGATGAACAGCCGGGGAATGTCGGCATATTCACCGAAGAAAAGCAACGAGCACGCAACCATCAGCGGAATTTTTGCGTTGTTCATGACCGCGAGGGCTCCCGTGCCGGTGCGGGTGGCGCCGAGGTTCCAGAGGAAGAAGCACAAACCCGAGGCGACCACGCCGAGGTAAACCAGGGTGACGGCCTGCGTGGAGGAGAGCGTAAGGGTGGCGACGTCCACGCGGGCCAGGGCGACCGGCAGCGTGAGCAGCACCGCGCCGGCGTAAAGCAGGCCGAAGACCTCCCGGTCGCGCAGGGCGGGGTGCTGCGCGCGCAGGCGTTTGTAGCCGACCTGGCCGGCGGCAAACGCGAGGTTGGAAAGCTGCACGAGGGCCAGCCCCCAGAGCGTCGGTCGGACGTTCTGGCCCTGGAACACGATCACGAAGGTGCCCCCGACCGCCAGCAGCGCGGCGGCAAGCGCGCGGGTGCGGAACGTCCGGTCCAGCAGATCGGCGAGCAGCGTCACGAACACCGGCGTGGTGAGCGTGAAAAGCGCGACCTCGTGCGCCTGCAGGTGCCGGAAGCTCTCGTTGTAGGCGAGGTACATCAGCCCGAACTGTACCGCACCGAGTCCGGTCAGTTGCGCCGCCACAGGCCAGGTGAGTCCCTTGAACCGGAGAAACGGCAGGAAGACCAGCAGCGCGAGTCCCAGCCTCGCCGCGGCCACGAAACTGCTGTCGAGCCCGGCGGTCAGCCCCTTGGTCAGCCCGGGTGAAAAGGCCCAGATCAGCGAAACGGCGATGAGGTAGGGCATGGGGTCGGAGTCTGCCCGCGAATCACGCGAACCGGTGCGGATTCAAGCCAAGGTCCTGGGTTGATTCCAGCGGATCGGCTTCGCGTGGAGTGGCGTCATGCGCGGGGAAATCGGATCGGTTAAACCCGGAAGATCGCACCGAGTTTCTTGCCAAGCAGGATGGTCATGCCGGCGATCGTGATGCCGAGGAAGGCCATGGCCCAGACGCCGAGCGCCGAGGCGATGAACTTGCCGTCGCCGAGCAGTTGGAAGAGCTCGTAGATGGCCTTGGTGATCGGATAATAGACCTGCTTCTGCGCGAGGATGAGGGAGTCGGAAACCTCGAGCATCGCGAACGAGAACGCCAGCAGCCCGCCGGCGATGAGGTTCGCAACGATGAGCGGGAGCGTGATCTTGAAGACCGACTTCAGCGGCGGGCAGCCGAGGTTCTGCGCGGCCTCCTCGAGCGTCTCGCTGGTCTGCTGGAAACCGGCGGCGGCCGAACGCACCACATAGGGCAGGCGCCGGATCGAGTAGGCGACGATCAGCAGGATCGTGGGGTCGGCGACCGGATTGATGAACGAGAAGAACTTTCCGTCCTGGCTCATCGCAAGGTAGCCGAAGGCCAGCACGAGGCCGGGCACCGCCAGCGGCATCATCGCGAGGAAATCGAGGATCTGGCGCCCGCGGATCTTCGAGCGGACGATCACGTAGGCCAGGATGATGCCGAGGATGAGGTCGATGACCGTGGAGATGCTGGCGTATTTGAGGCTGTTGGCGATCGCCGGCACCGTCAGGTCGTGGCCGAGCGCGATGCGGAAGTTGTCGAGGTTGAGGTTCCGCGGCAGCACCGAGGCGTACCAGTCGTTGGAAAACGCCACCATCACGACGCCGAGGTGCGGCAGCACGGCCACGAAGGTCACGCCGGCGAAAAGCAGCGTGCAGAACCAGGCGCGCAGCGGCGGGAGCTCCTTCGGCCCGCCCGAGGACGTGGCCTTGGCCATCATCGCGTAGGCATCGCGTCCGAACAGGCCCTTGCCGAGGCCGTAGAACGCCACCGAGCTGAAGAGCATCACCGCCACCAGCGCATAGGGGAACGGGTTGCCGCCGATGTCCTTCAGCCCATAGAAGATCTGCACCGAGGTGACGCGGGCATAGTCGAAGATCAACGGCACGCCCAGGTCGGTGAACGACCAGATGAACACGATCGTGCCGCCGGCGAAGAGGCCGGACTTGATGAGCGGCAGGGTGATCTTGAAGAACTTGCGGAAGCCCGTGCAGCCGAGGTTTTCCGCGGCCTCCTCCATGGCGGGATCGATGTTGGCGAGCGCCGCAACCGCGTTCAGGTAGATGATCGGGTAGAGGCTGAAGGCGGTGACGATGGCGATGCCGAGAAACTGGTTCGCCCCCAGCCAGTCGAAGGTCCAGCCCTCGGGACGGAGCCCGATCCGGATGATGAGCGAATTCAGCGCCCCATACTGCCCGAGGATCTGCTTGATGCCGATGGCGCCGACGAAGGGCGGCAGGATCATCGGCACGAGGATCAAGGAGCCGAGAAAGCCTTTCAGCGGAAACAAAAACCGGTCGGTGACGAAGGCCAGCGGCAGCGCGATGAGCAGGGCGAACGAGGTCGTGGTGAGCGCCAGCAGGAAGGAGTTACCCAGGCCGCCGAGGTAGATCGGGTCGCCGAGCAGCGACCACAGGTAGGCGAAGGTCAGGCGTCCGTCGGCATCGATGAAGCCGCCCTTGAGGATCTGCAGGATCGGCCAGAGGAAAAACGCGCCGAAAAAGACCAGCGTGAGGGCGAAGACGAGGCGCGCGAAGTTCTGCGACATGCAATCCGAGGAGATGCACGCGCCGTGCCGGCCTGACAAGGCGGAAGACGGCGGACGGACGCTCAGCGTCCGAGCTGCCGGGCAAACGCCGCCAGCGTGGCCGGGCTCACATGGTGTTCGATGCCCTCGGCGTCGATCTCGGCGGTCTTTTCGGGGATGCCGAGCGAAACGAGGAACGCGACGACGATGTCATGGCGGTGCTGGCACTCGGCGGCCAGCGTGCGGCCGCGTTCGGTCAGGAAGATGGCCCGGTAGGGCTGGACGGTGACATACCCTTCGCGGTGCAGGCGGGCGAGGGTGCGGTTGACCGTGACGTGCGTGACTCCCAGCCGGCGGGCGAGATCGACCACCCGGGCCTCGCCCTGCGCGGCCGTGAGGTCGGCGATGGCCTCGACGTAGTCCTCGGCCGTCTCGGACGCATGCTCGCGCCGGGTCTGCTGCAGGGATTCGGCCTGCAGGGCGGAGGGGCGGACGGTTTTCCGGGGGGCGCGGACGGTCTTTTTCACGAGCGTGACAGAGGCAGGGGGAACAGGGCTTGACAAGCCGGAGCTGAGATGTAGCTAAGGCTACATTATGTATGAATCACTACGAACCGGACTCGTCGCGGCGCTGTTGCTGGCGGGCGGCTCGTCGGCGGTGGCGCAGATCACCGAGTCGCCGGTCACGGTGCAACCCGGGCGCTTTTTGCTGGAGATGGACGCGCTCTCACTGACCTTGAACAGGGGTCCCGGCCACGAGCACACGGCCGTCGGCGTCGCCACGACCTTCCTGACCACGGGCCTGACCGCGCACCTCGACATCCAGGTGGGGGCCGAGCTCCTGATCAGCCATAAGGTGGATTTCGGCGGCATCAGCGAGCGCAACACCGGCGTGGGTGACCTCTATTTCCGCACGAAGTGGCGTTTCTATGATGATCCCGGCACCGGCACGGCCGTGGCGGTCATGCCGTTTGTGAAACTGCCGACCAACTCCGGCGGCGTGGGCAACGACGCCATCGAGGGCGGCATCATCGTGCCCTGGATCACGGGGCTGCCCGGCGGCCTCGAGATTGCGGCGATGGCGCAGGTTGATGTCCTGTGCAACGATGCCGGCGACGGCCACGATCTGGCCTGGTATTTCTCCGGCTGCCTGAGCCGGCCCGTTTTCGGCGCGCTCGGCGTTTACGGCGAGCTGGCGGTGGGCAAGTCCACCGGCGGGACGCCGACGGACGGAATCATGGGCGCGGGCATCACGCTGGCGCTGTCGGAGCGCACCTGGTGGGATGTCGCAACCTACAAGGGTATCACGAGCGGCGCGGCCGACTGGAACCATGTCGTGCGTTTCAATTTCGGATTCTGAGTCTTTATGAAGCACCTACGCCTGATTCTTCTCCTTGCGCTGGGCCTCGCGACCGTGGTCGACGCGGCCGCGGCGGGCAAAAAGCGCATCATCACGACCTTCACCGTGCTCCAGGACATGGCGCAGAACGTCGCCGGCGACGCCGCGATCGTCGAGTCCATCACCAAGCCCGGGGCGGAGATCCACGGTTACGAGCCGACGCCGCAGGACATCGTCAAGGCGCAGCGCGCCGACCTCGTGTTGTGGAACGGCCTGAACCTAGAACGCTGGTTCGAGAAATTCTACGGCAACCTGCGCCGTGTGCCGCGCGCCGTTCTCACCGAGGGCATCGAGCCGCTCGGCATCGAGGAAGGGCCCTACACCGGCAAACCGAACCCGCACGCCTGGATGTCGCCGCGCAACGCCGTGATCTATGTCGAAAACATCCGCCGCGCCCTCGTGCAGGTGGATCCCGCCAACGAGGCGGCCTACAACGCCAACGCCGCCGCCTACGCCGCGAAGTTCACCGCGCTCGAGGAGACGGTGCGCACCGAGCTGGCCCAGATTCCCGAAAACCAGCGCTGGCTGGTGACGAGCGAGGGCGCCTTTCCATACCTGACGCGAAACTTCGGCCTCAGGGAGCTTTTCCTCTGGGCCGTGAACGCCGACCAGCAGGGCACGCCGCAGCAGGTGCAAAAGGTGATCGATGGCGTCCGCCGCCATGGCATCCCGGTGGTGTTCAGCGAGAGCACCGTGAGCGACAAGCCCGCCCGCCAGGTCGCCAAGGAAACCGGCGCGCGCTACGGCGGCGTGCTCTACGTGGATTCGCTCACCGCCGCCAACGGCCCGGCTCCGACCTACCTCAAGCTCATGGAATACAACGCACACACCATTCTGCGCGGATTCCAAAACCCATGACCGCCAACGATCCCATCGATCTGCACGTCAACGCCGTCACCGTCCGCTACCCGGGCGGTCAGGTGGCCCTGCGCGATGCGAGTTTCCATCTCGCCGGCGGCTCCATCTGCGGACTGGTCGGCGTGAACGGCAGCGGCAAGTCCACGCTGTTCAAGGCCATCATGGATTTCGTGCGTCCCGTCTCCGGCGAAGTGCGCATCGGCGGACGGCCCGTGCGGGTGGCGTTGCGCGACAACCTGGTGGCCTACGTGCCCCAGAGCGAGGAGGTGGACTGGACCTTCCCCGTCAGCGTGTGGGATGTCGTGATGATGGGTCGCTACGGCTACATGAATTTCCTCCGCATCCCGGGCGCCGAGGACAAACGCGTGGCCGCCGAGGCCCTGGCGCGCGTGGGCATGGAGGCGTTTCGCGAACGCCAGATCGGCGAGCTGTCCGGCGGACAGAAAAAGCGCGTCTTCCTCGCCCGGGCGCTGGCCCAGCGCAGCCGCGTGATCCTGCTCGACGAGCCGTTCACGGGCGTGGACGTGAAGACCGAGACGGCGATCATCGAACTGTTGCGGGAACTGCGCAGGGAGGGCCACCTGATGCTCGTTTCAACCCACAACCTCGGCTCGGTGCCGGAATTCTGCGACCAGGTCGTGCTCGTCAACCGCACGGTGCTGGCCGCCGGGCCGACCGATCGGGTGTTCACCGAGGAAAATCTTGCCCAGGCCTTCGGCGGCGTGCTCCGGCACTTCCGCTTCGACGAATCCACCGTGCAGAAACACGACGGCCGGGCCGTCACGCTGCTCACCGATGACGAGCGTCCGCTGGTGTTCGGCAAGGGCGGCCACCTCGAATACAGCCGTCGCGAAGGCCACGAACAGACGCTCGAGCAGCGCAAGGAACCGGAGGACGAGAAGTGAGCGGGACGTTCATGGCTTGTACGGCGGGGTCGCCGAACCCCGCCTCGAACACATTGCGCCCTCCGAACCAAGGCGGGGTTCGGCGACCCCGCCCTACAACCGACCGGTGACATGATCGAATTCCTCCTCACTCCCTTCCAATACGACTACATGGTGAAGGCCATCCTTGTGAGCGGCCTCATCGGCGGGGTGTGCGCATTCCTGTCGTGTTTCATCACGCTCAAGGGCTGGTCCCTCATGGGCGACGCCCTCTCTCACTCGGTCGTGCCCGGCGTGGCCGTGGCCTACGCGCTGGGCTGGCCCTTTGCCGCGGGGGCCTTCGGCACCGGGCTGCTCGCGGCCGTCGGCATGGCGTTCGTCAAAACCCGCACCCGCCTGCGCGAGGACGCGGTCATTGGTGTCGTGTTCACGGCGTTCTTCGCGCTCGGGCTCTTCCTGATCTCGCTCAACCCGAGCAGCGTCGACCTGCGCACCATCATCTTCGGCAACATCCTGGCCATCGCCGATCCGGACATCCTGCAGATTGCGATCATCTCCGGCATCACGCTGGCGGTGCTGGGGCTGAAATGGCGGGATTTGCTGCTGTTCTGTTTCGACGTGAACCAGGCGAGGGCGCTCGGGCTGAACGTCACCGCGCTGCATTACACGTTGCTGACCCTGCTCGCCGCGACCGCGGTTGCGGCCCTGCAGACGGTCGGGGCCTGCCTGGTGGTCGCCATGCTGGTGACGCCCGGCGCGACGGCCTACCTGCTGACGGATCGTTTCGGACGCATGATCGGCCTGGCGGTCGGCATGGGCGTGGGCACGTCGCTGGCCGGCGCCTATGCGAGTTACTTCTTCGACGGTTCGACGGGCGGCTGCATCGTCACCCTGCAAAGCCTCCTGTTCGTGCTGGCGCTGGTCTTCGCCCCCAAGCACGGGCTGCGGGCGGCGCGGGCGCGGCTGAAGGGTGGGGCGAGGCCTCCGGACGCGCCGGCCTCGCCGGAGAACGGAGAAACGCGCCCGGAGACCGGGTTCCAGCGGGGAGGAGGCGCATGAACGCACTGCTCGAACCCTTTCGCTACGGTTTCATGGTCGATGCCATGATCGCCGGCGCCGCGGTCGGCGCGGTGTGCGCCGTGTTGTCGTGTTATCTGGTGCTCAAGGGCTGGTCGCTCATGGGCGACGCCATTTCGCACGCGGTGCTTCCGGGCATCGTGATCGCCTACGTGATCGGCCTGCCGCTGGCGGTCGGCGCGTTCCTGTCGGGCCTGTTTTGCGCGGTCGCCACCGGCTTCATCAAGGCGAACTCCCGGGTGAAGGAGGACACGGTCATGGGCGTTGTCTTCACCGGACTGTTCGCATTCGGCCTCGTGTTGTTCACGAAGGTGAAGAGCGATCTGCACCTCGATCACATCCTTTTCGGCAACATCCTCGGCCTCGAGCCCGGGGATCTGCGCAACATGCTGGTCGCCGGCGGCGTGACGCTGGCGATCATCCTCGGCCTGCGCCGCGACCTGCTGCTGTTCTGTTTCGATCCAGCGCAGGCGCGCGCCATCGGGCTGCGCACGAAGCTGCTTTATTACCTGCTGCTCTCGCTGCTGGCCATGACGATCGTGGTCTCGCTGAAGGCCGTCGGCATCATCCTCGTGGTCGCCATGCTGGTGACGCCCGGTTGCATCGCCTACCTGCTGGCCGACCGTTTTGACCGGATGCTGGCGGTCGCCGTGACGAGCGCGGTGGGATCGAGCCTGGCCGGGGTCTACGTGAGCTTCTTCCTGAACGCCTCGACCGCCGCCTGCATCGTGCTCGCTCAGGCCCTGGTGTTCGGCGTCGTGCTGGCCTTCGCCCCGAAACACGGTCTCCTGGCGTTGCGCCGTCGCCTGCCGGGTGCGTCGTGAGTCCCGGCTTGCCCGGCGCGGCGGGTGCGGCGAGGCTGCGGCGGTGGAGATCATCGACGCCCACGTGCATCTTTACCCCCTGGCGGTGAACCGCGACCCGGCGGCCTGGGCGGCTGCGCGCGACGAGGCGCATTGGGCGCTTTTGTCCCTGCGCCGGCGCAGGGACGGCTCGCCGGTGCAGGCGTTTCCGACGGTGGCCCAGATGCTCTACGACATGAACGCGGCCGGCATCCGCCGCGCCGTGTTGCTCGGCTGGTATTGGGAGCACCCCACGACCTGCATCGAGCACAACACGTTCTACGCGTCATGCCTCCGGGCGTATCCCACGCGCTTCTCGGCCTTCGGGACCGTGCATCCGGGAGCGGGTGAGGCGGCTCTCGACGAGGTGCGTCGCATCAAGGACCTCGGGTTCAGCGGGCTCGGCGAACTGTCGCCGCATTCGCAGCATGTGCCGCTTCACGATCCGGTCTGGCGGAAGATCCTGACGCTTGCGGGCGAGTTGGGTCTGCCGGTCAACCTGCATGTGACCGATCCCGATTCGAAACCCTACCCGGGGCGCGTGGACACACCGCTGGAGGACTTCGTGGCGATGGCGCGGGATTTTCCGAAAACGAATTTCATTCTCGCGCACTGGGGCGGAGGCCTGGCGTGGGCGGAGGCTTCGGCCGGCCTGCGCAACGTGTGGTTCGACACGGCCGCGTCGCCGCTGCTCTATCAGCCGGAAGTCTGGAAAAAGGCGCCCCTCGGTCGTGTGCTCTTCGGTTCGGATTATCCGTTGGCGCTGTATCCGAAAACCGGTGCCGGGCTGGGGTTCAGCGGCCTGGTCGGGGAGGCGAAAGCCGCCGGCGTGGATGAATCCATCTTCCGCATCAACGCCGCGACATTGCTTGGAATCGAGTAGGGGGCGGAGACGGTTGACATTCTCATTCGCTTCACGCGGCGGAAAACCGGATCCTTCGCTGCGCTTGGGATGAGCGCGTTTCGAGGAGGACTATCATCCTGGAAAGCTCAATTGGACACAGAGAGCGCCGAGACAAGACATGAGTCCACAGGGCATGGGGGAGAAATCCGACCTGTTGCGCCCTTCACCTGGAAGAGCTGTAGGGCGGGATCGCCGAATCCCGCCTTGGTTCGACTGCTCTGCCGCCATCGCGGCGGGGTTCGGCGATCCCGCTCTACAGTCTAAAAGCCAAGGGACGCTGGTATTAATCCTCGCCAACCCCGAAGCATGTTATGGCCACGAAAAACACGGGAACCCGGCGGCGGGTAAAGCGCTCAAGGCGCCTATAGGCGCGCGGAAAATAGCCTCCTGCCTGGTCAAGGGCGCTTGGTGTTTTTTGTGGCCCAAACCTCTGTGGCTTGGGGTTTGGTTCCGGCTCCGCCGGGTTGGGATTATTCCCGGTCATTCTGAGCGCAGCGAAGAATCCAGTGAATCGAACCTTGGCACTCAAAATCGGCCCTACCGGCTCAGCAGCCACGGCACGACCGGGCTGTCGACGGACGGTATGATGATCTGCAGGCCCGCGGTCAGGCCGGAATTCAGGGGTACCGGAATCGTGAGCACAGGCAGCCCGCCGAGGCTGGCGGGTGCGGTCAACGTGAGGATGTTGCGTCGCAGTTCGACCGTGGCCTCAGCCTTGGTTGGGGCCGGGCCCGGCGCTGCCGGCAGGACGAGGTAGTCGTAGGTGCGGAAGAAGTCGCGCCAGACCGAACGAATTTCATTCAGCCGCTCACGTGCCAGGGCGACATCGGCGGCAGGGAAATGGCCGGCATCCGTGAAACGTTTCCAGATGACCGGGTCGTAGTGTTCGCGGTACGGCTGGAGCCAGTCGCGATGCACGGCATGCGCCTCGCTCATGCCGATGCTGACGTAGCTTTCGACCGCGTGATGCCACGAGAGCAACAGCGACGCCTCCGCCACCGGGTCGGCATGCGCGGTCAGGCTGGCGGCCGCGTAATCGCAGGCGGTGGCCACGGTGGGATCCATGTCCGGCACAAGCTTGCGGGCGTTGAGGTAGCAGCCACGGGGAGTGGCAGCGGCCGGGAGGACGCCGGGCGTTCCAGCCGTCACATGACGGCTGCCACCGGTCCAGGCTTCCCACACCGTCCGCATATCCGCGGCGCTGGCCGTGAACCAGCCGGCCGTGTCCATCGTCGGCGCGAGCGGGAAGGCATCGCGGATGAATTCGTCGCCGGGCGTGAGCCGGAAACCGTAAAGCCCGCACCAGGCGGCGGGCACGCGCACCGAGCCGCCGGTATCGGTGCCGATGGCGAGCGGAACGACGCCCGCGGCGACCAGCGCCGCCGAGCCGCTGCTGGAGCCGCCCGACAGCCGGTCCGGAAAGCGCGGATGCGGGCAGTCGCCGTAATGCGGATTTTCGCCGGTCAGGCCCGAGGCGAATTCGACCAGGTGCGTCTTGCCCGCGCAGACGGCGCCGAGTTCGCCGAAGCGCTGCACGATGCGGCTGTCGATCGGTGGCGTGGGGCGGACTCGGTCGAGAAAGCGGGAGCCGGCGCGTGTCGGCACCCCGGTGAGGTCGAAGAGGTCCTTCAACAAATAAGGAACGCCGCGGAGAGGAGCCTCTGTTACAGGAGCCTGTTCGCGGACGATTTCGGCCTCCGGTTTAGCCCAGGCGAGCGCGGCGCGGCGCAGGCGGTCGGGCAGGGCGGCGACGCGGGCGTGGATTTCACGCGCGGCGGCGTCAGGTGACAGACTCTGCCAGGCCGCCAGCGACAAAGGGTCTGGCGTTTGGGGCGCGTTTGTATCCATTCGTGAAGACTCATGGAGGAGTCCGCGCCCATCGTCAAATTGGCAGGAGTGCAGAAGCGCTACGGCAACGGACCGGTCGTGCTCGACCGTCTGGATTTGACGGTGTCGGCGGGCGATTTTCTCTCGCTCATCGGTCCCAGCGGCTGCGGCAAGTCCACCGTGCTCAAGCTGGTCTCCGGTCTGAATCCCGTGAGCGCGGGTGCGCTGGAGGTGCTGGGCACCAAGCCCCGGCTCGCACGCGACCGGCAGGCGTTCATTTTCCAGGACGCTACGCTGCTGCCTTGGCTGACGGCGCAGGGCAACGCCGAGCTGCCGCTCAAGCTGCGCGGCGTGCCGGTGGCGGAACGCCGCGCGCGCGCCACGGCGATGCTCGAACGCGTGGGGTTGGCGGAGTACGCCGGCTATTATCCGCGCCAGCTTTCCGGCGGCATGAAGATGCGCGTGTCCATCGCGCGGGCGCTGACGCTTTCGCCGCGCCTGCTGCTGCTGGACGAGCCCTTCGGCGCGCTCGACGAGATGACGCGCAACCGGCTCAACGAGGAACTGCTGGAGCTCCGGGAGAAGCTCGGATTCACGGCGATCTTCGTGACGCATTCCGTCAGCGAAGCCGTGTTTCTGTCCAACCGCATCGTGGTGATGGCGGCGCATCCCGGTCGCTTCCATGCCGAGGTGCCGGTCGACTGCGCCTACCCGCGCAACGCCTCGCGCCGCGAGCAGCCGGATTTCCAGGCGAAGGTCACCGAGGTTTCGCGTCTGCTGCATCAGGTGGAGGGCCCGAAATGACACCGGATCACCCTGGCGTTTGCTGCGAGGCCCGAGACTCCTGCTTTGATCTGTGGGCGGCCGGCTCGCTGGCGCCACAAGGGCGTCAGGGTGTGCGTGGCGTGAGCAAGCTCACCGTCCACGTGAAGGAGGCTCACCCATGAAAAAGCTCCCGGTCCTCTGGCTGTGGCTCCTGCCTGTGATCAGTGGCGCGCTGGCTGTGGCGCTTTGGTATGCGGTGCGGCATTTCAGCGGATGGCAGAGCTGGATTCTGCCGACGCCGGGCGAGATTCTGGAGGCGGCCTGGAAGGAGCGCGTGCGGTTGCTTCATTCCGTGGGCAGCACGACGATCGGAGCCCTGTCGGGCTTCCTGCTGGCTGCGGTATCGAGCTTCTGCCTCGCACTGGTGCTGGGTTCCTCGCGCGCGCTGCGGGCCGGGTTTTACCCATGGCTGCTCATGCTGCAGATGACGCCCGTGATCGTGCTGACGCCGATCATCGTGCTCTGGGCGGGGCCGGGCTTTCCAGGCATCATCACGATCACGTGGCTGATCAGCTTTTTCCCCGTCGTGGCCAACACGACGCAGGGCCTGATCTCGGCCGACCTCAATCACGTCGCGCTTTTCCGCATGGCCAACGCCACGCGCTGGCAGGAGATGCTCTATTTGCGCGTGCCGGCGGCGATGCCGTATTACCTGACCGGCCTGCGCATCGCGGCGACGCTGGCGCCGATCGGAGCGATCTTCGGCGAATACATGGTCGGCAACACCTCCGGCGGCTCGGGCGGACTCGGATTTCTGGTCTACAGCTACAATTCGCAGATCAAGATTCCCGCGCTCTTCGCCACCGCGCTCACCAGCTGCCTGCTCGGCTTCGTCTTCGTGGCCGCCATCTCGCTGCTGAACTGGGCCGTGCTTCACAAGTGGCACGACTCCTTCGAGCGCGACGACCATTGAGCGTCACTCTGGCGGTTGCCCGCTCATTGACGCTCATCTGCGCTGATAAGGCACGAGATTGTGCCCGCGATGTGGGGCGGGATTAATTAGCGTCGATTAGCGCAGATTTACGGGTAAATCCCTGTTCGAACCCATGAAATCCACGCGCCTCATTCTTATCGTTTCGTTTTTGTCGATTGGTTGGCTGCTGACCGGTTGCGGCCCGAAGCAGGCGTCGCCCGCCGCCGCGCCAGGCTTGGTGAAGATCAAATTTCAGACCGACTGGTATCCGCAGCCGGAGCACGGCGGCTACTACCAGGCGCTGGCCAAGGGCTTCTACGCCGCCGAGGGGCTCGATGTGGAAATCCTGCCTGGCGGTCCGAATGCCCAGGTGAAGCAGCAGGTCGCGCTCGGCAAGGCGGAGATTGGCATGACGAACGGTGACGACGTCATCGTGGCTGTTGCCCGAGGCCTGCCGATCCGGATCGTCGGCGCGGAAATGCAGCGCGATCCGCAAGGCATCCTTTTTCACGAAGAACACCCGTTGCGCGACCTGAAGGACCTGGAAGGCCGCACGCTCATGGCGGGCTCGGTGTCCACCTGGCTCGACGTGTTGCGCAAGAAGCTCGGCGTGCAGTTCAACCAGATGCCGCTGGTCGGCGACCTCGCGCGGTTCATGAACGACCCGACCCTGACGCAGCAGTGTTTCGTCACCAACGAACCCTTCTTCGCCCACCAGCGCGGCGCCAAGGCCGGGGCGATCCTCATCGCGAGCGACACCTACGAGCCTTACCGCGTGATCTTCACCGGCGACGACTACCTGAAGCAGCATCCGGACATCGTCGCGAAGTTCGTGCGGGCGAGCGTGCGAGGCTGGGTCGATTACCTCATCGGCGATCCGGCTCCGGGCAACGGGCTCCTGACCGCGAAGCGCAATGATCTCTCGCCCGAACTGATCGCTTACAGCATCAAGGCGATGAACGATTACAAGCTGGTCCTCGGCGACCCCGCCCGGGGCGAGACGCCCGGTCAGATCACCGCCGCGCGCCTGCAGAAGCAGATCACGTTGTTGCAGGAACTCGGCCTCCTCGACAAACCGCTGAAGGTCGAGGACGTCGCGACCTTCGAATTCATCCCCAAGCCCTGAAGAAGGCTGCCCGCGAATGACGCGAATCAACGCGAAGGTGCGCTCGTATTCGCGACTATTCGCGTGATTCGCGGGAGAAAAACGATTTGTCTCTTCCCATGAGCATAGAAGCCAAACTCGCCGAACTCGGACTCACTCTTCCCCATCCGCCCGCCGTCGCGGGCAGCTACGTGCCCTGGGTGCGCACGGGCAACCTGCTGTACCTCGCGGGCACCATCAGCTCGCTCAACGGGCAGATGACCCACGTCGGCCAGGTGGGCAAGGAACAGACCGTGCAGGGCGGTTATGAGGCCGCGAAGGTCTGCGCCCTCAACACGCTCGCCAACATCAAGGCCGCCACCGGCAACCTCGACAGCGTGAAGCAGTTCGTGATCGTGAACGGTTTCGTGAATGCCGTGAGCGGCTTCACCGACAGTCCGGCCGTGATCAACGGCGCCTCGGAACTCTTTGGTGCTCTCTACGGTGACGCCGGCAAGCACGCCCGCGCCGCCGTCGCCGCCGCCGGCCTCCCCAAGGGCTCGACCGCCGAGATCCAGGTGGTGGTGGAGCTCAAAAGCTGAGAGTTCAGGGCGGAGGGTTGAGCAACGCGGAAACGGGCAGGAGACGATCTTGGTCCGCGCTTCGATGGCTCCGCAGCTGTTCGAGGAAGACCGCGCGGTTTCCGGCTCGCACCCCTCAACCAATAACTGCCGACCAGCGGCTTTGAACTTGGTTCAAAGCCGCTTGATCATGATCTTCGATTTGCGGCCGCTCTCCTCGTAGGACTTCAGGCGCGAGGGCGGGAGGGAGTCCTTGTCGGCGTCGTCGAAGCCGCAGACGGACGTGAAGAAGCTGTAGGCCTGCGTGGAGAGGGCGAGCACGGCCTTGGCGCCGCGCTCGGCGGCCTGCAGGCATGCGAACTCGACCATCTTCTGCCCGATGCCGCGGTTGTGGTAGAACGGCATCACGTAGAGCGAGCCGACCTCCGCGAGGTCGGGCCGGTCGGGGTAAATCCGGAGCGAGATGCACGCGGTGATGTTCTCGTCGATCTCGAAGACGTAGAAATCCTCGATCGCCTTCTCGATCGACTGCTGCGAACGCGGCAGCAGCTCCTCGCGTTTCATGCCGGAGCGGGTGAGGTTGTGGATGGCGCGGACGTCGCGCTTGGTCGCGCGGCGGATCTGCTGGTATTCGTTGCCGTAGATGAGCGTGCCGACGCCCTCGTTGGAGAACACCTCGGCGAGCAGGCCGTCGATCTCGCGGCCGTCGAGCAGGTGCACGCGCGGCGTGCCGGTGTCGATGGCCTTGACCGCATGGGCGGCCTTGCTCCGCATGGCCTCGTTGATGGATTCGGGCCGGGCCTCGAGCACCTCGCGGAGCTTGTCCACCGGGATGTCGTGCTGGAGCTTGCCGTTGATCTCGAGGCCGAGGCAGGGGGAGAAATAGACGACCTTGCGGGCCTGCAGGGCCTCGGCGACCTCGGCGGCGAGCAGGTCGGAGTTGATGCGCAGGGGTTTCCCGTCGCGGTCGAAGCCGACCGGGTTGATCACGGGCACGACGCCGGAGGCGATGAGCTGCTGGATGAAGTCGCGGTCAATGCGGTCGACGCGGCCGGTGAACTGGTGGTCCACGCCGCGGAGGATGCCGACCGGCATGGCGCGCACGGCGTTGGTCAGCGCGGCCTTGAGGCCGTTGGCGGTCAGGCCCTCGATGACGAGGTGCGTGACGCGGGAGGAGGCGCGGATGGCGAGGTCGAGCGTCGCGGCGTCGGTGACGCCGGTGCCGATGGAGTCGGTGATGGCGATGCTGCGGATCTTCGCGAGCTCGACGATCTGCTGGCCGATGCCGTGGACGAGCACGACCTTGATGCCGAGCGAGCGGAGCACGGCGACGTCGGTGATGAGGTTGTCGAAGTTGTCATCGGCGACGATGCTGCCGTCGAGGGCGATGACAAACGTCTCTCCCTGGAAACGGGGCACGTATTTGAGGATGCCGCGCAGGTCGGTGGGTTTGAGGGCGGAGCCGTTGCTGCTCATCTGTGGTGCAGGGTTAATCGGGGATCAGGGCCGGCGCGTCAAGCCGCGCGAACGCGGCAAATCTTCAAAGACCAGGAGACAGAAGCCGCTGCGGCGCCAAAACTCCAAACGCCAGGGCTCCAAAGCTCAAAGAAAGACGAACTGAAAAATCCAAGTTTCGAAAACGCGGCGGCCTGTTGCCATTGAGATTTTTTGGCGTCTGGCCCCTTGGCGTTTGGGATTTGCCGGCCTCCGGCCGGCCCTCACTTCACCCTGAAACTCCACGTTGCGGCCGGGCCGCGGGCGACGAGGCGGGCGGTGTAGTGACCGGCGGGCAGGGCGGCGGTCGCGAACGTGGCGGCGTACGTGGAGTCGTTCCAGCGGGTCATCAGCTGCTGGCCGGGCAGATCTTCGTAAACCGGCACAAACACCAGTTCGTTGCCGCGGCGGAAGAGGGCAAGGTCGCCCAAGGGGTGCTTCTGATCGGTGAGCGTCGCGGTGAAGTGAAAACTGTAATCCATCCCTTGCGCGATCTCGGCGGGCGCGATCACCTGGTCGATCGAGGCCACCAGCTTCGGCGGTTCGGCAAAGTTGGGGGCGAAGTCCAGCCCGAGGCCGACGGCGCCATGGGCGACGGCGGCGGGTGCGGCGGCGAGGGCGGCTTTCTCCACCGGGCGGCGCGTGTCCACGGGCATCTTCGACCAGCCGGCGGCGAGCAGCCGGGCCGTCGTGGCACGGTCATTGGCGTCCTGGTAGGGGCGGTAGGCCCGGCCCGGTTTGCGGAAGTAAAGGTTCACCACGGTGTAGCCCGCCACGAAGACCAGGATGGACACGATGATCCACTTCATGGGCCAGGGTTTGGGGGGCGTTTTGCCGGATCGGGCGGTCATGGCCGGCTCTTATCGCGGCAGGGCGGGCCGGGGCGCAAATACAATTGCGCCGTTCCGGCGGGGCTGTTCTCGTGCCCGCTTCCATGAAATATTGGTCGCAGACTTACATTCCCACGCTCAAGGAAAGCCCCTCCGACGCGGAGATCGCCTCGCACAAGCTCCTGCTTCGGGCCGGTCTCGTCCGCAAGCTCGGCGGCGGGTTCTACACCTACCTGCCGGCCGGTCTGCGCGTGATGCAGAAGATCAGCCAGATCTGCCGCGAGGAGATGGACCGCGCCGGGGCCATCGAGCTGGCCATGCCTTTCATCCATCCGTCAGAAAACTGGGTCGAGGGTCCGCGCTGGGCCGCGGCGCGCGAGATCATGTATCGCGTGGACCACGCCGGCGCCGGCAAGGGCCGCGCCAAGGAACCGGAGTTTGTCCTCGGCCCGACCCACGAGGAGATCATCACGCCGCTCGTGAAGACCGAGATCACGAGCTACCGCGACCTGCCGAAGAACTTCTACCAGATCGGCACCAAGTTCCGAAACGAGATACGTCCGCGCTACGGCCTGATGCGCGCGCGCGAATTCGTGATGAAGGACGCCTACAGCTTCGACGCGACCGACGAGGGCGCGGTCGCGAGCTACAACAAGATGAAGGACGCCTACACGGCCTTCTTCTCGCGCTGCGGGCTCAAGACGATCCCCGTCGAGGCCGACACCGGCGTGATGGGCGGCAGCTTTTCGCACGAGTTCATGGTCCCGGCCCCGGTCGGCGACGACGACATCGTCTACTGCGAGCAAAGCGGCTACAGCGCCAACCGCGAGAAGGCGACCAGCGGCATCGTGCCGAAGGACCTCCCCGACGCCGCGCCCGCGGGCGCGCTCGAGGAGTTCGCCACGCCCGGCATCGTCACCATCGCGGCGCTCGCCGCCGCGCCGTACGGCGTCGCGGCCGACAAGCAGTTCAAGACGCTCGTCTACGTCGGCGACGGCAAACCCTTCCTGGTCATCCTGCGCGGCTGCGACGACCTCGAGGAGGCCAAGCTCGGCGCGCTGGGCTTCCAGCTCTGGCGTCCGGCCACCCCCGAGGAAATCGAGCCCATCATGGGCGCGAAGCCCGGCAGCCTCGGCACGGTCAAGGGCACGATCAGGAACCCCGGCGCGCTCGCCGGCATCTTCGCCGACCACGCCATCCGCCTCGTCGGCAACGGCACGACCGGCGCGAACAAGGACGGTTTCCACCTGCGCAACGTCAACGTCGCGCGCGACCTCGAGATCACGAAGTTCGGCGATTTTCGCTCCGTGCGCGCCGGCGAGCCCTGCCCGAAGTGCGGCGCGCCGCTCAAGATCGACCGCGCCATCGAGGTCGGCCATGTCTTCAAGCTCGGCACGAAGTACTCCGAGAAGTTCGGCGCCGTCTACACCGACGACCAGAAGCAGTCGCATCCGATGGTCATGGGCTGCTACGGCATCGGCATCAGCCGCACGTTGCAGGCGGTGATCGAGCAGAGCAACGACACCGACGGCATCATCTGGCCCTGGCAAGTCGCTCCCTGGCAGGTGCTCATCGTCAACCTCGACCCGCAGGACGCCGCCGCGAAGGACCTTTGCGCGAAGCTCGCCGCCGCCGCCGAGGCGGCCGGGGCCGACGCGCTCATCGACGACCGGGCCGAGCGCCCGGGCGTGAAGTTCAAGGACGCCGATCTCATCGGCCTGCCGCTGCGTCTCACCGTGGGCGGCAAGGGTCTCAAGGAAGGCGTCTTCGAATTGAAGTGGCGAAAAGGCAAGGATGTGACCAAGGTTCCGATTGCGGACGCCGAGCGAACGGTTGCCGAGGCGGTCCGCCAAGCCTCCCACGCATGATTGTCACCGCCGAATCCACACCCCGACGCCTCCCGGCGCCCCTCGAGGCTCCGGAGGCGCAACTGGCCGGGATGTGGCGCGTGGTGGTGCTCAACGATCCGGTCAACCGGATGTCCTACGTCGTGATGGTGTTGCGCCGCGTCTTCGGCTTCGAGGAGCCGCGGGCGCGCCATCACATGATGGAAGTGCACGAGACCGGCCGCTCGATCGTGTGGAGCGGATCGCGGGAGCAGGCCGAGGCATACGTCTTCGCCCTGCAACAGTGGCACCTGACCGCCATCGTCCAGCCCGAGGCCCCTGCCGGAGCATGAAGCAGGTCGAAATCCGCCTGAACATCAGCGCGGTGGCGCCGCTGCTCGACGTCATCAAGACCGCCGCCGACGACCTGCGCAGCTCCCTGGCGATCAAGGCGACCTTTCCCGAGGACGACGCCGACTTCAATGAGACCTGGACCCAGGACCTGATGGCCGGACAGAACAGCGACATCCGCGAACTGCTCGGCCTGTTCGATTCGGATTTCTTCTCCGACGGCGCCATCGCCATCAATTCCGAGAACTGCGACTCGCTGCTGCGGGCCTGCTCGGCGTTGCGTATCCGCATCCTCACGCGCTGGCTGGAGGGCATTTCGCCCGAAATCCTCGAGGACGAGGATGCCTCCGTGGAGTCGATCCCGGTCGAGGTGCGGCTGCCGTTCGCCGCCTACACCTTCCTGGACCAGATCCAGAAGATCATCCTGGAACACCTGAGCCCGGCCGGAACGGAGTAGCGCCGGCTCAATTTGTAGGGCGGGGTCGCCGAACCCCGCCTCGAATGGGATGGCGCGACCGAAACAAGACGGGGTTCGGCGACCCCGCCCTACACCCAAGCCCCGGATTGCGCTCAGGGCGCGGGGGCCTTCGGTTCCTCTTCGTTTACGGTCTTGATCTGGTTGAGCGGAGGCACGCGACGGAGCGAAGGAGCCAGCCAGGCGACGATCATGGTCACGGCGATCGTGCCCAGGCCGCCCACGCCCGCGGCCACCACGGGGCCGAAAAGCGCCGCCATCAGGCCGGCGCGGAGGGAGGAGATTTCGTTGGAGGAGCCCACGAAGAGCTGGTTCACCGCCGTCACGCGCCCGCGCAGGGAGTCCGGCGTCATCAGCTGCACCAGCGAATGCCGCACGACGACGCTGTAGTTGTCGAAGCTGCCGCTGAAGAAGAGGGCGACGAGCGAGAGCCAGAACGAGGTGGAGAGTCCGAACACGGTCAGGGCCGCGCCGAAGCCGGCGACCGACCACAGCATGATGAGGCCCGGGCGCCGGGCGGATGGCCGGTGCGCTGAGAACATCGCCATCGCGATCGCCCCCGCCGCCGGCGCGGCCCGCAGCCAGCCGAGGCCGGCGGGGCCGACGTGGAGGATCTGGTCGGCGTAGATCGGCAGCAAGGCGGTGACGCCACCGAGGATCACCGCGAACAGGTCGAGCGACATCGCGGCAAGGATGTTGGGATTGCGCCACATGAAGCGCATGCCCGCAAGAATCCCCGTACGCGGCGCCGTGGTGGGGCGGCCCGCATTGACCGGATGCACGCCCAGCAGCATGACGATGAAGATGCCGCCGGCCAGCACGTCGAGCAGGTAGACGGTCGAGTAGCCGGTGAAGGCCACGATCAGCCCTCCGAGGGCCGGCCCGAGCACGGTGGAAAGCTCGAACGAGCTGGAGGTCCACGTGACCGCGTTGCTCAGCGCGGACTGCGGCACGAGCAGGGGCACAAAGGCGCCGCGTGAGGGCCCGGCGAGCACGCGCAGCGAAGCCTGGATGAGGAGAATCAGGTACGTGAGCGGCAGCGCGGGGTTGTCGAAGCGCAGCAGCGACGTGTCGGTGTGCCTTTCGAAAAGAAGCGCGGTGCCGTGCAGCAGCCGGTTGGCGGCGTCCAGCGGCGCGAGGCGGGGGATCGACGCGTGGTAATGCGTCACCAGCACCAGCATGAACGACAGGAGCACCGATACGACGGTCGTGCGCATGATGATGCGCCGCCGGTCGTGGCGGTCGGCGAGCACTCCCGCGGGCAGCACGAAGGCAAGCAGGGGCAGCACGTTGACCAGGCCGACGAGTCCGAGGGCCGTCGCGGAGTGCGTCCACTGGTAGATCTGCCAGGCCGCCGCGACGTTGAAGGCCTGCCGTCCGATGTTGGCCAGGAAGTTGCCGATCAGGAAGCGCCGGTAGCCGGCGTGCCGCAGCGCGGCGTAGGGATCGTGCGGCGCGGACGCGCTCATCCCGCGAAGAACGGATTGTTCTTCTTCTCCTGCTTGAGGGTGGTCAGCGGGCCGTGGCCGCAGGCGAAGACGGTGTCCTGCGGTAGACGGAAGAGCTTCTGTTTGTTGTTCCGGTACTGGGCCTCAAAGGAAACCACACCGCCGCCCATCGAGCTGGCGAAGAGCGAGTCGCCGACGATGGCCAGCGGCCAGGCGAGGCCGGTGACATAGTAGGTGGTCTGGCCCGGCGAATGGCCCCAGGTGAACAGCGTCTTGATCGAGACCTCGCCGAGATGGAAATGGGCGTTTTCCTGAAAGGTGCGGGCGCCGGCCAGTGGCGCGGGTTCGAGTTCGCTGGCCCAGACCTCGGCGCCGGTCGCGGCGAGGCGCGGCAGGTCGGCCACGTGGTCGTCGTGCGTGTGGGTGAGGAAAACGTAGCGGAGCGTCAGGCCCTCGGCGGCGACGGTGTCGAGCATCCCGGAGGCGTCGGCTCCGGTGTCGAACGCGGCGGCGAGGCGGGTTTTCTTGTCCCACACGAGGTAGGCGTTGACCGTCATGTCCTCGTGGACGGTGTTGAACATCGCGAAGCCGCGCGGGAACAGCGGCTGCTCGGGATACCACTCCTTGCGGGCGAGGGCGAGGAGGCTGTTGCGGCCGAGGCCAAGCGCGGTCGCCACGGCGCGGAGCGGCTGCTCACGGATTTCGCCGGCCTTGATCGCCGTGAGCTCGGCCGGGGTGATGTGGGCCGCCTGGGCAAGCGCGGCGTCGGTGAGCTGGCGGCCGCGCTGGGCCTTGCCGATCACGTCGGTGAAATTGTCCTCGAGGGGAATCCGTGGCATCCCGCCAGCCAATCACCCGCACCGGGGTTCGCAAGAACGGGTTCTAGGGAGGGACAGCGGGTGGAGCGCGTTGACCCCATGGCGCTGGTTCGGGGTGGTCGCGCCTCAGGGCGTCTCATCGTCGCCCCAGCGCCAGGACGGTGCCTCGCCCTTGGCGTAGCAGATGCCGGTCAGAAGGGCGCAGAGCAGAAATACATAGCCCACGTAGGCGAGGGTGTTGCGCGGGGCCACGAAGAAGGCGCCGAGGAGGAGGGAGCCGAGAAAACCGAACATCACGCCCCAGCCCTGCCAGCGGGAGGGAAGACCCCAGCCCCAGCCGTGGGTTTTGGCGGGAAACCAGGCTTTGTCCTTGGGGAGAGGCATGCCCGTGATCAGGTGCGGAATGAGATCCGGCGGCAATTCCGATTCGGGTGCGCGCAAGGCGCGCCCCTGCATGGATCCTTACTTTGCCGCGATGCGCTTCGCCACCCAGTCGATGGTCGCCTCGTCGTTGTCGCCGTTGCGCCAGACGAGGCTCAGGAATTCGGCGGGGTGGATGTCGTGCTGCTTGAAGAAACGGCGGTCGCCGCCGCAGGAGTACATCAGGCTCGCGGGCAGCTCGCCGCGGAGCTTCGCCTTCGTCTTGGGAATGAGGCGGGGCAGCCATTCGATGCCGCGCACGGCGTCGGTCTTGGCGGGCATCCTGTCGGCATCGAGCACGGTGCCCGAGGCCTTGCCGCCCTGCACGTTGAGGAAATGATCGCGGCGGATGGTCTCGATCGCGAGGGCGCGGTCGTAGCCCGGCTCGCCGTAGTTGGCCTGGTCCTCGGCGTAGTCGAAGAGATTCTGGACCGTGATCCCGTTGGCGGCGAGGAAGGCCTGCTCGTTGGTGTCGAAATAGGTCGCCTTGTCGGTGTTGCCCGAAGCGTAGAGCTTCACGGCCTTGTCGTAGAGGGCGCGGAATTTGTCGGCGAAGTCGTAGTGTTTCATGAGGGAATGTTTTGATCACGGATGACGCGGGTCATCACAGAGGGAGTACCGTCACAAAACGCGCGGAAGGGGCAAAGGCAAATTCCCGCAACGGCGGGTGGTGACTCAGTTTGCCGTAGCGGCGCGCAGTGAGCGCCGTTACTTCGGACGGCGGTCATAGAGCATCCCAACCCGGCGGAGCCGGAACCGAACCCCAAGCCGCAGAGGTTTGGGCCACAAAAAACACCAGGAGCCCTTGGCCAGGCGGGAGGATGTTTTCCGCGCGCCTATAGGCGCCTTGAGCGCTTTACCCGCCGCCGGGTTCTCGTGTTTTTCGTGGCCATAAAATGCTTCGTGGTTGGCGAGGATTAACCTCTCAACCCTTGTCGTGGTTCGCGAGTGAGGGACTCAATAAATCTGCAGCCACGGACCTTCGAGCCGGACTCAACTTGGCTCCGAGGGGTTTGTAACGTATTACGTTACAAACCAGCTTGAGGCGTACGGCCACAGAAACACTTAAGCCGCCATAGACCGCCGCGACGGATTTCGGCCAAACTGAGTCACTACCCAGGCCCGGCGCGAAACACCTGGTCCGCTGGCGTCCAGCTTGAAGAGGCGGGCCTGGATTTTGTCGCAGATGTCGCGGCCTTTGTTGGCGACGGTCGGGGAAGGCAGATCGCCGGCGCTGGCCGTCCACCGAGGCCTGGCCGCGAGCGTGATTCCGACGTTGGCACGCGAGACGTTCGTTGCGCTCGGCAGCCTGGCGCTGGCGCACCTTCAGGCGACGGTGAAGTCGATCAGGCGTTTCTGGCGGTCGACTTTCATCACGACGACGCGCACCGGATGGCCGAGTTCGAATTTGCGCTTCGATTTGCGTCCGATGAACGCCGTGCCGGGACCGTTGAGCACGTAGAAGTCGTCGCGCAGCGAGGAAATGGGCACCATGCCGAACGCGCCGGCCTCGGGCACCTCGATGAAGAACCCGTGGTTGCGGACGTCGGTGATGATGGCGTCGAACACGGTCTTCTTCTTCCGCGCCGTCTCGCGCTCGAAGTACTCCATGAGTTTCACTTTTTGCGAATCGCGCTCGGCCTCGGTGCTGTTGATCTCGGTGAGGCTGAGGTGCTCGGCGAGCTGGCCGGTGTGCGCGGCGCGGTAGCCGGGTTGCTTTGCCAGCCAGGCGGCGAGCACGCGGTGGACGACGAGGTCGGCGTAGCGGCGGATGGGCGAGGTGAAGTGCGTGTAATCCTTCTTGTTGAGGCCGAAATGACCGTCGTGGCTCGCGCGGTAACAGGCCTTGCGCATGGAGCGGAGCACCTGCGTGCGGAGGACGTGACCCTGCGGATGCTTTTTCAGCACCGCGAGAAGGCGGACCAGTTCGTCGCGCACGCTGAGGTCGGCGACCTTGATGTTGAACGTGGCGAGGAACTGCCGGAGCTCGGCGAGACGCGCCTCGTCGGGATCGTCATGGACGCGGTAGAGCGAGGGCAGGCGCTGCGTGCGTGTCAGGCGGGCGACGGCTTCGTTGGCGAGCAGCATGAACTCCTCGATCAACTGGTGGCTCTCGTCGTTCTCGATGAGTTCGATGCGGTCGGCGTAGCCCTCGGCGTCCACGAAGATCTTCGTCTCGGGCATGTCGAGGTCGAGCGAGCCGCCGGCCATGCGTTCGCGCCGGAGTTTCTCGGCGAGCGTCCACAGCTGGCGGACCCACTTCTGGAGATTGTTCAGCTCGGCGTCGGAAAGGCCGTTGAGCGCGCGGCCGGTGGAGCCGGTCTGGTGCGCGGCGGGCAGGGGCAGGCGGCGGATGGCGGCGAGGTCGTCCTCGAACATCAGCGCATAGGCCTGCTTGTAGGTGAGGCGTTTGAGGCTGCGGATGACGGTGTTGGCGAATTCAACGTGCTTGATGTCACCGCGGCGGCCGAAGGTGAAGATCGCGGCCTTGGTGAGGCGGTCCTGGGCCTCGACGAGCGAGCAGAGGCCGTTGGAGAGTTTCTCGGGCAGCATCGGCACGACGGTGCCGACGAGGTAGGTGGAGTTGCCGCGGCGCTGCGCCTCGCGGTCGAGCGCGGTGCCGGGCTTCACGTAGTGGCTGACGTCGGCGATGTGGACGCCGACACGGATCTCGCCGTTGCCGAGGTACTCGATCGAGAGTGCGTCGTCGAAGTCCTTGGCGTCGTCGGGATCGATCGTGAAGGTCGGGACATCGCGGAAATCGAGGCGATCGGTGAGGTCAGACGCGCGTACCTGCGGCGGGATCGCGGCGGCCTCGCGCTGGACAGGATCGGGAAACGACGTGGCGAGGTTGTATTTGTGGTAAATCGCGGCGAGCTCGGCGCGCGGCTCGAAGGCGCGGCCGAGGCGCTGCGTGAGGATGCCGTCGGGGTTGAGGTGGCGCTCCTTCCATTCGTTGAGCTGGACGACGACCTTGTCGCCGACCAGCGCGGGCGGCTTCACGTTCTGGCCGGGTCGCGTGGGGTCGGGCACGATGATGTCGTGCGGGATGCGCGGATCGTCGGGCGTGACGTAGAAATACGTGCGGCCGCGGTGCAGGGTGCCGGTGACCGTGGCGGCGCCGCGCTCGAGGATCTCGATGACGCGGCCGGCCTGTTCGCCGGGTTTCAGGAAGAACGGGTAGTCGCGTTCGCGCGGCGAACGGAGGCGGACGACGACCTTGTCGCCCTGCAGCGCGGTGCCCGTGTCGGCCGCGTCGATGTAGATCGCGGGCTGGCGGTTCTCGGTCGCGCGACCCTCGGGCGTGACCATCGCGGAGCCTTTCTGGCGGAAGTTGATCATGCCCGTGACGAGGTCGGCCTCCTGCGGGATGCAGAGCCGGTCGCCCTTGATGAGGGCGAGACGGCCGGCGCGCACGAGCTGGCCGACCTCGGCGAGGAAGGCGCGGCGCTGTTTGGTGTTGAGGCGCCACTCCTTGGCGATGGCCGGGGCGGAGGCGGGCACGTAGTTGCGCCGGGAAAGGTGGGCGGAGAGGCGTTCGGAAAAGTTTTTCATGGGTGAGGCTGGGCTCGTGTCGTGGGGCGGGGGAGGCGCGCCCGGAGGCGGGTCGATGGTCGGAATAGCGGGGCACAAGGCCCCTCCCACGCGGCCGGCGCGATTTCCCTGGTTGGTTGATCGCGGGATTTTTCGGATGGCAACCTGTGCATAGGGTTGTAGGGTTGCAACATGCGAATTGCCCATGCCGCCAGCGAAGTGTTTCCATTTATGAAGACCGGAGGTCTGGCCGACATGGTGGCGGCCTTGGGTGGAACCCTCGCCGAACGCGGCCACGAGGTCGCCATCTTCATGCCCGGCTACCGCTCCGTGCTGGACGGCCCGCACGCCAAGGATGCCGAGCTGACGCACCGCCTGAAAATCGAGATGGGCGACGCCTTCCTCGCCGGCGACGTGTACACGATCAAGCCGCGCGCCGGAGTGACGCTGCACCTGATCTGCCGCGAGGAGTATTTCGACCGCAAGCTCCCGTACTGGACCGGCGAGCGCGATTACGACGACAACGACGCGCGCTTCATCTTCTTCCAGAAGGCCGTGGCGGAATTGCTGCGCCTGACCGATTTCAAGGCCGACATCGTGCACTGCCACGACTGGCAGACCGGTTTGCTGCCGCTTTTCCTGCGCTACGCCGAGCAACGCTACGGCGTCACGCTCGCGCTCAAGACGGTGTTCACGATCCACAACATCGCGTACCAGGGCATCTTCTCCCGGAAATCCTTCCACCTGACCAATCTGCCCGAGGAGCTGATGACCATCGACGGCCTCGAGTACTACGACCAGATGTGCATGATGAAGGCCGGCATCGTCTTTGCCGATCTCGTCACCACGGTGAGCCCGCGCTACGCCCAGGAAATCCAGACGCCGGAATTCGGCAACGGCATGGATGGCATCATCGCCACGCGCGTCGAAGACCTGCACGGCCTGATCAACGGCATCGACACGGCGGTGTGGAACCCTGCCACCGACGCCAGCCTGCCGGCGCGCTACAGCGTGGAGAACATGGCCGGCAAGGCGCTGTGCCGCGAGCGTTTGCTGCAGGAATTCAGCTGGCTCGCCAAGCCGACGGCCCCGGTCACGGGCACGAAACGCCGTGGCGCCAACGGCCACACCAATCCCGGCTTGCCCGTCGCCACCGCCGCCCAGGGTACGATCAAGGGCCCCGTTTTCGGCATGGTCTGCCGTTTCACGTCCAGCAAGGGGCTCGATCTCCTGCTCGGCGCGGAAGAGTTCTTCGCGAAGGAGGACTGCCGTCTCGTCGTGCTCGGCGGCGGCGAGAAAAAATACGAGGAGGCCGTGCGAGCCATGGCGGCGCGCCATCCCGGCAAGATCGGCGTGTGCGTGCGCCTCGACGAAGCGATGAGCCATCTGGTCGAGGCCGGTTCGGATTTCTTCCTCATGCCTTCGCTGTTCGAGCCCTGCGGCCTGAACCAGATGTACAGCCAGGCCTACGGCACCGTGCCGCTGGTATCCCATGTGGGCGGGCTGGTGGACACCGTGGTTGATATCGACGCTTCGCCGCAGTCCGGCACGGGCATCATGTTTCCGCCGACTCAAGAGGGCTTCAACGGCGGGCTGCGCCGCGCGCTCGGCCTGTTCGGCGACAAGACCAGGTACGCCGATGTGCAGCGCCGGGCCATGCGCCGCGACTTTTCGTGGAAAACGGCGGTCGCCGCCTACGAACAGCTCTACACGAACGCGCTGTAAGGAAAGGACGTGAGCTGTAGGGCGGGGTCGCCGAACCCCGCCTTTGTTTGTTCATCATGCCGCATTCAAGGCGGGGTCCGGCGACCCCATCCTACAGCGCGAATCCCATGGAATTCGGCAATCGGCGGCTGCATCCGCCCGGACGGCTCAATCGTTTAATCATCAATGCCCTCTGTTTCGCCGCGTGCCACCCTGGTTTGGTTCCGTCAGGATCTCCGTTTGCAAGACAACCCGGCGCTGCAGGCGGCGGTCGCGCGCGGCGGGCCGGTGGTGCCCGTGTACATCCTCGATGACACCGCCGAGGGGCGCTGGCGGGCGGGCGGTGCCTCGCGCTGGTGGTTGCATCACTCGCTCGTGGCGCTCGACGCGGCGCTGCGGGAGCGCGGTTCGCGGCTGATCCTCGCGCGCGGGGAAAGCGGGCCGGCGCTGCGCGCGCTGATCGCGGACACCGGGGCCGATGCCGTCTACTGGAACCGCCGCTACGAGCCGGCGGCGATCGCGCGCGACACGGTGCTGAAATCCGGGCTCGGGGTCGAGACGCAGAGCTTCAACGCCTCGCTGCTGTTCGAGCCGCACACGGTGCAAAACAAGGCCGGTGGACCGTTTCAGGTTTTCACACCCTATTGGAGGCACTGCCTGACCTTGCCGGTGGAGCCGCCGGTCAGGCTGTCCTCCGGTCCGCTGCCGGCGCCGGCGAAATGGCCCGCATCGCCTGCGCTGGAGTCCTTGAAGCTCCGACCGAAAATCCAATGGGACGCCGGATTCGGCCCGGCCTGGATGCCCGGTGAAGCGGGCGCACAGGCGAGGCTGAAGCGCTTTGTTCGCACGACGATGGAGGACTACGGCGAGCGGCGCAATCGTCCGGATCAGGATGGCACCTCCGCGCTGTCGCCGCATCTGCATTTCGGCGAGATCGGGCCGCGGCAGATCTGGGCGGCCGTCCGGGCCACGGCGCAGGGCAGCGGGGTGTTTCCCCCGAACCGCGGAGCTCAGGTGTTTCTGAGCGAGGTGGGCTGGCGGGAGTTTTCCCATCACCTGCTGTTTCATTTTTCCCACACGCCGGAGGCGCCGCTGCGTCCCGAATTCGCGGCGTTTCCCTGGCGGACCGAGCCGGACCACCTTGCCGCGTGGCAGCGCGGCCTGACCGGTTACCCGATCGTCGACGCCGGCATGCGGCAGCTGTGGACGACCGGCTGGATGCACAATCGCGTGCGCATGATCGTGGCCTCCTTTCTCGTGAAACACCTGCGCCTCTCGTGGCAGGAGGGCGCGGCGTGGTTCTGGGACACACTTGTCGACGCCGACCTCGCCTCGAACACGCTCGGCTGGCAATGGACCGCCGGTTGCGGGGCCGACGCGGCGCCGTACTTCCGCGTTTTCAACCCGATGTTGCAGGGCGAGAAATTCGATCCGAACGGAGACTACGTGCGCCGCTGGGTGCCTGAACTTGCGCGCCTGTCGGCGGAGCACATCCATTGCCCGTGGGACGCGCCCCTGCACACGCTGCGCGACGCCGGCATCACGCTCGGGCACAGCTACCCGCAGCCGCTTGTCGATCACGGCGAGGCCCGTGTCGCCGCGCTGGCGGCATTGGAATCCATCCGCCGGCCCCGACCGTAATACGGCGGGCATGCCTCCTTCTCTCCCAAGCCTCCTGACGCCGGCTGCTACGACGAGCAGTTAGTTCTGGCCAACCGAAGCAAAGGGGCCATCCGGCGTAGGAATTGAAGATCATCCCGTTGCAGAAACGCACGGGGACTCCGTCATTTTCCGATCTGCTTCCCGGCTCTTCGATCTGCGCTCGTCCGTGTTCCTCCGCGATTACCAAACGGTTCGGATTTGAGCTTCCTTCCGCAAAAGGCTTCGGACCAGACATTAAAGAAAAGTAAATCAAGGCTTCCCAAGGAGAGCCGGAACCGTATGGTGACCGGTTCATTATGCAGAGAACATTCGTCATTTTTAAGCCTGACTGCATGGAGCAGCGCCATGTGGGCAACGTGCTTAACCGCTTTGAACAGGCCGGCTTCACGATCGTCGGTTGCAAGATGGGCCGCCTGACGCCCGAGTTGCTCCGCGAGCACTACGCGCACGTGGCCAGCAAGCCGTTCTACCCGGAGATCGAGGCGTTCATGAGCTCGCGCCCGGTGATCATGATGGCGCTCGAGGGCGACAACATCGTGCAGAAGGTTCGCGACCTGCTCGGACCCACGGATTCCCGCAAGGCGGCGAAGGGCACGATCCGCGGCGATTTCGGCACGGAGATGATGAAGAACGTCGTGCATGCTTCGGACAGTGACGAGAACGCGAAGATCGAACTCGCGCGCTTCTTCAAGGCCGGCGAACTTTTTGACGTCTGAGTCGATTTGCGCACTTGACGGCCCGCCGCCGGGTGCGCTTCTTTGGACCTTCAATTTTTCGCCCCTATCGTCTAGCGGCTAGGACGGAAGATTCTCATTCTTCAAACCGGGGTTCGATTCCCCGTGGGGGCACCAAGTTCAAAACGCGCACCGGAAACGGCGCGCGTTTTTGCTTTGTCGGTCAGCCTGACAACCGGAGGCATTTCATGCCATGAAGCGCACCGGGCCTGTTTACGGTTGGTTAGGGTGGGGCCAATGCACCGATCATGCCGGCCGGTTCGCGTGCAGGATCGCCGCGAATTGCCTCCCCATGTGTCGCCGGACCACTCAAGGTGCGGCATGGCCCAAATTGGCAAACGCAACTTCCTGACCGTGCTCCGCTCGGCGGCGCCCGGCCTCTATCTCGACGGCGGGGCGCGGGGCGAAATCCTGTTGCCGGGCAAATTGATTCCGACCGGGGCCGTGGTGGGTGGAAAGGTCGAGGTGTTCGTTTACCGCGATTCTGAGGACCGGCTCGTGGCGACGACAGAACGGCCGCTGGCCACGGCGGGAGAACTGGCGTTTTTGCGCGTCGCGGCCGTGAATCCACGGGTCGGCGTCTTCCTCGAATGGGGCCTTGAAAAGGACCTGCTCCTGCCGATGCGAGAAATGGACGGCCCGCTCAGCCCGGGAGACCGCGTCGTCGTGATGGTCGTGCTCGACGAACGCACCGACCGGCTCATCGCCAGCGCGCGTTTCAACCGTTACCTGGACCGCCGGCCGCCGCACTATCACGAAGGCGAATCCGTGCAGCTCATGGTGGCAAGCCGGAGCCCGCTGGGCTTCAACCTCGTTGTGAACAACGCCCACCGCGGTCTGATTTACCACACCGATATCCACGAGCCGTTGAAAGTGGGCGACATGGTGCGGGGCTACGTTCGCGCCATCCGTCCCGACGGCAAGCTGGACCTTGCGCTGGGCCAGGCGGGCTATCGCCGCATCGGCCCGATGTCCGAAAAAGTCCTCGAGGTGCTCGCCGCCCGTGGCGGGCGGTTGCCGTACCACGACAACAGCCTGCCGGAAGAGATCCGCGACGTCTTTGGCATGAGCAAGAAGGCCTTCAAGCAGGCGATTGGCACGCTCTTCAAGGAGCGGAAGATCGTGATCGATCCGGATGGAATCAGTCTGGTGGCGCCAGGTGGAGGGGAAGAAGTGAACCACGAAGGCACAGAAGAAGGAAGCCAAGGCAGGGGCGAACCACGAAATACACGGAATACACGAAGGGGGACGGGCTAAACATATCTGGACACAGATAGGTGGATGGGAACCATGTCGCCGCAGATCGTCTTTTCTCAATCTGTGTGTCCTTGTGGTTTCTCTTGGTTTGAGGTCGGTCATGACTGATGGGTTCCGCATCGGGCCTTGATCCGTGTTCATCTGTGCAATCTGCGGTTAAAAACCTCCGCGGATTGGGCTTTGTGCCTTGGTGTCTTTGTGGTTCAACCTCCTCCCATGACCCAAGCCAAGTCCTCGACGCCCCGTGCCGTCATCGTGCGTGAAGTGCCCATTGAGCTGTGCCAGCTGCTCAAGTTCGGCGGCGTCGCCGAGAGCGGCGGCGAGGCCAAGCAGCTGATCGCTGCGGGCGAGGTGTTGCTCAACGGCGCGGTGGAAACCCAGAAACGCAAGAAGCTCGCCGTCGGTGACCAGGTGACCGCCCGGGGTCAGACGCTGGTCGTGCAACTGGGCTGAACCGACGAACCGCGCATGTCCTTCAACGAACTGGGCCTGGACGAAGCGTTGCTGCGAGGCGTGGCCGAGCAGCATTTTCGTGATCCCACGCCGGTGCAGGCGGCTGCGATTCCGGCGATCCTGCGAGGGCAGGACGTGCGGGCGATGGCGCCGACGGGTTCGGGCAAGACGGCGGCCTTCGTGCTGCCGCTTTTGCAGCATCTGTCCTCCGGACGGAGGCCGCGCGGCCGGTTTGCGCGGGTGCTCGTGCTCGCGCCGACACGTGAACTCGCCATCCAGACCGGCGAGGCGTGCAAGCGGTCAGGCCGGTACCTGCCGGTGGCGACGAAGACGCTGGTCGTTTATGGCGGCGTCTCGGTCAACCCGCAGATGATGGCGCTCGGCGGCGGCGCCGATATCCTGGTGGCCACGCCGGGGCGGTTGCTCGACCTGATGGACCACAACGCGGTGTCGTTGTCGGCGGTCGAGACCCTTGTGCTCGACGAGGCCGACCGGTTGCTCGACCTCGGATTTTCCGACGAACTGAAGCGCATCCTCGAGCGGTTGCCGGCCCGGCGTCAAAATCTGCTGTTTTCGGCCACCTTTCCCGCCGACGTGCAGGCGCTGGCGGGTGACCTGTTGAGCGAACCGGTTCTCATCGAGGTGCCCGCGGGCCCGGCAGCCGTGCAGCCCGACATCCGGCAGCGGGCGATCGAGGTCGATGTTCCGCGTCGCACGCAGCTGCTGCGGCATCTGGTCCAACAGGAAGGCTGGTCGCGCGTGCTGGTGTTCGTGGCGACCAAGTATGCGACCGAGCACGTGGCGGAGAAACTGCGCAAGGCCGGCATCGCGGCCGCGTCGTTTCACGGCGAGATGAGCCAGGGCGCGCGCCAGCGCGTGCTGGCCGACTTCAAGGACGCGAAGGTGCAGGTGCTGCTCACGACCGACCTTGCCGCACGCGGCATCGACATCGCGCAGCTCCCGGCGGTCGTGAACTATGATCTGCCGCGGTCCGCGACGGATTACACGCATCGCATTGGCCGCACCGGACGGGCGGGGGAGAGCGGCGTGGCGGTGAACTTCATCAGCGCCGGGACGCATGCGCATTTCCGTCTGATCGAAAAACGAAACAACTTCAGTCTCTCGCGTGAGCAGATGCCGGGTTTTGAACCTGAGGAGTTGGAGACTCCCGCGGCGGCTCCCGGAGGCGGGATCAAGGGCAAGCGTCCGAACAAAAAGGACAAACTGCGGGCCGCCGCCGCCCGCGCCGCCGGGGAAGTGCCGCCGTCGGGGCCGAAACTCACGCCGGCAAAGGCGTCCGCGGCAGAAAGAAAATTTTCGTGGCCGAGGCTGCGCTGAAGGTGGAGCCCGACCTCTCTGTTTGGGCCGGGTTCCACCGGTCGAATTACGGTTTCTGGATTTCCTGCAGCGAGGAATCGACGCCGGTGCGATCGTCGAACACGAAGCAGGCGCCTTCATAATGGGCGCCGCCGCACTCCTCGAAGTATTTCAGGATTCCGCCATCGAGTTGGAAGACCTGTTTGAATCCGACCGATTCCATGTAGGGCCCGGCTTTTTCGCAGCGGATGCCGCCGGTGCAGAACATCACGACCGGCTGTTCCTTCAGCGTTTCGGGGAGCCGGGCGACCGCGCGGGGAAAATCGCGGAAATGCCGGATACCCGCGGCGCGCGCACCGCGGAAGGTGCCCGCGGCCACCTCGTAGTCGTTGCGCGTGTCGTAAAGGGTGACGGACCGTCCCTCGTCGAGCCATTGCTTAAGGGTCGACGGTGCGAGCTTGGGTGAGGGGTGGCGGGCCGGGTCGATGCCGGGCACACCGAAAGCGATGATCTCCTTTTTGATCTTAACCCGCATGCGCCCGAAGGGCTGATGAGCGCTCAGGCTTTCCTTCGGGACGAGATCATCCAATCCGGGAATCAGGCGGATGGCATCGAGCAACGGACCGAGGGACGCGCGTTCACCCGCGACGAAAAGGTTGATGCCTTCGTGACTGAGCAGGATCGTGCCCTTGAGGCCGCTCTGCACAGCGATTTGCAGGAGGCGGTCGCGCAAGGTCGGAAGATTTTCCAGCGGCACAAACCGGTAGGCGGAGAGATTGACGATTTCACACATGCCAACGCCCCATGCAGAGGGAGGCGCAAGGGTTCGGCCAGTCGAATCCTAACCGTGAATCGGCTTCCGCATCCAAGCCGACGCCCTTACCGAAGTTTTGTCATATAATGTATGACAAAGGATTTGGGTGAGAACTCTGATCAGGCACTCGATATCTGTATTGTTTGGCACGCTCAGAGGGAAATTTGTCATACATTATATGACAAATTTCCGCATAGAGGCATGAGGTTGAGAGCACGCGAAGGGGAGGCACGCGTGCGTGAAGGAGTGGCGCGGATGGTGTCCGGCGGTGGGGAGATCAGGCGACGCCGGCTTGAGTCACGAGGGCTTGCAGGCGGGCGAGGTCGTGGGCGGAGGTCTTGGCGACAAAGCCGCGAACGTGGGCAAAATGGACGTCTGGCTCGGCGTTGATCCGCGTGAAATCGAGCCGCGGGTTGTCGCGGTAGCGGCCCAGGCCGTAACCGGTGCTGCGGCGATCCGGATAGATGAGGCCGACGATCTCCGCGGTGAGTTTCTGCTCTTCGATGTACTCCTCGAGTCCGAGCGAAGGCTCCTCCGGCAGGGGATCGGTGCGCGGCATGAAGAGGATTTTCGCATCGCGTCCACCCAAGGACAACGTCCAGAGGCTGGCGTGCTGTCCGATGAAAACCAGACGGGCACGCAGGCTGCGTACATGGCCGACGAGATCCTCACCGACCAGGCGCATCATTTCCCAAAGCGGATCGCCGGGGGCGAGACGCTTCGCCAGCGCGAAACGGCGCAAGAGCGTGACGTCGATCGGCGAGCCCAGCCGGGGCAGCGCATCGGCCGGTACGCCGAGCCACTGCGCGGTCGTCACGGCGCCACGGCAGTCGAACCACTCGGCGGATTCCAGCCACGGGCAGAACTGGCGGGCGTCGGCGTAGAGTCCGAGGTGCTGCAACACGAGCGACAGCGAGCAGGTCGGGGGATGATCCTTGGGCAGCTGGTGATGATCGAAGTTGTTGCGCTCCGGCGCGTGTTCGTGCCCGACATCCACCACGCAGGTGGCCGGATCGGCCAGGTCGGCCGGGGTCGGCTCGCGGCGGACGACCGACACGGGATGGACGGAAAGCAGGACGCAGCAGGCAAGGAACTCATCCTTGTGCGCGCCGCCCGGGTGGGTGAGGAGCGTGGTGAACGGAATCATGAAAACGAGCCGGCAGAAGAGCGCGGGCAATCCGCCCGAAAGCGAGGGGAAAATGAACGGGGGCACGGTAGAGCGTGGCGCGAGTCGTCCGATCCGTAGGTTGGCCGGTATGAAATCACGCATCGCGGCAGAGAGCGCGCTTTGCCCTCCATCGCGCGGAGGGCGTTGGTTTCAAACGAAGCGCTCCGAAGGGCGGGCTGTTCCACCGCGGATGGCAGGCAGCCCGTGAGGGCTGCCCACGAGGCGCGTCCCTGCAGGGGATCAGTAGAACACGTTGCGGTCGAGGCTGCGGTACTGGATGGCTTCGAGCAGGTGTTTCGACTGGATGTGCTCGGATTCCCCGAGGTCCGCGATGGTGCGGGCCACCTTGAGGATGCGGTCGTAAGCGCGGGCGGACAGCGAAAGCTGCTCCATCGCCTGTTGCAGCAGATCGCCAAGCGCCGGATCGAGGGCACAAAACCGTTTGATTTGCGAGGGCGGCATGCGGGCGTTGCAGGTGAGTTCGGTGCTGCGGAAACGGATCAGTTGCAGCTGGCGGGCCGTCTCGATACGCTCGCGCATGAGGTGGGAGGGTTCGCCGCCCTGGTCGGAGCGCAGTTCGGTGATGGTGAGGGCGGGGGCCTCGATGTGGATGTCGATCCGGTCCAGCAACGGACCGCTGATGCGGGCGCGGTAGCGTTGGATCTGCGACGGCGTGCAGCGGCATTCATGCTTGGTGTCGCCGAGGTAGCCGCAGGGACAGGGGTTCATGGCGGCCACGAGCATGAAATGGCAGGGCAGGGTGACCTTGCCGGCGCTGCGCGAGATGGTCACATGGCCGTCTTCGAGCGGCTGGCGCAGCACCTCGAGCGCCGAGCGCTTGAACTCGGGCAGTTCGTCGAGAAAAAGCACGCCCTGGTGGGCGAGGGAGACTTCGCCGGGACCGGGGATGGCGCCGCCGCCGAGCAGGCCGGCATCGGAAATCGTGTGATGCGGCGCGCGGGCCGGGCGCTGGAGGTACGGGATTTCGGATTGGAGCGTCTGGCCGGCCGCCGAGTGGATGCGGAGCACCTCGAGGTATTCTTCGAGGGTGGGGGACGGCATGATGCCCGGGATGCGGCGCGCGATCATGGATTTCCCCGAGCCGGGCGGCCCGATCATGAGCAGGTTGTGTCCGCCGGCGACCGCGATCTCGACGGCACGCCTCACGGCGTGCTGGCCCTTGATCTCGGAAAAATCGGGTTCCGATTCCGCCGGCTTCGCGCGGACGGTGCTCCGCACCGGCACGAGCGGCTTGAGGGCGATCTGCCCGCCGAGAAATTTCGCGGCCTGGTCGAGCGAGGTGATCTCGTAGACCTCGATGCCCTCCACGAGCGCGGCCTCCCGCGCGGAGGGCGGCGGCAGCAACACGGCGCGACGGCCCGAATCGCGGGCGAGCACGGCCATGGCGAGCCCGCCGCGGATCGGCCGGGTCGCGCCGGAGAGGCTGAGTTCGCCGGCGATGACGTAGCGGTAGAGTTTTTCGCAGGCGAGCTGGCCGGTGGCGACGAGGATGCCGAGGGCGATGGGCAGGTCGTAGATGGCGCCTTCCTTGCGCAGGTCGCCGGGGGCGAGGTTGATCGTCGTGCGGGTGCGCGGCATGCGCAGGCCGGAATTGCTGAGGGCCGAGAACACGCGGTCCTGCGATTCCTTCACGGCGGTGTCGGGCAGGCCCACGAGGATGAGGTCGGGCACGCCGGACTCGCCGGTGTTGACCTCGACCTGTACGGGAACGGCATCAATGCCCAGCAACGCGGCTGAGCCTACGGTAGCTAACATGAACTGGCGGGCGGTAGAAGGGTTGGCGTTATACCAACCCCGCCTCCAGACGCCGCCGGATTTCGGCAATGTTGGCCTCCACGGCCTGAAGGTAAGGATTGGTTTGGCCCGCTGTAGCCAGATACCGATGAACGCCGCCCGCCTCGAAGTCGAGCATAGGACGCACGTAATTGTTCCAGAATCCTGGAGTCTTTTCCAACAGTTCGCGATAACTGTGGTAGGGGCGTTTCTCCCAGGGCATGCCCTCGAAGTCGAAGGACTCCTGAAATTCACGGTACAGCGCCGGCAGCTTCTCCAGGTAGTCCGGCGCGCTCATTTGCGCGAGGTAATCGGCGGTCACGAGCACGAAGGCGAAGTGCCGGCCCTGTTCACTGCGGAACGAAATCTGGCTGATCTTGTTGCGGGGCCCCGTGCAGATGATGGCCGAGCAGATGTCGTCGATCTCGGTGGCGGTCACGCCCATGCGTGGCAGGTATTCCCGGGCAAAGTCGCAGCTGCGGCGTTCGTGCACGAAGGTGTATTTCGCGCCGGTGCCCTCGCGGTCGTCATTGGACTTCAGGTAACCGCTGTCGTGAAGCAGCGCGGCCATCACCGAGAGCTCCCAGTCGCGCGCGGTCAGCAACGGCCGGTCCGGCGTGCGGTTGCGGCCCTGGAGAATATGCACGAGGCAGAGCGTGGCCTGCAGGGTGTGCTCGAAGTCATGATACGTCATGTCGATGGCCTGGTACCCGGCGTAACGCCCGGCGAACATGCCTTCGACGTCCACGAACAGCCGCTGCAGCAGAGGAGCGCTGCCCGTCGCACCGATTCCGGCAAATGCCTCCTGTACGGCCTGCAGCACGGCGGCCGTACTTTTGGTATTGATCGGGTGCGGCGGGACCATTCGGCCTGAAGGAAATAGGGGTTGCTACCCACTTGCAGCAAGCCCATTGTCCAACCCGCCGAAAATGGTGAGCCCCCACAACCTGATAGTCGGCCTGACGGGCGGGATGGGCACGGGAAAATCCACGGTCGCCGCGCTTTTTGCCGAGCGGGGATTCCGTCGTCTCGATGCCGACCAGGTCATCCGCGAAGAGCTGCTTCCCGACCCGGAGGTGGTCGCCGCTGTGCGCGAGCATCTCGGGCCCGGCGTGATCGGACACGAGGGGCAGGTGTTGCGCGACAAGGTGGCGGCGGTGGTGTTTGCCGACCCGGAGGCGCTGGCCTGGTTGGAAAACCTGCTGCATCCGCGGCTGCTGGCCCGCTGGCGGGAGGTTTTCGCCGCCGCCCCGGAAACGGCCTTCATCGTGGAGGTGCCCTTGCTCTTCGAAAAAGGTCTGGAAAATTGGTTTGATTTCATCGTGTGCGTGACCGCAGACTCCGCGACGCAATTGAGGCGGCTGGAGCAGCGTGGCGTTCCCCCGGAACTGGCCCGCCAGCGCCTGGTCAAGCAACTGCCACTGGCCCGAAAATGCGAGCTGGCAGACCATGTTCTCCTGAACGACGGATCCCCCGAATTTTTGCGAGAACAGGTCAATGCCCTGGCCAACCGCCTCCTGAACAACCACCCCCTCCGGTCCCACGACCGCTTTCATGTCAGTCCCGCCTAAATCCGACGAGGATACCAGCAAGGCCGGCTCTTCCGAGTCGTCCGAAACGAAGCGCCGTCCCCGCACCCGTTCGCGGCTCCAACGTACCGGCTCCAAGCGGAGCTCCAAGGCGGCGGCGTCCGCCGAAACCGGGCCCGCCCCGGCGGAGCTCGCCCTCGAGCCTGCTCCGGCGCCTGTCGCCGAGGTTCCGCCGCCCGCGCCGGCCCCTGAACCGGTGCGCGAGACCCCGCCTCCGCCGCCTCCCCAAGAGCCGGCGCCGGTGTCGCCGGCCGAACCGGCCGCCCCGGCTTCCGAAGGTGCCCCCGCCCCGCAGGGCGGCAACGGCGGCCAAGACGACGGCGGTGGCAACGGCGGCGGCCAGCCGTTCCAAGGCGGCGGCAAATGGAACCGCCGTCAGCGCGGCAAGCATTTCCAGCAGGGCGGGGGAGGCGGCAAGTGGGGCAAGCCCGGCTTCCAGCAAGGGGGCGGCAAACCGCCGCAGCCGCTTCCGCCAAAGGAGCAGATCATCTACGGCGACCTGCCCGATCCGGCGCGTTTCGCCAGCCTCGAGGCCGTCGAAAAGCTCGCCGACGAAATTGCCAGCGCAAAGGCCGACCCGATCTGGTTGAACGAACTTTACGCGCTCAATCACGCCGACCTCACGGCATTTGCGAAAAAGCACGGCTGCAAGGTCGAGGGTGTGCCGAACCGCAAGCAACTCCTCACGCTGGTGTTCGCCGCCGCCGCCGAGCAGAAGCTTCCGTTGCTCGACCGCGGCTACATCGACATGACGGACCGCGGCCTGAGCTTCGTCGTCCACGAGGACGTCAACTACCGGCTCTACCCCGAGGACGCCCTCCTGCCGGACCTGTTCGTCAAGCAACTCGGCCTGAAGCGCGGTCACCACGTCGAGGTGCAATGCCAGGCGCCGCAGGGCAACGAGCGCTGTCCGTCGGTTGTCGCCATCCGCAAGGTCATGGGTGCGAATCCGCAGGAAATCGCCAAGGTCCAGCCCTTCGAGGAACTCACGCCGTATTATCCGCTCAAGCGCATCTGGCTCGAGGTCCAGGGCGCGAAGGACGTTTCCATGCGCATGGTGGACATCGTCACGCCGGTGGGTTTCGGCCAGCGTGGCCTGATCGTGGCACCGCCGCGCACGGGCAAGACGATCCTCATGCAGAACATGGCGAACTCCATCGCCGAGAACTCGCCCGAGGCGAAGCTCATCATCCTGCTCGTGGACGAGCGTCCCGAGGAGGTCACCGACTTCAAGCGCCACTGCAAGGGCGAGGTCGTCAGCTCGACCTTCGACGAGGCGCCCGAGAGCCACGTACATTGCGCGGAAATGGTGATCGAGAAGGCCCGTCGCCTGGTCGAGCACGGCGAGCACGTCATCATCCTGCTCGACTCCATCACCCGCCTCGCGCGCGCCTACAACGCGCTCGCCTCGAACAGCGGCAAGATCATGTCCGGCGGCCTCGAGGCCACCGCGCTGCAGAAGCCCAAGCGTTTCTTCGGCTCGGCGCGCAACATCGAGGGCGGCGGCAGCCTCACCATCATCGGCACGGCGCTGGTCGACACCGGCAGCCGCATGGACGAGATCATCTTCGAGGAGTTCAAGGGCACCGGCAACATGGAGCTCCACCTCGACCGCGACCTCGTCAACAAGCGCATCTTCCCCGCGATCAACATCGACAAGTCCGGCACGCGCAAGGAGGAGCTCATCTACCACCCCGACGAGCTCATCAAGATCTACTCGCTGCGCCGCGCCATGCAGGGCGTTCCGGCCGCCGACTCGATGGACATGCTCATCCAGCGGCTCAAGAAGACAAAGACCAACACGGAGTTCCTGCTCAGTCTCAACCGTTGATCCCGCCCGCGCGGGATCGGTCCTCTTCCCGTGCCCACCGCCGACGATTCCCTCCTGCAACTCGCGCGAGAGCGCGGGCTGCTCCGGGAAGGGGAGCCGGTGGTTCCCGACGCCGTTGCCGTGGCACGGGCCGTCGCGGCGGAATTCGGCATGGCTTTCGTCGAGCTGGGCGACCGTCCGATCCCGCCTGACGTGCTGGCGGCCCTGCCGGCCGCCTTCGTTCGCGCGAGCACAGTGATCCCGTGCGGACGCGAACGCGGGCTGTTGCAGGTGGCCGTCGCCGATCCGATCGACGCCGGCGTGCTCGACAGCCTGGCCTACGCCGCCGGCGAGCCCGTGCAACCCGTGCTGGCGCTCGCGGCCGACATCCGGCGCGCGATCGTGCGGCATTACGACGGACATGTTCCCAACGGGTCGCCGGCGCCGGACACGCCCGTCATGTCGGAAGGCCCGACCGCGACGGAGCGGGACGCCCCGGTGATCAAGCTGGTGCGTGACATCATCGCCGACGGCATCAGGAGGCGCGCCTCCGACATCCATTTTGAACCGTTGGAGCGGCGTTTCCGGGTGCGCCACCGCATCGACGGCGTGCTGCATGAAGCGGAGCCGCCGCCGAAGCGCCTGCAGTTGTCCGTGATCTCGCGGTTGAAGATCATGGCCAACATCAGCATCGCCGAAAAGCGCGTGCCGCAGGACGGCCGCATCCAGGTGACGGTGGACGGCCGGGCGCTGGATCTGCGGGTTTCCTCGCTGCCGACCTCGCACGGTGAGAGCGTGGTGATGCGCGTCCTCGACGCGGAAAGCCTCAAGCTCGGCCTGCCCGAGCTCGGCTTCATGCCCGACGATCAGGCTGTGTTCGAGCGCCAGATCGCTTCGCCCGACGGCATCATGCTGGTCACGGGGCCGACCGGTTCGGGCAAGACCACGACGCTCTACGCGAGCCTCCAGCACCTGAACCGTGCCGACCGGAAGATCATCACCGTCGAGGAGCCGGTCGAGTACCAGATCGCCGGCATCAACCAGGTGCCCGTGAATCCGACCATCGGCATGACCTTCGCCGCGGCGCTGAGGGCCATGCTGCGGCAGGCGCCGAATGTCGTCATGGTCGGAGAAATCCGTGACCTTGAGACGGCGGAAATAGCGATCAACGCCTCGCTCACCGGCCACATGGTGTTCAGCACGCTGCACACCAATGACGCGCCTTCGGCCGTCACGCGGCTCATCGACATCGGCGCGAAGCCGTTTCTCGTCGCCGCTTCGCTGCGTTCGGTCGTGGCTCAGCGGCTTGTGCGCCGGATTTGTCCCGATTGCCGTCAACTCCACCGGCCGGGCGCGCGCGAGTTGCACGCCCTGGGCCTGACGGCCGCCCAGGCGGCGGGCGCGACTTTCGCTCGCGGCGCCGGCTGTCCGGCCTGTCAGGGCACCGGCTATCGCGGCCGGATGGGAATCTTCGAAATCTTTCTCGTCCACGACGGAATTCGCGCCATGATTTACGACAATGTCACGGCGGCGCGCCTGCGCGAGCAGGCCCGGCGCGACGGCATGAAAACCATGAGAGAAGACGGCATCCGCAAAGTCCTCGCCGGGCTCACCACCATCGAAGAGGTGGTGTCGGTGACCGTCGGCGACCCGGTCTGACCGCTTTCATCCGAACCCCATCCAACGCATGAGCTATGAAATGAACGATCTCCTCGAGCTGGTGGTGGAGCAGAAGTGCTCCGACCTTCACCTCCAGGTCGGTGTGCCCCCCTGCCTGCGCCTGCGCGGCAGCATGACGCCCATCGACGGCCCCGAGCTGAAGCCCGAGGACACGGAGAAGCTCATGCTTTCGATCACGCCGGACAACCACATCCAGAACGTGAAGCTGAACGGCGGCACCGACTTCGGCTTCGCATTCGGCGACAAGGCCCGGTTCCGCGTTTCCGTGCTCAAGGCCAAGGGCAACTACGGCCTCGTGCTGCGCCAGATTCCGAACCAGCTCTTCGACCTCCGCCAGATCGGCATGCCCGACAAGATCAAGGAGCTGCTCTACCGTCCGCGCGGCCTGTTCCTTGTCACCGGTCCGACCGGTTCCGGCAAGTCCACGACGCTCGCCTCGATGGTGAACTACATCAACGAGAACCGCGACGGTCACATCATCACGATCGAGGACCCGATCGAATATTACCACCCGCACAAGAAGTGCGTCGTCACCCAGCGCGAGGTCGGCACCGACGTGCCGAGCTTTTCCGAGGCCATCCGCCGCGCGTTGCGCCAGGATCCGGACGTGATTCTCGTGGGCGAGTTGCGCGACCTCGAGACGATCGAGGCGGCCATTTCCGCCGCCGAGACCGGCCATCTGGTGTTCGGCACGCTGCACACCAACAGCGCGGCCAAGACCGTGGACCGCATCGTGGACGCCTTCCCGGCAAACATGAAGGAGATGATCCGCACCCAGCTCTCGACCTCGATCATCGCCGTCGTTTCCCAAGGCCTCTGCAAGAAGAAGACCGGTGGACGCATCGCGGCCTATGAGATCATGGTCAACACGTCGTCCATCGCCTCATTGATCCGCGACAACAAGACCTTCCGCATCCCGTCCGACATCCAGACGGGCGCCGCCCTCGGCATGATCACGCTCGACACCCACCTGATGAGCCTGGTCAACCGCGATCTCATCGAACCCGACGAGGCGCTGGAGAAGTCGCAGGAGCCGGTCGCCATGCGCGAGAAACTCACCAGCATGGGCTACAAACTGCGCGACCTCTGACCCATTCCCTTTGATCCGGTCCGGGCCAGGCCGGAGCTCCCCATGTTTGAGGGACACGACCAGGCCATCTTCGATCTGCTCGCCGCGCGGCGGGTGGCGGAGGCCGCCGCCTTGGAGGCGGCCTTTGCGGAGCATCGGCGCACCGGGCGACCGTTTGCGCGGGCGGTCGTGGACGAGGGGCTGGTCGAAAAGGGCGCGCTCCTGCGGAGCGTGGCCGAGCACCTCGGGAACGACTATGCACCGGAGCTGCCCGTCGCGCTTCCCGCCGAGATCGTGGCCTTGGTCGGGGCCCCGCTGGCCCGCGCGTATGGGGTGGCACCCCTGACGGCCGATGCGACTTCCATAGCGGTCGCGGCCATCGATCCGTTCAATCCGGGTCTCGTCAGCGACCTCGCCTTCGCGCTTGCGCGCGACGTGCGCGTAACGGTCGCCGATCCGGAGCGCGTGCAGGCGTTGATCCGGCGGCACTATGGCGATGACGATGCTTCGTTGCAGAACGTGCTCGGCGATCTGCAGGCGCAGGTGCACGAGACACCGGGTGGACTGAGCGAGGCGGACATCGAGGAAATGGCCGGACAGACACCGATCATCCGTTATGTGAACCTGGTGCTGGCGCAGGCGATCCGGGATCAGGCCTCCGACATCCACTTCGAGCCCTTCGAACGGGAGTTTCGTATCCGCTACCGGGTGGATGGGGCATTGCGCGACATCCCGCCGCCGCCGCATGCGCTGGCGCAGCCGGTGATTTCGCGTCTGAAGGTGCTGGCCGGTCTGAACATTGCCGAGCGCCGGCTGCCGCAGGACGGGCGCATCCGGCTCACGCTGGCGGGGCGCGCCGTGGACCTGCGCGCCTCGACGCTGCCCACGCAGTTCGGCGAAAGCGTGGTGTTGCGCGTCCTCGATCAGTCGGCGGTCCGGCTCGAGTTGGCCCAACTCGGCCTGCCGGAGCCTGTGCGCCGCGGGGTGGAGGAAATCATCGTCCGGCCCAACGGCATTTTCATGGTCACGGGTCCGACCGGCTCGGGCAAGACGACGACGCTTTACAGCTGCCTGAAGCAATTGAACAAAATGGAGGCCAAGCTCCTGACGGTGGAGGATCCGGTCGAATACGAGATCGACGGCGTCATGCAGGTGTCGGTGAACCATGCAGCCGGCCTGACCTTTGCCCGGGCCTTGCGCACCTTCCTGCGGCAGGATCCGGACATCGTGATGGTCGGCGAGGTGCGCGATGTTGAGACGGCGCAGATCGCCATCCAGGCCTCGCTCACCGGCCATCTCGTCCTCACGACGCTGCACACCAACGACGCCGCTTCGGCCGTCACGCGGTTGGTCGACATGGGAATCGCGCCGTTTCTGCTCGCTTCGACGGTGGAGGCCGTGCTGGCGCAGCGGTTGCTGCGCCGGATCTGTCCCGATTGCCGGACAACAGACCAACCGCCGGACGCTTTGATCCGGCAATTTGGAGCCGAATCGAAGGTAATTTGTTACCGGGGGAGCGGATGCCCGGCCTGCCATCAAACCGGCTACCGGGGGCGCATCGGCATTTTCGAGTTTCTGCGGATCACCGATGCGTTGCGCGAGCTGATCGCCCAGGGGGCTTCGCTGGTTGAGCTCCGCCGGCAGGCGTCCGCGGAAGGGGTGACGACGTTGCGCGAGGCGGCGCTCCACGCCGTGCGCGCAGGCGAAACCACGATGGAGGAGGCGGGCAGGTATGTGTGATTTTTTATGAACCGCAAAGACACGGACGCGCAAAGAGTCAGGCTGAATGAATTGAGCAATCGGGGCATCGGCTTTTGCATCGCGGGGCATCGTGAACCTGGACGAGGCTTGCGGGAATCGGCCTATGGGGAATCCCTGGCATATGAGCTGATGCTTGCCGGGATCGGGTTCGAGCGACAGATGCTCAAACAAGGCATCAAACGCGTGGTCGTGGGAAATTTATTCAAGGACGAGAAGTCCGCAGGAAGATGCTTCAGGCAAATACGCACCCTGCTCCGTGCTTCGGTGTCTTTGCGCTCCAAATCCGGGATCTGATGCCGACATTCGCCTACACTGCCATCGATGCCGCGGGCGCGGAGACGTCCGGACGGATTGAGGCTGCGGATGCGGCGGAGGTCGCGGCGCGGTTACGGGAACGCGGACTGTTCCCCACGGAAGTGCTCGCGCGCGAAAATCGGACGGAGAAGGGAATGGGCTGGAACCTGGCGCTGACGCGTCCGGTCGGCGCGCGCGAGCGGGCGGTGTTCACCCGGCAACTGGGAACGCTGTTGCGCGCGGGCATGCCCCTGCTGAAGGCGCTGGAGGCGCTGGCGCGGCAGCAACGCAACGATCGATTCCGCGAGGTGGTCGTCGCGCTGTCCGAGGGCATCAAGACGGGCGATACGTTCTCCGCGGCGCTGGCGCGCCATCCGCGGGTTTTCGACCGGCTCTACCTGAGCATGATCAAGGCCGGCGAGGCGGGCGGCGTGCTCGATACGGTGCTGGAGCGCCTCGCGCGGTTTCAGGAGAAGACGCTGCAGGTCCGCGGCAAGATCGTCGCGGCGCTGGTTTACCCGACTGTCGTGCTCGGGGTCGCGATGGTCATTCTGGCCGGCCTGCTCGTGTTTGTCGTGCCGAGGTTTCAGCAGATTTTCGCCGATCTGCTCAAGGGGGCGCCGTTGCCGCCGCTGACACGCGCGGTGCTCGCCGTGAGCGACGCGGTGCGCCACCACGCCCTGCTGACGGTCGGACTCCTGCTCGTGATCTGGGTCGCCTTCCGGTTGTTTCGCCGCACGCAGGCAGGCGTCCGCATCACGGACACGCTGGTCGTGAAACTGCCGTTGTTTGGCGACCTCTTCCTCAAGGCGATCGTGGCCCGCTTCGGGCGCACCTTCGGCACGCTGTTGTCCAGCGGGGTGCCGATCCTGCCGGCGTTGCTGATCACCCGCGACACCTGCGGAAACACCCGCGTGGCCGGGGCGATCCTGCGCGTGCACGACCGGGTCAAGGAAGGCGCGCCGGTGGCCCGCCCGCTGGAGGCTTCGCGGGTTTTCCCGCCGATGGTCGCGAGCATGATCGAGGTGGGGGAGCACTCCGGACAACTGCCCGAGATGCTGAACAGGGTGGCCGATCTCTACGAGGAGGAGGTCGACAACGCCGTGGCCGGCCTCAGCTCGCTGATCGAACCGATTCTGATCCTGTTCCTGGCGCTCGTTGTCGGCACGATCGTGATCGCTCTGTTCCTGCCGATCATCCGCATCGTGCAGTTGCTGACCTGAGGGCCGGGACGAGAAGCTGCTCAGGGCACGCGCGACCGGACAGTCGACAGCGCGTGCTTCCGGCGCCAAAGGATAAAGCCGAGCGCTCCGCAGCCGAAGAGCAGCGCGTAGACCGACGGCTCCGGAACGGCCGAGCCTTGGGCAGTGACCGTCCAAGTGCCGATCACCTGATCACGAAAACGGATCTCTCCTGAAGTTCCGAGCGCCGGCAGGTAATTCGCCACTGGGTCGTCGAGAAAGGTAGTGCTGGAGAGATCCCAGACCGATGCGCCGGCGAAGGCCGGGGCCGACGTGCTGAAATTCAACGAGAAGTCATCGTCGCTGCTGGTCATATACAAGTCGACGTAGGCATCATCGGTGACGTAGTCCCACGCCTGCAGGAGGTTAAACGCTCCCTGTTGGTCTTTGTCACCGAGCGTGGCTGAGGTCGCGAAATCGCCAAAGCCGGCGTTCCAGTTTGTATTGTGCGAAAAGAAACCGACCAGGACGATCGGGTCGAAGCTGGTGCCGGAATGGTCGATCAGGGCGTTGCTGCCCGTGCCGGTGAACGTGACGGCGGAGAGATCGGACCAGTCGATATTGATCTGGGCTTGGGCGTTCGCCTTGGCGAATCCGAGAAGCAAAACGCTCAATGCGAACAAGGCGCGTAAGGGCGTGGAGGACATGCCAGCGGGTGTGCGGAACGTGGATGTGGAACCGACGCGAGAGAAACTGCCGAGGTGGGACGCTTCGGGCAAGCCTTTAGGCGGCCTCCTCTCCCAATGACGGCAAATTAAAGCGAGGGCTTGCGTAGCAGCAGCTGCGAATTCAGGCCGAAGTGTTTTTCGGAGAATTCCTCGGGCGGATTCTCGCCGGCGTTGCGGAGGAGGCGCTGGACCATGCCCATCTTGGCGTCGAGGTCGTCCACCTTGGCGACGAAAACGGCCTCGGGCGTGGCGGCGATGACGGCGGCGCCCCATTCGAGTTCGCCCTGGTGACTGAGCACGATGTGCTCGAGGCGTTCGAGGAGGTCGGGATTGAGCTTCGATTTGATGCCGGCCTTGCGCACAAGCTGGTAGCCGAGCACGACGTGGCCCTGCAGGATACCCTTGCGGCTTTTCGTGGTGACGAGGTCGCCCTGGTATTCGATGACCTTGCCGGTGTCGTGGACGAGGATGCCGGCCATGGCGAGGTCGGCGTCGACTTCGGGGTAAAGGGGAAGGAGGGCCTTGGCCGCACGGGCCATGTGCGTGGTGTGTTCGAGCAGGCCGTGCCGGTAGGCGTGGTGCATCGACACGGCGGCCGGGGCGGTGCGGAAGGATTCACCGATCTCGTCAAACACGGCCTGGACGGTGGCGCGGAGTTCGGGGTGCCGGATGGAGGCGATGTGATCGAGGAATTCGATCCACAGGGCATCGGCATCCTCGGGCGCCGTTTCCACGAGGTTGGAAAGGATCGGCGAGTCGTTCAGCTGTTCCGGGGTAAGCGCCTCGGCCCGCAGAAGCTTGGGCGAAAGACGCTCCTGGAAAAATTCGACGCGCGCCTCGACGCGGAGCACACCGCCTTCCTTGAAACCGGTGAAAAGTTCGTAGGCCGCGCTGTCGCCGAAGACGTTCAGGTTGAAGCTGCCGGTCTTGTCGCCGAGTTCGACGCTGAGAAAGGGGTTGCCGTTCTTGGCCGTCTTGGTCGTCAGGCGGCGCAGCAGGAGCACGCTGGTGAAGGTGTCGCCGCTCGGAAGGGTTTTGACGTCGCGGACGCAGAGCGGAGTCAGGTGTTCGGCCATGCGCTCAGAAAACAGGGGATGCCCGGGGAGGACAGTCAAAAACTTCACCTGAAATCAGGTTCTGCGTTTCATGCGGGCCGTGAACTTCTTGCTCACGCTACGAATGACCAGGATGATCGTGGCGCCAGCGAGCTGGCCGCCCACTTGGATGAGCTACCGCCGGAAGTATGTCTCCCGCGCCTTCACCTGGACGATCTTCTTTTCCGGCAGGACATAGGCGGTCAAAAAACCGCCCAGCACGCAGGACGTGTCGATGCCGAGCGTCCATTTGGTGCGCGAAACGTCTTCACGCGGGGTGTGGCCATAAATGACGAACGGAGGGCCGGACCAGAGCGTGGACCAGTGGGGCGCATCGGGCATTTCCGAGCGCTTGTGCGGTTCGCCGTCGGGTCCGACAACCTGGATGCGGGTGACGATGCGCGCCGGCTGCTTCTGCCAGGGGCGGTCGGGGAGAAAGCCGCCATGAACGAGAACGACGCCGAGATCCTCGTCCTTGTAGGTCAACTCCATCGATTCGAGGTAGTCCCAGTCCTTGCCGCGAAGCTGCTCCATCGTGGCGTAATCGTATTTCTTGAGATGGGTCGGGTCGTCGGTACGCCGGTAGTTGAGGTGGCGGAGCTCGTGGTTGCCGAGGAGCGAGGCGGTGGCGTGTTTGCGGGCCAGTTCGACGACCCGGCCGCTGTCAGGGCCGCGGCTGATGAGGTCGCCGAGGAGCACCAGGCGGTCGTCCTTGCGCAGGTCGAGCTTGTCGAGCAGGTCTTCGAATTCCTTGTGGCAGCCGTGGATGTCACCCACCGCAATCAGACGTCCGTTCATCGCAGAATTTAACTAGCTTTCACCCCGGCGGGGGGTAAACAAGAAAGAGTCCATGGAGCTGAATCTTCACCCGATTGCCACAAAGTGTTATGTGAGCGGCCGCGATTTCGCCGAGCACGACCGTGTCGTCAGCTACCTCGTGCGCGAGGCTTCCGGTGAAGTCGCCCGGCGCGATCTGCTGGAAAGCGAGGACGGTCGTTTCATGCCCCCGGCCTTCGTGTATTGCCGCTGGGTGGTGGCCTTCAAGCCGCGGCGCGGCGAGGAAAATGCCGACCGCAACCTGAAGCTCACGGCGGAAAACCTTTTCCTGACCCTGGCGATCCCGGCCGGCGCCACGAGCGACACGATCGACGAGAGCTCGCAGGGCCTGAACACGCCGCTGCTGCAGTTCCTCGCGCTCATGCTCGAACGCAAGCGTATCATCAAACCGGTTGGCTACACCGAGGACCGGGTTCGCCAGATCTACGAGCACCGTGCTTCGCACATGCGTTACGAGGTGCCGGTGGGCGATCTGAACCAGGAATTTTTCATCAAGATCCAGGAGCACCTCGGCGTGCTGGTCGGCGTGCCGAAGGCCAAGACCGAGCCGAAGCCCGCCGAAACGCCGGCCCAGCCGGCGGCCGGGGCGGCGCCGGAAACGGCCGTGACACCGGCGTCCTGAACGCGAGTGCGGACTGGAGCCCGCCTGAGGGCGGATCCACCGGTTGGGTCAGGGGGTGAGTTCCACCAGTTGGGTGGCGGCGCGCTGCTCGGCGGCGGCCATGAAATGGCGCTGGGCGGAGAAGTCGGGTTCGCCTTCCTTGCGGGCGGGCGGGGCGTAGGAGCCGTCGGGCAGGAGCACGCGCGCGTCCACGTTGTCCCGCAGCTCCGCCGGCAGAATCTCGTTGAGCACGCGGTCGCGGAGGGCGGGCACCGTGATCGGAAAGAGCGCCTCGACGCGGCGGAAAAAATTGCGCGGCATCCAGTCGGAGCTGCCCGCGTAGAGGAGTGGGGTGCCGCCGTTTTCGAAGTAGTAGACGCGGGCGTGCTCCAAGAAACGGCCCACGATATTGCGGACGCGGATGTTCTCGCTGAGCCCCTTCACGCCCGGGAGCAGGCAGCAGGTGGCGCGGACGACCAGGTCGATCTGCACGCCGGCCTGCGAGGCGGCATAGAGGTTGTCGATGGTGACCTTGTCCACGAGCTTGTTCATCTTGGCGATGATGCGCGCGGGCTTGCCGGCGGCGGCGTTGGCGGCCTCGTTGGCGATGAGTTCCTGGATGCGGGCGTGCAGGTTGAACGGCGCGACCATCAGGTGCCGGAACTCGGGCGAACGGCTGAAGCCGGTGAGGGAGTTGAAGAGCTGGGCCACCTCGGCGGCGATCTCGGGATGACAGGTGAGCAGGCTGAGGTCGGTGTAGAGGCGGGCGGTCTTGGGATTGTAGTTGCCCGTGCCGAGGTGCACGTAACGGCGGATGCCGTCGGGCTCCTGGCGCACGACCATGCTGCATTTGCAGTGGGTCTTGTGGCCGACCAGGCCGAACACGACGTGCACGCCGGCCTCCTCGAGCTCCTTGGCCCACTTGATGTTGTTGGCCTCGTCGAAGCGGGCCTTCAGCTCGACGAGCGCGGTGACCTGCTTGCCGTTGCGGGAGGCTTCGATGAGCGCGCCGATGATCGGGGAGTCGCCGCTCGTGCGGTAAAGGGTCTGCTTGATGGCGAGCACGCCGGGATCGCGGGCGGCCTGTTGCACGAATTCGACGACCGGGTTGAAGGATTCGTAGGGATGGTGCAGCAGGATGTCGCCCTCGAGGATCGAGGTGAAGATGCCGGGCGAGGCCTTCAGCACCGGCGATTCGGCGGGCACGAAGGGCGGGTATTTCAGGTCGGGCCGGTCGACGAGGTCGGACAGGCTCATCATGCGGACAAGGTTCAGCGGACCGGTGACGCGGAAAACGCGTTCTTCGTCCAACTGGAGATGGTCGCAGAGCAGCTGGAACACCGCGGGCGGCGCCTCGGCCTCGATCTCAAGGCGCACGGCGGCGCCGCGCCGGAGGTTGCGCAGCTCCTCCTCGATCTTCTTCAGCAGGTTCTCGGCCTCCTCGTCGTCGATGTAGAGGTCGCTGTTGCGCGTGACGCGAAACGCATGCGCGCTGATGATCTTGTAGCCGGGGAACAGCTCGCCGGCGCACAGTTTGATGATTTCGCTGAGAAAGACGAAGGTCTGCGGGCCGCGCTTGTCGGGGGTGATCTGCACCAGGCGGGGCAGGATGCGGGGCACCGGGAGCACGGCCGTGAGCGTCTCCTGCTCGGGCGTGTCCGGATTGTCCACCGTCACGATCACGTTGAGCGTCTTGTTGGCGATCTGCGGGAACGGGTGGGACTGGTCGATGGCGAGCGGCGTGAGCGCCGGGTGGACCTGTTTGGCAAAGTAGTCCTGCACCCAGGCGCGCTCGGCGGGGGTGAGCTGGGCTGCGGTTTTGAAGGTGATTTTCTCCCGGGCCAGCGCGGGCACCAGCAGATCGCGCCAGCAGGCGTACTGGTCCTCCACGAGGCGGCGGATTTCGGTGAAGGCGCGCTTGAGCTGCTCGCGCGGGGTCAGGCCGTCGAGGCTGGCTTCGCTGCCGGTCGAGTCCTTCTGCTGGAGCAGGCCGGCGATCCGGATTTCGAAGAATTCGTCGAGGTTGGAGCTGACGATCGCGAGGAACTTGGCGCGCTCAAGCAGCGGATTGGCTTCGCTGCAGGCCTGCTCGAGCACACGCCGGTTGAAGGCGAGCCAGCTGAGTTCGCGGTTGGCGTAGACGATCTTGGCTCCGCCAGCCTTGGGCGTGAGCGAACGACCGGTCTTGGCGGTGATCTTGGCGGAACGTGGTTTGGCGCGCGGAGTGGGAGGCATGGCGATGGGACAGGGAGTGGCTATGCAGGTGCCGGGCGGCAAACGAGGCTGAACCGGACCCGTAACCTAGATTTAACCTGCCCAAAAGCAAAGCCCCGTCTCGGGAACGGGGCTTGCGGATTTGACGGTGTTCGGGCCGTTCAGGCTTCGACCAGGGTGAGATCCGGATCGAAGGCGACGGTCAGGCGATAAACCTGGCCGGGGCGCATGATCAACGGGTGATCGCGGACGAAGGTCTGCACGTAGTGCAGCTTGCCGTAGTTGGTCTTGTAAGCCGGGTCGGCGGTGACGGTCTCGGTCTCGGCCCAGTTGGCGTGAAAGTCGTCCTTGAGGACCGAGCAGCGGTGGCCCTGCGCGCCGAGGGTGGGCGAGGTGCCCATGCGGTACTTCGAGTGCGGGGCGCCGATGACGAGGGCCATGCGGAACTTGTCGAGCTGCACCTGGTTTTTGACCGTGTAGGCGAAGTCGGCGGTGATCTTGCTGCCGGTAAAGCTCCACTGGACCTTCACGCTGCCGATGCCGCGCACGAGTTCCTCCTTGGTGTTGATCAGCTCGGGCTGTTCGTAACGGAAGAAGAACGAGTTCTTGAGGCCGAGGCCGGTCACGCACTTCTGGCCGTAGAAGGCCGGGATGGTGACGTTTTCACCGAAGGTCAGCTCGGGCAGCATGATCGGCAGGTAGACGTTGTTCGGCCAGTCGAAGACGCCGGGCGAGTGGGGGAACGGCAGGTTGTCGGCCGTGCAATCGGTGCCGGAGCTGACGAGCGGGAGCTGCAGGTGCAGACCGGACTCGGCGTCGCGATAGAGGAAGAGGCCCTGTTCCTTGCGGTTGGACTTGTCGAAGATGACGAAACGGCCGCTTGTGCGCGCGGGCTCGGCCTTGACGTTGTCCGGCATCTGCACGGTCTTCGCGAGGCGCGACCACTGACAGAGGTAACGGGCGGCGTCGAAGTTCGCCATGCGCGTGGTATGCGAGGCGTAGGCGGTGCGCTCGTCGTCGCGGACGTCGAGGAAGCCGTGCTCCTGGTCCAGGTAGGTCTGGAAGAAGTAGTAGAAGAGCCGGCGGAGGATGTCGAAATACTTGTTCTTCTGGTCCTCGGGGATCCAGCCGTCACGGAGGCCCTGCAGGATGAGCGTGATGCAGTGCATCTGGCCGTAGGCGCCGGCGGAGCGGCCGTAGGCCCAGCCGAGGCCGTCGGCGCGCACGAGGTCGGGCATCATCTTGATGTACTTCTCGGCGTAGGTGCGGAGGGTGGGGAGCTTGCGCTCGCGGAGGGCCGAGTTGGCGTGGAGCTGGAGGGCCGAGCGCGCGAAGGCCAGCGTCATCACGCCGTAGAGGTTGAAGTGGCCGCCGAAGCCCTTCTCGGCGTCGTCGAAGAAGCCGGTGGAGCTGGTCTGCTCGATGCGCTCGACCATGCGCTCGATGAGGCGCGAGGTTTCATCCTTCTTGGAGAGGCCGAAGCTGTAGCGGCACACGGCCTTGGCGATGTTGAAGGCCTGCCAGTAATTGTCGTAGTCGCTGCGCGTGAGCAGGAGCTTGTCGAGGCGCTCGCGCGTCTCCTCGACGAGGCGTTCCCAGACGGGGTTGCGCTCCTTGGAGGGGCCGAACGACAGGAGGCCGAGCGAGGCGTAGGCGAGGCCGTTTTCGTGGGCGGGCTCGGTGAAGGCCTGCGCGGTGACGCAGCGGGCCGTCAGGTCGATGAGGTCGTACCCCTTGAGGGTGGTTTCGCCGGTGGCGCGGTAATATTCGCCGAGGGCGAAGGCGACGTGGCCGGGTTCGTCTGAGCGGGAGGTCTCGGACCCGACGGGGGTGACGGTGCCGTCGGCGTTGATGGAATCGAGGTTGTGGCCCAGCATCGAACGGGCCATGTCGAGACATTGCTCGGAAAAACTATTCATGCGGTGAACTGACAGGGTGACGGTTGGGAAGGGAGACGGGCAAGGGCGAAGTTGGTTACTTCGTGATGAGTTTCAGGAACTCGTCGTTGGTCTTGGTCTTGCTGAGGCGCGTGACCATGGTCTCGGTGGCCTCCTCGATCTTCTGCTGCACGAGGGCGCGGCGGAAGAAGTGGATGCCTTCGAGCTTCTTGGGCTCGATGAGCAGCTCCTCGCGGCGGGTGCCGGAGGACTGGACGTTGACGGCCGGCCAGATGCGCATCTCGGCGGCCTTGCGGTCGAGGACGAGCTCCATGTTGCCGGTGCCCTTGAATTCCTGGAAGATGACATCGTCCATGCGGGAGCCGGTTTCGACGAGGATCGAGGCGATGATGGTCAGCGAGCCGCCGTCCTCGGTGTTGCGGGCCGCGGCGAAGAGCTGGCGGGGCTTCTCGAGCGCGCGCACGTCGAGACCGCCGGAGCCGGTGCGGCCGGAGTTCTTCTGCGTGTTGTAGGCGCGGGCGAGGCGGGTGAGCGAGTCGAGGAGGAGGACGACGTCCTTGCCGGCTTCGACGAGGCGCTTGGCGCGCTCGATGCAGAGGTCGGCGATGCGGATGTGGTTTTCGACGGACTCGTCGTTGGACGAGGCCCAGACCTCGGCGGGGACGCTGCGCTTGAAGTCGGTGACCTCCTCGGGGCGCTCGTCCACCAGCAGGATCATGACATGGCACTCGGGGTGGTTCTGGAGAACGCCGAGGGCGATGTCGCGCAGGTAGGTGGTCTTGCCGGTGCGGGGCGGGGCGACGATGAGACCGCGGGTGCCCTTGCCGATCGGGCAGAAGAGGTCGACGATGCGGGTGGTCATGCGCCCGTCCTTGTGCTCGAGGCGGAGCTGCTTGTCGGGCGTGACCGTGATCAGGTTGGCGAACTCGGTCTTGCGGCGACGTTCGTCGATGTCGAGGCCGTCGACCTTCTCGATGAAGCGGATCTTGGGGTTCGGGAAACGCGGATCGGGCGTGGCGGTGGCGGTGATGATGCTGCCTTGCTGGAGCTTGAAGCGACGGATCAGTTCGCGCGGCACGAACGGGTCGGTCGGACGACGCTTGCCGAAGCGCGACGGGTCGAGCAACTGGCCGTTGCGGCTGTTGTCGATGTCGAGAATACCTTCGACGCGGATCGTGTTGTCCGGCTGCGCCGGGGCGGGGGAACTGGCCTGTTGCTCGGCGGGAGCCGGAGCGGCGGGCGGATTGTCTTTATCCATACAAAAACGGGTGGAGTGTACGCTGCGCGGGCTTGACCGTACAATCCGTCGGGGGCATTGCTGAAAACGCTAAGCTTCAACCCCAAATAAAAACTTAGAGGAGAAACTTGTGACGGACCAAACGATTACCTCGGTGTCTCGCGAAAGCCGGATTTTCAAACCATCGGCTGAATTCAAGAACCAAGCAAACCTTGGCAACTTAGCCACGTACCGTAGGATGTATGCCGAGTCTGTCAACGCTCCAGACAAGTTTTGGGAAAAACAGGCCAAGGAACACCTCGTCTGGCGCAAGCCTTTCAAGAAGGTCCTGCAGTGGAAGCCGCCGCATGCCAAGTGGTTCCTGGGCGGCAAGTTGAACGTTTCGGAGAACTGTCTCGACCTCCACCTCGGCACGGCCCGTGAGAACAAGGCCGCGATTATTTTCGAGGGTGAGCCGGGCGATGTGCGCACGATCACCTACCGCCAGCTGCATTTCCATGTCTGCCGCATGGCGCACTTCCTGGAGAACCTCGGGATCAAGGCCGGGGACCGCATCGCCATCTACATGCCGATGATCCCCGAGGCGGTCATCGCGATGCTCGCGTGTGCGCGCATCGGCGCGGTGCACACGGTGGTCTTCGGCGGATTCAGCCCCGAGGCGCTCAAGGATCGCATCAACGACTGCCAGGCGAAGCTCGTCATCACGGCCGACGGCGGCTGGCGCCGCGGCAAGATCATCGAACTGAAGGCCAATGTCGACAAGGCCATCGCCGGCGCGCCTTGCGTGCACAGCGTCGTGGTCGTCAAGCGTTGCAACAACGAGGTCAGCATGGTCGAGGGCCGCGATGTCTGGTGGAAGGAGGCCTGGCAGGGTGCTCCGAACCAGCACAACGCGAAGGCCTTCGACTCCGAGCACCCGCTGTTCATCCTTTATACCTCCGGGTCGACCGGCAAACCCAAGGGCGTGCTGCACACCTCCGCCGGCTACCTGCTCGGTGCGAAGCTCAGCTCGCACTACGTTTTCGATCTCAAGGAAAACGACCGCTATTTCTGCTCCGCCGACATCGGCTGGATCACCGGCCACAGCTACGTCGTCTATGGCCTGCTCTCGAACGGCTCCACCGTGTTCCTCTACGAAGGCGCGCCGAACCAGCCGGAGCCGGACCGCTTCTGGCAGATGATCGACCGCCACGGCCTGACGATCCTCTACACGGCGCCGACGGCGATCCGCGCGTTCATGCGCTGGGGCGACAACTACGTGCTGCGCCACCGTCTCGATTCGCTGCGCCTGCTCGGCTCGGTCGGCGAGCCCATCAATCCCGAGGCCTGGATGTGGTACCACAAGCTGATCGGCAAGAAGCGTTGCCCGATCGTGGACACGTGGTGGCAGACCGAGACCGGCTCGATCATGGTCACGCCGCTGCCCGGCATCACGCCGACCAAGCCCGGCTCGGCCACGCTGCCGTTCTTCGGCGTCAAGCCGATGGTCGTGGATTCCGACGGCAACGAGGTGCCGCGCAACGCCGGCGGCAAGTTCGTGCTCACGCAGCCCTGGCCCTCCATGCTCCGCACGCTCTGGGGCGACGACGAGCGCTTCAAGAAGGCCTACTTCTCCGAATTCCCGAAGCACCCGCATTACTACTTCACCGGTGACGGCGCGCGCCAGGACAAGGACGGTTACTTCTGGGTCGTCGGCCGCATCGACGACGTGCTCAACATCTCCGGCCACCGCATCGGCACGGCCGAGGTGGAGAGCGCGCTGGTCTCGCACCCGTCCGTGGCCGAGGCCGCGGCTGTGGGCCGTCCCGACGAACTCAAGGGCCAGTCGCTGGTGGTCTTCGTCACCCTCAAATCCGGCCAGGCGGCCTCCGAGGGGTTGAAGGAGGCCTTGCGCAACCACGTCGGCAAGGAGATCGGTTCGCTCGCCAAGCCCGACCAGGTGCGCTTTGCCGCCGGTCTGCCCAAGACCCGCTCCGGAAAAATCATGCGGCGCCTCCTCAAGGAGCTGGCCACCTCCGGCTCGGTCAAGGGCGACACCACCACGCTCGAGGACTTCTCCGTCATCGCCGCCCTGCAATCCGAGGAATAATCTTCGCAGCCGGCGAGGGCCCGCCGGTGACCGGTTCACCCCGGGCCCATGTCTGCATTCAGCCGAAAATCCCCGAGCCTCTGGAGTCGAGACCGCCGGTCCCGCGGATTGGCGGTGTTGCAACTTGAAGTTTGCGGGACCGGTGACCCGGCCTCCACGGTCTCCAGCGGGCCACCCTCGCGACGTGGCTTCACGTTGCTCGAACTGCTCGCGGTCATCGCGGTGATCGCCGCCCTGACCGGGGTCGTGATCGGAGTGGGGCGGCGGGCGACCGAAAGCGGCCGGACGTCGCGGGCTCGCGCAGAACTGGCCGCGCTCGCGGCGGCGCTCGAGTCCTACAAGGCGGTGCGGGGCGATTATCCGCGCACCGCCGACGCCGCTCAGATGCTGCAGGCGCTGCTCGGTCGCCGCGATGCAAGCCTTGCGCCGATGAACGGACGCGCCGTCCTCGAGGTCGAGCGCTTCAGGGTGAGCGCCGATCCTTACGCGAATGAAGCGGCCCTGTTGCTCGACCCGTGGGAGCAGCCCTATCGCTATGCCTACCGGGCGGTTCCAGGATGGACGAATCCCTCCTTCGTGCTCGTTTCCGCCGGACCGGATCAGGTCGATACGCCGGCGCTGCTGCCCGGCGGGTTCCCGGACGATGCCGCGCCGGGCAATGCGGACAACCTGCACACGACTCCGGACCGATGAATCCGATCCGCAGATCATCTGGCGCAACGCGGCTGACGATCGCTTGCCGCGATCCGAATCGGACGCGCGCCTTCACGCTGCTTGAATTGCTCTGCGTGATCGCCGTCATCGGACTTCTGGCCGCGTTGATCTTCCCGAGCGTCGGCTCGGCCAGGCGCTCGGCCAACAAGGCCCGGACCAAGGTGCAGTTCACGCAGTGGGCCGCGGCGATCGAATCGTTTCGCAGCGAGTATGGCCACTATCCGGGCTTCGACGTCAGCAACCTGGTCAACGGAGGCGTCGGGGCCGGCGAGCATCCGTTTCATGATCTGCTCGCCGGGCGCCGACGGGATGGTTCGTTGTTCACGACGGAGAGCGTCGCAGCGGCGCAAAACCGGAAGGCGGTCCGTTTCCACACCTTCGCCGAGAACGAACTCGACGCGAACGGATTGATCCGCGACGCCTTCGACAACACGGAGATCGCCGTGTTGGTCGACCGGGATCTCGATGGCGTCATCCGCGCCGGCAGCGATTTCGCCGCGTTGCCGGCTGTGGCGGGGCTCACACCGGGCGTCGCAGACTTTCCGGTCGCGGGCGTCCGGGGCGGGGTGTTGTTCTATGCGCCGGCTCCCGGTGCGACGTCAGCAGATCCGGAATTCATCTTCAGTTGGAAATGAGCAACAGGCGCCTTGGCGGAACAGGTTGCGATCGTCGTGCCTTGAGAGCCGGCGGGGGCGGTACCTCGGGTTTCACGCTGCTCGAACTCCTGATCGTGGTCGGTTTGATTGCGGGGCTTTCGCTGGTGTTGTTCATCGGCCTGCAGGGAGGTGGAAAAACGGCGGCGTTGCAGTCGGCCCAGGCCACGGTTGCGAACCTGGTGACGGCGGCCCGCCTGAAATCCACCGCGACGGGACGCCATTGCCGGGTGCTCGTCGGCAACGACCCGGCCGCCGCCGGACGGTATCTTCGTTGCCTGGTGCTGCAGCAGGCACGGCAGCCCGGTGCGAATCCGGCGCAGTGGGAATCGCTACAGACGGTCTTCCTGCCGGCCGGGACCTACGTTGTGCCGACCGGCCTGAGTGTTCCGGCGGGCCTGGTGTCGGACCCGGCGCAATGGCATCGCGTGTCGGATCCCGGAGCGGAGCTGGTGTCGGGTGTTTTTCAAAACCAAGCACTCGTCTACGCGCTCGAGGGCGACGCGACCACGAGCCAGTGGACGGGGGTGTGCTTCACGCCCAACGGCACGCTGACGTCACTCGCCGGCGGACCTCCTCCGCGCGGACTGCTGGTCGTGGCGACAGGCATTCCGCGCACGCCTGGCTCCTATGCTGCAGGGCATTCGCCGGTGCAGCTGACCGATCCCGAGGCGGTGCGCGGGCTCGTGCTCAGCGCTTACGGCGTGCCGGCTCTGTTGAACGAGCGAAGCGCCTTTTAGCCATGCGCCCGACCGGACCGCTGCGCGCCTTTTCGTTGATCGAAGTGATCGTGGCGGTCGCGGTGTTTGCGGGCGCGGTCGCGGTGATTCTGGCGCTGCTGCCGGGGCTGGCCAATCGCGGGGCGGAGACGGCCGACCGGTTGACGGCCCAGCGGCTGCCCGAAGCGCTGCGGGTGGAGTTGAAACGATGGGCAACCCCGGGCGTTGAGGTTCTGGCCGCACAGACGCCGCTCCTCGGGCCGTCGCCAGCCGACGGCCTTGCCTTCGTGGCCTCGCGGGACGGGGTGCGCTTGCAGCCGCGCGACAACCCCGGTTCGGGTGCCGGTCCCATGCCTGAGGCGGAGCAGTACTTTCTCGTGGAGTGCTGGCGTTTTTCAGACGGTGCGCTGCGGTTTGATCCCGCGACCGGCGCGCTCGCGCTCACGGTCAGGGTGAGCTGGCCGTATCGGACGCCGGGATCGACGGCGGGCTCGGCGCCGGAATCGCGTCATGAACTGATGTTCGTTGTGGGGGTGACCCGATGATGCGGTCCGGCGAATTCTGCGAGACGCGGACGATGGGGCGTGCCAAGGGCGGGACGGCGGATCCCTTCTCACGTTTCGCCGCGTTCACGCTGCTCGAACTTCTCGTTGCCGCCACGATCACGTTGTTGTTGGCGGGGCTGATGCTGGCGGTGACAACCAACGTCCTCGCCCTGTGGCGACGCCAACAGGCGGCCACGACGCAGGCGGTCACGGCCCGCCAGGTGTTGGATCAGCTCGAACGCGATTTGCAGGCGGCCATGTACCGGCGCGATGGCAACCGCTGGCTGGCCGCCGACATCCTGGACACGGTGCCCGCCCTGGTGAATCACGGATGGCTGACCGGGCCGGGACTGATGAAACCGGCTTCCGGCGGGAGCCTGCGCCCGCTCCCACCGGCCGATGCGCAGGGCACGCATCGGATCACCGAGGCGCGCTTCGGGCTTTCGGGCGTCTGGCTGCGTTTTGTGACGACGCAGGTCGAGGCGGATGCGAGCCTGCCGACGGTCGTGGCCTGGCAGATGGTTCGCCGGCCGGTGACGGGCAACGCCACGACCAATAATCCCGCGCCGGTGCGCTACGGTCTCCATCGCTCTGCGGTCGCGAGCGACGATGCCTTCGCGGCCGGCTATGACGTGGTCGCCTCCGCCTACGGCAGCACGAGCAACACGCCCACGTCCGCGACGTCGACGGCTTATCGGCAGCCGCGCAATGTCACCAATCCCAGTCACGCCAATTTGATCGCGAACAACGTCGTGGATTTCGGTTGCTGGCTTCACGTCCGCGATACCACGGGCGGCTTGCGGCGCATTTTTCCGGATGCGGAGAGCGATCTCTCGCATCATGCCATCGGCCGGAGCATGGTCGACGGTTCCCGGTTTCCGGTCGTGGTCGACGTGATGGTGCGCATCCTGAGCGACGAGGGTGCGGATCGGGTTGCCGCCATGGAGGCGGGTCGGGTGACACGGCCACCCGGGCACACGACCGATGCGGCGTGGTGGTGGGCCGTGGTCGAGGCGCACTCGGCCGTGTTTGCCCGGCGCATCGAAATCATGGGAGTTGCGCCGTGATCCCGCTCACCCGGTTCCATGCCCGCCCCGGCCGGACCGAACGCGGGTTCGCGCTGGTCATCACCCTCGTGTTGCTCGCGCTGCTCGTGCTGGCCGTCTATGCACTCAGCGCGCTGAGCCGGGTGGGGGCGGAGGTTTCCGCCACGGGTACCTACCAGATGCAGGCCCGGCAGCATGCCCTGCTGGGGTTGGGTCAGGCGCTGGGCGCCTTGCAGTGCCAGGCCGGTGCCGACGACCGGCTGACGGGCATGGCGGGAATTTCCGGCATACCGGCGGGGCCAAACCAACCGGCCCGCCACTGGGCGGGGGCGTGGGATCGGCACGGCGTTTTCGCCGGTTGGCTGGCTTCCGGGGCCGACGGAGCTGCCATCCCCGGCTTGAATGGCGCGGACTCGCTCGCGTTGGTTGCACACGGATCGCTCGGCGCGGAGAGAATCAATCAGGAGCATGTGCGGGCGTTGCGCCTGCCGGTGATCGTTCACACCCGCGACCGTTCTTCGGTCCGTCTGGGCAGTTACGCCTGGGTCGCCCTGGACGAGGGGGTGAAACTCAGCGTCGTGCTACCGGCGTCGCAGCATGCGATCGACGCCTTCATTCCGCTTTCGCCCGAGGCGCCGTTGCTTTCAAACACCCTGAGTTATGAACAGATTGCCTTGGTGCCGACGAGCGTCACCGCCACCCGGCTGGCCGGCGATCTGCGTGCGAACTTCCATGCGTTGGGGCGAATGCATCGCGGGCTGGTCGGTGCCACACCGGTGCCCGGGTTGTTGAACGTGAACACGTCTTCCAACCCGTTCTGGCGCGGGGTGGCGGCGACCTACAACCGACTGAAACCCACTTCGGCACCGGCCCTGTCGCCGCCGGCCTTTGCCGATGCGATGACCGTTCGGCTGACTCAGGCTGATCCGGATGCCGGCAAGGCCTTGAACGGTCCCTATCCCTCGGTTGAGTTGTTTCTCGGCAGCGGCGCGCTCAACGATGCCGTGGAAGCCGGAGGAGGGACGATATCCGATTTCAGCGAGGTCATGCGGCCATGGCTGGCGGTGCGGTCCGACACCTTCCGGGTGCGGGCCTGCGGCGAGGCGGTGAATCCCGCCGACGCCGCCGTCATCGAGGCCACGGCCTGGTGCGAAGCGATCGTCCAGCGCGTGAAGGACGATCCCGGCGCTGCCTCGGGGCGCTTCATCATCACCTACTTCCGGTGGCTGGGTGCCGATGACATCTAGCCGCATCCACCCGGATCGGGCCGCCAAAAAAATCTTGTGGATTTCCGGCCAAAACTGTGACTTCTTGCGCATCCCTTTCGCCAGGGTAGCTCAGTGGTAGAGCAGAGGACTCATAAGCCTTTGGTCGCGAGTTCAATCCTCGCCCCTGGCACCATCTTCACCAAATGGTTAAGAAACCCCGCCAAAAGCGGGGTTTTTGCTGTGCCACTACTGGGCCACTTTTTTAGTTCTCGGGCTGATGTGGGGCTTTTGTCTGTCCGGTTACTGTCCATGATTCGCGTTTCTGGCCACTTTGCGGGCCTCGGAGTGCTATCGACCACCACGGCACCACCGCACGCGAGAACCGGCCTTGGCATTGACTGGCGTGCCGTTCCCGTAGATTGCGGCCTCCTTTACGCGGCATCCCTTGGTGAACCGAATAAGGGTGAGTACCTGCGCGACGAAGTCGTCCGCAAGCCGTGTTCAGGAGTTATACCTCGTGCCGCTTTTCCGCCCTAGGAATCGTCTGGCCGAAAGGGCGAATCCCGTGGCCATCAAAACGATCCCGCCGGCGGAAGCCATCGCCGCAAGTCCCTGTGCCCAGGCTCCCAACGCTTCGCCCGTGTGCAGGTAACGAGTCCAGGCGCGCAGCTTTCGCGCCGCAGACAGATCTGCGTAGCCATCCCGCTTCAACAGCGCACCACTGAAAGGATCAAACTGCAGGGTGGTCGTGGCCGTGCGGGGCCAGGTTCCGGTCTCCCGCACCACATAGCTGACGGCTTGCGGCTTCGGCGCATCCGGACGGTGGGCAAAGCGAAGCGTGATGGTTTGCCAACGCGGAAGCGCAGCCTGCACGGCGGCCAGCATCGACTGCCTGGTCACCGGATTTGCCGGACTCGCGGGCGGTTTGACCATGGCCGGTTCCGGCGGCGCACCGCTGCTCTGCGGGCCGGAGGCTGGAAGTTCGGTGCCGGTGAGCGAATAGGTCAGCTTTGCGGCCCACTGGAACGAAATTGGGAGCGCCGTAAGCGTAAGAATGATCAGAGCCGGCGCGCACCAGAATCCGATTACGTTATGCCAGTTCCAATCCCGGGCGCGGCCAACGGCGTTTTGCATAAACCAAATCGACGGGCGGAATGCGTGCCATGAGAGTGACCGTGGGCACCAGAGAACCAGCCCCGAAATGGCGAGAAAGCAAAAGGAAAGGTTCGCAACTCCCGTGACCAGTTTGCCTCGCGGCCGGGAGACCTCGCCGCTGAAACCGAGGTATCGGTGAAGTTCGAACATCTTCTGCAGAAATTTACCCATCCCTTGTGACGGTGAACGAAACACGTCCCCGGTATAGGGATTGGCGTGGTAGCTCTCGGTGCGGCCAACGATAAAGCTGACCGCCGTCTGCGGATCGCGGGAAACGACGATGGTCGTTGGCTTCGCTTCGGGAAAACTCAGGCGCATGCGCTCCGCGAGCGCATCAATGCCGAGGGGGAGCGCGCTGGAGGAGGGAATCGTCACCCGGCGGACATCGCGCTCAGCCCACGCCAGCAGTTCCTTTTCGAAGGCCAAGGTTGTGCCCGTGAAACACAGTAAACCGACTATCGCGCCGCAGGTAATCCCGGCTGCGAGGTGGGCCCAGAACAGACATTTGCGTAGGATATTCATGACGGAAGCCGGGAAAGCAGGTGGCGGAGGGCATGCGTGGAGGTCACGCATCGTTCGGAAGCAGGATCACCGACCGTGAGAATCTGTGGGCGGGAAAAATCGGCAAGGGCCGCGACAATACTCTCCTGGGCAATAGCACGGAACTCTGCATCGCGGGAAATTTCCGAGAAGTTGTCCTGGAGAAACTCGGCGAGAAAATGCGGTTGATGCAGCCGGTAGAGCTGGGCGCCAAACCGGAAGAGGCGCTGCGCCAAAGGACGAAACTCCTGCACGCCGGCGCTCATCCAATGACGCGCCAGCAGCATGGCCTCGTCGACCGCATCACTTGCGGTGTGCGCGAGCGTTTCTTGATCGGCATTCGGGGTGACAAACAAATGCCCCAATGCATCGCACACCAAGCGCCGAGCCTTCAATGAAATCTCCGCATCGATGACATGCTGCCGCTCAGAGCCGGAAACCAAGGCGACCGATTCCTGGGCGGTTTCATAGGCCTTCCCGTAGTCGCGCAGATCCATCTCGAAGCTCGCACGATTAAGAAGCGTGCCGGCAAGGTTTCGCCTGACCCAAACATCCTCGGAGGTGGAGCGGAGCGCCTTCAGAAGCGCCTCCGCTTCGTTGAAGGCCGCAACCGTCGCAGCCGCGTGTTGGATCCCGTAAGCACGATGAAGGAGGCTGCCTCGGTTCATCAGGGCGGCGGCGAGACTGATGTCATGCTCGGCCTTGGTCCGGTCGCGGTTCTCGCGTTTCAAGGCTATCGCCTCATCATAGGCGGCAAGAGCAGCAGGCAGGTGTGAGCTGCCCAGGCGGGCCAGGGCCGATCCGCGGTTCATGCACACGACACTGACCTCCGAACCGGAGGCATCGGCCGTCCGCTCCAACTCAAGGCGGGCATGGTCGTAAAGCGCGAGAGCTTCAACCAGCGCTCCCTGCGACTCGAGACGTCGGCCTTCCTGAACCAGCTTGTTGGCGATGGAGGACATGGGACTCCAAGAGCGAAGAGGCGACGGATATCGCCGCCCCTTCGCTGACGAGGTGAAGAGCTAGAGCTTCCAATCCACGCTCAATAGGAACGAACGGGATGGCCCAAGCGTTGCCCGGGAGCCATTCCAGTTCGAGGCCGCGGCGTAGTATTCGTTGGTGAGGTTATCCACGTTGAGTCGCAACGTGAGCTGGCGGGTCAGTTCATAACTCGCGAGTGCATTGAACACGGTGTAGGCAGGCAGTTTGCCAGCGTTTCCATTGGGGATGATGCGTTCGGCGTCGTCCGGACGACCGAGCCAGGATTCGCCGACATGTTGCACGCCAGCCCCAAGGGTCAACCCGAAGGGCAGCCGGTAGGTTGTCCACAGGCTTCCCGTGACCTTTGGCGTGAAGGCCAACTCGTCGCCGTTGGTGCTTAAACGCGTGCCATAGTCCGCAGCGTTCGCCGCGCGGCGGGCTGCGTCCACTCCCGGTCCGTGCCGGCGCTCACTGTCCATGAACAGCACGCCGCCGATCACATACCAAACCGGGGTAATCCTGCCCGTGGCCGAGAGTTCGAGGCCTTGAACGATCTGTTTGGCATAGCCCGCAAACGCATTGGCGACGCCGTTCACCGTGCCGGCCATGGCGATGTTCTCGCGTTCGGTGCGGAATAGTGCCGCGGATGTGGTCAGATATTTATCGAAGAATTCCCACTTCGTGCCGACTTCGTAGTTGGTTGACCGCTGGACCTTGGAGGAGGCGCTGTTTTGTCCAGCAATCCAGCCCGGAAAGGCATTATCGCCTTCCCGGGAAATATCAGGATTCGAGAGGAACGACGCGGGAGGGAGAGCCGCTACGCCCATGGCGGCATAGAACGTTCCGTGCGCTGCGGGTTTGAACACGATCCCAAGTTTTCCACTGACCGTGGTATCGTTCCGGTCGAACCCGTCCGGGCCTTGGGAGGCGCCGGCCGCAGTATTGCTGTCGATCTCGACCTGGTAGTCTTCGATCCGCAAACCGCCCGTGATTTGCCACCGCGGATTCAACTGAACCGTATCGTACGCATAAACGGCGACCGTATCGACCCGCACGGCACTTGTCTGCAGAGGCACCAAACCCACGAATCCGGCCAGCGGGCGCGAGGCATCCGGACGATCAACGGCCACATTGCCCGGATTGCCGAGCACACCGTTGTTGGGGAAGCGACTGGCTTCGGACTTTTCGCGAGTGAGTTCAATGCCGGTCGAGACCGCGTGGCTGATCGTTCCGGTCTCGAAGGAGGCCGCCAGGTTGGTGAGGTTGGAAAGCGCGGTATTTTCTCGTTTGTAGGCATGCCGTTGTGTGCTCACGAGCCGCGTGGCAGGGATGTAGCCGGTGGGAACAGTGTAAAGCGCCTCGCGTTCTGTTTGCGACCAACGCGTCTGGTTGCTGAGGCGCATGGTGGGCGAAAGATCATGCTCGATGCGGGCCAGTGCCGAATCGGTGACGACATCATCATAGTCGCTCAGGTGGCCATAAAAGCGGGCGCGATTCGCTTCTCCCCGGGCGGAGGGATTGTAGTTGATCATCCCTTCGATTTGCGCCCCGGGCACGCCCCAGTCGGGGCGGTCGTTTTGCTCAAGGTGCTGGTAGGAGGCGTGGAGGCGGGTCTGGCCATTCAAACCCACGGCCACGGCCGGAGCCAGGCCCCAGGCATTTTTCTCCGCGTGGGCCCGTCCCGGGACGCCGCCTTCCTGCCAGAGGCCGTTGAGTCGGAACGCGGCGCCTTCGCCGACCTGTTGGTTGAGGTCCACCGCCGCCCGCACACTCGTGTCAGAGGTGTGTTCATTCACGGCCAGGCTTGCGGTTGCGTGCCGGAAGTTTTCCGCACGCGCCGACTTGGTCGCAAGATTGACATAGCCCCCCGCGCTGCCGCGGCCGTTGTCGCCGGAGGGGCCCTTGGCGATCTCGACCTGCTCGATGTTAAAAACATCCCGGAAATAATTCCCGGAGTCGCGGGCGCCGTCGATAAACACGCTGCCCGTGGTGTCGAAGCCGCGGAGGCTGAAATTGCTGAGCGCCGAGCTGAACCCGTTTTCACCCGCATTAAAGGTGAGGCCCGGGCTATTGCGGAAAACATCCGTAAGGGTCTGCGCCCCTTGCTGATTGAAAACAGAGTCAGGAATGACCGAGACGCTTTGGGGCGTGTCGAGCAGTGGAGCCGTGAACTTTGGCGAGGCCACGGCGCGATTGCGCTGCGCCTGGACCTCCATCTTGGGGAGTTCGACGAGAGAATCGCCCGCTCCCGGTGTTTCATTGGCATAGACACCTCCGGTGAGGGCCATGGCGACCGCAGCCGTGGGGAGCGTCGCGTGCTTGAGTGATGATTCGTGAAAAAGAGTTTTCATGTAATTTATCGGGTTCATGCACCGATCACCGGTGGCACGAGCATTTCAGGTTCGCCTAACAAGCAGCCCGGCCCAGGAGGCGGGAGCGGCAAGGAGCAGGAAAGCGCTCCGATCTGACTCGGATTTCCAGAGTCTGGAAACCGTTCAGGCGACGAAAGAGGGTGCCCGGGGAAGCAACGCCGCTCGGCGCGCAAAATGCCGACGAGGCACCCAATCAAGTGGCCGGGCAAACGCCAATTTCGCTGCGCGTTGGTAAATCCCTTCGCGAAGGGAAATCCGCGTCAAAAGCACCAACGTCGCAACGATGGCCAAAAACGAGCGAGGAGTTCGCAGCCCGGAAGCCGCTCTCTTGATTAATGCAATCTCTGCCGCATGCCAGGCGCCATGAGGAGCCTCGCCACCCGCATGCGACTCCTCTGGCATCGGCAGATGAAGATGGGAGTGCGGTGGGATTACGCCTGTGACCTCAAGTATCGCGTGGTGCGTGACCATCAGCCAAGAGGCCAAGGCGAGTACTACAGAAAATTTGAGAAAGGCACTCACAGGAGAGGCACGATCAGAAGGGATAATTGGAGATTAAGTCGATTCTGGATCTCAATCTCATCCGATTATGACAATCATAGCCCTATCTAAAAATTGAACCCTCAATCCAGGCTGAGGCCGCTTAGCCAAGACTTGTGTGATTCACTCTGAGAGCGCATTTCTTGGGGGGCCTTTCGGGTCGGGCAGTACCGAAGGTCACATAAGCCTTTGATCGCGAGTTCAATCCTCCCCCTGGCGCCAGCTTTGCGCCGCACGTCGGCACGAAAAAGCCGCAGTCATCACGACTGCGGCTTTGCTTTTGACTCGTGCGGACGCGAGCGGGCCGAACCGGGGTCAGTTCACGTTGGCCGAACCGACCAGGAAGGGGCGGCCGGGGAGGCTGAGTTCGCCGGCAAACTCGAAGGCGTCCTTGCCCGTCGGGCCGCAGCCGTAGGTCACCTTGTTGCGCGCGTCGTAGATTTCCCCGATGCGAAACGAGACGATCTTCTTTCCATTGTAGTCCGCGACCGTGAGGATCGGACCGCGCACGGCGGTGCTGACGGCGACGGGATCCTCGAGGCGCTGGTCCTTGATGGTCATATGCACCTGGCCGTTGCCCTGGTACGTGTGGACGGCCTTGACGGCGCGTTCACCGCGGCAGGCGACCCAGAACACGGAGTTGAAGCAGTCGGCGATGCCGCTGTTGCTCTTGGCGGGGATCAGCGGCAGGTTCTTGGCGGCGCGGCGCGCGAAGGTCATGCTCACGGGGTTGCGGCCGACGTTGAACGAACCCATCTCGGCGAGCGGACCGCGCTGGTGCCAGGACGAGCGGGCCATGAGCGAGGAGGTGTCGAGGATGTGGATCTTGCCTTCTTCCGTCGCGACATAGGCCTTGAAACGGTCGCTGGACCAGCGGTCGATGCGATGGCCGGCGAGCACCGCGGTGGGGCGATCGTAGGAGGCCTGCCAGACGACCTTGGGCATGTGGTCGCGGAGGGCGTCGAACGTCTCCGGGAACTGCGCGGGGGCGGAGCCGCGGTCCGCGAGCGCGGCCTTGGCCGAGGCGTCGGACGAAAGGTAGCTCTCGCGCATGTACTGGAGCAGCGGAGTGAGGTCCACGATGGCGACCTTGCCCTCGTCCTTGGAGGCGACGATGGCGTAGCCGCCCTGCGCGATCATGCCGTTTTTGTAGAGCATGCCGCGCGTGGCGCTGTCGGTGATTTTCATCGAGCCCATGGTCTTGCCGTCGGTCTGCGACGGGCCGTTCCAATAGCCGTTGCTGGCCGCGGAAACCGAGGTCGGCGCGGTCATGGGCAGGTCGACGTAGCCGAGCAGCTTGAAGTCGGACCAGCTGCCCTGGTTGGGCAGGCCCATGTAGGGCATGGTGTGAAACGGGATGTACTTGCCCTCGAGGGCGACCACGGCGAGCTGGCCTTTCAGGGCGTCGATGTCCCAGACCGTGATCAGCGCGAACTCGTTGCTGGTGGTGATGGCGATGCCGGTGGGGACCTTGTTCTCCGGGAATTTGATGCCCGGGAACGGCCGGTCGCTGCCCTTGCGGCTGGTCTGGGTGCCGGCGACGGCGAGCAGGCCGTCGCGGTAGATCACGAGGGCTTCGTTTTGCGTGAGCCCGGTGCCGCGGGCCATGGCGATCGGCTGGGTGGGCGGTTCGCCGTTGAGTGTGGCGTAGTAAGGCTCGCGGGTTTGCGGCTCGGGGTGCGGCTTGCCGCTGGCCCAGTCGAGGCGCGGGCTGATGGCGAACACCTTGGAATAATAGGCGTAGACAGCGATGCGATCGAGGCCGGGATCGGTCGCAGGATTGTCGGGCACGTAGCCGACCTGGCCGCTGTCGCTCCAGTAATCTCCGTCGGGAGAGGGAGCCTTGCCGAGTTCCCACGGCGAGATGCGGGCGAAGCCGCCGGGGTAGGCGCGGGATTGCGGTTTGAAGAGCTGCGGCCGGTCATCCGTGCGGGATGGCGGATTGAGCTGCCGGAAGGTGGGACCGAGACGTTCGCTCACGATGTCCGTGTTCCAGACGAGCGCTTCGTAGAGGTAGCTCGTGCGATCGATCAGGCCCTGTTTATTCAGCACGGCGGCGCCGGCGGAAAGGGAAAGACAGGATGCGCCCGCGAGGGCGAGGATCAGGATTTTTGATTTTGGCATGATTTGGTTGAGGTGAGTGCGGAGTTTGCCCGATGCCGGCCTGAGAAAATCACCGATGGCCGTTACCGGGTTGCTTCGCCTTGAAGTGATCGCGGTCCGGACGGGGGAGCATCTCCGCACTTCCGAATCGCGACGATTTCCAGCGATTGAGCCATCATCGGAGCGCGGCAAGTTCAGCGGAGGATTCCCGGATGATTTACGCGAAATTATCCGGGGTTATACCGGTAAATCTCCGCTGGATATTTCAGGGATTTTCCTGATTGCACCGCAGACGCCGAACGCGGGAAGGTTCAGAGGTGTCTTCTCCCAAACTCGATCTCGTGATCCTCGCCGCTGGAATCGGCAGCCGCTTCGGTGGCGTGAAGCAGGTGCAGCCCGTCGGTCCCCGCGGGGAGCTGATCATCGAATACTCGGCCTTCGACGCGTTGCGCGCGGGCTTCGGCCGTCTCGTGCTGGTGATCCGCAAGGACATCGAGCGCGACTTCCGCGAGGCCATCGGCCGGCGGCTCGAGCAGCGCATGGAGGTCAGCTATGTTTTCCAGGAGATCGACGCCTTGCCGGGCGGCTTCAAGGCTCCGGCCGGCCGGACCAAACCGTGGGGCACGGCGCACGCCACGCTCGCGGCCCGGCCCGCGGTGCGCGGTCCCTTTGCCGTGATCAATGCCGACGACTTCTACGGCGCCTCGGCCTACCGCACGCTCGCGGCGCATTTCGCAGCGTCGACGGATTACGCGATGGTCGGGTATCCGCTCAGCCAGACACTGTCCGAACATGGCACCGTGAGCCGCGGGTTGTGTGCCACGGACGCAACCGGCCGCCTGGCGAGCATCACGGAAATCACGAAGATCGAAAAGATTCCCGGCGGCGCGCGCTACCATGACGCGGGCGGACAGGCCCGGCTGCTGAAGGGCGACGAGATCGTCTCGATGAATTTCTGGGGTTTCACGCCGGCGGTGTTTCCTCAATTGGAGGCCAAGCTCGGAGCTTTCCTGGCGCAGCACGGTAACGATCCCAAAGCCGAGGTTTACCTACCGACCGCCTTGAGCGAATTGAACCAGTCGGGCGAGGCGCGCATCGCGCTGCATCGTTCGGAAGACGCCTGGTTCGGCCTCACCTACAAGGAGGATCTGTCCGCAGCGCAGGCGGCGATCAAAGGCCTGGTTGATGCCGGGAAATATCCGGCACCGCTCTGGGGCTGAAATGTAGGGCGGGGTCGCCGAACCCCGCCAAGAATATGGCATCGCCTTCGAACAAAGGCGGGGTTCGGCGATTTTGCCCTACATTTCAGCCAACAACCCGCGCAGTTCGCGCTCCGGGTCCTCGTGGTTCTGCTCGACGGCCAGTTGCAGCGCCTGTTCGAGCCAGGGCCTGGCCTCAGTGCGGCGGCTCAACCCAAGCAGCGCCTTGCCGAGCAGGATGCGCGGCATCATCCAGTCGGCCTTTTTCGCCGCGCAATGGGAGAGGTGTTCCACGGCCTCGGCCGGCCGGTCTTCGTCGAGGAGGGCTTGGGCGAGGCTGAAGCGAAACAGTTCGTTCTCCGGCTGCTTCGCCACCAGCGCGGCGAACTGCTGGGAGCGTGACATGTCAGTCGAAAAAGAGCGCGACGCCCGTGCTGTTGTCGAGGCCGCCGCGCTCGTTGGCGCGGTCGATCAGGGCGTGGACGACCTCCTCGGGCTCCTTCGCCTCCTGCATGAGTTTCACGATCTCCTCCATGGGCACGAAGCGGCTGATGCCGTCGCTGCACATCAGGTAGCGGTCGTGGGGCAGGATGGTGTGGGTGAAAATGTCCGGCTCGAGCGGCGGGGGCTGGCCGATGCAGCGGGTGAGCGCGTTGCGGTTTTCCATGAGGAGGCCGAGGGGCTCGCCGCGCGCGGCGCGGGCCTTCAGTTCGGTCTCGATCGTGTGGTCGGTCGTGAGCTGTTGCAGGACCTTGGAGCGGAGGCGGTATGCGTTGGAATCCCCGACGTGGCCGAATTGCAGCTTCACGCCCGTCAGGTGGGCGAAGGTCAGCGTGGAGCCGATGCCGAATTGCGGGCTGATCAGGCGGCCGAGCTGGAAAACCTGGTCGTTGATCTCGGCCAGGATGCGCTCGTAGTTGAGCTTCGTGCCCACGGTGTGTTCGCTGACGATCTTCTGCAGCGTCGCGATGGCCAGCTGACTGGCCTGTGCGCCCGCGGGCAGGCCGCCGATGCCGTCGGCCACGCCGTACAGGCCGAGCGTGTCGTTGCAGACATAGCTGTCCTCGTTTTCATTGCGCACGCGGCCGATGTCGGAATGGGCGAAAGAGCGAAGCTTCATCAAGGTCGGGTCAGCCTAGGGGCAGGAGCGCCTCAAGGGAAAGGCCGAAAAACACGCTCCCGGTTTCCGCGTTCCAACCGCTCGAAAGCGGCGACCGGCAGGCAGCCGATGAACTCCCGGCCGTAGGCCTTGGCCAGCACGCGGGCGTCGAGGATCGTGATGAGTCCGCGGTCCGCCTTGCTGCGGATGAGGCGGCCGACACCCTGGCGGAACTTGATCAGCGCATCGGGCAGGGTGAGCTCGTTGAACGGATTGCCGCCGGCGTTGCGGATGTGTTCGCACTTCGCCTCGGTGACGGGGTGCGTGGGCGGGTCGAAAGGCAGGCGGGTGATGATCACCTGGGAAAGCGCCGGACCCGGCACATCCACGCCGGTCCAGAAGCTGTCAGTGCCGAAAAGCACGGCGTTGCCCAGCGTGCGCATCTGCCGGGCCAGCTCGGTGCGCGAGAGCTCGGCGCCCTGCATGAGGAACGGGCGTCCGGCCGCGGCCCACTGCGGCTCGAGCGCGGCGGCGACGGCGCGCATGTCGGTGTAGCTGGTGAACAGCACGAGCGTGCCGCCCTTCACGCGTTCCGTGCAGAAGCGGATGTAGTCGGTGAGCGCCTCCACGGCCAGCCTCGCCTCCTGCGGTGAGGGCAGCGGCACGTCGGCGGCGACGTAGACGCGCATGTTGCGCTCATAATCGAAAGGAGACTTCACGGCGACGGCCTCCGCGTTTTCGGCCCCGATCCGCGCCGAAAAGGGTTCCAGCGCCCCGCCCATGGCGAGCGTGGCGCTGGTGCAGACCACGCTGGTCTGGCAACCGAAGAGGTGGCGGCGGAGCTCCGGTGCGACGTCGATCGGCGCACTGCGGAGCGTGATGATCGTCTGCTTCCGTCCGCTGCGCTCGGTCCAGTAGACGTGGCCTTCGTCGCCCAGGGTGAGCCATTCGGTGAGGCCGGCCTGGATGCCCTTGATCCGCTGGCGCTGTTCGGTGAGTTCCTCGCACTCCCGGCTGTCGGGCGGGGCCTTGTCGGCCAGCTTGGCGAGCAACCGCTCGAGGGCGCCGAGCGGCCCCTCGAGCATGGGCTCGGCGGCGCCGGGTTCGCGGATGCGCACGATGGCGCGCTGGTCGAGCACGCGGGTCGCAAGGAAGTCGAAGAACAGTTTCGCCGCGTCGAGTGCGTCCACCACGAGCTGCTGGGCGTCGGGGCCGCCGAGCTTGCGCAGGACGCCGCGCCTGGTCTTCGGGTTGTACAGGTGCTTCAGCGCCCGGTCCACGCCGTAGCTGCTGAGCGAGAGGCCGAAGTTGTCGGTGGCGACCTCGGGTACGGTGTGGGCCTCGTCGAGCACGAGAAAGTCGTCGGGAAACAGCACGCCGCGCGCCTCGCCGCCGGTCGTGCGCGCGCCGCCGGCGTTGATGAGCGCGAACAGCAGGGCGTGGTTCACGATGATGACGTGCGCCTGGCGCAGCCGCGCGCGGGCGCGCTGGTAGTGGCATTTTTCGCAATCGCAGTGCTTGCGCGAACAGGCGGAGGAATCGGCGTTGACGGCATCCCATACCTCGGGACGGGGCGGCGGCTTCAGCTCGTGGCGCAGCCCGGTCGCCGTCGTCTCGGCCCAGGTGGCGAGGCGCTGCAGCTCCTCGTAGTCGGCGTCGGCAAAGAGGCTGGCGCGGTCGGCCAGCGCATGGGCGAGGCGGGTGGGGCAGAGGTAGTTTGATTTGCCGAGCAGCACCGCGGAGCGGAACGTGGCGTAGGGTGCGCCCGACGGATCCTCCTTGAAGACGCGCCGGCACAGGGGAAGGTCCTTCTGCTCGATCTGCTCCTGCAGCGAAATGGTGTGGGTCGAGACGATCAGCTGGCGGTTCTGGTCCACCGCGTGGACGATGCCCGGGATGAGGTAGGCGAGACTCTTGCCCACGCCGGTGCCGGCCTCGAAGAGGAGGGGGGCGTCGTCCGCCAGCGCGCGTGCGACGGTACGCGCCATCTGCTCCTGCTGCGGACGGTGTTCGAGCGCAAGGGCGTCGCACAGCGTACCCGACTCGGCGAAGACGGAGCGCACGAGTTCGGGGAGACGTGACGGCTTGGCGCCGTCGGTTGCGGAGAGCCCGATCATCCCCGAAATCAGCGGGGCGGCGAAGGCGGGCGCAATTCAATTTGCGAGGCGCGCGGCCGTCCGCATGATGGCCGCCATGAGCAAACCGGACAACTGGACGGACGACCTCGTGCGATTCCTCTGCGAGCAACCCGGTGTCGGGGCCGTGCGCGTGGATCCCGCGGCGCACCGGGTGGCGCTGGCCACCCTCGGTCAGGTGAACCTGGCCGATCTCGAGCAAAAGCTCGCCGCCACCATTGCCGCGGTGGAGGAACGTTTCGCGGACCAGCCGGCGCGGCTGGCGGCCGCGGGCTTCACCCTGAGGAAGGACGGCGATGCGGTGATCATCGGGCGCAACATGGGCCAGACGGCCGAGTCGCTCTGGCTTTGGCGGGAAATGGAATGGCCCGAGATCAAGGCCGGGCCCGCGCCGGAGGATCAGGAATGGCGCACGCTCGCCCTGTTGGCGGCGGTATGCGGCGGCGCAGGCGTGCTGGGCTTCCTGGCTGAGGTATTCCTGCCCGGTCTGCCGTGGCTCGCCAAGGTTTTGTTCGCCGCGGGCGTGGTGGCCGGCGGCTGGGATGCGGCGGTGGATTCGTGGGAAAACCTCAAAAAGCGGGAAATCGACATCCATTTTCTCATGCTCGCCGTGGCGGCCGGCGCATTGTTCATCGGCGCCTGGGGCGAGGCGGTTCTCCTGCTGTTTTTGTTCTCCGCCTCCGGCGCGATGGAGGAATACGCGCTTGATCGCACACAGCGCGAGGTGAGCTCTCTGCTCAAGAGCGCGCCGAAACACGCGACCGTGGTCGACCGCGAAGGCCAGGAGCACGAGGTGCCGGTCGAGACGCTGACGGTCGGCCAGCGGGTGCGCGTGCGCCCCGGCGGGGCGTTCCCGGCCGATGGCGTGGTCGTGCACGGCAAGAGCGCCAGCGACGAGGCGAACCTGACCGGCGAGGCGACGCCGGTGGAGAAGGGCGTGGGCGACCAAGTGTTCAGCGGCACGCTCAACCTGTGGGGTTCCGTGGATTTCGAGGTCGCGCGCGTGCCGGCCGAGAGCACGCTGCAAAAGATCATCCGGCTGATCCAGACGGCGCAGAAATTGAAGGCCCCGAGCGAGCGCTTCACGGACAAATTCGGCACGGGGTATACCTATGCGGTCATCGGCGGCTCGTTCGCGATGTTTCTCGTCTGGTGGCTCGGCTTCGGCCTGCCGGCGTTCGTCAACACGGAGGAAACGCGTTCGGCGTTTTACCGGGCGATGACCCTCATGGTCGTCGCCAGCCCCTGCGCCCTGGTGCTGTCCATCCCGTCGGCCATCCTCGCGGCGATCGCATGGGGTGCGAAACATGGCGTGCTGTTCCGGGGCGGCGCCGCCATCGAGAAACTGGCCGACGTGAACGTCGTGGCCCTCGACAAGACCGGCACGCTCACCACCGGGGAGCTGGTGGTGACGGGTTACGAGAGTTTTCCGTCCGGCAGGGAAACCGAGGTCATGGAGCTGGCGTATGCGCTCGAAAGCCGTTCGGAGCACCCGCTGGCCCGCGCGATCGTGCGCGACGCCAAGGCGCGGGGCGTGCGCCTGATCGAGCTGGCGGATTTCAAGAACATCGTGGGCCAGGGGGTGCGCGGGCGCTATGCCGGCGCACAGGCGCTGCTGGGGCGACGCGAACTGCTCGAGTCGGGTCCCCTGGCCGGCTGGGCGGAAAAACTGCCGCCGGCACCCGCGGAACTCGCCGAGGTCTGGGTCGTGGGGAAGGACGTGCTCGGACGCGTGCTGTTGCGCGACCAGATCCGCGAGGAATCGCGCCGCGTGCTGGCAAAGTTGAAGACGCTCGGGCTGCGCACGGTCATGCTGACCGGAGACCGCCGTCAGGCCGCGGAATCCGTGGCGCGGGAGATCGGTCTCGACGAAGTGCGGGCGCACCTCACGCCCGAGCAAAAAGTCGCCGCCATCCAGGAACTCCGTGAACGCGGTGGCCGGGTGGCCATGGTCGGGGACGGCGTGAATGACGCGCCAAGTCTGGCGGCGGCCGATGTGAGCGTGGCAATGGGCGCGCGGGGCAGCGATGCGGCGCTGGAGCAGGCGGAAGTCATCCTCATGCATGACCGCATCGAAAACTTCCTTGCCGCCAAGCGGTTGAGCACGCGGGCGAAGGCGGTCATCCGTCAGAATCTCGCGCTTTCCCTCGGGGTGGTGGTGGTCATGGTTGTCGCCACCGCCGCCGGCGCGGTTCCGCTGGCGATCGGCGTGGCGGCGCACGAAGGCAGCACGCTCGTCGTATGTCTGAATTCGTTGCGGCTGCTTTTCGGGCGCAACGCATGACAACCGCCGGCGGCGCGGAGCGCGCTTGCCATTTCGGACCGACCCGCCGAGCGTCGTTGCCCGACGGGCCGTCACTCCTTCTTCATGAAAGAACATCGTTCGCATCCTGGTGGTGCTGCTGCATCTGGAATGCCCGTGCTCCGTTTGAAGCGCGTCGTCCGCCCTTAGTCGCCACAACGTGGAACCGACGATTCAACCCGATGCCGGCGGGCAGGCTTCCGCCGCGCAGGTGTACTTCCTCACGCTGGCCACGCCCGGTCGCCAGCCCTGGCTCGAACGTCCGCGCACGCGCGATGTGTTCCTGTCGGTGCTGCGTTCCTGGCACATGGGGCGCGAAGGCCGGGTGCTGGCCGCGATCGTGATGCCCGATCATGCGCACGTGCTGCTCGAGCCGGGGCGCTCGACGGGACCGCTGCAACTCGTGGCCCGCTGGAAATCGGCCATGCGGTTCGGTGCCGGGTATGCGGAAACTTTCGATGAATCACCGCGCGGTCACAAATTGCATCCCGGTCAGGAGCCGGAGGATTATGCGTTCTACATGTTCCTTCATCCCTACCGGGCGGGCTTGATCCAACCCAACGAAACCTGGCCGGGGTGGTGGCTGCCGGAACCGGCGTTGTTTCGGTTTCCGCTTCAGCTCGGCCCCGATGGCCCGGTGCCGCCAGAATGGCTCGTGCTGCCGCGCGAGCGGTTCATCGGGCTCGATCATGGAGAGTAGGGCGGTCATGTCGGCCTCGCACGGATGCCGCGGCGACCCGTCGCGACGTCTCACGGGCAAGGTCGCCCGTGCCTCCTGGCAGCGGAGTTTCCCGGCTCAGTCTTCGATCCAGACGAGGTCCTTTGCGCGCACCTCTTCGAACAGCTCGATGATGCCGAGGTTGGCCATCTCGATGCAGCCACCGCTGAACGGAGTTCCCAGCCGGTCCTCAAGGTTCGTGCCATGGACATAGATGTAGCGCTCGAATGAATCCACGATCTGCCCGGCGGCGTCCGTGCCGGCGTTGAGACCGGACTCGAGGCCGCGGAGGCGGAGGATGCGACTCGTGATCAGGTTCCGGGCCTGCTCCTCCGCGCTGAATTCGGCGAAATGCCGCCCGGTGGCGACCCGGGCCTTGAAAACGATGCCCGGCGGCTGGCCGGCGCCGATTTTTTCCGCGATCTCGTGCAGGCCGCGCGGCGTGCCGAGCGAATCCTTGAGGTTGCTCGGTGGGCGGAGCGACGTGGAGACGACATGCGACTTCACCAGACAGCCGTCCCGGTAAAATCCAAGCAACTGTCGTGCAAGGGATACGGCGATAATACGCGATGTCGGCTTGAGTCCGAGCGCGGCGCACTTTTGGTTAACCCGTTCCAATACATCATTCACGTGAGCAATACATCCTCCTACAGAGTCGGCATCGTCGGTGCGACGGGCGCGGTCGGTCAAGAATTGATCGGTCTGCTGCTGTCGCGCTCGTTTCCGCTCGCGGAGCTGAGGCTGCTGGCCTCGGCGCGCTCCGCGGGCCGCAGCCTGGACGTGGGCGGGAAAAAACTCACGGTGCAGGAGGCTAAGCCCGAGGCCTTCGAGGGCCTGGACATCGCGTTGTTCGCCGCCGAGGGCGCGATCGCCAAGGCGCTGGCGCCGGAGGCCGTGAAGCGCGGCTGCCTCGTGCTCGACAAGAGCTCCGCCTTCCGCATGGACCCGAAGGTCCCGCTCGTCATTCCCGAGATCAACCTCGAGGCGACGCGCGGCCATGCGGGCGTCATCGCCAGTCCCAACTGCTCGACCGCGGTCGCGCTGATGGGACTTTACCCGCTGCACCGGAAGTTCGGCGTGAAGCGCGTGTTCTTTGCGACGTACCAGTCCGTTTCCGGCACCGGCGCCGACGCCATCGACGAACTCGAGGCGCAGACGCAGGCCTACGTGAAGGGCGAGGCGATCACGAAGAAGGTCTATCCCTACCAGATCTTCCATAATCTGATCCCGCAGGTGGATTCCTTCGGCGCCGACGGTTACACTGGCGAGGAAACCAAGATGCGCGAGGAGAGCCGCAAGATCATGGGGCTGCCCGCGCTCAAGGTCTCCGCGACCTGCGTGCGCGTGCCGGTCGTGCGCGCCCACTCGGTCGCGGTCAACGCCGAGTTCGAGCAGCCCGTGGACCTCGCGGAGGCGCGCACGGTGCTCGCGGCGTTTCCGGGCGCCCAACTGCTGGACGATCCCGCCAACAAGGTCTACCCGACGCCCCTCGACTTCAGCCGTCAGGTGAAGTGCGGCGTCGGCCGTCTGCGCCACGACACCGCGCTGGACAACGGCCTGGCGTTCTGGGTGGCCGGCGACAACCTCTGGAAGGGCGCCGCGCTCAACTCCATCCAGATCGCCGAGGCGATGATCCGCGAGGGTATCCCGCTCAAGCCGCGCGAACTGGCCGGGGTTTAAGGACCTCGCTTGGTGGCTCTTGTAGGGCGGAGTCGTCGGACCCTGCCTTTCGGTCGTCACGAAGCCAGTCCGGCGGGGTTCGGCGACCCCGCCCTACAAGACGACTTAACCCTTGCCGCTCCCCGGGCGTTTTCGTTTCGTCGCGCTTTCCGGACGCTTAGCTCAGTTGGTTAGAGCACCTCGCTTACACCGAGGGTGTCGGGGGTTCGAGTCCCTCAGCGTCCATATTTTCGTCTTCCATGAAATTTCTCCTCGCGACCCGCAAAAGCCCGCTCGCCCTGACCCAGACCGAGATGGTGGCGGCGCGCATCCGGGCCGCCCTTCCCGGTGCCGAATGCGAGCTTCTCAAGATCGTCACCACGGGCGATCAACGTCTGGAGTGGTCGCTCGCCAAGCAGGGTGGCAAGGGGCTTTTTACCGCGGAACTGGAGCAGGCGCTCCTGCGCGGCGAGGCCGACGTGGCGGTGCACAGCTGCAAGGATCTCCCCGGCGACAATCCTCCCGGGCTGGTGGTCGCGGGGTTCCTGCCGCGCGAGGTGACGCACGATGTGCTCATCCTGCGCGAGGGCGTCGCGGTTCCGGCCGTCATCGGCACCAGCAGCCCGCGCCGCCAGCAGCAGATCGCGAAGCTTTTCCCGGCCGCGACATTCACCGAAATCCGCGGCAACGTGGACACCCGGTTGAAAAAAATCGCCGCCGGCAACGCGGATGCGACGATCCTGGCCGCGGCGGGCATGAAACGCCTCGGCATCACGGGCTGGCCCGGCGTGGTTTTCCGTCCGCTGACGTTTGCCGAAAGCGTGCCGGCCGTGGGGCAGGGGGCCATCGCCCTGCAGTGCCGCGCCGGCGATGAGTCGAAGCTGGCGGCCGTGGTGGACGCGGCGACGGCGCGCTGCGTGGACCTCGAGCGCGCCTTCCAGGCCCGCATCGGGGCCGGATGCCAGATCGCCTTCGCCGCGCACGCGACGACGGACACCCTGCATTTTTTCCACGAAAAGACCGGCATCCGCACGCTGCCGTTGCACGAGGCGGATTTCGCCGCGCCCGTGGCCGCGGCCGACCGCATGCTCGGCGAACTTGGCTTTCATGTCTGACAAAAAAACACTTTCCGGACGGCGTATCGCCGTCACCCGTCCCGCCGGCTCGGCGTCCGACTGGCGCGGGCGCCTTGAAGCGCAGGGCGCCGAGGTGATCGAAATGCCGCTGATCAAGGTCACGAAGGACGTGAACCTCGACACGCTCGCGGAGGTTTTCCAGGAACTCGGCGGCTACGAGTGGGTGATCTTCACCAGCGCCAACGGCGTGAAGTATTTCTTCGAGGAACTCATTCGCGTTTTTGAGGACATCCGCTCGCTCGGCGTCGTCCGCATCGCCGCGGTCGGGGAGGCCACGGCGGCTGCGCTCCGCGACCTGCACCTGCGCGTGGATCTTCAGCCCAAGAAGGCCACCGGGGAGGAGCTGGTGAAGGAGCTGATCGCCCGCGAGGCGATGGACAGCGCCAAGATCCTGGTCGTGACCGGCAGCCGGAACCGCGAGGTCGTCGTCGAAAAGCTCAACGAAGCGCGCGCCATCGTCGATCAATTGCCGGTTTACCGGACCGAGGAGACCGATCTCGCCGCCGATCCGGTCGCCGGCGATTTCCGGTCCAAGGGCGCGGACGCAATCCTGTTTGCCAGCCCCTCCGCCGTGCAGTCCTTCTTCGAGCAGGCCGCCGTGCTCAAGCTCGGGGCGAAGGCGCGGAAGCCGCTCGCGGGCAGCATCGGACCGACGACCAGCGCCGCGATGAAGCAGCTCGGCCTGCCGGTGGATTTCGAAGCCGCCGAGCCGACGATCGACGCGCTGATCGCGGCCTTGCTGAAGAAGATCTGACCCGGGGCGGTGGACCGCGGAACATCGAAGACGCCGAACAGGAGGATTGCCTCCGGGTTTTCCGTGTATTCCGTGGTGATTTCATCATGAAGGTTCCCTTCCTCGATCTGAAGCTCCAGCACGCTCCGTTGCGCGCCGAGGTGCTGTCGGCTCTCGCCGACACCTACGACAACACCCGTTTCTGCCTCGGCAAGGACGTTGAAGATTTCGAAAGGAACTTCAGCGCCGCGCTGGGTTACCCGCGGACCCTGGGCATGAACAGCGGCACGTCGCCGCTGCACGTGGCCTCGCTCTGCGGCGGCTTCGGCCCTGGTGACGAGGTCATCACGACGCCGTTCACCTTCGCCTCGAGCTGCTGGGGCATCAGCTACGTCGGCGCCAAGCCGGTGTTCGTGGACATCGATCCCGACACCTGGTGCATCAGCCCCGAGGCCATCGAGCGGGCCGTCACGCCGCGGACGAAGGGCATCGTGGTCGTGCACATCTTCGGCCAGCCCGCGCGGATGGACGAGATCATGGCCGTGGCGAAGCGGCACAACCTGTTTGTCGTCGAGGACTGCGCGCAGGCTGTCGGCGCCCGCTACAAGGGCACGCCCGTGGGCATCGTCGGCGATTGCGGCACGTTCAGCTTTTATCCGACCAAGAACCTCGGCGCCTGCGGCGAGGGCGGCGCCCTTGTCTCGAAGCACGCAGCCGTGATGGACAAGGCGCAGCTGCTGCGCGTCCATGGCTCCCCGAGGCGCTACGCCCACGCGGAGGTCGGTTTCAATTTCCGCATGGACGGCTTCCAGGGGGCGGTGCTGAGCATCAAGCTGAAGCACCTGGCTCGCTGGACGGAACGCCGTCGCGCCATCGCCGCGAAGTACCGCGCGGGCATCAAGCGCGCCGACGTCCAGCTGCCCGTCGTGCCCGGGTACGGCGAGAGCGTCTGGCATCAGTTCACGCTGTTGCACCCGCAGCGCGACGCCCTGCGTGCGCATCTCGAAAAAAACGGAGTCGGCACCGAAATCATCTACCCGGGCCCGATGCACCGTCAGGACTGTTACCGGGACCTGGGCTACGCCGCCGGCAGCCTCCCTGTGGCGGAGAAGACGAGCGCGACCTGCGTCAGCCTCCCGATCTTCCCCGAGCTCACCGACGAGCAGGTGGATCATGTGATTCGATCGGTTAACTCATTTTAATCACCGGGACACGGAGGACACAGTGATGATGAACCACAAGGAATCGCTCCGTGCTCTCTGTGCCTCCGTGGTTCAACTCCCATGATCAACGGCGTCAGACTCAAGGTTTGCGGCATCACCTCGCTGGTGGATGCGGACGCCGCCGATGCGGCCGGCGCGGACTACCTGGGTTTCATCTTCTATCCAAAATCACCGCGCGGCATCACGCCGGTGCAATACACCGCCATGAAGGACCGCCTGCCGCCGCGCCGGAAGGTCGCCGTGATGGTGGAGCCCGGCCTCACCGAGCTGGATCCCGTGCTGCGGGCCGGTTTTGATTTCATCCAGATTCACTTCAAGACAAGCACGCCGCTGGCCCTGTTGCGCGAGTGGAACGAACTGATCGGCCCGGCCCGCCTGTGGCTCGTGCCGAAGCTGGAACCCGCGGCCGACGTTTCACCCGCGCTGCTGCCGCTGGCGGAGACCTTCCTGCTCGATACCTTCCATCCCGAGAAGTTCGGCGGCACGGGCGAAACAGGCGACTGGGCCAAGTTCAAGCGGCACCGTGAGACGCACCCGCAGAAGACTTGGATCCTGGCCGGCGGTCTGAAACCCGACAATGTAGCCGCCGCGGTCGAGGCCACTGGAACGAAGTTTGTCGACGTGGTCAGCGGCGTGGAGCTTTCGCCCGGGGTGAAGGATCCCGAGAAATTGAAGGCGTTCACCCTCGCGCTGAGGCAATCCAACCCCGCGTATCGTTGACGATGACCCCTGTTGTCCGATTTTCCACGGCGCTCGCCGTGGTGTCTGTGATTCTGATGTGGGCCGGATGCGCCTCCGGGCCCGGTCCAGAATCTCCGGCTCCTGTGGTGGCTGAGCCCCCGCCGCCACCACCGCCTCCGCCCCCGCCGCCATCGAGCGGGGCGGCGCCGACCAGCACCAATCCCAACGTCGCGCGTGGCCGCGAGTTCGATCAGGTCAAAGTGTACTTTGCCACCGACCGCCAGATGGCCGTGGCGCATGACATCGGATTTACCGGCGGCCGGGGCGAGGGGATCACTTACGGCAGCCTGTTCATCAGCATCCCGCACGATCATACGGTCGGGGCGATCGAGCGCCCGACGCTCTGGAGGCTGGAGTTCGAGGAGGATGCGCGCCGCCACATGGTGATCATGCGCCGCTACGTCTACGACCGGGACGATTTTTTCCAGAGCGTCCGGAACACGATCCGCAACGGCACGGATTCGTCCTTTGTGTTCGTGCATGGTTACAATGTGTCCTTCGACGATGCCGCGCGCCGCACGGCCCAGATCACCTACGACCTGAACTTCCAAGGCGCGCCGGTCTTCTACAGCTGGCCGTCGCAGGCTTCGCTGCAGGGCTATACGATCGACGAGAACAACGTGCAGTGGAGCGAGACCAACCTGAAGGGATTTCTTCTGGATTACGCCCGGGAATCCGGCGCGAAGGACATTTATCTCATCGCGCACTCGATGGGGAACCGGGCTCTGACCGGGGCGCTCCGCTCGCTGTTTGCCGAACATCCGGAGATGAAGGGCCGCTTCAAGGAGATCATCCTCACGGCGCCCGACATCGACGCGGGCATCTTCAAGCGCGACATCGCGCCGGCGCTCGCCGCGGGGTGCGACAAGATCACGCTCTATGTGTCCGATGGTGACAAGGCGCTGCTCGCTTCCAAGCAGGTGCACGGCTACGTCCGCGCGGGCGATTCGGCCGAGGGGATCGTTCTGGCGCCCGGCATCGAGACGGTCGATGCCTCGGGCCTCGACACGAGTTTTCTTGAGCATTCCTATTTTGCAGAGAGCAGTTCGGTGCTGAAAGACATCCGGAAGCTGGTGCTGGACGGATTGCGGGCGACGCAGCGAGGTCTTGCGGAGCTGCGCGCCGAGGCGGGGCGATATTGGAAATTCACGCCTTCCGGGCCCCGGTGACCCTTTGCGGCAGGGCGAAAATGCCGGAGCCTACCGGCGGCGTCTGACGGTCCGTGCGCCGCTGCCTTTCACCAACCACCAGGTGCTGCCGATCAGCAGGAGCAGTCCTGCGGCATAATAACCGTGGTGCGTCAGCACACGGTTTTTTCCGTCGATTCCGGTTTTCAGGTAGGTGAGGCCGGTCTCGGTACGGCCGGCGAGCGAGACTTCGCGACCGTACCCCGCGTAGAGAAACCACAACCCCGCGCCGAAGGCGGCCAAGGCGAGGAGCAGTTGGATCAGGCGGGACATGGCGCGGGGCGCCGCGGTGCTCAGAAGCCCGGCATGCCGCCGCGGCCCCGCATGGCTTCCATCTGGCGCATGAGCTTCTTCTGGTTGCCGCCCTTCATCATCTTCATGAGCTTCTGCATCTGCTCGAACTGCTTCATGAGCTGATTGACCTCGACGACCTGGACTCCGGCGCCCCTGGCGATGCGGATGCGGCGGTTGCCGTTCAGCAGGGAAGGTTTCCGACGCTCCTGAATCGTCATGGACTGGATGATCGCCTCGGTACGCTTCATCTGGCGGTCGGCGTCCCCGGGCAGTTGCACGCCGCTCATGCCGGGCATCATGCCGAGGATGGACTGCATCGAGCCCATCTTTTTGACCTGCTGCATCTGCGCGAGGAAGTCCTCGAGGTTGAAGTCCGCCTTGCGCATCTTCTCGGCCATGCGCTCGGCCTCCTTCTGGTCGATCGTCTCCTGGGCCTTCTCGACGAGCGACACGACGTCGCCCATGCCGAGGATGCGCGAAGCGAGGCGGTCGGGGTAAAACGGTTCGAAGTCGCCCGTCTTTTCGCCGGTGCCGATGAACTTGATGGGCACGCCGGTGACGGCCTTGATCGAAAGCGCCGCGCCGCCGCGGGTGTCGCCGTCGAGCTTGGTGAGGATCAGGCCGGTGAGGCCGAGGGCGTCGTGGAAGGCCTTGGCGACGTTGACGGCTTCCTGACCCAGCGCGCCGTCGGCCACGAGGATCACCTCGTCGGGCTGGACGGCGTTCTTGAGCTTCTTCACCTCCTCGATGAGGTCGTGGTCGATCTGGAGGCGGCCGGCGGTATCGAACAGGATGACGTCGGCGTTCTGAGCGAGGGCGGTCTCGAGCGCCTTGGCGCCGATGGCGGGCACGTCCTTGGAGGCGCGGTCGCAGTAGAAGCCGAGTTCCTCCTGCTTGGCGAGGATCTCGAGCTGGTCGATGGCCGCAGGGCGGTAGACGTCGCCGGCGACGACGAAGGGGCGCGCGCCCTTTTTCTTGAGCAGCTTGCCGAGCTTGGCGGTCGAGGTGGTTTTGCCCGAACCGTGGAGACCGACCATGAGCACCTTGAGCGGACGCGTGGCGGAGAGTTCGGTGGCGCCCTCGCCGAGGAGCTTCACGAGCTCGTCGTGGATGATCTTGATGATCTGCTGGCCGGGCGTGACGGACTTGATGACCTCCTGGCCGACGCAGGCCTGCTGGACGCGGTCGATGAAGTCGCGGGCGACCTTGAAATGGACGTCGGCGGAGAGCAGGGCGGCGCGCACTTCCTTGAGCGCGTCGGCCATGTTGGCGTCGGAAAGCTTGCCCACGCCCCGCAGGTTGCGGAGCGCGCCGGTGAGTTTGTCGGTCAGGGATTCGAACATCGGAGCCACCGACTGAAACCGCTCGCAGGCGGATATAAACACTAAACTTGGGGTGCCCGCTGCGCGGTTGTAGGGCGGGATGGCTGGACCCCGCCTCGAACGTGACACGCTGTTCGATCAAAGGCGGGATTCAGCGATCCCGCCCTGCAAGGGGCGTCGGTCACCGAAGCGTCGCTCAAGCGGCGCGGGTCTCGGCGAGGACCCGCAGCTTGTCGGCGATGACCTTCTCGGTCCAGGGTTTGACGATGTAGTGGCGTACCCCTAGCGTAATGACCTTGGCAACGGTCTCACGGTCGTTGCGGGCGGTACAGATGACGCATTCGAGGGAGCGATGCAGGGGCGACTCGTTCAGGCGCTCGAGCACCTCCAGCCCGCTCAGCTTCGGCATGCCGAGGTCGAGGAAGACGATGTCGAACCCCCGGTTGGGATCGTCGAGCAGGGCCCAGGCCTCCTCGCCATCCGAGGCGAAGGTGAGCTGGTGCTCGGGCCACTTGTCCAGGATATGGCGCAGCAGGTCGCGGTGCCGGGCCTCGTCTTCGGCAATCAGGATGTTCATGGTGCGTGGCGGGTTGCGGATGCAATCGGCGCGAAGTCGAGGGACTTTAGCCGGACTGCGCGCCGCTGGATTCGTCGCTTGCAAGCCAGGGCGGGGGCAAGATACCTCGGGGGGATGCAGAATGCACCGCGCACCGTCGCCATCGTAGGCCGCCCCAATGTGGGCAAGAGCCGCCTGTTCAACCGGCTGGTCCGCCGGCGCGTTTCCATTGTCCACGACATGCCCGGCGTCACCCGCGACGTGGTGACGGCCGAGGTCGAGGACGGCGAATACACGCTGCTCGACACCGGGGGACTCGGCCTGACCGGCAGCGACACGCCGGCGCGCATCACCAAGGCTTCCGAAGCGCAGGTGGGGTTCGCCATCGAGACGGCCTCGGTGATCCTTTTTACCGTCGATGCCCGCGAAGGCGTGACGGCGCTCGACGAGCGGATCGCGGCCCTCTTGCGCAAGAGCCGGAAGCACGTGCTGCTCGTCGCCAACAAGGCGGATCGCGGCAAGGAGAAGATCGCCGACATTTCGGACTTCTACCGTTTGGGTTTCGGCGAGCCGTTCTACATTTCCGCCGAACACGGCAACGGCGAGGCCGAGGTGCGCAACGCCATCCTTGAAAAACTCGGCCCCGTGCCGGCGGAAACGGACGAGGAGCGCACGCGCCTGCACATCTGTTTCGTCGGCCGCCCCAATGTCGGCAAATCCTCGCTGAGCAACCGCCTGCTCAAGAGCGACCGCCTCATCGTGAGCGACGTGCCCGGCACCACCCGCGACGCCGTCGAACTCGATTTCACCTTCACGAACAAGGACGGCAAACCGTGGCTGTTCCGCCTCGTGGACACCGCCGGCATCCGCGCCGCCCCGAAGCTGTCGTCATCGGTCGAGTATTTCTCCCGCCTGCGCTCGCTCGAGGCGATCCACACGGCCGACGTCGTGTTCATGGTGCTCGACGCGATGGACGGCGTCACGCAGCAGGACAAGGCCATCGCCGGCGAGGTCGTCAAGGCGCAGAAGCCGATCGTGATCGTGGTCAACAAATGGGACCTCGTTCACGAAGCGTTCCGGAAGCACGTTCCGGGCATGGACAAATACAAGAACGCTCGTGATTTTCGCGAGAAGTTTGAAAAGGCGCTCTTCAACGAGCTGTTCTTCACGCCCGGCGCGCCCGTGATGTTCGTGTCGGCGCTGACCGGTCACGAGATCGAGCGCATGCTCCGCAACGCCCGGGCGCTCGACCGCCGGCTCGACACCAAGATCCCGACCGCGAAGCTCAACGCCACGCTCATCAAGCTGGCCGACCGCACACCGCCGCCCGCCATCGGCGGCCAGCGCTTCAAGATCTACTACGCCACGCAGACCTCGCGGCGTCCGTTCCGAATCAAGGTGTTTTGCAACCAGGAGCGCACCCTCACCGAGTCCTACCGCCGCTACCTCGAGGCGGGCCTCGTGAAGGAGTTCGGGCTCGACGGATGCCCGATCCACTTCGATCTCATCGGCAAAAAGAAAATCCCGATCGAACAGCGTCTTGCCAACAAGAGCCGCGCTGCCGCCTCGGGGGCCCGGACCGAGGGCGAAGAGGCGGAGTTCGATCCGAGCCTGCTGGATGATTGAGCGATTCCCGCCTTCGCTTGATTGGAGGGCCCCTCTCCCGATGGGCCGCGGTCGGGCGGAAGGCGGACCCTCTCCGGATCATGCTTAAGATCGTTTTCATGGGCTCCGATGCCATCGCACTGCCCGCCCTCGACTGGCTGGCTGGCAGCGGCCTGGGGCAAATCGTGGCGGTCTTCACCCAGCCGGATCGCCCGGTGGGGCGTGGCCAGAAAATTCAGGCCAATGCCATCAAGCTCTGGGCGCAGGGCAGGGGATTGCCGGTGTTGCAACCCGACAAATTCGGACCGGCCGACCGTGACCGGCTGGCCGGTTTTTCGCCCGACCTGACGCTCGTCATGGCGTACGGGCATATTCTGAAACAGGACGTGATCGACACGCCGCGCCTCGGCACGCTGAACCTGCACACCTCGGTTCTGCCGAAATACCGCGGCGCCTCGCCGATCCAGACCGCGACGGCCTGCGGCGAACGCGAGACCGGCGTCACGCTCATGAAGATGGTGCTGCAACTCGATGCCGGCCCCGTGGCCGGGGTCGAGCGCGTGCCCATTGGCGTCCTGGATACCGCCACCGCCGTGGAGGCCAGGCTGGCCCAGGCCTGCGTGCCGCTGCTGGCCCGCTGCCTGCCGGCCATCGCCGCGGGCAATCAGGTTTTCGTACCGCAGGACGACGCGGAGGCGACGTTCTGCCGGCGTCTCGACAAGACCGACGGCGTGCTGGATTTCGCCGCCCCCGCCGCCGCGCTCGCCGCCCGGATCAACGGCCTGAACCCCTGGCCAGGCTGCTCGGTCGAGATCAACGGCCAGCCCGTGAAGCTCGGCCTCGCGGACACATGTCAACTATTGGATGACATGCGTCCGGAGCCGGGGACGGTGCTCGGGAGCGACGCCGAGGGGCTGCTGGTTGTGACGGGGCAGGGGGGGCTGCGGCTGCGCCGCCTGCAGCGTCCGGGCGGGAAGATGCTGCCCGCTTCGGAGTTCCTTCGCGGCTTTCCCGTCGACCCCGGCACCCGACTGGCCTCGAGGCCCATGCCGCCGCTGGTTTCGCCGCGGCCCTTTCCCTACCGCAAGGGCTAGGCTTGTTTTTGCGCCCGAATTTCCCAACCTTCACCCCATGCCCACCTTCCTGCGCTGCTGCGCCCTCCTTGTCCTCGCCGCGACGACCCCGCTCGCGGCCCAGTTCGACACCCGCACCGACATCGCGAATCTCCGCCAGGATCTGCTGCTGCTCAATCAGCGCGTGGGCGAACTGTCCATGAGCGTCGAGCAACTGACGCGCGACAACGCCGAACTGCGGGCCAAGGCCGGCCAGAGCTATGTGACCCTCGAGCAGCTCAACAAGGCGATTTCGGATCTCAACCGTCTCGTGCAGCTTTCCCTCGCCGACCAGAAAAAGGAAATCCTCGGTCAGGTCTCCACCCAGCTCGAGAAGCTCGGCCGTCAGACCAATACCGCGCTCGATGCGCTCGCCAAGAACCAGGCCACGCGCCCCGCCGTGCAGAGCGGCTTCAGCGACGATTTCCCGAAGGAGGGCCTGAACTACACGGTGCAGGCCGGCGACACCCTGGCGGTCATCGCGCGCAAGCACGGCGCGAAGCTGCAGGACATCGTGAACGCCAACAAGATTGCCGATCCGACCAAGATCCAGGTCGGCCAGACCCTCTTCATCCCGCAGGGCAAGTAACCATGGCCAAGCCGCCTCCCTCCCGCCTCGGTCGCGGCCTCGGTGCCCTGATCACCAGTTCGGCGCCCAAGCCGGCGACTCCGCCCGCCGCCTCTGCCGCCCCCACGGCGACTCCGGCTCCCGCCGCTCCGTCGGCCGCACCGGCCGCCGACGGCCTGCCCGGTTACCGCGAAGTCGCGGTCTCGGCGGTCGAACCGAATCCCTACCAGCCGCGCAAGGAATTTTCCGACGAGGCCCTGACGGAACTCGTCGAAAGCATCCGCGCCGAGGGCCTGTTGCAGCCGATCGTGGTCCGCCCGGTTGGCGACAAATTCCAGCTGATCGCCGGCGAGCGCCGCTGGCGCGCGTTCCAAAAGCTCGGGCTCAAGAGCATCGCCGCGCGCATCATGAATTCCAGCGACGCCTCCTCCGCTTCGCTGGCCATGATTGAGAATCTCCAGCGCGCCGACCTCAATCCGATCGAAGAGGCGCACGGCTACGCCAGTCTGATCCGGGACTTCGACCTTACCCAGGACGCCGCCGCCCAGCGCGTCGGCAAGGGGCGCGCCACCGTCGCCAATTCACTGCGTCTCCTGGGCCTCGAGGCCGAACTTCAGGGGTACGTGGGCAAGGGGATGCTCAGCGTCGGCCATGCCAAGGTGCTGCTCGGTGTCGAAGGCTCCGCCGAACGCCTCGTGCTGGCCCGCCGCTCCCTGGAGCAGGGACTGAGCGTCCGCGCGCTCGAGGAACTGTTGCGTAGCCACGGCGGCGGCAAGGCCGGCAAGAAGCGCCGCATGCCCGGCGCCACCGCCACCGCGCTCGCCGACATCGAGAAAAAGCTCACGTCTCACCTCGGCGCCCGCACCACGCTGAAGCATTCCGACAAGAACGGCCGCATCATCATCGAATACGCGGGCAACGACGACCTCGCCCGCGTGCTCGGCAAGATGGGCATCAATCTCTGATCAATTCCGCCCGGCCGAGGGCGGCGCGATCTGGCCGTTGGCGGCGAGTTTCTCCAGAAAACGGCCGAGCGCGGCCTCCGTCGCCCTTTCGGCGCCAACATGACGGCCCTTGAGGTAGTCGATGTGCAGCTGGATGTCGGTGTATTCGTGGGCACCGAGATTGGCTTGTGCGGACGAGCTGGAGAGCCGGGCCTCGAAGTGACAATCGAACCGCTGGCGGCCGCTCACCGCCCAGCGCTTCAGGTCTATGATCAGGATCGGCTTGCCGCGATCACTCTCGGTCGCGTCCTCGATCAGCTTCAACGAACCACGGTAACCGGCCGCCTGCAGGACGTCGCCGAGGAGGTCGCGAAAGGTTTCGCGCAACTGTACATCGTAGCGGGTAGCCAGGCGTTTTGCGGAGGGCAGGTTGTGGATGACGTAAGCGGCGTTCAGCGGTGCCGGAATCTCCGAGGCCAGCCACTCGAGGCCGAAGTTGATTTTCAGGAGGACTGCGTCATCGGGACGGAGGATCTGGAGGCCGGCTGGGGCGGCCGCGTGGGCGACGGGAAGGAGGGCAGCGAGAAGCAGCAGACTGCGCAGCCCAAACAATTGGATGTTCATCGTTATGGGAGGTTTGTGAGGCAGGCCCGCCGGATGACGATGATGCTGTGCCCGGATAGACAGGCAAGGTGCAATAGCCCGCTTCGCCATCCCGCCGCTTCGGAACTTTGGTTGACAAAGCACGTCCGAAGACGTTGCCTCCGCCCCTTATGAGTATTGTTATCGGCGTCCTTACCTTAATCCTGGTCCTCACCTCCCTGTTCTTGGTGATGATCGTGCTCATGCAGCGCGCGAAGACCGACGGCGGCGTCGGTGCGGCCATGGCGGGCGGCGCAACCGAGTCCGCTTTCGGAGCCGAGACCAACAGTGTGCTCAGCGGCGCCACCATCAAGGCGGCCATCGTTTTCTTCGTGCTCAGCTTCGGCCTCTATCTGGCCAACATCTACCAGGCCAAGAGCCGCGCCGACGAGGACGCCAAGCTCCCGACGATCAACGCCCCGGCGGCCACCGCGGCTCCGGCCCCGGCCCTCGAGGTCCCCACCTCCCAACCCGCCACGGCGCAACCGGGTGCAACCAAGTAAGCCAACCCCAAGCCCGGTTCTCTACCGGGCTTTTTTATTGGTCGTGCTGCTCGGCGCGGGCGCGCCCGCCTTCGGGCAACCCGACAAGGTCGGCCAGCCGATGGACCGGGCCGCGCCGGGGCAGGGGGATCAGGCCGAGGGCGCGCGCATTTTGTCCGAGTTCCGGCAGGCGGGCATAGCCGGGGATTACTGGCTTTCGTTCGAATTGCGTGTCATGCCGCGCAAGGGCGCCGAGCGCACGGTCACCGGCTCGCTCTACGGCACCCAGGGGCAGGGCGGACCGCTGACCCGCATCACCACCGGCGCCGGCGAATGGCTGATCGAGGCCGGCCTGCAACCGGCGGCCTGGTCACGGGCCGGCGATCTCGCCGAGCCGGCCTCGCCCGGCCAGGCGCTGGCCGACACCGGCATCAGCATTTTCGACCTGCAGATGCCGTTCCTGTACTGGCAGGACTTCACCTACGAGGGACAGGCCCGGGTGCGCGGGCGTCCGACCTACAGCTTCGTCCTGCGTCCGCCCGCCGGCCAGGCGCTCCCCATGCCGGAGCTTACCGGCGTGCGCGTCCTGATCGACACCCAGTTCCAGGCCATGGTGCAGGCGGAGATTCTCGGCTCCGGCGGCGTCGCGCTCAAATCCATCTCGCTGCTCGACCTGAAGAAGGTGGGCGAACAGTGGCTCGTGAAGACCGTGGACGTGCGCGATCATCGCACGCGTGACAAGACCCGCTTTACGGTGCGCGCGGCGGCTTTGGGGCTGAATTGGCCCCGCGGAATTTTTTCTCCGTCCGGCCTGACGAACCCGGTGCCTCCGGTGCCGGGGGACAAGGTGGTGCGGTTCTGACCATGCCCGACAAGACCGCCCGACCGTTTCCGATCCAGCTGGAGGTCGAATTTCTCGACCGTATCAGCGAGCCTGTGCGCGACGGCAAGGCCAGGTCCGTCAGCGACATCATCCGCCGCGCACTGGAGCGCTACGATTTCGCCAATATCATCGTGCTGAAGCCCTCGCAGCTGCAGATTTCCGTGCGGCTGCCGGCTCCGATCCGGCAGAACCTGCGCCGCATCGCCCGGGCCAAGCACACCAGCGTAGGCCAGCTGGTGCGTGCCGCGGTCGAGGCCTATCTTCCGCAACTCGAAAGCGGCGCGGTGAACCAGCTCGAGATCCCCGACGTGCCGGCCGTGCCCGCGACCGAGTCCGTGCTGGCCGCGCCTCCGTCGCGTCCGAAACGCAAGCGGAAGGCAACCAAGAAGAAGGCGAGCAAGCGTCCGAAGGCGGCGGCTAAGAAAACGAAGACGAAGACGAAAAAACGCGTCCGCTGAACCGGCCCCCGGGGGCGAGCCGCCCCCTCCTCGCTCCAGGATGGGGCTGGCGGCGGGATCGACGAGCCTCACGGCTTTCCGCGTCCGTTTCCCCTATGACGTCCCGCTGGCAACGGCCTGCTTGCGTTCGTTGGGGCCGGCCCTTTAGTCCTGCCCCCATCCACATCCATGAGCACTCCGCACCCCCTGTCCGTCTGGGCCCGTAACGTCGCGCCGTCGCCGACCCTCGCCATCGACGCCAAGGCCAAAGCCCTGGCCGCGGCGGGCGAGGACGTCTGCGGTTTCGCCGCCGGCGAACCCGACTTCGACACGCCGGAGCACATCAAGGAGGCGTGCATCGCCGCGCTCAAAGGCGGCAAGACCAAGTACGCGCCCACGCCCGGCATCGAGCCGTTGCGCCAGGCCATCGCCGACCGTTACGCGGTGGAATACGGCCTGAAGGTCGTGCCCGCGCAGGTCGTGGTCTCCCCCGGCGGCAAGTTCTCCTGCTACCTCGGCGTGCTCGCCACCTGTTCGCCGGGCGACGAGGTCATCATCCCCGCGCCGTTCTGGGTCAGCTACCCTGAGATGGTGAAGCTTGCCGGTGCCGTGCCGCGGTTCGTCGCGTGCGACGACAAGGCCGGTTTCAAGCTCACGCCCGCGCAGCTCGAGGCGGCGATCACGCCGAAGACCCGCCTGCTGATCCTCAATTCCCCGTCCAACCCGACCGGCGCCGTCTACACCCGCGCCGAGCTCCAGGCCCTCGCCGCCGTCGCGCTCAAGCACAACCTCTACATCCTCTCCGACGAGATGTACGAACACCTCGTCTACGACGGCGTCACCCCGACCTGCGTGGCGACCTTCAGCCCGGAGATCGAGGCGCGCACGATCGTCGTGGCCGGTTTCTCCAAGACCTACTCGATGACCGGCTGGCGCATCGGCACGCTCGTCGCTCCGCTGCCCATCGCCAAGGCCATCGCCGAACTCCAGAGCCAGATGTCGTCCAACGTGACGACCTTCGCGCAGTTCGGCGCGCTCGCGGCGCTCAAGGAAAAGGAGAAGACCGCCGCCGCGCTCAGGGTCATGACCGATGCCTTCGACCGCCGCCGGAAGTTCCTGCACGCCGAGCTCAACAGGATCCCCGGCATCTCGTGCCTGCTCTCGCAGGGCGCGTTCTACCTTTTCCCGAACATTTCCAGCTTCGGGCTCAAGGACGCCGATTTTTGCGCCAGGCTGCTCGAAGCCGAGAAGGTCGCCGCCGTTCCCGGTTCGGCCTTCGGTCTCGAAGGCTACCTGCGTCTAAGCTACGCGACGAGTGACGCCATCCTCCAGAAGGGTGTCGAACGCCTCGCCCGCTTCTGCGCGACGCTGAAGAAGTGAGCGGTTGCCGCGGATGGACACTGTAGGGCGGGGCCGCCGAACCCCGCCTCGTGTGCGGCATGATTTTCGAGCAAAGGCGGGGTTCGGCGACCCCGCCCTACAAATTTCGCTGCTTCATCCCGCCGAGCGCTCGCTCTCCGGCAACGCGCTGTCGCTGCGTTCGATCATGCGCGCGAGGTAGGCTTGCTCGGGGCCGACCTGAGCGAGGCCGAGGGCCTTGCGGAAATTCCACGCAGCGGCCTGGTGGTGCTTGAGGCGCCAGTGGAGTTCCCCGGTCACGGTGTACAGGAGGTAGTGGCCTTCGATCTTTTCGCGCTGCGGGATCTCCGCGATGGTGTCCAGGCCGGCCTGCGGGCCGTGCAGATGGGCGACCGCCACGGCGCGGTTCAGGGCGACGACGGGCGAGGGCTTGAGCCGCATCAGCTCGTCGTAATGCAGGAGGATTTTCTCCCAGTCGGTCGAGGCGTAATCGGGCGCGAGGCCGTGCAACGCCGCGATGCCGGCCTGCAGGTGGTATTCGCTGATCTCCGTGCCCTGTGCCGCCTGCCCGAGTTGCAGCAGGCCCTGGGTGATGAGACGTTGGTCCCATTTGGCGCGATCCTGATCGTCGAGGCGGAGCAGCCCGCCGTGTTCGTCGAGGCGGGCGGGAAAGCGCGCCGCCGTGAGCAGCATGAGCGCGAGCAGGGCGTGGCTGCGCGGAGCGCGGCCCGCCGGATGCGAAACGAGCAGCGAGGCGAGGCGGATGGCCTCCTGGCAAAGCTCCTCGCGCAGCAGCCGGTCGCCCGACGAGGCCTTGTAACCTTCGTTGAACAGCAGGTAGATCGCGGAGAGCACGCCGTCGAGGCGCGAAGCGAGGTCCTCGCCTTCGGGCAGTTCGTAGCCGATGCCCGCCTCGGCGATGCGCTGCTTGGTGCGGGTGAGCTGCTTCTCGATGGCCGCATCGGTGGCGAGGAAGGCGCGGGCGATCTCGCCGGTGCTGAAACCGCAGAGGATCTTGAGCGCCAGGATGACCTGCGCATCGGGAGCGATCGCGGGGTGCGCGCATACGAACATCAGGCGCAGCGTGTCGTCGCGGATTTCCTGCGTGGCCTCCCACGCGACGGCGGGCGTGGCGGTCATCTGTTCGTGATGGGTGATGATCGCGCCCTCCTTGCCCGTGGCCATTTTGCGGTGACGCAGGGTGTCCCGGGCGAGGTTCATCGCGACCTGGGTGATCCAGGCGGACGGATTGGCGGGCACGCCGCCCATGGACCACGTGCGGAGCGCGCGGAGCATGGCCTCCTGCGCGATGTCCTCGGCCAGCGAAAGGTTGTGCACGCCGAGCAGACGCACGAGCGCGCCGTGCAACCGTCCCTTTTCGTGGCGGAAGAAGTGCTCGACCAACTGGGCGGGCTGGGCACTGCCGGAAGGGGGTGTCGGGTTCACGTCCTGGGAATCACTGTATGAAATTGCGTTCGGTCATTCTGAGCGCAGCGAAGAATCCAGAGGAGCCGGTTGTCACGCACGCATCGCTGGATTCTTCGCTCCGCTCAGAATGACACGCCCGGAGAGTGACAAGGAGTGTTGTTCAGGCCGTGGCCGGCACGCTCTTGGTGTTCACGCCCAGGTGGCAGTGCGCGGTCATTTCCCGCACTTCGATGAGCATGCCGTATTCGAGGCCGGGGTGGCGTTTGGCGATGGCGGTGGCTTCCTCGAGCCCGCTGACCTGCAGGGTGACGAAGCCGCCCACGGCCTCCTTGGCTTCGGCGAAGGGGCCGTCGACGACACGGGAGCCACCAGGCCCGGAGACCACCCGCGTGGCATCCTCAAGGGGCTGGCCGATGGTCGCTTTGCCCTGGCTGACGAGGGTCTCAAACCAGACATTCCAGCGGCCGACCAATTCCTGCTGTTGGCCGGCAGACAGGTGCCGGTAGTTCTCGGCGCCGGTGTTGCGGAAGATGAGCATGAACGGGGTGGAAGCGGGGGCAGGGGAGGCTGTCATGGCGTGGAAGAGGGTGTTCACAACCTACAACGAACCACCTGTCGTCGGAAGGACAGAGTTTTGGGGATTTTCTGAGACAATCCTCGCTAACCACAGATGAGGAAAGTCCAAGGCCGTGCGCCCCCCAGACTGGTCGTAGCAGCCGACGTCAGGCGGCTGGAAATCAGCGAACATCAAACCCAGCCTCGTCACCTCGGCTGTTACTCGCCTCCGTGGTTTCCACGGCTTCGATCTGTGCCCATCTGTGTTCATCCGTGGTTAAGTTCCTCTGCCCGTTGTTTCATGTGTGGTTCCTCGCAGAAAGTCGGCGGAGGATGTCCAAAACCGTCCGGGCGGTTCGTCTACTGGTTGAAACACGTCTCCAACAACCCCGAACCCACCACGCCCATGCCACGCTACGTCGACGGATTTGTCATCCCGGTCCCGCGCAAGAAAATCGCCCTCTACAAACGCATCGCCCGCCTCGGCGCCAAGGTCTGGCGCGAACACGGCGCGCTCGACTACAAGGAGTGCGTCATGGACGCCGCGCCGCAGCAGGAGGGCGTGCCTGGCGACCTGTTCAGGAAACTCGCGAAGACCAAGCCCGACGAGACCGTGGTCTTCGCCTACATCGTCTACCGCTCGCGCGCGCACCGCGACCGGGTCAACGCCAAGGTCACGGCCGATCCGCGCCTCGCGCCCTACATGGATCCGAAGAAAATGCCCTTCGACATGTCCCGCATGACGTTTGGCGGCTTCAACGTCATCGTCTCGCGCTGAGTTCCGTCCATGTCCGTTTCGTTGTCCACCCCTGCGACACAGGCCACGCTTGACCGGCTGCGCACCGAACTGGCCGACCTCGCGTTCGAGCTCGAACGTCAGGGCCGTCGCGATGCCGCCGACGTCGTCATGCAGATCGACGCCCGCGTGCGCGAGCTGGTGGCCGAGGTGGCAACAGAACCGGCCGAACCGCACCTGTCCCCATGAGCACCACGAACGATATCCTCAACCATCCCCGGATCGCCTCGCGCACCGACTGGCTCGAATCCCGTCTGGCCTTGCTCGAACGCGAGAAGGCCATCACCCGTGAGCGCGACCGCCTCAACCAGGCCCGCCGCGAACTTCCCATGGTTCGCATCGAGCAGGATTACGTTTTCCAGAGCCCCGAAGGTCCGAAGGCGTTGGCGGAGCTCTTCGCCGGGTGACGCCAGCTCATCGTGTATCATTTCATGTGGCATTGGGAAAAGGGCCGGCCGCTCGACGAGCCGTGCCGCGGGTGCGCCGGTTGGGTCGACGAAATCGCCCGCGGACAGCGCAATGTCCTGAACGCCCGGCACACGACGCTCGCGCTGGTTTCGCGCGCACCGCTGGAGAAGATCCTGCCGTTCAGGCAACGCATGGGCTGGACGCTGCCGTGGTATTCCTCGGCGGGCACGTCGTTCAACTTCGACTTCGGGGTGTCCATCGACGCCTCGGTCGCGCCGCTCGCCTACAACTACCGCACCCGTGAGGAGCACGCGAAGGCCGGCACCGCCTATTACCTGGAGAATCCCGACCAGCCCTTCGACCTGCCGGGCATCAGCTGCTTCCTGCAAAAGGACGGCGAGGTCTACCACACGTATTCGACCTACGGACGCGGCGGCGAGACGACGGGCGGCAGTTACTACCTCCTCGACCTGACAGCCCTCGGACGGCAGGAGGATTGGGAGGAGCCCAAGGGCCGCGCTGCCGGCAAGGGCCTGCCGCCACGCCCCGACCTGAATCCGTTTCCGGATGAGTATGGGGCATAACGTCCACGACTGTAGGGCGGCATCGCCGAATGCCGCCTCAACGTTCCCTTGCAGGACGGTTGCTTGCGATGACCTGATCTCCGGGATCACTGCCGTCCGACAAGTTCGGGACGTCGAACGGGGAGGTCGTGATGCTGCACGAACCAGGCGGGGTACGGCGACCCCGCCCTACAGATGGCGCTGGCTCGCCGCCGCGCTCGCGGTCGCCGTCATGCCCAAATGTTTGTTCTGCGTCGTCGGCTACCTGGCCATGGGCGGCGCGGCGGTGGAGCTATGCGGCGGTTCTCCGGACAATCCGGCCACCGCCTGGCTGGTCGGCGGGTCGGCCGGCGCGATTCTCCTGCTGTTCGGGTTGTGGCGTTACCGGAAAAACCGCTGCGGCGTGTCCGGTCCCGGCGGCACGGTTCGTCGATGCAACGTCCCATGCCCAACACCGCCCTGAGCTTCACCCAGACCGGCCGCGAACTCGCGCTGATGCGGTTCGTCGATGCGCCGCCGGAACGGGTGTTCGCCATCTGGACGCGCCGTTTCCGCGAATGGTGGGGACCGCACGGGATGACGACGCCCTCCTGCGAAATGGAGCTGCGCCCAGGCGGAGTCTTCAAAACGGTGATGCGCGCGCCCGACGGCTCCGAGTATCCGACGCGCGGCGTCTTCCTCGAAGTGGTCGCGGGCGAGCGCATCGTGTTCACCGACGCCTTCGATCCGGGCTGGCGGCCACACCCGGGCATTTTTGTCACCGCCGTCACGACCTTCGAGCGGCACGATGCCGACCGCACGCGTCTGACCGCCCGTGCGCTGCACTGGACCGAAGAGGCCTGCGCCCGGCATGCCGCGATGGGTTTTGCGCAAGGGTGGGGTGAGAGTCTCGACCGTCTCGCCGCCCTCGCTGAGCTCCCGGACTTCGCCGGGTAACCGGACGGATTTCGCCCCGTGCTCATGACTGTCGCCACCACCTCCGGCATCGCTCGCCAGTCCAATCCACACAATCGGAGGTCACCACGAAACACACTGAACACACGAAAGGAAAACCACGGGAAGGAGGCTGATCCGCGTTTGAATTAATCGTTCGGAGCCACCAGCGAATGCGGCCCCGGTTTCGCTCGGGGAACCGCTTCGGGCGATCCGTGTTTTCCTGGTTAACGTTTGCCCCTGCCATGATCGCCGCCGCCTTCGTCCTTTCCGCTTTGGTTCTGCTCACCGCCATCGATGGCGTCGGGGTTGAAACGTCCGCAACCCCTCCACGCATCATGCTCCTGAAAATCCTCGTCGTCCTGGCCGTGTTGATCGGCCTGTTCCTCCTCTACGCGGCCATGCAGCCGTCCACGTTTCGCATCACGCGCGACATCATCATCGCGGCGCCCGCCGAGGCGGTTTTTGTTCATGGCAACAGCCTCCCGCGCGCGCAGGCCTGGTCGCCGTGGAAAAAACTCGATCCCTCGGCCACATTCACGTTTTCCGGCCCTGAATCGGGTGTCGGCAGCCGCATCGAGTGGGCCGGCAACAACCAGATCGGCGCGGGCAGGCAGACGATCACGGAGAGCGTGCCGAATCAACGGGTCCGCTCCCGGGTCGAGTTCATCCGTCCCTTCGCCGGCTCCAGCGAGGTCGAGTTCAGGCTCGAAGCGATCAACGGCCAGACCAGGATCACCTGGGGCCTCGCCGGCACGAACAACTTCCTCGCCAGGGTCATATGTGTTTTCATGAACCAGGACAAGATGCTCGGCACGCCGCTGTCCGAAGGCCTGCTGTCGCTCAAGCACCTGGTCGAAACCGGCAGGGAAGGGTGAGGAATCCGCGGCGCCTGGACTTCCGCCCGCCGCCCGGGGCTTGGGGGCGCCAATGGCTCATGAAGTCTTGGGCTGCGACTGAAAGATAGGGAGCAAGTGTCCTATCTGGAGGATCGCCTGCGATATTCTCGAGGAAGCAGGTATAAGCAGACTCCGTCAGGAAATCATCGGCTTCGCAGCGGCCAATAAGGGCCGCAATGGCTTCAAGCTGCTCTTTCTTCATCTTCTGATGTTCATTCTGAAAGAAACCTGTGAACACGGTGAATACGCCGCACTCTGTAATGGGGTAAAGCCAGATGCCAGGAGCTGATGTAGCTGGGCCGAAGTCTTCGCGGCGCCAACGTCTACAACGACTAATCTCGGAGAGGACATCTTTCTTCACCCAACGCTTAAGATGAGCCATGCCGCGCTAGCGGCATTGGCTCTGGTGCCTGGTTGGGCTTTTTCATGGCGATGGACTGTCGAGCAAGAATCCAATGCCGAGCATGATTCCGAGACAAACAGGATAAAAATATCCACCGGCCAGCGCGATCCACGCTGCGCGACTCTTCTTCTTTCTGAATGTCAGCACCACAGAACAGGTGACGCATGCTACTAACACCACCGTACCGAGGAAAACGATACTCGAGGCCGTGAGCCCTGAAGGTGACATAGCAAACGCGAATACCCAACCGCCGACCGCGCCGAATAAACAGAAATACGCGAAATATAGGAACGGCCATTCTTGCTGCTTCTTCAGCCAGCGACATACAGCCAGATAGCCAGCTGGCAAAGTGATGCCTGCGATAGCTAACAGGACCAGACGTTGTATGTAATCGGACATCGTCTTTTGCCCAACGTCAAAGATGAGCCACGCCTACGGCTGGCGCGGCTCCTGCGTAGCAGGAGACGTGACAGCCGTGGGCGTTGGCTCTGGCGCCTTGTTAGGCGATTTTCTTCGCACGACGAATGACCAAGCCTCGAGAAAGATTTGGAACAAGAAAGCACTTCTTACCGACCTTCCGAATCGCAATACGGGCGAGCGTTGGAACCGCGGAAGAGATGCCGTGAAAGACCACGTAGTAGTCCAGGATGCTTAACTTCGTGACCAAATCCTCAAACACTCCCATCGGGTCAATGTATCCTTGATCGAATATCCGCTCCGCCTCGTCATCGGAATTCGCGATCTCTTCGAGCCACTCTGCCGCCGTCAAATATGGGAAGAAATTCCAGACAACAACGTGGCAATCAGACGGCAGACCCTCCTTCTTCAGGAGCGCCGCAACATGCCGGAAGTAGCGAATGTCGTCTTCCACGTGGCCAACCACTGATGATGACGTGCCAATTTGGCCATAGTTGATGCCGACTACCAACGCGGCTGGAAAATCTCCAACCGGCGACGATTTGTCGTAAACCGCACCAACGAATTGGCCGGTGCCTTTCTTCCGTGCGCCATTCACGTCACCGATTACGGAGAGAACCGTGTGCTTTTGCATTTTGCCTAACGTTCAAGATGAGCCACGGCCGCTCGGGGCCGTTGGCTCTAGCGACTGGTTAGCCCTTTTTCTTCCAGAAGTCATGGGCTTCATTTAGGGAATCGATCCAGAACCGAAGCCGATCATTCGGCTTCCGACTACCTGCGTATCGGCCCAATACCTGTGCGATCTGAAAGAATCCTTCGCCTGGAATGTTGTCTTCGCGGCGTATCACAACGGCCGTCAACATCGGACGCTTTTCTTCGTGGCGCGCGATTTCTTCGAGCAGCCGAGACATCTCTTCTCGGTCTCTTTCCTCTTCCATCGAAAGTCCCGCGAGCGGTGCAATGTCGGTGTAGGTCGTAAGCGAGCGGGGAATGTGCGCTTTTGAACGGCGGCGAATGCGGAGCGGAGGCGGGCCGAGCGAACGACGGTCAAATCCCGCGCGTTGTCTCTGACGCCTGGATCGGCCACTTCGGGAATGCCGCCACGCAACGGCCGCGACTCTTCCGAGACCGGCTCGCTCGCCGCGCTGGCCGAACGCCGCCGCGACGCACTCGTCTCGGCCGCCCGAAAATCCCACGCGCCCCTTCCTTCTTCGCAGTGGACCCGCTGTACGGCGCCACAGCGCCTCACCGCGCGCTCCCGCCGCGAACTCTTCACACCAAAGCTCCGACCGAAAAACTGGCCTAATGCTCGCATCGCTCTTCCGCCGATCGATTCAGATCAGCCACGCCCGCCGGGCGTGGCTGCCGCCTCTTTTGAAATACGGGGCAATGTTGAGCGGAGATGACATGGACGATTTAGGTGAGAGCAAGGGCGTTGTGCTGTGGCGGCTGGATCGGCTCTCGATGCAGATACTAATGGTCGCCACCAAGGATGACTGCGATAAGGAAAACTCCTACAATGAAACAGCCGCACACGAACCCGGCAATGACCCGAGCAGGAACCTCTTTCTTCCTGAAGATCCAATAGCCGATAAGGCCGCCGAAAAGAAACAGAGGGACGCCAATAGAGATCATGATCTTTCTTCCGCCGATCGACCCAGATCAGCCACGCCCGCAGGGTGGGCAAGCCGTCTCTTTTGAATAACTGGGCCATGTTGAGCGGAGATGTCATGGGCGATTCAGGTGAGAGCAAGGGCGTTGCTGCTGTGGCTGCTGGATCGGCTCTCTTTCAATCGAAAAGATGCTGAATGTAGAGAAGGGAAAAGATGACCGCGGGAAGTAACAGGACGAAGCCTGCAACCAGCGACATGCCTTCCGGCCAGAATCTTCTCTTCGCGAGAACGAATACTGGCCACCCAAACCAAAGCGCGGTGGCAGGAAACCAAAGCTGGCTACCGATCTCAGCGCCCACACCTGAACCCCAAGTCGCGTAGAGAAGCCAGAGTGACGCTATCGCGGCATGAGCGGGAATGCTGACTAGGACAAATTTGCGTTTCGTCCAGAAACCGCGATAAACCGCCGGCTTGTAGTGGTCGTTCATTTCTTCCGCCGATCGTTTAGTGATGAGCCGCGCCTACGGCTGGCGCGGCGGCTGCGTTAGCAGCTGACGTGACAGCTGTAGGCGTTGGCTCTAGCCGCTGGTTGGGCATTTCCTTTCTGAACTTCCCTCGAAACTGATAAATTGCTGGCGGAGGACGTTGCCCGTCCACCTGCGTCTTTTGGAACTCTGCGATACGATCGCGCGTTTCAGCTTCAGGAAGGTCCGACGTCGTTGCAAAAACGACAATCCACGTTCCTTCGTAGGGTACGGGCTGGCCAGCATATATTGTCGAGTGCGGCAATCGAAGGCGGGTCATCTCCGCCTTGATCAGTTCTTCTGCTGCCGCGGTCGCACGGGCCTTCCATTCGGGACCGTTCCAGCTATTCGCCTGCCATTGAATCTCAATCCAATAGATTGCCTGCACTGGCTCCCGCACCACAAAACTATAGGTGCCTCCACGAGAGGCACAGCCAGATAGAGATAGCATCAAGCAGAGAATAGTGATGAAGCGGGAGATCATCTTCTGCCCAACGTTAGAGCTCAGCCGCGCTCACCGGGAGCGGCGGACGGGGGGTGGAGCGGGGTTATCATGATCGAAAAAGGACGGATGGTGAGCGTTGGCTGTGGCGGCTGGATCGGCCTTCTTCATCGCCCGCGTAAAAGGCAGGCACCGAATAGTGCGACTAGGCCGATCCCAATCATCCACGGGGCAAAATCTTCCAGAGCACCACTTGATGCCGCTTCCGCATACATGCCCTTCTGATACTTGAAGCCGACATCTTCTTTGCTTCGGAACGGGCTCAGCAGGAACAAACCGTAAAGCCCGACGACGACTCCAAAAAGCAGGAGGGAAATCTTGGCGCGTTCCTTCGGGAGCATCATGGGGAGGTTTCTTTCTTTCGCCGATCGTTTGAGCTCAGACACGGAGGGGAGCGCAGCTCCCCGGAGTTGTCTGTGGCGGCTGGATCGGCACTTTCATTCGTCCGTGATACCAAATGCCTCACCGAACCCGAGGTAGAAATCTCTTTTCTTCAGGTCCGTCGGCGAGGCAGATGTAAGAATTTGAGCCGCACATTCGCGGCAGTAGAAGAGCAACGCCTTCTTTTCTTCGTCCGTGGCTTCGTCGAGCGCAGAGACGATTGCTTCCTGCGCCTGCACCGCTGCATCTGGATCGATGACGTCATCGCCGGACAACTCTAGAAATGCCGCGGACTCTACGACTGCTTGAGCAAGTGACTTCATCTTTCTTCCGCCGATCGTTTAAGCTCAGCCACGCCGCGTTAGCGGCGTTGGCTGTGGCGGTTGGTTAGCCTCTTCTTCGGAATCTTCGATCTCAATCTGCTCTCCGCCAATATTCAGACTTTGGAGCATGGAGAGCTCGTCGGCATCGCGGCAAAGCGTGGTCAGCCCAACCTCGCTTCCTTCTTTCTTCGTGACGACTTCAACGCCTTCGATGGGCAAGGACAGCGCAAAAGCGGAATTCATGCGCACCTTCATTGTCATGCCCTTCTTCACGATGCCGCTCAGGATTTCACCGCTGATCACGAACAGGCGTCGGCTCGGGATCGAGAAACTAGCTTTGGCGTTAAAGAGCGCAGGCATGTCCTTTTCCGGCTAACGTTTGAGGTGAGCCACGCTCACCCGGAAAGAGGACGGAGTCGAGAGCGGAGAAGGGATGAGCGCAAAAGGACAGATGGTGAGCGTTGGCTCTGGCGGCTGGATCGGCTCTTCAAAACGCACACTGGCAGCGGGCCGGGAAATGCGGCTGCACCGTGCGGCAATCCCGGACTTCTTGACCGGGTGACGCACGCCGGACGAGGACGCTGACGCGCCGGGGCGCGACCGGATGTGCGCTCACGCTCTTCGGAAAGCCCGGAAACCCGCTCCTGCCGGACCGGGCAGGCGGGCGGCGAGCGTAGCTCGCTGCCTGTCTGCCTCCGTGGCTCCCGCCGGCCAATCTTCTGCTTCGCCATGTCTCGTCGTCTTCGCCTCGCAGAATCTTCCGACGATCGTTAAAGATGAGCCGCGGCACTGATCGGCGCGACTCGTGCGTCAGCACGAGGCGTGACGAGCAGGGACGTTGGCTCTAGCGCCTGGTTCGGCTTTTTCTTCCCCTGATTGTTCCAAGGCGGATGAAACAAGGCAATGAGACGTGCTTCGATGCCGGCTGCATTCACCCAAACATTTTCACGGCATCCGAGCTCTGCCTTTATCGAATCTTCATCTTGAGCAAAGACGCGCAAAGTGGATCCCTGCTTGAGGCTTCCTGCTACCAAAGGCTTCTTAAAATGGTAGAGGTCTCGCCTACGAAGATAAACCCAGCGTCTAACGACTCCGGACTGATAAGAGCCGACGTAAACGAGCTTCTCATTTTCGAGAACAAAATAGACGCCCGGGCAAATCTTAGTCGGAGCAGATGGCTCAATCGTGAATTCAACTCTGCCGTCTTCGCAATGAGGACCCAGCGTGAGAGCGTGACTGAAGGTGATGTCCGCTAGCTTCATTTTGCCGAACGTTAAAGGTCAGACACGGAGGGGCGCAGCCCCGGAGTTGTCTGTGCCGCCTGGTTCGGCTCTTTTTCGATGAGCGAATGCCCCAGCGAATCAAGAGAGCGGGCGCCGCGCAGATCAGGAGTAGA